>Ga0153960_1000001_pt1 | contig 1050622 bp, 948 predicted proteins | sample TSFL044MetaG_FD_102274 | JGI IMG/M metagenome (GOLD analysis project Ga0153960, IMG submission 102274) | Attine ant fungus gardens microbial communities from Florida, USA - TSFL044 MetaG | ecosystem: Host-associated > Fungi > Mycelium > Unclassified | place: USA: Florida, Withalacochee...
AGTGTTCCGGTGGTCATAGCGAGAGGGAAACGCCCGGTCACATTCCGAACCCGGAAGCTAAGCCTCTCAGCGCCGATGGTACTGCAAGGGGGACCTTGTGGGAGAGTAGGACGCCGCCGGACTCAACGTGGTAACACCAGGGAACCCCTGACCAGCACTGGTCAGGGGTTTTCTGCGTTCACGACGGACTGGCAATAGGATCAGCCGATGACCAACCAGCTCGCCCGTGCAGCCGCCTGGCCGGTGTTGACCGACGCCACCCGGGCGGCGCTGCGCGAGATCCTCGTGCACGGCGTGCTCTCGCGTGCGGAGATCGCGCGTGCATTGGGGTTGTCCCGGGCAAGCCTCACCCGGGCGGTCCGGACGCTCCAGGAGCACGGCTTCGTCATCGAGGTCGGTACGGACGTCCGCGGTGCCACCGGTCGTCCGTCGGAGCTGCTCCGGACGAGTGAGGGCGTGTGGGAGTTCCTCGGGGTGAAGCTCACCCAGGACCGGCTGTACGCCGCGGTGACGGACCTCGCGGGACGCGTCCTGGCCCTGCATGAGGAGACGCTGCGCGACACCGCTCCCGAGGCCCTCGTGGAGCAGGTGGCGGAGGTCACGGAGCGCCTGCGGGCAGCCTCGCCGGCGATCTGCTCGCTCGGTGTCTCGGTCCCCGGCGACGTGGTCACCCGTGACGGTGTGACCGTGGTCGAGGTCTCGCAGTTCCTCGGCTGGCGGGACGTCCCGCTGTCGGACATGCTCGAGGCACGGACCGGGCTGACGACCTTCACGGTCAACGACGTCGACGCCCTGACGGCCAAGGAGCACTGGATCGGTGCCGGCGCCGGCGTGGGATCGATGGCCCTCGTCACGGTGGGTGCCGGTGTGGGCTTCGGCCTCGTCACGAACGGCGAGGTCTCCGAGGGCGCCCACGGCCGCTTCGGTCGGGTCGGGCACCTGCCGGTGTACGGCGGGGGACCGGACTGCGGTGTCGGGCACGAGGGCTGCGTGTCCGGGTACCTGCCGAGCTCGATCATCGCGCGGAACGCCGGCCACGAGGACACCGACTACACCGCGGTCGTGGACCTCGCGCGCGCGGGGGACGAGACAGCACTCCAGGCCTTCCGGGATGCCGGCACGGCCCTCGGGGTCCTCCTGTCCACCGTGGTCACCCTGGTGGACCCGGAGTCGATCGTCCTGACCGGTGACGGCCTGCCCGTGTACGACATCGCCCGGGCCGAGGTCGACGCGGCGTTCCGGAACGGTCTCCGTCCCTACGAACCGGCGGTCACCGTGGTCGTGCAGCCGTTCGAGTTCTCGGAGTGGGCTCGGGCTGCGGCCGTGCTCGCCGTGCGGAGACTCCTGCGGTTCTGACGGGAGAGTGACGAGCAGCGAACGACGAGCGACTTAGTTACGCAAGTTGACAAACGCCTCCGACGGGCGGGATGCTGTTCGGGTCCACCGTCGAAGGAGATGTCGTGACCCCTGCCCGTTCCGTGCCCTGGCCCACCGAGGACCTGTCGTTCGGCGGTGACTACAGCCCCGAGCAGTGGCCCCGCGAGGTCTGGCACGAGGACGTCCGACTCATGCGCGAGGCCGGCGTGAACCTCGTCACGGTCGGGGTCTTCTCCTGGGGGCTGCTCGAGCGCGCCCCGGGGGAGTACACGTGGGAGTGGCTCGACGAGGTGCTCGACCTGCTGCACGCGAACGGCATCGCGGTGGACCTCGCAACGCCGACCGCGGCGCCGCCGAACTGGCTGCTGACGGCCCACCCGGAGGTCCTGCCGGTCGACGCGACCGAGCGCCGCGAACGCCCGGGCGGTCGGCTCGGCTGGTGCGCGGCGTCCCCGGTGTTCCGCGAGCACGCGCTCCGGATCGTCGACGCGATCGCCGCACGGTACGGGCAGCACCCGGCCGTGCGGCTCTGGCACGTGAGCAACGAGCTCGGCGGCGGCAACGGCCGCTGCCACTGCGAGGTGTCGGCGGCGGACTTCCGGCGGTGGCTCGGCGCGAAGTACCGGACCGTCGACGCCGCGAACGCCGCGTGGGGCACCGCCTTCTGGGGGCACACCTACACGTCCTTCGACGAGGTCTCCCCGCCCCGCGGGGTCGGCGGCGCCCCGAACCCCGGCCTCGCGCTGGACTTCGAGCGGTACTCGTCCGACGCCCTGCTCGCCCACTACGAGGCCGAGCGCGCCGTGATCGAGCAGCACTCCGAGGTGCCCGTCACCACGAACTTCATGGTCGGCGCCGGCTCGCAGGTCGTCGACTACGCCGAGTGGGCGAAGCACGTCGCGATCCCGGCGAACGACCACTACACCCTCGTCGACGACCCCGACCGCGCCGAGGACCTCGCCGCCTCGGCCGACCGGATGCGCGGGATCACGCGGGACCGCACCCCGTGGCTGCTCATGGAGCACTCGACGGGCGGCCCGAGCTGGCAGCAGCGGAACCGTGCGAAGGAGCCCGGTGAGATCCTGCGGAACTCGCTCGCGCACGTCGCCCGCGGTTCCGACGGGGCGCTCTTCTTCCAGTGGCGCGCCTCGACCGCCGGCGCCGAGCAGTTCCACTCCGCGATGCTCCCGCACGCCGGCACCCGCAGCCGGGTCTGGCGAGAGGTCTGCGCCCTCGGCCGGGCACTCCGGGCGCTCGGCCCCGCCAAGGGTGCGCCGGTCGAACCCGCACGCGTGGCGATCGTCGTGGACGAGCCGTCGGGCTGGGCGCTGCAGTCCGGGCTGAAGCCGCACCGGGGGCTCCGCTACGGCCACGAACTCCGCGCGTGGCACACCGCGTTCTGGCGCCGCCAGGTCCTCACGGACGTCGTCCCGATCGACGCCGACCTCTCCGGGTACGACGTGGTCGTCCTCCCGACGCTCTTCGTCGTCGACGACGCGGCCGCCGCACGCATCGGCGCCGTGGTCGACCGGGGCGCGACGCTCCTGGTCACCTACGCGTCCGGCATCGTCGACGAGACCGCCCGCGTCCGCACCGGCGGCTACCCGGGCGCCTTCCGGGACGTGCTCGGCGTCCGGGCCGAGGAGTTCACCCCGCTGCAGCGCGACGACCGGGTCCTGCTCGACGACGGCACCGTCGTCACCGACTGGGCGGAGGACCTCGTCGTCGAGGACGCCGAGGTCGTCCTCCGCCACGTCGACGGCCCGCTCGCGGGCCGGCCGGCGGTCACGCGCCGCGCCGCCGGCGGCGGCGCCTGGTACGTCTCGGCGATGCTCGACGCGGACGGCGTGCAGCGGATCGTGGACCGGATCGTCGAGGAGCGAGCGATCGCGCGGACCGTCACCGCGCCTCCCGGCCTGGAGGCAGTGCGTCGCGTCCGACAGGACGGCACCGGGATCCTCTTCCTCCTGAACCACCGCCCCGACGACGTCACCCTGACGGCCGCCGGGACCGACCTGCTCGACGGCTCCGGGCACGGCCCGGAGACCGTCGTGCCCGCTGGCGGCGTCCGCGTCCTGCTCGAGGCGGCGACGGCATGACCGTGCTGGACGGCGAGGAGGCGACCACCGCGGTGCCCGCATCCGCCGTGCGGGTGCACGTGCTGCGCGCCGCGGGGACGAGCCTCGTGGTCGCCGCCCGTGTCGACGGACTGCCCGAGGTGCTGCACTGGGGTCGCGACGTCGGTGACGTCGTGCCCGAGGACGCCGACGACCTCGTCCTGGCGCTCGCGCGGGCCGTCTCGCCGAGTGCGTTCGACGCCGCGTGGCCGCTGACCGTGCTGCCGACCGAGCACGACGGGTGGGAGGGCCGACCAGCCCTCGCCGGACAGGTCGACGGGCGCCCGCTGGTGCCGGTGTGGCGGGACGTCGTCGTGACCGCCGACGACCGCGTGCTGACGGTCGACGCGGTGTCGGACGACGTGTCGCTGCACAGCGCGTTCGTGCTCGACGGCGCCGGCGTGCTGCGCGTCCGGCACGCGCTGACGAACACCGGCACGGGGACCGTCGAGGTGCAGGCGCTCGAGGCGGTGCTGCCCGTGGGGGAGCGTGCGGCGGAGGTCCTCGACCTGGCCGGACGGTGGACGCGCGAGCGCACCCCGCAGCGGCGGGCGATGACGGACGGTGTGCACGTGCGGGAGAGCCGTCGCGGTCGGACCGGCCACGACGCCCCGACGCTCACGGTGCTCGGCACCGCCGGCTTCGACGACACCACGGGTGAGCTGTGGGCGGTGCACCCGGCGTGGAGCGCGGACACCGTGCACCGGTACGACCGGCTCGCCGAGGCCCGGCCGGTGCTCGGCGCCGGGGAACTCCTGCGCGCGGGCGAGATCGTGCTCGCGCCCGGAGCGACGTTCAGCGCGCCGGACACCGTGTTCGTGTGGAGCGACGCGGGGCTCGACGGCCTGGCCGCGCGGTCGCACGACTCCCTCCGCGCCCGGCCCGGGCACCCGCGGACCCCGCGGCCGGTCGTGCTCAACACGTGGGAGGCCGTGTACTTCCGGCAGGAGCTCGAACCGCTCCTCGCCCTGGCGCGTGTCGCCGCCGACGTCGGGGTCGAACGGTTCGTCCTCGACGACGGCTGGTTCACCGGCCGCCGCTCGGACACCACCGCGCTCGGCGACTGGACCGTCGACGCCGAGGTCTGGCCGGACGGCCTCGGCCCGCTCGTCGCCGGCGTCCGGTCCCACGGCATGGAGTTCGGGCTGTGGTTCGAGCCGGAGATGGTCAGCCCGGTGTCCGCCCTCGCGCTGGCGCACCCGGACTGGTTCCTGCAGGCACCCGACCGGAACCGGACCTGGCGGCACCAGTACGTGCTCGACTTCGCCCGCGCGGACGTCCGGCAGCACGTGCTCGACCGGATGTCGGCGGTGATCGGGGAGCACCACGTCGACTTCGTGAAGTGGGACCAGAACCGTGACGTCGTGCAGACCGTGCACGCAGGCCGGGTCGGCCTCGACGCCCACACCCGGGGCGTGTACGCCGTGATGGACGAGCTGCGCCGACGGCACCCGTGGCTCGAGATCGAGGCGTGCGCCTCCGGTGGCGCCCGGGTCGACCTCGGCGTGCTCGACCGCGCCGACCGGGTGTGGGCGTCGGACTCGAACGACGCGATGGAACGCCTGCCGATCCAGCGGTGGACGGAGCTCCTGCTGCCGCTCGAGCTCATCGGCTCGCACGTCGGGCCGGAGGTCTCGCACACGACCGGGCGGCACCTGGACCTGGACTTCCGGATGGCGGTGTCGCTGTTCGGCAGCGCCGGCATCGAGACCGACGTCACGCGGTGCAGCCCCGCCGAGCTCGACCGGCTGCGCGAGTGGACCGCGCTGTACAAGCGGGAGCGCGGGCTGCTGCACTCCGGTCGGGTGCACCACCTCGACCTCGGGGACCCCGGGCTCGACGCCACCCTGGTCGTCGGGGCGGACCGGGACCGTGCGCTCGTGCGGGTCGCCCGGACCGTCACCGGGCCGCGGTCGCTCGCCGTGCCGCTCCGGCTCCGAGGGCTCGACCGGGCGCGACGCTACCGGATCGCACCGGTCACCGGGCTGCGCGTGCCGAAGGGCGTCGACGTGACCCGGACGCCGTGGCTCGAGCGGGGGAGCCTGGAGCTCTCCGGCGCCGTGCTCGAGGACGTCGGCGTGCGGATGCTCGCCCTCGCACCCGGCACGGCCCTCGTGCTCGAGGTCCAGGCGCTCTGACCGGCTGCCGGCCCGGTCGACCGGCCCGTCGACCGGCCCGTCGACCGGCCGCGAGACTCGGCCCCGGCGACCGAACTCGGGCTCGAAGCCACGAGATCGGTCGCTGGGCGCGAGACTCGGCGCCCGGCGGCGCCCGGCGGCGCCCGGCCGCGCACCGGCGGCGCCGGCGGCCGGCCTCAGGGGCGCAGCTGGGCTGCGTGCCGGAGCACGAGCGGGCCCGTGAGCGCCGCGGTGTCGATGCCGGGAGCGCCCGTCACCGTGAACACCACCGACTCCCCGGCGAGCAGTGACACGAGCCCCTCGTCCACGCGGGCCCAGGCGTCGACCCGGTCCGGGAAGAGCGACACGTCGCGGGCGTACGACGTCGCCGTGACGGTCACCCGTGCGCCGTCCGCGGTGGACTCCACCGACGCGACGAGCGGGGACGGCGCGAACACCTGGTCGACGACCTCGGCGAGGTCGAACACCGTGCGGGTGCCGGCACCCGTGACGACGAGCACCTCGGACGCGGCGTCGCCGGGGAGGGCGAGCGCGTCCGGCAGCGTCGCACGATCGGAGGACGCGGGACCGGCGGCGAGCGGGAACGACGACGACTCGAGGACGGTGCCGTCGAACGCGACCCTGGCCACCGTGACCTCGTCGGACACCGGCGCACCCGAGGCGTTCACCAGGACGACGTCGAGCGACGACGCCCCGGCGGAACCCGGCTGCACCGTCAGCAGCACCGGCTGGTACGCGTGCCGCACCGCGTACCAGACCGGCTTCCGGATGCCCGCGTGGTCGACGAGCGCCCAGGACACGACGGGCCAGTCGTCGTTGAGCTGCCACACGATCATCCCGGTGTTGTCCGGCGTCCGGGAGCGGAACCACTCCATCCCGAAGCGGATCGCGTGCGCCTGGTTGAGCTGCGCGGCGAAGTGCCAGTCCTCGATGCGCCACGCCGAGTCCGGAGCGGGCGTCGGCAGGTGCCCGCGCATCCCGTCGGCGAGCTTCCGGTTGCCCTGGTCGGCCTTCTGGTGCACGAGCATCTCGTGGCCGTCCGGCTCGAGCGGCTCGTCGTGCACCACGGCGGCCAGCGTCGACCACGCCGGCGGCCCCTGGAACCCGAACTCCGCCACGAACCGCGGGTTCCAGTCGGCGTAGGCGCGGTAGTCGAGCCGGTTCCAGACGTCCCAGATGTGCACGCTGCCGTTGCGCTCGTCGTTCGGCGTCAGGTACTCGTCGAACGAGAACGGGCTCCCGGGCGTGTACGGCCGGGTCGGGTCGAGCTCCGCGACGATGGACGGCAGCAGCGACCGGTAGTACCCGTTGCCCCAGGTCCGGCCGACGAGCGACGGCCGCCAACCCCACTCGGCGTACGCCACGAGGTTCTCGTTGTTCCCGTTCCACACCACGAGCGACGGGTGCGGGCTGAGGCGCGTGACGGCCTCGCGCACCTCGGGTTCGACCTCGTCGGCGAGCCAGGGCTCCTCGGCGTAGGCGGCGCACGCGAACAGGAAGTCCTGCCACACCAGGATCCCGAGCTCGTCGCACCGGTCGTACAGGTCCTCGGACTCGTAGATCCCGCCGCCCCAGATCCGGAGCAGGTTCACGTTCGCCTCGACGGCGTCGTCGATCCGCGCCGCGTACCGCGCCGGCGTCATCTCGGTCAGGAAGGCGTGGTCCGGGATCCAGTTCGCCCCGCGGACGATCACCGGGCGGTCGTTCACCCGGAGCAGGAACGGCGCGCCGCCGGCGTCGGCCGCGGTGTCCAGGGTCACGGTGCGGAACCCGACGCGACCGGTCCAGACGTCGTCGCCGACGGCGACGCGGACGTCGTACAGCGGCTGGTCGCCGTCGCCGCGCGGCCACCAGACCGCGACGTCGGGGACCTCCAGGCGCACGGTCGCCGAGCCGTCGACCACCGGTCGTGACGCGGTCCGGCCTGGAGGCACGGTGTCGGAACCGGCCGACGCTGCGGACGCGCGGTGCGGGGCCACGGTGATCCGCGCCTCCAGTCCGACCGTGCCGTCACCATCCGCGGACGTGACGGGCGCGCTCCCGATGGCCTGCGCGAAGGCGCCGGTGGAACCGGCGTGCTCGACGTCGACGTGCGCCGTGAGGACGCCGGTCGTGCCGTCCACGTCGACGAGGGGGCGGACGGCCGCGATGCGGACGCCGCTCCACGACTCGATGCCGATCGACCTCCAGATGCCGCTCGTGGCGACGTCGATGCCCCAGTCCCACCCGAAGTTCGACGCGTTCTTGCGGAGCGCGTTGTACGGGTGGTGGTTGACGTGGGGGAGCTCGCCACCGTGCAGGGCGGACAGGCGCTCGGCGGCGGGGACCGGTGCGTCGAAGGTGACGACGACCTCGTTCGTGCCCGGCCGGAGCAGGTGCCCGACGGGGAAGCGGTACGAGCGGTGCTGGTTCGCGGTCGTCGCGACGACGATGCCGTTCACCTCGATGGTGGCCAGGGTGTCGAGTCCGTCGGCGACGAGGTCGTGGCGGGTCTCGTCCGGGGCGCTCCACTCGAAGGTGCGGCGGTAGCGCCAGACGGTGTCGCCGATCCACTGCGTCGCGGCCTCGTTGTCGCCGTCGAACGGGTCGGGGATCCGCCCCGCCCGGAGCAGGTCGGTGTGCACGCAGCCGGGGACCACCGCCTCGACCGGGTCGCGGTGCCGCTCGGATCCGTCCGGCCCGGTCACCGCCTCGACCGTCCACGTGCCGTCCAGGGTGGTCCGCTCCATCGCGTCTCCTCATCGTCGGGGTCTGTGCGCGGGGTCGTGACGCGACCCCTTGACCGACTTAGTTTAGGCGTGTAACAATCACGCTCACAACGTGGAACCTGCGACGACGCAGACCGAGAGGACAACGATGTTCAACCCAACCCGTTCACGGCTCGCCATCGGCGCGGCCGTTCTCCTCGCCGCCGGCCTCGCGCTGACCGGCTGCAGCTCCAGCGGCACCGCCAGCACCGGCGCCTCGGACTCGACCCTCATCGCCTACACCGGGCAGTCCGGCGACTACCAGATCAACTTCAACCCGTGGTCGCCGTCCAACATCGGCGGCGTCGGGACGATCTACGAGTCGCTGTTCTTCATCACGAACGTGAACAACAACGACCCGAAGCCGCTCCTCGGCAAGTCGTACGCGTGGAACGGTGACGGCACGCAGCTGACGATCACCCTCCGTGACGGCGCCACCTGGAGCGACGGACAGCCCTTCACCTCGAAGGACGTCGTCTTCACGCTCGACATGCTCAAGAAGCAGAAGGCCCTCAACTCGATCGGGTACGACGGCACCGCGAAGGCCGAGGGCGACGACAAGGTCGTCGTGACGTTCGCCAAGCCGTCGTTCGTGCTCGGCCCGAACCTGCTCGGCAAGACCTGGATCGTGCCCGAGCACCTGTGGAAGGACATCGACCCGACGACCGACGTCGTCCGGAAGCCGGTCGGCACCGGGCCGTACACGCTCGGGAACTTCAAGGCGCAGGCCTTCACCCTCGAGGCGAACAAGAAGTACTGGGACGGCGCCCCGGCCGTGAAGACCATCCGCTACCTGTCGCTGTCCGGCAACACCGCCGGCGCCGACGCCCTGTCGCAGGGCTCGATCGACTGGCAGACCGGCCCGGTGCCGAACATGGACGACATCCCCGGCCACTACCAGGGCTACGACGGCATCACCGTCGGCCAGAACCAGATGGCGCTGCTGACCTGCTCGTCGACGGCGATGGGCTGCACCGGCCCGCAGACCGACCCGGCCGTCCGCCACGCGATCGCCGACGCCATCAACCGCAAGCAGCTCAACTCGCTCGCGTTCTCGAACACGGCCAGCGAGATCTCGCCGACCTTCGCGCTCACCACGACGCAGAAGGACACCATCTCGAAGGACATCGAGCCGGCCGTGCTGCCGGACGGGGCCGACACCAAGGCCGCAGCGGCCTCGCTCGAGGGCGCCGGGTACACCAAGGGCGCCGACGGCATCTACGCCAAGGACGGCAAGAAGCTGTCCCTGACGGTCGAGGTCGTCACCGGCTGGACCGACTACATCACCGCGATCGACACGATGACGCAGCAGCTCAAGGCCGCCGGGATCGAGCTCAAGGCGCAGCAGTCGTCCTGGAACGAGTGGACCGACAAGAAGACCAAGGGCACGTACCAGCTCGCGATCGACTCGCTCGGCCAGGGCCCGACCGCGAACCCGTACTACCTGTACAACAACTACTTCTCGACCGCGAACACCGCCAAGGTCGGCGAAGCAGCCCCGATGAACATCGCCCGGTACAGCAACCCCGAGGTCGACGCCGCGCTCACGAAGCTCGCGACGATCAATCCGGACGACACCGCAGCGACCCAGCCCGAGCTCGACGTCATCCAGCAGCACGTCGTCGAGGACATGCCGTACATCCCGATCATGACCGGTGGCACGACGAGCGAGTTCCACGCGGCGAAGTTCACCGGCTGGCCGACGAAGGACGACCTGTACGCCTTCCCGGCGGTCTGGGCCAGCCCGGACAACGCCGAGATCTTCAAGGCGCTCAAGCCCGCCAAGGGCTGACGGCGGACTGCGACCGAGGAGCGCTCGTATGCACTACTTCCTGCGAAAGATCGGCTTCTACATCGTGGCCCTCTGGGCGGCGTTGACGCTGAACTTCATCATCCCCAGGCTCCTGCCCGGGAACCCGGTGGACATCCTGCTCGCCAAGCTCCAGCAGCGCGGTGGACAGGTGACCCCGGCGACCCGGCAGGCGTACGAGCTGCTCCTCGGTGGCAACACCTCGGAACCGATCCTCGCCCAGTACGGCCAGTACCTGGGCAACGTGTTCCGCGGTGACCTCGGGGTGTCGGTGAGCTACTTCCCGGCACCCGTGACCGAGGTCATCGGGAGCTCCCTGCCGTGGACGATCGCCCTCGTCGGCATCGCCACCGTCCTCGCCGCCGTGATCGGGGTCGCCCTCGGCGCCTTCGTCGGCTGGCGGCCGGGCACCTGGCTCGACTCGTTCGTGCCGGCCACCACCCTGCTCGCCGCGGTGCCGTACTTCTGGCTCGCGCTCATCCTCGTGTACTTCTTCGCGACCGGGATCCACCTGTTCCCGGCGCAGGGCGGCTACGACGTCACCCTCACACCGGGGTTCAACGGCGAGTTCCTCGTGTCGGCGCTCAAGTACGGGGTGCTCCCCGCCGCGACGATCGTGCTCGCCTCGCTCGGTGGGTGGCTGCTCGGCATGCGGAACATGATGGTGTCCACCCTGTCGGAGGACTACATCACCACGGCGATGGCGAAGGGCCTGCCGCACGGCAAGGTCCTCCGCAACTACGCCGCCCGCAACGCCGTGCTGCCGTCGGTCGCCGGGTTCGCGATCTCCCTCGGGTTCATCGTCTCCGGGTCCGTCGTCACCGAGCAGGTGTTCTCGTACCCGGGCATCGGCTCGAAGCTCCTGTCCGCGGTGACGAACAACGACTACGCGCTCATGCAGGGCATCTTCCTGTTCATCACCCTGGCGGTCCTCGGCGCGAACCTCGTCGTCGACCTGCTCTACGGGCTCATCGACCCGCGCACCCGGGCCCGGAGCTAGGAGGACACGACCATGACCAACATCCAACAGGAGACCGAACCCACCATCGGTGCGCTCGCCGAGGAAGCGGACGCCGGCACGACCCGTGGCATCGCGACCGCCCGTGCGCCGAGGCCCAAGGGCGGCATCCGCCGGTTCCTCCCCACGCTCACCCCGTGGCTCGTCACGGGCATCGTGCTCATCGTCGGCGTCACGCTGTTCGGGCTGCTCGGCCCGTTCCTGGTCGGCGACCCGACCACCATCCGCGACTCGGGCATGCAGCCGCCGAGCGCCGACAACCTGCTCGGCACCACGCAGACCGGGCAGGACGTCCTCGCCCAGCTCGCGTACGCCACCCGCGGCAGCCTGCAGATCGGCCTGATCGTCGGCGTCCTCGCCACGGTGCTGTCCGCGTTCTTCGGCATCCTCGGCGCGTACCTCGGCGGGATCATGGACGAGGCGTTCTCGCTCTTCTCGAACATCTTCCTGGTGATCCCGGGCCTGCCGCTCGTCATCGTCATCTCCGGCCTCGTTCCGCAGGAGGCACGCGGGCTCTGGACCATCGCCATCGTCCTCGCGATCACGTCGTGGGCCGGGTCCGCCCGCGTCCTCCGTGCGCAGACGATGTCGATCCGCAACCGCGACTACGTCTCCGCCGCCCGGGTCGCCGGCGAGCGGCCCTGGCGGGTCATCGCGGTGGAGATCCTGCCGAACCTGCTGCCGGTGCTCGCGTCGCAGTTCGTGTTCGCCGTCATCGCCGCGATCCTCGGCGAGGCCGGCCTGTCCTTCCTCGGGCTCGGCGCCTCGAACTCGTCCACCCTCGGAACGATGCTCTTCTACGCGCAGAACGGCTTCGCGCTCGCCCAGGGCGCCTGGTGGTGGTTCGTCCCGCCGGGGCTCCTCATCGCGCTGCTCGGCATGGGGCTCTCCCTCGTCAACTTCTCCATCGACGAGGTCATCAACCCGCGACTCGCGAACGTGCGGGCGCAGCGCCGGCGCGAGCGTCGTGCGCGTCGCGCCGCCCGGACTGGAGGCACGACTCGCCTCCCCGAGACCGCCACCGACCGGAAGGGGGTCGCCCGATGACCCGGGACGCCGTCCTCACCATCGACCACCTCGACGTCGTCTACGAGACCGAGAACCCGGTGCACGCCGTCAAGGACGTCTCGCTGACGCTCGGGCCCGGCGAGATCCTCGGGCTCGCGGGGGAGTCCGGCTGCGGCAAGACGACCCTCGCCTACGCGATCACCCGGCTGCACAAGCCGCCGGCGAAGGTCGCGTCCGGCAGCATCACCTTCCACGACCGGGACGGCAGCGACGTCGACCTGCTCGGCCTCGGCGACGAGCAGCTCCGCGCCGTCCGCTGGTCGAAGCTGTCGATGGTGTTCCAGGGGGCGATGAACGCGCTCAACCCCGTCACCACCATCCGGGCGCAGCTCGACGACGCCCTCGTCGAGCACCGCCGCGGCATGGGCCGCAAGGAGCGCCGGGCGATCGCCGAGGACGCCCTCCGCCGTGTCGGGGTCGACCCGTCGCGCATCACGGCGTACCCGCACGAGCTGTCGGGCGGCATGCGGCAGCGCGTGATGATCGCGATGGCGATGCTGCTCGAACCGCAGGTCATGATCATGGACGAACCGACCACGGCGCTCGACGTCGTCGTGCAGCGGGAGATCCTGCGCGAGATCGTCCGGCTGCGCGACGAGCTCGGCTTCGCGGTCGTGTTCATCACGCACGACCTGCCCCTGCTGCTCGAGATCAGCGACCGGATCGCGATCATGCTCCGCGGCGAGGTGGTCGAGTGCGCCACCGCCGACGCGATCCAGCACGACCCGCAGCACCCCTACACCCGCCGGCTGCTGCAGTCGTTCCCGAGCCTGTCCGGGGCCCGCGGCGGGTTCATCCGTTCCGGCATCGATGAGGAGGTCGCGTCGTGACCAGTGTGACCGTCAGCCACCTCGGCAAGGACTTCCACACCCGGAAGGGCCTCCGCCGCACCACCCTGCGCGCCGTCGACGACGTGTCGTTCGAGCTCCTGCCCGGCCGGACCGTCGCGCTCGTGGGGGAGTCCGGGTCGGGCAAGTCCACGATCGCCCGGATGCTCGCGAAGCTCGAGAGCACCACGCGCGGCTCGATCGACGTCCGGTTGGAGGACGGCACCCCCGTCGTCGGCAGCATGTACCGACGGCACGTGCAGATGGTGTTCCAGGACCCGTTCGCGTCGCTCAACCCGTTCCACTCCATCGAGCACCACATCGCCCGGCCGCTGCAGCTCCACCACCGTGCGCGCGGCGCAGAGGAGACCGCCGAGAAGGTCCGGGAACTGCTCGGCCGCGTCAACCTCGACGAGGACTTCGCCGCGCGCCGGCCGCACGAGCTCTCCGGCGGGCAGCGGCAGCGCGTCGCGATCGCCCGCGCGCTTGCACCCGGCGCGCAGGTGCTCGTCGCCGACGAACCCGTCTCGATGCTCGACGTGTCGATCCGCCTCAGCGTCCTCAACCTGATGGGACGACTGCAGCGCGAGGACCACCTCGCCGTGCTGTACATCACGCACGACCTCGCCACCGCGCGGCACTTCTCGGACGAGATCCTGGTGCTGTACCGCGGCCGGGTCGTCGAACGTGGGCCCTCGGACGACGTCATCCTCAACCCGCAGCACGACTACACGCGGCTGCTCGCCGAGGCCGCCCCGGACCCGGAGCGCACCGACCGCCGGGTGACCTCCGGGCCGGCGCTCGACCGCTCCACGATCGACAACACCACCTGCTACGACCACGGGATCGGGGCGTGGGTGTCGAGCGAGCCGGCTCCGGTCGGGGCACGGTGAGCGGGGAGTTCGTCGACTGGACCACGCCCGGTTTCTCGGTGCGCTTCCGGGTCGGCGACGACCGGCCCGCGGCGCTCGTGTCCCTCGTGCCTGCCGGCGGGGCGCTCGCCGACGGCGCGCTCTCCGACGGACCCGCCGATCCGCAGCCGCTCGTCGAGCTGACGACCGTCGGGCACGGTCGGTTCCCCGGCGGGTTCCGGCACGTGGACTCCACGATCGGGGCGCGACTGCGCCCCGTGTCGCACCACGAGCACGAGGACGGGACCGACCTGTGGTTCCGGATCCTGCAGGAGGACGTGGCCACGGGCCTCCAGGCGGAGTCCGTGTTCCGGGCGGAAGCCGGTGTGCCGGCGTTCCAGACGTGGACCGAGGTGCGCGCGGAGCGCGGCGAGCACGTCGTGGACTTCGTGTCGTCGTTCGCGACCGGAGCGTTCCTGACCGACGCGGGCGTGACCGTCGACGAGCTGTCGCTGCTGCACGCCGACAACGACTGGGCGGCGGAGAGCCGGTGGCGCACCGATCCGCTGCGCTCGATCGGCCTCGCGCGCATCGACCGCGAGGCCCAGCACCACCCGCCCCGCAGCCGTGCCGTCGTGCAGAACCGCGGCTCGTGGTCGACCGGCGAGGCGCTGCCGATCGGGATGCTGGACGCGGCATCCACTGCGTACTCGCTGGTCTGGCAGGTCGAGCACAACGGGCCGTGGCTGTACGAGCTCGGGGAGACCCGCCGGCACGCGTACATGCTGCTGAGCGGACCGACCGACCAGGAACACCAGTGGACGACCGTCGTCGCGCCGGACCGACCGTTCCTGTCGGTGCCGGTGTCTGTCGGGATCGCGTCGTCGGTGGGTGGAGCGTTCGAGGTGCTCACGGCCCAGCGTCGGGCACGGCGGTCGTTGCGGCCCGTCGACGCCTCGATGCCGCTGGTGTTCAACGACTACATGAACACGCTCATGGGCGACCCGACGACCGAGAAGCTCCTGCCGCTCATCGACGCGGCCGCCGACGCCGGGGCGGACCTGTTCTGCATCGACGCCGGCTGGTACGCCGAGGGGCACTGGTGGGACACCGTGGGGGCGTGGGAGCCGGCGGCGTCGCGGTTCCCGACCGGGCTCGATGCCGTCATCGGCCACATCCGGTCGCGGGGCATGCAGGCGGGGCTGTGGCTCGAGCCCGAGGTCATCGGCATCCACTCGCCGCTGGCGTCGTCGTTGCCGTCCTCCGCGTTCGTGCACCACCGCGGAGTGCGGGTCGCCGAGCACGGACGGCACCTGCTCGAACTGCGCTCACCGGAGGCCCGGGCACACCTCGACGCCGTCGTCGACCGGCTCGTCGGTTCCCTCGGGGTCAGCTTCTTCAAGATGGACTCCAACACGATGACCGGGCCCTTCTCGGGGTCGCTCGAGCACTCGCGTGCCCTGCTCGACTGGCTCGACGACGTGCAGGCCCGGTACCCGGCGCTGCTCATCGAGAACTGCGCCTCGGGGGCGATGCGAGCCGACGCCGCCATGCTCTCCCGGTTGCACCTGCAGTCGACCTCGGACCAGCAGGACCCGGTGCTGTACGCGTCGATCGCCGCCGCTGCACCCGCTGCGATGCTGCCGGAGCAGGCCGGGAACTGGGCGTACCCGGCGCCGTCGATGTCGGACGACCTGTTCACGCTGTCGCTGGTGAACGGGGTGCTCGGGCGGATGTACCTGTCGGGGTACCTCAGTTCGATGTCCGGTGCGCAGCGGGAGGTCGTCGGGTCCGCGATCGCCGCGCACCGTCAGGTGCTGGAGATCATCGACACTGCGCTGCCGGCGTGGCCGCTCGGGCTGCCCGGGTGGGAGGACACCTGGGTCGCGCTCGGCCTCGCCGTGCCCGACGAGGACCTGTACCTGTCGGTGTGGGCCCTGCCGGGGGCGCCGTCGGCGGTGGCGTTGCCGCTGCCGGGGTTCCTCGGTCAGTCGGTCACGGTGTCGCCGCTGTTCCCGACGGAGCTCGGGGCGTGGGAGGTCTCATGGGACGCGGCGGCGGGGGTGCTGCACGTCGACCACGGCGCGGCGACGCCGACGGCGCGGGTGCTCCGCCTCCGGCGCGAGCCGGAGGGCGCGAACGCGGGGCGCTGACCAGGGCGGGCGTCGGATGGCAGACGGGGCCCGTCCTGGGACTGGAGGCGCGGTGCGGGCAGATGCCGCGCCTCCAGTCTGGTGGGTGGTGCGGTGCGTGGGTGCGCGGGTGGGGCCGACGCGGAACGACTTCTCCGATGTCGTACGACGTCGGGGAAGTCGTTCTGCGTCCGCGGGCCGCGTTCCTCAGCGCCAGGTGCTGCGGAGCGCGCGGAACCAGCGCGGGGTGAGCGCCGGCGGCAGGTACCAGGTCGAGGCGGCGCCGAGCAGGGCGATGACCGCGGGGATCCAGAAGAGCCAGCCCGGGCGGTCGGGCAGGGCGAGGACGATGCTCACCAGGACGATGCCGAGGCCGAACCAGAACAGGCCGAGGACCCAGTACGACAGGCCGCCCTTCGCCCAGGAGCGCCAGAGGCCGGTGTAGCCAAGCAGGCCGACGAGCATCAGGACGGCGCCGATGATCCAGATCACGTCGTGCTCCAGCTTCGTTCGAGCAGCTGCGGGAGCGCCTCGAACACCCAGTACGACGGCACCAGCTGCAGTCGTGAACCACCCTGCACACGGATGCGCAGGTGTGATGCCGCGCCCATGAACACGAGGGGGAGCCCGTCGTCGGACCCCGGCACCGCGATCGAGACCGTCGACCAGGGCTGCTGCCAACGATGGGCGAGGACCGGGCCGGCTCCCGCGGGGAGATCCACCTGATGGCCGGAGACCATCGCGTCCACGACGTCGTCCGGGATCACCCGCGACTCGTCGTCGCCCGGGTCGGCGACGGGCCAGAACGGCTCGATGCCCGACCAGGCGATCAGGCGACCCACGGCCGAGGTGAACGGCAGGAGGTCGATCGTCTCGGTGTCGCCGTGCACCGTCCGGACGACGGCGTCGGTGCCGCTGGCCCAGCACGACCACGTCGTGGTCCCGGAGCGGGTGACGCGTTCGGCCGCGAGCGTGCGGCCTGCGCGCTCGACGATGCCGGCGATGGTCGTCGCGGTCTCGCTCGCACCGCCGAACCGACCGAGCAGGCCCGCCTCGCGCAGTGCGGTGGCCGCCGGGGTGTTGCGCTTCGCGGCGGAGACGAGGCCCCGGCCGCGCAGGTCGAAGAGCGCTTGCAGTGCTCCGGACGGCAGCGTGTACGCCGGCTCGGGGAGCGGTCTGCCCGGAGTCTGGTCGAGGCGTTCGAGCGGCTGGCCGGCGTACTCGGTCGCGAACGGGTCGAGGAGGTCGTTCACGAGAGGAGCTCCAGGGTGCTGGTCGCGGCGATCGAGTCGAACGTCGTCACCAGTGCCGGGTAGGCGTCGAGGCCGGCGCTGCACGTCAGGTCGAGGCGCTTGCCACCCGTGGTGCCGGTGAACTTCGTGACGGCGACCATCACCCCTTCGTGCTCGTAGAGGAACTGCATCCGGCGGTCGAACGGCCCCTGCGGCCACGGGGTCACCGACACGACGTGCGACCACGGCACCATCGCTCGGGCCTCGGCGATCGCGTTCGACGAGTCGGCGACGATGTCCCCGGCCGACTCGACGACCGAGAGCACCGCGTTCTCGCGGAAGGTGCCGTTCGGGTTGACGGGTGTCTCTGGTCGGACGACCGCGACGGCTCCCGTGCGGTCGTCGTCGATCCACTGCGACGGGACGCGGAGGGCGCCGGCCGCGGTCGCACGCGTGCGCCACCCAGCGGTCGTCGTGTGCTCGTCGTGGTCTGCGCCGGTCATCCCGTGATCTTGTCCCATAGTCCCTTGGCTGCTTCGCCGATCTCCTCGCCGACCCCGCTGCCGACGATACCGCCGACGATGCCGCCCACGATGCCGCCGATCGCCGTACCCGGGCCGGGGAACACACTGCCGATCGTGGCGCCGATCTCCGCGCCGACGATCGCCCCGCCCCACGCGCCCGCCGCCGAGCCGCCGCCGACGAACACGGCGTTCTCCGTCGCGCTCGCCTGCTTCTCACCCTCGGACCACTCCGGGTGGGTCTGCGAGTCCTCCTGGTACTGGTCGGCGTACGCCGAACCGATGGTCAGGACCGTCCCGGCGACACCGAGGGCACGCCCGCCGACCTCCGCGACCTTCGGCAGGGCCGACTTCGTCGCGCCGTCGTCCCAGACCATCGAGAAGCGGTTCTTCGTCGTCACGTCGGGTTCGGGCTGCGTGATGTACGACTGCGCCGTGTGCTCCGGGATCAGCAGGGGGCTGCCCGGACGGGTGGCGAAGGATGCACCCTTCCACTCGAGGACCGGCTGCACCTTGATCGTCTCGATCGACCGCGTCTCGACAGCGATCTCGAGTCGGCGGACGCGGTTCGTGGCTTCTTCGGCGAGACCGATCGCGGTGCCCGAGACGTTACCGGCAGCGGCATCGACGACGTTCCGGATCTGCGTCACACCGGCGTACTTCGCGAGCGAGCGGAGTCCGCTGGCACAGTCGGCGTCCGCGGCCTCGACGTCGGCGTTGAACGTGCGGACGCGTCCGGCGAGGTCGGTGGCGGCGGTCGCGAGCGCATCGGCCGTCGTGCCGTCCGGATCCGAACCGGCAGGGGCGTCCGCCGCGTCGCGCACCGCGGTCTCGTGCGAACCGATGTCCGACAGGAGGGTCGTCCGACGCGTCGCGAGGTCGGCCAGGACGGTCGCGTACGCGTCGAGCACCCGCTGGACCTGCTGCACGTCGCCCGCAACGATGTCCGCGACTGCCTTCGGGGCGTCCATCGCGACGTGTACCCGGTGCGCCTCGGGTGCCTGGTAGACACCGGGAGCGGACAGGCCCGCCCATCCGGTCGCGACGGCGTCGGTCGCGTCGGTCGTCTGGGTGGCGATCGCAGTGAACGCCGCCGAGGCCTCGCTCACCGCTGTGGCGTCGGGGAGTTCCGCGGGGGTGCCGATGGCCGTCATTCGTCGCCGCCCCACTCCACGTCGGCGACGTGCCGGTTGGCGTCCGTCGCCATCTCCTCGTCGCCGTGCTCGTAGGCCGTGATGGCCGAGCGCGTGGCCGCGATCGCCGTGCTGATCTGCTGCTTCGCCGCGAGCACGTCGACACCGATCGGGTCGATCGCCAGGTCCGCCAACGCGGCGGCGCTCTGCGTCCCGCCGCGGACCGCCGCGATCGCCTGGCCGATCGCGGACTCCAGCGTCCGCGTCGCCGTCTCGATGCCCGCTGCGTCGGTCTCGGCCTGCGTGATGATCGCGCGGGCCTGCCCCGGCTCGATCTGCCAGCTCGTCATGTCGTCCCCCGGTTCGAATGCCGTACCGCTCGACCCTACGATGGGGGTGGTACCGAAGCAAAACTTGGGGGACTCGACGTGGGGGCAGCGATCTGGCTGATCGTGATCGGCGCGGTGTGCGTCGTTCCGGGGGGACTCGCGTACGCAGGACTCTGGCGGTCGTGGATTCGACGAAGTACGCCGGCGATGCCCTTCGGGTTGTTCTGGCTCGGTTCGGCGCTCGTCTGTGAGGGCGTCGCCGCGTTCTTCTTCAACGGACCCGTGGTGCTCGCCCTCGTGCTCATGATCGCGTTCGTGCTGTGCGGCGTGCTCGGGATGTGGTTGCTGTTCGGCGGTGCCCGGTGGGCGACCCCGGCCTGGTACCGGCGGCGAGGAACGGTGAGGCGATGACCCGGCACGTGCCGTGGGATCCGTGGCCGGACGTGCGGTGGGGGTCGCTCGTGGTCGTCAGTGGGCTCGTCCTCGAGGTCCCCGAGGGATGGACGACTCGATCGGTCGGTGCAGGTGTCGTGCTCGATCGTGCCGACGGCGCGGTCTCGATCGCGTTCCGCGCGTCCGGCGAGCCCCTCGCCGACGACCTGCGACGTGTGCCAGCCGACGCGATCTTCCTCGAGGCGAGCACCGACCGGCTGCTCGTCGCGCTGCCGTCGGGCGACGACGTGGTGCTTCGGGACGAGCGACTCGTGACCGACCGGGGTGTGTGGGTCCGCATCAGCCTCGAGTGCTCGGTGCACGACTGGCCGGCCACGTCGCAGATCGTCGACGGGTTCCTGGACTCCCGGTGGCACCCGGCGGTCGACCGACCCGTGGTCGCGATCCCCGGTGTCGCCGGCGTCGATCGGCCCGGCCCGTCGCTGCAGTGGACCGCCCACCCCGCCGTGCTGGACCACCTCGCGCGGTTCCGTGACCGCGGCATGGTGCGCGGATCGGCACGTCGCTCGAAAGCCGGTGTCTCCGCCCGCGAGCTCGGCTTCGTCGGTCGGCTCGGTGGCGTGACCGAGAAGGGTGACGAGCTGCTCGGTCCGGTGCTCGACCACGATGCGATGCTCGTGGTCGAGGCGTCCGATCCGGCTGTCGACGGCTCCACGTCGCGGTGGGTGTGCTGGGTGCAGGGACGGCGCTGCGTGGTCCGAGCGTCCCGGGGCGACGGGACGGACGCGCTCGGCATCGTCGACGTCGGCTCGGTCGCCGCGCACCTGCTCGGCTGGCTCGACCTCGACCCGGTCGGCTCCGTCGGTGCTGGAGAGCCGGTCACCATCTCCTCCGCGCAGTACGACGACCGCTCCGGGCCCTGCCCGAGCGACGTCGAGTGGTTCCGCACGGCGTGGGCGGCGCCGACGTGGCGGTCCCTCAAGGGATGGAGTCACGAGTCGGGTACCGGCTTGTTCGGACTCATCGTCCCGGGTGTCGGCGCTCTGCGGTGGGATCGCGGCGAGCACGAGGTGACGCTGCAGCCGATCCGGAACGCCTCGCTCGTCCGGGATGCGGTAACGGCCGTGAACGCGCTGACAGCGGGGACCGGATCGCCTTCTCGCGAGTGACCGTTCCGGTTCACGATCCCCGGGGATCGTGAACCGGAACGGTCAACCGTTCAGTACGCCGGGCGGATCCAGTCCGTCAACGGCTCGAACGGCGCCGGCGGCAGGACCTCGTCCGGATCGGCTCGCCGCGCGCTGAACACGTGGGTGAGTTCGCCGAGCTCGAACCGCCGCCGGGCGATGCCGTCGTGCTCGTCGACGACGAGGGTCGACCGGAACGCCGGGTCGGCACGGTGCTCGAACGTCACGAGCACGGATCGCTCGCCGATGTGCTGGACGAGGACGGGGGAGAAGCTCTCGGGACCGCGACCCCACCAGAGCAGCTGGTCGGGGAGCGCCATGCGGACCACGGCACCCGCGACCGTGCTGTGCGCGAAGGTGTCCTCCGAGTCGCCGTCCGCGTCGTGGAGGACGCCGTCTCGGAACCACATCGTCGGGCCATCGGAACGATCGAGCGTCCACCGCTCCTGGGACTCGTCCACGTCGAGGCGGAACCGCCAGTGCCGACGTTCCGCGTCCTGGTGGACACCATCGAGGACGTACCGCCCGGGCGTTCGGAGTTCGGCGATGTCCGCGGCGACCGCAGGGCCGTCTGATCGGGTGAGGACCTCGTCGAAGCGCATGCACCCATCCTGCCGATCCGGCCTGAGCGGGTGGACGACGTCAGCGCATCCGTGTGGACGCGATCCCGCCGTCGACGTCGATGGTGCCGCCGGTGACGAAGGCCGCCTCGTCCGACACCACCCACCGCACGGCGCGCGCGATGTCCTCGGGCTGCACGGGGCGTCCCGCCGGTGTGCCCTCCGTCATCGCGGCGAGGACGTCCGCCGAGTCCGCGTTGCCCGGCGTCGCGGTCGCCCCGGGTGCCACGGTCACCACCCGGATGCCGCGGTGCCCGTACTCGGCGGCCCAGGCACGGGTGAGCTGCTCGACCGCGGCCTTCGTCGCCGGGTAGAGCGCCATGAAGGGCACTCCGACGCGGGCCATCCACGAGCCGATGTTCACGATGTGCCCGCCTCCGTGCGCGACCATCGACGGGGCCATGGCGGCGACCAGGACGTGCGGCGCTCGGATGTTCGTGGCGAGCAGGGCGTCCACGGTGTCGTCGGACAGTGACTCCGTCGGACCACCGGGGTAGACGCCCGCGTTGTTCACGAGGACGTCGACGTGACCCCCGAGCTTTTCGGTCGCGGCCGCCGCGAGTGCACGGACCTCGGCCGGCCCGGCGGACAGGTCGGCGACCAGCGGCACGGCGCGGCCGCCCTGTTCCTCGATGGACGCGGCGACGGCGCTCGTGCGCTCGGCGTTGCGGCCGTGCACGGCGACGAACACGCCCGCGGCGGCGAGCTCACGGGCGATGGCCTCGCCGATGCCGCTGGAGGCTCCGGTCACGAGGGCGGTACGGGTGGTGGTGGAAGCGGGTGCATCGGTCATGACTCGATGCTCGGCCCGTCCGGCACCCGCGCCCTTGCCCGGATCCACGAGGACCTTGCCGGATCCCGCACGCCACGGTTCCGCGGTCGACGCCTGGGTAGGTTGGAGCCGTGGACGACCTCACCGCGCAGCACCTCGACCGGGCCGCGGCGATCGCGTCCGCCCACGCTGCCGTCCTGGGCACCGACCACCACGCCGCCTCCGCGCGCGCCGGGTCCGCGCACCGAGCGGATGCCCTCGGACTCACCGTTTCCCGGGTCCACGAGCCGACCGAGCTGTTCGACCGTCGGTACGTGCCGTCGTTGTCCGTCGTCCTCCGCGGCCGGAAGCGCTCGATCGTGGGCGACGACGACCAGGTCTGGGGTCGCGAACGGTTCATCATCACCCCGGTCGACCTGCCCGTCGTCGCCGGCGTCGTGGACACCGCCGGGGACGACGGCTTCGTCTCCGCCGTCTGGCGCCTCGACCCGGCGATCGTCGGCGAGGTCGTGTCGACGATGTCCGCGCCCGCCGCTCCGGCCAGCGGCGAGGTGCCCCGCCTCGGGACCTGGACCGCGCCGCTCGCCGACGCCTTCGCCCGCCTGCTCGCCCTGCTCGACGCCCCCGAGGACGTCCCGGTGCTGTTCCCCCTCGTCGCCCGCGAGGTCGTCCTCCGCCTGCTCCAGACCGAGCAGGCACCGCGCATCACCGCCGCGCTCGACGGCTCCGGTACCTCCGTCGTCGCAGCCGCGACCGCACTCCTGAACGGGCGGATGGCCGAGCCGTGGTCCATGGAGCGCCTCGCCCGCGAACTCCGGGTCAGCGAGTCCACCCTGTTCGCCCGCTTCAAGGAGGCGACCGGCATGACGCCCGCCCAGTACCTCAAGCGGACGCGGCTCGGCGAGGCGCGACGGCTCATGGTCGTGCACGGTGACACCGCCGCCCGCGCGGCCTCGGCAGTCGGCTTCCGCAGTGCCTCGCACTTCTCGCGGGACTACCGGGAGGCGTACGGCCGCCCGCCAGCAGCGGACGCGGTCGCGGCCCGGGCGCAGCTCGCCCTGGCGACGGCCGTCTAGCTCTGGAGACGGGACGGATCGGACTGGAGGCGCGGTGCGGGCTGGTGCCGTGCCTCCCGTCCGGAAGACGGATGGTCAGGCGGTCGCGCCCCGGCGCTCCGGAGCCCGGAGGGCGGCACCCGACAGGAGGGCGCCGGCCGCGCCCGCGGCCGTGGTGGCGAAGGGCAGCACGGCCGGCGGAGCCTCGACCAGCGTGGCGATGGGCAGCCCCGCGGCGAACCCGACGGCGGCCGTCAGCAGGCCCGCGATGATGACGGCGGATACCAATCCGAGCGTGTCGTCGAGGGCGATCGCGAGTGCGTGGACCCCGGCGGCGACCGCTCCGCCGATCAGGAGTCCGGCCGGGATCGCGAAGAACGCCACGAGGACCAGGAGGGCGGAGTCCGGCGGCCACCAGTCGTGCTCCGTGACGATCGGCTGGTCGACGGTCGGGTCGGAGACCCAGGTGACGCCGATGATGCCGAAGGCCTCGAGCGCGCCGACGACTCCGCCGACCAGCATCACGACGGTCCACGGCCACCGGCGCAGTGGGTTGTCGAACTCTCGGTGCATGTGTTCCCCCTGCGCCGATCATCGCGTGCGGACCTGGGCGGCACCGGGATCGATCCCTCCTGCTGAGATCCAGTGCAGCCGAGGTCGGCCGTGCTCGCCCGGGCACCCTCCTTCGGGCTCGTGTTGGACCGTCCTGGTTCGGGAACCCAGTGGTTCCCGAACCGCTACGGTCACGAGGTCTCGAGGGCGTCCCGCCACATGGTCGCGTGGCGGTGCCTGCTGGACTGCCAGAGGACGCACCCGTACCCTCGGTCATATCGACGGCCATTTGCACTGGATTACTCGATGGTGATCGCCGGACAAAGTCGTTCGTCGGCGCCAAGTCCGGTCAACCGATGTCGCCGGCGTGACGCGTGCTCCTTCGAGAGCGGTCCTCGTGTTGCAAGCATTGCGGATCGATCTGACTGCTAGCGTGCCGGCATGGCGGATGAGCGGCTACGAGACGAACTACGGCGTTTCGTGGCGGAGCGCGAGTGGGCACAGTTCCACTCGCCGGAGAACTTGGCGAAGAGCATCGCGATCGAAGCTGCAGAGCTCCTCGAGTGCTACCAGTGGTCGAGTGACGCAGACGCCGGTCGAGTCAGAGATGAACTCGCGGACGTTCTGACGTACTGCCATCTGCTCGCGGATCGCCTGGGGCTGGAGCCGACAGAGATCGTCCGCGAGAAGCTCGAGGTCACCAGAGGGAAGTACCCGGTTGAGCAAGCCCGAGGCTCCAGTGTGAAGTATGACCGCCTCTGAGATCGCCGTCCTCGACTTCACTGCAGCTTCGCTCGGCACATTCGCGGAGGTCGAGCCTCGAACGGTGAACTGGCCAGTGGTCTACGTGATCGACGACGAGGAGGCCGGTCTGGCGTACGTCGGCGAAACGCTGAACGCCAGCGGGCGCATGAGGCAGCACCTCCGTGCCCGTGGTGACCTGCTCCGGCGCGTGCGCCTCATCATCGACAAGACCTTCAACAAGTCCGTCTGCCTCGATCTCGAATCGCAACTGATTGCTTGGTTGAACGCGGATCAGAAGTACCAGTTGCTCAACAGCAACGCCGGGATTGTGGGCGCCCAGTACTACGCACGGGATTCATACCAAGAACGCTTCAAGGAAATCTTTGCGCAGCTCCGGGAGGACGGCCTCTTCGAGCAATCGCTCGAAGACCTCGAGAACAGCGAGATCTTCAAACTCTCTCCGTTCAAGGCGCTCAACGGAGATCAAACTCGAGTCGTCCTGCGTGTGGTGGAGGACCTCTTCCACGACGTGGAGAACACGGTGAGTGAGACCGTGGTCGTCCGCGGTGAGCCGGGTACGGGCAAGACTGTCCTCGGGGTGTACCTCATCAAGCTCCTCAGAGACATCATCGACGGAACGGACTTCGACGGTGAGCGCGAGTCCCTGTTCGCGACGTTCCTGTCGAGCGAGTACCAGTCGATCCTCGGGGAAGGCTTCCGCATCGGGCTGGTCGTGCCGCAACAGGCGCTGCGCCGCTCGCTTCAACGGGTCTTCCAGAGCACTCCCGGTCTCGCGCCGGAGATGGTGCTCTCACCCTTCGACGTCGGGAAGTCCGACGCGCGATGGGACCTGCTCGTCGTGGATGAGGCTCATCGCCTCGGCCGACGTTCCAACCAGTCCTCCGGCGTTCAGAACCGTGACTTCTCCGAGATCAACCGGGAGTTGCTCGGTGACGACGATCCACGTCACACGCAGCTCGACTGGATCGTTGCGCAGAGCACCCATCGCGTGCTGCTCCTCGATCCTGAACAAAGCGTCCGACCTGCGGACCTATCGGCGCGATCCCAGCGTTCCCTTGTCCGTGACGCCCGCGATACCGACCGATTCCATCCCCTCACGACCCAGATGCGAGTGGCCGCTGGATCGGACTACGTCGGGTTCGTGCGGTCGGTGCTCCGGGGCGAGAGGCCTTCGCCCCCGGACCTGGGTGACTACGACCTCCGCCTGTTCGCTGACCTCGGCGAGATGCATGCCGCCATCAGGGAAAAGGACCGCCGCTTCGGCCTCTCGCGCCTCGTTGCGGGATTCGCGTGGGAGTGGAAGAGCAAGAAGGACCGCGACGCCGTCGACATCGCACTCGATGGCGTCGAGCTCCAGTGGAATCGGACGGACAAGGACTGGATCACCTCGACAGGCGCGGTTGACCAAGTCGGTTCGATCCACACGGTGCAGGGTTACGACCTGAACTACGCGGGGGTCATCATCGGTCCGGACATCAAGCTCGACCCGACCTCGGGGGAGATCGTGTTCAGCAGGGCGGACTACCACGACAAGAAGGGAAAACAGAACCTGCCGAAGCTCGGCGTCGTCCTCACGGATGACGACATCCTGCGGTACGTCGCAAACGTCTACTCGGTTCTGCTGACCCGTGGTATCCGAGGAACGTACGTGTACGTCGTCGACCCACTCCTTCGGAGTCACCTCGCTCGAACTCTCCCGTTCCGATCGGACGACTGAGGACCGCTGCTGTTGAGGTCGGGCTGAGCCCTGACTGGCTCTTTCCCCTTGGTCCCGTTAGCCTCACGTGCGTTAGCACAACGGGCGATCGGGGATACCGTGCGGGTCTTTTGGGTCAACCAGGGACAGACTTTCGAGGAAGAACGGCGTGCAGGAGTCCTGTGGGCACCGAAACTGTCTCGACCCCGCTCTGGACAGGACGTCGGCACGCCTCGAGCGCACTGGGACCGCATCCTCGAAGCGAGACCGGACGACGTCGTGATGCACTACTCGCGCAACGCACTTCGGGGGTGGAGTCGTGTCCTGGCGCCGGCCTTCGACGGGCCCCCGCCGTTCGACATTGCGACGCGGACCTGGTCGGCCGACGGACGTCTCCTTCGCGTTGACATCCAGGCGCTCGAGATCCCGGTAGCGCTCGCGGACATCCCCATGGAGCTCCGGACTGATCGGGACGACACGAGCTGGCCGTTCTCGAAGAACGGCGCGGTCAAACAGGTCTACCTGTCCGAGGTGAGCGGGGATCTGGCTGATTGGTTGTTGGACGAGGTGGGACTGCGCGTCGACGCCGCACAGGTGCCGTCTTGGCCGGCTGACATCGAGGCAGCGACGGGCTTCGACTACCGGGGAGACAGGCAGGTCGTCGTCAACGTCCGCGGTGAGCAGACTCGTTTGAGGCGGCGCCTGTTCGGTAGCGAGCTTCTCGCCACCTGCGCGCTGTGTGCGCGTGACCTCCCGGTCTCCTTGCTCGTGACCGCGCACATCAAACGCCGAGCGGACACGACGAACGCGGAGCGGAGCCGTGAGGACATCGTGATGGCCGCGTGTTCCCTGGGCTGCGATTCGATGTTCGAGCTCGGGTACGTGACCGTGGCGCGCGACGGCACGATCGAGAAGGGGCCCCGCAGAACACCGATGACCGTCGACCTCGAACTCGCTGTCGAGGCCATCGTTGGTCGAACCTGTGGCGCGTGGAGTTCTTCGACGGAGCGGTACTTCGCCTACCACCGTAGGTGGCAGAAGGCCGCCGCCCGGCGCTACGGTCTCGGCTGATCGCCGCGCAACAGACTCACGGCGGGAAGGTCGGGAGGCGCCCAGTTGAGTGTCGAGAGTTCAGCGGGTGTCACCCAACGCAACGCGTCATGGTCCGTGCTTCCGCTTGGCTCTGCAGTCGTGAACGACATCCGGTAACAGGCGAGGTCGATCATGACGCCTCCGACCAGCGTCACGTCGCGCGTGACCAGATCGCCGACCACACCTTCGACTCCGAGCTCTTCACGAATCTCCCGCTCGAGGGCATCGCTTGCTGATTCGCCGTGCTCGACCTTCCCGCCAGGGAACTCCCAGAGGCCGGCGGATGCTCGCCCGGCCGCGCGTCTGCACGCAAGGATCGTGCCGTCCCCGCGAACCGCCACGGCCGCGACCACTTCTATGGTGTCCACAAGCCAGTTCTACCCGGTCAGCGGCCGACGATCGACCTCCACCGCGCGAGCTCGAATTCGATTGAGTCCGCGGCCTCACGTGGGTCGTCGTGCTCCCAGACCCTGACCACACGCCAGCCCCCCGAACGGAGCACGGCGGAGTTCGCGGCATCCCTCCGTCGGTTGGCGAGCAGCTTCTGGCGCCAGAGCTCGGCGTTCGCCTTCGGAAGGTTGGCGTGCTCCTCGCAGTAGTGCCAGAAACACCCATCGACGAACACCGCGATGCGTGCGCGAGGGAAGACGAGATCCGGCCGGACACGGCAGCCCTCGCTGACCCGTCTGTCGACGAAGAACCGCCGGCCACGTCGGTGGAGCTCACGCCTGAGGGCGAGCTCGGGTGCGGTGTCCCGGCGGCTGAACCGTGCCATGTGCCGTCGGCGAGCGTCGTCGGCTTCCCAGAGTTCCATCTCGACGATCGTTCTCGAACCAGCGGCCGCAGGGCGCGAAAGAGTGCACTTGGTGGATGGTGCGTCAGTGAAGCAGGGTTGTGAAGGAGCGTGCGCGGAACTCGGGGACCTGCGCTGACAACCGCCCAACGACCGTCACGCGGTCGTCGGCGGGCAGATCTCGGAGCGTGATCGCCACCTCGCCGCAGTACCTTCCCGCCGCCGGCAACTGTACAGTGACCGAGCCCGCTGGCCTCGGCTGCCCACCGACCTCAGGCAGCGGTAACCCGGCGAACCGCTCCCGCGAGCGCTCTAGCCGGATCATCGCTTCGGCCGTATCGGGCCGGTTCCGATCAGGGACCACCAGTGCCTGAATCACCGCCGGGTGCACGCCCGGCGCCGCAATGCCGTCGAGCACGACGACGTCATCCCCGGCGAACGAACCCAGCCGCGCCCACGAGTGATCGGTCAGCGCCGGATCCCCGACGTACACGTCGTCCGCACCAGCGTCGACGAGCGCCAGCGCCTGGAACAACGGCGGCATGGTCCGGTGCTCCTCGACGGTCGGCAGCCCCTCGGCAAGCGGCCCGCGTCGGACGGCGTCACCGGCAATGAACGCCCCGACCCGCCATCCGTAGCGCTGGGCGGCCGACACGGACGCCGCGACGGAGGACATCGGAAGGCCGGTCCACTCCCGCGGGTAGAAGTTGTGGATCAGCTCGATGTCCAGGTCCGCGAACGGCGCGAGATCGGCGGCGCGCAGCGTGCTCGCATTGAGAGCGATCGGCAGGACGGCAGCGATCGATCGGATCTCAGCGACCGAGAATCCGAAGTCGATCCGGGCCCGTGCCACGCCGATCGACCGCAGGAAGTCCCACGGCGAATCGCCGAGCAGCCGAGCGGTGTTGGGGGAGACGTCGGCGACGACCGAGAGTCTGGAATCCGCGGCCGCCGACACGATCGCGGTCGCCGCCGCTCGGGCGCCCACGGGCGAGTCCTCCGGGATGTGCAACGAGGTGAACGCGAGCGTCGCACCTGCCTTCGCCGCGGCCGAGAACGTCGGACCCGCCAGCGGAGCGTGGCCCAGGTACGCGCTCGCGCCCAACCGCATCAGCGCGCAGCCCCGACGGAGTCAACAGCGGACGCAGCAGCGGGACTCGTCGCGATCGGTGCTTCCGGAGCGACCGGATCCCCGGCCGGAGCAGCCGACTGCGCCTCGAGGTCGGCCTTGACCGACGCGGACACCCCGAACAAGAGCGTCGCCACGAACCCGACGACGTACGCCGCGACGAGACCCGAGCCGTACCCGAGCAGCGCCCAGCCGTAGCCGGACGAGCCGTTCAGCAGCGGGATGAGCGAGAGGTCCGAGGCGCCGATGGCGATCGCCCCCACGGAGTGCCCGAGCTGGTCGAACAGCCCGACGACACCGCCGCCGAACGCGCCACCGATGCAGGCGGTGATGAAGGGCCGGCCGAGGGGGAGTGTCACACCGTAGATCAGGGGCTCGCCGACTCCGAGGAGTCCGGCGGGCAGGGCGCCGCGGATCGTGCGTGAGAGGGCCTCGTTGTGACGGAAGCGCATCCAGAGCGCGATCGCGGCACCGATCTGACCGGCACCACCCATCGCGAGGACCGGCAGCAGCACGGTCCAGCCGGTCTGGTCGATCAACGTCGTGTGGATCGGGGTGAGTGCCTGGTGCATGCCGGTCATCACGAGCGGCAGGAAGAACCCACCGAGGATGAACCCGGCGAACGCCCCGCCGTTGGCGAGGAGCCATGTGGCAGCGGTGCCGATCGCGACGGAGACGACTCCGGCGACGGACATCAGGACGCCGAGGGTGATCGAGCCCGCCACGAGCACGGTGACGGTCGGCACGACGATGAGCGCGATGACGTCCGGCGTGACCCGCCGCATGAAGCGCTCGACGTAGGCCGCGAGGATGCCGCCCGCCATCGCGCCGAGCACACCACCCTGCCCGGGCGCGAGGGTCTCACCGAACACGGTCACGTTCGCGACACCGGCGGCGACGATGATGCCGCCGACCGCTCCGCCGAGGATGGGCGTGCCGCCGAACTCCTTCGCCGCGTTCATCCCGACGAACACGGCGAGCAGCGACAGGAAGCCGCTGGAGAGCACGGCGAGGAACGGCGTGACGCCCGGCAGCCAGCCGAGGTTCGTCAGGATGCCGTTGATCCCGGCGATCAGCCCGCAGGCGATCAGCGCGGGGATGAGCGGGATGAAGATGGCGGAGATGCGACGGATGGCGCGCATGGTCCGGCCGTCGGAGCGGGATCGAGCGGACGCCTTGATCGCGGCACCACGCGCAGCGAGCTCCTCAGGTGACACAGACGCCCCCGCAGGCCCGGCCCGGAGCCCCTCCAACGAGTCGGCGACCCGGTCCACCAACCCCGGCCCGAGCACGATCTGCAGGTTGGACCCGGCGGCGATCGCGGCCATGACCCCGTCGGTGGCCTGCAGCGCCGGCAGGTCGACCGACGCGGGGGACGCCACCTCGACCCGAAGCCTGGTCATGCAGTTCTCGACGTCGGCGATGTTCGAGGACCCACCGACGGTGTCGAGGATCTGTTGTGCGAGTTGCTGTGCATCGGTCATTGATGGTGCTCCTCGGGGGAAGGAAGGACGAACGGAAGAGATCAGGAAAGGACGGCGCGCAAGGAACCGTCAGCAGCAGTGAGTCGTGAACGGACGACGGACGCCGACGCCCCGGTGAGGATCACCGCGATGGCCGTCTTCACCTCGCCGCCGGCGTCCTCCAACGCCGACGAGACGACCGCGTCAGACGCCCCGGTAACGTCCTGCACGAGCGAGAACGCCCGCGCCACGAGCTTCGCGTTCGTCGCCCGCACGTCGACCATCCGGTTGCCGTACGTCTTGTTGCTGCGCACCATCGCCAGCGTGGTGAGCATGTTGAGCACGAGCTTCTGCGCGGTCCCCGCCTTCAGGCGGGTGGACCCGGCGATGAACTCGGGACCGACGACGACGTCGATGGCGATGTCCGCCTCCCGCCCCGCGGCAGAGTCGGCGTTGCACGCGACGGAGACCGACAGGGCGGACCTGCGCCGCGCCTCCAGGATGGCTGCGATCACGTACGGCGTCCTGCCGGACGCACTGATCCCGACGACCGCGTCGTCGGCCGTCAGGCCGAGCGCGTCGAGGTCGCGGACGGCGGCCTCCTCGTCGTCCTCGGCGCCCTCGACTGCGGTGGTGAGTGCGACCTGGCCGCCGGCGATCAGGCCGACCACCTGCGAGGGGTCGGTGCCGAAGGTGGGCGGGCACTCGCTGGCGTCGAGGACGCCCAGCCGGCCCGGCGTGCCGGCACCGACGTAGACGAGGCGGCCGCCTCGACTGAACGCAAGAGCGATCGAGTCGGCAGCCAGGGCGATGGCCGGGAGGCACGGCTCCAGTGCCGCAGGCACGCTGCGGTCGAGCGCGTTCATGCGCTGGGCAGCCTCGAGGGTGGGCACGAGGTCGATGTCGTCGAGGGTTGAGTCGGTGGCCTCGGTGGCGAGGTGCCGGAGTTCGGCGCGCAGGTCGTCGTGGTGGGGCATGGTGCTCGATTCAGGAACTGTGGTGCGTGCGGACCGCGTGGCGGCTGCGTGCGAGGAGCGGGCGGGAGCGTTCGTCGGTGCGCTGCGCGACGATGATGAACAGGGTGTCGACGATGGCGAGCTGGCTCATCCGGCTGCCCATCGCGGCGGGGCGGAGGTCGCTCTCGGCGCCGGCGACTCCGAGCAGGACGTGGTCGGTGTGGTCGATGAGCGGCGAGGCCGCGTGGCCGGTGATCGCGACGACGGTGGCGCTGTTCTCGTGGGCGAGCGCCGCGACTTCGAGTGCCTCGGTCGTGGTGCCGGAGTGGCTCGTGATGACGAGGGCGTCCTCGGGGCCGAGGACGCTCGCGAGGGTCAGGGCGTTGTGCGGGTCGTCGGCGATCGAGCTCGCGATGCCGATGCGCTCGAGCTTGAGGTGCAGGTCCCGCGCGACGATGCCGCTCGCGCCGACGCCGTACAGGACGACCCGGCGGGCTTCGCTGATGCGGATGGCTGCGGCCTCGAGCGCGTGCGGGTCCAGGGTCGCACGGGTGTCGCTCATCACGGCTCGGACGTCCTCCGTGACCTTCGCGATCACGGTCGCCACGTCGTCGTCGACGCTGACGCCGGCGTGGATCTCGGTGTCCGCTCGCTCGTGGATGCCCCGCTCGACGGCCCGGGTCATGCTCCGCTGGAGTGCGGCGAAGTTCGCGAACCCGAGGTGCTGGGCGAAGCGGGAGACGGTGGCGGGGGAGACCCCGGCGCGACCGGCGAGCTCGGCGGCACTGGTCGTCGCGGCGGTCGCGGGCTCGTCGAGGACGGCGTCGGCGATGGCGCGCATGCTCGTCGGCATCGTGCGGGACTGGGTGCGGACGAGGGCGAACGCGTCGGCGCGGTCGGTGCGATCAGTGATCGTCATGCGCTCCATGAAAGCGCATTGCAGGGGTGAGCACTAGGAGTGAAAGTAAATTGCGTGTTACGGCGGGCGGGCGGCCGTGGCGGGGCGGTCGCGGCAGGCGTTCGTTCGTTCAGTGAGCAGAAAACGTCGAGTCGCCGCGGTGGACTCGACGTTTTCTGCTCACTCGATGCCCGCGGCGGCGGTGCTGTCGGCGTCGCCCCGGTGTGGCACCCTGGACGCGACGACAGGGGAGGGCTCGTGGGGGACGACGACTCGTCGAGGCCGGAGGGGCTCGGCCGAGGACTGCTGGTGGTGCTCGCCGTGGTGGCCCCGATCGCGATGGTGTTCGCCCTCGGCCTCCAGTTCATCACGCTGATCTCGGTCAGTTGGCGCACGTTCAACCACGGCAGCGGCGACTACCTGGGCTCGCAGATCGCTGCACTCGTCATCGGTCTCGGTGTCCCGCTCGTCCTCCTCGCCATCGGGATCGTCGCGGTGCGTCGCCGCCGGGACGGTCGACCGGCGGTGGTCCTCACGGTCATCGCTGCCCTGTGCGTCGGTGTCGCGGGGGTCTGCATCGTCGTGCCTTCGGTGGGTGTCATCCGACAGGCTCCCGCCGACGATCGGGCGTACCGAGCGACGGTGGCGCAGGACGAGCTCGACGAACTGGACCCCGCGGACCCGGCCGACGCGCACCAGGCCGCGGAACGCATGGACCCCGAGATCGACGAGGCGCTCGGCGTGCTGCACCTCCGCCGTGACGCCGTCGACGTCCGACGCGACTTCACCGCGGGGAAGACCGAGGGCGGCAACGCCTGCACGACCTACACGGCGACGATCGCGCTGCCGGACTCCCTGGACCGCGACGCAGCCATCGAGGCGCTGTCGGACCACTTCGACGATCGGGACGAGGCGAGCCGCGGCGCCGACCACGCCTACACGTACCAGGGCGACGGCGACCCCTCGCTCCGGCCGGCGAACACCCTGTCGGAGATCGAGTACCGCGCGAAGTCGAACGAGCTCGTCGTCGAGAGCGACTGCATCATCCCGCGAGCAGGGAACTGATCAGCCCCGCCGGTACCGCGTCGCCGGCTTTCCTGGCCCCTCGGCCCGCTTCGCCTCGGTCGCCGTCAGCATCGGCAGCATCGCCCGGCGGAACGAGTCCGGCAGGAGCGCCTCTCCACGGACGGCTTCGTGCACCCGCCGCAGCTCCGTCATCGTGAACGGCTCGTCCAGCAGCCCGTGCGGGTCCGGCGCCACGGAGTACGCGGCCCGCAGTCGGGCGACCGCGAACGCGACGATGTCGTCGTGCCCGTGCACCATGCCCCGAGTCTCGGCAACCGGCACGATCCGCGCGCGATCCTCTTCGAGCACCAGCGACGTCGCAGGCACCACGTCGACGTGCGCCACCGACAGCACCCACCCCCGGTCGTCCCGCGAGGGGTTGTCGAACACGTGCAGCTGCTCCGGCGCGAGCCCCGTCACGCCGGCCTTCGTGGAGAGCGATCGCAGGACGGCCGAAGCCAGCCGCTCACCCTCGTGCACGAACGTCCCGGGCAGCCGCCAGTCCCCGTCGACTGCGTCGAGGACCTGCACCACGGACAACGGCCCACCCGCGGGAACGGTGAGGACCGCGGTGTCCACGGCCACCGACGGGCGTGGGTAGTCCGTCAGGCGCTTGCCGTCGGCGTCGCGGTACTCGTCCGTCATGGCCACGAGTTTACGCACACTTGCGCAAACCGTCAGGAGCGTGCAGACTCGCTTTTGCGCAATTTCGCGTAAACCCGCATCGGAGGCTCACATGACCACGCAGACCACCGTCCAGGTCGACCGGGCCGTCGGTGCCGTCCTCGGCTCCGCCGCCGGCGACGCACTCGGCGCCGGCTACGAGTTCCGCCCCGCCGTCCCAGCGCCCACCCCGATCCGGATGGCCGGCGGCGGCTCGTTCGGCTGGGCCCCGGGAGAGTGGACGGACGACACGAGCATGGCCGTCCCGATCCTCCGCACAGTCGCGCGCGGCGGCGACCCGGCTTCCGAAGAGGCGCTCGACGGCCTCGTGGCCGCCTGGGCAGCGTGGTCGGTCAACGCGCCCGACGTCGGCATCCAGACGCGCAACGTCCTCACCGGCCTGGAGGCACGGACCGCCTCCCACGCGCGCGCTGCGGCCCGGCAGGAACACGACTTCAAGGGCCGCTCCGCCGGCAATGGGTCGCTGATGCGGACCGCGCCGCTGGTCCTCGCCTTCCTGCGCGGGGGCCTCGGGGAAGAGGAGCGGCTCGCCTCGGCGGCGCGTGCGATCAGCAACCTGACGCACTTCGAGGCGGACGCGGGGGACGCGTGCGTGCTCTGGTGCGTGGCGATCCGGCACGCGGTGCTGACCGGGGAGCTCGACGTCCTCCGCGGCCTCGGCCTGCTCGACCTCGACCGGCGCCGGCTGTGGGTGGACCGGCTCGTCACGGCGGAGCACTCCGAGCCGGTGGACTTCACGGACTCGAACGGGTGGGTCGTCTCCGCGATGCAGGCCGCGTACGCCGCGGTCAAGCACAGCACCTCGCTCGAGGACGCCCTCGTGCGTGCCGTCCGCACCGGCAACGACACCGACACGGTCGCAGCGATCGCCGGAGGCCTGGCCGGGGCGCTGTACGGGGCATCGACGCTGCCGGCGGAATGGCGCGAGCTGCTGCACGGCTGGCCGAACCTCCGCGCGGACGACCTCGTCGCGCTGAGCGAGCAGGCGCTGACCGCGTGACCGGACGCCGGCGTCGGAGGCTGCCACTGGGGGGAGCCTCCGACGCCGGCGACGTGAGCGGCGTGACGGAGGCGAGCCGCGCCTCCAGGCCCGCCGCCCTGACAGCGCACAACCAAACTCGCCTCGAACCACGCGATCCCGCGGTTCGGGGTCACTTTGGTTGTGCGCGGGGCGTGACTGCCCGGGTCAGGCCGTGGTGCGCTGCCGGAAGACGCCCGCCCGGACCAGCCACACGTAGAGCAGGCAGCCGATGCAGACGTCGAAGACGGCGTTGAGGAAGGCGGCGACCAGCGCGACCGCGGCGCCGACGGGTGCGGCGTACGGGACGCCGACCAGGGCGAGGACGAGCGCCAGCGCCGTGATGACCAGGCCGACCTGTTGGGCGAAGGTCGGGGGTTCGGGGGCCTCGAGTTCGGCGGGCGGGGCGAGTCGCGGGCGGACGAACCGACGGAAGAGCGCGCCGTAGGGGTGGCGACGGATGCCGGCGATTCCACCGATGGCGAAGAAGACCACGATCACGGCGAGCAGGACGATGCCGGCTGCCCACGTCGCGGGGATCAGGGTGAGGACGATCGTCGCGGCGAGCAGGACTGTCGTGATGGCCGCACCGAAGCGCGGGGAGCGCGGATCGATGCCGTTCGCTGGGGTCGTGGGCGTGGTCATCGGGACTCCTCTGTGCCTGGGGTCAGGACGGTGTCGAGGGCTGCGGAGAGTTCGGCGGGACGGGGAGGTCCTCCGAAGCGGGTGCGGACGGCGCGGTCACCGTCGAGGAGCAGGACCGTGGGCGTCTGCATGACGTCGAAGCGTCGGGCGAGCTCGGGGCGTTCGGCGAGGTCGATCTCGATGCGCGTGACACCGGGGGTGGTGTCGGCGACGGCGTCGAGCTGACGGCGGGTGGCCGGGCAGCGGGCGCAGGTCGGCGTGGAGAACTGCACGAGGGTGGCGGCCGTGCCGAAGGCGTCGGCGGGGGCGAGGTCCGTGGTGGGGTGCGTCTGCGCGGTGCCCGCGCGTCCGCTCGTCGGGCGTGCGCGTCCCGTTCTCGCGCGGAGGACCACGCCGAGGACCGTGGCGAGTGCGAGGACTCCCACGAGGACGGCGACGGCCGCGATGACAGTCATGCCGTGACGGTACGTCGTTCGGGCGTCCGGGTCACCGAGATGACCGACTGTGACGGCTCAGTGCCGGCGTCGGACGATCGCCGCGATCGGGGTCTGCAGGAGCAGAAGGAGCACCCAGAACAGCCCGATCGACGGGAAGATCATCGCGAGCACGAGGGCCAGGGCGAGCAGGCCGGCAGCGGTCGGGCCCTTCCAGGTGTCGCCGAGCGGTGAGGACAGCAGCTCCGGGGCACGGCGGAGTTGCCACTCGATGGCGGTGAGCGTCAGGCTCGTGACGACCATGCTCCCGAGGTACAGCCCGTGCGACACCCGGTCCCCGCTCGCGCTCGTGTTGAGCAGGTTCGCGGCGAACGGCAGGAACACGATGCTGAGCAGCCACAGGAAGTTCAGGCGCACGATCCGCTGGGTGTAGGAGCGGACGTGCTCGAACACCTGGTGGTGCAACATCCAGAAGCGGGAGATCACCCAGAAGGTGATGACGAACTCGACGATGGCGGGCCAGTGGTCGCTCACCAGCTCGCCCGCGCTCTCGCCGCCCGTGAGCTCCCCGGCGATGTCGACCAGCGGGAGGACGAGGAGTGTGATCGCGATCGCCACGGTCGCGTCGGAGAAGTTCACGAGGCGGTCGAGGCCACGATCGGTTCGTGCCTGCTCGGTCTGCTCGCTCATGCTGGCGAGTGTATTGAGGGCCCGAGCGGCGGCCCTAGCATCGGGAGCGTGAACGACGTGACGCCCGGCCGGTACCGCCACTTCAAGGGGAACGACTACGAGGTGCTCCTCGTCGCACGGGACGTCGAGACCGAGGAGCCGGTCGTCGTGTACCAGGCGCTGTACGGCGAACGCGGGCACTGGGTCCGCACGCTCGCCGACTTCACGGCGCACGTCTCCCGCGATGGCTACGACGGGCCGCGCTTCGTGGCTGTCGGCGGCCAGCCCTAGGCTCGCAGGGCACCGGACGAAACGGGGAGCGCATGCAGATCGGCACCGACGGGCACGTCCTGCTCAGCCCGAGCGACCTGTCCACGTGGGCCTCGTGCGAATGGGCGTTCCTCCGGCGCATGGACGCCAAGCTCGGCCGCGGCGAACCCCTCCCCGAGACGCACGACGACATGCTCGAGCGCACCGCCCGGCTGGGGGACCAGCACGAGCTCGACTACCTCGCGATCCTCAAGGAGACGCGGGACGTGGTCGAGTTCGAGCGCCCTCAACCATCTGACTACGGATCAGAAGCGAAGAAGGCGCTGAACGCCATGCGCAACGGCGCGGACGTCCTGTACCAGCCGACCTTCCACGCACCTCCGACCGCGGACGACGCGGGCTTCATCGGCTTCGCAGACTTCATCATCCGCAACGACCACGGCGAGTACGAGGTCTACGACACCAAGCTCGCCCGCCACGCCAAGATCAGCGCCCTCCTGCAGCTCGCCGCCTACGCCGAGCAGATGCAGGCGCACGGCATCCCCACCGGCGAGCAGGTCCACCTCGTGCTCGGCGACCGGACCACCACCACGCACGACCTCGCCGACATCGCCCCGGTGTACCGGACGCAGCGCGCCGAGCTCAAGCGTGTGATCGCCGAGCGGCTCGCGGCGGACGAACCGCTCCAGTGGGGCGATCCCCGGTACTCGAGCTGCGGTCGGTGCGACGTCTGCAGCACGCAGGTCGAGCAGCACCGCGACCTGGTCCTCGTCGCGGGCATGCGCCTCGACCAGCGGACGAAGCTGATCCGGCAGGGAGTGCGGACGATCGACGACCTGGCGGACCGGACCACGGCAGTGCCGGGCATGTCGAACTCGACGCGAGAGCGGCTGGTCCGGCAGGCGCGCCTCCAGGTCGACGGCCAGCACGCCGGCGGACGCAAGCCGCTGTTCGAGGTGCTGGACCCCCGGGCCCTCGACGCGATCCCCGCGCCGGACTCTGGAGACGTCTTCTTCGACTTCGAGGGCGACCCGCTGTACACCGAGGACGGCGTGCACTGGGGCATCGACTACCTGTTCGGGCTCGTGGATGACCAGGCCGAGTTCACGGCGTTCTGGGCGCACACGCTGCGCGACGAACGGCAGGCGCTGGTCGACTTCCTCGCCTGGGTGCAGCAGCGGCGCGAGCAGTACCCCGGCATGCACATCTACCACTACGCTGCGTACGAGCGGACGCACCTGCTGTCCCTCGCCGCCCGGCACGGCGTCGGCGAAGAGGCGGTCGACGACCTCCTGCGCGCGGGCGTCCTCGTCGACCTGTACCCGGTGGTGCGGAAGGCCCTCGTGGTCGGCAGCCGCAGCTACTCGATCAAGAAGCTCGAGCCGCTGTACATGGGAGAGGACCTCCGGCTCAGCGACGTCACGAACGCCGCGGACAGCATCACCGCCTACGTCGACGCGATCACCGAGATCCGCACGGGTGACGCGACCCGCGGGCAGCACATGCTCGACGAGGTCGCCGACTACAACGCCTACGACTGCCGCTCGACGCTCCGGTTGCGGGACTGGCTCCTGTCCCTGCGCACCGAGTCGCCGACAACCCCACGGGAGGAGGACGAACTCCTCCCACTCATCCCCGTCGACCGCGAGCCGAACCCGGTGTACCTCGCGCTCGCCACCGAACTCGAGGACGTCGACGCCCTCGACCGCACCCCCGACCAGACCGCCCTGGCGCTCGCCGCGGCCGCGATCGACTACCACCGTCGCGAGGCGAAGACGTTCTGGCAGGACCACTTCGACCGCCTCCGGAACCCCGTGGACGAGTGGGCCGACACCCGCGACGTCCTCGTCGTCGAACGCGCGTCCGTCGAGCGCGACTGGGACACGCTGCCGCGTGCCCGGTCGCAGTCGCGTGAGATCCGGTTGTCGGGGACGCTCGCGCCCGGTTCGCGGCTCCGGCCTGGAGGCACGCCCCACCTCGTCTACGACGACCCGCTCCCGCCATCGGTCGTCTCTCCGGGCCCCGGGTCGAAGGGCGCATCGTCCCGCGCGGTCATCGTGGACGTCAGCGACGACGGCGATGCCGTCGAAGTCCTGGTGAAGGAGAACCTGCCGGTCGGCGGATCGCCGCACGGAGACCTGCCGGTCGCTCTCGCACCGGCGGCGCCGCCCCGCGCGAAGCCCCAACCCGAGGCGATCGCGGAGTGGGGGCAGGCGGTGCTCGACGCGCTGCCGTCGATGCTGCCGGACCCGGCCTTCGACCTGCTCCGCAGGGTTCCGCCGCGCGGGCCGATCGTCCCCGTGCAGGGCGACGACACCGTCTCCGCCGTGGTCGCGACGCTGCTCGGGCTCGACCACTCCTACCTGGCGATCCAGGGCCCTCCCGGCACCGGCAAGACCTACGTCGGGTCGAACGTCGTCGCGCGGCTCGTCCGCGAGTTCGGCTGGCGCGTCGGCGTGGTCGGGCAGTCGCACGCCACCTCGGAGAACTTCCTCGATTCGGTGGTGCGGGCGGGCGTGCCGGAGGACCGCGTCGTGAAGGTGCCGCGCACCGGTGCCGACCCGGAGGGCGTCGAGGCTGCCGCGTGGACACCCGTGAAGAACGGGGCCGCGATCGCCGCGTTCCTGTCGTCGTGTGAGGCCTCGGGCACCGGCGGTGTCGTGGGCGGCACCGCGTGGACCTTCGCGAACGAGGCCACGATCGCCCGCGGTTCCCTCGACCTGCTCGTCGTCGACGAGGCCGGACAGTTCTCGCTCGCGCCGACGATCGCCTCCTCGGTCGCCGCGACCCGCCTGCTCCTGCTCGGCGATCCGCAGCAGCTGCCCCAGGTGTCGCAGGGGTCGCACCCCGAACCCGTCGACCAGTCGGCGCTCGGCTGGCTGACCGACGGGGCGCACGTGTTGCCGTCCGAGTTCGGCTACTTCCTCGCCCGCACCCGGCGCATGGAGCCGGCACTGACGGCATCCGTCTCGGCCCTGTCCTACGACGGGCAACTCGCCTCGATGGTCTCCGGCCGGCACCTCGACGAGATCGACGCGGGCGTGCACCCCGTGCCGGTCGTGCACGCCGGGAACACGACGTCCTCGGTGGAGGAAGCCGCTCGCGTCGTGGCGCTCGCACAGGACGTGGTCGGACGGCGATGGGTGGACGGCGACGTCACCCGGACGATGACCGACGAGGACGTCATGGTCGTCGCGCCGTACAACGCCCAGGGCGCCGTGATCCGTGACGCTCTGGACCGTGCAGGGCTCCGGGGCACCCAGGTCGGCACCGTCGACATGTTCCAGGGGCGCGAGGCCGTGGTGTCGATCGTGTCGCTGGCGGCCTCGAGCGCTGCCGACATCCCGCGCGGGCTCGACTTCCTGCTCATGCCGAACCGCCTGAACGTGGCGCTGTCACGGGCAAAGTGGGCGGCGTACCTGGTCTACTCACCCGCGCTCACCACGGGGCTGCCCCCGTCGATCGCCGGGCTGTCCCTGCTCTCCCGCTTCATCGAGCTCGTCGAAGCGCGCCGCTGAGCCCGTCGTCCCCGGGGCGAGCCCGTTCTCGTTCCGGCGATTGACCGTCCTGGTTCACGAACCCCGGCGATCGCGAACCGGAGCGGTCAAACCCGGAACAGAACTGCCCCGTCCGCCGCGCTGTGCCGACCGTGACGCCTGAACGAGGGCTCGTCCGACACCTGTCGCCGTGGGACGGTGGACGCATGGGGGAAGCACGAGGAAGCGCGCCGCTCACGCTGCGCGCTGGGAAGCCCGGCTACGCGGTCATGCAGGAGTGTCTGTCCATCCAGTCCGGCGCTCCGGCTCGAACGAGGTGGCAACGGTTCTGGGGCCACGATCCGCTCCACCCGGAGGCACGGTCGTGGTTCAAGGGCGCGATCGGCGAGCGGGAGGTCGCGACTGCCCTCGAGTCGCTCGGTCCGGACTTCACCGTGCTCCACGCCGTCCCTGTCGGCAAGCACGAGACCGACATCGACCACCTGGTCATCGGGCCCACCGGGGTGTTCTCGATCAACACGAAGAATCACTCGGGGCAGGACGTCTGGGTCGGCGGGCGGACGCTCATGATGGGCGGGCAGCGGACCCGGCACGTGCACAGCGCCCTCACGGAGGGCGAGCGAGCAACCCGGCTGCTCTCGGCGGCGGCCGGCGGCCCGATCCGGGTGCAGCCGATCCTCGTCGTGGCCGCGGCGAAGCTCCGGTTCGGTGACAAGGTGCCGGCGGTCGTCACGCTGCGGCCCCACGAGATCGGGCAGTGGATCACGGGGCTGCCGCGCGCACACTCCGACGAGGCCGTTCGCTTCCTCACGATGCTCGCCGAGGAACGCGGAACCTGGCACGTCGATGCTGTCGTCATCAACGACACCCTCCGCCACGTCCAGCGGTTCGAGCGGCTCGAGCGGGACCGGAAGCAGGCCGAAGCGCGTCGGGCCCTGCTCCGGAAGGCGCGGGTGGTGGCGGTCCTCGCCGTCCCCGCGGGCGCCCTGCTCGGCTACTGGTGGGCAGCCGCGATCACCGCACTCGGCGCCTGACGCAGCGGGTCAGCTCGACGAGATCGTCGCCGTCGTGGCCGCGGTCGTCGCCGCGACGCTCGCCATGATCGCGGCCGTCTGGATGTCCTCGAGAACGGCCTTCACCGCAGGTGTCGCCCAGCTGCCCGAGGTGATCTCCTTCACGAGCCCACGGTCGACCTTGCCGAACTGCTTGCGCAGGGTGCTCGTCGCGTCGAGGAGCCCGATCACCGCTGCCGAGAACGGCGTGGGGGCCGACCGCTGCGCGAGGACGTCGGCGATCGCGGACCGGAGCAGTGTCTCCGGCCCACCGTCGCGCTCCGGGTACTTCGTCGTGGGGAAGATGCCGAGCGCCTTTCCCTGTTCCAGCGTGATCACGCCGCGCGCGATCAGCCCCGCGAAGACGTCGTCGCGGAGTGGCCGCTTGGCGAGGCGGGTGATCCACCACTTCGCCTTGCGGGGCTTGTCGGCCGCCGCGATGGTGCCGGCGACGCCGTCGAGCACCGGGTCGCCGGTCGCGGCGCCGTTCACGACGGTGACCAGCCCGTCCTGCAGCGAGACGACCCCGCGGAGGGCGAGGTCGGCGAGGACGGCACCGGCGAGCCCGGCGTCGAGGGTCTGGACGTCCGTTGACTTCCGCCCGTCGGACTCGACCTGGAGCAGCGCGAACGCCTGCGGGACCGTGAGTTGCTCAGCCATGTCCGCAGCCTGCCATTCGAGGCGGAGGTGCGCCGTGCCTCCAGGCCGATGCCCAGCGCACACCGAGGTCGGCGCGCGCCGGGCTGCATGGGTCAGTACGCGGCGGACTGCCCGCCGTCGATCGGGACGACCGTCGCGTTGACGTAGGACGCGTCGTCGGAGAGCAGGAAGGCGACGACGGCCGCGATCTCGGGAGCCTCGCCGTAGCGCTTGGCGGGGTTGACCTGGATGAACTCCTCGGCGGCCTTGCGCGGGTTCTCCGGGTCGAGCTGCTTCATCGAGTTCTCGACCATCGGCGTCCAGATGGCTCCCGGTGCGATGGCGTTGATGCGGATGCCGTACCGGCCGTACTCGACGGCGGAGTTGCGGGTCAGCCCGACGACGCCGTGCTTGGCGGCGGCGTACCCGGACTGGTTGCCGATGCCGCGGATGCCGCCGACGCTGGCGGTGTTGACGACCATGCCGCTGCCCTGCGCGTGCATCACGGCGAGGACCTTCTCGAGGCCGAGGAACACGCCCCGGAGGTTGATCGACACCACCTTGTCGAACTCCGCTGCGGTGAAGGACTCGGTCGGGTTCTGCTTGCCCTCGATGCCGGCGTTGTTGAAGAAACCGTCGATCCGTCCGAAGCGCTCGGTGGTCGCCGTGACGTAGGCGTCGACCTGGGCCTCGTCGGAGACGTCGGCGACGGTGGTCAGCACCTGGGCGTCGGGGGCTGCGTCGAGCACGGCGGCCTTCGATGCCTCGAGGCCCTCGGCGGACACGTCGACGAGCGAGAGCGCGGCACCCTCCGTCGCCAGGCGCACGGCGGTGGCGCGGCCGAGGCCGGAACCGCCGCCGGTGATGAGGACGACGCGGTCGGTGAAACGGGAAGTGGTCATGGGAGGCCTCCTGGGGTCTTCGACGGTGAAGGTCGGTGCGTCCGCATCGGCCCGCAGTAGACTACACCTGTCGTTTAACCCTCGCTCCGGTGCGCGCTAGGCTGCCGTGCCGTGGGGAACAGGACGCTGCTGAGCAGGATCGTGTGGGACGGGACGCGGCGGCAGGCGGTGCTGCTCGTGATCGGCGCGGCCTTCGCGCTCGCCGCGGTGGGCGAGGTCGCGCTCCTGGTGCTGACGCCCGACCCGGACTGGGGGACCGGGATCACGAGCGTGCTCTGCGCGATGGCGATCGCCGGACTCGTCGTCGGGCTGCGGTGGAACCCGTTCGACTCGCTCGAGAGCCGCAACCGGGTCCGGGCTGCCGAACAGACCTCGCGGGAGGGCCGCCGCACCGCGCTCGACCTGCTCCTGCTCGACCTCGTGCTGGTCGTGCTGGCGTTCCCGCTCGGCGTCGTCGTGGTCGTGCGTGACGACGACCCCACCGGGTGGTTCCTCTCGTTGATGTTCGCGTTCCTGTCCGCGATCGGGCTGCTGCTCGCGTGGCTGGTCGACATGCTCGTCGTGCTGCCCGTCGTCACGCTGGTCGCGACGCTGATCGGCCGCACGGGGCGCAACCGAGTCGCGGCGTCGCTCGCGGCGATGCTCCTGGCGATCGTGGCGTTCGCGATCGCCGTGACGTTCGCGGTGCCGAGCGAGTCCCACGGGTACGTCGGTCGCGGAGGCCGACTGCTCGAAGCCGTCGGCGTCCTGCTGGGCGTGCCGTTCCGCGAGCCGGCGAGCCCGGCGCTCCTCTGGATCGCGCGGCTCGCCCTGGTGCTCGTCGTCGCGTCGATGGTGTGGTTCGCCCGGGAGGGTCGCGCGGCCCGACGGCGGTGATCAGCAGGCTTGCAGGATCCTCGCCATCGCATCGTGCTCCGCGGGCGCGACCCACAGCCGGTACTTCGTCTTCACCGCCACCTGGTGCTCGATGTACGTGCAACGGAAGGACGTGGAGGCGGGCAGCCAGGTCGCGGCGTCGCCGGAGCGCTTCTGGGCGTTCGAGTGCCCGTCGACGGCGAACAGGTTGTCGGGGTCGTTCGCGAGTGCCTCACGCTGTGACTGGGGGAGCTGCTGCGCGCCGGTGCGCCAGGCGTTCTCGAGCGCGACGACGTGGTCGATCTGCACGAGCGTGGAGGTCGTGTTCCCGCGGACGAAGTCGATCGTCGTGCCGGTGTACGGCGAGACGAGCGTGCCCGTCAGCACCGTGCAGGGGCCTTGCCGGACGATTCCGGTCAGGTCCCGGGCGAGCACGTCGTTGCGGGTGTCGCACCCGTTCCGGTCGACGTCGAGCCACGCCGTCCCGAAGTCCCCGACCCGGTCGTAGCCGGTCGCCGGCGCCTTGCCCTTGACGGGCAGGTCGGCGAGCTGCGCCCGCGCGGTCTCCGCGTCCTGCTGGTCGGTCGCGGTGCCGGTCACCGAGGCGGTCGGTTCCGACCCCGGCCTTGAGGCGCGGGTCGTCTCCGGCGCGGCGGGTTCCGTCGTGATGACGGGGGCGTCCGATCCCGCGGGTGCGCTGGTGGCAGCGGGTGCGGCTTCGGCATCCGGCGCGAGGAACCCCTCGGTGTGGAGCGCGTACGCCCCTACGGCGAGCCCGAGGACGACGAGGACGGACGTGAGACTGGTGCGGGTGCGGCGTCGGCGGGACGTCATGCTGCGGTGGTGCTCCTGGTGGTGCGCGTGGTGCGGGTGGTGCGAGCCGGGGTGGCCTCGACGATCATGCCCGAGCCCGCTGACATCACGGGTCGACCGCGCGGCGTAGGAAGGAACGCATGACCGATTACGCGAATCCGTCCGTGTCCGTCACCGGTGGGTCGATGCCGCTCCTGGGCTTCGGCACCTGGCAGATCCCCGAGGCCGATGCCCCCGCCGCCGTGGGCGAGGCGCTCCAGGCCGGGTACCGGCACATCGACACCGCCACCGGCTACCGCAACCAGCGCGGGGTCGGGAAGGCGATCGCCGACTCCGGGCTGGCCCGTGACGACGTCTTCGTCACGACGAAGCTGCCGCCGGACAACGCCGACCGGGTGCGCGAGACGATCGAGGAGAGCCTCGACCAGCTCGGGCTCGACCACCTCGACCTCTGGCTCGTGCACTGGCCGCCGAACGGCGAGGCCCGCCCGGACGTGTGGGAGCAGGTCGTGCAGGCGCAGGCCGATGGGCTCACCCGGGCCGTCGGCGTGAGCAACTACTCCCTCGCGCAGATCGACGAACTCGTGTCGGGCACCGGGGTGACCCCGGCCGTGAACCAGATCAAGTGGAGCCCGGTGGAGTTCGACGCTGCGGTGGCCGACGGGCTCGCCGAGCGCGGTGTCGTCCTCGAGGGCTACAGCCCCTTCAAGGCGAGCAACCTGCAGGACCCGACGCTGCTCGAGATCGCGGAGGCGCACGACGCCGACAGCGCGCAGGTCATCGTCGCGTGGCACGTCGCGCACGGGTTCGTCGTGATCCCGAAGTCCTCGAACCCGGAGCGCATCCGGTCGAACGCCGCCGGGGCCCGCATCGAGCTGACCCCGGACGAGGTCGCACGGATCGACGGCCTCGGGCACTGACCATCCGGCCGACGGCGTCACTCCAGCAGGGAGCGGATGTCGTCGGCCGTCAGGTCGTCGGCGAACAGGGCGTCGTCGTCGATCATCGTGGCGAACAGCTCGGCCTTCTTCGACGCGAGCGCGAGGACCTTCTCCTCGATGGTGTCCTCGGCGATGAACCGCTGCACGTTCACCGACCGGGTCTGCCCGATGCGGTGGGTCCGGTCGACCGCCTGGTTCTCGGCCGCGGGGTTCCACCACGGGTCGAGCACGAAGACGGTGTCGGCCTCGGTCAGGGTGAGCCCGAACCCGCCGGCCTTGAGCGAGATGAGGAACGCCGGGGCGGTGCCGTTCCGGAAGCGGTCGATGACCTCGGGCCGACGTCGCGTCGAGCCGTCGAGGTACTCGTAGCCGACGCCCCGGTCGTCGAGGGCGGCGGCCACCATCCGGAGGAACGACGTGAACTGGCTGAACACCAGGGCACGGCGGCCCTCGGCGGCGAGCTGTTCGAGTTCGTCGAGCAGCAGGTCGAGCTTCGCGGACGACAGGTCCTCCCGCGAACCGTCGACCAGGGCCGGTGACAGCGCCAGCATCCGCAGCAGGGTCAGCGAGCGAAAGACGATCATCCGGTTCCGCGCGAGGTCGTCGATGAGGTCGAGCACCTTGAGGCGCTCCCGGTTCAGCGTCGTCTCGTACAGGGCCCGGTGCGCCGGGTCGAGCGTCACCCGGACGACCTGCTCCTGCTTCGGCGGGAGATCGGCGGCGACGCTCTCCTTCGTCCGCCGCAGCATGAGCGGCCGGATGCGCCGTCGGAGTCGTTCGGTCAGTTCCTGGCGGGCGGTGCCGCGGAGGTCGGGCGAGGCGAGGGGCTTCACGTAGTCGTCCCCGAAGCGCGACCACGACGACAGCAGCCCCGGCGCGACGACGTGGAACAGCGCCCAGAGGTCGGTGAGCCCGTTCTCGAGCGGTGTCCCCGTGATCGCGAACTTCACCGGCGCGCGGAGCTCCACGGCGGCCCGGTGCGTCTGGGACTGCGGGTTCTTCACGAACTGTGCCTCGTCGAGCACGAGGGCCGACCACGGCAGGTCGGTGTACGCCGTGGCGTCGAGTCGCAGCAGCGCGTACGAGGTCACGACGACGTCCGACGCAGCAGCCGCACGGGCCACCCGGGCCGGGTCCTTCAACGAGGTCGCGGTCACCGTGGTCACGCGAAGGCCCGGGGTGAACTTCGCGGCCTCGGACGCCCAGTTGCCGACGACCGAGGTCGGTGCGACGACGAGGAACGGCGGCGCCTCCGGGGACGACTGCCGTGCGTCGGCGATCGTCGTGAGCACCTGCAGGGTCTTGCCGAGGCCCATGTCGTCGGCGAGCACCCCGCCGATCCCGTGCGCCAGCAGGAACGAGAGCCACGCGTACCCGGCGTGCTGGTACGGCCGGAGCTCGGCGTGCACCGTGTCGGGTACCGGGACGTCCGTCGGGGGAGTCGCTCCGAGCAGCCCCGACGCGATCGCCTGCCACCGCTCGTCGTGCGAGGTCTCGTCGGCGAGCTGGTCGAACTCCGACCAGATACCGGCCTGCAGCGGCGTGACCGTCATCGGCTGGTCGGGTTCCCACTCGTCGAGGTCCCTCGCTTCCTCGATGAGCTCCTTCAGCCGGTCGAACGCGGGGTCGGCGAGCGACAGGTACGAGTTGTCGATCAGCTTCATCCGCCGGTCACGCTTGGCGAGTGCCCGGAGCAGCGGCGTGAACGGCACCTGCTTGCCGTTGACGGTCACGAAGATGCCGAGGTCGAACCAGTCGTGCTTGTCGGACGGCATCGTCGTGACGTGGATGTGCGGGCGCCCGGTCAGGCGCTCGTAGTCGACGCGCTCACCCTGCACCACGGTGCGGACGCCGAGCGACGGCAGTTCCGGCAGGAGTTCGTTGGCGAAGACCGCCACGTCGGCGCCGTCGATGGTGCCGTCCGCGAACCAGTCCAGTCCACCCCCGGGGCCGGAGCCGGGAGGCGCGGCTCGGCTCGCGTCGTCGTCCGCCGCCCGCAGGGTGGTCAGGTCCGGCAGGGGACCGTGCAGCGCGACCGGGTCCTTGCGGCCGTCGACGTGCCAGCGCCACTGCAGGTGCACGCGGTCGTCCGTCCGCGGGGCACGGGCCGGCTCGAACGTGGCCGTCAGCACGAGCTCGGGCGGCGTGCGCTCGGGGAGCTCGATCGAGCCGTCGGAGCTGACGAGGCCGAGCGCGCCGCGGAGCTTCGGGGACCAGTCGGCCAGGAACTCGTCGACCTCGTCCCGGGGCACGGTGATGCGGCTGCCGTCGACGAGCATGCGGCGCTGGTCCTCGGGCACCGGGCCGGGTGTCGGGGCGAACACGACGTGGAACTCGGGGCTCTCGCGGAAGGCGTAGACGCCGTGGTCGCCGATCATCCGCGCGGTGCCCTCGGCGATCGGCCTGCCGTCGACGACCGCGCTCGCGCCGATCACCAGGCCGTCGTCGTGGCGAGCGGCGTCGAGCACGACCCGTGCCTCCGCCCCGAGCACCGCACCGCCCTCGCGCTTGCCCGTGACGAACGCGATCCCGAGCCCCGGCGCCTGCGCGAGCAACGGCCAGAGCAGCGGGCTGCCGAAGTCGTCGAGGTGGACCCAGTCGGCCTCGCCCGGGAGCCCCGCGAGCTGCCCGGCACGGTGGAGTGCCGCGAACTGCAGGAACCAGCCGTGCTGCTCGGGGGAGAGCCCGAGCCGGTTCATCGAGTACGGCAACGTGCCCCACGTCAACTGCCCGCGCACCCAGTTGCCGGCGTCGCTCCGGGTCACCGGGCGGACCCCGAGCCGCACCGACCGCGAGGCCGTGGGCAGCGCCCGACCCGCCGCCCGCGCGCGCGACGCGAGCCGGGCGGAGACCGCGTCACGCAACTCGAACTGCAGGCCCATGGGGGTGCCCTGCGGGGTGACCGCCTGCTCGTCGTCACCGGCGAGGCGGGCGAGGTCGTGCCTCCAGTCCGAAGGCGGCGGAGCCGGCGCTTCCGGGCGTGGGCCGGCGGCCGCGGACAGGGCGCGCGCGTTGATCGTGAGGAGGGCGGCGGCGACGTGCTTGCACTCGCCGCCGAGGGGGCAGCTGCAGGTGCTGCGGACCGGGCGGACGAACTCGCCGCGCGCCGGGGTGGTCTCGACCCGGAGTTCGTAGGGGTCGTCGGCGGACCCGGTGACCGTCGCGGTGACCGTGCCGTCGTCGTCGTGCCAGACGGCGTGGTCGACGAGACCAGCGCGGACGAGGTCGCGGGCGCGGCCGAAGGTCTGCGGCCCGACGAAACGGATGACGTCGACGGCGTCGATCATCGGGGCGGCTGGCACGGGTCAACTCTGCCAGGTACCCCCGACGCCCGCTGCTACGGTGGATCCGCGCAGAACCGGCGCAGGGACACAGGGGGAACACCATGGGGATGGATCGACGATCCGGCGCGCTCGTCGCGGGCGCGTTGCTGCTCACCACCGCGCTCGCAGGGTGCGCGGCCGGCGGCTCCGGAGACGCCGCACCGACACCGACCCGGACGGCCGCGGCGACGCCGGGCAAGGCGTCCTGCCACCTGTCGTCGGGCGGCGGCAGTGTCTCGCTGCAGGAGACCGCCGACGCGTACCGGGTCGAGTGGAAGGGCGTCCCGACCGACGACGGCGGTCGGCGGAACACGTACCAGGTCCAGCTCGGCAACGAGGGCCAGACGAAGCACATCGGCCTGTACATCCAGTTCGACAGCATCACGGGCACGACGTACGGACTCTTCAACACGGAGACGAACGACGTCGATCCCGTCCCGGGCGAGCCGGACACGTCGAACGGCACCATCGTCGGGACCTTCCCGAAGCAGGAGGACATCGACGCCGTGTACTGGGCGCCGAGCTACGGGAAGACGACCACGGACAGCTCCGAGACGACCTGGTGCACGAAGGACGGCCAGGTCCTGGACTGGACGCCGCTCGACTGAAGCCGACCGAGCCATACTGGTTCGGTGACGACCATGCGAGGCGAACTGCGATCGACCGAGACCCGCGAGTCCGAGGGCAGCGGGGACAACATCGAGGCGGCTCGGCAGGCCGCGATCGCTGCGCTCGACCTGGAGGGGTTCGAGCTGCAGCAGATCAACGCGGTGACGAGCAAGGCGACGGGCGAGACCACCGTGCGGGCCGTTGCTCGTGCGCGGGACACGAGGCCCCACGAGGCGACCGGCAGCAGCTACGAGGACGCACTCCGGGCGTTCCGCGAGTCGGTGCCCGAGGGGTGGCAGGCGCAGAACGTGCGCGAGGTACGCGAGGGGTAGCGCCGGCGTGCTCGTCAGTCGCGCTCACGCGGCGGGTGCTGGTGCCAACGGTGCCGGAGCGACGCGTGGGCCACGGCGAAGCCCACGACGCCGGCGACCACGAACACGAGGACCGGCTGGCGGACCGAGCACCACGCGAGCAGCGTCGACACCAGACCGGCCACCACGACCGTGACGACGGCGTACGCGATCAGCGTGCGGAGGACCATCCGACCATTCTGGCGGGCAGCCCGTTCTGGGGGCGTCGGCGACGCGTCCGACCGTGCAGGATCGAGGGCATGCTGCAGTCACTCGTCTACATGAGTTCGGCCGCCGAGCCGTTCGACGACGACGCCCTCGAAGGGGTGCTCGAACACGCCCGCTCGCGGAACACCGCCGACGGGCTCACCGGGCTCCTCGTCCACCGCAACGGGCGGTTCATGCAGCTGCTCGAGGGTCCCTACGACGCGGTGCTGGCGACGTACCAGCGCATCCTCGCGGACGACCGGCACGACGACGTCCGACTGCTCGCCGAGGAGAGCATCCACACGCGGCGCTTCCCCGAGTGGTCGATGGCGTACGACCGGGACACGGACGGGGCCGCAGTGCCCGAGGGGTTCAGCGACTTCCTCGAGACCGGGGACCGCAGTGCGGACTCGAGCCGGTCGCGGGAACTCCTCCGGTGGTTCCGGAACCACCCGATGGCCGACCCGACGGCGGCGAAGGGCAAGCACCGCCGCGACGACTGAGCGTTCAGGTCCGGTCCCAGGTCCGGACCCAGTCGATCATCAGGTGCCCACTCGACCCCCAGTTGCCGATCTGGAACATGTACCGGTGCGGGGTGGTCGGGACGTCGTGCGTCACGGACATCACGAGCTTGCCGTCGAGGTAGTACTTGACGTACTTCCCCGGCGCCCACTGCGTCGTGTACGTGTGCCAGTCGCGCCAGGAGACGTCCGCGGTGTACGACACCTTCTCCTGTTCGTGTCCGGGCACCATCAGGTGGTGGAACGCGTGCACCGCGCCGTCGAAGTTCCCCTCGGGGTAGTTGAGCTCGCCCTCCGACCAGTCGTCCGACGTCGGCCAGAGCATCACCGCGAGCCCGTTGTCGCCACCGCCCGTCGCTCGCGCCCGGATGCTGAAGGTGCCCCCGACGTGCGTCCACGCGCCGGTCGGTGTGCCGAACGTGCCGGCTGCACCGTGCTCGCCGTCCATCGCGACGTCCATGGAACCGTCGTGGGCGCTGATGATCTTGCCGGACCAGTACTTCCCGCCCATGCCGTCCGGGTACGGCTGCCAGGACTGCGCGTACGTCGCGGCGAAGGGGCCGCCGGCTGCTGCCGGGGTGTCGAAGTCCTCCTCGAACGTCGGGGCGCCGAGGTCGGGGAGTGTCGGGACAGGGCTTGCTGACGGTGTCGGCACGGCGCTCCCCGTGGGGTCGGGTTCGCCGGACTCGGCGGTGCTCACGACGGTCAGGGACAGCCCGGTGGAGAGCACCGCGATCGCCGCGATCATCAGCAAGTGTTTGACCATCGGGTCGCCGGCCGTCCTTCTCGTGAGTGGGTGTCACGAGGCTAGGCAGCCGGGTGCCGCGGTTCTGTCCCCTGGAAGGGGGGTGCACGCGTCAGGACTGGGAAGTGCGGTCAGACGGTGCGGGACGCGTGCGGTTCCGCCACGGTGCCGCTGCGGTCACCCGCACGCCGGTTGCGGTCCGGGTGCGGGGCCGTGCGGTCTCGCGCAAGGGTCCGCGGGTGGGGCAGGAGCGGGTCAGCGGTCGGCGTGCTCGGCGAGCTTGCTGTGCTTCCGGGAGTAGCCGAAGTACACGCCGAGGCCGATCGCGAACCACACCGCGAACCGCACCCAGGTCTCCCACTGCAGGAACGTGACGAGCCACAGCGACGCGATGACGCCGATGATCGGGATGACCGGCATGAACGGCAGCCTGAACTGCCGGTCGAGGTCGGGCTGGCGGTAGCGGAGCACGATCACGGCGGAGCAGACGACGACGAACGCGAGGAGGATGCCGATGTTCGTCAGCTCGGCGACGACGCCGATCGGCAAGACGCCGGCCAGGACCGCCGAGGCGATGCCCAGGATCCACGTGACGCGGGTGGGGACGTGGCGCTTGGGGTCGGTCTTCGCGAACCACTTCGGCATGAGGCCGTCGCGGCTCATCGAGAACCAGACGCGGGAGGCACCGAGCATGAAGGTCACGAGGACGGTGACGATGCCGACGATGGCGCCGATCGCGATGACGTTCGCCACGCCCCCGAGGCCCACCGACGCGAACGCCGACGAGAAGCCGGAGGCCGGGTCGATGTCGGTGTACTTCTGCATGCCCGTCAGCACGAGCGTCGCCAGGACGTACAGGATCATCGAGATGCCGAGGGACAGCAGGATCGCCTTCGGCATGTGCTTCCGGGCGTCGGTGGACTCCTCGGCCGCGGTCGACATGGCGTCGTAGCCGAACACCGCGAAGAACACCGTCGCGGCACCGGTCATCACGCCGCCGAAGCCGAACGGGAAGTACGGCGAGTAGTTCGCGCTGTTGATGTGGAACACGCCGAGCACGACGATGAGCACCACGAGGGCGACCTTGATGCCGACCGCGACGAACTCGAACCGCGCGGCGCTGCGGATGCCGCGGGTGAGGACGAACGCGGTGAGCAGGCAGAGGATGATCGCGAAGACGTCGATCACGTGGCCGTCGCCGGTGCCGGGAGCGCCGAGCATCCAGGCGGGCAGGTCGATGCCGAACTGGCCGACCAGGAACCCGACGTAGCCGGAGATGCCGATCGCGACCACCGCCACGATCGCGGTGTACTCGAGCAGCAGGTCCCAGCCGATGAACCAGCCGACGATCTCGCCGAGGACCGCGTAGCCGTACGTGTACGCGCTGCCGGCCTTCGGGATGAGGCCGGCGAACTCCGCGTACGACAGGGCTGCGGCGGCGCTCGCGACCCCGGCGACGAGGAAGCTGATGAGGACGGCGGGGCCGGCGACGCCGTGCGCGACCGTGCCGGCGAGCGTGAAGATGCCCGCGCCGATGATGCCGCCGATGCCGATCGCGGTGAGCTGCCAGAGACCGAGGTGCCGTTTCAGGCCGCCCTCGCCACCGGTCTCGTCGTCGATGGTCTCGATCGGCTTCCGTCGGAACAGGGTGCGTGTCGTCGTCGTCACGCGCCCACTCTGCACCCTGGGGGCGTTCGGCGCGCGGTGGCGGGGCCGGGCGTGGCTGCGGGCCGCACCACGGGGCGCGCCCCGCGCGTGGCGCGACCCGGTGGCGGGCCGGGGCAGCGAGGCGGGCGGGTGTCGGGCCTCCAGGCGGGGTCGTGGGTACAGGCGCGTGGGGTAGACGGGGAGCATGCGTCGACCGAACCGAACCGAGCCGGGCCCCGGACAGGAGTCCGTGTGGGACTACCCGCGGCCTCCCGCTGTCGAACCCGTCCGCGAGCGGGTGCGCGTGCGGCTCGGGGGCGTGGTGATCGCCGACACGACGGATGCGGTGCGGGTGCTGGAGACCTCGCACCCGCCGGTGTACTACCTGCCGATGGCCGAGCTGGAGCTCCGGCCGGCCCAGGGCTCGAGCATGTGCGAGTTCAAGGGGCGGGCGCGGTACTTCGACGTCGTCGGTGGGGACGGGGTGGTGGCTCCGCGGGCTGCTTGGAACTACCCGACGCCGATGCCCGGGTACGAGTCGCTGCGTGACCGGGTGGCGATCTACCCCTCGGCGATGGACTCGTGCGAGGTCGGTGGTGAGGTGGTGCAGGCGCAGGAGGGGGACTTCTACGGCGGGTGGATCACCTCGCGGGTCGTCGGGCCGTTCAAGGGCGGTGCGGGCACGCTCGGGTGGTGAGGGACGGGCGCGCGCGGGCGGGCGCGCGCGTGAGTGCGCGGCGGCGAGTCTCGGGCTGGGCGACCGTTCTCGGGGCATCGGGCGCGAGAGACGTCGCTCAGACCGAGACTCGGCACACGAACCCGGCCACACGAACCCGGCCGCACGAACGCGTCCGCGCCCGCGCCCGCGGCCGCGCCCGCGCCGCGGTCAGCGGTGCGCGTACGGCGACCAGAACGGCGGCGGGAACGCACCCCCGGTGGCGATCACGAGCAGCTGCCACACGAGCATCACGAGCCCGAGCGCCCCGATCACGATCCCGATCCACGACCACACCCGGACCGCGATCCGCCGGCGTCCAGCGATCGACAGCGCACGCCAGCCGCTCAGCACGCACACCACGCCGAACGCTGCACCGAGCAGGACGTGGCGCCCCATCGACGCCGCGGGGACGATGATACCCATGTAGAACGCGACCGGGCCGAGCAGCACCGCGAACGTCGCCGGAGCGGCGGGCGGCTCGTGGTCTCGCGAGGCTGCTCCCATGCACGTGAATCTACCTCGAAGACGCGGGGGCGCAGCGGCGCGCATGTCCGTTCGGAGCGGCGGCGGACCGCGGACCTGCCGGACGGGCACGATGGTGGCATGCGTTCCTTCCTCCGTGTCCTGCTCGGCCTGGCCCTCGTCTTCGCGGGGACGAGCCACCTCACCTTCGCGCGGCAGGACTTCCGCGCGCAGGTCCCGGAGTTCGTGCCGCTCGACGAGGACACCACCGTCCTGGCCTCCGGCGTCGCCGAGATCGGCCTCGGCAGCGCGCTGGTCCTCGCACCCCGCCGGTCCCGCCGCTTCGTCGGCACCGTCGCGGCGCTGTTCTTCGTCGCGGTGTTCCCGGGCAACATCTCGCAGTGGTTGAACCGCCGCGACGCGTTCGGCCTCGACTCGGACGTCAAGCGCATCGGCCGGCTGTTCGGCCAGCCCCTGCTGATCGCCGCGTCGCTCTGGTCCACACGCGGGCGGCGAGGGTGATGGACGCCCCGACGAGGGCGGAACCGCCCGGTGCCGGTCCCGGCTCCGGTTCCGGAGTCGGTTCCGTCGGTGCGGGTCCGGATCCGCTCGGGTCCGGTCCGGCGGCCTTCGGACGGGAGGCACGACACCCCTTGGCAGGCGGCCGTCGCGTCGCGGACGTGGTCGCCACCACTGCACTGCTCGTCCCTCCTGGCCGCCGAGTCGGTGGTCGCCGGGGGCGGCATCGTGTTCCTGTCGCTCGCGTTCACCTCGTGCGGCGCTCCCGGCAACACCTGTGACGAGGCGCTCGGCGGGACGGTGGTGTACGTCGGCCCGGTGCTCGTCGCGCTCGTGCTGGTCGCCACCCTGATCGTCTGTGTCCTGCGGCTCGTGCGTCGGCGGCTGTCGTGGCCGTTCGCCCTGGTCGGGATCGCCGCGGTCGTGGCGGTGTTCTTCGGGGCGATCCTGTTGGTGGACAGCGCGATCACGCACGGCATCTGAGCGTCGTCCTCCACAGGGCGCTTCCTGAGCGGGTCACTCCACAGATCGCTCGTCGCGGGCCCGCCGGCGGGGCCGTCGGCGGGACGCTGGGGGCATGCCAGAAACCGACATGCTCGACCGCCTCATCCACACCGCCGTCCGCACCGACGACGACGTCATCGACTTCGTGACCGCCCTGGTGGAACGCCCGATCACGCGGCAGTGCTGGGTCCTGTTCCTCGACGAGCGGGCCGTGCCGATCTCGTTCGTCATGCCGATCTCCGACCTGCCGTGGCAGCCGGACGAGCACGTGGAGGACTTCGCCGCGCTCACCTCCGACGTCGTCGTGCAGATGGCCGCGACGGAGGTCGTGCTCGTGTGGGAGCGTCCAGGGGAGTCCCGGCTGTTCCCGATCGACTGGGAGTGGGTGGACGCCTGCGCGTGCGCGTTCGCCGAGCACGGCGTGCGGCTCCGGGCGCAGGTCGCGGTGCACACGGGCGGGGTCGCGATCGTGTCGCTCGACGACGTCGATGCCCTCGACGATCTCGGCGAGGTGGCGTGATCAGGCCTGCGGCGCGGTGTCGGGGACCTTCTGGCTCGTCAGCCCCTCGACGACCGCCTTGGCCTCGGGCCAGAACTTCGCGTAGTGGTCCGGGTCCGAGTTGATCTGCACGGCGTGCGCCATCTGCGTCGGCGTCATGGTCTTCCAGCCGGGGACCTTGACGAGCTTGGCGTAGAACATCGACGCCGCCGTGTACGGGTCCATCCGCTGCTCGTAGGTGCCCCACGCGCCGTTGTCCCGCTGCTGGAACAGGCCGCGGCTGTCCGGGCCGGCAGCGTCCCCGTGGTCGAGGTTCACCAGGCTCGACTCGCCGATCGCCGTCATCACGCCGACGGCCTGGGTGTGCGGGCCGATGCCGAGCGCCTGCGCTGCCTCGATCACGTAGGCGGCGTTGACCAGGCGGTCCTGGCAGAACCCGGCGACCGGGCCCGCGGGGACGACGATCCCACCGATGGTCTTCGAAGCGACGTCCGGGCAGGTCGGGGCGGCATCCGCCGTGACGGACTTCGCCGCTCCGGCCAGGGAGTTCACCGCGATGACGATCACCACGACGACGCCGATGCCGATCGCGACGACGCCCGCGCCGAAGACCGATGCGAGCGTGATGCCGACGCGGCGCATGGCGGGTCCTCTCGGGCGGGGCGGGTCAGGCGGAGCACGACGAGGTTACGTGCGCCGGCTGGGAACCGCACCCGCCCGATCGGGGGTGTCGTCAGACGTCGCGGTGGTCGTGCTCGTGCTCGCGCTGCACCTTCGTGGGTTCGGTGACCAGGCCGGTCGGCGCCTTCTCTGCCTGCTTCCGGCCGTGCGTGAACCACGTCACGATCCAGAGCAGGATGCCGAGCGCGAGCAGGGCTCCGGCGATCTCGTACTGCTGCGGGTCGCGACCGGAGGAGAACGGGAGCACGAGCCACAGGCAGGTGATCACGCCGATGACCGGGATGATCACACCGGCCCGGAAGTGCTTGTGGTCGACCTTGTCGCGCCGCAGGACCAGCACGGAGAGGTTCACCACCGCGAACACCGAGAGCAGCAGGAGCGAGGTGGTGCCACCGAGGACGACCACGATCGGCGAGTCGGGGTCGAGCGAGACCCAGCCGATCAGCAGGAGCGAGATCAGGGTCGTGAAGACGATCGCGGTGGACGGCGTACGACGGGTCGGCGAGACCTTCGCCAGGAACCCGGGCAGGACGCCCTGCTTGCTCATGCCGTACAGCAGGCGCGACGCCATCATCATGTTGATCAGTGCGGTGTTGGCGACGGCGAACATCGAGATGAACGGCAGCAGGTCGGCGATCGGGAAGTCCGGCGCCGCGGTCTGCACCACGGTGACGAGCGGCGTCTCGTTGCCGGCGAGTTCACCGATCGGCACGACGGCCACGGCGCAGATCGACACGAGGACGTAGATGACCGCGGTGATCCCGAGGCCGGTCAGCATGACCTTGGGGAAGATCCTCGAGGGGTCCTTCGTCTCCTCGGCCATGTTCACCGAGTCCTCGAAGCCGACCATCGCGAAGAACGCCAACGACGTGGCGGTCGACACCGACAGCAGGAGCGTCTTGTCCTCCGGGGTCTCGAACATGACCACCCGGGAGAAGTCGGCGTTGCCGCCGGCGATCGCCCAGAAGCCGATGAGGATCACCATCACGAGACCGCTCAGTTCGACGAGGGTCAGGACCACGTTGGTCTTCACGCTCTCGCTCACACCGCGGAAGTTGATCGCCATCACCGCGAGCATGAAGCCCATGGCGATGAGCATCACGACGCCGTTCGGCAGCTCGAGACCGAACCCGGCGCCGAGGTTCGCGGCGAAGGCCCTGGACGCCGTCGACGCCGACGTGATGCCCGAGCACATCACGATGAAGGTGACGATGAAGGTGACGAAGTGGATGTCGAACGCCTTGTGCACGTAGAGCGCGGCACCGGCCGTCTGGGGGTACTTCGTCACGAGTTCCAGGTACGAGAACGCAGTCAGCAGGGCCACGGCGAACGCGATGAGGAAGGGGAGCCACGCTGCTCCGCCGACCTCCGCGGCGACCTGCCCCGTGAGCGCGTAGACGCCCGTGCCCAGGATGTCCCCGACGATGAACAAGAGGAGGAGTTTGGGACCGATGACCCGCTTGAGCTCTGGCTGCTCCGTCTGCGGGCGCGCTGTGTTGGTGGTGGCCATGGGTCAGCCTCTTCCGGGGGACACCATTCTGTCCGCCTTCACAGGAAGCTCCCCGCTGATCGCAACACGGTCGTGTCCTGCGTGACACGCGGTGGCCGGACGTCAGACGGGTCGACCGCTACGCTCCGAGCCATGTACGACGACTCGAACACCACCGAGGAAGCCGTCGAGTTCGCGGACTTCAACGCGAAGCTCCTCGTGCTCGACGTGCTCTGCTACGACCTCGACGTCCTCGAGCCGTACGACCCCGAGGAGCAGGACGAAGCCGACGAGGACCTCGACGTCGAAGGGCAGGACGACCGGGCGCGCGAGTACTACGACGACCTCGACCTGCTGCCGTCGCACTTGTCGCTCGTGACCGAGGTGACGGTGGACTCCGACCTCGAGGTCCTGCAGGACGTGCACCCTGGCTGGGACGGCTCCGACGACCGCTACGACCCGCAGAACTGGGACGACCTGCTGGACCTTCCGGCGCTCACGACCGTGTACGCCGCGGCACCGCTCCCGGCGCACGTCGTCGAACGGCTCACCGCGAAGGGCGTCGAGGTCCGCTCGGCCTGACCCTCGCGGCGCGCGAGGTCGCAAGAACTGCCGCCCGGAGTGCGTCGAAGCGGCGCCTCGTGCGACCTCGGTGGGTGCCAGGCGGCATGTCGTGCGACCTGGCGAGGTCAGCTCCCGCGGCGGTTCAGCGCCAGCACCTGCTCGGTGAACTGCTTCGCCCCGCCCTGCGCCGGGTGCCGGACCGCGACGGCGTCGATCCCCGCGAGCGCCAGTGCACCCTGCGCCTTCCGCCCGACGGCGACGACGCGGACCTCGCCCGTGCTGCCGGACGACCGCAGCGCCTCGAGCAGGGCGAGCGCGACCGGAGCGCCGTCCCGCACCTCGGCCGGCCGCGGCGTCCGGTTCGTCAGTCGGTCCGGGGCCACGAACGGGTGGTGCGGGAAGATCGCCCACGTCAGGGGGAGTACGCCGTGCCACTCGGCCAGCGCTGCCTGCACGACACGGGACGACGCCTCCCACGGGGCGGTTGGCTCCGGCGGGACGAGGTACTCCGGGCCGAGCTCGCGCATGCTCGTGAACGGCACGCCGGTGTTCGTCATGCCCCGCCAACCCGGGGCCTCGGCGACGAGCACCGTGTCCGCCCCTGTCCCGACGCGGTCGAGGTAGCGCTCCAGGTTCGTCCGGCGGAGCCGGCCCTCGGCGGTCGACACGTCGTAGAGTGCCTCGGCGTCGTCCGCGACCGGCACGGCGTTCAGCGCTGCCCAGAACCCGTCGAACGTGGTCATCGCACCCTCGCACCGTGCGAGCTCGCACCCCTGGCGCGCCCAGTGTGCGAGGTGCCGAGCAGTGTGCGGGGCGCGAGGCGTCCCACGGTGCGCGGAACCTCGCACGCTGCTGCACCCTCGCACGGTGCGAGCACCCGCGCCCCGAACACGCCCACCACGCTCACGCGCGACCGAGCACGCGGCGGTACACGTCCTCGAGCCCCTCGGCCGACCGCTCCCAGCTCAACCGCTCGGCGTGCTCGCGCCCGGCAGCCGCGAGCCCGGAGGCGTACGACGCATCGGTCAGGATCCGCTCGATCTCCGCCGCCCACACCGCGGGATCACGGGACTCGAGCACGACCCCGGTCTCGCCGTCGACCACGGCCTCGCGCAGCCCCCCGGCAGCCGCGGCCACGACGGGCACCCCGGAAGCAGAGCCCTCGAGCGCGACGAGACCGTACGTCTCCGAGTGCGACGGCACGAGCACGGCTGCCGCGCTGCGGAACAGGAACGCCAGGTCGGCCCGCGACTGCGGACCGACGAACGTGACGCGGTCGGCGATGCCGTGCGCGGACGCGAGCCGACGCAGTTCGTCCACGTAGTCGCCCGCCTCACTCGAGGCGTCACCCGCGATGACGAGGGTGGGGCGTGCCTCCAGGCTGATGTCCGCGATCGCCTCGATCGCCAGGTCCAACCCCTTCAACGGCTGCACGCGTGCCGCGGCGACCACGTACGGGACGTCTGCGCGGCGGGCGCCGGCCGCGGCGGGGCGGAAGACGGAACCGTCAACGCCCGGCGGGACGATCCAGACCCGACCGGATTCCCCGCCGAGTCGTGTGCGGACCGTCTCGGCCTCGGCCTCGGAGACGACGACGACCGCGTCGGACTCCCGGGCGAGCACCTGTTCGCCGGCCATCCGACCACCGGACTCCGGCCGCTCGCCCTCGGACAGCGGGGTGTCGCTGCCGGCGGCGATCGAGTGGAAGGACTGCACGTGCGGGATGCCCCGCTCGCGGGCGACGGGCAGGGCGGCCGCGCCGGAGAACCAGTGGTGCGAGTGCAGCACGTCGAAGGGGCCGAGCTGTTCGAGTCCGTGCCGGAACGGCTCGATGAAGGCGTCGTGCTCACCCTTCGGGACCGGTTCGGCCGGGCCGGCGGACAGGAACCGCAGGCACACGCCCGGCACGAGCGACACCGAGTCCGGCTGCGTCGGTGCGGAACGGCGCGTGATGATGTCGACGTGGTGGCCACGGTCGGCCAGGGCCTCGGCCTGGTGCCGGACGACGACGTTCATGCCGCCGACCTCGCCGGATCCGGGTTCGTCGCCGGGAGAGGTGTGCAGCGACACCAGCCCGATGCGCAGGGGTTCCGTCGTCGTGCTCACCGATCAAGCCTATCCGCGGGGTCGCCGCTGCGACGGGCGCGCGGGCGCCACCACGACGGGCTGCCGGCCCGCCTCGTCCAGCGGGTCGGCCGGGAGGCACACGTCGCCTCCCAGGATCTGCACGCGCCCGTCGCCGTGCCGCTCCCAGAACGCGGCCGTCCAGGCACAGAGGGCGCCGTCGAGCAGGTCCTCCTGGTGCTTGTGCGTCGGCCCGTGGATGCCGGAGGGTTCGGCCAGCTCGGCCGTCAGCGGGTGCGAGTCGAGCTCCAGGGGTGGGTCCAGCGGCGTCGACCGGAGCCGTCGGACGAGCTCGTCGAACGCCTCGGCTCGACGCGCTCGAGCCACCGCGGCCGGGACCTTGAGGTCGAGCCGCTTGTACCGGGGGCGTTCGTCGTCGTAGCCGAGCTCCTCCACGCCGACGAGGGTCGTGTACGGGTAGCACTCGAACGCCGCCGGCCCGGTGCGCTCCCGCATCGCGGCCGTTGAGGACACGTACCCGACGCCGAGGTCCGTCAGCCGTTCGAGCAGCCGGGCGCCGGCGCTCGCCGCCGAGGCCAGGTTCGTCGGGTTCGCCGCGACCTTCCAGCGGCCGTAGCGCTGCCCGACCTGCCGTTCGGCCTCGCGGATGCCGGTCGGGTTCGTCACGACGAGCGAGGCGTCGACGGCGATGAGGGAGCGGGGCCCGAGGTGCTCGGCGATCCAGGCGGTCACCGCGTCGACGCCGCGAGCCCAGCCGGCGTCAGTGACCGTCCCGTCGGCGCGCATCGCCACGAGCCCGGTCTCGTTCGCGGGCTTCCGGTCGGTCCCGAGCCCCCACGCCAGGTCGACCCCGATGTACTCCGTCACCCGTCCAACGTGCACCGTGTAGCTTCCGCAGCATGGCGAGCGAAGCGACGACGCTGACGGTCCCGGGGCCCGACGGCGACCGTGAGGTCCGGATCAGCAGCCCCTCGCGCGTGCTCTGGCCGGAGCCCGGCATCACCAAGCTCGACCTCGCCGAGTACCTCGTCGCCGTCGGCGACGCCTTTGGAGCCGCGAACGGCGACCGACCGATCTCCCTGCAGCGGTTCCCGGGCGGCGTGGACGGCGAGCAGTTCTTCTCGAAGAACCCGCCGAAGGGTGCGCCCGACTACGTCCGCTCGGTGACCGTGACGTACCCCAGCGGTCGGGAGCACCCGCAACTCGTGGTGGACGAGCCGGCGGTCGCGGTGTGGGCGGCGCAGATGAACACGGTCGTGTTCCACCCGTGGGCGTCGCGCGCCGAGGACAGCGACCACCCCGACCAGCTCCGCATCGACCTCGACCCGCAGCCGGGGACGGACTTCCTGGACACGGTGCCGATCGCGCACGAGCTCCGGAAGGTCCTCGACGAGGTGGGGCTGACGGCGTGGATCAAGACGAGCGGCAACCGCGGCCTGCACGTCTTCGCCCCGATCCGCCCCGAGCACGAGTTCCTCGACGTGCGGCACGCGGTGATCGCGGCGGCCCGGGAGCTCGAGCGCCGGATGCCGGACCGGGTGACGACGGCGTGGTGGAAGGAGGAGCGCGGGCAGCGGGTGTTCGTGGACTTCAACCAGGCGAACCGCGACCGGACGATGGCGGGCGCCTACAGCCCTCGCGCCCTGGCCCACGCGGCGGTGTCGACCCCGATCGCCTGGGAGGAGCTCGACGATGCCGATCCCACGGCGTTCACCGTTCGGACGGTCCCGGACCGGCTACGGAGCACCGGCGATCCGTGGGAGGGGATGCACGCGAACCACGCCAGCATCGCACCGCTGCTGGAGTGGTGGGAGCGCGACCTGGAGAACGGGGAGGGTGAGCTGCCGTTCCCGCCGGACTTCCCGAAGATGCCGGGGGAGCCGCCCCGTGTGCAGCCGTCGCGGGCGAAGAAGCCGAGCGCGAAGGACTAGAGGACTACGCCGCGCTGGTCTCTTCGCCGAGGAGCTTCGGCTCGATCACCCGCGTGGTCTGCGTCGGGAGCGTGACGCTCGCCGTGTGCAGTCGCGTCAGTCGTGACCAGGTGCCGCGGTGCGCGTCGCTGATGCCGTCGATGATCATGTCCCGCTCCCGTCCCTCGTTGCGGCCGGTGCCGCACCCCCAAGTTACTAGGCAGACTAACTAATCACAGGCGTGAGCGTCAATCGGACATCAGCACGTCCTGCAGGTCGTACGCGGCCGGGACCTCGAGCTGGTCGAACCCGCAGGACCGGGCCTCGCGGTCCGGACGCCAGCGCTCGAACTGCACGGTGTGCCGGAACCGGTCGCCCTCCATCTGGTCGTACCGGACCTCGAGCACGCGTTCCGGCGCCAGCCGGACGAACGACGTGTCGCGACCCGACGAGAACCGCGACCGTTCCCCGTCACCGGTGACGGGCCTCCCGTCCGCATCCCGGAGGACCACCGGGTCGAGCTCGTCGACCAACTCGACCCGTCGCTTGTCGGAGAAGGCGGACACGCCGCCCACCTGACGGACCTCGCCGTCCTCGCCGTACAGGCCGACGAGCAGGGAACCGACGCCGGTGCCGCTCTTGTGCACGCGGTAGCCGATCGCGACGACGTCGGCCGTGCGGTGGTGCTTCACCTTGAGCATCGAGCGCTTGTTCGGTTCGTACGGCTTCGCTCGGGGCTTCGCCACGACGCCGTCGAGGCCCGCCCCCTCGAACGTGGTGAGCCACTCGCGGGCGAGATCGACGTCGAGGGTGGTGCGCGTGACGAACAGCGGGTCGGACATCCCCGTGGCCAGGCGTTCGAGCCGATCGCGCCGCTCGTCGAACGGCAGGTCCAGCAACTCGGACCCGTCGACGGCGAGCAGGTCGAACGCGACGAACTGCGCGAGCGTCTCGGTGCTGAGCTTCGCGATCCTGGAGGCCGCCGGGTGGATCCGCTGCGACAGGGCCTCCCAGTCGAGCCGCTCGGAACCCGGCTCGCCGGAGCGCAGCACCACCTCGCCGTCGAGCACGACCGGGTGGTCCCGGCCACCGAACTGCGCACGGAACGCCTCGACCAGCTCGGGGAAGTACCGGGTCAGCGGCTTGGCGCCGCGGCTCCCGATCTCGACGTCGTCGCCGTCGATCGTCACGATCCCGCGGAAGCCGTCCCACTTCGGCTCGTACCGCAGACCGCCCCGCACGCTGTCGGGTTCGGGGACGGTGGCGACGGCCTTGGCGAGCATCGGTGCGATCTCCATGCAGCCTGTCTACTCGCGTGCCCGCGGCAGACTGCCTGGAGGCGCGGCTCGCCCCGGTCGCGCCCGTCGCGTCAGTAGGGTGGAACGCGTGACGACCGTGCCACCGCCGGCAGCGCCGGCACCGGAACCGATCAGCCCCGTGCAGGCCGCCGCGCTCCGCGACGGCGTCCTGCCGCCCGTCGAGGAGGTCCGGCCGGGCATCTGGACCCTCGCCGTCCCCTTCCGGTTCGGTGTGCCCGACGCGACGCTCGTGTACGTCGTCGAGGGCGCCGACCGCTCGCTCACGCTGATCGACCCGGGATGGGCGTCCGACGACGACCTCCAGGGGCTCCGCGACGCGCTGTCGGCGATCGGCCGGTCGCTCGACGACGTCGGTCTGGTCGTCGTGACGCACCTGCACGCGGACCACCTCGGTGCCGCTGCGGCGGTCCGGCGGGCCACCGGCGCACGGGTCGCGATGCACCGGCTCGAGGTCGAGGCGCTCCGCCGTGAGCGGGACGACGCGCGAGCGAACGACCTGGACATCGCGACGTGGGGGCTGCCCTCGCATCTGCGGGCGGGGGTGGTCGAGGCATGGGGGAGCGGCCGCCGGATCGGACTCGGGCGGACCGCGGAGCCCTTCGCCGACGTGCTGCTCGAGGACGGCGACGTGCTGCCCGTCCCCGGCCGGACGATCCGGACGCTCTGGACCCCCGGCCACACCGCAGGGCACTGCTGCTTCGTCGACGAGGGTGACGGGCTCCTGTTCACCGGCGACCACGTGCTGCCCCGGATCAACTCCGGGATCGGACTCGGTGGCCGGACGACGACGAACCCGCTCGGCGACTACCTGGCGTCGCTCGGACTGCTCGACCAGTACGCGGACCTCGAGGTGTGCCCCGGGCACGAGTACCGGTTCCGGGACGTCGTCGCTCGTGCGCGGACCCTGGCGCGGCACCGGGAGGAGCGGTCCCGGCACGTCGCCGAGGCGCTGGACGCGCTGTCCTCGCCGACGCTCTACGAGGTCGCGTCGCGGGTGCCGTTCAGCGGTGGAATCGAGTCGATGACGGGGTTCCTGCTCGCGAGCGCCCTGACGCAGACGGCGTTCCACGCGGCGCTGCTCGGACGCGCGGGCGAGATCCGCCCCGCCTGACCGCGGCGCCGGCTGCGGCGCCGGCCGGCGGTGCCGGCTGCCAGCGCACAACCAAAGTGCGCCGGCACCGCGGAACGCCGTGGCGCGAACGGACTTTGGTTGTGCGCGGGCCGCTCGCGCTGCGGCGTCAGACGATCGTGGCGGCGAGGCGCTCGAGGGTGGTCTTCGCGTCGGCGACCTCGGCGGCGGCGTGGTCGGCGAGCGGCGCCAGGTCGGGCAGCCGGTCGGCGAGGGTCGCGCTGACCGTGACCGGGTAGAGCTTCATGCCGAGGGCGGTGCCGAGGATGAGGTGCAGCACCGGCGAGCCGTGGTCCCAGCCCTCCGTCGGGGTGCCGGCGTCGTACGTCGCACCACGGCTGACGACGGTCACCACCGGGCGGCCGGCGAGGGGCTGGACGTCGCCGGCGAGGACACCGGGGACGTGGATGCGGTCGATCCAGGCCTTGAGGGTCGACGGCACCGTGTAGTTGTAGAGCGGCGCCCCGACCACGACGGCGTCGGCGGCGAGGAGCTCGTCGATGACCTCCTGCCGGAGCGCGTCGGCCTCGGGGGCCACGACCTCGTCGTCGGTGCGGTCCGCCGCTGCCCAGTGCAGTGCCGACGACTCCAGGTGGGGGAGCTGGTCGACGTGCAGGTCCCGGCGCACCACGGTGTACTCCGGACCGCGGGCGCGCCAGGCGTCGGCGAAGGCTGCGGTGAGGGCTCGCGAGCGGGAGTGTGCGAGATCGGCGGACGAGTCGATGTGCAGGAGCGTGGGCATGCGTCCACGCTACCGATCGACGGTCGCCGGATGACGGGAACGGCCCCGCCGCGCCGGTGACGGGCGGGACGGGGCCGAGGTGGGCCTCCCGTCAGCCGCGCGGGCACGCGACTGACGGGAGGCGTTCGGGGGTCAGCGCTGGGCGTGACGACGACGCAGCGTGCGTGCGCCGATCAGGCCGATGCCGGCGAGGACGAGGCCGAGGGCCCACGGGAGGGCACCCGTCGCGTCGGTACCGGTGTAGGCGAGACGGCCCGCGCCGGTGTGGTGCACGGCCACGGCGGCGGGCTTGACCGGCGTGACGACGGTCGGCACAGCGGTCGGGCGGACGTCCACCGCGAAGCTCGTGCTCGGCACGCCGGCGCCGGACACGGTCAGGGTGTGCGTCGAGGCGTGCGGGAACGTGACGCTGACGTAGCCGATCTCGCCGAGGTCCGAGTCGGGCGTGATCACGTCGGACGCGACGTCGGAGGTGACGGTCGGCGTGAAGAAGAGCGGCTCGTCCGTCTCGTCGTCGAAGTCCGGGTAGATCGTGTTGCCGAAGCGGTCGACCTTGGACCCACCGACGAGCAGCGTGCCGCCCTGTGCCACGGACACGTGACCGCCCTTGACGGGGTCGGCGTCACCGAGGAGGTCCTCCGTGTAGACGTCGCCGTTCGGGTGGATCACCCACGCGCTCGTCGTGGTTCCCGCGGCGAGTCCGTCCTTGTCGATCGAGACCACCTCGATGCCCGCGGGTGCCGCGGGCTCGACGCTGATCTGGCCGTACAGGTCGCTCGTGACCGTGCCCGAGGTCGCCTTCGTCGTCGCGGTGATGTCGAAGGAGTAGTACTCGTCCGCGTCGGTCAGCGTGCCCGACAGGACGCCCGTCTCCGGGTCGAACCGGACGCCGGCGGGCGCGGTGGTCGGCTCGTCGTCCTCCTCGTCCAGCCAGGTGATCGAGAGGGTCGGTGCGGGGGTGCTCAGCGCGCGGAAAGTGTGCGAGAAGGCCTCGCCGGCGGTCGCGTCGACGTAGCCGTCCTCGCCGTCGACGTCCGGCTGGCCGTCCTCGTCGAGGAAGACCGGCGCCACGGCGTCCGTCGTCGTGGTCGCGGACTCGCCGGCGACCGACCCCTCGACCGTCACGGTGATCTGCTGTCCGGCGAGCGCAGGCTTGATCGTGTACGCAGCCGACTCGGAGAGCGTGGCGCCGGACTCGTCGGTCCAGAGGTACGAGCTCTTGCTGCCGGAGGTGAAGCCCTCGGGCTCGGCGACGAGCTGCGAGCCGACGGTGAGGTCGCCCGTGATGGTCACCGACTGGGCAGCGGCGACCTGGACGGACTTCGTGGGCTGGTCGTCGGCCGTGCCGGGCGTGGCCGGAGCGGTCGTCGCGTCACCAGGCGTCTCGGTGCCGGTCGGGTCGGTGGCGGGGGCGCCGGTGGCGGGGGTGCCAGCGGTCGGGTCCGCAGCCGAGCCGTCGGTCCCACCTGCCGGGGCCTCGCCGCCGGCGGTGCCGCCGGTCGTGCCGCCCGTGCTGGTCGAACCGTCGGCCGTGCCCGAGCCGGTGTCCGTGCCGGAGGAGGAGTCCGTGCCGGTGCCGGCGTCGGACGTCGTCGTGCCCGCGTCGTTCGACGTCGTGTCGGACGTCCCGGTCGTCGCCGGGGCGGACACCGACGCGTCGGGATCGGTCGCGGCGGACGCGGCGGACGCGGCGGACGCGGTCATGATGCCCAGGCCGGTCGTCAGACCGACGAGTGCGATGGTGGTGCCGACGGCGCAGGCGCGTCGGACGGTGGAGGTGCTACGGCGCACGGGTTCCCCCAGGTGGTCCAGGTCCGGCGGGTGCCGGATCGTAAGAATCTGCCGAGAGTTCTCGGCCACGCTCGGATCGTAGGTCCTCGGGACGAACGACACGGTGGTGTCGACCGAAATGTGACCCGGCTTGGGGGTCTGTGCGGGAACCCGTGGACGGACAGGAGGCTCCCCACCGGGCACGGCCCGGCAGCCGCTGGCGCGTCTGCCGGGTACCGGCCGGCGTGGGCCCAGGTGCCAGCTGGCGCAGTGCCTCCTGTCCGATCGTGGTGTGCGATCAGGCGCGACGGCGACGCAGCCGGTGCAGCAGCAGGCCCCCGCCCGCGGCCAGCAGTCCGAACGCCCACGCCAGCGGCGTGGTCTCGTCACCACCGGTGTACGCGAGCGTGCTGCCGGTGTCGCTCGTCGTGGTCGCGACCGCGGCGGTGGCGACCGGTCGCACGGCGACGACGAACGTCGTCGAGACGCCGCCCTGGGTGATGGTGAGGCGGTGGTCCGAGGCGTGCGGGAACGTCACCGTCGAGGTGTCACCCCGGGGATCGGCGACGATCCGGTCGGACGCCACCGAGCTCGTCACCGTCGCGCCGAAGCCCGTGTTCACGGAGGCCGGTGCGGTCGGGTTGCCGAACCGGTCGACGGCGAGCCCGGACACCACGAGCGAGCCGCCCTGCTGCACGGGGATCGACGCGACCTTGCCGAGCGGGTGTCCCTCGCCGTCGAACGCCGTGATGACCCCACCCGGCGCGACCGACCACGCCGTGGTGCCGGGCTTGCCGCTGGCGACGATCGCGAGGACCCCCACCGGAGCTGCCGGGCGGACCGTCAGGCGCACGTACTCCGTGGCGGTCGCGGTGCCGCGGAGGGCGACGACCTCGAAGTCGTACGTGCCGGCGACCGTGACCGTGCTGGTGAGCACGCCCGTCTCGACGTTGACGCTGAGGTCGGTCGAGGGGGAGTCCTGGATCGCGTACGCCAGCGACCCCGTGCCGCCCGTGGTGCGGAAGGTGTGCGTGAACGGCGTGCCGGCCGTCGCGGTGAGCGCGAGCGGCTTCGCCTTGGTCCCCGGCTCGGTGAAGACGACGGGCGACGGCGAGACGGTCAGACGGACGTACTCGGTGACCTGGGTCGAGCCGCTGAGGGCGACGACCTCGAAGTCGAACGTGCCGGCCGTCGTCGGCGTACCGCTCAGCACACCGGTCTCGACGTTCACGGTGAAGTCCGCCGACGGGGCGTCCTGGATGGCGTACGCGACCGTGCCGTCGCCGCCCGTGGTGGTGAAGGTGTGACTGAACGGCGTGCCGACCGTCCCGGTGAGGGCGAGCGGTGCGGCCTGCGTCGACGGCTCGGTGAACGCGAGGTCGCTGCCGTCGCTCGGCGCTGCTGCCGGGGCCGCACTGCCCGTGGCCTTCGCGGCGGGACTCGCGCCCGGCGTCGGGCTGGCGCTCGGGGTCGAGGTGGCGGTGGCGGTGGCCGTCGTGCTCGTCGGTGTCGTCGGTTCCGTCGGCGTCGCAGCCGTCGCGGACGCGCCGACGCCGATGACCGAGCCGATGGCGGTCGCCGCCACGACGATGCCGATCGTCGCCGCACGGCGGACGGGTGGCCTGGTGGACTGGTGCATGGTTCCCCCCTGGGAGTCCGGGTCGCGAGCGCCCGGTGGTCGTGCGCTCGTCCATGCTGACGATACGGTCCGCCGGGCCGTTCCGGACCGGTCCGCACGTCACGGTTCCATCACGGAACCACCCACTCTGACCTGGGGTTTTTCACAGAATCAACCAGAAGACGGACTGGAGGCGCGGGGCGGGCCCGCCCCGCGCCTCCAGTCCGTCAGTGGGTCACCGTGACGTGCCTCAGCCGTGTCGGCGACGCAGGCGCCAGACGAGCAGGCCGGCGCCCGAGGCCAGCAGGCCGAGGGCCCACGCGAGCGGGCCGGACTCGTCGGCCCCGGTGTAGGCCAGCGAACCGTCGGAGGAGACGGGCGTCACCGAGACGTCGAAGGTGCTCGTGGCGCCGTCGAGCGCCACGGTGATCGTGTGGACCGAGGCGTGCGGGAAGCGGATCTGGGTGCTCCACACCGAGGGCAGGAACGTGACCTGGTCGGACCCGATGCTGCTCGTCACCTTCGGCGCCGGGCGACCGGGGGCGGGCTCCACGGGCGCGGTCGCGTTGCCCCACGCGTCCATGGGAGTCGTCTTGACGTACAGCGAGTCGCCCTGCCGCACGGGGATCGAGTCGACGTCCTCGTGGGTCGCCGATTCGCCGGTGCCGTCGATGCGGATCAGCTGGTCGCCGGGCCCGTAGCCCCACGTGGTGTTCCCGAGCAGCTGCGGGTTCGGGCCGATGAAGGTCTGCAGGTGCGTGGTGACGCCGGGGGTGACGACCACGTGCACCTCGCGCCGGACCGTCTGCGTGCCGGACGTCGCCACGACGTCGAAGCGGTAGTCGCCGGCGATCGTCGGGGTGCCGCTGAGCACGCCGGTCTCGCGGTCGAGGGTGAGGTGATCGGGGATGCGGGCGTCAGCGTGAGCGGGGTCGGCTTCCGATCCGTCGGAGTACTGGAGCGAGTACCGGACCGGTTCGATCCCCCCGGTCGTCCTGAACTGCTCCGAGAACGCCTTGCCCGCGGTGGTCCGCACGTCGTTCGAGGTGGGGGAGCCGACGAAGGCGAGCGTGGGGTCCTCGACCGAGACGGGGATGGTGACGGTCAGGCCCTCGGAGGTCAGGGTCAGCGTGCGGTCGCCCCTTGCGGTGAACGTCGTCTTCCACGTGTTCGTGTCCGCGTTCCAGACGAGCACGTCATCCGGGTCGCTGCTGGTCAGGACGGACTCCGACGGCATCTCCGTCCCGTTGAGCGGGTTGCTGTAGTGGTCGAACACCGCGGCACTCGTCCAGAGGGAGCCGCCGGGGGCCACCGGGACCGCGGTGACGAGGCCGCCACCACCGGACGGATCGACGTCGCCGTCGGCGCTCACGAACCAGGAGGGGTTGTGTCCGTCCTCGTGTGAGTAGACCTGAGCGCCGATGGTCTCGGCTGCTCCGGGCTCGACGATGATGCGGACGTACTGCGTCGCGGTGTTGCGGGTGTCGGTGGCGAGCACGTCGAAGTCGTACGCGCCGACGACGGTGGGCTTCCCGCGCAGGAGTCCGTCGTCGCCCCACGAGAACCACTTGAGCGCATCGAAGCCGATGGAGGGCGCGAACCCGTACTCGAGCGGCCCGTCCCCACCGTGCGCGACGAACTGGTGGGAGAAGTCGCTCCCGGCCGTGACGGTGTAGACGATCCGGTTCGTCCGGCTCGACGGCTGGTCCCAGGTCACGGCGGCGTCGGCGGCCGGGGCTGCGTCGGACGTGGGGTCCGTGCTCTCCGCCGGGGTACCTGCGGCCGGGGTCGAGTCGGTGCCGTCGGCGGTGTCGTCTGCGGCCGGTGTGGCGTCGGTGCCGTCCGCCGTGTCGGCCGGGTCGGCCGTGGGCGTCGGGGTGGCGTCGGTCGCCGGGTCCGTGGTCGGTGCGGCCGGTTCGACGACCGTGGTCGGCGCGGTGCCGTCGCCGGTGGTCGCGGTCGTGGCCGCGCCGCTGGTACTGGTGGCGCTGGTCTCGGCGGTGTCGGCGACGGCGGCGGTCGTGCCGATGCCGATCACGGACGACACGGCGACGAGTGCGACGGTCGCGCCGAACGCTGCGGTACGCCGGAGTGCCGGCGGTGTGGACTGCTTCACGGGATCCCCCTCGGATGCCTGGACGGGACACTCGACGAGCGTCCTCTACCCAGGGAATGTCCGGGCGTGACGAGTCCTGACGGGCCGCAGGTCACGGATCGGTTACGACGTCCGCACCGGTGTCGGCGACGGCCGTGGCGGGGCCGCACCGTGCCTCCCGACTGGTGCGCCTCAGTCGCCGACCGTCGCGGCCGCGCGCTCGAGCGCGTGGCGCAGTGCCCGCACGGCCGGTGACGACGAACCGGCGGTGCGCACCACCGTGAAGATGGTCCGTCGCGGTTGCTCGGGCAGCTCGACGAGCCGGCAGGTCGTCGTGCGGCCGGTCCACATCAGGTCGGGCATCAGGCTCACGGCGTTCCCGGACTCCACCAGGCGGATCTGCGTCTGCAGGTCGGCGGTCTCGTACCGGACGTCGGGCTCGAAGCCCCAGCGCCGACAGACCTGCTCGGCGAAGTGCCGCGATGCCGTGCCGCGCGGCTCCATCACCCAGGGCAGGGCCTCGGCGTCCTCGATCGACGACACCGGGGCGAGGGCTGTGTCGATCGGGGGCAGTGCGAGCCGGACCGCGTCGGTGGTCAGGTCCGACCGGTCGAGCCCGGGCAGGTGTGGCGCCGCGTGCGCGGGGTACTGCTCGGCGATGACCATGTCGAAGTCGCGGGCCCAGGTCTCGTGCAGGGCGGTCTCCGGTTCCCGCTGCACCATCTCGACGCGGACGTCCGGGTGCTCGGTCGCCATGGCGTGCAGGGCGTTCGGCATCAGGGCGAGGGCCGCCGACTGGAACACCGCGACGCGGATCCGTCCCTGCACGGTCGGCATGGTCTCCTCGACCTGGGACTGGGCCAGCTCGAGGACGTCCATCACGTGCCCGGCGGCCTGCACCAGGACCTCCGCCTGCGGGGTGAGCTGCAATCGCCGTCCGGCCTTCCGGAGCAGCGGCACGCCGGCCTCGCGTTCCAGCGCGCTGAGCTGCTGCGAGACGGCCGACGGGGTGAAGTTCACGGCCTCGGCGACGGCGGCGATCGTGCCCCGGATGGAGAGCTCCCGGAGCAGGACGAGGCGGCGGACGTCGAGCATGCTGACACATTAGCCTCGCTGAACGGTATGCATCACGAACCGTTGCTTCCGCTGATGGGTCGGGCGCTCCACACTGATCCCATGACGACCCTGCACGAGCACCCCGCCACCGACCACGACGCCCTCGCGGACCAGTCCGTCGCGCTCGTGCGACAGTGGCTCGCCGAAGCCGAGACCTACCCCGTCGACGGCTCGGCGAAACAGCTCGCGGGGGTCCTCGCCGACCCGGCCGGTCTCGACTTCGCCGTCGGGTTCGTCGACGGGGTCGTCCGGCCCGAGGACCTCGGGGTCGCCGCCCGCAAGCTCCGCGCGATCGCACCCGGGGCACCCGGCTTCCTGCCCGCCGCGCTCCGCGGGCTCGTCCGCCTCGGTGGCGGGATGGCACCGGCACTGCCCGGTGTCGTCGTGCCGATCGCGCGCCGCGTGCTCCGGAACATGGTCGGCCACCTCATCGTCGACGCGACCGACGCCAAGCTCGGCCCCGCCATCGCGAAGATCAAGCGCGACGGCGTGCGGCTCAACGTCAACCTGCTCGGTGAGGCCGTGCTCGGCGAGGGCGAGGCAGCCCGCCGGCTCGAGGGCACGCACAAGCTCCTCGCCCGCGACGACGTCGACTACGTGTCGATCAAGGTCTCCTCGACGGTGCACCCGCACTCCCCGTGGGCGTTCGACCACGCGGTCGAGGACATCATCGAGAAGCTCCGGCCGCTCTTCCGCCGTGCCGCGTCGGCCTCCCCTGCCAAGTTCATCAACCTCGACATGGAGGAGTACAAGGACCTCGACCTCACCATCGCGGTCTTCACCAAGCTCCTCGACGAGCCGGAGTTCCTCGGCCTCGAAGCCGGCATCGTGCTCCAGGCGTACCTGCCCGACGCGCTCGCCGCGATGGAGCACCTGCAGGAGTGGTCCGCCGCCCGCCGTGCCCGCGGTGGTGCCGGCATCAAGGTCCGTCTGGTGAAGGGTGCGAACCTGCCGATGGAGCAGGTCGAGGCCTCGGTGCACGGCTGGCCGCTCGCCACCTGGCACACCAAGCAGGACTCCGACACCAACTACAAGCGCGTGCTCGACTGGGCGCTGACGCCGTCGCGCATCGAGAACGTCCGCATCGGCGTCGCCGGCCACAACCTGTTCGACGTCGCCCACGCCTGGCTGCTCGCCGGAGAGCGCGGCGTCCGGGACGGCATCGAGTTCGAGATGCTCCTCGGCATGGCGCAGGGACAGGCCGCGGCGGTGAAGAACACCGTCGGCTCGCTCCTGCTCTACACGCCGGTCGTGCACCCGCAGGAGTTCGACGTCGCGATCGCGTACCTGATCCGCCGACTCGAGGAAGGCGCGTCGCAGGAGAACTTCATGTCCGCGGTGTTCTCGCTGGTGTCCTCGCCCGAGCTCTTCGCCCGTGAAGAGGAGCGCTTCCGTTCCTCCCTCGAGCCCCTCGCCACACCCGAGGGCCTGGCTGCACCCGCCTCGCACCGTGTCGCCGACCGCTACGCGGCCGTCGGCCGCCCCGGCGTCGGACACTTCGAGAACACCCCCGACACCGACCCGTCGGTGGCGGCCTTCCGTGAGTGGGGAGCCGCGATCACCGCGCGCGTCGCGTCGTCGACGCTGGGCGTCGCGGCCGTCCAGGAGGCACGGGTCGACTCCGCCACGACGCTCGACTCGGCGCTCGGTCGCGTCCGGGACGCCGGTGCCGTCTGGGGGACATGGTCCGGTGCCGCGCGTGGCGCGGTCCTGCACGCCGTCGGTGACGCACTCGAGGCGAACCGCGCCGCCCTCGTCGAGGTGATGGCGTCCGAGACCGGCAAGACCATCGACCAGGCGGACCCCGAGGTCTCCGAGGCGATCGACTTCGCGCACTTCTACGGTTCGCTCGCCGCGTCGCTCGACGACGTCGACGGTGCGTCCTTCACGCCCGCCGCGCTGACGCTCGTCGCGCCGCCGTGGAACTTCCCGGTCGCGATCCCCGCCGGGTCGACCCTCGCGGCGCTCGCCGCCGGGTCCGCCGTGGTGCTCAAGCCCGCGCCGCCCGCCGAGCGCTGCGGTGCCGTCCTCGCGTCGATCATGTCGACCGCGTTCGACGCCATGGGTGCGCCGGCGGACGTGCTCGCCTTCCTGCAGGTGTCGGAGAGCGACCTCGGGCAGCAGCTCGTCTCCTCGCCGCTCGTCGACCGGGTCATCCTCACCGGGGCGTACGAGACGGCCGAGCTCTTCCGTTCGTTCCGGCCCGATCTGCCCCTGCTCGCCGAGACCTCCGGCAAGAACGCCATCATCGTGACGCCCTCGGCGGACCTCGACCTCGCGGTGAAGGACGTCGTCGCCTCGGCCTTCGGACACGCCGGGCAAAAGTGCTCCGCGGCGTCGCTCGTCGTGCTCGTCGGCTCCGTCGCCACGTCGCGTCGCTTCCGGTCGCAGCTCGTCGACGCCGTGTCGTCGCTCACCGTCGGCTACCCGACCGACCCCACCACGCAGATGGGACCGGTCATCGAACCCGCCGCCGGCAAGCTGCTCGACGGCCTCACGAAGCTCGGTGCGGGGGAGTCGTGGGCGGTCCGGCCGACCAAGCTCGACGACTCCGGCAAGCTCTGGAGCCCGGGTGTCCGCCAGGGCGTCCGTCGGGGCTCGGCGTTCCACCGCACGGAGTACTTCGGTCCGATCCTCGGCGTCATGACGGCGAAGACCCTCGACGAGGCGATCGACATCGTCAACGAGGTCGACTACGGCCTGACCTCGGGCCTGCACTCCCTCGACTCCGCTGAGATCGGCACGTGGCTGTCGCGCATCGAGGCGGGCAACCTCTACGTCAACCGCGGCATCACCGGCGCGATCGTGCGTCGCCAGCCGTTCGGGGGCTGGAAGAAGTCGGCCGTCGGTGCCGGGACGAAGGCCGGTGGGCTGAACTACCTGCTCGGGCTCGGGTCGTGGACGCCCGCTCCGGCCGCGTCCGACTCGTCTCCGTCCGCTCCGGTTGCCGCGTTCGTGCGCGCCGCGGGTGTGGCGTCGCCGTCGCTCGACCGGGCCGTCGCCTCGGACCAGCTCGCGTGGGACTCCCTGTTCGGGACCGCCACCGACGTGTCGGCCCTGACCGCCGAGCGGAACATCGCGCGGTACCTGCCGTTCCCGGCCGTGCACGTGCGGCTGGCCTCGGCTGCTGAGGACGCCGTTGCCGATCTCGTTCGGGTCATCGCGGCCTCCGTCCGTGCCGGCACGACGATCGACGTCTCGACCGGGTCGACGTTGCCGTCCGCGGTCGTGTCGGCCGTGCGGGCGCTGCCGAACGTCCGGTCGTTGACGCAGTCGCACTCCGACGCGGCGTTCGCCTCGGCGGTCGCGAGCGGGCCGTCGACGCGGGTCCGACTGATCGGCGGCGACGTCTCGGCGCTGTACACGGCGATCGGCGGGCGCCCGGACGTCGCGGTCTACGGCGAACCCGTCACCGAGGCCGGTCGGATCGAGATCCTGCCGTTCGTCCGCGAGCAGGCGGTGTCGATCACGGCGCACCGGTTCGGGACGCCGAACCACCTGACGGACGCGCTGATCTAGGCGCGGCGGCGGTCGGGCGCTCAGCTGGGGCGGGTCGCTGTCCGGTCGCCGCACCACCTCGGGCGGCGGTCAGGTGCGGAGCGTTGCGTCGAGCGGGTGCCGGACCCTGCCGGCCGATTCCCTGAGGAGCACTCCCCGTGACCGAACCGTTCGCTCGCCCCACCGCCCTGGCCCACGTTCGCGTGACCGTGACCGACATCCACCGCAGCAAGGCCTTCTACCAGCAGCTGCTCGGGACCGATCCGGCCATCGACTTCAGCGACCAGGTCGACGAGCCCGGCGTCCTGGAGGACCGGGAGCGCTTCTACGGCGGCAGCGTCTTCCAGCTCGGCGACCAGGTGTTCGGCCTGCGTCCGGTCGCTCCGGCGGGGCAGCGCTTCAACCCGGACACCGTCGGGCTCGACCACGTGAGCTTCGTCGTCGGGTCGGTCGACGAGCTGCACGCCGCTGCCGCACGCCTCGACGAGGCCGGGGTTGAGCACGGGGAGGTCACCGACCTCGGCGACGCGGGCATGGTCATCCTGTCGGTGCAGGACCCCGACGACATCAACCTCGAGCTGGCGGCGCTGAAGCGCTGACGGTACCGGCGGCCCCGTCGCTGGTGCCGACCGCCGCTGCACAACCAAAGTGCGTTCGCACCGCGGTTTCCCGTGGTGCGAACGCACGTTGGTTGTGCGCCGGTCAGTCCGCCGAGACCGACGCGGGGGCACTCATCGTCGCCGTCACGAGCTCGCGGAGGGACTCCGGCAGCGGCCTCGGGCGGCGGGCACCCTCGCGGTCGATGATGACGTGCGCGAACTCACCCGTTGCGAGCAGGGCACCGTCGGACTGTCGGAACAGCCCGAACTCCCACGACAGGCTCGTGTTCCCGAGGTGCTTCGAACGCATCCCGACCTCGATTATGTCCGGCCACACCGCCGACTCGACGAACCGGCAGCTCGACGACACCAGGACGGCGATCCACTCGGACGAGAACGGATCGAGGCCGGCTTCCTGGCGGAACCAGTAGGTGGCCGCGTTGTCCATCGCGCTGTAGTAGATCGTGTTGTTCACGTGCCCGAACATGTCGTTGTCGTTCCACCTGGTGGGGTAGACGCGGACGAAGGGGTAGTCGGCGATGGTCATCGGACTCCTGATGTGGTGGTGACGGGACGGAGGACGTACTCGAACGTCGCCCGAGCACGGGCGGGGTCTGGCGTCTCCCCGGAGATGAGGTCGGCGTACGTGAAGGACTCGGAGATCCGGACGAGCAGCCGGGCGAGCTCCTCGGCGGACAGCGGTGTCGGATCGAACGCCCCGGCGACGCGTTCACGATCGACGAGCTCGGTGACCCGGCCGACGAACCGGCTCTGCACGTCGCTCTCGGTGGTGGTCAGCAGACGGAGCGCCCGCGCTGGTTCGCGGGTGAGGAACGCCCGGAAGTAGGGCGCTTCGATCAGGTCCGCCGTGAAGCGGTCGAGCACGTCGACGATACGCGCGGCACCGGACGGCGCGGCCGCGGCGGCAGCCGCGTCGAACGTCGGGACGGCGAGCGACCAGAGGATCTCGGACAGCAACCGGTCACGGTTGCCCACCCACCGGAACAGTGACGTGCGGTCCACGCCGAGCGAGGTGGCCAGGGCGCCCATGTCGATCCGGGATCCGGCGATGAAGGTGTGGCGTGCCTCCCGGAACGCGCGCAGCGCTGAATCCGATGTGTACACGCGATCCTCCCTTGCAACGTTTCCGAGAATGATGCACGATCAGTGTATGTCACTGACGACGGCCACCCCCGCGATCCTCGAGTCCGACTTCTACCGGTTCCAGGAGGGGCTGACCGACCAGGAGCGCGAGTCCCTCGGACGGCTGCGCACGTACCTCGAGACCGAGGTGCGCCCGATCGCGGACGAGTACTGGGCGCGTGCCGAGTTCCCGATGCAGGTCATCAAGCCGCTGTCGGAGCTCGGCATGTACGGCGCCGGCGTCCCGTTGGTGCGGCACTTCGAGAACTCGGCCGTGTACCGCGGGTGGGCGGCGCTCGAGCTCGGGCGGGTGGACGCCAGCGTCGCGACCTTCATCGGCGTGCAGTCCGGCCTCGCCATGAACTCGATCGCCGTGGCGGGCAGTGACGAGCAGCAGCAGGAGTGGCTGCCGCGCATGGCCTCCGGCGAGCTCGTCGGGGCGTTCGGCCTGACCGAGCCGCTCTCCGGCAGTGACTCCGCGCGCGGACTCCGGACGACCGCTCGGCGCGACGGCGACACGTGGGTCCTCGACGGCGAGAAGCGCTGGATCGGCAACGCCACCTTCGCGGACGTCGTGGTCATCTGGGCGAAGGACGTCGCCGACGACCAGGTGAAGGGCTTCCTCGTCACGACGGACACCCCCGGGTTCACCGCGACGAAGATCGAGGACAAGATCGCCCTGCGCGGCGTGCAGAACGCCGACATCGTGATGACCGGGGTCGAGGTCCCTGAGTCGCGGCGACTCCAGCGGGCGGACTCCTTCCGCGCGACGGCCGAGGTGCTCCGCCTGACCCGGACCGAGGTGGCCTGGCAGGCGATCGGCATCGCGGTCGGCGCCTACGAGGCCGCACTCGACTACGCCCGCACCCGGATCCAGTTCGGCAAGCCGATCGCCGCGCACCAGATGGTGCAGGACCTGCTCGTGAAGTCGCTCGCGAACATCACGGCGTCGATCGCGCTGTGCACGCAGGCGTCGGCGATGCAGGACGCGGGGACCGGTGGCGACGAGCACTCGGCGATGGCGAAGGCGTTCGCGACCGCGAAGATGCGCGAGACCGTGGCGTGGTGCCGCGAGGTCGAGGGCGGCAACGGCATCGTGCTCGACAAGGGCGTCGCCCGGTTCTTCGCCGACGCCGAGGCGATCTACTCCTACGAGGGCACGCGCGAGGTGAACACCCTCATCGTCGGTCGCGCGATCACCGGCCAGGCCGCGTTCGTGTAGGTCGGCCCAGCGCGGCCAGACCCGGAACGACTTCGTCGACGTCGTACGGCGTCGACTCCGTCGTTCCGGGTCGGGGCGCGCTACCCGAGCAGCTCCGGCCACTCCCACTCGCCGCCGCGCACGTGCTGCTCGAGGAACGCGAACACCGTCTCGTACCAGACCACCGCGTGCTGCGGCTTGAGCACCCAGTGGTTCTCGTCCGGGAAGTACAGGAACCGGTGTGGCATCGAACCGTCCGGCGCCGCGTGGTGCTCGGCCAGCTCGGACCACAGCCGCAGTCCCTCGCCGATCGGCACGCGGTAGTCCTTGTCGCCGTGGATCACGAGCATCGGTGACGTGATGTCCGCCACGAAGCGGTGCGGGTCGTTCTCGTGCAGCCCGTCGGCGTCGAAGATCGACTGCCAGTACTGCGACATGTCCGTGGTGCCGTTGAACTGGTCGAGCGCCCACAGGCTGGCGTGGGTGACGATCGCCCGGAACCGGTCGGTGTGGCCGGCGACCCAGTTCGCCATGAAGCCACCGAAGGACCCGCCGAGCGCCGCCGTCCGGGTCTCGTCGATGTCGTCCCGCGCCACGACCGCGTCGGTGATCGCCATCAGGTCCGTGTACGGCGCCTGACCCCAGGCGTTCCACCCCCGGTTGATGAAGTCGAGCCCGTACCCGGTCGACAGGGCGGGATCGGGCAGGAGCACGGCGTACCCGCGCGCTGCGGCGAGCTGCGGGTTCCACCGCCAGGACCACTGGTTCCACGAGTTCAGCGGACCGCCGTGGATCCAGAGCAGCAGCGGGTGCGGGCCGTCGCCGGCGTCGGACGACGGCAGGACGAGCCAGCCGCGCACCCGGGACCCGTCGGCAGCGGTGGTCTCGACCTCTTCCAGACGGCCGGGGACGTCGGGGAGTGCGGCGGGCGTCGCGAGCGGCGTCACCGTCCCGTCGGTCGCGATCTGCACGGGGTGCAGCGGGGCCGCCCAGGAGGCACGGAGCGCCACCACCTCGCCGCTCGCGTCCGCCACGCGCAGGCTCGAGTACGCCCAGTCGTCGTGCGTCAGCTGCTCGACGGCGCCGCCGTCCAGGGGCAGCCGGAAGACCGGCGCACGACCGTCCTGGTCCGCCGTCACCAGGAGCGCACCGTCGCCGTGCGCGAAGACCAGCTCGTTCGGCCAGCGGTCCCAGTCGGTGGCGATGCGCCGTGCACCGGACACCGTGGTGCCGTCGAGTTCGGCGACCCAGATCTCCTGCTGCGTCGCACCCTGCGGCGTGAACCGGGGCGTCCGCACCCACGCCAGGGTCCGCCCGTCGTGGCTGAGGGTGGGCGTCTCGTGGTCGACGGCGTCGTCGCTGAACTGCACCGTGCTCTCGCCGCTCGTGACGTCGAAGGCGACGATCGTCGATCGTGAACCGCGCGATTCCTGCACGGCGACCGTGGCGACGACGACCGATCCGTCGGGCGCGACCACCCCGTCGACGTGTTCGAGGGAGCGTGCCGGCGCCGGCGTGAGGTCGGTGAGCGCGGGGAGGTGTGCCGGGTACGCCGGAGCATCGGGCGCACCCTGCGTGGTCGGCGTCTCCTGCAGAGCCGTCTCCCGCAGCGCCGCGAGGTCGAGCGTCAGCACGTGCGTCTCGTCAGGGCCGAGGTCGTGGTCCCAGAACCGCACCGGGTAGGTCTCGTGCAGGATCGCCCGCACGTTCCGGTCCTTGCGGCGCCCGCGGAGCTCGGCGTCGGCGGCGATCACACCCGTGCGGTCGGTGCCGGCTCCGGGGAGCAGCCCGGCTGTGACCGCGACGGTGTCGGCCGCCGTCGCGCTGCCGAGGACGCCGCCGACGCCGCCCGCGAGCTTCGTGACCGGTCGGGCCTCGCCACCGGCGGCGGGCAGGACCCAGAGCTGCGGGGCGTCGCTGTCCTTGTCGCCCTCGCCGTCGGGACGCCCCGAGACGAACAGCAGGTCGCCGGAGCGGGTGAAGGAGACCCCGCCCTCGCCCTTCGTCGAGCGCGTCAACCGGACCGGTGCCGAGTCGGCGTCCGACGACGGGCCGGGCACCGCCCAGATCGACCGCCGGTACCCGGTGCCGTCGGCGTCGAGCACGCTGACGGTGAGGGCCACGCGGGAGCCGTCCGGGCTCACGGCGATCCCGTCCACGCGGGGGAGAGCGGTGTACTGGTCGAGGTCCGAGAACGGCGTCGTCATGCCCCCACGCTATCGGCGCGACCCGACAGCAGGGCCCTCACGACCCGGCCTGTGGAGAAGTGCCTGCGCGGGTCACGCCCAGAACGCGGCGATGCCCTCGGCGACGGCGCTGCCCTGGGTCCGCCCGGCGTCGGCGGACGGCGCCTGCGTGCTGAGCGACAGCGAGTTCGTGCCGAACGCCTGCTGCGCGGTGCTGTCCGCCACGATGACCTCGACCGAGCTGCCGGCGGCGCGGAGTCCCTCGACCGCGACGTCGAGCCACGGCCCGAGCGGTGACGGGCCCTCTGGACCGCAGGCGACGACGAGGACGCGCTCGTACCCGGCGGCGACGTCCGCGTTCGTCGCCGAGCGGAGACCGCCGTCGATGTAGGGGCGTCCCTCGAGCCCGACCGGCGACCACACGAGGGGCACCGAGCAGCTCGCCGCGACCGCGCGGGGGAGCGGGATCCCGTCGGCGGCGGTGAGCACGCGGAACGTGCCGTCCGTCGCGTCGATGGTCGTCAGGGCGAGCGGCTTCGCCGGCCACTCCGTCGCGGGCAGGGTCTCGGTGAACGTGGCGACGCGCTCGTCGTCGGTCTGCCCGGTGGTGGTCTGCTGCGCGAGGAGGCCGAGGCGTGCGCGGGCGTCCTGGTCGGAGGTCGCGCCCTCCAGGACGGCGCCGATGCGCTGCTGGAAGTCCTCGCCGTCGATGGCGACGGGTTCCTCGTACGTGGTCGGGACGGGGGCGTGCTGCTGGTCGTACGCCTGCTGGACCCCGCCGTACCGGACGAACGTGCCGACGACGCTGCCGGCGCTCGTCCCGACCACGAGGTCGGCCGCGTCGAGGTCGACCCCGGCGTCCTGGAGCGCGGTCAGCACCCCGAGTTCCCAGGCGATGCCGGCGATGCCGCCACCCCCGAGGACGAGTGCTCTGGTTCCGGGTGCGGGCGTCGAGACGTCGGTCATGGGTCCTGCTTACCAGGCTGCGGTGTCGCCGTGGTGGCGACCGGCGACGGACTGGAGGCGCGTGGCGGCGCCGCCACGCGCCTCCAGTCCGTCTGGTGGGTGCGCTGGGTCAGACGCCCGCGGTGGAACGGATCCAGCTGGCGGACTGGGCGAGCACCGCGTAGTTCGAGCCGGCGTGCGTGTTCGCACCGGGGTCGGCCACGTCACCCGTCGAGCACACGCCGACGACCTTGCCGTTCACGACGAGTGCGCCACCGGAGTCGCCGTGGTTCGACGCTCCCGACACCCCGGTGACGTGCTGGGCGAGCCCGCGGTAGGCGTCCGTGGAGCTGCCCGTGAGGTTCACGGTCGCCTGGTAGAGCCCGGTGGTCGGGACGCTGTTCGCGCGGTTGCCGTACCCGAGGATCGTGCCCGTCCCGGTGGACTTCGGGCTGAAGCCGAGGTCCAGCTGCGCGTACGACGACAGCGTCTTCGGCGTGCGGAGGTGCACGAGCGCGATGTCGCCCGACGGTGCCGAGTAGAGCCGGTCCGCCGCGGTCGCCGTGCCGCGGTTCGTGGTGCTGTTCGAGTGGTAGACGTTCATCGCGGTGGTGCCGTCGACGCAGTGCTCGGCGGTGAGCACCCACGAGGCGTTGAGCTGTTCGCCGGTGCACCCGAACGTGTCGTTGCCGCCCTGCTGGAAGACGAGCTGCACCTCCCACGGGGTGCTCGGTGCCGGCTCGCCGCCGATGACCTGGGGCGAGGCGGTGGCGGCGTTCGCGGCGGTCGCGCCGAGGGAGCCGCCGAGGAGGGCGAGGGCGGCCGTCGCGGTCAGTGCGAGGGCCCTGAGGTTCTGTCGCTGCTTCATGGACAGATCGTGCGCGCCCCCTGTTCGGGGGTCAAGTCAGCGTTGCGGAGGACAACACACGTCACCCTGTGGACAACTCCGTCGGCGTCGGTGGCACGCCCTACCGTCGAGGCATGGGGCAGGAACGGGAACGACGCCGGACGCGTGCCGGACGGGTCGGTGCGGTGGTGTGGCCGATCGTGGTGGCCGCTGCGCCCACCGCGGCGTTCCAGCTGCCGAACCTCGTCCAGACGTCGGCGGTGCGGGTGTCGCTCGTCGGGTTCGGGCTCGTCGTCCTCGTGGCCGCGGTGCTCGTGCAGGTGGTGCGGGCCCGCCGTGCCGAGGCGTCACGGACCGCTGCGGCGGACGACTCCGCGGCCGTCGAGCTCGAGCAGGGGACCGCGGTCCGGTACGCGTTCGGACAGCTCGCCACCCGGCTCGTGCGGTTCACTGAACTGCGTCGGCGTGACCGGCGGAGTGAACTGCCGGCGTTCGCGGACCGCGTCGCGGTGGCCCTCGCCTTCTACCTGCTCCCCAAGGTCCCGGACGTCCGCGCCAACGTGTACCAGCTCTCGGCGGACCTGGGCGCGCTCGAGCCGATCGGGCACGGCGGAGCGGGCGACACCGCCGGGGTCTTCCGTGCGGGTACGCCCTACGGGGACCGCAACCTCGAGTGGGTGCTCGTCGGCGGCGCACCCCGCATCGTCGGGGACCGTGCGGCGGACGTCGACGTCGACCAGGACCTGCCGGGCTTCGAACCGCGGTACCGGTCGTACGTCTCCGTCGTCATCCGGTCGCACGAGTACTCGTTCGGCATGCTCACCGTCGACTCGCCGGCTCCCGACGCGTTCACCGATCTCGACGCGAAGACCGTCGCCGTGGTCGCCGCGTTCATGGCGGTGGCGTTCTCCCTCACCTACTCGTCCCCGGAACGGGACCGCGACTCCCGGAAAGGCCCGTGATGCTCACGCGATTTGTCGGACGCTCGACGTACCATCCCCCCATGACCATCGTGACCCCCGAACCGAAGCCCTTCGGACGTTCACGGGTGTACACCCCGAACTGGACCGACGACACCACCGACGCCGACTACGAAGACCTCGAGGTCATCGCGGCGAACATCGAACGTGAGCGTGCCGCGGCACGACGCCGGGTCGAGGCACGGATTGCCGCCCGGCTCGCTCGCTGACCGGGCGGGATCAGTACCGCCCGCGTCACTCGGTGGTCACGTCGATGAGCACCTTCCCGACCGTGTCGGACTCGACGGCGTCGTGCGCGGCCGCCGTCTCCTCGAGCGCGAACCGCACGAGCGGCAGTCCCGCAGCTTCGCCCACCGGCAGGACACCGTCGCGCAGTGCCGCGGTGACGTCCTCGGCGGCTGCGCGCAGGGCGTTGTCGCCGATCGTGTAGAGCAGCAGGAACTGGTACCGGGCGTTGATGCCCATGTTCGGACGGATCGGCAGCGTGGCCTCGTCACCGCCGTTGTTCGCGTAGATCGACACCACGCCGTGGTTCGCCAGCACGTCCGCGACCAGCCCGGCGTTCTGCGGGATCGACACCTCCACGACGATGTCGACGCCGTCGGGGGCGATGTCGCGGATGCGGGCAGCGGCGTCCTCCGACCGGTAGTTCACCGTGTGGTGCGCGCCGGCCGCGGTCGCCAGGGCGGCCTTCGCGTCGGAGCTGATGGTCGTGATCACCGTCGCGCCGGCCCACCGGGCGAGCTGGATCGCGGCGTGACCGACCGCGCCGGCGCCACCGGCGACCAGGACGGTCCTGCCGGTGAGGGCGCCCGGTGCGAGGCGTGACGGCCCGTGCTCGTGCGTGGTGAGGGCGCGGTGCGCGGTCATCGCGGGGACGCCGAGCGAGGCGCCGACGTCGAAGCCCGTCCCGTCGGGCAACCGCACGGCCCGGGCGGCGGGTACGACGGTGTACTCCTGCGCCGTGCCGGTCGGACGGCTCGCGGCCGCCATGTACAGCCAGACGTGGTCGCCGACGGACAGTCCCTCGACCCCGTCGCCGAGGGCATCGACGACCCCGGCGCCGTCCTGGTTCGGGGTGATCTCGGGGAAGGGCAGACCGTCGCCGTAGGTGCCGCCGGCGCGGGCCTTCCAGTCGGTCGGGTTGACGCCCGAGACGACGACGCGGACCCGGACCTCGCCGGGGCCGGGCTCGGGGAGCGGGCGCTCCTCGAGGGTCAGGACGGACGAGTCACCGGGCTTCGTGTAGACGACTGAACGCATGTCCCCAGGCAACCACCGCGGTGGCTCGGGGATTCCGGGCGCGCTCAGCTCCGGGCGTCGTACTCCTCGCGCGACACCGCGACGTCGTCCATGTGCGACGTCGCCCAGTCCTCGAGCGGCTTCAGCACCTCGCGCAGGGACCGGCCGCGGTCGGTCAGCTCGTACTCGACGTGCGGCGGGATCTCCGGGAAGACCGTGCGGGTGACGAGTCCGTCGCGCTCGAGGGCGCGGAGGGTCTGGGTGAGCATCTTCTGGGACACGCCCTGCACCCGGGTGGCGATCGCCGAGTAGCGTGCCGGACCGTCGGCCAGGGTGCCGATCGTCAGGACGCTCCACCGGTCACCGATGCGGTCGAGCAGCTGCCGCGAGGGACACTCCGCGGCGTACGGGCTGTACTCGAGTGCTGACACGACGACCTCCGTTACGCACCGTGAGGTGCCTACTTACTCAAAGAGAGTAACGCTTGTACGGTGAGTGTCAACGTTCCACGAAAGGAAGCTCCATGACCAGCATCGTCGTCTTCGGTGGCACCGGCTACGCCGGCTCCGCCATCACCCGCGAGGCCCTCTCCCGCGGCATCGCCGTCACCGCCGTCGCCCGCGACACCTCCAAGCTCGAGGCCGCCGAGGGGCTGACCCTCGCGCAGGGCGACGCCTTCGACGCCGACTTCGTCGCCGAGGTCACGAAGGGCGCGGACGTCATCGTCGTCGCCCTCCACGCGGTGCAGGCGGACGGCAGCGAGCTCAAGGACAAGTTCCAGCACTTCGTCGACGCGGCGGTCGCCGCTGGCGCCCGGCTCGGCATCGTCGGCGGTGCCGGTTCGCTGCTCGTCGCCGAGGGTGGCCCGCGCCTGTTCGACTCGGCCGAGTTCCCGGACGCGTTCAAGGGCGAGGCGAAGAGCCACGCGCAGATCCTCGACGCACTCCGCGCCGCTGACACCGAGGTCGACTGGTTCTACGTGAGCCCGGCGGCGGCCTTCGGTGGCTACAACCCCGGCGAGCGTCGTGGCACCTACCGCACGACGGACGAGGTCCTGCTCACCGACGCCGACGGCAACTCGGACATCTCCGGCGAGGACTACGCGCTGGCCTTCGTCGACGAGATCGTGTCGCCGGCACACCACCGCGCGCGGTTCGGCGTCGCGTACTGACGCAGCGCGCTTCGCGATCGCACGACCGAAGTCACCCGGAACAACGCACGGGCGTGGTTCCGGGTGACTTTGGTTGTGCGGCGCGCGCCGGACGCACCCAACGGGCGGCCTGGAGGCACGGGGCGGCCCCGCCACGCGCCTCCAGGCCGTCAGCGGTGACCGACGATCGACGGGACCGGCATGTGGTGCCGCATGCGGACCGCCAGGTGGAGCCCGCCGCGGCGGGCGAGCACGAGGCCGACCACGGCCGCCGCCGCGGCGGGCACGCCACCGGCGACCACCATGCCGACGTGGGCGCCGAAGTGGTCGACGATCTGGCCCATGAGCGGGCCGCCGATCGCCTGGCCGCCGAGCAGCACGAGGACGTAGAGCGACATCACGCGGCCGCGGATCGCGACGTTCGACGACAGCTGGACGAGTGAGTTCGACGCCGTCTGGAAGAGCAGCTGGGACATGCCGACGGCGACGAGTGCGACGGTGAACGGCGCGATCGCGGGGATCGAACCGGAGACGACGAGCAGGATCCCCGTCCAGAACACCCCGCCGACGATGGTGCGGAGCCGGACGGTCGCGCGCCGGGTGGAGAGCAGCGCGCCGACGAGCGCACCGATCGCGACCGCGGAGTTGAACACGCCGTAGCCGCCCGCGCCGACGTCGTAGACCTTCGACGCGAAGGCCGAGAGCAGCACCGGCATCGTCAACGCGAAGACCGAGAAGAACGCCACCAGGATCACCGGCACGATGATGGTCGGCTTCCGGACGGCGTAGCGGAGGCCCTCAACGAGCTGGCCCTTCCCGCGCGGCGCCGGGGGTGTGCGGTGCAGCTCCGAGACCTTCAGGAACCCGAGCGTCACGACGACCGCCACGCAGGCGATCGCGTTCACGCCGAACGACCACCCGGCCCCGACCGCGACGAGCAGGGCACCGGACAGCGCGGGTCCGATCATGCCGCCGAGCTGGAACACCGAGGAGTTCACGCTGATGGCGTTCCGGAGGTGCTCGTGGCCGACGATCTCGGTGACGAACACCTGTCGCGCCGGGTTGTCGATCACGGTCACCATGCCGACGAGGAACGCGATCGCCCAGATGTGCCAGGCCTGCACGACCCCGGTCAGGGTCAGCACGGCGAGCAGCGCGGACAGCAGTGCGAACGAGCCCTGCGTGATCATCATGAGCGCGCGCTTCGAGAACCGGTCGACGAGCACGCCGCCGAGGAGCCCGAACAGCAGCATCGGCGCGAACTGGCACGCGACCGTGATGCCGACCTGCGCGACCGAGCCGGTGAGCTGCAGCACGAGCCAGTCCTGCGCGATCCGCTGCATCCAGCCGGCGGTCATCGCGACGAGGTTCGTGGCGGTGAAGAGCCGGAAGTTCGGCACCGACAGGGCGATGAGGGTGTGTCGCCACGGCGGGCGGGTGGCCTGGATCGGGAGCGGTTCGGTGGGCGGGGGGAGGGTCGTCGGTGACGCGCTCACGGTGGGGGATCTCCGGACGTCGGCTGCGGAACTGGTACCCCATCGAAACTACGTGCTCGCGGGTCATTCGATACCCCTATGGTGGCTATCAGTCCATTGCGATGTCGAATGAACGGGGTGCGTCGTGCTCGATCCGGTCCTGCTGCAGACCTTCCTGGCCGTCGCCGAGACGGGCAGCTTCACACAGGCGGGGGCCCGGCTCGGGATCAGCCAACCGACGGTGTCCCAGCACGTGCGGCGGCTCGAGACCGCGGTGGCACGGACCCTCGTCGCCCGGGACACCCGGGGCGTGGCGCTCACCGACAACGGGGACGCGATGGCCGGGTTCGCGCGGACGATCCTCGCGGCGCACGCCACCGCCGACGCGTACTTCTCCGGGGCGGCGACCCGCGGGCGGCTCCGGTTCGGGGCGGCGGACGACCTCGCGATCACGCAGCTGCCGCGCATCCTGCGGGACTTCCGGCGACTGCACCCGCAGGTGAACCTCGAGCTGACGGTGAACCAGTCCTCGCCGCTGCTGCGCCGGGTGCACGCCGGGCAGCTCGACCTCGTGTTCATCAAGCAGACCGCGGGGGAGTCCGCCGAGGGCACCCGCGTCGCCACCGACCAGATGGTGTGGATGGCGCAGGACGGCATCGCCCTCGAACCCGGGGAGCCCGTGCCGCTCATCGCGTACCAGGCGCCGAGCATCAGCCGGCAGATGGCGATCGACGCACTCGAGGCCGCCGGACGCACCTGGCGGATCACCTGCAACACCCGTGACGTGAACGGGGTGCTCGCGGCGGTGCGGGCGGGGATCGGGGTCGCGGTGTTCCCGCACTCGCTCATCCCCGCTGATCTCGTGAAGGTGTCGCAGCGGCTCGGGCTGCCGGACCTGCCCGCCGTCGACTACGTCCTCATCGCCAACCCGACCGTGCAGCGGGAACCGATCGACGCCCTCACGAACGCGATCCTGTCCCGCGGGGTGGTCCGCGCGGTGTGAGGCGTGCAGGGCGGCGTCTCGTCTCGCTGAGACGAGACGCCGTGGGGCCCGCGAGACGCCGCCTCGCGCACGAGACGCCGCCGGATCCGGCGGCGTCTCGTGCTGCTGCCGGTGTCTCGCGTCGCCGCCGGTGTCTGGCGCGCAGCGCGCAGCGCGCGCCCACGCCCGCCCGCTACGGGGCCAGGATCGGGGACGTTCCCGTGCCGGTGAGGTCGGGCAGCGTCACGCCGGCGAGCGACAGCACCGCGGAGGCGACCGCCCACAGCAGCACGAGCGTGCCGACACCGCCGAGCACCGCCCCGAGCAGCGCGATCGGTCGCTGCCACGTGGCCGCGCGGTTCCGCAGCGTCACGATCGAGAGCACCAACGCGAGCGCGCCGAGCAGCAGCCCGACACCGTGCACGGTCGCGGGAGCGAGGAACCACCATGCTGCGAGTCCGAGCGTCGCCAGCCCGGCGACGGCGCCGAGGACGGCACCCGGCGTGGCCCCGACGAGCGGCTTGCGTACGCGCTCCGGGTCGGCCTGGAGGCGCGGCTCGTCCCCGTCGGTCCCACTCGCCTCCGCGGGTGGTGCGCTGGTCGCGGACCCCGCCGGCGGTGCCGATGCGGGAGCGGCGGCGGGTGCGGCTGCAGGTGCGGGTGCGGCGGACGGTGCGGCGGCGGTCGGTGCTGATGCGGGCGGTGCGATCACGGCGTCGAACGACCGGGTGGGCGTCGGAGCCGACGCGGGGGCGCGGAGCGGGGCCTGCTGGCGGGCGAAGCGTGCGGGGGTCCGGTAGCCGATCGGTCCAGAGGGGGCGGGCTCGGTGCCCTCGACGACGACGTGCTCCAGGCCGGGCACCGAGAACCGCGGTTGGCCGACGACGGGCACCGCGGGCACGACGGGCGCCGGGGGAGCGGCGTCGATGGGCGACGCGGGTGCCGGGGCGAGCAGTGCGGCCTCGAACGGGACCGTGTGCACCGCGGGCGAGGTCGGAGCCGGCGGGAGCAGGTCCTCCTGCGGCGGGTAGTCGGGCACCACGATGTCGTCCGCGACGGGTGCGGAGTCCGACTCCACGGTGGGGAGCGTGCTGCCGGGGCCGACCGTCTCGGGGGTCGGGGCCGGTGCGGCGGTGGTGGGGCGTGCCTCCAGGCCGGCGCTCTCCGGCGGTGCCGTGACCCAGGCCGGGACCGCGCGACGCGGCCGCTCGTCGTCCGGCATGCGATGCGATGCCACTGCGGCTCCCTCCGTAGGCTGATCCATCGTCAGTTCTAACGGCAACCCGTGCGCCCGGCGCAGCCCCAGTTCCGGGGTCGCCGGTACGGTCGACTCATGACCGGAATCGAACACCGTCCGCTCGGGCCGTCAGGGCTCGTCGTCTCCACCGTCGGCATCGGCTGCAACAACTTCGGCCGACCCGGAACGTTCACCGAGTCGCAGGAGGGCACGGACGCCGTCGTCCACGCCGCTCTCGACGCCGGTGTCACCCTCTTCGACACGGCGGACGTCTACGGCGGTCGGCCCGGTCTGTCCGAGGAGATGCTCGGCAAGTCGATCGCCGGGCGTCGCGACGAGGTCGTGCTCGCCACGAAGTTCGGCATGGACATGCAGGGCGCGAACGGGCCCGACTGGGGCGTCCGAGGCTCCCGGCGGTACGTGCGGCTCGCCGTCGAGTCGTCGCTCAAGCGCCTCGGGACCGACTGGATCGACCTGTACCAGATGCACCGCCCGGACGACGTGACCTCCATCGAGGAGACCCTGTCGGTGCTCGACGACCTCGTCCGCGAGGGCAAGATCCGCTACATCGGACACTCGAACTTCGCCGGGTGGCAGATCGCCGAGGCCGAGCTTACCGCCTCGATCGCCGGCACCACGGCGTTCGTGTCCGCGCAGAACGAGTACAGCCCGCTCGCCCGCTCGGTGGAGGACGAGGTCCTGCCCGCCGTCCGTGCCTACGCGCTCGGGTTCCTGCCGTACTTCCCGCTCTACAACGGTCTGCTCACCGGCAAGTACACGAAGTCGGGCGGTCCCGCGGACGGCCGCCTGACGAAGGCGAAGCCGCAGCTGCTCGCCGACGCGCCGTGGGGGATCGTCGAGGAGTTCCAGCGCTTCTGCGACGAGCGCGAGGTCACGATGCTGCAGGCCACCTTCGCGTGGTTGCTGGCGCAGCCCGGGCTGTCGAGCGTCATCGCGGGGGCGACGAAGCCCGAGCAGATCGTGCAGAACGCCGAGGCGGGCACGGCGTGGGAGCCGTCGGAGGACGACATCGCAGAGATGACGGTGATCTTCGACGGCGCCTGAGCGCGCTCGCGCCCGCGCGGCGCTCCGGTGGGCCGAGTCTCGGTGTGCGCGACACTTCTCGCGCGTTCGCACGCGAGAACTGTCGCGTGGCCCGAGACTCGGCCCGCCGCCGCCGCCGTGGCCGCGCGCGCCCGCCGGCACCGGCTACTGGTCGCGGTAGCGCTTCGCCTCGGCCAGCTTGCCCCGGAGCTCGTCGGCGGTGAACCGGGCGACGTAGCCGGGGGTGTCCCGCTGGATGCGCCAGCCCTCGGCGAGCGGTCCGGCGTCCACGACGTCGAAGCCGAACTCGTCGATGAGGTCCGCCACGACGGCCTTCGCCGCGTCGTCGTCACCCGCCACCACCAGGGCACGGCGGTCCGGGGTCCCCGCGGGGGTCGCGTGGCCGGTGAGGTCCGCGGCGCCGATGTGGTTGAACGCCTTGACGACGCGGGCACCCGGAAGGTGGTCCTGCAGCAGCTCGGCGGTGGTCGTGGTCTCGTCGTCGAGGGCCTGGATGTGCCCGTCACGCTGCGGGTAGTAGTTGTTCGTGTCGATCACGACCTTGCCCACGAGCGGCTCGACCGGGATCGTCTCGATGGCCGCGAGCGGGGTCGTGACGACCACGATCTCCCCGGCGGCGGCCGCCTCGTCCCTGGTGGCAGCGCGTGCGTCGTCGCCGAGTTCCGCGACGAGGTCCGTCAGCGTCTCCGGGCCGCGTGAGTTCGCGATCACCACCTGGTGACCGTGCTGCACCGCGAGTCGTGCCAGCTGGGATCCGATGTTGCCTGCGCCGATGATGCCGATCGTTGTCATGGGATCCATGCAATGCCGTCCGGTCCGACGCATTCCCCGGCTGCCGTCACGTGAGGTCACACGGGTGCATGATGGCGGCATGGACCACGAGTTCCGGCACGAAGCAGACCAGGACCGCTACGCGATGTACGTCGGCGGCGAACTCGTGAGCGTCCTCGACCACCGCGAGAACGGCGACGCGATCGCCTTCCCGCACACCTACACGGTGCCCAAGCACCGCGGGCACGGGTACGCCGCCGAACTCGTCGACTTCGCGGTCGCCGACGTCGAGGCGAACTCCACGAAGCGCATCGTGCCGATGTGCTGGTTCGTCGGCAAGTGGTTCGACGAACACCCCGAGAAGGCAGACCTGCTCAGCCGCGGCGCTGCGGACTGAGCCGAACCGGAAGGCCCCGCCCATGCCGACGATCACCCCGTTCCTCTGGTACGACGACCAGGCCGAGCAGGCGGCGGAGTACTACGTCGCGCTGTTCCCGGACAGCAGCATCGACAGCGTGAGCAAGACCCCGGACGGGCAGACCCTCGTCGTGGAGTTCACGCTCCTCGGCCAGCCGTACCGGGCGATGAACGGTGGACCCGGACACGAGCACACCGATGCGGTGTCGTTCCAGGTCGACGTCGACGACCAGCCGGAGCTCGACCGCATCTGGGACGCCCTGCTCGCCGACGGCGGACGACCGTCGATGTGCGGGTGGCTCTTCGACCGCTGGGGTGTCGCGTGGCAGGTCACCCCGTCGATGATGGGCGACCTCATGACCGGTTCGGGCGACCCCGAGGCGAACGCCCGCGTCTTCCAGGCGATGATGCAGATGCAGAAGCTCGACATCCCGGCGCTGCAGGCCGCGGCGGCGGGTCGCTGACCCCTGGCGAACCGTACCCGCCGGTATGGTGGCGGGACCGAACACCGCCGGTCGGCACCGGCGCAGCAACGAACAGGCCCTGACAGGCTGGAGGCCCGGCGATGAGCAGCCCGAAGCCCGACGTCCGCAACAGCGACATCGGGCGTGCCTACACGGAACTCGCCCGCATCACCCGACGTGCGAGCATCCGGGCCCGTGGGTCGGAGTCGATCCTCAGCGTCGTCGACCAGTCCCTCGTGGACTTCGTCGTGCAGCACCCCGGCTGCATGGCCATCGACATCGCCCGGTACCTGCGGCTCAACCGGTCGACGATCTCCCGGCAGCTCTCCGGCCTCCTCGCCGCCGGGCTCATCCGCACCACGGACGGCGGGACGGGCAACGCGAAGCCGCTCGGTGTGACGGACGAGGGCCGCGCCGCACTCGAACGGTCCGTCCAGCTGCACCGCGACGCACTCGACGAACGGCTCGCGAGCTGGTCGGACGACGACATCGCGCTGCTCGCCGGACTGCTCGAACGCCTCGGCGCCGCCGACGAGGCGGGCCTGCCCGTCCCCGGACGCACCGCACCGTGACGACCTCGTTCGTCCTGCTCTCCGACACGCACCTGCCGAAGCGGGCGAAGGACCTGCCGGAGCCCCTCTGGGCGGACATCGACACCGCCGACCTCGTCGTGCACGCCGGCGACTGGGTGGACATCGCGACACTCGATGCCGTGCAGGGCCGGTCGCGCCGGTTCGAGGGGGTCCGCGGGAACAACGACGGCCCGGAGTTCGACGACCGCCTGCCGCTCGTCGCCCGGTTCGCCGTCGAGGACCTGCGCTTCGCACTCGTGCACGAGACCGGCGCGGCGACCGGCCGGGAACGGCGCATGACCGCGGAGTACCCGGACGTCGACGTGCTCGTGTTCGGCCACTCGCACATCCCGTGGGACACCGTGGCACCGTCGGGGCTCCGGCTGTTGAACCCCGGGTCGCCGACCGATCGCCGGCGCCAGCCGGACCACACCTGGATGCGCGGCACGGTGGACGGGCGCGCACTCGCGGTCGAGCTGGTGCGGCTGCCGCCGTCCCGCTGACGCGGTCGCCGCCGCGGGTCGCGGGTCGCGAGAGCGACAGCCCGCCGCCGGACGGCGGCGGGATCGTGTCGCTGTGGCGGGGTGGTCGGCGTGCGTCCGCGGGGCGGTGTCGCCGTGGCGGGGTGGTGACGGTCTGCCGGCCTGGAGGCGCGTGGCGGCCGCGCCCCGTGCCTCCAGCCCGGTGTCGGTCGCGAAAGCGACAGCCTGCCGCCTGGCGGCGGCGGGATCGTGTCGCTTCGGCGGGGTGGGCGGCGTGCGTCGGCGGGGCGGTATCGCTGTGGCGGGGTGGTGACGGTCTGCCGGCCTGGAGGCGCGTGGCGGCCCCGCCCCGCGCCTCCAGCCCGGTGTCGGTCGCGAAAGCGACAGCCTGCCGCCTGGCGGCGGCGGGATCGTGTCGCTTCGGCGGGATGGACGGCGTGCGTCAGCGGGACGGCGTCGCTGTGGCGGGGTGGTGACGGTCTGTCGGCCTGGAGGCGCGTGGCGGCCGCGCCCCGCGCCTCCAGTCCGTCCAACACCACCTTCCGGGCGTGGGCCGAGACCCGCGCGCACGGACAGATCTCGGGTCTCGTCGGCCGAGAACCGTCCGTCAGGCCGAGACTCGCGGCGGCGCCGCGGGCAGGGGCATGCGGAAGAACGCGAGCTCCCACTCGGTGCTCCGGCGGAACGCACGGGTCATCGCGCCGCGCTCCGCGGGCGTCGCGGCGGCTGCGAGTTCCTCGACACGGGCGGTCGCGGCGGCCGAGGCCGCCGCGAAGCCCGGATCGCCGTACGCCGCGACCCAGTCCGCGAACGGGTGGTCCGCCGACACCGCGCCGAGCTGCGTGCCGACCCAGGCGTAGACCCGGAAGCACGGCAGCACCGCGGCGGCCAGGACCCCGACCGACCCGGAGTCGGCGGCGGCCTGGAGGTGCGCGAGGTACCCGGCACAGGTCGGGTCGACCGGGTCGTCGGCGTGCGTGCCGGCGAGGCGTCGGTGGTGGAGGTCGCGGGCCTCGTCGGCGCAGCCCTCGGCGGACGCCGCCCAGAACGCCGCGGCGTCGCCGGACGACGACGACGCGAGCTGTGACAGGTGCCGCTCGTACGCCCGGAGGTAGTGCACGTCCTGCGCGAGGTAGCCCGCGAAGACGTCGGTGTCGAGGGTGCCGTCCCGCAGGCCGACCAGGAACGGGCATGCGATCGTCTCCTGCAGCACGCCCGCGACGTCGGTCCACCAGCGGTCCGTCCACGAGGGGGTGGGCAGGGCGTCACGGACGACGGCGCCGTGGTCGATCGGGCCGGTGCCGGTCCCGACGTGCAGGGCGTCGGCTCCGCGGAGTGCTGCGGTCAGCCAGGTCTTGGCGGTGCCGATCGCGAGCTCCCAGTCGCCGTCACGGGCGACGAGCGTCGCGATCGCACTCGACAGCGAGCAGCCGGTGCCGTGCGTGTTCGTCGTGGCGACGCGTGGGCCGGAGAAGGTCCGGACGCTGCCGTCGGGCGAGACGAGGACGTCGTCGGACGTCTCGCCGTCGTCGTGGCCGCCCTTCGCGAGCACGAGGACGTCCCAGGTCCGAGCGACGATCGAGGCCGCTGCTGGCGGTGGCGTCGCGGGTGCGGCACCGGCCAGCGCGGCGACGACGTCCAGCTCGGCACGGTTCGGCGTCACCAGGTCGGCGAGCGTGAAGAGTTCCGACACCGCGCGGGTGGCGTCCTCGTCGAGCAGTCGGTCCCCGCTCGTGGCCACCATCACGGGGTCGACCACCACCACGGGCGGTCGGTGCTCGCGGAGCCAGGCCGTCACGGTGCGGACGACGTCGGCGGTGCCGAGCATGCCGATCTTCACGGCGTCGATCGTCACGTCGTCGGACACCGCGTCGAGCTGCTCGCGGAGGAACCCGACGTCCGGCACGTGCACCGACCGCACGCCGCGGGTGTTCTGCGCGAGGAGGGCCGTCACCACGCCCATCCCGTAGCCGTCGTGGGCCGCGATCGACTTCAGGTCGGCCTGCAGTCCGGCGCCCCCGGTGGGGTCGGTCCCCGCGATGCTCAGGACGCGGGGGACTGCCGGCCTGCGGCGGTCACGAGGCGCTCCAGGCGGACACGTACGCCGCGGCGGCCGAACCGGGATCGGCAGCCGCGCAGATGCCGGACACCACCGCGACACCGGCTGCCCCGGCGGCACGCAGGGGCACGACGTCGTCGAGCGTGACGCCGCCGATCGCGACGCACGGGACGTCGGTCGCTGCCACGAGCCGGGCGAAGCCGTCGTGGCCGAGCGCCGGCGGGTGGTCCGCCTTCGTCGTGGTGGGGTGCACGACCCCGACCCCGAGGAGGTCGACGGTGCCGCGGGGAAGCCGGTCGACGGTGGCGAGGTGCTCCGGCGTGTTCGCGGTCAGCCCGACGTGGGCGTCCGCGCCGAGCAGGGCCCGGGCGACCTCGACCGGGACTTCGGACTGCCCGAGGTGCACCCCGGCGACCCGGTGGCCGGCGTGGCGCGCGGCGAGGGCGACGTCGAGCCGGTCGTCGATCACGACGGTCGCCCGGTCGCCCACGGCGTCGGCCACGGCCGAGGTCAGCGCGAGCAGGTCACGTGCGGAGGCGTCCTTGTCGCGGACCTGCACGATCCGCACGCCGCCGTGCACCGCGGCCCGGACGACACCGAGGACCCCGATGCCGTGCCGGTCGGACAAGGCGCCGTCGGTGACGAGGTAGACACCGACGTCCGTCCCGGTCACGCGGGGACCCCGGTGGACTCCGGTGCCTGCTCGACCGTGATCCGGGCTTCGCGGACGACGTCCTCCGGAATGAGCGACGCGAGCCGGTCGAGGAACAGCGGCTGGAAGGATCCCGGCCCACCGGCCTCCCGGGCCGCGAGCTCGGCCGCGATCGTGTGCACCGCGGTGGCGGCGACCGCAGCCGCTCCGGCGTCGTCGGGGGAGACCGCGGTGAACGCGGCGACGACCGCTCCCAGCGCGCACCCGCCGCCCGTGATCCGGGTCAGTAGCTCGGTGCCGTTCGCGACCCGCACCGATCCGATGCCGGGCGCGACCAGCAGGTCGACGGGACCCGACACGGCGACCGCGGCCACGCGCCTCCCGTCCGGGTCTGGACCGGCCACGGCGGCGACCGCAGCGTCCCGCGCGTCGTCGGTGCCCACCGTGCTGTCGACGCCGCGCCCACCGGCGGAGGCTCCCAGCACGGCGAGGACCTCGGAGGCGTTGCCGCGGAGCACCGTCGGACGGAGCGTCAGCAGGTCGCGGGCGAGCGCCGTCCGCACCGGGAGCGAGCCGACCGCCACCGGGTCGAGCACCCACGGCGTGCCGGCGTCGACGGCTGCCGAGGCGGCCTCGAGCGACGCGGCCCGGGGCTCGGCGTGCGGGGTGCCGGTGTTCACCAGCAGGGCGTCCGCGACCCGGGCGAACGGCCCGGCCTCGGTGACGACGTCGACCATCGCGGCCGAGGCACCGAGCGCGAGCAGCACGTTCGCGGTGACGTTCTGCACCACCGTGTTCGTGATGCAGTGCACCAGCGGACCCCGGGCACGCACGGCCTCGAGCAGTTCGGCGGTTCGGTGGGCCCAGTCGTGTTCGGGCGCAGCGGTTTCCATGGACGATCCCTTCGCGAGTACGAGCTCGAGCAGGTTCGACGGGTGTGATCTCAGCCGCTGGTTGCGGCACCCCGTGTCTCGGACGACACGGTACACGACGTCTGCGGTCACACGACGGGTGCCGTGTGACAGGCTTGGTGGGTGCCAGACGCAACGCCTCCCGGGCCTCCTCCCGGCCCCCGTGACCCCGGCGACGCCTGGGCGATCGGCCCCGACGGCACCAAGGCCTGGGGGCGTTTCGGCGCTGCAGGGCTCCTCGTCGACGACGGCTCCGGACGCGTGCTCCTGCAGCACCGCGTCGAGTGGAGCCACCACGGCGGCACGTGGGGCATCCCCGGCGGAGCCCGGCACCTGGGCGAAGACGCGGTGACCGGAGCCCTCCGTGAATCCGCCGAGGAAGCCGGCGTGCCCTCGGATGGCGTGGATCTCCGGCACACCTCCGTGCTGGACCTCGGGTTCTGGACGTACACGACGGTGGTGGGGCGGGCCTCCGAGCCGTTCGAACCGGTGATCGCGGACCGCGAGAGCCTCGAGCTGGCCTGGGTGCCCGTCGACGACGTCGAGGATCTCCCGCTGCACCCCGGGTTCGGGGCGTCCTGGCCAGCGCTGCGGGCACGGCTCGCGACGGCACCGCACGTCGTGGTGGACGCCGCGAACGTCGTCGGCAGCGTGCCGGACGGGTGGTGGAAGGACCGGGCGGGGGCTGCGTCGCGGTTGCTCGGGTCGGTCGAGGCGCTCGCCGCGGCGGGTGTGCCGGCAGGGCTCCTGGACCTGCCGTTCGACCGGTGGTGGCCGCGGTGGACGGTGGTGCTCGAGGGGGAGGCGCGGGGTGCTGGCGCCGACGGCGCGGGCGTCGGCGGCGCGGCGGGCGCTTCGTCCAGTGAGCAGAAGACGTCGGGTGCGGACGCCCGAGGCGACGATTCCTGCTCACTCGATGTCGTCCGGGCGCCCGGATCAGGCGACGACGCGATCGTCGAGACCGCACGAGCTGCGATCGACGCCGGCCACGCTCCGGTCGTCGTGGTGACGGCCGACCGCGAGCTCCGTGCCCGCGTCGAGGCGATCGGTGCCGTGGTGCGCGGACCGAGCTGGCTGCGCGAGCAGTTCTGACCTGCCGGGCGGCCCAGCCCGCGGGGTCCGGTCGAGCCTGCGGGGTCCGGTCTGACCCGCGGGGTCCGGTCGAGCCCGCCGGGTCCGGTCTAGCTCGCGGGGTCCGGGATGTGCTTCCGCGACGACACCAGGATCGCCAGCCAGGACAGCACCCCGAGCCCGACGACGACCCACAGGACGAGCGGCACCGCCACCACGTTCCCCACGGCCGCGATCACCGCGGGCGCCAGGAACCCGGCGTACGCCGCCGCGTAGAACACCCCGGTCAGCCCGGCGAGGTCGCGGGACCCGGCGATCCGCTGCACCTCGAGCAACGACGACACGAGCGCGAGCCCGATGCCGAGGCCGATCACCACGTTCGCGACGAGGCCGATCGCCACCGACTGCAGCTGGATCGCGACGACGACCACGGCGATGCCCGCGGTCATGAGGCCGACGGCGGTCAGTAGTCCACGTGCCGAGACGAGCGAGTTGACCCGCGCCGCGAGGGGTTGCACGGCACTCGACACCCCGAGGGCGACGACGGTGGCGGCGGTGGCGAACAGGAGCCCCCACATCCCGGTCGCGCCGGCGAGCTTGGTCGGCAGGTAGCCGTACCCGATCGCCGCCGAGCCGAAGATCCACGGTGCCGCGACAAGCACGACCCGGGTGAAGCGGCGGTGGCCGGCGCTCGGCACGGCGAGCTGCTTCCACCACGGACCGGGGAGGCCCCCGGTCCGGTTCGTCTCCGGCGTCCGCCACACGATGACGGCGAACGGGAGCGCGACGCAGATGTGCACGAGGAACGGCAGCACCTCGGGGATCGGCCCCCACTGTGCGATGAGCCCGGCGACGAGCGCGCCCGACGCCGAACCGAGGGTGAACGCCAGCGATGCCCGGCGCGCCCCGGAGCCGGCGTCGGCGGCGGGGTCGAACCGGCCCTGCGAGAGCTCCTTCACCCAGCTGTTGCCGACCGCCATCGCGATGCCCACGGTGATCCCGGAGAACAGCCGGCCGGCCATCAGGAAGCCCGCACCGAGCGGCCCGAACGCCAGCAGACCGCTCCCGACCACGGCGGAGACGATCCCGGCGAGCATGAGCGGTCGGCGTCCGTGCCGGTCGGACAGGGACCCGGCCACGAGCAGCGCCGGGGCGAGGCCGAGCACGTAGACGCCGAGGAAGACGTTGACGAGCAGCGACGAGTAGTGCGCGCGCTCCTCGTACATGAGCAGCAGTGGCGAGAACTGGTTGCCGCCCCACGAACAGACGAACACCGCGCCCCAGACGGCGACCCACGGCAGGACGCGGACGCCGGGGACCGCGATCGAGTCGGTGCCGGCGCTCACAGGGCGCCCCGGTGGGACGCGACGTGCGCGCTGAGGACCTCGGCGTAGCGGGCGGCGTCCCCCGCCTCGAGCGCGGCGGCGAGGGCCCGGTGGTCCTCGAGCGACGCCTGCAGCTGCGACGGTTGCAGCCGCATCAGGTGGTGCCGCAGCCGCTGCTGTCGGTCCCGCAGCGTCCGGGCGAACATGACGGCGATCGCGTTCCGCGACGCGCCGATGACCGCTCCGTGGAACTCGGCGTCGACCTCGATGAACCGGTCGACGTCGCCGCTCGCGACGGCCTGCGCCTGCTCCGCGAGCATGGCCTGGAGGCTCGGGGTGACGTCCGCAGCGCGGCCGTCGGTCACGACGCGGGTCGCGGCCGTCGACTCGATGGCCTCCCGCATCTCGAGCACGTCGGCGGCCTCGTTCGGGGACATCGGTCGGACGACGGCACCCTTCCGGGCCTCGAGGGTGAGCAGGTCCTCTGCGGCGAGGCGCAGGAACGCCTCGTGCACGGGTGTCCGCGAGACGCCGATCTCGTGGCACAGGGCGTTCTCGCTGATCGCGGTGCCGCCGGGCAGGTCGCCGCGGATGATGGCGCGCTTGACGTGGTCGTACGCCCGATCGGACGCCGCCTGGCTCGTGACGGGGGTGCTCGGAGTGCTCACGGTCGTCGATCCTACGCCTTGCATGCAACGGTGCATGCGCTGCCGTGACGTTCTGTTGCTGAGTGCAACCCGGACAACCCGGGACATCGGGCTGCCCGCACCGATACGCTGGGCCACCACGTCAACGGAGACGTACGACAGGAGGTTCCGATGGAGCGGATCACCAGGGCCGACGATCGTGTGCACCGCCCCGCAGGGCCGTGGACACCGACCGTGCACCGGCTGCTCGCCCACCTGCACGAACGGGGGTTCGTCGCGGCACCGGAACCGATCGAGCACGGGGACACGCTCGAGACGGTGTCGTTCGTACCGGGCACCGCGGGGGAGTACCCGTGGACCGCCGACGTCGCGAGCGAGGCAGCGCTCGTCACGACCGCACGCCTGCTGCGGCACTACCACGACGCCGCCGCGACCTTCCCCCGAGACGAGTCCCGCGACGTGTGGTCCCAGGCGGAGCGCTTCCCCGCCGAGACGATCGTGCACGGCGACTTCGCGCCGTACAACTGCGTCTACGACGGCGTCGCCGCCGTGGGCCTCATCGACTTCGACACCGCCCACCCCGGGCCGCGGGTGTGGGACGTCGCCAGTGCCGTGTACCGGTTCGCCCCGTTCACGACCGGCATCGTCGAGGGCTCGACCGCACCCTCGCTCGACGAACGCCTCGACCGTGCCGCGGAGTTCTGCCGCGCCTACGAGCTCGACGCGCGATCACGGGACTTGCTCGCCGAGACGATGACCGGGTCGCTGGTCGCCCTCGTCACGACGATCGAGACCGAGGCCGCCGCCGGCAACCCGAAGTTCGTCAGCGACCTGGCCCACGGGCACGCCGACCTCTACCGGGCCGACGTCGCGTACATCGAGGAGCACGCCGAGGACATCGCCGCCGCCGTCGCCTGACGGTGGTGTCGAGCGTGACGGTGGTGTCCGGCATGCTGGTGCCGTGACGACGACGCCGACCCAGCTGCGCGCGATGCGCCTCGCCGCGCAGGGCGTCGCCGTGCCCGGGCTCGGCCCCGCCGCCGCGGTCGAGCGGATGACCGCCGTGCAGGGGCAGGACCTCGGCCAGGTGCTGTGGGCGATCGGCGTCCGGTCGCCCGGTTCGACGCGCGACGTCGTCCGTGCGGCGTTCGACCGCGGGGAGCTCGTCCGTTCGTGGCCGATGCGCGGCACCCTGCACGCGATGCGCCCCGACGACCTCCGGATGCTGCTCTCCCTGACCGCCGAGCGCACCATCCGCGCCATCGCCCGGCGCGCGAACGAACTCGGCATCGACGACGCCGTCCTCGCCACCGCCCGTGACGCCACCGTCGACGCGCTGTCCGGCGGGCGGTCGCTCGTGCGGGACGACCTGTTCGCCGCGTACCGGGCAGCCGGCATCGACCCCGCCGGTGGTCGCGGCTACCACGTGCTGCTCCGCCTCGCGCAGGAGGGCCTCGTCGCCTGGGGCCCGACCGCCCGGGTCGGCCAGGGGCTCGTGCTCCTCGACGAGTGGGCACCGGCGACCACCGACCTGCCCGACCGCGACGAAGCGCTGCGCCGGGTGCTCGTCGGGTACCTCCGTGGCCGGGGCCCCGCGACCGAGGCCGACGCCGCGAGCTGGACGAAGCTGCCGCTCGGCGACGTCCGACGTGCCCGAGCGGCCGCCGGCGACACCGTGGAGGACCTCAGCGACGGACTCCTCGCGCTCGCCGACCGCCCGGCAACCGGAGGCATCCCGACCGGGCACCTTCTGCCGGGGTTCGACGAGTACCTGCTCGGGTACGCCGACCGCTCCGCCCAGCTCGACCCCGTGCACGCCGACCGCGTGGTCCCCGGCGGGAACGGGATCTTCCTGCCGATGGCCGTCGTCCGTGGGCGGGTCGTCGCTGCCTGGACCCGGACCGAGCGCTCCCGGGACGTCCGGGTCACGCTGACCCCGTTCGAACCGCTCGACGCCGCAGCCGTCCGTGCACTCGAGGCCGCCGCTCGTCGCTACGCCCGGTTCCTCGCCGCCCCGGTGTCGTTCTCCGTCGCCTGACCGGCGGCGTCTCGACGGCGGCGCACGCCGCGTCACCCGCGAGACGCCGCCTCCGGTGCGAGACACCGCCGGATCCGGCGGCGTCTCGCCGCACGCGACGCGTCTCGCCGCACCCGAGGCGTCTCGCCGTACGCGAGGCGTCTCGCCACCGGCACGGCCGGCCCGCCGCTGGCGCGTCGCCCCGGAACCGGCGGCGTGGGCCCAGGCAGCACCCAGCAGCCACGCGGCGGACTCCGACGCTCCCTCGGGTAATGTCGCAGGGCCATGACCGACAGCCCGGCCGACGCCACCCCGTACGAGGTCCTCGGCGTCCGAGCGACCGCCGACGACGACGAACTCCGCCGCGCCTACCGCCGCGCCGCCCGCGAGTCCCACCCCGACCTCGGCGGCGACGCCCGCCGCTTCCGCCAGGTCCAGATCGCCTGGGAACGCGTCGGCACCCCCGCAGCACGCCGCGCCTACGACGCGGGATCCCAGCGCGGCAGCCAGCAGGGCGCGTCCGGCCCGTCGGGTTCGTCGGCCTGGAGGAGCGACACCGGTCGCGACGCCTACGCACCTCCGGCAGCGCGTCGCGATTCACGGCCCCGGGCCCGGTCCCACGGACATCCCGGCGGTCGGTCGCGCGAGGTCTTCCTGCAGGCCGAACGCGAGTGGGTCGGACTGGGCGACCCGATCGAGGACCCGTACGACCCCACGCTGATCCGTTCCGCGCCGCGGCACATCCGGCGACTGCTGGCCGAGGCCCTCGCCGAGGAGGCCACCGCCTCCATCGTCTCCGAGATGGGCATCGGTGTGACCGTGTGGCACGACCTCGACGCCGGGGCCGAGGGCAAGCTGGACCACGCCGTCCTCACGCCGAGCGGGCTGTGGGCGGTCGAGTCGATCGACTGGGGAGCTCCGGTGCGCGTCGAGCACGGTGAGATCACGGGGGAGACCCTCGCACCAGGGGAGCGTCCCGTGAAGGAACTCGTGCGCGCGGCCCGCGCGGTGCAGAAGACCACCCGGGTGAAGTTCACGGGCCGGCTGCTGGTCGTTCCGGACCCCGCGGTCGACGAGGACGTCCAGGTCGTCGGCTCGCCCCGGAAGCCCACGGCGCTCGTCGTCCGCCGCAGCGCACTCGGTCAGGTGCTGAACGGCGTGTGGTCACCGGAGGGCAGCATCGACGTGTTCGAGCTCCGCGACCGCCTGCAGCAGACCGTCCGGTTCGTCTGATGGCCGAGCCCGTGGTCGTGGTCATCGGCGGGTGGGAGCACGAGTGCTGCGGGCCCGCCGTCGAGATCGGCGACGTCGTCGAGTACGGCGTGGTGTCCGCGGACGGTGCGCGGCGCTTCGAGGAGGTCCGGCACGACACGGTGCCGAACCAGCGGATCCGGGGCCGCGTCGTCGAGCTCTTCGCCGTCGGCCGTGAAGGACGGGTCGCGATCGAGCGGGTCCCCAGCGGCTCCGCGATGTGCGGGAACGACGAGGACGACGACGGGCACCTCGAGGCGCGGTGGACGGGGCAACCGGTCGAGGTCGAGTGGGACGGCGAGACCGAGTTCGAGGTCGTCGTCGACCCGTACGGCAAGCCGCGGCGTCAGTAGCCGCGGAGCTTCTCGAGGTCGCGGCGCTCCCGCTTGCTCGGACGTCCGGCACCGCGCTCGCGCATCGGGACGAAACCGGCCTCCTCCTTGGGGAGCCGCGGCGGGGTCCTGTCCTCGAAGTGCTTCGCGGCCTCGGGCGCGCTCGTCCGCTTCAGGATGATCCCGGTGACGACGACGATCCGGTCGAAGCCGTTCTGGCGGACCCGGACCTCGTCCCCGGGGCCGATCGGCTGCGCCGGCTTCGCGCGTTCCCCGTTCACCCGGACGTGCCCGGCCTTGCACGCGGCGGTCGCGGCGGAGCGGGTCTTCGTGATCCGCACCGCCCAGATCCAGCTGTCCACGCGTGCCTTGGCCATCCCCACACTCTAGGCGCGCCCTACGCTGGGAAGGTGGAGGGCAGCGGGCAGGACGCGATCGCCCGGGCGCTGGCGCTCGGGGTGCTGCGGGACGCCGGGCTCGGGGACCGCCTGGTCGTCCGAGCACGCGACGGCGGGGGAGCGCGGGATGCCCTCGGGGTCCTCGTCGCCCGGACCGCGACGTCCGTGACGATCGACACCCGCCGGGGCCCCGTCGAGGTGACGCTCGCCGACGTCGTCGCCGCGAAGCCGGTCCCGCCGCCGCCCGCGCCACGCCCGCGCCGCCCCTGACCGAGACCGCGCCGCGACCTCGCACCGTGCGACCCGGCGCCGACACCGTGCGAGGTCCCGCGCGCCGTGCGAGGCCGCGCGGGTCCCACGGTGCGCGGAACCTCGCACACTGCCACCCGCCCTGCGCGCGCCCCGCGCCCCGCGCCCGCCGCACCCGTCCGCCCGCGCTCGGCGAGCCGCAGGCTCGCCCGGCCCACCCCCGACGTAGCCTCGTGCCATGGCAGTCCCCGTCCCGCTCGGCACCGAGGACCGCACCGCCCGCCTGACCCTCCGCCGCCCCGACGCGTGGCGCCGCGAGGACTCGGCCCAGGCGGACCTGCGTGTCACCGGCGACGACGTCGTGCTCACCGTCCGCTCCCGTCCGAGCGACCGGACCATCGCCGAGGAGCACACGAGCCTGCTCGAACGGCTCCCCGGCTCGGTCGAGGGACTCCGCCTCATCGGCTCCGACCCGTGGACCGCCACGGGCGCACCGGCACGCCTGGTCGAGTACGTCCGCCCTGACGAGGACGGTGACGTCGTGGGCGCGCACCTGCTGTTCGTCACCGGCCGGCACCGCGTGGACCTCACCATCGAGCGGCCGCTGGCGCGCATGCTCGCCTCCGACGACCTCGTGTTCGCCGTCCTCGACACCGTCCGGGCGACCGAGCCCGCACCGTCGCGGGTGCAGCGCGAGCTCGAGGACCTGCCGATCGCCGCCCCGGCCCCCACGATCGACGGCCCCCACCTCGGCCCGGAGGCGCTCACGACCCTCCGCAGCCTCGCCGGCCGCCGCTGGAACCCCGCCCTCCTCCGCAGCCCCGCGGGCCGGGAGCTCATCGAGTCCGGCCTCGTCGGCCGCCTCGGCACGCTGCCCGAGTCCACCCAGACGCTCCTCGGGCCCTGGGAGGGTGATGCCCAGCCCGTCACGCTGGAACAGCGGCTGCCCGACGGGCGCACCACGCGCCTCCAGGCCTGGTCGGAGACCGTCGTCGACGGGACCGACGAGGACGGCGCGGTGGTCACCGGGCTGCCGGTCGAGCGCGTGGTCGCGGTGATGGCCGGGAGGCTCGGCATCGGTCCGGCATGGACCTTCCCGTTCCGCACGGGGTCGCTCCGGGCAGACCTGCTCGGACGGCGCACCGGCGGAGCGGAGGACGCTCCGGACCTGCCGTCGGCGATCGCCGAGGCGGACCCACGGCTCGCGCGCTTCTGGGCCGCGCCGTGGACGGTGTCGTCGCTGCGACGGCCGGGCAAGCCGAACCCGATCGTCGTCGTGCACGCCGAGGGGCAGGGCTTCGCGCGCGTCGGACGCACGGAAGCCGGGGAGACCGCCTTCGCGACGGACTCCCCGGCCAACGTGTACCGCTCGGTGGTGCGGGCGCTCCTGGACTAGGCGGCGGGACCGGCGGTCAGGGTGACCGTCACGGTCTTCGCGGCGCCGGTGCTGTCGGTGTAGCCGACCGTCACCTTGTCGCCGACGGAGTGCGACTGGATCGCCGAGGTGAGGGCGTCCGAGCTCGTCACGGCGGTGCCGTCGATGCTCGTGATCGTGTCGCCCGCGGCGAGCCCGGCGCTCGCGGCACCGGAACCCTCGACGGTGCCGGCGACCGCGACGCCGCCGGTGGTGGCCGTGCCGCTGACCTCGACCCCGAGGAACGCGGGCAGGCCGATGGTGATCGTCGACGAGGACTCGCCCGCGAGGATCTTGTCGGCGATCGACTTCGCCGTGGTGATCGGGATCGCGTACCCGGTGACGTCCGCCGAGCCGGAGGACGCCGCGGTCGCCATGCCGACGACCTCGCCCTCGCTGTCGAGGACCGGACCGCCGGAGTCGCCGGAGACGATGTTCGCGGCGATCTCGATGAGGCCGGTCAGCGACTCGGTGCCGGTGCCGGACTCGCTCTGCACCTGGATGTCCTGGTCGGTCGCGGTCACGGAACCCTCGGCGGCGACCAGATTGCCCGTGCCCTCCGCGTTGCCGACGTCGGTCACGGTGTCGCCGGTGCTCGGCTCGCCGTCGTCGTCGAGCGTCACGGTGGACAGACCCGACGCGCCCTCGAGCTTCAGCACGGCGACGTCGTTCGTGGCGTCCGTCCCGACGACGTCCGCCTTGTACTCCTTGCCGGTGGTCTCGTCGGTGACGGTGATGCTCGTCGCGCCCTGGATCACGTGGTTGTTCGTGAGGACGGTGCCGTTCGAGTCGATGATCATGCCGGTACCGGCAGCCTGCGAGGACTCGTCGTAGTTCAGCACGGTGTTGATCGTCACGACGCCCTTCTTCTGGGCGCTCGTCGCCGCGGTCGCCGCCGACTCGGTGCTCGATCCGGTGCTGCCGTCGCTGCTGCCGCTCCCGCTGCCGTCGCCGGGGACCGTGAAGCCGTTCGTGCCGCTGCCGCCGTCCGTGCCCGAGCCGGTGTCCGGCAGGGTCGTGGTGCCCTGCGACTGGCTCGAGGTGGTGGTCGTGCTCTGCGTGGAGAGCCCGAGCGCCGTTCCGCCCGCGGCACCGACGATCGCGAGGGCGGCGATGCCGGAGCCGATCATCAGCCCGAGTCGCCGGGGGCGCTTCGTGCCGTGGCCCGCCGCGGCGCGGTTCGCGGTCGCGGCGCCGTGCGCCCAGCCGTGCTGGAAGCCGGGGAGCGCCGAGCTGCCGATGAGGAACGGGCCACGGCCGTCCGGTGTGTACCCGTAGGGGCCGGAGCCGTCGGGTCCGTAGAGGTAGGGGCCGCTGCCGTCGAACGCGTACGCCGAGCGGAGGGTCGACGGGTCGGCGTGCGGTGCCTCCCACGTCGCCCCGGCCTGCGGCTGCGCAGCGTCGGTGCGGGCGGTGCCGTTCTCGTCGGCAGCGGGGTTCGGGGTGTCGTTCATCGGTGCTCTCCGGTCGTCCCTCGACGACCCGGTCGGGTGTCGATGGGTACGAGTACAAGCCCGGTTCCCATGACGAACCTATGAACGGACCCTGCGGCTGCTCACGGCTTGCTCGGGGGTCGCCGTACGAGGTCGTCCGTTAGGGTTGCCTTACTTCCCATGCGTTCGTCGTCGCCCACCCCTCCCGCGCCCAGCTCCGCGTCCCGCCTCGTCGGCGCGACCGTGCTGGCGGTGGTCGTCCTCGCCGTGGCGGTGGCGCTCTCGGTGGCGTTCGGGTCCCGCCCGATCCCGCTCGGCACCGTGCTCGACACCGTCCTGCACCCGGGGCGCAACGACGAGATCGGCCTCATCGTCCTCGGGAACCGGGTGCCCCGCACGGTCGTCGGGCTCCTCGCCGGATCGGCCCTCGGGGTCGCCGGGGCGGTCATGCAGGGCGTCACCCGGAACCCCCTCGCCGACCCCAGCGTGCTCGGCATCAACTCCGGAGCGACCCTGGCGGTCGTCGCCGGGATCGCGCTCTTCGGTGTCAGCGGCACCGCGGCCTACCTGCCGTTCGCGTTCGTCGGGGCTGCCCTGGCGGCGCTCCTCGTCTACGGGATCGCGGCCGTCGCCCGTCGCGGGCTGTCACCGGTCGGCCTCGCCCTGGCCGGTGCCGTGGTGGCCGCCGCGCTGTCGTCGATCACCACCGCCGTGCTCGTCACGAGCCAGAGCCTGCTCGACCAGCTGCGGTTCTGGCAGGTCGGGGCGCTCGCGGGGAAGGACCTCGGTACGGCGGGCGTCATCACCGTGCCGGTCCTCGTCGGCCTGGCGATCGCGTTCGCCCTCGGGCGGTCGCTCAACACGCTGGCGCTCGGCGACGAGCTCGCCGCCTCGCTCGGGCAGCGGGTCGTCCTGGTCCGTGTGACCGGAGGCTTCGTCACGGTGCTGCTCGCCGGGTCGGCCGTCGCCGCGGCCGGGCCGATCGCGTTCATCGGGCTCGCGGTCCCGCACGCCGTCCGGCGGCTGAGCGGGCCGGACCACCGCTGGACGATCCTGCTCTCCGCCATCGTGTCGCCGGCGCTGCTGCTCGTGGCCGACGTCATCGGGCGGGTCGTGGCGTACCCGGGGGAGCTGCAGGTCGGCATCGTGACGGCCCTGATCGGCGCCCCGGTGTTCATCTGGCTCGTGCGGTCGCGGGCGGTGAAGGGTCTGTGAGCGGCGTGCGCCCGACCGCCGTGCGCCGGGAGTTCGTCGTCCTCGGGGTCGTGCTCGTCGTGCTCGTCGCCCTCGTGCTCGTCGGCCTCGGGGTCGGCGAGATCCCGCTCTCGCCCGTGCAGGTCGCCAGCGCGCTGGTCGGGCACGGCGACACGGTCTCGGACTTCGTCATCGGGCAGCTGCGCGGGCCGCGGGTCTTCGGGGCGATCCTCGTCGGGGCCTCCCTCGCCGTCGCCGGTGGCATCGTGCAGAGCGTCGTCCGGAACCCGATCGCGAGCCCGGACGTCATCGGCATCACCTCGGGTGCGAGCGCCTCGGGTCTGACCGCCATCGTCCTGTTCGGCGCGAGCGGCGGGACCCTGTTCTCGGTGGTGCTCGTCGGCGCCCTCGTGGTGTCGCTCGTCATCGCCGGACTCGCGTGGCGGCGCGGGATCACCGGCAACCGGGTCGTCCTCGTGGGCATCGGCGTCGCCGCGATCTGCCTGAGCATCACCGGGTGGATGCTCACGAGCGGCACCGTCACCCAAGCCGGCACCGCGCTCCTCTGGCTCTCCGGCAGCCTGAACGCCGTCGACCGGAACCTCGTCGGCGTGCTCGCGATCGCGTTCGTCGTGCTCATGGCACTCGCGCTCCTGCAGTCCCCCCGACTGACCGTCCTGACCCTCGGTGACGAGGTCGCGTCCGGGCTCGGACTCCGGCCGAACCGGGCGAAGGTGCTCCTGCTGCTCACGGCGGTGTGCCTGACCGCGGCGGCCGTGGCGACCGCCGGGCCGGTGTCGTTCGTCGCGCTGATGGCGGCACCGATCGCCCGCCGGCTCGTCGGGGGAGGCCGGGTCGCGCTCGGTCCGACGGCCGCGGTCGGCGCGGCGATCACCCTGGCGAGCGACCTCATCGCGCAGTTCGCGATCCCGGGCAACGCGCTGCCGGTCGGCGTCGTGACCGGGGTCATCGGCGCGCCGTACCTGCTCTGGCTCCTCGCTCGCGGCCGCTGAGCACCCGAGCCGCCCGCGGCCTGAACGGCCGGGCCGCCCGAGGTCGCGCGTTCTGCCGCACGCCGGTCGGCCGCGCGGCAGTCCGTGCGCCCTCGCCGGACGTGAGCGGCGTGTCACGCGACCGGCGGGGCGGAGCCGAGCCGCGCCTCCAGGCAGAACGCCCGGACCACCCGCACGACCGCAGCCGCGCGACCGGCAGCGACACGCGCGAAACGTGCGCCACGCAACATCGTGCGGTTTCCCGCACGGCACGCCCAAAACCCCCCGTCCGGGTGTCTGCACCGTTCGGTCTGTCCCCATACGTTCGGAGTCGACCGCACGGACTCCCCGACAGTGCCCGACCCGATGGCGCGCTGGTCCAGCGGAACGAAGGACTGTCATGCCCGAACTGCATGACGGCGCTCCCGCGCGCCGTCGCCAGTGGGGTTCCGAGCGTCGTACCCGCCCGCTCGACACCCTGCACGAACGCCCCTCCGACCGGAAGCTCGTCTCCGGCCGCGTCGCGATCATCCTGACGATCGCGTTCTGGCTCGCCTACGTCGTCTACACCGTGATCCGCCAGTTCCTGGACTACGGCGCCGAGAGCTTCCGCTTCACCACCGAGGCGATCTCGTACCTGGTGGTCGTCACCTTCCTCACCTTCTCCGCGCTCATGCACCTGGTCGCCCGCCAGGGCGCGATGGAGCGGTTCGCGACCCACGTCCGGGTCCCGCGCGCTGAGCTCGACCGGCACTTCGCCGAGGGCCACGAGTCGCCGATGACGGTCCTCGTGCCGAGCTACGCCGAGGAGCCCGACGTCGTCGCCACCACGCTGTGGTCGGCCGCGCTGCAGGAGTACCCCTCGCTGCGCGTCGTGCTGCTCGTCGACGACGCCCCGTTCCCGACCGACCCGGAGACCCTCGACAAGCTCGAGCGGACCCGTGCGGTCGCGACAACGATCCAGAACCAGCTCGCGGCGCCGTCGCAGCGGTTCCAGGAGGCCCTGCTCTCCGCCGAGGTCGAGGCGGCCGCTGCCCCGTTCGCGAGCGTCGACGGCCTCCGGAACCTCGTCGAGCACCACCGCTGGGCCGACGCCTGGCTGCGCCGCCACGCCCGCGAGCACGACGTCCTCGACCACGTGGACCACTTCTTCCACGACCAGGTCCTGATCGGGCTCGCCGACGAGTTCCGCCTGACGTCCGAGGCACTCGAGGCCGCGATCGTGGACGCCGTCGACGCCGGGGAGTCCTTCAGCGAGATCACCTCCGCCCGCGCGCTCGAACTGCAGCGTCGCCTGGCGTGGACGTTCACCGCCGAGATCACGACCTTCGAGCGGAAGCGCTACGCGAACCTCTCCGACGAGGCGAACAAGGCGATGAACCTCAACGCCTACATCGGGCTGCTCGGCGGTGCGTACGCGTTCGAGGAGACCGCGTCCGGCACCATCCTGCGCACCGTGTCGGACCCCGCCGTCGCCGACCTCGTGGTCCCTGCGTCGGATTACATCCTGACGCTCGACGCCGACTCGGTCCTGCTGCGCGACTACTGCCTGCGCCTGGTGTACTTCCTCGAGCAGCCGGAGAACGCCCGCGTCGCCGTGACGCAGACGCCGTACTCGTCGTTCCGCGGCGCGGCCACCCGCATCGAGCGGCTCGCCGGTGCCACCACGGACATCCAGCACATCCTCCACCAGGGCATGTCCCGCCACAACGCGACCTTCTGGGTCGGCGCGAACGCGGTCATCCGCACCCGGGCGCTCCGCGACATCGAGGAGGTCGAGACCGTCGGCGGCTTCGAGGTGAAGCGCTACGTGCAGGACCGCACGGTCATCGAGGACACCGAGTCGAGCGTCGACCTCGGCATGCACGGCTGGACGCTCGTGAACTACCCCGAGCGCCTGTCCTACAGCGCGACCCCGCCGGACTTCGGCTCTCTCATCGTCCAGCGTCGTCGGTGGGCCAACGGCGGCCTGCTCATCCTGCCGAAGTACATCCGCCAGGTCCGCGAGCGTCGTGCCCGCGGGGAGCGGGTCGGCATCGTCGAGATGTCCCTCCGCGTCAACTACATGGCGTCCATCGCCTGGGCGTCGTTCGGCCTGATCTTCCTGCTGGCCTACCCGTACGACTCGCGGCTGCTCAGCCCGATGGTGCTCCTCGCGGCCCTGCCGTACTTCTGGCTCCTGTCGAGCGACCTCAAGTACTGCGGGTACAAGCGCACCGACGTGTTCCGCATCTACGGCTTCAACCTGATCCTCATGCCGGTGAACGTCGCCGGTGTCCTGAAGAGCATCCAGCAGGCGCTCACGGCGAAGAAGATCCCGTTCGCCCGCACGCCGAAGGTCCGCGACCGCACGGCGTCGCCGGCGCTGTACGTCCTCGCGCCGTACGCCATGGTCGTCTTCTCGGTGTTCACGTTCGTGCGTGACTACGGGGCGCAGAACTGGGGCAACGCGGTGTTCGCCGCCTTCAACGCCGTGCTCGCCCTGTACGCGATCGTCGCCTACATCGGCGTCTGGAACTCGGTGGTCGACGTGTGGCTGTGGGCCACGAAGTGGATGTACTACGACCCGTCCGCACGAGCGGCGCGACGGTCGGCGAAGAACGCAGCGCGGACCGAGCGCAAGCGCGCCCGCAAGGGCCTGCTGCCCGAGCCGGAGCCCGTCACCGAGGACTGGCGCGCCGTCCTGTACTTCGGGCACCGCGGGAAGACGATGCCGGTCCGGCACCACGCGGACGTCGTCGGGGCCGCCGTCGTGACCACGTCGATCCCCACGACCACCACCGATGAACGGAGCGCCGCCTGATGGCCGCCACCAGACGACTGTCCCCGGTCCGCGTCGGCATCGCCGTCGTGCTCACCGCGGCCCTCGCCACCGCCGGGTACGTCGGCTTCGACCGCTGGCAGTCCGCCCAGGCCGCCGAGACCCAGAAGTCCTGGTTCGCCGCCTACACCGACGTCACCGCGACCCCGACCTTCGCGTTCGAGGACGTGAAGTCCGCCAAGGGCCGCGACGTCATGCTGTCCTTCGTGGTCGCCGACCACGACGACGCCTGCACCCCGACCTGGGGCTCGGCGTACTCGATGCAGGGCGCGTCGGACGCGCTCGACCTCGACCGCCGCATCGCCCGCCTGCAGCAGCAGAAGGGCGAGGTCGGCGTCTCCTTCGGCGGCCTGGCGAACGACGAGCTCGCCACGACGTGCACGAACGGCTCGGATCTGGTGAGCGCGTACGAGTCCGTCGTGCAGCGCTACGACGTCAGCACGGTCGACTACGACGTCGAGGGCGACGACCTCACGAACCACGACGCGGGGAAGCGCCGGGCGGCCGCGGTGGCGGCGCTCCAGGAGCAGCGCCGCGCCGCCGGACACCCGCTCGCGGTGTGGCTGACGCTGCCGGCTGCGCCGTCCGGGCTGACGAGCGACGGCACGACCGCGGTCGCGCAGTTCCTCAAGGCCGGGGTCGACCTCGCCGGTGTGAACGCCATGACGATGGACTACGGCCAGGGCAAGGGTGCGAGCCAGAGCATGTACTCCGCCTCGGTGCAGACCCTGCAGGAGACCCAGCGCCAGCTCGGCGTCCTGTACAAGCGCGCCGGGACCCCGCTCTCCGACGCGACGCTGTGGCACAAGGTCGGCGCGACGCCGATGATCGGCCAGAACGACATCCAGGACGAGGTCTTCACCCTCGCCGACGCGAAGAAGCTCAACGCCTGGGCGCGGGACCGCGGGCTCGGTCGGATGTCGATGTGGTCGCTCAACCGCGACACCACGTGCGGCTCGAACTACGTCAACCTGTCAACGGTGTCGAACTCCTGCTCCGGCGTGGACCAGGACGGCGTGCTCTACGCGGACGTCCTCGGCAAGGGCTTCACCGGCGGGATCGTCGCGGCCGCGTCGGACGTCACGAAGGCGGAGCCCTCCGCGACCGTGCAGCCGACGGACAACCCCTCCACCAGTCCGTACCCGGTGTGGAGCTCGGACGCCTCGTACCTCGAGGGCACGAAGGTCGTCTGGCACCAGAACGTCTACGAGGCGAAGTGGTGGACGTCCGGCGACCTGCCCGACGACCCGGTGCTGAGCGCCTACGAGACGCCGTGGCAGCTCGTCGGCCCGGTGCTCAAGGGCGAGAAGCCGGTGAAGCAGGTCACCCTGCCGAGCGGCACGTACGACGCCTGGTCCGGCACGAAGCAGTACGACACGGGTTCGCGCGTGCTCTTCGACGGGATCCCGTACCAGTCGAAGTGGTGGAACACGGGGGAGAGCCCCGAAGCCTCCACGAGCGACCCGGACGGTTCGCCCTGGGTGAAGCTCAAGGACTCGGAGATCAAGCAGATCCTCGAGGACGTGGAGTCCGGCAAGGCCGCACCGACGGCTGACGCGACTCCGTCGTCCTAGGTCGCGACCACATCCGGACGGGAGGCGCGGTGCCAGCTGGCACCGTCCCTCCAGGCACGGCCGTCACCCCGCTGGCGCGGTGCGCCGGTACCGGCTGGTGGGGCCCACCTCCCGTCCGTCGATGGTGCGGAATCCGAACATCGTCGGTACGTTCGCTGTACGCGTTCTGCCGAGTTGTCCCCAGCCCCGTTCGGGGCTCCCGTTCAGTCGCTCGTTTCCGATACGCTGGTGCGCCAAGAGGAGGAGGTCCACGATGCCAGATCCAGTGGTCCCGCAGCCGGACGGTCAGAAGACCCCTGAGCAGCGGCTGGTCGACACCACACTGACCTTCAGCATGGACATGGGCGCGGCGTTGACCGCCGAGTCCGGTGTGTCCGCCGAGGAGCGTGAGGCGATCAACGCCCTGCCCTCCGGGTCGGCGCTGCTCGTGGTCCGTCGTGGTCCGAACGTCGGTGCGCGCTTCTTGCTCGACTCGGACGTCACCACGGCGGGGCGACACCCCGACGCCGACATCTTCCTCGACGACGTCACCGTGTCGCGCAAGCACGCGCAGTTCCTCCGGCACGGCACGGCCTTCAGCGTGAAGGACAACGGGTCGCTCAACGGCACGTACTTCGACGGTGACCGCATCGACGAAGCGCCGCTCACCGACGGGTCCGAGGTCCAGGTCGGCAAGTTCCGCCTGACCTTCTACGCCTCCCGGGTCGACCTGGCGCGCCTGGCGAACGCGTAGTGGCCGCACGGTCCTCCGCGGCCCGGGCGGGGTCCGCGGTACCGGACCTGCTCACGATCGGGCAGGTCCTCGCACGCCTCAAGCCGGAGTTCCCGGACCTGTCTGGGTCCAAGCTGCGCTTCCTCGAGGAACGCGAGCTCGTCACACCGATCCGGACCGCCAGCGGCTACCGGAAGTTCTCGGCGGCGGACCTCGACCGGCTCCGGGTCATCCTCGGGCTGCAGCGCGACCACTACCTCCCGCTCAAGGTCATCAAGGACTACCTGGCCGACCTCGACGCCGGACGCGACCCGGTGCTGCCCGGTGGCGGTGACGCGCCGAAGCCGTCGATCCTCGGCCGTGAGCGCCGCTACACCCGCGACGAGACCGTCCGCGCGGCCGGAGCGACGCCGATGCTCCTCGCCGACGCCGTCTCCGCGTCGCTGCTGCCCGCCGCCGACACCTACGGCGAGGACGCCGTCGGGGTGCTCAAGGCCCTCGTCGAACTGCAGCGCACCGGCATCGAACCACGGCACCTCCGCACCATGCGCAGCGTCGCCGAGCGAGAGGTCGGACTCATCGAGTCGGCCCTCATGCCGGTGTCCCGCCGCGGCGACGCGACCTCGCGGGCGAAGGCCACCGAGCTCGCGCGGGAGATCGCCGGGCACCTCGAAGTGATCCGGTCGAACCTCATCCGGACGGCGATCGGGCGTCTCGACGCATGACCTCGTGAGGCGTATCCTCGACACGCCGGACGCGCCGAGTCGGATGTCCCGCGCCGGAGCGGTTCGAGTCGCTACCGTGGACCTCGGAACAACTCTCAACCCGTCATTGAACGTTCGGATGAGAGCTCGATCGTCGTGGAAGGCAGCCTGATGAGTGGGAACGACACCCCCGGCACCGAGTCGGAGATGACCCGGTACGACCTCGGGCTCCTCTTCACCGACGGCCTGCCCGAGCACGACGAGCAGAACGGGTACCGCGGCACCGTCGCTGCCCGAGCCGCCGGGATCTCGTACCGGCAGCTCGACTACTGGGCCCGCACCGAGCTCGTCGAGCCGACGATCCGCGGGGCCGCCGGCTCCGGTTCGCAGCGTCTCTACGGGTTCCGCGACATCCTCGTGCTCAAGCTCGTGAAGCGCCTGCTCGACACGGGCATCTCCCTCCAGCAGATCCGCACCGCCGTGAACCAGCTGCGCGAGTCGGGCGTGTCGGACCTCGCCCAGACGACGCTGATGTCCGACGGCGCCTCGGTGTACCTGTGCACCTCCGACGACGAGGTCATCGACCTGGTCTCCCGCGGGCAGGGCGTGTTCGGCATCGCGGTGGGCAAGGTCCTGCGCGAGGTCGAGAGCTCCCTCGTCGAGCTCGACGCGACGCCCGCGGCCGACCCCGACGACGAACTCGCTGCCCGCCGGGCGTCCCGCGCTTCCTAGACGCGCGCCCGCGCGCCGACCGCGCCCGCGCGTGCCGACGATGTGCGCCCCGAGATGCCAAGATCTTCGCATCTCATCGCTGGACGACGGTGTCGTCGGAACCCCGGCGAACCTGAGCGGCGAGTAGTGCGACCTCGTCGGGGCCGCTCAGGCGTGTCACCCGGACGAGAGTGGCCGAGGCACAACGAGATGCCCGCGTGACGGGCAGGGTCAGTCGGGCCGCATGAGGTTCCACGACTCGCCGTGCGCGATGCACGGCGGTTCCGTGTTCCGCTGGGATGGCACCCGAGATGCCGAGATCTCGGAACTTCGGGCCCGCGCAGACGCTACGCGGCGCCGCCCTCGGCGTAGGGGCCGATCTTGCCCGTGCGCATGATGCGCTCGAGCAGCTGGTCGAAGTTCCGCGCCATCTCCTGCGCCGATTCGCCCGGCCACACGTGCAGGGGCTTCGCGGCACCCTGCGCCTGCTGCAGCGACGTGCGCTCGGGCAGCTGCGGCGAGAGCACGAGCGGGCCGAACATGTCCCGGAGCTCCTTGATGCGGAACTGGTGCTCGAGCGACTGCACGCGGGCACGGTTCACGATGATGCCGAGCGGCTGCAGGCGGGGGGAGAGGCCCCGGCGGATCTCCTCGATCGCGCGGAGGGCACGGTCGGCGGCGGCCACCGAGAACAGCCCCGGCTCGGTGACGACCGTCACGCGGTCGGACGCGGCCCAGGCGGTGCGGGTGAGGGCGTTGAGGGACGGCGCGCAGTCGATGAGGACGAGGTCGTAGTCCTGCTCGACGTTGGCGAGCGCCTCTTCGAGCTTCCAGATGTCACGGATGGACGGGTGCGGCCCGTCGAAGTTGATGGCCGAGGGCGATCCGACCATGACGTCGATCTTGCCCTGGGAGCCCTTCGTCCAGCCGGACGGGGCGATCGCCTGACGGACGATCTTCTCCTTCGGGTTCTCGAGCACGTCGGCCACGTTGAGGTGGCCGGAGAGGTTGATGTCGAGGCCGGTCGAGACGTCCGACTGCGGGTCGAGATCCACCACCAGCGTGCGCAGTCCCTTGGCGAACGCGGCCGAAGTCAGGCCGAGCGTCACCGTCGTCTTGCCGACACCACCCTTGAGGGAGCTCACGCTGAGTACATGCACGGTGAGCAACGTTACCGCCAGTAGGGTTGTCTCACCTCAACCCGGGCTGAAAGGGACCTCGTGTTCAGCAAGATCCTGGTCGCCAACCGTGGCGAGATCGCCATCCGTGCCTTCCGCGCCGCGTACGAGCTGGGGGCGCAGACCGTCGCCGTCTACCCGTACGAGGACCGCAACTCCCTGCACCGCCTCAAGGCGGACGAGGCCTACCTGATCGGGGAGCGCGGGCACCCCGTGCGCGCGTACCTCGACGTGTCGGAGATCGTCCGCGTGGCGCTGGAGTCCGGCGCCGACGCGATCTACCCGGGGTACGGCTTCCTGTCGGAGAACCCGGAGCTCGCCGCCGCCGCTGCCGCGAACGGCATCACGTTCATCGGTCCGGGCGAACACGTGCTCGAGATGGCGGGCAACAAGGTCACCGCGAAGGAGCACGCGATCGCGGCCGGTGTCCCGGTCCTCGCGAGCACGCCGGCGAGCCGCGACATCGACGAGCTCATCGCCGGTGCGGACGCCATCGGGTTCCCGGTGTTCGCGAAGGCGGTCGCCGGTGGCGGCGGCCGGGGCATGCGCCGGGTCGAGACGAAGCCCGAGCTGCGCGCGGCGCTCGAGGAGGCCATGCGCGAGGCCGACAGTGCCTTCGGGGACCCGACGATGTTCCTCGAGCAGGCCGTCATCCGGCCGCGGCACATCGAGGTGCAGATCCTCGCCGACGCCACGGGCACCGACGCCGGCACGATCCACCTGTTCGAGCGCGACTGCTCGGTCCAGCGCCGCAACCAGAAGGTCGTCGAGATCGCGCCGGCGCCGAACCTCGACCCGTCGATCGCCCGGGCCCTGCACCGTGACGCCGTGGCCTTCGCCCGGTCGATCGGGTACGTGAACGCCGGAACGGTGGAGTTCCTCCTCGACACCGAGGGCGAGCGGGCCGGCCAGCACGTCTTCATCGAGATGAACCCGCGCATCCAGGTCGAGCACACCGTCACCGAGGAGGTGACCGACGTCGACCTCGTGCAGTCGCAGATGCGCATCGCCGCCGGACAGACCCTCGCCGACCTCGGCCTGTCGCAGGACACCGTGAGCGTGCACGGCGCCGCACTGCAGACGCGCATCACGACGGAGGACCCGACACAGGGCTTCCGCCCGGACACCGGCCGCATCACGACGTACCGCAGCCCGGGTGGCGCTGGCGTGCGTCTCGACGGCGGCACGGTCGCCACCGGCGCGCAGATCAGCCCGCACTTCGACTCGATGCTCGCGAAGATGACCTGCCGCGGGCGGGACTTCCCGGCCGCGGTCGCCCGTGCGAAGCGCGCCCTCGCCGAGTTCCGCATCCGCGGCGTCAGCACGAACATCCCGTTCCTGCAGGCCGTGCTCGAGGACCCGGACTTCGCCCGCGGTGACGTCTCGACGAAGTTCATCGAGGAGCGGCCGCAGCTGTTCAGCGGACACGTCTCGAAGGACCGCGGCACGAAGGTCCTGAACTGGCTCGCCGACGTCACCGTCAACAAGCCGAACGGCGAGCGGCGTCCGCAGACCGTCGAGCCGAGCGAGAAGCTCCCGGCCCTCGACTTGTCTGCGCCCGTGCCCGCGGGCCAGCGCGACCTGCTCCGCGAGGTCGGTCCGAGCGCCTGGGCGAAGGCCCTCCGCGACCAGACCGCCCTCGCCGTCACCGAGACGACGATGCGCGACGCCCACCAGTCGCTGCTCGCCACCCGCGTCCGCACGAAGGACCTCGTCGCCGTCGCCCCGCACGTGGCCCGGCTCACCCCGCAGCTGCTCAGCGTCGAGGCCTGGGGCGGCGCGACGTACGACGTCGCCCTGCGCTTCCTCGGCGAGGACCCGTGGGAGCGCCTGGCGTCGCTGCGCGAGGCGATGCCGAACCTCCCGATCCAGATGCTGCTCCGCGGCCGGAACACCGTGGGCTACACGCCGTACCCGACCGAGGTGACGGACGCGTTCGTCGCCGAGGCCGCCGCGACGGGCGTCGACGTCTTCCGCGTGTTCGACGCCCTGAACGACGTCAGCCAGCTCCGTCCGGCGCTGGAGGCCGTCCTGGCGACCGACACCGCCGTCGCCGAGGCGGCGCTCTGCTACACCGCCGACCTCCTCGACCCGGCGGAGGACCTCTACACGCTCGACTACTACCTCCGCCTCGCGGAGCAGATGGTCGAGGCCGGCGCGCACGTGATCGGCATCAAGGACATGGCCGGACTCCTCCGCGCCGGTGCGGCCGAGAAGCTCGTCACCGCGCTGCGCGAGCGGTTCGACCAGCCCGTGCACGTGCACACGCACGACACCGCCGGTGGGCAGCTCGCGACGCTCCTGGCAGCCGCCAGGGCCGGTGCCGACGCGGTGGACGTCGCCGCGGCGCCGATGGCCGGGACCACCAGCCAGCCGAGCATGTCCGCCCTCGTCGCGGCCCTGGCGCACACCGACCGCGACACCGGCATCTCGTTGAGCGCGGTCGGCGACCTCGAGCCGTACTGGGAGGCCGTGCGCCGCGCCTACGCCCCGTTCGAGTCGGGGCTCCCAGGGCCCACGGGTCGCGTCTACAAGCACGAGATCCCGGGTGGCCAACTGTCGAACCTCCGCCAGCAGGCCATCGCCCTCGGGCTCGGCGACCGCTTCGAGCAGGTCGAGGACTGGTACGCCGAGGCGAACCGGATCCTCGGGCGCCCGACCAAGGTCACGCCGTCCTCGAAGGTCGTCGGTGACCTCGCGCTGCAGCTGGCGGCCGTCAACGCCGACCCGGTGGACTTCGAGCAGAACCCGCAGAAGTACGACATCCCGGACTCCGTGATCGGCTTCATGGCCGGCGAGCTCGGCGACCTGCCGGGTGGCTGGCCCGAGCCGTTCCGGTCGAAGGTGCTCGAGGGGCGCGACGTCACGCCGACGATCACGCCGGTGCCTGACGCCGAGCGGGCGAACCTGACCAAGGACGGTCCGGAACGTCGGAGCGCGCTCAACCGCCTGCTCTTCCCGCAGCCCACACAGCAGTTCGAGCGCGTCCGCGAGCAGTACGGCGACCTCTCCGTCGTGCCGACCGTCGACTACCTCTACGGGCTCCGTCCCGGCCAGGAGCACACCGTGCCGCTCGGCAGGGGCGTGAACCTGTTCGTCGGGCTCGAGGCGATCGGCGAGGCCGACGACCGCGGCGTCCGTACGGTCATGGCGACGATGAACGGGCAGCTGCGCCCGGTGTACGTCCGTGACCGCTCGATCGAGGTCGAGACGAAGGCCGCCGAGAAGGCGAACAAGTCCGACCCGAAGCACGTCGCGGCACCGTTCTCCGGTGTCGTGACGCTCAAGGTCGCCGTCGGTGACGTCGTCGAGGCCGGTCAGGCCGTGGCGAGCATCGAGGCGATGAAGATGGAAGCGGCCATCACGGCGCCCGTGTCGGGCACCGTCGGCCGTCTCGCGATCCCGGCGACCCAGCAGGTGGACGCCGGCGACCTCCTGGTGGTGCTGCAGTAACGTGACCGTCCGTCCCATCCGCCTGTTCGGCGACCCCGTCCTCCGTTCGCCGTCCGATCCGATCCGACCCGAGGCACTCGGCAGCAGCGGCATCCGCGACCTCGTGCAGGACCTGGTCGACACCGTCAAGGAGCCCGGCCGCGCCGGTGTCGCCGCACCGCAGATCGGTGTGGGCCTCCGTGCCTTCTCGTACAACGTCGACGGCGAGGTCGGCTACGTCCTCAACCCGGAGATCGTCGAGGTCTCGGGGGAGCCGGAGCTCATGGACGAGGGCTGCCTCTCCGTCCCCGGCCTGTCGTACCCGACGCGCCGGTACCCGTACGCGAAGGTCCGCGGCGTCGACGTCGACGGGGCCGAGGTCGTGCTCGAGGGCACCGGGCTCATGGCCGAGGCGCTGCAGCACGAGGTCGACCACCTCGGCGGCACCGTGTACGTCATGACGCTCGACCCGGAGGTCCGCCGGCAGGCGCTGCGCGACATCCGCGAGCAGGACTGGTTCCACTGACGGTTGCAAGGAAAGTGACACCCCCACGGGGGATTGTTGCTTTGTCCTGACGAAGAGGTACCGTGCTGCTGTCGGCTTCCCACCGACACCGTTTCCCACACCCCCAGGACACCCAGCATGACCGCTCAGAACGACGAGCTCAGCTCGCACCGCACCCGCACCAACCGTCGCCCCGCCGAGGCTCCGGTCACGACCTCCTCGACGGCCGTCCTCGACGCACCGGACGCCCAGCAGACGCCGTCGCGCTGACCCGACAGCGGGTCGCGCCCCGCGCGCAGCGGTGACCGCCTGGAGGCCCGGATCACGTCCCAGGGACGTGATCCGGGCCTCCAGGCAGTTGCGCTGAAAGCGCGGGCCCTAACCGCGGCGGCGGCGACCCTCGACGACGGGCGTCGCCGTGGTCTGCACCTTCGAGCCCGAGTAGATGTGCTCGATGTCCGCAGCGAAGTCCTTCACCACCACCGCCCGCTTGATCGTCAGCTTCGGGGTGAGGTGCCCGGACGCCTCGGTCAGGTCGGTGTCGAGGATCGTGAACGACCGCACCGACTCGGCACGGGAGACGCGCTGGTTCGCCGCGTCGATGGCCTCCTGCACGGCCTGGTGGACCCGCTCGTCGTAGGCGGCCTCGTGCGGGGTGAGCGCCGGGGTGATCCCGCGCGTCTCGCACCAGCCGGCGAGCATGTCCCGGTCGAGCGTGACGAGGGCCGCGACGAACGGCTTGCCCTCGCCGACGACGACGACCTGCCCCACGATCGGGTGCTCGCGGATGCCGTCCTCGAGCGGTGCCGGGGCGACGTTCTTGCCGCTCGCGGTGACGATGAGCTCCTTGGCACGTCCGGTGACGGTGAGGATGCCGTCGGCGTCGAGCCGGCCGAGGTCGCCGGTGTGGAACCAGCCGTCGGGCTTCGCCTTCGCGGTCGCCTCGTCGTTCCGCCAGTAGCGGTCGAACACGTCGACGCCGCGGATGAGGATCTCGTCGTCGTCCGCGATCCGGATCTCCACGCCGGGGAGTGCCCGGCCGACGCTGCCGATCCGGAGTTCGCCGGCGCGGTTCACGGTCGCGGGGGCGGTCGTCTCGGTGAGGCCGTAGCCCTCGAGGATGAGCACGCCGATCGACCGGAAGAAGTGCGACAGCCGCGGGGAGAGCGGCGCCGAACCACTGATCGCGTACTGCACCCGTCCGCCGATCGCGTCGCGGAGCTTGCCGTAGACGAGCTTGTCGAACAGCTTGAAGCGCAGGGCGAGCCCGAGCGGCACCTTCCCCTTCGCGAGTGCCTCGGAGTGGGCGACGGCGGTCCGGGCGGCTGCGCGGAAGACGTTGCCCCTGCCGCCGAGGTCGGCCTTCTGCTCGGCGGAGTTGTAGATCTTCTCGAACACGCGCGGGACGGCGAGCAGGAAGGTCGGCTTGAACGTCGACACCGCCTGCATGAGGTCCTTCGTGTCGGGCTCGTGGCCGACCAGGACGCCCTCGGCGACGCTCATCGCGGCGATGAACCGCGCGAAGACGTGGGCCATCGGGATGAACAGCAGCGTGGAGGCGTCGTCCGCGACGACCTCGGGCATCGCCTCGGACGCGCCCTCGACGGTCGCGGTGAAGTTGTCGTGCCGGAGCACGCAGCCCTTCGGCCGACCGGTGGTGCCCGAGGTGTAGATGATGGTGGCGTCGTCGTGGCCGTGCACGTCCGCGGTGCGGGCGTCGAGCTCGGCGTCGGTGACGTCCTCACCGAGCCGGGTCAGGTCGTCGAGGCCGCCGCCGTCGATCGTCCAGTGCTGCCCGAGGTGCGGCAGGTCCGGCGCGATGGAGGCGACGCGGCGAGCGTGCTCCTCCTGCTCGACGACGATCGCGACGGACTCGGAGTCGGACAGGATCCAGCGCACCTGGTCGGGGGAGCTGGTCTCGTACACGGGGACGGACACCAGACCCGCGGTCCACACGGCGAAGTCGACGAGCGTCCACTCGAGGCGCGTGCGCGACAGGATCGCGACGTGCGCACCCGGTTCGAGCCCGGCGGCGACGAAGCCCTTCGCGATCCCGCGGACCCGACGGTGGACGTCGGCCGCGCTGATCGTGGTCCACGTGTCACCGTGGCGCTCGGCCAGGATCGGCCGGTCCGGCGTCTTCCTGGCCCGCTCGGAGAGCAGGCGCGCGGCTGAGCCGTGGTCGGGTGCGGTGATCGGGGTTGGGTGCCGCTGATCGTTCACGGTGACTCCCTTGTCGGCCGGTTCGATTCGAGTGTGCCTCATCGTCGAGGCGACACAGCCAGCATAGGGCGACCTGGCGTGCGTTCCATGTGGACGCACGGAACCGGTAGGCTCGATCCTCGTGCACGCCATCGGAATCGACATCGGGGGCACCAAGATCGCGGGTGCGGTCGTCACGGAACTGGGCGAGATCGTCGCCGAGGACCGGGTGGCCACCAACGCTGCGGACCCGGACGCCATGCTCGACGACGTGGTCGCGATGGTCTCGCGACTGCGCGCCGCGAACGAGGTGAGCGCCGTGGGTGTCGCCGCCCCCGGGTTCATCGACGCCTCGCAGTCGATCGTCTACTACACGCCGAACATCCGGTGGCGGAACGAGCCGCTGCGGCAGAAGCTGCAGCAGCGCATCGGTGACCTGCACATCACCGTCGACAACGACGCCAACGCGGCGGGCTGGGCGGAGTTCCGCTTCGGTGCCGGTCGGCTCGTCTCCGACATGACCATGCTCACGATCGGCACCGGTGTCGGTGGCGCGATCGTGACCGAGGACCGGCTGTTCCGCGGGGGCTTCGGCACCGGCGGCGAGATCGGGCACCTCCGCATCGTCCCGAACGGGCTGCCCTGCGGCTGTGGCGCGCGCGGCTGCATCGAGCAGTACGGCTCCGGTCGTGCCCTGCAGCGCATGGCGAACGACGTCGCGGACGCCGGCGGCATCGGGCAGGCACTGGCAGAGGCGCGCGAGGCGAACGGCGGCGAGCTCGACGGGCACATCGTCGGCGACCTGATCCTGGCCGACGACCCTGGTGCCCTCGCGGCCCTGCGGCGGCTCGGTCGGCACCTCGGCGAGGCCTGCGCCTCGCTCTCCGCCGTGCTCGACCCGCAGCTGTTCGTGTTCGGCGGCGGGGTCGCGAGCGCGGGGGACCGGTTGCTCGACCCGATCAAGCAGGCGTACCTCAACAACCTCCCGGCCCGCGGGTACCACCCGGAGCCGGACTTCGTGATCGCCGAGCTCGTCAACGACGCAGGTGTCGTGGGCGCAGCCGACCTCGCCCGGATCCACGCCCGCACTGCCTGACGGAGTCGACGATGACCTACTGGCTGCTGAAGAACTTCCTGCTCGGTCCGCTCATCCTCACCCTCTTCCGGCCGTGGGTCGTCGGGCGTGAGCACGTGCCCGCCAAGGGGCCCGTGATCTTCGCCTCCAACCACATCTCGTTCATCGACTCGGTGATCCTGCCGGCGGTGCTCGACCGGCGCGTGTCGTTCCTCGCGAAGAGCGACTACTTCACCGGGCGCGGCCTCAAGGGCTGGCTGACCAAGACGTTCTTCAACGCCATCGGCCAGCTCCCGATCGACCGCTCCGGCGGCAAGGCATCCGAGGCCTCGCTCCGTGCGGGGCTGCAGGTCCTGGCCCGTGGCGAACAGCTCGGCATCTATCCCGAGGGCACCCGCAGCCCGGACGGCAAGCTCTACCGCGGCCGGACCGGCATCGCCCGGATGATCCTCGAGGGGCGCGTCACCGTCGTCCCCGTCGCCATGGTCGGCACGCGCGAGGTGCAGCAGATCGGGCAGCGGATCCCGAAGTTCAAGCGCGTCGGCGTGGTGTTCGGCCGGCCGCTCGACTTCTCCCGCTTCGAGGGCTTCGAGACCGACCGCTTCATCCTCCGGAGCGTCACCGACGAGGTCATGCACGAGCTCGCCGGACTGAGCCGCCAGGAGTACGTCGACGTCTACGCGACGAGTGTCAAGGAACGGGCGAGCACCGCGCGCGAGCAGGTCCTCCGGGGCAAGGTCACGCGGAATGGTCGGGACGCCTCGGCACGTTAGGATTCGAAGGCCCCGGCAACCGCCGGGACCCCATCCCTTCGAGAGGCACCTCCTTGTTCGAGTCGACCGACTTCGTCGCCCTGCAGGATCCGGACGTCATCGAGGGGCTCGACTACTGGCGGACGCTCCCGATCAAGCAGCAGCCCACGTGGCCCGACGCCGCAGCGGCCGAGGCGGCATCGGCGGAGATCGCCACGCTGCCCCCGCTCGTCTTCGCGGGCGAGGTCGACAAGCTCCGCGAGCGACTCGCCTCCGCAGCCCAGGGCAAGGCGTTCCTGCTGCAGGGCGGCGACTGCGCCGAGACCTTCGCCGGTGCCACCGCGGACTCGATCCGCGACCGCGTGAAGACGATCCTGCAGATGGCCGTCGTGCTGACGTACGGCGCCTCGATGCCCGTCATCAAGATGGGCCGCATGGCCGGGCAGTTCGCCAAGCCGCGCTCGAGCGACTTCGAGACCCGCGGCGACGTCACACTGCCCGCCTACCGCGGCGACATCGTGAACGGCTACGATTTCACGCCGGAGAGCCGTCAGGCCGACCCCCGCCGCCTCGTGCAGGGGTACCACACGGCCGCGTCGACCCTGAACCTCGTCCGTGCCTTCACGCAGGGGGGCTTCGCCGACCTGCGCCAGGTGCACTCGTGGAACAAGGGCTTCGCGTCGAACCCGGCGAACGCCCGGTACGAGCACCTCGCGAAGGAGATCGACCGCGCGATCCGGTTCATGGACGCCTGCGGTGCGGACTTCGACGAGCTGAAGCACGTCGAGTTCTACGCCTCGCACGAGGGGCTGCTCATGGACTACGAGCGCCCGATGACCCGCATCGACTCGCGCTCCGGCCTGGCCTACGACACCTCCGGCCACTTCATCTGGATCGGGGAGCGCACCCGCGACCTCGACGGCGCCCACGTGGACTTCCTGTCCCGCGTGCGGAACCCGATCGGCGTGAAGCTCGGCCCGACCACGAGCGTCGACGACATGAAGGCCCTGGTCGACAAGCTCGACCCGAACCGCGAGCCCGGGCGCCTGACGTTCATCACGCGCATGGGTGCCGGCAAGATCCGCGACGAGCTCCCCAAGCTGCTCGAGGCGATCAAGGGCATGGACGCCAACCCGCTGTGGGTGACGGACCCGATGCACGGCAACGGCCTCACGACCCCGACCGGGTACAAGACGCGCCGGTTCGACGACGTCGTGGACGAGGTCCTCGGCTTCTTCGAGGCCCACCGCGAGGTCGGCACGTACCCGGGCGGCATGCACGTCGAGCTCACGGGTGACGACGTCACGGAGTGCCTCGGCGGCTCGGAGCAGATCGACGAGGCCACCCTCGCGACCCGGTACGAGTCCCTGTGCGACCCGCGGCTGAACCACATGCAGTCGCTCGAGCTCGCGTTCCTCGTCGCCGAGGAGCTCAGCGCCCACCCGCACGTGCGCGCGTAGCGCGCCGCGGCCGCGCGGCCGCGCGCCGCGCGGCGCCCGTTCGGCTGGTTCCGCCAAAGCGACAGATTCCTGCGGGACTACGGCGGGGATCTGTCGCTTTCGCGTGGGGGATCGCGCGGCCACCGCCGGATCTGTCGCTTTCACGCACTGGTCGCGATGCGTGACGGCCTGGAGGCGCGTGGCGGCGCCGTCACGCGCCTCCAGGCCGACGGGTGCGCACCTGCGGGTCGTAATCCGGCAGTCGCCGTGGTCCGGCGCGGCGGCCCCGTTCGCGAAAGCGACAGTCTGCCGTCGGATTACGGCCGCAGACTGTCGCTTTGGCGGCACAGAGGCGCGCGCGGCGCGGCAGACTGTCGCTTTGGCGGCACAGAGCCGCGCCAGCGCAGCCGCGCAACAGCGCGCGCCGCGCGCCTACTGCTTGTAGGCGAGGGTGATCGTGTCGCCGCGGTGCACGGTGGTGCCGGCCGCCGGGTCCGTGGAGGCGACCGGCAGCGAGGCCTTCCAGTCGTAGAAGCCGCACAGGATGTTCGTGCAGTCGGGGACCGAGACCTTCAGCCCGAGGTTCTCGAGGGTCGAGGTGGCGTCGTTGATCGTCTTGCCCTGGACGTCCGGCAGCGAGATCGGCGCCGGACCCTTCGAGACGACGAGGTCGACGGCCGTGCCCTTGACCGCGGGATCGTCCTGCACCTTGGCGGAGATGATCTGTCCCTCGGGGACGTCGTCGCTGAACTGGCCGTCCTGCGCACCGATGGTCAGGCCGACGGCGTCGAACGCGGCGGTCGCCTGGTCCACGGTCTTGCCGACGACGTCGGGGACCGGTCCGAGCGACACCGTCAGCGTGACGGGACCGCGTTCGCCGTAGGTCTTGGTCTTCGAGAGGTCGATGCTCTGTCCGTCGGTGCCGAGGCCCGTGGCGGCGATCACGGTGTCCTTCGCGGCGTCCGCGGAGAACTGGTACTGGTCGTCCTGCAGCTGGAAGTCGTCGTCGAGCGCGGCGGTCACGGTGGAGATCGGCTGGCCGACGATGGCCGGCAGGGCGATCATCTTCGGGCCGTTCGACACGACGATCTGGATCGCGGTGCCCTTCCGGACCTCGCGCTTCGCGGCGGGCTTCGTCGTGGAGACCTGGCCCTTCGCGACGACGGCGTCGAACCGGGTGGTGGTCGTCGACGCCGTGTGGAGGCCCTGGGCCTCGAGCAGCTGGCGTGCCTGGGACACGGACTTGCCGGCGACCTCCGGGATGCGGACGTTGCCCCAGGGTCCGGGGCCGAACGCCCAGCCGATGGTCCCGCCGATGGCCATCAGCACGAGGACGACGACCAGGATGATCCAGCCGCGTTTCCGACGCTTGGCGGACTTGTCCGCGAGGCGCTGCCCGGCGGGGGACAGCGCACCGGGCTGGGAGCCGGTCCGGCGCGGACCGGGGGTGTTCCGGCCGCCGCGTGCCGGGGGGCGTTGCCCGCCGGCAGCACCGCCGGTGGCACCGGCGGGCTCGAGGATCGTCGTGGCGTCGCCGGAGTCCGCCGAGGCGGGCGTCCGGGTGCCGGCGGGCAGGATCGCCGTCGCGTTCTCGGGGCGGAGGACGGCGGTGCGGTACTGCCCGGTCGCGCGCTGCTGGTTGCCCGACATGTGGTCGAGCATCTCGCGGGCGTCGCTCGGCCGGTCGTCGGGGTTCCGGGCGGTGGCCCACGCGACGAGGTCGTCGAGCTCCGGCGGGACGCCGGCGACCGCGGCGCTCGGTGCGGGCACCGAGTCGTTCGCGTGCTGGTACGCGATCTGCATCGGTTGCTCGCCCTTGTACGGCTGCTCGCCGGTGAGCATCTCGTAGAGCATGATGCCGAGCGCGTAGATGTCGCTGCGGGAGTCGGCGGCGCCGCGCGTGACGAGCTCGGGGGAGAGGTACGCGATCGTCCCGAGCAGCGCGGCGCCGGTGGCGGTGTTCGCGGTGGTGGCCCGGGCGAGTCCGAAGTCACCGAGCTTGATCCGGCCGTCGTCGGCGAGCAGGACGTTCTCGGGCTTGAGGTCGCGGTGCACGATGCCGGCGCGGTGGGCCGAGGCGAGACCGGCGAGGACGGCGCGCAGGATGTCGGTGGCCTGCTCGGGCGTCAGGGCGTGGTGCTCCTGCAGGAGGTCCCGGAGCGTGATGCCCGGGATGTACTCCATCACGATGTACGCCGTGTCGTCCTCGGCGCCCTGGTCGTACACGCCGACGAGGTTCGGGTGGGACAGGCGGGCGGCGGAACGGGCCTCCTGGATGAAGCGCTCGCGGAACGCCTGGTCGTCCGCCAGGTGCCCGTGCATGATCTTGATCGCGACGCGTCGCTCGAGGCGGACGTCGGTCGCGAGGTACACGGTCGCCATGCCCCCGCGCGCGATGCGGGAGCGCACGCGGTACCGGTGATCGATCATGCGACCGATCATCGGGTCCGTGGCGGCGTTGGTGGTCATCGGCGGCATTCTACGAATCGGGACTGCACGGACCCGCACTGACGCACCGGTCGTGACCGAATCTCGATCTTGCGGATGACTCGGCTTCGCCGGTCGGCCAGGCTCAGAGCGACGCCAGCAGGCTCTGCGCGGTCTTCTCCCACTGTGCGTACGCCTTCGGGTACGCCGACACCTGCACGGCCTGCGCCGCTGTGGTGACGTTCATGGAGGACCAGCCGGCGATGTCGAGCAGCCCGCGGGTGTGGCCGGGGTTGCCGGTGAAGAACAGCTTCGCCGCCGTCGCCGGGTCCTGCAGCGCTGCGGCGGAACCCCAGCCCTGGCTCGGCCGCTGCTGGAACAGGCCGACCGAGTCGCGGTCCCCGTGCGAGAGGTTGCGGAGGCTCGACTCCTGCAGCGCCGCGGCAAGGGCGATGACGATGCCGTGGTCGGAGACCCCGAGCGAGCGGCCGACGGCGACGATCGTCGCGGCGTTGCCCCGCTGCTCGGCGGAGAGGGACGGGCCGGACGACGGCAGGACGAGCGTCTTGCCGGCGTAGATCGTGCTCGTGTAGGTGAGGCCGTTCGCCGAGAGGAGCGCCGACACCGTGACCCCGTGCGCCGAGGCGATCGAGGCGATGGTGTCGCCCGTGCCGATCGTCACGCTGCCGGCGCGCGCGGACGAGCTCGAGGTGCCGGACGACGATGCGGCGGTCGAGGTGCTGGCGACCGGCGCGGCCACGGCGGACCCGGCCGACGGCACCCGCAGGGTCTGCCCGGGGTAGATCACGGAGCGCTGGGACAGCTTGTTGGCACTGAGGAGTGCGGTGGTCGACACGCCCACACGGGACGCGATGCCCGACACGGTGTCGCCCTGCTTGACGTGGTAGCTGCCGGAGGCCGACGACGACCCGGTGCTGGCCGACGCGGTCGTCACGGCGGGGGTGGAGGCGAGGTGCAGCGTCTGCCCGGGGTGGATGATCGTGTTCCAGCCGAGGCCGTTGCGCACGAGCACCTCCTGCGCGGACAGGCCGTACCGGGCGGCGATGCCCGAGACGGTGTCGCCCTGCCGGACGGTGTACGTCGTCGGTGCCGCGGACACCGCGGCGACGGTGGTGACCGTGGTCTGCGACGGACGGGCGACGGCGGTGCCGAACACCGGGCGGTCCCCGACGTTGCGGTCCTGGTCGACGTGCCGCTTTTTGGCGCTGTCGTCCTCGTGGTGCGGTTCGGCGTGCGCGACCGGCCCGGTGAGGCCGGCGGTGACCGCGATCGTCCCCGCGAGGACGATGGGCATGGTGGCGAACCGGGCGGATCGTGCGCGCCGGGCGTCTTCGTCTGCAGCGTTGTCCACGGGTTTCTCCTGTCCTTGCGGTGAGCCGTGCGCGCGCGTGCGCACTCACAGGTGGCTCAACGCTGGCATGGCGTGATTCCCAAGTCAACCAGAGAGTCGGATGTTGCGCGTGTGACGAATGTGACGAACGTGGCGGTGTCCGGCCTCCGGCTGCTCTGGCAACATGGGGCACGTGAGTGCTGCACCCGTCGACGACCTGACCCTCTCCGAGCGCTGGCTGACCGTCCCCGAGCTGGTGGACCTCTTCAGCACCAGCCCCGGGCGGATCCACCGCCTGTTCGAGGAGAAGACCCTGCTGGCGGCCCGTGTCGGCGGCGTCCTCCGCGTGCCGAGCGAGTTCATCGAGGACGGCGAGCCGCTCCCCGAGCTGCGCGGCACCCTCACCGTCCTCAGCGACAACGGCTTCACCGACGACGAGGCCGTGCGCTGGATGCTCACCGTCGACGACATCATCGGCACCTCGCCGATCGCCGCGCTGCGCGCCGGTCGCAAGGCCGAGGTGCGCCGCATCGCGCAGTCGCTGCTGTAGACGCCCCCATCGGACGGACTGGAGGCGCGGTGCCAGCTGGCACAGCGCCTCCAGTCCGTTTCCTGGTTGCGTCTACGCGACGCGACGGCTGACCGTGTCGGCCAGCGACACGAGCTGCTCGCGCGCCGACGGCGTCAGCGGAGCCGCCTCGATGGCGGCCTTCGCGCGCTGCACGTGCCGGTCGATCGACCGCTCGACGGCGGCGACCGCACCGGACTCGGTCAGGGTCGCGCGGAGCATCTGCACCTGGCCCTCGTCGAGGTCCGGGTCGCCCAGCAGCTCGTCGAGGAGCTGCCGCGGGCCGTTCGCGAGCGTCTTGCGGGCGGAAGCGATGAGCACGGTGCGCTTGCCCTCGCGCAGGTCGTCGCCCGCGGGCTTGCCGGTGACCTCGGGATCGCCGAAGACCCCGAGCATGTCGTCGCGGAGCTGGTAGGCGACGCCGAGGGGGAGGCCGAACGCGCGGAGCCCCTCGAGCTGGGCCTCGGTCGCGCCGGCCACGAGGGCGCCGATGAGGAGCGGGGCCTCGACCGAGTACTTCGCCGACTTGAAGACGATGACGCGCTGGGCACGGACGAGGTGCTCGGCCTCGTCGATGGTGGGCCAGGCGGTCTCCTCGTGCACGTCGAGGTACTGCCCCGCCGTGACGTCGAGGCGCATGGTGTGGAACTCCTGCCGGACGATCCGCCCGCGCGCGGGGTCGAGGAGCGCGAGGCCCTCGTCGAACACCGCGTCGCTCAGGGAGAGCAGGAGGTCGCCGAGCAGCAGCGCCGAGTTCGTGCCGTACAGCCCGCGGTCGCCGACCCAGCCTGACTCCTCGTGCAGGGACTCGAACCGACGGTGCGCTGCCGGACGCCCGCGACGGGTGTCCGAGCGGTCCATGATGTCGTCGTGCACGAGTGCTGCGGCGTGGAAGATCTCGAGGGCCGCGGCGACCGTGACGATCGCCTCGGCCGTGGTCTGGCGGGACCCCTCGGCGAGCGGGTCGAACGAGCCCGATCGACCGGCCACCGACTGCCATCCCCAGTAGCAGAACAGCGCACGGAAACGCTTGCCGCCGGAGAGCAGATCGCGGGCGTAGGCGTCGAACGGAGCGAGGTCCGGACTGATCGCGGCGAGCCGTTCACGTTGGTCGTCCAGCGCTCGATCGATCCGCGCCGACACGAGGTCCACTAATCGCGTACTCTCAGCCACACTCCCTACCCTAGTGGAGCGGTCGAGTCGTAGACTCGGTCCACCTCAACCACGCGTCGATCCCAGGAACAGAGGGAACACAGATGCCACTCTCGGAGCAAGAGCAGCGACTCCTCGAAGAGATGGAGCGGAGTCTCTACCAGAACGACTCCGACTTCGTGGCGCGTGTCACGCGCCGCCAGGGTCGTCCGACGTACACGTCGATCACGCTCGGGGTCCTCGGAGCACTCGTCGGAGTCGCCGTCGTCATCCTCGGACTCGTCTTCAAGGCTCCGGTCATCGGGATCATCGGCTTCGTCGTGATGCTCGCCGGTGTCCTGTTCGCGTTGCGTCCCGGCATGCGTGCCCCGTCGGCGAAGAAGCCGCGTGCGGGCAAGCCGTCCACGGGCGGCGCACCCCGTCCCAGCCAGGGCGGCAACGGTTCCTTCATGGACCGGATGAACGACCGCTGGGACAAGCGGAACGACCAGAGCTAGCCGGCTCTCCACACTCCTCCACGGGGTCGGTCCTTCGGGACCGGCCCCGTTTCGTGTGTCCGGGGCGGGGCGCCGCGCCGGCGGCGAGACGCCGCGTCGGCGGACGGACTGACGGGTCGCGAGACGCCGCGTCGGCGGCGAGACGCCGTGGGTGACGCGAAACACCGCCGGTTCCGGCGGTGTCTCGCGCCCCGCGCGGTGTCTCGCGCTCGGGGCGGCGTCCCGGCGCAGTGAGACGCGACCCGCCATCGGACCGGAGGCGCGGGTCGGCGTCGCCACGCGCCTCCCGTCCCGACGGCCCCGCCCCGCCCCGCGGTGAGGTCGCGGAACATGCCGTCGCCGCGGCCGCGGGGCGGCACGTCCTGCGACGTCGACGTCGTGCGCACGGCACGTCGTGCGACCTCATCGCCGCCGCCGCGCCGCCGGGTGGCATCCGAGGCTGCGAAAGTCCTCCACTTTCCTCCACGCGCTCCACTTCGCTCCACGGGCCCGTGTTTCCGCGAGATTCCGGGGACTGCGGCACCGGAGTCGAGCACGACTCGACCCCAATTCGGGTCACGGGGGCGATTCGGGGAATGATTTCCTGGGCGCGGGGAGGGCAGTGGAGTAAAGTGGTGCACACAACGGTCCGGTGGAGCGGAGGGGAGGCCCGACGTGCTGCTCGGTACCCATGCCCCGAAGCTCGACGAGAAGGGTCGCGTGATCCTCCCCGCCAAGTTCCGGGACGAACTGTCCGGGGGCCTCGTGATGACCCGCGGGCAGGAGCGCTGCGTCGTCGTCTTCAGCGCGGACACGTTCGAGCAACTGCACGAGCGCATCCGCACCGCACCGATGACGTCGAAGCGCACCCGGGACTACATGCGTCTGTTCCTCTCCGGAGCCAGCGCAGAGCAGCCCGACAAGCAGAACCGCGTCACGATCCCGCAGAACCTCCGCGAGTACGCGGGGCTCGAGCGGGACCTGACGGTCATCGGCAGCGGTGACCGTGCCGAGATCTGGTCGACCCCCGCGTGGGAGGCCTACTACGCCGAGGTCGAAGAGGGCTTCGCCGACAACGACGAGGAGGTGATCCCGGGGATCTTCTGATCCGTGGATCGGGACTCCCAGCCGTGGAGCCCTGACACCCCTTCCCCGGTGTCAGGTCGCATGGATGGGGATCCGGACCCGCGGCCCAGGAGCCGAGGGGCTGCACATGGCCGAGAACGACAGCAACGGAACCGGGACACCGGAGTTCCCGCACACCCCGGTGATGCTCGAGCGCATCGTCGACCTCTTCACGCCCACCCTCGAGGGCCCCGGCAAGGTCGTGGTCGACGCGACGCTCGGCATGGGCGGCCACTCCGAGGGGCTGCTCGAGCGGTTCCCGGAGCTGACCCTCATCGGCCTCGACCGCGACACCGACGCGCTCGGCATCGCGGGGGAGCGCCTCGCCCGGTTCGGTGACCGCGTCCGCCTGGTGCACACCGTGTACGACGGCATCGTCGAGGCGATCGAGGGCGAGGGCTTCACGACCGTCGACGGTGTGCTGTTCGACCTCGGCGTCAGCTCGCTGCAGCTCGACCGGGCAGAGCGCGGGTTCGCCTACAGCCAGGACGCCCCGCTCGACATGCGGATGGACCGGACCGAGGGGCAGACCGCCGCCGACGTCCTCGCAACCTACGACGAGGGCGAACTGCGCCGCATCTTCCAGCGCTACGGGGAGGAGAAGCTCGCCGGCCGGTACGCCCGGGCGATCGTCGAACGCCGGGCCACGACGCCGTTCGAGATGTCCGGTGACCTCGTGCAGGTCCTGCACGACGCGACCCCGGTGGCGATCCAGCGCCAGGGCCACCCGGCCAAGCGTGTCTTCCAGGCCCTCCGCATCGAGGTCAACGCCGAGCTGAGCGTCCTCGAGCGGGCGATCCCGGCCGCACTCGACTCGATCGCGGTCGGCGGACGGATCGTCGTCGAGTCCTACCAGTCGCTCGAGGACCGCATCGTCAAGCGGGCCCTGGTCGAGCGGACGAAGTCCAGCGCTCCCGCCGGACTGCCGGTCGAGCTCCCCGAGCACGCCCCCACCTTCTCCCTGGTCGTCAAGGGCGCGGAACTGGCCGACGAGGCCGAACGCGCCGCCAACCCACGAGCAACCCCCGTGCGCCTGCGCGCGGCCGAGCGGATCCGGAAGTGACATGAGCACGAACCTCGCACTCGTCGACCCCGCCGTCGTCCCGTCCCGTGCCCCGCGCCCGGCCCGCCGTGACCGGCCGGAGCTCGTCGAGGTCACGCCGTCGAAGGCCCAGCGCCGCGCACGTCCCCGGATCGCCTACGCGGTGGTCGCGGTGGCGGCGCTCGGCATCCTGCTCCTGGCACAGCTCGGCATCAGCATGGTGCTCAGCCAGGGCGCGTACACGCTCAACTCCCTGAGCGCCGAGCAGACGAACCTGTCCCGCACGCAGCAGTCGTTGTCCGAGGACCTCCGTGTCCTCGACTCCCCGCAGAACCTCGCGCGCAACGCGCAGGCCCTCGGCATGATCGCGAACTCGACGCCGGTGTACCTCGACCCGAAGACCGGCCGGGTGTACGGCACGCCGACCCCGGCGGTCGCCGACCAGGCCACCGCAGCGACCTCGAACCAGGTGCCGAACTCGCTCCTCGACGACGTCCCCCTCGCGGCCAGCCAGGGCGACACGTCGACGAGCAAGGAGAGCGGGTCGACCACCGGCAGTGCCGCGACGAGCGGCGACGCCAAGACCGACACGACGACCGACGCCAAGACCAACGCGACGACCGGTACGACCGCCGACGCTGGGAAGACCACAGGCGCCAGCGCGTCGGGCGGGGCTTCCTCGACCACCGACGTAGAGTCCGACCCGAACCAGCTCCAGGCCCCCTCCACCCGGTGACCTGCGGGCTCGGGACACCCTGACGCACCACCTGGGAAGGACCGCACCGCGTGACGAAGACGATCCGCAACCGACGACTGCGCTACAGCGTCGTGATGATCGCCGTGATCGCCCTCGTGGCGGTGTTCGTGGTCCGCCTGGTGGACATCCAGGTGGTCCAGGCGGCCGAGCTCAACGAGCAGTCGAAGGCGAAGCGCAGCATCCCGGTGACCATCTACGGCACACGGGGATCGATCGTCGACCGCAACGGCACCGAGCTCGCCGACAGTGTGACGCGGTACAACATCACGACCGCCCCACGACTGGTGAAGAAGTTCGAGGGCAAGCTCGGTGGGTCCCGCGTCAAGGACGTCAGCGTCGACACGGCCCTGAAGGCCCTGGCGAAGGCATCGGGCGGCGACGTCGCCACGATGCAGAAGAACATCGCGGCGAACCCGAAGTCCGACTTCGCGTACCTGGTCAAGGGCCTCGACGTGAAGCACTACGAGGCCGTCCGCGCGCTGGGCATCCCGTGGCTCTACCCGGAGCAGCAGTCAGCCCGGACCTACCCCACGGGCGCCACGACGGGCAACATCACCGGGTTCATGGGGACGGACGGTGCCCAGGCCGGCCTGGAGTACGCGTACAACCAGTGTCTGGCGGGCGCGAACGGCTCCGAGACGTACGAGCGCGGTGAGGACGGCGTCCAGCTGCCCGGCAGCACCGTGACGACGAAGGAAGCCAAGGACGGCGGCACGCTCGAGACCACGATCGACAGCGACCTGCAGTACATGGCGCAGCAGACGATCGCGTCCGCCGCGAAGTCACTGCAGGCGGAGTCGGCCACGGCGACGGTCGTGAGCGTCAAGACGGGCGAGCTCCTCGCGGTCGCCGACTACCCGACGGTGGACCCGAACGACGTCGACGCCACCACGGACAAGGGTGCGTTCGGCTCGCGGGCGCTGACCGCGTCGTACGAGCCGGGATCGACGATCAAGGCGGCGATCGCGGCGGCGCTCATCGACCAGGGCAAGTCGAGTCCGACCGACCAGGCGGTCGTCCCGTACTCGCGGTCGTTCCCGTGGGGCGGGTCGATCCACGACTCCGAATTCCACGCGACCGAGAACCTCACGCTCACGGGCATCCTGCAGAACTCCTCGAACGTCGGCATCACCGAGCTCGGAGAGCGTCTGACCGCGCAGCAGCGGTACGACTACATGAAGAAGTTCGGCCTGTTCCAGCCCGAGTCGGCGATCGACTACCCGGGGCAGCCCGCGATGGACTACGGCACGAGCCCGAACTGGGACCAGCAGACCAACATCAACTCGATGTTCGGGCAGGGCATCTCGACGACCGCCGTCCAGGTCGCGAGCATCTTCCAGACCCTGGCGAACGACGGTGTCCGGATCCCGCTGCACTTCGTGAAGGGCTGTGAGACGTCCGACGGCAAGACCATCGACGCGCCCGACGTGCAGCCGACGCGCGTGGTGTCGGCGAACGCCGCGACCCAGGTCACCGACATGCTGCAGAGCGTGGTCACGGGCGGCACGCTCGTGGGGATGAAGCCGATCTCCGGCTACAACATCGCCGCGAAGACGGGCACCGCCGAGGTCGCCGAGGGGTCCAAGGGCTACGGCGGGCAGCGCATCACCTCGGTGGCCGGAATGGCACCCGCGGAGGACCCCCAGTATGTTGTCACGGTGACGTTCACGAAGCCGCAGGCCAACAAGTGGTCCAGCGGAGCGGCTCCGGCGTTCCGAACTCTCATGTCCCAGGTGCTCGAGAAGTACCGAGTAGCCCCCTCCACGACGCCGGCGAAGACCTACCCGACCACGTGGTGAGGAAGAAGGAGCACTTGTCCGCACGGATCCCCCCGGTCCTCCGACCCGAACACCCGACCCCGAGGGCCGTGGCCGAACTCGCGAACGCGTTCGGTCTGCGTGTCGTCGGATCGGTCGACGCCGTCGAGACGACCGGTGTCACCCTGAGCGCCGCTGAGGTGCAGCCGGGTGACCTCTTCGTCGGCGTGCACGGTGCGAACCGGCACGGCGCGGAGTTCTCGACCGAGGCCGCCGAGCGCGGCGCCGTCGCCGTCCTCACCGACGACGCCGGTGTCGAGCACGCCCAGGCCGCCGGGCTGCCGGTGCTCGTCGTCGACGACCCCCGCGCGGCGCTCGGCGACGTCTCGGCCTGGGTCTACCGCACCCACCCCGACGAAGCGACCGACCTGCCGCAGCTGTTCGCCGTCACCGGCACGAACGGCAAGACGAGCACGTCGTACATCCTCGAGGGGATCCTCAAGCAGCTCGGCCTCGTCACCGGCCTCAGCTCGACGGCGGAGCGCCACATCGGCACGCTCAGCGTCACGAGCCGCCTGACGACGCCCGAGGCCAGCGAGATGCACGCCCTCCTCGCCCGGATGCGCGAGAGCGAGGTGCGCGCGGTCGCGGTGGAGGTGAGCGCGCAGGCCCTCAGCCGCCACCGGGTCGACGGCATCGTCTTCGACGTCGCCGCGTTCACGAACCTGTCGCACGACCACCTCGACGACTACGCCGACATGGAGGAGTACTACCAGGCGAAGCTCCCGCTGTTCCAGCCCGAACACGCCCGCCGCGGCGTCGTCTCGCTGGACACCGACTGGGGCCACCGCGTGGTGCAGGACTCCCGCATCCCGGTGACGACCATCACGGTGCACCCCGACGTCGAGGCCGAGTGGCACGTCGACATCGTCGAGGCGCACGCCGCGTACACCGAGTTCCGGCTCACCGGGCCCGAGGGGCGCGAGCTCACCACCCGTGTGCCCCTCATCGGCTGGCACATGGCCGCGAACGCCGCTCTGGCGATCGTCATGCTCGTCGAGGGCGGGTTCGAGCTCGGCGCCATCGCGCACGCGCTCGAGAGCAACCACCGCCAGTACGCGGACCAGACCGAGGACCACCGGGTCAGCGCCATCGAGTGCTACCTGCCCGGCCGCACCGAGCGGGTCTCCGGCGACCGCGGCCCGAGCGTGTACGTCGACTTCGGGCACAGCCCCGACGCGTTCGAGAACACGCTGGCGGCCGTCCGGCAGTTCACGCCCGGCAAGGTCCTCATGCTGTTCGGCGCCGACGGCGACCGCGACAAGACGAAGCGCGCCGACATGGCCCGCATCGCCGCAGCGGGGTCGGACATCCTCGTGATCACGGACCACCACCCCCGCTTCGAGGACGCCGCGTCGATCCGGAAGACCCTCGTCGACGCTGCGCGCGAGGCCTTCCCCGAGCACGAGCTCCACGAGGTCAGCCCACCGGAGGCAGCCATCCGCCTGGCCGTCGGGCTGCTCGGCGAGGGCGACTCGATCCTCTGGGCCGGCCCCGGACACCAGGACTACCGCGACATCCAGGGCGTCCGCACGCCCTACTCGGCACGCGACGAGGCCCGCCAGGCCCTGCGCGAGGCCGGCTGGGAGCCGAACACCGGTCCTGCCGAGTACCCCCGGACTGAAGGCACCCGATGATCGCCCTGACCCTCGCCGAGATCGCCACCGCGGTCGGCGGCGAGCTGCTGGCCGGCGCCCAGGCGACCGACGTCGCCGACCAGGGCGACCTGGTCGTCGAGGGGTCCGTCGAGACCGACTCGCGGCTGGTCCGCCCCGGCAGCGTGTTCTTCGCGCTCCCGGGCGAGGTCACCGACGGTCGCCGGTTCGTGCCCGCCGCGACCGAGGCCGGCGCCGCGCTCGTCGTCACGCCCGAACGCGTGGAGACCACCGCCCCGCAGATCGTCGTGCAGGACGGCTACGAGGCCCTCGCCGCGCTCGCGCACGAGGTCGTCACGCGTGTCCGGATGTCCAGCGCCGACCGCGTCGACGAACAGGGGCGCCCGGCGCCGCTCCGGGTCGTCGGCATCACCGGCTCGAACGGCAAGACGAGCACGAAGAACATGCTCCGCACGATCCTCGAGCAGCACGGCGAGACCGTCGCGCCCCAGGGGTCGTTCAACAACCACGTCGGCGCCCCGATCTCGATGCTGCGGATCACGCACGACACCCGGTACCTGGTCGTGGAGATGGGTGCGAGCGGCGTCGGCCACATCGCGAAGCTCGTCTCGATCGCCGAACCCGACACGGGCGTCGTCCTCAAGGTGGGCCTCGCGCACGCCGGCGAGTTCGGCGGCATCGAGGCGACGCAGCGCGCGAAGTCGGAGATGGTCACCGACCTGCCGGCGACCGCGACGGCACTGCTGAACGTGGACGACGACCGCGTCGCGTCCATGCGCGACCTGACGGCCGCCCAGGTGGTCGGCTTCGGCACGTCGGCGGATGCCGACTACCGCATCACCGGCATCGAGACGGACCGCAGCGGCACCCGCTTCACCCTCACCGCGCCTCCCGTCCGTGGTGGCGACAGCCAGCCTGGAGGCACGGATCGCCTCCCCGAGACCGTCGACGTCCGCCTCGCGATCCTCGGTGAGCACCACGCCATGAACGCGTCCGCCGCGCTCACGGTGGCCCACCGCTGGGGCGTGCCCCTCGCCTCCGGCGCCGCGGCGCTCGCGTCGATGACGCGCGCCGAGCGCTGGCGCATGGAGCTCCTCCAAGGCGGCCCGGAGGGCGTCACGATCATCAACGACGCGTACAACGCGTCCCCCGACTCCACCGCAGCGGCGTTGCGGACCCTGGCGCAGATCGTGCGCCCGGGGGAGCGGACCGTCGCCGTGCTCGGCGAGATGGCCGAGCTCGGGGAGTTCTCGACGGAGGAGCACGACCGCATCGGTCGGCTCGTCGTCCGTCTCGGCATCGGGCAGCTCGTGGTCGTCGGCCGCGCCGCCCTGCCGATCCACCAGGCCGCCACCCTCGAGGGATCGTGGGACGGCGAGTCCGTGTTCATCGAGGACGTCGACGACGCCGTCCACTCCGTGCAGGACATGCTCCGCCCCGGCGACGTGGTCCTCGTCAAGTCCTCGAAGTCCGCCGAACTGCGATTCCTCGGCGACCGCCTCGGAGGTGTCACCGAATGATCGCCCTCCTGATCGCCGGCGCCGTGTCGCTGGTGTTCACACTGCTGCTCACGCCGCTGTTCATCAAGCTGTTCCACCGCCTCGGCTGGGGACAGTTCATCCGCGACGACGGCCCGCAGTCGCACCACACGAAGCGCGGCACGGCGACGATGGGTGGCATCGTCCTCATCATCGGCGCGGTGCTCGGCTACTTCGTCGGGCACCTGGTCGGCCGTGACTCGATCACGCTGTCCGGCCTGCTCGTCCTGTTCCTGATGGTCGGCCTCGGCTTCGTCGGATTCATCGACGACTTCCTCAAGGTCCGGCGTCAGCGGAGCCTCGGGCTCGGTGGCTGGGCGAAGGTGCTCGGGCAGGTGATCGTCGGCGTGATCTTCGCGACCGTCGCGCTCGTCGTCCCGACCGCGAACGGCAAGCCGCCGGCGTCGACCATGGTCTCGGCGATCCGGGACATCCCGTGGCTCGACTTCATGGCGCTCGGCACCGTGATCGGCACCATCCTGTTCCTCGCGTGGATCGTCCTGCTGACGGTGTCGACGTCGAACGGCGTCAACGTGGCGGACGGTCTCGACGGCCTCGCGACCGGCTCGAGCATCCTGGCGATCGGCTCGTACGTGATCATCGGGTTCTGGCAGTCGAACCAGCTGTGCGGCGGCGCTCGCCTCGACGCCAGCACCGAGCACGCCTGCTACACGGTGACGAACCCGCTCGACCTCGCGGTCGTCGCGGCGGCGGTCTGCGGCGGGCTGATCGGCTTCCTCTGGTACAACACGTCGCCGGCGCAGATCTTCCTCGGCGACACCGGTTCGCTCGGCCTCGGCGGTGCCCTGGCAGGTCTCGCGATCCTCAGCCGGACGGAGCTCCTGCTCGTCCTCATCGGCGGCCTGTTCTTCATCGTCACCGGCTCGGTCATCCTGCAGCGGGCGTACTTCAAGATCACCCACGGCAAGCGCATCTTCCGGATGAGTCCGCTGCACCACCACTTCGAGTTGAAGGGGTGGGCCGAGGTGACCGTCGTCGTCCGGTTCTGGATCATCGCGGGACTCTGCGTCGCGGCCGGTGTCGGACTCTTCTACCTGGAATGGATCGCACGAGTTGGTTGACGCCGCCCCGACGCCCGCCGGTCGCCTCGACGGCCTCGACAGCTGGTACGCCGAGGGCTGGAAGGGGCTGAACGTCGCCGTCCTGGGCCTCGGCGCCACCGGGTTCTCGGTCGCCGACACCCTCGTCGAGCTCGGCAGTGCGGTGACGGTCTACTCGACCGACGCGCCGTCGGACAGCGTCGAGCTGCTCGACGTGATCGGCGCGCAGTTCGTGCAGACGCCGCTGGACTCGGTGCCCGAGGCGCTCGAGACGCAGGCGCCGGACGTCGTCATCGTGTCACCGGGCCTGCCGCCGCACAACGCCACCGTGCAGTGGTCCGTCGCGAACAGCACCGTCTGGGGCGACATCGAGCTCGCCTGGCGCGTGCGCGACAAGGTCGTTCGCGGCCCGGTCGCCGCCCCCTGGGTGACGATCACCGGAACGAACGGCAAGACCACCACGACGCAGCTGACCACGGCGATGTTCGAGGCCGGGGGACTGCGTGCCGTGTCCTGCGGCAACATCGGCGTGCCCGTGCTCGACGTCGTCCGCGACCCGGACGGCTTCGACGTCCTGGTGGTGGAACTGTCGAGCCACCAGCTGCACTACATGCCGACGTCCGGCGACGGTGCCGTGGTGCCCCTCGCCAGCGCCTGCCTGAACATCGCCGACGACCACCTCGAGTGGCACGGCTCCGCCGAGGCCTACCGCGCCGCCAAGGCCAAGGTCTACGAGCGCACCGTGATGGCGTGCGTCTACAACACGACCGACGAGGTCACCCGCCACATGGTCGAGGAGGCCGACGTGGTCGAGGGCTGCCGTGCCGTCGGCTTCGGCCCCGGCATCCCCGCGCCCGGTGACGTCGGGGTCGTCGAGGACGTCCTGTGCGACCGCGCCTTCGCCGAGAACCGGCAGAGCAGCGCGCTCGAACTCGCGACCGTCGCCGACCTCGAGCAGGCCGGCCTCGCGAGCCCGCACATGACGATGAACGTCCTCGCCGCCGCTGCGCTCGCCCGTGCCGCGGCCGTGCAACCGAGCGCGATCCGGTCGGCCGTGCAGGGCTTCCACGCGGACCACCACCGCACCGAGCTCGTCGCCACCGCCGACGGGATCACCTGGGTCGACGACTCGAAGGCGACGAACCCGCACGCGGCCACCGCGTCGCTCGCGTCGTTCGACACGGTCGTGTGGATCGTCGGGGGCCTGTTCAAGGGCGTCGACGTCGACGGACTCGTCGAGCGCTTCGGGCCGGACGTCCGGGCCGTCGTGGTGATCGGCACCGACCGTGCGCCCGTCCTCGAGGCATTCGCGCGACACGCGCCCGGGGTGCCCGTCCTGCAGGTCGAAGCAGCGGACACTGATCAGGTCATGCCCGAGGCGGTCCGGCATGCCGCATCGGTCGCGAGGCCGGGCGACACGGTCCTCCTCGCCCCCGCCGCGGCGTCGTTCGACCAGTTCGGCTCCTACGCGGACCGGGGCGAGCGCTTCGCGGCCGCGGTCCACGAGCACCTGGGAGGCAACGCCGATGGCGACGACGGATCTTCCGCAGGGGCGTAACGGCCGCGACCGGGGCGCTCGGACGACGTCGAGCACGAGCACGAGCGCGGGTGCCGCGACCACGCGCACCACGAACCGCGCCGTCGTCGCCGTCAAGAACGTCTTCGTCGCCGAGTCCAGCACGTTCTACACGATCCTCGGCGTCACGCTCTTCCTCGTCGTCTTCGGCGTCGTCATGGTGCTGTCGTCGTCGAGCGTCGAGCAGTACGCCGCGACGCACGACTTCTTCGGCGCGGCGTCCCGTCAGGGCCTGTACGCCGTGCTCGGCGTGCCGCTCATGCTCATCGTCAGTCGTGTGCCGGCGAGGCTCTGGCGGAAGTGGGCCATGCGGCTGCTCGGGCTCGCCCTGGCGTTGCAGTTGCTCGTGTACACGCCCCTCGGCATCGACGTGCAGGGCAACCGGAACTGGATCGGCATCGGCACCTGGTTCACCGCGCAGCCGTCCGAGGTCGTCAAGCTCGGGCTGGTGCTCGGCATCGGCGCGATCATGTACGTCAAGCGGGACAAGCTCGACGACTGGAAAGAGGTCTTCATCCCGGTCGGGATCGCCTCGCTCCTGTCCCTCGGGCTGGTGATCCTCGGTGGCGACCAGGGCACCGCGATGATCATGCTCATCCTGGTGCTCGGTGCGCTCTACGTCGGTGGGGCCCGGGCGAAGCACCTGCTCACCGGCGTGGTCGCGATGGCCGTGCTGCTGCCGTTCGTCACGATGGCGTCGTCGTCCCGTCAGGTCCGCATCAGCGCCTGGTTGTCCGGCTGCACGGACTCGAACCAGTACGCCGACCTGTGCTGGCAGCCCGTGCACGGCATGTGGGCACTGGCGTCGGGCGGCGTGTTCGGCGTCGGGCTCGGCAACTCGAAGGCGAAGTGGTCCTGGCTGCCCGAGGCGGACAACGACTACATCTTCGCGATCATCGGCGAGGAGCTCGGGCTGATCGGTGCCGTCGTCGTCCTGGCGCTCTTCGTGGTGCTCGCCGTCAGCATGGTCAAGGTCATCCGGCAGTCGAAGGACCCGTTCGTGAAGACCGTCACGGGCGGCATCCTCGCCTGGATCATCGGCCAGGCCCTCGTGAACATCGCCGTGGTCCTCGGCCTGCTGCCGGTCCTCGGCGTCCCCCTCCCACTCATCTCGGCCGGTGGGTCCGCGCTGATCATGACGCTCGTCGCCATCGGCGTCGTGCTGTCGTTCGCGCGCGACCTCCCCGGCAAGAACGGCCCGTCCGGCCGTGACCCCCTCGACGGCCCGACCGGCCGCAGCACCCTGAACGGAACACTCCGGTGAGCACGTACCTCTTCGCCGGCGGCGGCACCGCCGGTCACGTCAACCCGCTGCTCGCGGTCGCCGACCGGCTGACCGAGCGCGACGCGGACGCCGAGGTCATCGTCCTCGGCACCGCCGAGGGGCTCGAGTCCCGGCTCGTCCCGATGCGCGGCTACGAGCTGCTGACCATCCCGCGCCTGCCGTTCCCGCGCAAGCCGAACGCGGCCGCGCTCCGCTTCCCCCAGCGCTTCTGGGGCGCCGTCAAGCGCACCGAGCAGATCATCCGCGAGCACGACGTCGAGGTCGTCCTCGGCGTCGGTGGCTACGCGGCCGCCCCGGCGTACATCGCGGCGAAGCGAACCGGCACCCCGATCGTCGTGCACGAGCAGAACGCGAAGCCCGGCCTGGCGAACCGCCTGGCGGCCTTCCTCACCGAGCACGTCGGCCTGACCTTCTCGAACACGCGGCTCCGGCACGGCCGGCTCGTCGGCATGCCCCTGCGCCGCGAGATCGAGTCGCTCGACCGTCGCGCCAGCCGCGCCGAGGGCCTCGCCGAGTTCGGGCTGGACGCCGACCGCCCCGTCCTGCTCGTCACCGGCGGGTCGTCCGGCGCGCGCAGCATCAACCGCACGGTGAACAAGGCCGCTGCGACGATCGTCGGTGCCGGCTGGCAGGTCCTGCACGTCGTCGGCGGCAACTCGGACCTCGGCCCGAGCGACCTCGACGGCTACCACGTGCTGCAGTACTGCGACCGGATGGACCTGGCGTACGCCGCGAGCGACTTCGTGGTCTCGCGCGCCGGTGCCGGCATGGTCTGCGAGCTCACCGCCGTCGGGCTGCCGAGCGTCCTGGTGCCGTACCCTGTCGGCAACGGCGAGCAGCGCCACAACGCGAAGGACGTCGTCGACGCCGGGGGAGCGGTCCTCGTTGCCGACGCGGAATTCGACGAGGACTGGGTGACGTTCCAGCTCCTGAACATCCTGCAGGACCGGGCCCGGATCGCGGACATGACGGTGCGCGCCGGCAGCGTCGGGCACCGCGACGGCGCCGACCGGATGACCGACCTCGTCCTCGACGCGGCGACGCGCGCACGAGGCGTGAACGGCGCGAACGGCGCGGAGGACACGCCCGCCGCGCAGGACGACAGCACCACGGAGGAACGATGACCATCAAGCCGGACCTGACGCAGCCGATCCCGGACGACCTCGGCACGGTGCACTTCGTCGGCATCGGCGGCTCCGGCATGAGCGGCATCGCCCGGCTGTTCCTCGCCGCCGGCCACCGCGTGACGGGCAGTGACTCCCGCGAGACCGCCACCACCGGCACGATGCGCGACCTCGGCGCCGAGGTGCACATCGGCCACGACGCCGCGAACGTCGGCGACGCGGACACCATCGTCGTCACGAGCGCGCTCTGGCCGGACAACCCCGAACTCCTCGAGGCCCAGCGCCGCGGCCTGCCGGTCCTGCACCGCTCGCAGGCCCTCGCCGCGCTGATCGCCGAGCACCGCCTCGTCGCGGTCGCCGGTGCGCACGGCAAGACCACCTCGACGGGCATGATCGTCACCGCCCTGGTCGAGCTCGGCCTGGACCCGAGCTTCGTCAACGGCGGGGTCATCCAGTCGCTCGGCACCAGCTCGGCACCGGGTTCGAGCGACCTGTTCGTCGTCGAGGCCGACGAGTCCGACGGCTCGTTCCTGCTGTACGACGTCGCGGTCGCGCTCATCACGAACGTCGACGCCGACCACCTCGACCACTACGGCAGCGAGGAGGCCTTCACCGAGGCCTTCGTCGAGTTCGCCGCGAAGGCGTCCGAGCGGGTCGTCATCTCGAGCGACGACGCTGGCGCGAAGGCTGTCACCGCCGGTGTCCGCCAGCGGGAGGACGCCCCCGAGGTCGTCACCTTCGGCGAGGCCGCCGACGCCGACGTCCGCATCGAGGGGATCACCGAGTCCGCCGGGGTCGAGGTCGACTTCCGTGCCGGCGGTGCGGCGTACCACCTGACCCTCCGCGTACCCGGACGCCACAACGCGATCAACGCCGTCGGAGCGTTCGCCGTCCTGACCGGACTCGGCGTCGCCCCGGCGGACGCCATCCGTGGCATCGAGTCCTTCGGCGGCACCCAGCGCCGCTTCGAGCTGCACGGCGTCGAGCGCGGCGTGTCCGTGTACGACGACTACGCCCACCACCCGACCGAGGTCGCCGCGGCGCTCAGGGCCGCCCGCAACGTCGTCGGCGACGGTCGGATCATCGCGATCCACCAGCCGCACCTGTACTCCCGCACGCGCCTGATGGCCGGGGACTTCGCGAAGGTCTACGAGGAGCTCGCCGACCACACCGTCGTGCTCGACGTGTACGGCGCCCGCGAGGACCCGGAGCCCGGCGTGACCGGTGCCCTCGTGCAGGAGCGGTTCGCGGACCAGTCCCGCGTCGAGTTCCTGCCCGACTGGGACGAGGCCGCCGCCCGCGCTGCAGCCGTCGCGCGCGAGGGCGACATCATCATGACGCTGAGCTGCGGCGACGTGTACCGGATCATCCCGCAGGTCATCGGCGCGCTGCAGAACGACGAGAGCGCGCTCACCCGGTGAAGCGTCCTGAGGGGTTCGACGAGCGCCCGGCGCAGCCGGACGCGTCCGCCGGTGACGCCCAGGCGCCCCGGCAGCGCCGTGCCCCGCTGATCCCGCGGCGTCCGTCGCGGGATCCCCGGCAGGACGTCCGGGAGGCGCAGCCCGACCCCGCCCCGCAGGACGCGGTCGACGAACCGGTCGCCTCCACTGCCCCAGGGGAGCCCGGCACGTCGGCTCGCGACCGGGCGGGCGCGTTCGCCGGCGCTGCCGGTCGTCGGCTCGGTGCGGGGTTCTCGACCGTCAAGGACCGCCTCCGCGAGTACACCCCCGACGAGGACCACCCTGAGTCGCTCCAGGGACCGGACGCGACCGTCGAGGACCTGCACGCCGACGCGGACCGGCAGCACGACGACCACGAGGCCCCGATCGGCGCGGGCGTCCGCGCTGCCGAGACCGCGCGCGAGGCCCGGGTCGCCAAGCGCCGCCGTCGCCTGCTCGAACGGGCCGAGGTCCGCCGTTTCACCCGTCGCAGCCGGCACCGCCGCGCGGCCTGGATCACCGCCGCGAGCATCGTCCTGGTGTTCGGCGTCTCGATCCTCGTCGCGGTGTTCTCGCCGCTGATGGCCCTGCAGACGATCGAGATCAAGGGCACGAACCGCGTCGACGAGACCCAGCTCCGGCAGGCACTCTCCGACCAGCTCGGCACCCCGCTCGCCCGGCTCGACTTCGACGCCATCAAGAAGGACATCGCGGGCTTCCCCCTCATCGAGAGCTACGTCACCGAGGAAGCGCCGCCGCACACCCTGGTGGTGACCGTGACCGAGCGCACCCCGGTCGTGGCGGTGCGGTCGGGGAAGTCCTTCGACCTGGTGGACCCGGCCGGGATCGTCGTGCAGTCCTCGCCGAAGCAGCCTGCGAACATGCCCGTCGCCGACATCGGGAACGCGAAGCTCGGCTCGTCGGTGTTCCGCACCATGACCGAGGTCGTGCTGTCGCTGCCGTCGACGGTGCGGCAGCAGGTGACGAGCGTGAAGGCGTCGACCGCCGACGACGTGACGCTCACCCTGCAGGACGGCTCGAGCGTGGTCTGGGGCAACCCGGAGCAGTCGGACGCCAAGGCTGCCCTGCTCGCGGCCCTCGTGAAGGACCACGCGGCGCGGAACCCCGGCGTCGTCGTCGAGTACGACGTCAGTGCTCCGGACAACGGCATCATCCGCGCGAAGACGTAGCGGAAGAAGTCGCGGAATCGCGCGACACGCGGCGTGGCGGGGCGACAGCGCCCGGAGCGCACCCGTAGCGTCGATGCCAGCACCACATCTACCAGCATTGCCCCTGAACTTCAAGTAGAGGTTGAGGGTTCGACCGGAGGCCTGACTGACGTGACCACGAACCACAACTACCTCGCCGTCATCAAGGTCGTCGGTGTCGGCGGCGGCGGCGTGAACGCCGTCAACCGCATGATCGAGCTCGGCCTCCGTGGGGTCGAGTTCATCGCGATCAACACCGACGCACAGGCACTGCTCCTCAGCGACGCCGACGTCAAGCTCGACGTGGGTCGCGAGATCACCCGCGGCCTCGGCGCCGGCGCGGACCCCGAGGTCGGCCGTCGCGCCGCCGAGGACCACGCCGAGGAGATCGAGGAGGCCCTGGCGGGCGCCGACATGGTCTTCGTCACCGCCGGCGAGGGTGGCGGGACCGGCACGGGTGGTGCGCCCGTGGTCGCCCGCATCGCGAAGTCGATCGGTGCACTGACCATCGGTGTCGTCACCAAGCCGTTCAGCTTCGAGGGCAAGCGTCGTCAGTCCCAGGCCGAGAACGGCGTCGCCGGGCTCAAGGACGAGGTCGACACGCTCATCGTCGTGCCGAACGACCGCCTGCTCGAGATCAGCGACCGCGGCATCTCCATGGTCGAGGCCTTCGCGACCGCCGACCAGGTGCTCCTCGCCGGCGTGCAGGGCATCACCGACCTCATCACGACCCCTGGTCTCATCAACCTCGACTTCGCCGACGTCAAGTCGGTCATGCAGGGCGCGGGTTCCGCGCTCATGGGCATCGGCTCCTCGCGGGGCGCCGACCGTGCCATCAAGGCGGCCGAGCTCGCCGTCGCGTCCCCGCTGCTCGAGGCCTCGATCGACGGTGCGCACGGCGTGCTGCTCTCGATCCAGGGTGGATCGAACCTCGGCATCTTCGAGATCAACGACGCGGCTCGCCTGGTGCAGGAAGCCGTCCACCCCGAGGCGAACATCATCTTCGGTGCGGTCATCGACGACACCCTCGGCGACGAGGTCCGCGTGACCGTCATCGCCGCGGGCTTCGACGGTGGCGAGCCGCAGCAGCAGCAGAAGGAACGTCGCTCGAGCTACGTCGACCCCGAGGCCGGCGCGACCCTGCCCGTGGCGTCCGCCGTCGGCACCGGCTCGATCGAGGACTCGTCGCCCTCCTGGGCGTCGCAGGAGCACGAGGCGCCAGCGCAGCGCGCCGCCGACCCGGCGTTCGACGACGATGACGACGAACTCGACGTCCCCGACTTCCTGAAGTAAGCAGCGTTGTCAGACGACCCGCGCCTCCAGACCGACCCGTCACCAGACGGCGGACTGGAGGCGCGTCTCGCGTCCGTCAGGCAGGGCATCTCCGACGCGGCGCGAGCCGCAGGGCGGTCGGCGGACGAGCTGACGCTCGTCGTCGTCACGAAGTACCACCCGGCGTCGCTCGTCCGTGCACTCTCCGCGCTCGGCGTCACCGACGTGGGGGAGAACCGCCACCAGGAGGCGCAGGCGAAGGCCGCGGAACTCGCCGACCTGCCGCTGACGTGGCACTTCGTCGGGCAGCTGCAGTCGAAGAAGGCACGGCAGGTCCGGCGCTACGCGCACGTCGTGCAGTCGCTCGACCGGACGTCGGTCGTGGACGCCTTCGCCCCGAACGAGGCCGAACCCGAGCCACCCGTGGTCGACGGGTTCGTGCAGGTCAACCTCACCGACGACCCGGGTCGCGGAGGTGTGCAGCCCGACGACGTCGAGGCCATGGTGGCCCGGGTGCTCGCGACGGGCACGATCCGGTTGCGCGGTGTCATGGCCGTGGCGCCGCTCGACGAGGAGCCCCGCGCGGCCTTCGCCCGGCTCCGTTCGATCTCCGAGCGGGTGGTGTCGCTCGCGCCGGACGCCACGGACATCTCCGCGGGGATGAGCGGCGACTACGCCGAGGCGATCGCGGAGGGCGCGACACACCTCAGGATCGGCACCGCAATCACGGGAGAACGGCCGGTCACGCCCTAGCCTCGTCCCAAGGGCATCCACGAGCACGAACTCCGGAGGAACCATGGCCAACCCGCTGAAGAAGACGATGGTCTACCTCGGCCTCGCCGACGAGGAACTCGAGTACGAGGACGAGCAGCCGCAGCAGCAGCCCGCGCGGCAGCAGTCCGCTCCGGCCGCGGCCCCGACGCCGGCTCCGGTCGCGCAGGAGGCCCCCGCGCCCGCCGCGGCGCCCGTGGCCCCCGCTCCCGTCGAGACCAAGACGCACACCCACCAGCGCGGCGCCCAGGTCACCCCGCTCCGCCGCTCGCACACGACCGCACAGAAGGCAGCACCGGTCCAGGAAATGAACGAGATCCTCACCGTCCACCCGCGCGAGTACAAGGACGCCCAGTCCATCGCCGAGAGCTTCCGCGACGGCATCCCCGTCATCATCAACCTCTCGCAGATGACCGAGGCGGACGCCCGTCGCATGATCGACTTCGCCTCCGGCCTGTCGCTCGGTCTCTACGGCAAGATCGAGCGGGTCACCAACAAGGTGTTCCTCCTCTCCCCGGCGCACGTCGCGGTGAGCGGTGAGGCGCCTGAGGTAGAGTCCGACATCGAGGCGTCCTTCTTCGCCCAGTCCTGAGTCCCTCAGGCCCACCCGCCCCGTGAGCGTCGTCACGTGACGACGCCCACCCGAGCCGAGCGAGCCCCATCGTGTCCGCGATCTTCACGATCCTGTACTTCCTCCTCCTGCTCTACTTCTTCACGATGTGGGGGCGGTTCGCGCTCGACATCGTGCAGGCGTACAACCGCTCCTGGCGGCCCCGCGGGGGACTCCTCGTGGTCTCCGAGTTCGTCTACACCGTGACCGATCCGCCGATCCGCACCGTCCGCAGGGCGCTCCCGCCGCTGCGGATGGGGCCGGTGGCGCTCGATTTCGGGTGGACGATCGTGATGCTCGTCGTCATCATCGCGATGACGGTCGTCCGCTACTTGATCTAGCCGCGGTTCAGCCGCGACACGCGCCACGCCAGGGCACGGTTCACGGTTCACAGTCGCCGTCGGTGTACGGTGGTCGGGATCGATGCTCGCCCCGGCGTGGCATCCGCACCGCCCGGTACGACTGGTACATTCGGTCGGACCGAGACGGTTCCACACGTTCAGCAGTTCTATTGAGGTGACGGCAATGGCTTTGACGCCGGAAGACGTAGTCAACAAGCGGTTCCAGCCGACGAAGTTCCGCGAGGGCTACGACCAGGACGAGGTCGACGACTTCCTCGACGAGGTCGTGGTCGAGCTGCGCCGCCTGACGGCCGAGAACGACGAGCTCCGTCAGCGCCTGCAGGCCGCCGAGTCGGCGCCGAAGCCGGCCCAGGCCGAGCAGCCCGCTCCGGTCGCGACCCCCGAGCCCGAGCCGGAGCCCGCCCCCGTGGCCGCTGCGCCGGAGCCCGCTCCGGTCGCCGCCGCCGCTCCGGCCACCACGGTCTCCGCGGACGAGGACACCGAGGGCACCACCAACCTCCTCACCCTGGCCCGCCGTCTCCACGAGGAGCACGTGCGCGAGGGCATCGAGAAGCGCGACGCGCTCATCGCCGAGGGCACCGCCCAGGCCGCCCGCCTCGTCTCCGAGGCCGAGGCCAAGCAGCGCCAGATCATCGCCGACACCGAGAACACGAACCGTCAGCGTGTCGCGGTGCTCGAGCAGGAGCAGCGCCAGCTCGAGGGCAAGATCGACGAGCTCCGTACCTTCGAGCGCGACTACCGTGCGCAGCTCAAGAGCTACATCCAGGGGCAGCTCAACGAGCTGGACGGCTCGGCCCCCGAGCAGTCCGGTCTCACCCCCGCGCCGGCATCGGCGCAGGGCGTCGGCAACTGACGTTGTCGCGACCAGCTCCACGAGCGAAGGTCAGTGTCCGCGCTATCGCGGCACTGGCCTTCGCCGCTGTCGTGGTGGTGGCACTCGACCAGGGCGTGAAGGCGCTCGTCGTCGCCAACCTGCCGTACGGCACCGTCGTCCCCGTGCTGGGCAACGCGCTGCAGCTCCTGTACGTGCGGAACCCCGGCGCCGCGTTCTCGTTCGCGGTGAACATGACCTGGGTGTTCTCGATCGTGTCGACCGCCGTCGTGGTCGCGATCATCGTCTTCGCCCGGCGCATCCGCTCGATGTGGTGGGCGCTCGTGCTCGGCATGCTGCTCGGCGGTGCCCTCGGGAACCTGCTCGACCGGCTCTTCCGTGAGCCCGGCTTCGGTCGTGGCCACGTGGTGGACTTCATCTCGACGCCGTGGATGATGCCCGCGATCTACAACATCGCCGACTCGTTCATCTGCGTCAGCATGGTGATCTTCGTCCTGCTCGTGATCTTCGGTGTGAACCTCGACGGCTCCCGCGCCCTCACCGCGAAGCAGCAGCGCGCGGCGGACGCGGCGGCGACCACGTCGGCACCCGAGGGCGTCACGCCGGACGCACCCCGCGACGCCACGGCGGCAACGGTGACCGACGACCCGCGCGCGCCGCGTGACGGGCGGGACACCCTCGGGCACGACGCCACGTGACCGAGTCGCGTTCCCTGCCGGTCCCGGACGGGCTCGCCGGTGAGCGTGTCGACGCCGCCATCGCCAAGCTCCTCGGGTTCAGCCGATCGTTCGCGGCCGACGTCGTCGCGGCCGGTGGCGTGACCGTCGACGGGGTCACCGTGGACAAGTCCGACCGGCTGCACGCCGACTCGTGGCTCCAGGTCGAGTGGACCCCGAAGGAAGCGCCCCGGATCATCCCGGTCGAGGTCCCCGGCATGACGGTCGTCCACGACGACGACGACATCGTCGTGGTCGACAAGCCCGTCGGCGTCGCGGCGCACCCGTCGCCCGGCTGGGACGGCCCGACCGTCCCCGGTGGACTCGCAGCGGCCGGGTTCACGATCGCGACCTCCGGCGCCGCTGAGCGTGCGGGCATCGTGCACCGGCTCGACGTCGGGACCTCCGGCCTCATGGTCGTCGCGAAGACCGAGCTGGCCTACACGCACCTCAAGCGGGCGTTCAAGGAGCGCACGGTCGAGAAGGTCTACCACGCGCTCGCGCAGGGGCACCCCGACCCGACCTCCGGCACCGTCGACGCGCCCATCGGCCGGCACCCCTCGAGCGACTGGAAGTTCGCGGTCACGGCCGACGGCAAGCCGAGCGTGACGCACTACGCGACGCTCGAGGCCTTCCGGTCCGCGACCCTCCTCGAGGTCCACCTGGAGACCGGGCGCACCCACCAGATCCGGGTGCACATGGCGGCGACCCGGCACCCGCTCGTCGGCGACACGATGTACGGGGCCGACCCGGTGCTCGCGAACGAGCTCGGGCTGACCCGGCAGTGGCTCGACGCGGTGCGGCTCGGGTTCGAGCACCCGCGGACGGGGCAGTGGGTGTCGTACTCCGCGGAGTACCCGGACGACCTGCAGCTGGCGCTGGACCGCATCCGCGCCGCGTAGCGGCGCCGCGCGGGCTCGGCTGTGCCGAGGTGCCGAAATCTCGGCATCTCGTGGCGCTGACGCTCGTCGCGTGGAACCTCGACGGCGCGCGTGCGGCGTGTCGTGCGCCCACGGGGTCGCGCCCCGCGCGTGGCGCGGCCGCCTGCGGGCCTGGAGGCGCGTGGCGGGGCCGTCCCGCGCCTCCAGGCCGTCGTGGGCCGCGCTCACCCCGCACGGTGCGCAGGAACGGTCGGGTCACCGTGCGCGACCCGGGTCACTCGGCGGTCGCGGTGACGGACTGCGCGACGGGGGGAGCCGGCGTGGCAGCGGCAGGCTGCCGGCCCGGCAGCAGGAACGCCATCGCGGTGGCGAACGCCGTCACACCGATCGCCCACCAGAACGCCTGCTGGAACGCCGCGGCCGCGTCCCCTCCGGCAGCCGCCCCGGCGAGGACGACCGCGAGCACGGCGGTGCCGAACGCGCCGCCGAGCTGCTGCGCGAGGCGCGTGATCGTGCTGGCGTGCGGCATCTCCGGTCGTGCGAGCCCGACGAACCCGACCGCCATGATCGGGATCATCACCGCGCCCAGGCCGATGCCACGGACCACGAGCACCAGGCCGATCCACCACGGGCTCGTCGAGCCGTCGGCGAACGCGAAGGGGACCGTCGCCAGGAGGACGACCGCGAAGCCGACGACCGCCACGGTCCTCGCGCCGATGCGGTCGGTCAGGCGTCCCGCCAGGGACCGGCTGAGCAGCGACCCCACGCCCTGCGGGATGAGGAGGAGACCGGCACCGAGGGCATCGGCGCCGCGCAGCTCCTGGAAGGACAGCGGGAGGAGGAGCATGCCGCCGTAGAGCGCCGCGCCCATCAGGAACATCAGGGTCGAGGCTGCGGCGAGGGGGCGGTGCCGCAGGAGTGCCAGGTCGACCAGGGCACGGTCCCGCCGCCGGGTCGCCCACGACACGAACGCGACGAGCAGCACCAGCCCGGCGGCGAGCGGGGCCCAGACGTCGGGCCGGGCGAAGCCGTCGCTCCGGCTGGCGTTGCTCAGGCCGTAGAGGACCCCGACGACGGCGGGGGAGAGGAGCGCCAGGCCGACGGCGTCGAGCCGGGCCGTGCCGACCGGACCGTCAGCGGGGATGAACCGCCACGCCAGGACCAACCCGACGACCGCGAACGGGACGTTCACCCAGAACAGCCACGGCCAGCTGCCGGCTCCGAGGATCAGGCCGCCGATGACCGGGCCGAGGATCGGACCGAGTGCGGTGGGCAGCGAGGCGACGGACATCAGCTTGCCGACGTTCCGCCCGCCGGCCGCCTGCATGAGCAGGGTCGTCAGCAGCGGCATCATCGCGCCGGCACCGATGCCCTGGACGACCCGGAAGACGATGAGGCTGGAGACGTCCCAGGCGAGGGAGCAGAGCACGCTCCCGACCAGGAAGACGACGAGCGACGCCATCCAGAGCCGTCGGCCGCCGAGGCGGTTCTGCAGCCAGCCGACGATCGGCACGGTCACGCCCATCGCGAGGAGGTAGCCGGTGCTCACCCACTGGATCGTGTCGACGCTGGCGTGCAGGTCGTGGCTCAGGGTGTGCAGGGCGACGCTGACGATCGTCGAGTCGAACAGCGGGGCCATCGCGCCGACGATCAGGGCGATGGCGAGTCTGGTGAGGTTCCGGTCCACGGTGCTCCTTGGATACGTGATCGTTTCTTAATGAGCACGACGGTAGCCTTCGGGGTTAAGATACGCAAGTGGATCTTGTGAAGACGCGACGGCGCGGTGCCGAGCTCGAGGAAGCGTTGCTCGACGCCGCGTGGGCCGAGCTGCAGGAGGTCGGGTACGCCGCGCTGACCTACGACGGGGTGGCTGCCCGGGCGGGGACCTCGAAGCCCGTCCTCTACCGGCGCTGGCCGGGCAAGGTCGACCTCGTGCTCGCGGCGCTGCAGCACGGCGGCCTGTTCTCGCGGCGGGAGCTGGTCGACACCGGCTCGCTCCGCGGTGACGTGCTCCGGGCGCTCCGCGACTTCAACGCGTACCGCTCTGGGTTCATGGCGGCGATCAGCGTCTACATGGCGAGCATCAACGTCGAGACCGGGCTGTCACCCGCCGACCTCCGCGACCGCCTGCTCGGCGGACGGGAGACCATCGGCCGCGTGATGCTCGAACGCGCGGTCGCCCGCGGCGAGATCCCGGCGCGGGACTGGCCCGACGGGATCGCCTCGCTGCCGTCCGACCTGGTGCGCCACGACCTCGTGATGTCGCTCAAGCCCCTGCCGGACCGTCGGATCGTCGAGATCGTCGACGACATCTGGCTGCCCCTCGTGCGCTGACCGGGGCGACGCGCTCGACGCGCCCGGGAATGTGGGTGGGCGAGGTTAGGCTGTTCCCACCCCGCAGCAGACCGTACGAACCGGAGGTTCCGTGTCGGATTCCGACTCCTTCGTCCACCTGCACGTGCACAGCGAGTACTCGATGCTCGACGGTGCCGCCAGGCTCTCCGACCTCGTGGCGGAGACCGCCGCCCAGGGCATGCCCGCCGTGGCGGTGACCGACCACGGCAACATGTTCGGCGCGTTCGAGTTCTGGAAGGCCGCGAAGGCCGGCGGCGTCAAGCCGATCATCGGGACCGAGGCGTACATCACGCCGCGCACGCACCGGTCGGACAAGACCCGTGTGCGCTGGGGCGACGGCGGCGGCGACGACGTGTCGGGTTCCGGTTCGTACACGCACATGACGATGTTCGCCGAGAACACCACGGGCATGCACAACCTGTTCCGGCTGTCGTCGAAGGCGTCACTCGAGGGGTACTACTTCAAGCCGCGCATGGACATCGAGCTGCTGCAGGAGTACCACGAGGGCATCATCGCGACGACGGGCTGCCCCTCCGGTGAGATCCAGACGCGTCTGCGGCTCGGGCAGTACGACGAAGCCCGCCAGGCCGCGGCGGACTACCGCGACATCTTCGGCAAGGAGAACTACTTCGCCGAGGTCATGGACCACGGGCTCGAGATCGAGCGACGGATCATGAGCGACCTGATCCGCCTGGCGAAGGACCTCGACATCCCGCTGGTCGGCACGAACGACCTGCACTACACGCACTCCCACGACGCCAAGTCGCACGCGGCGCTGCTCTGCGTGCAGTCCGGCTCGACCCTGAACGACCCGAACCGCTTCAAGTTCGACGCCGACGAGTTCTACCTGAAGACCCCGCAGCAGATGCGCCACGTCTTCCGCGACAACCCCGAGGCCTGCGACAACACGCTGCTCATCGCCGAGCGCTGCAACGTCGAGTTCGACACCACGGCGAACTACATGCCGAAGTTCCCGGTGCCCGAGGGCGAGACCGAGCACTCCTGGTTCGAGAAGGAGGTCGCGGCGGGGCTGCAGTACCGCTACCCGGGCGGCATCACGAAGGAAGTCCAGGAGCGCGCCGACTACGAGGTCGGGATCATCAACCAGATGGGCTTCCCGGGGTACTTCCTCGTGGTCGCCGACTTCATCAACTGGTCGAAGAACAACGGCATCCGCGTCGGTCCTGGTCGTGGTTCCGGTGCCGGCTCGATGGTGGCGTACGCGATGCGCATCACCGACCTCGACCCCATCCGGCACGGTCTGATCTTCGAGCGGTTCCTCAACCCGGACCGCGTCTCGATGCCCGACTTCGACGTCGACTTCGACGACCGGCGCCGCGGTGAGGCGATCAAGTACGTCACCGAGAAGTACGGGTCGGAGCGCGTCGCGCAGATCGTCACGTACGGCACGATCAAGGCGAAGCAGGCGTTGAAGGACTCCTCGCGCGTCCTCGGCTTCCCGTTCGGCATGGGCGAGAAGCTCACGAAGGCGATGCCGCCGCCCGTGATGGGCAAGGACATCCCGCTCACCGGGATCTTCGACAAGGACCACCCCCGCTACAAGGAGGCCGTCGACGTCCGGACGGTCGTCGAGACCGACCCCGAGGCGAAGACGGTGTTCGACACCGCGCTCGGGCTCGAGGGCCTGAAGCGCCAGTGGGGCGTGCACGCGGCCGGCGTGATCATGTCGAGCGACCCGCTGATCGACATCATCCCCGTGATGAAGCGCGAGCAGGACGGCCAGATCGTCACGCAGTTCGACTACCCGGCCGCGGAGTCGCTCGGCCTGATCAAGATGGACTTCCTGGGGCTCCGCAACCTCACGATCATCAGTGACGCCCTCGACAACATCAAGACGAACCGTGGGATCGAGCTCGACCTCGAGACCATGGGGCTCGAGGACCCCGAGGCCTACGCGCTCCTGCAGCGCGGCGACACCCTCGGTGTGTTCCAGCTCGACGGCGGGCCCATGCGTGGGCTCCTCCGCCTGATGAAGCCCGACAACTTCGAGGACATCTCCGCGCTCATCGCCCTGTACCGTCCGGGGCCGATGGGTGCGAACTCGCACACGAACTACGCGCTCCGCAAGAACGGCGAGCAGGCGATCACGCCGATCCACCCGGAGCTCGAAGAACCGCTGCAGGACATCATCGGCACGACCTACGGCCTGATCATCTACCAGGAGCAGGTCATGGCCATCGCGCAGAAGGTCGCGGGGTTCTCCCTCGGCCAAGCGGACATCCTCCGCCGCGCGATGGGCAAGAAGAAGAAGTCGGAACTGGACAAGCAGTACGCCGGCTTCGAGAAGGGCATGCAGGACAACGGCTACTCGGCCGCTGCCATCAAGACGCTGTGGGACATCCTGCTGCCGTTCTCCGACTACGCGTTCAACAAGGCGCACTCCGCTGCCTACGGCGTGGTGTCGTTCTGGACCGCGTACCTCAAGGCGCACTACCCGGCCGAGTACATGGCGGCGCTGCTGACCTCCGTCGGTGACGCCCGTGACAAGCTCGCCCTGTACCTCAACGAGTGCCGCCGCATGGGCATCAAGGTCATGCCGCCGGACGTCAACGAGTCGATCGGCTTCTTCGCGGCCGTCGGTGACGACATCCGCTTCGGCATGGGCGCGATCCGCAACGTCGGCTTCAACGTGGTCGACGACATCGTGAAGGCCCGCACCGAGAAGGGCGCGTTCGAGTCCTTCCACGACTTCCTCCGCAAGATCCCGATCTCGTCCGCGAACAAGCGAACGGTCGAGTCGCTGATCAAGGCCGGTGCGTTCGACGAGTTCGGCGACAGCCGGCGGGCGCTCGTGGAGATCCACGAGGCCGCGGTCGAGGGTGCGGTGAAGGTCAAGCGCGACGAGGCCCACGGCAACGTCGGGTTCGACTTCGACTCGCTGTTCGCCGAGGTCGCCGAGGAGCAGCCCGAGACGGCCACCGTCTCGCAGGTGCCGGACCGCCCGGAGTGGTCGAAGCGGGACAAGCTCGCGTTCGAGCGCGACATGCTCGGCCTGTACGTGTCCGACCACCCGTTGGCCGGGCTCGAGATCGAGCTCGCGAAGCACCAGTCGATCACCATCGCCGACCTCATCGGCGCGGACGACTCGGTGGAGGGCGAGACCGTCACGGTCGCCGGCCTGCTGACGAGCGTGCAGCACCGGGTGGCGAAGACGAGCGGCAACCCGTACGGCATCGTCCAGATCGAGGACTTCGGCGGCGAGATCGGCGTGATGTTCCTCGGCAAGACGTACCAGGAGTTCGGGCCGTCGCTCGTGGCCGACTCGATCGTGGTCCTGCGCGGTCGGGTCAACGTCCGCGACGACGGCAAGGCCCTGCACGCCGTGAGCATGTTCCAGCCGAACGTCGGCGACGCGATGGGGTCCGGCCCGCTCACCCTGAGCCTGCCGGAGCGCCAGGCGACGACATCGACGGTGACCGAGCTCGCCGCGGTCCTCGGGCGACACCAGGGGGAGACCGAGGTCCGCCTCAAGCTCCTCAAGGACGACGTCGCGCGGACCTTCGAGTTGCCGTTCCCGGTGAACCTCACACCCGACCTGTTCGGCGAGCTGAAGAGCCTGCTCGGCCCGCGCTGCCTGGTGTGACGATGGCCGGGCACCGCATCTTCGGCATGCCGTTCGCCGCCGTGTACCCGCACTACCTGGCGAAGGTGGAGCGCAAGGGGCACACCAAGGCGGAACTCGACACGGTCATCGAGTGGCTCACCGGGTTCGACGACGCGGCGCTCGCCCGGCACCTCGCTGACGAGACCACGTTCGAGGACTTCTTCGCCGCCGCACACCTCAACCCGAACGCCCCGCTCATCACCGGGGTGATCTGCGGCGTGCGGATCGAGGAGCTCGAGGACCCGCTGATGCGGCAGATCCGGTACCTCGACAAGCTCGTCGACGAGGTCGCGAAGGGTCGGCCGATGGCGAAGGTGCTGCGGACCGCGTGAGTCAGCCCGACGCCGGCGTGCTGCGCGCCTTCGGTGCGGACGGAGCATCCCTCGAGCGGCTCGTCGGCGGTCGGGGGCTGACGTGGCGCGCCGGTGACGTGGTGCTGCGCCCGCACGACGGCGCGGCCGTGACGGACTGGCGCGCGACCGTCGTGGCCGAGTTGCCGCACACCTCGGCGTTCCGGACCCCGCGGCCGATCGCCACGGCGGACGGCTCCTGGCGGGCGGGGGACTGGGAGGCCTGGGAGTTCGTGCCCGGCCGCGCCGACGAGCGCCGCGTCGAGGACGTCCTCCGTGCCGGGCAGGCCTTCCACCGCGCGCTCGCACACCTGGACCGTCCGGCCTTCCTCGTCACCGGGGCGGGTCCGGTCCGGCCCGACGACGCCTGGAGCCGAGCCGACCGCATGGCGTGGGAGGAGGAACCGCTGCCCCGGGACCCGTCGCTCGACCGCATCGCCGCCGCGTTCCGGCCGGTCCGGGCGCCGTCCCAGCTCGTGCACGGCGACCTGCTCGGCAACGTCCTGTTCGCCGACGGGCACCCGCCGACCGTCATCGACTGGCCGCCGTACTGGCGGCCGGCCGGGCTCGGCTCCGCCGTCGCCGCGGTCGACGCCGTCTGCTGGCACGGGTTCCCACTCGGTCGCCTCGGCGCGCTCGGCGACGGGATCGCCGAGTGGTCGCAGCTGCTGGTCCGCGCGCTCGCGTTCCGCATCGCGACGCTGCACGTGCTCGGTGGGTGGGACACGGCCGGGGCGGACCGGCACCGGTCCGTCATCGACGCACTCGTCTGACGGCCTGGACGCACGGGTCGGGGCCGCCACGTGCCTCCAGGCCCGGTGGGTGGTCGCGTTCGCGGTCGTGCGTCAGCCGGTCACGGTCAGCCGGCGGTGCTGCTCCACGATGGATCCGGAACGAGGTGTCCAGACGGTGAAGCCGTCGACACTCGTGCGGCGGAGGTCCTCGCGGTGGTCGCGCAGGAACGTCGTCACCTCGTCGGAGGGCGGGAAGCGCCGGTCGTCCCCGACCACGAGGGCGACGAACGGACCGTCGTCGGTCTCCATCGAGCCGCGACCGGCGAAGTACGGATCCGTGAGCGTCGGGGTCGCCGCGGCGAACAGGACACCGCCCGCGGATCGATCGTGGTCGTCGAGCCACCGGGCGACGAGGGCGATGCCCGTCGGGTGCGTCCGGGCGATCGAGACACTGTCCGCGGCTGCCGGGACCGCCAGGGCCACGACGAGGACGGCAACCGCGACCGCTCCGATCGGAGCCCGGACGGCCGTGGCCACGCGACTGATCCCCAGCGCTGCGAGTGCGATGAGCAGTGGCATCCAGGCGGCGTAGTAGTTCGCGAGGGCGATGTGGGCGACGAACGTGTAGAAGACCACGAGCAGGCCGAGGGCGGTCCCGAGGAAGGCGACGAGCCGCCCGGGGCGCAGGAGCAGGGCCGCCAGGAGTCCCAGGACGAGCACGACGGCCGTGACCGTGCCGACGCCGTGCCACAGGAAGTACGCGTTCGCCCACCACGGTGCGAACGTGTGGACCTCTCCCGCGATGCTGAGTGGGTGTCCGTTCTCGTTCTGGCCGTTCTGGAACCGGATCATGTACTCGATCGCGGACCGCATGCCCATCGGCGCGTAGAGGGCGACCACGGCCAGCACGAAGGCGATCAGCCACGCGACTCCGCCAGTGAGGAGCCGCCGCGGCTGCCGGAAGAGCAGCGGCAGGAGGACGAACGCCGGCAACAGCACGATGGTCGAGGCCTTCGACGTCACCGAGAACGCGAACAACACGCCGGAGACCGGGGCGAGCCACGGTCTCCCGCTGCGGATCCAGGCCCAGGCCGTCGCGAGGGCGAGGACGGCGAACGCGATCATCACCGGGTCGAGCAGCGCGTACCGGTCGACCCGGGTGCCGAGGAAGTCACGCGGCGTGAGCAGCCAGACCGCGGCGACGAGCACGGCCGTCCAGAACCCGATCTCCTTGCGGAACCACCAGAACAGGGTCACGCCGACCAGCACGACGAGGACCCCGACGACGATGCGTGGCCCGAGGACGCCCTGACCGAACAGGACCTGCGCAGCGCCGAACAGGTACTTCGCCGTCGGCGGGTGCTCGCGGTTCGCCGAGAAGTCCCCGTGCAGGGAGGACCAGCCCGCGCGGACGTAGATCGACTCGTCGCCGTGGACGTTCTGTCCGAGGAGGTTCCAGAAGCACTGGTACAGCGCCCAGACGCCGAGCAACGACACCACGGCCAGCCGGAACGGCCGCGTGGCCGTGACTCCGGTCGGCCAGCGGCGGGGACGGGTGTCAGGCACCGCGGCCGGTGATGGAGCGGATGCGTGCGACGAGCCGCGGGTTGCGTGCTCCGAAGGTGAGGGCGGTGAGCCGCCGGATGGAGACGGTGGCCCGGTGCACGAGGAGCCCGGTGGCCTCGGCGATGTCCGACACCGCGTGCCAGCGGGCCCGGAGCGCCGCCGGGTCGATGTCGGTCGCGACGGCCGTCCGGATGAGGCGGACGAGCTCGGCACCGTCGTGCCAGCTCGTGCTCTGGTTCTCGAAGCGGCGGAGGATGCGGTCGATGGCGGAGGCACGGTGGTTCGCGACCGCGTGCGACCAGCGGAGGTCCTGCGACACCGGGTCGACGAGGATCCACCGCGGCGCGTTGGCGTTGAGGGCCGAGAGCTGCGCGAAGGTCGTCAGCGCGCCGAGCGCGACAGCGACGTCGAAGATCTGCCGCGGCCGACCGCCGACCGCGATCGCGGACCCGGGGAAGGCCTGGCGTGCCGCGCGCACCTGCGCCTTGGGGACGATGATCGTCACGACCACGTCGTCCGGCGCCGCCTCGAGCGTGGACCGGACACGGGCGACGACCTCGTTCGTGAGCTCCGACGGGACGTGCAGCGCGACCCGGACGACGTCGTCATCGGGCAGGAACGCGTCGGCGAAGACGTCGACGGCATCGCGGTACCGGGCGAGGAACAGGGCGATGGCGCCGCCGTAGAAGGGGTAGCGCTCGAGCAGGATGCGCTCGTGCTCCAGCCGGAGGGACGGGCCGCGGTCACCGCTGAAGCTCGTCGAGCCGGTGTGGAGCACGAGAGCGCGGTTGGCGAGCACCGACGTGTAACCCTGCTCGTTGATCCGGAGGCAGAAGTCGTTCTCCTCGCCGTAGCCGGGGGAGAAGGCCTCGTCGAACAGGCCGAAGCGGTCGACCATCTCGCGGCGGATGAGGAAGCAGAAGCCCATCGCGACCGGCGACACCGTGTAGCGCGGCAGCAGGTACTTCGTGCGGCCGTGCAGCTCACGCGTGCGACGCGGTGCGAGGTTCGCCCGCGGGTTGCGGCGGGCGTAGGGGAAGGACGCGATCGTGGCGTTGTCGCTCCGGGCGCAGACGACGCCGATCGTGTCGTCGGATCCGAGGACGGCGGTCATCTCGTCGAGGAAGCCGGGCATCGGGACCGTGTCGCTGTTCAGGAGCAGGACGTCGTTGCCGGTCTGGTCGAGCTCGAGGACGGCACGGTTGCAGTTGCCCACGAAGCCCAGGTTCTTCGGGTTCCGGGTGTACTCGAAGCCCTCGTGGTCGCCGATCAGCTCGAGGACCCGCTGCTCGATCGCATCGACACGGGGTCCGACGTCGTTCGCGAGCAGGACCCGGTCGACCGAGAAGTCGACGGTCTCGAGGAGCGCTTCGATGCAGCGTTCGAGGCCGGGCAGGTCGTCGTAGATCGGGACGACGATCGTGACCGGACGGCGGTCGCGGCTCACCGGCGCGCCAACTTCCGCACGACGACGCCGGGGCGGGCGAGGAGCCGGCCGACGGCGCCGGAGCGTGAACGCACGCGGTTCGCCAGCAGTCCCACGGCGGCACGGGCGCTCGTCGCTCCGAGCGAGGCGTACGCGCCGGGCAGCTCGAACCAGTAGCGGGCGGCCTGGGGGAGCCGGTAGCCCTCCGTGCCGACCAAGGCGACCAACCGTGCGATCGCAGCCGCGTTGTCGTGGCCCGTCCCCGTGACGGCGGTGAGGCGACCCGGAGCAGCCGCGCCGTGCCTCCTGGCCGAATCCGGGTCCGCCGCGTAGGCGGCCAGGGCATCCGCGAGTGCCGCGGTGTCGTCGGCGTCGACGAGCGCACCGGTGACGCCGGGCTCGATGAGTTCGGCGCTGCCGCCCTTGCGGGTGGCGACGACCGGCTTGCCGAGGGTCATGTACTCGGCGGTGGTGCGGCCGAACGCCTCGATCGTGGACGGTGTGACGCAGACGTCGGCTGGAGCGATGAAGGGAGCCGGCGTGTGCTGCTCGCCCGCGAAGACGACGTGGTCGGCGACGCCGAGCGCACGCGCGCGGTCCGTGAGGCGCTGGTCCTCGCCCGGGTGCTTCCAGCTGCCGACGAAGCAGACGCTCGCGGTGACGCCACGGGCGCGGAGCTCGCCGAGGGCGTCGACGACACGGTGCTGGCCCTTGGACTCCTCGACCCGACCGAGGACCGTGATGCGGAGACCCGGATCGGCCTGCGGGAAGGGCACGACGGCCGGGGCCTCGTCCTTCGTCGCCAGCAGTCGTTCGGTGTCCACCGTCGGGTAGGAGACGGAGAGCTTCTCGGCGGGGATGTACTGCTCCAGGTGGGCGCGCATCGCCTCGGAGTTGGTGACGACCGCACCGGACAGCAAGCCGATGTCGCCCAGGACGCCGGCGCGGCCGGTCTGGAACTGCAGGCCGTGGTCGAGGTCGCCGTACTCCCGGACGAACCAGGCCTGTGGGATGCCGAGGACGGCGGCGGCGAAGGACGCCCACGGCGCGACCAGGGTGTTCGTCACCACGAGGTCGGGGCGCTGGCGTTCGTACAGCCGGATGATCGCGTTCACGGCGGCGTAGTCGACGGTGGCGAAGGCCGCGCGCTCGGCAGCGGGTGCTGGCTGCGGGCTCGGCAGGGCCCAACCGCGGAAGCGCAGGGCGTCGTACGACCAGCCGCGTTCGTCGAGTGCCTCGATGAACTTGCCGCGCGGAGCCTTCGTCACGAACGTCGGGGTCATCGTCGGGTCGATCGCCAGCCAGTCCTCCACGAACCGGAGGAGGGACCGCTCCGCGCCGCCGAGGTTCACCGGCGCCGTGGAGTGGTTGGCGAAGCTGACGATCACCGTGTCACTCTACAAAGGTTTCGGCGAGGGTTCGTCATATCGACACCCGGTGTGGACAACTGTCACCGAGTCGAACGTGCGTCCTGCAACCTGTGTGCGAGAATGTCTCGTCCCCGAAACCCTGTGAGGAGCGCCGCGTTGCGCCCCGGAGGAGCCAGCACCCGAAGCATGACGTACCTGAACGAGCTCATGTCCTCGCGCGAGCTGCTGGCGAACCTCACAGCGCGAGAGGTCAAGGGCAAGTACCGCCGCACGGTCTTCGGGCAGCTGTGGTCGCTGATCAACCCACTCGCGACGATGCTGATCTACACGATCGTGTACTCGTTCATCTTCCGGGCGCGGCTCGAGGTGGGCGACCCCAGCGGGCTGAACATCTACCCGCTCTGGCTCATGTGCGGCCTGCTGCCGTGGATCTTCGCCCGGAACGTCATCAACTCCGGCATGACCTCGATCGTGTCCAACGGGTCGCTGATCAAGAAGGTCTACTTCCCGCGCATGACGCTGCCCCTGGCCGCGGTCGGGTCGTTCGGGTTCACCTGGCTGGTCGAGATGGGCGTGCTGCTCATCGCCCTCGCGATCGCCGGCTCGAACTTCTGGATCTACCTGCCGGTCATCGCCCTGACCATGGTGTTCCTCGCCATGTTCGCCGCCGGCCTCGGGCTGATCCTGTCGATCGTCAACGTGCACTTCCGTGACATGCAGCACCTCGTCGGCATCGCGCTGCAGATGTGGATGTACCTGTCGCCGATCATCTACCCGCTGTCGCTCGTCGAGGACGCCGCGAACAAGGCCGGGCACCCGTGGATCATCCACGTCTACAAGCTCAACCCGATCGAGCGGTTCTCCGAGGTCTTCCGGAACCTCATGTACGACAACCGACTCCCGAACTGGACCGACCTGGTCGCGTGCGCCATCGCCGGATGCGCTTCGCTCGCACTCGGCTACTTCGTGTTCTCCCGCAACGAGAAGAAGCTGGCTGAACTCCTGTGACCGAAGCTGCCGTCACCGTCGACCACGTGTCGAAGCGTTTCCGCATGTACAAGGAGCGCAACGACTCGCTGAAGAGCATGGTCATGCGCGGGAAGAAGTCCGTGCACGAGGACTTCTGGGCGCTCAAGGACGTCTCGTTCGAAGTGCCGCACGGCACCACGTTCGGCCTGATCGGCAAGAACGGCTCGGGCAAGTCCACGCTCCTCAAGTGCCTGGCGAAGATCCTGTGGCCCGAAGAAGGCTCGATCACCGCGCGTGGCAAGCAGGCATCCCTGCTCGAGGTCGGCTCCGGGTTCCACCCCGAGCTCTCCGGACGCGAGAACGTCTTCCTGAACGGCTCGATCCTCGGGATGAGCCGCAAGGAGGTCACCCGGAAGTTCGACGAGATCGTGTCGTTCTCCGGTGTCGGCCACTTCATCGACCAGCCCGTGAAGAACTACTCGTCGGGCATGTACGTCCGACTCGGGTTCTCCGTCGCGGTCGCGGTGACGCCGGACATCCTGGTCGTCGACGAGGTCCTCGCCGTCGGTGACGCCACGTTCCAGAAGCGGTGCCGGGAGAAGTTCAAGGAAATGAAAGCCGAGGGGCGCACCGTGATCCTCGTGTCGCACTCCATGAGCACGGTGAAGGACATGTGCGACGAAGTCGCGTGGCTGAACCAGGGTGAGCTGAAGATGATCGGTAAGACGGACGAGGTCGTGAAGTCTTACAACGCGACAGTCTGAGGACGCCCACCGCTCTGAGGTCCATCACAGCGGCATCAGAGCACTCGTGAGAGCGCCTCACGGTTTGCGTCGAGGTCGAAGTCCCATGCCGAATTGAACGCTTCTGAGGAGAACTTTCCGGAAGGGTGCTCCACGTCGGGCTTGGACCAGAAGTAATGGATCTCGTCGGCAAGTAGTGATGCGAAGAGATGCTCGTTCCGCCCCGTGTTCGCTTCGTGTGTCAGGACCAGCACCTTCTCGAGGTGTTCGGCGAGGAACATCCTGTACATGCCGCTGCCTGCAAAGCCGGCGATCGTCGTCGCGTTACCAAAAATCCTCGCCTGCGCGGCGACGTCCATCTCATCGACGTCGACGATCTCGAAGCCGTTGTTGCGGAACAGCTCCTCGACGCTTGTCCGGTTTCGTGGCCCGGGGGTCTCGGACTCTGCGCCGCGTGTCACGAAGACTTTCCGCGGGCTGGTGTCGCTTGCGGTGACGAGTCCGGCGCGGATCTTCGACCAGACCTGACGGTTCACGGGATGTGCGTAGTGGCGCCCTCCGTTCTGCCAGGCCTGCGACCCACTCACGAACCGTTGCACCGTCACATTTCGGGGTTCGAAGTGAATGTCCTCAGGAGCGATGCCGAATGCCTCGAGGACGGCACGTTGGAATGCAGGCTCGGTGTCGACCGTGTTCGTCCGGTACAGCGCACGGAGTTCACTGTCCCGTTTCTTTGCGTCGGCCCAACCCCAGAGCTTCGGCACGGATTCGGTGAGGAAGTGACCGACGTCTCCGTCGATTGACCCGGACAGGTCGTAGAAGGTGCCGGGAAGCGGCTGGCAGTCGGTGTCGTCCTCGCGGAGGAGCGCGACGTGATCGTTGATGTTGCGGAGTCCGTCGTTCCACGCGCGCCACGGGTGCTTGAACGAACTCGGGAGGACGGTCGCACCGTTCACTGCGAGCATGGCGCTTTTGATCGTGGTTTCGCCGCGGAACTCGCGGAGCGTCAGGGCTGGGTAGAGCATCAGGTCCGCGGGAAGCTTCTGGTTGGACGCGGTGCCGTGAGAATGCGCGCTCAATTTGTTCACGGTGCTGCCCGCATCCCTCGAACCGAGCACCCGCACGTTGTTCGCACCGAGGCGTGTCGGCAGAACGCGCAACGCGTCCTCGTCCTTGACCTTCAGGAGGTGGTCGCGGTCCTTCACCGTGATCAGGTAGCCGGCCGATTCGTACGTTGATCGGACGCTGTCGCGGAGCTCGACGATTTCAGACGCGCCGATGCGCCGTGAGGTCAGTGCCTGAGTCGCAGCGTCCCATGTGCTCGACACGGGCACGATCGGCGTCATGAACGAGCCTCCTGCCGTTATGTGGAAGAAGAAGCGCTGCCATCGTTGGAGACGGTCGACGAGTGTTGTCGCCTCCTCGTCGATCACCGCGGCGACTGGTCCGATCGAGAGGATGTAGTCCGTCATCTCGTCATTTGTGGAGGCGACGGCAGTGTTGATGCCTTCAAGATTCACCGCCTCGTCGGCCGTCGTGAGTACGTGCAGACGGTACTGGAAGGCGGTCCGCCATTCGGGCAACGTGGTGCTCGTGTCCGGACCCGCGATGAGGACGACCGGCCGCTGGAGCGACCGGAGTGATTCAACGTGAGCGCTCAGGAGTTGGTCCGCTGCAGACTTCCTCCGACGCTCTTCTCGGGTCCCGCGTGCGCCGATTGCAACCATCCCTCGAGGCTATCCGACCCTGAACGCTCTCGAACACACGCGCTCAGCGCGCCGTCACCGTGACCGGAACAGGCGACGGGCTCCATCGACGATGCGCGTCGTCTTCCTGTCTCTGTACCGCTGCACCTCAGAACGGAATGACCGTGCCGCGCGTCGCCACTCGTCGCGCTCGGCGACAGTCAGCTGGAGGCTCTCCTCGAGCCCACGAAGTTGCTCCCGTGCAGCGAAGAGTTCGGTCTTGGCAGATTCGGCTTCACGTTCCGCCTCCCGACGCTCGCGAGCGAGCAGGTCAGCCGTCCTCGATGCTCGGTCGGTTGCCTCACGGATTCTCCGCTCCGAGTCCTCTTGGAGGTCGTTCACGCGGCGGAACTCGATGAGGAGCCGATCGGCTCGTGCCTCTGCTTCGGCCCGCGCGGTGGACTCGTCACCGATGAGGGATTCGAAGTGTTGGATCGCAGAGGGAAGCGGGACAGAGGCGGGGTCCTCAAGCGCAGTGAGCGGCGATGGTGCACTGGAGATGGTCATGCCGTCGCCGTGCATCCGAGCGCGTGCGACGATCTCATCCCACCACGACTGCTGGTGGGCGCGGCGGCGACGGCTCGCTGGAGCTACTCCGCGTGCCAGGTCGCCGCTCGCCACGGTTGCTTCGAGCACGTCGGCGAAGGCGACGGGATCCTCGAGCACGGCGATCGGCATGATGTGGTGCTCGGCGCCGTACTGGCGCGCAGCCCCACGCATCCTGTGCCAGGTGTAGGCCGTACGCGCGAGCCCTATCATCGGGAGCTCGAGTTGCGCGCCGAAGACAAGGGGGTGGTACCGAGTCGAGACAGTGCAGAGGGCAAGAGCCATGACTCCGAGGACCTCGGCCGCCCGCATCAACGGGAGGTCGCGGATCCGTGCGGAGTGGGAAGCGATTGCACGGTGTGACTCGATGTCGTCCTTTGGGTGCTCTGCGTCGAACGAACCTGCATGTGGGATCAGCAGGACGTCACAGTCGAGTCGTTCAGCCGCGGACTGGAGCGTCTTCGCCACGGATTCGTAATAGCCGTCGACGGCGTCGTCTGCGAGCCATGTCGGACGCTCGAAGCTCGCGACCATGTACCGCTCGGGCAGGCGGTCGGAGATCGTCACCGGCGGATCAGACCTCGGGGTGAGCAAGCCGTCATCCCCGACTGCGCGGATCGCGCCTTCTCCGACAGCGAGCGCTCGAGCCACCGCAAGCGAAGTGCCCTCCCGAAGACCGAAGAGTTCGGAGCCGTCGAGGATCTCCGAGATGATCGGGAGGTCGCGCTCTTGGTATGCGGAGTCGAGCGTCTGACTGGACACGAAGACCGGCCGACCAAAGTGCCGTGCAACGCGGATCAACGCCAGTCGTTCGAACATTTGGTGGACGTAGGCACTCGTGAGGTTGCCGCCCCCGGCGATGACGACGAAGTCCGCGTCGTGCACGGCGTCGAAAACCGTTGTCGCCGCTGAATTGCCACGCTCGTAGCCGTCGAGTGGCGCCAGGACCTTCTTGAGGTGGCTGTCGTGCCATTCCCTCGGCCACCGGAGCTTGAAGTGGAACCGGGGAACTGCCGGAACCGAGTACAACGTCGTCGCGGTGTCCGGGTCCGCCGCGACCAGCGTGATCTTCTCGACGCCGCGCGCCCGGAGCTGGTGCACTGCGGCTTCGGTCATCGCCTCGTCACCGACATGGTAGAGGTGTGGCCACCCGATGTCTCCCATCACGACGGCGTGCAGCATCAAGACGCCTCCGTTCCGGCGGAGACCGCTCCAGCGCGGTTTGAGGGGTCCTGCTGAACGCGAAGGAGATCCTGACTCAAGGTACGGCGGAGCGCTTTTCCTCCCCTGCGCTCGACGAGGAAGTGCACGGCGGCTGCAAGAACCAGTGCAGTGAGCGCGGCGAGGAGAACCGCGGGAATCCATCCGAGTTGCTGCGTATGGCGGATCACCACCCATCCGATCTGCTCGTGCACCAGGTAGAGGGGGTATGTCAGCGCTCCTGCAAGCGTGAGCCATCTCCACCGGATCCTGCGGAGTGGAGTGAGGGTGACGGCGGCGACGGCTGCGAAGCACAGGAATACAGCAGCGACTGCGGCGAGCGAGGGCACGCCTGCCCCGGTGGTGCCGAGGATCCGCTCCGCGGCTTCCGGGGTGGAGGTCGCGAATGCCATCAACGTGACGAAGCCTAGCGCCAGCCACCGCAGGGGCGAATGACCGTTCCGTCCGATGAGGTAGATGATCATGCCGCCGGCGAAGAGCGCAGCGTGCTGCCAGACGAGGACGTACGCCAGGAAGTCCAGGTGAGTCTTTTCAGCGATCGCCGCGACGATCGGCCAACAGACTGCGAAGGCGAGAAGCCTACGCTCGCTGATCCCGATGAGGATGAACACCGCCATCAGGGCGTAGAAGCGCATCTCCACCCAGAGCGTCCAGTAGACGCCGTCGATGTGCTGCACACCGAACGCTTCCTGCAGCATCGTGAGGTTGATGAGCACGTCGCTGCCTCGGAACCAGTGAGCGCCATCTACCAGGAGGATGAGCGCCGTGAGCAGCACGCACGTCCAGTACGCCGGGTACAGGCGTGAGATGCGGGATGCCACGAAGTCCTGGATCGGCCGCTGCCATGCGGTCATCAGGATGACAAAGCCACTGATGACGAAGAAGAGGTCGACGCCGAAGACGCCGTACTTGGTCAGGTCGAAGACGCCCGGGGCTTGTTCCGAGATCGGGGTCGCCCATGCGTCGGTCTCACGGGCCGTGAAGTGGAACGCCACCACGGACAGTGCTGCGGCCAGCCGTAGTCCGTCGAGGAGCGCGAATCGTTCACGAGGCACGCCCGCCGACCTGGGTACGCGCGAGTCCCGTCGAGACAGGACCGGCGGCGGGGAGGTCTCGACCATGCTGCGTCGCTTTCGCTCGGAGGTGTGCTCGACCGAGATGCGCGTCAAAGCGGAGACGACCTGGACGCCCGATGTGCCCTGTCGCAGCACGGAACCCATGAATCGTACGGCACACTGAGTGTGGCTCAGAACGGCACCCCGTCGTTGGGTAGAGTTTGGTCGCCCGACAGCAGACCCTGATAGAGGACCGATCCCGTGCCCGCAAACCGTCGCCCGCTCATCACCGCGGTCGTTCCCACGTACAACGTCGCCGAGTACGTCCCGGCCTTCCTGAAATCAGTCGATGCTCAGACGTCTGATCTCACGGCGGTCGAGTTCATCGTCGTGATCGATGGCTCGCCCGACAACAGTCTCGAGCTCTTCAGCGACTGGGCGGCGTCCAACCGCCACAACGTCCGAGTGATCGAACAGGCAAACCAGGGTCTGTCAGGAGCGCGCAACACCGGCCTCGAGGCCGCGACCGGCGAGTGGATCACCTTCCCCGATCCGGACGACGAGCTGGACCCGACGTACTTCGAGGAGGTCGAGAAGTTCCTCCGACTCCACGGTGCCGCGGATGCCCCCTCACCGATCAACCTCGCGGCAGCGCACCAGTTGCGGCTCATGCCCTCGGGTGAAGTAGTTGACAATCATCCCCAGCGCACGCGGTTCAAGCTCGGGTCCCGCATCGTCGACATGCTCGTGGAACCGATCATCCAGCTCTCGGTCAACTCTTCGTTCATCCGTGTTGATCTGCTTCGTGAGACGGGGATCGTCTTTGACAAGCGCGTCCGGCCGACCTTCGAAGACGGCCACCTCACCGCTCGCTACCTGCTGCAGACCGACAGCCACCACATCGGTCTGATGGCGTCGGCCAAGTACCGCTATCGGCTCCGGGGCGACGGTAGCTCCCTCGTGGAGGGAGGCTTCCTCAAACGTGAGAAGTACACGGATCAGGTCGAGTTCGGGTATCTCGATCTCCTCCGGCGTGGCGCAGAGCAGCACGGCACGCCTCCGCGGTGGCTTGAGAACACCGTGCTCTACGATCTGCACTGGTACTTCAAGGGCGAGCAGTCTGTCCACTCGACGACAGCGGGTGCTCCTCGAGAAGTCCTCGGACGGTTCCATGAACTGGTCGAGCAGATCCTCGGTTACCTCAGCAAGGACGCGATTCGGAGCTTCGATCTCACCGGCATGGAATTTGCCGTTCGTCACGCACTCCTCCACGGCTACGAAAAGCAGCCCCTGCGCCACGAGTGGATCAAACTGAGCGACGTCGACGAGGCTCGTCAGCAGGTGAAGCTCTCCTACTGGTTCACCGGCGAACTTCCCGACGAGCGGTTCGCCGTGGACGGCGTGGTCAGTGAACCGCTTCACGAGACCGTTCGGGACTACACGTTCTTCGATCGATTGCTCATGCGTGAACGGCATGTCTGGCTACCTCGCGGTCGCCGGACCGAAGCGTGGCTGGACGATGACAAGAAGGTGTTCACGCGCTGGAACCAGAACGGTCACGCCGACGCTTTGACCCCGGCGCTGCTGGATCCCACGATTGTGAGCATCCGTCGCCGCGTCAACGGCCGGTTCAACCCGTCTGATGAACTCGTGCAGCACCTGCGGGCTCGGGCCGGCAAGGCGATCCGGAACGTGCGCTCGAAGTGGAAGCGAAGGAGCATCGAAGACGAGGCTCTCGAGTGGCTCCTCCGGAGCCCGAAGACTCGACGGGAGTTCGCGAACGCCTGGGTATTCATGGATCGGGACACGGACGCGAACGACAACGCCGAGCACCTCTACCGTTGGGTCAGAGCGAACCGACCTGAGGTGAACGCATGGTTCGTCCTCAGGAAGGACTCTCCGGACTGGTCCCGCTTGGATCGGGAAGGCTTCCGTCTCGTCGAGCCCGGGACGATGCGGTGGAAGATGCTCCTGCTCCACGCCGACCACTTCGCATCGTCACATGCTGACCACTACGTGACCGATCCCCTCGAGCGACGTCGGTATGGTCGCCACTCGTTCAAGTTCACCTTCCTCCAGCATGGCGTGATCAACTACGACATGTCTCGATGGCTGAGCTGGAAGGCATTCGACCGCTTCGTGACCACGACCAAGCCTGAGTTCGACGCAATCGCCGGTCACGGGCCGTACTCGTTCTCATCGCACGAAGTCGTCCTCACTGGCCTTCCGAGGCACGACGCCCTGCAGCGCAAGCGGGAGTCGACCCTGGAACGCGACCTCATCGTAGTGATGCCTACTTGGCGTCAGTGGCTACTCGGTGATCGCGTTGGGACGTCGAACGCCCGTGAGAAGATCGCGGACTTCGGATCAACGGAGTACGCCCGCAAGTACAGCGAGCTCCTCTCCTCGCCGGAACTGGCGGAACTGGCGCGCGGTGCCGGCAAGCAGATCGCATTCATGCCCCATCCCAACATCAGGCCGTACCTGTCGGACTTCGATCTGCCGGCGCACGTCCGGTTGTTCAGCTTCGCCGACGAGGACGTGCAGCAGGTCATCGCCCGTGCGGCGGCGTTTGTAACCGACTACTCCTCGCTCGGTTTCGAGGCTGCGTTCGTGGATGCACCGCTGACGTACTTCCACTTCGACAGCGAACGCTTCTTCGACGGAACGCACGTCGGCCGGCGCGGTTACTTCGACTACGAGCGCGACGGTTTCGGCCCGGTCGTCTCGAACGTCGCAGGGGTGATCGGTTCCATTGAGCGGATCGCGGCGAACGGTTGGGAATCTCCTGACCAGTATCGCGCGCGTACGGCGGCCACCTTCCACACCCGGGATGGCCGTTCGTCGGAACGTGTCTTCGACGCAATGCGTGGGTTGCACATCGAAGAACCGCGGAAGGAGCCCGCCCTGCGCGTCGCAGTCGCTGGATCCGGCGACGGCACTGCAGTGCTCAAGTCGTCGCCGCCCGCTGACGGGGCGTTGTGATCGATCGGCACGACCCCGCTGGACCGGTGCTTTCTGTCATTGTCGCGGCCCACAATGCCGAGCCCTGGATCGCCGAGCTGCTCGAGAGCGTCCGCGCTCAGAACGTCCCGCAGACCGAGGTCATCGTTGTGGAGAATGGTTCGAGCGATGGGACGGCCGATGTCGTCTCCGTCGTGGGGACCGTCGACCCTGCGGTTCAGCTCGTGCGGTCGGCCGCCGGAAGTGCTGGCGCCGCTCGAGAGGAAGGCATCGCGATTGCCCGGGGCGAGTACATCGTGTTCGCTGACTCGGACGACATCGTCCCGGACGGTGCGTACCGCGCGATGCTCGACACGCTCGAAGCCAGCGGCTCGGACATGGCGATAGGCGATCACCTGAAGTTCTCCGCGAGCCGCACGTGGAACCCGACGCGCCGTTGGTACTCATTCGACAACGGTTTGCGCGCGGTGGCGCCCGTCGAGGTTCCCGAACTCCTGTCCGGGCGAGCCTGTTGGAACCGGATGTTCCGCCGCACCTTCTGGGATCGCGCCGGACTGCGTTTCCCTGACGTCGCGAGCGTCGAAGACATCGAACCGATGACGCGCGCGTTCGTCAGTGCGCAGTCTGTGGACGTCGTGCCGGTGTACGTCTACCTCTATCGGGATCGCGGCGACGTGTCGTCGCTTTCCGTGCAGGCGGACGCCACTGTCACGGTCCGATACCTCGAGCAGGAGTCGGCTTGCGCGGCCTTGGTCGGGAGTGATCCGGTGCTGCGATCGCAGCACGCAGAGATCGTCCTCGACGCCGACGGGTGGGCGCACCTGCACCGCTTCCTGTTGACCGGAGCTGACGACCATGCTGTGGCGGAAGTGGCGGCGGCGACCGCTGCACTGCTCGAGCAGATTCCGCTCGACGGGCTCGCCGACGTCGCACCGATTCGAAGAGTTCTCTGGTCTCTCGTGGTCGACGGACGATGGCAGGCCGCGCGCGCGTTTGTCGAAGGGACATCGAGTGCGTCTGCAGCGGACCGTCTGGGGGCCTGGGTCGCTGCTGTGGACAGCCTGACGAAGACCCGTCCAACTGCCGCACGAGCGCTGATGCTCGAGGGGCTGGTCCCGGCGTTCGTGAACGACGCGGAAGAGGTTGCACCCGAACGGATCGCCCAATGGCTCCCGCTGCTCAGTGGCGTCGAGCTCACGGGCGAGGGCGCTGCACTCCCGGACGCGATGATCGCGGCGATCCAGTCCGGGGACGCGGAGGCGGTCGTGACGGTCTCGTCGCTCCGGCGGATCGTCCCGTTCGTGGTGGACCGGGCCGCGGTCACGGCGGGGGGATTGGTCATCGAAGGCCCGGCCGACCTTCGTTCCCACGGTTTCATCGCCGCGATGGAACTCATTGGTCCGCGTGTGCAGCGGGTGGAGATTGAGCCCGGCGATTCTGGCGGCCGCTGGCGTGCGGATATTGCCGCGGAGTCGCTCGCGCCGGGGAGGTACACCGCGACGGTCCTCTTTGCTGGCGTGGCAGAACGGTTCCCGGTCATCACCGCGCGCATGCAGCTGCCGCCGGTCGGTGAGGGTTTCCGGATTCAGCCCCTCGCGGACCGTAAGGATGGCTGGCGTTTCCTGATCGATCGTCTCGTCCCGCGCCGCCGGGGCCTCGGTGGTCTGCTGACCAAGGTCACACGCCGGAGCCGCTGAGCCGTCAGCGATGAAAAGGCGTTGTCCCTTCACGACACGACGAGCCCGTCCAACACTCCCGCGTACTCCCTCGACCGCGCGAAGGGCGCCAGCCGCCGGCTGAACGCCTCGGCCCCCTCCGCACTGCCCGCAGGTCCAGCGAGCACCGCCGCGAGCGACCCCGCAGCGTCACTGGTGTCGAACCACCGGATCCACTCCTCGCCCCCGAACTCCGCGCGCAGGTGTGCTTCGTCGGGCAGCACCGAGGGAACCCCGAACGACGCCGCCAGGTGCAGGCTGCCCGAGTTGAGCACCCGCCGGTAGGGGAACACCGCGACGTCGGCAGCCCGGAACCACCACTGGACGTCGACGTCCTCGACGTGGTCGTGCTCGCGGACGGCCCGGACGTCGTCGCCGAGCAGCACGTCGATCGAAGCGCGGTCCTCGTCCGACGTCCGACCCGCCAGCAGCAGCACCGGGCGGTCCGCTGCCGGGATCCGGCGCACGGCGTCGACGAGCACGTCGAGGCCCTTGTACGGCCGCATCTGCCCGAACGCCAGGACGGCCCGGTCGTCGCCGCCGACGCCGAAGCGTGCCCGGGCCTCGGACCGCGACACCGACGACGGGTACACGCCCTGGTAGCTGGGGTGCGGGATGTGCACCACGCGGTCGGTGTCGAGCGTGTAGTGCGGCGCGACGGCTGCGGGTGTGTCGCGGTTCATCACGTGCACGGCGTCGGCGGTCGCGGCGAGGTACCGGTTCAGTTCGAGTTCGAGCTCGAGGTGCCGGGCGTCGTGGGGTAGGACGTTGTGGATCGTCCACACGAGGCGTGCGCCGCGCGAGCGTGCCGCGTCGAGGGCGCTGCGGAAGCGGTCGAGACGCGCGCCGGCCGAAGCGAGGTCGTCGTCGGTGCGCTGCACGATCGGGGCGGTCCAGTGCATGTGGAACACGTCGCCGGAGCCGAGGCGTCCGAGGTGCTGTTCGAGCTGCTCGAGGCGGAGGCTCTCGAGGACGTTCCAGCCGCGGGCCCGGGGGGCCAGCAGCATCAGGTTGAGGTACGGGTTGTCCCGGTAGGCCGGGAACACCACGAGGGAGCGATCGGGCACTGCCCGATCCTACGGGGAGTCGTCAGTCGGCTGTGGCGACGATGTACTCGGCTTCGTGGAGGACCGAGCAGAACGCCAGTCCTTCGTGGCCGAGCGCATCGCGCTTCCGGATGACGGCACCGCACACGGAGCACTTGGTCGTGAAGGTCGACCGCATGGCATCGGAGAGGAGCGACATACAGATATGTTCGCCCCCGAAGATGAACAACGGGCTGCGTCCCGCTTGGAGCAGGGTGAACGTACCCCCAGAAAGGGCCACAGAGACGACGGGTGCTCACGTCACGCGAGCGCCCGGACCACCTGCTCCGCCCCGTCCTCGGCGTCCACGACCGCGGCGAAGTCCCCGTCGGCCACGACCTGCCCCGGCGCGAGCCACACGACGTTGTGCGCGCCGGGCTGCGGCACGAACGAAGGACCCCCGGGCGCTGACGACGGCCCGGAGACCAGCACGGTCACCTCGTCGATCCCGCTCGACCCCCGGTACCACGACGTCGGCACGTCGACCTGCACGGTGTGCCCTGCACCCTCCAGCGCAGCCACCAGCGCCGTCACGTCCGCCACCCGGGTGCCGTCGTGCTTGACCGCGACGCGGAGGCCCACGGCCCCTTCCTCACGGACGACGACCGGACGCGAGGACCGCACCATCACGGCGTGCCCCTTCGGCAGTCCCGGTTCGACCCCGAGCCAGCGCAGGCCGGCGGCGTCGTACCGGTCGACGGCGTCGGCAGCCGGGTACCGGCCGCGCCAGCGCTCGTCGAAGATTCGGCGGTTGTCGACCCGGGCGTCGTCGCGGCCGGGGGAGCGGCTCTCGTGGTGGACCACGACGGAGGACGGCACGACGACGAAGGTCGAGCCGGCCGGGGACGACGCCAGTGCGCGAAGGCACAGGTCGACGTCCTCCAGGCCGTTCGCGTACACGGGGTCGAACCCGTGCCACCGGATGAGGTCGGCGGCCCGGAACGCGGCAGCAGCAGCCGTGATGGCCGAGAACCGCAGAACCGACGACGACGCTCCGTCCGGAGCACCGAAGTACCGGTCCGCATCGTGCCGGGGGTGGTCGCCGAGGAAGTGCCACGGCAGCACCTTGTCGCCGCCGAACACGGTGCCGGCGGTCTGGACGACGCCGTCCGGGTAGACGAGGAGCGGCTGCGCCCCGAGGACGGCGCGGTCGTCCAGCGCTGCGACGAGCGGCCGGAGCCACCCGGTGGTGACCTCGGTGTCGTTGTTCAGCATGACGACGATCCCGCCCGAGGACCGCGCGAGGCCCAGGTCGCTGCCGAGGCCGAAGTTCCGGTTGCGGTCCTCGCGCTGCAGGACCACCCGCGGCTCGTCGCGGAACCACGCGCCGAGGATCGCGGACACGGATCGGGGTGAGCCGTTGTCGACGAGCACGACCTCGACGGTGTCGCCGTCGTGGTCCGCGGCACCGAGGACGGCGTCGACTGCTCGACGGGTCATGGTCCAGTCGCGGAAGACCGGGACGACGACGGACACCAGGGCCGCGTCGCGCGTCGGAGCGGCGGCGGCGAGGGCGTCCCAGTCGATGCGGTGCCGCGCGAGTGCGACCTCCTGCCAGGACGCCGGCTGCGCGGACGACACCCGGCGCGGGTCGCGGACGTTGTCGTAGTCGACTCCGATCACCGGCACGTACGCGGGGACGCCGAAGCGCTTGCCGATCCGGAGCAGCCACTCCCAGTCGATCCAGCGGCGCAGGGTCTCGTCGAAGGGACCCACGGCCGCTGCGACGTCGCGCCGCACGACGAGGGCGTTGAGGTCGATGAAGTTCCCGGCGAGCAGGTCCTCGAGGGTGCCGTCCTCGCCGCGGTACGTCTCGACGGGCGCGGTGGAGTCGTCGGCGTTGTTGGCACCGATCATCCGGACACCGGTGTGGACGCCGGGGCCGTCGGTCTCGAGCAGCGCGGCGAGGGCCGCGGCGAGGTGCTCCGGTCGCCACGTGTTGTCCGCGTCGAGGAACGCCACGAAGTCGCCGCGGACCGCCGCGAGCCCGGTGTTCCGTGCGGCGCCTGCCCCGCCGTTCTCCCGCTCGATCAGGCGGACCCGGGCGTCGTCCGAGGCGGCCCGGCGGACGACGTCGACGGTGTCGTCGCCCGAGCCGTCGTCGACGACGACGAGCTCCCACACGGGGTGCAGCTGCGCCCGGACGGACGCGATGGCCGCGCCGACGACGTCGGCACGGCGGTGCACCGGCATCACGATCGAGACGAGCGGCTGCTCGGCCTCGCGTCGGGCCGCCCCGCGCGCGTACCGCGCGAGGACGTCGGCGGTCTCCGGACCGTCCCAGGTCGACCGGTAACGACGCCGGGTCCGGTGCTGCGCGGCAGCGAACTCGCGGGCCGCCAGCACGGCCGACTCCCGGACGGCGCCCCACGTGGGTGCGGGTCCGCGACGGCCTGGAGGCACGGGGAGCGCGGTCGTGTCCGTCGCGTTCCGCAGGAAGTGGCGGAGTGCATCCAGGGTGGACGTCGGCCGGTCGGCCGCCGGGAGCGACGCCACGTACACGCCGGCGTCGAAGAGCGGCCCGGTCTGGAAGAGCTCTGGTCCCTCCTGGTGCAGTGCGTCGTACCAGGACATCGCGGGTACGGGCTGGTGCTCGCGCATCCACTCGTGCTCGACGAGCGGGCTGAGCGAGAGCCCCCGCTGCCCGTCGTTGTGCACGTAGAACGCGATCGCCTCGTCGTCGGTGGCGAACGTCCGACCGGTCTGTGCCTCGAGGTACCCGCGGTCGAGCACGCCGAACTCGCCGATCCGACGGGCCCACCGATCGAGCCGGTCGGTGACGGTCAGCGGCTTCTCGGGTCCGCGCAACCCGCGTGCGAGCCGCCGTGCGACCCGTCCGAGCCCGGAGCGGTCCGCCATCAGCGGCGCCCCGGCAGTCGCGAGGCGACCTTGGCGATCGCCTGGCCGGTGCGGAAGGAGCGGCTCGTGCGCAGCTCGTCGAGCTCCCGGCGCAGGCGCGCGACCTCGTCGGAGGCGTCGTCCGCGCCGACTTCGACGGCGGCGAGCTCGAGGGGCAGGAACGCCGCCCACCGCCGCTCCAGGTGTGCGGACGTGCCGTCGAGCGGCGCGAGCATGCTGTTCTCGACGCCCTCGCGAGCGCTCTCGAGTTCGTCGGGCGTGACCACGTCGGCGAACGGGCGTGCCAGGTCGGCCACCCGGTCGGCGCCGGCGCGGTACCGCGCCGATGACCAGGGCGGCGTGGTCGAGTCGGTGCGCACCACCACCCAGACCGCGGCGCGACGGTTCGCGGTCACGAGGTCGCCCGGCGTCGGGTCGACCAGGATCTGCGCCGTCACGAGGTCGTCGGGGTTCGGGTCGTCCGAGGTGACCGCCCACCCGGCGGGGGCCGACGTGCCGGCGGGGAGCCGTGCCTCCAGGCTGAAGCCGTCCCCGAAGGCCGCGTCGATCTTCCGGGCCAGCCCCGCGGCGTCCTCGACGTGCCGCAGGTCGACCGCCAGCCGGGCGGCGGGCCCGGCGGGGACGAGCACGTCGGCGAAGCGCTCGGTCGCGGTCATGCCGTGCCGCTGGTAGGCGGCGACCGCGTCGGGCAGGAAGGGGTACCGGCGTTCGAGCTCCCGCTGGTGGGCGGCGCGGAGCGCGGACCGGTTGCCCGCGAAGCTCTTGCCTCCGGCGTGCAGGACGAGCGCCCGGTTGGCGATCTTCGCCAGCCAGCCGTGTGCGGCGATGCGGAGGCAGTAGTCGTTCTCCTCGCCGTACCCGGGGGCGAACGCCTCGTCGAAGAGGCCGTGCTCCGTGATCAGCTCGCGACGTGTCAGGAAGCAGAACCCCATCGCCACGGGGAGGACCTGGGACTCGGGCAGGAGCGGGGCGATCTCGGACCAGACCGCACGGGTACGCGCCTCGGTCCGGGCGGCGCCGCGGTTCGTCAGCCGGTACGGGATGCTCGCGATCGTCGCGTTGTCGCTGCGGGCGGTGACGACACCCGTGCGTTCCTCGTCGAGCACGGCGAGCATCGCGTCGAGGAAGCCCGCGGTCGGCACGGCGTCGCTGTTGAGCAGGAGGACGGCCTCGGCTCCGGTGTCGAGCTCGAGCACGGCGCGGTTGCACGTGCCGACGAAGCCGAGGTTGTGGTCGTTGCGCTCGTACCGGAAGCCGGGCCGGTCGGCGATGCGGTCGAGCAGGGCCCGTTCGATCGTGTCGACGTCGGGGCCGCAGTCGTTGACGAGCAGCACACGGTGGCGGTCGGTGTCGAGGTGCTCGATCAACCCGTCGACGCAGCGCAGCAGGGAGTCGAGGTCGCCGTACACGGGCACGACGACGAGGGTGGAGCGGGTCATCGGGTGGACTCCTGGTTCGCTTCGGTCGCCGGCTGCTCGTGCTCGTGCTCGTGCTCGTGCTGGTGCTCGATCTGGGCGGCGAGGGTGTCGACGGCGCTGTCGAGCGGGCCGCCGAGCGCGTCGTCGTCGAGCGGCACGAACCCCGTCGGGCCGTCGGCCGCGGCGGCTCGGACGGCGTCGGCGACCGCGAGCCCGAGGGACCGGGCGTCGGCGGGGACCGCTGCGAGGTTCGGGTGCAGGTGGCCCCGAGTGTCGCGGAACTCGTTCGTGACGACCCGCGCGCCGGAGATCGCACCGTCGAACGGCGGGTGGCTCGGGTGCGGGCTGTGCTGCAGCGACAGGACGACGTTGGTCGAGGCGATGAAGCGGAAGTAGTCGTCCCACGGCATCGTCCCGTGGCTCACGAGCTTGACGTCGCCCCGGCCCCCGTCGAGCTCCACGTCGCCGTGCTGCTCGCCGGCGGAGTGGAACTCCACCCGGATGCCGTCGTCGGCGAGCTCCTGGACGGCGACCCGCAGCGCCGCGACGCCGAGCCGGAACAGGTTGCGGTGCTTGCTCGGGCGTCCGTAGAAGAGGACGCGGACGGTCGACTCGTGTGTGCGGGCCCCGGCGACACGTTCGAGCAGCTCGAGGTCGAGGTGCGGCGCGAACGTCCGCTCCGTCGGGACGTCCAGGCCTTCGACCTCGGCGAGGTACTTCCGGAGCGGTTCCGAGTTCACGAGCATCCGGAAGCCGGCGCGGTAGGTCGACGCGGCGACGGCGTACTCGGTCGACCAGGGGCTGAAGCCGGGTTCGTAGTCCTGCACGAGGTACACGACGCGGTCGCGGGGGACCACTCCGGCGGTGACGGCGACGTCGATGGGGTGCGCGGTCTTCCAGTGCGTGGCGATCCACACGTCGTCGCGGCCGAACGCGGTGTCGAGGACGTCCTCGCGGCGGACGACGCGGACACCGGGGCGGCCGTCGATGCGGGACTCCGGGAACCGGTCGGCGACCAGTGCCTCGGCGGCGGCCGCGCTGTTGCCCGGGGTCGTCCAGCGCACCATGACGACGCGGACGGGGCGGCCGAGCCGCTCGCCGAGCGCGAGGGCCACGGCGAGGGCGGTCTGCACGCCGGCGAACGCGGCGCCCTCGCGGAGCTCGTCGACCACGAGGACGACCTCGGGCGCGCGGTCAACGGTGCGGATGCCAGCGAGCGCCAGGCTGGTCTCCACCAGGCCCTCGAACGGGCGGGCGGTGAGCGGTGCCCGGTCGCGCTCGCGCCGGGCCACCCCGACGTCCACCCGGGACACCGTGCGCCCGAGTCGCTCGCGGACGTCGTTCCGGTAGTGGCCGTCGCGTGCGTACCGCTCGTTGACGCGGACGAGGTCGCTGACGAGGCGCCGTGCCTTCTCGAAGTTCATCGACCCTCACGTTACTGGGCGCGGGGCACGTTCCGTCCGACCCCCTCGGTAGGCTTGGGCCCCTGATGATGCAGCGAATCGACCTCCGCGGCGGCCTCCCCGCCCGTGCCGACCTCCTCCGACTCATGCCCCGCGCCGCCGGTGACGTCTCGCACGCCGTCGACGCCGCACGCGAGCTTGTGGACGCGGTCCGCGAGCACGGCGAGTCGGCGCTGCGCGAGCAGGCCGAGCGGTTCGACGGGGGAGCGCCGGAGCACGTGCGCGTGCCGGCCGCCGAGATCGCCGCCGCCGTCGCCGGGCTCACCCCGGCGCTGCGCGCGTCCCTCGACGAGGCGATCCGCCGCGTCCGCGCCGCGAGTGCCGCACAGGTGCCGGCGGCGTCCGTCACCACGCTGGCCGACGGCGCCGAGGTGCACCAGCGCTGGCAGCCGATGCGCCGCGTGGGGCTGTACGTCCCCGGTGGCAAGGCGGTGTACCCGTCGAGCGTCGTCATGAACGTGGTGCCCGCGCAGGTCGCCGGTGTCGGGTCGATCGCCCTCGTGTCCCCACCCCAGCGGGACCACGGCGGAGCGGTGCACCCGACGATCCTCGCGGCCGCCGGGCTCCTCGGCGTCGACGAGGTCTACGCGATGGGCGGTGCCGGGGCGATCGGCGCGCTGGCGTACGGCGTGCCGTCGATCGGCCTCGAGCCGGTCGACCTCGTCACGGGTCCCGGCAACAACTACGTCGCCGCGGCGAAGCGCCTGGTGCGCGGGGTCGTCGGCATCGACGCCGAGGCCGGGGCCACCGAGATCCTCGTGATCGCCGACGACACCGCCGACGCCGGGTTCGTGGCGGCCGACCTCATCAGCCAGGCCGAGCACGACGAGCAGGCCGGCAGCGTGCTGGTGACGACGTCGGCGACGTTCGCCGATGCGGTGGAGGCGGCCATCCCGTCACGGGTGGCTGCGCTGGGGACCGCAGCGCGCCTCCAGACCGCCCTGGACGGACCGCAGTCCGCCATCGTGCTGGTGGACTCGCTCGCCGACGCCGCGACCGTGAGCAACGCGTACGGGCCGGAGCACCTCGAGATCCAGACGGCCGACGACGACGCCGTGCTCGCGCAGATCGATGCCGCCGGTGCGGTGTTCGTCGGGCCGAGCACGCCGGTCAGCCTGGGGGACTACCTCGCCGGGTCGAACCACGTGCTCCCGACCGGCGGTCAGGCACGGTTCGGCTCCGGGCTGTCCGCGTCGACGTTCCTCCGGCCGCAGCAGGTCATCCGGTACACGCCCTCGGCGTTGTCCGAGGTCGCCGGCCACATCGTCGCCCTCTCCACCGAGGAACAGCTCCCCGCGCACGGCGCCGCCGTGACGGAGCGCTCGAACCGATAGCCTGGGGGACGCCATGTTCTGCCCCTTCTGCCGCCACCCGGACTCCCGCGTCGTCGATTCCCGGACGAGCGACGACGGAACCTCCATCCGTCGCCGTCGTCAGTGCCCCAACTGCGGGCGCCGCTTCTCGACCACCGAGACCGCCTCGCTCAACGTGGTGAAGCGCAACGGGGTCACCGAGGCGTTCAGTCGCGACAAGATCGTCTCCGGCGTGCGCAAGGCGTGCCAGGGCCGCCCCGTGACGGACGGCGACCTGGCGGTGCTCGCGCAGCGCGTCGAGGAGACCGTCCGCTCGTCCGGCTCGAGCCAGATCGACGCGAACGACATCGGCCTGGCGATCCTCGACCCGCTGCGCGAACTCGACGAGGTCGCGTTCCTGCGCTTCGCGAGCGTCTACCAGGCCTTCGACTCGCTCGAGGACTTCGAGGACGCCATCGGGCAGCTCCGCATCGACCACCACGGCGGGGCAGGGGCTGCGTCGCCGGCCGGGGCCGACGCGTGAGCGGCATCGCGGAACGCATCGTCCGTGGCGGGTACGCCGTCGTCTTCCGGTCCGTGTTCGCGAACATGGACCCGGAGCGCGCGCACCACATCGCCTTCGCGGTGATCCAGACCCTGCCGCACGTGCCGATCGTGCGCGGACTGGTCGAGCGGTACTCGCGTCCCTCGGCGATGGACGGCGTCACCACGATGGGGATCCACTTCCCGTCGCGGTTCGGCCTCGCCGCCGGGTTCGACAAGGACGCCCGCGGCATCGCCGGACTCGGGGTCCTCGGGTTCGGGCACGTCGAGGTGGGCACCATCACCGCGAAGCCGCAGCCCGGCAACGAACGACCGCGGCTCTTCCGGCTCATCCCGGACCGCGCGCTCATCAACCGGATGGGCTTCAACAACCACGGTGCCGCCGCGGCCGCCCGCAGGCTCGAACGCGCCCGCCGGAACCCCGGTCGCCCGGTCATCGGCGTCAACATCGGCAAGAGCCGGGTCGTCGACGTCGCCGACGCGATCGACGACTACCTCGAGTCCACCCGACGCCTCGCACCGTTCGCGGACTACCTGGCCGTCAACGTCAGCTCGCCGAACACGCCGGGGCTCCGTGGCCTGCAGGAACTCGACCAGCTCCGCCCGCTGCTCACCGCCGTGCGGGACGCCGCTGGCAAGGTTCCGGTGCTCGTGAAGATCGCGCCGGACCTCACCGACGAGCAGGTCGACGCGATCGCCGAGCTCGCGGTGTCGCTCGGGCTGGCCGGCGTCATCGCGAACAACACCACGATCTCGCGGGCGGGCCTCGTGACCCCGGAGGCTGAGGTGTCGGCGATGGGTGCCGGCGGCCTGTCCGGCGCTCCGGTGGCCGCCCGATCCCTCGAGGTCTTGCGGCGCGTGCGTGCTGCGGTGCCGGCGGACTTCTGCGTCATCGCGGTCGGTGGCGTGACGAGCGAGCAGGACGTGCAGGACCGCATCGACGCCGGGGCCACGCTCGTGCAGGGCTACACGGCGTTCCTCTACGAGGGGCCGACCTGGGCGACGCGCATCAACCGGCTGCGGCGGCGGCGCCTGCGGCGCGCTGCGCGCTGACGCGGACAGGCCGCGGCGCAGCGCGACGCACCGAGGTTCCGAAACAACGGCATCTCGTCTCCCAGCGCCGTCGTTCGCGGAACCACGGCGTTCCGCGCACCGCGCGTCACGCACTCGGGACCTGCCCACCAGCGGCCTGAAGGCGCAAAACGGGCCCGCACCGCGCCTCCATGCGGCTGGTCCCAAGCCACGTCCGGTCGCATCCCTCGAGGTTCCGGAATCTCGGAATCTGGCCGCGGATGCCGCCTTGCCGCGGAACCTCGGCGATCCGAGTGCGGCGTGTTGTGGAACCCCGACGATGCGTGCGGCCGACGGGCAAGCGGACAACTGCTGAGCAGACCGCGCGAGAGGGTCGCGGGCCGGACGCGGCGAAGCGCCGCCCGGCGAACCGGACGGCGCTTCGTGGTGGGTCAGACGGCGGGGTACTCGCCGCGCTTGACCTGCGGCTTCGGCAGGCGCAGGAAGCGCAGCTGCCACGCACGCGTGAGGATGTAGAGGAACGTGCCGCGCTGCATCGAGCCGAACTTGTTCGTCAGCTTCTTGCGGAACGACAGCCAGAGGATGACGCAGTCGAGCACGAAGAGCGCCACGAACGCCCAGACGAGCAGGAGCGCGTACGACGCGATGGCGGTCTGGGAGGCCGCGAACCCGACGATCAGGAACAGCACGAGCACCGGCATCATGATCTCGCCGACGTTCCAGCGGGCGTCGATCCAGTCGCGCACGAACCTGCGCTGCTCGCCCTTGTCCTTCGCGGGGAGGTAGCGCTCCTCGCCGTTGGCCATGCCGACGCGGGCCTTCTCGCGCTCGTTCGTGAGGCGTGCGCGAGCGGCCTTCTTGTCCACCGGGCTGTTGCCGACGAGGGGTCGGCGGTTGGCGGCCTCACGCTCGCGACGGCTCGGGGTCGGGCGACCCTTCCCCTGCTCGAGGAGCTCGGCCTCGGTCGGGTTCACGGTCGTGTTGGTCTTGGGGGCTGCCTTCGCCACGGTGCGTTCCTAACGGCGGTGTGCGTGCTGGATCGTCCTCTAGATTACCGGGCATGACCGACACCGCACAGCACAGCCCCGCGACCGACCCCGCACTCCTCGACGCCCTCCGCGAACACGTGCAGGGCGCGCTGCCCACGACGATCGCCGACCTCTCCGCGCTCGTGCGGCTGCCCTCGGTGTCCTGGTCGGCCTTCGACCCGGCGAACGTGCGGGCCAGCGCCGAGGCCGTCGCGGACCTCGCGCGGTCGACGGGCGTGTTCGCGGACGACGCCGTGCGGATCGTGCGGTCGGCGGTCTCCGGGGACACCGCCGACGCCGAGTCCACCGGCGGCGAGCTCGGACAGCCCGCGGTGCTCGCGGTCCGCCCGGCCCGCAACGGCAAGCCGACGGTCATGCTCTACGCCCACCACGACGTGCAGCCGCAGGGCGACGACGCGCTCTGGGAGACCCCGCCGTTCGAGCCGACGCTCCGCGGTGACCGCCTGTACGGCCGCGGCGCCTCGGACGACAAGGCCGGCGTCATGACCCACATCGCCTCGCTCCGGGCGGTGCACGCGCAGTTCGGCGACGACCTCGACCTCGGCGTCGTGCTGTTCGTCGAGGGCGAGGAGGAGTTCGGCTCCCGGTCGTTCCGCACCTTCCTCCGCGAGCAGAAGGAGCACCTGGCGGCGGACGTCATCGTGGTGGCGGACAGCGACAACTGGTCGACCGAGGTGCCGTCGATCACGGTGTCCCTCCGCGGCAACGTCACGTTCAAGCTCACCCTGACGACGCTCGAGCACGCCAGCCACAGCGGCATGTTCGGGGGAGCGGCGCCCGACGCCATGATCCCGATGGTCCGGCTGCTCGCGTCCCTGCACGACGACGACGGCTCGGTCGCGGTCGAGGGGCTGACGTCGTACGACGCGCCGGTGCCGGCCCGCTCCGAGGACGAGCTCGCGTCGGACGCAGCGCTCCTGCCCGGCGTCCGACCGGTGGGACGCGGCGACGTCCTGTCCCGCATGTGGTTCCAGCCGTCGATCACCGTCACCGGCATGGACGTGCCGAGCGTCGCGAACGCGTCGAACACGCTGCTGCCGACCGTCTCCGCCCGGGTCTCGGTCCGGGTCGCCCCGGGGCAGGACGCGTCCGAGGCCGCCGCGGCGGTGGAGCGTCACCTGCGCGAGCACGTGCCGTTCGGCGCGCGGATCGAGCTCACCGAGCCGGACGCCGGCGACGGGTTCCTGGTGGACACCGCCGGCTGGGCTGTCCAGGAGGCGCGGACCGCGATGCGCGAGGGCTGGGGCAACGACGCCGTCGAGCAGGGCATCGGCGGGTCGATCCCGTTCGTGTCCGACCTCGCGGCGGAGTTCCCGGAGGCGCAGATCCTCGTGACCGGCGTCGAGGACCCGGACACCCGCGCGCACAGCCCGAACGAGTCGCAGCACCTCGGCGTGCTGCACCGCGCGATCGCTTCGGAGACGATCCTGCTGGCGCGTCTCGCGACTCGCCGCTGACGGTGCTTACAATCGGACCAGGAGCGGTGAACCACACCGCCCGGAGGGAGACGCGCGGATGAGCGACACCATCACCGAGAACGCACCGGCGACCGAGACGCCCTCGCACGGCGTCCTGCTCAGCGACGCGGCCGCGGCGAAGGTGGCGAGCCTCCTCGAACAAGAGGGCCGCGACGACCTGCGCCTGCGTCTCGCCGTGCAGCCCGGCGGCTGCTCCGGGCTGATCTACCAGCTGTACTTCGACGAGCGGCTGCTCGACGGCGACACCACGGCCGAGTTCGAGCCGGGTGTCGAGGTCGTCGTCGACAAGATGAGCGTCCCGTACCTCGACGGTGCCTCGATCGACTTCGAGGACACCATCCAGAAGCAGGGCTTCACGATCGACAACCCCAACGCACAGGGCAGCTGCGCGTGCGGTGACAGCTTCCACTGATCGCCCGTCGATCCGACACGAGCGGGGAGTGACCGACACGGTCGCTCCCCGCTCGTGCGTTCCCCGGGCGTGGCATCCCGCGCGACCAGGGAAAACGCGTCCGGAACGGGTGCGGATCGCGGCCGAGTGCGTGTCGCGTGTGCGCGAGCGGTCTCCAGCTGCGAGTAAGCTAGGAGTGTTCCAACCAAGCTGGGAGCGGGCCATGAGCGACCTTCGCGTCGCAGGCTCCTCCGGTTTCACGTCTTCCGAGAGGTAACAGTGCGTTCGAATCGCCGTATACGTTGGGCGGCCGTCCCGGTGGCCGTCGGTCTGGTCATCGCACTGGCTGGCTGCACGCAGCAGCAGCTGAACGGATGGCTCCCCGGCACGGAGGAGACGAAGGACGTCACCAACCACACGAGCCGCATCGTCGGCCTGTGGACCACCAGCTGGGTCGTCCTGCTCGCGGTCGGTCTGATCGTCTGGGGCCTCATCATCTGGGCCGCCATCGTCTACCGCCGCCGCAAGGGCCAGACCGGCCTGCCGGTGCAGATGCGGTACAACATGCCGCTCGAGATCTTCTACACGATCGTGCCGCTGATCCTCGTCCTCGGCTTCTTCGCCTTCACCGCGAAGGACCAGGCCGCGATCGAGAAGCCGTTCACCAACCCGGACGCCACCGTGCACGTGTACGGCAAGCGCTGGGCGTGGGACTTCAACTACATCGACCAGAAGAACCCCGACGAGAGCGTCTACTACCAGGGCATCCAGGCCCAGGAAGAAGAGAACGCCAAGGGTGCGATCGACGAGTCGCAGCTGCCGACCCTGTACCTGCCCCAGGGCAAGAAGGTCAAGATCGAGCTGTCCTCGCGCGACGTCGACCACTCCTTCTGGATCATCGACTTCCTGTACAAGAAGGACATGCTCCCGGGCAAGACGAACTACGAGTACTTCATCCCGGAGAAGCTCGGCACGTACCAGGGCAAGTGCGCCGAGCTCTGTGGTGAGTACCACTCGCTCATGCTCTTCCAGGTGAAGGTCGTGACGCCGGCGCAGTACCAGGACTACCTCGACACCCTGAAGGACCAGGGCAAGGTGGGTCTGCTCGGCAACGAGTACAACACCAACACGAACGAACCGGACAACAAGGCGCCGGTGGCGTCGAGCGAGAACGAGTAGGGGCTCCGAAAGATGACAACGTCATTTGTCGGCCAGCCGACTGCACAGACCACGACGCCGGACTTCCAGGCGTCGAAGGTCGGTCGGAAGGGCAACATCATCGTCCGGTGGATCACCTCCACGGACCACAAGACCATCGGGTACATGTACCTGATCGCCTCGTTCATCTTCTTCCTGCTCGCGGGTGTGATGGCGCTCGTGATCCGCGCCCAGCTCTTCGAGCCCGGCCTGCACGTGGTCGCGACGAAGGAGCAGTACAACCAGCTGTTCACGATGCACGGCACGATCATGCTGCTGATGTTCGCGACGCCGCTGTTCTCGGGCTTCGCGAACGCGATCATGCCGCTGCAGATCGGTGCGCCGGACGTCGCGTTCCCGCGTCTGAACGGCTTCGCCTTCTGGCTCTACCTGTTCGGCTCGCTCATCGCGGTCGGTGGCTTCCTCACCCCGCAGGGTGCCGCGTCCTTCGGCTGGTTCGCCTACGCGCCACTGAGTGACACGACGTTCACACCAGGGCTCGGCGGCACGTTGTGGGTCTTCGGACTCGGCATGACGGGCTTCTCGACGATCCTCGGTGCGGTGAACTTCATCACCACGATCATCACGATGCGTGCCCCGGGTCTGACCATGTTCCGCATGTCGATCTTCACCTGGAACACCCTCGTGACGGCGCTCCTCGTGCTGATGGCCTTCCCGGTCCTCGCCGCAGCGCTCTTCGGCCTCGGGCTCGACCGCGTGTTCGACGCGCAGATCTTCAACCCGGCCAACGGCGGTGCCCTGCTCTGGCAGCACCTGTTCTGGTTCTTCGGACACCCCGAGGTGTACATCATCGCCCTGCCGTTCTTCGGCATCGTGTCCGAGGTCTTCCCGGTCTTCAGCCGCAAGCCGATCTTCGGGTACAAGACCCTCGTCTACGCGACCATCGCGATCGCCGCGCTGTCGGTCACGGTGTGGGCACACCACATGTACGTCACCGGTGGCGTCCTGCTGCCGTGGTTCTCGCTCATGACGATGCTCATCGCGGTCCCGACCGGCGTGAAGATCTTCAACTGGGTCGGCACGATGTGGCGCGGTTCGGTCACGTTCGAGACCCCGCTGCTCTGGGCCGTCGGCTTCCTCATCACCTTCACGTTCGGTGGTCTCACCGGTGTGATCCTGGCGTCGCCGCCGCTCGACTTCCACGTGTCCGACTCGTACTTCGTCGTCGCGCACTTCCACTACGTGGTCTTCGGAACCGTCGTCTTCGCGATGTTCTCCGGCTTCTACTTCTGGTGGCCGAAGTGGACCGGCAAGATGCTCAACGAGCGCCTCGGCAAGATCCACTTCTGGCTCCTGTTCATCGGGTTCCACACGACGTTCCTCATCCAGCACTGGCTGGGCGTCATCGGCATGCCGCGTCGGTACGCGACGTACCTGCCGAACGACGGCTTCACCTGGATGAACCAGCTGTCGACGATCGGCTCGATGATCCTCGCGATCTCGTTCCTGCCGTTCATCTTCAACGTCTACGTCACCGCTCGGAACGCACCGAAGGTCGCCGTGAACGACCCGTGGGGCTACGGCCGCTCGCTCGAGTGGGCCACCAGCTGCCCGCCGCCGCGCCACAACTTCACGTCGATCCCGCGCATCCGTTCGGAGTCCCCGGCGTTCGACCTCAACCACCCCGAAGCGGGTGTGCCGATCGGTGTGGGTCCCGCGAAGGACGCGCCCGATGCCCCGACCTACGACGCCGCGAAGGGCGAGGTGAAGTAAGGCGATGCGCGCCAACACCAACCTGTTCTGGATCCTCTTCGGGTTCTTCATCCTCGCGGACGCCGCGTACACCATCTGGTCGCTGATCTACTACGGCGAGCCGGAGTGGGTCGGCACCGTGGCCATCGGCCTCACCGGGATCATGTCCGCGTTCATCGCGTTCTACCTCGGCAAGGTCATGTCCTCCCAGGGCGGCGAGCTGCCCGAGGACCGTCCGGACGCCAACATCGAGGACGGCGACGCCGAGCTCGGGCACTTCAGCCCGTGGTCGTGGTGGCCGATCCTCCTGGCGGCCTCGACGGCGGTCGTCTTCCTCGGCGTCGCGGCCGGCCTCTGGATCGTGCCGATCGGTCTCGCCCTCGTGGCGGTCACCCTCGTCGGCTGGGTCTACGAGTACTACCGCGGCAACTTCGGTCACTGACCTGGACCTGCAGCGCACCTGACTTCGGGCGGCACCACACCGGTGCCGCCCGAAGTGCGTCCGCCCCCGCGGCCGGAAGCGCCGCCGGGAGCGCAGCAGGAACCGGAACGAACCGGCCTCGCCCGGGAATCAACCAGTCCGCCCACGGCTTGGCTTCAAGCGGACCACCCCCACCACAGCGAAAGGAGTCACCTCCGGTGACCGACAAGCGCACTCTCATCATCTTCGGCGCGACGGGCGACCTCGCCTCCCGCCTGCTGCTGCCGGGCCTCGGCACGTTCCTGCAGAGCGGTCGAGCGGTTCCCGTCCAGCTCATCGGCACGGGCCGCAGCGCCCGCAGCGAAGAGCAGTGGAAGGACATCGTCACGAAGTCCTTCGCGTCGCAGGACGTGAAGGGCCCCGAGGTGGACGCAACGCTCGCCTCGACGCAGTTCATCCAGGGTGACCCGACCGACCCCGAGCACCTCAAGGCGCTGTTCGCCGCTGCGGACGCCGACGCCGAACCGATCCTCTACTTCGCGCTGCCGCCGCAGATCGCCTCGGACATCTGCGAGGCCCTGCAGCAGGTCGAGCTCCCCGAGGGCACCACGCTCGCGTTCGAGAAGCCCTTCGGCACCGACGTCGAGAGCGCCCGCGCCCTCAACGAGACGGTCCTGAAGCTCGTTCCCGAAGAGCGCGTGCACCGCACCGACCACTTCCTCGGCCGCACCACGGTCCTGAACATCATCGGCCTGCGCTTCGCGAACCGCCTGTTCGAGCCGATCTGGAACGCCGAGAACATCGAGAAGGTCGACGTCTTCTACGACGAGACCCTCGGTCTCGAGAACCGCGCCCAGTACTACGACGAGGCCGGCGCGATGGTCGACATGATCCAGTCGCACCTGCTCCAGATCCTCGGCATCGTGACGATGGACGCCCCGGCGGACATCGACTCCGTCGAGTTCCGCTCGTCCCTGGCCCGCGTGCTCCGCTCGACCGAGCTCAAGGGCGGCGACCCGAAGATCGCATCGCGTCGCGCCGTCTACACGGCCGGCACGATCGACGGCAAGGAACTGCCGTCGTACCAGGACGAGGACGGCGTCGACAAGTCGCGGGGCACCGAGACGCTCGCCGAGATCTCGGTCGAGGTCGACACCGCTCGCTGGAAGGGCGTTCCCTTCACCCTGCGTTCCGGCAAGGCGCTCGGCGCCAGCCGGAAAGAGGTGCTCATCACCTTCAAGCCGGTCACGCGCCTGCCCTCCGGCCTCTCCGGTCGGCCGAAGGCGGACACCCTCCGCATCGTGCTGAACCCCGACGAGATCGAGCTGACGGTGTCGGCGAACGGTGGCGGCAACCCGTTCGAGATGGGCCAGGTCACGCTGTCCTCGTCCTTCGCGGACGGCGAGCTCACCCCCTACGGCGAGGTCCTCAACGGGATCTTCCACGACGACCCGCTGCTCTCCATCCGCGGTGACGTGGCCGAGCGCTGCTGGGAGATCGTCGAGCCGGTCGTCAAGGCCTGGAAGGCCGACGAGGTCCCGCTCGAGGAGTACCGCGCGGGTTCGCGCGGGCCGGCGGACTGGGAGTCCTCGTCCTGAGTTCCTGACGGACGTGACGGCCGCGCCCTGAACGGGCGGGTCTGACGGACGGGAGGCGCGGTGCCAGCTGGCACCGCGCCTCCAGTCCGTTTGTGGGGACGTTCTTTCCCATGACGCGCGCGTTGGTAGGTGACTTCGGGCGTACCTGGTCGGAACTTCCGACCAGGTACGCCCGATTCGACCAGGTACGCCCGAGACCGCCGGGCAGTCAGCGCCGGTCAGGCGGGTGTGCCCGCCCGCTCGCCCTCCCCGGTCCAGGAGCGCGTGCCACCGTCGTGCACGGGCAGGCGGGTGCGGTGCCCGGCGGCTGCTCCGCGCGCGCGGGCGATCGCGTCCGCGGCCGATACGAGCGTGAGGTGCGAGAGTGCCTGCGGGGTGTTGCCGACGTGGTGTCCGGTGGCGACGTCGATCTCCTCGGAGAGCATGCCGACGTCGTTCGCGTACCCGACGAGCACGTCCATGAGTCGTTCGGCGTCCTCGATCCGGCCGGAGGCGGCGTACTGCTCGACGAGCCAGAACGAGCACGCCAGGAACGGGTGCTCGCTGCCGGAGAGTCCGTCGAAGCCGGAGGACGTGCGGTACCGGAGCACGAGTCCGTCGTCGCCGGTGCGGAGGTCCTCCTCGATCGCCCGGACGGTCCCGGTCATCCTCGTGTCGTCGGCCTTGACGTAGCCGATCTGCGGTAGGACGAGCAGGCTGGCGTCGACCTCGTCGGTGTCGTAGTGCTGCCGGTAGCTCCCGCGCTCGGCGTTCCAGCCGTGCTCCTCGATCTCGGCCCGGACCGCGGCGCGCAGGGTCCGCCAGCGCTCGACGGGACCCTCGAGCCCGAACTCCTCGACGGCGGCGACGCCGCGGTCGAAGGCCGCCCAGATCATCGCCCGCGAGTGCGTGAAGTGCCGTCGGGGTCCGCGCATCTCCCAGATCCCGTTGTCGGGCTCCTGCCAGTGCTCCTCGACGTACCCGAGCAGGGCTCGTTGCAGGGCCCAGGAGTCCGCGTTCTCCTCGACCCCGAGCTCGCGGGCGTCGTGCAGTGCGGCGAGGACCTCGCCGAACACGTCGCCCTGGTACTGCGTGTACGCGCCGTTGCCGACGCGCACGGGCGTGGATCCGGCGTACCCGGGCAGGTTCTCGAGCTCGCGCTCCGGGAGCTCCCGCTCGCCGGCGATGCCGTACATGATCTGGACGTCGGCGGGATCGCCGGCGATGGCACGGAGCAGCCAGCCACGCCAGTGCGTCGCCTCGTCGCGGTAACCGTGCGCGATGAGCGACGCCAGCGCGAGCGAGGCATCCCGCAGCCACACGTAGCGGTAGTCCCAGTTCCGTTCGCCGCCGGGGTCCTCCGGCAGGCTGGTGGTCGCCGCCGCCACGACGCCGCCGGTCTCGGCGTGGGTCATCGCGCGGAGGAGCAGCAGGGAGCGTCGGGCCGGCTCGGCGTACCGGCCGTCGGTCCGCGCGGTCGCCATCCAGTCCCGCCACCACTGCACCGTGTGACGGAGCGCCGCGTCGACGTCGAGCGGCTCCGGCGGTTCGCGGTGGGACGGGTACCAGGTGAGCACGGTGTCGAGGACGTCGCCGTCGTGCACGGTGCGTGTCGCGGTGTGCCGGTGGTCGTCGGCGTGGAACCGGACCCCGCGGACGATGACCGAGCCGGGCCCCGCGGTGGCGAGGAGCGCCGGGTCCTCGTCGCCGCCGATCTGCCGGACCCAGGGGAGCGCCCGCGCGTAGTCGAAGCGGATGCGCAGGGTTTGCCGGAGCTCCACCGACCCGCGCAGGCCACGGACGCGCCGGACGATCGTGGCCCGGTGCGCACCGATCGGCATGAACTCGGTCACCTCGACGACGCCGGTGCTCGTCGTCCACACCGTGGCGAGGACGAGCGTGTCGTGGTCGTACCGGCGGGTGGCGGTCGCGTCGGGGTCGGTCGGTCGGAGGGTCCAGTGTCCGTGGTCCTCGGTGCCGAGGATCGACGCGAAGGTCGACGGGCTGTCGAACCGCGGCAGACAGGCCCAGTCGATCGTGCCGTCCCGTCCGACGAGCGCGGCGGTGTACGTGTCACCGATCAGCGCGTGGTCCTCGATGCGGTTGGTCGGTGGGGTGGTCGTGCTCGCCGCGCTCATGGGCCGATCCAACCACCGCCCGATCGGGGAACGGGCGCGGTCGCTGAGGGATGCTTCAGGCGGGGTCGGTCGGGTCGGCTTCGGTGATGCCGACCCGGGCGAGCTCCGACCACATGCCGGCGCCGTCCGGGGCGTACACCCAGGGCGCCGACGAGTCGCGGGACCGCTCCTGCGCGCGAGAGCGTCCACCGGCGAGGACGGCCTCGCTCGTGGACAGCTGGCGGATCGCGACGCCGGCGACGTTCTCGGGGTGGGCACGGGCGAACTCGCCGTACAGCGACTCGTCGTGCTGCCCGTCGTCGCCGACCAGCAGCCACTGCACGTCGGGGAAGTCCTTCGCCAGGCGCTCGAGGTTCTGCTGCTTGTGGAGCTGCCCGCTCCGGAAGAAGCGGTCGTGCGTCGGGCCCCAGTCGGTGAGCAGGAGCGTGCCCGACGGGTAGAGGTTCCGGCTCAGGAAGCGCTGCAGCGTCGGCGCGACGTTCCACGCGCCCGTGGACAGGTACACGGTGGGCGCACCCGGGTGCTGGGCCAGCACGCGTTCGTAGAGGACCGACATGCCCGGGACCGGCCTGCGGGCGTGCTCCGTGAGCACGAACGAGTTCCACGCCGCCAGCATCGGGCGGGGGAGGGAGGTCACCATCACGGTGTCGTCGATGTCGGAGAGGAGCCCGAACCGGGTGTCCGGGTGGACGATGAAGACGTCGGCCTCGACGTCGCGCATGCCGCCGGCGGACAGCTTGATCGTCCGCCACCCCGGTTCGAGGTCGATCGGGACGATGGTGTCGACGACGCCACCGCGGTCGGACTGCACGACGTGCGTGGTGCCACCTGCGGTGATCGTGACCTCGGCGTCGTCGACCGCGACGCTCGTGAAGCTCTTCCACCCGCGGACGCCGTAGAAGGACGCGTCGGATGCCAGCCCACGGCGGGTGAGCAGGACCCTGCAGAGGACGCGGACCCATCCGGGGGCGCCGTAGCCGTTGTACGGGATCACGGTCGGCACGAGCCCGCGGCGCCGTGCACGCTGCTCGCGGAACTCCTGGACGGCGTCCTCGATGCGAGCGGCCCGGTGGAGGATCGGCTCGGCCAGCGACGGCTCGTGGTGCGTCGGGTCGGGCATCGCCCCATCATCCCACGTCGGACCCTGCGCACCTACGACCTCGCAGGTGCTTTGGGAGAGTCGCAGCGATATTCCAGCCGGTCTCTGCGACAGTTGGGCAGTCACATCCCACATGACCGCGCCGTCGGCGCAAGAGGAGAACACGTGCTCGTCACCGAGGTATCGAACGCACTGCCGGGGGGATCATCACTGCTCAGGAACGAGCCGGTCCAAGCCCGCAGTTCGGCGCGCCTCGCCGGCCTCCTCGACGCCGCTGCCGCGGTCATCGACGAGATCGGTTTCGAGCGCCTGACGACCGCGATGGTCGCCGAGCGGGCCGGGGCGTCCATCGGCACCGTCTACCGCTACTTCCCCGACCGCATCGCCGTGGTCGAGGCCCTCGCGATCCGCAGCACCCAGCGGCTCGCCGAGAAGTTCATCGTCGCCCTCGACGCGAGCGACGGCACGACCTGGCAGGACGCCTGCGACGCGCTCATCGACGTCACCGCCGAGATGTACCGGACGGAGCCGGGCTTCCGCGCGATCCGGTTCGGTGACGCGGCCGACGTCGGTGCCGGGACGGGCGACGGCGAGGACCGCATGGCCGCGCTGGGGAACGCGGTCGCACAGATCATGCACGAGCGCTTCGACCTGCCGACCGGCGAGCGCATGGAGCGGACGTGGGTGGTCCTCGCCGAGTCCGCGCACGCCGTGCTCGCTCGGGCCCACCGTGACCCCGCGCACCCCGACACGGCCCTGGTCGAGGAGTACCGCGCGATGAGCCGGATCCACCTCGAGGCGGTCCTCGCCGCGAACTGAGGCCCGAGCCACGGCGCGGCGCGACACGCCACACCGGTCACCAATCCCACGACGCCCGCACTCCGAACAGGAGGCGCGGGCGTCGTCGTGCGTGCGGCCTGCGGTCGCGCAGACGGCCGTCCCACCGCGTCATCCGGCTGTCCGGGACACGTCACGGATCGTCACGGCCGAACCGGTGTCGGGCCCGACGGGTACTCTCACTCGGAGTCGGGCTACCTCCGAACAGAAGGGCACCCATGATCGAGTTCCGCTCGGTGCGCAAGACCTACCCGGACGGCACCAACGCGGTCGACGACTTCAGCCTCGTCATCCCTTCGCGGACCACCACGGTCTTCGTCGGTTCGAGCGGCTGCGGCAAGACCACGCTCCTCCGGATGATCAACCGGATGGTGGACCCCAGTGCGGGCGCCGTCCAGATCGACGGCGAGGACGTCGCCGGGGTCGACCCCGTGCAGCTCCGTCGCCGCATCGGCTACGTCATGCAGAACGCCGGGCTGCTGCCGCACCGCAAGGTGGTCGACAACATCGCCACGGTGCCGCTGCTGACCGGCGTGTCCAAGGCCGAGGCCCGCGAGCGTGCCCTCGAGCTGATGGACACCGTCGGGCTCGACCGCGCCTTCGCGAACCGGTACCCCTCCCAGCTCTCCGGCGGCCAGCAGCAGCGCGTCGGCGTCGCCCGCGGCCTGGCCGTCGACCCGAACATCCTGCTGATGGACGAGCCCTTCGGCGCCGTCGACCCGCTCGTGCGCAACGACCTGCAGGACGAGCTCATCCGTCTGCAGCGCGAGCTCGGCAAGACCGTCGTCTTCGTGACGCACGACATCGACGAGGCCTTCAAGCTCGGCGACCAGGTCGTCATCCTCAAGAAGGGCGGCGAGATCGCGCAGCTGGGCACCCCGGCGGAGATCCTCGCCGAGCCGGCCGACGACTTCGTCGCGAACTTCATCGGTGCTGGCCGCGGTCGTCGTGCGCTCCGCGTCGAGCAGACCCCGACCGGGCCGATCGTCGTCGACGGCGAGGGTCGCGCGGCCGGTGTGCTCACCGGGCCGGTCCAGGTGGTCGACGCCGCACAGGCCGTGCCGCAGGAGCAGCGGGGCGACGCGTGAACTGGGTCCTCGGCAACACGGACACGATCAGCGACAACCTGATCGCGCACGTCTGGCTGTCGATCCCACCGATCATCATCAGCTTCCTGCTGTCGGTGCCGATCGGGCTGCTCGTGTCGCGTCTGCGGAAGCGCAGCGGCGTCGCACGGGGCACGGCCTCGACGATCGTCGTCGTCGCGAGCCTGCTGTACACGATCCCGGCGCTGCCGCTGTTCCTCGTGCTGCCCGCGATCATCGGCACGAGCACCCTCGACCCGGTGAACGTCGTCATCGCGATGACCATCTTCGGCGTCGCGCTCATGGCCCGGTCCGCGGCCGATGCCATCGACGCGGTCGACCAGGACGTCGTCGGCGCGTCCGAGGCGCTCGGCTACTCGCCCGCGCAGCGGTTCTTCAAGGTGGAGCTGCCGCTCGCCGGTCCCGTCCTGCTGGCCGGCATCCGCGTGGTGTCGGTGTCGACGATCAGTCTGGTGACGGTCGGCGCGCTCATCGGTGTCCCGAACCTCGGGTTCCTGCTCACCGACGGCCTGAAGCGTGGCATCAGCGCGGAGATCCTCACCGGCATCGTCCTGACCATCGTGCTCGCGCTCGTCATCGACCTGCTGCTCGTCGCCCTCGGTCGGCTCGTGATGCCGTGGACGCGGGGGAGCGGTCGCTCCGCCCGGGCCGTCCGCCGCCGCGCCGCCGACGACGTCCGCGCGAACGAGGTGTCCGCATGAACCTCTTCGCACAGGGCTTCGCCTGGATCTTCGACCCGGCCAACAACGTCGGCAGCAACGCCATCGGCATCCGCGTCTGGGAGCACGTCTGGATCACGCTGCTGGCCGTGGCCATCGCCGTCGTGATCGCGGTCCCGATCGGGCTGCTCATCGGGCACACCGGCAAGGGGCGCTCGATCGCGGTCGGTGTCTCCGGCGGCATCCGCGCGCTGCCCACCCTCGGCCTGCTGACCCTGCTCGCGCTGGCGATCGGTCTCGGGCTCGGCGCGCCGCTCATCTCGCTCGTCGTCCTCGCGATCCCGTCCGTCCTGGCGGGCTCGTACTCCGGCGTGGAGGCGATCGACCGCGTCGTCATCGACGCCGCCAAGGCGCAGGGCATGACCGGGTGGCAGATCCTCGGCAAGGTCGAGATCCCCCTGGCGCTCCCGCTCATCGTCGGGGGCATCCGGGCGGCCGTGCTCCAGGTCGTCGCCACCGCGACCCTCGTCGGCTACATCAACGCCGGAGGGCTCGGCGGCTACGCCTTCTCCGGCATCGCCAATTCGGACTACGCAGAGGTCCTGGGCGGTTCCATCCTGGTGATCGCCCTCGCCATCGCGTTCGAGATCGTCTTCGCCGCACTGCAGCGGCTCGCCGTCCCAGCGGGGGTATCCCTCGGGTCGGCGCGTCAGTCGCGTCGGAGCACCCGCAGCTCAGCACCACGAGCATCAACCCCTGTGGAAGGAACCCACCCGTGATCACAGCTACGACCCGGCGCCTCGCCGCGACGATCGCCGTCGCGTCAGCGGCCGCCATCGCCCTCGCGGGCTGCTCCTCGAGCGACCCGCTCTCCTCCGGCTCCGGCGGGGACTCCAAGACCATCGTCGTGGGTTCGCAGGCGTACCCGTCGAACGAGATCATCGCCGAGCTCTACGCCCAGGAGCTCGAGCACGAGGGCTTCACCGTCACGAAGAAGCTCAACATCGGTCAGCGAAAGGCGTACTGGCCCGAGGTCGCGAAGGGGAGCATCAACGTCTTCCCGGAGTACAACGGCAACCTGCTGAACTACCTCCTGCAGGAGGACGGTAAGGACACCACGACCGAGACCACGACGGACGGCATCAACTCGGCGCTCAAGTCGGCGCTGCCGTCGGACGTCAAGGCGCTGCCCTCGGCCGACGCCTCGGACGCGGACACCTACACGGTGACGCAGGCCACGGCGGACAAGTACGACCTGAAGTCGATCGCCGACCTGTCGAAGATCGGTGGCACCATCTCGATCGCCGCCAACCCCGAGTTCGCGACGGCCGCGTACGGCCCGACCGGTCTCAAGGCGAAGTACGGCATCACCGGTGAGGTCAACCAGCAGAACGACTCCGGTGGCCCGCTGACGATCAAGGCGATCCAGGACGGCGACTCGCAGGTCGCGGACATCTACTCCGCCAGCGCCTCGATCAAGACCGAGAAGCTCGTCACGCTCGAGGACCCGAAGCACCTCGTTCCGGCGAACAACGTCACGCCGATCGTCTCGAAGGACCTCGACTCGAAGGCCGCCGACGCCATCGAGAAGGTCAACAAGCTCCTGACGACCGATGCGCTCATCGAGCTGAACCGTCAGAACTCGGTCGACCAGAAGTCGGCGGCCTCGGTCGCCAAGTCGTTCCTGCAGGACAACGACCTGCTGTAGCGACCACTCGCAGTAAAACGACAGGTGTCGGGCATTCGCCCGGCACCTGTCGTCGTTCGTGGAGTGGACAGCCGGCACGATCGTGCCGCACGGTTGTGCCGTGCAGTGCGCCTGCACGTTCGTGCAGCCGGCGGTTCTACAAATTGTCGAATCGGGTGTCCGCGCGGTAACGTGTTCGTGTCCCAATGGTTGTGACAGCAGAAGTTCCACCTTCCACAGGAAGCAACTGACGTGCACGAACAGCGCGCGGCGACCCGGCTCGGACACGCCGCATGAACGACATCCTCGACCCGCTCATCCTGTCGCGGTGGCAGTTCGGTCTGACGACGATCTACCACTTCCTCTTCGTCCCGCTGACGATCGGCATGGCCGTCGTCGTGGCCGTGTTCCAGACGGCCTGGTACCGGACGGGCCGCGCGCACTACCTCCAGCTGACCCGCTTCTTCGGACGCATCTTCCTCATCAACTTCGCGATGGGTGTCGTCACCGGGATCGTGCAGGAGTTCCAGTTCGGCATGAACTGGTCGAACTACTCCCGCTTCGTCGGGGACGTGTTCGGCGCCCCGCTCGCGCTCGAGGGCATCCTCGCGTTCTTCTTCGAGGCGGCGTTCATCGGGATCTGGATCTTCGGGTGGGACCGTCTGCCGAAGGGCCTGCACCTCGCGAGCATCTGGTGCGTCAGCGCCGGGACGATCATGTCGGCGTACTTCATCATCGCCGCGAACGCGTTCATGCAGCACCCGGTGGGCTTCGCCATGAACGAGGCCAAGGGGCGTGCCGAGCTCACGGACATCTGGGCCGTGCTCGGCAACAAGGTCGCGCTCGCGGCGTTCCCGCACACGCTGTTCGCCTGCTTCATGGTCGCGGCCGCCGTCATCATCTCGGTCGCCGCCTACCACCTGGCGCGGAACCAGAACCTCGAGACGATGATGCCGGCGCTGAAGTTCGGCATGTGGACGATGCTCGCGGCGGGGGCGCTCACGGTGCTCACCGGCGACCAGCTCGGCCTCACCATGGTCGACACGCAGCCGATGAAGATGGCCGCGGCCGAGGCGCTGTACAACACCGCCACCGGCAAGGACGCCTCGTTCTCGATCCTCACCCTCGGCACCCCGGACGGCGTCCACGAGCTGTTCTCGATCCGCGTGCCGTACCTGCTGTCGTTCCTGTCGACGCACACCTTCAACGGCACGGTCGAGGGCATCAACGACCTGCAGGCGCAGTACTCGCAGGTCTACGGCCCCGGCGACTACAAGCCGATCATCTGGGTGACCTACTGGTCGTTCCGGTGGATGATCGCCCTCGGCGTCGGCGCGGTGCTGGTGTCCCTCGTCGGGCTCTGGCTGACCCGCAAGGGCCGGTTCCCGACCAAGCGGTGGATCTGGCGGGTCGCCACGTGGACGGTCCCGCTGCCGATGGCCGCGATGATCGTCGGCTGGATCTTCACCGAGATGGGCCGCCAACCGTGGCTCGTGTTCGGGTTGCTCAAGACGAGCGACGGCGTCTCGCCGAACGTGACCGGGATCGAGGTCCTCATCTCGCTCGTCGTGTTCACGCTCATCTACGGCAGCCTGGCGGTCGTCGAGTTCCGGCTGATCAAGAAGGTGGCGCAGGAGGGCCCCGCCGCCCCGGCGGAGGTCGACGAGGAGACCGGCGAGGTCAAGCACGAAGTGACGGTGTACTGAGATGGACCTGCCCGTTCTCTGGTTCGCGATCGTCGGCCTGTTCTTCGTCGGCTACTTCGTCCTCGACGGCTTCGACTTCGGTGTCGGCATGTCGCTGCCCTTCCTCGGCAGGGACGACACCGACCGCCGCGTGCTCATCAACACGATCGGCCCCGTGTGGGACCTCAACGAGACCTGGGTCATCGTCGCGGGCGCCTGCCTGTTCGCGGCCTTCCCGGAGTGGTACGCCACGATGTTCTCCGGGTTCTACCTCGCGCTGCTGCTCATCCTCGCGGCGCTCATCGCCCGCGGTGTCTCGTTCGAGTACCGGCACCAGAACAAGCACCTCGAGTGGAAGCGCCGCTTCGACCTGATGATCATCGTCGGCAGCGCCGTGCCGTCGTTCCTCTGGGGCGTCGCGTTCGGCAACGTCGTGCGGGGCATCCCGATGGACTCCGGGCACAACTACACCGGCACGCTGTTCGACCTGCTCAACCCGTTCGCACTGCTCGCCGGTCTGGCGACGCTGCTCGTGTTCTTCACCCACGGCGTGGTGTTCGTCGCGCTGAAGACCGAGGGCGACATCCGCGTCCGCGCCAAGCGCCTCGCGACCCGGGCAGGCATCGTGACGATCGTCGTCGGTGCCGCGTTCCTGGTGTGGATGGCGTTCGTCCGGGCCACCCCGACGTCGCTGGTCCTGTCCGTGGTCGCCGCGCTCGCACTCGTCCTCGCGGTGCTCTGCAACGCCTGGGGCAAGGAGGGCCGGGCCTTCACGCTCATGGCCGTCACGATCGCCGCGATCGTCCTGGCGATGTTCACGGCGATCTTCCCGGACGTCATGCCCGCGACGAACGACCCGGCGAACAGCCTGAACGTCTACAACGCGTCGAGCGGTTCGTACACGCTCGGGGTGATGAGCTGGGTGGCGTTGATCTTCGTGCCGCTCGTGTTCGCCTACCAGGCCTGGACCTACTGGATCTTCCGCAAGCGCGTCTCGCGGGCCCAGGTCACCCAGGCCGCGCACTAGGCGGCGACGGTGAAGCCGCTCGATCCGCGTCTCCTGCGGCTGTCGCGGACGGCACGCGGCTTCATCGTCGCGGCCGCCGGCACCGGCGTCCTCCGCACGCTCGCGACCATCGCGATCGCGTGGGGGATCGCCGCCGCCGTGACCCTCGGGGTGGACGCCGTCCGCGACGGGAGCGTCCCTGCCGCGTTCACCCCGGCGCTCGCCCTGCTCGCCGGCGCGTTCGTCGTGCGTGCCGTCGCCGCGTGGGCGACGGACGACCTCGCCGCGCGAGCCGCTGCCACGGTCAAGAGCGAGCTGCGGGCGACCGTGCTCGCCCGGGCTGCCGAGCGTGGGCCGTCGTGGCTCGCGGAACGGTCGAGTGCTGGATTCGCCACGACGCTGGGCCCCGGGCTCGACGCGCTCGACGCCTACTTCGGGCGGTACCTGCCGCAGCTCGCCCTCACCGCCATCGCGACGCCGATGCTCCTCGTGGCGATCGGCCTCGGTGACCTGACGAGCGGGATCGTCATCCTGTGCGCGCTGCCGGTCATCCCGGTCTTCATGATCCTGATCGGCCTGGCGACGCAGGCACTCCAACGGAAGCAGTCCGACGCGCTCGCGAAGCTCGGGGGCGCCTTCACCGAGGCGGTCGAGGGGCTCGCGACCCTCAAGGTCTTCGGCCGTGCGCGGCGCCAGGTCGGTCGGATCGGCGCGGTCACCGACGAGTACCGGAAGGGCACGCTCGGGGTGCTCCGGCTGTCGTTCGTGAGCGGCTTCGCCCTCGAACTCGCCGCGAGCCTGTCGGTGGCCCTGGTCGCGGTGTCGATCGGCATCCGCCTGGTCGACGGCTCGCTCGGCCTCGGCGCCGCGATGTTCGTGCTCGTCCTCGCCCCGGAGGCCTTCGCCCCGATCCGGCAGGTCGGCGCCGACTTCCACGCCGCGCAGGACGGCGTCGAGGCCTCGACCGCCGTGCTCGACGTCCTCGACGACACGACGCCGGCCCCGGCGGGCCCGGCTGCGGCACCCGCCTCGACGGACCTGGTGCTCGACGGGCTGACCGTGCGTCGGCCGGACGTCGTGATCGGCCCGCTCGACCTCCGCGCCGGGCCGGGGACGATCGTCGTCCTCGCCGGCCCGAGCGGTTCCGGCAAGTCCAGCCTGATCGCCGCGATCCGTGGCGTCCTGGCCCACGACGGCACCGTCACGGTGCCCGGCCGCGACGGCACCACGCCCACCGAGCGGACCACCTGGGCCGACCAGCGCCCCCGTCTCGTGCGCGGCACGATCGCCGAGAACGTCGCGCTCAGCGCGACCCCGGACGACCGCGACGTGCGGACCGCGCTCGGTGCGGCGGGGCTGGGACTCGACCCGTGCCTCCCGGTCGGATCCGGCGGCAGCGGCCTGTCCGGCGGCCAGGCGCAGCGGGTCGCGGTCGCCCGCGCCCTCTACCGCGTCCAGCGGGAGGCGACCCCGCTGGTCCTGCTCGACGAACCGACGTCGGCACTCGACGCCGACGCCGAGTCGCACGTCGTCGACACGCTCCGCCGGCTCGCCGCGGACGGCGCGGTCGTCGTGGTCGCGAGCCACCGCCCCGCCGTCGTCGCCGCCGGCGACGTCCGGGTCGACGTGCGGTCCGGCGGATCGGTGACGGTCACCCGGACGAGCGGAGCGCGGGCATGAGCCGGGAGGCACGACACGACTCGGTCCTGCGGCTCGCCATGCCGCACGGGGCCGGTTGGGGCAGGGCCGTGGCAGCCGGCGCGCTCAGTGCGGTGTGCGCGGTCGCGCTGCTCGCCGCGAGCGGCTACCTCATCACGCGTGCGGCGGAGCACCCGCCGATCCTGTACCTGACGCTCGTGATGGTCGGTGTGCGGGCGTTCGCACTCGGGCGTGCGGCCCTGCGCTACGTCGACCGGCTCGCCGGGCACGACGCCTCGTTCCGGCAGCTCGCGGTCGTGCGGACGGAGATGTACCGGCGGCTGTCGTCGGTCGCTCCGGCCGGGCTCGGGTCCACCGGGCGTGGGGACCTGCTGACCAGGCTCGTCACCGACACCGACCGGTTGCAGGACCTGCCGATCCGGGTGGTCGGCCCGCTCGTGTCCGCCGGTGTCGTCGCGGTGCTCTCCGTGGTGGCGGTCGCGTTCGTGTCGGTGCCCGCGGCGCTCGTGCTGCTCCTCGCCCTCGCCGTGGCGGCCCTCCTCGGGTCGGTCGTCACGCTGTCGATCGCGAAGCGCTCCGACGAGCAGACCGCCGCCGAACGCGGACGCGTCGCAGACCTCGTGCTCGACACCGTGCGGACGCTCGACGTGTTCGCCGCGTACGGCACGCTCGACGAACGGCTCGCCCACATCGCCGGACTCGACGCCCGCGTGACCGCCGCGGTCCGTCGTCGCGGCACGGTCGAGTCGCTCGTCGGGGCGCTCGTCGGGCTCGTCGGCGGCGGTGCCGTCATCGGGATCCTCGCCGTCGGCGCACCCGCGGTCGTGTCGGGGGCGCTCGACGGACCGCTCTGGGCACTCGCGGTGTTCGTGCCGCTCGCGCTGTTCGAGGTCGTCGGCGGGGTCCCGCTCGCGGTGCTGACGCTCCGGCGGGTGCGCGCGGCGGCGGACCGGGTCGAGCGGGTCGTCCCGGCGTCGGTCCCGGACGGGATCGTGCCGGAGCCGGACGAGCCGGCCGACGCGGACTCGCTCGTGGTCGACGGCCCCGTGGCGGTGTCCCTGCGGGACGTCTCGGTGCGGTGGCCGGGGGCCTCGACGGACGCGGTCGACGGGGTCTCGCTCGACCTCCGTCCCGGCGAGGTCGTCGTGCTGCAGGGGCCCAGCGGCGCCGGCAAGTCGACCCTCGTGGACGCCCTGGTCCGGTTCGTCGACCACCGCGGCTCGTACACGCTCGACGGCGTCGAGGCGAGGGACATGCACCCCGACGCGGTCCGCGCCCGCATCGGCCTCATCGAGCAGGACCCGTTCGTCTTCGACCAGTCCGTGCGGCAGAACCTGCTCTTCGCCCGTGCGACCGCGACCGACGACGACCTGCTCGCCGTGCTCGACCGGGTCGGTCTCGGTGCGTGGGTCGAGCGCCGCGGCGGACTCGACGCCGGCGTGGGGGAGCGCGGCGTCCTGGTGTCCGGCGGGCAGGCGCACCGGCTCGCACTCGCGCGGGCGCTGCTGCACGCGTTCCCGGTGCTCGTGCTCGACGAACCGACCGCCGACATCGACCCGGACCTCGGCGACGCCGTGCTCCGCGACCTCGTCGGGGCAGCGCGGCAGGACGGACGCACGGTCGTCATCGTGTCCCACGTGCCGGTCGCGGCCGACCTCGTCGACCGGACGGTGCGGATGCGCGACGGACGGCTCGTGCCCGCCTGACCAGGCGGCCCGACGCGTGCGCGTGGGAGGCGCGCGCCGGCCGAGTCTCGGTGCGCGCGACACATCGTGCGTTGCGGGACGCGAGACGTGTCGCGCAGGGCGAGTCTCGTCGAGCGCGTGAGGGTGACCCGGCCACCCGCGCGACGCACGGCGCGCGGACGGCGCTGGACGTGCCTCCAGGCCCGGTAATCTTGGACACCGGAACGCGCCCGACGGGCGTGAGCCGTGCCTCCCAGACCGATTGAGAGTTCCGTGACCACCGAGCAGACCGTCGACGACCCGAACGCCTACGACTTCCGTCGTCTCCAGGAGAAGTGGCAGCCCCGCTGGGAGGAGCTCGGCCTCTTCACCACGGACCTCGACGACACGCGTCCGCGGAAGTACATCCTCGAGATGTTCCCGTACCCGTCCGGCGACCTGCACATGGGGCACGCCGAGAACTGGGCGCTCGGTGACTTCGTGGCGCGCTACTGGCGGCAGCAGGGCTTCAACGTGCTGCACCCGATCGGCTGGGACTCGTTCGGTCTGCCCGCCGAGAACGCGGCGATCAAGCGCGGGGTCGACCCGAGGGAGTGGACCTACGCGAACATCGAGCAGCAGAAGGCCTCCTTCAAGCGCTACGCGCCGTCGTTCGACTGGACCACCGAGATCCACACCTCGGACCCCGAGTACTACAAGTGGAACCAGTGGCTCTTCCTGAAGATGTACGAGAAGGGGCTGGCGTACCGGAAGGACAGCTGGGTCAACTGGGACCCGGTGGACCAGACCGTGCTCGCCAACGAGCAGGTGCTGCCCGACGGCACCTCGGACCGCTCCGGTGCCGTCGTCGTGAAGAAGAAGCTCACGCAGTGGTACTTCAAGATCACCGAGTACGCCGACCGCCTGCTCGACGACCTCAACCAGCTCGAGGGGCGGTGGCCCGCGAAGGTCATCGCGCAGCAGCGGAACTGGATCGGTCGCTCGGTCGGGGCCGACGTCGACTTCGTGATCGAGGGCCGCGACGAGCCCGTCACGGTGTTCACCACCCGACCGGACACGATCCACGGGGTGACGTTCCTCGTGGTGGCGCCGGACTCGGACCTGGCTGCCTCGCTCGTCTCCTCTGCCCCTGATGACGTGCGTGCTGATTTCGACGCCTACCTGACGGCGACGCAGAAGACCTCGGAGATCGACCGCCAGAACGCCGACCGTCCGAAGACGGGCGTGCCGCTCGGGCGCTTCGCGATCCACCCGCTGACGGGGGAGCGCCTGCCGATCTGGGCCGCCGACTACGTGCTCGCCGACTACGGCCACGGTGCGGTCATGGCCGTGCCCGCGCACGACCAGCGCGACCTCGACTTCGCGCGGGCGTTCGACCTGCCCGTCCGGGTCGTGGTGGACACGAACGCGGCGGTGACCGGGGCGATCCCGGTGATCTCCTCCGAGACGGAGCTGCCGGACGTCGATCCGGTGTCCACCGGGGAAGCGCTCACCGGTCAGGGGCGGATGATCAACTCCGGGCCGCTCGACGGCATGTCGAAGCAGCACGCGATCTCGGCCGCCATCACGTTGCTCGAGGAACGCGGTACCGGTCGCGCCGCGAAGACCTACCGCCTGCGCGACTGGCTCATCTCCCGTCAGCGCTTCTGGGGCACCCCGATCCCGATCATCCACGGCGCCGACGGCACCGAACACCCGGTGCCCATGGATCAGCTGCCCGTGCGGCTGCCGTCCACCGAGGGACTCGACCTCAAGCCGAAGGGCACCTCGCCCCTCGGCGGCGCGACCGACTGGGTCAACGTCCCGAACCCCGTCGACGGCACCCCGGCACTCCGGGACACCGACACGATGGACACCTTCGTCGACTCGTCCTGGTACTTCCTGCGTTTCCTGGCGGCCAACGACGACACGCAGGCCTTCGACCCCGCCGTCGCGCGCAAGTGGGCACCGGTCGACCAGTACATCGGTGGCATCGAGCACGCCATCCTGCACCTGCTGTACGCCCGCTTCGTCACGAAGGTCCTGTTCGACCTCGGCTACCTCGACTTCACCGAACCGTTCTCGGCGCTGCTCAACCAGGGCATGGTGCTGTCCGGCGGCTCGAAGATGTCGAAGTCGAAGGGCGGCGTCTCGCTCGGCGACGAACTCGACGCCAACGGTGTCGACGCGATCCGCCTGGTGATGGGCTTCGCCGGCCCGCCGGAGGACGACATCAACTGGGAGGACGTCTCGCCGTCCGCCTCCGCGCGGTTCCTCGCCCGGGCGTACCGCCTGGCGCTCGACGTCACCTCTGCTCCGGACGTGGTGTGGGCCGAGGGCGACCGGGCGCTCCGCCAGGTCACCCACCGGTTCCTCGCCGATGCGCCGGGGATGATGGAGTCGTTCAAGTTCAACGTCGTGATCGCGCGGCTCATGGACCTGGTGAACGTCACCCGCAAGGCGATCGACAACGGCCCCGGCGCCGCAGATCCCGCCGTCCGCGAGGCCGTCGAGACCATCGCCCTCGGCCTCAGCGTCTTCGCGCCGTACACCGGCGAGGAGATGTGGGAGAAGCTGGGCTACGAGGCCACCGTCGCCACGTACGGCTGGCGGAAGGCCGACCCGACGCTGCTCGTGCAGGAGACCCTCACCGCGGTGGTGCAGGTCAACGGCAAGGTGCGGGACTCGTTCGAGGTGTCGAAGTCCATCGACCCGGCCGAGCTCGAGTCGCTGGCCCGGGGCTCCGCGAACGTGCAGCGGTACATCGGTGACCGGGAGATCGTGAAGGTCATCGTCCGGGCGCCGAAGCTCGTGAACATCGCGATCAAGGGGTAGGTTCCTCCTCCTTCATCCCTCCACAGTGGGGCCGCAGGGGCGGTCATCCACCAGTGTTCGTCGCGGAGCCCGGCTGGTCGGCCGGGCTCCGTAGCGTTCCGGCATGGCTTCTCCGTCTGGGTCCGGTTCCCGGTTCGCTGCGTTGGCGATGTCGCCCCGGGCGGCGGTGGTGCTGGCTGCGGTGGTGGTCGTGGCGGCGCTCGTGGTCGTGCTGCTCGGGTCGCGGTCCGGTGGAGGGGCGGACTCGGCGACCGTCAGCGTCACGGGTGGTCCGTCGGCGGTCGTGGCGACACCGACCGGGTCGTCGTCGCCGCCTGCAGGGGTGGTCGTCGTGCACGTGGTCGGGGCGGTGCAGCGGGCGGGGGTCGTCTCGCTCGGTGCCGGCAGCCGGGTGTCGGTCGCGATCGACCGGGCGGGCGGAGCGACGCCGGACGCCGATCTGGCCCGGCTGAACCTCGCCCGTGTGGTGGTCGACGGGGAGCGGCTGTACGTGCCGGAGGTGGGGGAGACGGAGGTCCCGGCGGCGCTCGACGACGCTGGTGCCGTCCCCGTCCCCGCCCCCGGCGCAGGTGGATCGGCCGGCGGGTCGGACGGTGGCGACGCGGTCGTGGACCTCAACTCCGCCGACCAGGCCGCGCTCGAGACGCTGCCCGGGATCGGGCCGTCGCTGGCCGGACGGATCCTCGCCTGGCGGGAGGAGCACGGTCGCTTCGGTTCCGTGGAGGACCTGCTCGACGTGAGTGGCATCGGGGACGGGCGGTTCGCCGACCTGCGCGACCGCGTGCGGGTGTGAGCCGTGGACCTCGCACCGGGCCCCGCCGACCTGCGTGTCGCCGTGCCGGTCACGGCCGCGTGGGTGTGTGCGGCGCTGCTCGTCGGCGTCCCCGGCATCGCCGGGTGGGTGCTGGTGTGCGCGACGGTCGCGACCGGGACGAGCATCGTGCTGCTCGTGCGCTGCGGCGGGGTCCGCGTGGCGATAGGCCTGGCCCTGACGGCGTCGGCGCTCTGTGGCCTGCTCGCCGTCGCCGTGCTCGTCGGGGACGGTCGGCGGAACCCGTCAGCGCTGGACGATCTCGGTCCGGGCACGGTGCCGGTGTCTATCGTCCTGAGCAGGGACCTCGTCCAGGGGGACCGGTCCGTGCTCGGCACCCTCCAGCGTGCCGGCGAGGCCGACGGGTTGCGGGTGCCCGTCCGCCTGGTCCCCGCTGCCGGTGGTGCTGGCGGTGGGACGGTGCCGGCGGGGACGACGGTGCGGGGCTCGGCGACGCTGGAGCGCGACGAACCGGGGAGCACGACGGCCTTCGTGGCGTTCCTCCGCGGACCGACCGTCGACGTCCCACCGACCGGACTGCTCGCGTCGACGGACCGGGCGCGCCAGGCGTTCGTCGCCGCGACCCGGGCGCTGCCGGAACCCGGCGGATCGCTGCTGCGTGGCCTGGCGATCGGCGACCGGAGCGGGGCGGACGCGGCGACCGAGGCGGCGATGGAGACCTCGGCGCTGACGCACCTCACGGCGGTGTCCGGCGCCAACTGCGCGGTGATCGTCGGGCTGGTGGTCGTCGGCGGCCGGTTGCTGGGGCTGCCACGGGGTGTCCGTGCCGGCGTGGCCGTCGTGCTGCTGCTCGCGTTCGTGGTGCTCGTCCGGCCCGACCCCTCGATCGTCCGGGCCACGGTGATGGCCGTCGTGGTGCTCGTCGTGCACCTGGCCGGTCGACCGGTCCGGGGCGTCCCCCTGGTCGCCCTCGCCGCGATCGGGATGCTCGTCGTCGACCCCTGGTACTCGAGGTCGTTCGCGTTCGCCCTGTCCGTGCTCGCCACGAGCGGGATCGTGGTCCTCGGTCCGCCGCTCACGACGCTGTTCGCCAGGCGCCTGTGGACGCCGTTGGCCGCGGTGCTCGCGGTCCCGGTCGCCGCGCAGCTCGCCTGCTGGCCGGTGACGATCCCCTTGTCCGCCGCCCTGCCGACGTACGCGGTGCCGGCGAACCTGCTCACCGAGCCACTCGCGCCGATCGTGACGGTGGTGGGACTCGCGGCATGCGTGACGGCGCCGGTCTGGCCGTGCGGCGGGTCGGTGCTGGCCGGTGTGGCCTGGGTACCGGCGGCGGCGATCGGCGGGGTGGCGCACGGTGCGGCCGCGCTCCCGTACGCCTCGGCGCCGTGGCCGGGTGGCGTGGGCGGTGTGGTCGCGGCGAGCCTGGTGAGTGCGAGCCTCGCGGTGGCGGTGCTCGTCCCGAGACCCGCCGGGTTCCGTCTGCTGCTGCTCGCCGGGGTCGTCGTGCTGATCGGGATCGTGGTCGTCGCCGTGCCGCGGCTCGTCGTCCGCGCGGGGCTGCGGGACGACTGGTCGGTCGCGGGGTGCGACGTCGGTCAGGGCGATGCCGTCCTCCTCCGCGGGGACGGCCCGGGCGTCGCGCTCGTGGACACCGGGGACGACCCGGAACGCCTCGAGGCCTGTCTCGACCTGCTCGGCATCGGCCGGATCGACCTGCTCGTCCTGACCCACTTCGACCGTGACCACGTCGGCGCGGTCGACGCCGTGGCAGACCGGGTGACGACGGCGCTCGTCGGGCCGGTCGGGCGATCGGAGGACGAACGGGTCGTCCGGACACTGCAACGCGCTGGCGTCGACGTCCGCCAGGCCGACGACTCGACGTCGGGTGCGTTGGACGGCCTGCGCTGGCGGGTGCTCTGGCCGCGCGCGGGTACCAGGGAGGCCGGCAACGACGCGAGCCTCGTCCTCCGGACGACCACGGGAGCCGGGTGTCCGTCGTGCGTGTCGAGCCTGCTCCTCGGCGACCTGGGGGAGACCGCCCAGCGACGCCTCCGTGCAGCGGTTGCCGCCGTCGGGGCGGGCCCCGGCGCCGTCCCGGTCGACCTCGTCAAGGTCGCGCACCACGGATCCGCGGACCAGGACCCGTTGCTCTCCCGCCAGGTCGCCGCAGGAGTCGGCCTGATCGGCGTCGGTGCCGACAACACCTACGGACACCCGACCCGTTCGGCGCTCGACATGCTCGACGACGCCGGCACCACCGTGTACCGAACGGACCTGCACGGGACGGTGGTCGTGGGGCGCGGCGACGACGGTGCCCTGTGGGTGTGGACGGAGCGGTCGGGGTCGGCGGTCGCCCGTAGGATCGAGGCATGGCCGCCAAGAAACCCGCTCGCGCCGCCGCGAAGATCGACCAGGTGCCGTGGTCGGGGATCCGTCCGGCGCCCGTGGTGCTCGTCACCGGCCCCGAGACGTTCCTGGCCGAGCGTGCGAGCAGCGTGCTCCGTGACCTCCTCGTCGGGGAAGACCCTGCGCTCGAGGTGCACGACCTCGAAGCCGACCAGTACGCCCCCGGCCTGCTGGCGACGCTCGCGAGCCCCTCGCTGTTCGGGGAGCCCCGGCTCGTCCGGGTGACCAACGTCGAGAAGTGCACCGACGCGTTCATCACCGAGACGATCTCCTACCTCGGTGCCCCGGCGGACGACGTCACGCTCGTGCTCCGCCACGGCGGGGGTGTCCGGGGCAAGAAGCTCCTCGACACGATCCGCAGCGGGGTCGGCGGCGGGATCGAGGTGCTGTGCGACGAGTTGAAGCGCGAGACCGACCGCATCGACTTCGTCCAGGCCGAATTCCGGGCAGCCCGGCGGAAGATCGCGCCCTCGGCGGTCCGCACCCTCGTCGCGGCGTTCGCCGACGACCTGGCAGAACTCGCGGCGGCGTGCCGGCAGCTCCTCGCGGACGAGGCCGAGGAGATCACGGACAAGGTCGTCGACAAGTACTACGGCGGACGCGTCGAGACGAACGCCTTCAAGGTGGCGGACATCGCACTCACGGGCCGATCGGCGCCGGCGATCGTCGAGCTGCGGCACGCCCTGTCGACGGGCGAGGCGCCGGTCCCGATCGTCGCCGCCTTCGCGAGCAAGATCCGCACGATGGCGAAGGTCAGCGCGTTCCGGGGGCCGAGCGGGCAGGCTGCGTCGGCGCTCGGGATGGCGCCGTGGCAGGTGCAGCGGGCACAGCGGGACGTCGCCGGGTGGAGCGAGGCCGGACTGGCGAACGCCATCATCAGCATCGCCGAGGCGGACACCGCGGTGAAGGGTGGTTCGCGGGACGCCCACTACGCGCTCGAGGTCATGGTCCGCACGATCGCCCGGCGCGGCGAGGCCCGCTGACCCGTCCGAGACTCGTCGGAGCTGGCCCGAGACTCGCCGGCGCTGGCCCGAGACTCGGGCTGGGCGACGACTCTCGCGCTTCCCCGGCCGAGAACCGTCGCTCACAGCGAGACTCGCCCACGCCCGCCGCCCACGCCGCCGCCCGCCGCCCACGCCGCCGCCCGCGCCCGCCGCCCCACACACGACGAAGGCCCCGCACCGATCGGTGCGGGGCCTTCGTCAGCAGGTCAGTGCGTCAGAGCGACGCGACCTTCTTCGCGATGGCCGACTTGCGGTTCGCGGCCTGGTTCTTGTGGATGACGCCCTTGCTCACGGCCTTGTCGAGCTTCTTCGAGGCGAGGGTCAGGGCCGCGACGGCCTTGTCCTTGTCGCCGGCGACGACGGCCTCGTTCGTGTGACGGATGACCGTCTTGAGCTCCGAACGGTAGGCCTTGTTGCGCTCCTGGGCCTTGAGGTTGGTCTTGATGCGCTTGATCTGCGACTTGATGTTCGCCATGTGTTGCTCCTGTTGTCTCTGACGGGTGGCCGCGACCGCTGGGTAGAGGGGCCCTTGGTCGCATCGCGTTCCACCCGTGGGCGACGGAACGCGGAAGTCCAGCCAGCTACATTACCAGGCCGACCGGGCTGGACCAAAGCACCGAAACGCCGGGAAACCGCGCCGCAACACGGATTCGCTACCGTGACGAGCATGCCATCCCTCGCGCCCCGGATCGATACCGTGCCCGCCTCCGGAATCCGCCGGGTGTTCGAGCAGGCCGCGGTCCTGCAGCAGGACGGGATCGACGTCGCGATGCTCGTCATCGGTGAACCCGACGTCCCGGTCGCCCCGCACATCGGCGAGGCCGCCCGCCGCGCCTGGTCGGAGGACCGCACGGACTACACGCCGAACGGCGGCATCGCACCCCTCCGCGAGGCCATCCGCGAGAAGCTGCGCCGCGAGAACCGCATCGAGGTCGACGTCGAGCAGATCTGGATGACCATCGGCGCGACCCAGGCGCTCTTCCAGGCGATGACGCTCGTGCTCTCCCCGGGCGACGAGGTCCTCGTGCCGGACCCGGGCTACACGACCTTCACGATGAACGCCCACATCATCGGGGCGACGCCCGTGCCGTACCAGCTGTCGCCGGCCCACGGCTTCGAGCCCGACCTGCAGGCGCTCGAGGCGAGCATCACCGAACGCACGCGGGCGATCGTCGTGAACTCGCCGTCGAACCCGCTCGGTTCGGTGTTCGGCGAGCAGACCCTGCGCGACCTCCTCGCCCTCGCGAAGCGGCACGACCTCTGGGTGATCAGCGACGAGGTCTACGAGTACTTCACCTACGGCACCCGGCACGTCAGCCTGGCGAGCCTCGACGAGGACGACCGGGTGTTCACGGCGTTCTCCCTGAGCAAGACGTACGCGATGACGGGGGTGCGCGTCGGGTACCTCGTCACGCCGAAGGGGCTCGGCCCGGTGATGCGCACCACGCAGGAGGCGATGATCAGCTGCGTCGCCGAACCCGACCAGTGGGCGGCACTCGCGGCGATCGTGGGGGACCACTCCGCCGTGCAGGACGCCCGCGAGCACTACCGCGCCAACCTCGGCGTCGCGAAGGACGTCCTCGACGCCGCCGGCATCCGCTACCTCGACCCGCGTGGTGCCTTCTACCTCTGGGTCGACGTCTCGCACGTCTCGCAGGGCGACGTCGCCGAGTGGGCGCTCGGTTTCCTGCACCGCGAGCGGGTCGCGGTCGCACCGGGCAGCGCGTTCGGCCGCACCGGGGAGGGCTGGATCCGCGTCTGCCTCGCGGCGACGCCGGCGGACCTGCGGCGCGGCCTCGGCGCGCTGCCGACGCCGGCACGCGAGCGCGTGTAGACACCGGCCTGGAGGCACGGCGCGCGTCCGCCACGCCTCGCACCGTGCGAGGTCGGCCAGGCATCGTGCGCGGTTCCGATCAGTGTGCGAGGTCGCGTTGGTGCCACGGTGCGCGGAACCTCGCACGCTGCGGACGGGCGGCCCGCGGTGCGCGCCGCCGGCGCGCGGACGTGGGACAATCGTTCGACCGTCCGACCCACCTGAGGAACCGTGAGCCCACAAGCATCCGCGCCGCTCGAGCCCGCCGCGACTCCGGCCGAGTCGATCCGCAACTTCTGCATCATCGCGCACATCGACCACGGCAAGTCGACGTTGGCCGACCGCATGCTGCAGATCACCGGCATCGTCGAGGACCGCGCGATGCGTGCCCAGTACCTCGACCGCATGGACATCGAGCGCGAGCGTGGCATCACGATCAAGTCCCAGGCGGTGCGCATGCCCTGGGAGCTCGACGGGCAGACCTTCGCGCTGAACATGATCGACACGCCCGGACACGTCGACTTCTCGTACGAGGTGTCCCGGTCCCTGGCCGCGTGCGAAGGGGCGATCCTGCTCGTCGACGCCGCGCAGGGCATCGAGGCCCAGACGCTCGCGAACCTCTACCTGGCGCTCGAGAACGACCTCGAGATCATCCCGGTGCTCAACAAGATCGACCTGCCAGCGGCAGAGCCGGACAAGTACGCCGCCGAGCTCGCGCAGCTGATCGGCGGCAAGCCCGAGGACGTCCTCCGCGTCTCCGGCAAGACCGGTGTGGGCGTCCCCGAGCTCCTCGACCGCGTGGTCCGCACGGTGCCCGGCCCCGTCGGCGACGTCGACGCCTCGCCCCGCGCCATGATCTTCGACTCCGTCTACGACAGCTACCGCGGTGTCGTGACCTACGTCCGGATGATCGACGGCACGATCCACCCGCGCGAGAAGGTCCAGATGATGTCGACCAAGTCGACGCACGAGATCCTCGAGATCGGTGTGTCGTCGCCCGAGCCGAAGCCCACGAAGGGGCTCTCGGTCGGCGAGGTCGGCTACCTCATCACCGGCGTGAAGGACGTCCGCCAGTCGAAGGTCGGCGACACGGTCACGACGGCGCAGAAGCCCGCGACCGAGGCGCTGCCCGGCTACACGGACCCGAAGCCGATGGTGTTCTCGGGCCTCTACCCGATCGACGGTTCGGACTACCCCGACCTGCGCGAGGCACTCGACAAGCTCAAGCTCTCGGACGCCGCTCTGGTGTACGAGCCCGAGACCTCCGTCGCGCTCGGGTTCGGCTTCCGATGCGGGTTCCTCGGCCTGCTCCACCTCGAGATCATCACCGAGCGCCTCAGCCGCGAGTTCGGGCTCGACCTCATCACGACGGCCCCGAGCGTGATCTACGAGGTCACGAACGAGGACAACACCGTGACCGAGGTCACGAACCCGTCCGAGTTCCCCGGCGGTCGGATCGTCGAGGTCCGTGAGCCGATGGTCCGCGCGGCCATCCTCGCGCCGAAGGACTACGTCGGCGCGATCATGGAGCTCTGCCAGTCGCGTCGAGGGTCCCTGCTCGGCATGGAGTACCTCGGCGAGGACCGCGTCGAGATCCGCTACGAGATGCCCCTCGGTGAGATCGTCTTCGACTTCTTCGACCAGCTGAAGAGCAAGACGCAGGGCTACGCGTCCCTCGACTACGAGCCCACCGGTGACCAGGCGGCCGACCTCGTGAAGGTGGACATCCTGCTCCAGGGCGAGCAGGTGGACGCGTTCAGCGCGATCGTGCACCGCGACAAGGCCTACGCGTACGGCACCCTCATGACCGAGCGCCTGCGCAAGCTCATCCCGCGCCAGCAGTTCGAGGTCCCGATCCAGGCGGCCATCGGCGCACGCATCATCGCCCGCGAGAGCATCCGGGCGATGCGCAAGGACGTCCTCGCGAAGTGCTACGGCGGTGACATCACCCGCAAGCGCAAGCTCCTCGAGAAGCAGAAGGAGGGCAAGAAGCGCATGAAGATGGTGGGTCGCGTCGAGGTCCCGCAGGAAGCCTTCATCGCGGCGCTCTCCGGCGACGTCGAGGAGAAGAAGAAGTAGCTCGGGACTGGTCCGCGAGAGCGACAATCTCCGGGCTGGCGGTTTCGGGAGTTCCGCCGAAGCGACAGGATGCCGCGGGATTCTGGTGGCGGCCTGTCGCTTTCGCGGACACGCGAGCACGACCCCCGCGCCGGGCAGGATCCCGCCCGCTACACGCGGCGGGCGCGGGTCCGCAGGGCGGACAGTGCGAGGGCCGGGAGGCTCGCGGCAGCCAGTCCGGTCAGTGCGGTCCGCAGGATGACGAGTCCGGCGGCCGCGTCGTAGTCCGCCTGCCCGGCAGCGGCGAACCCGGCCACCACGGCACCGATCACCATCGCGAGCGTCGTGAACCCGAGCACTACGGACAGCCCGCGCGCCCGGTGTCGGCGCACCGCGAGCACGAGTGTCGCGCCGAACAGCAGGACCCCGGCCCCCGCACTGCACGCCCCGAACGCGGCGATCGCGTTGGCGGTGTCGAACACGTCCCAGTCGCTCGGCGGCGCGGACACGTACCGGGCGGGGGAGTCGAGGCCGGCGGTGGCCCACTCGACCGCGGCGCGGGCGGTGGCGGCGAGCCCGAACGCCGCGAGCGTCAGGACGGCGAACGCGACCGTCGTGCGGTCGACGGACCGCGTACGGGCGGGGGTGGAGCGGGGCACGGACCAAGAGTAGGGGCGTGGCGGACGCGTGTCGGGCCTCCAGTTCGGGGTGCGCGGAAAGCGGATCGCGGCGCGCGCCGCTGCGTCGACCTCGGTTCGATCGTCAGCACCGCCGGCAAGTAGGCTGACGGCATGAGTTCCCGCGGCAGCTACCGGACCGCCCTGACGTACGGAGCCGTGGGTGCGACCCAGGCGTCCGACCTCATGACGTACCCGCCGGAGGGGTTCACCCCGACCGAGTCCCGCGCCCGGATCGGGCACGGCGACCAGCGCTTCGAGACCGCGGTCACGCAGGCCCTGACCTGGCAGATCCAGGAGCGCAGCGGCATCCGCGTGCAGGTCGAGGACCAGCCGGACGACGACGAGGTCCGCTACAACCCGGTGACCTTCGACGAGGCAGGGGTGCCCATCGCGCCCGCCTCGATCGGGACGCCTCGGGTGGAGAAGTTCGCGCCGGACGGCACCCCGCTGCTGACGGCGGGCACGAGTGCGACGCTGACGATGCACGCGTTCGGGCAGACGGTGCACGCGCCGGTCCGGGTCGTGTCGATCATCGACGAGAACGACCGCAAGGGCTTCGCGTACGGCACGCTCGAGGGGCACCCGCTCTCCGGCGAGGAGTCGTTCGTCGTCGAGCGCACGCCGGACGGTTCGGTCTGGCTGCAGATCCGGCAGTTCTCGCAGCCGTCGAGCCGGAAGTGGCAGTTCGTCGCGCCGCTGCTGCGTCGCCAGCAGAAGGTGATGGCGGAGAAGTACCTCGGGGCCCTCCGCGGCGACTAGGACCGTTCGTCGACCGGACGCAGCGGGGGGAGCGCCGCGATGGCGTCCTCGATGAGTGCGGCGTCGTCGACGCAGTTCCGGGCGATCGTCACGGCGCCGGTGGCCCGCAGTGACTCGACGTCGTAGACCCCGGTGGCCACGGCGAGGAACGGGATCCCGACGGCGTCGGCGGCCTCACCGTCGCGCGGGGTGTCCCCGACGATGACGGCGCGGGTGCCAGCCAGGGCCGCGGCGGCGCGGGCGGTGACGCCGGTCCGCTCCACCTCGGTGTCACCGAAGTACGAGTGCTCCCAGTCGAAGGCGTCGACGTCGAACCCGGCCCCCTGCAGCTTCACGCGGGCGCGGTACGCGGAGTTGCCGGTGAGCAGGCCGTTCCGCCACCCGAGCTCGGCGAAGCGCGCCACCAGCGCGATCGCGCCGGGGGCAGGGCTGCGGTGGTCGCCGGAGCGGTGCCGCTCCTCGGTGAGGTCGCGGAGGTGACCGCTGACGACGGGGATGAGGTCGGTGTCGAGTTCGTGGGCGCGGACGTGCTCCGCGATCAGCCCGGCGTCGGTGCGGCCGTGCTGGTGGCCGACCCGCAGCACGAGGTCGCGGCCCACCGCCCGCTCGAGCGCGAGGTGGTAGAGGTTGCCCGGCGACGAGGCGTTCATCACGAGGGTGCCGTCGATGTCCCACAGCACTGTGGTGGGGACGGTGTGGTGCTCCATGCCTCCATCATGACGGACAATGGAGTCCATGCCGAGTGCTCTCCCGATCGCCGATCCAGCGCCCGTGGACGGCCTGATCTCCCCGGCCTCCGACGCGGGCGACGTCCCGTTCGGCGTGTACGTGCACGTACCGTTCTGCCGGGTGCGCTGCGGCTACTGCGACTTCAACACCTACACGGCGTCCGAGCTGCGCGGGGTGCGACGTGACGACTACGCCGGGCACGCCGTGCGCGAGATCGAGTGGGCGGCTTCCGTCCTCGACGCGTCGGCTGTGCCCCGTCGCCCCGTGTCGACGGTGTTCTTCGGCGGCGGGACCCCGACGATGCTGCCGGCGTCCGACCTCGCCATGATCCTGCGCGCGATCGACGACACCTGGGGGATCGTCCCCGGGGCCGAGGTCACGACGGAGGCGAACCCGGACTCCGTGGACGCCGTGTCGCTGGAGACCCTGCGGGCCGGCGGGTTCAACCGGATCAGCTACGGCATGCAGTCGGCGGTGCCGCACGTCCTCGCGACGCTCGACCGCACCCACGACCCCCTGCGTGTGCCCGGCGTCGTCGACCTCGCGAAGCAGCAGGGCCTCGACGTGTCGCTCGACCTCATCTACTCGACGCCGGGGGAGTCCCTCGACGACTGGCGCACCTCGCTCGACGCCGCCCTGGCGTGCGAGCCGGACCACGTGAGCGCCTACTCGCTCATCGTCGAGGACGGCACGGCGATGGGGCGGATGGTCGCGCGGGGCGAGCTGCCCGCGCCCGACGACGACCTCGCGGCGGACATGTACGAGCTGGCCGACCAGGTCCTCGGCGACGCCGGCTACTCCTGGTACGAGGTCTCGAACTGGTCGCGTGGCGCCCAGCACGCCAGCCGGCACAACCTGTCCTACTGGAAGGGCCACGACTGGTGGGGCGTCGGCCCTGGCGCGCACTCGGCGGTCGCCGGCACGCGGTGGTGGAACGTGAAGCACCCGGCCGCGTACGCGAACCGGGTGCTGTCGGGGGAGTCGCCGGCCGCCGGTCGCGAGACCCTGGACGACGAGACCCGGTACGTCGAGCGCGTCCTGCTCGCGGCACGCGTCCGTGGCGAGCTCGCCACCGCGGAACTCCGCCAGGAGGCCCGTGGCCGGGTCGCGGGGCTCATCGCGCGTGGACTCGTGGACGGCTCGGCCGCGGTGCGGGGACGGATCGAGTTGACCCTGCAGGGTCGCCTGCTCGCGGACGCGGTGGTCCGCGAGCTGCTCGACTGATCTTCTAGGGCTTGATGAACTCGATGGAGAGCGGGTAGCGGTAGAACTCGCCCCGGTTCGCGGCGACGGCGGCCATGATGCCGAAGACGACCGACAGGACCCCTGCGGCGAGCACGACGAGCCCGCCGATGACGATGATCGTCAGGATCGTCCCGACGACGTACGCGATCGCCATCGTGATGTGGAAGTTCAGCGCGACGCGGGTGTGCTCGCGGATGAACCCGCCGCGGTCACGCAGGACGAGGTACGCCACGAGCGGTGCGATGAAGGTGAAGAAGATCCCGCCGACGTGCGTCAACGTGGCCCAGAGTCGCTGGTCCTCCGGCGACATCGGCTGGGGCGGCTGGTACCCAGCGGGGTACTGCGGTCCACCGGGGTGCTGCGGGCCACCGGGCTGCTGTCCGTAGGTCATGCGGGAAGCGTACCGATCGGGTGTGCAGAAGTCCCGGTCCGTCGGCGGTCGGGCGTAGGATCAGCAGTCGACACGTCCGAGTGCCAGAACGAGTGGAAGGGGTCCGGGTGGTCAGCGAACGCAGCCTCGAGGTCCTCAAGGCCATCGTGCGGGACTACGTCGCGTCGCGCGAACCGGTCGGCTCGAAGACGATCGTCGAGCGGCACGCCTTCGGGGTGAGTGCCGCCACGATCCGCAACGACATGGCCCAGCTCGAGGACGAACAGCTCATCGCCGCCCCGCACACGTCGTCCGGCCGCGTGCCGACCGACAAGGGCTACCGGGTGTTCGTCGACCACCTCGCCGCTGCCCGGCCGCTCTCCAGCGCCCAGCGGCACGCGATCGAGACGTTCCTCGGGGCGCCGAACGACCTCGACGAGGTCCTCGGCCGCACGGTCCGGCTGCTCAGCCAGCTCACCAACCAGGTCGCCCTCGTGCAGTACCCCTCGATGGTCCGTGCACGCGTGCAGCACATCGAGCTCGTGCGCCTCGGCGACAACCGCCTGATGGTCGTGCTGATCACCGACACCGCCCGGGTCGAGCAGCGCGTGGTCGAGACCGACGTGACGCTCGACGAGGGCGCGCTCACCGAACTCCGCGCGGTCGTGAACGGCGCCACCGTCGGGCTCCTGCTGCAGGACGTCTCGACCGCGCTCCGGGCCGTCCCGCAGCAGATCCGACCGGACGCCCAACCGCTCGCCGGGGTCGTCGTCGCCACGCTGATCGAGCAGGTCGCCACCAACCGGCAGGACCGCCTCGTGATGGCCGGCGCGGCGAACCTCGCCAAGAGCGAACAGGACTTCTCCGGCGGCCTGTTCCCCGTGCTCGAGGCGATCGAGGAACAGGTCACGCTGCTCCGGTTGTTCGGCGAGATGCAGATCGACGACGTCGCCGTGGCGGCCCGGATCGGCGTCGAGAACGCCGAGTACGGGCTCGACGCCACGAGCATCGTCGCCGGTGGCTACCTGGCCCGCGGCGAGGTCGCCCGCCTCGGCGTTCTCGGGCCGACCCGGATGGACTACGGCACGAACATGGCCGCGGTGCGCGCCGTCGCACGGTACCTGTCCAAGCTCCTGGGCGAACATTGACCCTGCGGCACCCGCCGCTTCCGAACCGAAACCGACTGAGGGATACGTGGCAGACCACTACGACGTCCTCGGCGTCCAGCAGGACGCCTCCGATGCCGACATCAAGAAGGCGTACCGCCGGCTGGCGCGCGAGCTGCACCCGGACGTGAACCCGAGCCCGGACGCAGCCGAGCGCTTCAAGGACGTGACGCACGCGTACGACGTGCTGAGCGACCCCGAGCAGCGCCGCCGGTACGACGCCGGACCGCAGGCCGACAGCCCGTTCGGCGGCGGCGCCGGTGGCTTCAGTGACATCTTCGACGCCTTCTTCGGCGGCGGCGGTGGTGGCGGACGCGGGAGCGGCCCGCGCAGTCGTGCCGAGCGCGGGCAGGACGCCCTGCTCCGCATCGACGTCGACCTCGACGAGGTCGTCTTCGGCACCCACAAGGACGTCGAGGTCGACACCGCCGTGCTGTGCGAGACGTGCAACGGCTCGTGCTGCGCGCCCGGGACGAGCCCCCAGACCTGTGACATCTGCGGCGGTTCCGGCCACATCCAGCGCCAGGTCCGCTCGCTCCTCGGCAACGTCGTGACGAGCGCGCCGTGCGGCACCTGCCGCGGCTACGGCACCGTCATCCCGAACCCGTGCCCGACGTGTCAGGGCCAGGGCCGGGTCCGCGCCCGCCGCACCGTCCCGGTCGACGTCCCCGCCGGGGTCGACTCCGGTCTCCGACTGCAGATGCCCGGCCAGGGTGAGGTCGGCCCGGCCGGTGGTCCCTCCGGCGACCTGTACCTCGAGATCCGGGTGCGGCACCACGACGTCTTCAGCCGCGACGGCGACGACCTCCTCGCCACGCTCGAGGTCGCGATGACGGACGCCGTGCTCGGCACCACGGCGACGATCGACGGGCTCGACGGTCCGGTCGAGCTCGAGATCCGCCCTGGCGTGCAGAGCGCCGACGTCCTCGTGCTCAAGGACCGCGGGGTCACGAAGCTGCGCGGCAACGGGCGCGGCGACCTGCGCATCGGCGTCCAGGTCGTGACGCCGACGAAGCTCTCGCACAAGGAACGGCAGCTCGTCGAGCAGCTCGCGAAGTCGCACAAGGCCGCGGCACCGCAGTTGTCGCGGTTCCAGCAGGGCATGTTCGGCAAGCTCCGCGACCGGTTCTTCAACTTCTGATGGCGTCGCTCTACCTCGTCGACTCGCTCGACGGCGTCACGGTCGGCGACACCGTCCCGCTCGACGGGGCAGAGGGACGCCACGCGGTCGCGGTCGCGCGGGTCCGGGCGGGGGAGACCCTGCGGTTGTCGGACGGTCGCGGCACCGTCGTGACCGGGGCCGTGACCGAGCTCGGGCGGGACTCGCTGTCGTTGGCGGTGTCCGAGGTCGCCGTCGACGAGGCACCCTCGCCGACGCTGACGCTCGTGCAGGCGCTCGCGAAGGGCGGGCGTGACGAGATGGCGGTGCAGGCGGCGACCGAGATCGGCGTCGACCGGATCGTGCCGTGGTCGGCCGCGCGCAGTGTCTCCCGGTGGGACGGCGCGAAGGTCGAGAAGGGGCGGACCCGCTGGGCGGCGATCGCGCAGGAGGCCTCGAAGCAGGCGATCCGCTCGCGCGTGCCGGCGGTGGACGCCCCGGTGACGACGGCGCAGCTCGCCGGCGGTGCGGGAGCGGACCCGTCGCGCGCGGTGCTCGTGCTCGACCCCGCCGGGGACGTCCGACTGTCCTCGTGGGAAGCTCCGGCCGACGTCGCCGAGATCGTCCTGGTCGTCGGACCGGAGGGCGGGATCGACGGCGCGGAGTTCGACCGTCTGGTGGCGGCGGGCGCCGTGCGGGTGCGGCTCGGCGACACCGTGCTCCGGACCTCGACCGCCGGGCCCGCGGCGCTGGCAGTGCTGCAGACGCGGCTCGGGCGCTGGTAGTCGGCGCGTTCGTCCCGGATCGGGAAGGCCCGGCGTCGGTCCCGCGTTCTACGATGGGTCCATGAGCACCAGCACGCCCAGCGTCTTCTCCAGGATCATCGCGCGCGAGATCCCGGCGACCGTCGTCGCCGAGGACGACCGCGTCATCGCGATCGAGGACATCGCACCGAAGGCCCCCGTCCACGTGCTCGTCATCCCCAAGACCGAGGAGTACGCCAACGTGTCCGAACTCGCCGCCGGCGACCCGGACCTCCTCTCCCACGTGGTCGCCACCGCGCAGCGCATCGCCGACGAGCGCGCCGACGGCCAGTTCCGACTCGTCTTCAACACCGGCGAAGCAGCCGGTCAGACCGTGTTCCACGTGCACGCGCACGTACTCGCAGGTGAACTGCAGGAAGGCACCCTTGCCGGCTAACGAACCAGCACCCTCCCCGATCGACCCCGCCGAGTCGGAGTCGACCGTCTCGATCCAGGTCGACGGCATCGCCATGGTGCAGCTGCTCGGCCCCCAGGACCGACTGCTCAAGACCGTGGAACGGCAGTACCCCGGCGTCCGCGTGCTCGTGCGCGGCAACGAGGTCTCGCTGACCGGACCCGAACGGGACGTCGCGCGCGCGAACGCCCTGGTCGACGAACTCGTCGGCATGGTCCGGCGCGGACAGGACATCGGCCCGTCGGACATCCCCGTGTCGGCGAAGCTCCTCGACGAGGACCGCAAGCCCTCGGACACCTTCGGCACGCCGATCGTGTCGAGCCGCGGCAAGTCCGTGCGCCCGAAGACCGACGGCCAGCGCGCCTACGTCGACGCCATCGACGAGCACACCATCACGTTCGGCATCGGCCCGGCCGGCACCGGCAAGACCTACCTGGCGATGGCGAAGGCCGTGCAGGCACTGCAGCGGCGCGAGGTGACCCGGATCATCCTCACCCGCCCCGCGGTCGAGGCCGGCGAACGGCTCGGGTTCCTGCCGGGCACGCTCACCGACAAGATCGACCCGTACCTGCGCCCGCTGTACGACGCCCTGAACGAGATGATGGACCCCGAGCTGGTCCCGAAGCTCCTGGCGGCAGGCACGGTCGAGGTGGCGCCGCTCGCGTACATGCGCGGCCGGACGCTGAACGACTCGTTCGTGGTCCTGGACGAGGCGCAGAACACCACGCCCGAGCAGATGAAGATGTTCCTGACGCGAATCGGCTTCGGGTCGAAGATGGTCGTCACCGGCGACATCACCCAGGTCGACCTGCCCGGCAACCTGTCCGGGCTGCGGCTCGTCACACGGATCCTCGACCGCGTCGAGGACATCCACTTCTCCCGACTCACGAGCGACGACGTCGTCCGGCACACCCTCGTCGGCCGGATCGTCGACGCCTACACCGTCTACGACGAGGAGCGCCTCGCCGAGCAGTCCGGGTACCGCCCGGGCGGCCGCGGCAGCGCTGCCACGCCGAACCCCGCCGGCACGAACCGTGCCGAGCGACGGGGGCGTCCGCCGCAGGACCGCCAACGCTCCCCGTACCCCCAGAACGACGCCCGAGGAGGCAACCGGTGAGCATCGAGCTCAACAACGAGTCCGGTGTCGAGGTCGACGAGGCAGCCATCCAGCGCCTCGCCGCCTTCGCGCTCGACGCGCTGCACGTCCACGCCGACGCGGAGCTCGCGATCGTGCTCGTCGACGAGGGCGCGATGGAGCAGCTCCACGTCCGGTGGATGGACGAACCCGGCCCGACCGACGTCCTGAGCTTCCCGATGGACGAGCTCCGTCCGGGCACCGAGGACGAGCCGACGCCCGCCGGCCTGCTGGGCGACATCGTGCTGTGCCCGCAGGTCGCCGAGGAGCAGGCGAGGACCGCCGGGCACTCGAGCACCGACGAGATGCTCCTGCTGACCTGCCACGGCATCCTGCACCTGCTCGGGTTCGACCACGCCGAACCCGACGAGAAGGCCGAGATGTTCGGCCTGCAGGGCGAGATCCTCACGGCGTTCGCCGCCCAGCGCCGAGGACGGTGAGCTGATGCTGCTCGTCGCCGGCCTGCTCGCGGTGGCGTTCGTGCTGGTCGTCCTCGGCGGTCTGCTCGCCGCGTCCGACGCCGCGCTGTCCGTGCTGTCGCGCGCCGACCTCGACGAGATCGCGCGGGGGAGCAAGCACCGGCGGGCGATCGAGGCGATCGGTGACGACGTCGGCGCGCACGTCAACGCGCTGAACTTCTTCCGGGTCCTCGCCGAGACGGCAGCGGCCGTGCTCGTCGCGATCGGCCTCGTGATGGTCTTCGACACGTGGTGGGTGGCGCTCATCGTGGCGGCGGCGATCATGACGGCGGTGTCCTTCGTGCTCGTCGGGTCGAGCCCGCGGAGCGTCGGCCGGGCGCACGCCGAGGGGCTCATCGCCGCGACGGGCGGGCTCGTCCGTGGTGTCCGGATCGTCCTCGGCCCGCTCGCCGGCCTGCTCGTCGTGATCGGCGACAAGGTCACGCCGGGTCGTGGCCGGAGCGCCTCGACCGTGTCGAGCGAGGAGCAGCTGCTGTCCCTCGTCGACGAGGCCACCGAGAGCAACGTCCTCGAGCAGGACGACCGCGAGCTCATCCACTCGGTGTTCGAGTTCAGCGACACCCTCGTGCGCGAGGTCATGGTGCCGCGCACCGACATGCTCACCGTCGACGGTGCGGACACGCTGGCCGCCGGCATGGAGCAGTTCCTGGCCGCCGGGGTGTCCCGCATGCCCGTCACCGGCAAGGACAGCGACGACGTGCTCGGGGTGCTGTACCTCCGCGACGTCGCCCGCGCCCTCTACGAACGGCCGGGTTCCGGTGCGGAACGCGTCACGACGCTGCTGCGACCGGCCCAGTTCGTGCCGGAGTCGAAGGCCGCTGACGACACCCTGCGGCACATGCAGGCCGCCAAGAACCACCTCGTGCTCGTCGTCGACGAGTACGGCGGTGTCGCCGGGCTCGTCACGATGGAGGACCTCATCGAGGAGCTCGTCGGGGACATCTCCGACGAGTACGACCGCGCCGTCGTCGACCGTGTCGAGGTCGAACCGGGGCTCTGGCGGATCTCGGCCCGACTCCCCGTCGACGAGCTCGGCGACCTGTTCGGCATCGAGCTCGAGGACGACGACGTCGACACCGCCGGCGGCCTCCTCACGAAGGAGCTGGGCCACCTGGCGGTCCGCGGCGAGACCGTCACCGTGTCCGGCGTCGTGCTGACGGCCGACCGGGTCGAGGGCAAGCGTCGCCACCTCATCTCCGTGCTCGCCGAGCGCACACCCGAACTCGCCGGCGTCGAGGACGCCTTCGAGGACGCCGCACCCACCACGACGGGACACCCGCACGCATGACCGACCCCACCACCCCCGCCACCGGCGACGCCGCCCAGCCCTACCGCGCCGGGTTCGTCTCGTTCGTCGGCCGTCCGAACGTCGGCAAGTCGACGCTGACGAACGCCCTGGTCGGCGAGAAGGTCGCGATCACGTCGTCGAAGCCGCAGACCACCCGCCGCGCCATCCGCGGCGTCGTGCACCGGCCGAACGGGCAGGTCATCATCGTGGACACGCCGGGCGTGCACCGTCCGCGCACGCTGCTCGGTGAGCGGCTCAACGACCTCGTGCAGTCGACCCTCAGCGACGTCGACGTGATCGGGTTCTGCGTGCCGGCGAACGAGCCGATCGGGCCCGGCGACAAGTTCATCAACGACACGCTCAACCAGTACCCCCGCGCCAAGAAGGTCGCGATCGTGACCAAGATCGACCGCACCGCGAAGGACGCCGTCGGCGCCCAGTTGCTCGCGGTGTCGAAGCTCCGCGAGTGGGACTCGATCATCCCGACGTCCGGCACGAAGGGCATCCAGCTCGAGGTCCTGCTCGAGGAGATCACGAAGCTCCTGCCCGAGTCGCCGCAGCTCTACGACGCCACGACCGTGACCGAGGAGACCGACGAGGAGCGCATCGGGGAACTCATCCGCGAAGCTGCGCTCGAGGGCGTCCGCGACGAACTCCCGCACTCCCTCGCCGTCGTCATCGAGGACGTGGTCGAGCCGGACGAGGACGACGACCCGGACGGCCCGCTGCGCATCTTCGCCAACCTGTTCGTCGAGCGCGACAGCCAGAAGGCGATCGTGATCGGCCACAAGGGTGAGCGGCTGAAGGACGTCGGGTCACGCGCCCGCGTCGAGATCGAGTCGCTGCTCGGTGGCCGCCACGTGTACCTGAACATCCGGGTGAAGGTCGCGAAGGAGTGGCAGCGCGACCCGAAGCAGCTCGGCCGCCTCGGCTTCTGAGCCGACCGCCTGCGGACGTCACTCCACAGGCGGACGCGCGCCGTGCCTCCAGGCCGTACCGTGGTGTGGTGTTCCGTCCCATGCTGCGCGCGCAGATCGTCACCGACGTGGTCGTGGCGATCGTCCTCGGCGCGCTCGTCCTGGTCGCGACGGCGCGGGGGATGGACTCGCCGCTCGCGCTGATCACCGTCGTCGGCATGACCGGAGCGCTCGCGCTCCGTCGGTTGTCGCCGGGCCTCGCGCTCGGCGTCGCGTGGGTGTTCGCCGTCTTCGAGATGGTCACCGGCCAGCAACCCGACCTGTCGAACGTCTTCATCGCGGCCGTCATGTACACGACGAGCGCGTACGGCAGCCGCCGCGTGCGGTTCGCCGGCCTCGTCTCGGCCATCGGCGGTCCGGTGATCGCCGCCGTGTACCTCGGGGTCGACGACTACGAGTCCCGGCTGGGGATCGACACGGCGACGACGCCGGCGCAGGAGTCGCTCAAGGTCGCGTTCTCGTACTTCGCCGTCGTCCTGCTCCTCCTGCTCCTGCCGTGGCTCGCCGGGCTCGTCCGCCGTGTGCGCCGGTCGGCGAGCATGAGCAGGGAGGCCCAGCTCGTCGCCGAACGCGACGCCGCCCGGGCCGACCGCGCCGTCGCCGTGGAGCAGGAGCGCGTGCGGATCGCGCGGGACATGCACGACATCGTGGCGCACTCGCTCGCGGTCGTCATCGCCCAGGCCGACGGCGCCCGGTACGCCCTCAAGGCCGACCCCGCGATCGCCGACGAGGCCCTCGGCACGATCTCGACGACGGCCCGCCGTGCCCTCGGCGACGTCCGGGAGCTCCTCGGGGCCCTCCGTCACGAGCAGGGCTCCGCACCGACGCCCGAGATCGACGACATCGAACGGCTCGTGGGGGAGATGCGCGGCGTCGGGCTCGACGTCCGGGTCGAGCGCGAAGGCGACCCGTCCGACCTGCCCACCACCACCCAGCTCGCGGTCTACCGGATCGTGCAGGAGAGCCTGACGAACGCGTGGAAGCACGGCGAGCCGGGGACCCCCGTGCACACCGCCCTGACGTACCGACCGGACACCGTCGAGATCAGCGTGGTCAACCGTCGGGCGGACGACGGCACCCGCGGCCCCGGGACCGGACACGGCCTGGTCGGCATGCGCGAGCGTGCCACGATGACCGGGGGCACGATGACGGCTGGGCCCCGCGGCGACGACTTCGCGGTCGCGGTCCGGATGCCGACCGTCCCCGCCAGCGGGCAGATGCCCAGGGGCCTGGTGCCGACGACCGGCATCCCCGCACCCCGCACCACCCCGACCAGCCAGGAGCACACCCGCCGATGAACGACACCCCGATCCGCGTCGCCCTCGTCGACGACCAGGCACTCTTCCGCACCGGCATCCGGATGCTCATCGACTCGCAGGCAGACCTGCAGTTCGTCGGTGAGGCCGGTGACGGTGCCGAGGGCGTCGAACTCGTGCGCCGTGGGCGTCCCGACGTCGTGCTCATGGACGTCCGCATGCCGGTGATGGACGGCATCACCGCAACCTCCCGCATCGTCGAGGACAGCGGCGCGGACGGTGCGAAGGTGCTCGTCCTCACGACCTTCGACTTCGACGAGGCCGCGGCGAAGGCGATCCGCGCCGGCGCGAGCGGGTTCGTGCTGAAGGACGCCGACCCGGAGTTCCTGCTCGCCGCCATCCGCACCGTGCACGCCGGCACCGCCGTCTTCGCGGCGTCCGCCACGCGGGAACTGCTCCGCCGCTACGAGGACTCGAGCGAACAGGCGGCGTCGGTCCCGGCGGCCTTCGCCGACCTGACGCCGCGGGAGCGGGAGATCTTCGACCTGGCGGCGCGGGGGTTCAGCAACAGCGAGATCGCCCAGCACGAGTACGTCAGCGAGGCGACCGTGAAGACCCACATCTCGCGGGTCCTGACGAAGCTCGAGCTCCGCGACCGCGTGCGCCTCGTCGTCTTCGCGCACGAGCACGGCCTGGTGACCAAGGCCGAGTGACCGTCATCCGCTCGGATGACTCCTGCACAGGGAGTCGAGCCGAGCGAACGATCCACAGGAGCCGTCGGACCGACGCGGGGCGTGCCTCCCGGACGTCATGGTGGATGCATGACCACCACCCACGCACCGATCATCCGTCTCGACCACGTGTCCAAGCACTACGGCGACGCCGCCCGACGGGTGACGGCACTCGACGACGTCAGCGTCGACATCGGCTCGGGGGAGTTCACCGCGGTGATGGGGCCGTCGGGCTCGGGCAAGTCCACGCTGATGCACGTCGCTGCGGGGCTCGACGCCGTGTCGTCGGGCCGGATCCAGATCGACGGCGTCGACATCACCGGCCTGGCCGACAAGGAGCTCACCGAGCTCCGCCGCCGTCGGCTCGGGTTCGTGTTCCAGTCCTTCAACCTCGTGCCGACGCTCGACGTCAGCGAGAACATCCGGCTGCCGTTCCTGCTCGGCGGGCACAAGCCGAGCCGCGAAGAATCCGCGTGGATCGACCGGCTCGTCGAGATGCTCGGGCTCGGGAACCGTCTGACCCACCGGCCGCACCAGCTGTCCGGTGGGCAGCAGCAGCGTGTCGCGATCGCCCGGGCGCTGGCGTCGCGTCCTGCGGTGGTCGTGGCCGACGAGCCGACGGGCGCACTGGATTCGCGGACGGGGCGCGACGTCCTGCAGATCCTCCGCGGGGCCGTGACCGAGTGGGGCCAGAGCGTCGTCATGGTGACGCACGACCCGGTGGCCGCCGCCAACGCGGACCGCATCCTCTTCCTCGCCGACGGCCGGGTCGTCGGCGACCGCCCGGCGATGGACGCGGCCGAGATCTCCACCACGATGCTCGGGATGGAGGCCGCAGCGTGAACGGCATCCGCTCCTTCGCCCCCACCGTCCTCGTCGCCGCACTCGGGACCACCTTCGGGTCGGCGCTCGTCATCGCGCCGGGCATCGTGACCGAGGCCCTCGCCGCCGCCGGCCTCTCCGAGCTCGGCCCGGTCAAGGCGATCCTCTCCGTCGTCGGATGGCTGTTCCTCGGCATCGCCCTGTACGTGGGTGCGATCGTCACCGCCAACACCTGTGCGACGCTCATCGCCGGGCAGACGCGGATCATCGCCCTGCAGCGGCTCGTCGGCGCGACGGGTGCCACCCTGCGTGCCCGGATCACCCGGACGGGTCTCCTGGTCGGGGTGCTCGGCGGCCTGATCGGCGCAGTCGTCGGCACCGGCCTGACCGCGCTGTTCGTCGTGGTCCTGCGCGGCAACGGCTTCCTGCCCGACACGACGTACACCCTGCTGCCGTGGGAGCTCGTGCTCCCGGTCGTCGCCGTCGTGCTCGCCACGTGGGGCGCCTTCGCGGTGGGGTCGCGCCGGGTGCTCACCGTGACCCCGCTCCAGGCGTTGTCGTCGAGCGTCGAGCCCAGCCACGAGGACGTCCGTTCCGGCACCGCCCGGAAGGTCTGGTCGATCCTGCTGATGGCCGGTGGTGGGCTGCTCATGCTCGTCGGGCTGGTCGGCAGCGCGGCGTCGCCCATGGCGGTCCTGCCGGCGGCCCTCGGTGGCTTCGTGTCCTTCGCGGGCGTCGCCGTCGGCGCCACGATCGTGATGCCGCCGGTCCTGCAACTCATCGGGCGCATCGGCTCCCGCGACCCGGTCGTCCTGCTCGCCGGCCGGAACGCCATGCGGGCGCCGGGGCGGTCCTCCCGCGCGACCATCGGGCTCGTCATCGGGGTCACGCTGCTCGTCACGTTCGCGGTGGCGCTCGGCATCATGCAGCACGTGCTCGAGGCCCAGCTCCGCGGCCAGCTCGAGGGTGGCAGCCCCGAGCAGGTCCAGGGCATGCGGGACTTCTTCGTGCAGCTCAACGCCGTGATCAGCGTGATCGTCGGGTTCTCCGCCGTGATCGCCGCCGTCGGGGTCGTGAACGCGCTCGCCCTCGGTGTCCTGCAGCGTCGGCGTGAGCTCGGGCTGCTCCGCGTGCTCGGGCTGACCGGGGCGCAGGTCCGTCGGATGATCGTGACCGAGGCCGTGCAGATGGTCGTCGCCGCGGTCCTCACCGGGCTCGTGCTCGGCACCTTCTACGGGTGGGTCGGCGGACAGACGCTCCTCGGCTCGCTCGGCACCCCGGTGACTCCGGTGCTGCCGCCGCTCACGATCGGGATCGTCGTGCTCGGGGCGCTCGTCCTCGCGGTCGCGGCGACGATCGCGCCGGTGCGGCGCGCGATGCGTGTCCCGCCGACCGAGGCGCTCGCGGTCGACTGACGCCCGGCTCTGGTCGCGACTGATGACGGACGGGAGGCGCGGTGCCACCTGGCACCGCGCCTCCCGTCCGTCCTGTCGCCGCGCGGGAGCGGCCGCAGGGTGCCGGACGGGGCACGGACCGTCGCCCTGGACGGTTGCGCCGTGCTGGTACACCAGTGCTACGGTGGTGGGGACATGTACTCGGCGCTCCTCCTCCTTCGCTGCCGCGACGAGGCCTGACACAACGGCCCACCTCGTCGCGGAGTCCGTCGTGGCCGCACCCACGCAGAGCACACGAACAGCGACGAAAGCGACGAAACGATGCAGAACACGCAGCGCCCCTCGGGGATGCCGATCCACAAGTACGTTCCCTTCCACGAGCAGATCCGCGTCGAGCTGCCGGACCGCACCTGGCCGACGAAGCGCATCGACAAGGCACCCCGCTGGTGCGCGGTCGACCTGCGTGACGGCAACCAGGCCCTCATCGACCCGATGGACTCCGAGCGCAAGCGCGCCATGTTCGACCTCCTCGTCCGCATGGGCTACAAGGAGATCGAGGTCGGGTTCCCGAGCGCCTCGCAGACCGACTTCGACTTCGTCCGCTCGCTGATCGACGAGGGGGCGATCCCCGACGACGTCACGATCCAGGTGCTGACCCAGGCGCGCGAGCACCTGATCAACCGCACGTACGAGGCGATCGACGGTGCGAAGCAGGCCATCGTGCACCTGTACAACTCGACGTCGATCGTCCAGCGCGAGGTCGTGTTCCGCACCGACGTGCAGGGCGTCGTCGACATCGCTGTGTCCGGCGCGAAGCTGTGCCGGGCGGCCGAGGCGAACCTGCAGCACGACACGAAGGTCTTCTACGAGTACTCGCCGGAGTCCTACACGGGCACCGAGCTCGAGGTCGCGGTGCAGATCTGCAACGCCGTGCTCGAGGTCTTCGAGCCCACCCCCGACCGCAAGGTCATCATCAACCTGCCGGCGACGGTCGAGATGGCGACGCCGAACGTCTACGCCGACTCGATCGAGTGGATGTCGCGCAACCTCGCCCACCGCGACGACGTCATCCTGTCGCTGCACCCGCACAACGACCGCGGCACCGCCGTCGCGGCCGCCGAGCTCGGGTACATGGCGGGTGCCGACCGCATCGAGGGCTGCCTGTTCGGCAACGGTGAGCGCACCGGCAACGTCGACCTCGTCGCACTCGGCATGAACCTGTTCACGCAGGGGATCGACCCGGAGATCGACTTCTCGGACATCGACCAGATCAAGCGCACGGTCGAGTACTGCAACCAGCTGCCGGTGCCGGAGCGTCAGCCGTGGGCGGGTGACCTCGTGTACACGGCGTTCAGCGGGTCGCACCAGGACGCGATCAACAAGGGCTTCGACGCGATGCAGGCGAAGGCCACCGCCGCGGGCAAGTCGATCGACGAGATCGCGTGGGCCGTGCCGTACCTGCCCGTCGACCCGAAGGACATCGGCCGCTCGTACGAGGCCGTCATCCGCGTGAACTCGCAGTCCGGCAAGGGCGGCGTCGCCTACCTGCTCAAGACCGACCACGCGATCGACCTGCCCCGCAAGCTGCAGATCGAGTTCTCCGGAGTCGTGCAGCAGCGCACCGACGCCGAGGGTGGCGAGTTCTCCTCCGAGCGCATCTGGGACCTCTTCCGCGACGAGTACCTGCCCGCGGCCGACGAGTCGGACAAGTGGGGGCGGTACGAGATCACGAAGACCGCGACGTCGAGCGACTTCGACGGCACGACGAAGCTCTCGGTCGCGATGCGCGTGGACGAGGGCACGGTCGAGGCCGACGCCGTCGGTACCGGTCCCATCGACGCCTTCCTGTCCGTGATGCGGGAGCAGGGCGTGGACGTCACGCTGTACGACTACTCGGAGCACACGATGAGCGCCTCCGGTGACGCCAAGGCCGCCTCGTACGTCGAGCTCGACGTCGACGGCGTGCGGCTGTGGGGCGTCGGGATCGACGCCGACATCTCGACGGCGTCGCTCAAGGCGATCGTGTCGGCGGTGAACCGCGCGGTGCGCGCGGGTGCCGCGTCCGGCGCGTCGGAGCTGGTCTCCGCCTGAGACGCGACCCCTCCTGGAGGCGCGGTGCGGGTCCGTCCCGCACCGCGCCTCCCGTGTGTGGTCGGTGTTTCCCCCGTCACGCGCGATGGCGGGTCGGATCGGGCGTACCTGGTCGTTTCTTCCGACCGGGTACGCCCGATTCCGCTCGGTGCACCGGCGCTGCGCTGCGCTGCGTCGTCGTGTCGGTGCGGAGGGGGATACTGGAGCAATGCCGCTGTACCGGGACGAGTGCGTCGTGTTGCGCACCCACAAGCTCGGTGAAGCCGACCGCATCGTCACGATGCTCAGTCGGCAGCACGGGAAGATCCGGGCGGTGGCGAAGGGCGTCCGACGGACCGCGTCGAAGTTCGGTTCCCGGCTGGAGCCGTTCATGGTCGTCGACGCCCAGTTCTACGAGGGCCGTTCGCTCGACATCGTCACCCAGGCGGAGTCCCTCGGGTCGTACGGTGCGCAGATCGTCGCCGACTACGGGGCGTACACCGCGGCCAGCGCCATGGTCGAGACCGCCGACCGCCTGAGCGAGGCGGACGCGGGACTCCAGCAGTACCTGCTCCTCGTCGGCGCACTGCGCTCCCTGTCCCGCGGCGAGCACGTGTCGAGTGCGACCCTCGACTCCTACCTGCTCCGGGCGATGAGCATCGCGGGGTGGGCGCCGTCCTTCTCGGACTGCGCCGTGACCGGGGAGCCCGGACCGCACTCGGCGTTCGTCGTGCAGCTCGGCGGCGTCGTGGCCGACCACGCCGCGCCTCCGGGGACGCCCCGACTCGACGCGGACACCCTGCAGTTGCTCGGGTCGTTGCTGGCGGGGGACTGGCTGGTGGTCGACGCCGCCGACGAACGCACCCGCTCCCGGGCCTCCGGCGTGGTCGCGGCGTACGCCCAGTGGCACCTGGAACGATCACTCCGGTCCCTGCCGCACGTCGACCGGTCGGAGCACCCGCTGCCGGTGCCGCTGACCCACGACGGACCCGAGGCCACGGCACGCGCCGTCGCCTCCACCCCGGCACCGACCGTGCCCGACCCCGATCCCGCTGCCGAAGGAACCCGCACCGCATGAGCCCCCGCCGCCACGACGACGCCGAGCCGTTCCGCCCGATCGACTGGACCGGCGAGACGCCCCCGGCGATCCCGGCCCGGTTCGTGCCGCAGCACGTGGCGATCGTCATGGACGGCAACGGCCGGTGGGCGAACGGCCGCGGACTCACCCGCATCGAGGGGCACAAGGCGGGCGAGGCATCGCTGCTCGACGTCGTCGCAGGCGGCATCCAGATCGGCGTCCGGCACATCTCGGCGTACGCGTTCTCGACGGAGAACTGGAAGCGCTCCCCGGATGAGGTGCGGTTCCTGATGGGCTTCAACCGCGACGTCATCCGGCGTCGACGCGACCAGCTCCACGAGTGGGGCGTCCGGGTGCGGTGGGCCGGACGTCGACCGCGGCTCTGGCGGAGCGTCATCGACGAGCTCGAGCAGGCCGAACGGATGACGGCGGGCAACGACGTCCTCACGCTGACGATGTGCGTGAACTACGGCGGTCGGAACGAGATCGTCGACGCCGTGCGGGGCATGGCGGAGGACGTCGCCGCCGGGCGCCTCAAGCCGAGCCAGGTCACCGAGAAGGCCCTGGCGAAGCGGCTCTACGTGCCGGAGCTGCCGGACGTCGACCTCTTCCTCCGCAGCTCCGGGGAGCAGCGCACGTCGAACTTCCTGCTCTGGCAGTCGGCGTACGCCGAGATGGTGTTCCTCGACCGGCTCTGGCCGGACTTCCGACGCACCGACCTGTGGGGTGCCATCGAGGAGTACGCACGCCGCGACCGACGCTACGGCGGTGCCGTGGACGCGCCGACGGCCTGACGGACCGGCGGTTCTCCACCGGGGCCGAGCCGCGCCTCCAGACCGCCGCGAACGCCGGTACGCTTGCCCGGTACGTTTCCGCACCGAGCACCCAGCTCGGCGACCTCTGGAGCACCCTTTGGCACAGCCCTCCCGTCTCGACAGCGTCATCGCCCTGGCCAAGCGCCGCGGCTTCGTCTTCCAGTCGGGGGAGATCTACGGCGGATCCCGGTCCGCGTGGGACTACGGGCCCCTCGGTGTCGAGCTCAAGGAGAACATCAAGCGCCAGTGGTGGCAGCGGTTCGTCCGCGGCCGTGGCGACATGGTCGGCCTGGACTCCGCCGTCATCCTGCCCCGCAAGGTGTGGGAGGCCTCCGGCCACGTCGCGACCTTCACCGACCCGCTCGTCGAGTGCCTGCACTGCCACCACCGGTTCCGCGCCGACCACCTGACCGAGGCGTTCGTGGCGAAGAAGGGCCGCGACCCCGAGGGCGGCATGGCCGAGATCGCCTGCCCGAACTGCGGCACCCGCGGTGAGTGGACCGAGCCGCGTGAGTTCTCCGGCATGCTCAAGACGTACCTCGGCCCGGTCGAGTCGGAAGAGGGCCTGAACTTCCTCCGCCCCGAGACCGCGCAGGGCATCTTCGTCGACTTCGCGCAGGTCGTCACGACCAGCCGCATGAAGCCCCCGTTCGGCATCGGCCAGGTCGGCAAGGCGTTCCGCAACGAGATCACGCCCGGCAACTTCATCTTCCGCACCCGTGAGTTCGAGCAGATGGAGATCGAGTACTTCGTGCCCCCGGCCGAGGCGCAGGAGCACTACGAGCAGTGGATCGCCGACTCGGTCGCGTTCTACACCGACCTCGGCATCGACCCGGAGAACCTCCGCCGCTTCGACGTGCCGGACGGCGAGCGGGCGCACTACTCCGACGCCACCGCCGACATCGAGTACCGCTTCGGCTTCACGGGCTCCGAGTGGGGCGAGCTCATGGGCGTCGCGAACCGCACGGACTTCGACCTCAACAACCACATCGAGTCGTCGGGGCAGGACCTCCGCTACTTCGACCAGGCCGCGAACGAGAAGTACGTGCCGTACGTCATCGAGCCGTCCTTCGGCCTGACCCGTGCGCTCATGGCGTTCCTGCTCGACTCCTACCACGAGGACGAAGCCCCGAACGCGAAGGGCGGCGTCGACAAGCGCACCGTCCTGCGGCTCGACCCGCGCCTGGCGCCCGTGAAGGCCGCGGTGCTCCCGCTGTCCCGCAACGAGCAGCTGTCGCCGGTGGCCCGCGGCCTCGCGGACGACCTACGCAAGCACTGGAACGTCGACTTCGACGACGCCGGTGCGATCGGTCGCCGGTACCGTCGCCACGACGAGATCGGCACGCCGTTCTGCATCACGGTCGACTTCGACACCCTCGAGGACAAGGCCGTCACGGTGCGCGAGCGCGACACCATGTCGCAGGAGCGCGTGGCGCTCGACCAGCTGCAGGGGTACCTCGCGCAGCGGCTGCTCGGCGCGTAGGCGCGGTCGGCGCCCGACCGGCCGGGTCGGCACCCGGCCGGCGCCTGGCCGGCGCCCGGCGCCCAGCCGGCGCCCATCGGCTCCGCACAACCAAAGTCACCCCGAACCGCGCAGATCCGTGGTGCGGGGTGACTTTGGTTGTGCGGAGGGAATGCGCACCGCGACTCCGCGTTGTCGTTGAGCATGAACGACAGTGCTCTCAACGACACCGTGAAGGTGGATGTCTGGTCGGACATCGCCTGCCCCTGGTGCTACATCGGCAAGCGGAAGTTCGAGGCCGGCGTCGCCGCCTTCACCGCGACGGACTCCGGCCGGTCCGTCGAGGTCGAGTACCACTCCTTCGAGCTGAGCCCCGACACCCCCGTGGACTTCGAGGGCACCGAGGCCGAGTTCCTGTCGAACCACAAGGGCATGCCCGTCGAGCAGGCCCAGCAGATGCTCGACCAGGTCACGGGCATCGCCGCCTCCGTGGGTCTCGACTACGACTTCGAGGCCATGCACCACATCAACACGGTGAAGGCGCACCAGGTCATCCACCTCGCGAAGCAGCAGGGCAAGCAGCTCGACATGGTCGAGCGGCTCTTCACCGCCTACTTCGAGCGCGGCGAGCACGTCGGCGACGAGGCGACGTTGGCCGACCTGGGAGCGGAGATCGGCCTCGACCGCGACGAGGTCCTCGCGACCCTGCGCGACGACGCCCAGCTCGCAGCCGTCCGCGCCGACCAGGCGCAGGCGCAGTCCTACGGCATCAACGGTGTCCCCTTCTTCGTCATCGACGGGAAGTACGGCGTCTCCGGCGCACAGGACCCGGCCGCGTTCGAGCAGGTGCTCACGCAGGTCGTCGCGCTCCGCGAGACGACGCCGTCCGACATCGCGGACGCCCAGCAGCGTGCCGCGGAGGACGCGGCAGCCGACGCGGAGGCGACCCGATGACGGACGTGCGCGTCGACGGCTCGGCCGAGCCGCGCCTCCAGTCGGACAGCCTGGAGGCGCGCCCCGCCCTGCTCACGCTCGTCACGTCCGGCGGTGCGCCGGTCTGCGAAGGCGACTCGTGCTTCGTCCCCGGCGCGGAGGGCGACTGGACCGAGGTCCCCGACTGACGCGACCCGCGCGTCGATCCACGACGCGCGATCGAGGGGTCGGGCGGTGCGGTGCGTCTCGACGCGTCCTAGCGGACGGGTTCCTCGTCGGTGATGTCGGCGACCGTCGCGTCGTAGGCGGCGATGAGGTCGTCGGCATCGACGAAGGCGCTCGCACCGTGGCGGCCGGCGCCCAGCGCCACCCGGCGGCCGACGATGCGCTCGTCGGCGTACACCGGCAGGTCGCCGGTCGCGCCGATCGGGGTGATGGTGCCGCGTTCGTAGCCGGAGGCCTCGAGCGCGGTGGCGGCGTCGGGCATCGAGAGCTTGTTGACGCCGACGACCGTCCGGAGCTTCTTCCACGCGATGCTCCGGCCGCCGGGCACCAGTGCGAGCAGGAACCCGCCGTCGTGCCGCTTGACGACGAGGGTCTTCACGATGTCGCCCGGTTCGATGCCGAGGAGCCCCGCCGCCTCGTGCAGGGAGTTCGCCGCCGGGCGTTCGACCACGTCGACCCGGAGCCCGCGGGCGGTGGCGTCGGCATCGAATCGGGTGGTCGCGTCGGTCGTCATGTGGAGAACGCTACCGGCGGGCACCGACGTGGGAGAATGGGAGTCGTATGACGATCACTGACGCACCCGGGACGGCGACCCGTCCGGCGAAGCCCCTGCGCATCGGCCCCATCGAGGTCGACGTGCCGGTCGTGCTCGCCCCGATGGCGGGCATCACGAACATGGCCTACCGACGGCTCTGCCGCGAGTACGGCGCCGGCTTGTACGTCTGCGAGATGATCACCTCGCGCGCGCTCGTCGAACGGACCCCCGTGTCGATGCAGCTCATCCAGCACCACGAATCGGAGACGCCGCGGTCGATCCAGCTCTACGGCGTCGAGCCGAACACGGTGGCCGAGGCCGCGACGATCCTGGTGGGCGAGGACCGTGCCGACCACATCGACCTCAACTTCGGGTGCCCGGTGCCCAAGGTCACGCGGAAGGGCGGGGGAGCGGCACTGCCGTGGAAGCTCGACCTCTTCAAGGAGCTCGTCACGAAGACGGTCCGTGCCGCCGGTGACGTCCCCGTCACCGTGAAGATGCGCAAGGGCATCGACAGCGACCACCTCACGTACCTCGACGCCGCCCGCATCGCGCGGGACGCCGGTGTCGCGGCGGTCTCCCTGCACGCCCGCACGGCCAACGAGCACTACTCGGGGCACGCGGACTGGTCGGCGATCGCCACGCTGAAGGAGACCATCACCGACATCCCGGTGCTCGGGAACGGCGACATCTGGTCCGCGGCCGACGCGCTCCGCATGGTGGACGAGACCGGGGCCGACGGTGTGGTCGTCGGGCGCGGGTGCCTCGGTCGGCCGTGGTTGTTCGGCGACCTCGCGGCGGCGTTCCGCGGCGAGGGCCTGCGGTACATGCCGACCCTCGGCGAGGTCGCGGTCGCGTTCAAGCGGCACGCCGAACTGCTCGTCGAGTTCTTCGGCTCGGAAGAGCACGGCTGCCGGGACATCCGGAAGCACGTCGCCTGGTACTTCAAGGGGTACCCGATCGGCGGTGACGTCCGGTCCGGGCTCGCGATGGCGTCCAGCCTGGACGAGATCGACCACCTGCTCGGGCAGCTCGACCACGACGCGCCCTACCCCGGTGCCGACGCCGAGGGGCCCCGCGGTCGTGCGGGTCACCCGAAGCGCACCGCCCTGCCCGACCGCTGGCTCGAGTCGCGCGACGTCGACAGCGAGTTCCGCAAGGTCCTCGCCGCCGCCGAGCTGCACCACAGCGGCGGATGAGCGCCACGAGTTCCTACGGGCCGGCCGACGCCGAGCGCTGGCTGCCCGAGACCCACGGCAGCCGTCGGTCCGACTTCGCCCGTGACCGTGCGCGTCTCCTGCACTCGAGCGCGCTCCGACGGCTCGCCGCGAAGACCCAGGTCCTCAGCCCGACGACCGGCCTCGACTTCGCCCGGAACCGGTTGACGCACTCGCTCGAGGTCGCCCAGGTCGGCCGGGAGCTCGCCGACTCGCTCGGGCTCGACCCCGACGTCGTGGACACCGCCTGCCTCGCGCACGACATCGGGCACCCGCCCTTCGGGCACAACGGCGAGACCGCGGTGAACGCCTGGGCTGCCGGGATCGGCGGGTTCGAGGGGAACGCGCAGACGCTGCGGCTCCTCACCCGGCTCGAGCCGAAGGTGTACGGGCCGCGGGCCGGTGCTCCTGACGGCGACGACCGCCCGTACGGCCTGAACCTCACCCGGGCGTCGCTCGACGCGAGCTGCAAGTACCCGTGGCCGGCGGCGCAGGGTGTGTCCGAGGCCTCGTCGGGCCGCACGAAGTTCGGCTTCTACGACGACGACCACGACGCCTTCGAGTGGCTCCGTGCCGGTGCTCCCCGACGGCAGCGCTGCATCGAGGCGCAGGTCATGGACCTGTCGGACGACATCGCGTACTCGGTGCACGACTTCGAGGACGCCGTCGTCGCGGGCTTCATCGACGTCGCCGCCCTCGGGGACCGCGTCGGCGAGAACGACATCGTGTCGGCCATGCACGCGTGGGTCGGTTCGGACCTCAGCCGCGACGAACTCCTCGACGCCTTCGACCGGCTCCGCTCGCTGCCGCTGTGGATGACGTCGTACGACGGGTCGCGGCGGGACCTGGCGCGGCTGAAGAACCTCACCTCGCAGCTGATCGGACGCTTCGCGCGGACCGCGACCGCGGCGACCCGTGAGTCCTACGCGTCCGGGTCCCTCGTGCGGTTCGCGGCCTCGGTCGTGACCCCGCCGGAGATCATCGGCGAGATCGCGGTGCTGAAGGGCATCGTCGCGGCGTTCGTGATGACGCAGGGCGACCGCCAGCCGGTGTACGAGGAACAGCGTCGGATCCTCACCGAACTCCTGGACGCCCTCGCGGCGAGCGGCAGCGCGGACCTCGAACCGGGGTTCGCCGCCGACTGGCGTGCCGCGTCCGACGACACCGGGCGGCTGCGCGCGGTGGTCGACCAGGTCGCGAGTCTGACCGACCAGGGCGCGTTGGCGTGGCACCGGCGGCTCGTGGTGGGCGAGCACGAGAGCGTCCACATCCCGGTCTGAGCCGGAGTCCGGGGCATCCCGGGGTGTGTCGGGCGGTCGAGACACAGGGCCGGCAGCGAGACACCGCCGGTTCCGGCGGCGTCTCGATGGCGGGGCGGCGTTTCGCGGGAGAGCCGGTGTCTGAGCGATGCACCGTGGGCCGTCCACAGGACGCTCCTCCGGTCGGGCGGTGTCACCACCACGAACTAGGATCGAGGGGTGGCTGGCAGGATCGCGCGTAACGACATCGACGAGGTCCGCTCGCGTGTCAACATCGCGGACGTCGTCGGCGACTACGTGACCCTGAAGTCCGCCGGTGTCGGCTCGCTGAAGGGCCTCTGCCCCTTCCACGACGAACGCTCGCCGTCGTTCCACGTCCGGCCGCAGGTCGGTCGGTACCACTGCTTCGGCTGTGGTGAGGACGGTGACGTCTTCGAGTTCATCATCAGGCAGGACCACACCACCTTCCAGGAAGCCGTCGAGCGGATGGCTGCGAAGATCGGCTTCACGCTCCACTACGAAGAGGGCGACGGTCCGCGCACGGACTACAACCAGCGCGCCCGGCTGATCGCCGCGAACGAGGCTGCGCAGCAGTTCTACGTCGCGCAGCTCACCACCGCGGCGGCCGAACCCGCCCGGCAGTTCCTGGGGGAGCGCGGCTTCGACCCGGCGGCGGCGCAGCACTTCGGTGTCGGCTTCGCACCGCAGTCCTACGACGCCACGCGCGAGCACCTGCGCAGTCGCGGTTTCTCGATGGACGAGATCCTCGCCGCGGGGCTCGCCGGGCAGGGCGACCGCTCCCCGTACGACCGGTTCCGCGGGCGTCTGATGTGGCCGATCCGCGACGTGACCGGTGCGACGATCGGGTTCGGCGCGCGCCGGCTGCTCGACGACGACAAGGGCCCGAAGTACCTCAACACGCCGGAGACCCCGATCTACCACAAGAGCCAGGTGCTCTACGGGATCGACCTCGCCCGGCGTGACATCTCGAAGCAGAAGCAGGTCGTGATCGTCGAGGGCTACACCGACGTCATGGCGTGCCACCTGGCTGGCATCACCACCGCGGTGGCCACGTGCGGGACGTCGTTCGGTGTCGAGCACATCAAGGTGCTGCGCCCGATGCTCGGCGACTCCGCCGGGCGTGACCTGTCGCAGCTCGGCAACATCGTCTTCACGTTCGACCCGGACGAGGCCGGGCAGCGCGCTGCCTCCCGCGCGTTCGCGGAGGAGAGCCGGTTCGCCTCGCAGACGTACGTCGCCGTGGCACCAGGCGGGCTCGACCCGTGCGACCTGCGTCTCGCGCGTGGCGACTCCGCCGTCACCCGCCTCATCGAGACCAAGCGTCCGATGTTCGAGTTCATCATCCGGCGTCGCCTCGCGACGCACGACATCGAGACCGCCGAGGGCCGCGTCGCCGGGCTCCGCGACGCGGCGCCCGTCGTCGCCGGCATCCGTGACCGCACGCTCGCGAACGCGTACACGCGTGAGACCGCGAAGTGGCTCGGCATGGACATCCCCGACGTCCGCCGAGCCGTCGAGAACGCCCGTCAACGAGCCGGGTCCGGCTCCGGTGGGCGGCACGACGACCGGACAGGAGGCACGGTGCCGGTCGGCCAGGCCGGTCCGGGCGGCGAGCTGGTCACCCCGCCGGAGGAACCGGTCGCCGGACTCCGGCTGCTCCCGAACGACCCGATCACGCGCATGGAACGCGACGCCGTGATGGCGATGGTGCAGCAGCCCGGGCACGTCGGGGCGCCGCTGCTCGGTCTGGCCGCTGCGGCGACGTTCTCGGCGCCGATGCTCTCGGTCGTGCGGGACGCCGTGGTCGCGAACGTCGACGCCGTCGGCGCGGGGGACTGGCTCGACCGGTTGCTGCAGGACGTGCCGGCGCCGTTCCGTGGCCTCGTGCAGGAGCTCGCACTCGCGCCGATACCGGCCCGCACCGACGAGGACCTGGCGATCTACGCCCGGAGCATCGTCGTGGCCCTGGTCGAGCGGGACCTGCTCGCGCGGAAGGCCTCGTTGCTCGGGCAGCTGCAGCGGGCGGATCCGAACGAGCAGGCCGATCGTCGGGCGGACATCCAGCGGCAGCTCGTCGACATCGACGCCCAGCGGATGCGGTTGCGCGCGGACGCCGAGCCCGCGTCCTAGCGAGTCCGCCGGCCGGCCGAGGTCGCACGACATGCCGCGTGCGCTGCACCGAAGTCGCACGATCCGTCGGTCGGGGCGCGTCGAAGCGGCCGTTCGAGCGATCTCGACACACGACTCTGCGGGCGGCCGCGGGTCGGCGCCGGCGGCGGGGGCCGCGCGCTCCTGCCGGGGCGCCCGGGCAGGAGAACGCGACCGATCCGCCGGGGTGCCGGACGTTGCGGGCCGGTGCCGCGCCTCCAGGCAGCCTTCCGAGGTCGCACGACACGCCGCGTGCGTCTCACCGAGGTCGCACGACGTGCCGCGTCCGGCCCGCGAGAGCGGCTTTTCGTGCGACCTCGGGGGACCCGAGCGGGGACCGAGCAGGGGACCCGAGCGGCGGACCCGGGCCGAGTCGCCGGGCGGGTGGAGCGCGACACGGCCGCACGTTGCAACGCGCAACTTCCGTGCGCGACGCGCCGCATCCGCACGCACGGATGATGCAACACACGACGCACTCTTGCATTACAGCGGTGTAAACAAATCTCCCTCGGTTCGTGCAGTTCCGTGACAGGGTGATAGCAATGAGCGTTCCTGGCCGGGCACACAGACGATCCACCTCCGGCGCAGGACCCTTGCATTCACCACCAAGAGAGGCATCGAACATGGCATCCGTGTTCAAGAAGCACACAGTGAAGTGGGGCAGGCGCGGCATCGCGCTCGGCGCCGGGGCAGCAGCGACGGCGCTGGTGCTGACCGGCTGCGCGGGCGGCAGTGTCAGCGACACCGCCCTCGACGGCATCAGCATCGGCACGACCGACAAGATCACCTCGCTCGACCCGGCTGGTTCGTACGACAACGGCTCGTTCGCCGTGCAGAACCAGGTCTTCCCGTTCCTGATGAACACCCCCGTCGGCAGCCCGGACGTCAAGCCGGACATCGCGACCAAGGCCGAGTTCACGAACGACACCACGTACACGGTGACGCTCAAGAAGGGCCTGAAGTTCGCCAACGGACACGACCTCACGTCGAGTGACGTCAAGTTCTCGTTCGACCGCGAGCTGAAGATCAACAACGAGAACGGCCCGCAGTCCCTGCTCGCCAACCTCAAGAGCATCGACACGCCGGACGACACCACGGTCGTGTTCCACCTCGACCACGCCGACCAGACCTGGCCGCAGGTGCTCTCCAGCCCCGCCGGCCCGATCGTCGACGAGCAGGTGTTCTCGGCCGACAAGCTCACGCCCGCGGCCGACATCGTCAAGGGCAAGGCCTTCGCCGGGCAGTACTCGATCAGCTCCTACAAGGAGAACGACACGATCCAGTACAAGGCGAACAAGAACTACGACGGGCTCCTGGGCAAGCCGAAGACCGACGAGGTCACGGCCAGCTACTACACCAAGGAGACCGACCTCAAGCTCGCCGTGCAGAAGGGCGACGTCGACGTGGCGTACCGCTCGCTGACGCCGACCGACATCGCCGACCTCCGCAAGGACGACAAGGTCAAGGTCACCGACGGCCCCGGCGGCGAGATCCGCTACCTGGTCTTCAACTTCAACACGCAGCCGTACGGCGCGAAGCAGTCGGACGCCGACGAGACGAAGGCCCTCGCCGTGCGCCAGGCCGTCGCCGACGTCGTCGACCGCGAGAAGCTCGCGAAGGACGTCTACAACGACACCTACTCGCCGCTCTACTCGATGGTGCCGGACGGCCTGACGGGTGCGTCGAAGCCGTTCGAGAAGCTCTACGGCGACGGCGACGGCGGTGCTGACGTCGACAAGGCGAAGGACACCCTGTCGAAGGCGGGCGTCACCGGCAAGGTGCAGCTCGACATCCAGTACGCACCGGACCACTACGGTTCGACGTCGGACGACGAGTACGCGGAGCTCAAGACGCAGCTCGAGAACTCCGGCCTGTTCACCGTGAACATCCAGTCGACGGTCTACACGACGTACGCGCAGGAGCGCACGAAGGACGCCTACCCGGTGTACCAGCTCGGTTGGTTCCCGGACTTCTCGGACGCGGACAACTACCTGTCGCCGTTCTTCACGAAGGACAACTTCGTCCAGAACCACTACGACGACCCGACGATCCAGGGGCTCATCTCCGACGAGCAGCAGGAGTCCGACAAGGACAAGCGCGCCACCCTCATCGAGCAGGCGCAGGAGCGTGAGGCGACGCAGATCTCGACGCTGCCGCTGCTCCAGGGCAAGTCCGTCGCCGTCGCGGCCAAGGACGTCAAGGGCCTGACCCTCGACTCCTCGTACAAGTTCCGCTACGCGACCCTCTCCAAGTAACACCGACGACGACCAGGGGGCGTTCCCACGAGGGACGCCCCCTGGTCACGTCCACGAAAGGCACCCCTCCCCGTGACCCTCAGCACCCCAGAGGCGACGCAGGACGTGAACGGTTCCGACCCCACCAAGCCACAGGCACAGCGCAGTGCCAAGAGCAGTGGTGGTGGGCTCGGCCGGTACGTCCTCGTCCGGTTCCTCCTCATCTTCCCGACCGTCTTCATCCTGGTGACGCTCGTGTTCTTCCTGATGCGCGTCATCGGGAACCCGATCACCGCGTCCGTCGGCGGTCGACTCACCCCGAGCCAGCTGCAGGAACGCCTGCACGCGGCCGGGTACGACCGACCCGTGCTCGTGCAGTACTTCGAGTACCTCGGCAAGATCGTCCGCGGTGACTTCGGCACGACGGCGACCGACAACCGTCCGATCACCGAGATCATCGTCACGTACGGCGGCGCGACCGCGGAGCTCGTGTTCTACGCGCTCATCGTCGCGCTGGTGCTCGGCATCCCGCTCGGCATGCTCGCCGCGTACATGCGCGACAAGTGGCCCGACGTGCTGTTCCGCGCCCTCGCCATCCTGACCTACGCGACGCCGGTGTTCTTCGGTGGCCTGCTGCTGAAGCTCGTCTTCTCGGTCTGGCTGGGCTGGCTGCCGCTCGGCGACCGCGCGTCGACACGGGTGTCGCTCGTCCTCGACAACATCCCCGGCGCCACCGGCATCTACATCATCGACGCGCTGCGGACCGGCAACGCCCAGATCATCACCGACGTCCTGGCGCACGCCGTGCTGCCCGCGATGACGCTCGGCCTGCTGACCGCCGGCATCTTCCTGCGCCTGGTGCGCGCGAACATGATCGGGTCGCTCGGGTCCGAGTACGTCGACGCGGCCCGCTCCCGCGGCGTCCGCGAGGCCCGTCTCGTCCGGACGCACGCGTTCCGGCCGGCCCTGGTGCCGATCATCACCGTGATGGGGCTGCAGATCGCGATGCTCCTGGGCGGGTCCGTCCTGACCGAGACCACCTTCGGCTGGCGCGGGCTCGGCTTCGAGCTGAACCAGTACCTGTCGGCCCGCGACTTCGTCGCCGTCCAGGGCATCGTCGCGATGCTCGCCGTGATCGTCGCGGTGACGAACTTCATCGTCGACGTCGTCGCGGCACTGATCGACCCGAGAGTGAGGTTCTAGAGATGGCTGACACCTCCCTCGTCGACCGCCACGAGCCGCTCTGGAAGCGGCTGCCCGTCGTCCTCCAGCTCCGCAAGAGCACGGGCTGGCAGCGCGCCATGCTCATCACCGGCGTGGTCATCTGCGCCCTGTACCTGATCGTCGCGATCGCCGCGCCGCTCATCGCCCCGTACGGCTTCGGCCAGCTGCAGGGCGCCGACGGCCAGAGCTTCCCGCGCACCGGCGAGCCGAGCTCCGCGCACATCTGGGGCACCACGGTCGGTGGCTTCGACGTGTTCAGCCGCGTGGTCTACGGCGCCCGCACCGCGGTGCTCGTGGTGATCGTGGCCGTCGTCGTGTCGATCATCATCGGCGTCATCCTCGGCATGGTCTCCGGCTACATCGGCGGCTGGCTCGACCGGATCCTCGTGGTGGTGGCCGATGCCATCTACGCGTTCCCGTCCCTGCTGCTCGCGATCGTCGTCTCGATCGTCATCTCCGGCGGCAACTCGAGCTACTCCGGCGGCATCATCGCGGCGGCCATCTCGATCACGGTCGTGTACGTCCCGCAGTACTTCCGGGTCGTCCGTGCCGAGGCCGTCCGCCTGAAGAACGAGGCGTTCGTCGAGTCCGCGCGCGTGATGGGCACGAACCCGTGGCGCATCATGACGCGGCACGTGCTCCGCAACTCGACGCGCTCCCTGCCGCTGATCCTCACGCTGAACGCGAGCGACGCGATCCTGACGCTCGCGGGCCTCGGCTTCCTGGGCTTCGGCATCGGCCCGACCAGCGGCGCCGAGTGGGGCTACGACCTCAGTCGCGCGCTGTCCGACGTCGCGAGCGGCGTCTGGTGGACCGGTGTCTTCCCGGGTGTCGCGATCGTGGTGCTCGTGCTCGGCGTGACGTTCATCGGCGAGAGCCTCAACGACATCTCGGACCCCCGTCTGCGCGCGCGCCGACGGCTGAAGCAGCTGGTGTCGCGCAAGCAGGCCGCCAGCACGGAAGGGGCGGCAGCATGACCGACACCACCACGGAACCGGTCGTCGTCGTCGACGACCTCACCGTCACCTTCGCGACCGACGGTGGCGCCGTCGACGCGGTCAAGGGCGTCAGCCTCGACGTCCGCCCCGGTGAGGTCCTCGCCCTCGTCGGCGAGTCCGGCTCCGGCAAGTCCGTGACGGCCCGCAGCATCCTCCGGCTGATGCCGGAGACGGCCACCCTCGGCGGCGCGGTGTACCTCGACGGCACGGACGTCGTCACGGTGGGCGCGCAGAAGCTGCGCAGCCTCCGCGGCACCGCGGGCGCGATGGTGTTCCAGGAACCGTCGACGGCGCTCAACCCGGTCTTCACGGTCGGGTGGCAGATCGCCGAGGGGCTCCGGGCGCACGGCGGCGTCTCGAAGAAGGAGGCCCGCGCGAAGGCGATCGACTACCTCCGCCGCGTCGGCATCCCCGACCCGGAGACGCGCGTCGACCACTACCCGCACCAGTTCTCCGGCGGGCAGAAGCAGCGCGTCGTGATCGCGAGCGCGCTGGCCCTCGAACCGTCGGTGATCATCGCGGACGAACCGACGACGGCGCTCGACGTGACGGTGCAGGCCGAGATCCTCGACCTGCTCCGCCGCTGCCGTGACGAGTTCGGCGCCGCGATCGTGGTCATCACGCACAACATGGGCGTGGTGGCCGACCTGGCCGACCGCGTCGCCGTGATGTACCAGGGCGAGGTCGTCGAGGAGGCCCCGGTACGCGAGCTCTTCGCGGACCCGAAGGCCGACTACACGAAGCGGCTCCTCGCCGCGGTGCCCCGGCTCGAGGCCTCGACCGGCGTCGCCCGTCGCGCCGCGATCACGTCGGACGTCGAACCGCTGGTGTCGGCGAAGGGGCTCGAGATCGAGTACCCGGGCCGACTCGGTGCGCACGCGTTCAAGGCCGTGAAGGGCGTCGACCTCGACATCCGCCCCGGCGAGGTGCTCGGCCTGGTGGGCGAGTCCGGCTCGGGCAAGACCACGATCGGCCGCGCGATGGCCGGTCTGACACGGGTAACGGGCGGTTCGCTCCGCGTGCTCGGCACCGAGATGCTCGGGTACCGCGAGCGGGACTTCAAGCGGCACCGCAAGGACATCGGGTTCGTCTTCCAGGACCCGGCGACCTCGTTCAACCCGCTGCTCACGATCTCGGAGTGCGTCGCAGAACCCCTCGTCGTGCACGGTGAGGTGTCGAGCCCGCGAGCCGCCCGGAAGCGGGTCGGCGAGCTCCTCGAGATGGTGCAGCTGCCGGCGGCGTACGGCGACCGGTACCCGCACGAGCTGTCCGGTGGTCAGCGACAGCGGGCGTCGCTCGCGCGGTCGATCGCGTTGCGTCCGAAGCTGCTCATCGCCGACGAGCCGACGAGTGCGCTCGACGTGTCGGTGCAGGCACGCGTGCTCGAGTTGTTCCTCGAGCTCCAGCAGGACCTCGGGTTCGCGTCGCTGTTCATCAGCCACGACCTCGCGGTCGTCGGCGCGCTCTCGGACCGGATCGCGGTGCTCTACCGCGGCGACCTGGTCGAGACCGGGACGACGGCCGAGGTCCTCGGCGCACCGCAGCACCCCTACACGCAGCGACTCCTGGCGTCACTCCCGGTTCCGGACCCAGCGGAACAGGCCGAGCGACGGCGTACGCTTGAGGCACTGGAGAACGCCGGGTCCTGACCCGACGCGACCAGCCTGGAGGCGCGGCGTGCGTCGACGACGCACGCCGCGCCTCCAGGCGGTCACCTCCACCGCACCACGCACGACGGCCGGTGCACCCGGCCCGTCGCGAACCGCCGCCAGGGGGCGGCGTGGAAGGGGACCCATGATCGCGGTGAACGGACCGGCGGTCGTCGCAGACGACGTGTCGATCGAGTACCGGAGCGGACGGGGGACGGACGCGATCCGTGCCGTCGACGGCGTCAGCCTGACGGTCCGCCAGGGGGAGATCCTCGCCGTGCTCGGCGAGTCGGGTTCCGGCAAGTCGACGTTCGCCGCGGCGATCGCGGGGCAGCTCGGCGCGACCGGCGAGGGCGAGGGGGCCCACCGTCGGCACATCGTCGGGGGTGAACTCACCGTGCTCGGGCAGAAGACCCGCGGGCTGCGGACGACCTCGCGGAAGGCCGAACGGCTCAGCGGTCGCATCGGCTACCTGCCGCAGGACGGCGCGGACCGGCTCAGCCCGGACCTGACCGTCGGCGAGGCCATCGCCGAACCGATCTACGTGCGCGACCGTCGCTTCGACCGGAAGGAAGCCGGCCTCATCGTCGCGCGCCTGGTCGACGCCGTGCACCTGCCGCTCGGCGTGATGCGGCTCAACACCTGGGAGCTCTCGAGCGGGCAGCGGCAGCGTGTCGCCCTCGCGCGGGCGCTCGTCCTCGAGCCGCAGCTGCTCGTCGCCGACGAACCCGCCCGCGGGGTGGACGTGCTCGTGCGCCAGTCGGTGCTCGAGGCACTCGCGACCCTGCAGCGGAACCGGCAGTTCTCGGCGGTCGTCGTGTCGAGCGACCTCCGCGAGGCCCGGGCCCTCGCCGACCGGGTGGCGATCATGGCGGAGAGTCGGCTCGTCGGCCTCGGCACCTTCGACGAGGTCCTCGACAACCCCGTCGACCCCTACGTCAAGACGCTCGCGGCCACGGCGGCCCGTCCGGTGAAGCGACGCCCCGCTGCCGCGGCCGTGAACCCGGCGCGCCGCTCGTCGGCACCCCGCCGGCCCGTCCCGGCCGGTACCGGACCGCGTGCGGAACGGCAGGAGAACGCGTGAGCGCGGGGTCCGGTGCCCGCGGGCACCGCGCCGTCGTGACGGACGCGGGTGCCGCACTGCCGATCGCGCCGCCCACCGCCGGGCCGGTCGCGATCGCGCCCACGACGTCGTCGGCGTCGTTGCACGAGTCCGCGGTGGCGTCCGCCGGGGGAACGGTCGGCCCGTTGGACGCCGAGGCCCGCGGGCTGGTGTGGCTCGACCCCCGCGACCCCGCCGGCCTGTCGGACGCGCTGGAGTCCGCTCCCGGTGTCGGCTGGGTCCAGCTGCCGTTCGCCGGCGTCGACGCCTTCGCCTCGCTCATCCAGTCCCACGGTGACCGGGTGCTCTTCACCTCGGCCAAGGGGGCGTACGCCGAACCGGTCGCCGAGCACGCGCTCGCCCTGACCCTCGGGACGCTCCGGGTGCTGCAGAAGCGTGCTCGTGCGCGCTCCTGGGCGACGGAGCCCGAGGGTGTCTCGCTGTACGGCCGGAACGTCGTCGTCATCGGCGCCGGCGGGATCGCGCAGGAGTACATCCGGCTGCTCGCGCCGTTCGAGGTGTCGGTGACGGTGGTGCGGCGCTCGTCGTCACCCGTCGACGGTGCCGACCGCACCGTCACCACGGACCAGCTCGACGCGGTCCTGCCCGACGCCGACGTCGTGATGATCGCCGCCGCAATGACGTCCGGCACGGCGAAGCTGTTCGGGCGTGCGCAGTTCGCGCTGATGAAGCCGTCCGCGCGACTCGTGAACATCGCCCGCGGGGGACTCGTCGACACCGACGCCCTGGTGGACGCGCTGCGCGACGGCTCCATCGGGGCCGCTGGTCTCGACGTGACCGATCCCGAGCCGCTGCCCGACGGCCACCCGCTGTGGGACGAGCCGGGCGCGATCATCACGCCGCACCAGGCGGACACGCCGGAGATGGTGGCGCCGCTGCTCGCCGAGCGGGTGCGGCTGAACACGGCGGCGTTCCTCGGTGGCTCCGGCTCGGGGTTCGTGGGGGTCGTCGACCCGGTGGCGGGGTACTGAGCACGGTCGCGTGCAGCGGGCCCGGACCAGCGGGCGGCACGCCCGTCCCCGCGGGCGGCACGCCCGGGATGCATGCCGGATGCGCGGGGTGGCTCCGAGGTGCTGCTATGCTGTTACCCGTTGTTCGCACGACATTCGCCAGCGGACAGTGATCCTCGATAGCTCAATTGGCAGAGCAGCCGGCTGTTAACCGGCAGGTTGTTGGTTCGAGTCCAACTCGGGGAGCAGACAGGCCCTCACCTTCGGTGGGGGCCTTTCGCGTGCCCGGCGAGCAGGTGGACGAGTCTCGCGATGGGCGACACGTCTCGGGGTCCGGAGCGCGAGCACTGTCGCTGGGGGCGAGTCTCGGGCGGCGTCGGCCGGGTGCCGGACTCGCAGCGGACGCTTGGGCGGAAGCTGTTAGCGTTCACAGGTGATCACCGTGCGCCGAGCCCTCGCCGTGGGCGTCGTCGTCGCCGCGGCGATCGGCCTCGTCGGCTGCACGACCGGGGCGGAGTCCGAGCCCGAGGACTCCCTCGACACCGGAGCGACCTCCGGGGTCTCGGCCTCCGGGACCTCGCCGATCGTGTTCGCGTTCGTCTGTGCGGACGGGTCGTCCGAGCGCACCGAGACGTACACGACCTACTCGGCGGTGTGGGAGGACGACCGCACCGACTGCACGGCCGAGCGGATCACCGGGACGGAGATGTCCTCGCAGCAGCGTGCCGCGGTGCAGGTGACCGACGGCGACGCGACCCTCGAGGAGCTCGCCTCCGGGTGCGCCGTGCGGGGGAGCGGGCCGTGGGCGGACGCAGTCACCTCGGCGGCCCAGGCGCACGTCGCGGCCGGTCTGCTCGAGTACTGCCCCGGTCATCCGGAGACCGACCACCTGCGCGACGCACTCGCTGCCTGGCGGGGCTGACCCGCGCCTCCAGGCCCGGGGTGGGGCGTCAGCCCCCAGCCTCCCGCGGCGTCAGCCCTCGGGGTGGTCGCGTCCCGGCAGCCAGGACTTGCCCGGCCCGCCCCAGCTGTTCTTGCGGATCGCCTTCGCGACCTGCTTGCCGTAGGGGTGCACGAGTCGATCGGCGTAGAGGTACCCGTCGAGGTGGTCGTACTCGTGCTGGAAGATGCGCGCGAGCCAGCCGTGCGCCTCGACCTCGAACGGTTCGCCGTGCTCGTCGACGGCGCGGAGCAGGGCTGCCTCGGACCGGCGGAGCGGGAAGCGCTCACCCGGCACGGAGAGGCAGCCCTCGGACTCCTCGTCCTCGTCGAGCTCCTCCACAGCCTCGGGGACGGCGGGGGTCGTCCACAGGACGGGGTTGACGGCGACACCGCGGTGCACGACCTCGTCATCATCGGTCCATGAGTACACGAAGAGCCGCTTGCCGACGCCGACCTGGGGTCCGGCGAGCCCGACGCCCGGCGCCAGGTCCATGGTCTCGAACATGTCGGCGACGAGGGAACGGAGGTCGTCATCGAACTCGGTGACCTCGGCTGCACGCTCGTGCAGGACGGGTTCGCCGGTGATGCGGATCGGGAGAACGGCCATTCACCCAGGTTATCCGGCGGGGGACGGTAGCCTCGACGCGTGACGACGGACCTCCAGCTGCCGGACGCGGTGAACCTCACGCCGTTCCAGGCGCTCATGATCCCCGTCGCGCTCATCGGCGCGGTGTTCCTGTCCCTCGGTGCGCAGTTCCAGAGCCGCGGTGTGCAGCGGGTCGAGGCACGTCTCGGTCGGCAGTCGAAGGGCCTCAGCGTCCGGCACGTGGTCGGGCTGGTGTCGAGCGGCTACTGGGTGCTCGGCACGCTCATGCTCGGCATCGCCGTCGTCCTGCAGCTCGTGAGCATCACCTACGCACCGCTCATCGTCGTGCAGCCGCTCGGCGCGGTCGCCCTGGTCATCACGACGTGGTTCTCCTCGCGGTCCTCCGGCGTCCCGCTCGGGCGGCGTGCCCGTCGGGCGGTGTGGACCTGCATCATCGGTGTCGCGATCTTCGTCGGCATCGCGGCCTTCGTCGGCCACGAGAGCGCCATCACCCGGCAGCAGCTCGTCACGGTGCTGGTCATCCTGGCGGTCGTGCTCGTCCTCGTGCTGGTGTCCTTCCGGGTCGTGGCGAAGCACAAGAGCGCGCTCTACTACATCGTCGGCGCCGGCATCCTCTACGGCTTCGTGGCGACGCTGGCGAAGGTCACGCTCAACCGGTTCGTCAACCACACGTTCGACTGGCTGACGGTCCTCGCGATCGTCGGGGTGATCGTCGCGGCGTCGCTCGGCGGGTACTTCGTGCAGAACGCGTACTCCGCCGGCTCGGCCGACCTGGTCATCGCGGGACTGACCGTGATCGACCCGATCGTCGCCGTCGGGATCGGCGTGATCGTCCTCGGCGAGGCCGCCGGTGCGCCGTTCATCGCGGTCGCGGGCTTCGTGGTCGCCGCAGCCATCGCGATCACGGGTGTGTTCCTGCTCGCGAAGCACCACCCGCAGACCCGGGCGTAAGCACCAGCCGGGCCGGCGGCCCGGCGGGCCGGCGCTGGCCCCGGCACACCCGTCACACCTGGGTAGGGCCGGGTCCGCCGCGAGGCGGACGCACACCGCCGGGCCCCTGCGGTACCGTCGGAGACCGACCAGCAATCGCCCACGAGAGGACGACGCCCGCCGTGTCACAGGACGCCACCACCGCCACCGCCGAGCCGACGGGTGCGACGGGGGGTCGACGACCGCTGCGTGTCCTGATCGCCGCGGACACCTTCCCGCCGGACGTCAACGGTGCCGCCACCTTCGCGGAGCAGCTCGCCGTCGGCCTCGCCGAGCGTGGGCACGAGGTCCACGTCGTCGCCCCCGCGTCGAGCCGCCACTACGGCACCTTCGACGAGGAACACCGCGGCGTCACCCTCGTCGTGCACCGGCTGAAGTCGTACAAGTGGCCGCTGCACGCCTGGCTGCGGTTCGTCTGGCCGTGGAGCGTCCGCAAGTGGACGGCGCCGATCCTGGACGCCGTGAAGCCCGACGTCCTGCACATCCAGTCGCACGTGGTGATCGGGCGCGGCATCGTGCACGAGGCGCACGACCGCGGCATCCGGGTCGTCGCGACGAACCACTTCATGCCGGAGAACCTGCTCGAGTACACGCCGTTCGGCAAGCGCACCCTGCCGATCGCGCTGAAGATCGCGTGGAACGACGCCGCGAAGACCTACCGGCTGGCCGACACCATCACGACGCCGACGAACCTCGCCGCGGACTACCTCCGCCGCGCCATCGCCGGGCAGCGCGTCCTCGCGATCTCGTGCGGCATCGACGCGACCCGGTACGTGGCACGAGAGGGCCGTCCCGCGCAGAACGACATCGTGTTCGTCGGCCGGGTCGCCCCGGAGAAGAACCTCGACGTCCTCGTCCGTGCCCTCGCCGTCCTGCCCGCCCAGCTGGAGGCGACCCTCACCATCGTCGGCGACGGCGAGATGATCCCGAAGCTCAAGGCCCAGGCGAAGGAGCTCGGGCTCGAGGACCGCATCCGGTTCCTCGGATTCGTCTCCGACGAGGTGAAGCGGCAGGCGCTCACGAACGCCACGGTGTTCGCGATGCCCTCGACGGCCGAACTGCAGAGCATCTCGTCGCTCGAGGGCATGGCCTCCGGGCTCCCCGTCGTCGCGGCGGACTCGATGGCCCTGCCGCACCTGATCGACGGCAACGGGTACCTGTTCACGCCTGGTGACGAGCACGACCTCGCGGCCAAGCTCACGGCTGTGCTCACCGCCTCCGACGAGGACTACGTGGCCATGCGGGAACGCAGTCTGGCGATGATCGAGGCACACGACATCAACCGCACGCTCTCGACGTTCGAGTCGCTGTATCGTGGGGAGCCGGTGGCCTGACGGTCCCCGGCGAGGGGCGGTAGCCAAGCTGGTCAAGGCAGTCGGCTCATAACCGAACGATTCGCGGGTTCAAGTCCCGCCCGCCCTACGTGCACCTGCCGAGAAAGCGCGACACACCGCAGCAAGAGGACCACAGCCCGACGCCGAACGTGACGTTCGAGGTGACCCGTGGCGGTACTGGCGTGCGCGTCAACGCCTTCCGGATCGGCTTCATGGGCGCGATCGGTGTGCTCGTCGCCCTCGTGGCCGGGTCGATCGTGCACCAGCTGTCCACGGTGCTCGTCTACATCGGCGTCGCCCTGTTCCTCGCGCTCGGCATCGACCCGCTGGTCTCGTTCCTCGAGCGCTTCGTCCCGCGCTGGGTCGCCATCACGGTCGTCGTGGTCGGGGTCCTCGCGGCGTTCGCGGGCGTGGTGTTCGCGGTGGTCCCGATCCTGGTGCAGCAGGCGACGAACCTCATCCAGAACTTCCCGGACATCGTCAAGGACATCTCGAACCAGGAGTGGGTCCAGAACCTCTCCGACCAGTTCTCCGGGTCGTTCGACATCGACCACGCGCTGCAGTCGGTGCAGTCCTTCGTCGAGAACCCGGGCAACCTGCTGAGCCTGGGCGGCGGGATCCTGGCGGTCGGCAGCGGCATCCTGTCCGGGCTGACGGGTGCCGTGATCGTCATCATCCTGATGCTCTACTTCCTCGCGTCGATGCGCGGGATGAAGTCGATGACCTACCGGTTCGTCCCGGCCTCGCGCCGGCAGAACTTCATCGACGTCAGCGAGCAGATCACCCAGGCCGTCGGGCGCTACGTGGTGGGCCAGATCTCGCAGGCGCTCATCAACGGCATCCTGAGCCTGGTGTTCCTGCTCATCATCGGTGCACCGCTGCCCGTGCTGCTCGCGTCGTTCGCGTTCCTCGGCTCGCTCATCCCGCTCGTCGGCACCCTGGCGGCGGCGATCGTCATCTCGCTGCTCTGCCTGTTCGCCTCGCCGGCGACCGCCCTCGCCGCGGCCATCTACTACCTCGTGTACATGCAGGTCGAGGCGTACGTGATCTCGCCGCGCATCATGTCCCGCGCGGTCCAGGTCCCCGGCGCCCTCGTCGTGATCGCCGCCGTGGCCGGTGGCACGATCGGCGGTGTGCTCGGTGCCCTCGTCGCCCTGCCCGTCGCCGCGTCGGTGATCATCATCGTGCAGAAGGTCATCTACCCGCGGCAAGAGCAGTCGTGACCGCGTACCAGGACCACGTCGCCGGCCGTGCCCGCTGGGCGACGAGTCCTCGTGGCCCGTTGGCGCTCGTGAACGCCCAGCACGTCGCCCACGCCCAGCCGGTGTGGCCCGTCCCCGGCACCTGGGCACCGGCACCCGGTGGCCTGACCGTCACGGCAGCGGCCGAGGACGGCGTGGTCGTCGACGGCGTCGCGGTCGACGGCGAGGTCCTGGTCGCCGGTGACGGGGCAGTCGTCCCGTCGACGGTCGCGTTCCCCGACGGCTTCGCCGGAACGGTGTCCGGCGACACCCTCCGCGTCTGGGACCCGGCATCCGAGGCGATCACCCGCTTCGCGGAGATCGCCCGCTTCGACCGGTCGGACGCCTGGGTCACGTCCGGCAGGTACACACCCCTCGAGGGCCTGGAGGCGCGTGGGAGCGTCGTCGACGCCGCCGGCGATCCGCTCGAGGTCGCCGGGCACATCGAGACGGCCTTCGGCAGCACGACCGTCCGGCTCGTCGCGGTCCGCTCGGCAGCGTTCCAGGGGTCGGCGCGGCTGCAGCTCATCGTGCAGGACGCCACGAGCGGTCTCGCGGAGGACGACCCGGGCAGCACCTACTCGATGGGGCGCTTCCTGTACCTCGACGACCCCGGTGCCGCCGCCGACGTCGAGCTCGACTGGAACCTGCTCGTCCTGCCGCCGTGCGCGTTCTCGTACCAGTTCGCGTGCCCCATCCCGCCGGACGAGAACCGGATCCCTGTGCCGATCACCGCCGGGGAACGTCACCCGCTCGACACCGCCGGACACGTCTTCCACTGACTCCCGACGCGGTGTATGGCGTTCCCAGCGCCCAGGCTGCATAATGGGCGTGTCCGCAAGGACATCACAATCGCATATCGATGGTTCCGAACGAACACTCCGAAGTCCAGGTCGATGGGGAAGTCGCACCTGACGAATCGGAGGAATCGTGAACGGAACGACCACCGGGGTGCTGTACGTGCACTCCTCACCACGCGCGCTCTGCCCGCACGTCGAATGGGCGGCAGGTCGCGCCATGAGCCGTGCCGTGAACTTCTCGTGGCTCGACCAGCCGGCGCAGGACGGCGCCCGTCGCACCGAGTTCACCTGGACCGGCGCGGTCGGGACCGGTGCCGCGATCGCGTCTGCCCTCCGCGGGTGGGAGCACCTCCGCTACGAGGTGACCGAGGAACCGACCTCGCAATCGGACGGCGGCCGCTGGATGCACACGCCGGACCTCGGCGTCTTCTACGCCCAGACGGACGTCACGGGCAACATGGTCGTCCCCGAGGACCGGGTCCGCTACGCGATGGAGGTCGCCGGCAGCAACGCCCTCGAGCTCCACCGTGAGCTCCGCCTGGCACTCGGGCAGGCCTGGGACGACGAACTCGAGCCCTTCCGGCACGCCGCCGAGGGCAACCCCGTCGTCTGGCTGCACCGCGTCGGCTGACCCCGCACCGATCCCTCCGCCACGAACGCCGTCCCTCGGGGCGGCGTTCGTGCGTCCGGGCCGCAGGCCGCGGGCCGAACCCGTTCTCCCTCGCGAAAGCGACAGCGTGCCGCCAGACTCCGGCGGCAGAGTGTCGCTGCGGCGGCAGGAGCCGTCGCGAGTACCGGCAGGCTGTCGCTTTGGCGACGGTGTCCGGTCCGCGGCGCAGGCCGTCCGATCCATCGGCGCCGCGGGCGCCCACGTTCGCGAAGGCGACAGCGTGCCGCCAGAGTCCGGCGGCAGAGTGTCGTTTCGGCGGCACGGGCCGCCGCGAGTGCGGGCAGACTGTCGCTTCGGCGACACAGTCCGGACCGCGCGAGCGTCAGACCGCGGAGCACGGCCCGGCGGAGCGCACCGCGCCCGGGCCGGCCACCGGAACGACGGAGGCCCGCCCCGGCGACGCGGGACGGGCCTCCAGGCCGGGGTGGACCGGATCAGGCGGTGCGGAACGCGACCACCGCGTTGTGCCCACCGAAGCCGAACGAGTTGCTCACCGCGAGCAGATCGCCCTGCGGCAGCTCGCGCGGCGCCGTGGCGACGTCCATCACGATCTCCGGGTCCTGCTCGGTGAGGTTGATCGTCGGCGGCGCGACGCGGTCGTGCAGCGCCAGCACCGTGAAGGCCGCCTCGATCGCGCCGGCACCACCGAGGAGGTGACCGGTCGACGCCTTGGTGGCCGACACGACGATCTGGTCGAGGTGGTCGCCGAACACGCGGCGCATCGCGTGGTACTCGGCAATGTCGCCCACCGGAGTCGAGGTGGCGTGCGCGTTGACGTGGACGACGTCCTCGCGGGCGGCGCCGGCGTGCTCGAGCGCCTGCAGGACGGCGCGGGCGGCGGCGCTGCCCTCGGGGTCCGGGGCGGTGATGTGGAAGGCGTCGGAGGTGATGCCGGCACCGGCGACCTCGGCGTAGATCTTCGCGCCGCGGGCCTCGGCGTGCTCCTTCGACTCGAGGATGAGCGCCGCGGCGCCGTCACCGAGCACGAAGCCGTCGCGCGTGACGTCGTACGGACGCGACGCGGTCTCGGGGGAGTCGTTGCGACGCGAGAGGGCCTGCATGGCCGCGAAGGCCGCGAGGGGCAGCGGGTGCAGGGCGGCCTCGGCGCCACCGGTGATGACGATGTCCGCGTCGCCGGAGGCCACGTGGCGGTACGCCTCGGCGAGGGACTCGGTCGAGGACGCGCACGCCGACAGGTAGGTGCGGGCGCCACCGCGGGCACCGAACTCCATCTCGATGGCGGCGGCGGGGCCGTTCGCCATGAGCATCGGCACCGTCATCGGCATGACGCGGCGCGGGCCCTTCTCGCGCAGGGTGTCCCAGGCGTCGAGGAGCGTGTTCACGCCGCCGATGCCGGTCGCCCAGTCCACGATGAGGCGCTCGGGCACGACGGACTCGTCGTCGATGCCGGCGTCGGCCCAGGCCTCGCGCGCGGCGACGAGCGACAGCTGCGACGACGGGTCGAGGCGCTTCGTCTCCGGGCGGGTGAGCTGGTCGGTGAGGAACCGCCGCGCCTGGCCGGCGAACTCGACGGGGAGTTCGAGCTCGGCGTAGCGGGGGTCCTCGATGCGGGTGATGCCGGACTTGCCGGCGAGCAGCGCCTCCCACGTTTCCGGGGCGGTCGCGGCGAGGGGCGTGATGGCACCGATCCCGGTGACGACGACGGTCTTGTTGGTCATGGAACGACGAGTTCTTTCGTGTGGATGGAACGAGATGAGCGCCGCGGCCGACGGTTCGCCGGGGCCGCGGCGCTCAGGAAGTTCGCGTCAGGCCTGCGCCTTGACGATGAAGTCGACGGCGTCGCCGACGGTCTTGAGGTTCTTGACCTCTTCGTCGGGGATCTTCACGTCGAACTTCTCTTCGGCGTTGACGACGATGGTCATCATCGAGATGGAGTCGATGTCGAGGTCGTCGGTGAACGACTTGTCGGCTGCGACGGTGTCGGTCGCGATGCCGGTCTCGTCGTTGATCAGCTCGGCCAGGCCGGCGAGGACTTCTTCGTTGGACAGGGCCATGGGGGTTCTCCTTGAGGGGGGTGTCGTTTGACCGTGGACCAGCCTAGGGCACGAGCGGCGCGCGTGCCCGGAGGCTCGTCGGGATGGACTAGGGGAGGACGACGACCTGTGCGCCGAAGACCAGACCGGCGCCGAAGCCGATCTGCAGGGCGAGGCCGCCGGACAGCTCGGGGTTCTCCTCGAGCAGACGGTGCGTGGCGAGCGGGATGCTCGCCGCGGAGGTGTTGCCGGTGGTGGTGATGTCGCGTGCGATCACGACGGACTCGGGCAGGCCGAGCTGCTTGGCGAACTCGTCGATGATGCGGATGTTCGCCTGGTGCGGGACGAAGGCAGCGAGGTCCTCCGGGCGGACGCCGGCGGTCTCGAGGGCTTCACGGGCGACCTTGACCATCTCCCAGACGGCCCAGCGGAACACGGTCTGACCGGCCTGCCGTATCGTCGGCCGCGCGGCCCCCGCTTCCCACTCGTTGTAGGTCGAGGTCATGCCGATGGCGTCCCACTTCGAGCCGTCGGAACCCCAGATGGTGGGGGCGATGCCGGGGAAGTCGCTCGGGCCGACGATCGCCGCGCCCGCACCGTCGCCGAGCAGGAACGAGATCGACCGGTCGGTGGGGTCGACGATGTCGCTGAGCTTCTCGGCGCCGACGACCAGCACGTGGTCGGCGATCCCGGACTTCACGAACGAGTCGGCCTGGGCGATGCCGTAGGCGTACCCGGCGCACGCCGCGCTGATGTCGTACGCGGCGGCCGGGGCGGCACCGATGCGCTCGGCGAGGAGCGACGCCATGGACGGCGTCGCGACCGTGTGGGTCACGGTGCTGACGAGGACGACGCCGATTTGTGACGGCTCGATGCCCGCCTTGGCGATCGCGTCGCGCGCGGCGGCCTCGGCGAGGTCGACGGCCTCGACGTCCTTGCCGGCACGCATCCGGGTGATGATGCCGGTGCGCTGACGGATCCACTCGTCGGACGAGTCGATCGGGCCGACGAGGTCGTCGTTCGGCACCTCGTTCTCGCCGCGGGCAGCGCCGAAGGCGAGGATGCGGGTGAACTCGTGGCCGCGTCGCTGGGCGAGCGTGGGACGGTCGGTCATGCGGTGGCGTCTGCTTCCTGGCCCGCTGCGTCGGCGTCGCGCTCCAGGAGCTCGATGGCCGCGGGCAGGTCGTCGGGGGTCTTGATGGCGACGGTCGGCGTGCCGCGGAGTCCGCGCTTCGCCAGACCGACGAGGGCACCGGCCGGTGCGAGTTCGATGATGCCGGTCACACCGGCGCCCGCGAAGGACTCCATCACGGCGTCCCAGTGCACGGGGTTCGCGATCTGGTCGACCATGAGGTCGACGAAGCGACGGCCGTCGTCGACACGGGAGCCGTCGGCGTTCGTCCAGATCGGGAGGGTCGGGTCCTGCACGGTCGCAGCGGCGGCGACCGGGGCGACGCGCTCGACGGCGGACGCCATGTACCGGGTGTGGAACGCACCGGCGACGGCGAGGGGGATCACGCGGGCCTTGGCCGGCGGGTTCGCCGCGAGCTCCTGGATCGCAGCGGCGGCACCGGCGACGACGGTCTGTCCGCCGCCGTTGTGGTTCGCGGGGACGAGTCCGTGCTGCTCCAGCGCCGCGGCGACCTCGTCCGGGTCGCCGCCGAGGACCGCGGCCATCGAGGTCGGCTCGAGCGCGGCGGCGTCCGCCATCGCACGGCCCCGCTCGGCGACCAGGGCGACGGCGTCGGTCGGCTCGAGGATCCCGGCGACGCCGGCAGCGGTGAACTCGCCGACCGAGTGACCGGCGACCCCGCCCACAAGGGCGCGGCGGCCGTCGGCGAGCAGGGCGTCGGCGGTCACCAGGCCGGCGGCGACGATGAGGGGCTGCGCGAGGGCGGTGTCCTTGATCGTCTCCGCGTCGGACTCGGTGCCGTGCTTCGCGAGGTCGACGCCGATGGCCTCCGACCACGCCCCGACACGGTCACGAACGGCGGCGTCCTCGAGCCAGGGGGCGAGGAAGCCGGGGGTCTGGGAGCCCTGTCCGGGCGCGACGACGACGATCACCGGACAATCCTGCCTGTCGACCCGTGCCGTCCCCGTGTGGACTTCCCACAGCGATGTCGGCCCGACATTGTGCACTTCCTAGCGACGGCGGCGGGGGCGGCGGCGCGGGGTGCGGCGGCGCTCACCGACGGTGCGGGATGCGACGCCGCCCGGCGGTCGACTCGGACATCGCGCCGAGGATGAGCGCCGACTGCACGATCAGGGCGTCCCGCGCGTGCGTGGCGTCCCAGCCGATGATGTCCGCCACGCGCCGCAGCCGGTAGCGCACCGTGTTCGGGTGCACGAAGAGCTCGCGGGCCGTCGCCTCGAGCGAGCGCCCGGTGTCGAGGTAGCACCAGAGCGTCTGCAGGAGTTCGGTCGACTGGTCCTTGAGCGGCACGTAGATCCGTTGCACCAGGGCGGACCGGGCGAGGGGGTCGCCGGCGAGGGCCCGCTCGGGGAGCAGATCGTCGGCGAGGGCCGGACGGGGTGCACCGCGCCAGGCGCGTGCGACCGCGAACCCGGCGAGGGCGCCCTTCGCGCTGGTCGAGGCGTCGACCACGCCGGGGACCTCGTTGCCGAGGACCAGGTGGCCCTCGCCGAACGAGGGCTCCAGGGCCTGCGCGATGGCGGTGAACGAGACGGGCTCCTCGCCCTCTGGTACGTCGTCCCGGGGGGTGGCCCGCCCGATCACGACGACGAGCCTGGACCCCTGCACGCCGATGAGCACGTCGGCGTCCATGTGGCGCGCTGTCCGGCGGATCTGGTCGACCTCGAGCTGCTTCGGGGCGTTGCCGACCAGCACCGCGACCTCGCCGTGGCCGTGCCACCCGAGGGCGGCGATGCGGGAGGGCAGTTCGTCGTCGTACTCGCCCGAGAGGATCGAGTCGACGACGAGCGCTTCGAGCCGGGCGTCCCACAGACCGCGGGCCTCGGCCGCGCGGGCGTAGACGTCGGCTGCCGCGAAGGCGATGTCCCGCGAGTACTTGAGGATCGCCTCCTGCAGCATCTCGTCGTCCTTGGCGCGCTCTTCGACGACGGTGACGACCACGCGGATGAGCTGGAGCGTCTGCTGCAGGCTCACCGATCGCAGGAGCTCACGGGGCGCGGAGCCGAACACGTCGGCGGCCGCGATCCACGGGGTCGACGCGGTGCCCTCGAGCCAGCTGATGAAGGACGTGATGCCGGCCTGCGCCACGAGGCCCACGGCGGAGCGGCGGCCAGGGGGCATCTCGCTGTACCAGGGGAGGGTGTCCTCGAGCCGCTTGATGGTGGCGGTCGAGAGTTCGCCCGACACCTGCCGGAGCCAGGAGAGCGCCCGTTCACGGTCGTTCTCCCGGCCCACGGCAGGGTCGGTGCGGGGTGTCGTCACCGGGCGATCAGCTCTCGCCGCCGGCGCTGCCCGTGGTGCCGGCGGTCACGTCGTGCAGGCGGTACTTGTCGATCGCCTGCTGGACGAGCGCGCCGTCGACCTTGCCCTGGCGGGCGAGCTGCTGCAGCGTCCGCACGACGACCGAGGGGCCGTCGATGTGGAAGAAGCGGCGAGCGGCCGGACGGGTGTCCGAGAAGCCGAAGCCGTCGGCGCCGAGCGTGGCGTAGTCGGTCGGCACGAACGGGCGGATCTGCTCCTGGACCTGGTGCATGAAGTCGCTCACGGCGACGACCGGGCCCTCGGTCGCGAGCAGTCGCTCGGTCACGTACGGCGTGCGCGGGGCCTCGTTCGGGTTGAGGAACGCGTGCTGCTCCGCGTCGAGACCGTCGCGGTACAGCTCACCCCAGCTCGTGACGCTCCAGACGTCGGCCGACACGCCCCAGTCCTCGGCGAGGAGCTGCTGCGCCTCGAGGATCCACGGCACGGCGACACCCGAGGCGAGCAGCTGGGCCTTGGGGCCGTCGTGCTCGCTCGGCTTGAGCAGGTACATGCCCTTGACGATGCCGTCCACGTCGACGCCCTCGGGCTCCGCCGGCTGGACGATCGGCTCGTTGTAGACCGTCAGGTAGTACATGACGTTCGGGTCGGCGTGCTTCGGCGAGCCGTCCTCGTTCGTGCCGTACATCCGGTCGAGGCCGGCCTGGACGATGTGGCCGATCTCGTAGCCGTACGCGGGGTCGTAGGACACCACGGCCGGGTTCGTCGTCGCGAGGAGCAGCGAGTGGCCGTCGGCGTGCTGCAGGCCCTCGCCCGTGAGCGTCGTGCGACCGGCGGTGGCGCCGATCATGAAGCCACGGGTCATCTGGTCACCGGCGGCCCAGATGGCGTCGCCGGTGCGCTGGAACCCGAACATCGAGTAGAAGACGTAGACCGGGATGAGCGGCTCGCCCTGCGTCGAGTACGAGGTGCCGACCGCGGTGAACGCCGCGAGGGCACCGGCCTCGTTGATGCCGACGTGGATGATCTGGCCCTGCGGGCTCTCCTTGTAGGCGAGGAGGAGCTCACGGTCGACCGACGTGTAGTGCTGGCCGTTCGGGTTGTAGATCTTCGCCGTCGGGAAGTACGCGTCCATGCCGAACGTGCGGGCCTCGTCCGGGATGATCGGCACCACGCGGTCGCCGAAGTCGGGGGAGCGCAGCAGGTCCTTCAGCAGACGGGCGAACGCCATGGTGGTGGCGATCTCCTGCTTGCCGGAGCCCTTCTTCACGACCTGGTACTTCGAGTCCTCGGGGAGGGTGATCGACGTGTACTTGGTCCGGCGCTCCGGCACGTAGCCACCGAGTTCACGGCGACGCTCGTGCATGTACTGGATCGCCTCGTCGTCGTTGCCCGGGTGGTAGTACGGCGGCGTGTAGGGGTTCTCCTCCAGCTGCGCGTCGGAGATCGGGATGCGCATCTCGTCGCGGAACTGCTTGAGGTTGTCGAGCGTGAGCTTCTTCATCTGGTGGGTCGCGTTGCGGCCCTCGAAGCTCGGACCGAGGCCGTAGCCCTTGACCGTCTTCGCGAGGATGACGGTCGGCTGGCCCTTGTGCTCGGTCGCGGCCTTGAACGCGGCGTAGACCTTGCGGTAGTCGTGGCCACCGCGCTTGAGGTTCCAGATCTGGTCGTCCGTGTACTCCGACACCAGCTCGAGCGCCTTCGGGTCGCGCCCGAAGAAGTTCTCGCGGACGTACGCGCCGTTCTCGGCCTTGTACGTCTGGTAGTCGCCGTCCGGCGTCTGGTTCATCAGGTTGAGGAGCGCGCCCTCGGTGTCGCGGGCGAGCAGGTCGTCCCACTCGCGGCCCCACACGACCTTGATGACGTTCCAGCCCGCGCCGCGGAAGAACGCCTCGAGCTCCTGGATGATCTTGCCGTTGCCGCGGACCGGGCCGTCGAGACGCTGCAGGTTGCAGTTGATCACGAAGTTCAGGTTGTCGAGGCCGTCGTTCGCGGCGACCTGCAGCTGCCCGCGCGACTCGACCTCGTCCATCTCGCCGTCACCGAGGAACGCCCAGACCTGCTGGTCGGAGGCGTCCTTGATGCCGCGGTTGGAGAGGTACTTGGCCTGCTGCGCCTGGTAGATCGCGTTGATCGGACCGATGCCCATCGACACGGTCGGGAACTGCCAGAAGTGCGGCATGAGGCGCGGGTGCGGGTACGACGACAGACCGCCGCCGGCGTGGGACTTCTCCTGGCGGAAGCCGTCGAGCTGGTCCTCGCCGAGACGCCCTTCCATGTAGGCGCGGGCGTACATGCCGGGGGAGGCGTGGCCCTGGAAGAAGACCTGGTCGCCACCGGACGCGTGGTCCTGCGCACGGAAGAAGTGGTTGTAGCCGACCTCGTACAGGGCGGCGCTCGACGCGTAGGTCGAGATGTGGCCGCCCACGGCGATGCCCGGACGCTGCGCGCGGTGCACGGTGATCGCGGCGTTCCACCGGATCCACCGGCGGTAGCGGCGCTCGAGCTCCTCGTCGCCCGGGAACTCGGGCTCGTTCTCCGGCGCGATGGTGTTCACGTAGTCCGTGGTCGGGACCATCGGCACACCGAGGTGCAGTTCCTTGGACCGCTTGAGCAGGCTCAGCATGATCTCGCGGCCACGCTGGTGGCCGTGGGTCTGCACCAGGCCGTCGAGGGACTCACGCCACTCGGCGGTCTCCTCCGGGTCCTGGTCGCTGCTGCCGTGGCTGTACGGGTCCTGGTCGTTCACCGTCACCCTTGACCTCGTTCGTTCTCGTGGTGGTGGACATAGGTGGTCCACCGATCGATCGGGTCGCGACCGGCGGTGGGAACCGCAGTCCACTCTAGGCCCCACCGCCGACGAGTCACCTGACGGAGCGCGACGTGACCGGTGCTTGCATTCACGACGTGTCGGCGTACGATTGCCGATCGTGCACACGCGACCCGTGCGTGCGCGAGGACACCGGGCACACCCCACGCCCGAGGAAGAAGCAACGCACTGATGGCACTGGAGATCGGCTCACTCGCGCCGGACTTCGAACTCCCGAACCAGTTCGGTGAGCACGTCCGCCTCAGCGACTTCCGCGGTTCCCGCCCGGTCGCCCTCGTCTTCTTCCCGCTCGCGTTCTCGTCCACGTGCACGAACGAGCTCTGCGCCCTGCAGGACAACATCGCGATGTTCCAGGACCAGCGCGTCGAGCTGATCGGCATCTCGGTCGACTCGAAGGCGACGCTGCGGTCGTTCGCCGAGTCGAACGGCTACGACTTCGAACTGCTCGCGGACTTCTGGCCGCACGGCGCCGTCTCCAAGGAGTACGGCGTGTTCCTCGAGAAGAAGGGCTTCGCCACGCGCGCGACCTTCGTCATCGACGTGCAGGGCCGGATCAAGGCCTCGATCATCTCCGAGCCCGGCGTCGCCCGGGACGTCACGGAGTACAAGGCTGCCCTCGACCGGCTCGCCGCCTGCGCGGCACCAGTCCCCGTCGGCTAGCGTTCCGAATCCCTCCGGCAGACGCTGACGCGTCGGACGGACTGGAGGCACGGTGCACGCCATCGACACGGGGTCGCGCGAGCGCGTGGTCGCCGTCGACCCCTACGCGCCCTTCCCGGTGTCCGCGGACCCCGGTGGGTGGTCCCTCACCCGGACGGTCGTGCCGACCGCCGTCGGTCCGGTCGTCATCCACCACCGGGCCGGGCCCGATCCGCTGCTGATGCTGCACGGCGTCGCGGGCTCGTGGTCGACGTGGACGCCGTTGCTGCAGGCCGCCGGGGGCGTACGGGAGCGCGGGCTCGTGCTCGTGGACCTGCCCGGATGGGGATCGTCGCCGGCACCCGTTGCTCCGCTCGACATCGACGACGCGGTCGACGTGCTGACCGAGGTCCTCGACGCGGTCGGGGTCGACACGGTCGACGTCGTCGGGCACTCGATGGGGGCGTTCGTCGCGATGCACCTCGCCGTGCGCGTCCCCGGACGGGTCCGCTCGGTCGCGCTCGTCTCCGGCACGACGGTCGCCACGGCCGCAGCGGCTCGGCACCCCTGGCGCGGTGTCATGCGGCTGCCCGCGTTCACCCTGCTCCGTGCCGGGCTCGCCGTGACGCGGGAGGCGGCGCGGCCGGTGCTCCGCGGACTCGCGCGGGTGGGGCTGCTCCCGCTCCTCGCGGCGCCGGTGTTCACCCACGTGCTGCGCCTCGACCGGAGTGTCCTCGACGCCTTCGTCGACGAGCTCCGCCCGGACGCGTTCCTCGGTGCCGCACGGTCCGCGGCCACCTACGACCTCGACCGCTGGCGCGGCGTCACCTGCCCGGTCACGGCCGTCGCCGGGCGGGACGACGTGTTCGCCCGGGTGTCGGACCTCGACGCCCTCGGTGCACTCCTGTCGCAGGTGCGCACCGTCCTGCTCGACGACTGCGGACACTTCGCGCACGTCGAGCACCCCGACGCCGTCGCCCGGGTGCTCGGCCTCGCCTGACCCCGGTCAGGCGTGCACGGGGAACGCCGCGGCCACGCGGGAGCGCACCTCGGCGAGGGTCACCTCGCGCATCACGGGGGAGAACATGGCGTGGTCACCGTCCGCGACCCGGACCACCTGCAGGCGGCCGGACCGTCCCTCGCCGGACCAGCGGCGCTCGGCGCGGCGGCCGCCGAGGCGGTCGAACAGCTCGGCGTCCTCCGGCGCGGCGATGACGACGACGTCGGTGCCGTGCTCGACGAGCGGCCGGACGTGCCCGACCACGCCGCCGTGGCTCCCGCGTCGGGCAACGCGCTCGCGCACCGGTTCGGGGACGAGCGCGTTCCACCAGCCGCGGACCCGCAGGCGGAGCGGCGAGGGACGGGCGACCACGCGGAGCGCCTCCGCGTACGTGCCGGGCTGTGCGGTGTTCCGGCGGTAGTCGTTCGGGCTGATCTCCACGACGAGCCGTGGCGGGTCGTCGGTGTCCCGTCCGGCGAGCCAGGCGCCGGCGCACATCCCGACGAGCACGAGCTGCTCGGCCGGCGCCGCCAGCGCGTCGAGGACGGCGGACTGGTCGTCGAGCCACTCCTGCGTGTAGAACAACGCGCGCTCGTCCGCGGCCACCGAGGAGCTCTCGCCGGTGCCACGCCGGTCGACCCGGACGACGCGGGCGCCGTCGCGCGCGAGACCCCGGGCGAGGGCGACCTGGAAGTCCGCGACGCCGACCCGGTGTTCGGCGCCGCCGTTGTGCAGCACCACCACGGGCGCGTGCTCGGACTGGCCGGAGCCGACCGTCTCGATCGCGAACAGGTCGTCCGGGCCGAAGCGCACGATCCGCTCGGACACGCGCGCGTCGACGTCGAGGACCTCGTGCAGGAGCGGCGGCGCGACGGGCCGCGCACCGGGCGGGGCCCAGGCGTCGACCCACGCGACGACCGTGTCGACCGCGGACCCGGGGATCACCGCGACGAGGCTCGAGCCGTCGAGGAGCTCGGCGCTCCCGGTCACCTCGGTGGTCTCGACCGCGCCGAGCCCGCGCGGCGCACGACTGCCGGGGCGCACCAGCGCCACCGTGGGACCCTGCCGCGGGGAGAACGTCAGGGCTGCGAGTTCGTCGGCCTCGGCGGGGTCCACGTCGATGCCGATCAGGCTCTCGACGCCGTCGACCACCCGGTCCGGGCCGATCGTCATGGCCGCGAGGGCACGCTGCCCGCGCAGCCACGCACGGCCGGACGCCGGGGCATCCCAGACCACCAGGCCGTCGCCGTCCGCCGCTGCTGCGGCGGCGACGAGCGCTGCCGACGCGAGCCCGACGAACGTCACGTGCTCGACGCCGGCCGACCGCAGCAGCGCTGCGGCGTGCTCAGCCGACCTGACCTGCGCGTCCGGACGCGTGTCGGGCGCGGCGTCTCCACGTCCGGACGGGTCGTAGCGTACCGAGGCCACGCCACGCGCCTCCAGGCCGTCCGCCAGCAGGCGCAGCGTGCGGTACGCGATGATGCCCTCCTGCCCGAGTGGCGGGCAGATCACGACTCCCGCGCGTGCCGCGGGCGGCAGCTGCACCGCCACGCGGAGCGCGGGCGACCCCGACCAGCCGTGGTGCGTGCTCACAGCGCGAGGGCCGTGCGGACCTCCGTCGGCCACGAGTCGGGGTCCGTGCCGTGGGCGGCGAACAGGGCGATCGTGATGCGCTCCAGACCGAAGGCCAGGCAGGCGCTGTGCGCGACCTCGCCGTCCGCCGTCCGGATGCCGAACGACGTGCCGAAGTGGTCCTCGTGCAGGTTCGCCGAGCTGATCGCCGTGGGCTCGTGGTCGGGGCCGTACACCGGGGTCACGAACTCGAACTTGAGGGACTGCTCGACCTGGTTGCGCGCGAGCATCTGCCCGACCCGACCGAAGAAGGGGTCGTTCGCAGGGACGACGTCGATCTCGAGCCCGAACGACTCGAGCAGCGCGCGCATGACCGGGATCCGGCCGTCGCGGTGCTCCTTGGCGGACGCCGGGGTACCGATGTGCACGAACTCGTGCATGTGGAAGGCCTGCAGGCGCATCGGGTCGAGCGACGGCTCGCGGCGGAAGGAGTCGCCGACGATGTCGAAGGACCGGCCCGCCTGCGGCACGGTGTCGCCGACCAGGCCGTAGACCGGGTGGCACACGGCCGGGGTGAGCATCAGGTCGGCCGGCTGCAGGAACGACTCCCAGCGTTCGCCGCGCTCCCGGGCCGCCAGCAGGGCTCGGTGGGTGCGGTCGTCGCCGGTGAACCCGGAGATCGACGCGGCGAGGTCCGGGAAGGACGCGATGTAGTCGGTGCGTTCGAACGCGGCGAGGGGCTCGACCGGCGGGAAGCGGAGGACCTCGGCGTCGAGGTCCTCCTGGCTCCGCACCGCGGCGGCGTCGACGGCCGTGTACACGCGCTCGAAGACGCCGGTCCGCCCGTACAGACCGGGGGAGCCGAGGTCGATGAGCACGCCGTCGGCGAGCAGCCGGGCGCGCAGGGCGGCCCGTGCCGCGTCGAGGGCGGCGGCGGAGTCGGCGACGGCGGTGTCGGCGACGGTGGTCGTGGGGTGTTCGGTGATGGTCACAGGATTGCTCCGGTCATGAGTGCCAGTCCGGCGTCGTTCTGGAGGAGACGGTCGTTGCTCACCATGACGGCGGCCCCGTGGGCGTCTCGGAGGTGCCGGGCCACGCTGAGCGGTCCGGTGGCGGCGAAGCCGGCGATGCCGACGATCCGCATCGCCTTGCTGACGAGGTCGGTGACCCGTTCCGAGGCACCGATCTTGAGTGCGTTGGCCGCGAGGGCGTAGCTGCTCGACTCGAGCACCGCGCCGTCGTCGGCGACGGCGTCGAACCGGGCCGCAGCGTGACGGACCGTGTCCGCGAGCGCCTGCAGGTCGACGAGGAGCTCGGCGAGCCGGAGCGCGCCGGGCGGTGTCTGACCGACCGCGGCACGGGCTTGCTTCCGGACAGCCCGGCGCGCCCGGTCAGCGGCGTCGGCCGCGATGCCGAGCCACACCGACGCCCACAGCACGTGCGAGACCGGCAGGACCGTGCGTGCCGAGATCGTGGCGTAGTCGTCCCGGAGCACGCGGTCCTCGTGGGTCTCGGCGTCGAGCGTCCAGCCGTTGCTGCACGTGCCGCGGAGCCCGAGGGTGTCCCACGTCGAGGTCTGCGTCAGCGTGGTCTCCGACGGCAGGCAGATCACGAGCCGCTGGTCGGAGGCCGCGGCGTCGAGGCTCCGTCGTGCGGTGACGAACACGGCGTCGGCCTCGGTCGCGTAGGAGATCACGGGCGCGTCCTTGCGGAGCCGGATCCGTCCCGCCGCGTCGGGCTCGATCGCGCAGGTGCTCCGTCGGGCGTCGCCGCCGATGCCGCGCTCGGTGGTGGACGAGGCGACGAGCGCTCCGGCCCGCACCGCCTCGATCATCGCGGTGACACCGCACGAGACACCGCCGTGCCGCCAGAGCGCCATCACCTGACCCTGGTGCATCGCGAAGACCATCGCCGTGGCTGCGCAGGACCGCCCGAGCTCGGTCGCGATGACGGACAGCTCGGCGAGGGTCGCGCCCTCACCCCCGAGCTCCGTCGGCACCGCCGCGGCGAGGAGACCGTGCTCCTTCATGGCGGCGATCGCCTCGCGCGGGGGTCGGGCGTCGCGGTCGACCTCGTCCGCGAAGCGTGCGGCGATGTCCGCCACGAGCGCGGTGCGGGCTGCGAACCGGTCCGGGACCGTCGTGGTCGTGGTCGTGGTCGCGCTCGTCGGTGTCGGTGGTGCGTCCGTGGGTCGTTCGAGGACCGGGACGATCACGAGGCCAGCTCCGCGGCGGCCACGATCGACTCCACGGTCGCGAAGGTCGAGCGGTTCAGCACGGCGTCGGGGAACTCCACGTCGAGTTCGTTCTCCACCGCGAGCATGACGTTCACGGTCGCGTGCGAGGTCAGCCCGAGCGCGTAGAGGTCGGCGATCGACGCCACGTCCATGGCGTCGACGGTGAGGCGCCCGTGGTCGGCGAGTGCGCGCCGGACGGCCTGTTCGGTCGTCGGGTCGGCGAGTGCGACGGGGGTCGCGGAAATGGTCGGGTCCTGGTCCATGTCCGCAACCATAGGGAGGACGGCGGCCCGGAAAACCGCTGTGCGGGTGCGCGAAACCGCACGGCCGTCCGCGGGGCTGTGCGGGTGTACAGGCGGGGTGCGGCGGGGGTGTCGCGTCGCGTCGCGTCGCGTCGCGTCGCGTCTCGTCTCGGTGAGGCGAGACGCCGCCCGCTCGGCGAGACGCCGCCGACGCGGCGGGACGCCGCCGGTTCCGGCGGTGTCTCGCGACGGCCGCGGTGTCTGGCTGACCACGCGGCGCGTCACGTGCCCGAGACGCCGCTCGTGACGGACTGGAGGCGCGGGTCGGCCCCGCACCGTGCCTCCAGTCCGTCACGGCGCAGCTCGAGGCGTCTCGTCTCGTCGAGACGAGACGCCGCCCGTTCGGCGAGACGCCGTCGGGCCGGCGAGACGCCGCCCGCTCGGCGGGACGCCGCCGGTTCCGGCGGTGTCTCGCGACTGTCGCGGTGTCTGGCTGACCGCGCGGCGTGTCACGTGCCCGAGACGCCGCCGGTGACGGTCTGGAGGCGCGGGGCGGCCCCGCACCGTGCCTCCAGTCCGCCCCGGCGCAGCTCGAGACGAGACGGCCTGCTCCGACCGAGACGCCGCCGCAGCGGCGAAGCGCCGCCGGATCCAGCGGTGTCTCGCGGTGCGAGCGACGTCTCGTGAGCGCGCGGGTGTCTCGTCTCGTCGAGACGAGACGCCGCGCCGACGCAGTCGCCGACGGCGGCGGCGTCAGGACGCGGTGAGGGCGACCGCGGTCGCGAGGGCGAGCCCGCGCTCGTGGGAGAGCGAGATCGCGATGGTGTCGCAGCCGATCCGGCTGGCGAGCTCGGCGGCTTCTCCGGACAGCTCGACCACGGGCGCTCCGGCGGCGTCGTGCACGATCGCGACGTCGGTCAGTGGGACGGCATCGGTGGTCGCGGGGCGGAGGAGCTTCAGCACTGCTTCCTTCCCGGCGAACCGGGCCGCGAGACGCTCGGGGTCGTCTCCGGCGTCGGCACGCTCGCGGGCGGTGAACACCCGGGACAGGTAGCGCTCACCGTGCGCCGTGATGCCGGCGATGACGTCCTCCACGGCGGCGAGGTCGGTACCGGTCCGGATGGTGGTCACGGCAGCAGGCTACGCGACGGTGCCGCAGGCTTCAGCGGTACTGCGGCGGCCAGTCGAAGGCCGGCGGCTGGTGCGGGACCTCGCCGATCGTGGTGACGTCGAGCACGATCTCACGTCGGTTCGTGAGTTCGATCGACCGCGGGTCGCCGATGTACCGGCGGCCGTCGACCCACACCGTGAGCTCACCGCGGAGGCCACCGACCCTCCACGCGGTGAGCGGCACGCCCCACTCGTCGAAGAACTGTCCGAGCGTGAACGTCTGCCGGGTCGGCGACTCGACGTGCACGATGCCCGACGTGTCGTGCGTGTGGAGTTGTGCCGCGAACCGTTCCCGGTCCGAGTGTCCGACGTTCGCGGGCACCGTGACCTGCTCGTCGCCGTCGAGGACCGTCAGGTGGGCGTGGACGTGCTCGGCGAGCCGTTCGCCCCAGACGTTCCGGAGCCCCGCTGCGTCGGCACGCTCGGACAGGTCGGTCGGTGCCGGCCACGGCGGAGCGGAGCTGGTCGTGCCGGCAGCCGGGTTCGTCCCGCCGACGAGCAGCGCCAGGACGGTGAGCACCGTCAGCGCCAGCCCGAGGACGGTCGACTTCACCACTTGTCGTGCACGCTCGCGCGGAACCACTCGTCGTAGAGGTCGCGGACGGTCTCGTCGAGGCCCGGGACCTCGGGCAGGTCACCGGCTCCGGCGTTCGAACGAGCCTGGTCGGGATTGCGGGCGCCGGGGATCGCTGCGGTCACGCCGTCCTGAGCGATGATCCACGCCAGTGCGGCCTGCGGCACCGACACACCCTCGGGCAGGGCTGCCGCGAAGGCCTGGGCAGCGCGGACGCCGTCCTCGAAGTCGACGCCGCTGAACGTCTCGCCCTGGTCGAACGCCTCGCCGTGCCGGTTGTAGTTGCGGTGGTCACCCTCGGCGAACGAGGTCTCCGCCGTGTACTTGCCGGAGAGCAGCCCCGAGGCCAACGGGACGCGCGCGAGGATGCCGACCCGTGCCTCCAGGGCGGCCGGCAGCACGCGGTCCAGCGGCTTGAGGCGGAACGCGTTGAGGATGATCTGGACCGTCGCGACGCCCGGGCGAGCGATCGCGGCGAGCGCCTGGTCGGCGGTCTCGACGCTGACGCCGTAGGCGGCGACCGAGCCGTCGGCGACCAGTGCGTCGAGCGCGTCGTAGACCGCGTCGTCCTCGACGACCGCGGTCGGTGGGCAGTGCAGCTGCACGAGGTCGAGGGTGTCCTGGCGGAGGTTGCGGCGGGAACGGTCGACCCACTCGCGGAAGTTCTCGGCCACGTAGTTCGCGGGGATCTGCTCCGCTCGCCGACCCATCTTCGTCGTGATCGTCAGCGGGACGTCGGGGTTCGCCGCCCGCCAGGCACCGATCAGTTGCTCGCTGCGGCCGTCGCCGTACACGTCGGCCGTGTCGAAGAGGGTCACGCCGGACCCGACGGACGCGTCCATCACGGCGTTCGCGTCGGCGTCGGAGACGGGACCCCAGTCTCCTCCGAACTGCCATGTGCCGAGGCCGACGACGGACACGGGGCGGCCGGTACGGCCGAGGGTGCGACTCTGCATGACGGTGAGCGTAGTCACCCGGCGCTCGGACGACGGTCAGTTCGCCGTGGCGACGCCGTTCCGCAGCAGGGCCTTCGCGGCGCGGGCGCGGGGGATGACCCAGACGGCGCTCCAGAGACCGAGACCGACCCACAGCGCGATGAGCATCGTGGTGATCAGGGGGCCGTGCTGATCGCGCATCGACCACGTCATCGCGATCCACAGTGTGCTGAGGACGATCTTCCCCCAGCCCGCGGCCTCGCGTTCGGCCTGGGCCTGGACGAGCGGGATCCACTCCGTCGCCGGGACGCCGGCCGGGACCTGCCCGTCCACGATCCAGTTCCGGACGACGACCGAGCGGGCGTACCCGCCCTCGGCACGCCACTCGCGGAACTGCAGGACCACGGCGATCGCGATGCCGGCGAGCGCTGCAGGGATGGCGATCGAGACCACGACGGCGGTGCTCGAGCCGGTCCACGACGAGATGACGAGGGTGGCGAGGACGACGGCGAACGCGGCGCCCGTGACACCGGCACCGAGCAGCCGCAGCCGACCGGCTTCGTCGAGGGGTCCGACTCCGTTCACGAGGGTGACGGTACCCGGTGACGGCGCGGATCCGCTGGTACTCCTGCATGCCGGGGCGCCCACACCGCGCCGCGCCCTGCCCGCTAGGGTCTCGGCATGGCGCAGGTGATCGTGTACGGGCGGCGGACTTCCATCGATGCGCGGCGGCAGCAGCTGTCCGACGCGATCCACGGCGCGGTCGTGGCAGCCCTCGACTACCCGGCGGAGAAGCGGTTCCACCGGTTCGTCGGGCTCGACGCGGCCGACTTCGTGCACCCCGAGGACCGCGGCGACGACTACACGATCATCGAGGTGTCGGTGTTCGAGGGTCGGTCCGCCGAGGCGAAGCGGGAACTCATCCGACAGCTCTTCGACCGGATCGCGGCCGAGGTGGGCATCGCGCCGCACAGCGTCGAGATCACGATCACCGAGACCCCGAAGGTGAACTGGGGCATCCGCGGGGTGAACGCCGAGGACCTCGCGCTCGGGTACCGGGTGGACGTGTGACCCCGTGCTGATCGTGATCCGTGGGAACTCGGGCTCCGGCAAGTCGACCGTCGCGGCCGCGCTGCAGCGTGCGCTGGGCTGGCCCACGGCCGTCCTCGGACAGGACCACTTCCGGCGGATCGTCTACAAGGAACGCCAGGACGCCGGCGTCGCGGACGGGATGGCGCACGCGGCCCTCCTCGAGGCGGCGGCGCTGCACTGTCTCGGTGCGGGGCACCACGTCGTGCTCGAGGGCATCCTCCGCGCGGACCGGTACGCGGCGGTGATCGAGCGGATCGCGGGCGCTGCCGACGACGCACGGTTCTACGCCTTCGACCTGACGTTCGACGAGACCGTGGTCCGGCACGGCGGCCGCCCGCAGGCCGCGGAGTTCACCCCCGAGCAGATGCGGGAGTGGTACCGCGGCTGGGACCCGCTGCCCTTCGTCACGGAGCGACCCCTGCGGCCGGACGAGGACCTCGACGCGATCGTGGAGCGGGTCCTGCGGGACCGGTGAACGACGGGCCGCTCCGCCGTGAGGGCTGCCGGGCGCCCGCGCGTACAACGGCGTCAGAGGCCGCGCCCCGCGGCCGGAGACGAGACGGCAATGGCATCCGGAGTGGCAACCGTGTGGGTCCCGGTGACCGACATGCAGCGTGCGGTGGCGTTCTACCGCGACACCGTCGGACTGACGGTGACCAACGAGAGCGACGACTGGAGCGAACTCGAGGTCGGCGGACTGATGATCGGCCTGAACGCCCGCGAGGACGCGAGCGTCTCGTCCGCCGGCGGCGCGGTGATCACCTTCCAGCCGGACGGCACCATCGAGGACGAACTCGCCGAGCTGCGGCAGCGCGGAGCGGACATCGAGGGGGAGATCAGCGAGTACCCCTGGGGCCGGATCTTCCCGTTCAAGGACTCCGAGGGCAACGACCTGCAGTTCTACTCCCCGCCGCAGTCCTGAGAGGTGTGCGCGACGAGGGTCGTCCCGGGAACCGGGGCGGCCCTCGTCGTTCGCATCGCCCGAGTGAATGAAAAAATCGTGTTACAAGGCGGAGGTGACGCAAAACACGCATTGACGGTCCCTGTGTGACGGAATACGTTAACCCGCATGACCTTGACGGATGCTCGTCCCACCGCCGCCGACGAGGTCGACCGTGCCGTCCTGCGTGCCCTCGCGTACGACGGCCGTGCCTCCTGGGCCGCGATCGGTGAGTTGGCGGGCTGCTCGCCCTCGACCGCACAGCGCCGCGTCACACGTCTGGTCGAGGACGGAGCCGTCCGGATCATCGCCGCGTCGGACGTGCTCGCCGCCGGCTTCGGCGTCTCCACGAAGGTCCGGATCAAGTCCGGGGCCGACCGTGCCGACGCCCTGGCGGATGCCCTCGCCCGACGCCCCGAGGTCCGGTTCGCCGCGACCCTCACGGGCTCGGCGGACTGCACGGCCGAGGTGGTCCTGCCCCGGGTCGGTGACCTGACCGCGTTCCTCAGCACCATCGAGGTCGACGGGCGTCCGGTCGAGACCGAGGCCCTGCCGATCGTGCGGACCTTCACCGCCCCGTTCACGGTGTTCCCCGGCGACGGACTCGCGGCCGCCCCGCGATCGGCGACCGCGAACGCCCCCGCGCCCGATCCGTCGACGGGCGAAGGCGTGGCACCGCTGCACGCCGACGCCACCGCTGAGGAGCGGTCCGTGTTCGCGGCCCTCGTGCGCGATGGCCGGAAGCCCCTCACCGATCTCGCACGCGAGGTCGGACGGTCCGAGGCGGCCACCCGCCGCACGCTCGAGGACCTGGTGCAGAGCGGTCGACTCCGGATCGGCCCACTCGTGGCCCCGGCGCTGCTCGGCCGGACGACCGAGCTCGAGGTGTGGATCTCCGTCGCACCCGACCGGCTCTCCGCCGCGGCCGCACAGCTCGCCGGGCACCCCTCCGTGCACTACGCCGCCGCGTCGCTCGGACGGTACAACCTCATCGGCCAGGCGTTCCTGCCCGACTTCGCGTCCGTCTACACCTTCACGACCGACGTCCTGGGCGCGCTGCCCGGCGTGCGCGAGGTCGACGTGACGGTGCAGCTCCGCACCGTCAAACGGATGTGGAGCCGGATCGAGGACGGCCGGTTCGTCCCGGCCAGCGACGCCTCGGCCCCCGCGATCCCGTGACCCCACCACCTCAGGAGGACACCATGCCCCAGTCCGACCCCCAGCAGCCCTGGCAGTGGGACGAGCCCACCTGGCGTGGCCACGTCGAGGAGATCCGCGCCGGACGGAACCTGCTGCCGCCGGAGGGCCCCGACCGCTGGCCCGGCGGCGCCCGCGTGGCGGTCGCGATCTCGTTCGACTCGGACCACGAGACCCCGTCACTGCGCGACGGCGAGACGTCGCCCGGCCGGATGGCGATGGGGGAGTACGGCGCTCGCGCAGCGGTCCCGCGCATCCTCCGGCTGCTCGACCGCTACGAGGCCCCGTCCTCGTTCTACGTGCCCGCGGTGTGCGCGCTGCTCCGCCCCGACGAGGCTCCGACGTACGTCGCACACGGCCACGAGGTCGCGGTGCACGGCTGGATCCACGAGCGGAACACCCTGCTCGGTCACGACGACGAGCTGGACCTGCTGAGCCGGGCGATCGACGTGCTGACGTCGCAGACCGGTGTGCGCCCGACCGGCATCCGGACGCCGTCGTGGGACTTCAGCGACTCCACGCTCGACGTCGCCCGCGAACTCGGCTTCCGCTACGACTCCTCGCTGATGGCCGACGACGACCCGTACGAGATCCTGCACCGCGGCGCGCCGACGGGCATCGTCGAGATCCCGGTGGACTGGATCCGCGACGACGCGCCGTACCTGATGATGGAACGCTTCCAGTCGCTGCGGCCGTACACGCCGCCGCACGAGGTGGGCCGCATCTGGCGCGACGAGTTCGACGTCGCACGCGCCGAGGGCGGCGTGTTCCAGCTCACCATGCACCCGCACTTCATCGGGCACCGGTCGCGCCTCGTCGTCCTCGAGGCGCTCCTCGCCCACATCCGCTCGTTCGACGACGTCTGGTTCACCACCCACGCCGGCCTCGCCGAGCACGTCGCGACCGCGAGCGGTCTCGACACGGTCGGTGCGTCCGCCACGGACGCGACCGTCTGACGGACTGGAGGCACGGGTCGACCCCGCCCCGCGCCTCCAGTCCGCTGCTCCACCCGTTCCGCACCCCCGTTCCTCCCACCCAGGAAGTCGACGCAACGATGACAGCAGAAGCAACCAACCCGAGGCTCGGTGCCGCCGGCACCGCGCCGGACGCCGTGCACGAGACCCGGCTCACAGCCCGCGGCCGGAAGGCGATCATCGCCGGAGGCATCGGCAACGTGGTCGAGTGGATCGACTGGGCCGTCTACACGACGTTCTCGTCGGTGTTCGGCCACCACTTCTTCCCGCCGGGCAACGACGCGGCGGCGCTCCTCGCGACGCTCGCGGTGTTCGCGGTCGGGTTCGTGATGCGTCCGATCGGCGCAGCGGTCCTCGGCGCGTACGCCGACCGGCACGGCCGCAAGAAGGGCCTGATGCTCACGATCGGGCTGATGGCCGCCGCCTCGCTCGTCATCGGCATCACGCCCGGCTACGCGACGATCGGGATCGCCGCCCCGATCGTGCTGCTCCTCGCGCGACTCGTGCAGGGCTTCTCGGCGGGCGGGGAGTTCGGCTCCTCGTCGGCGTTCCTCGTCGAGTCGGCCGCCCCGAAGCGCCGTGCCTTCGCCGGATCCTGGCAGCAGGTGTCGGTCGGTGCGGGCGTGCTGATCGCCTCCGGGATCGGCGCGATCATCACCTCGGTGCTCTCACCCGAGGCCCTGGACGCCTGGGGGTGGCGCGCCGCCTTCGTCTTCTGCGCGCTGATCGGCCTGGTCGGCATCTGGCTGCGGACCTCGGTCGAGGAGACCGAGTCCTTCACCGCCCAGCGGGACCGCGACGCGCAGACGGCCGCCCCGAAGCGCAACGCGGTCGTCGCGATGTTCCGCGACCACCCGGGTGCCACCGCACGGGTGTTCGGGATCACCATCGCCGGCACCCTGCTCTACTACATGTGGGTCTCGTACATGCCGACCTACGCCCACGTCACGACGGGGCTGCCGCTCAACCAGGCGCTCCTCGCGAACGTGATCGCCATGGTCGTGTTCCTCGTGCTGTTGCCGTTCGCCGGCATCCTGTCGGACAAGATCGGACGCAAGCCCACGATGTCGATCTTCGCCGGCGGCTTCCTGCTGTTCGCGTGGCCGGCGTTCACATTCCTGAGCGGCACGTTCTGGTCGTTGTTCATCATCCAGGTCATCGGCATCCTGTTCCTGCTCGGCTACTCGGCGAACTGCGCGGTGATCATGGCCGAGCAGTTCCCGCCGGAGGTCCGTGCGACCGGCATCGGCCTGCCCTACGCCCTCGCGGTCGCCATCTTCGGCGGCACCGCGCCGTACATCACCACCTGGATGAGCGGTGCCGGGTACGGGAACCTCGTCTGGGTGTACTGCGCGGTGGCCGCGGCGATCGGACTCGTCGTCTACCTGACGATGCCGGAGACGAAGGGGAAGGTGCTCCGATGACGCGGCACGTGCTCGTCACCGGTGCGGCCAGCGGGATCGGGCTCGCTGTTGCCCGGTCGTTCGCCGCCCTCGGCGACCGGCTGACGCTCGTCGACCACCGTGCCGACGCACTCGCCGCGGCCGCAGGGTCGTTCGGTTCCACGGAAACCGTCGGCACGGTCGTGGCGGACCTCCGCGACCCGGACGCCCCGTCGCGTGCCGTGACCACGGCGTGGGAGCAGGCGCCCGTCGACGTCCTCGTGAACGCCGCCGGTGTCTACCCGGCGACACCCTTCCTCGAGCTCGACGCCGCGACGTGGGACTCCGTGCAGGACGTCAACGTCCGAGCGCCCCTGCTCGCCACCGTGGCACTCGGCCGTCTCGCCACCGCGGCGGGTCGGACCCCCACCGTCGTGAACATCACCTCCGGTGCCGCCCTCCGTGCCCGCCCCGGTGCCGCTCCGTACAGCACGTCGAAGGCCGCGCTCGAGATGGTGACCCGTGCGAGCGCCCTGGAGCTCGGGGCCGCCGGCATCCGGGTGAACGCCGTCGCGCCGGGGTTCGTCGTCGTGGACAGCGAGGTGAACCGCGTCAGCGACGAGTACGCCGCCGCCGTGTCGCCGAACCCGCTCGGGCGACCAGGCGACCCGTCCGACATCGCGAAGGCCGTCGTCTGGCTGGCCGACCCGGAGCAGTCCGGGTGGGTCACCGGGACGATCCTGCGCGTCGACGGCGGATCGTCCACCGGCGCGCACAACCTGCCGCTGAGCAGCAGCACCACCCGAGAGGAAGTCTCCGCATGACCGACCGCACTCCGTACACGATCGTCGGTGCCGGCGCGATCGGCGGCACCCTCGCCGTGCACCTCGACGCCGCCGGTGTCCCCGTGCAGCTCGTCGACGCCGACCCCGACCACGTCGCCGCGGTGCGCGCCGACGGCCTGCGCCTCCGGACCGCCGAGGGCGAGCGGGTGGCCCGGCTCCCGGTCTGGCACCTCGACGACCCCGACGCACCGACCACACTCGGACCGGTCCTGCTCGCCGTCAAGGCGCTCGCCACCGACCCGGCGTCGGCCTGGATCGCACCCCGGCTCGCCGGCGACGGCTGGGTCGCGTCGCTGCAGAACGGTCTCAACGAAGCGACGATCGCCCGCCACGTCGGTGCCGACCGCACCGTCATCGCGTTCGTCGACCTGTTCGCGGACGTCGTCGCCCCCGGTGTGGTCCAGGACGGTGGCCTCGGCGCGATGGCGCTCGGCGAGTACGCCGGCGGGACGAGCGACCGCAACCGGCAGCTCGCGGAGGACCTGCGCCGGTGGGGGACCCCGGTCGTCACGGACAACGTCGCCGGGTTCCTCTGGTCGAAGCTGGCCTTCGGCGCGATGCTCACGGCGACGGCCCTGGCGGACGAGGACATGAGCGTCCTCATCGATCGCAACCGCGACGTGATGGCCGCGCTCGCACGCGAGGTCCTCGCCGTGACCGAGGCCCAGGGCATCACGGCGGAACCGTTCGACGCGTTCGAGCCGAGCGCGTTCGCCCCCGGTGCCGACCCGGCCACGACGAGCTCGGCGCTCGACGGCCTCGTCGCCTGGCTCGCCACCCAGTCGAAGACCCGGTCCGGGATCTGGCGCGACATCGCCGTCCGGCACCGGAAGACCGAGGTGCCGCTGCACTACGGGCCCGTCGTCGAAGCCGGGGAGTCACTCGGCGTCCCGACGCCCGGCATCCGTGCGCTCGTGGACGAGATCGTCGCGGTCGAGGACGGCGCCGCGATGGACGAGGACCGGATCCGTGGCCTCGTCGCGGCGGTCGGGGTGGCGCCGTGACGGCCACCGTGGTCGACGTCGACCTCCTCGAGGCCGCGGTCGCCCGGCGCGCGCAGATGGTCGACGACCTCGTCGCGTACGTCGAGACGGAGACCCCCTCCGACGACCTCGCCCTGCTCCGCATCGGGCTCGACCACGTCGAGCGGTTCCTCGCCGCCACCGTCGGCCCCTTCGCCGAGCGCACGCTGCACGAGCCCGGGCAGCACGGCCCCGTCGTCGTCGGTGACCTGGTGGCACCCGACTCGACGGAGTCCTGGGTCGTCGTGCTCTGCCACTACGACACCGTGTGGGCCGCCGGCACGCTCGCCGACTGGCCGGTGCGGATCGACGGCAGCCGACTGACCGGGCCCGGCGCCTACGACATGAAGGCCGGGCTCGTGCAGTTCGCCCACGCGGTCGCGCTCCTCGACGGTCTCGGTGTCCCACGGCCGAACATCCGCCTCGTCCTGAACGGGGACGAAGAGGTCGGCAGCATCGGTTCCCGCCCGGTCATCGAGGACGTCGTCCGACGGACCCCCGGCCCCGTCCTGGTCTTCGAGGCCTCGGCCGGGCCGGACGGCGCGCTCAAGACCGCACGGAAGGGCGTCGGGCTGTTCGACGTCCACATCCGCGGGGTCGAGGTCCACGCAGGTCTGCACCCGGCCGGGGGTGCCAGCGCGGTCGACGAGCTCGCCCGCGTGGTCCTCGCGCTCCACGGCGCGGCCGACCTCGACGCGGGCACGTCGCTGAACGTCGGGGTCGTCACCGGCGGCACCCGGCCGAACGTGCGGGCCGGTGCGGCGACGGCGGCACTCGACGTCAGGGTGTCGTCCGATGCCGAGTCGACACGGATCGACGAGGTCCTCGCCGGTCTCGAGCCGGCGAACCCGGCGGCTTCGATCTCGGTGACGGGCGACTGGAACCGACCCGTGATGGCGCGGACCGACCGCAACGTCGCGCTGTTCCGGGTCGCCGAGACGGCTGCTACCGCACTCGGCCTCACCATCGCGGAGACGAGCGTCGGTGGCGCGAGCGACGGCAACTTCGCGGCCGCGCTCGGGGCAGCGGTGCTCGACGGTCTCGGCGCGGTCGGCGACGGGGCGCACGCGCGACACGAGTGGGTCGACCTGGACCGCATGGTCGAGCGCACCGCGCTCACCGCGGGGGTGCTGCGGCGACTCGTCTAGGATCGAGGGGAGGGGCCTTTAGCTCAGCTGGTAGAGCGCCACGTTTACACCGTGGATGTCGTCGGTTCGATCCCGGCAGGGCCCACCGGAGTGCGCAGACGACGGACGGGAGGCACGGTGCCAGCTGGCACCGTGCCTCCCGTCCGTCACTTGCGCACGTTCAGAGCGTCACTTGATGGCGGCGCGGATCTCCGCGGCCGCGGCCGCGACGTCGTCGGCGCTGTAGATCGCGCTGCCAGCGACGGCGACCCGTGCGCCGGCGTCCTGGACGGACGCGACGGAGCCGGCGTTGACGCCGCCGGCGACCGAGAACGGCACGCCCGCGGACTCACCGTCGCGCAGCAGGGTCTCGAAGGTGAAGCCCGGCTCGGCCTGCTCGTCGAGACCGGCGTGCATCTCGACGAAGGTCGCGCCGAGGGCGACGACCTGCTTCGCGCGGGCGGGCTTGTCGGCGACGCCGATGAGGTCGACGACGATGCCCTTGCCGTGCTTCTCGGCGGCCTTCACGGCGCCGACGATGGTGCTGTCACCGGCGGTGCCGAGGACGGTCACGAGGTCGGCGCCCGCCTGGAACGCGATGTCGGCCTCGAGCTCGCCGGCGTCCATCGTCTTGAGGTCGGCGAAGACGATCTTGTCCGGGTGCGCCTCCTTGATCGCGGTGATCGCGGAGAGGCCCTCGCTCTTGATGAGCGGGGTGCCGAGCTCGAGGATGTCGACGTGCGGTGCTGCTGCTGCGGCGAGCTCCAGCGCGGCGTCGGTGGTCAGGGTGTCCATGGCGAACTGCAACTGCATGATGTGCTTCTTTCCTGTCGTGCGGGTGGGGGTCGTGGCCGGGGTCACTCGATGTTCGCGTGCCGGGGCCACAGGTCGTCGGCGCTCTGACCGCTGCGCTGCCAGAGCGTGTGGAACAGCGCGTCGCCGAGGAGCGCGACACCCTGTTCGAAGAGGGAGCCGGCGTACTGCGCGGAGGCGACGCCGGACCGGTCGGTCTTCGTCGCGGCTGGGAGCAGGACCGTCATCCGGGCGGTGCGGGAGAGCGGCGCGTCGTCCGTGGTGGAGATCGCGGCCACGGTCGCTCCGGCTGCGGATGCGGTCTCGGCCGCGCGGACGATGCCGCTCGTCGTGCCGGACCCGCTCGCGGTGAGGAGCAGGTCGCCTTCCCCGATCGCGGGCGTGGTCACCTCGCCCACGACGTGGGTCGTGATCCCGAGGTGCATGAGCCGCATCGCCGTCATGCGGAGCGCGATGCCGGACCGGCCGGCGCCGTGCACGAAGACCCGGTCAGCCGTCGTCACGAGGTCGGCGAGGTCGGCGAGCTGGCCGCCGGCGGTCTCGACGAGTCGGTCCAGGAGACCGGCGACCTCGTCGGCGACCATGCGGAGTGCGTTCTGCTGCATGACCTCGAGCCTGGCTGGTCCCCGACGTCGTCGCAGCTACCCGGTGAGCGGGCGTTCCCATCCGCCCGGGTAGGGGAGTGGGGCGGGGGTAGTATCGCGCCATGGTCGACCCCGCACCGCTCGCCGAACCCGCCACCCGCGCGCTCGTCGTGCAGCACGCGCGGCTGGTCGCCGAACGGGCCGATCAGCACGCCTTGACGCTGGAGTCGCTGCTCGCGGTCCTCCGGTCGACGCGCGTCGACGACCGTGCCGCACGCGTCGAGGCCGCCGAGATCGCGTCGGCGGCACTGGTCGACCTCCGGACGAGCAACGACGAGGAGCGGAACGCCCTGGTCGAACCGGTGTCCCGGGCGTTCCTCCGGCTGCGGAACGACCTGCGGCCACTCGTGCGCTTCGGATCGATCGACATCCAGTTCGTCGAGCCGCCCGCGACCGGGCGAGCGCTGCCCGGTGAGGTCGCCCACGCCGCCCGCGCCATCGTGCGCACCGCGGTGCTCGCCCACGTCGACCGGGGCACCGCCGAGCGGGTCCGCGTGCAGTGGGACTGCGACGGACGCAACCTGCTCGTCGAGATCCGCGACGACGGCGACGGGTCGCTCGACGTCCACGACGACACGGTGCGTCCGATCGCCGAGCGGGTGTCCGCCCTCGACGGGGACTTCCGGGTGGAGTCGACGGACGGGTGGGGCTCCACGATCTCGATCGTGATGCCGTTGGACCCGCCGGCACTCGGCGACCGCATCGAGGACGCCGAGGCGTTGACGCCCCGTGAGCGCGACGTGCTCCGGCTCGTCGTGGCCGGAGCACCGAACGCCGACGTCGCCGCCCAGCTCGGCATCACCGTGAACACCGCCAAGTACCACGTCGCGAACCTCCTGCGGAAGTACGGCGCGCGGTCGCGAGCGGAGCTCTCCGCGCTCGCCCGCTGAGCCACGGCCCGGTCCCGCCCGGCTGCCGATACCGTGGACCCATGGCCCGCTTCACGCCCCCTGCCGCCGACGCGATGCGCGCGCGTCTCCTGTTCGCCGCGCGCGACGAGTTCGCCGCCGCCGGTCTCGTCGGCACCCGCCTGGAACGCATCACCGCAGCGGCGGCGAGCAACAAGGCGCAGGTCTTCCACTACTTCGGCAGCAAGGAGGGCCTGTTCGACGCGCTGATCGCCCAGACGGTCGCCGAGACCTCGGACGAGGTCCCGATCGACACCGACGACCTGCCCGGGTACGCCGCACGGCTGCACGACTCGTACGTGCGGCGCCCGTGGGCACAGCGGCTGCTCACGTGGCACCGGCTCGAACGCGGTGACGCCGCGCCGCTCGAAGCGCTGATCGGAGCCGACACCGAGGCGGTGGCCGCGGTCGAGCACGCCCAGCGCGCCGGTGTCCTGCCCCGTTCCTACCGCCCGGCGGTCCTGCTCGGGCTGGTCGTGCACCTCGCCGCGTTCTGGAGCGCGACGACGCCCGAGTTCGACACCCTCGTCGCTGCGGTCACTCCCGCGCGCCGTCGGCAGATCGTCGTGGACGCGGTCACCGCCCTCGTCGCAGGTCCTGGGCCAGCATCACGATGATCCCGCTCGGCCCGCGCAGGTAGCTCAGCCGGTAGACGTCCTGGTAGTCCGCCACCCCGCGCAACGGGACGCACCCGTGCCGTGCGGCGATCGCGAGCGCGGCGTCGATGTCGTCGACCTGGAACGCCACCCGGTGCATGCCGATCTCGTTCGGCAGCGTCGGCTCGGTCTCGATCGCGTCGGGGTGGATGTACTCGAACAGCTCGAGCCGCCCGTGCCCGTCGGGGGTCTGCAGCATCGCGATCCGAGCGTGGTTGCCGTCGAGTCCGACGGCCGTGTCCGCCCACTCGCCGCTGACGGTGTCCTGTCCGACGACGGTGAGTCCCAGGTCGGTGAAGAACGCGACGGTCTCGTCGAGGTCGCGGACGGCGATGCCGACGTTCTCCAGCGTGATGGCCATGGCCAGCAGGCTAGCGGGGTGGTGCTGCCGGTGTCCGGACTCGAGGCGCGGGGCGGGCCCGCCACGTGCCTCCAGTCCGCTGGGTGTGGACCGTCAGAGCCCGAGTTGCGCCCGCAGGTAGGGTGCGGTCCGGCTGGCGGCGGACGCCGCAACCTGCTGCGGGGTGCCGGAGGCGACCACCCGGCCGCCCTCGGCGCCGCCGGAGGGACCCATGTCGATGACGTGGTCGGCCACGGCGACGACGTCCATCGCGTGCTCGACGACGACGACGGTGTTGCCGGCGTCGGTGAGGCGGGCGAGCTGGTCGGACAGCAGCTCGACGTCCGCCGGGTGGAGTCCCGTCGTCGGTTCGTCGAGCAGGTAGAGCGTGTGGCCTGACCGGGCGCGCTGGAGCTCGGTGGCGAGCTTGATGCGCTGGGCCTCGCCGCCGGACAGCTCCGGTGCGGGCTGCCCGAGTCGGAGGTACCCGAGACCGACCTGGCCGAGGGTCTCGAGGCCTCGCGCCGCCACCGGGAGGTCGCCGAGGAACGGAGCGGCCTCGTCGACGGTCATGCCGAGGACGTCGGCGATCGTGGCGCCGTTCCACCGCACCTCGAGGGTCTCGTCGTTGTAACGGCTGCCGTGGCACTCCGGGCAGGGCGCCCAGCTGCCGGGGAGGAACAGGAGCTCGACGGACACCGAGCCCTCGCCCTGGCAGACCTCGCACCGGCCACCGGCGACGTTGAAGGAGAACCGGCCGGCGGTCCAGCCGCGCTCGCGTGCGGCATCGGTCGCGGCGAAGGCGGTCCGGACCGCGTCGAACAGGCCCGTGTAGGTGGCCAGGTTCGACCGCGGCGTCCGTCCGATCGGCTTCTGGTCGACCTGGACGGTGCGGGTGACGAGCGGGTGGGCGGCGGCGGCCTCGGCGAGCACACCGCCGACGAGGGACGACTTGCCGGAACCGCTGACCCCGGTCACCGCGGTGAGCACCCCGAGCGGGACGTCGACGTCGAGGTGCCGGAGGTTGTGCAACGTCACGTCGCGGAGCTCGAGCGTGCCGACCGGCGTGCGCTCGGACCGGTCCGGAGCGCGGTCGCCCGGGTACAGGAACCTCCGGGTGACGCTCGCCTCCACGTCCGCCAGCCCGTCGACCGGCCCGCTGTACAGCACCGTGCCGCCACCGGAACCCGCGCCGGGACCGACGTCCACGATCCAGTCGGCACGACGGACGATGCTCATGTCGTGCTCGACCACGAACACGCTGTTGCCGCTCGCGCGGAGGTCGTCGAGGACCTGCACGAGCGACTCGGCGTCGGCGGGGTGCAGCCCGGCGCTCGGCTCGTCGAGGACGTAGACCACGCCGAACAGTCCGGACCGGAGCTGCGTCGCGATCCGGAGCCGCTGCGTCTCGCCCGGCGACAGTGTCGGCGTCGCACGGTCGAGCGCCAGGTAGCCGAGTCCGAGGCCGACGAGCACGTCCACACGCGTGACGAGGTCACCGGCGATCGCGACGGCGACCTCGGTGTGCTCGCCCGACGACGCCCGAGAGGTCGCGGCCCCCGCGTCCGTGATCGACGCGATCGGCCGGAGCACGTCGGCGAGCGCGGTGAGCGGCAGGCCGTTCAGCTCGGCGATGCTGCGGCCACCCACGGTGACCGCCAGCGCGGCACGGGTGAGGCCCGTGCCGCCGCAGAGCCCGCACGGGCCCGACTCGACGAACTGCAGCGCGCGGTTGCGCTGGGTCTCGCTCTGCGAGTCGGCGAGGGTGTGGAGGACGAACTGCCGAGCGCTCCAGAACCGGCCGCGGTACGGCTTCGCCACGCGGTCGCGCTTCGGGTGCACCTCGACGACCGGCTGCTCCTCGGTGAACAGCAGCCAGTCGCGATCGGCACGGGGGAGTTCCCGCCACGGCCGTTCGATGTCGTAGCCGAGGACGGCGGTGACGTCGCGCAGGTTCTTGCCCTGCCAGGCCCCGGGCCACGCGGTGATCGCGCCGTCCCGGATGCTCAGCGAGTCGTCGTGCACCGCCGAGGCCTCGGTCACCTCGTGCGCCGTGCCGAGCCCGTGGCAGCGCGGGCAGGCACCGGCCGCGGTGTTCGGCGAGAAGGAGTCCGACTCCAGTCGCTCCGCTCCCGCCGGGTAGGTACCCGCGCGGGAGAACAGCATGCGCATCGAGTTGGACAACGTCGTCAGCGTGCCCACGGTCGACCGGGCGCTCGGTGCACCGCGGCGCTGCTGCAGTGCGACGGCCGGCGGCAGTCCCGTGATGGAGTCGACGTGCGGCGTCGACCCCTGTGCGATCAGCCGTCGGGCGTAGGGGGCGACGGACTCCAGGAAGCGGCGCTGCGCCTCGGCGAAGACGGTGCCGAACGCCAGCGATGACTTCCCGGAGCCGGAGACCCCGGTGAAGGCGACGATGCGGTCGCGGGGGATGTCGACGTCCACGTCGCGCAGGTTGTGCTCGCGGGCGCCGCGGACACGGATGAAGTCGTCGTGACGAGGAACGGGAACGGGCATCCTCACGATGCTAGGCGCGGGCGGCTGGGTACTGCGGGGCCCGTCGCCTCGGGCGCCTCCAGAGGTATGCCTGTTCAAGGGCTGGATCGGAGGCGCTCGTCCGCCGCGGCGAGTGTCGCCCGCATCCGCTCCGCGACGCCCTCCGCCCACCCGCCGGAACTCGCGAGCGGCAACTCGGTCATGTGCCGGCGGAGGTGCTCCGGGTAGTCGCGGACGATGCGGTCGGGATCGGTCCGAACGGTGGCGTAGAGCGCCGGCCCGTCGGCGTAGAAGAGGTCGGCGACGAGGAGCCGGCCGTCGGCGCCGCGCATGACGTTCGCTGGGTTGTCGTCGAGCGGACCCCACCACGGCTGTTCGCGGGCACCCCGGGCGTGCACCGCGGCGATGTGGTCGGCGAGGGCTGCGACCGCAGGGTCCCGCCGGGCGATGGACTTCTGGAACTCGGTGCCCTCGGCCTCGGTCACCGGGGAGAGGTACTCCATCACCGTGAGGTCTGCCCCGCCGGACAGCACCCGGTGCTCCACGAGTGTCGGCACCTGCCGGGTGTGCGCGGCCTCCCGGTAGAGCATCGCGGAGTACGGGCCCGCCGGGTCGAACGGGCTGATCCGGGCGGCGAGCGCGCCGGACGGTGACCGCAGGGCCGTCGCCCAGTCGCCCGTGCCGCACGGTGTCCACCCGTGCGCCTGCAACGCGGACACCACTTCGGTCCACGGCATCGCTGCGTCCAGGAGCTCGTCGTACCGGTCGGCGTCCATCGCCCCATCCTGCCCGACGACCCACGGGTCTTCCGGTCCGCCCGCAGCGATGGGACGATGGGCGCGACACGGACGACGACGCCCGTGCACACCCCCGAGGAGTCCACCATGGCCGTCCGCCTCAACCCGTACATCAACCTCCGCGACCGGGCGAAGGAGGGCCTCGAGTTCTACCACTCGGTGTTCCATGGCGAGCTCACCCTGAGCACGTTCGGCGAGGCCGGCATGGCGCAGGACCCCGCCGACGCCGACAAGGTCATGCACGGGCAGCTCGAGGGCGAGAACGGGCTGCTGCTGATGGCCTCCGACGCCCCCACCGGCATGGCCGGTCCCGAGGTCAGCAACATCTCGGTGTCCCTCAGCGGGGACGACGAGGAAGCGCTCACCCGCTACTGGAACGGCCTGGCCGAGGGGGCGACGACGATCATCGAGCCGCTCACGAAGGCACCGTGGGGCGACACGTTCGGCATGCTCACCGACCGCTACGGGGTCACGTGGCTCGTCAACATCAGCGGCGCGGCGGACTGATCGCGTCTGCGGGGGCGCTCGCCGGGATCGGCCACCGCGGCACCCAGCAGCGAACCCGCGCGGCGTAGCGGCGGAAGTCGTCGCCGAAGCGGTGCTCGAGGTCTGCTTCCTCGAGCGGGCGGACGATGCAGTTCCACACGATCGACCCGGCGAGCGCGTACACGACGACCATCCACGAGCTCAGCAGCAGGCCGACGGCGACGCCCTGCGTGATGCCGGCGAGGGCCATCGGGTTCCGGACCGCGCGGTACGGGCCGGCGACGACCAGTCGGTTCGGCATGGCGGAGGGCAGAGGGGTGCCGGCTCCCTGGGTGGACATGGTCGCCGCTGACGCGATGCCGAGCGCGCTGGCGAGCACCAGGACGACTGCCCCGGTGACGACCGACGTGGTCACGAGTGGCCCCGGCAGCGGCGGGTGCAGGCGCCACCGGTGCTCGGCGACGGCGATGACCAGGGGGAACACGCCGAGGAACAGCCCCCAGAAGACGACGATCTGCGCGGCGGTGCCGAGGACGTGCCGCCGCCGTCCGCCCTCGGGGTCGGCGGTCCGGAACCGCAGCGGACCGGAGGTCACGAGTTCCGTCGGGATCCGGCCGAGCAGGACGAGTGACAGCGCGAGGACCGATCCGACGGTCGCACCGATCATGATGAGGACACCGAGTCCCGCCCCGGTGGTGACGGTCGCCCAGACGACGATCGCCGCCGTCACCGCGACCGTCCAGAGGGTCGCGACGACCGCGGCCGCGCGGACCCCTGCGGCGGCGAGCGCCGACGCGACGACGAACAGCGGGACGTCCGCGAGTGCGACCAGGAACGGTGGCAGGGACCCGAGGGTCGCGGTCTGGACGGCAGGCAGCGTGAACACCGCGATCCACCACGCGGCCCCGCCCGCGGCCTGGGCCGCGAAGTACCACCGGCCCCAGGACATGGGAGCACGGTAGCAGCCCGAGACGGACTGGAGGGACGGTGCCAGCTGGCACCGTCCCTCCTGGCACGGCCGTCACCCCGCTGGCGCGGTGCGCCGGTACCGGCTGGTGGGGCCCACCTCCCGTCCGTCTGCCGTCACGTCTCGAGCACGTGGGCCGGCACGCTCAGTCCTGACGGTTGATCTGGCCGAGCCAGCGTCCGAAGGACGGCTTGCGCTCGTCGTGCAGGACCGAGACGGTGCTCGTCGGCAGGCAGGTGCGCTCGTCGTCGAGGCCGGTGCTCTTGTGGAGGTCGTGGGCCATGGTGTGCTCCTTCGCGTTCGTGCTGAGTTCGACACCGGCGATCCGCCGGGTATTCCCGCTGGTCAGGGCGTGACCATGCCACCGTTGACGTTGAGGGTCTCGCCGACGACGTAGCTCGACTCCTGCGACGCGAGGAACACGTACGCGGGGGCGAGTTCGGCCGGCTGCGCTGCGCGTCCCATCGGCGACTCGCTGGACCCGAAGTCCGGCAGGGACTCGGGGTCGACGCCGCCGCTCGGCTGCAGGACGGTCCAGGTCGGCCCCGGTGCCACGACGTTCACCCGGATGCCGCGCTCGACCAAGGCCTGCGAGAGCCCCTTCGACAGGTTGTTGATCGCTCCCTTGGACGCGGCGTAGTCGAGCCGGTCGGGTGCGGGCTGGTACGCCTCCATCGACGCGGTCGTCGTGATCGTCGATCCGGGGTGCAGGTGGGGGAGTGCGGCGCGGACGAGCCGGAAGAGCCCGAAGACGTTGACGTCGAAGGTCGCCTCGAACTGCTCGTCGGTGAGGTCCTCGACGTTCGGCTGCCAGCGCTGCTTGCCGGCGACGCTGACGAGCGTGTCCAGGCCGCCGAGCCCGTCGACGGCCTGGTCGACGAGGGCCTGCGCGTACCCACGGTCGCGGAGGTCGCCCGGGATCGGCACCGCGGTCCGACCGGCCGCCCGGATCTGTTCGATGACGTGGTCGGCGTCGGACTGCTCCTCGGGCAGGTAGGCGAGCGCGACGTCCGCGCCCTCGCGTGCGAAGGCGATCGCGACGGCGGCGCCGATGCCGGAGTCCGCTCCGGTGATCAGGGCCTTCCGGCCGTCGAGCCGGCCCGTTCCGCGGTAGGTCTCCTCGCCGAGGTCGGGGATCGGGCGCATCTCGGACTGGAGGCCCGGCTCGGCCTGGGTCTGCGGTTCCGGACGGACGTCGGGGTAGCGGGTGCGCGGGTTCGTTGCTTCGTACTGGTCGCGGGGTGCGTTCATCGGGAGCTCCTGTGGTGCGTGCGTTGTCCCTCCACCGAACAGGGTGCGGTCTGGGATCACCTGCAGGAGTGCGGAAGTCGGTCAGCACCCCCCGTCCGCCACGGCGCAGGAGGAGCACGGTCGGACCGGCGGTGCGTCGGACACCGCAACGATCCCGCAAGGCCGTCGCGACCTCGTTGTCGTGCACCGGGACCGCGTCCTACGGTCCCGGTGTGCGCGAGGCCGTGCACGTTCCGTCGTGAAGTCCGGAGGGCCCATGGCCGCACGCAAGGTTCCGTCGCCCACGTTCCTGTCCCGTCTGCGGGAGGACGTCCTGTCAGCGGGGGAGTACGCCCTGTGCACGCTCCTGCTCGGGACCCCGTTCCTGCCGCGCGCCGTGCGTCGGTTGGTCCTGGTCGCCGGAGGAGCGGACGTCCGGTCGAGCCCGGGGATGTCGATGTCCCTGACGGGGTCGCCGCGGAACCTGACGATGGGTGTCGGGGTGTTCTGCAACCGGAACGTCACGATCGAGGCGGTCGCGCCCGTCCGGGTCGGATCGCACTCGGCGCTCGGTCCCCAGGTGCTCGTCGTGACCAGTCACCACGCGCTCGGCGACGACGGCGTCTGGAACGAGCACGCCACCGGGCGCCCGGTGGACATCGGCGAACGGGTCTGGATCGGCGCACGAGCCGTCGTGCTTCCAGGGGCGGTGATCGAGGACGACGTGGTCGTGGCGGCGGGCGCCGTCGTGAGCGGCCGACTGACGTCGCACGGGCTGTACGCGGGCGTGCCGGCGAAACGGATCCGCGAACTCGCTGCGGCGGGCTGATCGGTCGGTCGGTCGCACCGTCGGGCTGGGCGCCGTCCGGAGGCACCGCGCGTACCCTGCGGGCCATGCCGAACCAACTCAAGAAGCCGGACATGTACGACGAACTCCGCAAGGAGGGCAACTCGAAGGAGAAGGCCGCCCGGATCAGCAACGCCGCCGCGGCCCGTGGCAAGGAGGCCGTGGGCCGGAAGGGTGGCGAGTCGGGGTCGTACGACGACTGGACCGTCGCGGACCTCCGGAAGCGCGCGAAGGAGCTCGGTCTGACCGGCTACTCGTCGAAGCGCAAGTCCGAGCTGATCGAGGCGCTCCGGGACCACTAGCCGCATCGGGCAGAATGGTGTCCGTGAACGAGACGGGCATGCCGCGCTTCCGACGGATCTGGTCGACGGTGCAGGTCGGGGTGCTCGCCGTGGCGGTCGTGTTCTGCATCGTGATGCTCGTCATCGGCCAGGGCAAGCTCGACCGGGTCTACGCCGTCGCGGCGGTGTTCTTCGGGCTGGCGCTCGTGGGGCACAGCACGTACCTGTGGCTCGTCGCCCGCAACGACCGCGGCCGCCCCTGACGGACCGCGTCAGCCGAGTCGTACGGCGAGCGGGACGAGCAGCCCCGCCACCCAGACGAGCACCAGGAGCAGCGCGCCGACCGCGATGAAGCGTCGACGTCGGCGGAGCTTCGGACTCCGCTCCTCGCCCCACATCTGTGCCCGGACGAGCACCCGGTTCGCCTGCTCGACGACCTTCCGGACCTCGGGGTCCTCGAGTTCGAGCACGCCGTCGCGGGCGTGCTGGGCGATCACGGTCGCTTCGTCGACGGTGAGGTCGTCCTTGCGCATGTCCCCATCGTGACACCCGGCGCCCGTCGGCGCATCCCACGCGCGGGACACGGCCCCGGGGTACGCCCGCCTGTGCCGGCCACGAGCGCCGACCGCGTACCACCGAGGACATGGCACATCGGTTCCGCGGGAAGATCGTCGTCGTCACCGGAGCATCGAGCGGCATCGGGAGGGCCGCCGCGCACGAGTTCGCCCGGCAGGGCGCGACGCTGGTGCTCGCCGCGCGCGGACACGACAGTCTCGAGGCAGCCGCAGCCGAGTGCCGGAAACTCGGCGCCGAAGCGATCGCGATCCCCACCGACGTCGCCGACGAGCACCAGGTCGAGGACCTGATCGGGACGGTGACGAGCCGCTTCGGCCACATCGACGTGTTCGTCGGCAACGCAGCGCTCTTCGTCTACGGGCTGTTCGAGCAGACCCCCACGGAGGCGTTCAAGCGTGTCGTCGACACGAACCTCTACGGGCACCTCAACGCCGTCACGCACCTGCTCCCGCACTGGAAGCAGCGCGGGCGGGGCACCTACGTCCTCGTCGGGTCGATCCAGTCGCTGCTGTCGGCGCCGTACCAGTCGGCGTACGTGACGAGCAAGCACGCGGCACTGGGCCTGGTCGACGTCCTCGGCGACGAGTTCGCCCACACGGGGATCCGGTTCACGACCCTGTTGCCGTCGACGATCGACACCCCGATCTACCAGAACGGCGCCAACTACACCGGGAAGAACTCGCACCCGCTGCCGCCGACGGTGTCGGTCGGACGAGCCGGGCGTGCCGTGGTGCGGGCGGCGCTGCACCCGAAGCGCTACCGCTACGTCGGGCGCATCCAGGCGTCCCTCGTGCCGCTGCAGTACGTGTTCCCCGGGCTGTTCCACAAGCTCACGAAGCCGATGGTGGAGACGTTCGCGCTCCGCGGGTCCGGTGCTCCGACCGACGGCAACCTGTACAGCCCCGCCGACGCCGGCAACGCCACCGACGGTGGTTGGGTCGCGAAGCGCCGGCGGGTCACGCGCCCGCTGCTCGTCATCGGGGCGGTCGCCGCGGTCGCGGGCGTCGCCCTGGGCCGACGCCGCTGACGTTCCCGTCCGCAGTGTGCGAGGTTCCGCACTCCGTGACACGCGCTTCGGGTCGCACCGTGCGCGAGACCTCGCACACTGGGCCGGCAGCGTCCGCAACCCGCGAGAATGGGTCCGCCATGCCACGACCCACCACACGCATCCCGCTCAACACCCTCGCCGTGCCGTTCGGTCTCGCCGGGTTCGCCGAGACCTGGTCGTACGCGGCCCCCGTGCTGCACCTGCCGGCGTTCCTGCCGCAGGTGTTCTGGGCGATCGCCGCCGTCGCCTGGCTCTGGCTGCTCGGGGCCCACGTGGTCCGCGGCGTCCGGGTGCGCGCGCACGAGCGGCTCGTCGACCAGCTCCGGCACCCGGCACAGGGCCCGCTCGCGGCGCTCGTCCCGGCGACGGCGATGCTCCTCGGCGTCGACCTCTCGCGCTCCTGGCCCGTCGGTGGGCAGGTGCTCGTGCTCCTCGCCGTGGCGGTGGCGGCCGGGTTCGCCGCGTGGCTGCTGAGCACGTGGTTCGAGGGACGGCTCGCGCTCGAGTCGGTGCACGGCGGCTACCTGCTGCCGACGGTGGCCGCTGCCCTGGTCGGCTCGGTCGCGACGCACGAGGTGGGCGCGACCTGGCTGTCCTGGGCGTGCTTCGGCGTCGGCGTGTTCTTCTGGGGCGTGATGACCGGCTTGCTGCTGCTCCGTCTGTGCTTCCGTCCGGAGCTGCCCGGCCCGCTCGTGCCGACGATGGCGATCCTCGTCGCACCGCCGGCCGTCGCAACGGTGTCGGTGTTCGCGCTGACGGACGACGTGGTGACGCTGCCGGTGCAGGCGATCGCCGGGCTCGGTGCCCTGCTGTTCCTGGTGCAGCTCGCGCTGGTGCCCCGGTACGTCCGGCTGTCGTTCTCGCTCGGGTTCTGGTCGTTCGTGTTCCCGGCTGCGGCGGTCGCGACGGCCGCGATCGAGTGGCTGCGGGTGCTCGACCCGTCGTGGGCGTGGATCCCGGTCGTCGCGGTGCTCGCGCTGCTGTGCGTGCTCGTCGCCGTGGTCGGAGCACGGTCGCTCGGGTTGGCGGCGCGCCACCTGCTCCGGCAGGCGGAGGGCGTCCTGCAGGCCGCCGACGACCAGGACGCGGAGCCGGGCCCCGTGACGGGGGCGACGCGGGTGGTCTGAACGCGACGACGGACGGGAGGCACGGTGCGCGTCGGACGCGCACCGTGCCTCCCGTCCGCTGGTCGCGGTGGTCAGGCCGAGACGGCCTGCTCGGCCGTCAGCACCGGCGCGATCGTGCCGGTGCGCGCACCCTCGTAGGCCGCGAGGATCATGCCGAGCACGGCGATGCCCTCGCGCTCGGTGTGGATCGGGCGTGTGCCGTCCCGGAGGCAGACGCCGAACGCCTCGATCTCCGCGGCGAACGTGTCGACCTCGTCGAAGGTGACGGTCTCGCTCGTGCCGTCGAGCAGGTCCCACCGCAGGGTCGTGCCGTCGCTCGTGAGGGCACCGAGCTCACCGACCGCGCTGAAGCGCTCCGTGCCGGCGGCCGGCTGGTACGCCCAGCTGGTGACGAGCTGTCCGACGGCGCCGTTGTCGAAGCGGAAGAGGGCCTGCGCGGAGTCCTCGCCCTCCATGAACGTGAGCCGGTGGGTGGAGAGCAGCGCCGTGGCCTGCGTGGGCACGCCGCCGGCCAGGTGCATGAGCAGGTAGCTCGGGTGGTAGCCGGTGTCGATGAGCTCGCCGCCGCCGCTCTGCGAGGCGTGAGCGCGCCAGCCCATGTTCGACGGGTCGAACTCGTTGCGGAACGAGTCGGTGGTGCGGACCTCGTACACGGTGCCGAGCACGCCGTCGTCGAGGAGCTGCTTGGCCTTCGCGACGGCCGGCATGAAGAGCTGGTTGTGGGCGCACATCAGGGTGACGCCCGCCTCGGACACGGCGGCCTGCACGTCGCGGGCCTCGTCCGGGCTCAGGCAGAGCGGCTTCTCGCAGAGCACGTGCTTGCCGGCGCGGGCGGCGGCGACGATCGCGTCACGGTGCAGGTGGTGCGGCAGGCAGATGTCGACGGCGTCGATGTCGGCGTGTTCGAGCATCTCGACGTAGTCCGTGAAGGACGGGACGCCGAGCTCGGTGCCGCGCGCCTCGGCCGTGGCGGGGACGGCATCGGCGACGGCGGTCACGCGGACGAGGTCGGGGTGCTGGGCGTAGCCGTTGATGTGGAAGGTGGCGATCCCGCCGCCCCCGATGAGGCCGACGCGGATGGGTGCAGTGGGCATGGTTGGTACTCCTGGCTCTGTCGTGCTGGTGTGCTTGGTGCTGCGTCTCCGTGGTCCCGCCGGTCAGGCGGCGACCGGTACCCGGGCGGCCTGGTTGGCGGCCACCACGAGGCGGGTGAGCTCGACGGCGCGGGCGAGGTTGTCGTCCGCGCGCGTCCCGGCGGTGATGTGGTCCACCCACTGGCCGAACGCGTCCGTGGTGTCCTCCGGGACCGGGAGGGTGACGGGCTGGTCGCCGTATGCCGGTCCGCCGGCGGTGAGGACCCCTTGCTGGTCGGAGTAGGCGAGCCAGCCACCGGTCCCGGCGACGTCGATCGTGAACGGGGTGCCGGCGACGAACCCCGCCTCGATGACGCCGATGGCCTGCGAGGGGTAGCCGACCGTGACGACGGCGTGGTCCTCGACCGCGCGGCCGGTGACCGAGCGGTAGACGGCGCCCACGGTTTCCGGGCGGGCGCCGAGGAACAGCTGCGTCAGGTACACGGGGTGGCAGCCGAGGTCGGTGAGCGCCCCGCCGATCGCGGTCTGCGGGTCGAAGAAGCGCTCGGGCAGCCACGGCGCGATCGCGCCGTCGTGGGACAGTCGGACGCGGGCGAAGGTGACGTCGCCGAGGCGGCCCTCGTCGATCTCGCGGCGGATCGCGGCCGTGTAGCCGTGGTACAGCCGGGGGAGCGAGACGATGAGCCTGACGCCGGCGGCGTCGCACGTGGCGATGATCTCCTCGCACTCCGCGACGGTCGGGGCGAGCAGCTTCTCGGTGAAGACGTGCTTGCCGGCGCGGGCCGCACGGGTGATGACGTCGCGGTGCACGTCGGTGGACGTGGTGATCGTGACGGCGTCGACGTCGTCGCGGGCGAGGAGCGCGTCGAGGTCGTCGGTGAACTCGACGCCGAAGCGCTCGGCGCCGTCGCGGCCGCGTTCGACGTCGTCGTCCCAGACGGCGACGAGCTCGGTGCCGGGGTGCTCGACGGCCTGCCGGGCGTAGTCACCGGCGTGCACGTGCCAGAAGCCGAGGACGGCGACACGGATGGGGGTGGTGGGCACGGTGGTGGTCCTTTCGTCGGGCCCGGATCAGATCCGGACCTTGTCGTAGTCCTTGGGGAGCTTGAAGGGCGAGTAGGTCTGCATCATCGGGTCGACGCGAGCCTGGGCTCGCTCGACGGCCTCCTGCGGGCTCGCCGTGCCGAGCAGCACGCTCGACCGGGCGTCCGCGAGGGAGTCCCACCACGCGCCGCCGACCGGCAGCGGTGGACGGCAGCTCGACGCACCCATCGACTCGACGAAGAACCGGATCGACTTCGCCGAGCCCTTCGGGTCCTTCAGGGCGGCGATGTTCGAGGGCACGCTCGTCGCCGGGACGACGTAGGTCTCCTGACCGCGCTTGCTCGTGAAGTACTTCATGAGCTCCCACACGGCCCTGTTCTTCTTCGAGCCCTTCGGCAGGCAGAGCGCGAAGCCCCCGGACCAGGTGTACTTGTCGTCCCCCGCCTGCTGCGTCGGCAGGTACGCCGTGCCCCAGTCGAGGTCCTTCGGGCCGTAGTTGTCGAAGGTCTGGATCGTCGACGGCACGCTCACCATGAACGCCATCCGGTCCGCCATGAACGCGGTCTGCCCCGGGGGGGTGGCCCGTCGGCTCGTACGTGGCGATGAAGGTGTCGGCGTCCTTGTAGCCGTACCGCTTCGCCCAGTCCTCGTAGAAGTCGAAGATCCCGCGGACGCTCGTCGAGTCCATCGTCATCCGGGAGTCCTGCTGGTCGAAGTAGGACGCCCCGAGTCCGAGACCCCAGGTGAACGGCCACCCCTCGCCGTACCAGGGGAGCAGCCCCATGTGGGTGTAGTTGCCGCCGGACTTCTTCGTGATGCGCTCGCTGACCTCCCACACCCGGTCGAGCGTCGCCGGGCCGTTGTGCTCCCAGTCGAACTCGTCCGGGTCGACCCCGGCACCCTTGAGCATCTTCCGGTTGACGAACATCCCGCGGCAGTCGGTGTCGTGCGGCAGACCGTAGGTCTTGCCCTCGTACGTCACCTCGCCGATCGTGAACCCGAGCCACTGCGCCAGGAACTCGTCCTTCGGTTGGTCCTCGAACTCCTCGATGAGGTCGTCGATCGGCTCGATCAACCCGATCGCCGCGTACTGCGCCGCACTGAACCGGTCGAGCAGCCACAGGTCCGGGGCCGTCCCGCCACGGACCGCCGTGATGATGCTCGTCGCGTCACCGGTGCCCTGCGACGGCACGACGTTCACCTTGACGTCGATGTCCGGGTGGAGCGCCGTGAACTGGTTGATGACCTTCGTCTGGAACGGCACGAACGTGCCGGTGACGCCCCAGATCGTGACCTGGTTCGGATTGCTGCGCGCGCCGGACCCCGAGGCGCAGGACGCGGCGAGGAGCGCGAGGGCCCCGGCACCGCCTGCTGCCGCGGCACCGCGGAGGAACGTGCGACGGTCGAATGCGCTGCTCACTTGAAGCTCCCGATCTGGACACCCTTGATGAAGGTCCGCTGGAACACGAAGAACAGGACCACGAGCGGCAGGATGATGAGCACCGACGCCGCCATCAGCTGGTTGAACTGGAAGTCCTGCGAGTTGTTGAGACGGAAGATCTGCAGACCGATCGACAGGGTCTGCACGTTCTCGTCCTGCAGGTAGATGAGCGGCCCGAGGAAGTCGTTCCAGGCCCCCACCGCCGCGAAGATCCCCACGGTGACGAGCGCCGCGCGGGCCTGCGGGAACACGATCCGCCAGAGGATGCCCCACTCCGACGCACCGTCCATCCGCGCCGCGTTCAGCAGGTCCTTCGGGATCTGCAGCAGGAACTGCCGCAACAGGAACACGTAGAACGCGGACCCGAACAGGCTCGGCACGATCAGCGGCAGGAACGTGTTGATCCACCCGAGCCGCGCGTACAGGTCGAACATCGGGATCAGGGTCACCGGGAACGGGATGAACAGCGTCGCCAGGACGACGTAGAACAGGCGGTCCCGTCCACGCCACTCCAGGCACGCGAACCCGTACGCGATGACCAGGTTCGACACCATCGAGAACAGCGTCACGCAGACGGTGATGATCAACGTGTTCCGGAAGAACGTGAAGAACGGCATCGCGTTCACGGCGTCGGCGAAGTTCGACCAGTCCAGCCACTGCGGGAACCACGTGGGCGGGAAGGCGCCGAGCTCGGAGTTGCCCTTCAGCGCCGAGATGACCATCCAGTAGATGGGCACCAGGAACAGCAGGCTCATCGCGATGAGGACCACGCGGGCGAGGACGGACGACCACGGCGACCGGATCGACCCGTCGGCGTTGCGGGAGCGCTCGCCGGAGCGGCCCTTCGGGTTGACGGTCTCGACGCTCGCGGTGACGGTGGGTGAGGACTTGGTGTGCAGGCTCATCGGGTCACTCTCCGGTCACGTCGTAGTTCACGAACCGCTTCGACAGCCAGTACACGAGCCCCGAGAGGAGCATGCCGGCCAGGAACAGCAGGACGGCCATCGCGCTCGCGAACCCGAGCTGCGCGTAGCTGAACGCGTTCTTGTAGAGGTAGAGCATGTAGAACAACGTCCCGTTGTCCGGACTGCCGAGGCCACCCGTGCCGGACGAGATCACGTACGCCTCGGTGAAGACCTGCAGCCCGTTGCTGATGCCCGTGATGAGGTTGAACAGGATGACCGGGGACAGCAGCGGCAGGGTCAGGGCGAAGAACTGCCGCACCGGTCCGGCACCGTCGACACGGGCCGCCTCGTACAGGGTCTTCGGGATCCCACGCAGTCCGGCGAGGAAGATCAGCGCCGCGTTGCCCGCGCCCATCTGCGCCAGGGCGACGATGACGAGCTTCGCGGTCGTCGGGTCGCCGAGCAGGTTCGTCGCCGGGATGCCGACGAGCTTCATGACCTGGTTCACGATGCCGGTCTGCGGGTTGACGAGCACGACGAAGATGAACGCCAGCGCGAACGTCGGGATGAGCGACGGGATGTACAGCGCCGTGCGGTACCAGCTGATCTCGCGGACGTCCTGGTTCATCGCCATCGCGATCACGATGGCGACGACGATCCCGACCGGCACCGCGATCACGGCGTAGAACAGCGTGTTGCCGACCGCGGTGTGCACCAGGGGATCGATGAACGCGGCGACGTAGTTGCCGAACCCGACCCACGTCGCACCGTTCATCCCCGAGTACCGCGTCAGGCTGATCGCGAACGAGTACACCAGCGGGTAGCCGATGAACACGAGGACGCCGATGATCCACGGCGAGATGAAGGCGAGGCCCACCCGGAGCCGACGCTTCTCGGCGACCGTCCACGGGTGTCTCTCCCGAGGTCGCCGTCGAGGCCCCGGGACCGCGGCAGCGCGGTCCCGGACGGACGGTGGAGCTGCGGTACCGGATCGTGTCGTCGTCGTCACGAGCGTCCCTTCGTCGTGGCCACACCGGTGTGGCCGTACGATTCAATCAAATTGATTGATGAAACCGAGGTGATGCGATGCTAGGGACCATGGACGATCCGCGTCAACCACCCGCGCGCCCCGTGTTGCACCGCGGAACGAACAGCGCACGAGTCGGCACCCTCAACCGCGCCCTCGTCCTCGACGTCGTCCGCCGACAGGGACCCGCCACCCGGACCGCGATCGCCGCGACCACCGGCCTCACCGCACAGACCGTGTCGAACATCGCCGCCCGGCTCCTCCGCGAAGGGCTCCTCCGCCAGGAAGCACCCACCGCACCGGAGGGACCCCGCGCGCTCGGCATCGCCCCCGACGCCCGGTACGCCATCGGCCTCCACCTCGACCCCGCACGCGTCACCGCGGTCCTGGTCGACCTCGCCGGCACCGTCCTCGCCACCGAACACCGCGACACCGGCCCCGTCGACGACCCCACCGCGACCCTCGACGCCATGGCCGCCATGACCGGACACCTGCTCGCCGGACGGACCCGCCAGCACCACACCACCCGGGAACGCCTCGTCGGCATCGGCGTCGCGGCTCCAGGCCCCCTCGACCCGGCACGGGCGGCGCTCGCCGCACCCGTCCAGCTGCCCGGCTGGGCGCGCGTGCCCGTGGCCGAGGAGCTCGGCCGTCGCACCGGGCTGCCCGTCCTGCTCGAGAAGGACGGCGTCGCAGGCGGCATCGGCGAGGCCTGGACGACCACGAGCACCGCGGGCCTCGTCACGGTCACGCTCGGGCACGGGATCAGTGCGGCCGTGGTCGCCGGGGGCGAGGTCGTCCGCGGAGCCACCGGCAACGCCGGCGAGTTCGGCGGGATGCCGGTGCACGCCCACGGTCGGTGGACCGCCGTCTGGGAGGCCTGCCAGCCGCTCCAACAGGTCCGGCGCGCGATCGACGCCGGACTGCTGCCGGCCGACACCGCCACCGACTCCCCCGCCGCGGTCCGTGCCGCGTACGAGTCCCTCTGCGCCGATCCCGAGGGTGCACCCCTGGTCGCGGCCGGGGGAGCGGCGCTCGGCTCGGCGCTGGCCCACGTCGTCGAGCTCCTCGACGTGACCGAGGTCGTGATCGGCGGCAGCGCGGCGATCGCGGGCGGCGAGGTGTTCCTCGACGCGGTCCGTGCGAGCCTCGCCGAACGCCTGCCGGACGCGCCGCGGATCGCCGTCGAGCCGACCACGCACGGCGAAGCGGCCGTCGCCCGCGGTGCGGCGTGCGCGGTCCTCGGGACGGCGCTCGACGCGCGGGCGCCCGAGGCGACGGTGTCGCCGGTCACGCGGGCCCGCGGGCCGCGGGCGCGCAGCATCGCGCACCCCTGGTGAGACGGCGCGGCCAGCGTGCGTGCTGCTCTGGTCCGGCACCGGCCGGGAGGCGCGGTGCGCGTCCGACCCGCACCGTGCCTCCCGGCCTGGTCGCCGTCACCGCCCCGCCGTCGTGAGCGGACCGCGTGACGTCCCGAGACGGCGGCCGTCGCCACGCGGCCCGCGGACGACGTAGCGTCGTCCCATGACCACGACGACGCCGACCGCACCCGACTTCCAGGCCGCGTGGAGCGCCTGGCACGACGCCCACGAGCGCGCCAGGGCGAGCGAGCACGGGTTCCTGGCGATCACGAGCATCCGGTGGCTGACCGGCACGCCCGAGCGGTTCGACGACGCTCCCGGGACGTGGTCCACTTCGGACGACGGGCCCGTGGTGGTGCTCGCCGAAGGAGAGTCGATCGAGGTCGACGGCGTCCGGGTCACCGGGACGCACCGCTTCGGCCCCCTGCCGGAACGGTCGAGCACGTCCGTGGTGTGGCAGGACGGGGACGAGACCGTGGTCGTCGAGGTCGCCCGCCGCGGCGGCAGTGACGTCATCCGGCCGCGCCGCCCCTCGAACGCGACACGGGTGTCGTACCCGGGGACGCCGTCGTACGAGCCGGACCCGGCCTTCGTCGTCGATGCGCACTTCGAGCCGTTCGAGACGCCGCGCTCGGTGACGGTGGGCTCGGTCGTCGACGGGCTGCAGCACGTGTACGAGGCGCCGGGCGTGCTGACGTTCGACCTCGACGGGCCGCGGTCGCTCCTGGCGTTCAACGGGCACGGCGACGGGTTGCACGTGCTGTTCACCGACCGGACGAGCGGCGTGACGACCTACGCCGCCAACCGGAGCCTGGACATCGCGGCGCCGGACGCCTCGGGTGCGACGACGATCGACTTCAACCGAGCGACGAACCTGCCGTGCGCGTACACCGTGCACGCGACGTGCCCGCTGCCGCCGGCGGAGAACCGGCTCGACGTGGCGGTGGAGGCGGGGGAGCGGCTGCCCGTGTGAGGCGGCGGGTGCGCGGGTGCGGACTCCGAACGACAAGGTCGATGTCGTACGACGTCCACGTTGTCGTCGCTCGCGTGCGCCGGATGTTGCGCGCGCCCGGTTGCGACGAGTCCGGTGTCGTACGACGTCGGAGTCGTCGTTCGGCAGCGGCGCCCGCCCGACCGGTCAGGGCACGCGGACGCGGAACCAGCCGCTCGTCGCCCGCCACGCCCGCGGGTCGAACGTGAACACGCTGCCCATGCCCGGCTGGTCGAGCGCGCGGGAGATCGGCACGCCCCGCAGGTCGGCGAGCAGCAGTGCCCCGACCGCACCGTGCGAGACGATCGTGACGTCGCCGTCGGCGGTCAGCGCCCGGACCGCTGCGACGATGCGCGCCTGGGCGTCGACGGCCCGCTCCCACCCACGCACCGAGTCGTCCGGCGTGGCGAAGAACGCGTCGACGACCCCCTCGAACTCGTCGAACGGCAGGTAGCCCGTCGCGCTGCGGTCGATCTCGCCCAGCGCGGCGTCGGTCGAGGGGACGAGCCCCACCGCCTCCGCGACGATGGCGGCGGTGTCGATCGCCTTCTGCTCGGTGCTCGACACGATTCGCCGGACCCCGGGGTGCCAGGCGACGGCAGCAGCCCCGGCGACCCGGGCGCGACCGTCGGCGGAGAGCCCCCACGACTCGATCGGTCGTGCGGGGTCCACGACGACCTCGGCGTGGGTCAGGAAGAAGGATGTCACGGCGTCACTCCAGGTCGTCGGCTGCTGACGGGTCGACGATCCGCACGCCGTCGACCTCGCCGATCCGCGCGACGAGCAGGGACCCCTCGGACCGGCCGGCGACGTCGATCCGGATCGCGGTGGCGTCGGCCCGGTCGGTGTCCTGACGCACGAGCCGGGCGACCCGCCAGCCGCCCGCGGTCACGAGGGCGAGCACGTCCGGCAGCACGCCGCGTCCGGCGTCGTAGACCACGTCGAGCGTCATCGACTGCTCGGCGGATCGGGACATCGCCCGGACGATCGCGGTGTAGCCGAACACGACGACGAAGTGGAGGGCGGTGACGACGAGCGCGAGCAGCCAGAGCCCGGCACCGGCCGCCATGCCGATCGCCGCCGTCTCCCACACCGCGGCCGCCGTGGTCAGCCCGCGGACCGCTCCGCGTCGGGTGAGGATGAGCCCGGCGCCGAGGAAGCCGACACCGGAGACGATCTGCGCCGCGACACGGGACGGGTCGAGCACGACGTGGTCCGGCACGAGGACGTCGCTGAACCCGTACTTGCTCACGAGCAGCATCAGGGCGGACGCGGTCCCGACGATCGCCTGGGTGCGGATGCCGGCGCTCTTCGACCGGAGCTGGCGCTCGAGGCCGATGAGCGAGGCGAGGGCGAACGCGAGCAGGACCTCGCCGATCTGCACCCACCCCTGCCCGGCGAGCGGTTCGGTGAGGTGTTCGATCGTCACGCGCACCGACGCTACTCCCACCGCCACGCGGGGTGACGGCCGTCGCGGCGACCGACCCACGGACGGGAGGCACGGTGCGGGCCCGAACCGCGCCTCCCGTCCGTCAGGGGGTCGCCGTAGGGTGAGCGCGTGGAGTTCCCGGGGGAGGCGGCCGACGCGCGTGACGCGTCGACCTCTCCGGGGTCACCCCGGGGCACGCAGGACCAGCAGGACGACACGCCCCGAGCGGGCCGGCGCGCTCCGCGCGCGATCCCGCACGGAGGCACCGACGGGTCCCCCGGGAACCCCACGCCCCTGTCCGTCGTCGCCGGCGCCCTCGCGGATGCGTTCCTGACCGCTGAGCACTGGGGACCGGACGACCTGACCGCCGCCGGCTGGGCGGTGGTGGGCGTCGAGCGCGCCTACGTCGGGCTCGCGGTCGCGGCGGCCCTCGCCGTCTACCCGCGGCCACCCGTGGACGCACCGCGACAGCTCGCGGCGGTGCTCGCAGCAGCACCGCGGCTGGCCGAACTGCACCGCGCCCGCGAGGCCCGCCGCCCGGTCCGGATCACCGCGCGCCGGGCGACCGCGGTCCGGGCACGACCGGAGACCGCGAGCCGCCTGCTCGTCGACACGCTGCCGGAGCTCGCGCGCGAACTCGACCTGACCGTCGGGCGGCTGCTCTGGCTCGCGGACACCCGTGCGTGGAACCGGCGACCGGGTCCGTCGAGCCCGCTCCACCACCACCGGCACGAGTGGGTCCGTCGCCCCGGACGCACACCGCGCCTGCTCGAGAAGCCGATGGACGTGCTCCGCCGGACACAGCGGACCATCCTCGACGAACTCCTCACCGCGCTGCCGGTGCACGACGCGGCGCACGGCTTCGTCGGCGGACGGAGTGTCGTGACCGGAGCCGCGGTCCACACCGGGCAGCAGGTCGTCGTCACGGCCGACCTGACGTCGTTCTTCGCGAGCATCACGGCGCCCACCGTGTACGGGGTCTTCCGTTCGGCGGGCTTCGCGGAGCCGCTCGCACACGTCCTCACCGGCATCTGCACGCACCGGGCGCCGGTGCACGTCCTCAGCGCGATGCCGGACGGCGGCAGCCCCGAGGAACGGCAGGCGCTGCGCGGCATGCTCCGAGCGGCGCACCTGCCGCAGGGTGCGCCGACCTCGCCGGCGCTGGCGAACACCGCGCTCCGGCACCTGGACGCGCGGCTGGCGGGGTGGGCGGCGTCGGTCGGCGCCGTCTACACCCGGTACGCCGACGACCTGACGTTCAGCGGCGACGACCGGCTCGCGGCACGACCGGACGCGTTCCTCCGCGGGGTCGACCGGATCGTCACGGAGCAGGGGCTCCGGCTCAACCCGTCGAAGACCCGGGTGCGGCGACGGGGAACGCGGCAGTCGGTCACCGGGGTCGTCGTCAACGAGCGGACGTCGCCGGGCCGGCGCGAGGTCGACCGGCTGCACGCGATCCTGCACAACGCCGCCGAGCACGGTCCGGCGTCACAGAACCGCGCGGGACACCCCGACTTCCGGGCGCACCTGCTCGGACGGATCGGGTGGGTCGAGCAGGTCCACCCCGGACGCGCGCGGCGGTTGCGCGACGAGTTCGCCCGCATCACGTGGTGAGCCGGCGCGTCCGTGAGCGGGTGTGACGCCGGGTTGCGCTGAGCACGAGCAGGACGCCCGCCCGCCGGTAGCGTGCCGCCATGTGCCCGAGTGAGATTCCGGCAGACGCCCGCTACGAGGAACTGATCGCGCCGTTGCGACCGGTGATCGAACGGATCGCCGTCGACGCCCGGCAGCGGGAACGCGAGGAGCGGCTCGCCACCGACCAGCTCGGCTGGCTCGTCGACGCCGGGTTCGCCCGTTGGCGGACCCCCGTCGAGTGGGGCGGGGTCGGCGCACGGCTGTCGGACGTGTTCCGGGCCGTCGCGGAGATCGCGGAGGTCGACCCGAACCTCGCGCACGTGTGGCGCAACCACTTCTCGTTCATCGAGGACCGGGTGCACGCCGAGGGCACCCCGTTCGACCGGGAGATCGTCGCGCGACTCGGCGGCGGCGAGGTCGTCGGCGGCGGGTGGAGCGAGACTCCGAACACCGCCGGCGTCGACATCACCACCCGGATCACCCGCGACCCGGACGGCGGCTGGCGCGTGACCGGGCGGAAGTTCTACTCGACGGGCAGCGTCTACGCGCGCTGGATCACGGTGCTGGCGCTCGACGACACCGGAGCGCGGTTCGTGGCCCTGGTTGACGCCCAGGATCCCGGCGTGGAGATCGGCGACGACTGGGACGGCTTCGGCCAGCGGGTCACGGGCAGCGGAAGTGTGACGTACACCGACGTGCGGGTGCCCGACGAGTGGGTGCTGCCGTACGCGACGCGCTACCCGTACCAGGAGCAGTACTACCAGACGGTGATGCACGCGATCCTCGTCGGCATCGGGCGGGCGGCGCTCCGTGAGGGGATCGCGGCGCTGCGCTCCCGTGCCCGCGGGCACCACAACGGCACCGCCGAGGACCCGACGCAGGACCCCGAGCTGCTCAGCACGATCGGCACCGTCGCGGCCCGGGTGTACGCCGCCGACGCAGCGTTCACCGCGAGCCTCGGGCCGGTGGACGCCGCCGTCGACCGGCACACGGAACTCCGGGCGACCGGGGCGGACCCGTCGACGGACCCGGTCCTGCGCGCAGCCCTCGAGCGGAGCTGGATCGCGGTCGCCCAGGCACAGACGGTCGTCACCGACGCCGTGCTCGACGCGACGACGCTCGTGTTCGACGCCCTCGGGTCGAGCGGCACCTTCCGCGCCCTGGGTCTCGACCGGCACTGGCGGAACGCGCGGACCCTGGCGTCGCACAATCCGCGCGTGCACAAGCGACGCATCGTCGGCGACCTGCTCGTGAACGGCGCCAGCCCGCTCGACCGCGCGTAACCCGCCGTCACGAGGCGCAACCCGACGACACCTGCACCCGGCGGGCGCGCTCCGCCCCGTACGGTCGTCGGCAACGGCCCGCCACGGACGCAGGGGAGGCGATGGTGGCGGGCCGCTCTGCACGCGTACGGAGGGACCACCGTGACCGAGACACCCGCACCGACGATCGTCACCGTGCCGGACGCCGACCTCGCAGCGGCCGTCGCCCGACCCGGCGGGATCGCCCGGCTCGCCGACCGCATCCGGGCCTCGGGCGCCGTGGCCGTCGCGGTCGGCACCGACCGCTTCGACGCCGAACGCGGTCGTGGCCACCGGCTCGACCCGACCACCGCGGCGCTCGCCCTCGGCCGAGCACTGCCCACGCACGGGCTGCTCGTCGCCGCGGCCCCCACCCGGGAGCACCCGTACAACGTCGCCCGACGGGTGCTGTCCCTCGACCACGTCCTGGACGCCCGGGTCGGACTCGTCGTCGGCGCTCGGGACAACGGGCTGCCGGCGACGGGGGAGCAGCACGACCCGGTCGAGTTCGCCGAGGTCGTGCGCGGCCTCTGGCGGACGTGGCCGCTCGACAGCATCATCGGCGACCGCGAGGCCGGACGGTTCGCCGACACGACCCGGATCCACCCGCTCGACCACGACGGCGGACCGGGCGGGTACCGGGTCCGGGGGCCGCTGACGACGCCGTCGAGTCGGCAGGGCGAACCCGTCCTCGCGGTCTGGCACGACGTCGCGTACGAGGGCGCCGACCTGGTGCTCGGTGCGCACCGGGACGACACCGGGGTCGCGCACCCGCTCGCGCACCCACTCGTCCCGTTGCCGGCCGCGGCCGACGCGTCGGAGCCGAGCCGCGCCTCCCGGCCCTCGACCGGTCCCGCGACCCACCGGCGGACGCTCCGTGACCTGCTCGGCCTGCCCGTCCCCGCGACGGTCGGCGCATGAGCGCCGAGGCCGACGCCGGGCTCGTCCTCGGCGTCAACCTGCAGGGCTTCGGCCAGCGGCCGGCGGCCTGGCGGACCCAGGACGTCGAACCGACCGATCTGCTCTCCGCCGAGTTCTGGGGCGACCTCGGCCGGATCGCGGAACGCGGGCTGCTCGACATGGTGTTCTTCGCCGACCACCCCGCGCTCGGCGACCCGAACGTGCGTGCGTACGGGCTGCTCGAACCGTTCGTGGCGCTCGGGGCGATCGCCGACGCGACCACCCACCTCGGGCTCGTCGGGACGGCCTCGACCACCTACAACGACCCGGTGGACCTCGCCGAGCGGTTGCTGTCGCTCGACACGGTCTCCGGCGGCCGGGTGGCGTGGAACGCCGTGACGACCTACGACCGGTCGGTGTCGGCGAACTTCGGCGTCGCGACGAACCCGGAGCGACCCGAACGGTACGCCCGTGCCGGGGAGGTCGTCGACCTCGTCCAGGCGCTCTGGCGGTCCGCCGCCACCGGGGTCCCCATCGACCACCACGGCGAGTTCACCGAGTTCGCGGGCTCGATCAGCGTCCCGCCGTCGGCGCAGGGACACCCCGTGGTGTTCCAGGCCGGGGGATCGCCGCACGGCCGGGACCTCGCCGCCCGGGTCGCGGAGGGCGTGTTCGCGGTCGAACTGACGCCCGAGCCGGCACGGGAGCACTACCGGGCGGTGAAGCAGGCCGCCGAGACCTACGGCCGGCGTGCGGCGGACGTGGCGATCGTCCCGGGGCTCTCCCTCGTGCTCGGCAGCACCGAGGCCGAGGCACAGCGACGGTTCGACGAGCTCGAGGCCCTCGCCCCGGACGGCTACTCGCTCCGGGCGCTCGGGACGCACCTCGACGCCGACCTCACCGACCTCGACCCGGATGCGCCGATCCCCGCGGCGATCCTCGACCGCGAGGTCGACCCCGTGACGTACGGCCCGTCACTCGGCTACCACGAGACGGTCGTGCGCTGGGTCCGCTCGCACAACACGTCCCTGCGCGAGGTGCTGCGCGGCTTCGGCGGGTACGGCGCCCGGATCGTGGTCGGCACCCCCGAGCAGGCCGCCGACACCATCGAGGAGTGGTACCGGACCGGGGCCGCCGACGGGTTCAACCTGATGATCGACGAGTTCCCGCGGGGCCTCGAGACCGTGGTCGACGAGGTCGTGCCGATCCTGCAGCGCCGCGGGGTGTTCCACCGCGAGTACGAGGACGTCACGTTGCGCGGGCGGCTGGGCGCGCGGGCGCGCGGGGTGTAGCGCGGGGCGGCGGCCGGGGCGCGGGGCGCGCCGGGCCGGCGTCGCGCCGGCGCTGCAGTGTGCGAGGTTCCGCGCACGGTGGGATCGTCTGGGCCTCGCACACTGCGCGGAACCTCGCACCGTACGTCGCGCTCGCACCGTGCGAGCCACCTGCGGCCTGGAGGCGCGTGGCGGCGCCGCCACGCGCCTCCAGGCCGCAGTGTGCGAGGTCTCGTGCACGGTGCGAGCCGCGTGGGCCCGCACACTGTGCGGAACCTCGCACGGTGCGTCGGCCTCGCACGGTGCGAGGGCGGCGCGAGCGCGCGCCGCGGGCGCGCGCGGCGCCGCGCGGCGCCGGCGCCGGCGCGTGACGCCGTGTGACGCCGCGGCGCCGGCGCCGCGTCACACGACGCAACGCCCGGTCACGCTCCGCAACACCCGTCGTCCCCGGGCCCGGTCGGTCATAGCGTCGCCACCATGACCGACTACCTCGACCGCGAGCACGACAAGACCTTCACGAAGGTCTACAAGCAGCAGACCCCGGACATCCTGAAGGCCTTCGTCCAGTTCGACGAGTCGGTGTTCCAGGCCGAGGGTCGCGAGATCCCGCTGAAGTACCGGGAGCTCATCGCGCTGGCGGTCGGCATCACCACGCAGTGCGTCTACTGCATCGACGGCCACAGCCAGCGCGCGGTGCAGGCCGGCGCGAACGAGGCCGAGCTCGCCGAGGCCGCCTGGGTCGCCACGGCCATCCGCGCCGGCGGCGGGTTCGCCCACGGCCGGCTCGGCTTCAAGTTCGGCGCCGACGCCGCGGCACCCGCCCCGCACGAGCACTGACCACCGCCCACACCCGACGGAAGCGCACCCCATGCCCGACCGCACCACCCTCGTCACCGCCCTGCAGGGCGCCGGCTGGCACCCCGCCGCCTGGCGCACCGCCGGACCCGCGGCGCAGCGCCTCACCAGCCTCCGGTACTGGCGCGACGTCGTCGTGGAGCAGGACCGCCTCGGCGTCGACGCCGTCACGATCGAGGACTCCTTCACCGCCGGTCCGGTCGACGCGGCTGGCGACCTCGACACGACCACCGTGGTCGGCCGCCTCGACGCCCTCCTCGTCGCCAACGCGGTCGCCCCCGCGACCCGCGCGATCGGTCTGGTGCCGACCGTCTCGGTGACGCACACCGAACCGTTCCACGTCGCCACGGGCCTCCAGACCCTCGACCACGTCTCGCTCGGCCGGGCCGGCTGGCGGATCCAGGTGAGCCCGACGACCCGCGAGGCCGCGCTCTTCGGGCGCCGTCCAGGCGGCGACGAGGCCGCGGTCCTGTTCGACGAGGCGCGCGAGGTCGCCGAGGTCGTCTCGCGACTCTGGGACAGCTGGGACGACGACGCGATCATCCGTGACGTGACCACCGGCCGGTTCATCGACCGCGACCGCATCCACAACGCCGAGTTCGAGGGGTCCTTCGTGTCGGTGCACGGCGCGTCGATCGTGCCGCGGTCGCCGCAGGGCCGTCCGCCGGTCTTCTCGCTGGCGCACCGCGCCGACGCGGCCGCGTTCGCCGTCGACGCTGCGGACGTCGTGCTGGTCACGCCCGGCTACGGCGGCCTGGAGGCACGGGACACGCTGGCACTCGTCCGTGACGCTGAGCAGGCGGCTGGCTCCGACGTCCGTCGTCCGGTCCTCGCCGACCTCGCGGTGCTCATCGGGTCGTCGCCCGCTGCCGCGGCCGACGAGCTCGCCGCGCTCGACGAGGCCGCCGGCACGCCGTACGCGGACGTCTCCGACACGTCCGTCCTCGCGACCACCGTCCCGGAGCTCGTCTCGCTGATCGGCGACCTCCGAGGCCTCGGCTTCGCCGGCGTCCGCCTCCGGCCCCTCCGCATCCCCGTGGACAGCACCGCGATCGCGCGGCAGCTCGTCCCCGCGCTCGTCACGGCCGGTCTCCGCGCCGACGTGGCCTCGCGTCCCACCGCCGACCTGCGCACGCGGCTCGGCATCGCCCCGGCGGTCAGCCGGTACGCGTCCGTCTCCGGTCCCGCCCCCGTGGAGGTCTCAGCATGAGCGCCAAGCGTCAGGTCCACCTCGCCGCCCACTTCCCCGGCGTCAACAACACCACGATCTGGAGCGACGACCGGGCCGAGAGCCAGATCGCGTTCTCGTCGTTCGAGCACTTCGCCCGGAACGCCGAGCGCGGGTTCTTCGACTACCTGTTCCTCGCCGAGGGCCTGCGGCTGCGCGAGCAGAAGGGCCGCATCCACGACCTCGACGTCGTCGGGCGCCCGAACACGCTCGCGATCCTCGCCGCCCTCGCCGGGGTCACCGAGCACATCGGGCTCGTCGGCACCCTGCAGACCACGTTCAACGAGCCGCTCGAGCTCGCGAAGCAGCTGGCGACGCTCGACCACCTCACCGATGGACGTGCCGGGTGGAACGTCGTGACCAGCTCGGACGCGTTCCACGGCGCGAACTTCCGTCGTGGCGGGTTCCTGGACCACGCCGACCGGTACACGCGGGCGGCGGAGTTCATCGAGCTGTCCCGCGAGCTCTGGGACTCGTGGGAGTCCGACGCCGTCGTGGCCGACGCTCCGGCCGGGGTCTTCGCCGACCGCTCCCGGATCCGCGACGTCGACCACCACGGTCCCCAGTTCGACGTCACCGGGACGTTCCCGGTGCCGCGGAGCCCGCAGGGGCACCCGGTGGTCGTGCAGGCCGGCGACTCCGACGAGGGGCGCGACCTCGCCGCGGCGCACGCCGAGGTGATCTTCTCGCTGCACACCGAGTTCGACGACGCGAAGTCCTACTACGACGACATCACGGCGCGGCTCGAGCGCGTCGGCCGCTCGAAGGACGAGCTGCACATCCTGCCGGCGTCCACCTTCGTCCTCGGTGACACGCCCGCTGACGCCGCCGAGAAGGCCCGGGCGATCCAGCGTGCCCAGGTCAGCCCGGCCACGGCGATCGCGTTCCTCGAGCAGGTGTGGAACCGCGACCTGTCCGGGTACGACGTCGACGGCCCGCTGCCCGACGTCGAGCCGGACCTCGAGGGCGCCGCGATCACCCGCGGCCGCGCTCGGCACACCCGCGACGTGCCGGCGCTCGTCAGGTCCTGGCGCGACCTCGCTTCTGCTGAGAAGCTGTCGATCCGCGACCTGGTCATTCGCGTGTCGGCCCGCGGCGGGTTCGTCGGGACACCGTCGCACATCGCCGCCGAGATCGACCGGTACGTGCAGGAGCGTGCCACCGACGGGTTCGTCGTCGTCCCGCACACCAACCCGTACGGCCTCGACGAGTTCGTCGACCGGGTCGTCCCGCTGCTGCAGGAGCGCGGGGTGTACCGGGACTCGTACGACGAGGGTGCGACCCTCCGCGAGACGCTCGGCCTGCCGGGGACCATCACCCAGCGCCAGGCAGTGTCGGCATGACCGTGCGCAGCCTGTCGATCCTCGTGCCGGGGAACTTCGAGGACGACGCACCCGTCGAGGGCCTCGAGGAGACGCTCGACCTGTTCGCCACGGCGGAGCGGCTCGGCGTCGACGGCGCCTGGGTCCGACACCGTCACCTCGAGCACGGCATCGGGTCGGCGGCGGTGTTCCTCGCCGCGGCCTCGCAGCGCACGAGCACGATCGAACTCGGGGTCGCCGTCGTGCCGATCGGCTGGGAGAGCCCGTTCCGTCTCGCCGAGGACTTCTCGCTCGCCGACGTCCTGTCGCACGGGCGGGTCCAGGTCGGGCTGTCGACCAGTGCCCCGCACGAGGACATCCTCGGCGACCTGGTGTTCGACGGCGACTGGCGCTCCTTCGACCGCGGCTACGGGCGGGTCACGCGGTTCGTCGACAACCTGCGCGGGGACTTCCTCGGTGACGAGGACACCGTCATCCAGAGCCCGGGGAACGTCCAGCGTCCACGGTTGCAGCCGTACGCACCGGGACTCGTCGACCGGGTCTGGTACGGCGGGGGATCGCTCCGGTCGGCCGCCTTCGCGGGCAGCGCCGGGCTCAACCTGCTCATCGGCAACCTCACCTCGGGCGAGGGCACCGACGACTACGGCACCGCCCAGCGGAACCAGCTCGCCGCGTACCGCGCCGCGCTGCCGTCGGGCCGCGCACCCCGCGTCGCCTGGGGGCGCTGCGTCGTCCCGACGGACTCGGCCGACCGGGTCTCGCGCGAGCGCTACCGGACCTGGTACGAGTCCCGCCTCGATCGGCAGACCGCACCGCAGGGTCCTCGGCGCACGCTGTTCTCGGCGGACCTCGTGGGTCCGGCCGAGCAGATCGTCGAGCAGCTCGTCCAGGACGCCACGCTCGCCGAGGTGGATGAGTTCCGCATCGAGCTGCCCTACGAGTTCGCCGGTGACGAGTACGAGCAGATCGTCGCCGACGTCGTGGCGAGGGTCGCGCCGGAGCTCGGGTGGCAGCCGGCGGTGGTCGCGGCGTGACCCGGTACGTGCTCTCCCGCATCGGGCAGGCCGTGCTCGTGCTCTGGGCGGCGTGGACGATCTCGTTCTTCGTCCTGTACGTCCTGCCGAGCGACCCCGCCCGCATCATGCTCGGTCCGGACGCCACCGACGTGACGCAGGCGCAGCTCGACGCGCTCCGCCACCAGTACGGACTCGACCAGCCCGTACTCGTGCAGTACTTCCAGCACCTCGGCTCCCTGCTGACCGGGGACCTCGGCCGCTCGATCGGCGTCGGCCGACCCGTCACCGAGGTCATCGGCGAGGCCGTCGGCCCGACCGCGCAGATCGCCGTCGTCGGCCTGCTGCTCGCGATCGTGTTCGGCGGCGGACTCGCAGTGGTCGCGACGTGGACCCGGAACCGTGCCCTCGGGCAGTTCCTGCTCCAGCTCCCTCCGGTCGGGGTCGCCGTCCCCGGCTTCTGGTTCGCCCTGCTGCTCGTGCAGTGGTTCTCGTTCGGCCTGCACGTCTTCCCGGCGTTCGGCGGTGAGGGACCGTCGTCGGTCGTCCTGCCCGCGATCACCCTGGCGCTGCCGACCGGCGCGACGATCGCCCAGCTGCTGTCGAAGTCCCTGGTCGCGACGCTCCGTGAGCCGTACGTCGACACCGCGTACGCCAAGGGCGCCGGACGGTGGCGGGTGCAGCTCCGGCACGCGCTGCAGAACGCCGCACTGCCCGCCCTCACCGTGACCGGCCTCATCGTCGGACAGTTGTTCTCCGGCACCGTCGTCACCGAGACGGTGTTCTCCCGCCCGGGCCTCGGCCGTGTCACCGCGACCGCCGTGCAGGGGCAGGACATCCCCGTCGTGCAGGGCATCGTGCTCGTCGCCGCGGCGATCTTCGTCGTCGCGAACCTCGTCGTCGACCTCGTGTACCCGCTCCTCGACCCGCGGGTCGTCCTGGCGGGGAGCCGCCGGAAGCTGCGCGAGCAGGACGGTGCGACACCGGGCGGCCCGACCACCGGCTCGACCGCGCCCGCCGCCCCGACCGCACCCCAGGGAGCCACCGCATGACCGAGACCACGCAGCTCGCGATCGGCCGTCCCGCGTCGCTCGTCACCGACCGCGTCCCCGGCGGCGCGACCGCACTCCGGGGCCTCGTCGCCCGGCCGACGCTCACCGTCGCGGTCCTCTGGCTCGCGATCGTCGTCCTCGCCGCGCTGCTCCCCGGCGTTCTGACCCACCACGACCCGCTCGCCGCGGACCCGGCCGTGAAGCTCACCGCGCCGGACGCCGCGCACTGGTTCGGCACCGACCAGCTCGGTCGCGACCTGTACGCCCGGGTCGTGCACGGCACCGCGCTCACCCTGCAGGCCGCGATCCTCGCGATCCTCATCGGGCTCGTCGGCGGCTCCGTGATCGGGCTCCTCGCCGGGTTCGTCGGCGGGGTGGTCGACACGGTGCTCATGCGCGTCGCGGACGTCCTGCTCGCCATCCCGAGCCTGCTGCTGTCGTTGACGATCGTCACCGTCCTGGGCTTCGGCACCGTGAACGTCGCGGTGGCGGTCGGTGTCGCGAGCATCGCCACCATCGCCCGGATCATGCGCTCCGAGGTCGTCCGGGTCCGCACCGCCCAGTACGTCGAGGCGGCCACCGCGAACGGGAACCGCTGGTGGCGGGTGCTGCTCGTGCACGTGCTGCCGAACGCGGCCGGACCCGTGCTCGTCCTCGCCGCGCTCGAGTTCGGCACCGCGATCCTCGCCGTCTCGAGCCTGAGCTTCCTCGGCTACGGCGCCCAGCCGCCGGCACCGGAGTGGGGCTCGCTCGTCGCCACCGGCCGCGACTACATCGCCACCTCGTGGTGGCTGACGACCATCCCGGGTCTCGTCATCGCGGTCACGGTCCTCGCCGGCAACCGTGTCGCCCGGGCCCTCGACACCGAACGGCGGGCCGTCCGATGAGCCTCCTCAGCATCCGCGACCTCACGGTCGCGTACGGCCGCGGCCGGCACGCGCGCACCGCACTGCACGGCGTCTCCCTCGACGTCGGTCGCGGCGAACGCGTCGCGATCGTCGGCGAGTCCGGTTCCGGCAAGTCGACGACGGCGCACGCGGTCCTCCGGCTCCTGCCCGCAGCGGCCGACCTGACGGGAGGCACGGTGCGGCTCTCCGGGACCGCCGCCGGTTCCGCGGACCTCGACCTGGTCACCGCCTCCGACGCCGAGGTGCGTCGTGTCCGCGGCGTCCGGATCGGCTTCGTCCCGCAGGACCCCACCGTCTCCCTCAACCCCGTCACGCGGATCGGCCGGCAGGTCGCCGAGGTGCTCGAGATCCACGGCATCGCGACGGGGGCCGACGCACACGAGCGTGCCGTGGAGGAGCTCCGACGGGCCGGGATCGACCGCCCGGAACTGCGCGCGAAGCAGTACCCGCACGAGCTGTCCGGCGGCATGCGGCAGCGCGTGCTCATCGCCATCGCGCTGATCGGCGACCCGGAACTCCTCGTCGCCGACGAGCCCACGAGCGCCCTCGACGTCACCGTGCAGCGGACGATCCTCGACCACCTCGACCGGCTCGTCGCCGAACGGGGGACGAGCGTCCTCTTCATCACGCACGACCTCGGGGTCGCCGCGGACCGGGCCGACCGGATCGTCGTGATGTCCGAGGGGCGGATCGTCGAGCAGGGCACCCCCGCCGAGGTGCTCGGAGCACCCCGCGAGGCCTACACCCGCGCGCTCATCGCAGCGGCGCCCAGTCTCGACGACGTGACCGTGTCCGTGGGAGCCGCACCGCGCCTCCAGGCCGACCGTGCCGACCCGCTCGTCGTCGCGACGGGCCTGCGGAAGTCCTTCGCCCGCGTGGCCGCCGTCGACGGCGTCGACGTGACCGTCCCGCGCGGCCGCACGCTCGCGCTGGTGGGGGAGTCCGGGTCCGGGAAGTCGACCACGGCACGCCTCGTGCTCGGTCTCGAGCGCGCCGACGCGGGCACCGTCCGGTTCGACGGCGACGACGTGACCGCGGCCCGCGGTGCGACGCTCCGGGCGTACCGGCGCCGGGCGCAGATCGTGCAGCAGAACCCGTACGCGGCCCTGCACCCGCGGCTGTCGGTCGGGGCGGTCATCGCCGACCCGCTCGCGGCGTTCGGGATCGGCACCCGGCGGTCGCGTGCGGCCCGTGCGGCGGAGCTGCTCGACCTCGTGGCCCTGCCAGCCTCGGCGGCCGGTCGGCGACCGTCGGAACTGTCCGGCGGCCAACGGCAGCGCGTCGCCATCGCCAGGGCCCTCGCGCTCGACCCGTCGTTCGTCGTCCTCGACGAACCGTTGTCGGCGCTCGACGTGTCCGTCCAGGCGCAGATCCTCGACCTGCTCGCGTCGCTGCAGGAGACGCTCGGCGTCTCGTACCTGTTCATCTCGCACGACCTCGCCGTCGTCCGCCGCATCGCCCACGAGGTCTCCGTCCTCCGGGGCGGGCGCGTGGTCGAGCACGGCGGTGTCGCCGACGTCCTCCACCACCCGCAGCACGAGTACACCCGTGCCCTGCTCGACGCGATCCCCGGACGATCCCGGCGCGTCGCACCCCTCACCCCCTCCGAAGGAGCCTCATGACCATCCACCGCACCCCGATCCGTCTGGTGGCCGCGATCGCGGCCGGCACCGCGGCGGCACTGGTGATGGCCGGCTGCTCGTCGGGCAGCACCGCGTCGTCGTCCTCGTCGTCGAAGCCCGTCGACGGCGGTTCGCTGACCTACGCGATCGCCAACGACCCGATCACGCTGAACCCGACGGGCACCGGCGCCGGCAACGACACGCTCGCCATCACCCGGCAGCTCGTCGACTCGCTGCTCTGGCAGGACCCGTCGGACGGCTCGCTCAAGCCCTGGCTGGCGACGAAGTACTCGGCGAACAGCGACGCGACCGCGTTCACGTTCGACCTGCGTTCCGGTGTGACGTTCTCCGACGGGTCGACGTTCGACGCCACCGCCGTGAAGGACACCTTCGACGACATCGCGAAGGCCGGGGCGTCCAGCACCGCAGCGGCGTACTTCTCCGGGTACAAGGAGACGAAGGTCATCGACGACGACACCGTCGAGGTCGACTTCACGACGCCGAACGCCGCCTTCCCGAACGCCACCGCGTCGGTCGCGCTCGGCATCGTCGCGCCGAAGACCACCGAGACGCCGTTCGACGACCGGGCCGACGGCAAGGCCGTCATCGGGACCGGGCCGTTCACGCTGTCGTCCTACACGAAGAACACCTCCACCGTCCTCACGAAGCGCAAGGACTACGACTGGGGCCCCGCCGCGCGGTCGAACCCCGGGGCGGCGCACCTGTCCAAGGTGACGTTCCAGGTCGTCCCGGAGGCGAGCGTCCGCACCGGCAGCCTGCAGTCCGGTCAGCTCGACGCCATCAGCAGCGTGCAGCCGAGCGACGTCGACACGCTGAAGTCGCAGTACGAGCTCGTCACCCGCGCGAACCCCGGGCAGGTGTTCGGTCTCACGTTCAACCAGAAGCGCCCGCTCGTGTCCGACCTCGTCGTCCGCAAGGCGATCGCGCAGGCCGTCGACCCGAAGACCGTGCGGGACACGTCCCTGAACGACCTGTTCAAGGTCGCGACCTCGGTGCTCGGCTCGACCACCCCCGGGTACACCGACACCTCGTCGGCGATCTCGTACGACCCTGCCGCTGCTGCGTCCGCCCTGGACGCCGCCGGGTGGAAGAAGGGCTCGGACGGCATCCGCGCGAAGGACGGCGAGAAGCTGCAGCTCAAGCTCATCTGGATCACGAACTTCGGGCCGAACCAGACCTCGCTCGAACTCATCCAGCAGGAGCTGAAGAAGGTCGGGGTCGGCCTGACGCTCGAGAGCGGCACCGTCCCGCAGTACCTCGCCAACACGACGAGCGGGGACTGGGACCTCGCGTGGGACAACAACTCCCGCGCCGACGGTGACGTCCTCCGGTCGAAGTTCTCGAGCGCCGGCGCACAGTCGATCGGTGCCGGCGACAGCACGCTCGACGCCCTGTTCACGAAGGAGCTCTCGCAGTCGTCCGCCACCGAGCGCACGGCCACGTTCGCCTCGATCCAGGAACGCATCGCCGCGCAGGTGGACTTCGTCCCCGTGCACGAGCTGACCAGCATCATCGCCACCGCGAAGGACGTGCACGGCATCGCGTTCGGTGCGGACACCCGCCTCGACCAGCTCACCGGCGCCTGGAAGGACGCAGCATGACCTCCGTCCCCCTGTCGATCCTCGACCTCGTGCCGGTCAGCGCCGGGTCCACCGCGGCGCAGGCGCTGCACCGCACGGTCGACCTCGCGCAGCACGCCGAGCGTGCCGGGTACGCCCGGTACTGGCTCGCCGAGCACCACCTCAACCCCGGCGTCGCGGGCAGCGCGCCGAACATCGTGATCGGCGCCGTGGCCGCCGCGACGTCGACGATCCGGGTCGGCAGCGCGGCGACCCTGGTCGGCAACGTCCGCGGGCTGCAGATCGCCGAGACCTTCGGCACGCTCGCCGCGCTGTACGGGCCGCGGATCGACCTCGGTCTCGGCCGGTCCGGTGCCCCCGCGCCCGGTGCCCCGAAGCCGCCGTCGCTCGCGCCGCGCGAGGACGAGGTGGTCGACGGCCTGCTCATCCCGGCACCGTTCGACTTCCGGATCGCCCCGCGCAGCCGGTTCGCGCTGCAGGGCGAGCTGCTCGGCCGGGTGCCGGGCGACGTCGACCGGTTCGAGGGCGAACTCGACCTGATCCGGGCGCTGTTCGCCGGCACGTGGTCCCACGACGGCGCGGTCGTCGAGGCGCCGCCCGCCGCCGGCACCCCGGTCGAACTCTGGATCCACGGCTCCACCGGGGGTGCGAGCGCACGGGCCGCCGGCACCCTCGGCCTGCCCTACGGTGCGAACTACCACACGTCGCCGGGCACGGTCCTGGCGTCGGTGCAGGCCTACCGCGACGCGTTCCGCCCCGGCGTGCTCGACGCTCCGCACGTCATCGTGTCGGCCGACGTCGTCGTCGGCCGGGACACCGACGAGGCCTCCGAACTCGCCCTCGGCTACGGCCAGTGGGTGCACTCGATCCGCTCCGGTGTCGGCGCGATCGAGTACCCGACACCAGACTGGGCGCGGGAACACCCGTTGGACGACGCCGCGGCGGCATCGGTCGCGGACCGGATCGCCACGCGGTTCGTCGGCGACGCCGGCACGGTCGCCGACCAGCTCGAGACGCTGCGGCGCGCGACCGGGGCGGACGAACTCCTCGTCACCACGATCACGCACGACCACGACGCCCGGGTGCGCTCCTACGAGCTGCTCGCGGCCGAGTGGGCGCGGCGTGCCGAGCAGGCGGTGCCGGCCGCGGTCTGAGACGCGGCCGGCCGACGGACGGGAGGCGCGGTGCCAGCTGGCACCGCGCCTCCCGTCCGTCGCGCGCGTGCGTCCGACGTCCGACGTCCGGCGTCCGACGTCCGGCGTCCGACGTCCGGCGAGCAGGCCGCCTCCGACACCACGCGAGTCGATCGACGCGTGCGGTGTCGCACCATGCCCGCGCATCCGACGGGGCGGCCCGACGAACGACACCCCCGCGACCAGGACGGCCACGGGGGTGTCGGACGGTTCGTGCAGCGTCAGCTGGCGTCGAGCGGCAGGCCCTCGGGGTTCACCTCGGACGTCTGCACCGCCTCGTTCGACAAGTTGTAGGCCTGCAGCCACTTCGCGTACGTGCCGTCCTCCACGAGCTCGTTGATCGCGGCCGCGACGGGCTTCGCGATCCCGCTGCCCTTCTTGGTCGTCGCCGCGATCAGCCCCTGCAGCGACGAGCCGGCGCCGGAGTAGGTGCCCGCGGTCTTCGTCTCCTTCGCGGTGCCCTTGCTCTGCGCGTTCTGGTAGGCGATCGTCGGGTTCGGGCCGAAGTAGCCGTCGATCTTGCCGGAGTCGAGCGCGAGCTTGATGGCGTTGCCGTCGGGGTAGTACTTGATCGCGAAGTCCTTCCCCTTCGCCTGCAGCTCCTTCTGCCACTCGAGCAGGATCTTCTCCTGGTTGGTGCCGGAGCTCACCGAGAGGGTCTTGCCGGCGAGGACGGCGGGGTCGCCGTCGAAGGTCCACGACGCGTCCGCCAGCACCTGGAAGGCGAGGTTGTCCTGCCGGTACGAGGCGAAGTCGTACTTCTCCTTGCGCTGCTCGGTGACGGTGATGTTCGAGAAGCCGGCGTCGTACTTGCCGCTGTCGATGCCGACGAAGAGGTTGTCCCACGTGGCGTTCTGGACGTCCGGCTCGAGTCCGAGCTTCGCCGCGACGAGGCGGCCCAGGTCGGGCTCCGAGCCCGTCAGGGTCTTCTGGTCGTCGCCGGTGAAGGCGAGCGGCGGGAAGCCCGACGGCAGGGCACCGACGCCGATGGTCAGCTTGCCCGAGTCCTTGACGGAGGCGGGCAGCGCGTCGTGGAGCTTCGAGTCCTCCGTGACCGTGACCTTCGTCTCGGTCGCGGCGCCGTTCGAGTGGGCGCCGATCGTGACCGTGCCGTCTGCGGACCCGCCGGACGAGTCGGCGGACGCGTTGGCGGAGCACCCTGCGAGGGCGACGACGACACCGGCGGCGAGGACGAGGACGCCGGCGCGGTTCCGCCAGCGGGACGGGGTGATGGTGGACATGGTTCTCCTGTGGGGGCGAGGGTCGGGTGAGGGTCGTGTGGGGGAGTCAGCGGACGCGGGACAGGAAGTCGCGCGTGCGGGGGTGCTGCGGGTCGTCGATGAGCTGGGCGGGCGGCCCCTGCTCGACGATGCGGCCGTGGTCGAGGAACACGACGTGGTCGGCGACCTCGCGGGCGAAGGCGACCTCGTGCGTGACGATGACGAGCGTCGTGCCGGACTCGGCGAGGTCCTTGATCACGCCGAGCACCTCACCGACCAGCTCGGGGTCGAGCGCCGACGTCGGTTCGTCCAGCAGGACCACCGAGGGCTCGAGCGCCAGCGCCCGGGCGATCGCCACGCGCTGTTGCTGTCCGCCGGAGAGCTGGCGGGGCCGGGTGGCCCCGCGGTCGCCGAGGCCGACGCGTTCGAGCAGCGCCTGCGCCCGCGCCTTCGCGGTGGCGGCGGGGACACCGGAGGCGATCGGTCCCTCGGCCACGTTCTCGAGCGCGGTGAGGTGCGGGAACAGGTTGAAGTGCTGGAACACGAAGCCGATCCGGGAACGCTGCCGCAGGATCAGCCGCTCGGGCAGCTCCTTGTAGCGGGGGACCCCGTCGCGGCCGGTCCGCACCCGGACGCCGATGGTCTCGCCCCCGACGGTCACGACACCGCGGTCGAGGGGTTCGAGGTGGTTGATGGCCCGCAGCAGTGTGGACTTGCCGGACCCGGACGGGCCGAGGATGACGGTGACGCTCCCGGACGGCAGCGACAGGTCGACGCCGTCGATCACGACGTTCTCACCGAAGGCCTTCACGGCGCCGTGGATGCCGATGGTCGCGCTCATCAGATGGCCCTGTCGTTCGTGGTGGAGGTGCCGGCGGTGACTGCCCGCTCGGCGGCGGCGGCCTCGGCACGGCGATCCGCGCCTGCAGGCCGGCGACCCGTGCCGGGCCGGACCGCAGCCCGCAGTCGCTGGAACGGCGTCGGCGGCAGGGCGCGGACCGAGCCGCGTGCCGTCCAGCGCTCGACGTAGTACTGCACGACCGACACCGCGCTCGTGAGCGCCAGGTACCAGAGCGTCGCGACGACGAGCAGCGGGATGATGTCCGTCGGGTAGGTGCTCGACAGGTTCTGCACGACCCCGAACAGGTCGAGCAGCGACACGTAGAACAGCAGCGACGACGCCTTGAGCAGGCCGACGATCTGGTTCACGAACGCCGGCACGATCGAGCGGAGCGCCTGCGGCAGGATGACCCGCACGAACTGGCGTCGACGGGGGAGCCCCAGGGCCTGTGCAGCCTCGTGCTGCCCGTGGTCGACGGCGAGCACGCCGGCACGGACGATCTCGGAGGCGTAGGCGATCTCGCTGAGGCTCAGGCCGATGACGCCGATCGCCAGGTCGCCCAGGACGTTCGCCGTCGGGACCTCGAGCTGGGGTCCGAACGGGACGCCGACGCCGATCGTCGGGTACAGCGACCCGAGGTTGTACAGGAAGACGAGCACCAGGATGAGCGGCACCGACCGGAACAGCCACACGTAGCCCCAGGCGAGGCCGGACAGCACCGGGTTGCGCGACAGCCGGGCGATCGCCACGACGATGCCGCCGGCGAAGCTGATCACGGCGCTCAGCGCCGTCGCGACGAGGGTGAGCTGCAGGCCGGTCAGGATCGCCGGGCTGAACAGCCACTTGCCGACCGCCGGCCAGCCCCACTGCTCGTTCGTGAAGAGCGTCTCGACGAAGTTCAGGAGCACGACGATGACGACGGCGGCGGCGATCCAGCGCAGCGGGTGGCGCAGCGGGACGACGGGCCGGTCGAGCGCGGCGCGTCCGGCGGCGTCGATGGTCGCGTCGGCCGGACTTCCGTCCGGACTTCCGTTCGGACTGGAGGCGCGGTGCGCGTCCGTCCCGCTCCTCGCGCCGTCGGGGCGGGTCACGGCGTCCCGCTCCGTGTCGGTGGCCTGGGTCATGTCGCGACCGTAGGAGGTGCGCGGGGATGCGACAACGCGGGGTGCAACACATCGGCACGGGACGGAACGCGGCGTCACACACCGGGTGTGGATGACGCTCTGTGACGCGATGCGGCGGCTATCGTGACCGGCATGACCGCACATCGAGTGACCGCACCGGAGCCCCCGGCCGACGGCAGCAAGCCCAAGGGGCCGGCGTCCTACTTCCCGAGCATCGAGAAGACGTACGGCCGCCCTGTGCAGGAGTGGCTCGACCTCGTCGCGGACCGCCTGGACGACCACAGGCACATGGAGGTCGTCGCATGGCTCAAGGAGGAGCACGGTCTGGGCCACGGGCACGCGAACGCGCTGGTCGCCTACGTTCGGGACGCGCTCGCGGGCTGATCAGCGGTCGAGGCGCCGGAAGTGGTTGACGTGGTTGTCGATCGTGCGGCACAATTGGTTGACACGGTTGACGCCGTGCACCCGATCAGCAGGAGGCCCAGGATGGCGACGACGGCACGAGCACACGCTGGTCCCGGGCGACCGACCGACCGGGTCGAAGCGCTCTTGACGGCACTCCGCAGCCGACTCGCACTCGACCGGGTCGACGGGGCGCTCGACTCCGGTGCCGACATCGATGTGCTCGCCGACCGGATGGTGGCGGCGCTCCCGTCCGGCAAGCACGAGGCCGACGCGCTCCTCGGGCCGTTCTACGACACCCCGACCCTGGCTGCCTGGCGCGGGGTGACACGGCAGGCGCTCAGCAAGGCGACGGCGAAGCGCGACCTCATCGGCCTGAAGATCGGCGACGGCAGCCTGGTGTTCCCCTCGTTCCAGTTCGGCGTGACCGGGACGCCCCTGCCGAACCTGCGGCAGGTGCTCGCGCTCATCGACCCGGACCGGATCGACCCGTGGGGCAGCGCGCTCTGGCTGAACACCCCGTCGGACGCGTTCGGCGGCACCACCGCTGCCGAGGCGCTCCGCGACGGCCGTGACGAGCAGGTCCTCGCGGCGGCGCGTCGGGCGGCGCACGCCTGGGCAGCGGACGCGTGACGCCGAGCCGGAACGAGGTCGCCCAGCGCCCGCCGCGCGACGACCTCGACCTCACCGCGTTCCCGACCGAGGAGTCGCGGGGCACGACGTTCTACCGGGCGAAGCGACACGACCGCGGCGCCTGGTGGTTCGCGAGCACCGAGCCCGACGCCGACGGGGTCGACGGCGGCCGGTTCGACCTCGCCGTGCCACGGGGGACCTGCTACTGGGCGGACTCCGTCGAGGTCGCCGTGCGGGAACGCCTGGCGCACCACGTCCTGCACACGAACACCGTCTTCGCACCCCGGGCGCGGGAGATGGTCGTGGTGGCGGCCCGAGCCTCGCGCGGCCGCGCCTTCGCCGACGTCACGCACCCCGGTGCCGTCCGGTTCGGCGTGGGGGCCGAGCTGCAGACCATGGGCGACTACCGCGTGCCACAGGCCTGGGCGCGGGCGTTCGACGCGGCCGGGTTCGCCGGGGTCCGGTACAGCACCCGGTTCACCAGCGCGGCCCCGGCGAACGCGTGGGCGGTGTTCGGCGCCGCTGGCATCCCGAAGCGGCCACGCCCGGAGCGTGTGCACCGCGACGGTGTGACCGCCTGCCGTGAATCGGGCATCAGGGTGCTCGACGACGGATCGGACGCCGGTCCCGAGCGGTTCACGTTCGCCGAGCCGCCCGGGTCCTGACGCGCTTGTCGGTGGTCGTGCCTAGCGTGACGGCGTGGCCGAACCCGTCGACGCGTGGTGGCGCCGCCGACAGTGGTCGCGCGGCGTCCCGGTGCCGTACGCCGTGGGGGAGTTCCGCGCCGAGTGGGCCTCGTACCCGGTGCTCGTCCGGCAGTACCACCCGGACTGGAACCACGGTCTCGTCCTGAGCCAGGTACCGCCGGCGGCCGAGGTCCTGCTGACGTGGGAGTGCGACGTCGGGCACGTGTTCGTCGCGACCCCGGCCGAGCAGCGCTCCCGCCCTGGTCGTGAACGGCGGCGGTCCGTCTGGTGCCCCGAGTGCGCGGTCCAGGCGCAACCCCAGCGGTGGCCCGTCCTGCCGTCGGACTGGCCGACCGCGGTGCCCGTGCCGCAGCGGGTCGTGCGGGTGACCGGTCGACAGACCCTGCCCGCTGCACCGGCGCGGGGGACCCCGGCCGGCGCGGTCGCCTCGACGCGGTCCCGTGTGCGGCGTCCGGAGGCCGGTGCGCCCCGTCGGCCCCGACCCGCGGCGACCCCGCGGTCGATCTGCCCGAAGACCCCGCAGCTCCCATCGGGGGAGTCGTTCACGAGCGTGTGCGCCCCGGCGACGGCCTCCGCGGTCGAGGCGGAGCTCCGTGCCGCCCTCGCCGAACGCTTCGCCTTCACGTACGACCACTCGGCGATCCGGCTCGACCGGCCGTTCTTCGACCACGTCGAGGTCTGGCCGGACATCATCCTGCCGGAGCTCCGCGTGGCGATCGAGTACGACTCCACTGGGCGGCACGGGCTCGAGCACGTCGGACCCCGGCAGGAGACCGATCGCCGCAAGGACCGCGCGGTGCGTGGCGTCGGGTGGGAGGTCGTCCGCATCCGGACGGGTCGGCTGCAGGCGCTCGGCCCGTACGACCTCGAGGTCTCGGGCGTCTCCGGCCGCACCGTCGCCCGGCTGGCGGACACGCTGCGGGAGATCCGGGGTGCGCTGTTCGTCGACGCGTACGGCCGCTGACCGGTGCGAGTCTCGGGCCCAGCGACAGTCCTCGGGGACCGGGGCACGAGAACCGTTGCCCAGCGCGAGACTCGGCGCGGCGACGCTCCCGTCAGCCGCGCAGTGCGAGCGCCTCGCTCGTCCACCGGGCGTGCAGCTCCCACGGGTCGCTGACCCCCGCGGCCACGGTGGCGACGTGCTCGAGCAGCTCCGGCGTCACCCGGAACCACTCCGTCCCCGGGTACCGCGTCGCAGCGAACTGCGCGTGCCGCCGGCGCTCGAAGGTCCGGTCGCCTCGCTCGAACCCGAGGAGGTCCTGGTGCGGGATCGCCGCGAGCCGCTGCCGCGGGTTCGTCGTCGTCCCGATCTTGATCCGGTCGCCGAAGTCGTCGCGCATCCGGAGGTAGTAGACGACGTCGACCCGCGGGGGAGCGAGGTCGCCGTCGGGCACGTCGCCCCAGCGCCACTCGCACGTCGCGCACACGGCGCCGGACGGGAAGCGCACGCCCAGCCGCGAGCCGCACACCGGGCACGGGCCGGGCAGCGCGTCCTCGACGCCGACGTGCTCGGCGGCGGCGTCGACGACGAGCGCGACGTGCCCAGCGCACAGCGGCACCGCGGGCACGGTGGACCCGGGGACCGCACCGGCGTCGCAACCGGGCGCGCAGCACGAGAGGGCGACCATGCCGGGAACGCTAGCCCGACCCACCGACGCGCACCGCGCCTCCAGGCTGTCCTACTCGGTGAAGATGACCCCGATCGGTTCCCGCTTCTCCTCCTGGAACCGGTCCTCGGCGCGGCCGAGCGCCCAGTAGGCGGACAGCGACATCTCGGACTTCTCCAGCCCCCAGTCGTCCTGCAGCAGCCGACGGATCGCCTTCATGGCGGTCCGCTCGCCGTGCGCGAAGACCTGCACCGGTCGGGAGGCACGCTCCAGCGAGCGGGCCGCGTCCAGCAGGAGCGTGCCCGGCTCGGCGCCGGTGGCGTCGCGGTGCAGCCACCGCAGGTCGACACCGGTCGGGTGCGCGATGGTCTGCTCGTCGGCGGGACCGGCCACCTCGACCAGGGCGACGCCCGTGGCGGACTCGGGCATGGACTCCAGGGCGGCGGAGATCGCGGGCAGCGCGCTGTCGTCGCCGAGCAGGACGTGGGTGACCGCCGGGTCGGTGGACGGTGCGTACCCGCCACCGGGGCCGGAGAGGGCGAGCAGGTCACCGGGCTGCGCTGCGGCTGCCCAGGGACCGGCGAGTCCGTCGTCGCCGTGCACCACGAAGTCGACGGCGATCGTCTTGGCGGCGTGGTCGACGGCGCGGACCGTGTACGTCCGGCGGGCGGGACGGTCCTGCTTCGGCAGGGTCTCGCGGAGTTCCTCGAGGTCGTACGGCGGCGTCAGACCGAGCGACGGCTTGGCGAGCAGGAGCTTCACGTACTTGTCCGTGGCGTCGAGGCGCTCCGGGTCGGCGGCGGCGACGAAGTCGTCGAAGGCCGGGCCGCCGAGGTGGACCCGGACCATGTGCGGTGAGAGCCGCTCGGTCCGGTCGACGACGAAGACGTGCTGGGGGCGCTTGGGCTTGGAACTCACGGGACCAGGTTCCTCTTTCCGGCTTGGCGTTGGGTTCTTGCTCGACGGCGGTGCTTGACGTTCCTGGAACTAAGGTTAGCCTTACCTCATGGACACGACCGTCATCCCGTTCTCCGAGCTGCTGCGCAAGCGCACTCGTCGCTCGCACGGATCCTCGGCCGGGAACGGCTTCATGCACGACCTGCTCGGCGGTGGGTGCGACGTGGCCGACTACGCCGCGCTGCTCGGACAGTACTCGTTCGTCTACGACGCCCTGGAACGCGCCGCCGACCGGATGGCCGACCACCCCGTCGCCGCTCCGTTCGTGACCTCGCAGCTCACCCGGATGCCGGCGATCCGCGCCGACCTCGAGTACCTCGTCGGACCGGACTGGTCCGAGCTCGTGTGCCCGCTGCCGGCGACGACGGCGTACGTCCGACGCCTGAACGAGGTCGCGGCCGAGTGGCCCGGCGGCTTCGTCGCGCACCACTACACGCGGTACCTCGGCGACCTGTCCGGTGGGCAGACGATCGGTCGGATGCTCGCGGAGCAGTTCGGCTTCGAGACGAACGGCATCCTGTTCTACATCTTCGACCAGGTCGCCGACCCGAGCGCCTTCAAGGACACCTACCGTGCGCAGCTCGACGCCGCGCCGTGGTCGCCCGAGGAGCAGGAGCGCGTGATCGCCGAGGTCGAACTCGCGTACTCGCTCAACAACGGCCTGCTCGAGGGGCTCGACGCGACCCGGAGCCCGGGCGGCACCGACACGGGGAACGTGACGGTGATCGCGTGACCGACCCCCTCGACGACGATGCCCGCCGCGCGATCCTGCGGCACATGAACGGTGACCACGGGACGGACAACCTCGTCATCGTGCGGGCGAACGGCGCGGCCACGGCGGTCGCGGCGACGATGACCGAGATCGACGCGATCGCCGGGGTGTGGATCGCGCAGCTCGACGACGGTGCCGAGGAGCAGGTCATCGTCCCGTGGAGCACCCCGCTCACCGATCGGCGCTCGGCCCGCGTGCAGATCGTCGAGGTGCACGCCGCTGCCCAGGCCCGGTTGACCGAACCGAGCTGACCTCCCCAGACCCGCCGGGATCGCGGAGCGCGTCGCAACAGCAGGGGTGCTTCCGCCACGCCTCGCGATCCCGGCGTTCCCGCGTGCCGCGGTGCGGCGCGGTGCGGCGGTGCGGCGCTTCGCAGTGTGCGAGGTTCCGCTCACCGTGGCACCGCAGGCGCCTCGCACGCCGCCCGGAACCTCGCACGCTGCGGCAGCGCGTGGCCCCACATGCCGGGAGGCGTGGGTCGCCGCCGCCACGCGCGGCGCTTCGCAGTGTGCGAGGTTCCGCGCACCGTGGCACCGCAGGCGCCTCGCACGCCGCCCGGAACCTCGCACGGTGCGGCACCCGCTCGGCACCACCTGACTGGAGGCACGGGTCGGCGCCGTCACACGCCTCACGAGCCGCTGCGCGGCCCGCAGTGTGCGAGGTCTCGCGCACCGTGCCACGGCAGGAACCTCGCACCAGGCTCGGAACCTCGCACACTGCCCCGCGGCGCGCGGCCAGCGCCGCGGCCGCGCTCAGTGCCGCATGCGGCGCGTCAGCTTCTGGATCGGGCCGGTCTTCGGCGCGCGCTCCGCTGGCTCGACGACCTCCTGCTTGTAGAACTCCGCCAGGTCCGTCATGAGCGCCCGACGCTCGGCACGGGCGTACGCCCGACGCTCGCGGGTGAACGCGACCACCGTGGACCAGCACATCAGGACCATCACGATACTGAACGGGAGCGCCGTCGTGATGGCCGCGGTCTTCAGGGCGTTCAGCCCTCCGGCGAGCAGGAGCGCCACCGCGACGAGGGCCGTCACCCCGGCGAAGAACACCCGGATCCAGTTCTTCGGCTCGATCTGCCCGCCGGTCGCGATCATGCCCATCACGAGGGCGCCGGAGTCGGCCGAGGTGACGAAGAAGACCCCGATGAGGATGATCGCCCCGATGACGAGCACCGAACCCGCCGGCATCGCGCCGAGCAGCTGGAACAGGACCTGCTCGACGGACACGCTGCCGTCGGCGCCGACGAGGTCCCCGGTGCCGTGCAGCTGGTCGTAGAGCGCCGTGCCGCCCATGATCGCGAACCAGAGGAAGGTCAGGAGCGTCGGGACGAACAGGACGCCCAGGACGAACTGCCGAACGGTCCGGCCGCGGGAGATCCGCGCGATGAAGATGCCGACGAACGGCGCCCACGACATCCACCAGCCCCAGTAGAACGTGGTCCAGGCGCCCTGCCAGTCCTGCCCGGCCTTGCCCGCGAAGGCGCTGGTGTCGAAGGCCAGGCCGACGAACCCCTGCACGTACTGCCCGATCGACTGCACGAACTCGCCGAGCAGGAACTGCGTCGGCCCGACGAACAGGACGAAGACGAGCAGGACGGCGGCGAGCCCGAGGTTGATGTTCGAGAGGATCTTCATGCCCTTGCCGACACCGCTGAGCAGCGACCCGATGGCGATCAGCGTGACGACGACGATCAGCCCGATCTGCAGGCCGCGGGTGTTCTCCGCGATCCCGGTGTACTCGAGACCGGACCCGATCTGGAGCACGCCGAGGCCGAGCGACGTCGCGACGCCGAACAGCGTCCCGATCAGGGCGAGCACGTCGATGAGGTTGCCCCACCCGCCGACGACCCGCTTGCCGAGCAGTGGCTCGAGGGCCCAGCGGATCGACACCGGGCGCGACCGCCGGTGGATCGCGTACGCCAGGGCCAGGCCGACGACGACGTAGATCGCCCACGCGTGCAGCCCCCAGTGCAGGAAGGTCTGCGTGAGCGCCTGCTGCGCCAGGGCGTCGTCGTCACCGGTGACCCCGGGCCGCGGCGAGGCGAAGTGGCTGAGCGGCTCGGCGACGCCGTAGAACACGAGCCCGATGCCCATGCCTGCGGCGAACAGCAGCGACAACCACGACAGGGTGGAGAACTCGGGCTGCTCGTCGTCCTGCCCGAGCACGATGTCGCCGAACCGGCTGAAGCCGATCCAGATCGCGAAGACGACGAACGCCGCGGCCGCGATCACGTAGTACCAGCCGAAGTCCCGCACGATCCAGCCCTGCACGGCGGTGAAGGCGTCCTCGGTGGCGCGTGGTGCGATGAGCGCGACGGCGACGAACGCCAGGACGATCCCGGCCGCCGGCCAGAACACCCAGCGCTCCACTGGTGGCTGCACCCGGACGGGGCGCGTCCCGACGTCGTCCTGCTCCCGCCCGGTGGCGGGTTCGCGGTCTGCCGGCTCGGCCGTCTCGTCCATGGCGTCCCTCCACCCACGGATGCGGAGCATCCCTGGCCGGATTCTACGAACGCCGGCCGTGGTCCGTCCGGGTGCGATGGGAACCGACTGGAGGCGCGTGGCGGCACCGCCACGCGCCTCCAGGCCCGCAGGTGGCGACGCCACGGCACGTCGTGAGCAGAACGGGTCGGGTCCGGTCCGCAGACGCGCCGCGGTCCGTCCGGACGGTTGTCGTCAGCCGTCGCGACGGGCCGATACGCTGCTGGGATACCGGGAGGGCGTTCCCGGCAGACCCGGAAAGGACCACATGACGGCGATCGATGGATCGACGCGCCACGGGCGCGCTCGGGACGACGTCAGCGGAGCGGTCGACAGCGACCTGCGCTCGGACGTGCGGTACCTCGGCAACCTGCTCGGACGGGTGCTGCGGGAGACCGGCGGCGAGGACCTCCTGCACGACGTCGAGAGCCTGCGTGCCGCGGTCATCGACGCGTTCGAGGGCGGCGAGGCCGAGGGCGCAGCACGCGCCGAGGCGATCGTCGCGGGCATGTCGGCCGAGCGGGCCGAGGCCGTCGCGCAGGCGTTCACGACGTACTTCCACCTGACGAACCTGGCGGAGGAGCACCACCGCGTCCGCGTGCTGCGGCACCGCGGCGACGACGGTGGGCTCGCGGGGGACTCGTTCCCCGCGACCTACGCCTCGCTCGTGGAGCAGGTCGGTGCCGACGAAGCCGCGGCACGCCTCCGTGACCTCCGCTTCCACCCCGTGCTGACCGCGCACCCGACCGAGGCACGCCGCCGCGCGGTGACCACGGCGGTGCGCCGGATCACCGACCTCATCGACGAGCGCGACCGGACGACGAACGCCACCGCGCTGGCCGAGAACGAGCGCCGGCTGCTCGAGGAGATCACGACGCTCCTCCGCACGTCGCCGCTCCGCACCACCCGGCCGACCCCGCTCGACGAGGTCCGCACCGCGATGAGCGTGTTCGACCAGACGCTGTTCGAGATCGTGCCGCAGGTGTACCGCCTGCTCGACGACCGGCTGCTCGGCGACGACGCCGGCCGTGCCCCGGTGACCGCGCCGGCCTTCGTGCGCTTCGGCACCTGGATCGGCGGCGACCGCGACGGCAACCCGCACGTGACCGCCGACGTGACCCGCCAGGCGGCCGAGATCGCGGCGGAGCACATCCTGCTCGGACTGTCCCGCGCCGCGACCCGCATCGGCAGCACGCTGACGCTCGACGCCAGCGAGACCCCTGCTGACGCCGGACTGACGGCGCTCGTGGCCGCGCAGGAGTCCCTCGACGCCGGCATCGCGGAGCGCATCGGCGTGCGCGCGCCGAACGAGACGCACCGCCGGGCGCTGCTGTTCGTCGCCGCCCGGATCGACGCCACCCGGACCGGTCAGCCGGACCTGGCCTACCCCGGGCCCGAGGCCCTGTTGGCGGACCTCCGCACGATCCAGGCCTCGCTCGTCGCGGCCGGCGCGACCCGTCCCGCGAACGGCGAGCTGCAGAACCTGATCTGGCAGGTGGAGACCTTCGGGTTCCACCTCGCCGAGCTCGAGGTCCGGCAGCACTCGCAGGTGCACCGCACCGCCCTCGCGGAGATCCGTGCCGGCGGCGAGCTGAGCGAGATGACGCAGGAGGTCCTCGAGGTCTTCCGCACCATCGCGTCGCTGCAGTCCCGCTACGGGGTGCGCGCCGCCAGCCGGTACATCGTCTCGTTCACCCAGTCCGCAGCGGACCTGGCGAACGTGCACGAGCTCGCCGTCGCGGCGCTCGGTTCGCCCGAGGCAGCGCCGGTCCTCGACGTCATCCCGCTGTTCGAGACCTTCGCCGACCTGCACGCGAGCGTCGACATCCTCGACGAGGCCGTCCGCACCGAGGCGTTCCAGCGCCGCCTCGCCGCCACGGGCCGCACGCTCGAGGTCATGCTCGGCTACTCGGACTCGTCGAAGGACGTCGGCCCGGTGTCGGCGAACCTCGCGCTCTACGACGCCCAGGCCCGCATCGCCGACTGGGCGAAGGCCAACGACGTCGAGCTGACGCTGTTCCACGGCCGGGGCGGTTCGCTCGGCCGCGGCGGCGGGCCCGCGAACGAAGCGGTGCTCGCGCAGCCCCGTGGTTCGATCGACGGCCGGCTCAAGCTCACCGAGCAGGGCGAGGTCATCTTCGCCCAGTACGGCGACAAGGACATCGCCGCGCGCCACCTCGAGCAGATGGCCTCGGCCACCCTGTTCGCCTCGTCGCCGTCGAACGAGGACCGCACCGCCGTCGCGGCCACTCGCTTCGCCGAGCTCGCACAGCAGCTCGACGACGTGTCGCGCCAGGCCTTCTACGACCTGGTGAAGGCGGACGGGTTCGCACCCTGGTTCGCACGCGTGACCCCGATGGAGGAGATCGGTCTCCTGCCGCTCGGGTCCCGCCCGGCCCGCCGCGGGCTGAGTGTCGAGTCCCTCGAGGACCTCCGGGCGATCCCGTGGGTGTTCTCGTGGACCCAGGCCCGCATCAACCTCGCCGGGTGGTACGGTCTCGGCTCCGCGCTCGAGGCCGTCGGGGACGTCGAACTCCTCCGCACCGCGTACGCCGAGTGGCCGCTGTTCGGCGCGATGATCAAGAACGTCGAGATGTCGCTCGCGAAGACCGACGAGCACATCGCCCGTCGCTACCTCGAGCTCGCCGACCGCGACGACCTCGCCGCCAAGGTCCTCGACGAGATGCTGCGCACCCGGGACTGGGTGCTCCGGGTCTCCGGCGGCAGCGACGTGCTCGAGGACCGCCCGGTCCTCGCGCGCGCCGTCCGCCTCCGCAGCCCGTACGTCGACGCTCTGTCGCACCTGCAGCTGCGCGCGCTGCGCGCGATCCGCTCCACCGGCAGCACCGACCCGGAGGACGGCGACCACCGTCTCCTCCTCCTCACCGTCAACGGGATCGCCGCCGGCCTGCAGAACACGGGTTGAGACGGACTGGAGGCGCGGTGCGGGCCCGCACCGCGCCTCCAGTCCGCCCGGAGGGCTGACCACCGCCCCTGCCGCACCCGCCCTTGTCGAATCGATTCGGGTGCGCGTAGCGTGGCCGCGTGACGACGGAGCGCATGCGGACCCCGGTGACGTCGAGCGTGCTGCCGCCGATCGTGCCGCTCGCGCTCATCGTGGGCGTCTCGCCCTTCGCGACCGACATGTACATCCCGGCGCTGCCCGCGATCGCGCGCGACCTCGGGACGACGCCGGGTGCCGTGCAGCTCTCGCTGACGGCCTTCCTGGTCGCGTTCGCCGTCGGGCAGCTCCTCGCCGGGCCGGTCAGCGACGGCATCGGTCGTCGACCCCTGATGGTCGTCGGGACGGCCGTGTTCGCCCTCGCGTCGGTCGGGTGCGCGCTGGCGCCGGACGTCGTGACGCTCGTCGTGGCGCGGGTGTTCCAGGGGCTCGCGGGTGCCGCGGGTGCCGTCGCCGGCCGCGCGATGGTGTCCGACGTCACCGGTGGGCCGCGGATGGCGAAGGTGTTCGGCACGCTCGCGGCGATCAACGCCATCGGTCCGGTCGTGGCGCCGTTGGCAGGGGGAGCGGTCCTGACGATCGGGACGTGGCGACTGATGTTCGTCGTGCTCGCGGTGCTCGGCGCGGTGTTCTTCGTCGCCGTCGTCGTCCGGTTCCACGAGACCCTGCCGCGGGGGTCGCGCGGTGGCGTCGGCCTCGGTGCGAACTGGCAGCGCATCCGCGAGCTCATGGCGATCCCGCGGTTCCGGGCGTACGTGCTCACCGGGGTGCTCTCCACGATCGGGTTCTTCGCGTACATCGCGACGAGCTCGTTCGTGTTCCAGACCGAGTACGGCTTCTCGGAGGGCATGTACACGCTCGTCTTCGCGACCAACGCCTCGATGATGATCGTCACGACGCTGGTCTTCCGTCGTGTCGTCGGACGGTTCACCGAGGACGCGCTGCTGTCGTTCGGCCTCGCCGTCGGGACGGTCGGCGCGGCCGGGGTCCTGGTGTCCGCGCTCCTGGGGTTCGGCGCGGTCCCGGTGTGGTGCTCGCTCGCCGTCGTCACCGCGGCGTGGGGCTTCGTCCTGCCGGCGGCGATGACGCGGACCCAGCACGTCGGCGCGGCGCACCCGGGGACGGCCGCCGCGTTGCAGGGCGGGCTGACGTTCGGGCTCGGCGGCCTCGGGACACCGCTCGCCGGTGCACTGGGCGGCACCGCACTCGCGATGGGCGCCGTGATGGCGACGCTCATGGCGGCGGCCGTCGTCGTGCAGCTGGTCGCCACCCGGCGGGGGCGGATCGCCTCGAGGGCGTGACCCGGTAGGTTGCATGGTGCACGCCGCACCGACCTGAGGAGGCACCGGCATGGACATCGTCGTACACGAGGCAGACACGGACGTCGCGGTGCTGGAGTGCAGCGGCCGGCTCAACATGGTGTCGGCCCCGACCTTCCGCGAGACGGTGGCGCAGGTCGTCACCGGCGGTCGGCCCAAGGTCGTCGTCGAACTGTCCACGGTCGAGTTCATGGACTCGTCCGGGCTCGGCGCACTCGTGGGCTGCCTGAAGACCGCGCGACAGGCCGGCGGCGACCTCCGCATCGCAGCACCGTCCGACCAGGTCGAGATGGTGCTCAAGCTGTCCAACATGGACAAGATCCTCCGCACGTACCCGGACGGGGACGCCGCGGTCAGCGACTGGGGATGAGCACCGCAGTGGGCGGGCACAGCCTCGACCTGGCGTGTCCGCCGGACGACGTCACGGCGGTGCACACGTTCCTGGCCTCGGTGTGGGACGCCGAGCCGTCGGTGACGGCGGAGGACCGGATGGCGCTCGAGCTGGCGTTGGTCGAACTCACCTCGAACGTCATCGAGCACGCGAGCGGTGGCGGCGGGGTGTCCTGCTCGGTGCGCCTCGACGTGGGCGACGACGCCGTCGAGGTCAACCTCACCGACGACGGGGTCGCCGTGCCGATCGACCCGTCGGCCGCCCGGCTGCCCGACGCCCTCGCCGAGAGCGGCCGGGGGCTGGCACTCGTGCAGATGGTCGTCGACGACCTGCGCTACGAGCGGATCGCTGACCGGAACAGCTGGACCGTTCGTCGCGGCCTGACCCGAGGCTGAGTCGCTTCGTCCGCATCGCGCAGCGCCTGAGCCGTTATCCGCAAGGCGCACCGCCGCGGCACCGGAGTGCCGTGCCGCCGTGTCACGATCCAGTCGATGACTGTCGAGCCCGACCCCAGGATCAGCTTCGAGACGTCCGGGGACGACCTCGCGGCGGCGATCCAGATGTACGAAGACGCCTACGACGGCGCCGGGTTCCGTGCTGCGCAGACCGAGCGCCCCTTCAGCTACCGCTTCCGTGTGGTCGGTGACGACACGATGTCGTTCCGGTCGACCCGGTTCGACGCCCGGATGGAGGGCGAAGTCGAGGCACGTGACGAGTACGTGGTGATGTGGCTCGCCGACGGTGGCGGGCTCGTCGACGTCGGCAGGGAGGAGGTCGCCTTCGGCCCGGGGACACCGATGATGTTCCCGACCGGTCGGCCGTTCCGGTTCGACCTGCAGGACCTCCGGCAGAGCCTGGTGCAGTTCGAGCGGACGTACCTCGAGGGCATCGCGGCCGAGGAGCACGGCGCCCGACCCGCACCCCTGGTGTTCGACCACACGCAGGCTCCGCGCAAGGAGGACCTGCGCGGCTGGAACGCCCAGGTGCAGCGGGCCGCCTCGACCGTGCTGGGCAACGCGCCCGTGTCGCCGATCGTCCTCGCCGAGACCGCCCGCGACACCGCGCGTGCCCTGCTCCGGACGTTCCCGCACACCGTGCTCGCACCGGACGTCTCCCTGCCCCAGGGAGCCACCGGCCGCGTCCGCGAAGCAGTGGAGTACATGCACGCCTTCGCGCACACCCCGATCTCCACCACGGACGTCGCCGAGCACGTCGGCCTGAGCGTCCGCGGGTTGCAGCAGGCCTTCCAACGGCAGGTGGGGACGGCGCCGAACACGATGCTGCGGGGCATCCGGCTCGACCGGGTCCGGGACGAGCTCCGCCGGGCCTCGGCCGGCGAGGTCACCGTCGCCGCGGTCGCCGTGCGCTGGGGCTTCGCGCACCTCGGCCGGTTCTCCGGCGCCTACGCGAGCCGGTTCGGGGAGTACCCGCGCGACACGCTGCACGGCTGAGCCCGGGTGCGTCGTCGGTCGGCGGCACTCCTCGCTACGATCTGGACCGTGCGCAGACCTCGACCGTGGGTGATCGTCCCCGGGATCTGGAACTCCGACCCGGACCACTGGCAGTCGCGGTGGCAGGCCGAACGCGCCGCCGTCGACCCCGGGGGCGTCGTGCGCATCGAGCCGGCCTCGTGGAGCGAGCCGGACCCGTCCGACTGGTCCGCGGCGATCACGCGCGCCGTCCGGTCCCTCGACGAACCGCCCGTCCTCGTCGCGCACAGCCTGGGCGTCCTCGCCGTCGCCGGGTGGCTGGGGGAGCCGGGCCGTCCGTCCGTCGCCGGGGCGTTCCTCGTGGCGCCGCCGGACCCTGCCGCGCCGGGCTTCCCCGCCGAGGCTGCGGGGTTCGCCGAACCGCACGCTGCGTCCGCTGTGCCGACCGCGCTGGTCATCAGCGACGACGACCCCTACTGCTCGGCGGACCGGGCCCTCGGGTTCGCCGACGTCCTCGGCGCCGAGGCGGTCCGGATCGGCGCACGCGGGCACGTGAACGTCGCGAGCGGCGTCGGCGACTGGCTCGCCGGACGGGCCCTGCTGGGGGACTTCGAGCACTCGCTCTGACGCGGGCGAACGGCCCGGGCGACACGCCGTTCACGTTCGACGCGATATGGCAGGGACTCCAGCGACACACCGCGGATGTCCACGGATCTGAGCGTTGCGATATTTATGCTCCGATCATGGAAACGCAGTCCGGTGCACGCACCCCCCTCGTCGACCCGTTCGGTCGCGAGCTCGAGGAGTGGCTCCGTGACGCCCCGGCGACGCGCGCCCCGTACCTGGCGGATCTCGTGGTCCCGCCGGTCACCGGTCCCGTGCAGCGACCGGACGCAGCGTCGGACGCCGCAGTCGAGCCCGCCAGCACCGTCCCCGCGCCGGAGGTGGACGCCGCTGCGCCGGTGCCCTCGGCCGCGACGGACGACTCCGCCTTCCGCCGCCCCCGCGTCCGTGCTCGGCACGCTGCTGCCTGCGCCCCGTCGTTCCCCGAACCCCCGGAGCGCCTCGCCCTCCGCATCGAGGACCTCGCCGTCGAGGTGTCCGCATCGAGCGGGCGCACCACGATCGAGCGCATCGTGATCCTCGAGGACGAGGTCCGCCGGCGTGACGAGGACCTCGCACGCCTCGCAGCGTGGGAGGCCACCGTCGCCGGACAGACGGACCCCGAGGTCGAGGCCGCGCGCGCCTTCGCCCACACGGTCTTCGCCGATCTCCTCGCCGACGCGGCGCTCGAGTCCGACCGTCGTGAGCGTGCTGCCGCCCGCCGTGCCGCCACCGGCACCGTCCCGGTGCAGCGCGTCGCCGCGCCGGCCGCGCCGGCGGTCCCCGCTCTCGTCGAGGCGACCGAGGTCGTCGACGCGATCGACGCCCCGGAGCCGACCACGTCGGGACGTGACGAGGTCGCGCGACCCGTGCTGTCCCTCCCGGTCGTCTCACCGGTGTCCGCGAACACGCGACCGACCCCGCTCATCCAGCCCGCCACCGGGCCCACGGTCATCGACCGTGCCGCGTTCGCCGCCGCGCTGACCGCGCACGTCGGCACGACCGCGAGCACCCCGGTGGTCCTGCCGGAGGCCGTGCAGCCGACGACGGTCGCCGAGACCGCCGCGGTCGAGCCCTCCGACGCGCACCGCACCGACGAGACGGACGAGACGGAGCAGGCCGGTTGGTGGGAACGACTCGTCGCCCGCATCCTGCACGCGTTCGGTCGACGCTGATCCACCGGCGCACCTCGGACGCACCGCCCGCTCGGTAGACTGACGGGATGCCGACGCTCCGCGAACTCCAGGCCGTGATCGAGGACCTGTGGCCCGCCGCAGGGGCCGAGTCCTGGGACGCCGTCGGGCTCGTCGCCGGTGACCCCGACCAGACGATCGAGCACGTGCACCTCGCCGTGGACGCCGTCCCCGCGACCGCGCACGAGGCCGTCGAGGTCGGGGCGGACCTGCTCCTGACCCACCACCCGCTCCTGCTCCGCGGCGTGACGACGATCGCCGAGTCGACCTACAAGGGCCGTGTGCTCGCGACGCTCGTCCGGGGCGGCACCGCGCTCGTCGCCGCGCACACGAACGCCGACGTCGTCACCACCGGGACCTCGGCCGTGCTGGCGGACCGGCTCGGTCTGATAGACCAGCGTCCCCTCGAAGCCGGCGCCGACCCGTCGACGGGCATCGGCCGCGTCGGGACCCTCGCCGAGCCGACGACCCTCGGCACCCTGGCCCGTGCGCTCGTCGACCTGCTGCCCGGTACCGCGACGGGCGTCCGGGTCTCGGGCGACTTCGAGCAGCCGGTCCGCACGGTCGCGCTCTGCGCCGGCGCGGGCGACGCGTACCTGCGGAACCCGGCTGTCCTCGCAGCCGACGTCTACGTCACGAGCGACCTGCGGCACCACCCCGCGTCCGAGTTCCGCGAGCAGGCGCTGCTCGGCGGGGGCCCGGCCCTCATCGACACCTCGCACTGGGCCACCGAGTGGCTCTGGCTCGACGTCGCCGCCGAGCAGCTGCGCGCTACCGCCGGGGTCCGCGTCACCGTGAGCGACCTCCGTACCGACCCGTGGGACTTCGCCGTCCTGCCGGCCGCCGAACCCACCACCGAAACTGAAGGAGCCTGACCATGAAGGCAGCACCCGAGGACCAGGTCATCCTCCTCGACGTCCAACGACTCGACAACGACGTCACCCGGATCGCACACCGGATCACCTCGCTCCAGAAGGGCGACCGCCTCACCGAGCTGAGCACGACTGCCGCCGGTCTGCGTGCCTCCCTCGCCGCGGCCACGGGCGAGGTCGAGGACGCCGAGCGCGAGCTCGCCCGTCTCGAGTCCGACACGGCGACTGCGCAGGCCCGGGTCGAGCGCGACACCACCATGCTCCAGAACGTGTCGAGCGCGAAGGACGCAGCCGGCCTGCAGAACGAGCTCGACTCGCTCCAGCGACGCATCGGCGACCTGGAGACCGCCGAGCTCGAGGTCATGGAGACCCTCGACGGCTTCCGTGCCCGCGTCGGCGACATCGAGGCCCAGCTCGCCGACGTCGAGGCCTCGCGAGCCGGACTGGCCGCCGAGCGCGACGCCGAGATCGCCCGGCTCGAGGCCGACCGCGCCTCCGCAGTGCAGAGCCGTGCGGACGTCGCCGCGAAGGTACCCGCCGAGCTCCTCGCGCTCTACGACCGGCAGCGTGCGCGCTACGGCTTCGGCGCGTCGCTGCTGCAGGGTGGGGTGTCGACGGCGTCGGGCGTGACGCTGACGAACTCGGACCTGCAGACGATCCGTCGGGCGGCGCCCGACGACGTCGTGCTCTGCCCCGACAGCGACGCGATCCTGGTGCGGACGGCGGAGTCCGGGCTCTAGACGCGACCCGCGGACGGCCTGGAGGCGCGGTGCCAGCTGGCACCGCGCCTCCAGGCCGTCGGTGCGTGCGTCGCGTGCGGCGCGTGCGGCGCGTGCGGCGCGTGCGTGCGTGCGTGGCCTCGCACCGTGCGATCGCGCGTACCGTGCGAGGTTCCGGTCTCGGTGCGAGGGCATCCGCGTCGCACACTGCGCGGAACCTCGCAGACTGCCGCGCCCGCGTCGCACGGTGCGAGGCGCACGTCGAGCGTGCGTGGTGCGAATGGGCCGGCCGTACGCCGGGTTCTGTCCCGTCACTTGCGTGGCGGTGACGGCCATCTCTCTCGGACCGACGTTGCCGTCGGCCTCCAGCGGTCTACCCGAGGACTCGGCGAGCAGCCTCAGCGTCCTCTGTCTGACCTTGCTCCGGGCGAGGTTTACCGAGCGGATCCGGTCACCCGGACCCCTGGTGGTCTCTTACACCACCGTTTCACCCTTACCGACGTCGCCGCCGGCGGTCTGCTTTCTGTGGCACTGTCTCGCGGATTGCTCCGGGTGGGTGTTACCCACCGCCCTGCTCTGTGGAGCCCGGACGTTCCTCGGCACTCCCGGGGGAGTGACGCGACCGTCTCACCGACCCATTCGCGGGACCCAGTGTAGCGGCCGGTGTGCCGAGGTCGCGCGAAGTGTCGCTCGGAGCGGGCTCGGGTGACCGATCCGGCGACCTCGACGGCGCGAGCAGGCGCGGCGCGCTACGACTGCGAGCGCGCCGCCAGGGTCGCCGCGCCGATGATGCCCGCGTTGTTCCGGAGGGTCGCCGGGATGATGTCCGCCTGCAGGTCGAGCAGGGGGAGGAACTCCTCGTACTGCTTCGACACGCCGCCGCCGACGACGAAGAGCTCGGGGGAGAGCAGCGCCTCGAGCGTCGAGTAGTACTTCTGCAGCCGCTTTGCCCAGTGCTTCCAGGACAGGTCGTCCCGCTCCTTGGCCGCGAAGGACGCCCGCGACTCGGCGTCGTGCCCGTCGATCTCCAGGTGCCCGAGCTCCGAGTTGACGATCAGGACGCCGTCGTTGATGAGCGCGCTGCCGATGCCGGTGCCCAGGGTCGTGACGACGACGAGGCCGTCCTTGCCCTTCGCCGCGCCGAACTGCTGCTCGGCGTACCCGGCGGCATCGGCGTCGTTCACGAAGTGGATGGAGCGGCCGAGCTCCTTCTCGAAGAGGGCCTCGGCCTCGAAGCCGATCCACTTCTTCGACACGTTCGCCGCCGACATGGTCTTGCCGTCGCGGACGATCGCGGGGAAGCAGACGCCGACCGCGACGTCCGCAGCCGGAGCGAGCTCCTCGACGATGGACTTCGCCACCGCCACGATGTCGTGCGGCTTGCCGCCCTCGGGCGTGGCCTTCTTGATCCGGTCGGTGGTGAGTTCGCCGGTGGAGACGTCGACGATCGCGCCCTTGATGCCCGTACCGCCGATGTCGACGCCGACTGCGAGGGAGGTCATGGGGAGCCTTTCGGTAGGGGTGTCAGGAGACGGTGAGGAGTTCCGCGCCGCGCTCGGTGACGACGAGGGTGTGCTCGAACTGTGCGGTCCAGGACTTGTCCCGCGTGGAGACGGTCCAGTCGTCGGCCCAGATGTCCGCCTCGATGCCGCCGAGCGTGAGCATCGGCTCGATCGTGAAGACCATGCCGGGCTCGATGACGTCGTCGAAGCGGGGTGCGTCGTAGTGCGGGATGATCAGCCCGGAGTGGAAGGCCCGCCCGACGCCGTGCCCCGTGTAGTCACGGACGACGCCGTAGCCGAACCGCTTCGCGTAGGCCTCGATCGCGCGGCCGATGACGTTGACCTGGCGGCCCGGGGCGACGGCCTTGATCCCGCGCTCGAGCGCGGTCCGCGTCCGGTCGACGAGGTCGCGGACCTCCTGCGTGCCCTCGCCGACGATGAAGGTCCGGTTCGTGTCCCCGTGCATCCCGTCCTTGTAGGCGGTGATGTCGATGTTGACGAGGTCGCCCTCCTGCAGGACGGTGTCGTCGGGGATCCCGTGGCAGATGACCTCGTTGAGGCTCGAGCAGAGCGACTTCGGGTACCCGCGGTAGCCGAGCGTCGAGGGGTACGCGCCGTGCGACACGACGAACTCGTGGCCGATGCGGTCGAGCTCGTCGGTGGTGACGCCAGGGCGGATCGCCTCGCCCACGGCGTCGATGGCCTGCGAGGCGATGCGGCCGGCGACCCGGATGCGCTCGACCTCGTCCGGCGTGTACGTGTCGCCGAGCCCGTGCTCGTGGGGCTCCGCCCGGCCGACGTACTCGGGGCGTTCGATGTCCTTCGGGACGGCCCGCTGCGGGGAGATGCGGCCAGCGGTCAGGTGTCCGTGTTCGTCCCGAGGCATGCGGACCACTCTAGCCGCGGCGCACTGCGCTGCGTGCCGCGCCCGAGACTCGCCGTCGCCGACGCGGGACTCGGTGTCAGCGACGGTTCTCGTGGCTCGCGCCGCGAGGACCGTCGCCCAGCGCGAGACTCGCGCTCGCAACCGCCGCGCCCAGCGCGAGACTCGCGCGCGCCGCGCCCAGCGCAACCGCCTGGAGGCGCGATGCCGGTCCGCCGGGCGGGCGCCGCGCCTCCAGGCGGTCACCTCCTCGGTCGTCATTCGCCAGAGCGACAAGGTGCCGGTCTGCCCCGGGGGCTGTGCCGCCTGGACGACAGGCTGCCGCCGACCGGGGGCGGCACACCGTCGCTTTCGCGAGGGCTGCGTCCCGCCCCCGGCGGGGCGCGCCCCGCCCCGCGTGGGTACGGTGGCGGCATGAGCGACGAACGCATCGAGTCCCAGTGGTGGTTCAACGAGAAGACCCACGCCGTCGAGCAGGGCCCGCAGTCCCCGCAGCGCGACCGCATCGGCCCGTTCGACAGCCGTGAGGAAGCGCAACACGCCCTGGACCGGATCAAGGCGAACAACGAGCGTTGGGACGACGAAGACCAATAGGCTGAGCATCCCAGCTGCACCACGGAAAGGGCGTCAATGGACAAGCAGACGGACTTCGTGCTCCGCACCATCGAGGAGCGGGGCATCAAGTTCATCCGACTCTGGTTCACGGACGTCATCGGGACGCTGAAGTCGGTGGCGATCGCCCCGGCCGAGGTCGAGGGTGCGTTCGCCGAGGGCATCGGGTTCGACGGTTCCGCGATCGAGGGCCTGACCCGTTCGTACGAGGCCGACGTCCTGGCCCACCCTGACCCCTCGACGTTCCAGATCCTCCCGTGGCGCGGCGAGATCGACCCCACGGCGCGGATGTTCTGCGACATCACGACGCCGGACGGCCAGCCAGCCGTCGCCGACCCCCGCAACGTGCTGAAGCGGACGCTGGCGAAGGCGAGCGAGCGCGGGTTCACGTTCTACACGCACCCGGAGATCGAGTTCTACCTGCTGAAGAGCCGCGACTGGCAGGACGGCGGCCCGCAGCCCGTCGACCGTGCCGGCTACTTCGACAACGTCCCCGGTGGCAGCGCGCACGACTTCCGTCGCCGCTCGGTCCGCATGCTCGAGGACCTCGGCATCTCGGTGGAGTTCTCCCACCACGAGGCCGGCCCCGGCCAGAACGAGATCGACCTCCGCTACGCCGACGCGCTCACGATGGCGGACAACATCATGACCTTCCGCACCGTCGTGAAGGAGGTCGCGATCGAGCAGGGCGTCTACGCGACGTTCATGCCGAAGCCGATCTCGGGCCAGCCCGGCTCGGGGATGCACACGCACGTCTCGCTGTTCGAGGGCGACCAGAACGCCTTCTACGAGGCCGGCGGGCAGTACCAGCTCTCCGACACCGCGAAGCACTTCATCGCCGGTGTGCTCAGGCACGCGCCGGAGATCACGGCGGTCACGAACCAGTTCGTCAACTCGTACAAGCGCCTCTGGGGCGGTGACGAGGCCCCGTCCTTCGTGACCTGGGGCCACAACAACCGCTCGGCGCTCGTCCGCGTCCCGCTGTACAAGCCGAACAAGGGCCAGTCGGCTCGCGTCGAGTACCGCGGCATCGACTCGGCCGCGAATCCGTACCTGGCGTACTCGCTGCTGCTCGCCGCCGGCCTCAAGGGCATCGACGAGGGCTACGAGCTCCCGCCAGAGGCCGAGGACAACGTGTGGAGCCTGACGGACTCCGAGCGCCGCGCCCTCGGGTACAGCCAGCTGCCGGCGAGCCTCGACCACGCCCTGAGCCTCATGGAGGACTCCGAGCTCGTGGCGGAGACGCTCGGCGAGCAGGTGTTCAACTTCGTGCTGCTCAACAAGCGGCAGGAGTGGAAGCGCTACCGCGACCAGGTCACGCCGTTCGAGCTCGACACCAACCTCGGCGCGCTCTGACGGTCCGCGGGACACGCACCAGATGACCGGCCGGACGACGACGTCACGTTCCGAGTTGGCCCGCCTGGGCTTCGCGGAGCTCTCGGAGAGCCTGCAGCGGATCGCCGACCTGGAGGCACGGTTCGGCTCCGACCTGCAGGTCCAGGTCAGCGACGCCCCGGCCATGTGGGAGTCGACCGCCGATCCGGACGGCGCGCTCCGCGCGCTCGAGCGGCTGCTCGAGCGAGCGCCGGACGAGCTGCGTCCGGTGCTCGCCGACGAGGCGGCGACCGAACGCCTCGTCCGGTTGCTCGGCGCGTCGATCGGGCTCGGCGAGTTCCTGCACCGCCGTCCGACCGAGATCGCCCTGCTGCTCGACCCGGTGACCGAGCCGTGGTCGCAGGAGCGGTACACGGAGTCGCTGCTCGCCGCGATCGACGGCGCCACGGGTGAGGACGCCCGGCTCCGGCTCCGGGTGCGCTACCGCCGGCACCTGGCGCAGATCGCCCTGTTCGACGTCCTCAACGTGTCGCCGACCGAGGCGTTCCCGGCCGTGGCCGCGGGACTGGCCGACCTCGCGGGCGCCGCGCTCGAGGCCGCCGTCGACGTCGCCCGGCGCGAGGTGCCCTTCCCGGCCGCCGACGTCGCTGCAACCCCGCTCGCCGTCATCGCGATGGGCAAGGCCGGTGCTCGGGAGCTCAACTACGTCAGCGACGTCGACGTCATCTTCGTCACGGAGCCCACGGACGCCATCGGCACCGACCGCGCCGTCCTCATCTCGACCCGACTGGCGATCGCCGCGACGCACGCCATCACCGACCTCGCGGCCGAGCCCGCGTTGTGGGAGGTCGACGCGAACCTCCGGCCGGAGGGCAAGGACGGCGCCCTCGTCCGGACGCTGGACTCCCACGTGGCGTACTACGAGCGCTGGGCGAAGGAGTGGGAGTTCCAGGCGCTGCTCAAGGCGCGGCCGATCGCCGGGTCCGCCGACCTCGGGGAGCGCTACGCCGCCGCGGTCGGTCCGTTCGTGTGGAACTCCGCGAAGCGTCCCGGGTTCGTCGAGTCCGTGCAGCGCATGCGGGAGCGCGTGACGGAGCACATCCCGGACGCCGAGGTCGACCGGCAGCTCAAGCTCGGTCCGGGCGGCCTGCGCGACGTCGAGTTCACCGTGCAGCTCCTGCAACTCGTGCACGGCCGCGACGACGAGTCCGTCCGGGTCCGCTCCACGCTCGAGGCGATGGACGCCCTCACCGACGCCGGCTACGTCGGCCGACCCGAAGCCGCGCGCTTCGGCCCTGACTACGCCCTGCTCCGCGTGCTCGAGCACCGCATCCAGCTCCGCCGGCTGCAGCGCACCCACCTCATGCCCTCGGACGAGGAGGAGTTGCGGGTCCTGGCCCGGTCGAGCGGGCTCGCGAAGTCGGCGTCCGCGCTCGAGACCCGCTGGCGCGGCGTGAAGCTCGAGGTCCGGGGCCTGCACGAGCGGCTCTTCTACCGTCCGCTGCTGTCCGCCGTGGCCGCGAGCGACGGCGACATCGTGCTGACGAGCGACCAGGCCGTCGACCGCCTCGGCGCGATCGGCTTCGCGGACCCGGCCGGTGCGCTGAGCCACATCCGGGCACTGACCCAGGGCACGAGCCGTCGCGCGGCAATCCAGCGGAACCTGCTCCCCGTGCTCCTGCGGTGGATGGCGGAGGGACCGGCCCCGGACCGCGCGCTCCTGGCCTTCCGGCGGCTGAGCGACACCCTGGGGGAGTCGAGCTGGTTCCTCCGGATGTTGCGGGACTCCTCTGGTGCCGCGCACTCGCTCACCACCGTGCTGTCCGAGTCGGCGTTCCTGTCCGGGCTGCTCGAGCGGTTCCCCGAGGCCGTGGCCTGGCTCGACGAGCCCGACACCCTGCTGCGCCCTCGGCCGATCGAGTCGCTCCTCGCCGAGGTCACCGCCACCACCGCACGGCACGGTGACGACGTCGACGGCGCAGCGGCGCTCGTGCGGTCCGCCCGACGCCGGGAGACCCTGCGCCTCGGCATGGCCGCCGTGCTCGGCCAGCTCGACGTCGACGCGCTCGGCCCGGCGTTGAGCGACGTGACGGAGTCGACCCTCGCCGGCGCGCTGACCCTCGCCCGGCGGGACGCCCCGGAGGGGCTGGAGTTCGGCGTCATCGCGATGGGGCGGTACGGCGGGCGGGAGCTGGGCTTCGGGTCGGACGCCGACGTCCTCTACGTCTACCGGGCCCCGGCGGAGATCCCCGCCGAGCAGGCGTCGCGCGCGGCCCAGACGATCGTGCGCGAGCTCGCCCGGTTGACCGACGATGCGATCCACCCGTTCGACCTCGACATCGACCTGCGCCCCGAGGGCAAGAACGGCCCCGTGGTCCGCACCCTCGACTCGTACGGCGCGTACTACGCCCGGTGGTCGCTGACCTGGGAGGCCCAGGCGCTCCTCCGGGCACGCGGCGCCGTGGGGGACCAGCAGCTCCTGCGGGACTTCGAGCACCTCGCCGACCGCACCCGGTACCCGGACCACATCGACGACCAGGAGGTCCGCGAGGTCCGGCGCATCAAGGCCCGTGTCGAGTCCGAACGACTCCCGCGCGGCGCCGATCCCGCGCGCCACCTCAAGCTCGGCCGCGGCTCGCTGAGCGACGTCGAGTGGTTCGTCCAGCTCCTGCAGCTCCAGCACGCCCTGACGGTGCCCGGGCTCCGGACCACGTCGACGCTCGAGGCCCTGGACGCCGCGACCGAAGCGGGGTTCATCGGCCCCGAGGACGCCGAACGCCTCGGCGCTGCGTGGCGGTTCGCCTCCCGGACCCGGAGCGCGCTCGTGCTCTGGTCGGGGAAGACCACCGACGTGCTGCCCGTGGACCGCACCCAGCTCGAGGGCGTCGCACGCCTGATGGAGTACCCGCCGGGGTCGGCGTCACAGCTCGAGGACGACTACCTCGGCATCACCCGGCGTGCGCGGCAGGTGTTCGAGCGTGAGTTCTACGGCGCCTGACACGACACCTGTCGTGCGCGCGACACGCCCGGACCGACGCGTTTCGCGCCGAGTTGACGTGTCCTCGGAAGTGAATTCGGCGTAACACGGGCCGTCCCCCGTTCGCGACGGCGTGTACCCCGCCGCCGACGACGCTGTGCGTCGTTACCGCACCGTGACCGACGGGTCGCGCCGTCGAGCAGCTGGCCCTGCTCGGCACGCGCGCCGCGCCCGGTGACCATGCTCGGACCAGGGGTTTCCTGCAGTCGTGATCCGCGCCTCCAGGCCGCCCCTCGACCCGCGCAGGGTGAGTGGCGGGGTGAAACGCGTCCACCGGAGTGCTGTCAGCAGCAGTGCGGACACGATCGCGACGACGGGAGGGGGACCAGGACGTACCCCGTAACGCCCCCGGACGGGGGTCGCGTTGCGAGGGCGGTCCGCTTTCTGCATCAATGGGGTCACCCGAACCGACCCCGATTTCCCGATGGCGCGGAATCACCCACCTCGAACGTTGAAGCAGGGATCGATGTTCACCTTCATTCTGCAGATCAGGCAGATGGTCGACGGACACCCCGAGTTCTACCTCTTCGCCGTGTACTCCGCGGTGATCTGGTTGCTCTGGTTGCTCAAGGTCGTCCTCTCCGCCCGCTACCGCCCCTACACCGGCACCTACACCGGCACCACGAGCGTCGTCGTCCCCGTCGTGGACGAACCGCTCGACCTCTTCCGAGACGTCATCGGCCGCATGGTCGAGCAGCGTCCCGGTGAGATCATCGTCGTCATCAACGGCGCCCGGAACGAGGCCCTCGAAGCGGTCTGCGACGAGTTCGCCCCACTCGTCCGCTGGACCCACACGCCCATCCCGGGCAAGCGCAACGCCGTCAAGGTCGGCACCGAGATGTCGAACGGTGACATCACGGTGCTCGTCGACTCGGACACGGTCTGGACCCCCGGCACGCTCGACGAGCTGCTCAAGCCGTTCGCGGACGCCTCCGTCGGCGGCGTCACGACCCGCCAGCGCATCCTGGACCCCGAGCGCAGCTGGATCACCCGCTGGGCGGACTGGCTGGAGAACTCCCGCGCGCTGTACTCGATGCCCGCGCAGAGCGTCCTCGGCCAGATCGGCTGCCTGCCCGGACGCACGATCGCCTTCCGCCGCGACATCCTCGTCCGCGTCATGGACCGGTTCATGCACGAGAAGTTCATGGGCGTGTTCCTCGAGGTCTCCGACGACCGGACGCTGACGAACCTCACGCTCAAGGAGGGCTACCGGACCGTCTACCAGTACACGTCGCTGGTCTACACGGACGCCCCGCTGCAGGTGAAGAAGCTGTTCAAGCAGCAGCTCCGCTGGGCACGCGGTTCGCAGTACAACACGCTCCGGATGCTGCCCTGGATGCTCGGCCACGCGCCGGTCCTCGCGCTGTTCTTCCTGACCGACATCATCCTGCCGTTCATGCTCTTCGGCGTGATCGCCGGCTGGATCTACCGGGCCTTCACCGGGCAGGGCGAGAACCTCTACCAGGGCATCCTGCAGCAGTACGGGTTCTCGACCGGGTTCATCTACGTCGCCGCCCTCATGGTCGTCTCGAGCGTGCTCAGCATGGCGATCCGGCAGATGCGGCACCTCGCCGAGAAGCCGAGCGACTTCTTCCGACTGCCGATGTTCATCATCGTGTCGACGTTCTTCCTCATGCCGATCCGACTCATCGGCTTCTTCCGCCTGGCGCACGCGTCCGGCTGGGGGACTCGGGCCGGCGCCTACGCCGGCGGACCGATGGAAGAGGACCCCGCCGACGCCGTGCAGCCGTCGGCGGTCGGGACGCAGACCCCGGTGAGCCCGATCGACGCCGCCCCCGTCGACGCGTCCGGCCGTCCGTCCGCCCCGACCGCGGACCAGCGTGCCGCCGACCGCGCGTTCGACGAGCTCTTCGGCCCGGACGCCACCACCAACTCCACCGCGACGGTGCTCGCGACCCGCCGTTCCGCTGCGCAGGCGCAGGCAGCCGCTCCGGCCGCCGCCTCGGCGGCGAAGCAGTCGCCAGCACGCGTCCGCCGGTACAACCCGTACGCCGCGATCCCGTACTGCATCGGCATCGCGGTCTTCGCCCTGGAGGCCTTCCTCATTGTCTGACCTCATCCGATCCTCAAGTACGTGGTGGGCCCAGTCCAGCAAGCACGCTCGGCTCACCGCCGTCGGCACCACGGCCATCGTCCTCGTCCTCGGGCTGATCACCTGGAACGTCTGGGTGTCCCCGGCCGGCTCCGTGTCGACCGCGGTCCACCAGGCGCTCGGCGTCACCCCGCCGAAGAAGAAGGTCTCGGCGGCGGAGCTCCAGACGAAGCTCGACGCCGCGCAGAAGGAGATCTGGGCCCTCGAGGGCAAGCTCGACTCCACCAGCGCGCAGGCCGGGTCGCGTGCCGACCAGATCACGCAGCTCAAGGCGCAGCTCGCGTCGCTCCAGTCCGAGCTCGGTGCCGCGAAGAGCGGGTCGGGAGGCTCGTCCTCCTCCGGCGGGTCCGGGACCTCCGTCAACGCGGCCGGGTCCGGCAGCGGCTCCGGCGGCTCCGGCTCGGGCAGTGGCTCCGGCGGCTCGGGTTCGGGCGGGTCCAGCAACGGCAACGGCAACGGCAACGGCTCCGGCAGTGGCGTGACGAACCCGAACACCGGGCCGTCCAAGGACCCGGACACCACCGACCCGGTCACCACCCCGACCAAGGCGCAGATCCTCGCGCAGCAGTCGCGTTGGTACGGCCTCTACACGGCGCAGTCGCCCTTCAACTGGTCCGAGTACGACCAGGTCTCGAAGGAGGTCGGCAAGGCCACGAACATGGTCGGGTTCTTCCAGGGCTTCGACCAGGACTTCAACAGCAACGCCGTCCAGCGTTCGTGGGCGAACGGCCGCCTGCCGATGATGACGTGGGAGTCCGTGCCCGCGAAGACCGGCAACGACGAGCCCTACGTCCCCGGGTACACCAACGAGGACATCATCTCGGGCAAGTTCGACGCCTACCTGACGAAGTACGCCCAGGCGCTCACGGCGAACGGGCAGCCGCTCGTGATCCGCTTCGACCACGAGATGAACGGCCAGTGGTACAACTGGTCCGAATCCACGAAGCAGCAGAACGCGGCCGGTTCCTACACGGCGATGTGGAAGCACGTCTGGCAGGTCTTCCAGGACAACGGCGCGAACCAGTACGCCATCTGGGACTGGTCGCCCTCGCGCATCGACAAGCTCGGCAACACGAAGTACCAGACGCTCGACTACATGCGGAACTACTACCCCGGTCCGGAGTACGTGGACTGGGTCGGCATGAGCGGCTACTACCGTGACGCGACCGAGGCGCCGACGTTCGAGAACACCTTCGGGGCCACGCTCGCGCAGATCCGGGAGGTCGCACCCGGCAAGGGGATCGTCCTCAACGAGATCGGCGCGACCGAGACCGGCGGGAGCGTGTCCAACTCCCAGAAGTCCCAGTGGATCAACTCGCTGTTCGACGCCCTCGCCGACCCTGCCAACGCGGACATCATCGGCTTCGCCTACTTCAGCGAGACCGCGACGACCATCGTCGACGGCACCCGCACCACCAACGACTGGCGCCTCGACTCCCGCTCGGACAGCCTCCAGGCCTTCTCCGACGGCATCAAGCGCACCGACATCGACTACGACCTGCAGGAGGTCACGCCATGACCACGTCCAAGAAGTCGTCCGCTGCGGCCGACACCCGTCCCGCACCCGTCATCAGCGTCATCGGCACCGGCTACCTCGGTGCCACCCACGCGGCCGCCATGGCCGAGATGGGCTTCGAGACCATCGGCGTGGACGTCGACCCGTCGAAGCTCGCAGCCCTGGCCGCCGGCGAGGTCCCGTTCTACGAGCCCGGACTGCCGGAGCTCATCACGAAGCACGTCGCGAGCGGCAAGCTGCGCTTCACGGCCGACATCGCGTCCGCCGTGGCCGCGGCCGACGTGCACTTCGTGTGCGTCGGCACGCCGCAGAAGGCCGGGTCGCACGCCGCGAACCTCGCCTACGTCGAGAGCGCCACCCGCGGCGTCGCCGAGAACCTCACCCACCCGGGGCTGATCGTCGGCAAGTCCACCGTCCCGGTCGGGACTGCGGCACGGCTCCGCGGCATCGTCCGCGAGTTCACGCCGTCGGGCATCAGCGCCGAGCTCATCTGGAACCCGGAGTTCCTCCGCGAGGGCAAGGCCGTCGACGACACCCTGCACCCGGACCGGCTGGTCTGGGGCGGCGCGTCCGACGCCGCCGACGCCGTCATCCGCGAGGTCTACGCCGCACCCATCGCCGAGGGCACCCCGGTCATCACCACCGACCTCGCCACCGCGGAGCTCGTCAAGGTCAGCGCGAACGCGTTCCTCGCCACGAAGATCTCCTTCATCAACGCGATCTCGGAGATGTGCGCCATCACCGGTGCCGACGTGTCGACGCTGGCGGACGCCCTCGGGCACGACGCCCGCATCGGCCGGAAGTTCCTCAACGCCGGCCTCGGCTTCGGCGGCGGCTGCCTGCCGAAGGACATCCGGGCGCTCATGCACCGCGCGAACGAACTCGGTGCAGGGCGCGTGGTCGGCCTCATGCAGCAGGTCGACGAGATCAACATGGGACAGCGGGAACGCGTCATCGACATGACGATCGAGGCGCTCGGCGGATCCGTGCTGAACCGCCGCGTCGCCGTCGTCGGAGCCGCCTTCAAGCCCCTCACCGACGACGTCCGCGACTCGCCGGCGCTCAACGTCGCCGCCGCGCTGCACCTCCGCGGCGCCCAGGTCACCCTGTGGGACCCGGAGGCGATGGAGACCGCTCGACGCTCGTTCCCGACGCTGTCGTACGCGTCGTCGATGGTCGACGCGATCGAGGACGCGGACGTCGTGCTCGTCCTCACCGAGTGGGACGACATCGTCGAGGCCTCGCCCGTCGAGCTCGCCGCCATCGTCGGTCGTCGGTTCGTGATCGACGCCCGCAACTGCCTCCCGGTCACCGACTGGGTCAAGGCGGGTTGGACCGTCCGTTCCCTGGGACGGCCCACTCCGGCCACGGGTGCACCCGTGAGCGTCGCCGCGGGGACGAACGACGTGCTGGCCACAGCGCGCTAGACGTCTCCGTCAACGAGCGGGGTCCGGGCCGGGGCGGCACGGGCCCCGCTCTCGCGTGCGCCGGGCGGGTCTCCCTGGTCCTCTGTGCCGGGTCGAATCGGGCGTACTTGGTCGAATCGGGCGTACCTGGTCGAACCTTTCGACCAGGTACGCCCGTTCCCACTTCCCACTGCGCCCGTTCTGGGAAGGAACGTCACGAGGTGACCGCCTGGAGGCGCGGCGCTGGCCCGGCGGACCGGCACCGCGCCTCCAGGCGGTCACCTCCACTGCACGACCGCCGGCCGACACGCGCGGAACGCGGAAGGCCCCGCACCGGAAACCGGTGCGGGGCCTTCGTGGAGCGGAGCGGATCAGACGCCGAAGTACAGCTCGTACTCGAACGGGTGCGGACGCTGGGCCAGCGGGAGGATCTCGTTCTCGCGCTTGTAGTCGATCCAGGTCTGGATGAGGTCCTCGGTGAAGACGTTGCCCTTCGTGAGGAACTCGTGGTCCGCCTCGAGCGCGTCGAGGGCCTCGTCGAGCGAGCCGGGGACCTGGGGGATGCCCTTGGCCTCCTCCGGGGGGAGCTCGTAGAGGTCCTTGTCGACGGGCTCGTGCGGCTCGATGCGGTTCTGGATGCCATCGAGGCCCGCCATGAGCTGCGCGGCGAAGGCGAGGTACGGGTTGCCCGAGGCGTCCGGTGCGCGGAACTCGATGCGCTTGGCCTTCGGGTTCGTGCCGGTGATCGGGATGCGGATCGCGGCGGAGCGGTTCCCGGCCGAGTAGACCAGGTTGACCGGCGCCTCGAAGCCCTTCACCAGGCGGTGGTACGAGTTGATCGACGGGTTCGTGAAGGCGAGCAGCGCCGAGGCGTGCTTGAGGATGCCGCCGATGTACCAGCGCGCGACGTCCGAGAGGCCGCCGTAGCCGTTCTCGTCGTAGAACAGCGGCTTGCCGTCCGACCAGAGCGACTGGTGCGTGTGCATGCCCGAGCCGTTGTCACCGAAGAGCGGCTTCGGCATGAACGTGGCGACCTTGCCCCACTGGTCCGCCGTGTTCTTGACGATGTACTTGAACTTCAGGATGTCGTCCGCGGCGTGGACCATCGTGTCGAACTTGTAGTTGATCTCCTGCTGGCCGCCGGTGCCCACCTCGTGGTGCGAGCGCTCGAGCTCGAAGCCCGCCTCGATCAGCTTGAGGGTGATGTCGTCGCGCAGGTCGGCCGTCTTGTCGACCGGGGAGACCGGGAAGTAGCCGCCCTTGTAGGGGGTCTTGTTGGCGAGGTTGCCGCCCTCTTCCTCGCGGCCGGTGTTCCAGGCGCCCTCTTCCGAGTCGACCGAGTAGAACGACTGGTTCTGGGTGACCGAGTAGCGGACGTCGTCGAAGATGTAGAACTCGGCCTCGGGGGCGAAGAACGCGGTGTCGGCGATGCCCGTCGACGCGAGGTACTTCTCCGCCTTCTTGGCGACCTGGCGCGGGTCGCGGCCGTAGATCTCGCCGTTCCGCGGGTTGTAGATGTCGAAGATCATGATCAGCGTGCGCTCGGCGCGGAACTGGTCGATGTACGCCGTCGTCACGTCAGGGATGAGCTGCATGTCGGACTCGTGGATCGACGCGAAGCCGCGGATCGAGGAGCCGTCGAAGAGCTGACCGACCGAGAAGAAGTCCTCGTCGACCGTGGATGCCGGGATGTTGAAGTGCTGCTGCACGCCGGGCAGGTCGGTGAAGCGGATGTCGAGGAACTTGACGTCCGTGTCCTTGATGAAGGCCAGGACCTCGGAGGAATCGCTGAACATGTGTGTCGATCTCCTGGGGGTTTGGGTGATGTGGAGGTGCCGCGGGTGCACCCTCCGACGAGGCTATTGACACCGAGTTTCCCGGACATGACTGGATTGTTTCGTCCGTGTTACGTCGAGTGGGGTGGGCGAGTCGGTCTGCCCGGTGTCCGCGTCGGTCTCGGTCGCGTCACGGTCGCCTACGCTTGGACCATGGCCCGCAGCACCACTCCGTCTCCCGCGTCCTCTGCTCACCCGGACGGATGGCCGGGCAAGGACCTCGGGCTCCCCGAGGAGGGCCCGCGCAGCGTCGGACGCATCGGTCGGCGGATCGTCGCGTTGCTCATCGACGGCGCCCTGGCCGACCTCGTCGCCTACGTCACCGGGGTGTGGTCGCCGGTGAACGGGTCCGGGGACATCGCGCACTCGTGGATCCAGATCGCGATCTTCGCCGCGCTCCAGGTGCTGTTCATCTGCCTGCTGTCCGGCTCGTTCGGGCACATCTGCGTCGGGCTCCGGGTCGTGCCGATGCGCGGCGGCTACGTCGGCGTCTGGCGACCGGTGGTCCGGACGGTCCTGCTGTGCCTGATCGTGCCGGCGCTGATCATCGACCGCGACAGCCGCGGGGCCCACGACCGGATCGCCGGGACGGTGTTGGTCCGGCGCTGAGCGCGGGGCGCGCGGCGCGGGGCGCTTGCTCGCGCCGCGCTTGCTCGCGCCGCGCTTGCCCGCGGCGCGTGCAGTGTGCGAGGTTCCCGTCACGGTGCGACCCTGTGCGGCTCCCACGGTCGCCGGAACCTCGCACACTGCGGCACGCGTCAGTTCTGGGCACGCGAGAACGCCCTCGACCTGGCACGGTGCGACCCCGCGCGGCTCCCACGGTGGCCGGAACCTCGCACACTGCGGCACGCGCCAGCTCCGGGCGCGCGAGAACGCCCCCGACCTGGCACGGTCGGGGGCGTTCGTCGTCGGTGCGGGGTTGCGTCAGCGCGGACGTCCGGCGCGGGCGCGCATCGGGTCCATGCCCTTCGGGATCGCAGCAGCCGGGCTCTGCGTCAACGAGTCGAGTCGGTTCGCGACCGCCAGTACCTCGTTGCGGTTGAGCGACTTCTTGAACTTGTTCATGGCACGGGGGAGCTTGTGCAGCGTGACGGCGTCGTCACCGTCGCCGTCCTTGCCGGAGGCGACGTGCACGACGTGCACCGGGACGTTCGGGACGATGCGCTGGACCTTGCGGCGCTCCTCGTCGACCTGGCGGTTCAGGTTGCCGCGCTGCCCTTCGGTGATGAGGACGACACCCGGTGTGCCGACGGCCCGGTAGACCGCGGCCTGCGAGCGACCGTGCACGGCGACGGGCATCTCGCTCGAACGCCACTGCCGGCGGAGCGAGTTCGACAGCACCGCGCCCACGGCACCGGGCTGCCCCTCGATCTGCGAGTACGCGGCGCGCTCGGCAAGCCGTCCGAGGACGATCAGGAAGAGCAGGACACCGAGCAGCACGCCGGCGACGATCCAGAGGATGATCGCGAGCCAGTTCTGACCGGGGAGCAGCAGCGCGAGCAGCACGCCCAGCACCACCGGGACCACGAACGCCAGGGCGAACCACCAGACCGAGGTCGGGTCCGCCCGACGGGTCATCGTGAAGACCTGGTACATCTGCTTGAGACGACCCGGCTCCTTCGCCGTCGTACCTTGAGAACTGCTGCGTGCCATGCACCCAGGATACGGCTTCCGCTGACATCTCCGGACCGGCGATGATCCGGCTGTGGGCGAACAGGGTTCTCCACAGGTCACCACCCGGCCTGGAGGCACGACCCACCGATCCGTGAGGCTGACCGTCATGCAGATGGTCACCGATCACGTCCGCTGGGTCGCGTCCGACGTCGCCGACGACCGGGTGCTGCTCGCCTGGGCAGCGGACCGGGCGTCGGCGGACTGCCGGCACCTCGCTCCGCTCGTCGCGATCGGCCGGCTGCCCGACGGACGGCTCGCGGTGGACGTCCTCCGCCCGGTCGGTACCCCGCTGACGACCGCGCTCGACACCCTCGGGGCCCCGACCACCGGCGTCGCGGTGACCCTGTCCCGACCGCTCCTCGAACTCGCGGTGGCCGAGCGATCGGGGGCACTCTCCCTCGGGACGGGTGGACTCGACGACGTGCTGGTCGACGACGCCGGGGCGGTCGTGCTGTGCGACCGACCACCTGGCACGGACGGGGCCCGCGGCACGGACCAGGACGGCGCACGGCTCCTGGTGCTCGCCGCCAGGGTGGTGTGGGAGCGGACCGATCCGAGCGATCCGACCCGCCCGCTCGTCGACAGCGCGATCGCGGCGGCACTCGACGGCGATGCCGAGACGGTCCGGGTGGCGCTCGCCCACGTCCGGGCGGCAGCCGCGCCGCGTCCGGTGCGGTGGGAGCCGCCGGCGCACGACCTCCTGGTCGGTGTCCCTGCGGAGCCCGCCGCGGTGGACACCGGCATCCTCGCGACCGCACGCGGCGTCGTCGTGCAGGGCGTCCCCTGGGGCGGGGGACGACGGCTGCCGTTCCGGTCGGTGCTCGTCGGCGTCGTCGTGGCCGTGGGCGTCACCGCGGCCGCGGTCTTCGCGCTCGGCTGAGGAACACGGAACGGCCCCGATCCGCTGGGGACCGGGGCCGTTCCGTGGTGCTGGTGGTGGTGGGATCAGTACCCGAGGTTCGGGCCGAAGTTGCCCTCCTCGAGACGGTTCTTCACCGCGACGAGGTAGCGCGACGCGTCGGCGCCGTCGATGATCCGGTGGTCGTACGACAGCGCGAGGTAGACGAACGAACGGATCGCGATGGCTTCCTGTCCGTCGACCTTGACGACCGCCGGACGCTTCGTGACGATGCCGGTACCGAGGATCGCCGACTGCGGCAGGAACACCACGGGGGTGTCGAACAGCGCGCCACGCGAACCGGTGTTGGTCAGCGTGAACGTGCCGCCTGCGAGCTCGTCCGGCTTGAGCTGGTTGTTGCGGGTGCGCTCGGCGAGGTCCGCGATCGACTGCGAGAACTGCGCCAGGTTCAGCGACGCAGCGTCCTTGATCACCGGGGTGAGCAGGCCCCGCTCGGTGTCCACCGCGATGGAGACGTTCTCGGTCTCCGGGTAGACGATCTCCTCGCCCTCCACGGTCGAGTTGATCTTCGGGTGGGCCTTGAGCGCCTCGGACGCAGCGAGGGCGAAGAACGGCATGAAGGAGAGCTTCGAACCGGTCTTCTCGAGGAACTCGGCCTTGTTCGCGTCGCGGAACTGGGCGACCTTCGTGACGTCCACCTCGACGACGCTGGTGAGCTGTGCGGTCGAGGTCATCGACTGCACGGCACGCTCGGCGACGACCTTGCGGAGGCGGGTCATCTTCTCGCGAGTGCCGCGGAGCGGGGAGACCTCGGCGACGAACGGACCCGACTGGGCGGCGGCCGGAGCCGAACCAGCGGCGGTGGGTGCCTTCGCGGCAGCTGCGAGGACGTCCTCCTTGCGGATGCGTCCGCCGACACCGGAGCCGGTGACGGTCGACAGGTCGACGCCCTGCTCGTTCGCGAGCTTGCGCACGAGCGGCGTGACGTAGCCGGAGGCCGAGGCGTCCTGCGTCGGGTTCGGGACCGCGGCGGTCGTCGTCGGAGCCGACGCCGCGGGAGCAGCAGCCGGGGCCGGGACGGCAGCCGGCGGCGCGGCGGCGGGCGGCGGGACCGGGGCGGCCTGGGGGACCGGGGCGGCGGCCGGCGGGGCTGCCGGGGCCTGCGGCGCAGCGGGCTGCGTCTCGCCGGCGGGGGCCGGCTCGGGCTCGGTCGGCTCCGGAGCCGGGGTCTCGGTCTCCTGCTCGGTGCTCGGGGCGGCCTCGGGCTCCTCGGCCTCGGCAGCTGCCTCGTTCGAGCTGGAGTCCGAGGACCCGCCGTCGGACGATCCGGAGCCGTCGCCGATCTTCACGAGCGCGGTGCCGACCTCGACGGTCTCGTCCTCCTGCACGAGGATCTCCTCCACGACGCCGGCGATCGGCGACGGGATCTCGGTGTCGACCTTGTCGGTCGAGACCTCGAGCAGCGGCTCGTCGACCTCGACCCGGTCACCGACGTTCTTCAGCCATCGGGTCACCGTGCCCTCGGTGACGCTCTCGCCGAGCGCCGGGAGGTTGACGGATTCGCTCATCGGGTGGACTCCTCTTCGCAGGGGTGGTTCGTGGTGGTGGTCATGGTGTTCACAGGGCGTGCAGCGGCTTGCCCGCGAGGTGCAGGAAGGCCTCGCCGAGGGCCTCGTTCTGCGTCGGGTGCGCGTGGATGAGCGGGGCGACGTCCTCCGGGTACGCCTCCCAGTTCACGGCGAGCTGGGCTTCGCCGATGAGCTCGCCGACCCGGGCGCCGATCATGCTGACGCCGACGACGGGGCCGTCGACGACACGGACGACCTTGACCGAACCGGAGGTGCCGATGATGTGGCTCTTGCCGTTGCCGGCGAGGTTGTACTCGTACGAGTCGACCTTGTCGGCCCCGTACTGCTCCTCGGCCTTGGACTGCGAGAGTCCGACGGAGGCGACCTCGGGGTCGGAGTACGTGATCTTCGGGATGTTCTTGTCCTCGATGATCACCGGGTTCAGACCGGCGATCTCCTCGGCGACGAAGATGCCCTGTTGGAAGCCGCGGTGCGCGAGCTGCAGGCCCGGGACGATGTCGCCGACGGCGTACACGTTGGGGATGTTCGTGGCGAGGCGCTCGTTCGTGGTGACGAACCCGCGGTCCATCGCCACGCCGACCTCGTCGTAGCCGACGTTCTGCGTGACGGGGCCACGGCCGACCGCGACGAGCAGCACGTCGCCGTCGAAGGTCTTGCCGTCCTCCAACGTCACGACGACGCCGTTCTCGTGCTGTTCGACGCCCTGGAAGCGCACGCCGAGCGAGAACTCGATGCCGCGCTTGCGGAACGCACGCTCGAGCTGCTTCGACATGGACTCGTCCTCGGCGGGGACGAGGTGGGGGAGTGCCTCGACGATCGTCACCTCGGCACCGAAGGACTTCCAGACGCTGGCGAACTCGACGCCGATGACGCCACCACCGAGGATGACGACCTTGTTCGGCACGTAGTCCATGCGCAGGGCGGTCTCGGAGGTGATCACGCGACCACCGATCTCGAGCCCGGGCAGCGACTTCGAGTAGGAACCCGTCGCGAGGACGATGTTCTTGCCGGTCACGGTCTGGTCGCCGACCTGCACGGTGTTCTGCGAGGTGAGCTTGCCCCAGCCCTCGACGACGGTGATCCCGCGCGCCTTGATGAGGCCCTGGAGGCCCTTGTACTTCGAGTTGATGACGCCCTGCTGGTACTCGATGACCTTCGGGACCTCGACGCCGGCGAACTCGGCGACGACGCCGTACTTCTCGGCGTCACGGGTCGCGTCGGCGACCTCGGCCGCGTGCAGCAGCGCCTTCGTCGGGATGCAGCCGCGGTGCAGGCACGTCCCCCCGAGCTTGTCTCCCTCGATGAGCGCGACGCTCATCCCGAGCTCGGCGGCCCGGAGCGCAGCGGCGTAGCCACCACTGCCGCCACCGAGGACCACGACGTCGTAAGTCTGTTCCGTCACCTGGTGCAACTCCCTCGTGCGTGTCGGGGCCGATCGGACCCCACTGGACACCGCGGCGGCGGCGTCCGACGGTCGGACCGCATGGTTCCGGTCCCGTCCCGTTGGTTCCGGCGGGGGCACGTCGAGCGCGCTGCCCCGCCGGAGTCAAACCTACTACTTGGCCTGGAGCTCTTCTGCGAGCGAGATGAGCGTGCGGACCATCACGCCCGTCGCACCCTTGCCGAGCCAGCCGTAGCCGCCGCCCTTGTTCTCGGACGGACCGGCGATGTCGAGGTGCGCCCACGGGATGCCCTCGCCGACGAAGCGCTCCAGGAACTTCCCCGCGAGCAGCATGCCGCCGGCCGGGTTGCCCACCGTGGCGTTCACCATGTCGGCGATCTCGCTGGCGAGTCGGGCGTCGAGTTCCTCGGGCAGCGGCATCGGCCAGATCGGCTCGGCGACGGACGCGGCGACGGCGCGGACCTGCGCGACGAGGTCGTCGCTGCCCATCAGCCCGGTCGTGCGGTCACCCAGTGCGACGACCTGCGCACCGGTCAGCGTGGCGACGTCGACGATCGCGTCGGGCTGCTCGAGGGACGCGGCTGCCATGCCGTCACCGAGCACGAGTCGGCCCTCGGCGTCGGTGTTCGTGACCTCGACGGTCTTCCCGTTCTTCAGGGTGAGGACGTCGCCGGGGCGCGTCGCCGAGCCGGAGGGCATGTTCTCCGCGAGGCACAGCCACGCGGTCACACGGACGTCGAGCCCGAGGCGTGCTGCGGCGACGGTGGCGGCGAGCACGGTGGCGGCGCCCGTCATGTCGGTCTTCATGCCGAGCATCGAGCCCGCCGGCTTGAGCGAGAGGCCGCCCGAGTCGAACGTGATGCCCTTGCCGACCAGGGCGAGGTGCTTCGCGGCGGACTCCGGCGCGTACCGGACCACGACGAGCCGCGGCGGACGCTCCGAGCCGCGTCCGACGCCGAGGATGCCGCCGAAGCCCTGTTCCTCGAGCGCCGTCTCGTCGAGGACCTCGACGGTGAGCGGCAGACCGTCGGCCTGCGCGAGGGCGACGTCGGCGACGTCCGTGGGTCCGAGGTCGCCGGCGGCGGTGTTGACGAGGTCGCGCACGAGCGTCGCGGCGTCGGCGACGATCGCCGGCCGGACGGCGGCGTCCGCAGCGACGTCGGAGGGTGCCAGGACCGTGATCTCCTGCTCACCGCGCGTCGGGCCGGTGGTGCCGGCGCCCTTGTGGCGGGTGAACGAGTACGCGCCCAGGGCCGCACCCTCGAGCGCGGCGTCGACGAGTTCGGCCGAGTCGGTCGGCAGCGCGAGCGCGATCGACTCGACGGTTGGCAGCTGGCGCACGGCGCTGCCCGCGGCGGAGCGGACCGCGGCGGGGTCGCCGGCGCTGCCGAGGCCGATCAGTGCGATGCCGGTCGCGGCCACACCGGTGCCCGGCAGCCGGACGAGCTGGTCCTTGGCGCCCGTGGCGCCGATCGAGGCGAGGTCGAGGTCCGCCAGTGCCTCCACCGCTCCGGCGGCACTCGCCGCGAGGGTCGCGGGGCCGCCGTCCGTTCCGGGTCGGACACCGACGACGAGGACGTCGGCGGTGACGGTGGCTGGGCTGGAAGTCGTGGTGGAGAGCGTCGGTCGGACCATGCGACCACCCTATCCAGCAGGTGTTCGCTGTCGGCGTGGTCGCTCCGCACGAGGGAGCGCGGCGCCCCGCCTAGCATGGGAACGGTGAACCACCCCGAGGAGCTCTACACCTTCGCCGAGGACGCGCCGACCGTGCCCGCGGGGCTGCACCTGGTCGCCGGTCTCACCGGATTCGCCGACGCCGGTTCGGCTGTGGCGCAGGTGACGACCGCCGTGCTCGAGGGCCTCGAGACCGAGCTCGTCGCGGAGTTCGACCCGGACGTGCTGCTCGACTGGCGTGCCCGTCGCCCGGTGATCACCTTCGAACACGACCACATCGCGGCCGTCGAGCCCCCTCGCCTGCGACTCCACCTCGTGCACGACGAGATCGGACAGCCGTTCCTGTTCCTCTCCGGGTACGAGCCGGACTTCCAGTGGAACCGCTTCGTCCGTGCCGTGACCGACCTCGCCGACGAGCTGCAGGTCGTCGACACGACGTGGGTGCAGGCGATCCCGATGCCCGTCCCGCACACGCGCCCGATCAGCCTGACCGTGTCCGGGACCCGGGCCGACCTCGTCGAGCAGATGAGCGTGTGGAAGCCCGAGACGCAGGCGCCGGCGAACGTCCTGCACCTGGTCGAGCACCGTCTCTCCGAGCTCGGTGCCCAGGTGACGGGGCTCGTGCTCCTCGTGCCGCACTACCTCTCCGACACCGAGTTCCCGGACGCCGCGGTCGCCGCCCTGTCCGGCATCTCGGCGGCCACCGGCCTGATCTTCCCCTCGGACGAACTGCGTGAGGAAGGCCGCGAGTTCCGCACGCGGGTCGACGAACAGGTGTCCGGCAACGAGGAGCTCCAGCGCCTCGTGTCGGTGCTCGAGGAACGGCACGACACGTACATGGAGGGCAACCCGATCGCCTCGCCGCTCACCGGCGTCGACGGGCAGGTCCCGACCGCGGACTCGATCGCGGCCGAGCTCGAGCGCTTCCTGGCCGGTCGTCGCCCGGACGGCGACGCGGCATCCGACTGAGCCGGGAGGCGCGGCTCGCGTCGTGCCCGCCGCGCACGTTCTCCACAGCCCGTCCTGGCGGCGGGGCCGCCCCCGGTAGCCTGGTTCGGTGAACTCCCGCCGCGCCTTCCTCGTCTGGGGCGTCGCGGTGCTCGCGTACGTGCTGGCGGTCGTGCAGCGGTCCTCGCTCGGCGTCTCCGGGGTCGACGCGCAGGACCGCTTCGCGGTCTCGGCTGCCGTGCTCTCGACGCTCGCGGTGGTGCAGATCGCCGTCTACGCGGGACTGCAGATCCCGGTGGGCATCGCGCTCGACCGGGTCGGGCCGCGCCGGCTGGTGCTGCTCGGCGCCGCGTTGCTGGTCGTCGGGCAGGCCGTCGTCGCCGTGTCGCCGACGATCGGTCCGGCGATCGCGGGGCGCGTGCTCGTCGGTGCCGGCGACGCGATGACCTTCATCTCCGTGATCCGTCTCGTGCCGATGTGGTTCAGCGGACGGATCCTGCCGCAGATCTCGCAGTGGACGGGCAACCTCGGGCAGGTCGGCCAGATCCTGTCCGCCTTCCCCTTCGCCGTGCTGCTGCACACCGCGGGGTGGTCGCCGGCGTTCGGCGTCGCCGCGGCGGCCAGCGCGGTCGGCCTCGTGCTCGCGTTCGTCTTCGTGAAGAACGGCCCGGTGCCCGTGCGGACGGACACGATCCCGCTGCCGCTCCCGCACTCCTGGCGCGGTGCCTTCCACACGTTCGGACACGCGCTCCGCCGACCGGGCACCCAGCTCGGGTTCTGGTCGCACTACGTGACGCAGTCCTCCGGCACGGTGTTCTCCTTGCTGTGGGGCGTGCCGATGCTGCGGGGCCTGGGGTACTCCCCGTCCGAGGCCGCCGGCTTCCTCACGGTGATCGTCGTCACCGGCTTCGTGGTCGGACCGGTGCTCGGCGTCCTCTGCGCCCGGTTCCCGCTCCGACGGTCGAACCTGGTGCTCGGCATCGTCGTCGCCCTCGCGGTGGTCTGGACCGCGATCCTGCTGTGGCCGGGCCACCCGCCGACCTGGCTGCTCGTCGTGCTCGTCGTCGTGATGGGCATCGGCGGCCCCGGGTCGCTCATCGGCTTCGACTTCGCACGCTCGTTCAACCCCGTCGGGTCGCTCGGGTCGGCGAACGGCGTGGTGAACGTCGGTGGGTTCCTCGCGGCCTTCGTGATGATGTTCCTGATCGGCACGATCCTGGACATCGCGGCGCGGGCGTCGGGGGAGACGGTGTTCGCCTGGACGAACTTCCGGCTGGCCCTCACCGTGCAGTACGTGGTGGTCGGCATCGGCGTCGTCATGCTCCTGCACGCCCGACGGCGGACACGCCGGGAACTCCACGCACAGGACGGAATACGGGTGGGGCCGCTGTGGGTTGCACTCGTTGCGCGCCTGCGGAAGCGGAGCGTGCAATAATGAACGCGGACCCGTTCGGGCCTCCTGTGTCTCGGAGCACTCCAGTGCGCCGCAGAAACCGGGGGACTTGACATGGGTCCTAGTGCTGCCCGGAACGGTAGGACCTGACGACGTGTGAGACCACGGCGCAGGCCCTGGGCGGCGAGGGAGGCCACGACCCCACGAACGTGGCACGACGAGAGAGGTGATCGCATGGCTGCCCGGAGCACGACGATCGATCCCACGAAGGACACCGAGCCCGAGGGCACCGCAGCGGAGAGCGCTGCGGAGGCCGAGGGGACGGCCGCGCCGAAGAAGCGCGCCACCAAGACCACCGCGAAGAAGGCCGCCCCGAAGAAGGCGGCCCCGAAGGCGAAGAAGCAGGCCGACGACGAGGACCTCGACGAGGAGACCCCGGTCGCCGAGGCTGACGTCGACCCCACCGACGACACCGAGACCGACGAGAAGGACACCAAGCCGGACGCGGCCGCAGCGGTCGCCGCCGGAGCGCTCGTCATCTCCCAGTCCGACGACGACGAGGCGCCGGTCTACTCGACGACCATCACGGGTGCCACGGCCGACCCCGTCAAGGACTACCTGAAGCAGATCGGCAAGGTCGCCCTCCTCAACGCCGAACAGGAGGTCGAGCTCGCGATGCGCATCGAGGCCGGCCTGTTCGCCGAGGACAAGCTGCAGCACTCGACCGGTCTCTCCAAGCCCGAGGAGCGCGAACTCCGCTGGGTCGCCCGTGACGGTCAGCGTGCCAAGTCGCACCTGCTCGGCGCGAACCTCCGCCTGGTCGTCTCGCTCGCGAAGCGCTACACCGGCCGCGGCATGCAGTTCCTGGACCTCATCCAGGAGGGCAACCTGGGCCTGATCCGTGCGGTCGAGAAGTTCGACTACACCAAGGGCTTCAAGTTCTCGACGTACGCCACCTGGTGGATCCGTCAGGCGATCACCCGTGCCATGGCCGACCAGGCACGCACGATCCGCATCCCGGTCCACATGGTCGAGGTCATCAACAAGCTGGCCCGCGTCCAGCGCCAGATGCTGCAGGACCTCGGTCGCGAACCCACTCCGGAGGAGCTCGCCCGCGAGCTCGACATGACCCCGGAGAAGGTCGTCGAGGTGCAGAAGTACGGCCGGGAGCCCATCTCGCTCCACACCCCGCTGGGTGAGGACGGCGACTCGGAGTTCGGCGACCTGATCGAGGACACCGAAGCGGTCGTGCCGGCCGACGCCGTCGGGTTCACGATGCTGCAGAAGCAGCTCGAGAGCCTGCTCGACTCCCTGTCCGAGCGCGAGGCGGGCGTCATCCGCATGCGCTTCGGCCTCGGTGACGGTCAGCCGAAGACCCTCGACCAGATCGGTGACACGTTCGGCGTGACGCGTGAGCGCATCCGCCAGATCGAGTCCAAGACGATGGCGAAGCTCCGCCACCCGTCGCGGTCGCAGTCGCTGCGCGACTACCTCGAGTAGGCCGATGCGGTTCTTCATCCCGATCCTCATCGGGCGGATCCTCCGCGCCCTCGCCAGAGCGCGGGGCGGGGGATCCGCCTACCCCGGGTACATCGTGCTCAAGCTGGTGCCGAACTTCCTCCAGCACGTGACGCGGCAGTTCCCGAACGGCGTCGTCTTCGTGCTCGGCTCGAACGGCAAGTCGACGACGACGCACATGATCTCGGACATCGTCCGGGCGCACGGGCTCCGTGTCTTCACGAACCCGTCCGGCGCGAACCTGCCGCAGGGCATCGCGTCGGCGCTCCTGTCCGAGGTGTCGCTGACCGGTCGCCTCAAGGCCGACATCGGCATCCTCGAGGTCGACGAGGCCTTCGCGGTCGAACTCGCCGGCATCCTGTCGCCGTCGACGGTGACGATGCTCAACGTGCAGGTCGACCAGCTGTACCGGTTCTTCGAGACCGAGCGCGTCGCGACGATGATGCTCGACACCGCGGCGCTGTCGACGGCGAACGTCATCACCAACCGTGATGACCAGTTCCTCGACGCCTACGTCGGCTCGGACGGTCAGCGGGTGCTCCGCTTCGGCGCGAGCGCCGAGGTCGTCGCCGCTGCGCCGAACGGTCTGCAGAACGCCGACGACTTCGACCGGCAGGACGCCGTGCCGAACGTCGCAGACGCCGAGGTCGTGGTGAACACCGGCGACGGGGCGACCATCCGCTTCGACGGCGCCGACATCCCGGTCCGTCTGCCCGCCCGCGGGCTGCACTACGCGGTCGACGCGGCGGCGGCCACCGCGACGGCGAGTGCCGCGCTCGGCGCGCAGTTCCGCCCCGACGCCGTGACGAAGGCCTTCGGGACGATGAAGCCGGCGTACGGCCGCGGTGAGCGCCTGCCCATCGCGGGGGAGTCCGCCGAGTTCACGATGTTCAAGAACGCCGCGAGCCTCCAGCTCAACCTCGACGCGCTGCCGGAGCACCCCGAACAGGTGCTGATGGCCATCGACGAGGGCACGCCGGACATCTCGTGGATCTACGACATCGACTTCTCGAAGCTCGACCACGTGGACGTCGTCTCCGGCGACAAGGCGTGGCAGATCGCGATCGCGCTCGAGCACGCCGGTGTCCGCATCGGCCGCGTCGAGCCCGACGTCGAGGCAGCCATCGCCCTCATGCAGGGCCTCGGTGCCACCTCGACCGGGACGAAGAACTTCATCGTCAACTACGAGATCATGATGATCGCCCGCAAGGCCCTCGGCCACCCGGACATGGAGAAGACCGCATGACGGCCGAACGGCTGACCATCCTGCACGTCTACCCCCGGCAGATGGGTGTGTCGGGCGACCGCGGGAACGTCGCGGCGCTCGCGCGCCGCGCGGCCGCCGCGGACATCGACACCGAGGTGCTCGAGTACGCCCCGGGTGACGCACTGCCCACCGCGGCGGACGTCGTCGTGATCGGCAACGGCCCGCTCAGCGCCATGCGGTCCCTCGGCGACGACGTCACCCGGATCGGTGCGCCGTTGCGCGAGTTCGCCGCTGCCGGTGTCCCCGTCGTCGCGGTCGGTGGCGGGTTCGACCTCGCCACGAACGAGGTCGTCCCCACCGACGGCGCCGTCGTCCGGGGCTTCGGGGTGTTCGACGCCCGGGCCGTCCGCGGCGCCGAGCGTCGGGTGAACTACTTCGTGCTCGACACGAGGTACCCCCTGCTGCCGGGTGCGTCCACGCGCCTCGCGGGCTTCGAGGACCACGCCACGACGATCGAACTCGGCGACGGTGTCCAGCCGTTCGCCGACGTCGTCTCGGGCGGCGGCAACCAGGCCGGTGCGCCCGTCGAGGGTGCGATCGTCGGCACCTCGTTCGGCACGCACACCCAGGGGCCGATCCTGCCGCTGAACCCGCAACTGACCGACGGCGTCCTCGCCGCCGCGACCGCGCGCCTCGGCCGCGAGTACGCGCCGGACCCGGAGCGCACGGCGACGATCGACCGGTACGCGCGCGAAGCGCGCGCCACGGTCGACCGCTACGTCGACAAGGCGTTCAAGCGGATCGCCTGAAGCGACGCCCGAGAACGCGACCAACGAACAGACGGGAGGCGCGGTGCCAGCTGGCACCGCGCCTCCTGTCCGTTCTGGGTGACGACTCGGTCGTCTACTTCGACTCGTAGAGTCGGCTGCTCTCGTCGTGCCACTCGATGGCGGTCGCCGCGAGCTTGTCCTTGAACTCGGCGCCGTGGTGGGCGCAGAAGAACAGTTCGCCGCTGGCCATGGTCGCTCGGATGTACGCCTGCGCGCCGCAGCTGTCGCAACGGTCGGCAGCGGTGAGCTGGTGGCTGCTGACTTCGTCGATGGAGAGGTCCTGCACGGTCTGGGTCATTGCTGTGCTCCTCACGGATCGCAGGGGGTGCGGGTTGGTCCACCTATTTCAACACGTGATGCCTGAGAGTCGTGCATTGTGCAGCCCCCATTTCGCTCAGCGCGGATCGACTGTCCCCAGTCCGAGTGTCCGCGCAGCAGTGTCGGTGCGCGTCGCTAGCATCGGAAGGTGAGCTCCGACTACTCCGCACGCCATCTCTCCGTCCTCGAAGGGCTCGAGGCGGTCCGGAAGCGCCCGGGCATGTACATCGGGTCGACCGATTCCCGCGGCCTCATGCACTGCCTGTGGGAGATCATCGACAACTCCGTCGACGAAGCCCTCGCCGGACACGGTGACGAGATCGGCGTGGTCCTGCACGAGGACGGCTCGGTCGAGGTCCGCGACACCGCCCGTGGCATCCCCGTCGACGTCGAGCCGAAGACGGGGTTGACCGGGGTCGAGGTCGTGTTCACGAAGCTGCACGCCGGCGGCAAGTTCGGCTCCGGGTCGTACGCCGCGTCCGGTGGTCTCCACGGCGTCGGCGCCTCGGTCGTGAACGCACTGTCGGAGCGCCTCGACGTCGAGGTCGACCGCGGTGGCAAGACCTACGCGATGTCGTTCCACCGCGGGGAGCCCGGCACGTTCGACGACTCGAAGGGCATCGGGCCGGACGCACCCTTCTCGCCGTTCACCTCGGGCAGCGAGCTCCGTGTCGTCGGCAAGGTGAAGAAGGGCGTCACCGGTTCGCGGATCCGCTACTGGGCGGACCGTCAGATCTTCACGGCCGACGCGAAGTTCAGCACGAGCGACCTCGTGAGCCGCGCGCGCCAGACGGCGTTCCTCGTCCCCGGACTCGGCATCACCATCACCGACTCCCGGCCCGCCTCGATCGAGGCAGCGGCCGCCCGTGCGGAAGCGACGGGCACCACGGTCGAGACCGGTCCGGTCGTCGAGCGCTTCCGGTACGAGGGCGGCATCGGTGAGTTCGTCGAGCACCTCGCCGTCGACTCCGCCGTCACCGACGTGTGGCGCATCCAGGGCACGGGCACGTTCACCGAGACCGTGCCGATGCTCGACGACAAGGGGCACATGGTGTCCACCTCGGTGTCCCGCGAGTGCGAGGTCGACCTGGCCCTCCGGTGGGGCAGCGGGTACGAGACGGTGTTCCGCAGCTTCGTCAACATCATCGCGACGCCGAAGGGCGGGACGCACCAGGCCGGCTTCGAGTCCGGCGTGGTCAAGGCCGTGCGCGCCCAGGTCGAGGCGAACGCCCGCAAGCTCAAGGTCGGGCAGGACAAGCTCGAGAAGGACGACGTGCTCGCCGGCATGACCGCTGTGCTCACCGTCCGCCTGCCCGAGCCGCAGTTCGAAGGGCAGACGAAGGAGGTCCTCGGTACGCCGGCCGTCCGCAAGATCGTCGACCAGGTGGTGTCGAAGCGGCTGACCGAGATCCTCACGTCGACGCAGCGCACCGAGAAGGCCCAGGCGGCGACGCTGCTCGAGAAGGTCGTCGCCGAGATGAAGACCCGCATCTCGGCGCGGGCGCACAAGGAGACCCAGCGCCGCAAGAACGCGCTCGAGAACTCCTCGTTGCCGACGAAGCTCGCCGACTGCCGTTCGCAGGACACCGAGGGCACCGAGCTCTTCATCGTCGAGGGCGACTCCGCGCTCGGCACCGCCAAGCTCGCCCGCAACAGCGAGTACCAGGCCCTGCTGCCGATCCGGGGCAAGATCCTCAACGTGCAGAAAGCGTCGGTGTCGGACATGCTCTCGAACGCCGAGTGCGCCTCGATCATCCAGGTGATCGGTGCCGGTTCCGGCCGGACGTTCGAGATCGACCAGGCGCGCTACGGCAAGGTCATCATCATGTCCGACGCCGACGTCGACGGCGCCCACATCCGGACCCTCCTGCTCACGCTGTTCTTCCGGTACATGCGGCCGATGATCGAACAGGGCCGGGTGTTCGCCGCCGTGCCCCCGCTGCACCGGGTCGTCGTGGTGAACCGCGGCAAGGCCAACGACACGCTGTACACGTACTCCGAGCAGGAACTGCAGGCGGTCCTGAAGAAGCTCGAGAAGCAGGGCAAGAAGTACCAGGAGCCGATCCAGCGGTACAAGGGCCTCGGGGAGATGGACGCGGACCAGCTGGCCGAGACCACGATGGACCGCACGCACCGGACCCTTCGCCGGGTGAACATCACGGATGCCGAGGGTGCTGCGAAGGTCTTCGAGCTGCTGATGGGCAACGACGTGGCCCCGCGCAAGGAGTTCATCCTCGCCGGCGAGGGCCTCGACCGCGACCGCATCGACGCGTAACCGCGCCGCGCGGCCCGGGCGGCGGGCGGCGGGAGGTCTGGCGCGAGACTCGTGCTGCGCGACCGTTCTCGGGCCGATCGCCGCGAGAACGGTCGCCCAGCGCGAGACTCGGCCAGCCCGTCGCCGCGACGTGTCCGCGAGAGCGACATCGTTGCGCAAGGGTCCGCCGTCCGAACCGCCAAAGCGACAGTGTCCCGCCGAGGTTCGGCGGCAGTCTGTCGCTTTCGCGGAGGCCCGGCCCGCGCGAGACTCGGGCTGCGCGACCGATCTCGTGCTGATCGCCGCGAGAAGTGTCGCCCAGCGCGAGTCTCGGCCAGCCCGACGCCGCGACGTGTCCGCGGGAGCGACGTCGTTGCGCCCGGGTCCGCCGTCCGACCCGCCAAAGCGACAGTGTCCCGCCGAGGTTCGGCGGCAGTCTGTCGCTTTCGCGGAGGCCCGGCCCGCGCGAGACTCGGGCTGCGCGACCGATCTCGGGCCGATCGCCGCGAGAACGGTCGCCCAGCGCGAGACTCGGCGCGGCGCAGCGCCGCAGCGCGCGCCCGCGCCTACGCCTCGCCCGCGGTCCCGTCGAGCGCCGCGGCACTCCCGCCGATCGTGCCGATCAGCGCGTCGAGCGGCGCGCCCGACCCGTCCCGCTTCGACAGCCAGTCCGGCAGCGTCCGGGCAGCGCCGTCCGACCCCACCGCGTGCGGCGGAGCGATGCCCGCCCACGCCACGGTGAGGCCGTCCTCGCCCTTCAGGAACGCGTGCGCACGGACACCCTGGGTTGCTCGGCCCTTCGCGGGGAACTCCGAGAACGCGGAGACCTTCGCGCGGCCGGAGTCCGTGCCGGGCAGCGCCGTGGACGACGTCGACACGGTGGCGACCACGGCGTCGTCGGAGCGCGGGACGGAACCGAACCAGATGACGGACGCCCCGGCAGCCAGTGCGACGCCGGCGACACCGCCCGCGGGCAGACCCTGGGGACGGACCGCGGCGGCACCGAACCGGAGCAGTTGCGCGTTGGAGGTGATGAACACGAGGTCGTCGGACTCCGGCGCCTGCGCGGCACCGACGACGGAGTCGCCCGGCTTCAGGCCGATCGCGACGACCTCGTCCTTGTCGGGCCAGGCACCGGCCGTGACACGCTTGACGATGCCCTGCGCGGTGCCGATGGCGAGTGAGTCCGGCGCGTCCGGTGAGAGGTCGATGAGCGCGACGACGGTCTCGGTGCGGGCGATGCCGAGGTACTCCGCGACACGCACACCGGCGTCGAGCCGCACCGAGGCGGGTGGGACGGCGGGCACGTCGACGGGGGAGAACCGGAGCATCCGCCCCGTCGTCGTGAGCGCACCGACCTGCCCGCGCACGGTCGACAGGACGGTCGAGCGGACAGCGTCGTGCTTCGACCGCTTCGGCACCCGGACGATGCCCAGGTCGGTGTCGGGGATGTCGACCCGTACGAGGCGCCCGGTCGTCGACAGCAGCACGCGGCACGGGGCGTCGGCGATCTGCAGGGACTCGGGGTCCACCGCTGCCTTCCTGCCCCCGCGGACCGGTGCGTCCGCCTCGGTCAGCAGCGTGCGACGCGGCGTCGCGAACTTGTCCGAGACCTCGGTCAGCTCGAGCGCGACCTGGGCGCGGAGCCGCTCGTCGGACGCGAGGAGCTCCTCGAGCGCCGCGATCTCGGTGAGCAACTGGTCGCGCTCACCCTCGAGTTCGAGGCGCGAGAACTTCGTCAGCCGCCGGAGTCGGAGTTCGAGGATGTACTCGGCCTGCACCTCGGACAGGTCGAACACCGTCTGCAGGCGGGAGCGCGCTGCCTCGGAGTCGTCCGACGACCGGATGACCTCGATGACCTCGTCGATGTCGAGGATCGCGATGAGCAGCCCCTCGACCAGGTGCAGCCGCTCCTTCTTGCGCGCGAGGCGGTACTGCGACCGACGCGTGACGACGGACAGGCGGTGCTGCACGTAGACGTCGAGGAGCTCGCGGAGTCCGAGGGTACGGGGCGATCCGCCGACGAGGGCGACGTTGTTGATGCCGAAGCCGTCCTCGAGCGGGGTGTGCTTGTACAGCTGCTCGAGCACGGCGGCCGGGTTGAAGCCGCTCTTGATGCCGATGACCAGCCGGAGCCCGTGGTTGCGGTCGGTGAGGTCGTTCACGTCCGAGATGCCGACGAGCTTCTTGGACTGGACGCCGTCCTTGATCTTCTCGATCACGCGCTCGGGGCCGACCAGGTACGGCAGCTCGGTGACGACGAGCCCTGCCTTGCGCGGGGTGAGGTTCTCGACGGAGACCTTCGCCCGGGTCCGGAACGAGCCGCGGCCGCTGGCGTAGGCGTCCCGCACGCCGGACAGTCCGACGATCGTGCCGCCGGAGGGCAGGTCGGGACCCGGGACGAACTCCATGAGCTCTTCGAGGCTGGCCTGCGGGTTCATGAGCAGGTGCTTCGCGGCCTCGACCACTTCGCCGAGGTTGTGCGGCGCCATGTTCGTCGCCATGCCGACCGCGATGCCCGAGGCGCCGTTGACCAGCAGGTTCGGGAACGCCGCGGGCAGCACGCCGGGCTGCATGATCTGGTTGTCGTAGTTCGGGACGAAGTCGACGACGTCCTCGCCGAGGCCCTCCGTCATGGCCATGGACGGCTCGGCCAGTCGGGCTTCGGTGTACCGGGCAGCGGCCGGACCGTCGTCGAGCGAGCCGAAGTTGCCGTGCCCGTCGACCAGCGGAACACGCATCGTGAACGACTGCGCCATGCGGACGAGGGCGTCGTAGATCGCGCCGTCGCCGTGCGGGTGCAGCTTGCCCATCACCTCGCCGGTGACGCGAGCGCTCTTCACGTGCCCGCGGTCGGGCCGCAGGCCCATCTCGGACATCTGGTAGAGGATGCGCCGCTGGACGGGCTTCAGGCCGTCGCGTGCGTCGGGGAGTGCCCGTGAGTAGATGACGGAGTACGCGTACTCGAGGAAGGAGCCCTGCATCTCCTCGGAGACGTCGACGTCCTCGATGCGTTCACCGTCGGGCAGGCCGACTGCTTCCGTGCGTGCCATGGCACCCTTCTGCGAGACTGGGGGAGATGGGAACAAGCGTACCGACGGCCCCCGACGCCACCGCCAACCTCGCCGACGTCTTCCCGAGTTGCCTCGTCGCGCTCGGCGCTGCGGACGACGCGTGGTTGCGCACCACCGGCCTGGAGGCACGGATCACCCTCCGTCCCGCCCGTTCCGCGATCGTCGTGCTGGTCGACGGCCTGGGGGCCGGCGCGCTGGGGGCCCGTGCGGGCCACGCGCGGTGGCTCGCCGCCGGCAAGCGGAAGCTGCGCAGCGGCTTCCCCACGACGACGGCAGCGGCGCTCAGCACCCTCACCACCGGACGGTCGCCCGGCGAGCACGGGGTGGTCGGGTACAGCGGCTGGAACCCGGCCACGGGCGCGGTCATGAACCTGCTGAGCGGCTGGGACGACGAGGTGCCGGCCGACTGGTTCCTCGCCCGGACCCTGTTCTCCGAGGCGCCCGAGCTCGGTGTCGACCCCGTGGTGGTCGGTCCGGCCCGGTACCGCTCGTCGGGGATGACGGCGAACGTGCTCGGCGGCGCCCGGTACGTCCCCGCCGACTCCATCCCGCAGCGAGTCGATGCCGCCCTCGCCGAGACGGTGTCGGGTCGGTCGCTCGTGTACCTCTACGTCCCGGAGCTCGACTCGATCGGGCACAAGAACGGGTGGCAGTCCGATCGGTGGACCGGCGCCCTCGAACTCCTCGACGGCGAACTCGCACGGCTCGACCGTGCGGCCGCGAGCGACGTCGGGATAGTCGTGACGGCGGACCACGGGGTGCTCGACGTCCCCGACCACGCCAACATCGCGATCGACCCGCTCCTGCTGACGGACGTGATCGGGGTCGCCGGGGACCCGCGCTGCCGGCAGCTCACCGTCGCACCGGGAACCGACGTCCGCTCCCTCGTCGGGGCGTTCCGTGCGCGCTACGGCAAGAAGGCGTACGTCGCCAGCCGTGACGAGGCGATCGCGGCGGGGTGGTTCGGCGCGGTGTCGGACGCCGTGGTCGACCGGATCGGTGACGTCATCGTCGTTGCCCGCGGCTCGTGGGCGTTCAACGACGACCGCGGCCTGCGCGACGGCGAGGTGCCGAAGCGGATGATCGGCCAGCACGGCGCCATGACGGACGAGGAGACGATGGTGCCACTGCGGCTCGCCGGAGCGTTCGCGCAGTAGCCCACCCGGCCGCCACGGATCAGGCGGGGTCCTCGTCCGGCCGCGTGCCGAAGACGATCTCGTCCCAGCTCGGCATCGACCGGCGGTTGCGCTTCTTGCGCTCCTGTCGGCCGTTCTCGGGCTCCGGGGCGGAAGCGGGCCGCGCGTCCTGCGGCTCGGCGGTCGACGAGTCGTCCTCGAAGCCCTGGAGCGGGATGTCCACGACGCTGATCGAGGTCCCGCGCGGCGCGTCCTGCTGCTCGCCGAAGGCCGCGGACTCGCGCTCACCGCGTCGGCGGCGCAGGGCCTCGAGCAGGTCGGCGGTCTCGTTGCCCGGGGCGCGCTCCTCGACGGCCGCACCGATGCGGGGGAGCGGTGCACGGAGCGGACGCTCCTGCACGTCGGGGTTGGTGACGTCCTCGTCCGGCTCGTCGACGCGGAACGCACCGGAGTCGAAGCGGGTGCCGTCGGTGTCGTGGTGGTCGGTCTCGACCGCGCGGAGGCGGGGCGCGATGCCCTCGTCGTCGGTGTGCGACAGGCGGTGCGCATCGCCGTTGTCCGGCGTGAGGGTCGCCGTCTTCGGGTCGAAGCGCCACTGCGCGTCGTGCTCGACCTCGGCTGCGGTGTAGTGCACGCGCACCTGCCAGCCGCTCTCGACGTGCTTCCACGAGGCCCAGCTGACCGCGGTGGCCTCGCCGGCCTCGAGCTTGGCGGTGATCGCCTCGCCGAAGGTGTCCGGAGCCTCGTCGTCGACCGGGGTGACGGCGACCCGGTGCGCGGCGTCGAGGATGAACGCACGCTCGGCGAGCACGGGGCCTTCGAAGCGACGGACGTACTCGACGTCGACGTCGAGCGCCGCGGCGACCTCCGCGGCGTCGGCACCACCGCGGATGCGGGCCTGGACGTCCTTCGGGGACACGCGCTTCTGCGGACCGGAGTCGGGGTTCGCCTGCCGCACCTGGCCCGGCAGCGACGAGGTCACGGGCAGCCGGAACTCGGTGCCGCCGTCGGTCGCGAGCAGGAGTGCCCCGGACTCCACTCCGATGACTCTCACGTCTTGCATGGTTCCGCCTTCCGAGCGTCGCGTACGGTCGTGCGTCGTACCCCAGGAGTATGCAGCCGTGGACACCCGTTCCCGCGGAGGCGCACGGGCGTGCCGCGGACTCCCGTGACGCGTTTCCGGACGCCGGGAATAGCTGCGCACGACGACGGGTTGCAGCGCCAGAACGACCCGCCGGAGGCTTCGGTTTGCGCTCTGGCGAGACGTGGTGCAAACTGTCGCCGCCGATCACCGGCGACGACCTCTCGATACGAGAAATGGATGGGCATGGCCACCGATTACGACGCCCCCCGGAAGACCGACGACAACTCCGACTCGGAGTCGATCGAGGCCCTCAAGGAGCGCGTTCCCGACAAGATGTCGGGGGTCGTCGACGATGATTCCGACAACCCCGGCAGCTTCGAGCTCGCCGGACAGGACCTCAGCGACGTCGACCTCGACGTCGTCGTGCTCCCGCCCCAGGTCGACGAGTTCACCTGCGTCGAGTGCTTCCTGGTGAAGCACCGCTCGCAGCTCGACCACGAGTCGAAGCTCGGCCCGGTCTGCGCGGAGTGCGCGGCGCTCTAGGGGCAGTACACACGGGAACGTACGAACACGAACGGCCCGTCACCGCGAGGTGACGGGCCGTTCTGCGTGTCCGGGTCCGATGTCGGACGACCGCGAGATCGTTCCTTCCCAGGACGCCCGCGATGGAAGGCGGAACCGGGCACACCTGGTCGGGTGTTCCCGCTAGGGACGCCCGCTTCGACCAGGTAAACCCGTTCTCGCCGCCCCACGAGACGGCGTGCCAACGCACGCACGGTGCGACGGAACGCGCGGGGCGGGGCCGCGCCGCGCCTCCAGGCCGACAGCCGCGAGGCGGGGACCGACGCGACCCGGGCTCAGGAACGCAGCGCGGCGACCACCGCTGCCGGGTCGCGCACGCTGACCAGCCAGTACGGCGTCGGGTCCGCGTCGTCCGCGACCTCCACGCGCACGACCCCGCGCACGTACCCCCGGAAGAGCGTCCACGCGCGGGCGTCGAGCTTCGGTCCGCGCTGGGTGGTGGCCTCGGCGCCGTCGAACGCCTCCGCCGAACCGACGAGCGACCGGGGGAGGTGGGCCTTGCCGGCGCGGAACTCGGTGTCCGTGACCTCGATCGTCGGGGCGAGCGCCCAGAGCAGGACGAGCACGCCGAGCTCCATGCCGATCGCGACCAGCACGCCGGCGAGCACGCTGATCGGCAGGAACACGAGGAGGCTGGCGGGGATGACGAGCGCCGTCGCCAGGTAGAGGACGGGCGGAGCCCACAGTCGTTCGCGGTACAGGGTCACGACACCATTCGACCACGACTCCGGTCAGGTCACGGAACGGTCACGGTCTGCACTACCCTCGACACGTGACCGAACCAGTCGACGTGCTCTGGACCGGGGAGAACGCTCCCGGATACGCCCACCCCGGTGACGCCGGTGCCGACCTCGTCTCGACGGAGGCATTCGTGCTGCAGCCGGGCGAGCGTCGTCTCGTGGGCACCGGACTCCGGATCGCGCTGCCCGACGGGTACGCGGCGTTCGTGGTCCCGCGCAGTGGCCTCGCCGCGAAGCACGGCATCACGATCGTGAACGCGCCGGGCACGGTGGACGCCGGGTACCGGGGCGAGATCAAGGTCGCACTGCTCAACACCGACCAGTCCGCGGCGCACGAGGTGCACGTCGGCGACCGCATCGCCCAGATGATCGTGATGCCGGTCCCGCGCGTGTCGTTCACCCGCGTCGACGAGCTCCCCGACAGCGTCCGGGGCCAGGGTGGCTTCGGGTCGTCGGGCTACGGTGACCGGAGCGGCGCCGTCAGCGGCACCGCCGACAACGCTCAGGAAGGAACGCGCGCATGAAGTTCGGTCGACGCAAGCGTGACGAGGTCGAGGTGGCCGAGGCCGTCGCCGACGAGGTCGAGATCGCGGACACGACGCCGGAGGTCGACATCGCGACCGACGCCGACGCCGACCTCGACGAGGTGGACGCCGTGGCGCCGACCGACAAGTCCGCGCCGGACGACCGCGCCGACAGCGGGCCGCACGACGAGACCGAGGCGAACCTGGTCCGCCCGTACGTCGACCTCGGTGGCGTGAAGGTCCTGCCACGAGAGGGCCTGCACCTGCGGCTCGAGGTCGAGGAGGGCTCGCAGCGCGTCGTCGCGGTCGGGCTCGACTACGACGAGTCGACGCTGCAGGTCCAGCCGTTCGCGGCTCCGCGTTCGACCGGGCTCTGGCACGAGATCCGCGCGCAGATCGCCGAGCAGATCGAGCGGCAGGGCGGCGTCGTGACCGAGGTCGACGGCCCGTTCGGCCCGGAGCTCCGTGCACAGGTGCCGGTCGTCACCGACGGCTCCGGCGTGACCGACGGCGCCCGCCCCGCACGCTTCATCGGCGTCGACGGCCCGCGCTGGTTCCTGCGCGGCGTGATCGCCGGCAAGGCCGCCGAGTCCCCGGACGACGCCGCCGAGATCGAGGACCTGTTCCGCAGCGTCGTCGTGGTCCGCGGGAACACGCCGATGCCGCCGCGCGACCTGATCCCGCTGCACATGCCGAAGTCGACGCAGTCGGCCATCTGAGCCTGGAGGCACGGTGCCGGACAACGACGACACCTCCCGTCCCGAGACGGGCGCGTCCGACGCGCTGCCGTCGTTCAACGAGCAGTTCCGCGCGGCCGTCGCCAACACCGGGCTCGGCAAGGTCGCCCCGGGCGAGGCGCCCTCCGGGCACGCGCTCGTCGCGGCGATCGGCGGGGTCCGCGGGCTCGCCGAGTCGGTCCTGCCCGGGCTCGCGTTCCTCGTCGTCTACGCGATCACGAAGGAGCTCGTCCCGAGCGTCCTGATCCCCGTCGCGATCGGCGTCGTGTTCGTCGTGCTCCGGCTGCTGCAGCGACAGTCGCTCGTGATGTCCCTGGCCGGGATCCTCGGCGTGGCGATCTCGGCGGGCCTCGCGCTCATCACCGGGCGCGCGGAGAGCAACTTCATCCCCGGCATCGTCATCAACGCGGTCTGGCTCGTCGGGCTCCTCGTGACGCTCGCGATCCGGCAGCCGCTCATCGGGCTGGTCGTCGGGTTCCTCCTGCCGCCGAACGAGGACGGCAGCCACCAGGACTGGCGTGCGGACCCGGCCAAGCGCCGCGTGCTCACGGTGGCGACCTGGCTGTGGGTCGGGCTCTTCGCGATCCGGCTCGTCATCGAGGTGCCGCTGTACCTGACCGCCCAGGTCGAACTGCTCGCGGGCATCAAGCTCATCACCGGCGTCCCGCTGTACGCGGCGCTGCTCTGGGTGACCTGGTTGCTCGTCCGCACGGTGTTCAAGCGCGAGGGCGACACCGCCACGGTGTAGAGTTGTCTCGACATCGAGACACTTCTCCTCGGCCCTCCCAGGGCTGCGGGGTTTAGGTTTGCCTTGCTGGTGGGACGCCGTGCGCCCCGCTTGGATGGGGGCACACCGATCAACAGGGAGGCGGCACAGTGGCTGCAGTCAACAGCTTCGGCTCGAAGGACACACTGTCGGTTGGGGGTGTCGACTACGCGATCCACCGGATCGACACGGTGCCCGGGCACGAGAAGCTCCCGTACAGCCTGAAGGTGCTGCTCGAGAACCTCCTCCGCACGGAGGACGGCAAGAACGTCACCGAGGGGCAGATCCGCGCCCTCGGGTCGTGGCAGCCCGACGCCGAGCCGGACACCGAGATCCAGTTCTCGCCGGCGCGCGTCGTCATGCAGGACTTCACCGGCGTGCCGTGCATCGTCGACCTCGCCACCATGCGCGAGGCGATGGCCGACATCGGCGGCGACCCGAACAAGATCAACCCGCTGTCGCCGGCCGAGATGGTCATCGACCACTCCGTCATCGCCGACCTCTTCGGACGCGAGGACGCCCTCCAGCGCAACACCGACCTCGAGTACGAGCGGAACGGGGAGCGCTACCAGTTCCTCCGCTGGGGCCAGACCGCGTTCGAGGACTTCAAGGTCGTCCCGCCGGGAACCGGCATCGTGCACCAGGTCAACATCGAGTACCTGGCGAAGGTCACCTACACGCGTGACTTCGACGGCGAGACCTACGCCTACCCGGACACCCTCGTCGGCACCGACTCCCACACCACGATGGTGAACGGCCTCGGCGTGCTCGGCTGGGGCGTCGGCGGCATCGAGGCCGAGGCAGCGATGCTCGGCCAGCCGGTGTCGATGCTCATCCCGAAGGTCGTCGGCTTCAAGCTCTCCGGGTCGATCCCGGCCGGTGTGACCGCGACCGACGTGGTGCTCACCATCACGCAGGAGCTCCGCAAGCACGGCGTCGTCGGCAAGTTCGTCGAGTTCTACGGCGAGGGCGTCGGCGAGGTCCCGCTCGCGAACCGCGCCACCATCGGCAACATGTCGCCGGAGTTCGGCTCCACCGCGGCGATGTTCCCGGTCGACGACGTCACGCTCGACTACCTCCGTCTGACCGGTCGCGACGACGCGCAGATCGCACTGGTCGAGGCGTACGCCAAGACCCAGGGGCTCTGGCACGACCCGTCGGTCGAGCCGAACTACTCCGAGTACATGGAGCTCGACCTCTCCACGGTCGTCCCCTCGATCTCCGGCCCGAAGCGTCCCCAGGACCGCATCGAGCTGTCGAAGGCGAAGACCCAGTTCGAGGTCGACCTCAGCAACTACACGTCGCCCAGCGAGCAGACCGACCTCGACGACGCGGTGGAGGAGACCTTCCCGGCCTCCGACCCGATCGCCGCCGGGTCGACGAACGAGGACACCACGACGCACGAGCACGTGTACGTGTCCAGCGCGCCGTCGACCGCCTCGCAGCCGACCAAGGTCGCGATGGACGGTGCGGACCCGTTCACGATCGACCACGGCGCCGTCGCGATCGCCGCCATCACGTCGTGCACGAACACGTCGAACCCCTCGGTCATGATGGCCGCCGGCATCCTCGCCCGGAACGCCGCGAAGAAGGGCCTCAAGGCCAAGCCGTGGGTCAAGACCACCCTCGCGCCCGGCTCGAAGGTCGTCACCGACTACTACGAGAAGGCCGGTCTGACGACCTACCTCGAGGAGCTCGGCTTCTACACGGTCGGCTACGGCTGCACCACCTGCATCGGCAACTCGGGCCCGCTGCCCGAGGAGATCTCGCAGGCCGTGCAGGACAACGACCTCGCCGTCACCGCGGTGCTCTCCGGCAACCGCAACTTCGAGGGCCGCATCAACCCCGACGTGAAGATGAACTACCTGGCGTCCCCGCCGCTGGTCATCGCGTACGCCCTCGCCGGGTCGATGCACTTCGACTTCGACAAGGACGCCCTCGGCACCGACCAGGACGGCAACGACGTCTTCCTGCAGGACATCTGGCCCGACGCGGTCGAGGTCCAGCAGGTCATCGACGCCTCGATCGACACCGAGATGTTCACCCACGAGTACGGCTCCGTGTTCGAGGGTGACGACCGTTGGAAGAACCTGCCGACCCCCACGGGCGACACGTTCGAGTGGGACACCGAGTCGACCTACGTCCGGAAGCCCCCGTACTTCGAGGGCATGACCATGCAGCCCGACGCGGTGTCGGACATCTCCGGCGCCCGGGTGCTCGCGAAGCTCGGCGACTCGGTCACCACCGACCACATCTCGCCGGCCGGTTCGATCAAGGCGGACAGCCCGGCGGGCCAGTACCTCGCCGAGCACGGTGTCGACCGCAAGGACTTCAACTCCTACGGCTCGCGTCGCGGCAACCACGAGGTCATGATCCGCGGCACCTTCGCGAACATCCGCCTCCGCAACCAGCTCCTGGACGGCGTGGAGGGCGGCTACACCCGCGACTTCACCACGCCGGACGGCGCACAGTCGTTCATCTACGACGCGTCGCAGCACTACCAGGAGCAGGGCATCCCGCTCGTCATCTTCGGCGGCAAGGAGTACGGCTCCGGCTCGTCGCGCGACTGGGCGGCGAAGGGCACGAACCTGCTCGGCGTGAAGGCCGTCATCACCGAGAGCTTCGAGCGCATCCACCGCTCGAACCTCATCGGCATGGGCGTCGTCCCGCTGCAGTTCCCGGTCGGCGAGTCGATCGAGTCCCTCGGGCTCGACGGCACCGAGGTCGTCTCGATCTCCGGCCTGACCGAGCTGAACGAGGGCCGCACCCCGAAGACCGTGCACGTCACGGCCGAGCCGAGCGAGCACTCGCCGGCGGGCAAGCAGACGATCGAGTTCGACGCGGTCGTCCGCATCGACACCCCGGGTGAGGCGGACTACTACCGCAACGGCGGCATCCTGCAGTACGTGCTGCGGTCGCTCGTCTGACGCAACCAGGACCCGAACCGGAGGCGCGGTGCCAGCTGGCACCGCGCCTCCTGTCCGTACGCGGGTCGCGCGGGGGCGCGCCCGCCGCGATGTGCGCGGTCTGGCGACGAGTGCGCGCGGTGGGACGCGTGCAGTCGTCGTCACGGTGCGCACTTGACGGACTGGAGGCGCGGCGCGGTGCCGCCACGCGCCTCCCGTCCGTTGTCGGGTCCCGAGAATAGAGTGGGCCGACAGCCCCACGAAAGGAGCGCCCGTGAGCCTGCTGAGCAGCATCACGTCGCCGCGCGACCTGAAGCGTCTGTCGGACGCGCAGATGACGGACCTCGCCGCCGAGATCCGACGCTTCCTCGTCGCCGAGGTCGCGAAGACCGGCGGCCACCTCGGTCCGAACCTCGGCGTCGTCGAGCTGACGCTCGCGATGCACCGGGTGTTCGACTCGCCGCACGACCCGTTCGTCTTCGACACCGGGCACCAGTCGTACGTGCACAAGCTCGTGACCGGGCGGCAGGACTTCTCGCGGCTCCGGGAGCGCGGCGGCCTGGCGGGCTACCCGCAGCGGCGCGAGTCCGAGCACGACATCGTCGAGTCCTCGCACGCGTCCTCGTCGCTGTCCTGGGCCGACGGCATCTCGCGCGCCTTCGTGCAGACCGGACAGAGCGACCGGACGGTCGTCGCGGTGGTCGGTGACGGTGCGCTGACCGGCGGCATGACCTGGGAGGCGCTCAACAACATCTCCGACGGGAACGACCGCCGGCTCGTCATCGTCGTGAACGACAACGGGCGCTCGTACGCCCCGACGATCGGCGGCATGGCGCGGTTCCTCAGCTCGGTCCGGACGCGGCGCGAGTACCGGGCGCTGTACGAGACCAGCCGGGCCGTCGCGGGGCGCTTCGGTGCGCCGGGACGGGCGATCTACCGCGGGATGCGCGGCGGCCTGCACGGGTTCCTGTCGCGGTTCACGAACAACGAGGCGCTGTACTCGAACCTCGACATCAAGTACATCGGGCCGGTCAACGGGCACGACCAGCGCGCGATGGAGGCGGCCCTCCGACAGGCGAAGGAGTACGGCGCGCCGACGATCGTGCACGCCATCACCGAGAAGGGCCACGGCTTCGAGCCGGCGCTCCGCGACCAGGCGGACCAGTTCCACGCCGTCGGGCACATCGACCCGGAGACGGGCGAGTCGCTCGATGTGTCGTCGGGGCCGTCGTGGACGTCGGTGTTCGCGTCGACGCTGGCCGCGGTCGGCTCCGAGGACGAGACGATCGTGGCGATCACCGCGGCCATGCTCCGACCGACCGGACTGCACCTGTTCCAGGAACAGCACCCGTCGCGCGTGATCGACGTGGGGATCGCGGAGCAGCACGCCGTGACGACCGCGGCCGGGCTCGCGTACGGGGGACTGCATCCGGTGGTCGCCCTCTACGCCACGTTCCTCAACCGGGCGTTCGACCAGGTCCTCATGGACGTCGCGCTGCACAGAGCGGGCGTCACGTTCGTGCTCGACCGCGCCGGCATCACCGGACCGGACGGGCCGTCGCACCACGGCATGTGGGACCTCGCGCTGCTGCAGGTCGTGCCCGGCATCCGGATCGCCGCACCCCGTGACGCGCCGACGCTGCGCGAGGAGTTCCGCGAGGCAGTCGCGGTCGGCGACGCCCCGACGGTCCTGCGGTGGTCGAAGGGGCAGGTCGGGCCGGACATCCCCGCGCTCCGGCGACTGGACGACGGCGTCGACGTGCTGCACGCGCCCGGCTCCGGCGCCGAGGAGGACGTCCTGCTGGTCGCGGTCGGCTCGATGGTCCCGATCGCCCTGGAGGCCGCTGCGCTGCTCGAGGCGCAGGGCATCGGCGTCACGGTCGTCGACCCGCGGTGGGTGGTGCCGATCCCGGTGTCGCTCGTCGAACTGTCCCGGACGCACCGGCTCGTCATCACCATCGAGGACGGCGTGCGGGTCGGGGGCGTCGGGACCCGGCTGCGGCAGGACCTCCGCGCGGCGGGCGTCGACACCGGCGTCAACGAGCTCGGGTTGCCGGACGAGTTCATCGACCACGCGTCGCGGTCCCAGATCCTCGCCGACGTGGGGTTGACCGCGCAGGCGATCGCCCGAGACGTCATCGACCAGGTCGTCGGCACGAAGCTGCCCCAGGCGAAGCCGGCGCGGTCGCGGTCGCGGTCGCGGTCGTCCGTCGACGGCTGAGCGGGCACTGCGCCCGCGCCGCTGGTGCGCCGTGCTCCGGCACAACCAAAGTCACCCCGAACCACGGATGCACGCGGTTCGGGGTGACTTTGGTTGTGCGGCGGCGACGCAGCGCGGCCGCCGGCCTCAGCGGGAGGCGGGGCCGACGATCAGCGGCTCGTGGAACGCGCCGCCGAAGACCCGCTCGGACGCACCGGAGCGGTCGAGGTACGGGCTGATCCCACCGGCCTGGAACGGGTAGCCCGCACCGAGGATCAGGCCGAGGTCGATCTCCTCGACGTGCTGGACCACCCCGTCCTCGAGCATGCGGTGCAGCTCGTCGGCGAGGGCGTCCTCGAAGCGGCGCTGCATCTCGGCGGCGTCGACCGGCTTCGCGTCCTTCTTCGCCGGTGCGACGAGCTTCACGGCAGCGGGGTCGTACCCGGTCGCGGTCCCCTTCTTGTCGCGGGTCAGGATGTGTCCGAACTCGGCGATCTTCTTCAGCCCGTCGCCGGGGTAGAAGCGGTCCGGCCATGCGGCGTGGTGCGAGTCGAGCACGTGCGCACCGACCGGCAGCCCGACGAGCTCGAGGAGCTCGAACGGCGACATCGGCAGACCGAGCGGCGCAGCGCCCTGAGCGACGACGTCGAACGACGTGCCCTCCTCGACGCCGCGCATCGCCTCGCCGAGCACCCGCGCGAGCACGCGGTTGACGACGAAGCCCGGCTGGTCGGCCGTGATGATCGCGGTCTTCTTCAGGGTCTTCGCGACGGCGAGGGCCGTGGCGAGGGCCTCGTCCGAGGTCTTCGACGCGCGGACCACCTCGAGCAGCGGCATGACCGCGACCGGGTTGAAGAAGTGGAACCCGACGAGGCGTTCCGGGTTGGTGAGCACCGAGGCCATCTCGTCGACCGACAGCGACGACGTGTTCGTGGCGAGGATCGCGTCCGGGGCGATGACCTGCTCGATCTTCCGGAAGACGTCCTGCTTGACGCTCATCTCCTCGAACACGGCCTCGATCACCCAGTCGGCGTCCGCGAACGCGTCGTAGGAGACGGATCCGGACACGAGCGCCCTGATGCGGTTCGCGTCGTCGGGGGAGACCCGGCCCTTGTCGAGCAGCTTGTCGACCTCACCGCGGATCCGTTCCACGCCCGCGTCGACACGGCTCTGGTCGACGTCCGTGATGACGACCGGGACGCCGAGTCGCCGCGCGAAGAGCAGGGCGAACTGGGACGCCATGAGTCCGGCGCCGAGCACACCGACCTTCGTGATCTTCTTCGGTTCGACGCCCTCGGGGGCACCGACGGGACGCTTCGCGCGCTTCTGCACGAGGTCGAAGGCGTACATCGACGCGGCGAACTGGTCGCCCGAGATGAGATCGGCGAGGGCGTCGTCCTCGTCGGCGAAGCGCTCGTCCAGCGATCCGGACTTGGCCGCCGCCACGAGGTCGAGGGCGCGGAACGGCGACTTCGGGACCGTGCCGATCTTCGACGCCACCTGTCCACGGGCGACCTTGACGACGGTGCCCCACGCGGCCTTCTCGATCATGCCCGGCTCGTTCTTCCGGACGACCTTGGTCCGCCCGGAGACCACACCGTCGACCCACGCCACCGCGGAGGGCAGGAACGTGACCGAGGGGATGAGCGCGTCGCCGATGCCGAGCTCGACCGCGGCCGGCCCGTCCATCAGGCGGTTGTTCTTGAGCGGGTTCTCGACGATGACCCGCAGCGCCTTCTCCGGACCGATCAGGCGCGGGAGCAGCGTGGCGCCGCCCCAGCCCGGGATGATGCCGAGGAACACCTCGGGGAGCCCGATGCCCTGCGCCGCCGACGAGAACACGCGGTAGGTGCAGTGCAGGCCGATCTCCAGGCCGCCGCCGAGGGCGATGCCGTTGATGAACGCGAAGGACGGGACGCCGAGGTCGGAGAGCTTCCGCAGCGTGGCGTGTCCGAGGGCGGCGAGGTCGTGTGCGGCCTCCCGCGACGGCACGGCGGCCGCCTGGGAGAGGTCGGCCCCTGCGGCGAAGCAGTACTCCTTGCCGGTGATCGCGACCGCCTGGACCGTGCCCGCGGACGCCTCGGTCTTCAGGGTGTCCAGCACCCCGGAGAGCTCGTACAGCGTGCGCGGCCCCAACGTCGAGGGACGCTTGTAGTCCTTGCCGTTGTCGAGCGTGATGAGCGCGAGCGTGCCACCCGAGGGGAGCGCGACGTGCTTCACGTACGAGTGGGTGACGACCTCGTCCTCGCTGAGGGCGAGGAGCCGGTCGTTGTCGACGATGGTCATGCTCACGCCGCCTTCCGTGCTGCGGACTTGCTGAAGTTCGGGTTCTCCCAGATGACGGTGCCGCCCTGGCCGAGCCCGATGCACATCGTGGTGATGCCGTACCGGACGTCGGGACGCTCCGCGAACTGCGCCGCGAGCTGGGTCATCAGGCGGACGCCGCTCGAGGCGAGCGGGTGCCCGACGGCGATCGCGCCACCCCAGGCGTTCACGGTCGTGGAGTCCTGGTCGATGCCGTAGTTGTCGAGGAACGCGAGCACCTGCACGGCGAACGCCTCGTTGATCTCGAACAGCCCGATGTCGTCGATCGTCAGACCCGCCTTGGCGAGGGCCTTGTCGGTCGCCGGGACGGGGCCGATGCCCATCACCTCCGGGTCGACGCCGGCGAACGCGAACGAGACCATGCGCATCTTCGTCGGCAGCCCGTGCTGCTTCGCGGCGTCGGCCGACGCGAGCAGGCTCATCGTGGCGCCGTCGTTCAGGCCGGCCGCGTTGCCGGCCGTGATCCGTCCGTGGGGTCGGAACGGCGTCTTCAAGGCGGCCAGTGCCTCCAGGGTGGTCCCGGGCCGGGGCGGCTCGTCACTGGAGACGATGTCCCAGCCCTCGCCCGTGTTGACCTCGACCGGCACCAGGTCGGGCTGGAGCTTGCCGGCGGCCCACGCAGCGGCGTAGCGCTGCTGGGACTGGACGGCGTAGGCGTCCGTACGGTCCTTGGTGATCGCGGGGAAGCGGTCGTGCAGTCGCTCCGCGGTCTTGCCCATCACGAGTGCGTCGCCGTTGACCATGCGCTCCGCGATGAAGCGGGGGTTCGGGTCCGAGTTGAAGCCCATCGGGTGGCGGCCCATGTGCTCGACCCCACCGGCGATCGCGACGTCCGCCGCGCCGAAGGCGATGGCTCCCGCGAGCGTGGTGACGCTCGTCATGGCACCGGCGCACATCCGGTCGATGGCGTACCCGGGGACCGTCTTCGGGAGGCCCGCGAGCATCCCGACGGTCCTGCCGAGGGTGAGTCCCTGGTCGCCCTGCTGCGTGGTGGCCGCCACGGCGACGTCGTCGACCGCGGCCCCGTCCAGCGAGGCGTTCCGGTCGAGGAGTCCGCGCATCGCGTGCACCGCGAGGTCGTCGGCACGGGTCTTCCAGAACACCCCCTTCTCCCCGGCTCGTCCGAACGGTGTCCGAACGCCGTCAACGAAGACGACGTCTGCTGCCTTTGGCAATCTGGGCCTCCAGATCCTCATCGATCAGGTCGGGGCACGTTCCGCCCCGACCGGCCGGGACGTACCCGGCATGCAGGGTCGACGCTATGCCCCGAGCCTGTGCGGACGCATGCCGGTTGGGGCGTTCCTACGACTCCGTGTTGCTCTCGGCAGCAGGCTCCTGTGCAGCAGCGACAAAGGCGTGCGCGATGATCGACGCGGTCTCCTCGACCTGCCAGGGACGGGCGTCGTGCGCGGCGAGCACGGCCCCGACCGTCTCGGTGGCGATCGGCTGCGGCGGCTCCCACGACACGATCCGGAGCGTCTCCGGGGTCAGCAGGTTCTCGACGGGCAGGTCGAGCTCCTCGGCGCGTGTGACCACGGCCGCGCGTGCGACCTTGTAGCGGCGGTCGGCGGCCGGGTTGCGATCAGCCCAGGCGCGGGGCGGTGGCAGCGTGGCTTCGCCGGTGCCGCGGAGCTTCGGGAGGTCCTCGGTCGTGCGGCCCTCCTCGACGGCGGCCCACCACCGATCGAGCTCGGTGCGGCTGGCGCGGCCGGTGAAGGCCTTCACACCGCCCAGCTCGCCCTTCGACGCCGGGTTCGCCGCTGCGGCTGCCACGATCGCGGAGTCCGGGATGGTGCGGCCCGGCGCGATGTCCGATTCGCGGGCGTAGGCGTCACGCGCGGTCCAGAGCGACCGAGCGATCGCCAGGGCCCGGGTGCCACGGAGGGCGTGCATGCCGGACAGTCGGCGCCAGGGCTCGGCCTTCGGGGGCTTCGGTGCCCGGGTCAGGACGGCGGCGAACTCCTCCTCGGCGATCCGGGACTTGCCGGCCTCGTCGAGCTTCTCCGCGAGGGCGTCGCGGAGGTCGGGGAGCAGTTCGACGTCGAGTGAGGCGTACACGAGCCACGACTGCGGGAGCGGTCGGGTCGACCAGTCGGCGGCGGAGTGCGCCTTCGCGAGCGTGATGCCGAGCAGCTGCTCGACGACCGCCCCGAGTCCGACACGTGGGAAGCCGGCGATCCGGGCACCGAGCTCGGTGTCGAAGATGCGGGTGGGGACGAGGCCGACCTCCTGCAGGCACGGAAGGTCCTGCGAGGCGGCGTGGAACAGCCACTCCTCGTCGACGATTGCGTCCTGCAGCTCGGAGAAGTCGCCGATCGGGATCGGGTCGAACAGGAACGCGCCGGCGCCCCGGCGGAACACCTGGATGAGGTAGGCGCGCTGCGAGTAGCGGTAGCCGCTGGCGCGCTCGGCGTCGAGGGCCACCGGTCCGTGCCCGGCGGCGATCGCGGCGACGGCGTCCAGGTACTCCTCGCGGGTCGCGATGACGTGCACCGCGTCGTGCGAGTCCTCGAAGGCGGGGTCAGTCACTTCGCGAGCCTCCTCGGGGCCAACAGGGTCACGCCGTCCGACGCGGGCGGCAGACCGGCGAGCATCGCCACGATCTCCTCCCAGGCCTCGACGTGGGCGGTCAGGTCAGCGTCCCGCGGCGTCCACGACGCGCGCAGCTCGAGCTGCGCACCGTCGCCCTGCGCCGCGAGGTCGCCGTACCCCCGCGAGATGATCTTGGTCGCCGTGCCGGAGGCGTGGTCGTACGCGGCCCCGTGCGCGGCGAGCGCGTCCACGAGCCAGCTCCACGTCACGTCGGCGACGAACTCGTCGACGCCGATCTCCGGTTCCAGCGGTGCCTGGGCGAACGTCACGATGCGGAACGCGCCGCCCCAGCCCTCCGGCTCGTCCGGGTCGTGCAGGGCGATGAACCGGCCCGTGCCGAGGTCGGAGTCGATGCCGTGCGCAGCGCCCGAGACGTCCGCCGCGAGGGCGATCGAGAAGGGTGCGATGCGCGAGGGCGAGGGGATCTCGGTGATCGTCGTCTCGGCGCGGGTGCCACCCGACGCCACGAACGCGCGGAGCCGCGCGAACGCGTCGGGCTCTCGGGTTTCGGACACGAATGCAGACTAGGCTCCGGACCATGTCCCGATCCGCGCGACCCGCCGAGGACGTCCTCCAGGAGACCGCACGATCGGCCGGGTTCGTCGCACTGGGAGCCGGCATTGCAGCGGCCGCCGTGACCACCGCGGTGATCGGCGGGTTCGTCGCGGCGGTGGCCCGAGCGGTGGTCACCCCGGACCGCAAGCGCACCGAGCGCGTCCCGATCCACGCCGTCGACCCCGTCCGGGGGACCGTGACGCTCGAACGCACCGCGGACACCGAGCTGCAGGGCCGGTACAGCCTCTGGTTCGGTGGCGGCACCGGACACATGCGCGTCGGCGAGGTCCTCGGGACGACCGACACCTCCGTCACGCGCCGCATCATCGCGATCGACGCCGGCGACCCCACGGCGGCCCGGCGCGGTCGGTGGGGCGGCTGGTTCTACCTGACCCCCGGCGAGCTCGACGTCCCGGTGGAGGACGTCGACGTCTCCACCCCGAACGGCCCCGCGCCCGCGTGGGTGATCCGCGCGGACGACCCCGACGCACCATGGGCCGTCCTCGTGCACGGCCGCGGCGTGACCCGCGCCGAGACGATCCGCGCCGTGCCGGTCTTCCGGGCGGCCGGGTACTCCGTGGTGCTGGCGAGTTGGCGGAACGACGGGGTCGCCCCGCGGAGCGTCGACGGCCGCTACGGTCTCGGCAGCACCGAGTGGGAGGACATCGACGCCGTCCTCCGCTGGGTCTCGGGCCAGGGCGCGTCGAGCGTCGTGCTCATGGGCTGGTCGATGGGCGGCGCGGTCGTGCTGCAGACCCTCGTCCGGTCGCGGTTCGCCGACCTCGTCGACGGGGTCGTCCTCGAGTCACCCGTGGTCGACTGGCACGCCGTCCTCAAGTCGCAGAGCCAGCTGCTCCGCCTGCCGCGCCCGGTCCGGAAGGTCGCGCAGCGACTCCTCCGCACGCCGGTGCTGCACCGGCTCACCGGGCTCCGGCAGCCCGTGGACCTGCGAGAGCTCGACATGGTCGCGCGCGCCGACGAACTGCACGTGCCGATCCTCCTCATGCACAGCGACGACGACGGCTTCGTGCCGTCCTCGGCGTCGCACGCCCTGGCCGAGACCCGCCCGGACCTGGTGCGGCTCGAGGTCCAGACGACCGCCCGGCACACCAAGCTCTGGAACCACGACGCCGACTGGTTCGACGCCCGCATCCTCGCGTGGCTGACCGAGGTGGTCCAGCGCGACGGCGCGGCCAGCGCGCGGTAGACGCGACCCGAGACGGACGGGAGGCACGGTGCCAGCTGGCACCGTGCCTCCCGTCCGTCACGTGGTGGCGTCTACGCGACCGCGGCCTGCGTCTTCACCTGCCGCTGCACCCGGCCCAGCATCCCCACCATGCCGCGGATCCGCAGCGGGCTGACCGCCTCGCTCAACCCGATCGTCAGCGGGTAGTCCGCCGGGACGGCGAGCACCTGCTCGACGGTGAGGCCGGAGAGCCCCTGCGCCAGGATCGACGCGAAGCCGCGCGTGGTCGGTGCCTCGCGCGGTGCGGTGGCGTGCATCCGGACGATCCCGGGAGCGTCGCCGTCCTCGCCCACGGTGACCGTGATGAAGACGGGCGACTGGCACTCCTCGACGCGTTCGAGTTCGTCCTCGTGCCCCTGCAGGCGCTCGGGCAGCGCCGGGAGCTCGTTCGAGAACTCGAGGAGCAGCTGCAGGCGGTCCTGCTGGGAGAGCTCGAGGAAGTCGTCGCGGATCTCGGCGAGGGACTGGGGGAGTGCGTCGGTCATCGGTCGGTGATCGTACCCGGTTCGGTGCCGACGGCGATCGGGGCGCGGACGGCGCTGCCCCACTCGGTCCACGAGCCGTCGTAGTTGCGGACGTTCTCGTACCCGAGCAGGTGCTGCAGGACGAACCAGGTGTGGCTCGACCGCTCGCCGATGCGGCAGTACGCGATGACCTCGTCCGCGTCGCCGATGCCGGCGCCGTCGCGGTAGATCGCGTCGAGCTCCTCGCGGGTCTTGAAGGTGCCGTCCGGCGCGGCTGCCGTCGCCCACGGGATGTTCACGGCGGTGGGGACGTGGCCGGCTCGGAGGGCGCCCTCCTCCGGGTAGTCCGGCGCGGTCGTCCGCTCGCCGGAGTACTCCGGTGCGCTGCGGACGTCGATCAGGGGCTTGCCGAGGTGCGCGAGGACGTCGTCCTTGTACGCGCGGATCTCGGTGTCGACCCGGTCGAAGACGGGGTACTCGGCCGGGGTGACGACGGTGGCGTCCGTCGTGAGCGCGCGGTCCTCGGCGATCCACTTGGCACGGCCGCCGTCGAGCAGGCGGACGTCCTCGTGCCCGAAGAGCGAGAAGACCCAGAGGGCGTACGCGGCCCACCAGTTGTTCTTGTCGCCGTAGATGACGACGGTGGTCTCGCGACCGATGCCCTTGCTGCCGAGGAGTTCGGCGAAGGCCTCGCCGTCGACGTAGTCGCGGAGCACCGGGTCGTTGAGGTCGGTGTGCCAGTCGATCTTCACCGAGCCGGGGATGTGCCCCGTCTCGTAGAGCAGGACGTCCTCGTCGGACTCCACGACGACCAGGTCGGGGGTGCGGGCGTCCAGCTGTTCCTGCAGCCACTCGGTGGAGACGAGTCGCTCCGGGTGGGCGTAGGCGGTGAACTTCTCGGACGTGTCGACCGGTGCGGTCATGGTGGGCTACCTCCAGGTGGTCATCCGGCACCGGACTAGGATCGGTCGTCGGTGCCTGTGGGCAACGGTACGCGGACGTACCGTGCCCCTGACGCAACGTGACACCCCACGACATGCTTCCCGGAAGGGCCCTCTTGCCTGAACACCTCGTCGACCGCGACCCGCAGGTGACCCCGCAGCAGATGGCGGACTCGCTCGTGCCGCCGCCGCAGTTCGCGGACGCCTCGTTCGACTCGTACCGACCGGACCCCGAGTACCCGTCGCAGGCGTCGGTGCGGGATGCCGTGTCGGTCTTCGTGGCCGCCGGTCCTGGATCGGCCGCGCCGCGCCGGGGGCTGTTCGGGCGGCGTCGTGCCGCTGTGTCAGACACGGGCGCGAAGTCCGGCGTCTACCTCGACGGCGGGTTCGGCGTCGGCAAGACCCACCTGCTCGCCGCCGCGTACCACGCCGCCACCGGGCGCAAGACGTTCGGCACCTTCATCGAGTACACCGCGCTCGTCGGGGCGCTCGGGTTCCAGGGCACCGTCGACCTGCTCCGCGGCACGTCGCTCGTCTGCATCGACGAGTTCGAGCTCGACGACCCGGGCGACACCATGGTGATGACGCGGCTCATCAAGGAGCTCACCGAGACCGGCACCCGGTTCGCGGCGACGTCGAACACACCGCCGGGTGCGCTCGGCGAGGGCCGGTTCGCCGCGCAGGACTTCCTCCGCGAGATCCAGGCGATGTCCGACCGGTTCGACACGATGCGCATCGACGGACTCGACTACCGTCGGCGCGCGGTCGACGAGTCGGCCGGGGTCGTCACCGACGTCGAGGGGGCGCTGCCCGCCGGCACCGTCACGCTCGACGACTTCCGAGCCGTGGTCGGACACCTCGCGTCCGTGCACCCGTCGAAGTACGTCGCGATGGTCGAGGACCTGGACGCCGTGGGACTCACCGACGTCCAGGCGTTCACCGACCAGACCGACGCCCTGCGCTGGGTGGCGCTCGTCGACCGCCTGTACGACGCGCAGGTCCGGATCGTTGCGTCCGGGACGCCGCTCGACCAGGTGTACCCCGACGCGATGCTCAACGGCGGCTACCGCAAGAAGTACCTGCGCGCGGCGAGCCGCGTGGTCGCCCTCACCCGGGCTGCTTGACGGACTCGGGGCCCCCGTTCAGGGGACTGCCCGGGTGACGAAACACGACGTTTACACAGCGCACCGTCGCGTTACACCCGCGAAACACTTCGTGCCTCCTCGTGAAACCTCACGTCGCCAGACTCGGTGACACCCGACGCGGTCCAAGAGCCGCAGGTGCAATCGAGAGGTGAACAGATGCTTGATCAGGGCAACACGACGTTCGTGTTGGTCATGGCGGCGCTGGTGTTGTTCATGACACCCGGCCTGGCCTTCTTCTACGGCGGTCTGGTGAAGGCCAAGTCCGTCATCAGCATGATGATGATGTCCTTCGGGGCGATCGCCCTGGTGAGCGTCCTCTGGGTGCTCTACGGCTACGCGATCGCCTTCGCCAACCACGGTGACGGCACGGCGGTCTCCGGCGTCGTCGGCTTCTTCAGCATCGACTGGAACCAGATCGGCCTCGGCCAGGCGTTCGAGGAGGCCAAGGCCTCCACGATCAACGCCGCGTACCCCTCGATGGCGTTCGTCGGCTTCCAGGCGACCTTCGCGATCATCACGGTCGCCCTCATCTCCGGCGCGATCGCCGACCGCGCCAAGTTCGGCGCGTGGATGGTCTTCGCGGGCGTCTGGGTCACGGTCGTCTACTTCCCGGTCGCCTCGTGGGTCTTCAACCTCACCTCCGGCTGGGCAGCGACCTGGGGCGTCATCGACTTCGCCGGTGGCACCGCGGTGCACATCAACGCCGGTGCTGCGGGTCTCGCCCTGGCGATCGTCCTCGGCAAGCGCGTCGGCTTCGCGAAGGGTGCGCACAAGCCGCACAACCCGCCCTTCGTCCTGCTCGGTGCCGCGATCCTCTGGTTCGGCTGGTTCGGCTTCAACGCGGGGTCCGAGGGTGCTGCTGACGGCATCGCCTCGATCGCCTGGGTGAACACGCTCGCCGCCCCGGCCGCCGCCATCCTCGGTTGGCTGCTCGTCGAGAAGCTCAAGGACGGCAAGGCCACCTCGATCGGTGCCGCCTCGGGTGCCGTCACCGGCCTCGTCGCGATCACCCCGGCCTGCGCCGCGCTCACCCCGGGTTGGGGCATCCTGCTCGGCTTCATCGCGGGCATCATCTGCTGCTTCGCGATCGACTGGAAGTACCGCCTCGGCTTCGACGACTCGCTCGACGTGGTCGGCGTGCACCTGGTCGGCGGCATCGTCGGCACGCTGTACCTCGGCTTCTTCGCCAACGACACCGGCCTGATCTACTCGGGTTCGTTCGCCCAGCTCGGCAAGCAGGCGGCCGCTGCCGGCGCCGTCGGTGCGTACTCCTTCGTGCTCGCCTTCCTCATCGGTTGGATCATCGAGAAGACGATGGGCTTCCGCGTCAAGACCGAGGACGAGGTCGCCGGCATCGACACCGCCGTCCACGGTGAAGAGGGCTACGTCCTCTACGAGGACCGCGACGAGACCCCGGTCTCCGTCCGCTAGCACCCGAACACCACCCGTCCGACGGGCCCCGCGCACACAGCAGGCGCGGGGCCCGTCGTCGTGTGTGGGTCGCTGCAGGGCCGGGCGGACTCGGAACGACGAATCCGACGTCGTACGACATCGGAGTCGTCGTTCCGAGTCGGACGGGACCCCGCCCGGTAGGGTTCCCGCGTGGACGACGTCACCCTCGCGCACCCGCTCGTCGACGCCGTGGGGCCGGGCTTCGTGGTCAGCGAGACCGACGCCGCCGTGGTCGAGCTCTCCTCCGCGCGCACGGGCCTCGTGCTCGACACCCGTGCCGCCGGGCTGGCGTTCGTGCTGCTCACCCCGCCGACGAGCCGCATCACCACCGCGATGCTCGCCATGCTCCGCCGCACCGGCAGCGCCTGGGTCGTCCGCGAGGGGGACCGCTACCGCGCCGCCGGCTCGCCCACCACGGCGGACGACGTCGCGACCGCCATGCTCTCGCCGCAGGCGTCGCCCCGGTCGACACGGCTCGGCGCCGACGAGGTGCCCTGGACCGAGGTCGTCGTCTCCGTCCACCACCCGGCCGCCGAGCAGACCGGCATCGGTCGGACCGCCGAGCTGCTGCTCGAGGGCCTCGCGGGCACGACGCCGTCCGGCTGGGGCACGGTCGAGCCCGCGACGATCGCGTGGAGCGTGGCCGCCGTCACCGACTTCGCCCGACGACGTGCTCCGCGCCCGACCCGACTGGTCGCGACCGCTCCCGTCGAGAGCGGCGTGGCCGCCGTCCAGATCCGGGTCGAGCGGTCCGCCACGGGCGTCACGGAGGAGACACGGTTGGCTCTGCCCCTGCCTGGAGGCGCGGTGCAAGCCCCTGACACTGCCTCACCCGAGCGCGTGCTCGCGGAACTCGCGCGTCGGCAGCGGGTGCTGCTGGGGACCGCATGGCGGTCGGCCGGCCACCCGGACGCGACCCTGTCCGCGCGCCAGATCGGCATGCCCGTGCCCCTGGGCGCGATCGTCGGAGCCGCCGCGCTGCGCGACCTCGGCATCGAGCCGGCCGCGCTGCCGCCGGGAGCGACGGTCGTCGGACCGCCACGCGTGCCGTCCCTCGTGCTCGACTTCACCCCGCCGCGGTCCGGTCTGACCGGCGGTGCCGAGGTGGAGGCGCGTTGGCGTCGGCTCGCCGAGCTCGGGAACGCACTCGGGCCGGGGGTCGTCGAGTTGCTCGGGGCCGGGGTGCGCGCATGAGCGCCGAGTGGGTGATCCTGTCCGGTCAGCACGTCGATGCCGTGGCCGTCCTGAGCGGTGCCGCCGAGGTGGACCCGGACATCGGCGTCCGGCAGCTCTGGGGCGGCGACGCGCTGCAGCTCGTCGACGCGGGCGGCGTCGTGCTCCTCACGCTCTTCCAGTCCCGACGGCTCGAGAGCACGGTGGACGCGGAACGGCTGCTCGGGCGAGCGCTGCCGCGCCCGCTGCCCGAGGACGACGATCGGCTATGGTGGACCGAGATCCACGCGGCCGCGCAACCCCCGTTCCGGGGGACGGCCGAGCAGATCGTGCGGAACACTGCGGACGCCGCCGGGGGAACGGCAGTGTCCCGCGCCGCAGCAGGACACTGACCGAGTCGAACGGGACGTCCAGGGGGAACGATGGGGAACGGCTGGCAGATCGAGCCCGCGGGTGTGCAGACCGCGCTCACCGACACCGAGAGCGCCGCGACGAGCCTGTCCACCGCGTTCGACGGCCTCGCTGACGCGCACGCGGCGCTCACCACCGCGGTCGGCGACGACCAGGCGGTCGCCGGAGCGGTCGCCGCGCTCATCGAGAGCCACTCGGCGCTCCTGACCCGTGTCAGCAACCACATCACCGCCGGCCTCGCCGGTGCTGCCAACGCGACCCTCGCCTACTACCACGGTGACGAGGAGATGGCCGCGACGGCACAGGCCAACGCGATCCGTGCCTCCAGGACAGGCGACTTCTCCGGTGTCGACCTGGGTGGTGCCGAGTGACGGGCCAGTGTCGGGCCGACGGCCTGATCGACCCGGACGCGATCCCCGGCGCGAACATCAAGGCGGAGCAGGTCGACAGCGCCGGCACGGCGTTCTCGACCTCGGCGACCGACGTGCAGACGCGCGGGTCCGCGGTGAAGACGGCCTGGGCGAAGCTCGGCGGCAGCTACACCACCCCCGACTCCGCCGAGCTGCTGACCGTCATGGACGGCGTCGAGACGGACACCGCGTCGCTCGCGGCGACCCTGCAGAAGGTGTCCACGCACCTCAGCGACTACGCCACGGCGGTGGCACCGATCGCGAAGCGGCTCGTCGAGCTCAAGGCCGAGGCGGAGACCTTCGTCGCGAAGGCACTCAAGGGCAAGACGGTCGGGCCGTGGGACCCCGAGCACCCCGCGAACCAGGGCATCGTCGGCCTGGTGCAGAACTTCGGCCAGCAGCTCGACGACGTGCACCTCCCGTGGGACCAGTACACGCCGTACGTCGACGAGAACAACGAGCTGCTCACCAAGGTGGCCGAGCAGGAGACGAAGCTCTCCGCCGCCTCCGCCGAGTGCGTCAACGCCATCAACGGGCTCCGCACCGACATGTGCCTGGCCGAGGTGCAGGCCGTCGACTACACCGCAGCGGTCAAGGCGAACCAACCGATGCCGTGGGGGAGCACCGGACGCGGCGACCAGTCCTGCTCGGAGTCCTTCAGCTCCGGGATGGACGACGCGCTGCAGGGGACGCTCGACGGCCTCGGCGGCCTGATCGGCTACAACTCGCAGACCGGCGGATGGGCCGACGGTGACTGGGCAGCGCAGTCCTGGAAGGGCTTCGCGGAGTCGCTCGGTCTCATCGCACTGATGGGCAGCCCGCCGCTGCTGATCGCCGGTGCGCTGCCGAAGGGCATCCTGCCGGACGTCGTCAGCGACACCGCGCGGAACATCCTCGACCAGCAGAAGACCCTCGTCGAGGGCTTCGTCGGGTCGCCGGAGGACTGGCGAGACGACCCCGCCCACGCCGCCGGTGGTGCCGCGTTCAACATCGGCACGCTGTTCATCCCCGGCGCGGGCGAGGTCGGCGCCGGCGCGAAGGTCGCTGCGCTCGGCTCGCGGCTCGCGGTGCTCGGTGCAGACGGGTCCAAGCTCGCGGCGTTCGGGTCGAAGCTCGCCACCGCCGGGACCGCGATGGTGCGGGTCGGGGACGCGCTGGGGAGCCTGCCTGGCAAGGCGCTGTCCGGGGCGTCGGACCTGCTCGCGGGGAGCCGGGGCGGGTTCGCGAACGCGCTGCGGTGGCTCGGGGACAAGATCCCGACCGTGAAGGTCAGCGTCGAGCACGCGGTGGCGACGCCGGACGGGTTCGGCGTCGGGGTCGGGCGGCCGCACATCGAGGTCGGGCATCCGGAGCCGGGGTCGCACTGGTTGCACTCGGTGGCGGATCACGTGGAGGGTGAGACGTCCCCTCGACAGTCAGTAGGCCAGGAATCGATGCCGCACGCTGAGCCGGAATCAGGGCCGGACTCCGCTGCGCCTCCCGGAATCGCTCACGAGGATGGTGCCACCCTTCATCCGTCGGATGGCGTGCGCGGACACGTCGCGGACTCTCCGCGGGAACTCGCGCACGCAGAAATGGAATCTCGAACTGGCTTCCGTCCACCGGACACCGCACGGGACATGCAGCCGACCATCGGGGCGGCCGAGCACGGTCACGTGGGACACTGGACCGCAAGCGAGCGTACCGAGGGTGGCAAGGGGATGCTCGACCAGGAGTGGGTGACGGGGATCAAGTCGCTGCCCGACGGGCGGATCCCTGAGTACGAGGTGCCCAATCAAGCACATCCGACTCACCCGTTGAAGCTCGACGATTTCAGCGTTATCGATGGGCGCCCGACTGTCACCGAAGTGAAGGGCAACTACGGCTGGCTGCAGAGCCTGTCTACGGCTCGGAAGGCAGAGATGATCGAGGAATGGGCCAAGTCGGCCATGGCCAAACTCAATGCGCTTGATGACCCAGACGTGCAGTTGCGGTGGGTGTTCACTCGGGATCCGGACATCGCGGCAGAATTCGCTCACGCGATTCGACGACTGAGGAATGTATCGGTAGAATACATTGAGATGCCTCGCGATTTCAAAGGATGGTAAGCGTGCAGACCAACGTCACCGACTGGTACCTCGTGGCGGACTGGGATGCAAGGCCCGAGTCGGCGGACGTTATCGCGGCGCGCCTGGTCGACACTTCGGCCGCGATCAGAGTTGCGCTGCCTGTGTTCGATGGAACGTGGACGGTTCACGATCAGAACGTCGATAGCGCAGATGAGAGATCGTGGTCCGAACTCGTCGCTTCGTCGCCGTACAAAGTCGACGGCGTTGCGGAACCTGCACGAGGTTTCACCCTGTCGCTGGCTTCAGAACTTCCTGGTCAGTCTGTGCTGCATGCATCGGTCACGGCTGGTGCAGCGTTCCAGACCATCATCAACAAACCGAACGAATTCGTTGTCGACTTTCGGGCCCGCCACTTCGGCGATTCGGTAGAAATCGATCTGCCTGTTCCGGCGGACGAACGGTTCCGGGAACTCGGATCGAGGATCAAAGACATCTGGGGCGCCTCGGATCTCCGCGTCGAGTTCGACTGAGGTAACTCATCGAGTTCCCGGCGGGCGCGACTGCGGGTACGGCGGAGCCAACGAGCGCCACCTCGACCACGACGGGGAGAGGAAAAAGGCGTTCTGCAGTCCGACGCGGAGACCATGGGTAGAGACCCGATGCCGAAGACCGGTCACGGCGCGTTCCGGCTGACTGTCGACGATCTCGATAAAGTTCTCGGCGAAACGCTCGATGCGAACAAGGGCTCCGTGGATGGGTGGTTGGCGGGATCGGACAAAGTCAAGGCGTTCACGACGACGGTCAGGGACCCGATTGATCGGTACTACCTCCATGAAGTCGTCGATAGCCGCTCGGTGAGAGCGATCCACAGACGCGACATCTCTGCACCACAGGGCTTCTTCATCAAGACCGCGTTCCCAACGCCTCCGGAGGTTTGATACATGCCTGACGTTGAAGATCTTGGAACGGTGGAACTTCGTCGAACATTTCTCGCACTTTCGTCTCTCCTCCCTGCAGTCTTCTACCCCACATGGGAGATGGACTACCGTGATGCGTCTGAAGCATTCGATGATGCTCTGGGAGCATTTTCTCCGCAGTCCGCCATCGATGTACGAGCGGAGATCGAATCATTACTCAGTACCGATATGGACGATGAAGCCGTGTCAGCTCTCCTCCTTAAGCTGAACGCCAGCGTCGACCCGATGACCCACACCGGATTGGGGGGACGGGCGTTCCTCGAGGAATTGGCGAACGCAGTCGTAACGCATGTTTTCCGGCCGTCGGGCTAGCGACGTCCATCGAGATACCGGTAACAACAACTTGTTTTCCGGGTACCGCCGGACGAGCTCGATCGACTCATCGGTCGAGCGCTCGATTCAAAGTCGGATGAGATCAGGTCTTGGCTTGGGACGACTTCGCGAAGCCCGCCTAACCAAGGTCGACGCAGTTCACAGTCGAGTTCAACTCGCACATTGGGCGACATCTTGCCGAGGGGAAGTTCACCGATGTGCGACGAGTGCTCATCCAGCTGAAGTGGTCACAGCAAGCGCCGGGGCACCTCTGGATCCGTACCGCTCATCCGACGCCGGAGGAGTGTCATGACCATCGAACAGGTCAAACAGATCGAACGGGTCGATGCGGACACGTACCGCGAGCTTCTTCCGATGGTCGGTCGGCTGCTGGAAGGCATGTACCTCAGTTGGTACGTCGACTTCGACTTCGTCGATGAGATCGTCCTTGATCTCATCGAAGGCTACGACGATTCCGACATCACGCGGATACTGCGGGAATTCGATGATGTCTTCGCCACCGGACTTGCGCCGTCAAACGCGGAAGGCCTTCTGTCGCGCCTCGAATCGGACGCCCCCCTGGGCGTAACGGGCTCGACGGCCCTGAATGGCTTCAGCGCATCCGGACGATTGTTGCATCGGCGTTTTAGGAACTGCTACGGAAGAATACGCCGGTGCGGATCACCGGGAACAACCCCTACTTGCCTGAGCAATGCAGCACACTTCGCGCATGCGGTTCGACACATTGAGGGATGTGTCGGTCGAAGTCTCGCACGAGACGGCAACAAGGGCTGGAGGCCCCACCAATTGAGTTCTGCATCTGACGTCATCGACCAACAGGATGCGCTCGCGACCTTCACGTTCGACCGGCTGGGATCAGGGTGGCAACGTTCGACGAGTGTCTTCGTCAGTCTCGGCGCGAATCGAGCGGGCCGTCGACACTGGCGTTGGAGTCATTCACACCCCTCCCGCTGACCTCGCCGAATTCGAGGCGTGGAGTCGTCTGCGCGAAGTCATGGCAGAACCAGAACAGGGTGCCTGGTTCACAGGGCGTCTGCGCCTCGATTCAAGTGGTGCTCACCAGTTCGAGTTCTCCTGGGACGACGAGCCCCGATGGCCACTGCTGATCGACATCGATGGACAGCTTGTGGACTCATTGCCGGTGGAGACTTCGGAATTGCGAGAAGACATGGTGATGCATCCGCGGCCTGCGGCCACGACACCACCATGGCTCGTCGAGCGTCTCGGCGCATCTCCGCTGCACTTCCCCGACAGATGGGACGCCCGACTCGAGCCGCTCGGGAGCAGCCCGAACTGGTCGATCGTCCGGGAAATGGTCCGTGACACGATCCAGCTGCTCGGCGATGATCGAGATGCCGTACTGGAACGTGATGTGATCACCGGAGCGGTTTACAGTGAACTGCTGGCATCGACACGGGTGAGTCAGATGATGCGCTTACTCCGAGATGCAGCGGCAGCTGGTGTGGTCGACGACCCGGCGCAGCTGGATTCGGACGAGGGTGGCCCGTCGCGAGACGCGATCAGCAACGACCAAGCGTTCCATCGCAACGTCGTCGTGCTGCTGTCGCTCATCGACCAGCTCGCGGACCAGGAGATCGCCAACGTCGTGAAGTCTTGAGAAAGCTCCGGGACCATGGCCACGCCAGTTTCGAGACGAGGTCACCGTCGGCGGTGAACATGAGCCCATCGGTTCGCGAATGATCCACGGACCTCGTTCAGCAGCCGCCCCGCGAGGGCAATGCCGTCGTACCCGAAACACTCGATCGTGATTCCTGGGTTCCCGAACACGACACTGCTCGCCACGTTCATGTCGCCGGCGAGGGCAACTGCGCCACACTGGCCGCACGTGAACACGGGTTCTGGGCCGGACATCCAGTCGCCGAGGTGCGAGATGTCCTCGTCGACGATTTCGCTGTCGCACTGCCAGCAGCGCGGACCTTCCATGTCGCTGACCGCGTCCCACATCGAGTCCTCGACGGAGCAGAGGATCGCGCTTGACGGTGCGCTGCTCCACATCGACTCACGGAACGAGTCCGCGTGCGCACCGAGGGCATCCGGCCCGTTCGCGGACGCCGATCGGACGCTCCAGCCGACGCGCGGAGCCAATCGTTCACGTCGGCAGCCATTCGTCGCTGATCACGCTCGGCGATGTCGAGGGCAACGATGAGTTAGGTGTGTTCACTCATGGCTCGATCCTCGCAGACGGCTCGTTCCCGGCAGAGTGGAAGCATGACCTCGACGACGAGCATCCTCACCAACCTCCGCCCCGTCGGAGGTACCGCCCTCCAGGCCGACCACCACCGGACCGTGTACCGGGCGAACACCGAACCGGTGGATGCGGACGCGTATCCGGCGGGTCTCTCCGCGGTGATCGACCTCCGCCGCGTCGACGAGACCGCCGCCGTTCCGCACCCGCTCGCGGCGACTCCCGGCTACCGAGGAGTCCCAATGTTCGATCCGTCGTCGGGCCTGGAGTCGGCCGCCGAGGCGATCGCCCTCGAGGACCAGTACATCGACTGGCTCGACCGGCACCGCAGCGGGATCGCCGACGCCCTGCGTGCCATCGCTGCGACGGACGGTGACGTCCTGGTGTGCTGCTCCGCCGGCAAGGACCGGACGGGAATCGTCAGCGCCCTGCTCGCCCGCCATTGGGGTGACAGCCTCGAGGCGATCGGGAACGACTACGCCGCGAGTGCCGCGGGGCTGGCGGACCGGTTCGCTCGGGAGCGCGCCGCGAGCACCGACCCGGAGGCGACCGCGACCGCGCAGCGGTGCGTCCCCGAGATCATGACGACGGTCATCGAGCACGTCGAGCGCCGTTGGGGGAGCGTCGACGACTACCTGCGGGCCATCGGCCTGCAGGACGCGGAGATCGCGGCGCTCTGATCGCGACGCTGGTCGCGTTCTCGACGTGACCACGGACTGGAGGCGCGGTGCGGGTCCGACCCACACCGCACCTCCAGGCGGATGGTCGCGTCAGCGACCCGTCGGTCCCGTCACCAGGCGTAGTCCTCCGGTGAGGTCTTGTGCCCCGGGAAGATCTCGTCGAGCCGGTCCAGCGCACGCTGGTCGAGGCGGATGTCGACGGCGCGGACCGCGGACTCCCACTGCTCCATGGTGCGCGGGCCGGTGATCGGCGCGGTGACGCCGGGCTGGTGCAGCAGCCACGCGAGGGCGAGCTCGCCGGGGGTGTGGCCGAGCTCCTTCGCGAAGGACTCGTAGGCGGTGAGCTGGTCGCGGTGGCCCTCGACGTACTCGGCGCTGCGGCCGCTCAGACGGCGCGAGCCCTGTTCGGTCTTCTCGATGATGCCGCCGAGGAGCCCACCCTGCAGCGGGGACCAGGGGATGACGCCGAGGCCGTACTCGCGTGCGGCGGGGAGGACTTCGCGCTCGATGTCGCGGACGACGAGGTTGTAGATCGACTGCTCGCTGACGAGGCCGAGGGTGTTCCGACGTGCAGCGACCTCCTGCGCCTGGGCGATGTGGAACCCGGCGAAGTTCGACGAGCCGACGTAGAGCACCTTGCCCTGCTGCACGGCGACGTCGATGGCCTGCCAGATCTCGTCCCACGGTGTCGCACGGTCGACGTGGTGGAACTGGTAGAGGTCGATGTGGTCGGTCTGCAGCCGTCGGAGGCTGGCGTCGAGGGCCTGGCGGATGTTGTACGCGCTGAGCTTCCCGCCGTTCGGCCAGTCGATCATTTCGCCGTAGACCTTCGTCGCGAGGACGGTCTTCTCGCGGCGGCCCCCACCCTTCGCGAACCAGCGGCCGATGATCTCCTCGGTGGCGCCCTTGCCCACCGAGCCGCCGTAGCCGTTGGCGGTGTCGAAGAAGTTCACGCCGAGCTCGTGCGCCCGGTCCATGATCGCGTGCGAGTCGTCTTCGCTGGTCTCGGGGCCGAAGTTCATCGTGCCGAGCACTGCTCGTGAAACTGACAGCCCTGTCCGTCCGAGGTGTGTGTAGTCCATGAGTCCGGTCTACGCGATCGTGGGTGAGCGTGGCAGGCCCTGCGAGTACCGGCCTCGGGGCTCCGCGCGGAGCCGTTCGGGTGGTGGCTGCATGCCGCGCGGAGCATGAGCAGATGCGGCAGGGGAGTAGCGTGCCGTCTCGTGAACACCCCAGCTCTCCGTGGCAGCCGGATCCTCGGGTTCGGCCACCACCAGCCCGCACGCGTCCTCACCAACGACGAACTCTCGACCATGGTCGACACGAACGACGAGTGGATCCGCACCCGGACCGGGATCGAGACCCGGCACATCGCCGGGCCTTCGGACACGGTCACGTCGATGGCGATCGAAGCGGCCCGGAACGCACTCGCGGACGCCGGCGTCGCACCGGCCGACGTCGGGCTCGTCATCGTCGCGTCCACCACCCATCGCGACCGTGCACCCTACACCGCGGGCCGGGTCGCCGCGGCACTCGGGCTCTCGCCGTCCGCCGCCCCGATCGACATCAACACCGCGTGCAGCGGCTTCGAGTACGGGGTCGCGCTGGCCGACCAGGCGATCCGCGTCGGCTCGACCGACATCGCCGTGGTCATCGGTTCCGAGATCCTCTCCGGCATTGTGGACTGGTCCGACCGGTCCACCTGCGTGCTCGTCGGGGACGGTGCCGGCGCGGCCGTGCTCGGCGTCTCCGACGAGGCACAGATCGGACCGGTGTCGTGGGGGAGCGTGCCGCACCTCGAGGAGGCCGTGCTCGTCTCCGGGGACCCCGAGCGCTTCAGCCAGGAGGGCCGCTCCATCTACCGCTGGGCCATCACCGAAGCCGCCGACCACGCCCGCGCTGCCGTCGCCGCCGCCGGGCTCACGCTCGACGACATCGAGGTGTTCGCGTTCCACCAGGCGAACCTGCGGATCATCGAGCCCCTCGTCACGGCGCTCGGCGGCGAGTCGAAGTTCGTCGTCCGGGACGTCGTGGAGTCGGGGAACACCTCGGCCGCGAGCGTGCCGCTCGGCCTGTCGAAGGCATGGGCGCGGGGCGACCTGCCCGAGGGTGTGCCGACGCTGCTGTTCGGGTTCGGCGGCGGGTTCGCGCACGCCGGGCAGGTGGTGACGACGCCGGTGCGGGTCCGGTGATCGGGAACTGACCGACCGTCGGACTGGAGGCGCGGTGCCCGCTGGCAGCGCGCCTCCGGCGCGTCTGTGGGTGCGGCCCGGCGCGGCCCGAGCGGCCAGCGGCCGGGCGGCCCTCAGACCGTGTCGTCGGTGTGGTCGGGGGTGTCCGCCCAGAGGTCTTCGCGCTCCTTCCGACGCGTGATCGCCCGGCGGTCCTTCGGGGCCTTCGTCTGCTTGGGCGCCTTGACCTGCTTGGGCTCCTTCGACTGCTTCGGTTCCTTCGGTTCCAGCACGATCGGGAACTGCGCGGGCGGGAGGCCGAACCCCGTCCGCGAGGCCTGGATCACCTTCCGTCCCAGGGCGTGGTTGCCCAGGCCGCCGACCGCAGCACCGATCCCGAACGGGAGCGCTCGGCCCACGATCGTCGTGCCCTGGCGTGCGGCGAATCGCTTGATGAACTGGTCGCGGACCTGTCCGCCGATCCCGTTCACGACCTGCTTCGGCAGCGAGGAGGTCACCATCTCGCCCCAGAATGCCGTCCGGACCTGACCGCCGGCGATCTGCCCGGCGAGCTGGTTGATGAGCTGCGTGCCGGGCGTGCCGAGGATCATCGCCATCACGAGCATGCGGGCACGCTCGGGGTCCTCCAGGGCGATTCCGTGCACCTCGGTCACGGACTGCGCGAAGAGGGCGGTCGTCTCGAGGAACCCGACCGTCTCCGCCCCGCTCAGGCCCAGGGCAGCGGCCATGCCGACGCCCGGGATCACGGCACTCGCACCCACCGCTGCACCACCGGTCGTGACGGCCGTGAGGTACTGCCGCTCGAGGATCTGGATGATCTCGGCCGGCGTCGAGTCGGGGTGCCGACGGCGGAGTGCTCGGACGTGCGCGACCACGACGGGCCGCTGCACGCTCAGCACACGGTCGAGCATCTTCACCCACCCGGCGGGTTGCTGCTCGGGGGTACGGGCGTTCGGGTCGGTGGGGTTCGAGGCCACAGGCGCTGCCGGCAAGGGCACGATCGCCTGGTCCTTCTGCTCTCGGGCCATGCTGACGACGGTACGCCGCACGGGTGGGAGCTCCGTCGGACTGTGCTGTGCGGCGCGTCATCGGCAGGGGATCCCAGCGCGGTGGAGCTTCAGGCGGAGTCGGTCCGGGTCCATGAGGTCGGCCCAGGTCACCCGGACGACCGTGCGGACCTCGGGGAAGGACCGGACGAAGTCCTCGCGTTGCTTCTCCTGCCAGTGCGCTTCGGCCGTCGACCGGCCGTCGAGCATCGCGTCGTCCTCGTACTTCGCCCGCCCGTCCACCTCGACGACGACGCCGTGCTCGGGGAACCAGAAGTCGACGATCGCCGTGCGGTCTCCCGGTCGGGCGAACACGTGCTGCTGGACCGGGTCGGGGACTCCGAGCTGCCGGAACCGCACGCGGCACACCGACTCTGCGGGCGATCCCGACGCCGCCGACCCCATCCCGACCGCCACCGCAGCCTTGTCGCTGCCCCGGGTCGGTCGCGCGGACAGTTCGTCGTGGAGCATCGCCGGCAGGGCTCTTCGATCGTGCAGTGCGGCATCGATCATGGGCACAGCGCTGATGAGGTCGACGGTCGACGCGACGTCGATGAGGGTCCGAACCAGCGAGGTCACCTGAGCGCCGGCGAACTCGGCAGGCATGGTCGGCGGGAGACCGTCCCATCGTGACGGTGACGACTCGGTCAGCGCGTGCACCCGGAGCAGTGCAGTGGTCTCGCCGCGTGCACGGCGCGGGTCCGACACCTCCACGCGGTCAGGAGGTCGTCCGACGAACGGCAGCCCGTGGACCGCCGCAGCTGACCGGTGGGAGATCTCGACCGGCGGACGGATCGCCGGCGCCGTCGCCCGGAGGAGCAGGAGGTGGTTGTGCTCGGGTCGGAGCCCTTCGAGGTGTTCCGGACTGACGAGGACACCCGGGCGGATCGCGACGAGTTCGCCGCGGTGGACCTGGCGTTGCAGCGCACGGCGTTCGGCGCTCGGATGGCCGCCGGTACGGATGAGCGGGACGGCGAAGACTCGTTCGTGCATGCCGCAACCATGGCGCGGTGGACCGAACCACACGGCGGAGGCGGGGTGATCTGTGGATGGTGAGCCGTGCCTCCAGGCTGTGGAAGGGGAGCACGGGTGCAACGTGCGACAACGTCGATGTCGTACGACAGCTGTCTTGTCGCAGACGAGCGTGCGCAACTGTTGCGCGCGCGCAGCAGCGACAACGCCGATGTCGTACGACAGCGGAGTAGTCGTTCCGAGTCGCCGCGGGCGAAGCCGGCCCGCGCGTCAGCGCCGGGCGAGCTCCGCGCGCAGCGGCAGGTCCTGGTCCTCCAGGATGAGCTGCGCGCCGGCCGAGGTCCGCGCGTTCACGACGATCGGCGCGAGCAGGTTCACCGTCGTGCCGGACTCGCCGGGGTTCGCGACGACGAGCAGCATGGCGTCCTCGGCGGAGGTCAGCCCGAGGCCCGCAGCCTGCTCGTCGGTGAGCTCGGGGGAGTACGAGGGAAGGTGCATCGCGGCGTCGAGCACGAACAGGCGCGAAGAACCCCCGACCAGGGTGAACAGCCCCTCGGCGCCGTCCACCGGGGTCAACGCGAAGACCGGAGCGGGCGCGAGGCCGAACGGTGGGACGGCGAAGGTCAGGTCGATGCTCATCGGAGGTAGTCCATCAGGGTCGGCTGCAGGACCTTCGCGGTGACGGCGAGGGCTGCCTGGTAGTTGGTCTGCTGCACCTGCAGGTCGAGGACGGCCTTCGCGAGGTCCTTGTCCTCGATGCCGGCGCGGCGGTTCTCGAGCGAGACCGTGGCGCTCTTCAGCGAGTCCTGGGCGGAGAGGGCGGCCGCGTGCCGGACACCCACGTCGGCCTGGACGCCGCGCACGGTGCTGATGGCGGCGTCGACGTCGTTGATGCGGGGGTTCAGGTTCACACCGTTCTGCAGGTCGCCGACGATCGAGTCGATCATCGAGAAGACGGACGAGCTGCCGGAGCCGAACACCGCCGTCCCGGTGGTGTCGACCCGGACGGTCGTGCCGTCGCCGATGCGTCGGGTGACGTCGGTGCCGGCGGTCGCCCACCCGGTCGCGGGGTCGTACGCGGTCGCGGCCGTCGAGGAACCGGCGAACACCGAACGGGTGCCGTAGGTGGCGTTCGCCTTCGACTCGAGCTCGGTCTTCAGGGACTGGAACTGCGTGATGAACGCGTCGCGGTCGGTGTCGCTCATGGTGCCGCTGTTCGCCGCCTGGACGGTGAGGTCCCGCACGCTGTTGAGCACCGAGTACACGCTCGACAGGGTGCTGTCGGTCGTGGCGAGCCAGCCGACGGCGTCGTTGGCGTTGCGGGTGTACTGCGCGGCGGCGGCCTGCTCCTTGCGGACCTGCATCGACGACGCGGTACCGACCGGGTCGTCGGACGGCCGCTGGATGTTCTTCAGCGTGGTCGCCTGGTCGGTCAGCTGCGCGAGCTTCGCGGCCCCGGCCTGCAGGCGTGCGCTGGCGGCCGTCATGGACATCTGGGTGGTCACTCGGGTGATCACGGTCAGCCCCTCCCGACGATTCCGGTGCGGTTGATGATGGTGTCGAGCATCTCGTCGACGGCGGTCAGGACGCGGGCTGCGCCCTGGTACGCGTGCTGGTAGCTCAGCAGGTTCACGTTCTCCTCGTCCAGGTCCACGCCCGCGCTCGACTGCTGCTGCGTGCGCGCGTTGGTCAGGGCGAGTCCGGTGAGCGTCGATTCCGACGAGGCCGACCGGGAGGCAGTGCCCACCCCCGCCACGAAGGTCGCCCAGGAGCGGTCGGCGCCGTCCGACGCCGTGCCGAGTCGCGAGAGCGCGTCGGCGAACGAGTCGTCGAGTTCCCCCGCCGCGTTCCGCGTCGCCAGCCCGCTGCCGTCGGTCGGCACGACGCCGAGGCCCTGGGCGGCCGGGACGCCGGCCGCGAGCGAGAAGAACGGGGTGCCGGTCGCGCCGGTCGGGGTCGTCCCGGTCGCGTGCACGGCGTTGACCGCGGTGGCGAGCTTCGTCGCGACCTGGTCGTACGACGCCGAGGCCTCGGCCAGGGCGCCCCCGGTGCCGTTCGCCGTGACCGGGGCGAGGAGCGAGAGGTTCCCGCCGATCGAGCCGCCGGACAGCGACACCGCGCCGGCGGTGCCCGAGGTCCAGGTCAGGGTCACCGCGGCCCCGTCGGCCAGCCGCTGCCCGCCGCCGAGGGCGACCGAGCGGGCGTCGGTGCCCTGCACGATGGCGTTGCCGCCGATCAGGACGTCGACCGTGCCGTCGGTGTTCTGGCGGACGGTGCCGCCCGCGAGGGACGCGATCTGCTCGGTGAGCTGGTCCCGCTGGTCCATCAGCTCGTTGGCGTTGCCGCCGGAGGCGAGGGCGGTGCGGATGCGGCCGTTCAGGTCGGCGACCTGCGAGGCGGCGCTGTTCAGCTGCTGCACCTGGCCGTCCACGGTGCCGCGCACGCTGGACCACTGCGCGTCGATCGCGTTCGAACCGCTCGCGAGCGCACTCGCGACGGTCTTCGCGGCGCCGATGACCGCGCTGGCGGCACCTGGGTCGTCGGGGTGCGTGGAGAGCTCGCTCCACGACGACCAGAACGCGTCGAGCTTGCTGGCGAGACCGTCGTCGCCGGGCTCGTTCAGGCCGGTCTCCAGCGCGGACAGCGCGGCGGCGCGGGCGTCGGCGTAGGCCGAGGACCCGGAGGCGACGCGCACGCCGGTGTCGAGCGTCAGGGAGGCGAGACGGGCGATGCCGTCCACCGAGACACCCTGCCCGGCGAGGGCTGCGGTCCCGCGCATGAAGCCCGTCTGCGCGGCGGGGATCGACGACTGCGAGACGCGCTGGCGGGTGTACCCGGTGGTGCCGGCGTTGGCGATGTTCTGCCCGGTGACGTCGATGCCGGCGCGGGCTGCGGCGAGGCCGGAGTACGCGGTGGCGAGGGATCCGAAGGTGCTGACCACGGTGCTACAGGGTCCCCTCGAAGAGGCGTGCGCCGTCCGAGCCCGCACCCGAGGCGCCAGAGGCGTCGTAGGTGGCCGCGCCCGTGACGGAACCGGCGAGGGTCTCCTCGGTCGCCTGCGCTGCGGCTCGGAGGAAGCGGTCGTTCTCGTCGCGCAGCGACCCGATCTGGGTGGTCAGCTCGACCATGGCGGTGAGGTGCGCGGCGAGGATCTCGCCCCAGGGTCCGCTCGGGGCGGCGGCGACGACCTCGCGCAGCGGTGCGTCAGCGGCGACGCCCCACTCCTCGGCGACCTCGGCGCTCGACGCGGCGCGCTCGAGTCCGGTGCTGCGGAGGCGCTCGAGGACCTGCTCGACCTCGCGGCTGGCGTGCGAGACCCAGCGGGAGCGTCCGGCTGCGAGCAGCAGCTGTTCCTCCTCGAGCTTGAAGGTGAGCAGCTCGAGCAGTTCGCGTTCGCGCCAGAGCACGGCGGACAGTTCGTTCACGCTCATCGTCTCCTCCCGGTGGGGTGTGTCGGTCGTCCTGCGGACACCGGGACCTATCGGGTCGCGGGTGCCGGGCGTAAGCGCCGGTCCGGCGACTGCGCCTGCCGGACACGAGCCGCGCCTCCCGGAATCCACCCCGACCGGGGGACAAGAACGCCCGTTCCCCTCCCGGTGTCCTCCCAAATGCCGACCGGGGAAACGCCGCCTCACCCCCGCACTGGGGACGGTTGTGCACCCGTACAGGGCTTTGCCAGCCGATACATTCGAAGCGCACCGCGGGGGACACCCCGCACCGCGTCGCAGGGGCGCGGACGTGCACCACCCGGAGGGAACCGGGTGGTTCTTCGGCGTACGCACCGGCCATCCGAGGCCGGTGTCCGCCGCGCCCAGGGACGGGTCAGTCACGTCAGTCGACCAGGGGATCAGCATGGACCGGAACGACCGCAACGCGATGATCGTGGAGCACCTCCCGCTCGTGGGCTACATCGTCGCCGACGTCCGAGCGCGTGCCACCCACCTCGACCGTGACGACCTCGCCGCCGTCGGTTCACTCGCGCTCGTCGCCGCGGCCGAGGCGTTCGACCCCAACCTCGGCGTCCCGTTCGGTGCCTACGCCCGGACCCGGATCACCGGCGCGATCGCCGACGACATGCGCTCGGCCGACTGGGCGTCCCGCGGCACCCGGAAGCGCATCCGGGAGACCCTTGCCACGCAGGAGGCCCTGTCCGCGAGGCTCGGCCGGAGCGTCGGGGTGCAGGAGATCGCCGATGCCATGGGCGTGGACCGCCAGACCGCCTCCGACGCGATGAGCGACGCCGCCCGGACCGTGACCCCGATCGACGAGACCGTCCACGACACCCTGGCAGCCGACCTGCCGCTGCCGGGCGAGGACCTGCTCGAGGCGGAGAAGCGCCGCTACCTCCGCGCCGCCGTCGAGGCGCTGCCGGAGCGGATGCGCTTCGTGGTCGAGAACGTGTACTTCGGTGACCGCTCGGTGACCGAGGTCGCCGCCGAACTCGGCATCACCCACTCCGCGGTGTCGCAGCAGCGCTCCGAGGCGATGCGCCTGCTCCGCGACGGACTCGCCGCCCACTACGGGGACGAGGGCGTGGCCGTGGAGCCGGCGTCGCGGACGACCGCCGCACGCCGGAGCGCCTACCTGGCACGGGTCGCCGCGAACGCCACCGCCGGTGTCGCCCGCGCCGTGCACGACGCCACCACCCCGGTGGTGGCGGCGAGCTGAGACCTCGACGAGTCGATCTCCCCAGAAAACCTCGTCGATCCCCTAACGGCTCCGGCCAACCGGTCGAGAGTCACCCATGTCAGCCCACGGACGGGCAGACGCAAGACCCAGATTTCACGGAGGAAACCACCATGGGTATGTCCATCAACACCAACCTCTCGGCACTCAACACGTACCGGAACCTCAACTCGACGCAGAACGACCTGTCGAAGTCCCTCGAGAAGCTCTCGTCGGGTCTCCGCATCAACCGTGCTGCCGACGACGCGGCCGGTCTGTCGATCTCCGAGGGGCTGAAGTCCCAGGTCGGTGGCCTCACGGTCGCCGCCCGCAACGCGCAGGACGGCATCTCCGTCGTGCAGACCGCTGAAGGTGGCCTCACCGAGACCCACTCGATCCTCCAGCGCATGCGCGACCTCGCCGTGCAGGCCGGCAACGACTCGAACAACGCGGACTCCCGCACGGCGATCTCCACCGAGGTCACCGAGCTGTCCAAGGAGCTCACCCGCATCTCCCAGTCGACCAACTTCAACGGGATCAACCTGCTCGACGGCTCCGCCGGCACCGCGGGCGTCCTGAAGTTCCAGGTCGGCGCGAACGGTGACGCAGCGAGCCAGATCGACGTCGACCTGTCGGGCGCGAACGTCAGCACCGTGGCGACCGCCGTCACCGGGCTCGACTTCACGACCGCCGACGGCGCACAGGCGGCGATCACCGCGATCGACGCGCAGATCAAGAACGTGTCGACGGCTCGTTCGAACATCGGTGCCATCCAGAACCGCTTCGACCACGCCATCAACGTGACGAACGTGGCCAAGGAGAACCTCACCGCTGCGTCCTCGCGGATCACCGACGTCGACATGGCGGAGGAGATGGTCAAGTACACGCGCGACAACATCCTCAGCCAGGCCGGCACCTCGATGCTCGCCCAGGCGAACCAGAGCACGCAGGGTGTGCTCTCGCTCCTGCGCTAGCAGCCAGCAGTCCAGTAGCACCGCCGCCGCCGTCCGGGATCGTTCAGGTACCCCGGGCGGCGGCGTCACCCGCATCCGACCCGCACCTCCGACGGCAGGGAGCCATCGATGTCGTCCGTGTCATCGGCGAGCAGTCTCGCGATCGACGGTCTCGTCAGCGGTCTCAAGACCACCGACCTCATCAACTCGCTGATGAGCGTCGAGGGGGTCCCGCAGACGCTGCTCAAGAACAAGCTCACCAGCACGAACTCGTTCATCTCGTCACTGCAGACGATCAACGGGCTCGTGCAGACCCTCGCCACGAAGGCGAAGGACGCGGCCAAGGCCACCTCGCTCGACCTCTTCACGGCGACGAGCTCCTCGCCGGGCGTCACCGCGGTCACCGGAGCCAACGCCAGCGCCGGGTCGATCAGCTTCACCGTCGGCTCGACCGCGTCCGCGCAGGTCGGCGTCACCGCGGCGATGGCGACGTGGTCGTCCGCCGCGCAGCCGCTCACGATCGTCGGGGCTGACGGCACGAAGACCACCGTCACGCCGGCCTCCGGCTCGCTCGACGACACGGTGTCCGCGATCAACAAGTCCGGCGCGGGCGTCACCGCCACGCGGGTCTCGGCCGGGACCGACGCCGACGGCAACAAGCTCTACCGGCTCCAGCTGACCTCCGCCAAGACCGGGGCGTCCGGTGCGTTCCAGCTGTACCGCGGCACGGCCGACGAGGTCACCGCCGGCACCGCGACGAACGTCCTGACCGAGGTCGGCGCGGCGCTCGTCACCCAGGCGAAGGACGCCAGCGTCACACTCTGGGCCGGCACCGCCGCCGCACAGACCGTGACGAGCACGACGAACACCTTCACGGACCTGGTGCCGGGGCTCAGCGTCACGGTGTCGCAGCCGACGACCGACCCGGTGACCCTCACCGTCGCCCAGGACTCGACGAAGGCGCAGGCGGTGGCGTCCGGCCTGGTCGACGCGATGAACGCCGTCGCCGCCTACTACAAGTCGAACACCTCGGTCACGAGCACCACGAGCGCGACCGACGGGACGACCACCACCACGGCCGGCGTGCTGATGGGGGACGCGACCACGCGCGACGTGGTGCAGCGGCTCTCGAGCACGATGTCCGCACCGGTGAACGGCAAGTCCCCGTCGTCGATCGGCATCGTGATCACGAAGGACGGCGACTTCACGTTCGACGCCGACGCCTTCCAGAAGGCCCTGGCGACCGACCCGCAGGGCACGCAGGCGGTGCTCTCCGGGGTCGCCGCCAACGTCGGTGCCGCCGCGACCGCCGCCTCCGACAAGTACGACGGCTCGATCACGACGTCGATCACCGGGCAGCAGGCCGTCGCGAAGGACCTCAACACCCAGATCGACAGCTGGACCGACCGGCTCACCGCCCGCCGCGCAGCGCTGCAGACGCAGTACGCGGCACTCGAGACCAGCCTCAGCAAGCTCCAGTCCCAGTCGAGTTGGCTCGCGAGCCAGCTGGCGTCGACGTCGAGCTGACGGGAAGCAGCATGAACGCCTTCGACCTGCAGTCCGCCGCCTTCCGGCAGGCCGCGCAGCCCCGCACCGTCACCGACCAGCGGCGTGCGCAGTACACGAACGAAGCGGTGCTCTCCGCGACGCCGGCGCAGCTCGTGACGATGCTGTACGACCGGTTGCTGCTCGACCTGCACCGTGCCGAGGCAGCCCAGACGACCGCCGACTGGGAGGCCGCCCGCGAGCAGCTCCTGCACGCCCAGGCCATCGTCGGGGAGCTCTCGTCGACGCTGCGGATCGACGCGTGGGACGGCGGCGAGGGACTGCTCGCGATCTACAACTACGCGTCCACCTCGCTCATCACGGCGAACGTGCACCGCGACGTCCAGGCCACCCGCGACTGCATCCGGATCCTCGAGCCGCTGCGGCAGTCGTGGCATGAGGCCGCCGCATCGCTGCCCGCCGCCTCGGCCGGCCAGCACCCCACGGGCGGAGCACTCGGTGTCGCGTGACGCGTGGGAGGCAGCACTCACCGCCCTGGAACAGGACCTGACCGGGGACACCGACACCGTGTGGTCGGAGCCGGCCGGGCTGGGACCGGTGCCGCGAGACCTGGTGGGGCGTGCCTCCAGGCTGCTCGCCGCGCAGCGGGACCGCATCGCGGTCCTGGACGCCGAGCGCCGCTCGACCGCCGGACACCTCGGCGCGCTGCGGTCGGTCGCGGACACGCGGGAGCCGCGCGGCTCGGTGTACCTCGACGCGTCCGCCTGACGCGCCGGTCGGTGCGGCTGCGGACTCGGAACGACAGAGTCGACGTCGTACGACATCGACGTTGTCGTACTGAGTCGGCCCCAGCCCGGCCCGCCCCGCCCCCCGTTCGGGGCGAGCCCTAACGTGCCCCACGGCCCGGCCGACAGCGCCACCTGAGCACGGATCGCTCACCAGTTCGGCCACGGATCGGCCACCGCCATCAGGCGACGTCAACAGGGGACGTCGTCAGCGAGGGGACGGTCCACCAGTGTTCGATTCCGTGACGAGCGTCGCACTGCAGAGTGCGCTCGACGGCCTGTCGATGCGACAGAAGGTCATCGCGAACAACATCGCGAACATCAACACGCCGAACTACCACGCCGAGAAGGTCCAGTTCGAGGACGCCCTGGCGAAGTCGATCGTCGACGGCAACGGCAGCACCACGCCGACCGTCGCGCGGAGCCTCGAGCCGACGAACACGAACGGGAACAACGTCAACCTCGACGAGGAGACGCTCTCGAACGTCGACACCGTGCTCCGGTACCAGTTCGCGACCCAGGCGATGAACTCCGAGCTCACCAGCGTCCGTGCGGCGATGCGGACCACCTCGTGACCACGTTCGACGCGATCGGGATCGCGAGCACCGGCATGACCGTGCACCGCAAGTGGCTCGACGCGGTGTCGGACAACATCGCCAACGCCAACACGGTGAAGTCGATGGACGACACCGCCTTCCAGGCCCGGTACGTCGAGGTCCAGGAGGGCAACGGCGTCTCCGGCGCCTACGTCAAGGGCGCCGCGTTCGGCAGCGCCGCCGGCCGCGTGACCTACGACCCGGACAACCCGCTCGCGAACGAGGAGGGCTACGTCCGCATGCCGGACATCGACCTCGGGACGCAGATGGCGGACCTCATCATGGCCCAGCGCGGCTACCAGGCGAACGCCGCCGTGGTCGACCGTGCCAAGACCGCCTACGAGGCGGCACTGCAGATCGGGAAGAACTGATGCCCATCGACGCCGTCAACGGTGTGACCACCAACGCGATGACGAACGCACTGACCAGCGTGTCCGGCACCTCCAGCGACGTCGCCGGCACCGCCGGGGCGACCAGCACCGACGGCAGCGGGTTCGCCGCGAGCCTCGGCAACGCCGTCGACGGGCTGCAGCAGCTGCAGAGCGACTCGAAGACCCTGGCGCTCAAGGCCGTCACGGGCAACCTCGACGACATCCACGACGCCACGATCGCCGCCACCCGTGCGCAGGTCACCCTCGAGCTCGTCTCCGCCGTCCGCAACAAGGGCGTCGACGCCTTCAACGAGATCATGAGGATGCAGGCCTGATGCCGGTCGCCGTCAAGAACGTCCTCGGACGTCTCGCCGCCTACGTCAAGGGGTTCAGCGCCGCCCAGCGGACCATCGCGATCCTCGTCATCGCCGCGCTCCTGCTCGGCGGCATCGCACTCGCGAGCTGGCTCGGCAAGGCGTCCTACGCGCCGCTCTTCACCGGCCTCGCGGCAGCCGACGCCAGTTCCATCACCGACCAGCTGCAGACCGACGGTGTCCCGTACCAGCTGACCGACGGCGGCGCGACGATCCTCGTGCCGCAGGCGCAGGTGTACTCGGAGCGGCTCAAGGCCGCGTCGAACGGGCTGCCGTCGTCGAACGAGGGCGGCTACTCCCTGCTCGACAAGATGGGGGTGACGAGCTCCGAGTTCCAGCAGGACGTCACCTACAAGCGGGCGATGGAGGGCGAGCTCGCGAAGACCATCGGCGCGATGGACGGCGTGCAGACCGCCACCGTGCAGCTCGCCATCCCCGAGAAGACCGTCTTCGTCTCCGAGGAGAAGGACCCGACCGCGTCCGTGTTCATCGCCACGAAGAACGGCGCCGAGCTGAGCACCGACCAGGTCCAGGCGATCGTGCACCTCACGAGCGCCGCGGTCGAGGGCATGCAGCCGACCGACGTCTCCGTCGTCGACGCCAAGGGCCAGACCCTCTCCGCCGTCGGCACCGGGGCGACCGGCAGCGGTGCGGACCAGGCGGCGGACTACGACGCGTCGACGAGCAAGAAGGTCCAGGACCTGCTCGACACCACGCTCGGCGTCGGCAACGCCAGCGTCGTGGTCTCCGCGACGATGAACCAGAACTCGGGGACCCGCACCTCGGAGTCGTACACGACGCCGACGACCGGCCCGGTGGCGCTGAACGAGTCCTCGACCACCGAGCAGTACGGCTCCGGATCGGGTGCGGCCGGCAGCGGCGCGACCGGTGTGCTCGGGCCCGACAACATCGCGGTACCGAACGGCACCGCCAGCAGCGGGACGGGCGACGACGGCTACACCAACGAGTCCGCGACGAAGAACAACGCCGTCGACCACACCACGGAGACGACCCAGCTGCCCGCTGGCGGGCTCTCCCGTCAGACGATCTCCGTCGCGCTGAACTCGAAGGCCACCGCGGTGCAGAACGCGAACCTGCAGAGCATCAACGACCTCGTGTCCGCCGCTGCCGGTGTCGACCAGACCCGCGGCGACCAGGTCCGCGTGGCGATGATGGACTTCGACACGAGCACGGCGGACCGTGCCGCGAAGGCCCTGAAGGAGCAGCAGCAGGCCGACCAGCAGGAAGCGCTGTGGTCGTCGATCCGCACTGCCGGGATCGTCGTCGGCGCGCTGCTCGCCGCGATCGCGCTCTTCGTGTTCCTCGCCCGCCGCAGCCGGAAGCAGGAGCGCGAGGCGGTCGACCTCGGCGAGCTCGACGCCTTCGCCGGTGACACCTTCCAGCTGCCCCTCGCCGTCGACGGCGCCGACCGGAGCACGCTGCAGGCCGGGGACGCCCCGACCGTGGCGCTGCCGACGATGCCGCACGACGACGCGCCGACCGAGATCCTCACCACCGAGGAGATCACCGCCGAGCGCCGCCGCCAGGACATCTCCGCCCTGGCCGAGCGCGACCCGAAGCGCACGGCCGAGCTCCTCCGCGGGCTCCTCGACGACCGGGCACCGGTGTGAGCGCCCTGGTACCGAGCGCCGGGGGCGCGGGCAGCGGCGCGAACGAGCGTCCGCTGAGCGGCGCCCAGAAGGTCGCGCTCATCCTCATGCAGATGGAGACCGAGCGCGCCGCCGAGGTGATGAAGCAGTTCACCGAGATCGAGGCCGAGGAGATCTCCGCGGAGATCGTCCGGATGCGCCGCGTCGAGGACACCGTCGTCGACCGGACCCTCACCGAGTTCCACCGGATGACCATGAGCGGCCGCATGCAGAAGCGCGGCGGCAAGGAGACCGCGCTCGGACTGCTCGAGGCGTCGTTCGGCGCCGAGCGGGCCGCGGGCGTGATGGACCGGCTGGCCTCGAACCTCGCGGGGCAGTCGTTCGACTTCCTCGACGACGCCGAACCCGGGCAGGTCGTCACGCTGCTCGAGGGGGAGCTCCCGCAGACCATCGCCCTCGTGCTCGCGCACCTCAAGCCGGCACAGGCCAGCGCCGTGCTCGCCGGGGTCGACGAGCGCGTCCGCACCGACGTCGCGCAGGCGTTCGCCACGATGGGCTCCGCCACCCCGGAGGCCGTCGGGATCGTCGCCGGGGTCCTCCGGCAGCGTGCCGGCGCCGTGGTGTCCCCGCGCGAGAGCCTCGAGGTCGTCGGCGGCATCCAGCCCCTCGTCGAGATCATCAACCGGTCGGACGTCGCCACCGAGAAGGCCGTGCTCGACGGGCTCGAGGCGCGCGACCCCGAGCTGGCCGAGGACATCCGCTCCCGGATGCTCACCTTCGAGGACATCGTCAAGCTCGAGTCCCGCGACATCCAGCAGGTGCTGCGCGGCATCGACTCGAAGCTCCTCGCGACCGCCATGAAGGGTGCGGCCGCCCCCGTCGTCGAGACCATCCGCGCCAACGTGTCCGAGCGCAACCGCGAGCTCCTCGACGACGAGTTGCAGGCGATGGGCCCGGTCCGGGTGTCGCAGGTCGAGGAGGCACGCGCCGAGGTGGTCCGCTCCGTGCGCGAACTCGAGGCGCAGGGCGTCATCACCGTCCACCGCGCCGAGGAGGACGAGCTCGTTGACTGACACCGCCGCCACCGTCCAGCGCGTCGCGTTCCCCGTCATCGGGGACGCGGCCGGACGCGACCGTGCCGCCAGCGCCGACGTCCGCGGACACGCCGCCGGGTACGCCGCCGGCCTCCGCGCGGCGCAGGCCGAGACGGACGCGTTCCGTGCCCGGCTCGAGGCCGAGCACGCCGCGCGCCTCGCGTCGATGCACGCCGACGCGGCGCGTCGCGTCGCCGTCCTCGACGCCGCGACGAACGCGATGCTGTCGCAGGTGACGCCGGTCCTGGACGCCGCGGAGCAGTCGGTCGCGGCCGCCGCCGTCGACCTGGCCGAGGCCGTCGTCGGGTACGCGATCCGTGCCTCCAGGCAGTCTGCCGACAGCACCGACGGCCTGGGGGCGCGGGGCGCGTCCGGTGCCGAGGCGACCGTCGTGCGGGCACTCGCCTCCATCGACCGCACGGTCGCCGTGGCGATCCGGCTGAGCGTCGGCGACGCGGCCCGCGTGGCCGACCTGGACCTGCCGGTCCCGGTCGTCGGGGACCCGACGCTGTCCGACGGCGACGCCGTCGTCGACCTGCCGGACGGGCTGCTCGACGCCCGCATCACCACGGCGCTCGACCGCGCCCGCACCGCGCTGGGGGTCGCCTCATGACCGCCACGCTGCAGCGACCGATCCTCCGCCCCCGTGGGCTCGACGAGGCGCTCCGACAGGCTGCCCCGCAGCGCGTCGGCGTCGTCACGAGCGCCGTCGGGCTGGGGCTCACGGTCGCCGGGCTCGACGCGCGCGTCGGCGAGGTCGTCTCGGTCGGTGCCGAGGGCGCGCCGCAGACGCTCGTCGAGGTCGTCGCGACCGACGTCACCGGGGTGCGCTGCATGCCACTCGGACGGCTCACGGGCATCACCGCGGGGACACCGGCACGCCCGACCGGTCGCCCCGTGCTCGTGCCGACCGGCGCGGGACTGTTCGGGCGGGTGCTCGACGGACTCGGCCGGCCGATCGACGACCGCGGTCCGCTCGTCGGTGCCGGCGGCGAGCCGGTCGCGTGGGTGCCGCTCGACCACGAGACGCCGAACGCCATGGCGCGCTCGCGCATCGACGCCCCGATGCAGCTCGGCGTCCGGGTGCTCGACACCCTCACCACGGTCGGCCGCGGGCAGCGCATGGGCCTGTTCGCCGGATCCGGCGTCGGCAAGTCGTCGCTGCTGTCGATGATCGCCCGGGGGAGCGACGCCGCCGTCAACGTCATCGCGCTCGTCGGGGAGCGCGGCCGCGAGGTGCGCGAGTTCCTCGAGGACGACCTCGGACCCGAGGGCCTCGCCCGCTCGATCGTCGTCGTGTCGACCTCGGACGAGCCCGCGCTCATGCGCCTCCGTGCCGCGTTCGTCGCCACCCGCATCGCCGAGTCGTTCCGCGACGCCGGCCAGGACGTCGTCCTCATGATGGACTCGCTCACCCGCGTCGCGATGGCCCAGCGGGAGATCGGGCTGTCCGTGGGGGAGCCGCCGGCCACCCGGGGCTACCCGCCGTCGACGTTCTCGGTGCTCGCCGGGCTGCTCGAGCGCGCCGGGACCGACCGGGTCGGCAGCATCACGGGCCTGTACACGGTGCTCGTCGACGGCGACGACCACAACGAGCCGATCGCGGACGCCGCCCGCAGCATCCTGGACGGTCACGTCGTGCTCGACCGGAAGCTCGCGATCACCGGGCACTTCCCGTCGGTGGACGCGCTCGGGTCGGTGTCGCGCGTGGCCTCGAAGGTCACGACGCCGTCGCAGCGCGGTGCCGCGACGACCCTCCGGAAGGTCATGGCCGCACGGAGGGCAGCGCAGGACCTGCTCGACGTCGGCGCGTACCAGCCCGGGACGAACCCGCTCGTGGACGCCGCCGTCGACCATAAGGACGCGATCGACGCGTTCCTGCGCCAGGGGATGGACGAGCGCGCGACCGCGGCTGCGTCGTGGCAGCACCTCGGGACGCTCGTGCAGCAGTTGGCGGTGGCCTGATGGCGCGCCGCTTCCCGCTCGCCGGGCTCCTCCGCCTGCGACACGCCGAACAGGACCGTGCCGCTGCTGCCCTCGCCGCCGCGAACGAGCGGGTGCGCGACGCCGCCGACGCCCGGATCGCCGCACGCCGGAGCCTCGCCGACGCCGAGGGGTCGCAGCCCATCCAGGACGCCGCGACCCTCAGCGCCGTCGCCGCTGCACGTGCCGCGACCCGGGGCATGCTCGAGGAACTCGACGCCGTCGTCCGCAGCCGTCGCGCCGATGCCGACCAGGCACAGGACGACTACAACGGCGCCCGCCGGTCCGCCCTCGGGCTCGAGAAGCTCGAGGTCCAGCACACGGAGCAGCAGACCGCCGAGGAGCTCCGGACCGAACAGAACGCCCTCGACGAGATCGCGGCCCGGAGCCGTGCGGAAGGTGGTGCCCGATGAGCGTGGACGCCGTGCTCTCCCGGATCTCCGAGATCCGGACCCAGATCGACGCCCTGCGCACGGGGACGACCGGCACCGGGACCGCCACCCCGGCCTCGTCGTCGAGCGCAGCGAACTCGACCGCGTTCGCCGATGCGCTGGCGACCGCGACCGGCACGATCTCCGGCACGCCCGCAGCGACCGCGTCGAGCGTCTCGACCGCGACGTCGGTCGACGCCGGGGCGGGGACCATCGCGACGGGCAGCGGCGCCACCGGGGCCGACGTCGTCGCCGACGCGAAGAAGTACCTCGGCGTGCCGTACGTGTTCGGCGGCACGACGACGAGCGGCATGGACTGCTCGGGCCTGGTGCAGACCGTGTTCAAGGACCTCGGGGTGAGCATGCCCCGGGTCGTGCCGGACCAGGCGAAGATGGGCGTCGAGGTCGGCTCGCTCAAGGACGCCCAGCCCGGGGACCTCATCATCCCGAAGGGCGAGGGGCACGTCGTCATCTACGTCGGCGACGGGAAGGTCCTGCACGCACCGCGACCGGGCAAGGACGTCCGGGTCGTCGACAACTGGTACAAGGACTCCGACATCGCCACGATCCGGCGCATCGTCCCGGCGCAGGCCTCGGCGACGCCCGCGGTCTCGGGTGCGTCGGGCGCCACCGACCTGCAGACCGCGGCACTGCTGTCGCTGATGAACTCGGGGAGCGCAGCATGAGCATGACGATCGCCACGCCGGGACCCGCACCCACGGCCGCCAAGCCCACTGCCGGCGCCGCTCGGGGGAGCGCCGACTCGTTCGGTGCCGCCCTGGCCGCCGCTGGGACGCCGGACGACACCGCGGGTGCCGCGGGCGCCGTCGAGATCGCGACCGGAGGCGGAACCGGGCCCGCTCCTGCCGCCGGAGTGCGGTCTCGGGATGGCGCCGAGGCGCACACTGCGGACACGGCGGACGGGAACGAGGCAGGCGCGGCCGGATCGGCGGTGCTGGTGAACCCGCTCGTCGCGACGGTGGTGCCGGCGGCGGTCGTCCCGATCGCCGTCGCGCCGGCGGCAGCAGCCGTCACGACTGCGGTCGCCGAGGCCGCGGTCGCCGTCACGACCGCGACGAACGTTCCCGCCGACGCTCAGGCGTCCGGCACGTCGACCGGGACGAGCAGTCCGGCCCTGTTGCGCGCGACGGGACCTGCGGCCGAGGCCGTCACCGCCGCTGCCACGCCCACGACGACGACCACGGCGGCACCGGCCGCCGCGGAGCCGGCCGCCGCCGCACCGGCCCCCACCGGCACGACCACCCCGTCCGCCGGCACGTTCCCGACCGCGACGACCCCCACCACGGCGACCCCGACCGCGACGACCCCGTCCGCGTCCGGCGACCCCGCGGCGTCCGCCACGGTCGGCGACGCGACGACGACGGCGCCCGCGATCACCGCACCCGTGGTCGCGTCGGCCGCCGCGACCACGCCGGCACCGGCCACCGCAGCCACACCGGCACCGGCCGCCCGTGCCGACACGGCGACGCCCGTCGTCACCGGCGCCGTCGCCCCGGCCGCCCCCGCCGCCGAACAGCAGGGCAGCAGCGCCCAGACCGGCCACGGTTCGGACCGCGGCGCGGCCGGTCAGGGTGATCCGGGCCTCCAGGCAGTCACCGCCCCGCGCGGAGGCGAGACGCCGTTCGCCGTCCCGACCACCGCCCCGACCGCCGCGCCGGCGCCCGCGTCCGGCGCGACCGCCGCGAACGCACCCGCGCCGCTCGCGCAGCAGCTGAGCCGCCCCGTGTTCACGCTCGCGCAGGCCGGTCCCGGCGAGCACGTCGTCACCGTCCAGGTGACGCCGGACACGCTCGGACCGGTCACGGTGCGCGCGCACGTCACGACGCACGGGATGCACGTCGAGCTGTTCGCCGCCTCCGACGCGGGCCGTGACGCGGTGCGGCAGGTCCTGCCGGACCTCCGCCGCGACGCGTCGAGCACCGGGTTGACGACGACCATGGACCTCTCCTCGCAGAACCACCCCGGCGACGCACCGGGACGCGAGCAGCGACAGCCCGCCGGGACGCTCCGCCCCGACGTCGGCGACCCCGGCCTGGAGGCACGGCTCACCCCGCGCAGACCCGGCACCACCCACACGCCCACCGTCCGCACCGCCGGACTCGACGTCCTCGCCTGAGCGACGTTCGCCAGCACAGGCAGAACCGAAGGGAACGACCATGCCGATCGACGGCATCACCGGCAGCGTGGACCAGGCCGCGCAGGCCGCGGCCCTCGCCGCGAACGCCTCCTCGAAGAAGTCGCAGACGATGGACTCCGAGGTGTTCATGAAGCTGCTCGTCACGCAGCTGCAGAACCAGGACCCGTCCTCGCCGATGGACACCAACCAGATGATCAGCCAGCAGACGCAGCTCGCGATGATGGAGCAGATCACGAACCAGACCACGACGGCGAACGAGAACTTCTCGCTGCAGATGCGGATCGCCGCCGCCAACCTCGTCGGGAAGCAGGTCAGCTACACCGACGCCACGACGGGCACCTCCGTCACCGGGACCGCCTCGGCCGTGTCGTACGCGAACAGCGTGCCCACGGTCACCGTGAACGGCAAGGAGGTCGCACTCGACGTGATCTCCGGCATCACGACCGCCGCTCCGGCTTCCTGACCCTTCCTCTTCCTCGTTCTCCGAAAGGACGCACCATGCTCCGCTCGCTCTACTCCGGGATCTCCGGCCTCCGTTCGCACCAGCAGATGCTGGACGTCACGGGCAACAACATCGCCAACGTCAACACCGTCGGCTTCAAGTCGTCGTCGACGGTCTTCCAGGACACCCTGTCGCAGATGACCCAGGGCGCCGGCGGACCGCAGACCGGCATCGGTGGCACGAACCCGGCGCAGATCGGCCTCGGCGTGCAGGTCGCCGGCGTCTCCACGAACTTCGCACAGGGCTCCGCCCAGGCCACCGGCAAGGCCACCGACCTGATGATCTCGGGCGACGGCTTCTTCGTCACCCGCCTCGGCAACGACACGGTCTACACGCGTGCCGGTGCGTTCGACTTCGACGCCGACGGCCGCCTCGTCACCGCCGACGGCAAGATCGTCCAGGGCTACCCGGCCACGAACGGCGTCGTCAACGAGAACGGCGCGCTGTCGGACATCGTCCTGCCGCTCGACGCCGCCGCCCCCGCGGTCCGCACGACCACCGCCGGCGTCACCGGCAACCTGCCGTCCGAGACCGCGGTCGACACGGTGATCACCCGCGACGCGACCGTGTACGACGCGTCCGGCGCGACGCACACCATGTCGATCGCCTACAAGCGCACCACGACCGGCTGGGACGTCACGGCCACCGACGGTCAGGGCACGCAGGCGACCTCTTCGATCGCCTTCGGCGCGAACGGCGCGCTCACCAGCGGCGGAACCCTCGCCGTCGGCGGGATCACCGTCGACATGAGCCAGCTCACCGGGTTCGCGTCGCTGAACACCGCGTCGATCGCGTCGCAGAACGGACACGAGGCCGGGTCCCTGCAGGGCTACTCGATCTCGAAGGACGGCACGGTCGTCGGCAGCTTCTCGAACGGCGCCTCGCTCGCGATCGGTCGCATCGCCCTCGCGACGTTCGCCAACCCGGCCGGCCTCGAGAAGACCGGCGCCTCGGGGTACCGCGCCACGGCGAACTCCGGCACCGCGTCCGTCGGCGCGCCGGGGTCGCCCGGCGTCGGCCAGCTCGCGTCGGGCACGCTCGAGATGTCGAACGTCGACCTGTCGCAGGAGTTCACGAACCTGATCGTGGCGCAGCGCGGGTTCCAGGCGAACGCGCGCATCATCACGACCTCGGACGAGGTGCTGCAGGAGCTGACGAACCTGAAGCGGTAGGCGGGCGCGGTTCGCGCGCGGTCGTGCGCGTTCGTTCGCCGTTCAGTGAGCAGAAATGGTCGAGTCGGGTGTTCCGACTCGACCATTCCTGCTCAGTGGACGGCCGGACGCGGGCACCGGGACGCGCGCGTGGGACACGGACGGCACGATACGGCGTACCGTCGTCGGCACACCGACCTCTGGAGGACCGCATGAGCTCGCGCACCACCACCGCATCCGTCACCGCCAAGACCCTGCTCCGCATCGCACTCGGGGCCGTCCTCGTGTCGCACGGCTCCCAGAAGCTCTTCGGCGCGTTCGGCGGCGGTGGAATCGAGGGCACCGCGCAGGGCATGGACGCGATGGGGTTCCGCCCCGCCCGCCGGAACGCCGTGCTCGCAGGCATCGGCGAGGCCGGCTCCGGCGCGGCCCTGGCGCTCGGCCTGGCCACCCCGATCGCGGGCGCCGGGGCCGCGACGACGATGGGCGTGGCGTCGAGCGTGCACACCCCGAACGGGTTCTTCAACGCCGACGGCGGGTTCGAGCTCCCCGCGTTCCTCGGGTTCTCCGCGGCGATGTTCGCGCTCGGCGGCCCGGGTCCGGTCTCGCTGGACCACGCGACACGGCACGTGTTCGACCGCCCGTGGCTGCGCGGTCTCGCCCTCGCGGCCGTGCCGGTCGCGATCGCGGTCCAGGTCGCGCAGCGACGCAAGGCGCTCGCGTCCGACGGCGCGACGAACGAGTCGTAGGACGAGGCGGACGGGAGGCACGGTGCCAGCTGGCACCGCGCCTCCCGTCCGCCTGTTGGTTGCGTTAGTATCTGCGTGTGCACGTAGACAAGCAACCATGCGGACTCGATCCCGAGTCGGAGTACGTCGAACTCGCCGTCGAGGTCTTCGCGATGCTCGCGGACGCGACGCGGGTGAAGATCATCCTCGCCCTGCGGAGTGCCGAGGAGATGTCGGTGAACCACCTGGCGGACGTCGTCGACAAGAGCCCGGCCGCCGTGTCGCAGCACCTCGCGAAGCTGCGGCTCGCCCGGATGGTCTCGACGCGGCGTGACGGCACGACGGTGTTCTACCGGCTCACCGACGAGCACGCTTCGGAACTCGTGATCGATGCCGTGAAGCAGGCCGAGCACGTGGTCGGAGCGGCGCCGCACCACCGGGGCGAACAGACGCGGGCATGACCGGCCACGACCACGATCACCCGCACGACCACGATCACCCGCACGGCCACGACCACGGCCATCCGCACGGCGGCGTCTCGGGGTTCCTCCACGACCTCTTCGTGCCGCACACCCACGACAGTGCCGACTCGATCGACGACGCGATGGAGGCCAGCTCGGCAGGTGTCCGCGCCCTGAAGATCAGCCTGTTCGTCCTGCTCGGCACGACGGTCCTGCAGGCCGTGCTGGTGGCGTTCACCGGCTCCATCGCGCTGCTCGCGGACACCATCCACAACTTCGCGGACGCACTGACCGCTGTGCCGCTGTGGATCGCCTTCGTCCTCGGGCGCCGCGTGGCGACCCGCCGGATGACCTACGGGTACGGTCGCGCCGAGGACCTCGCCGGCATGTTCATCGTCGTCGTCGTCGCGCTCTCGGCCGTCGTCGCCGGGTGGCAGGCAATCGACCGGTTCGTCCACCCTCGGCCGGTCGAGGCGCCCTGGCTGCTCGTCGCAGCCGGGCTCGTCGGGTTCGCGGGCAACGAGGTCGTGGCGGTGTACCGCATCCGCGTGGGACAGCGCATCGGTTCGGCGGCGCTCGTGGCCGACGGCGTGCACGCCCGGCTCGACGGCTTCACGTCGCTGTCGGTGGTCCTCGGTGCGATCGGCGTCATGCTCGGGTTCCCCCTCGCCGATCCGATCATCGGTCTGCTCATCTCGATCTCGATCCTGCTGCTGCTCTGGGGGACGGTGAAGTCGATCGGCGCACGGCTCATGGACGCGGTCGATCCTGCGCTGGTCGCACGGGCGGAACACGCGCTCGAGCACGCCGACGGGGTGCTGGCCGTCCGCGACGTCCGGCTCCGCTGGACCGGGCACCGGCTCACCGGGTCCGCGACGATCGAGGTGGAAGCCACCCAACTCCCGGCGGCGACGCACCTCGCGCAGCACGCCGAGGAGCACCTCCGCGACGCCGTGCGCAACATCGACGTGTTCACGATCACACCGGCTGTGGCCACGCGCACCGGCGGACACACGCACTGACCGCCGCGCCGACGGAGCGGGCCCGACGGGCTCCGGCATCGTTCGAGACCTCACACGAACGAGGGCGCTGGAACTGGTTCGCTGGGCGCATGACCACTCCTGAACCCCACCCCGGCGAGCCGCACGACGTCGACCTCGCCGCGCGCCTCAACTGGCTCCGCGCGGGGGTGCTCGGCGCGAACGACGGCATCGTGTCCACGGCGTCGATCGTCGTCGGTGTCGCCGGGGCGTCGACCTCGGTGCCGGCGATCGCGACGGCCGGCATCGCTGCGCTCGTGGGTGGGGCGGTCTCCATGGCGCTCGGGGAGTACGTGTCGGTGAGCAGCCAGAAGGACAGCCAGCGGTCGCTCATCGAGAAGGAGCGGCGGGAGCTGCGGGAGGACCCGGTCGCGGAACTCGAGGAACTCACGCAGCTGTGGCAGGCGCGCGGGCTGCAGCGCTCGACCGCCGAGACCGTGGCGTCCGAGCTCACGGAGCGTGACGCCCTCCGAGCGCACCTGACCCTCGAGCTCGGGATCGACGAGGACGAGGTCGTGAGCCCGTGGCACGCGGCGTTCGCCTCGGCGGCGGCGTTCTCCGTCGGCGCCGTCCTGCCGTTGCTCGCGATCCTGCTGCCCCCGGACTCGGTCCGCGTCCCGGTGACCTTCGTGGTCGTCCTCCTCGCCCTCGCGCTCACGGGCGCCGTCGGTGCGAGGATCGGGGGAGGCTCGATGCCGCGCGCCACCGTCCGCGTGGTCGTCGGTGGCGCGCTCGCCCTCGCGGCGACGTTCGTCATCGGATCCCTCCTCGGCACGAGCGGGGTGGTGTGACGTGGCGAAGATCCTGGTGGTCGAGGACGACCCCGAGATGGGTGCGCTCGTCGAACGCGGGCTCGTCGGCGAGGGACACGACGTGACCGTCGTGTCCGACGGCGTCGCTGCGCTCGTCCGGGCCCGTGCGCAGTCCTTCGACGCGGCCGCGATCGACGTCATGCTCCCGGAGATGTCCGGGTTCGAGGTCTGCCGTCGGCTGCGCGAGATGGGCGAGGACTTCCCGGTCGTGCTCGTCACGGCCCGCGACGCCGTGGACGACCGGGTCTTCGGGCTCGACTCCGGAGCCGACGACTACCTCACGAAGCCGTTCGCGATCGCCGAGCTCAACGCCCGCGTCCGAGCCCACCTGCGCCGTCGGGCGGCGGGGACCGCGACGGTCGTCGAGGCCGGCTCGGTCCGACTCGACACCGTCGCCGTCCGCGCCGCCGTGCGCGGGAGTGACCTGCCGCTGAGCGTCAAGGAGTTCTCGCTGCTGCGGTTCCTCATCCAGGGGTCACCGGCAGCGCGGACCCGCGCCGAGGTGCTCGAGGAGGTCTGGGGGAGTGCCGAGCACTTCGATCCGACGATCGTCGACCAGTACGTCAGCTACGTGCGCAAGAAGCTGCAGGCGGCGGACGCGGACGTCGTGATCCGCACCGTGCGGGGTGTCGGCTACGCGCTCGAGGTCGTGCCGACGGCATGAGGGTCCTCCGCCGTCTCTCGATCAGCGCTCGCATCACGCTCGGCAGCCTCGTGGTGGGTGCCGTCGTCCTCTCCGGGATCGCGGTCGTGCTGCACGTGCAGATCGAGCGGGCGACGATCGCGACCGACGAGTCCCTCGCCGCCGCTGACGCCGCGCCGTTCGTGTCCGACCTGCGCCACAATCCGGACGAGGCGCCGGACCGCCCCGCCGAGGACGTCCTGGTGGGGATCCGGACGGCTTCCGGCGGGTGGCTCGTGGACTCGCTGCCGCGCGACGTCCGGGCGTCGCTGCCGTCCGGTGTCCCCGATGACGAGGTCACGCTCCGCCTGCACACCGGGCACCGGCTCGTCACCGTCGTCGGGGTGCCGGTCTCGAACGACGACGGCTCCGCGGTCGTGTGGGCGGCCCACGACGGCCGTGCCGGGCAGGAGACGCTTGAGCGCGTGGACCGCTCGCTCGTCGTCGGGACCGTCCTGGCGCTCGTGGCGTTCGCGGCGACCGCCTGGTTGCTCTCGACGCTGGCTCTCCGGCCCGTGGGGCGGATGCGGCGGACCGCCGAGGAACTCAGCGCCGGCTCCGCGGGCGGCCACCTGCCGGTCGGGACGTCGGACGACGAGCTCGCCGCCTTCGCCCGGACGCTCAACGCCTTCATCGACCGGCAGCGTGAGAACGCCGAGCGGGAACGTCGGATGGTGTCGGATGCGAGCCACGAACTGCGGACACCGCTCGCTGCCCTGACCGCTCGACTGGAACTCGCACACCGCTCGTCGGGCGACGCCGACGCCCTCGAACGCGAGCTGCGCGGCGCCGAGGGGGACGCCGCGAGGTTGGTGGCGCTCGCGAACACGATGCTCGAGCTCAGTCGGCTCGACGAGTCCGTTCCCGCGCCGTCGACCCCGGCGGCTGCGCTCGTGACGGAACTCATGGGCTCGATCGACCGCGCGCGTGCGCTCGGCGGTTCCGTCGACCGTGACATCGACTTCACGGTGGCGCTCGACGCTCCCGACGAGCGGTACGCCATCGAGCCCGCGGCGTTCGCCCGGGTCGTGGACAACCTCATCGCGAACGCGATCGCCGCCGGGGACGACGGCGGCGTGATCCGGGTGACGTTCGCCCAGGACGCAGCGCTCACGCTCGAACTCACCGTCGTTGACGACGGTCACGGTGTCCCGGAGGACTTCCTGCCCCAGGCCTTCGAGCGGTTCGCGCGGGCGGACAGTGCACGGCGTGCGGTGCTCGGGGGCAGCGGGCTCGGTCTCGCACCGGTCCGCGGGATCGCCGAGCGCGCCGGCGGGACGGCGTCGCTCCGGAACGGCGACGGGCGAGGCGCGGTCGCCTCGGTGCGGATCCCCGCGAACTGACGCGGACCCGGCGCTGGCCCCGATCACTCGAGGTCTCGAACGAAGCGCACGTCCCGTTCCGGGTTCCTCCACAGGCCCGGTGCCGATGCTGTGCGTCACCCGATCACCTGCTGGAGAGGACCGCGACGATGATCGACACCGCGCGCACCAGTACCCACCGCCCGCTCGCCGCTGCCCCCGCGGCGGAGACCCTCGACGTCGCCGCACGCCGTCGTCGCCGTGCCGGGCGCCGCCGCACCGCCGTCACCGACCTGCTCGGCATCGTCGCATGGGTCTCGGCAGCCGTGGCCGTCATGCTCTGGCTCGTGTCGCCCGGATCGCACACGGTCGTCGGGATCGGCGGCTGGCTCACCGACGCCGGGATCGTCGCCGGACTCGTCGCGACCGACCTCGTCCTCGTGATGCTCGTCCTCGCCGCACGGGTACCGCTCATCGACCGGACGTTCGGCCAGGACAACGCCATCGCGGTCCACCGGTCGCTCGGGAAGCCCGTGCTGTACCTGCTGCTCGCACACGGTGCGCTCCTGACCCTCGGCTACGGTGCCTCGGCAGGCACCGGACCGATCGCCGAGACGATCGCGCTCTTCTCGACGCCGGACATGCCGCTCGCCTACCTCGGACTCGGGCTGTTCGTCGCCGTGGTGGTGACCTCGCTCGTCGCCGTCCGACGCCGTCTGCCCTACGAGGCCTGGCACGTCATCCACCTCCTCAGCTACGCCGCAGTGCTCGTCGCGTTGCCGCACATGCTCAGCGTCGGGAGCGTCCTCGCGGAGGGCACGTGGCAGCGGGTCTACTGGATCGCGCTGTACGTCCTGGCCCTCGGGCTGATCGCCCTGTACCGCTTCGCACTGCCCCTCGTCGTGACGTTCCGCCACCGCATCCGTGTCGTCGGTGTCGAGACCATCGCCCCGGGCGTCGTGTCGATCCACCTCGCCGGTCGCGACCTCGACCGACTCGGGACCGAGGGCGGCCAGTACGGGGTGTGGCGCTTCTGGACGGCCCGGACGTGGTGGCACGCCCACCCGGTGTCGTTCTCCGCCGTCCCCGGCCGCGATCGTGCCCGGATCACGGTGCGAGACCTCGGCGCGGGCTCCGCGCGACTCGGCCGGATCACCCCGGGAGCGTTCGTCTCCCTCGAGGGCCCCTACGGCCTGTTCACCAGCCGGGCTCGGACCGCTCCGTTCCTCGCCCTCGTCGCGTCCGGGATCGGGATCACCCCCGTCCGGTCGCTGCTCGAGGACACCGACCTCCGGCCCGGCGAAGCGACCGTGCTGCTGCGCGGGACGGACGCCGACCAGCAGTACCTCTGGCACGAGACGGCAGAGCTCGCCGCGGCGACCGGCAGTCGCCTGTACGCCATGGTCGGTCACCGTGCGTGGTCGCGCGAGAGCTGGATGACCGAGGAGGACGTCCGACGCGACGTCACACTCCAGTCGGTGTTCCCGAACCTGCTGCAGTCGGACCTGTACGTCTGCGGGCCGCGTGCCTGGTCCGACCTCGTCGTCCGCGAAGCACGGCTCGCGGGCGTCCCCGAGCACCAGATCCACCAGGAACGGTTCGAGTCATGAGAGCACGCATCGTCGCCGGCGGAGTCCTCTCGTCGATCGCGGTCCTGGTCATCGGGTGGCAGCTCGGCGGCCAGCCCGCGGTGACCGCCCCGACCCAGCAGAGCACGACGTCCGGTTCCGGTACGACCGGCACCGGGTCGACGAGCGACGGCACCAGCAGTGGGACCACCGGCACCGGCACCACCGGTGGGTCTTCCGTCTCCGGCACCTTCGCCGGCGACACGGCCGAGACCCGGTACGGTCCGGTGCAGGTCCAGATCACCGTCGCGAACGGGAAGATCACCGACGTCACCGCGCTCCAGCTCACGAACAGCGACGGTCGGTCGGCGCAGATCAGCCAGCAGGCCGCCCCGATCCTCCGCCAGGAGGCACTGCAAGCGCAGTCAGCGCAGATCCAGTCCGTCAGCGGTGCGACCTTCACCAGCGAGGGCTACACGACGTCCCTCCAGTCAGCGATCGACAAGGCCGGACTGTGAGCGGCGTCGCCACCTTCGAGACGATGGGCACCGTCGTGAGTCTCCGGGGTGCAACCCAGGAGGCGGCGGACGCGGTGCGCGCCGTCTTCGCCGGCTACGACCACCGCTACAGCCTGTACGACCCGTCGTCGGTCCTCAGCCGCGTCGCGGACGGTGCGCTCCGGCTCGCGGACACCCCGTCCGAGGTGCGCGACGTCTACGCACTCGCGCTCGACTGGCGGGAGCGGACCGGCGGAGCGTTCACCCCGCACCGCCCCGACGGCGTGGTCGACCTCTCGGGCGTCGTCAAGGCCCTCGCGATCCGCGACGCCGGTGCAGTCCTCGACGTCACCAGCGGCAGCGGCGGCTGGATGATCAGCGCCGGCGGAGACGTCCTCGTCCGCGGTCACCACCGCGCAGGCGAGCCGTGGAGCGTCGGCGTCGTCGACCCGTCGCGCCGGGACACCGTCGTCGGCATCGTCCGACTCGAGGCACCCCGCCGGGCGGTGGCGACCTCCGGCACCGCCGAGCGCGGCGAGCACATCTGGCGCCGAACGGCCACGACCTTCGTCCAGGCGACCGTCATCGCCGACGACATCGTCACGGCGGACGTCCTCGCGACCGCGGTGGTCGCCGGCGACGAGGACGACCTGCGCCGACTCACGAGCGACGTCGGCGTGGACGTGCTCGCGTTCGGGGCCGACGGCACGGTCTGGGCCACTCCCGGCGCGTCCGACACCGTCCGACAGGTCCCTGCGGTCACCTGATCGATGGCGCCCGACGGACGAAGGGCGTCGCCGAGCACGGTCGGGTCCCGGTCCTCGACCGGCACGTCGAGGAGCTCCTCCGCACCATCCAGAACGCGATGCGGCCGTCAGGACCGATCACCGCGAGGAACCGTCGAGCGTCGCGGTCAGGCGGGCTGCGGTGGCCGGGTCCGGACCGGTGCCAGCGCGTGCGTGAGCGTCGTCGCGACGATCGCACCGGCCGCGATGATCGCGGCGAGCACGACGATCTGGAAGCGCCCGGCATCGATCGGGGAGACGCCGCCGAAGATCGCACCGACGAACGCCCCCGGCAGCGTGACGAGGCCGGTCGTCCGGGTCTGGTCCGTAGTCGGCACCATCGCGGCGTGCACGGCGCGCCGGACCAGATCGGCTGTGGACTGCCGTGGTGTCGCGCCGAGCGCGAGCCAGCCCTCGACGTCGTCCCACCGGTCGTCGACCAACTCGACGAAGCGGCGACCTGACAGCGTCGCGCTCGTCATCGCGTTCCCGATCACGATGCCACCCACGGCGAGCACGTAGCGCGGCGTGAACGCGATCGCCCCCGTGAGGAACACGACGCTGAGCGCGCCGACGATCCCGGCGGCCATCGCGAGCGCCACCGGGAGGAACCGCGTCCGGAGCGTGCCGAGCCGTCTCGCCGCCGTCGTCGTCGCGACGCCGAACATCACCACGAGTGCTGCAGCGATCCAGATCGGGTCCCTGATGACGCCGCTGAGGACCAGGCTGATGAGCGCCAGCTGCACCGTGCCCCGCACCACCGCGAACGCCGGCGCCCAGGGCGACGGCGCGCGCGCGAGCAGGAGCACGGCGGTCGCGAGGGCCACGAGCACCAGGACCCCGAGGAGCGTCCACAGGAGACCGCTCGGATCGTTCACGGACCGAGCCTGCCACGGTCGTGCGGATCTGGACGGTGCCGGCCGGGATCAGGCCGGGGCCGCGCCGCTCAGGCGCGCTTCCTCGGCGTCGTAGCCGGCACGCACTTGCCGGAGCACGAGGTCGTCGATCTCGTCCGCATCGCGGAGTCGCAGGAGTGTTGCGGCCTTGTGCTGCACGAGCGCCAGCTCGAGGGCGACCGCGGTGTCGTGCCGCTGCAGGGCCGGGTGGTCGTCGTCGTCCTCGGCGCGCGCCTGGATGACGTCGAGGTGGGCCTCGTAGTCCTTGCGCACGCGGTCGACGGTGGCACGGTCGGCGCCGGTGGAGCGGGCGAGGCGGGGGAGCGCGTCGAGCGCCTCCTCGATCGCGGTGCGCTCGGCGTAGCGGCGTTCCTCACCGACGGACTCGTCCTCGGGCAGGGCGGCGCGGCGCAGGACGGCGGGGAGCACGAGCGCCTGGCCGACGATGGTGACGACGACGACCCCGGCGGTGACGAAGACGATGAGGTCGCGGTCGGGGAACGCGTCGCCGGACTCCAGCATGCGCGGGACGGCGACGGCCATGGCGAGCGACACCGCACCGCGGAACCCGGCGAAGCCGCTGACGAGGCGGTCGCGGTGGCCCTCGCGGGGTGCGCCGCCGGTGCGTCGCGTGACGAGCCACACGGTGCCACCGGCGGCGTTCAGGAAGGCGAAGCGCACCAGGACGAGGAGCACCGCCACCGCGGCGATGACCCCGGCGGCACGGAGGAGCTCGGCGGGTTCGAGGGCGCGTGCGGCGACCATCGCCTCGATGCCGACCAGGACGAACAGGGCGCCGTTGAGCAGGAACGTCAGGAACGACCAGAACGCCCGGACCTGCTGCCGGGTCTCGGCGCGGTCGAGCTTCGGTCCGACCTGACTGACGACGATCCCGGCGGCCACCACGGCGAGCACACCAGAGGCACCGATCGCCTCGGCTGCCAGGAACGCGCCGAACGGCACGAGCAGCGTCACGAGGTTCTCGAGCACGACGGTGTCGACGCGGCGCAGGACGAGGGTGCCGACCCAGGCGGCGGCGAGCCCGGCGGCGACACCGCCGAGGTACGACAGCACGAGCATGCCGGACACGCCCCAGAAGGTGAGCTCCTGCGTCCCGACGGTGACGGCGACCGCGATCCCGTAGACCACGAGGGTCGTGCCGTCGTTCACCAGGCTCTCGGCGCGGAGCACGGTGACGTTCCGGCGCGGCAGCATCTTCGTGAGGACGCCGACCGCCGTGGCGTCCGTCGGGGCGACGGCGGCGCCGAGCACCCAGGCGGGTCCCCAGGGCATCCCGAGCAGGTGCAGCAGGACGGCGACCGCGCCGGCGGTGACCACGACGAGCAGGGTGCCCATCAGGACGATGCCGCGCAGGTTCTTCCGGATCTCCCGGAGCGAGGTGGTGAGGCTCTCCCAGTAGAGCAGCGCGGGCAGGAACAGCAGGAGGACGGCGTCGGCGGGGAGCTCGACGTCCGCGAACTCCGGGATGAACGCGAGCCCGGCCCCGATCACGAGCAGGAGCACGGGCGGGGCCACCCGGATGCGGTCGGCGACACCGGCCGTCAGGGCGATGGCGAGGCCGAGCACCACCACCAGTTCAGGTCCCAGCACACGCACTCCTCGTTCGACCGACACCCCAGTCAACGCGGTGGGTGCTGACAGCGCACGGCAACGGGGCCGTGTCCCCACACCCCTGCGCGGACACGGCCCCGGTTCGGCCCGGTCGGGCCGCTACCGCCCGGCCCGGTCGGCGGTCACCGCTCGGCCACCGCGAGCGGTGCGATGGACCGGCCGGCGGCGTCCACGCGGTCCCGGGGGAACGCGGGCAGGCGGACGCCGGTCATGGACTCGAGCACGCGGACCACCTGCCGCGAGTACCCGTGCTCGTTGTCGTACCAGACGTAGACCACCGCGGAGCCGTCGCCGTCCGCGATGGTCGCCAGGCCGTCGACCACCCCGGCCTTGCGGGAGCCGAGCACGTCACTGGACGCGAACTCCGGAGACTCGACGTAGTCGACCTGGCGCCGGAGGGACGAGACGAGCGACACGTCGCGCAGGAAGGCGTTCAGCTCGTCGCGGTCCGGAGCGCCGTCGAGTTGCAGCGACAGCACGGCGAGGGACCCGTTCGACACCGGGACCCGGATGGCGTTGCCGGTGAGGCGCCCGGCGAGCTCCGGGTACGCCGCACCGACGGCCTTCGCGGCCCCGGTCTCGGTGACGACCATGTTGAGCGTCGCTGCTCGTCCCCGGCGGTCGGCACGGTGGTGGTTGTCGGTGAGGTTCTGGTCGTTCGTGAACGCGTGCACGGTCTCGACGTGCCCGTGCCGCACCCCGTACCGCTCGTGCAGGGCGGCGAGGACAGGTGTCACCGCGTTCGTCGTGCAGCTGGCCGCGGCGAGGATCCGCTCGTCGGCGATCTCGGCGTCGTTCACCCCGTGCACGATGTTCGGGACGTCGCCCTTCGCCGCGGTCGTCAGCAGGACGCGCCCCGCACCCGGTGCCGCGAGGTGCCGTTCGAGGGCAGCCCGGTCCCGCCAGCTGCCGGTCGAGTCGACGACGACGGCGTCCTCGATCCCGAGCGCCCGGTAGTCGACGCGGTCCGGCGCCTCCGCGCGGACGACCTGGATGACGGTGCCGTTCGCGGTGATGGTCTGCGCGGCCTCGTCGACGGTGATCGTGCCGTCGAAGGGGCCGTGGATGGAGTCGCGTCGAAGGAGGCTCGCGCGCTTCGTCAGGTCGCCCGGTCCACCGGGGCGGAGGACGACGGCGCGGAGCCGCAGCCCGCTCGCTCCGCCGGCGCGGGCGAGCAGGATGCGGGTGACGAGCCGCCCGATGCGACCGAAGCCGTAGAGGACGACGTCGGTCGGTGCGAGTGCCTCCGACCCGTGGCCGACGACGTCGGCGAGCTCGGTGCGCAGGAACGCGTCGAGGTCGTGCGGCGCACCGGCGTCGAGCTCGCCGGGAGCGGAGCCCGCTGCGAGCAGCTCGCGGTGGCGGCGGAGCAGCGCGGCGACGTCGACGACCGCTGGGCCCAGGTCGAGCGTGGCGAGGGCTCGGAGGACCGGGAAGGTCTCGGACGGGTGCAGCTCGGCGCCGTCGAGGTGCCGGGCGAACCGGTGTGCCTTGAGCACCTGGTTCGCCGACAGCCCGACCAGTCGCCGTCCGTGGATCGTGGTGACGACGTTCTGCCGGCGGTAGAGGCTGCCCACGATCGGGATCGAGGCCTCGGCGAGGGACTCCTCCTCGATCCAGTCCGCGAACACGCTCACGCCGCGACCCCCCGGCGCTCGGACGGCGCAGGCGCAGCCGCAGCCGTGGCCGTGGCCACGCTGGACAGGCCGTCGAGCGCGTCGGCGATCTCCGCCGGGCCGCCCCACGCGGTCGTGCTGACGGGCATCGCCGCCCCGAGGAGCGCCGCGAGTGCGTCGACGTCCGCAGCACCGGCCGGGTCGGTGACGACGAACGCGTCGACGGGGACGCTGCCCGAGCGGACGGCCGCGCGGGCAGCCGTGTCGTGCAGGCGGACGGCGACGGTCGCGTCCGGAGCCCCGGCCGCGGCTGGGTCGCCCCCGCGGGGCAGGTAGTGCCCGTGCCGGTCGATGAGGTGCAGCGCCCGGGCGTCGTCGCTGCCGGGCCACCACACGTCGCCGTCCTCGTCGAGTGCGGTGTCGACGAACACGGCGTCCCGTTCGACGTCGGCCGCCACCGCCGACCTCGGCGAGAGGCCGGCCACGGGGACGACCGTGCCGTCGGTCAGGGCACGAGCGACCACGCCGTCGCGTCCCGGCCCGACGAGCACCGGCCCGGCGGCGAGCACGTCGACCCGCCGGCCACCCGGGGTCCGCTGCTCGATCCGGACCGCCGAGCGACCCGTCACGGCCACGGTCGTCGTGCCGTGGTCGCCGTGGACGTGCAGCAGGGTGCACTCCACGGCGAGGTCGTCCGTGTGGGCCCCGAGCGCCTCGACCACGCCCGCGCCGTCGTCGCCGCCGACGAGCCACACGGTGCGGACACCGGCGCGGTCGTCACGCAGTACCGTGCGCAGGGTCGGACGGGCGTCCCGTGGGCTGCGGAGGCTCGTGTGCACCGTGCGCACGACCTCGGCTTCCGGACCCATCGCGTCGAGGGCGTCCGACCCGACGCGCGTCAGGGCACGGAGGGTGGCCACGCTCGCGGGGGAGTCGGTGACGTGCACCCCGAGGAGGTCCGGCGCCTCCGGGGCACCGAGCAGGAAGGGGACGACGTACATCGTCCGACCGCGCATCGACTCAGCGACCCGGTCGACGACGCCGGCGCGGTCGACGACGTCGGTGTGACCCGAGCCGCCCGCCCGCCCCGCCGACCGCACGAGCAGGCTCCCCGGCCGCGCCCCCGGGTCGAGCCGGACGACCTCGTCGTCGAGGGTGAACCGCGTCACGAGCTCCCGCCACTGCTCGTCCGACCCGTCGACCCAGACGACCTCGTCCGGCCGGGTGAGGACCGCCGTCCGCGCCACCCACTGCGCGGTCCCGGCGTGGGCGAGGTCGTGGTTCCGCGCACCGTCCGGCACCTCGGGCAGGGGCAGGACCCCCGCCGGTGGGAACGTGTGGCGGTGCTGGGCGGTCCGGGGCATGGTGGCCTCCTCGTCGAGATCCGTGCTGGTGTGCCACCACCCTCCGTCCGACGGACCGGCCCGGACGCCCGTGCGGGTCTCGAAGAGTCCGGGAATTTGCGACGAGCCGGAAAGAGGCGCCCCCTACGCAGCGTCCCCCGTGTGCCGCTCCAGGAACTCGAAGACCTCGGTGTCGTCCACCCCGGGGAACCGCCCCGACGGCAGCGACGCCAACACCCGGGTGTGCATCCGCGCGCTCGGCCACGCAGCGTCCGACCACCGGGACGCCAGCGGCGCCGGCGGCCGGCGGCAGCACGACTCGTCCGGGCAGGTCGACACCTGCCGTTCGGTGGTCTCGCGCCCGCGGAACCACTTCGCGTCGTCGAACCGCACGCCGAACGTGATGCTGAACGCGCCGTCGGGCCCGGAGCCGGTCTGGGTGGACGACCAGTACGTCCCCGCGGTGGTGTCCGTGTACTGGTGGGCCTCGGACGTCCGGGCGCTGCGGTCCCCGGCCCACCGCGCGACCCACTTCCGGCACACCACCTGTCCCTCGACCGCGCCGGTGACGTCGGCCGGCAGCGGCAGGTCGTCGTTCTCGTACGCCTTGTAGATCGCCCCGTCCTCACCGACCCGCAGGAAGTGCACCCGGATCCCGAGGTGCTCGGTGAGCAGGTTCGTCATGCGGAGCGCCGCCGACTCGTGGGTGACGCCGAACGCGTCACGGAAGTCCTCGACGGCGAGGTCCCGCGACGCCTTCGCCTCGGTGAGGAACCCGACGGCCTGCTTCCGGGGCATGAGGCACGCCGCAGCGAAGTAGTTGATCTCGAGTCGCTGCTGCAGGAACTCGGCGTAGGACGACGGCGGCTGGTGGCCGAGCAGCCGGTGCGCCATCGCCTGCAGCGCCATCGACCGCAGGCCGTGCCCGCCCGGAATCGAGGCGGGCGGCAGGTAGATCCGCCCGTTCGCCAGGTCGGTGATGCTCCGGGTGGAGTGCGGCAGGTCGTCGACGTAGAGCAGGGTGAACCCGAGGCGCTCCGCCATCCGGCTGACCTCGCGGTGCGTGAGCGCCCCGACCTCGTGGCCGACGGCGCCGACGACCTCCTCGGCCAGCGCGTCGATCTCCGGCATCGCGTTGTTCCGCGCGCGCATCCGGTCGCGCAGCTCGGTGTTCGCCCGACGGGCCTCCTCCGGCGTCGCCGAGGCCTCCCGCGCCTTCCGGTCGAGTTCCTGCAGGGTGCGGACCAGCGCTGCCAGCGCGTCCTGCGGCAGGGACTTCGAGACCCGGACGGGAGGCACGCCCAGCGCCGCGTACTGCGGCCCGCCCTGCAGCCGTTGCAGCTCCAGTTCGAGCGCGGACCGCGGGTCCGGCGCCTCCGCCTGCAGCAGGTCCAGCACCTCGACGCGGAGCGCCGACGCGAGGCCCGGCAGCTCCGCTGCACGGACCGGCCGCTTGCCGTTCTCGATGAGGGACAGGGTGCTCGCGGTGGTCCGGAGCTCGGTGGCGAGCGCGGTGAGGGTCCAGCCCGCGCGGGTCCGGAAGTGCCGGATGCGTGCTCCGAGGATGCGTGCGTTGTCGTCGTCGACCTGCATGGAACGGACCGTATCCGAAAATCCGGCCGATTTCGAGGGCAACCGTCGGGTCCACGGGTCGAGCGACCCCGCACGGTGGGTGACACGCCCCGCCGGGACACGATCCCGGCGATTCACCGACGAAAGGCGACCTGATGACGATCATCGACGAACGGACGGCTGCAGCGCCGGACGTCCTGCCCCTCGACGCGGTCGGTCTGGAGGACCTCGCGACCGTCGGCGGCAAGAACGCCTCGCTCGGCGAGATGCTCCGCTCGCTGTCGGGCCTCGGCGTCCGCGTCCCGGACGGCTTCGCCACGACCGCGACCGCGTTCCGCCGCCACATGGAGCACACCGGGCTGACGTCCTGGATCAGTGCGACGCTCCTCGCGCTCGACGTCGAGGACACCGCGGCCCTCGCCGCGGCCGGCGCCGAGATCCGTCGCCGTGTCCTGTCGACACCGCTCGAGCGAGGCCTCGAACAGGCCGTCCGTGACGGGTACGACCGGCTCACCGCCGAGGGACCCGACGAGGCCTCGTTCGCCGTCCGGTCCTCGGCGACCGCGGAGGACCTGCCGGATGCGTCGTTCGCCGGGCAGCAGGACACGTACCTGAACATCCGCGGGATCGGGAACGTGCTCGACGCCGTGCGCCGGGTGTTCGCCTCGATGTACACGGACCGGGCGATCGCCTACCGGGTGCACCACGGGTTCGTCCACGACGAGGTCGCGATCTCGGTCGGCGTCCAACGGATGGTGCGCTCCGACCTGGCGTCCGCCGGGGTGCTCTTCACGCTCGACACGGAGTCCGGCTTCGACCGGGCGGTGTTCGTCACCAGTGCGCACGGGCTCGGCGAGGGCGTGGTGTCCGGCGCCGTGAACCCGGACGAGTTCACGGTGTCGAAGCCCGCGCTGGCAGCGGGCCGTCCCGCGGTCCTCGGACGGGTGCTCGGGTCGAAGGCCCAGCGCATGGTGTTCACCGACGACCCGACCGTCGGGCGGACGACCGCGTTCGTGGAGACGAGCGCCGCTGAGCGTCGGCACTTCTCGTTGCGCGACGACGAGGTCACCGAGCTCGCCCGCATCGCCGTCGTCATCGAGCAGCACTACGGCCGCCCGATGGACGTCGAGTGGGGCAAGGACGGTCTCGACGGTCGCCTGTACGTCCTGCAGGCCCGCCCGGAGACGGTCGCGTCGCGTGCCTCCGCGTCCGTCATCGAACGGCACCGTCTGGCCGTGCAGCCCACGAACCCGCCGCGGCTCGACGGGCGGGCGATCGGCCAGCGCATCGGGTCCGGTGCGGTGCGGGTCCTCGCGAGCGTCGACGAGATGCACGACTTCCGTCGCGGCGACGTCCTCGTGGCGGACATGACCGACCCGGACTGGGAGCCGATCATGCAGCGGGCGTCGGCGATCGTGACGAACCGCGGCGGTCGGACCTGCCACGCGGCGATCATCGCGCGCGAACTCGGCATCCCCGCGGTCGTCGGCACCGGGACCGCCACGAGCACGCTGCACGACGGCGAGCCCGTGACGGTGAGCTGCGCCGAGGGGGAGACCGGTGTCGTCCACGACGGGATCCTCGGAGTCGAGACCGAGCGCATCGAGGTCGGCGACCTGCCGGACCTCGACGTCGACCTCATGCTCAACGTGGGCAACCCGGCGCAGGCGTTCTCGTTCGCCGCGCTCCCGAACGCCGGCGTTGGCCTCGCCCGCATGGAGTTCGTCGTCGGTCGGCAGATCGGCGTGCACCCGAACGCCCTGCTCCGACTCGCCGACCAGCCCGCCGACGTCCGCGAGCAGATCGAGGACCGGATCGCGGCGTACGGCTCGCCCCGGGACTTCTTCGTCAAGCGCCTGGCCGAGGGCGTCGCGACCCTCGCTGCGGCGTTCGACCCGAAGCCCGTCGTGGTCCGGCTGTCCGACTTCAAGTCGAACGAGTACGCGGGCCTGCTCGGCGGCGCCCGGTACGAGCCCGTCGAGGAGAACCCGATGATCGGGTTCCGCGGTGCATCCCGCTACCTGTCCGAGGAGTTCGCGCAGGCGTTCGCCCTCGAGTGCGAGGCGATCCGCACCGTCCGCGAGGTGATGGGCTTCACGAACGTGCGCGTCATGATCCCCTTCGTCCGGACCGTCGAGGAAGCCGAGGCGGTCGTCGCCCTGATGGCGGAGCACGGTCTCGAACGAGGCCGCAACGGCCTGCGGGTCGTGATGATGTGCGAGATCCCCGCGAACGCGCTCGACGCCGACCGGTTCCTCGACCACGTCGACGGCTTCTCGATCGGGTCGAACGACCTCACGCAGCTCACCCTCGGCGTGGACCGCGATTCCGCACTCGTCGCCGAGTCGTTCGACGAACGGAACCCGGCGGTGCTGCGCCTGATCGACATGGCGGTCGACGCCTGCCGCGCCCGCGGGGCGTCCGTCGGCATCTGCGGGCAGGGCCCGAGCGACCACCCGGACCTGGCGGACCACCTCCGCGCCCGCGGGGTCACGTCGATGTCGCTCAACCCCGACACGGTCGTGAGCACCTGGCAGCGGCTCGCGTCGGTGGTCTGACGCAACCACACCCCGGACTGGAGGCGCGTGGCGGGCCCGCCCCGCGCCTCCAGTCCGTCCCGTGGTGACGGGAGACCGCATCGAGTGAGCAGCAATCGTCGGGTCACGGTCCGCGACTCGACGATTGCTGCTCACTCGATCGCGGTCCCGGCAACGGGGACGGCGGCGAGCGCGAGACGGCCGCGGCCGGTGAGGGACACCGGGCCGACGACCGCGTCGAACGGCGCCAGCGGGCCATCGGCGACGCCGATCGTGCCGTCGAGCACGACGGCGACGCCGTGCACCTCGAGGTCGCCGTCGACGGCGACCACCGTCAGCGCGGGCTCGCCGCTGCCCCGGCGCACCATCAGGTTCAGGTCGTGGCCCGGGGTCGTGACGCCGACCGCGCTGACGGCTGCCTCGCCGGCGAAGGCCACCGTGTCGAACTGCTCGAGCACCGTCCGCCGGCCGTCGACGTCGAGCGTCAGCGTGTGCGGCGAGAGCGACAGCAGCACCCGGTCGACGCCCGGGAGCGACGAGAAGGGCGCATCGGAGCCGATCGTCGCGATGCTGAGCCGGGCTTCGAAGGCTCCCTCGCCGGGCGTGCGCCAGAGCTCGACGGTCTCGCCGAGCCCGTTCGCCCACCGGCTCCGAGGCGCGTCGGCGAACCGGACGGTGCGGCCGGTTCGGGTCACAGCTCGTCGTCGTCCATGCTCAGGTGCGAGGTCTCCGGCGCCATCAGGATCGACACGACCATGCCGATCGCCAGGATGCCGGCGAGCACGAGGAGCGTCGGCGTGATGCCCCAGGCGCCGAGGGTGAGCGGCAGCAGGAACGTGCCGATCGCCGACCCGATGCGACTGACGCCGTTCACCAGGCCGACCCCCGCCGCCCGGACGTTCGTCGGGAAGAGCTCCGGCGGGTACACCTGGTCGAGGTTCGAACTCGCGGACATCACGAACGTGAAGACGAGGAACGCCGGCAGCACGACCCAGAGCGGGGCGTGCTCGCCGAACGAGACGACCGCGAGGGCCACGGCCATGATCCCGAAGGTCCAGATGATGAGCGGTCGGCGGCCGGTCTTCGCGACGAGCCACAGGCCGACCAGTCCACCGAGGAGCAGGAAGACGTTGAGCAGCGCACCGGCAGCGAAGCCGTCGGCGTCCATGCCGAGGCTCAGCAGGATGACCGGCAGGAAGCTGTAGACCGCGAAGTACGGGATGACCTGCGCGTTGTAGAACACCGACCCGAAGACCGTGCTCCGGAGGTTCTTGCCGCGGAACAGGTCGCGGTACCGGCCGGGTGTCCGCCGTGCGTGGGCAGCGGCGACCGCGTCGACGTCGAGTCCCTCCGGCAGGAACCTCGCGACGATCGCCCGGGCCTCGGTGAGGCGTCCCTTGGTGATGAGCCATCGCGGCGACTCCGGGGTGCCGAGTCGCAGGACCAGGACGGCTGCAGCGGGGATCGCGCCGCTCGCCAGCAGCCAACGCCAGCCGTCGCCGGTGCCGAGCGTGCTCACCCAGGTCCCGATGAAGTACGCCGCCGTGTAGCCGACGGTCCACGCGACCGTCAGGGTCGCGAGCAGGCCGCCACGGAACCGGGCGGGCACGAACTCCGCCACCAGGGTCGGCCCGAGCGCGTAGTCCGCTCCGACGCCGAAGCCGATCAGCAGGCGCAGGACGAACAGCGTCCCGGGGTCGTGCACGAAGAACTGCGCGGCCGAGGCGACCACGATGAGCACGAAGTCGAGCATGTACACGAGCCGGCGCCCGAACCGGTCTCCGAGCCAGCCGCAGGTGATGCTGCCGACGAAGATGCCGATGAGGACCGAGCTCGCGATGAGCCCCGACCAGACGTCGCTCACGGGGAAGGACTGCGGGATGAGCGTCAGCGCGATGCCGATGCTGCCCAGGGCGTACCCGTCCGAGAAGTTCGCGCCGAACGTCAGCGCGGTGATCCGCAGGTGGAACCGGCTCAGGCGCTCGGGCGGGGCCGCGGTCCGGGGTGACGACGCTGACATGGTGCTCCGATGGTGTGGGGTGGTCATTCGAGCGGGCCCGTGACGGACTCCGCGGCGGCGACGAGGTCGTCGGACGTCAGGAAGGTGCGGAGGGCCTCGATGTCCCGGCCGAACTCGCGGTCGACCGGGGCGGTGGGGACGAGTCGGCGGACGGTGTCCCGGACGGCGCGGAGGGCTGGCGAGCCGGACACGCCGACCTCGTCCTCGAGCAGGTCGGCAGCCTGCGCCGCCGCGAGCAGTTCGATCGCGAGCACGTACTGCAGGCGGTCGACGGAACGGTACGCCTGCTGGGCGGCGAGGTGCGCGTTGCTCACCGGGTCCTCCTGGCCGGCCGACGTCGGGATCGACTCGACCGAGGCGGGGGAGACCTCGCCCCGCATCTCGAGCACGAGCGCCGCGGCCGTGTACTGCGGGATCATCAGGCCGTTGTTCAGCCCGGGGGTCGACGCGAGGAACGGCGGCAGCTCGCTCACGGTGCTGTTCACCATGCGGTCCGTGCGGCGTTCGCTGTGGTGGGCGAGCACCGCCGCGGCGGCCTTCACGGCGTCCATCGCGAGGCCGACGGAGGTCCCGTCGAAGTTGCCGGCCATGACCGCGTCGCCGTCCTCCGGGAACAGCAGCGGGTTGTCGCCGACGGAACCGAGGGACTCGTCGACGACCCGGGCGGCGTCGTCGAACGAGCGCCGGACGGACCCGTGCAGCTGGGGGAGCGCACGGAGCAGGTAGGGGTCCTGCACGCGGTGGTCGCGGTGCAGCTCGGCGATCGCGCTCCCCTCGAGCAGCCGGACGAGGTTCCGTGCGGACGTGGCCTGCTCGGGGTACCGGCGGAGCGCGTGCACCCGTGGGTCGAGCGCGCGGGTCGTCCCGCGGAGCGACTCGAAGGCCAGCGCTCCGATGACGTCGGCCTGCCGGACCGCCCGCCGGGGGTCGTGCGTGACGAGGGCGGCGACCGCGGTGATGCTCATGATGCCGTTGAGGAGCGTCAGCCCCTCCTTCGCCCGGAGCCGCACGGGCGTCAGGCCCCGGCGGCGGAGTGCCTCGGCGCCGCTCACCACGTCGCCGTCGACGGTCGCTCGACCCCGGCCGGTGAGCACGAGGGCGATGTGCGCCTCGAGCGCCAGGTAGCCGAGCGAGCCACAGCCCGGGACGACCGGCGTGACGTGCTCCTCGAGCAGTGCGCGGATCAGTTCGAGCGTCTCCAGGCGGGTGCCGGACCGCCCGGCACCGAGGTGCGCGAGCATCACGACGAGGATCGCCCGGACCTGGTCCTCGGGGATCGGCGCGCCGACCGACACCGCGTGGGAGACGATGATGTTCTCCTGCAGGCGCAGGGCGTCCTCCGGTGCGATGGTCTCGGTGTAGTTGTCGCCGAAACCGGTCGTCACGCCGTACACGACGGTGCGGTCGTCCAGGAACCGGGTGACGAGGTCGGCCGCGGCGTCGACCCGGCGGGCGTACCCGTCGGAGAACCGGACGACGGCACCGTGCCGGGCGACGGCGACGACCTGGTCGACGGTGAGCGGGGCGTCGTCGAGCAGCACCGTCTCGGTGCCGGCGCGGTCGCCCGTCCGGGGACCGCCGCTCATGCGGGCACCGCCGGGTACACCGCGGTCGACTCCCGGACCAGGTGCTCGCCGATCCGGGCGACGTCGGCCGGGTCGGTGAGCCGGTAGCTCGGGACCAGGCAGGACATCGCGGCGACCACCCGGTGGCCGGCGCGCACCGGGGCGGACACCGCCGTCACGTCGCGCTCGGCGCCCTCGGCCACGACGACGTACCCGTCCTCGCCGACGTCGTCGAGCAGGACCCGGCCGACGGCGGTGTCGGTGAGCGGGATCGTGCGGCCGACCCACCCGACGTGCCGGATGGACTGGGTGCCCTCGGCGATGGCGAGGTGCATCGCGGTGTCGCCGACGCCGAACACGCTGAGGTAGCAGGACTCCGTCGTGCCCTGGGCGACGCGGCGCATGGCGTCGCGGGTCTGGGCGACGAGCGCGGTGTTCGAGAGGGCCGCCGCACCGAGCTGCACGAGGTGCGGGCCGGCCGTGAACGCACCGTCGTCGTCGCGGCGGACGAACTCCCGGTGTTCGAGTGCTCGGAGGAGGCGGAGGGCGGTGCTCGCCGACAGATCGGCCCGCCGTGCGGCCTCGGTCAGCGAGATGCCGTCCGCGTCGCACACCAGGCCGAGCAGGACGAGGGCGCGGTCGATCGTCCGCATGCCCTGTCCGCCCGTGGATTGCTCGGTCATGGCTGCCACCCTACGGAATCTGGTTTTCATCGAGTAGCAATGGCGTGTTTCGTTCTCGTGAAGTCTGCCGGACCGGAGGCGCGGGGCGGGCCCGCACCGCGCCTCCAGGCCGCCCTGTGGTCACGGAAGACCGCACGGGGTGCGTCGGCGACGTCGGTCAGGACGGCGACGTGCCGAGCCGCCGGGCGAGCACGTCGGCGGCACGACGGACCTCCGCGAGGAGCGTCGGCGGCACGCCGCCGTCCGCCGTCGACGCGTACGTCGACCCGATGCTCGCGACCGGCCACCCCGTGGTGTCGAGCACCGCGACCGCGACCGACGACAGTCCCGGCGTCACGGCGCCGTCCTCCGTCGCGTACCCGACGGTGCGGACGCCCTCGAGCTCCTGCCGGAGCGTCCGCAGGTCGCCGGGGCCGGCCTCGGTCCGCCGGACGAACGCCGTACCGGGCGGGTACAGCGCGCGGAGCTGCGCCGTCGGGGTCGCCGCGAGCATCGACTTGCCGGTCGCGGTGAGGTGCGCGGGCAACCGGACCCCGACGTCCGTGACGAGCGCTCCGCGGTGCCGGGCGCGTTCCTCGACGACGTAGACGACCTCGGCACCGTGCAGCACCCCGAGGTGGGCACTCTCGCCGGTGCGGTCGACCAGGGACGCGAGCAACGGGGCTCCGAGCAGGGTGAGCGGTTGCTGCCGGGTGAAGCCGGAGCCGAGTTCGAACGCCGCGATCCCGAGTCCGTACTTGCGCGCCTCGACGAGGTGCAGGACGAACCCGTGCTCGGTGAGCGACGTCAGCAGTTGGTAGACCGTGGAGCGCGGCAGGTCGAGCCTGGCGGCGATCGTGCTGGCGGCGAGCGGTCCACGCTGCGTGGCGAGGAGCCCGAGGACGCGCAGGCCGGCATCGAGCGCGGGGACCTTCGGCGAGGGGCTGGGCATGGTGCTCCGATGTCGGCGTCGTTTCCTGTCCGGTACCCCGGACACTATCTGGCGCCGCGACCTCCACGCACCCGGGCCGCTCCTGTCAGATGGGGGGAGGCCTACGGGCAGGACCCGGCGGACGCCGACGGACCAGCGCCCGACCGGGCGGCGAGACCAGCGACGAAGGAGCCACCGTGACCGAGACAGCAGCAGACCACGCCGTGACGAACCCGAACCCGACCCCGGCCGGATCGGGCCCCCGGACGGTCCGCGCCGCGCGCGGGACGACGCTCTCCGCCAAGAGCTGGCAGACCGAGGCACCGCTGCGCATGCTCATGAACAACCTCGACCCCGAGGTGGCCGAGCGCCCCGAGGACCTCGTCGTCTACGGCGGCACCGGCAAGGCGGCGCGGAACTGGCAGGCGTTCGACGCGATCGTGCACGCGCTGCGCGACCTCGAGTCCGACGAGACGCTCCTCGTGCAGTCCGGCAAGCCCGTCGGGGTGTTCCGCACGCACGAGTGGGCGCCCCGTGTGCTCATCGCGAACTCGAACCTCGTCGGGGACTGGGCGACGTGGCCGGAGTTCCGCAAGCTCGAGGCCGAGGGCCTGACCATGTACGGCCAGATGACCGCCGGCTCGTGGATCTACATCGGCACCCAGGGCATCCTGCAGGGCACGTACGAGACCTTCGCGGCCGTCGCCGAGAAGCGGTTCGGTGGAACGCTCGCCGGGACCATCACGCTCACCGGCGGCTGCGGCGGGATGGGCGGCGCGCAGCCCCTCGCCGTCACGCTGAACGGCGGCGCCGCGATCGTCGTCGACGTCGACCGCGCCCGGCTCCAGCGTCGCGTGGACCACCGGTACCTCGACGAGCTCGCCGACGACCTCGACGACGCCGTCGCCCGGGTCACCGCCGCGAAGGCCGAGCGGCGTGCGCTCAGCGTCGGACTCGTCGGCAACGCCGCCACGGTGTTCCCCGAGCTGCTGCGCCGCGGCGTCCCGATCGACGTCGTCACCGACCAGACGAGCGCCCACGACCCGCTGAGCTACCTGCCCGAGGGCTACCACGTCGACGAGTGGGCAGCCCGCGCCGAGTCCGACCCGGAGACGTTCACCGCCGACTCCCGCCGGGCGATGGCGAAGCAGGTCGAGGCCATGGTCGGCTTCCAGGACGCCGGTGCCGAGGTCTTCGACTACGGCAACTCGATCCGCCGCGAGGCCGAGCTCGGCGGCTACGACCGTGCGTTCGCGTTCCCCGGCTTCGTGCCGGCGTACATCCGTCCGCTCTTCGCCGAGGGCAAGGGACCGTTCCGCTGGGCAGCGCTGTCCGGCGACCCTGACGACATCGCCGCCACCGACCGGGCGATCCTCGAGCTCTTCCCCGAGGACGAGAAGCTCCGCCGGTGGATCACCGCCGCCGGCGAGAAGATCCAGTACGAGGGCCTGCCCGCACGCATCTGCTGGCTCGGGTACCAGGAGCGGCACCTGGCCGGGCTCAAGTTCAACGAGATGGTCGCGTCCGGTGAGCTGCGCGCCCCGATCGCCATCGGCCGTGACCACCTCGACTCCGGCTCGGTCGCTTCCCCGTACCGCGAGACCGAGGCGATGGCCGACGGCTCCGACGCGATCGCGGACTGGCCGCTCCTGAACGCCCTGCTCAACACGGCCTCTGGCGCGACCTGGGTGTCGATCCACCACGGCGGCGGCGTCGGCATCGGCCGCTCCATCCACGCCGGACAGGTGATCGTCGCCGACGGCACCGACCTCGCCGCCGAGAAGATCGCCCGCGTGCTCGTGAACGACCCCGGCACCGGCGTCATGCGCCACGTCGACGCCGGGTACGAGCGTGCCGAGGAGGTCGCCCGCGAGCGCGGCCTGCGCGTGCCGATGTGGGAGGTCTGACCGTGACGGACTCCGGCGCGACCGTGCTGCCCGGCCTGGCCGAGATCGCCGAGGTCGGTCGCGACCACGTCCGCGGCGGCTACACGCGGCACCTGCTCGACGAGGCCGAGCGCACCCTGCGCGACTGGTTCGTCGAGCGGGCGACCCGGCTCGGGCTGGACGTCGAGGTCGACCGCAACGGCAACACCTGGGCCTGGTGGGGTGCGCCCGGTCCGGACGCGTTCGTCACCGGGTCGCACCTCGACTCCGTGCCCGGCGGCGGTGCCTTCGACGGCCCGCTCGGCGTCGTGTCGGCCCTCGACGCGGTCGCCCGGCTGCAGGCCGAGGGGCACCGACCGTCCCGCCCGACCGCGATCGCGGTCTTCGCCGAGGAAGAAGGCTCGCGCTTCGGCGTCGCCTGCCTCGGCTCGCGCCTGCTGAGCGGCGCCATCAGCCCGGAACGCGCGCTCGCGTTGACGGACGCGGACGGCACCAGCCTGGAGGCAGTGCTCGCCTCCGCGGGCATCGACCCGTCCGGCGTCGGGCCCGATCCGGATCGGTTGTCCGGGATCGGGACGTTCGTCGAGCTGCACGTCGAGCAGGGGCGCGGGCTGGTCGACCTCGGCGCACCGGTCGCGATGGCGTCGAGCATCCTCGGGCACGGCCGGTGGCGTTTCCGGTTCACCGGGCAGGGCAACCACGCCGGGGCGACGCTGATGACCGACCGTCGGGACCCGATGGTCGCCGCGGCCGCCGTCATCGCCGGCGTCCCAGCACTGGCGCGGCAGCACGGCGACGCGCGTGCGACCGTCGGTCGCCTCCGTTCGGTACCGGGCGGGACGAACGTGGTCGCGTCGGCCGTGGAGTTCTGGCTCGACGCCCGCGCCGGGGACGACACCGTCACGCAGGCCCTGGTCGCCGAGATCGCCGCCGCGGCCCGTGCGGCGGCGACCGCCAACGGCTGCGAGGTCGCGGTCACCGAGGAGTCCTGGTCGGCCCGGGTCGACTTCCCGGACGGGCCGCGGACGGCGATCGACCGGGTGCTCGTCGGCGCCGGCGGTCGCCCGGTCCCCGTGCTGCCGACCGGCGCCGGACACGATGCCGGCGTGCTGTCCGCGCACGTGCCCGCCGCGATGCTGTTCGTCCGCAATCCCACCGGGGTGTCGCACGCGCCCGAGGAGTGGTCGGACGCCGACGACTGCGCCGCCGGTGTGGACGCCCTGACCCGGGTGATGCGGGAGCTGACGTGAGCGCCGAGGTGCGTTCGGTGCACTGCGCGACGGCGCTGATCGACGGCGTGGTGGTGGACGACGTGCGCCTCGGCGTCGGACCGGACGGGCGGATCACCGCCGTCGACCCGGGTGTCCCCGCGGCACCGGGCGACCTCCGGCTCGGCACCGTCCTCGCCGGGTCGGGCAACGCGCACTCGCACGCCTTCCACCGACTGCTGCGCGGTCGGACCCACGGCGACGGCGGCGACTTCTGGCAGTGGCGCACGGCGATGTACCGCGCCGCCGGAGCCCTCGACCCGGACTCGTACCGTGCGTTGTCGGTCGGGGTCTTCGGGGAGATGGTCGCCGCCGGGTGGACCGCCGTGGGGGAGTTCCACTACGTGCACCACCGTCCGGACGGCACCCCCTACGACGACCCGAACGCGATCGGGCTCGCGCTGGCCGAGGCCGCCCGCGAGGTCGGGATCCGCCTCACGCTCCTGGACACCTGCTACCTGACCGGTGCTCCCGGCGAACCGCTCGCCGCCGAGCAGCGGCGCTTCGGCGACGGCACCGCTGTGGCCTGGCTCGAACGCTGGCACGCCCTCCGAGACGCCGTCGGCGACGACCCCCTCGTGACGGTCGGCGCCGCCGTGCACTCGGTCCGGGCGGTCCGACCCGACGACGTCGCCCTCATCGCCCGCGAGGTGCCGAGCGACGTCCCGCTGCACGTGCACCTGTCCGAGCAGCCGGCCGAGAACGCGCAGAGCCTGGCGGCCTGGGGTGCACGGCCGACCCGGGTGCTCGCCGACGCCGGCGCGCTCTCCCCGCGCCTGAGCGTCGTGCACGCGACTCACCTCGACGACGACGAGATCGCGCTCCTCGGGTCCGCCGGGGTCACCGCGGTCATCTGCCCGACCACCGAAGCGGACCTGGGCGACGGGATCGGCCCCGCCCGACGGCTCGCCGACGCCGGTGCCACGATCGCGCTCGGGTCCGACCAGAACGCCGTGGTCGACCCGTTCCTGGAGGTCCGCGGGCTCGAGGCCGGGGAACGGCTCGCCGCACGACGGCGCGGCGTCTTCAGCCCCGCCGAGCTCGACGCCGCCAGGAGCACGGCCGGCTCCCGGTCGCTCGGCCTGCACGGCGGCATCGCGGTGGGTGCGCCGTGCGACCTCGTCGAGGTCGACCCGACGAGTGTCCGGACGACGGGTTCGGCGGTGCCGCAGCTCGTCCTCACCGCGACCGCCTCGGACGTCCGGCGCGTGGTCGTCGGCGGGACCGTGCGCGCCGTCGACGGCAGACTGGCGGACGACCGCGCACCCGCGGACCTGCTGACGGCGTGGACGGAGGACCACCGGTGACCAGCGAGCTCATCACCGACATCGGCGAACTGCGCACCCTCGACCCGCGCGAGGCCCCCGGCGGCGCCGCGGCGGCCGCCGTCGCCCGGAACGACCAGGCGCTCGTGGTCGAGGACGGCCGGCTCGTGTGGATCGGTGCGCGCATGGACGCCCCGGACGCCGACGTCCGGACCAGCGTCGGCGGTCGCACCGTCCTGCCCGGCTGGGTCGACCCGCACACGCACCTCGTGTTCGCCGGCGACCGGTCCACCGAGTTCGTGGACCGGATGGCCGGCCGGCCGTACGCGGCCGGGGGCATCATGACGACGGTCCGTGCGACCCGGGCGGCCTCGGAGTCCGACCTGCTCGCCGGTGCGCGCGCGGTCGTCGACGGCGCCGCGGCGCAGGGCACGACCACCATCGAGGCGAAGACCGGGTACGGGCTCGACGTCGCGACCGAGGAGCGGCTCGCCCGGATCGCCGCCCGGGTGGCGGACGTCGTGACCTACCTCGGCGCGCACGTGGTCCCGGAGGGGGCGGACCGGGACGCCTACCTCGACCTCGTCACCGGGCCGATGCTCGACGCCGTCGCTCCGCACGCGCAGTTCGTCGACGTGTTCTGCGAAGCCGGAGCGTTCACCCCGGACGAGTCCCGCGAGGTCCTGCTGGCCGGACGTCGCGCGGGCCTCGGGCTCCGGGTGCACGGCAACCAGCTCGGCGAGAGCGGCGGCGTCGCCCTCGCCGTGGAACTCGGCGCCGCGAGCGTCGACCACTGCAACCACCTGTCGGACGCCGACGTCGCCGCCCTCGCCGGCTCGTCGACGATCGCGACGCTCCTGCCGGCGTGCGACCTGTCGACCCGGGCGCCGTTCGCCCCGGCACGACGACTCGTCGACGCCGGCGTCCGGATCGCCCTGGCATCGAACTGCAACCCGGGGACCTCGTTCACGTCGTCGATGCAGTTCCAGGTGGCAACGGCCGTCCTGCAGCAGCGCCTGACGCTCGAGGAGTCGCTCGCTGCCGCCACCCTCGGCGGGGCCGCCGCGCTCGGGCTCGACCGCGGGGACGACGCCGTCGGCAGCCTGCGCATCGGGGGACCGGCCGACCTGCAGGTCCTCGACGCCCCGACCGCCGCGCACATCGCCTACCGTCCGGGCATGCCCCTGACGGTCGCGACCTGGCGTCGTGGGGTCCGGGTCCCGGCCCCGGTCAACCCCGTGCGATCCGGGTCCGGCCGGTGAGTCCTCGACGAGCCCGCTTCCACCACGCCCGCCACGGCAACGAGGTCGCGAGCGCCAGCCCGATCACCACGCTGCCGAACCACCCGACGACGACGCCGGGGATCGGCACGAGCAGGCTCGTCCAGAGCAGCACCGCGAGGATCCCGAGCACGTACGCCGCACCGGCCTTGAGGTAGCGGAGCCGCTTCAGCCCGGCGGCCTCGTCGAGCCGCGAGGTCAGGCGTGCCAGGAAGACCGCCCCCACCCCGATGGCGGCGACCGCGACCGCCGCCTGCTCGAGTGCGCCGAGGCCGTCGCCACCGAAGAGACCAGCGCCGAGGACCCCGGACCCGGACAGGCTGTACACGCCGTCGAGGATCTCGAACAGCATGAAGACGACGAGCCCCCGCTCGAAGACGACCGTCGACGCGTAGGCGTGGATCCGCCAGGCGCCGCCCGTCCCCACCGACGCGGTGTCGGACGACGTCAGACCGCCGAGCGCCCACGCCGCCACCCGCTTCGACAGCAGGTACGCGCCGATGCCCGCCACCCCACCGAGCACCACCGGCAGGAGCCTGCCAGCGGCCCACCCGGCGTCGACCCCCACCAGCACCGCGGTCAGCACGACCCCGGTGCCGGTGGTGACGAGCGACCAGACGCGAGGGCGCGCGACCCGGGCGAGCCGTGCCTCCAGGCGGCCCAGCCAGGACCTGCGCGACGCGCGGTCCGTGTTGAACAGGTACTCCGCGAAGACCAACCAGATGAAGGCGGCGCCGAAGGCGGCGAGCGCCGGCCGGACCTCGGCGAGGTGGGCCGAGAACGAGCCGGGGGCGAAGACGGCCTCGCCCACCGAGCTCGCCGGGTCGGTGGCGTCGCCGACCGCCACCGCGGCCGGCGGGAGCAGCAGGCGCATCGCCAGGACGCCCACGACGATGCCGAGCGACAGGAACAGCCGTCGTGCGGGGGAGTGCAGGCGGCCGGCGATGCCGGCCATCGGCACCGACGAGTCGGCGGCCATCGCGATCTCGAGGAGCGCCAGCGCCACGAAGGCGAGCGCAGCAGCTGGTCCGAGCACGAACCACGCGACGGCGGCCGCCGCGACGGTGAGCAGGAGGGGGACGGTCAGGAGCGATCTCGTGGCCATCACCCCATCCAGCACCGACCGCCTGGGCGGGCAGTGGAGCGCTCCTGGGCATCGGCCTGGAGGCACGGGTCGGTTCCCGCAGAACGGGTGACGGCCCGTCCCCACTTGCGGGGACGGGCCGTCGGGTCACGCTGGGCGGACCGGGTTCAGTCGTGGAACGTCTCGATGGACGCGCCGAGCGAGTTCAGTCGCTCCTGCAGCTGCTCGTAGCCGCGGGCGATGATGCCGACGTTGCGCAGGACGCTCTCGCCCTTCGCCGCGAGCATCGCGAGCAGGATGACCACCGCGGGACGCAGGGCCGGCGGGCAGCTGACCTCGGCGCCGGAGAAGTGCGTCGGGCCGGTGACGTCGAGGCGGTGCGGGTCGCGCAGGGTGACGCTCGCGCCGAGTCGGGTCAGGTCGAGCAGGTGGATCGCCCGGCCCTCGTAGACCCAGTCGTGCACGAGCGTGGTGCCCTCGGCCATCGCCGCGATGACGACGAAGAACGGCAGGTTGTCGATGTTCAGGCCGGGGAACGGCATCGCGTGGATCTTGTCGATCGGGGCGTGCAGCTCGGACGGGTGCACCGTGATGTCGACCAGGCGGGTGCGACCGTTCGCGGCGGCGTACTCGTCGGAGACGTCGAAGCGCAGGCCCATCTCGGCCAGGGTGGCGAGCTCGATCTCGAGGAACTCGATCGGCGCGCGGGTGACCGTGAGCGTCGACGCGGTGACGATCCCGGCGGTGAGCAGGCTCATCGCCTCGACCGGGTCCTCGCTCGGCCAGTAGTCCACGACCTCGTCGATGCGGCTCTTGCCCGTGATGCGGAGCGTCGTCGTCCCGATGCCCTCGACGCGGACGCCGAGCAGCTCGAGGAAGAAGCAGAGGTCCTGCACCATGTAGTTCGGGCTGGCGTTCCGGATGACCGTCTCGCCGTCGCGCGCCGCGGCCGCGAGGATCGCGTTCTCGGTCACGGTGTCGCCGCGCTCGGTGAGGACGATCGACTTCGTCGGGACGGCGGTGTTCGCCACGTCGACCTCGTACCAGCCGGAGGTCGCCTCGACGTCGACGCCGAAGGGCCGCAGGGCGATGAGGTGCGGCTCGACCGTGCGGGTGCCGAGGTCGCAGCCGCCGGCGTACGGCAGCCGGAAGGACTCGTACCGACCGCTCAGCGGGCCGAGGAACATCAGGACGCTGCGGGTGCGGCGGGCGGCGTCGGCGTCGATGGCGTCGAGGCGGAGGTCGGCCGGAGCGACGATCTCCAGGACCTCGCCGTCCGCCGACCAGGTGACGGTCGCGCCGAGGCTGCGGAGCACGTCGATGATGCGGTCGACCTCGACGATGCGCGCGACCTTGTGCAGCCGGGTGACCCCGCGGTTGAGGAGCGAGGCGCAGAGGAGTGCGACGGCCGCGTTCTTGCTCGAGTTCACCGCGATGGAGCCGCTGAGCTTCCGGCCGCCCTGCACGCGGAGGTGGGCACGCTGCGGGGCGCCGCCGATCGACACGATCTGCTGGTCGAGGGCGTCGCTGATGCGGGTGAGCATCTCGAGGGACAGGTTCTGCCCGCCCTGCTCGATGCGGTTGATCGCGCTCTGGCTGGTGCCGACGCGTTCGGCGAGCTGCGCCTGGGTCATGCTGCGGCCCTTGCGTGCGCCCCGGATGAGGGCGCCGACCTCGCGGAGGGGTGCTGCGCTCGTGACTGCCGTGGTGGTCGGCGTGACGACGGTGGTGGTGTCGGACATGGCGCCAACGTAACACGGTCATGAGATAAACCGAGGGGGACAACGCCCAGGTTTCTCAGGATCGGGTTGGGAATACACCATCGGTGAGAGTTCGGTGGCGGGTGGCGGTTGGCGGTCGTTGCGTGTGCATCGTGCGACAAGACGGTCGTCGTTCGACAGGCGCGGTGTCGCTTCTTGCGCGCGCAACGGTTGCGTGTGCATCGTGCGACAAGACGGTCGTCGTTCGACAGGCGCGGTGTCGCTTCTTGCGTGCAACGGTTGCGAGTGCATCGTGCGACAAGACGGTCGTCGTTCGACAGGCGCGGTGTCGCTTCTTGCACGTGCAACGGTTCGGCGAGGCCCGCGTCGTGCCTCCGAGCCGTGCGCGCGCAACGGTTGCGCGTGCATCGTGCGACAAGACGGTCGTCGTTCGACAGGCGCGGTGTCGCTTCTTGCACGCGCAACGGTTCGGCCGGGCCGGTGTCGCGCCTCCGGGCCTTGCACGCGCAACGGTTCGGCGCAACACGCGCGACCCGCGCTAACGGCGTCGCGGCGCCCGCCGATAGTCCTCCGTGCAGGCCCACGGACGGGCCGCATCCCGCCCCACGGACGGCGGCGGGACGATCGAGAACCAGGACGGGCCATGATCGTCGTCACACGACTGAACGGCAGCGGATTCGCTGTGAACCCCGATCTCGTGGAGCGCATCCAGGAGACGCCGGACACGACGCTCATCATGGTCGACGGTGCCAAGTACATCGTCCGCGAGTCCATGGCCGACGTCATCGACCTCATCGCCGCGTACCGCGCCCGCATCGTCGGGATGGCGTACGGCACCGACCTGCCGGCCGGCCGGAACGCAACAGGCCCCCAGCCGACGCTCGCCGCGGTCGCGCCCCTCCGCACGCAGGACGGGGGTCGCTGACGTGGACATCGCAACGATCATCGGCATCCTCGTCGCCTTCGGCGCGCTGTTCGGCATGGTCGAGATGGAGCACGTCGAGCTCGCCGGGCTGTTCCTGCCCGCGCCGATGCTCCTCGTGTTCGGCGCGACGATCGGCTGCGGCATCGCGAGCACCACGCTGAAGGACGCCATCGCCAGCTTCAAGGCCGTGCCCAAGGCGTTCACCGGCAAGGTCACCCCGCCGCAGGCCGTCATCGACGACGTCGTCGGGCTCGCCGAGACGGCCCGTGCGAACGGCCTGCTCGCGCTCGAGCAGGAAGCCGACAAGCACGACGACCCGTTCATGAAGAAGGCCCTGCAGAACATCGCGGACGGTACCGACGGCGACGAGCTGCGGATCCTGCTCGAGGACGAGATCGAGTCGAACGCCGCCCCGGTGCGGAGCGCGAGCGCGTTCTTCATGGGCCTCGGCGGGTTCGCCCCGACGGTCGGCATCATCGGCACCGTGGTCTCGCTCACCCACGTGCTCGCGAACCTCGGCAAGCCGGACGAGCTCGGCCCGCTCATCGCCAGCGCGTTCGTCGCGACGCTCTGGGGCCTGCTGACCGCGAACTTCCTCTGGCTGCCGATCGGCGGCAAGCTCCGGAAGCTCGCGCAGCTCGAGGCCGACCGGCAGACGCTCCTGATGGAGGGCCTCCTGGCGGTGCAGGCCGGCAGCCAGCCCCGACTGCTCGGCGAGCGCCTGACCGCCATGGTCCCGCCAGCCGCGCGCGGTGGGGACGGCAAGGCGAAGGGCGCCAAGAACAAGGGCAAGGGCAGCGACGCCGACCTCGACGACCAGCAGCTGGCGGCCTGACGATGAGCGCGAACCCCCGGGGACGCGGCCGCGGTCGCTCGAAGAAGTCCCACGACGAGGCGGAACACCCCGACGAGCGCTGGATGGCGTCCTACATGGACATGATCACGGTGCTGATGTGCATGTTCCTCGTGCTCTTCGCGATGTCGACGGTCGACCAGCAGAAGTACATCGCCCTGAAGAACTCGCTCGCGACGGGCTTCGGCGAGGTGAAGTCGCAGAAGGTCGACACGGCTTCAGGCACGGTCGTGACGAAGGACGAGGTGAAGGACGGCTCCGGCTACTCCGTCGACAAGTCCCAGGCCGACCACTCCACGGCGTCGTCGGGCACGAAGGACACCAACGTCGACCCGGCCTCCACCGTGGTGCCGGCGACCGCGACGAAGGCCGACGTGGCCGCGGCCCAGAAGGAGCTCGACGACCTCAAAGCCATCGAGGCGGCGATCAAGGCGAACCTGGAGAAGGCCGGGCAGACCTCGAACGTGCAGTTCACCGTCGACGCCCGCGGCCTCACCGTCCGGCTCGTCGGCAGCGAGACGTACTTCACGACCAACAGCGCCGACCTGTCCGACCAGGCGAAGCGGATCATGGACGCCATCGCCCCGGTCCTGAGGACGAGCAGCCACGACGTCAGCGTCGAGGGGCACGCCGACCAGCGGAACTCGACCGCCCCGTACGCGACGAACTGGGAGCTCAGCGCGGCACGGGCCACCGGGGTGCTGCGGGACCTCGTCGAACGCGGAGGGATGCCCGCGGACCACGTCCAGAGCGTCGGGTTCGGGTCGAGCCGACCGCTCGCGAAGGGCGGCACCGACGCGGACCTCACGCTGAACCGCCGGGTCGACATCGTGGTGCTGTCGAACCAGGACCAGGACGTCAGCGCCCTGATGCCCGCGCTGGCGAGGGCGCAGGACGGAGCACGACAGGGCTGAGGCCCACCCAGGACGACACCGACACGACCACCGCCCCAGAAGGGGGGCCAGCACTGACGGGTGCTCCACAGCGAACCGATAGACGCACCCGTGACCGAGACCCTGCCAGCGCCCGAGGTGTACGACTTCGCGCGCCCGTCGACGCTCGCCCGCGAGCACGCCCGGGTCCTCGAGCTCGCCTTCGAGACGTTCGCACGCCAGTGGGGAACGCAGCTGACCGCCAAGGTGCGCGCCGTCAGCCAGGTGACCTGCGAACAGGTCCAGATGACGACGTACGACGAGTACGCGGCGTCGCTGCCCGCCCTCACCGGCATGGTGCTGCTCCCGATCGCCGACGTCGTCCCGAAGGGCGTCCTGCAGGTCCCGCTCGACGCCGCCCTCACCTGGGTGTCGCACGCGCTCGGCGCCTCGAAGCCGCTCCCGACGCCGGACCGCACCTTCACGCCCATCGAGCAGGCGCTCGTCCGCAAGATCGTCGAGGACGCCCTCGACGACCTCCGCTACTCGTTCGGCGGACTGCTCGCGCACGACGTCACGGCCGGCGGCTTCCAGTTCAACTCGCAGTTCGCCCAGGCCGCCCAGAAGGGCGACCTGATGATCGTCGCGTCCTTCACGATCCGCGTGGGGGAGCGCGTCGCGCCCGGCACGCTCGCGCTGCCCGCCGAGGCCGTCCTGCCGCAGCTCGGCGAGGCCGCCGCGCACGTGACGCCCGCCGACGCGCGCGCCCTCGTCGACGCGCAGCTCGCGAGCGTCCCGGTCGGGGTCAGCCTGCGCTTCGCCCCGGCGACGGTCCTGCCGTCGCAGGTGCTCGGCCTGTCGGTCGGCGACGTCCTGCCGCTGCCGCACCCGCAGCACCGACCCCTCACCATCGCGGTCGACGGCGAACCCGTCGGCACCGCCGCGGTCGGCGCGAACGGCTCGCGCCTCGCCGGCATCGTCGTCACCACCACATCGGAGCTCCCCGCATGACCGTCACGACCACCCTCCACACGCAGGCAGCCGAGGCCCTCGCCGCGCAGCTCCCGACGGCCGTCCCGTTGACGGTCGTGGCCCAGCCTGGAGGCGCGACCCCCGTCGCCCTCGAAGCGGCCGGTGACGCCGTGGTCGCCTCGTTCGTCGGCGGCCTGTCGGCCGACCTGGTCCTCGTGCTCACGGACCTCGAGACCGTCACCGCCGCTGGAGGCACCGAGCACGGGATCGTCGACGTCACCGACGTGCTGCGCCCCTCGCTCGAGGCAGCAGCGGGCGTGCTCGGTGTCGGTGTCCTCGGTGACGCCCGGCGCGAGTCGGCGTCGGCGCTCCTGGCCGACCCCGACACGGTGGTGTTCGAGCTCACGGCCGGTGGGACGCCCGGCGGCTGGTTCGCCCTGCGCGTCCGCGAGAACGGCACGGTGTCCCGGACCACGTCCGCCCCGGCCGCGACGCTGCCCGCCGGGAACCTCGGCCGGATCAACAACGTCGAGATGACCCTGACGGTCGAGATCGGTCGCACCCGGATGTCCGTGCGCGACGTGCTCGGCATGGAACCGGGCGCCGTCGTCGAGCTCGACCGCAGCGCAGGCGCCCCCGCCGACGTGCTGCTCAACGGCCGGCTCATCGCGCACGGCGAGGTCGTCGTGGTCGACCAGGACTACGCCGTCCGCATCACGAAGATCCTCGACGTCGCCGAGAGCGTCTGAGCCGCCGACCGTGGACACGCTCGTCATCACCCTCCGCGTCGCGCTCTCGCTCGGCGTCGTGCTCGCCCTCATGTGGGTGCTGCACCGACGCATGGCGAAGAGCGGCTTCGGCGGGGGAAAGGCCAAGGGCCGTCGCTCGGCCTCGGTCGAGGTCGTCGCCCGGCAGGGCATCGGCGGCAAGGCGAGCGTCGTCGTGGTCGACGTCGAGGGGGAGCGCCTCGTGCTCGGGGTCTCCGAGCAGGGCGTCAGCCTGCTGACGAGCGGGCAGGCGCCCGCGCCGGAACTCACCATCGTGACCGGTCCCGTCCAGCTGCCCGTGCGTCCGACCCCGTCGGCCGACGCGTTCCGTCAGGAACTCGAGCAGCAGAGAGCAGTCGAGCCGCGCCTCCCGGCCGACGCGGCGGAGCCGCTCCCGATGCGTCCCCGGAACCGCGACCGGCGTGCCGTGCCGACGTCCGCGCAGCTGCAGGGCTCCATCCTGTCGGCCGACACCTGGCGGCAGGCAGCCGCAGCGCTCCGGAACCGGCGGGCCGGGTGACCGCGGCGCGGACCGGACGCCTGATCGCCCTCCTGCTGCTGGGGGTGACGGTCGTCGCCGGCTTCCTCATGCTCACCGCGACCGGTGCCCACGCGGCGGGCGTCGTCCAGCCGACCGCCCCCGCGACCCCGACCGCGCCGTCGACCGGTGACTTCAGCGTCAGCGTGAACGGCCCGGACGGCACGCCCTCGTCGGCCGTCGTGACGCTCATCGGCATCACACTGCTCAGCGTCGCCCCGGCGCTGATGCTCATGATGACGTCGTTCACGAAGATCTTCGTCGTCCTCGCGATGACGCGGAACGCCCTGGCCCTGCAGTCGATCCCGCCGAACCAGGTGCTCGCCGGCCTCGCGCTGTTCCTGTCGCTGTTCGTGATGGCGCCGGTCCTCGGGCACATCAACGACGACGCGCTGCAGCCGTACCTGGCCGGGCACCTCGACTTCAACCAGGCCGTCGAGATCGGCACGAAGCCGCTCCGGACCTTCATGCTGCACCAGACCCGCGAGGAGGACGTCGCGCTCATCACCCGGGCGGCCGGTCAGGACAACCCGAAGTCGATGGCCGACGTGCCGATGACGACGGTGATCCCGGCGTTCGTGATCTCCGAGCTGCGGAGCGCGTTCATCATCGGGTTCGTCATCTTCATCCCGTTCCTCGTGATCGACCTCGTCGTCTCGGCGGCGCTGATGTCGATGGGCATGATGATGCTCCCGCCGGTCATGATCTCGCTGCCGTTCAAGATCCTGCTGTTCGTCCTCGTCGACGGATGGGGCCTCATCATCAAGTCGCTCATCGAGAGTTACCACGTCGTCTAGGACGACGGGACAGGGAACGACATGAACCAGCAGGCCGTCATCGACCTCACGCTGCAGGCGCTCCTGGTGTCGGCGAAGCTCGCCGCGCCGGTCCTCGTGACGTCGCTCGTCGTGGGCTTCGCGATCTCGCTCTTCCAGTCGGTCACGCAGATCCAGGAGGTCACGCTCTCGTTCGTCCCGAAGGCCGTCGCGGTCGCCATCGCCCTGGTGGTCTGCGGCAACTGGATGATCTCCGAGATGGTGGCGTTCACCCACGTCGCCTTCGACATGATCCCGAAGCTGCTCGGGACGTAGCCGATGGAACTCGTGATCAACGGCGACCGCCTCGAGGCGACGATGCTCGCCGGCGTGCGCCTCGTGGCGTTCTTCGTCATCGCGCCGCCGTTCTCGTACCGGGCGTTCCCCGCGACGGTGAAGGTGATCCTCGGGCTCGGCCTGGCGATCGGCGTGGCACCCCGCGTCGCCGAGGGGTACCACGCGCTCGACACCGGGCCGTTCCTGCTCGCGCTCCTCACCCAGCTCGTCGTCGGCCTCGCCCTCGGGTTCCTGGTGTTCCTCGTGTTCGCGGCGGTGCAGTCGGCCGGCGCGCTGATCGACCTGTTCGGCGGGTTCACCCTCGCGCAGGCGTACGACCCGCAGTCGCAGGTCAACGGCGCGCAGTTCACCCGGCTGTTCCAGATGGCGTCGCTCGCGCTCCTGTTCGCATCAGGTGGCTACCAGCTCATCGTCGCGGGACTCGTGCGGTCGTTCGACGCGGTGCCGTTGACCGGGACGTTCGAGCTGGGCGGTCTCGCCTCGTTGCTCGTCACCGCCCTGTCGCAGATGTTCCTGTCGTCGCTGCAGATTGCCGGACCGCTCGTCGTGGTGCTCTTCCTCGCCGACGTCGGCCTCGGGCTGCTCACCCGCGTCGCCCCGGCGCTCAACGCCTTCCAGATGGGCTTCCCGATCAAGATCGGGCTGACCGTCGTCTTCGCCGGTGCCCTCTTCATGGCCCTGCCCTCCGTCGTGTCGTCCCTCACCGGCGACGCGGTGGCGGCGATCACGGGACGGGGGTGACCGACGTGTCCGACAGCGGAGAACGCTCCGAACAGGCGACGCAGAAGCGGATGCGCGAGGTCCACCAGAAGGGCCAGATCGGCCGCTCGCAGGACCTCGGCGCCTGGATCGGCATCGCGGCCGCGGCGCTGATGATGCCCGCGGCGATCGGCAACGCCGCCGCGGCGGGCTCCGACCAGCTCCGTGCGGTCCAGCGGGTCATCGCGAACCCCTCGATCGGCACCATGAACGGTGTCTTCCACGACGCGCTCGGGTCGATCGCCGGCACACTCGGTCCGATGCTCGGGGTGGTGCTCGTCGCCGTGACGGCCGCTGCTGTCGCGCAGGGTGGCGTGCACGTCCGGAAGCTGACGCCGCAGCCCGAGCACTTCGACCCGATCGCCGGCCTGAAGCGGGTGTTCGGCACGCAGGCGCTCTGGAACGGGGCGAAGGCGCTCCTGAAGACCGCCGTCGTGGGGCTCGTCCTCTGGTTCGCCGTGCAGGCACTCGTCCCCGTGCTGATGACGAGTGGTTCGCTGCCGCTCTCCGCCGTGCTCGACGCCGCCGCAGGGGGTGCCGGAACGCTGCTCCGGGCCGCGATCGCCGCCGGCCTGATCCTCGCCGCGCTCGACGTCTTCGTGGTGATCCGCCGGAACCGGAAGCGCACGATGATGACCAAGCGCGAGGTCAAGGACGAGAACAAGCACAGCGAGGGCGACCCGCTCGTGAAGTCGCAGCGGCGGTCCCGACAGCTCGCCATGAGCCGCAACCGCATGGTGCAGGCGATCGGCACCGCGGACGTCGTCATGACGAACCCGACGCACTACGCCGTGGCGCTCAAGTACGAGCCGGGCAAGTCCGCGCCGAGGGTCGTCGCGAAGGGTGCCGGTCCCGTCGCTTCCCTGATCAGGGACAAGGCGACCGAGGCCCGTGTGCCGATCGTCCGCGACGTCCCGCTGACCCGAGCCCTGCACGCCGCGTGCGAACTCGGGCAGGAGGTCCCCGTCGACCTCTACACGCCCGTCGCCCGCGTGCTGTCGTTCGTGATGGCGCTCAAGGCGCGCGGGGCGGCGGCCGGCTCGCACTCCCCGCCACGACCGACCACGCCGGACGAGGTCGCCACGGTCCTCGACCCCGCCACCCTCACCGGTGACCTCCGGCCACGCAGACTCCGCAAGAACAGCCCACTCGAAGAGGTACCCGCATGAACCGCAAGGACCTGCCGAAGCTCGTCGTCCCGGTCTTCATCGTCGGCATCATCCTGCTGCTGATCCTGCCGGTGCCGTCGTTCCTGCTCGACTTCCTGATCATCTGCAACATCCTGCTGGCGCTGGTGATACTGCTCACGACGCTGTTCGTGAAGAAGCCGCTCGACTTCTCGGTGTTCCCCTCGCTGCTGCTCGTCGCCACGCTGTTCCGCCTCGGGCTCAACGTCGCGTCGACCCGCCTCGTGCTCGGTGAGGGCTTCGCCGGTGACGTCATCCAGGCGTTCGGCCACGTCGCCGTCTCCGGGTCGATCATCATCGGCGCAGTGATCTTCCTCATCCTCGTCGTCATCCAGTTCGTCGTCGTGACGAAGGGTGCCGAGCGGGTCGCCGAGGTCGGGGCCCGGTTCACCCTCGACGCCATGCCGGGCAAGCAGATGGCCATCGACGCCGACCTGAACGCCGGGCTCATCACCGACGCGCAGGCGAAGGAACGCCGGGCCGCCGTGTCCGCCGAGGCCGACTTCTACGGCGCGATGGACGGTGCCTCGAAGTTCGTGAAGGGCGACGCGATCGCCGGCATCCTCATCATCGTCATCAACCTCGTCGGCGGCATCGCGATCGGCATGCTGCAGAACGGGCTCTCGGTCACGGACGCACTGTCGAAGTACGGCATCCTGACGATCGGCGACGGGCTCGTCACGCAGATCCCGGCGCTGCTCATGGCCGTCTCGACGGGCATGATCGTGACGCGCTCGGGCGCCGAGACCGAGATCGGGTCGTCGGCGACGACCCAGCTCACGCAGTCCCGGAACGCCCTCGCGATCGCCGGGGTCGCCGCCATCGCCATGGGGTTCATCCCGGGCATGCCGATCGTCCCGTTCCTGCTCATCGGCGCCACCCTGCTGTTCATCGCCTGGCGACTCGGGCAGCAGACCAAGCGCGCCGAGCAGGACGCCGCTGCCCAGCAGGCGCTCGAGGCGGCGGCACCGAGCGCGGACACCCCCGAGGACCTCATCGAGCAGATGCGCGTGCACGCCCTCGAGATCCTCCTGGCCCCCGACCTCGTCGACATGGTGTCCGGGGCGTCGGACGACCTGCTCGGCCGCGTCCGTGCCCTCCGCCGGAAGATCGCCGTGGACATGGGCGTCGTGGTGCCGCCGGTCCGCACCCGGGACAGCATCGAGCTCCCGCCGTCGACGTACGCCATCCGGATCGCCGGCGTCGAGGCCGGCCGGGGCACCGCACCGTCGCGCAGCGTCCTGGCCCTCGGGGACCACCTCGACGGCCTGCCGGGGGAGACGACCGTCGAGCCGGTGTTCGGCCTCGCCGGCAAGTGGGTGCCCGCCGAGCTCCGGCACGCCGCCGAGATGACCGGCGCCACCGTGATCGACCGCGTCTCGGTGCTCGTCACCCACCTGCAGGCGATCATCGGCGACAACGCCGCCCGGCTGCTCACCCGCGAGGACGTCAAGGTCCTCACCGAGGGCGTCAAGCAGGTCAACCCGGCGGCCGTCGAGGAGCTCGTCCCGGGCATGCTCTCGCTCGCCGAACTCCAGCGCGTCCTGCAGGGGCTGCTCGCCGAGCGCGTGCCGATCAACGACCTCGGCCGGATCTGCGAGGCGCTCACGCTCCGCGCGAAGGTCTCCACCGACCCCGAGGGACTCGTCGAGGCCGCCCGCGCCGCACTCGGCCCCGCGCTGCCCGCCCGCTACCTCGACGCCGGGGTGCTCCGCGTCATCATGATCGACCCGCTGCTCGAGCAGTCGATGCTCGAGGGACTCCGGCCGTCCGAGCAGGGCACCCAGATCGTGCTCGACGCGCACCGCATCGAGCAGGTCCTGGGTTCCGTCCGCGACGCCGTCCGGTCCGTCGAGGACCAGGGGATCTCCGCCGTCCTCGTCTGCGCCCCGCAGCTCCGGCCGGCCGTCCACCGCATGGTGTCCGCGCAGTCGAACGGCCTGCCGGTGCTCTCCTACCAGGAGGCCACCGCCGCGGGCTCCACCATCGAGACCGTGGGAGTGGTCCGTGCCGCCGACCCGATTGCAGCGTAACGGCGCGACGCTCGACGAGGTCCGGGACGCCGTCCGGGCCGAGTTCGGCGCTGGTGCCAGGATCGTCGCCGCCGAGCGGGTCACGACGCCGGGCATCGGCGGCCTCTTCCGCAAGGCGCACGTCGAGGCCACCGTGGAGGTCCCGGCTCCGGACGAGGTCCCCACCGCCCGCGTCGCCATCGCCGACGGCCCCGCCACGCGGGTCGGGATCGCGGCACTGCTCGCGGACGCCGAGGCGGCCGAGGCCCGGATCGCCGGCGGCGACGGCACCGCGTCGACGCGGGCCGACGCGTTCGCGTCGGTGCTGGACGGCTTCGTCGCGGACGGGATCACGGGGAGCGCCCCGCGCCCGGCGCCGGCACCGCCGGAGGTGCCGGGACCCGGTCAGGGCGGGTCGCGCCTCCAGGCCGTCGACGCGCTGGGCACGGACCCGGTCGTGGGTCGGCCTGGAGGCACGGCTCGGCCCGTGCCCGCAGCCGTGCGTTCCGCAGACGGGGACCTGGTGCTCCTGGTGGGCCGCCCGAACGACGTCGACGCGGCCGCCGGGATCTTCGCCACCCGCCACGCGCTCCGCGCGACGGACGCGTCGGACCGGCGGAGCGGGATCCTCGCGCGTGCCGAGGGGGTCCGCGACGGCCACGCCCTGCTCGGGGTGGCCGCGTGGGACGACGCCGCGACGGTGGACGGCCTCGCGCCGGACCAGGTGTGGGTCGTCGTGGACGTCGGACGGAAGCCGGCGGACTCCGCCGCGATGCTCACCGCGGTCGCCGGGCGGGTGCACGTCGCCGGGGTCGTGGCGATCGGTGCGGGGGAGACCGCCACGCCGGAGTCGGTCCACCTGCTGGGGGTGCCCGTCCTGTCGCTAGGCTGAGCGGGTGCTGGTACTCACGCGGAAGGTCGGCGAGCGGATCCTCGTCGGTGACGACATCGTCATCACGGTGCTCGACAGCCGCGGGGACGGCGTCCGCATCGGCATCGACGCTCCGCGCGGGGTGAAGATCCAGCGCGAGGAGGTCGTGCGCGCGGTGACCGAGGCGAACGCGTCGGCCTCGGCGACGGCGGCGGACGACGACGCCGAGGCGCGGTTGCGTCGGGCGTTGGGGGACCTGGGCGGTACCGAGGCCTGACGCTCGCTGCAGCGTGCTGCGCCCGGCGTCACGGGCTGAGGCGTGCGGGGCCCGGTGATCGGATCGCGCCCCGTACTGAACACCGCGCCCCGGTCCTCCGGGGCGCGGTGTTCGTCCGGGGGCGCGGTTCCGGGACGTGCCCGTGCTACGGGCGGGGCTTCTTCTCCTGCTCGGGGAGCCGACCGGCCGCTGCCTCGGCGGCGAACCACGCGCGCGCCTCGTCCTGCCGCGCCTGCTCCTCGCCGAGGGCGATCGGTGCGCGGACGTGGCCGGGCTCGTAGCCGAACGACTCGAGCAGCTGCGGGATCACCGGACGGACGCGGGCGACCAGCCGGTCGATGTACGCCGACACCGCCCGGGCACGCTGCGCCGTGATCCGACCGTGCATGAGGTACCAGTCGAGGTGCTGCTCGAGCAGTCCGAGGGCGAACAGGTCACGGAGCCAGACGAGGACGCGGCGGGTGTCGCCCGGCGGGACCTCGTCGATCGCCTCGGTGAACGCGTCCCACCGCATGAGCTCGGCGTGCGCCTTGGCGGCCTCGATGAGCTCGTGCTGGGACCGGTTGAGCAGGAGCGCCCCGCGAGCACGGTCCTTGCCGGCGGACGCCAGACGCAGCCCGATCTCGGTCACCATGGTGTCGACCCGACCGGCGAGCAGGTCGCGCTGCGTCTTCGCGTCCTGCAGGTCCGTCACCGACGCAGCGAGCGAGCCGCGGTCGGCGACGGCCTGGCCGATGCGCCGGATGCCGGTGGCGTCGGCGAGCCTCGTCGCCGCCTGGGCCGCGACGAACTTCGCCGTCGACGCCGGGTCCTTCGGGGCCTTCGCACGGAAGTCCGTGAGGAGGCGCTTGCCGACGAGCTGGAGCAGGACCGTGTTGTCGCCCTCGAACGTCACGTAGACGTCGAGGTCGGCGCGGAGGCCGGTGAGACGGTTCTCGGCGAGGAAGCCCGCGCCGCCGCAGGCCTCGCGGCACTCCTGCAGGGTGTCGAGCGCCGACCAGGTCGACATCGACTTGAACGCCGCGGCCTGGGTCTCGAGGTCCTCGCGCCGCTGCGGGGTGTCCTCGCGCCCGCTGAAGACGTCGTCGAACGTGCGCAGGAGCTTCTCGTGCGCGAACGACTGCGCGAAGACCGTGGCGAGGCGGGGGATGAGGCGGCGCTGGTGGCGGCCGTAGTCGAGCAGGACGCCCTCGGTGCCGTCACCGGTGGGGAACTGGCGGCGTTGGGCGGCGTACGTCAGGGCGATCTCGAGCCCGAGCTTCTGGGCGACGACCGCGGCGCCGTCGAGCGACACGCGGCCCTGCACGAGCGTGCCGAGCATCGTGAAGAAGCGGCGGCCGGGCGAGGCGATCGGGGACGAGTACGTGCCGTCCTCGGCGACGTCGCCGTAGCGGTTGAGCAGGTTCGTGCGCGGCACCCGGACGTGGTCGAAGTGCAGGCGACCGTTGTCGATGCCGTTCAGGCCGCCCTTGTACCCGTCGTCCTCGCCGCCGACGCCGGGCAGGAAGGCGCCGTCCGCGTCGCGGAGGGGCACGTAGAAGGCGTGCACGCCGTGGTCGACGCCCTGCGTGACGAGCTTCGCGAAGACGACCGCAGCCCGGCCGTGCAGTGCGGCGTTGCCGATGTAGTCCTTCCACGCGCCGCGGAAGGGCGTGTGGATCTCGAACTCCTGGGTCTCGGGGTCGTAGGTCGCGCGGGTGGCGATGCTCTGCACGTCGGAGCCGTGCCCGGTCTCGGTCATGGCGAAGCAGCCGGGGACCTCGAACGAGACGATGCCGGGGAGGAACTCGCGGTGGTTCCGCTCGGTACCGAGGTGGTGCACCGCCGATCCGAACAGGCCCCACTGCACGCCCGCCTTGATCTGCATCGAGGGGTCTGCCGTGGTGAGCTCCTCGAACGCGGCGAGGTTGCCACCGTGGTTGCTCGAACCGCCGAACTCCTCGGGGTAGGGGCGCTGGATCGCGCCGGCGTCGACGAGGACCCGGAGCTGGTCGAGCGTGCGGGCGCGCGCGTCGGCGTACGGCATGCCCTCGATCTTGTGCATGGCCGGGTCGAGCGCGAGGCGGCGGGAGGCGCGTCGGTCCTCCGCCCAGCGACCGAGCAGGTGCTCGGCGAGCAGGTCCACGTCGATGCGGACGTCGGTGTCCGTCCCGCCGGCGGGCGTGCCAGCTGCTGGGTCGCCCGCAGCGTCGGCCTTCGGCGTGTTCGTGCTGTGGACGGGTGCGGTGTCGACCATGGTCGGAGCCCTCCTGAACTGCTCTGTCCGGTGTTGCAGAAGCCACGCTATTCACCGCACCCGTGAGCCGCACGAACGCCGTCCGGGCCGCACAACGAAGGTCCCCGTCGGATCGTCCCTCGTGGTGGGAACCCTCCAAATCGTGGCGGCAGCAATACATGAGCGGGATTCGTCGATTCGGCGCGGCCCTCGCCCGAGGGGCAGACTGTCCGGCATGTCAGGTACCACCGCGCCGGAACGCAAGCGCACATTCTTCGGGCAGCCGTTCGAGCTGTCCACGCCGTTCGCGGTCGAACTCTGGGAGCGCTTCTCGTTCTACGGGATGCAGGGCATCGTCCTCATCTACATGTACTACTCCGTGGCCAAGGGCGGCCTCGGCATCGACTCCCACGTCGCGACCGGCATCGTCGGCGCGTACGGCGGCGCCGTGTACCTCTTCACGATCCTCGGCGCGTGGATCTCCGACCGGCTCATCGGCGCGGACCGCACCCTGTTCGGCAGCGCGGTGGTCGTGATGTGCGGCCACATCGCCCTGGCGCTCATCCCCGGGGTCGCCGGCGTCGGTGTCGGCCTCGTCCTCATCGCCCTCGGGTCCGGCGGGCTCAAGGCCACGGCGACCACCATCGTCGGCGGTCTGTACAGCAAGGACGACGACCGCCGCGACGCCGGCTTCTCGCTGTACTACCTCGGCGTGAACCTCGGTGCGTTCTTCGGTCCACTCCTGACCGGCTACTTCCAGCTGAAGTTCGGCTTCCACGTCGGCTTCGGCATCGCCGCGGTCGGCATGGCGGCCGGCCTCGTGCAGTACGCGATCCGCCGTCGCAAGCTCCCCGCCGTCGTCCGGCACGTCCCGAACCCGCTCGAGAAGCGCCGCTACCCGCTCGTCGGGATCCTCGTCGTCATCGGGCTGGCGATCATCCTGACGGCGGTCCTGACCGGCCTGCTCACCGTCGACAACCTGCCGCAGGTCGTCGTCGCCATCGTGGTGCTCGCCACCATCGCGTACTTCGTCGTGATCCTGTCCAGCGGCATCACGAAGGAGGAGCGTTCGCGCGTCCTCGCCTTCATCCCGCTCTTCATCGGCAGCGCGGTCTTCTGGTCGCTGTACCAGCAGCAGTTCACCGTCCTGACGATCTACTCCGACCAGCGCCTCGACCGGTCCCTGTTCGGCTGGGAGATGCCGGTCTCGTGGGTGCAGTCGATCAACCCGGTGTTCATCATCGTGCTGTCCGGCGTGTTCGCGGCGATGTGGACGAAGCTCGGGCCCCGTCAGCCGTCCACCCCGACGAAGTTCGCGCTCGGCACCGGCATCATGGGCGTCGCGTTCCTGCTGTTCCTGCCGTTCGTCGGCACCGGCCAGAACGGCACTCCGCTGCTCGTGCTCGTCGGCATCCTGCTCGTCTTCACGTTCGCGGAGCTCCTGCTCTCGCCGATCGGGCAGTCCGTCGCGACGAAGCTCGCCCCGCCGAAGTTCCAGACCCAGATGGTCGCGCTGTTCTTCCTGTCGGTCTCGCTCGGCACGGCCGTCACCGGTGTCCTGTCGCAGTACTACGACCCGAAGAACGAGGCGCCGTACTTCGCGGTCCTCGGCCTCGTCGCCGTCGCGGTCGGTGTCGTGCTGCTCGTCATCGCCAAGCCGGTGCTGAAGCTCATGCGCGGCATCCGGTAGCCTGAGGGAAGCCACACCGGCCCCGGAACCAAGGAGTCACCAATGCTCGAACTCATCGCAGGCGTCATCATCGGCATCGGCGTGCTCGGCGGCGTGGGGGTCTGCATGGCCGTCGCCGCCATGATGAAGAGCGGCTCGGAAGAGTACTAGGACTCCGGTGCCGGCTCGACCGGCACCAACTGACGACTCAGGACGGTCGCGCGCTCGAAGGGGCCGCGGCCGTCCTTCGTGTACACGGGCTCCTCGAACGCGACCGTCCAGGTGCGCTGGGCTCCGCCGATCTGGCTGCCCCCCGGTGCGACGATGACGCCGATCGGCTCGTCCGCCCACTCCTCGCCACCGCGGTCGGTGTCGACCACCCGCACGAGGGCCCCGATGCCGAGGCCGGGGGAGTCGTCGGGGCGGGGCTGGGGAGAGCGTCGTCCGAACACGCGCCCACCGTAGCGTGCCCGCCCGTGGCGGAGCCTCCGCTTCGGCGTGCCGGGCGCAATCGGGCGTACCGGGCGCCGGGAGTACCGGGCGCAATCGGGCGTGCCGGGGAAGAACGGGCGTACCTGGTCGATCCTTTCGACCAGGTACGCCCGATTCCACCTCCCATCGCGGGCGTTCTGGGAAGGAACGGGCGCGTGCGGTGGTGGCGAGCAGCGCCGGACTGGAGGCACGGGACGGGCCCGCACCGTGCCTCCAGTCCGGAACACGGTTGCGTCTAGGTCGCGCAACACGCCGTGCGCGCCGCGTGGCGGTCCCACGAACTGCCGCCGCCGGTGCCGCCAGGCGGCAGTTCGCGCGACGTCGCGACCACGCGCGCGGCGCCCGGCGCGCCGCGCGCCGCGCGTCAGCCCGCGTCGGGCGCGACCCGCGCGATCTCCGTGATCGACGAGTGGCCGGTCTCCGGGTGCTTCCGCATCGACAGGAGCCGCTCCATCGACGGTTCGAGCGCCGTGACCTTGTCGAGCGGCGCACTCACCACGAGCTGGAACCCGAGCCGGAGCCACGCGGTGACGGCACGCCCGGCGAACTCCGAGTCGGCTTTGATGAACGCCTCGTCGAGGAACACCGGGGCGAACCGCGGCCGGGGCCGGGTCTCGTCACCGAGCTGGTAGCGGAGCGCCGCCCCGACGATGAACGCGACGAGCTCCTGCGTCTCGCCGCCGGACTTGTCCCCGAGCGACGAGTACACGCCGAGGTCGGCGCCGGCGGTGTCGTAGCGGACGGCCGTGATCTCCATGTGCCGGCGGACGTCGAGCACGGCGTCGCGCTGGGTCGTGCGACCGCGGGCGGCCTCCGGGTCTGGCCGGATGACGGCCATGAAGCGCCGGAGCCGGCGGAACCGGGTCTCGAGCACGTCGTCGGTCAGCTCGGTGTCGACCGAGGCGGAGAGGGCGCGGAGCTCCTTCCGGAACGAGACGACGTCCTCGCGGGTGACCCGACGGATCTGGATCTTCAGGCGGTCGCGGTTCGCGCCGAAGGGCAGTTCGCGGAGGATCTCGTTGACGGGCTCGAGCCGCTCCTCGATCTCCACGACGGCCCGGTCGAACGCGCCGGCGAGCGGGACGAGGTCCTCGCCGCTCCACTGCGACAGCCGACGACGCCACTCGGTGCGACGGGCGTGCAGGCCGGTCGCGACGATCTGGTCGAGGATGGCGTGGTAGTCGGGGTACGAGGCGACCCCGGTGCCGAGGTTCGGGTCGGGCCAGGCGTCCTGGTACCGCTGGAACGTCAGGGTCAGCGCGTTCGAGGCCGACGCGGCACCGTCGAGCGCCTGCGACAGGCGTTCCTCGAGCCGGCGCCGCAGTCGGCGGGTCGCGTCGTCGAACCCGTCGACGCCGTCCGGGGCGCCGACCTCTTCGAAGGTCTCGGCGAGCAGGCGCTCCTGGGCGTCGTCCGGGACGCTGTCCGGCAGGGACTCGAAGCGCGACAGGATCTCGGCGGCGGCGTCCTGCCCGTCCACGAGCACGGCGTGGCGCTCTTCGAGGCGGGTGACCGACAGCCGTGCGGCGCTCCGACGGTCGGACGCCTCGTCGAGGGCCTTGCGGAGCCGTGCGACCGACGAGCGCAGGGTGCGGAGGCCGTCGTCGGCGGCGAGCAACGCCTGGCGCTCCTCGTCGAGGCGGGCGAGCGAGGCCTCGACACCGTCGACGTCGATGGCGTCCCACGTCACGTCGACCACGTGCTGGTGCGCGGCGCGGAGGGTGTCGAGCGCCGCGATGTCCTGGGCGACGTCGGTGCGGCGGGCCTCGAGCGTCGCGAGGTCCTGCGCGATCGACGCGAGTTCGTCCTCCACCGAGGCGACGCGCGCTTCGTTCGTGAAGCCGATGACGTTCGCCTGGCGGCGGTCACCGTGTGCACCACGACGACCGTCACGGAGCTGTCCGGACTCGGTGACCCGGCGGCCACCGCCACCGAGCTCGTCCGCGGACGCGACGCAGCGGGCGTCGGTGCGGTCGGACTCGATGCGCTCCCGCACCCAGGTGCTGAACGGCGACGACTTGATCGCGAGCTTGCCGGACACCATCGACGGGTCGCCCTCGAGGTCGAGGTGCGGCCCGGTGGGGACGCCCTCGAACTGCACGCGCACGGGCAGGCGCAGCGAGTCGATCGCCGCGCTGAAGTCGTCCAGCCGGTCCTGGTCGACCAGGAGCGTGCGGGCGACAGGGGCCAGGACGGACTCGATCGCCGTGCGCCAGCGCTCCTCGCCGGGCAGGACGTCGAGCAGCTCCGCCACGAACGGCAGCGACTCAGGGTCGATGCCGGCGGCGCGGGCCATCGCGAGCCGGGCCTCGTGCATCGGCAGTGGCATGGCGCCCTGGCGGTGCTCGAGCGACTGCCGCTCCTGGCGCAGGGACCGCTCGCGGTCGAGGAGCGGGTACTCCTCGCGCGTCAGGGCGTCCCGGCGCTCGTCCAGGGCAGAGCGCGACGCTGCGTACCGACCGAGGAACTCGTGTGCGGCACGCTGCACCCCGGTGAAGGCCGACTCCGACGCCACCGGGACCCCGAGCACGGCCGTGCGCTCGTCGAAGGTCGCACGGGTCCGGACGACGGCGTCGCGCTCCCGGGTGCGGCGTTCGATGCGGTCCTCGAGCTGCGCCAGGGCGTTGCCGCCCTGGTCGCGCAAGCGTGCCTCGGCGTCCCGCAACTCGATCTCGACCGCTGCGTGCCGGGCCTCGGCGGCGGCGACCTCGCCGCGAGCGGCCGTGCGTTCGCGGCTGTTGCGGTCGACCTCGGCATCCAGCAGTGCACGCTTGCGCGAGGCGGTCCAGTGCGCGAACGGGGAGACCTCGGCACCGGTGGCGATGCCGTCGAGCGCGGCGGCGGCCGCCGTGGACCGCTCGATCTCGGCGTGCAGGTCGGTGATGGGGGAGAGGATGCGGACCTTGCGCTCCTCGGTGTCCATCGCCTCGTACGCCTCGTCCAGCGCGGAGAAGTGCGCGAGCGCCCGGTCGGCGGCCTCGTAGGTGCCGGGGGTCTCGAGCACGAGCGACTTGTACAGGGCGTCGACGGTCGGCAGGTGCTGCCCGGCCTGGATGCGTGCGAGCAGACGCATCGCCCGGTTGCCGCCGCCCGAGTCGCCGATCCCGAGCCGCGTCTGCAGCGTGTAGGCGAGCTCCTGGTAGGTGTCGCGGATCACGAGCCCTGGCACGCGTCCGGTCAGCTCGAGGTGGTGGAAGCGCGTCGGCACGAACTCCTCGAGCCGGCGGAGGTCGAACGTGTCGTCGACCGTCGCCATCGTCATCTGGATGTCGCCGACGCCCCGCGCACGCTTCGGCACGATGTAGGCGCGGAGCACCGTGAACCGGCGTTCGTCGTCGTTCCGGAAGGTCACCGCGACGGCGCCCCACGTGGTCTGGTCGTCGCCGCGCAGGTTCACGTCGCGGAGGGCACCGGACTCGGGGTCGCGGCGGGTGTCGACCTTGCCGCGCAGGTACGTGAGCAGGTTCCGCTGGTCCGCGCTGCGGGCGCGCCCGGTCGTGGCGTCGTTCGAGGCACCGTTGAACGGCACGTCGGACGGCATCATCACCGCCAGGTAGGCGTCCATGAGCGTCGACTTGCCGGTGCCGGACGCGCCGGAGATGAGCGTCGCGGTGCCGGACAGCTCCACCTGGCGGTGGCCGTGGAACCCGCCCCAGTTCACGACCTGCATCGACTCGGCGCGCCACTGGGCGACGGTGTCGAACAGGGCCGGAGCTTCGTACTGACGCAGGCCGAAGGAGTCGGTCGCGGTGTCGGTCATGCGTCCGTCTCGCCTTCGTCGTCGGTGTCGGTGTCGTCGGCCTGGAGGTGGGCCCCACCAGCCGGTTCCGGACCGTCGCGCCAGCGACGCTCCGGCCGTGCCTGGAGGGACGGGTCGTCCCCGTCGGTCGGGTCGCCTCCCGGCGTGGTCGCGTCGTCCTGCGCCGTGGTCGTCCGCAACCAGGTGTCGAGTTCGAGGAGCCGCTCCAGGGGGAGCAGCACCTCGACCACGCTCGCGACCCGGAACCGGTCCGGGTCTGACGTCTTGATGAGGACCCGCGCCGTCACGAGGCGCTCGATCGCCTTCGCGACCCGGCCCTCGTCGCGTGTGCGGTCGGTGGCGGTCGCTGGGCGGAACCCGGCGACGTGCCCGAGGATCTCGCTGCGGTCGACGACGACCTGGTCCGGGCCGGGGCGGGTGTCCGCCCGGAGCCGCATCCGCAGGTAGACGAGGACGATCGTCTCCTCGCGCGTGTACGGGACGTCGCGCAGCAGTGTCGGGAACCCACGGCGCTGGCTCTCCGACCGGGCCTGACGCTTCCAGGCGACCTCACGGTCGCGGTCCACGTGCAGCTCGAGGAACAGGTCGTTGAGGCGCGAGCGCAGCTGGTACTCGGCGTCGAGCACGGCACGCCACTCGTCGGCGTGCGTCCGGGCGCTCACGTACGAGTTCCGGAGCAGCGCGACGAGCGCGCGGCGCTGGCGGTCGTCGAGCCTGCCCTCGTCGCCCTCGAAGAGGGCGAAGCTGCTCTCGTCCCGTTCGTCGTCGTGCGTGACGGTGGTGGGGTCGTCGTCGGGGACCGTCTCGTCGACCGGTGCCGGCGTCGTGTCGCTCACCGCGCCTCCTGTGCGTGTTCGTCGTTGGTCGTGTCGGGGGTGCCGGTGCGGCGGTCGGCGTCGAGCGCGGCCGTCGGCATCCGGAAGGCGGCCGGGCTGCCGTCCGGACGCACCGTGCGGTGCTCGGCGACGTGCGCGGCGGACTCGAAGTCCTCGTGGCCGGTGAGGAGATGCGCCAGGCCGAAGAGCTCGACCGGGCGGCGCTGCTCGTCGGGCAGGCCGTGGAAGGCGTCGACGCTCGAGTCGGCCTCGGCGAACCGGAGGGCCGCGCGGAGCTCGGTGAGCAGCGGGCCACCGTGCCGGCGGAGCATTCCGACGTCGAGGTCCTCGAAGACGTCGTCGTCGGGTTCCTCGATGGGTGGCGGCACCGACTCGGCATCCGGGTCGTAGAAGCGCTCCCGGAGGGTGCCGACCTCGGCCGTGGCGGGGAGTAGCCCGAGCGGCAGGCGATCGCGTGCCGACCCCCGGTCCATCCAGGTCGCGAGCCCGCGGTTGATCGACCGGATGACGGCGTCGAGCTCGCGGTCCCGGACGACGTCGTGCGCGACGATCTGGTCGCGGAGCGTCGCCGTGAGCTGCCGGCGCTGGGCGAGGACGTCCTCGATGCCCTGGCGGAGGATGCTCACCGTGTTCCGGAACGCCCGACGCTCACCGGCACCGAGCGAGTCGGCGAACGGGTGGGCCAGGATCGTCGCGATGTCGTCCCGGAGCCGCAGGAGCAGGGCGTCGTCCCGGAGGAGCTCGAACGCCCCCTCGAACGCGCGACCCTCCGGCGTTGCCTCCATGAGGTTGTCGGTGCGGACGAGGTAGTCGTCGAGGATCTCGCCGATCGGGCGCACCTCTTGCCGGAAGTCCTCGACGATCGAGCGGTGCATCGTGGCCACGGCTTCCTCGACGCGCTTGAAGTCGCTCGGGAGCTGGCGGATGAGGTCTGAGATGTTCGTGTAGCCGTCGCGCATGCGGGCGTCGTCCACGGTGGCGACGTCCCCATGCTCGAGCCGTTCGCGCTCGGCCTGGAGCTCGGCGATCTGCGCGTCGATGCGGCGGATCTGCACGTCCGGGTCGGGTTCGGCGCGGGCGGCCCACCGGTGCACGGCGTCGACGATCATCGCGAGGCGGCTCTCGCTGATCAGGGCGCGGTCGGAGGACAGGGCGTCGACGAGGGACAGCGCCTCGAGCGCGTGGCTCGTCAGCGAGTACTGCTCGTCGCCGTCGGGGGAGTTGGACCGGACGAGCCACTGCGCCGCCACCCACTCACGACAGAGTGCGCGGCCGTTCGGACGGGCGTCCTGGTCCGGCTGTTCGCCCGGGGTCTGTTCGCTCGCCGGCACGCGCGCGCCGGTGGCCTGCAGCCGGGCGACGTGCTCCTCGACCTGCAGGTGCATGCGGTCAGCCGGGACGTACTGGACGTCGCGGTCGAACACCGTGCGGAACACCGCGAGGACGGTCGCACTGGTCGGGCGGGACATGAGCCGCAGGGTCGGACGGTCGAGGACCGCCCGGACGCGGGCGAACTCGAGGTCGACGTCGGTCATGTGCCCCTTCGTCCGGGTCGGGTCGGTTGTGTGCGGAGATGACAAGAGCCCGACGCTGTCGCGCCGGGCTCTTGTCGTCGGTGTTCTTGCTTGTGGGCGATACCAGACTCGAACTGATGACCTCTTCGGTGTGAACGAAGCGCGCTACCAACTGCGCCAATCGCCCCCTGCACTGTTCGTGCGGATCGATACTAGCGGATGCCGCGGGCTCTGCCGAACAGGGCGTGCGTCCCGGGTGTGGCGCGGGGTGGCGTGAGGTGCGGTGGGGTGGGGTGCGGCTCGGTCGCACGGTGCGAGGCTGCGCGGCGCCGCCGGTGCTCGGTGCGAGGTTCCGACCAGTGTGCGAGGTCGTTCGCCTCGCACACTGCGCGAGACCTCGCACCGACGGGCGCCTGCGTCGCACGGTGCGAGGGGCGGCGGACCGTGCAGAACCGTCCTGATCCGCATGAACACGGGGGACACGCCCGGTGAACGAGAAGGATTTTGGTGGAAGCCACCTGGTTCGTATAGAGTTTACGTCGTCGCCGCGACAGCGGGTCAGACAAATGCGGATGTGGCGCAGTGGTAGCGCATCACCTTGCCAAGGTGAGGGTCGCGAGTTCGAATCTCGTCATCCGCTCGAGTGTGGTTCTCCCCGGAGGGCCACGACTCACCAGAGGGTATCCCACCGTTCGGGTACTCACGGAGACGTGAACCTCGATGGTGGGGTGGCCGAGAGGCTAGGCAGCGGCCTGCAAAGCCGTCCACGCGGGTTCGAATCCCGTCCCCACCTCCAGACTTCGTTTCGGCGGAGACTTCTGGGCGATTGGCGCAGCGGTAGCGCGCTTCCCTGACACGGAAGAGGTCACTGGTTCGATCCCAGTATCGCCCACCACGGAAAGCCCCGGCAGGACCACAGGTCCCGGCCGGGGCTTTCGTCGTTCCGGAACCGAACGATGGACAGCCCCGGGCTCGTCCCAGCCTCCGGACCGTCGCTGGAGCGCTCGGCGAACGGGTCAGCGCAGCGATCCGCTCGCGGCGTGCAGCCAGCGCCGTACCGCCTGCTCGTCAGCGTCCGTGATGCCGTGTGCGACCGGCAGCGTGACGTGGTCGACGGCGGCTCCCAGCGAACGGAGGCGTTCGGCGACCCGGAGACCGTCGTCCCCGTGCCGCCGGGGGTCGAACCGCCCGTCGAGGACCAGGACGGGCATCACCAGCTCGGCCGGGGCGCGTCCGGCCGGGGCACGTGCGTCGCCGAACGGAGGTTGCGGGCGGATGAGGATGCCGGTGGTGAACAGGTCGGGTCGCGTCTCGATGAGCGCCGCGGCCATCACCGCTCCGTTCGAGAACCCCACGATGGTGCGCCGAGCCGAACCGGGGAGGGACGCCGTCGCGGACTCCACGGCGTCGGCGAGCAGCGGGACACGACGGCGCACGTCGTCGTGGTCGATGGTGCGGTCGGGGCGGCGCCGGAAGTGTGCGAAGCCCTGCGCTGTCCGCACCGTCCCGCGCGGCGCGATGGCGGCGGCCCCTGGACCGAGTCGGTCGGCGAGGGGCAGGAGGTCGGTCTCCCGTCCGTCGGATCCGTGCAGCAGCACCCAGGTCGCATGCGCCGAGTCGCCGTCGTCGGGGGCCACGAGGGTGAGCTCGACGCCCAGCGGTGCGCGGAACGATCGCGCTGTTCGCGGGTCTGCAGGGGGCACGCGGCGACGGTACCCCGGGCTGTCGTGCTGCGGAAGTCCCTGCGCGCGTCACCACCCCGGCACGGACACCCGCACGGCGCTGATCCGCCCCGCCCGCGTCCGCGCCGTCACCGCCGGGTCGTAGCTGTCCGCGGTCGCCAGGTACAGCGTGCGGCCGTCCTCGCCGCCGAGTGCGCAGTCGATCGCACACCGCCCGGGAGCGTCGATCCGGTCGGTCACCCCGCCGCCCTCGACGACCCGGAGGAACTCGCCCGTGTCGACCGAGCAGACCCAGATCGCGCCGTCCCGGTCGACCGTGCTCCCGTCCGGGGTGACGCCGTCGGGCAGCGTCGCCCATGCACGTCGACCGGTCAGGGACCCGTCCGGCTCGATGTCGAACGCCGTCAAGCGGTGCCCCCACGTCTCGCTGACGACGAGGGTGCGGGTGCCGGGGAGCACGTTCGCACTGTTCGGGAAGACCAGTCCGTCGGCCGCCGGACGGAACGAGCCGTCCGGCTCGATGACGTACAGCGGGCCGGGGCGGAGCGCTTCGCCGCCGTACAGGTCGTAGCCGAACGCCCCGATGTAGGTCCGGCCGGTCTGCTCGTCGACCACCAGGTCGTTGACGAGGGAGGCCTCGACCTCGGACAGGTCGGCGAAGACCGAGCTCGTGCCGTCGTCGGACACGGCGACGACGGTCCGGGACTCCATCGAACTGATGACGAGCCGCCCGTCCCGGAGCCAGCCGAGTCCGGACGACTGCCCGGCGACCGTGGCCTCGAGACGGGGAGCCGCGTCCGAGTCGGGGTCGATGGAGAAGACCTCGCCCGTGTGCATGTCCGAGTACCAGAGCCGCCCGTCGTGCCAGCGGTTGCCCTCCGGGAAGCGGATGCCGGTGACGACGTCGGTGGCGGTGGTGGGGTCGAGTGTGATGCGCACTGCCCCAGCATGCCAGGCGACCGTTCGCCGATCAGACCTCGCTGGGCGGTCCCGACTGCCAGCGCACCCAGGCCTCGAGCTGCGCCTTCGCGCTCTCCAGACTCGTGTGGAACCCGGTCATGTCGTCGTCGACCAGGTGGACGACGTACCGCGACCCGAAGGTCACGGTGCCGATCACGTCCGATCCGCACCGTCCCTGCCAGGTCCGCTCGTCGAGCGCGACCCAGCGGACCGCTTCGGTTCCGGCGTTGGTGGTGCTGGAGGGGGAGGTCATGCAGCTTCCGGTCGCTGGACGATGAGATCGTTCCGGCGGCCGTGGGCTGGGGTCACCTTCCTCGACCGTAGTCCGCCGATGCTGGCAGCGCCGCGGGACGGGCAGGCGTCAGTCGGAGAGCCCGAGACGTCGGAGCCCTCGTCGGCACGCCTCGACGTACTCCCGGTACCGATCCGGCCGCCGCTCCCGTGCCCACCGGGTGACGTCGACGAGGTGCAGCGCGGTCATCGCCCGCAGCGTGCGTCGGTCGCCCGGCCCGTCGAGACCGGCGGCCGCCGTGAACGCGTCGAACTCGGATCCCGAGACCTCGCCGTCCAGGTGCGTCCAGGCGTACACCCGTCGCGCATCCGTCCAGGGGGTCGGGCCGACCTCGGCAGCGCCCCAGTCGATCACGACGGGCGTCGCGTCGGGTCCGCGGGAGAGCAGGTTCCGCGGGGCGAGGTCGCCGTGCGCGAGACCGTGCTCGAACGCGCGGGCGCCCAGCGGCTTGAAGACCTCGCGAAGCGAGGATGCCGAGGTGTGGGCACCGGCCTGGAGGAGCGGGTCGGCCCCGTCGAGCGAGCGCACGTTGTACGCGACGTGCGCCCGCCATGCCGTGGCCGGGTCGGTCCCGAAGCGCGAGTACAGGGACGGGGGAGCCCCGACGAGCGCGATCGTGCCGATCGCGCGCGCGGCCGCACCGAGCCGGCGCCACGGTTCCGTGATCGGCCGAGGGTCGGGTTCGACGTACTCGGCCACCAGGAACGGTGTGCCGCCGTGGCGTCCGTGACGGAGGACCCGTGCGACCGCGATGCCGGCGCGCTCGGCGGCCGCACTCGCCCAGTCCTCGACGGGGTACTCGTCCACGCGGAGCGGATCGACGGGGATCCGGACGACCACGTCGGCGCCCGCCGGACGACGGACCCGGACCGTGTGGTTGACGGAGCCGCCGGTCAGCGGTTCGACGTCGGACCAGGAGGCGCCGAGATCGCGCAGCACGGCCCCGAGCACACTCCGAGCCCGCACGTCGTCGTCCACACGACCATCATGGCCGGTGGCGCCGGGGTCGGCCATGCTCGGGAACAGGTGGTGCTCGACCTGGTGGTTCAGCCCGCCCGTGAAGAACTCGACCCACCGGCCGCCGCTGACGTCGCGCGACGTGAGCACCCGGCGCGAGAAGAAGTCCATGCGCTGCCCGGGCTCGATGATCGGCATCCCCTTGTGGTTCGGCGCGAAGGCGATCCCCATGCAGAATCCGGAGACCGCCAGTTGCACCCCGAGGAACGCGAACGCGATCCCCAACGGCAGCAGCCAGAACACCGCGCCGACGGAGAGCACGAACCGGCCGGCAGAGACCGAACCCTCGGCCCAGCGGTGCTTGACGGTGCCGTGGCTCGTGCAGGTCCGGATGGACTGCCAGTGCAGGTTGACGCCCTCGACGAGCAGCATCGGGAAGAACGCGTAGCCCTGCACCCGCACGAGGACCCGGAGGAACCCGGTGCGCCGCGCGGCGTCCTCCGGGCGGAACGAGATCGCGTCGAAGGAGATGTCCGGGTCCTTGCCGACCGTGTTCGGGTTGGCGTGGTGCCGGGTGTGCTTGTCCATCCACCACGCGGAGCTGATGCCGGTCAGGAACGTCCCGACGTAGCGGGCGGCGCGGTCGTTCCAGTCGTGGGACGCGAACACCTGCCGGTGCGCCGCCTCGTGCGACAGGAAGGCGAACTGGGTGAACAGCAGGCCGAGGACGCCGGCCACGACGAGCTGCCACCACGAGCCGCCGAGCACGGCGAACGCTCCACCGGTGGCGGCGAGCATCGCGGTGAGGACCCCGACGAGCCCTCGGTACCAGCCGGTCCGTCGGCCGAGCAGCCCGGCGGTCCGGACCCGCACGAGCAACGCCGAGTAGGTCGACGTCGTGTCGACCCGGTCCCCGCGTGGCGTGGTCTTCCGGTAGCCGACCGGGGCTCCGTGGCGTGTCCGAGGGTACGCGCACGCGCGGGGCCCGATGGGGCCACTGTTCAGGGAAGGACGAGACGGCGTTCGACGACGGCGCGAGCGACGTCCGCGAGGAGCTCCTGGTGGGAACGGGCGTACCCGCGCAGGAGGGCGAACGCCTCTTCCATGCCGACCCGGTGCGTCTGCGCGACGAAGCCCTTCGCCTGTTCGATGACGACGCGGCTGTCGAGCGCGCGCTGGAGCTGCTGCTGCGCCAGGTTCGCGTGCTCGAGCGTCCGCTGCTGCAGGATGCTGATCGTCGCGACGTCGGTGAGTGCCTGGGCGGCCAGCGCGTCCTCGCGGTTGAGCGCCCCCTCGGTGTCGCGGAACAGGTTGAGCGACCCGAGGGTGGTCTCCCGGAGTCGCATCGGGATCGAGTGCACGGACGCGTACCCGGACTCGGCGGACGCGGCGGCGAAGGTCGGCCAGCGCCGTTCCATCTCGGCGTGGTCGCGCACGGACACCGGTCGCCCGGTGGCGAAGCACTCCACGCACGGGCCTTCTCCGGCGTCGAGCTGCAGCAGCCCGAGGAAGCTCGAGCGCTCGCTCGTCGAGGCGAGGACCTCGAGCTCCTGCGACTGGTTGACGAGGAGGATGCCCGCGGCGGAGGCGTCGAAGATCTCGACGACGCCGTCCACCAGGTTCTGCAGGAGCTCGACCACGTCGTAGTCGTCGACGAGGGTGTCGGTCAGGGCGACGAAGGTGTCGACGAGCCGCTGCTCGCGTGTCGGTGCCATGGTGCGTGCTCCCTAGGTCTCGGAACCGTACGGCCGGGCGAGGTCGAGTCGGCGTGCGATGAGGTCCGCGGCGACGTCGCGGACGGTGCGTTCGGTGGCGTAGGCGTGTGCCTGCAGGACGAGCAGGGCGTCCTGCACGCTCAGTCCGAGCTGCGCCGCGGCCATGCCCGTCGCCTGGTGCACCTCTCGTCTGGAGTACCGTCCGGTCTCCATGTCCGCGCGCCCGTCGGCGGCTGCGGCGAGGAGCGCGTCACGGAGGACCCTGCGTCCGGCGACCTCGGTCAGTTGCACGGCGCCGCGCACCTGATCGACGGTCAGGAAGCGCTCTTCGTCCACGGTGAGGTCGACGGCACCGACCGGGATCGTCCCGATCCGCATCGGGAACGAGAACACGGCACCGACCCCGGCACGCAGGAGCTCGTCGAGCGCGGCGGGCCAGCGCGCGCCGGTCGTGGTGGCGAGGTCGGCCTCGAGCACGGGGGACCGGGTGGCGAGGGCTTCCCAACACGGGCCCTCGCCGAGGTCGAGCTGGATCTCGTCGACGCGTTCGGCGAGGGCGTCGCTCGCGCAGACCGTCGCGGAGCCGAGCGGGTCGCCGAGGGTCGAGATCCCGACGCCGGTCACCGGCAGGGTCGCGAGGAACGGCGGACACATGTCGGTGCCGTCCGGCGCGGCCTGCATCGACGATGCAGCCGCAGTGAATTCCGTCATCGGGAGCGCCGTTCCTGAGGGGTGACTCCCGACGCTAGCGCACGCGCGGTGGCTGCGGGACGAAGTGGATCCGCGAGGCGGCACGCGTGACGTCCTGGGCTCGGGCCGTCCGGTCGTCGAAGTCGGCCCGGGCGGCGTCCCGCGCGACCTCCTCGTCGAGCAGTGCGGCTCGGCTGATCGTGTCGACGATCGTCGCGATGGCGTTCGACAGTCCGCCTTCGAGCTGGTCGAGGTTCGTGTGTCCGATGACGAGTCGACGGTCCTGCACGTCGAGCGAGACGTCGGGGTGACCGGCCGCTGCGAGCCGGGCGTGCCCGTCCGCGCCGCGGATCCCGGTGGTCTCGGCGGCGTCCGGCCGTCGGTTGAAGACGGCGGGGACGTCGTAGAACGTCGCGGCCTGCGGGGTGCCGAGGTCGCCGGGGAGCCCGGAGGCCACCACACTCGTCAGTGCCAGCGGCACGGTGGCTGGCTCGGATGTGTTCGTCATGGCGTCTCCCTCGGCGGTTCCCCAGGGCGGCCGAGGGATTCCGCGGGCACACCCCGGTGACACCGTGGCGCCAGTGTGGGGCCACGCGATGTGCGCGCTCACAGTCTCGCGATCACGCCGATCGCGTCACGCGGACCGCGTCGCGGCGTACAGGTCGCGGATCAGGGCTGCCTCGGCGGCGTGGTGCACGAGTTCGTCGACCACGTGCAGGACGAGGGACAGTCTCGAGTCGTCCGCGTACGGCCCGGCCTCCGGCCCCAGCGGGTCGCCGGCCGTCGTCCCGAGGCCGCGTGCCAGGTCCGCGAACGCCGCACTCGCTCGGACGACCGCGGCGGTCGCGGCGTCTGCTCCGGCGGCTGCGGTGGTGGTCGGCGCGGCCGAGACGTCGGCGCCGAGCCACGTCCAGTTCCGCTCCTCGCCGAGCGCCGCGGCGACGTGGTCGAGCCGCCAGCGGATGGTCACCAGCCCGTCGCCGAGGACGGGTTGCCAGTTCCACTCGTCGTCGGTGAGTCCCACCATGCGGTCCTGGAGGCGCGTGGTCGCGTACTCCAGGAGGCCCACGACGTCCTCCACCGCGGTGGTCATCCCTGCTCCACGGGCCGGTAGACCGCGATCGGCGGCGCCTGGTCGTCGCCGTCGTCGTGGCTCTCGCCGGTGGCGAGCCAGGTCCGCCCCTCGTGCTCGATCGTCGTCGGCAGGTCCCCGTGCACGAGGATCCGCACCGCCGGCTCGTCGCCGTCGACGAGGTCGGCGCCGTGCGCCTCGGACCCGCCCGGGTTGTCGTGTACGTAGCTCATGGTCCGATCGAACTCCCGTGGCCTGGTAGAGTTCTGCTGTACGCGGATGTGGCGCAGTGGTAGCGCATCACCTTGCCAAGGTGAGGGTCGCGAGTTCGAATCTCGTCATCCGCTCGGACGAGCACGACAGCACGAAGGCCCCGGTCGGGAACGACCGGGGCCTTCGTCGTACCGCGACGGGCATCGCGGCCGGTGGAGCGGCCGACGTGCGCAGGATTCGGGTTCCCGCGCTCGTCGAACGCCGGGCCACCGTGCCCTCGGGACACGGCGGATGGGTGGTCCGCGCGTCCCGACAGAGCATCCGGAGCGACGGCCGCGTCGGATGGGGCGGCGGGGGAGCCGTGCGGTTTCCCGCACACTTCCCGCACGGATGGCGTCGAGCTCTTGTGCTCAGTCGATCGACGTGCTGACGGCCCGCGCACCGGGGAACCCCACCCAGTGTCGGTCCGGGCCGTCGACGACCGTGACGAGGGCCGTGTCGCAGTCCCGGCACCGCGCGACGGACCCATCGGACTCGCGTGCACGCGGGTCTGCGCGAGGAGCCCGATCGAGCCGCACCCAGCGCAACGCAGGAGTGCACGAGAGGCGTCCGGACCGAGGAACTCCGCGAGGACCCCGGCCAACGCGTTGCCGTCGACGACGGTGGACATCAGCTGCCCCCGAACCGTTCGGCACGGACGTCGGTCGTGTCGTGGCCGAGTTCGCCGAGCCACCGCAGGACCTGCTCGACGAAGGGCGTCGACCCGCAGACGTACACGAGGGCCCCGGTGTCGGGCGGGAACACCGCGGCGGCGAGGGTCTCCCGTGTGAGTCGTCCCGCCGGCACCGGTGCACCGACCGGCGCGCGGCGGCTGTACACGATCGTGGTGTCGACACCGGCTGCTCCGGCGCGGGCGAGTTCGGTCCGGAAGAACACGTCCTCCGGCGTGCGGACCGCGTACAGGAGCCGGAACGGAGCGCCGTCGCCGGCATCGGCGTGCGCCCCGGCGATCGCGGCGAGCGGGACGATGCCGGAGCCGCCGGCCACGAGCTGCACCGGGCGGTCCGACACGCCCGGGTGCCAGACGAACCAGCCACCGAGCGGCCCGTGCACCTCGAGGGCGTCACCGACCTCGACCGCGTCGACCAGGAACGGCGAGACCTCGCCGTCCTCGACCCGGTCGACGGCGAGCACCACCGAGGTCGCCTCGCCCGAGGACGCGATCGAGTACGAGCGGGACGCCTGGTAGCCGTCCTCCGCGGTGAGCCGCAGGTCGAGGTGCTGCCCGGGGTCGTTGCCGGGCCACGTCGGGACGTCGAGGACGATGCGGCGCGCGTTCGGCGTCTCGGGGGAGACGGCGGCGACCGTCGCGGCGTGCCAGGCCGGCCGCCTGCGGACCGCAGCCGACCCAGGTGGGGTGATCCGTGCCTCCAGGCCGGTGTCGGGGAGCGTCACCAGTACCGTTCCTCCTTCCACGGATCGCCGTGCAGGTTGTAGCCCGCGTTCTCCCAGAAGCCGGGTTCGTCGTCGGACTGCATGACGATGCCGCGCACCCACTTGGCGCTCTTCCAGAAGTACAGGTGCGGCACGAGCAGGCGGGCCGGCCCGCCGTGCTCGGGCTCGAGCGGTGCTCCGTCGGCCTCGAACGCGATCCAGGACTGCCCGTCGAGCAGCTCGTCGAGGGGGACGTTCGTGGTGTACCCGCCGAAGCTGTGGACCATGCAGAAGTCGAGCGAGGTCTCGACGTCGGCGAACAGCCGGTCGAGCGGGACACCGCGCCACGGCATGTCGAGCTTCGTCCAGTGCGTGACGCAGTGGATGTCGACGGTGACGTCCTCCACCCCGAGCGCCTGCACCTCGTCCCACGACCAGGTGTGCAGTCCGGACTCGGTGCGGATCGAGAAGCTCCACTCCGACGGTTCGATCTCGGGGGTCGCTCCGGCGGACAGGACCGGCCAGTCCTGCACGAGCGTCTGACCGGGCGGGATGCGGGAGTCGTCCCGTTCGTGGCGTCGACCGCCGAAGCCCCTCGTGAACGTCGCCATCGGTGCTCCTCGCTCGTGTCCGGTGGTCCGATCCTGCCCCGCCGACGGCTCGCTCGTGTAACGGCTTGGTAAACGTTCGGACCGTCGACCGCGGTCCCCGCATCCGCAGACGTGCGCGGATCGACGGCGGATCCGTGCTCCGGCGCACACGTCGCAGGACTTGGGGCCCGGCCCGATCCCCTCTATCGTTCACCGGAACGATTACCAGGAGGGGTCACCCCGAATGCAACCCATCGTCCCCGAACCCCGGAACGCCCGCGGCCCGAGCCGTCGAGCGCTCCTGACCGGCGCCGCCGGACTCGCCGGTCTCGGCCTGCTCACCCTGACCGGGTGCAGCTCCGGTGCCTCCGCCGGCACGACGTCACTGCCCGACGCCGCCGCGACCGGCACCGCCCGGAACGGCGGTCGGCTCCGGATCGCGCGGCCCGCGGCATCGGCTGCCGAGACCCTCGACTCCGCCAGCTCGCTGTCGGCGTACGAGTACCTCGGCGCGCTCTACAACCGGCTCGTGAAGCTCGACCAGCAGGGGCAGACCGTCCCCGACCTCGCCGAGGAGTGGTCCGCGAACGCCGACGGCACCGAGTGGACGTTCCGACTCCGCCGTGGTGTCCGGTTCCACGACGGCTCCCGCTTCACCGCCGACGACGCGATCGCCAGCATCCGGCACATCCTCGACGAGAAGACCGGCAGCCCGCAGGCCGGTGTGCTCGGCGAGGTCATGGACGCGGCGTCGATGACCGCGGTCGACCAGTACACGCTCCGGTTCGCGCTCACGAAGCCGAACGCCGAGTTCCCGTCACTGCTGACCGCGTACCAGTGCTACATCGTGCCCGCCGGCGCGATCGCCGACATCGGCCGGACCGGCATCGGGACGGGCCCGTTCCGGCTGTCGTCGTTCACCCCGGCCGGCGCCGGCAGCGTCGAGGCGTTCGACGACCACTTCGCGGGGCGGCCCGCCCTCGACGGCATCGACTTCTACTCGATCCAGGACACGACGGCACGGGTGAACGCGCTGCTCGCGGGGCAGATCGACCTCATCTCGCAGACGAACCTCGACTTCGCGACGGCTCGGGTCGTCGCGGCCTCGGACCGTGCGACGATCGCCCGTTCGAAGAACGCGCAGTGGTACACGATCCCGATGCTCGCGACCTCGGACGAGTTCCGGGACCCGCGGGTGCGGCAGGCCATGAAGCTCGCGTACGACCCGCGCACGATCGTCGACACCGCACTGCAGGGCACCGGGTCGGCCGGCTGGGACAACCCGGTCCCGCCGCAGCTCGCCGCCTTCGTCGACGACCACCGCGAGTACGACCCCGACAAGGCGAGGGCACTGCTCAAGGCCGCCGGTCGACAGGACCTCCGCGCGTCGATCTACACGTCGAGCTACGAGTCGGTGTTCACCCCGATGGCGGTCGCGTACCGCGACGCCGTCGCCGACGCCGGCATCCGCCTGACGGTGAAGAACGCGAGCTCCGACTCGTACTACACGCAGATCTGGATGCAGAAGCCGCTCATGGTGAGCTACTGGTTCACCGGCCGCCCGATCGACCAGCTGCTCAACCAGATCTTCCGCTCCGGCTCGTCCTACAACGAGAGCGCGTGGTCGAACGAGCGGTTCGACGGGATCCTCGACGACGCCCGCGCCGAGATGGACGACGCGAAGCGCCTGACGCTCTACCAGGACGCCCAGCGACTCGTCGTCGAGGACGGCGCGGACATGACCCCGATGTTCGGCGACCGCCTGGTCGGGCTGTCCCGCGACGTCGTGAACTACTCGGAGTACGGCTTCGAGTTCGACTACCTCCGGATCGGACTGCGCCGATGAACGTCCTCGTCCCCGTCCTCCGCCGGCTCGGCATCGCCGTGCTCACGGTGGTGCTCGCCTCGCTGTTCGTGTTCCTCGCGGTGCAGGCGCTCCCCGGCGACGTCGCCCAGCAGCTCCTCGGGCAGAACGCCACGCCGGACGCCGTCAAGCAGCTCCGGGAGTCGCTCGGCCTCGACCAGAACGTCTGGCTGCGCTACCTGCAGTGGCTCGCCGGTGCGGTGCACGGCGACTTCGGCACCTCGCTCGTGAGCGGCGAACCCGTCGCCCCGACCCTGTTCACGGCGTTCCGGAACAGCATGCTCATCGCCGTCCCCGCGATGGTCGTCGGCGTCACGCTCTCGCTCACCCTCGGGGTCGTCGCGGGCGTCCGCCGTGGCCGGGCGTCCGACCGGGTGATCTCGATCGTCAGTCTCATCGTGATGAGCGTGCCCGAGTTCATGGTCGCCACCGTGCTCGTGCTCCTGTTCGCGATCGGACTGCCGCTGTTCCCCGCGGTCGTCCTGCGCGGCAGTGACGCGACGGTCGGCGAGCTCCTGCCGACGATCTGGCTGCCGATCATCGTGCTGACCCTGGCGATGGCCGCGTACATCGTCCGGACCGCCCGGTCGTCGACGATCGACGTGATGGCGTCCGAGTTCGTCACGACCGCGGAGCTCAAGGGCCTGACGATGCGCCGGGTGGTGTGGAAGCACGCGGTGCCGAGCGCTCTGCTGCCGACGCTCAACGTCGTCGCCCTCAACGTCGCCTGGCTGCTCGGCGGCGTGGTCGTCGTCGAGAACGTCTTCAACTACCCGGGGATGGGCAAGCTCATGCTCGAGTCCGTCTTCAACCGGGACCTGCCGACGATCGAGGCGATCGCGCTCCTCAGTGCCCTCATCTACGTCGTGTGCAACCTCGCGGCGGACCTCGTCGCCCTGGTGCTCGACCCGAAGCTCCGCACGCGGCAGCGTCGGACGCGCACCCGGACCCGCACGCGCAGCACACGCTCCGCCCGGAAGGCAGCAGCATGACCGCCATCGCACCGCGTTCCCGGAACGTCATCGGCGCAGCCGTCGCCCCGCTGCGCAGCTCGACCGCGCTGAGCATCGGCCTCGGCCTCATCGCGCTGCACCTCGTGCTCGCCGTCCTCGCCCCGGTCATCGCCGGCCACGACCCGGTCGCGACGAACTCCGCCGACGTGCTCGCCGGCCCGACGTGGACGCACTGGCTCGGCACGGACCAGTACGGCCGCGACATCCTGTCCCGCACGCTCAACGGCGGCCGGTACGCGCTGCTCGTTACCTTCCTCGCGACGACCATCGCGGTCGCGGTCGGCACCGTCCTCGGCTGCGTCACGGCGTACGCGGACAACTGGTTCGACGAGGTCGTCATGCGGATCGTCGACGCGCTCCTCAGCGTGCCGTCGATCCTGGCGCTGCTCGTCGTCGTGACGGTGTTCGACGCCGGGCTCTGGGTGATCGTGCTCGCGGTCACCGTCGTCTACGCGCCGGCGGTCACCCGGGTGGTCCGCGGCGCCGCGAGGACCGTCATCACCCAGGACTACGTCACGGCCGCCCGGGCCCGCGGCGAACGGTCGATGTCGATCGTGTTCCGGGAGATCCTGCCGAACGTCCTCGACGTCGTGCTCGTCGAGTACGCGATGCGGGCGTCGTGGATCGTGCTGCTCGTGGCGTCGCTGTCCTTCCTCGGCTTCGGTGCGAACCCGCCGACACCGGACTGGGGCCTGATGGTCCAGGAGAACCGGACCGCGCTCACGGTCGTCCCCCTCGGCACGCTCGCGCCGATCGTGGCGCTGGCGACCCTGGTGGTCGGCCTCAACCTCGCGGCCGACGGGCTGAGCAAGTCGCTCGGTGTCGACCGTGCGACGAAGGGAGTCAGCGCATGAGCGTCGTCCAGGTCGACCGCCTCGCGATCTCGTACGCGGCCGGCAAGCGCTCCGTGCCGGTGGTCCGCGGCGTCTCGTTCGCCATCGAGGCGGGGCGCACGCTCGGTCTCGTCGGCGAGTCCGGCAGCGGCAAGTCCACCGTCGCCCGCACGCTCCTCGCGCACCTCCGCACCGGGTCGACCATCGAGCACGGCACGGTGCACGTCGACGGACAGGACGTCTTCGCGCTGTCGCCGTCCGGCCGCCGGGCACTCCGCGGCGGGACGGCGAGCGTCGTGGCGCAGAACGCCGGGCAGGCCCTGACGCCGTCGATGCGCGTCGGCGAGCAGATCCGCGAGGCGCTCCGCGCCCACGGCGAACCCGACGGCCCCGAGCGCGTGCTCGAACTCGTCCGACTCGTCCGGCTGCCGGCACCGGAGACGATCGTCCGCCGCTACCCGCACCAGCTCTCCGGCGGCCAGCAGCAGCGCGTCGCGATCGCGATGGCCGTGGCGGCCCGGCCGCGCGTGCTCGTCCTCGACGAACCCACCACCGCCCTCGACGTCGTCACGCAGGCGGCCGTCCTCGACCTCATCGCCGACCTCGGCTGCGAGCTCGGCATGGCCGTCCTCCTCGTCAGCCACGACCTCGGCGTCGTGTCCGCGATGGCGGACGAGATCGCCGTCATGCGCGACGGCGAGGTCGTCGAGCACGCCGCCACGGCGGCACTGTTCGCCGCGCCGCAGCACGAGTACACGCGTGCCCTGCTGGCCGCGGTGCCGGACGGACGACGGCCTGGGCCCACGTCGCCGGTTCCGGCGCGACGCGCCAGCGGCGGGACGGCCGTGCCGATGGGGAGAGGCGCGGATCGCGTGCCCGAGGACGCGACCGTCTCGTCGACGGTCACCTCCAGAGCACGCCGCACCGTGCCTCCCGAGCCGCTCGTCCGTCCCGTGGTGACCGCCGACGACCTGGTGATCCGGTACGGACGCGGCCTGCCGGCCGCCGTCGACGGCGTCTCCTTCACGATCGCGCCGCGCGAGACGCTCGCCGTCGTGGGGGAGTCCGGCAGCGGGAAGTCGACGCTCGCGACGGCACTGGCCGGCCTGGTGCCGACCGAGTCCGGCACGTTCGCGTTCGACGACGGCACCGTGAGCGGCGACCTGCGCGAGCCGATCGCCGGGCGGTCCCCGGAGCTCCGTCGTGCGGTGCAGCTCGTGTTCCAGAACGCCGACACCTCGCTGAACCCCCGTCGGACGGTCGGAGCGGCGATCGCTCGACCGCTCAAGCTGTTCACCGGTTCCTCGTCGCGGGAGCGGGTCGGCGAACTGCTCACCCGGGTCGGCCTCGGACCGGAGTTCGCGGAGCGGCTGCCGGCACAGCTGTCCGGCGGGCAGCGCCAGCGCGTCGGGATCGCCCGCGCGCTGGCCGCCGAGCCGCGCCTGGTCATCGCCGACGAGATCACCACCGCGCTCGACGTGCAGGTGCAGGCGGGCATCCTCGCGCTGCTCGCCGACCTGCAGCGGTCTCGGGGGCTCAGCTGCCTGTTCATCAGCCACGACCTCGCCGTCGTGCGCGGCGTGGCGGACCGCGTCGCCGTGATGACCGGTGGCCGGATCGTCGAGATCGGCCCGACCGAGCGGGTCTTCGGCGGACCGAACCACCCGTACACGACCACGCTGCTCGCGGCGACGCTCGAACCGGGCAGCACCGAGCTGCCCGACGTCGGCGACGGGGTTCCGCGCTGGCGGCACGCCGACGGCTGGACCGACCGCGGCGACGGACACCTGACCCGGAACTGGGAGGACGCATGACCGGCTTCACCGCACTCGGGGAGCACCCGGTGCTCCCCGACGGCGTGACCGTCCGCGACGAGTGGATCCCGATGCCGGACGGCGTCCGGCTGCACACCCGGATCTGGTCGCCGACGGCGCCCGACGGGCCCGTGCCGGTGCTGCTCGAGTACCTGCCGTACCGGCTCGACGACTGGACGGCGCCCCGCGACTCCGAGCGGCACCCCTGGTACGCCGCGCACGGGTACGCGTCCGTCCGGGTGGACATCCGTGGGACGGGGTCGTCCGACGGGTTCTTCGACGACGAGTACAGCGAGCAGGAGCTCCGCGACGGTGAGGCCGTGATCGCCTGGCTCGCCGAGCAGGAGTGGTCGACGGGCGCCGTCGGCGTGTTCGGCATCTCGTGGGGCGGCTTCAACGCGCTGCAGCTCGCCGCCCGGGCGCCCGCCGCGCTCAAGGCGATCGTGACGGTGTGCTCGACGGACGACCGGTACGACAACGACGTTCACTACGTCGGCGGTGCGGTGCTCGGCATTGACATGGCGGCGTGGGGCGCGACGATGTTCGCGTTCAACTCGCGGCCGCCGCGACCCGAGGTCGTCGGTGCCGACTGGGTCGAGCGGTGGCGAGCCCGGCTCGACGCGAACCGCCCGATGACCCCGGTGTGGCTCGCGCACCAGGAGCGCGACGACTACTGGCGGCACGGCAGCGCCGCCGAGGACTCCGGGAACATCGGGGCCGCGGTGCTCGCGGTCGGCGGCTGGGCAGACCCGTACCGCGACGCCGTGCTCCGACTGGTGTCGAACGTGCAGTCCCCGGTCAAGGGCATCGTCGGGCCGTGGTCGCACCAGTACCCGGATCGTGGACTCGCCCCTGGTCCGTCGATCGGCTTCCTGCAGGAGACCCTTCGGTGGTGGGACCGCTGGCTGCGCGGGGTCGACACCGGCGTGGAGCAGGAGCCAGCACTCCGGGCGTGGATCAACGAGGGCGAGCCGCCCGCGACGTACTACGAGACGCGCCGCGGCCGGTGGGTCGGCGCAGAGGCCTGGCCGTCGTCCGCCACCACGACCCGCACGGTTCCGCTCGCCCAGCTCCGCGGTGGCACGGACGGTGCGGTCGTCGTCCGGTCGCCGCAGCACACCGGTGCCGACGCCGGACGCTTCTTCCCGTTCGGCAACGCCACCGACCTGCCGCCGGACCAGCGCGCCGAGGACGGCCGCTCGGTCTGCTTCGACCTGCCGCTCGACGAACCCGTGGACGTGCTCGGCAACGTCCTCGTGGGGTTGTCGATCACGAGCGACCAGTCCCGGGCGACCCTGACCGTGCGCCTGTGCGACGTGGCGCCGGACGGCTCGTCGACCCTCGTCACCCGCGGGGTGCTGAACGCCGCCAAGCGGGACGGGATGGACCGGAACGACCCGCTCGAACCCGGCGTCCCGGCGTCGCTGGCCGTCCGACTCGTGTCGACCGGCCACCGGTTCGCCGCCGGACACCGGCTCCGGATCGCCGTGTCGACGTCGTACTGGCCGTGGGTCTGGCCGCACGGGGTCGCGCCGAGCGTGACGATCGACCCGACCGGCTCGCACGTCGAGCTCCCGGTGTGGACGCGGAGCACCGACGACGGTGTGCGGTTCGAGCAGCCGGAACGCTCCGAGCCGCTCGCGATCGAACGGGTCGCGCCGACCGAGGTGCTGCCGCAGCGCACCGTCACGCACGACGTCGAGACGGGGGAGTGGACGCTCGACGTCGACCCCGGGTACGGCGGCGGACGGGTGTACCCGGACGGACTCGTGTTCAGCGAGGACGCCCGCGAGACCTACCGCATCCGCTCGGACGACCCGGGTTCCGCCGTCGCCACGTCACGCTGGGCGATCGGGCTGGCGAAGCCCGAGTGGGCGGCACGGCTCGAGACCTCGTCCGAGGTCACCGCGGACGCCGACGCCTTCCACGTCCGGAACACCGTGCGCGCCTGGGCCCGCGACGGTGGGCCGGACGTCCGAGAGGTCCTCGTCGCCGAGCACACCTTCACCGACGACGTCCCGAGGACCTCGGCGTGAGCAGCACGGGGCCGGCGCGGGTCCGGCAGCGCCCCGAGGTCCGGCGCGCGATGATCGTCGAGGCAGCGCGGGCGGTCATCGTCCGGAACGGCGTCGGCGCGACCGGCCTGCGGGACATCGCGGCCGAGGCCGGGGTCTCCGTCGGCACCGTGACCTACCACTTCGGCAGCGTCGCGGAGATCCTCAACGAGGTCGTCGTGCTCGAGACCGAACGCTTCTACGGGGCGATCGTCGCGGCGGTCGACGCCGAGCCCGACCCCGTGGCGGGCCTGCGCATGCTCGTCGAGCCGCTGTTCGGCGACACCGAGCAGGTCCGGCAGCACTGGCGGATCTGGTCGGACTACTGGACCGCGGTCGTCCGGCGGCCCGAGGTCGCGGCCGAGTACGCCGAGCGCATCCGCGTGTGGGAGGCCTACTTGGTGCGGGTCGTCCGCCGCGGTACCGAGTCCGGGGTGTTCGTCCCGGCGGAGGCACCCGAGGTCGTCGCGCTCAAGCTCGCGGCGTACAGCGACGGGGTCGCGACGCAGATCGCGCAGGGCGTCCCGGACCTGACGAACACGGTGGCGCTCCGGTGGATGTGGACGTTCCTGTCGCACGAACTCGGTGTGTCCGCTGCGGGTATCGGTGGAAGCGACTCGGAGCCCTTGTGATGAGGTAAGGCTTCCCTTACCGTTGGACCATGGCACGGACCCGGCGACAGCCCAGCGAACGCATCCTCATCGCCGGTGGCGTCGACGACATCCCCGAGATGACGCGCATGCTCGAGGACCTGCCGGAGAACGCCTACGGCCAGGTCTTCGTCGAGGCCGCCCTCGCCGAGCAGGTCCGCATCCTGCCGGCACCCCCGCGGGTCACGGTGACGTGGCTGCTCCGGAGCGCCCGGACCTCCGCGGTGGCACCCCTCGTCTTCGCCGACCACGGTGAGGCCCTCGCGCACGCCGTCACCGGCTGGGCCGCCGAGTGGTGCGTCGCCGACTGCGAGCCGCGCACGAGCGTCTGGATCGGGTGTGCGGACAGCCCCTGGGTCGAGCGTGCACGGTCGGTCGTGCAGATCGAACTCGCCGACGCAGGGTTCGACACGCTCGTCGGCTGACCAGGTTAGGTCAGCCTCCGCTTCCTTGCGGCATGCAAAAGAAGCGGGCACTGTTGTCACCATCGGTTGCACGCCACTGGACAGGACAGGCCCAGCGGACCGGTGTAGCCACGAGGCAGGAGGAACCGACATGACCAACACCACGAGCACCACGCCCACCACGTCCCCGTTCTCGACGACGCCGGAGCTCGCCGCCGGGGTCGCGCAGTTCCTGGCCCCCGTCGTGATCGACCTCGAAGCGCTCGTCGTCAACGGCAAGCAGGCCCACTGGCACGTGCGCGGCCGGAACTTCGTCGGCGTCCACGAGCTCCTCGACACCATCGTCGAGCACGCCCAGGAGTGGGCCGACCTCGCCGCGGAGCGCATCGTCGCCCTCGGCCTGCCGGTCGACTCCCGCATCGCGACCGTCGCCGCGAACACCACGATCCCGCCGCTGTCAGAGGGCTTCCAGAACTCCGACGTGACCATCACCGAGGTCATCGCCGAGATCGACGCCGCGCTGCTGCAGGTCCGTCGCGCCGTCGAGGGCCTCGACGAGGTCGACCTCAACAGCCAGGACGTCGTCATCGAGATCGAGCGCGGCCTCACCAAGGACCGCTGGTTCCTGCAGGCGCACCTCGCGGCGTAGACGCGACCAGGATCCGGACGGGAGGCGCGGTGCCAGCTGGCACCGCGCCTCCCGTCCGTCTGTGGTCGCGCCCCGTTCACGTGACGGCCCACCGGCGTTCACCCGCCTGTACCCACGCACAGCCATCCTCGGATGGCACCCGTTCGGGGCACAGACGAGGGGAACACGCAATGCAGCACACTCCGCAGCGCCGCCGTCGCGCGGCGCTCGCACTCGGCGCCGCGCTCATCGCCGGCGCGGTCGCACTGCCCGGCACCGCCGAGGCCGTCGGACAGCTCGCCCTGAGCCAGCACGGCGGCGCCCAGCGCCACCAGGGCGACCAGACCCGCTCGATCCAGCAGGAGATCAAGCGGGCCGGCGCGAAGAACGTCATCCTGCTCATCGGCGACGGGATGGGCGACTCCGAGATCACCATCGCGCGGAACTACCAGTACGGCGCGGCCGGTCGACTCCCGGGCCTCGACGCCCTGCCGCTCACCGGCTCCTACACGACGTACTCGGTGGTCAAGGACGGCGCCGACAAGGGCAAGCCCGACTACGTCACCGACTCCGCTGCGTCCGGCAGCGCCTGGGCCACCGGCACGAAGACCTACGACGGCGCGATCTCCGTCGACGTCGACGGGAAGCAGCAGCAGACGCTCCTCGAGCTCGCGAAGGCGAACGGCCTCCGCACCGGCGACGTCTCCACCGCCGAGATCCAGGACGCCACCCCGGCCGTCCAGGTCGCCCACGTCGGTGCGCGCTCCTGCTACGGGCCGGACACCGCCTCGTGCGGTGCCGACGCCCTGCAGAACGGCGGACTCGGCTCGATCAGCGAGCAGCTGCTGAACGCCCGACCGGACCTCACCCTCGGCGGCGGCTCGGCGAGCTTCCAGCAGACCGCGAAGGCCGGGCAGTGGCAGGGGTCGACGCTGGTCGACCAGGCGCAGCAGCGCGGCTACCAGGTCGTCTCGGACGCGGACGGCCTCGCCGCCGTCCGTCGGGCCGACCAGACGAAGCCCCTGCTCGGGCTGTTCACCCCTGGCAACTTCCCGACCCGGTACGCCCCCACCACGGCGACCGTCGGCGGAGCGGACCAGGCACCGGTGCAGTGCACGCCGAACCCGGCGCGCCTGTCGACCGGGCTGTCGCTGCAGTCGCTCACGAACAAGTCGATCGACCTGCTGAACCGCGACCGGGCGAACACCGGCAAGGGCTTCTTCCTGCAGGTCGAGGGCGCGAGCATCGACAAGCAGGACCACGCCGCCGACGCCTGCGGCCAGATCGGCGAGACGATCGACTTCGACGAGGCCGTGCAGTCCGCGCTCGCCTTCGCCAAGAAGGACGGCAACACGCTCGTCATCGCGACCGCCGACCACGCCCACTCGAGCCAGATCGTCGACAGCACGCCGCCGACCTCGCTCTCCACGGCGCTCCGCACCGCCGACGGCACCACGATGAAGGTCTCGTACGGCACGGCCGGTGCCGGCAGCTCGCAGCAGCACACCGGCACGCAGGTGCGCATCGCGGCGTACGGCCCCGGTGCCGCGAACGTCGTCGGGCTCTCCGACCAGACGGACACCTTCTTCACGATCCGCGACGGGCTGCGGCTGCAGGACGACCTCGCGGCGCTGTCCCGCGGAGCGCGCATCGACCTGTCGGTCGGGGCCCCGCGTCCGAACCAGCGCGTGACGCTCACCGGGTCCCGGTTCGCCGGTGACCGTCAGGTTCGGGTCGCGGTCGGTTCGACGGACCTCGGCACGGTCGACGTGATCGACGGGACGGCGACGGTGGTGTGGAAGGCGACGACGGGCAAGGCGACGATCACCTTCACGGGTGTGCAGTCCGGCAAGCAGGCGTCGAAGCAGGTCCGCGTCCGCTAGTCCACCCGGCCTGGTGACGTCGGCACCTCACGGTGCCGGGGTCACCAGGCCGGTCTCGTAGGCCAGGACCACGGCGTGCACGCGGTCCCGCAACTGCAGCTTCGCGAGGATCCGGCCGACGTGGGTCTTCACGGTCTGCTCGGCGATGAACAGCTCGGCCGCGATCTCACCGTTCGACCGGCCCCGTGCGACGAGCAGGAACACGTCCCGCTCCCGGTCGGTCAGCACGTCGAGGACCTCGGTCCGCGGTGCAGCCGGTGGCGGTCCCGCGACGAACGCCTCGACGAGGTGCCGGGTCACCCGCGGGGCGAGGAGCGAGTCGCCCTCGGCGACCGTCCGGACCGCCTGCACGAGTTCGTCGGCGCTGGCGTCCTTGAGCAGGAAGCCGCTCGCCCCGGCACGCAGGGCGTCGAACACGTAGTCGTCGATGTCGAACGTCGTGAGCATCACCACGCGGACGGGCCGGTCCGCAGGCGCCGCGGTGATCCGTCGGGTCGCCTCGATCCCGTCGAGCTCGGGCATGCGGACGTCCATGAGGATCACGTCGGGCCGCAGACGGAGCGCCTCGACGACCGCGTCGGCACCGTTCACGGCCTCGCCAACGACCTCGACGTCGTCCTGGGCCTGGAGGATCGCCCGCAGCCCCATGCGGAACATCTGCTGGTCGTCCACCACCATCACACGCGTCATCGGCTTCCTCCGTCGGCCGCCGGTCCACGGACGGCCCGTGTCGGTCGGGTGGGCAGGCCGACCGCGACGCGGAAGCCGCCGTCAGAGGTCGGCGCGTGGTCGATCGTGCCGCCGAGCGCAGCGACCCGCTCCCGCATGCCCGCGAGGCCGAAGCCCCCGTCGTCCGGGGGAGCGGCAGGGACCGTGCCGGCGGGTGGTGCGGTGTTGGCGACCTCGACCGCGAGAGCCGAGCCGCGCCTCCCGACCGTCACCACGGTGGGCGCGCCGGGCGCGTGCCGGGCCACGTTGCCGAGCGCCTCCTGCACGACCCGGTAGACGGTGAGCTGCGCGAGCCGGTCCACGTCGTCCTCCGCCACGTCGTCCGCGTCGAGGCGGAGCTCGACCGGGATGCCGGCCGCCCGGGTCGCCTGGACGAGCGCGGGCAGGTCCGCCAGGCGGGGCTGCGGAGCGCGCTCGGCGTCGGCGTCACCGCGGAGCGTGCCGAGGAGCTGCCGCATCTCACGGAGCGCCGTGCGCGAGGTCTCCGCGATGGCGGCGAACTCCGCTCGGGCCTCCGGGGCGAGGTCGGCGACGCGGTACGGGGCGGACTCGGCCTGCATGTGCACGACGGACATGCTGTGCGCGACGACGTCGTGGAGCTCGCGGGCGATCCGGGAACGCTCCTCGACCGATCGGCGTCGGGCCTGCTCGAGCTCGGCGTCCCGGCGTGCTTCGGCCAGCTCCTCGCGGATTGACCGGCGCTGCCCGATCACGATCGCCGCCGCGGCCAGGATGAGGGTGTCGCCGGCGGTCACCACGAAGCTCGTGGCCCACACGTCCGCCTGGCCCCAGCGCCCGGGCGTCACCGCGACGAGCACGAGGACGAGGACCGCCGACGCCGCCCAGACCGTCGCCGTGAGCCGCCAGGTCGAGCGCACGCCGAGCACGACGAGCAGGACGCTGAGTCCGATGATCCCGGTGACCGGGACCGGCCACGGCCCGGCGGTGCTCTGGGCCGTCAGCAGCCCCAGTGCGGCGAGGCCGGCGAGGTGCGCGATCGACGACGCCCGGGGGAACAGCGGCGCGAGGCCGATGCTCACGGAGAGCACGGCGGACACGAGCATCGACAGGGGGACCGGCACGTCGTAGAAGACCGAGGTCACCGGGGCGGCGACCGTGAAGAGCGTGACCGCGATGACGACGAGGCCGACCCGGATGCCGATGAGCACCCAGGACGGCCGGATCCGGTTCGACGGTGCGGTCACGGGCGGGCGATCTCTCCGGTGGGGACGACGCGGGTGGTGGGCCGGGCGGCCCGGGGGTCGGGGGCTGCGGACTGCTCCGCCACCACGACTGCCGCTGCCGCCGCTGCGGCTCGGGCGTCGCGCTTCCGGCTGACTCTACCGATGACCCGGTCGACGACGATGCCGAGCCCGGCGGCCACCACCATCGACACCACCGCCGCGACGATCGGCTCGTGCAGGACGCTCGACGCGGCGAGGGCGATCCCGATCGAGGTGGCCGACCACGCCAGTCCGGCGAGCGAACTGATCGCGAGGAACCGGCGGTAGGGGAGCCGCGTCGCCCCGGCGGTCATGTTCACGGCCACCCGGCCGACGGGGACGTAGCGACCGACGAGGATGAGGCTCGCGGACCGCCGCCGCATCTGCCGTTCGGCGAAGGCGAAGGCCGCGGCGATCCGCGGCCGCCCCGACCGCGCCAGCCGGGCGAGTCCGATCCGACGCCCGATCCAGTAGGCGATCGAGTCCCCGGCGATCGCTCCGAGTGCGGCGACGACGAGGACCCCGGCGAGGACCGGCTGGCCTGAGGTCGCGGCGATGGCGGCGACCGCGACGAGGGCGGACTCGCTCGGCACCGGCGGGAAGAACCCGTCGACGAGGCACAGGGCGAAGAGGACGACGTAGACGAGCGGACTCGCGGCCAGCTCGGTGACGAGCGGGGTGATCTGGTCGAACACGGGTGGCTCCCTCCGCCGACGGACCTCGTCGACGGGTTCGACGCTACGGAGCCGGAGGAGTGCTGCCATCCCGCCCGGGTCTCGACCACCCCCTACCGCGGTATGACTTCCCGGTGGCCGGTCAGGCGGACGCCTCGGGGTCCGACGCGGCGGCCTCGCGGATGCGGCGGACGACCGCGGTGGTGGAGTGTTCGGGGACGTAGTCGACCATGACCACCTCGCCGCCGTAGCCCCGCACCACCTCGGTCTCGCGGAGCATCTCGGGGGAGTAGTCGCCGCCCTTGACGTAGACCTCGGGCCGGAGCCGCTCGATCAGCGGGATCGGGGTGTCCGTCGCGAACACGGTGACCAGGTCGACGCAGGCGAGGGCCGCGAGGACGCCGGCGCGGTCCTCGGCGGTGTTGATCGGCCGCTCCGGACCCTTCAGGCGCCGGACCGAGTCGTCGTCGTTCAGCGCGACGACGAGCAGGTCGCCGAGGTCCCGGGCCTGGCGCAGGTACGTCGTGTGCCCACGGTGGACCACGTCGAAGCACCCGTTCGTGAACACCACGCGGCGGCCGTCCTCTCGGGCCCGTCCGACGGCCGCGGCGAGCTCGTCGTGGTCGACCACGGTCGCGGCCGGCGCCGTCACGGAGTCGAGGAGGGCAGCCGCGGTGCAGACCGACGTCCCGGCCTCGCGGACCACCACGTCGGCCGCGGCCTGCGCGACGGAGACCGCGTCCCGGAGCGGGGCGTGGACGGCGAGCGCCACGGTCGCCGCGGCGCAGAACGTGTCGCCGGCGCCGGACGCCTGCTGCTCGGACGCGGGGACCGCCCGGGTCCGGAAGCCGGCGTCCGTGCCCCGCTCCAGCAGCACCGTCCCGTCGCGGTCGAGCGTGACGACGGCCGCGCGGGCACCGGTCGACCGGAGCACGTCGTCGCGGGCGTCGACGATCGCGGGGACGCGGTCCGGACCGGTGCCGAGGTCGCGGCCGAGGAGTGCGGCGGTCTCGCCGGCGTTCGGCGTGACGAGGTCGGGTCGGAGCGCTGCCCAGCGGGTGAGGTCGTGCGCGTCGACCACGACGGCACCCGGGCGGTCGACGTCGAGCACCGGGACGACGTCGGACGCCTGCACGCCGAGTCCGTAGTCGCAGACCACCGCCGCATCGGCGCAGCGTATCGCTCGGCGGACCGCGGCTGCCAGGAGTGCGCCGTGGTCGGCGGTCGGTGTCGCGGCGAGTTCGTCGACGCGGACGACCACCCGGTCACCGCCGACGACGCGGGACTTCGTGGTGGTGCGGGTGTCCGGGACGACCACCATGTACGACGTGTCCACGCCGGCGGCGTCGAGGCGCTCCCGGAGCGTGCGGCCGGCCTCGTCGTCGCCGAGGAGCCCGACCATGCGGACCCGGGCACCGAGGGCACGGGCGTTCACCGCGGTGTTCGCCGCGCCGCCGGGCACCGCGACGGTGCCGGTGACGCGGACCACGGGCGCCGGGGCCTCGCGGGAGACACGCTCGGCTTCGCCCACCGTCCAACGGTCGAGGATGCAGTCCCCGATCACGACGACGAGCGGTTCGCGGTCGTCGACGGCGGCGACGAGGTCCCGGACGAGCCGGACGTCGGCGGTCACCGGACACCCCCGGGAGCCGTCGTCGGCGGAGCCGGCTCGAGGTGCACGACGGTGGTGGTGGTCAGCTCGTCGAGCAGGTGCGGGCCGTACCCGTACCCGGCACCCGACGCGCCGCGGGGCTGGGCGCTGCCGCCCGGGGCGCCGCCGAACACGGCGTTCACCTTCACGGTGCCGACGGGGAGTTCGGCGGCGGCCCGGAGCGCGTGTCCGGTGTCGTTCGTGAGGACGGTCGCGGCCAGGCCGTACCGGTCCGACGCGGCGAGCCGGAGACCCTCGTCGAAGTCGTCGACCACGCGGACCGGCGCGATCGGTCCGAACGTCTCCTCGGTCATGACCGTCATGTCGTCGGTCACGTCGGTGAGCACGGTCGCCGGGTAGAACGTCCCGACACCGTCCGGCGTGGCGCCGCCGGTGCGCGCGGTCGCGCCGCGACCGACGGCGTCGTCGACGTGCGACTGCACCGTGCGGCGGAGCCGGTCGTCGACGAGGGGACCGTACTCCGCGGCCGGGGCCGCCGAGCGACGCTCGGCCTCGGCGACGAGCGCGGCGACGAACGGTTCCGCGATCGCCCGGTGGACGTACACCCGCTCGACGCTGGTGCAGATCTGTCCGGTGTTGGCGAAGGCGCCGAGCGCGACCTGCGCGGCGGCCCAGGTCGGGTCCACGTCGGCGTCCACGACGACGGCGTCGTTCCCGCCGTTCTCCCGGACGACGTGGGCGCGGGTCCGGACGGCGACCTCGGACAGCCGGTCGCCCGTCGCGGTCGAGCCGACGTGCGCGTAGACGTCGATGCCCTCCTGCTCGAGCAGCAGCTCGCCGGTCGTGGCGTCACCGTCGACCCCGACCAGGACGCCGTCCGGCAGGACCTCGGCGAGCAGGGCGTTGAGGCGGGCGATCGTGGCGGGGGAGCGCTCGCTGCCCTTGTGCACGACCGTGTTGCCGGTGACGACCGCTGCGCCGAGGATCCCGCACGCCACCGCGACCGGGTCGTTCCAGGGGGTGAGCGCGAGGACGACGCCCCGCGGGTGCGGCACCGCCCAGTCCGCGGCACCGAACGAGCCGCGGAGGGCCTCACCGCGGTGCACGGGTCCGAGCTCGGCGTACTGCACGAGCGTGCCGATGCCCGCCTCGACACCGCCCAGCGCATCACCCGGCACCTTGCCGGTCTCGCGCGTGTTCAGGTCGGCCAGCTCCTGCGCGTGCTCGCGGACGTGCCGGGCGGCCGCGTGCAGCAGCGCTCCGCGCTCGGCCGGCGCGGTCCGGGCCCACGCGGGCGCGGCCGCGCGGGCACGGGCGACGGCGTCGCGGACGTCGGCCTCGGTGGCGCGACGGACACGGGACGCGGTCGACCCGTCGACCGGGTCGGTCACGACGAGGTCCTCGGTGGCGGGGGGTGCGATCGTCATGGGTTCCTTCCGGGTTCGGGCGGGAGTCAGACGCTTCTCGTCGGACCCTGGGTGCGGACTCGACATCGCGCTTCTCGTCCATCCGGGTCCGGGGCTGGGCACGTCGGCGGCACGGGGCCGGTAGACGGGGAGGGTGCAACTGATCGGCAACGGTGGAGAACGGTTCGACGACGTCCGCGAGATCGCGGTGCTGCGGGGCGGAGGGCTCGGCGACCTGCTCTTCGCGGTCCCCGCCCTCGAGGCCCTCGCCGCCGCCTACCCCGAGGCACGGATCACGCTCCTCGGCACACCGACGGCGCCCGCTGTCCTGGCCGGACGGACGGATGCCGTGCACGCGTTCGAGGAGCTCCCGGTGGCGCCGGGGGTCCGCGACTCCGGACCGGACGCACCGAGCCGGGAGGACTTCGAGGCGCGGCTGGCGGGTCGCTTCGACCTCGCGGTGCAGCTCCACGGGGGTGGCCGGAACTCGAACCCGTTCCTGCTCCGTCTCGGTGCCCGCCACACCGTCGGTACCGCGACCGAGGACGCGGAGGTCCTCGAACGCTGGGTCCGCTACGTCTACTACCAGCACGAGGTCGTCCGGGGTCTCGAGGTCGTCTCGCTCGCCGGGGCGACCCCCGTCACCCTGGACCCCCGCGTGCACGTCACCGAGGACGAACGTGCCGCCGTGCGCGAGCGGCTCGGCGTCCGGGGCCGTCTGGTCGCGATCCACCCGGGTGCGACGGACCCGCGTCGTCGCTGGAGCCCGGACCGGTTCGCCGCCGTCGCCCGCGCCCGGCTCGACGCCGGCGACGACGTGGTGCTCGTCGGGGACGCCACGGACGTCCCGGCTGCCTCGGCCATCCGTGGCGCGCTGCCCGCGGACGCTGCGGACCGGGTGCACGACCTGTCCGGCTCGCTCCCGCTCGCCGACCTGCCGGCGGTGCTCGCGGCAGCGGACGTGATGGTCGGCGACGACTCCGGCCCACGGCACCTGGCGGTGGCGGTGGGGACGCCGACCGTCGGCGTCTTCTGGTTCGGCAACGTCGTCAACGCCGGTCCGTTCGACCGCGGCCGGCACCGCGTGCACCTGTCGTTCGTGACGCGCTGCCCCGTCTGCGGGGTCGACGTCACGCAGGTCGGCTGGACGGCCGAGCGCTGCGCGCACGACCCGTCGTACGTCGACGAGGTCCGGCCGGACGCGGTCCTGGCCGACGTCGCGGACCTGTACGCGACCACCTGACGGACGGGAGGCACGGTGCCGGCCCGCCCCGCGCCTGCCGTCCGCCGCCTGCGAACGCGACAGATCCCCGCGAACGTCCCACGGGGATCTGTCGCCTCGGCGGCGTGGTCGGGGCCTACGGCCAGCTCGGCTCGGTCGCCGGCATGATCGACAGCTCTCGGATCTCGCAGCCCGCCGGCTGCGACAGCGCGAACACGATCGCGTTCGCGACGTACTCGGGCTCGATGAGCTGGGCGTCCGGGCCGGGCTTGTACTGCTCGGTGCGGTCGGCGAAGAAGTTCGTCCGCATGCCGGCCGGGATGACGTTCGTGACGCCGATGCGGCCCCCGGTCTCGGCAGCGAGGGCCTGGGAGAACCCGCGGACGCCGAACTTCGACGCCGAGTAGGCCGTCCCGTCGCCGACGCCGCGCAGGGCGAGCGACGACGAGATGGTCACGACGCGGCCGTGCGTCGCCTCGAGCGCGGGGAGTGCCGCACGGACGACGGCCGCGGTCCCGAGCAGGTTGACCGCCACGATGCGTTCCCAGTCCCCGGACGAGATCCCGCCGATCGGGGCGGGCTTGTCGATGCCGGCCGCGGTCACGACGGCGTCGAGTCCGCCGTGCCGTTCGGACGCCTCGCGGACGGCTCGCTCGGTCGCCTCGGTGTCGGTGACGTCGACCGCGACGGCGTCGACGCCCTCCGGCACCGCGTCGACGCGCAGGTCGAGGACGATGGGCGTGCCGCCGGCCTCGGTGACGGCCGCGGCGACCGCGGCTCCGAGTCCGGAGGCGCCACCGGTGACGAGGACGCGGCCGATGGGGGTGGTGGGGACGGGCATGGACTTCCTTCCGTAGGGGTGTGGTGTGGTGGGCGGGCAGGACGGTGTCAGCCGACCGCCGCGAGCGCCGCCGCGAGACGTGTGGTGGACCGACCCGGGTGGAACGGCACCGTGACGGCCCGGCCGCCCCACTCGGCGAGCGTCGCCGCCTCGGGCAGCTCGCTCGCGGTGTAGTCGCCGCCCTTCGCCCAGACGTCCGGGCGGAAGCGCCGGAGCGCCTCGTCCGGGGTCTGCTCGTCGAACACGACGACGGCGTCAACGCAGTCGAGTGCGAGCAGGAGCTCGACGCGGTCCTCCTGGCCCATGATCGGACGGTCCGGGCCCTTCAACGCGCGGACGGAGTCGTCCGAGTTGAGGCAGACGACCAGGCAGTCGCCGAGCGCCCGTGCGGCGGAGAGCGTCCGGGCGTGCCCGGCGTGCAGCAGGTCGAAGCACCCGCCGGTCGCGACGACGGTGCCGCCGGCGCTCCGGACCTCGTGCACGACACGCATCGCGTCCCGGTCGGCTCCGGGGACCGCGACCGGTGCCGGGCCGTCGTCGGCGAACAGGGCGGTGACGCCGCCGGCGGCGAGGTACTCGGACGCCGCGACGACCCCGGCCGCGACGGCTCCGGCGACGTCCGAGCCGGTGGCGAGCGCGACCGCGACACCGGCCGCGAGCCGGTCGCCGGCGCCGCAGGGGTCGCCGGACGTGACGGACGGAGCGGGGACGAACCGGTTGCCGTCCGCTGCGCTCGCCACGAGGGCACCGCGGTCCCCGAGCGTCACGGCGACCGCGCCGACGCCCCAGGCCTCCACGAGGTGTTCTGCCGCGGCCGTCGCGAACGGGACCCCGTCGGCGGCGTCGACGACGTCACCGGCGAACCGTCGTGCCTCGGCGGCGTTCGGCGTCGCGACCGTCGTGCCGGGGACGGGTGCCGCGCCCTTCGGGTGCGGGTCCCAGACGAGGGGGGTGCGCTCGGCGGCGCGCGCGAGGGCGGACCGCATCGCGGGGGCGGCTGCGACTCCGCGCCCGTAGTCCGCGACGACGATCGCGTCGACGCCGTCGAGCACGGCGGTCATGTCGTCGCCGACGGCGGGGACCGGCGGGGTGCCGCAGCCCTCGTCGATGCGGACGAGGGCGTGGTCGGCGACGCGGACGCGGGTCTTCACCGGGGTCGGTGCGCCGGACGGGCCGGCGACCACCGTGACGTCGGGGAGGAGGGCGCGGACCTCGGCGGCTCGGGCGTCGTCGCCGAGCACGGTGACGAGGACGACCTCGTGGCCCTCCCGGGCGAGCATGGTGGCGACGAGTCCGGCGCCGCCCGCTCGGCGGTCGTCGGTGCGGACGTCGACGACCGGGACCGGCGCGTCCGGGCTGAGGCGTTCGCTCGTCCCGGACACGTCGACGTCGAGGAGCGTGTCGCCGACGACGGCGATGCGGAACGACGGGTCCGACGTCGTCGGCCGTCCCGACGGCGCGTTCGTCGTCGGCCGTCCCGACGGCGCGTTCGTCGTCGGCCGTCCCGACGGCGCGTTCATCGGCGACCGCCCCGACGACGCGTTCATCGGCGACCGCCCCGGCGCAGTGCGGGCTCCATCGCCCGGCAGAGCGCGTGGACGAGCACGAGCTGCGCCTCCTGCACGTTCGCGGACGGGCCGTCGATGCAGATCGCGTCGTCGACGAGGTCGGCGAGCGGGTTCGGTCGGGGACCGGTCATCGCGATCGCCCGGGCCCCGACGGCGCGGGCGGCCTCGGCGGCGCGGAGCAGGTTCGGGCTCCTGCCGCTCGTGCTGAGCAGCACGACGACGTCACCGGCGCGGGCGTGGGCCGACACCTGGCGCGCGAACACCTCGTCGTAGCCGTAGTCGTTCCCGATCGCCGTGACCGCGGAGGACTCGGCGTGCAGCGAGATCGCCGAGTACGCCGGGCGGTCCCCGTCGAACCGACCGGTCAGCTCGGAGGTGAGGTGCTGGGCCTCTGCGGCCGATCCGCCGTTGCCGGCGGCCAGGAGCCGCCGGCCGGCGACGAGCCGTGCGGCGATGTCGTCGGCCCAGTCGCCGATGTGGTCCTTGTGGTCGACGAGGGACGCGACCACCGGCACGGAGGCCGCGACGTGGTCGAGCACGATCCGCGCACTCGCGGTGGTCGGTCCGTCCACCGTCCCGGTTCGCTGGTCGATGGTCATCGGGCGGTCCTCTCCGTCGAGTGCGCGGGACGGACGGTCCGTCCGGCGCGGGTGCTGGTGGGGCGGGGCGTCGCGGACGGTGCACCGGCCGCGGCGATCCCGGCGACGAGGCGGTCGTAGACGCGCTCACTGTCGGCGGCGACCTTCTCCCAGGTGTACCGGGTCTCGGCGCGCTCCCGACCGGCGCGTCCGTACTCCTCGCGCCGTTCGGGATCGTCGAGCAGGCCGGCGACGGCGGCGGCGACCACGGTCTCGTCACGCGGCGGCACGTGCAGACCGGTGGCGTCCTCGACGACCGTGTCGATGAGGCCGCCGACCCTCGACGCGACGACGGGGCGTCCGCACGCCATGGCCTCGAGCGGCACGATGCCGAACGGTTCGTACCAGGGTGCGCACACGACGACGTCGGCGCTGCGGTACACCGCGGGCATGTCGTGCTGGCCGAGCTGCCCCCGGAAGGCCACGTGGTCGCGGACCCCGAGCGACCGGGCGAGGGCGTCCAGCCGTTGGTACTCGGGGTCGTCGGCGAGGTCGGCCCCGGCGACCCCGGCGCCGCCGACGACGACGAGCTCGACGTCGCGGCCCTCGGCCACCAGCGCGGCGAGGGCGGCGATCGTCGTCCCCACGCCCTTCCGGCGGACGAGGCGGGAGGCGGTCAGGATGCGCGCGGCACGGCCGCGCTCCTCGACGGGCCGCCCGTCACCGGCGGGCTGGAACAGGGACACGTCGACGCCGCACGGGACGACCGAGATGCGGTGTAGCGGCACGCCGAGGGCCTTGAGCTCGAACGCTTCGTCCGAGCACGTTGCCACCACCTGGTCGACGCTCCGCCCCACGCCGGGCTCGACCCATTCGCGCTCGGCGGGGCTGGTGTCGGCGGCTCCCTGGTGCCTGCGCTTCACGACGCCCAGGGCGTGGAAGGTCTGCACGACGGGGATGCGGACGCCCCCGGTCCGGGCCTGCACCTGGGCGACCGCCTCGAGCGCGGCGTGACCGGACATCCAGAAGTGCGCGTGCACGATGTCGGGGCGCTCGACGAACCACTCCGCGGCGAGCACCGACGCGAAGGCGCCCATGGCGGGGAATAGCTCGTCCTTCGGCACCGTCCGTGCCGGACCCGCGTCGACGTGCACGACCTCGACGCCTGGCCGGAGGGGCACCCGCACGGGCGTGCCGGGGTCGTCCCGCCGGGTGTAGACGGTGACCTGGTGGCCCCGGTCGGCCAAGGCGCCGGAGAGCTCCGCCACGTGCACGTTCTGCCCGCCGGCGTCCACACCACCGAGCACCGCGAGCGGGCTCGCGTGTTCGGAGACCATCGCGATCCTCATCGCGCACTCCCTTCCATGGCGGCCGCAGCCGCACGGTTCCGTCGGACGCCGCGGGACACGGCGTCGTCGAGGAGGTCGTCCCAGTCGGCCGTGAACCGTCCGAGCGCGTGCCGCGCGAGCACGGCCTCGCGGGCGACGGCGCCGCGTCGTCGGGCCTCCTCCGGGTCGTCGAGCAGCGTCCTGGAGGCGCGGACCAGCTCCTCGACGTCGGTCGCGATCGCGCCGGCCTCGTCCGGGACCGTCCGCGCCGCGTCCGTCGTGGCGAGCACGAGGACCGGCATCGCCATGTGCATCGCCTCGATGAGCGAGAGTCCGAGTGACGTCCAGCGGTTCGGGTGCACGTACGCCCGCCGCTCCGCGAGGGCGCTGTGCATCGGGTCCGCCGGGACGTCCCCGAGGGCGACGACGCGGTCGCCGAACCCGAGTTCCGGCAGGCGCTCGGTCCCCATGCCCCAGACGTCGACGGGCGCGACGGTCGCGAAGCGCGGGAGCAGGTCGGTGCCGACGACGCGGTTGCGGCGGACCGGCTCGTTGACGACCACGCCGAGGCGCTCCAGCGTGCCGCGGTAGCGCGGACCGGGGTCGACGACGCCGTGCTCGACGACGGTGGTCCTCGTCGTGCCGCAGTCCCACATCACCGCGTTCCAGTGCGTCACGTGCGCGATCGTCAGGTCGTCCCGGTCCCGGAGCGGGTGCACGCTGTTCGGCACGTCGACGCGGGGTGCGTTGTGCTCGACGTACACCATCGGCACCGGTCGGCCGCCGAGCAGTCGCCGTGCGGCCTCGACCTCCTCCGGGCGCTGCAGGACCACGACGTCGACCTCGGCGTCGGCGACGTCAGCCGGGTCGACCTCGATCGCGGAGTCCGGCCAGGAGCGTCCGCCCCGGCCGAGGCCCCACGCGTCGCGCGCCGGCGTGGTCGGGATGAGGTACTCGTGCGGGCCGCGGACGAACGCGTCCATCCAGCCACCGTGCACGTGCCACACGAGGATCCGCATGCAGGGCCTTTCGAGTTCGAGGGGAGGAGAAGCAGGAGCAGTGGCGGACGCTACGCAGCGCTCTCTGGAGTGCTCCGCAGGCTTCTCCGGACCATCCGCGAAGCGCGGTCCAGCAGCCGTTCGTGCGCTTCCAGGACGTCCTCGATGCGCACCGTGGACAGGCACGGGTGACCCGGGACGGGGCACTCGCGGGCGCGGCTCAGACGGCACGGGGCGCCCTGGTCGCCGAGCAGTTCGACCAACGGTCCGTCCGGTGCCCACTTCACCGCGGGGACGACGGGGGAGAACAGGCTGACGATGGGCGCGCCCACCGCCGCGGCGAGGTGCGCGGGCCCGGTGTTGCCGACCACGACGACCTCGGCCCCGGCGAGGACCGCGGCGAGCTCCGCGGGCGATGTCCGCCCGCCGAGGTCGATCGCGGTGTCCCCGGCGACCGCCGCGGTGCGTGCACGCTCACCGGCGGACCCCGTGACCACGACGGGGACGCCGCGGGCGGCGTAGGCCGCGACCAGCGCACGGTGCTGCGACTCGGGCCACTCCCGGGCCGGCACGCTCGCTCCCGGGTGGACGACCACGTACCGGTCCAGCCCGGCCACGGGCGGCGGCGCGCCGACGTCGAGGCGCACCCCGAGCCTCCCGTCGTCATCCGGCGGCGGACGGAAGCCGGCCGCCTCGGCGATGCGCAGCGCGCGCTCCCGTTCCGGCACGTCCTCGGGGAGGTCCTCGCCCGGGCGCAGCCGCACGTCGAGCAGCGACCCGGGGTGGTCGACGCTCGCGCCGGACACGCGCTCGACGCCGGCCAACCGGAGCAGGAGCGCGACGGGCAGGGGCGACTGGTGGAACGAGGTGAAGACGACGGCCTCGTCCGGGGCCTCCTCGGCGACGATCGCGCGGAACTCGGCGACCAGGGCGTCGTCGATCGGTCGTGCGGTCTCGGTGACCCACGGTGCGGCCCACACCCGGACGCGGTCGACGCCGGGCAGGAGATCGGCAGCCGGCGCGCCCTGCGGGCCGCAGAGCACCGTGACGTGCGAGGCCCCGGCCGCGATCGCCCGCACCGCCGGGCCGGTCACCAGCACGTCGCCGAACGAGTCGAGCCGAACAGCCAGCACGCGCGGTCGGGCACCGGGCGCCCGCCCGCTCACGACCGCACCGCCTCGGCGCGCGCGAGGGCCAGCTCGACGGCCTCGTCGAGGGACGCCGCGACGGTCGGCGCGGCGTCGACCTCCGCACGACGGGTCCGCGGCGTCGGCACGAGCACGGCCTGCGCGCCCGCTGCCAGTGCGGCACCGACGTCGGCCCCGATGTCACCGATCACGACGAGCTCCGCGGGGGACAGCCCGAGTCGGTCCGCTGCGTCGAGCACCATCCCCGGCCGGGGCTTCCGGCACGCGCACCCGTCGTCGGCGTCGTGCGGGCACACGCACCACACGTCGAACGGTCCGACGAGTTCGTCGACGCGGGCGTTCGTCGCGTCGACCTGCCCGCGGGTCGCCATGCCCTTCGCGATCACGGACTGGTTCGTCACCACCCCGAGCAGCAGTCCGGCCGCACGGGCGCGCGCCACTGCCCGGTGTGCACCGGGCACGGGCACGACCAGGTGCGGATCGGCGTTGTAGGGGACGTCGACGACGAGCGTGTCGTCCCGATCGAAGAGGAGACCGCGAACCACACGGTCCGGTGCGAGAGCCATGCACCTCGACTACCTGCGGGTCGCCGGGGGAGGCCTCAGGATCAGCCACGGAACGCGTTCCCGGGTCTTCCCGCGGCCGTTCGCGGCTACCGTCTGCGCCGTGACCGCCGTCGACACCCTGCCACCGTCCGACGGGCGCCCCGAGCTGCTCGTGCTCCGCGCCATCAAGCTCGGCGACCTGCTCGTCGCCGTCCCGGCCCTGCGCGCGCTCCGGCGTGCCTTCCCGGAGCACCGGATCACGCTCGCGACGACCGCCTGGCTCGCCCCGGTCGTCGAGCTCGTGCCGGAGGTCGACGTCCACCTGGCCCAGCACGGGCTCGACCACCCGATCAGCGCCCCGCCCGGAGCGGTCGACGTCGCGGTGAACCTGCACGGCGCCGGGCCGGAGTCGTCCGACCTCGTCGCGGCGCTCGGCGCACGGCGGGTGATCGGGCACGCCGACCCCACCAACGGCTTCGAGGGTCCGGCGTGGCCGGACGCCGTGCACGAGCGGGAGCGCTGGACGCGCCTGCTCGCCTGGCACGGCCTCGCGGCCGACCCGGACTCCGTCGGCATCGCCCGCCCGGTCGCGCCGCCCGTGGTCGCGGACGTCGCGGTCGTGCACGTGGGCGCCTTCCACGGCGCCCGGCACTGGCCGACGGACCGCTTCGCCGCCGTGGTGCGGGGGCTGCGGGATCGCGGATTCGACGTGGTCCTGACGGGAGGCGCGGACGACGTCGAGCGCGCGGCCGCCGTCGCGGGGGCGGCCGGGCTGGCGCCGGGAGCGGTCCTGGCCGGCGTCCTGGGTCTGCAGGAGTTCGCGGGCGTCATCGCCGCTGCGCGGCTCGTCGTCACCGTCGACACCGGGGCCGCCCACCTCGCCTCGGCGTACGGGATCCCCTCGGTCGTGGTGTTCGGTCCGGCGCCGCCCGAAGCGTGGGGGCCGCCGGCCGCCGGCCCCCACGTGGTGCTCACCGACGCATCCGTCCGTCGCGGTGACGTGTTCGCCGAGGACCCCGACCCCGCACTGCTCGCGGTCGGACCGGGCGACGTGCTCGAGGCGGTCGACGCCCTGGGCGTGGCCGTGACCGACGCACCGACGCCCCGGTAGCGTCAGTGGCGAGCGGCCCGGACGCACCGGGCGCTCACGAGGAGGCGCACGTGTTCGAAGCCGCGAACATCCGGGACTGGATCGGACTGCCGGTCGTCGACGAGGCGGACGACAAGGTCGGCACGCTCGAGAGCATCTACTACGACACCGCGACGTCGGAGCCCGCGTTCGGCTCGGTCACCACCGGCATGGTCGGGTTCCAGAAGCTCCTGTTCGTACCGCTCGCCGGGGCGCTCGTGGCACCGAAGCACCTCCGGGTCGCGTTCCCGAAGAAGCTGGTGAAGGACGCACCGACGATCCCGACCGACGGCGAGCTCGACGCTTCGCTCGAACCGGAGCTGTACCAGCACTACGGGCTCGAGTACCGCACCGGCAGCGGGGGAGAACGGCGACTCGGACGCCGCTAGGCTGGTTGGTCCGACCCGACCCTGGAGGCCGAACCTGCTCCGCTCCGCCCGCTCGACGCTGCTCGCTGCAGCGGCGACGTTCGTCGTGCTCGCCGGGTCGCTCGTGGGCAGCGGCGCGGCGGTGGCGGCACCGATGTGGCCGGTCCCCGAGCCCTGGCCGACGACGGCGGTGCCGCAGGAGACCCTCGCCGGCATCCCCGCCGGCAGCGAGTACGTGGCGCTCGGCGACTCGTACTCGGCCGGTTACGGGCTGTCGGACCCGACGCGGCTGCCGACGAGTGCGTGCGGCCAGTCGGCCCAGGACTACCCACACCGCATCGCAGCACGCTTCGGGCTGGCACTGCACGACGTCACGTGCGGTGGGGCGACCAGCGCGGACGTCACCAGCGGGTTCCAGTTCAAGGGCGTCCCGCCGCAGATCCGGTCGTTGTCCGATCGCACCCGCCTCGTCACGCTGACGATCGGCGGCAACGACGCCGACCTGTTCGGCACCGCGGCGTCGTGCCTGGCGATCTCGGCGAAGGGCCCGGTGTTCTCTGGTCGGGACGCCCCGTCGTGCCGGAGCACCCTCGTGTCCGACGGGGTCGACCAGCTCGGCGCGAAGATCCAGTCCCGCGTCGCTCTGGGCATCGCGGACACGCTCGCCGCCGTGAAGGCCGCTGCACCGAACGCCCGGATCGTGTTCCTCGGCTACCCGGCGATCTTCCCGGACGCCGACCACACCCCGAAGGGCGGCTGCTTCCGGTCGGCGCTCGACCTCGGCACCCTGACCGGGTCCTTCCCGACGAACTCGTACCCGTTCACGAACACCGACGTCCGGTACCTCCACGGGGTCCAAGAGGAGCTCAACGAGGTGTCGAAGACCGCGGCACGCGCGGCTGGCGTCCGGTTCGTCGACGTCTTCTCGAGCACGCAGGCGCACTCCGCCTGTGCGACGAAGAAGCCGTACGTGTCCGGGGTGTCGCTCGACGGCACGGCGAACCTGCGACGGATCGACCTGCAGCCGGGCGCCCTGCACCCGAACATGCGCGGTGTCGCGTACCTGACGAAGCGCGTCGCGGCGGCGACGCGCGACCTCGCGGGCTGACCAGCGCCTCCGACACGGCTGGCCGGTGCCGCCGAACCCGGTGACGCCCGTCACGCGCTGACGCTCGTCAGGCGCTGACGCCGACCGCTTCGGTGTGCGCAGCAGGGGGCACGACGCACACCGGCGACACGGTCTCCCGCAGGACGTCGTGGAGCACCGACCCGGACAGCGCCTTGACGTGCGCCAGCCCGAGCACGACGAGACAGGCCCGACGGGTGTGCGCGGCGATGGCGTGCCCAGGGTGCCCCTCGACGAGCAGTGGGTGGAACCGGACGTCGGGGTACCGCCGGGTGAGCTCGGTCGTCACGCGCTGCAGGAGCTCGGCGTTCCGGGTGCGCCACCGCATCGGGTCCTCGGCGAAGTCGGTCAGCCCCGTGCGGGTGAGCACCGGCATCTCCCACGCCCGCAGCAACGTCACGCGACGGTGCCGGCGGCGGGCCTCGTCCACGGCGATCGCGACGGCACGCTCGTCGAGGGGCTCCTCGACGGCGAGGACGACGTCGCCGTCGATCGGGTGCGGGCCGTCGGGCACGACGACCGTCGGCACCGCGGCGCGCTCGGCGACCCGTGCGGGGTCGCCACCGGCGGTCGACCCGCGTCGGCTCCGGAACGTGCCGATCACGAGCAGGTCGCCGTCGTCGGACTCCTCCACGAGCGCGGCGGCGAAGGGTCCGGCGTGGCGTCGGATCTCGACCTGCACGTCCGGCAGGCCCGCGCGTGCGGCATCCGCGACGGCTTCGGCCACGCGCTTGCCCGACGGTCCGACGCGGGCCTCGAGCGCCGGATCGACCCCGATCACCCGGATGCGTTCGATGCCGGTCCCCACCCGCGCGGTGATCCAGTGCACGGCTTCCTCGTGCGGCTTCGCTGCGTCCGCGGCCAGCGTGACCGTCGTCCACCGTTCGTCCATCCCGATCGACCTCCTCGTCCGGGGTCCTCCGGGGGCGTCGCCATGGCGCTCCTTGCGGCGCAAACTACTCCCGCGCGGCCGCGAGCAGCCACTCCATCGCCCGGGGAACGCCCGTGAGCACCGAGACGTGCCCGTCGGACGGCCGCTCGTCGAGGGTCGCGTCCGGCAGGCCGGCGGCGAGCAGCCGCCCGTGGGCGGCCGGGACCACCCGGTCACGGCCGCCGTGCACGACGAGCGCGGGCGTGCGGACCGCCGACAGGCGGAACCCCCAGTCCGTCACGAACGCCACGTCGTCGTCAGCAGCGCCCTGGAGGCCCGACTCACCTGCCGCGGTCGCGTCGCGACCCAGCGCCGCCCAGTCCCGGTCCAGGGTCGCCCAGTCGACGTCGACGAACTGCCCGGGGTCGAAGGCGGCGTTCGCCGCCCAGGTGATCCGCGGTTCCCGTCCGACCCGTGCGGACCGGAGGCCGCCGTCGTCGGCCATCCCGTCCCACCAGGTCGGCGTGTCCTCGAACGGTGCGGGCGACGCGAAGACGGCCACCGCGGCGACCCGGTCCGGCAGGAGCGCCGCGGCGGCGAGGGCGTGTGGGCCGCCGCCCGATCCGCCCATCACGAGGACACGGTCGACGTCGCGGGCGTCGAGGACCTCGGCGAGGTCGCGCGCACCGGCAGCGACGTCACGCCCCGGTAACGGGTCCGCGCCACCGAACCCCGGTCGCGTGCAGGCGATGATGCGCAGCCCGCGGGCGTCCGCAGCGGTGCGGAGGGGTTCCAGGACGCGGCCCGTGTGCGGGGTCTCGTGGTGCCACACCAGGACGGGTCGGTCGTCGTCGGCGCTCGTCGCGGTGTCGTCGACCAGGACCGTGCGACCGTCGCGGAGGACCAGGGGGTGCATGCCGCGAGCGTAGCCTCGGGGCATGGTGCTGAGCGCGGGACTCCTGCTCTACCGGGTCGACGACGCCGCGCTCCAGGTGTGGATCGCGCACATGGGTGGGCCGTTCTGGCGTCGTCGGCCCCGGGCGTGGTCGATCCCGAAGGGCCTCGTCGAGGGGGACGAGGACGTGCTCGAGACCGCGCGCCGCGAGTTCGCGGAGGAGATCGGCGTGCCAGCCCCTGCTGGTCCGACGATCGACCTCGGGGAGCACCGGCAGTCGTCGGGGAAGCGCGTGCGGGTGTTCGCCGTGGAAGCCCCGTCGTTCGAGGTCGCCGAGGTCCACTCCAACACCGTTGCGCTCGAGCTCCCGCGCGGTTCCGGCCGGTTCGTCGAGGTACCCGAGGTTGACGAGGCCCGGTGGGTGCCGATCGAGGCCGCTCGGGACATGATCGTCGCGGGGCAGGTCGGCGCGCTCGATCGGCTGATCGCGGTGGTGCAGCCGTGATGCACGACCGTTCTCGTGGCGCGTGTGACGGGGGTCACGAACGGGTCTCGGTCTGGACGGAGTTCGCGGTCTCTGGCTAGCCTGAACGAGCGCCGTGCAGCGCGGTGCGCGAAGCAGGGGAGTTGCACATGCGGCGTTGGCGCGCGCTCACGGCAGGGTTGACCGGGATCGTTCTCGGAGCAGGACTGGCGATCGGCGGCGCGACGAGCGCCTCCGCCGCGCCGGCCGGGCACTGGGGCACGTTCACACTGAGCGGGTCGAGCAAGGACTACACGGGCACGATGACGTTGCCCGGGTTCCCGGACACGACCTTCACCTCGAACTCCCGGCAGTCCACGGTGATCAGCGGGGCGTCGACGTGGCAGGGGCCCTCGACGGGTCCGGGCGCCGCCTACGGATCGAGCCGCGGCAACACGTACATCAACCAGCGCCCGAACGCGGACTCGCCGACCGCGGCTGCCGCGTCGACCACGACGTACACCTTCGACGGACCGACGCCCGGCAACGGAAGCTGGTCGTTCGTGCTCGGCGACATCGACGCCGACCAGGCGACGATCTCCGCGACGGTGCAGGGCGGCGCTCCGGCGACAGCAGCGCAGCTCGGCTACCAGAGCTCCTACAACTCGTGCTCCGCGGTCTCCGCCGGCGGGTGGTCCTGCCCGGCCGACCCGGGCGGTGTCCCGGCCGGCCAAGACCGCCCGACGTGGAACGAAGCGTCGCGCACCCTCACCGGGAACGCCGCCGCCAACGACACCTCCGGCGCCACCGCCTGGTTCACCCCGACCGTGCCGCTCACCTCGCTGACGATCACGTACCAGCAGCGCAGCGGGTTCCCCGTGTACCAGACCTGGTTCGCGAACCGGACGGCGGCGATCACCGGTACCGCGACGCTCGACGGCACGCCGATCCCCGGGGCTGTGGTGACGGTCACGGCGCCAGGCGGACAGGTCTTCACGACGACGACCAGTACCAGTGGTGAGTACACCTTCCCGGCTCTCACGCCGCAGGCGGGTTACACCGTGTCCGTCACTCCACCGCCGGGAGCCGAGACCGACCCGGCGTCCCCCGCCACGCAGACGGTCGACCTCGTCGACCCGGATGGCGGCGGCGTGGACGGCACCGCGGACTTCCGCTTCACCTCGCCGTCGGGCACTTCGTCGGTCATCGGTGTCGTGACGAATGGTCAGCAACCCATCGCGAACGTCCCCGTCACGATCACCGATCCGTCGGCACCGGGAACCCCGATCGAGACGACCACCAACGATGCCGGCGTCTACACCGGATCCGGCCTCCCACCGAACACCACCGTCGAGGTGTCGGTCGACAGCGGGACCCCTGTGCCCGTGAGGACCGGAGATCCGGGTACGGCTGCCACGCCTCCCACCATCGAGGCCCCGAACGCGGCAGCGACAGTCAGCGGAGTCGTAACGCTCGACGGTGCTCCCGCGCCCGCCGTGGCTGTCGACCTGCTCGACGGATCCGGGAACGTCGTCGCAACCGTTGAGACGGACGCGGACGGGCGGTACTCGTTCACGACCATCGACGGCACTTACACGATCCGCTCCGCCCTGCCCTCAGCGGACGCCGAGGGCTCGACAACGAGCCAGCCGGTGACGATCGTCGGCGGCGGTGCGCCCCAGACGCGGGACTTCGCCTTCATCACGCCCGAACCGCCGACGGCGGTCACGACGATCGCCACCGGTCGCGTCATCGACACCGACGGCCAGCCGATCGCGGACACCGCGGTGACGGCCACCCCGAGTGACTCAGATGCTGGGGGACCGGTTACGGCAACCACGGGTGGCGACGGCAGTTACACGCTCGACGGTCTCAACCCTTCGACGGAGTACACGGTCTCCGTGGCCGGCAGTGACGTGTCAGTCGACTTCACCTCCGGCACGGACGAGGCCGACGTGACAACAGTGCCCGACCTCGTGATCGATGCAGCGACCGTTACGCCGACGCCGACGCCGACTCCGACGCCCTCCGCTTCGGCGCCCGCCGCCGGGCCGGGCACCACGCCGGTGTCGTCGAACGGCGGCTCGAACACGGGCGGCGCACTGGCGTACACCGGTGCGGACCTGACGCCGGGCCTCATCGCGGCGGGCGTGCTCGTGCTGCTCGGCGCCGGGCTGCTGACCTTCCGCGCCGTGCGGAACCGTCGCCGGACCTCGCACCTGCAGGACTGACCCGGGCACACGAAGGGGCGGGATCGGCGCTCCCGATCCCGCCCCTTCGCCGTGTGCGCCCGGCGGGCGAACGGTGGACCGGCGGTGCCGAGGTCGCACGTTCTGTCGCCCGAAGTCTCTTCGAGCGGCACTTCGTGCGACCTCTCCGAGCGGCACTTCGTGCGACCTCGGTGGCACGCGCGCGGCACTTCGTGCGACCTCGGCCGGGCGCGATCGGCCGGCTGGCCCGGACCGCCGGCCCCGGCCAGGACTCAGCGGCGCCGACGCGTGGGAACGGACCCCGTCGCCACGGCGCCCTTCACGACCGAGACCGACCCCGTGAGGGTCTGGATCGCCCGGCTCACGACGGGCACCGAGGTGGTGACGACCGCCAGCGACGAGGTGATGGCCTCGATCGACGAGGTCGACAGGTGCTCCTGCACGTGGGTCTGCACGGGGAAGCCACGACGTGCCGCGATCACGACACCGAGCGAGCCGACCAGCACCGCAGCGCCCGCGAACGGCATGAACTGCAGCCCCACGACGCTCAGGGCCTGCCCGCCGATCGCCGCACCCCCCGCGATGCCGATGTTCGAGGCGCCGTTGACGAGTGCCCCGGCGATGTCGGGGGAGACGCCCCCGGTGCGGATCGCAGCCGCCATGAACAGCGTGCCGGTCGTGCCGTTGGCCGCCATCCAGACACCCGCGACGACCATCGTGCCGAGCAGCGACCCGTGCACGAACGGCAGCACGGCGAAGGCTGCAGCCATCACGGCGACCGCGGCGATCAGGGTCTGTCGGGGTGCCCGGTCGACGAACATCCCGGCGAGCCAGAGCCCGACGACTCCGGTGCCCCCGAGCACGAGCAGCGCGCCGCTCACCAGGTGGGCGTCGAGTCCGGCGTCGATCGCGTACGGCCCGATGTACGTGTAGACGATGTAGTGCCCGGCGAAGAGCAGCAGGTCCGCGACGACGACGGCGAGCAGGCCGGTGCGGGCCCAGGCCTTCGGGGAGCCGATGTGCGGCGACGCGGCGCCGCTCACGCTCGGCAGGAAGAGGAGCGCGACGACGGCGAGGGCGGCGGCCGCGACGGCGACGGCCCCCACGGCGGGACGCCAGCCGATGGACTGCGCGACCCAGGTGGCGATCGGCACGCCGAGGACGAACCCGAGCGAGCTGCCGGAGTACACGAACGCGATCGCACGGCCGGCGAGACGCGGCGGGACGATCCGGGTCGCGTACGCGGACGCCACCGAGAAGAAGAGCGCGTGGGCGATGCCGCCGACGACCCGCCCGGCGCAGACGACCGCGAACGAGGGCGCCAGCGCGATCATCACGTTCGACACGGTGTAGCCGACGAGCGTCGCGACGAGCACGGTCTTGCGGGGGAGCCTGGCGGTGAGCGACGTCAGCGGGAGGGCGAGGAGCGCGACGGCCGCGGCGTACACGGTGACGACGATGCCCATGGTCGACTCGGAGACCCCGAGGTCGGCGCTCATGGTGCCGAGCAGCCCGACGGGCATGAGCTCGGTGGTGATCGCGAAGAACGTGGCGAGACCGAGCACGGCGATGCCGACGATCGACCCGCTCGTGACGGTGATCGGCCGCGTGTTCGTCACGGCCGGGTTCGTGGTGGTGTTGGTGGACACGCTGCTGACCTCCTCCGGGGCACGGCGGAGCACGCGTCGGTGTCGACGGATCGACGACAGCAGATACGCACTCGCTGGTGGTGTGGATGTGGATGTGTTCGGGTACGACTCCACGGCGAGTGCGTCCATCCAGTCTTGCACGCTGCCCGGAAGCAGCGCGAGAGCCTTCGCCGAGAATCTCCTAGGAGCGCTCCAACGCGCCAGCCACGGAGGCATTCCCGATCCGGGCGGATCAGTTCTCGTTCGTCACCGTGCCCTGCACGCCGCCGCCGCGCAGGGTCAGCGTCAGTGTCCCGCTCATCGACTGCGCGGACAGCGACACCGATCCGTGCAGCGCGTCGTCCCGCGGGTAGCAGGCCGACGTCGACTCGAGACGGTTGGCCGTCGCGACGAGGCAGATCGTCGACCGGTCCGTCCCGACGCCGGCCCACACGCTCCACGGCGTCTCGAACGAACCACCGTCCAGCGCTCGGTTCGTGAAGATCAGCCGGGTGGTGCGCAGGCTCACCGGCGCCTCGACCGGGCCCGGCAGCTGGTCGGCGTAGGTCTGCGGGGCGTCGAGCAGGTCCTCGAGGGTGATCGTCCCGGCACTCGGCGTGACGCTCGGTGCGGCCGGCGTCTGCTCGTGCGAGGTCCCGACCACGGTCCCAGCCGCGAACGCCACGCCGATCGCGGCGGCCGCGCCGAGCGCGATCCACACGCGCGGTCGGGTGGTCCAGAGGAACCGTCCGGCCCGCGTCCGCCAGGGGACGGTGTCGGCCTGGAGGCGCGGATCACCGCCGGCACGATCCGCCACGTCCGACACGTGGTCGGTTCCGGACCCGCCTGCCGCCGTCGGTGACGACGGCGCACCCGCCGCGTGTCGCTGGACGGTCCCGCAGGCCTCGACCGCGGCGGTGGGAGCCGACCGTGTCGGGGACGGAGCGGTCGACGGGACGGGGGTCGCGCCTCCAGGCCGGTGCCCGCGGGACAGCTGCTGCAACGCTGCGCGCGCTCGCGCAGCCTCGGCCTCCGGGACACCGGCACCCCACGCGAGCGCCTCGAGCCGTGCTCGCTCCGCTGCCACGTCGTCGTCGGCCATGCCTCATCGTCCCACCGGCACCCGGTGCGTGCTCGCCCAGTTCGGGGGCGTAGACGGGTGCGATGAGCGACACGCACGAACCCGACCCCGAGACCCTCGAGCCGCTGAGCCACGACGCGCAGTCCGGCGAGGCCGACTACGTCGCGACGAGTCCCGGCGGGAGCGGCACCGAACGCCACGTGCCCACCGCGGACGAGGAGCAGGGACGCGGCACCGAGTACGACCCCGTCGACCAGGGTCCGCAGCAGGAGGGCCAGGGCGGCTAGCCGAGGGCGCGAGACACCGCCGAGTTCGCGAGACACCGCCGCGCCGTCGAGACACCGTCCGATCCGGCGGTGTCTCGACGCTCGCGCGGTGTCTCATCGTGTCGGCGGCGTGCGGCGGCGGCGAGACACCGCGGCTAGGCGAGGACGCGACGCAGGACGGCACGCTCGCCGTACGTCCACGTCGCACTCGTCACGACGTAGAGCGCCGCGGCGAGGGGTGCGATCGCGGCGAACACCACGGTGACGAACGGCGCGTACCGCCCGATCGCCGCCGTGGCCGCTGCTCCCGGCACTGCTGCGTCGGGCTCGGCGGCCGGGTTCCAGCGCAGGTTCGCACGGCGCGTCAGCTCGACCACCACCGCGAGGACGGCGAGCAGGAGCACGACCACCCACGCGTGCGCCCAGAGCGGCGACGTCAGGACGACGACGAGCGAGTGTCCGAGCGGGACGCCGGCCAGCGTCGCCGACAGCAGGGTGTTCGTGACGCCGCCGATCGAGGCGTGCGTGAACAGGGCGTAGACGAGCGACAGCACCGGCGCCTGGGCGAGCACCGGAAGGCAGCCCGCGAGCGGCGAGACCTTCTCGTTCGTGTAGAGCTCCTGCAGGGCGCGCTGCATCCGCTCGCGGTCCTCGGCGTACCGCTTCCGCAGTGCGGTGATCTGCGGGGCGAGCCGTCGTCGGTCCCGTTCCGCGCGGACCTGCAGCACGGCGAGCGGCAGGAGCACCGCGCGGACCGCGACGGTGAGCAGGACGACGGCGATCGCCGCGGCGAGTCCGCCGGGGACGGGAGTCAGTGCCGCTGTGGTCGCGGCGAGGAGGTCGGCGCCGCCGTGCAGCAGCGGCCCGACGAGGGGCAGGGTCGAGAGGTCCATGACGTTCCGATCGGTTCGGTGGGAGGGGTCGCGTGTGCGGCCCGTCCACCGGTCGGTGGTCAGGCCGGAGCGACGGCTCCCGGTGCCCGGGGTCGGGCGTGCCCGTCGGCGTCGGGGTGGCTCCACGCGATCCGCGTCGCGAGGTCGGCCGGTGCGCGCGCCGGCGCTGCCGGGCCGGTCGTGTCCACGCCGAGCACGAGCGCCAGCACGTGGGCCACCAGTACGGCGACGGCCACGGCGGTCAGCCCGAGCGCCGCGACCGCCAGGAGCGGGAGCGCGGTCGCCGCGGGTTCGCCGAGGACCAGCGCGGCGGTGCAGCGCAGGAGGAACTCGACGACGGTCATGGTCCGTTCAGGGTAACGCCCGCGCGCCGCTCGGAGGGAAGTGGCTGGTCACGGCAGGATCGTGCCCATGACCGCAGGTTCGCCGAGCACCCCAGCGACCGCCGCCCTCGAGCGGGCAGGGGTCGCGTACACGCCGCACGTGTACGAGCACCACGAGACCGCCACGAACTTCGGCGAGGAGGCAGCGGCCGCCCTCGGGCTCCGCGAGGAGCAGGTGTTCAAGACCCTCGTGGTGTCGGTCGACGGTGCCCTGGCGGTGGCGATCGTCCCGGTGGCGAACCGACTCGACCTCAAGGCGATCGCGGCAGCGGTCGGCGGCAAGAAGGCGACCCTGGCCGACCCGGCCCTCGCCGAGAAGCGCACCGGCTACGTCGTCGGGGGCATCAGCCCGGTCGGCCAGAAGACGAAGCTGCGGACCGTGGTGGACGAGTCGGCGTTGTCCTACGCGAGCATCTTCGTGTCCGGTGGGCGTCGCGGCTTCGACATCGAGGTGGCCCCGGCCGACCTCGTCCTCGTCACCGGGGCGACGGTAGCGGCCATAGCGCGGGCCTGAGTCCGCTCGCCTCAAGTTCTTTCCGATCCCGGGAATGACCCGGCACCTCCTGCGTTGCATTGAGTCAAAGGCACTCAAGTTCCCAGGAGGTCCCTTTGCCAGCACAGTTCGGCCCGACCGGCGGCAACGACTCGTTCGACGAGTTCCTCGCCCGACTCCTCGCGGCCCAGAACCCCGGCGCCCAGCGATCCGTACCGCTGGGACGCCCGGTCGACATCACGCGACTGCTCAGCCGTCGCACCCACGAACTGCTCCAGCGCACCGCCGAGTACGCCGTCGAGCAGGGCCAGCACGAGGTCGACGCCCTGCACGTCCTGCACGTGCTCGTCCGGACCGACCCGTTCACGGCGATCGTCCGGCAGGCAGGGGTCGACCCCGAACAGCTCGCCGACGAGATCGAGCAGCGGCTCCCGATGGCGTCGGAGGGCGGCGCGGACCAGGGCGCACGACCGGCACTGACCGGCACCGCGCAGCGCATCCTCGTCGAGGCCACCCAGGCGGCCCGCGGGTTCGGCAGCACCTACACCGACCCCGAACACGTCTTCTTCGCGCTCGTCATGGACCAGGACACCGTCACCGGGCAGCTGCTCGCGAGCGCCGGCGTCACCCCGCAGGTGATGCAGGAGTACGCGGCGCAGGCTTCGGCCGCCGCACGAGCGGGACGCCCGGCTCCCGGCACCGAGTCCACGAGCACCGCCGACGAGTCGATGAGTGACACCCCGACGCTCGACCAGTTCGGCACCGACCTCACCGAGCGCGCCCGGGACGGCCGCATCGACCCCGTGATCGGCCGCGCCGAGGAGATCGAGCAGACCGTCGAGATCCTGCTCCGCCGCACCAAGAACAACCCCGTCCTCATCGGCGAGCCCGGTGTCGGCAAGACCGCGATCGTCGAGGGCCTCGCCCAGCGCATCGCGGACGGCGACGTCCCCGTCCTCCTGCAGGGCAAGCGGGTCGTGGCGCTCGACCTGCCCGGCATGCTCTCCGGTACCCGGTACCGCGGCGACTTCGAGGAGCGCCTCACGACGGCGATGGACGAGATCGCGGCGCACGCCGACGAGCTCATCGTCTTCGTCGACGAGCTGCACACGGTCGTCGGCGCCGGTGGCGGCGGCGAGGGCGGTTCGATGGACGCCGGCAACATCCTCAAGCCCCGGCTCGCCCGCGGCGACCTGCACCTGGTCGGCGCGACCACCCTCAACGAGTACCGCCGGATCGAGAAGGACGCCGCGCTCGAACGTCGCTTCCAGCCGGTCACGGTGGGGGAGCCCAGCGTCGAGGACGCCGTCGCGATCCTGACCGGTCTCGCCCCGCGGTACGAAGAACACCACGGCGTCACGTACACACCGGACGCCCTGCGCGCCGCGGTGGAACTGTCGCACCGCTACGTCACCGACCGGCACCTGCCGGACAAGGCCATCGACCTCGTCGACCAGGCCGGTGCACGCCGCCGACTCGCCCTGTCGGGCGACGTCGACGTCGAGGCGCTGCGCGCGCAGATCGCGACGCTGACCGCGTCCAAGGACGCCGCCGTGGCGGAGGAGCACTACGAGGAGGCGTCGCGCCTGCGCGACGAGATCGACGACCTGGAGGCACGGATCACCGCCGCCGGACAGGCGGACGCTGGTCGCGCCTCCAGTCAGGAGATCGTGGGCGCGTCGATCACGGAGGTCGACATCGCTGCCGTCGTGTCGCGCGCCACCGGCATCCCGGCCACGCGCCTGACGCAGGGCGACCGCTCGCGGCTCGCCGCGCTCGAGGACGAACTCCACGAGCGCGTCGTCGGCCAGGACGACGCCGTGCGCGCCATCGCCACCGCGGTGCGGCGCAGCCGGACCGGCATGGGCGATCCGCGTCGTCCTGTCGGCAGCTTCCTGTTCCTCGGCCCGACGGGCGTCGGCAAGACCGAGCTCGCCAAGGCGTTGGCGGGATCACTGTTCGGCGACGAGTCGGCGATGCTCCGCTTCGACATGAGCGAGTTCGGCGAACGCCACACCGTGTCGCGGCTGGTCGGTGCCCCTCCTGGGTACGTCGGCTACGACGAGGCGGGACAGCTCACCGAGCGCGTCCGCCGGAACCCGTACTCGGTGATCCTGCTCGACGAGGTCGAGAAGGCGCACCCGGACGTCTTCAACCTGCTCCTGCAGGTGCTCGACGACGGCCGGCTGACCGACGGCCAGGGGCGCACGGTGGACTTCCGGAACACGGTCGTCATCATGACGTCGAACATCGGGTCGGAGTTCCTCGCGTCGCGCTCCGGTGCGCTCGGGTTCGCGCCGGTCGGCTCCGGGGACGGGTTCGCCGAGGACGACCTGCGCGCCCGGGTGATGGGCAAGCTGCGCGAGGCGATGCGGCCGGAGTTCATCAACCGCATCGACGAGATCGTGCTGTTCCGCAAGCTCGACCGGTCGCAGCTGCACGCGATCGTGTCGATGCTGCTGCAGGACACCGCGCTCCGGCTGCTCGCGCAGGGCATGACCCTGTCGGTGTCGGACGCCGCGGTGGACTGGCTCGCCGAGCACGGGTACGAGCCGGAGTACGGTGCCCGCCCGCTCCGTCGGCTGATCCAGCGCGAGGTCGACGACCGCATCGCGAACCTCGTGGTCCACGAGGCCGTGGCCGCAGGTGACACCGTCCGGGTCGACGTGGTCGACGGCGCGCTCGACGCCACGGTCGCGGTCCCCACCGCGGTCTAGACCGCTCGTCCGCGTCGAACGCCCCGGTACCCCTCGTGGTACCGGGGCGTTCTTCTCGTCCGGAGCATCCGGACTGTTCGGGAATGCAATTCCGGAAGAAGTTCGAGAAAAGGCTTGCGCGGGGAATGCCTGTGTGGATAGTGTTCACGGGCAGCAATCACCACGTCAGCACGAGACCGAGAGGGGGCCTGACCATGATGATCACCGCAACGACTCCGTTCCGTGGCATCCGAACGTTCGGCGGCACCCCGATCCGGGTCCGCTGACGCTGAGCGTCCCGCACCTGTCGACACTGCTGTCCTGACACTCCCGCGCTGAGTCCGTCTCGCCGGGACGCGTCTGGGGCCTCCGTCGGTCACGTATCTCGCAAGCTCGATCACCACCCTTCGCGGTGGTGTTCTCCGGGCGGCGGAATGCGGCCGCGAATGTCGGTGGTGGGTGGCACGCTCGTCGTATCGGCAGTCATTCCTGATCGCTTCCGCGCGCATTCTCGTGCGTGGCGCGAGATGCATTCTCCTGCATTCATCTCATGCCCGCGTACCGGGCAGTCCGTCATGCCCGCGTGCGGGCGATTCCGTCATGCCCTGAAGGGGACACCGTGTCCACGAAGACCACCACCATCCGCCCTCCCGACACCCGCGCGGTGCGCCGTCGGGTGTCGCTCTCCGACCGCATCGCGCTCCGCATCGGGATGACCCTGATCATCTGGAGCCGTCGCACCCACCGGGTGCGGCCGTCGGTCGACTTCGAGACGCGCCAGCGCCTCGAACGCGAGCGGCTCGACCGCGAGGCCCGTTGGCTCGTCCAGAGCGCAGCGATGCACCTCTGGCACTGAGTGCGTTCGCGGTCGCTCCACCACCACCAGCACGGTGCGAGGTCCCGCCGACCTCGCACCGTGCAGGGGCACGCCGCGCCTCCCGTACCGTTGTCGGGTGACCGAAACCGCTGCTGCACTCGTCGAACGCCTCACCGCCATCGTCCCGGACTTCCCCTCGCCGGGGATCCTGTTCCGCGACGTCACGCCGGTGTTCTCCGACGCGGTCGCCTTCGGCCGGGTGTGCGAGGCTCTCGCCGCGCCGTTCGCCGTCGGTGAGGGCTTCGCAGCGGTCGCCGGCATCGAGGCCCGTGGCTTCGCACTCGCCGGTGGCATCGCCGCGCAGCACCAGGTCGGCGTCCTGACCGTCCGCAAGGCCGGCAAGCTCCCGGGCGAGGTCCTCAGCGAGCAGTACGCGCTGGAGTACGGCGAGGCCGAGCTCGAGCTCCGCCCCGGTCAGCTGCCCGCCGGCACCCGGGTGCTCGTGATCGACGACGTCCTCGCGACGGGCGGCACCGCGGCCGCCACCGTGACGCTGCTCGAACGCGCCGGGTACGAGGCCATCGGCTTCGCGGCGCTGCTCGAGCTCGACGGCCTCGCGGGGCGTGAACGGCTCGAGTCGCGTCTGCCCGTGCAGACGCTCGGTTCCGTGCCCGCCTGAGCCGCAGGCGCGCACTAGTCTTGACGCACCATTTCGATCGAGGAGTCCCATCATCGTGACCGAGTCAGTCGCCGCAGCGCCGGAAGGTGCATCGCCGGAGAACGCCGAGCCCGCAGCCGTGCCCCAGGCACCCGAGCCCCGCACCGCGACGACGACCACGACGGGCACCGAGCTCTTCGACGGCGTTCGTGGCGTGGTCGCGATCCGGGTCGCGGGCGTCCTCAAGGACCTCGCCGCGGCGGTCGACGCCGGCGACGTCGTGGAGCCGGTCACGCTCGACGAGCAGGACGGGCTCGACATCCTCCGCCACTCGGCGGCGCACGTGCTCGCGCAGGCCGTGCAGCAGATCAACCCCGACGCCAAGCTCGGCATCGGGCCGCCCGTCACCGACGGCTACTACTACGACTTCGACGTCGCCGAGCCCTTCACCCCGGAGGACCTCAAGGCGATCGAGAAGAACATGGACCGCATCATCCGGCAGGCCCAGCGCTTCCGCCGCGTGGTCGTCACCGACGAAGAGGCCCGCGAGCGCATGGCGGGGGAGCCCTACAAGCAGGAGCTCATCGGCCTCAAGGGCGCTGCGGACGCCGGTGACTCCGGCGAGAGCGTCGAGGTCGGTGCCGGCGAGCTGACGATCTACGAGAACGTCGACCCGAAGACGGGCGAGGTCGTGTGGGAGGACCTGTGCCGCGGCCCGCACCTGCCGCACACCCGGATCATCGGCAACGCATCGAAGCTCATGCGCGTCGCCGCGGCGTACTGGCGCGGCTCGGAGAAGAACCCGCAGCTCCAGCGCGTCTACGGCACCGCCTGGCCGGACAAGGACCAGCTGAAGGCCTACCTGCTCCGACTCGAAGAAGCAGCGAAGCGCGACCACCGCAAGCTCGGTGCAGAGCTCGACCTGTTCTCGTTCCCGGACGAGATCGGCTCCGGCCTGGCGATCTTCCACCCCAAGGGCGGCATCATCCGTCGTGAGATGGAGGACTACTCGCGTCGCCGGCACGAGCAGGAGGGCTACTCGTTCGTCTACACGCCCCACATCACCAAGGGCGACCTGTTCGAGCAGTCCGGGCACCTCGGCTGGTACAAGGACGGCATGTTCCCGGCCATGCACATGGACGAGGCACGCGACGAGGACGGCAACGTCACCCGCGAGGGCGCCGACTACTACCTCAAGCCCATGAACTGCCCGATGCACATCCTGGCGTACCGGTCGCAGGCGCGCTCGTACCGGGACCTGCCCCTGCGCATGTTCGAGTTCGGCACGGTGTACCGGAACGAGAAGTCCGGCGTGATCCACGGGCTCACCCGGGTCCGTGGCATGACCCAGGACGACGCCCACATCTTCACCACGCAGGAGAAGATGAAGGAGGAGCTCACCACGACGCTCGAGTTCGTGCTCTCGCTGCTGCGCGACTACGGCCTCGACGACTTCTACCTCGAGCTCTCCACGAAGGACCCGGAGAAGTACGTCGGCGACGACGAGGTCTGGGAGGTCGCGACGAACACCCTGCGCGAGGTCGCCGAGGAGTCCGGTCTCGAACTCGTCCCGGACCCCGCCGGCGCCGCGTTCTACGGCCCGAAGATCTCGGTGCAGGCTCGCGACGCCATCGGCCGGACCTGGCAGATGTCGACCGTGCAGCTCGACTTCAACCTGCCCGAGCGCTTCGGCCTGGAGTACGCGGCGGCCGACGGCACGCGCCAGCGCCCCGTGATGATCCACCGCGCCCTGTTCGGCTCGATCGAGCGGTTCTTCGGCGTCCTGACCGAGCACTACGCCGGGGCCTTCCCGGCGTGGCTCGCCCCGGTGCAGGTCGTGGCGATCCCCGTCGCGGCGGAGTACGGCGACTACCTCGACGAGGTCGTCGCGAAGCTCCGGTCGCACGGCGTCCGCGCCGAGGTCGACCACTCCGACGACCGCATGCAGAAGAAGATCCGCACGCACACGAAGCAGAAGGTCCCGTTCCAGCTCATCGCGGGCGGCGACGACCGCGACGCCGGAGCGGTCTCGTTCCGCTTCCGTGACGGCCGTCAGGACAACGGCGTGCCGGTGGACGAGGCGGTCGAGCGCATCCTGACCGCGATCCGCGAGCGCGCGCAGGTCTGATGACCGACGAGCAGGACCCGCTGGTGATCCGGGACGCCGCGTCCGGCGCGGCCGTCCCGGACGCCTTCCAGCGGCTGTGGAACCCGCACCGGATGGCGTACATCGACGCGGGGCGTGAGGGGCGTGGCCGCGGGCACGACGACGACTGCCCCTTCTGCGAGGCACCGCGCAAGTCCGACGAGGACGCCCTGATCGTCGCCCGCGGCGAGCACGCCTACGTCCTGCTCAACCTGTTCCCGTACAACAACGGGCACCTGCTGGTCTGCCCCTACCGCCACGTCCCGCTCTACGACGAGGCAACGCCGGACGAACTCCGCGAGATCGGCGAGCTCACCCAGACCGCGATGCGCGTCCTGCGTGCCGTGTCGCACTGCGACGGGTTCAACATCGGCATGAACCAGGGCGAGGTCGCCGGAGCCGGGGTGGCCGGACACCTGCACCAGCACATCGTGCCCCGGTGGCAGTCGGACGCGAACTTCTTCCCGATCATCGCGCGGACGAAGTCGATGTCGCAGCTGCTCGGTGAGACCCGGCGTCTCGTCGCCGAAGGGTGGCCGGCAGACCACTAGACTGTCGGCATCATGAGCGACAGCAGCAGCACCCCGAGCACCCCCGGCACCTCGATCACCGGCTCCGACCGCGTCAAGCGCGGCCTCGCGGAGATGCTCAAGGGCGGCGTCATCATGGACGTCGTCGACGCCGAGCAGGCCCGCATCGCCGAGGAAGCCGGCGCGACGGCCGTCATGGCCCTCGAGCGCGTCCCCGCCGACATCCGCGCACAGGGCGGCGTCGCCCGCATGTCCGACCCGTCGATGATCGAGGAGATCATCGCCGCCGTGTCGATCCCCGTGATGGCGAAGGCCCGCATCGGCCACTTCGTCGAGGCGCAGGTCCTGCAGGAGCTCGGCGTCGACTACATCGACGAGTCCGAGGTCCTCTCGCCCGCCGACTACGTCAACCACATCGACAAGTGGAACTTCACGACCCCGTTCGTCTGCGGTGCCACGAACCTGGGCGAGGCCCTCCGTCGCATCACCGAGGGCGCGGCCATGATCCGCTCCAAGGGCGAGGCCGGCACGGGTGACGTGTCCGAGGCCACGAAGCACATCCGCACGATCAACAAGGAGATCGCTGCCCTCCGGTACCTGAAGGAGGACGAGCTCTACGTCGCCGCGAAGGAGCTGCAGGCGCCCTTCGACGTCGTCAAGGAGGTCGCCCAGACCGGCAAGCTCCCGGTCGTGCTCTTCACCGCCGGTGGTGTCGCCACCCCGGCCGATGCCGCGATGATGATGCAGCTCGGCGCGGACGGCGTGTTCGTCGGCTCCGGCATCTTCAAGTCCGGCGACCCGGCGGCCCGCGCCGCGGCGATCGTCAAGGCCGTGACCTTCCACGACGACCCGAAGGTCATCGCCGAGGTCTCGCGCGGTCTCGGCGAGGCGATGGTCGGCATCAACGTCGCCGACGTCCCGGCCCCGCACCGTCTGGCCGAGCGCGGGTGGTGAGCGCGTGGCCCCGCATCGGGGTCCTCGCGCTGCAGGGTGACTTCCGGGAGCACATCGCGTCGCTGACGGAACTCGGCGCCGAGGTGGTCCCGCTGCGTCGCCCGGAGGAGATCGGCACGCTGCGCGGCGTCGTCATCCCCGGCGGCGAGTCGAGCGTCATGGACAAGCTGTCCAGGGCGTTCGGGGTTGCCGAACCGCTGTCAGCGGCGATCCGCGGCGGGCTCCCGACGTACGGCACGTGTGCGGGCATGATCATGCTGTCCTCCCGCATCGCCGCCGGCATCCCGGGGCAGCAGACGCTCGACGTGCTCGACACGACCGTCCGACGGAACGCCTTCGGCAGCCAGAACGACTCCTTCGAGACCGACATCCCGATGCCGGCGCTCGGTGACGCCCCGGTGCACGCGGTGTTCATCCGTGCACCCGTGGTCGAGCAGCACGGCCCCGGGGTCCAGGTCCTCGGTGCCCTGCCGGACGGACAGGTCGTCGCGGTGCAGCAGGAGAACGTCATCGCGAGCGCCTTCCACCCGGAGGTCGCGGGCGAAGACCGCTTCCACCGCCGGTTCCTGGACCTCGTCCGCTCGGCCTGAGCCGCGTCGCGCACGCGCCGGCGGACCACTTGTCCACAGGACCAGCGCGGCGGGGGCGAGCCGCGCCTCCAGGCCGGTAAACTGAGTCAGATTTTCCGCTAGACGCAAGGAGCACCGTGTCCGGGCATTCCAAGTGGGCAACGACCAAGCACAAGAAGGCGGTCATCGACCAGCGCCGTGCCAAGTCGTTCGCGAAGCTCATCAAGAACATCGAGGTCGCCGCGAAGATGGGCGGTGCCGACCTCTCCGGCAACCCGACCCTGGTCGACGCCGTGCAGAAGGCCAAGAAGACCTCGGTCCCCAACGACAACATCGACCGCGCGATCAAGCGCGGTGCCGGGCTGACCGGTGAGTCGATCGAGTACACGACGATCATGTACGAGGGCTACGGCCCCAACGGCGTCGCGATGCTCATCGAGTGTCTGACCGACAACAAGAACCGTGCAGCGGCCGAGGTCCGCACGGCCATGTCCCGCAACGGCGGCACCATGGCCGACCCGGGCAGCGTCGCGTACAACTTCGCGCGCAAGGGCGTCATCTCCGTGACGAAGACCGACGGCCTCGACGAGGACACCGTCATGACGGCCGTGCTCGACGCCGGTGTCGAGGACGTCATCGACCAGGGCGGCGGCTTCGAGGTCATCACCGAGGCGACCGACCTCGTCGCGGCCCGCACGGCGCTGCAGGACGCCGGGATCGACTACGACTCCGCCGACGCCGAGTTCGTGCCGGGGCTCAAGGTCCCGGTCGACGCCGAGACCGCGCGCAAGGTGTTCCGCCTCATCGACGCGCTCGAGGACAGCGACGACGTGCAGAACGTCTACTCGAACTTCGACATCCCAGCCGACGTCCAGGCCGAGCTCGACGAGGACGAGGACTAACCCGATGCTGCGCGTGCTCGGGGTGGACCCCGGGCTCACGCGGTGCGGCGTCGGCATCGTCGAGGTCGCACCGAACCGGCGCGCACGGCTCGTCCACGTGACGGTCGTGCGCACGCCGGCGGACATGGCACTCGAGCAGCGCCTGCTCCGCATCGCCGACGGCATCGCGGCCGAGATCGACGAGCACCGCCCCGACGCGGTCGCCGTCGAGCGGGTCTTCGCGCAGGCGAACGTCCGCACGGTGATGGGGACGGCCCAGGCGGCGGGTCTCGCCCTGCACGCGGCGGCGGCTCGTGGGCTCCCGGTCGGCCTGCACACGCCGTCCGAGGTCAAGGCTGCTGTCACGGGGTACGGCAACGCCGACAAGCGCCAGGTGCAGACGATGATCGCGCGGGTGCTCGGCCTCGACGAGGCCCCGAAGCCGGCGGACGCAGCCGACGCCCTCGCGCTGGCGGTCTGCCACGCGTGGCGTCTCGGCGCACCGGACACGGTCGGCACCCGTGTGACCAACCTCACACCCGCGCAGCGAGCCTGGCGCGACGCCCAGGGCGGCACCGTCGACTCGCCCCTCGCGCGCGCAGCGGCCGCGGCTGCTCGTCCGCAGCGCGGTGCGGTGGCGCAGCGTGGCACCTCGGCTTCGTCGGCGGCGGGCCGTAGGCTCGGCGCATGATCGCGAGTCTCCGGGGCACCTGCATCGACGTCGCCGGCTCGGCCGTCGTGGTCGAGGTCGGGGGAGTCGGCTACGCGGTGACCGTGACGCCCGCGCACGCCCTCACGATGCGACACGGGGCCGAGGTCTTCCTCCGCACGGCGATGATCGTGCGGGAAGACGAGCACCTGCTGTTCGGCTTCGAGTCCACCGACGCGCTGCAGGTGTTCGACCTGCTCAGGAGCGTGTCCGGTGTCGGCCCGAAGTCCGCGATGGGCGTCCTCGCCCACATGGAACCGGCACAGGTCGCGAACGCCGTCGCGAACGACGACGACGCCGCGTTCCGCAAGGTGTCCGGCATCGGTCCGAAGACCGCCAAGCTCATCATCGTCGCGCTCTCCGGCAAGCTCGCCGCGTTCGAGCAGGCACCGGCGGCCGCAGCTCCACGTGGCACCGCCGCCCACCCGGCCGCAGTCGACGTGGTCGCCGCCCTGGTCGGCCTGGGGTGGCGTGAAGACGCCGCCCAGCGCGCCGTCGACGACACCATCGCGAACGAGCCCGGCGCCGCCACCATGGGCACGCAGTCCCTGCTCCGCGCCGCGCTCGGCGCCCTCCGCCCCGCCGGAGCCGGCCGGTGAGCGGCATCACCGCCGCCGACGCCGAGTCGCAGGAAGAACTCGCGTTCGAAGGAGCGCTCCGCCCGAAGTCCCTCGACGAGTTCGTGGGGCAGCGCAAGGTCCGCGGCCAGCTCGACCTGCTCCTGAAGGCCGCAGCACTCCAGGACCGGACGCCCGACCACATCCTGATGGCGGGACCACCCGGCCTCGGCAAGACCACCCTGGCGATGATCGTCGCGCACGAGTCCGGTCGCCCGTTGCGGATGTCCAGCGGGCCTGCGATCCAGCACGCGGGCGACCTCGCTGCCGTCCTCTCCTCGCTCGTGCCCGGCGAGGTCCTCTTCATCGACGAGATCCACCGCATGGCGCGCTCCGCAGAGGAGATGCTCTACCTGGCGATGGAGGACTTCCGGATCGACGTGATGGTCGGCAAGGGTGCCGGTGCCACGAGCATCCCGCTCGACCTCGCACCGTTCACCCTCGTCGGCGCCACCACCCGGGCGGGTCTCCTGCCGAACCCCCTCCGTGACCGCTTCGGCTTCACCGCGCACCTCGAGTTCTACGAGAAGGACGAACTCGAACAGGTCCTCATCCGGGCGGCGCACCTGCTCGAGCTCGACATCGACCGCACGGCACTGCGCGAGATCGCCGGTCGGTCCCGCGGTACGCCGCGCATCGCGAACCGCCTGCTCCGACGCGTTCGCGACTACGCCCTCGTGCACCGCACCACGGAAGGGATGGCCGCCGTGCAGGGCGCGCTCGACCTCTACGACGTCGACGAGCTCGGGCTCGACCGTCTCGACCGCGCCGTGGTCGAGACGATGCTCACCCGCTTCGACGGGGGCCCGGTCGGCCTCAACACCCTCGCGGTGTCGGTGGGCGAGGAATCGGAGACCATCGAGTCGGTCGTCGAACCGTTCCTCGTCCGGGTCGGGCTCGTGACACGCAGCCCCCGTGGGCGGATCGCCACGCCGCAGGCCTGGCGCCACTTCGGGATGACGCCGGGGCAGGGAAGCCTCGCGCAACCCGGGCTGTTCGACGACGACCCGGACTGAGAGCACCAGCACCGACCGAGACGACCACCGGCGCATTCAGGACGACACAGCACGCACAGGCGTGTGCCCTAGACTGCTACGGCCCGAAACCGAAATACCAGAGAAGGCATCGCAATCATGGGTCAAGAAGTCATCCTCATCGTCATCGTCGTGGCGTTCGCGGCCTTCATGTTCTACAACAGCCGGAAGCGCAAGAAGCAGCAGTCCGAGCTCGCCACCAAGATGGTGCCGGGCGCGAAGGTCATGCTGTCCTTCGGCCTGTACGGCACGCTCCTGTCGGTCGATGACGAGAAGGTCACCGCCGACGTCGAGATCGCGCCGGGCACCGTCGTCACCGTCCACCGCCAGACCCTGTCGCGTGTCGTCGACGACAGCGCGTCGGACATCCAGACCACCGCCACGCCGGAGGACGAGCCCAAGCCCGTCGCCGAGCTCAACGGTGAGCCGGTCTACGGGGAGCGCATCGAGTCCACCGAGACCGACACCGACGCCGCGAAGCGCAAGACCGAAGACTGACACCTCGGCCGCCGGGTCCACCGATCCGGCGGCGACACCTGCCGTCGGTCTCCGCCGTCGGTCCTGACAGAAAGACGAGACGACCGGTGGCACGATCGACACCCGTCAAGAAGGCGATCCGCTCGCTCACCTGGTTGGTGATCCTGATGGCGGTCCTCGCCGGGTTGAACACCGCGGCATCGGTCCTCGCCGGGACCACGAAGGACGACAGCGGCAAGTGGTTCGAAGGGGCCAGCTGGGTCCCCGAACTGGCACTCGACCTGCAGGGCGGAACGCAGCTCACCCTCGCGGCGCAGAACACCGAGGGCGGCTCGGTGACGAGCCAGCAGCTCAGCCAGGCCGTCAACATCATCCGTCAGCGCATCAACGCCACCGGTGTCTCGGAGTCGCAGATCAACACCCAGGGGACGAACAACATCGTCGTCTCCATCCCCGGCAAGCCGGACAAGGCGACGATCGACCGCATCGAAGCGGCGGCGAAGCTGACGTTCCGCCCGGTCCTCTACACCGAGGCCGCGACGAACACCTCCGTCGGCGACGACGGGTCGAAGAGCGCGTCCCCGACGCCGTACTCGCCGCCCGCGTCCCTCGCCGCGACGCCGAGCGCGAAGCCGACGAACGCCAGTGACCTCAACTGGGTGACGCCCAAGCTGCAGGACCTGTACACGAACTACAACTGCTCCGCGCCCGACGACGTCACCACGGCGCCGGACGACGAGCCGCTCGTCACCTGCGACCAGGACGGTGCTGCGAAGTACATCCTCGGCCCGGTCGAGGTCTCCGGCTCGAACATCAGCAACGCGACCTCGGGCCTGGCGACGGACTCGCAGGGCACCTCCACCGGGCAGTGGGCCGTCAACCTGACGTTCGACGGCACCGGCTCGAAGGACTTCCGGACCGTCACGAACCGGCTCGTCTCGCTCACGCAGCCGCAGAACCAGTTCGCGATCGTCCTCGACGGCTCGGTCATCACCGCGCCGACGACGAACTCCGCGATCACCAACGGCAAGGCGCAGATCACCGGGTCGTTCACCGCGGACTCCGCGAAGACCCTCGCCGACCAGCTGAAGTACGGCGCGCTGCCGATCAACTTCCAGGTGCAGTCGAACGAGAACATCTCCGCGACGCTCGGCACCGCGCAGCTCGTCGGCGGTCTCGTCGCCGGTCTGATCGGCCTCATCCTGGTGATCATCTACTCGGTGATCCAGTACCGGGCGCTGGCGTTCGTGACGGTGCTGTCGCTCGGTGTCGCGTTCGCGCTGACGTACCTCGTGATCGCGATCATGTCCTGGCGCGTCGACTACCGCCTGTCGCTGGCCGGCGTCGCGGGGTTGATCGTGGCCATCGGCATCACCGCGGACTCGTTCATCGTGTACTTCGAACGCATCAGGGACGAACTCCGCGACGGACGCGCGCTCGAGAGCGCCGTCGAGTCCGGGTGGAAGCGTGCGCTCCGCACGATCCTCGCCTCGGACTCGATCAACTTCCTCGCTGCGATCGTGCTCTACATCCTCGCCGTGAGCGACGTGAAGGGCTTCGCGTTCACACTGTTGCTCACGACCCTGATCGACGTCGTCGTCGTGGTGCTGTTCACGCACCCGATGATGCAGCTCATCGCCCGGAGCCGCTTCTTCGGCGAGGGGCACCGGTTCAGCGGGCTCGATCCGTCGGCCCTCGGCGCCGTCTACCGCGGGCGGGCGCAGTTCCGCGCGCCGGTCGTGGACGGCAAGCGTCAGCGCAGTGCCGGTGAGGCGCAGCGTCGACAGACCATCGCGGAGCGGAAGGCCCAGCAGGCCTCCGGCGAGAACGGCACCACGCCGGACGGGAAGGACGACTGATGGCCAGCTTCAGCCAGTTCGGCAGCGACCTCTACACGGGCAAGCGCTCGTACGACATCGTCGGCCGCCGCAAGACGTGGTACCTGATCGCGGTCATCGCGATCGTCATCTCCCTCGCGGTGCCGTGGCTCCGCGGTGGGTACCAGCTCGGCATCGAGTTCACGGGCGGGTCGGAGTTCACGCTCTCCGACGTGCAGAACCTCGACCAGAGCATCGCCACGAAGACCGTCGAGGAGATCGTTCCCGAGGGCGTCCCGCGCGTCTCGCAGCTCGGCACGCACGGCATCCGTGTGCAGACCGGACAGCTGACGGACCGCGAGACGACCGAGGTCCAGGACGCCCTGGCCAAGGCGTACGACGTGCCCGACAGCCAGGTGGCCGCGACCTTCATCGGTGCGACCTGGGGCGCGGACGTCCTCGCGCAGGCCATCCGCGGCCTCGTCATCTTCCTCGCGCTGGCCGCGGTGTTCATGGCGCTGTACTTCCGGACCTGGAAGATGTCCGTCTCCGCGATGGTGGCGCTGCTGCACGACCTCCTGATCACGGCCGGTGTCTACGGCATCGTCGGACTCGAGGTCACCCCGGCCGCGGTCATCGGCTTCCTGACGATCCTCGGGTACTCGCTGTACGACACCGTCGTGGTGTTCGACAAGGTCCGCGAGAACACGAGCCAGGAGTCCCACCGGACGTTCGTGCAGTCCGTGAACCTCGCGGTGAACCAGACGCTCGTCCGCTCGATCAACACCTCCGTCGTTGCACTGCTGCCCGTTGCGGCGATCCTCTTCATCGGGTCGTACATCCTCGGCGCCGGGACGCTCCGCGACATCTCGCTCGCGCTGTTCATCGGCATCATCGTCGGGACGTACTCGACGATCTTCATCGCCTCGCCGATGTACGCGCACCTGCGTGAGAACGAGCCGAAGGTCAAGCAGGCGGACGCGAAGAAGCAGGCTGCCGCGGCGAAGCGTCAGCGTGAGGTCGACGCGGCGGCAGGCGTCTGATGCCCGCCGAGATCCAGGACATCGACGTCGCGGAAGCCCGTCGTCGGCTCGCGGCGGGGGCACGGCTGTTCGACGTCCGTGAGCAGGGTGAGTGGGACGAGGTCCACGCCCCCGAGGCAACGCTCGTGCCGATGTCCGAGTTGGTCGCCCGCTGGAAGGAGATCGACGGCGGCGACGAGCCGGCGATCGTGGTCTGCCACTCCGGCGGTCGTTCCGCCCGCGTCGTCGCGGCGCTCGAGCAGTCCGGCGTCCCGGCCGTCAACCTGGTCGGCGGGATGCTCGCCTGGGAGCAGTCCGGCGCCCCGGTGGTCCGCGGCGGCCAGACGGACGCCGGCACCGACGCCCACGCTCAGGGCGAACCGCGTCACGAGCACTGACCGGGCGCGCGTAGTCTTGTCGGATCGACTTCGGACCATGTCCTCGGGAGGCGCATCATGACGGACACGCGTGCATCCACGCCCCAGGACGCCCCGGCTCCCACCCCGGCCGACGTCGCCAGCCGCCCCGGTTCGGCGTCGCGCCCGACGAGCCCGCTCGGTCCGAACACCACCGGCAACCTCGGTTCCCTCCGGTCACTGCTGCCGCGGCTGTTCTCGCGAGCGCAGCCCGCCGGTGCCGTCGACACGCTCATCCGGACGGTGCGCTCGCACCACCCGAAGGCCGACGTCACCCTGATCGAGCGCGCGTACTCGGTCGCCGAGCGCGCGCACGACGGCCAGAAGCGCAAGTCCGGGGAGCCGTACATCACGCACCCCGTCGCGGTCGCGCAGATCCTCGCCGACCTCGGGATCGGTCCGATCACCATCGCGGCCGCGCTCCTGCACGACACCGTGGAGGACACCGACTACCAGCTCGACCAGCTGCGGCACGACTTCGGTGACGAGATCGCGATGCTGGTCGACGGCGTCACCAAGCTCGACAAGGTCAAGTACGGCGACAGCGCCCAGGCCGAGACCGTCCGCAAGATGGTCATCGCGATGTCGAAGGACATCCGAGTCCTGGTGATCAAGCTCGCCGACCGCCTGCACAACGCCCGCACGTGGGGCTTCGTCGAGTCGACCTCCGCCACGCGCAAGGCGAAGGAGACCCTCGAGATCTACGCGCCCCTCGCGCACCGTCTCGGTATCCAGATGATCAAGCTCGAGCTCGAGGACCTCTCGTTCGCGGTGCTCCACCCGAAGCTCTACGTCGAGATCGACAGCCTGGTCAAGGAGCGGCAGCCGAAGCGCGAGCAGTTCGTGCAGAACGTCATCGGCACGCTCAAGAAGGACCTGAAGGCCGCCAAGGTCCGCGGCGACGTCATGGGCCGCCCGAAGCAGTACTACTCGATCTACCAGAAGATGATCGTGCGCGGGCGCGAGTTCGACGAGATCTACGACCTGGTCGGCATCCGGGTGCTCGTCCCGACCGTGCGCGACTGCTACGCGATGCTCGGCTCGGTGCACGCGCGCTGGACGCCGCTGCCCGGGCGCTTCAAGGACTACATCGCGACGCCGAAGTTCAACCTGTACCAGTCGCTGCACACGACGGTCCTCGGGCCGCAGGGCCGCGCGGTGGAGATCCAGATCCGCACGCACGAGATGCACCAGCGTGCCGAGTTCGGTGTCGCGGCGCACTGGAAGTACAAGCAGCGCGCGGCCGGCCGTGACGTCGACTCCTCGTCGGCGAACGACCAGGACATGGCCTGGCTCGCGCACATCACCGACTGGCAGGCCGAGACGAGCGACCCGGGGGAGTTCCTCGACTCGCTGCGCTACGAGATCGGCGCGAAGGAGACGTACGTCTTCACCCCGCAGGGCAAGGTCATCGGCCTGCCCTCCGGAGCGACCCCTGTGGACTTCGCCTACGCCGTGCACACCGAGATCGGGCACCGCACGATGGGCGCGAAGGTCAACGGGCGCCTCGTGCCCCTCGAGAGCTCGCTCTCCAGCGGCGACGTCGTCGAGATCTTCACCTCGAAGAACCCCGACTCCGGCCCGAGCCAGGACTGGCTGACCTTCGTCCGGAGCCCGCGCGCCCGGAACAAGATCAAGCAGTGGTTCACCAAGGAGCGCCGCGAAGAGGCGATCGAACAGGGCCGCGACGCGATCGCGCGGGCGATGCGGAAGCAGAACCTCCCGCTCCAGCGCATCATGAGTCAGGACTCCATCTCCGAGGTCGCCTCGTCGATGCGGTACGACGACGTGTCGGCCCTCTACGCGGCCGTCGGCGAAGGCCACGTGTCGACCCAGTCGGTCATCGAGAAGGTCCTCGGGAACGTCCAGGCCGAGACCGAGTCGGACGAGCCGGAACTCACCTTCCCGCGTCAGGTCACCAGTCGTCAGCTCCGCAACAGCGACAGCGGCGTCCTGGTGCGCGGTGCGCCGGACATCCTCGTGAAGCTGGCGAAGTGCTGCACCCCGGTGCCGGGGGACCAGATCGTCGGGTTCATCACCCGCGGCCAGGGCGTCTCGGTGCACCAGGCGTCGTGCACGAACGTGAAGTCGCTCATGAACGAGCCCGACCGCATGATCGAGGTCGAGTGGGCACCCTCGTCGAAGTCGGTGTTCCTCGTCCAGATCCAGATCGAGGCGCTCGATCGCTCTGGTCTCCTGAGCGACGTCACGCGGGTGCTGACGGAGTACCACGTGAACATCCTGTCGGCGACGGTCTCGACCTCGTCCGACCGCTTGGCGCTCAGCCGGTTCGTGTTCGAGATGGGCGACACCACGCACCTCGACCGGGTGCTCAACGCGGTCCGCCGGATCGACGCCGTCTACGACGTCTACCGCGTCAGCGCGGGCTGACGGGCTCCACCAGCGCGCGGAGCCGTCGTGACGCCTGCCGGACCATCGGGATCGTCCCGAGCCCGCACAGCCGCTCCTCGACCTCGGCGACGGTGACCGCGCCGATCGCGAGCAGCCCCCCGGAGCGCCTCCGACTCAGCGGTCCCGAACGTCCGCTCACCGGTGCTCGGCGTGCGCAGCAGGTCGATGGCCGTGCGCATCGGAGTCGTCACGCCGAGGTCGCCGCGACCGCCCGGACCGCACGGTCCGCCCAGCCGCACGACGTCGGCGGGGTCGATCACCACCTCGCGCAGCCGCACTCCCGCGTCGACGTGCACTCGGGCCTGCGGCGAGATGGCAGCCTCGAGCGGTGTCGGCGGCCGCGAGGTCGCACCCCAGATCCACGCCGCTGTGCGAGTGCCGGCGATCAGCCGCGGATCGCGGAGCATCCACGCTGCGGCGGCGGCTCGGAGCGACGGCGTCTGCGGCTCGACGGGGGAGGCCCAGCACGCCCCGACAGCGACCAGTTCACCGGCGAGCACCGCCGCACGCAGTTCGGCCTCCGGCCAGTCGTCGCTGGTCATGAGGCGGGAGCGGGGCACCCCGACATCCTGCCCGAGGCCCGGACGCCGGCACGACTGCCTGTGGAGAGCGCCGATGCACGGCAGCGGGACCGGGCCCCGCACGGCCGTTGGACGTCAGCGCAGCACGTCGGCGCGGTGCACGAGGGCGGCGGCACCGATGAGCGGGCCGTCCTGCGACAGCCCGGTGGGCACGATCCGGACCTTCGTCACGAAGCCGAACTCGACGCGCTCGGCAACGGCCTCGCGCGCGTACTCGAACAGGTCGGGTGTGACGTGCGAGAACCCGCCGCCGATTGCGACCACCTCGAGGTCGACCAGGCTCGTGGCGGCGGCGATGGCCTGCCCGAGCGCACGCCCGCTCCGCTTGACGGCAGCGACCGCGATCTCGTCCCCGGCCGCGTAGGCCGCCGACAACTCCTCGCCGGTGGCCCCGGCGAAGCCCTGCCGCTGGGCCCAGGCGACGGTCTTCGGGCCGCTGGCGATCGCCTCGAGGCAGCCGGTGCCACCACAGGCGCAGGGGTCGTCGAACCCGCCGCACTCCACGTGGCCGATGTGTCCGGCGTTGCCGGTGGGTCCGCTGACGGTCCGGCCGTGCAGGATCAGGCCGCCGCCGACGCCCGTCGAGACGATCATGCCCATGACGTGGTCGGAACCCTGCGCGGCACCGACCCAGTGCTCGGCGAGCGTGATCGCCAGGCCGTCCATCCGCAGGGTCACGGGAACGCCGACGGGGACGTGGGCCGCCACACGGTCGCGGAGGGGGTAGCCACGCCACACCGGCATGTTCAGCGGTGACACGAGGCCGTGCTCTTCGTCGACCGGGCCGGCGGAACCGATCCCGACGCCCACCAGGACCGCGTCCGCCGGCACGGCTGCGAGGGCGGCGGTGACGACCTCGTCCACCGCGGCCTGCAGCTCGTCCGAGGTGCGCCCGGGCCCGGTGGGGCTCCGGAACCGGGTGGCGGGCAGGACGACGCCGGCGTCGGTGACGAGCGCGGCTTCGACCTTCGTGCCGCCGAGGTCGACGGCGAGGGCCAGGGGGGCGGACTGCGGTGCGGTGGTGGACATGCTCGCTCCGATGCGGCGGTCTGGAGGCACGGTGCCGGTCGCGGACGCGTCGTCGCGTCCGGTGGGCACCGGCCCCGTCGTGGTGGGTCGGTCCGGGTGGTGCGGGGCGCGGGCCCCGTGGGTCAGTAGGACGCGGTGTCGTCGCCGAGCGCGGAGGCCGCGCCCGTCTCCGCGCGGTGCGCGACCTCGTCGAGGATGCGTGCGGAGGCGCTCGTGCCGATGCGGTTCGCACCCGCCTCGACCATCTCGAGCAGGGTGTCGAGACCACGGACGCCGCCCGAGGCCTTCACGCCGGTGTCGCTGCCGACCGTCGCCCGCATGAGGGCGATGTGCTCCGCGGTCGCGCCGCCGCCGGCGAACCCGGTGGAGGTCTTCACGAACGCGGCGCCGCCGGACTGCGCGGCACGGGAGGCCGCGACGATCTCGTCGTCGGTGAGGAACGCGGTCTCGAGGATGACCTTGACGACGGTGCTGCCGGCGGCGTCGACCACGGCGCGGACGTCGGCCTCGACGCGGTCCCAGTCACCGGACTTGGCGGCGCCGATGTTCTGGACCATGTCGAGCTCGAAGGCGCCGTCGGCCAGTGCCTGCAGCGACTCGGCGACCTTGGCCTCGGTGGAGGTGGTGCCGTGCGGGAATCCGATGACCGTCCCGACGCCGACGCCGACGCCGGTACCGGTCAGCCGGGCGACCGCGTGGGCGACGTCGCTCGGGCGCACGCACACGCTGAAGACGCGGTACGCGGCGGCCTCGTCGAGCTGGGCGTCGACGTCCGATCGGGTCAGCTCGGGCTTGAGGATCGCGTGGTCGATGAGACCACGGACGACATCGGCGCTGATCTGTTCGGGCCCGGTGGGGAACGCTGCATTGTCCACCCGGCAAGCCTACCCGGAGCCGAGCCGCGTACCGTGCGACGCATGCACGTCCTCGTCACCGGCGCCACCGGCTACATCGGTGGCCGCCTCGTCCCCCGCCTCCTCGAAGCCGGCCACACCGTCCGGGTGTTCGTCCGCAACCCCCGCAAGCTGCAGGACGTTCCCTGGCGCGACGACGTCGAGGTCGCCGAGGGCGACCTGCAGGACGCCGAAGCCGTCCGCGCCGCGGTCGACGGCGTCGAAGCCGTCTACTACCTCGCCCACGCCATGGGTGCCGACGGCGACTTCGAACGGGCCGAACGCCAGGCCGCCGAGACCATGGCGCGCGAGGCGAAGGCAGCCGCCGTCCGACGGTTCGTGTACCTCGGTGGGCTCCACCCGGACGGCGAGCTGTCGAAGCACCTCCGCAGCCGCAAGGAGGTCGGTGACGTCCTGCTGCACTCCGGCGTCCCGACCATCGCGTACCAGGCGGGTGTCGTCATCGGGTCCGGCAGCACCTCGTTCGAGATGATCCGGCACGTGACCGACGTCCTGCCGTGGATGCCCGCGCCGCGCTGGGTCCGCAACCACATCCAGCCGATCGCCGTCCGCGACGTCCTGTACTACCTGGTCGAGGCGCTCACGATCCCGGCCGACGTGAACCGGACGTTCGACATCGGCGGACCGGACGTCCTCCGCTACGGCCAGATGCTGAACGGGTACGCCGTCGAGGCGAAGCTGCCCCAGCGCCCGATCTCGGTGCTGCCCGTCCTGACCCCGGGCCTGGCCGCGCACTGGTTCAACCTGGTCACGCCGATCCCGCGCAAGCTCGCGAAGCCGATCATCGAGTCGCTGCAGTTCGAGTGCGTCCAGCGCGAGCACGACATCGACGAGGTGGTGCCCCGGCCCGAGGGAGGACTGACGTCGTACCGCCGCGCCGTCCGGCTGGCCCTGACGAAGATGCGGAAGGGCGAGGTGCAGACCAGCTGGCGCAACGCCACGCTCGCGGCGACCTCGGCCGACCCGCTGCCGAGCGACCCCGACTGGGCCGGGCACACCGTCTACGTCGACGACCGCCGACGGCACTCGGCCGCCAGCGCCGAGGACGTCTGGCGCGTCGTCGAGTCCATCGGCGGCGAGAACGGCTGGTACTCGTTCCCTCTCGCGTGGGTGGCCCGCGGCTGGATGGACAAGATCGCCGGGGGAGTCGGACTGAACCGGGGCCGTCGTGACCCGCAGCGCCTGGAGCAGGGCGACGCGCTCGACTGGTGGCGCGTCGAGCGGCTCGAGCGTGGCCGCTACCTGCGGCTCCGCGCGGAGTTCAAGTCACCCGGCCGTGCCTGGCTCGAGATGACCGTGACCCCGGCCGACGACGGCGGCAGCGACTACCACCAGCGGGCGATCTACTTCCCGCAGGGACTCGCCGGACGCCTGTACTGGTACTCCATCCTGCCGTTCCACGGGGTGATCTTCCCCGGCATGGTCGAGCGCATCTCCGCCGCGGCGGAACGCGAGTCCGAGCACACCGAGTCGACGGGGCGGAACTGGACCCAGCAGAATGGGAAGCCGGAACCGGCACACGAGGAGGCAGCATGAGCGCGGAACACACCGGCGTCCTGTTCCTGGGCGACAGCATCACCGAGCAGGGGTCCTGGGACGCCTGGCTCCCCGACGAGCGGACGATCAACCAGGGCATCGGCGGCGACACCACCGACGGCGTCCTCGCGCGACTCGACGCCGTGATCGCGGAGCAGCCCGAGGTGATCGTCCTGCTCATCGGCACGAACGACTTCGGCAACCACCGTGCGAGCGTCGAACACGTGGTGCGCGGCGTGGAGTCCGTCCTCGTCACGCTCCGCCGGGAACTCCCGGGCGTGCGGCTCCTGCTCGTGTCGATCCTCCCGCGGCAGGCCGACTACACGGCGAAGATCGAGGAGGCGAACCGGCACCTCCGGCAGTTCGTCGCCACGTGCCACGCCCAGTACCTCGACGCGTGGCCGGCCCTCGCCGACGGCGACCACCTCGACGAGCGGTTCACCGAGGACGGCCTGCACCTCACGGAGGAGGGCTACCGCGCCTACGTCGCCGAACTCGTCCCGGCGCTCGAGCGGGTGCGCGGTCTCCCGCCGATGTCGCGGTCGATCCAGGCCATCGACCTCGACGGGGCCACCGCCTGATGGCAGCTCGCAAGGGGCGGCCCGCCGCGGGTTCGTCACTGCAGGGCGTACCCGCCTCGACCGCGACGAGCACGCCGAAGACCCCGGGGAAGAAGGAGACCCCGCCGTTCACCCGGCCCGCGCTCGCCCCGTCGCTCATCGCCGCGATGCTCCTGCTCGCCTGCGTCGCCGTCATCGACTCGTCCGCGTTCGTGTTCGCGCGCTGGGGTGTCGCCGTGCTCGCCCTGATCGTCCTGGTCTTCGCGGTGCGCGGCCGGACGTGGTGGGCCGCAGCCGTCATGGCGGCCGTCGCCGTCTGCTGGAACCCGATCGCCGTCGTGCCGATCCCCGGCGAGGTCTGGGCGGCGCTGCAGATCGTCGCCGCAGCACTGTTCGTCGTCGTCGGCATCGTCGTGAAGGTGCCGCGCGAGGCGGAGCCGACCCGCGCCTCCAGGCCGTAGCGAAGGCGACCGACGAGCGGACCGAGCGTCCGCGCGGACGGTAGGATCGACGAGTCGGGCGCACGGCCCGACCGATCGACCCGAAGGGCATGGATGAGCAACGAGACCGAGCCGGTGACCGAGAGTCCTCTGCTGAACCCTCGACCGTCCTCCGGCGGTCTCGACCGACCTGACGTCGTGGTGCGGAAGGGTCGGCTGACGCTCGTCAACGGACACCTGACGCCGCAGCAGTCGATGATCGAGGACCTCCTGTTCCTCGACGACGCCCTCACCGCCGGTGACGTCGACCACCTGCTCATCCGCGGCAACGACCAGCGCCCGGTCATCGCCCTGGACGAACGCGACCGTCAGCGCGCGGAGAGCGCCGTGATGGCCGCCGCCGCGAACGAGCCCCTGTACGCGAAGCCCCCGGGCAAGCCGGCCGTCCTCGTCATCGACGACGGTCTCGCGTCGGCGGACGAACCCGTCCTGCGGGTCTTCCGACCGCGCGTCGAACCCCTCGGCCGTCTGCGCTACGGCGCCGAGACGAGCGTGCAGCTCGAGTTCTGGCGGGTGACCGACACCGAGGTCCTCGCGCCCGTCGAGAACGCCCTGATGCGCCGGAGCCTGCCGGTCGACGAGTTCGTCCTGGTCGACATCGAGCGCTACGGCCGGACCTGGCGCACCGTCGAGCACATGTTCGACGACCACGTCTCCGACATCCGCTTCCCGATCGACATCGTCTTCTCCTGGGTCGACGGCAACGCCATCGAGTACCAGCGCGCACGACAGGCCGCGCAGTCCGGTGCCGTGCTGGGGGAGGGCGACGACGCCCCCGCTCGCTTCCGGCAGATCGACGAGCTCAAGTACGCACTGCGATCGGTACACACCTTCGCCCCGTGGATCCGGCAGATCTACATCGCGACAGACTCACCCGCGCCGGCCTGGCTCGCCGACCACCCCAAGGTGCGGATCGTCCGGTCGGAGGAGTTCTTCGCGGACCCGTCCGTGCTGCCGACGCACAACTCGCAGGCCGTCGAGTCGCAGCTGCACCACATCCCCGGCATCAGCGAGCACTTCATCTACTCGAACGACGACATGTTCTTCGGGCGCTCGGTCGACCCCTCGGTGTTCTTCAGCCCGGGTTCGGTGACGAAGTTCATCCTCGCGACGACCCGCATCGGCCTGGGCTCGAACAACCCGGCCCGCAGTGGGTTCGAGAACTCCGCCCGGGTCAACCGCCGACTCCTGCAGCAGCGGTTCGGAGCGGTGACCACCCGGCACCTCGAGCACGCACCGACGCCCTTGCGCGCCTCGATCATGACCGAGATGGAGCACGAGTTCGCGGACGAGTTCCGCGCGACCGCTGCGTCCCGCTTCCGTGCTGCCGAGAACATCTCGGTGACGAACTCGCTGTACCACTACTACTCGCTGCTCACCGGCCGGGCGATCGTGCAGGAGAACGCTCCGGTGCGCTACATCGACACGACGATGCAGTCCGGACTCCGAGCGCTCGAGGAACTCCTCAAGAAGCGGAACGTCGACTTCTTCTGCCTCAACGACGGCAGCTTCCCGGAGGTCAGCGACGAGGAGCGCACCCGGCGCGTGACGGACTTCCTCGAGAAGTACTTCCCGTTCCCCGCGCCGTGGGAGCGGGACACGGGCGACGCGACCGTCTGACGGCCCGGGAGCGCGGGGCGCGGGGCGGGGCCGCTGCGCGCCTCCGGGCCGGTGTGTGGGTGCGTGCGTGCGTCCGCGGGTGTGTGTGTGGGCGTGCTCGTCGGTTGTTACGCGTGCAGCGAGCGACAAGACGCCTGTCGGACGACGACCGTGTTGTCGCAGCATGCACGCGCAACTGTTGCGGGTGCAACGGACGACACGACGCCTGTCGAACGACGAGCGCGTTGTCGTCTCTTGCACGCGCAACGACCCGGCTCGGGTGTCTGCGCCGCGCGGGTCGTTGCTCGTGCAACAAGCGACACGACGCCTGTCGTACGACGACCGCGTTGTCGTTTCTTGCACGCGCAACGACCCGGCTCGGGTGTGTGAGGACGCGCGGGTCGTTGCTCGTGTAGCAAGCGACAAGACGCCTGTCGAACGACGACCACGGCGTCGCACCATGCACGCGCAACTGTTGCTCGTGCAACAAGCGACACGACGCCTGTCGAACGACGACCACGGTGTCGCACCATGCACGCGCAACTGTTGCGTGCGCAACAAGCGACAAGACGCCTGTCGTACGACGACCGCGTTGTCGTTCCTTGCGCACGCAACGACCCGTCGGTCGCCCGACGCGCGCCCGGCCTCAGCGGTGAACGGGGGAGACGGGCACCGAGTCGAGCGTGAACACGGGGATGCTCGAGGTGACGGGCGCTGGCTCGACCGCGGGGGCGATCGTGATCCCGGCAGCAGCCAGTCGTGCCTCGGTCTCGACGGCGGAGACCGGCTGGCCGACCGTTGAGTAGTGCCCGATCGGCACCACGGAGTGCACCACGTTGTGACCGTAGACGTGCACCAGGTTGAACGCCTGGGCGCCGTCGCGGCCGCGGGTGCCGCCCTGGAACTCGGTGAGGTCCTGCGTGTAGCAGGTGGCGCTCGCGACCGACACGGGGATACCCGCGAACACCGCGCTCGTCGAGTAGTGCAGGTGTCCGGCGATGATCGCGATGACGTCGCTGCCCTCGACCACCTCGGCCAGGGCGTCCTGGTCGCGGAGCTCCACGAGCACGGCGAGGTCCTGCACGCTCGGCACCGGCGGGTGGTGCATCGCCAGGATCGTGCCGTGCGGCGCGGCTTCGGACAGCACCTCGGCGAGCCAGTCGAGCTGCTCGGGGGAGACCTCGCCGTGGTGTGCCCCGGGGACGCTCGTGTCCAGGGTGATCACGCGGAGGCCGTTGACGTCGTAGACGAAGTCCACGGGGCGGTCGGTGGGCTGGAGGCCGAAGAGCTCCTGACGGAACGCACCGCGCTCGTCGTGGTTGCCCATCGCCCAGATCACCTGCGCGCCGATGCGGTCGGCGGCCGGCTGCACGATGTCGCGGATGCGTGCGTAGGCACCCGGTTCGCCCTTGTCGGCCACGTCACCGGTGACGACGATCGCCTCGGGCCTGGTGCCCGATGCCTCGATGTCGGCGACGATCTCACCGAGCCGTGCTGCCGAGTCGACGTCCCCGTAGAGGTCGCCGTCACCCGCCACGAGGTGGGTGTCGCTGAGGTGGAGGAGGAAGTGGTTCGGCCTGGGGTGTTCGGCCGTCCGGCTGTCCATCGGGGTCTCATTCCGTTGGCGGGTGCGTGGTGCAACACAGTGCCACACCGTCCTGGACGAGTCCAGCACGTGTCGGTGAATCACCCGTGAACGTGGGACGGCGTGTTGATGAGGCGAATGAACGAACCCCCCGACCACGAAGTGGACGAGGGGTTCGTTCGTTCTTGCCGAGGAGTGTTACTTTCCGGCTCCGACGGCGGGAGCGTTGTACTCGCCACCGTCCAGCTCGGGACCGTGGTGCGCGGCGTGCGCTGCCTCGAGCTCGGCCTTCGTGACCGGCGTGATGCGGTCCTCGAAGAAGAAGCGCGACATGCTGGCGCGGATCTTCTGCGCACCGGTGATCTTGCCCTTGGCGTTCGGGCGGATCATCAGCGGCTTGTACTCGTTGAACTGCAGGAGCTTCCAGCGCTCGTACTCGTCGAGCTGCTCGTGCACCTCGATGTACTCGCCGTGGGGGAGTCGCACGATGCGACCGGACTCGTAGCCGTGCAGGACGATCTCGCGGTCCTTCTTCTGCAGGGCGATGCACACGCGCTTCGTGATCCAGAAGGCGATGAACGGACCGAGGACCGTCGTTGCCTGGATCACGTGGATCACGTGCTCGATCGACACCAGGAAGTGGGTCGCGATGATGTCCGACGACGCAGCGGCCCAGAGGCTCGCGTAGAGCGTGATGCCGGCGGCGCCGAACGCCGTGCGGGTCGGGGCGTTGCGCGGACGGTCGAGGATGTGGTGCTCGCGCTTGTCACCGGTGACCCAGCCCTCGATGAAGGGGTAGAGCAGGATCGCCAGGATGAGCAGCACCAGCACCGCGATCGGCGCGAGGATGTTGAACGACACCGTGTAGCCGAACCACACGACCTCCCAGTGCGGGGGCACCAGTCGGAGCGCGCCGTCCGCGAAGCCGATGTACCAGTCGGGCTGGGTACCGGCGGACACGGGGGACGGGTCGTACGGGCCGTAGTTCCAGATCGGGTTGATCGTGAACAGCGACGCGATGAGGGCCAGGATGCCCGCGACGATGAAGAAGAACCCACCGGCCTTCGCGGCGAACGCGGGGAGGATCGGAACGCCGACGACGTTCTCGTTCGTCTTGCCGGGACCGGCGAACTGCGTGTGCTTGTTGATGACGACCAGCACGAGGTGGACGCCGAGCACCGCGACGAGGATCGCCGGCAGCAGCAGGATGTGCAGCGTGTAGAGGCGGCCGACGATGTCGGTACCCGGGAACTCGCCGCCGAACAGCAGGTAGGCGATCCAGACGCCGATCACCGGCACGCCCTCGATCATGCCGACGATGATCCGCAGACCGTTTCCGGAGAGCAGGTCGTCGGGGAGCGAGTAGCCCGTGAAGCCCTCGGCCATGGCCAGGACCCAGAGGAGGAAGCCGAACACCCAGTTGAGCTCACGCGGCTTGCGGAACGCGCCAGTGAAGAACACGCGGGCCATGTGCAGCATGATCGAGGCCACGAACAGCAGGGCCGCCCAGTGGTGGATCTGCCGGACGAAGAGCCCGCCGCGGATGTCGAACGAGATGTTCAGCGTGGACTGCAACGCCGTGGACATCTCGACGCCCTTGAGCGGGACGTACGAGCCGTTGTAGACGACCTCGGCCATCGACGCCTGGAAGAAGAACGTCAGGAACGTCCCGGAGAGCAGGACGACGACGAAGCTGTACAGCGCGACCTCGCCGAGCATGAAGCTCCAGTGGTCGGGGAAGATCTTGCGCCCGACCTCCTTCACGAGGCCCGAGATGCTGGTTCGCTCGTCGATGTAGTTGGCGACCCCGCCGATGATGCGGGATCCGCGCTCCGGCGCCGGCTTGGTGGCCGACGCGGGTGCGTTCGTGGTGGTGGTGCTCATCAGCGTTCACGCTCCCAGAAGGACGGTCCGACAGGCTCGTGGAAGTCGCTCTGTGCAACCAGGTAGCCGTCGTCGTCGATCGCGATCGGAAGTTGGGGGAGGGGGCGCGCGGCCGGTCCGAAGATGACGTCGCAGTTGTTCGAGACATCGAAGGTCGACTGGTGGCACGGGCACAGCAGGTGGTGCGTCTGCTGCTCGTAGAGCGCGACCGGGCACCCGACGTGGGTGCAGATCTTGGAGTACGCGACGATGCCGTCGTAACCCCAGTTCTCGCGACCCTTGGCGGGGTTGAGGTCCTTCGGGTCGAGGCGCATGAGGAGGACGGCGGCCTTGGCCTTCTCCTCGAGCATGTGCTCCGAGTCGAGCATCCCGTCGGGGATGACGTGGAAGACCGAGCCGATCGTGACGTCGGACGCCTTGATCGGGAGGCCGGTCGGGTCCTTCGTCAGGCGCATGCCCGACTTCCAGAACGTGTGACGGAGCAGCTCGTTCGGGTCGGCGGCGGGCGCGAGGTCACGCACGAGGACGATGCCGGGGAGCGGGAACGCGGCCAGCGCACCGATCATCGAGTTGCGGATCAGCTTGCGACGGCTGAAGCCCGACTCCTTGTCGGCGAGCTGGAAGGCCTCGACGGCCTTCTCGCGGGTCGCGTCCGTGCCACGGGTGGGGTGGCGGAGCTCCGAGATCTCACGGTCGACGACAAGCGACTTCGACCAGTAGACCGCGCCGAGACCGAGCGCCAGGAGCGCGAGGGCGATCGCGAGACCGAGGAAGAGGTTCGCGGTGCGGACCGTGCCGAAGTCGTCGGCGCTGATCGGGAAGGCGACGTACGCCGCGATCGCGAGGACGCTGCCGACGATCGACAGGTAGAAGAACGTGGCGACCTGACGCTCGGCCAGGCGCTGCTTCTTCGGGTCGACGTCGGTGCGGCGCGCGCGGTGCGGCGGCTCGCCCGGGTTCTCGAACGGCTCCGCGGGCAGGACCGCGGTGCCGGCCGACGTCGTGGTCGTGCCGTGCTTCTCGACAGCCGAGGACGAGTTCAGTGCCTCGTCGTCGTGCTCTGCCATGGTGTTCCCTTCAGTGTCGTTCGACACGGACGATCAGTTGGACTTCGCGGTCAGCCAGACGGTCATCGCGACGACCGCGCCGAGTCCGAAGATCCAGATGAACAGACCCTCTGCCACCGGGCCGAGGGACCCGAGGGCGAACCCACCGGGCGACTTGTTGTCCTGCACGTACTTGAGGTACGTGATGATGTCGGCCTTCTGCTGGGGCGTGAGGTTCAGGTCGTTGAACACCGGCATGTTCTGCGGACCAGTGACCATGGCCTCGTAGATGTGCTTGCCGGACACGGACTGCAGGTTCGGGGCGTACTTGCCCTCGGTCAGCGCACCGCCGGCACCGGCCACGTTGTGGCACATCGCGCAGTTGATGCGGAAGAGCTCGGCGCCCTCTGCCGCGTTGCCGTCCGAGCCGTCGGTGAGGCTGGCGGACGGGACCGACGGGCCGGGGCCGAGCGACGCGACGTACTCGGCGAGGGCGTCGATCTGGTCGTCGGTGAACTGCGCGGGCTTCTCTTCGGCCTGCGGACCCTGGGCAGCCATCGGCATGCGGCCGGTGCCCACCTGGAAGTCGACCGACGCGGCACCGACACCGATGAGGGACGGACCCTCCGAGGTGCCCTGCGCCGAGAGGCCGTGGCAGGTGGCGCAGTTCGAGGCGAAGAGCTTCTGGCCCTCGTTCACCTTCGACTGGCTCGTCGCCGCCACGGTGCTCGTGCTGTCGTCGGCGTTCGCCGTCGAGCTGAACAGCGCGTACGCACCGCCGGTGGTCATGAGACCGACGACGATGAGCGACACGGTCGCCATCGGTGAACGGCGGCCCTTCTTGGACTTGGTTCTGTTGAACATGCGGTGGGGGCTATCCAGTTCCTACTTGAGAAGGTAGATGACGGCGAAGAGGCCGATCCAGACGACGTCGACGAAGTGCCAGTAGTACGACACGACGATCGCGGTGGTCGCTTCCTTGTGACCGAAGTTCTTGGCGGCGAACCCGCGGCCGAGCGTCAGCAGGAAGGCGATGAGGCCGCCGGTGACGTGGAGGCCGTGGAAGCCGGTGGTCATGTAGAACGCGGAGCCGTACGCGCTGGAGGAGAGCGTCACGCCCTCGTGCCAGAGGTTGGCGTACTCGAAGATCTGGCCGCAGACGAAGATCGCGCCCATGCAGTACGTGACGAAGAACCACTCCGTCATGCCCCAGTCCTTCGGGTTCCAGCTCGTGCGGTGCACCTGGAAGCGCTCGGCGGCGAACACCGCGAACTGGCAGGCGAAGCTGGACAGCACCAGGATGATCGTGTTCACCGAGGCGAAGGGCACCTCGAGCTTGGCGGTCTCGGTCGCCCACAGTTCGGGCGAGGTGCTGCGCAACGTGAAGTAGATCGCGAACAGGCCGGCGAAGAACATGACCTCGCTGCCCAGCCACACGATCGTCCCCACGGCAACGGCGTTCGGCCTGTTGAGGACCGGACCGCTGGCGGATCTGGAGAGAGGGGTGCTAGTCACGTCCTCCATTATGGCGGAAGTCACGGACAGTGTTTTCGCAGGAGACTGGCGGGTCTCTCGAATTCACTACGATCGAGTCATGTCTGAGCACCTCACGTGGCCTTCGGTGATCAGCGCGCTCATGGCGCGCGAGGACCTGACGATCAGCCAGTCCACATGGGCCATGCAGGAGATCGTGCAGGGTCGGGCGACCCATGCGCAGATCGCCGCGTTCGTCGTCGCGCTCCGCGCGAAGGGCGAGACCGTCGACGAGGTCGTCGGCTTCCGCGACGCGATCCTCGACGCCGCGGTCCCGCTCGACGTCGACCCGATGGCGCTCGACATCGTGGGCACCGGTGGCGACGTCGTCGGCACGGTCAACGTCTCGACCATGGCGGCGATCGTGATCGCCGCCGCGGGGGTCCCGGTCGTGAAGCACGGCAACAAGGCGAGCTCCTCGAAGTCCGGTTCGAGCGACGTGCTCGCCGCACTCGGGCTCGACCTCACGATGGACGCCGCGCGTGTCGCGGACACGTTCCGGCGTGTCGGACTCACCTTCGCGTTCGCGAGCGCGTTCCACCCCGGTTTCGCGCACGCCGGTCCGGTCCGCCGCGAGATCGGCGTGCCGACGGTCTTCAACTTCCTCGGCCCGCTCGTCAACCCCGCACGGTGCGAGGCGAACGCGGTCGGCGTCGCGCAGCTCGAGCTCGTACCGATCATCACGGGCGTGTTCCAGACCCGCGGTGCGACCGCGCTGGTGTTCCGCGGTGACGACGGCCTCGACGAGCTGACGACGACCGGACACAGCCACATCTGGGAGGTGACGGGCGGCCGGGTCACCGAACACGACCTCGACCCCCGCGACCTCGGGATCGCCCGCGCACGCATCGAGGACCTGCTCGGCGGCGACCCGGAGCACAACGCCGCCGTGGTGCACCGCGTCCTCGCGGGGGAGACCGGTGCGGTCCGCGACATCGTCCTGCTCAACGCCGCCGCCGGCCTGGTGTCCTTCCGCCTGGCGGAGGACCCGGCCGAGGTCGACCGCCCGATCCTGCAGCGGTTCCGCGAGCAGCTGGTCGTCGCAGCCGACGCGATCGACTCGGGTGCCGCGGCCAGCAAGCTGGCCGACTGGGTGGGCGCGACCCCCGCCTCCTGAGCGCAGCCGCAACCGCCCCGGACGCAACTGACCGGAGGCGCGGTGCCGGTCCGTGGGACCGGCACCGCGCCTCCAGGCGGTCACCTCAGGACAGGACTACTGGACGTCCTCGTCGACCCAGTCGAACGTCTTCGTGACGGCCTTCTTCCAGAGGCGGAGCGTGCGGTCGCGCTCGGCCGCGTCGAGCTGCGGCTCCCAGCGCTTGTCCTCCTGCCAGTTGGCACGGAGCTCGTCGAGGTTCGCCCAGAACCCGACCGCCAGGCCCGCCGCGTAGGCGGCGCCGAGCGCGGTGGTCTCGGCCACCACCGGACGCACCACGGGCACGTTGAGGATGTCGGCCTGGAACTGCATGAGCTCGTTGTTGGCGGTCATGCCGCCGTCGACCTTGAGCTCGGTGAGGTCCACCCCGGAGTCCGCGTTCACGGCGTCGAGGACCTCGCGGGTCTGCAGCGCCGTCGCCTCGAGGGCGGCACGCGCGATGTGGCCCTTGTTGACGTAGCGGGTGAGGCCGACGATCGCGCCGCGGGCGTCGGGGCGCCAGTACGGGGCGAAGAGACCCGAGAACGCCGGGACGAAGTACACGCCGCCGTTGTCCTCGACGGTCTTGGCGAGGGCCTCGACCTCCGGGGCGCTGCCGATCAGCCCGAGGTTGTCGCGGAGCCACTGGATGAGCGAGCCCGTGACGGCGATCGACCCCTCGAGGGCGTAGTGCGTCTCCTGGTCGCCGAGCTTGTAGCCGACGGTCGTGAGCAGCCCGTTCTCCGAGCGGACGATATCCGTGCCCGTGTTGAAGATGAGGAAGTTGCCGGTGCCGTAGGTGTTCTTCGACTCGCCCTGGTCGAACGCCGCCTGGCCGAAGGTCGCGGCCTGCTGGTCACCGAGGATGCCGGCGATCGGCACCTCGCGCAGGAGGTTCGAGGACTCGACGTGCCCGTAGACCTCGGAGGAGCTGACGATCTCGGGCAGCATCGCCTTCGGCACACCGAAGTCCGCGAGGATGTCGTCGCGCCACTCGAGCGTCTCGAGGTCCATGAAGAGGGTGCGGGACGCGTTCGTGACGTCGGTCTTGTGCACACCGCCGTCCACACCGCCGGTCAGGTTCCAGAGGACCCAGGTGTCGGTCGTGCCGAAGAGCAGGTCGCCCGCCTCGGCCTTCTCGCGTGCACCCTCGACGTTCTCGAGGATCCAGACGATCTTCGTTCCGGCGAAGTACGTCGCGAGCGGGAGACCCACGACGGACTTGTACCGGTCGGTGTCGCCGTCGGCGAGCTTGTCGACGATCGACTGCGTGCGGGTGTCCTGCCAGACGATCGCGTTGTAGACGGGCTTGCCGGTGTTCTTGTCCCAGACCACCGCGGTCTCGCGCTGGTTGGTGATGCCGACCGCCGCGACGTCGTGGCGGGTGATGTCGGCGCGGGACAGTGCCTGGCCGATGACCTCACGGGTGTTGTCCCAGATCTCGGCGGGGTCGTGCTCGACCCATCCGGCTCGCGGGAAGATCTGCTCGTGTTCCTTCTGGCCCACGGACACGATCGAGCCGGAGTGGTCGAAGACGATCGCTCGGGTCGAGGTCGTGCCCTGGTCGATGGCGACGATGTAGTCGGCCATTGGTGCTCCTTACGCTGGTGCTCGGGTTGGGGTGGTGCGGTCGATCAGGAGGCGATCGGCAGCAGGAAGGTCGAGGCTCCGGCCGCGAGGGCGCCGCCGATGAGCGGGCCGACGACGGGGACCCAGGCGTAGGCCCAGTCGCTCGACCCCTTGCCCTTGATCGGGAGGAAGGCGTGCGCGATGCGCGGGCCGAGGTCACGGGCCGGGTTGATGGCGTAGCCGGTGGGGCCACCGAGGCTGACACCGATCGCGATCACGAGGAAGGCGACGGGAACCGCGCCGAGCTCCTTCGGGGTGCCGCCGTTGGTGAAGGCGAGCACGACGAACACGAGGACGAAGGTGCCGATGATCTCGGTGACGAGGTTCCAGCCGTACGAGCGGATCGCCGGACCGGTGGAGAAGACGCCGAGCTTCGCTGCCGCGTCGGGCTCCTCGTCGAAGTGCTGCTTGTACGCGAGCCAGACGATGACCGCACCGATGATCGCGCCGATGAGCTGGGCGAGCCAGTACAGGAACATCTCGCCCACGGTGATCTTGCCGAGGAGCGCGAGCCCGAGGCTGACCGCGGGGTTGAGCTGACCGCCGGAGCTGTACGACACGGTGACACCGGCGAAGACCGCGAAGCCCCAGCCGAACGTGACCATGAGGAAGCCGGCTCCGAAGCCCTTCGACTTCGTCAGCGAGACAGCGGCGACGACGCCGCCACCCAGGATGATGAGCATCGCCGTGCCGACGAGCTCAGAGAGGAAATTGACGCCGATGCCGTCCATCGGTGACCTCCAGTGCGTGAGGGTGGGGGTCCGGTGGTGCTGCGCCGGCACTCCCCGTTGAGTGATTGGGGCCGAGCATAGTGACGCCGTTCAACCAATGGCGATGCGTTCGTGAGGGAAGTGCGCGATTGTGCACGAACGTGCATCCGCAGTGTGCGTACGACCGTCCCGCGGGCACGCAGCCGCATCCCGGCCCGGGACCCGCCTGCACGAACGTGCACGACGGCCGAACGACCGGCCGATGTAGATTGGGCCCGGTCAGAGACGACAGTGGAGGCTCCGCATGAAGAAGCTCATCAACGACCCGCACGACGTGGTCGACGAGACCGTCCGAGGGTTCGCCCGGGCGCACGCCGGACACGTGGTCCTGGTCGAGGACCCGATCCACCTCCACCGAGCCGACGCCCCCGTGCAGGGCAAGGTCGGCATCGTCAGCGGCGGCGGCAGCGGGCACGAACCCCTGCACGCCGGCTTCGTCGGCCACGGCATGCTCGACGCCGCGGTCCCCGGCCCGGTGTTCACCAGCCCGACGCCCGACCCGATCGTCGCCGCGACGAAGGCCGTCGACGGGGGAGCGGGCGTGCTCCACATCGTGAAGAACTACACCGGCGACGTGCTCAACTTCGAGACCGCCGCCGAGCTCGCCGGGATGGACGACGTGCGCGTCGAGTCCGTCGTGGTCGACGACGACGTCGCCGTGCAGGACTCGCTCTACACGGCCGGACGCCGCGGCGTGGCCGGGACCGTCGTCGTCGAGAAGTGCGCGGGCGCGGCCGCCGAGCGCGGGGACGACCTCGACGCCGTCGCCGCGGTCGCCCGGCACGTCAACGACGTCACGCGGTCGATGGGCCTCGCGCTCAGCTCCGGCACGGTCCCGCACGCCGGCGAACCGTCCTTCACCCTCGCCGACGACGAGGTCGAGCTCGGCATCGGCATCCACGGCGAGCCGGGCCGCGAGCGCATCCCGATGGCACCGGCCGACCAGCTCGTCGACCGGGTGCTCGAACCGATCCTCACCGACCTCGAGCCCGCCGCGGGCTCGAAGCTGCTGCTCCTCGTGAACGGCATGGGCGGCACGCCGCTCTCCGAGCTGTACATCGCCTACCGACGCGCCGCCGAGGTCCTCGCCGACCGCGGGTACGAGGTCGCGCGTAGCCTGGTCGGCGACTACGTGACATCCCTCGAGATGCAGGGGTTCTCGCTCACCGTCACGGTGCTCGACGACGAACTCACCGCCCTCTGGGACGCACCGGTGGAGACCCCGGCACTGCGCTGGGGACGCTGAACCACCGCCCACCATCCAGGAAGGAACACGAATTGGCGCTCGACACCGCATGGGCCATCGACTGGGTCCGACGCACCGCCGCGACGATCGACGAGCACCGGGCCGAGCTCGTCACGCTCGACCGGGAGATCGGCGACGGGGACCACGGTGAGAACCTCGACCGCGGGTTCCGTGCCGTGCTCGAGGCCGTCGACACCGGTTCGTTCGACACGCCCGGCGCCGTGCTCAAGGTGGTCGCCACGAAGCTCATCTCGACCGTGGGCGGTGCCGCCGGTCCGCTCTTCGGGACGGCGTACCTCAAGGCCGCGCAGGCCGCCGGTGACGCGACGGAGCTCGACGCCGACACGCTCGTGGCCGTGCTGACCGCCGCCCGGGACGGCGTCGTGTCCCGCGGCAAGGCTGCCGTCGGCGACAAGACCATGGTCGACGCCTGGTCGCCTGCCGTCGACGCAGCCGCTGCTGCGGCCACCGCCGGGGACAGCCCCGAACAGGTGCTCGCCGCCGCCGCGGACGCCGCCGTCACGGGCGCAGAGTCGACCGACCCGCTCGTCGCCCGCAAGGGCCGCGCGAGCTACCTCGGGGAGCGTGCCGTCGGACACCGCGACCCGGGTGCACAGTCCACCGTCTACATCCTCCGCGCTGCCGTGGACGCAGCGTGACCGTCGGCATCCTGATCGTCTCGCACAGCGCGGCGATCGCGACCGGCACCGTCGAGCTCGCACGCCAGATGGCGGCCGACGTCCCCCTCGTCGCCGCCGGTGGCACCGACGACGGCGGCATCGGCACCTCGTTCGAGGCCATCACCGCCGGCATCGAGGAACTCTCCGACGCCGACGCCGTGGTCGTCCTGTGCGACCTCGGCTCCGCCTACCTGACGACCGACACGGCCCTCGACTTCCTCGACGACGACGCCCGCGCGCGGGTGCACGTCTCACAGGCCCCCCTGGTGGAGGGCGCGGTCGCCGCGGCCGTCGCAGCGCAGACCGGCGGTGACGTCGACGCGGTCCTGGCCGCTGCCGCGTCTGCCGCAGCCTCCGAGGCGGACGCGGGTCGTGCCTCTCCCCACGAGCTCGGCCTGCCGGCCGCTCCGCAGGCTCCGCAGCCGTCAGGAACCGGCTCGCGTGGGCCCAGTCCGTCCGACGACCAGCCTGGAGGCGCGGTGCCGGTTGACGGGGCCGGCCCCGTCGACGACGTGGCCGCGTCCGAGAGCGTCGAGCTCGTCAACGAGAGCGGGCTGCACGCCCGCCCCGCGGCGGAGTTCGTGAAGACCGCGGCGCGGTACGAGGCGTCGGTCCGGGTGAACGGCGTGGACGCGAAGAGCCTGCTCGCGATCATGGCGCTGGCCCTGCCCAAGGGCGCGACGGTCACGATCGAGGGGTCGGGACCCGGCGCGCAGGAGGCCGTCGACGCGCTCGTCGCGCTCGTGCGTTCCGGCTTCGGCGAGTGACCCGGCGCGGCGAGTCTCGGCGAGATCCGGCCGAGTCTCGGCTGAGGCGACCGATCTCGCGCTCCGGGGCGCGAGCGTCGTCGCTCACGCCGAGTCTCGAGCGCCCGCTCAGGTGATCGAGACGGTGCCCGCGAGGTCGAGGTCGGACGGGCCGCCGGTCACACCGGCATCGGCGAGCAGGGTCGCGCCGAAGACCGCGCTCCAGAACGTCCGGGCGTCCCTCCCGACGCCGCTCCGGCTCGTCCAGCCGTGCTCGGTGACGACCCGTTCGAGGTAGCGCTCCGACTGTCGGAACAGGACCGCCAGCAACAGGCGCGCCCGATCGCGCTGGTCGGCGTCGTCACCGGCGGACGCGAGCGCGCGGACCACGAGCGGGGTCGACGGCATCGCGAGGGCGGTCCGGGCGAGGACCTGTCGGAACACCTCGGCGCTCGTGGCACGGCGGCCGGCAGCCTGCAACCGCGTCGTGTCACGGAGGAACAGCGCGAAGGCGGCGTCGAGGACGAGACGGTCCTTCGAGCCGAAGTGGTGCGTGATCTGGTTCGGGTAGACCCCGGCGGCGCGGGCGATCTCGCTGACGGTGACCGACCGGTGCTCGGTCGACTCGGCTCGATCGCCGGCGCTCAGGAGGCCGGCGGTCGCAGCGAGGATCCGGGCGCGGGTCGCCGCGCCGCGCGGGGTGCCGGGACCGTCGGTGGTTGCCATCCCCGAATTGTACGTGGTACAACTCAACTTGTTCAACGTACAAGAAGGAGTCTTCCGTGGACATCTCCATCACCGGCTACGGCGCGGTCTCCCCGTTCGGCCACGGCGTCGACGCCCTCTGGGCCGCGCTCGTCGCCGGGCGCTCCGGCGTGCACGTCCTCGAACGCACCGGCGCGCTGTGGGAGCAGGTACCGATCCTCGTCGGCGCCGACGCTGCACTCGACGCCGACGCGGCACTCGGCCGGGTCCGCGCCAACCGCCTCGACCGCAGTCAGCAGCTCGCGCTCGTCGCCGCCGGGGAGGCCTGGGCGGACGCCGGCGCTCCCGCCGTCGAGGGCGACCGGCTCGCGGTGGTCGTCGGCACCGGCATCGGGGGAGTGGAGACCCTCCTCGACGCCCACGACGTCCTCGGTGCCTCCGGGGCTCGTCGGGTGTCCCCGCGCACCGTCCCGATGCTCATGGCCAACGGGGCCGCTGCGCAGGTCAGCATCGAGTACGGCGCACGGGCCGGTGCGTACACGACCGTGTCGGCGTGCGCGTCCGGTGCCGAGGCGATCGCGATGGCCGCGCGGCTCATCGTCACGGGTGAAGCCGACGTCGTGATCGCCGGTGGGACCGAGGCCGCGGTCACCCCGGTCACGATGGCGTCGTTCGCACAGTCCCAGGCCCTCGCGAAGCCGGGTGACGACGACCCGACGACGCTCTCACGCCCCTTCGACGCGTCCCGCCGCGGGTTCGTGCTGGGGGAGGGCGCGGGGTTCGTCGTCCTCGAGAGCGCAGCGCACGCCGCCGCGCGGTCGCAACGGTCGCACGCCACGCTCGCCGGGTGGGGCGTCACCTCCGACGCGTTCCACATCACCGCCCCGCTCGCCGACGGCAGCGAACAGGAGCGGGCGATGACGGCGGCGATCCGGATGGCCGGGCTCACCGGCGCGGACATCGACCACGTCAACGCGCACGCGACCAGCACGCCGGTCGGGGACGTCGGCGAAGCCGCTGCCATCGCTCGTGCGGTCGGCACCGGTGCGCTCGTCACCGCGCCGAAGAGCTCGATCGGGCACATGTTCGGTGCAGCGGGCGCGGTCGAGTCGATCCTCGCCGTGCGGGCCATCGAGACCGGGGTCGTGCCGGCGACGCTGAACCTGGAGCACCTGGACCCGGCGGTCGAGCTGGACGTGGTGTCCGGTTCGGCACGGACGGCCCCGATCAGGGCGGCGCTGAACAACTCGTTCGGGTTCGGCGGGCAGAACGCGTCGCTGGTGTTCACTGCGGCGTGATCGTCGGTCGCAGGACAGATTGAGGGAGTCTCGGTACCGTCGGGCCCATGGACACGAGTTCGATGATCATGGGGGCTGCGATCGCGTCGGTCGCGTGGATCTGCTTCGTCCCGTGGACCAAGCTCAAGGAACTCCGGGCCCAGGAGGAGCAACAGGGGCGGACGGATCCGCCGGAGGCCGACCCCCGGTAGCCTCCTCAGCGTGTCCGGTCTTCGCGGTCATCGGCCTGTCGCGACCGCGTCGTGCTGTCCGTCCCGTCACCGCCGCAGGGTCTCCGAGGGCAGCTCGCCGAAGCGTGCGGCGTACGCGGACGCGAACCTGCTGACGTGCAGGAACCCCCACCGGGCAGCGACCTCCGTCACCGTGCGGTCGTCCCGGTCGGCGGCCAGGAGGTCCTCACGCGCCCGTTCCAACCGGAGCTTCCGGAGGTAGGCCATCGGCGTGGTGTCCAGGCTGCGGCGGAAGCCCTCCTGCAGGCTGCGAACGCTCGTGAACACCGCGCATGCGAGTTCGCCGACCGTCCACGGCCGCGCGGGGTCGTCGCGGAGCATCTCGACCACGCGGGTCACCGCACGGGAACCGGACCGCCCCCGGGGCGCCTCGAGTGACGCGGAGTGGCTGTGCGGCTGGCCGAGCAGGAGGCTCTGGACGAACACCTGCTCGAGACTGCGCACCGCCAGCGGGTGGCTGAGCGCGCCGTTCGGCTGTCGCGATCCCTCGTCGACGAGACGGAGCGCCTGCGAGACCGCGCGACCGCCCGCCGACGCGAGGTCGAACGCGGTGTCGAAGTCGACCGGCCTCGACACCGGTTCGTCCAACAACCGCTCCAGCTCGGTCTGCAGGTCACGGCGAGGGATCATCACGGCGACCTGCGCGAACCAGTCACTGCAGTCGAGCTCCACCGAACGGCCGGGCATGAAGACACCGGCGGTCTGCGCGGTCCCGTGCAGCGGCGCGCCCCCGTCGGCACGGGCGGTCATCATCGAGCGGACCGGGACGTCGAGGTGGTACTCGACCGGCTCAGCGGTCCGGATCCGCACGGCTTCGCGGAACCGCATGTACCCGAAGGTGATCCGGCCGAGGGTGAGCGCGTTCAGGTGCATGCTGACGTCGGAGGAGCCGTTCGTGGGGTCGATCTGCACGGGCAGGAACACGTCACTCAGGACCGCGGCGGCCTCGTCCACGGTCGTGCTCATCGCGACCGGGTGCGACGCGAACATGTCCGCTGTGCCCTCGATCATGGCGCGACTCTACCCGGCGGTGACACGTCAACCGTGCCCAGGACCCGCCAGGTGACGGGTTCCGCGCACATCGACGGTGGTGCCGCGCACAGCGGATGGCATCCGCGTGGCACGCTCCCTACCGTCGAACACGTCCGGCACGCCTCCGTGCCGGTGCGGAAGCGGTGGCCTTTCCCTTCGGGTGGGGAAGGCCACCGTGGCGTCGGTTCGAGGGTGGGAGCAGCACGTGGGTCGTCCAGAACGTGAGGGTGCAGAGCATGCGGAGGTGTTCGTGCTGACCCGCTCCGCCGAGCGGATCCGCGTCCGGTGCGACTGCCCAGCGGCGGCGGATCATCCGTTCGTGCGACCGCTCGGCGCGCCTTCCGGGGTCAGCTCGGCGTGAGCTCCTGCAGGCCCGTGACCCGCAGCAGGTCGAGCTTCGCGGCGTCCTCCGTACCCGGGACGGCCGTGTAGACGACGATGCGGAGGTCGCCGCCGGGCACGCTCAGCACGTCGCAGTCGATCTCGATCGGGCCGACCGGCGTCCGGACGGTCTTGCGGCTGGCACGGTGCTCGGCGACCCGGCCGGTGTTCCAGCGCCGTTCGAACTCGGGGGAGTCACGCCGGAGCCGTGCGACGAGCTCGGCCAGGTCACGGTCGGCGGGGTAGCGGCCGAGCGCGGCACGGAGGTCGGCGGCGAGGTCGCTGGAGAACTCCTCCTGGTGGGTGTCGTCCCACTCCACGCCGTCGTGGCCGTGCATGAAGTGCCGCCAGACCAGGTTCCGCTCGATCCCCGTGTACCGGTTCGGGTCCCCTGACATCGCCGCCCAGAGCTCGTTCCAGAGGACGATGTCGTGCGTGGCCGTGAACACCGCGAGCGGGACGTCGCCGAGTCGATCGACGATCCGCTGCACGCCCGGGGTGACGTGCCGGGGCACCACCAGGCGGGACGGCGGCACCACGGAGGCGACCCGGCAGAGGTGGTCGCGCTCCTCCTCGGTGAGGCGGAGCGCGGTCGCGAGCGCGCTGAGGAGCTGCGCGGACGGGTTCGTGGCGCGGCCCTGCTCGAGGCGGACGACGTAGTCGACGCTCACCCCGGCGAGCGCGGCGAGCTCCTCACGACGGAGGCCCGGCGTCCGTCGGCCGGGCCCGGCCGGCAGGCCGACCTCCTCCGGACGCACCCGGTCACGCCAGGAACGCAGCACACTCGCGAACTCGCTCATGCCCACCATCCTCGCCCCGCGCCTCCCGGCTTCCCTGGTACTGGTGGACCCACTGTCGAACGGTGCCTGGGGGACCCGGCCACGGAGGCGGAGGGTGGGGGCATGACAACGACACTCATCACCGGAGCCAACCGCAGTCTCGGGCTCGAGACCGTCCGCCGCCTCGTCGAGGCGGGCCACACCGTGTACGCCGGCATGCGCGACCCGTCACGCGGCGACGACGCACGGGCGCTCGGCGCGCACGTCGTCCAGCTGGACGTCACCGACCAGTCCTCGGTCGACCGGGCGGTCGCCGAACTGCCCGGACTCGACGTGCTCGTGAACAACGCGGGCATCCTCGGGACGTCGTTCGGGGTCGACGACCTCGACGCCGACGCCATCGCCGCGGTGCTCGACACGAACGTGACCGGGGTGGTGCGCGTGACGCAGGCGGCGCTGCCGCTGCTGCGGGAGTCGGTGAACCCGGTGATCGTGAACGTCGCCTCCGGCGTGGGCTTCCCCCGCTGGCTGACGACCCCGGGCCGGGACGAGTACCCGGTGCCGGCGGTGCCGTACCCGGCGTCGAAGGCCGCGCTCATCGCGGTGACCGTGCAGTACTCGAAGCTCCTGCCCGGGTTCCGGGTGAACGCGAGTGACCCCGGGTACACCGCGACGGAGTTCAACGGCTTCGGCGGGCACCAGACCGTCACCGAGGGCACGGACGCCACGGTGGCGCTGGCGACGATCGGTGCGGACGGCCCCACGGGGGAGTTCCACGACCGGACGGGCGTCGTCGCGTACTGACGCGCCGCGACGGCCTGGAGGCGCGGCTCGCGTCCGACGTGCGGGCTCGGCTCGTCCCGTGGCCGGGTCGCAGGGCATCGGTTCAGTCGTGGACGTCGGCACCGAATCCCGGCCCGGGGCGCATCATCCACCCGGCGGCGTCGGTGAGCGGGCGGAAGCCGAACCGCTCGTACAGCCCGTGTGCGTCGGCGGTGAAGAGCGCGAACCGCTTCAGACCGAGCGGCTCGATCGCGTCGGTCACGCCCCGCACGAGGGCGACACCGACGCCGCGGCCGCGCGCGTCCGGGTCGACGAAGACGTCGGCGAGCCAGCCGAACGTCACTCCGTCCGTGATCACCCGCGCGTAGCCGAGCTGCTGGCCGGAAGCTTCGTCGTAGACGCCGAAGTTCCGGGAGCCGGCGATGATCGCCTGCTGCGTGGCGAGGTCCCGCCCACGGGCCCAGTAGGACTCCTCGCTCAGCCAGCGGTGGACGCGGGCGACGTCGAGGTCCTCGGGGTCGGCGGAGAATCGCAGTCCGTTCACGCAGCCAGTGAACCGGGGGACGAGCGACGCGCGCAACGGCCGGTTCGCCTCCCGTGGCCCGGTCAGGCCGCGTGGCGACCGCTGCGGACCCGACCGTCCCGGAGCTCGACGACCCGGTCGGCGAGGGCGATCACGAGTGGATCGTGCGTCGCGACGACGGTGGCCACGCCGCGCTCCCGCGTCAGTGCCACCACGAGCTCCATCACCTGCGCCGCGGTCTCGCTGTCGAGTTGCCCGGTCGGTTCGTCCGTGACGAGCACGCGTCGGGGCAGGACGAGCGCACGGGCGATCGCGACGCGCTGCTGCTGCCCGCCGGAGAGCTGCCCCGGCCGCTGCCGCTCGTGTCCGTCGAGGCCGACCGACGCCAGGGCGGCCGCGACCCGCTCGTCCCGTTCGGCTCCGGGTCGACGGGCGACGCGGAGGGGGAGTTCGACGTTCTCGGCGGCGGTCAACGTGGGCAACAGCCCGAAGTCCTGGTGCACGAACCCGACGACGTCACGGCGGAGTGCCACCAGGGCGTCCTCGGACGCGGCCGACACGTCGACGTCGCCGATCCGGACGGTGCCGGAGCTGGGCCGGTCGAGCCCGCCGAGCAGACGGAGGAGCGTCGACTTGCCAGCACCCGAGCGACCGCGCACGACGAGCAGCTCACCAGGGTGCACGGCGAGGGACACGTCCTCGCAGCCGACCACCTCCTCGGCGTGGCCGTCCCGGTACCGCCGTGTCAGGCGGTCCGCGGTGAGGGCGGCGTCAGGCATCGTCGAGCTCCGTCCGGTCGTCGGTGGTCTGCTGGTCGTCGTCGCCGCGGTACACGCCGACGTGGTCGGACCGGAGCGCCAGCCGCACCCGGTCCTGCAGCCCGAGGCGGTCGACGTAGTCGCGGGGGAGTTGGAGACGGCCGGCCCGGTCGACGAGGGCGTACTCGCGCGCGTCGGCGGAGGCTCCTCCCGTCGATCGCAGCGTCTCGGTGGACGTCCGCCCGTCCCGGATGCGCACCGTCCGGCCGACGTGGTCGGACACGGTGGCGTCGTGCGTGACGATGAGCGTCGTCGTCCCGGTCTCGCGGTTCACCGAGCGGAGGGTCTCCAGGAGCTGGGTGCTCGTCGCTTCGTCGAGTTCACCGGTCGGCTCGTCGGCGAGCAGCACGGCGGGGTCGTTCGCCAGGCCGACTGCGACCGCTGCGCGCTGCCGTTGACCGCCGGAAACGTCACCCGGGCGTCGATCGAGGACGTCCCCGAGGTCGAGCAGCTCGACGAGTTCCCCGAGCCGGCCCGACCGGTCCGGCGTCCGTCCGAGTTGCATGGCGAGCAGGACGTTGTCCGCGATCGTCAGGTACGGCACCAGGTTGCGCTCGGTCTGCTGCCACACGAAGCCGACCACCCGCCGGTGGTAGTGCAGCCGGGTCCGGCGGTCCATCGCCGTGAGGTCGACCCCGGCGACGGTGGCCGATCCGGCGGTGGGGCGGTCGAGCGCGGACAGGATGCCGAGGAGCGTGGACTTCCCCGAGCCGGACGCACCGACCAGCGCGACGAGTTCTCCGCTCGCCACCTCGAGGTCGAGCCCCTGCAACGCCTGCACCTCGACGTCGTCCGCGGTGAAGATGCGGACGAGCTCGCGGCAGCGGATCGACCGGTCGCGTCCGGACACGTTCGGCATGTCGGTCATGGTGCACTCCTGTCGTCGACGAGGGCCGACCGCCGCCGGTCGGAGAGGACGGCGACGACCGTGGCCGCCGTGGCTGCGAGACCGAACGCCGCCGCGGTCAGCACGACCGTGAACGGGTCAGGGGCGACCCCTGCGGCCCCCGGGACGATGGCCGGCGCGACGATCTCCGCGGCCACCAGGCCCGCCACCGTCCCGCCGAGCACACCGAGGACGCACCGGGGCACGAGTTCCCAGACGGTGACCGCGGTCCGCTCGCGCCCGGAGAGCCCGAAGGTGCGCAGCAGTGCACCGTGCCGGCGACGCTCGGGGGCCGCGGCCACGACCGTGATCACGACCGCCGCCGCGGTGAGGAGCGCGGCGAGGATGAGTCCACCGACGACCACGGCCGACGACCCGACGACGAGGACGCTCGTGTCGAGTCCCGTCGTGTCGCCGCGTGTCCGTGCCGTCGCCGAGGCCAGGGCGTCCAGCAGGACCGCTGCGAGCACACCGGTCCCCGTCGCGAGCACGACCGCGCCGAGCACCCACGCGGGAGCCGTTCCGCCGCGTGCGTCCTCCGCCGTCCCGAGGAAGGCGGCGACGCTCCGGTCCCGTACGCGTCGGGAGGACCACCGGACCACCGTCGGACGGACGCGGAGCAGGAGCACGACGACCGCCGCGGCGACGAGCAACGGCGCGACGACGACGAGGGGATCGCCGACCGGTGGCGTCGTGCCGACCGGACCGCCGTCGGTCGACGAGGGGACGTCCCGGAGCACGGCGGCGACGGCCGCCACCGCGCCGGCGACCACGAGCGACTCGGACACCCAGCGGAAGGGAGCGATCCGGACGCCCCGGTCGTGCAGGACCTCGCCCGTGACGACGACCGCGGTCACGGCCAGGGGCAGCACCAGCCCGGTCGCCGCCGCCGCGAGCCCCGTCGGCCAGGACGCGTCCGGCAGGAGGAGGACCGCCGCGAGCCACCCGGTCACGGCGCCCGGGACGGTACCGACCCCCGTCTCGAGGACGGACCGCGACACCGTCGCCCGGGTGCCCGCTCCCCGGGCGCGGAGCAGCGAGCGGTCCCGCCGACGCCGGGCGACGACCACCGACGTGGCGAGGACCACGACGAGCACGGCGGTCCCGAGCGGCCCGGCGGCGGACACGGCGAGGAGCTGGCTGGACGCCGAGGCGCGTTGGTCGGCGAGGTCGACCAGGCGTGGGAGGAACGAACTGAACCGAAGCACCCGGGCGTCACCGTCCGAGGTCGTCACGGTGGGCGGATCCGCGAGCAACCGGTCGAACCCCGCCGTGACCGCCGGCAGGGACGCCGTGGAGACCGCCGCCGGGTCGAGCCGGTACCACGCGGAGACGTCGAACCCACCGAGCTGTGGTCCGAGCTCGGTCCAGGTGCTCGCGTCGACGAAGACGATCCCGTGCCGGGTCGGCGTCCGGTCGGAGGAGTAGGTCACCGAGGTCCGGACGCGGCCCGGGTCGAGTGCCCAGAAGTCGGACCCGCCGGACCTCGGCGACACGAGCCCGACGAGGCGGACCGTCACCGGACCGCCCGCCTGCGCGAGCTGCTGCTCCTCGCCGACCTCCCAGTGCATCTCGCGAGCGGTCCGCGGGGTCGCGACGACCTCGACGACGCTCGCGATGCCGGTCGCCGGAGCCGGCCAGCTGCCCTGGACCAGCCGCGATTCGTCGCGCAGCCCCGAGAAGGCGTCGATGCGGTAGCCCGTGGCGATCGGCAGTCCGTCGGGCAGCCCGCTCGCGGGGAAGTCCGCGATCCCGCCCGGAGGCGGGGCACCGTACGAGACGCCCCCTGCCCGCGCCGCGACGTGGCCGTCGTCGAGGACGGCGCGCAGGCCTGGTGCCATGGCCACGTGGGTGGTCCGGAGCCGGTCCGGCAGGGCCTGCCAGACCTGGCGGAAGAAGTCGTCGGGTTCGGTCACGGACGCATCGGGGGCGAGCGACACGCCCGCAACGGGATCCCGGTAGGCCGGCGAGGCGCTCGCGACGGTCCGGTTCAGGTCGTCGTCCAGGAGGCCCGACACCAGTCTCGGGACACCGACCGCTGCGAGTGTGGTCACCATCACCAGCACGGCGAGGGCCAGCAACGCGCCGCCGTTGTCGGCGACCGACCGACGGACAAGACGGACGCGCCGGCGCGCGTTCGGCAGTGGAGGCGCGGCCCGCTCGCCGCGACGGACGTCGCGGGCGCTCACCGCGCCTCCAGGCCGGTCCGCCGCGCCGCGCGACGCACCGCAGCAGCGTGCACGACGGTCACGACGACCCCCGCAGCGGCGGCCACGGACAGGACCGCGACGACGACTCCCCACGTGGGTACCAGCGGCACGCCGAGGCCGGCCGGGGCACGCGGCACGCTCGCGCGGACCGCTGCCGTGCCGAGGAGCGCTGCCGCAGCGGTGCCCGCGACGATGCCGACGAGCAGCCCGAAGGCGCTCGTGAGTGCGGGGCCGACGGCACGGAGCCGGGCTTGCTGGGACGCCGTGACGCCGCTGAGTCGCAGGCCGAGTGCTTCCTCACGGCGGTCGCGGGCCACGGCGGCGGCGGTCGCGGCGAGCACGAGCACCGCGCAGAAGAGCGCGGCGGCGGTGCCGGCGAGGAGCGCGAGGACGACGAGCCGGGCGAACCCGGTCTCGAGCACGGTGGAGGGCTCGGAGAGCGCCGCGTCCGGGAGTGCTGCGGTGAGTGCGGCACGGGACGCGTCGTGGGCGGCCCACACCTCGCGGACCCGCTGCGGTCGCTGGGAGGCGGCGAGGACGGCCTGGTCCAGCGCAGGCAGGTCGGCGAGGTACGCAGCCCCGCCGTCCGTCCCCGGGATGGTCGCTGCCGTCCCGACGACGCGCGCACGGAAGCTCGACCAGTCGCCGGTGACCGTGACCGTGTCGCCGGTCGACGACCCGGTGGCGGTGCTGGCCAGGACGGGGACGACACGGTCCGCATCGGGCATCAGTCGGACGCCGACGGTGCTGCCGGGCTGTGCGGCGAGCGCCAGGCTCGGTGCACCGATGCCGATGCCGCCGTCCGTCCCGCCGGAGTCCGCGTCGTCACGCAGTCCCGAGGCGTCGTACGCGTCCGGGGCAGCCGTCCAACGGTCCTCGGGCAGGGCGACCGCGTTGCCCGCGACGGCGAGCGACCGGACGTCGACCCGGACGTCGTCGAGGTCGGCGTCGCCGCGGAACCGGAGGTCGAGCGCCGCGAGCCGCCAGGGACCACCGGCGGGGATCGTGCCGGTCAGCCGCGCGTCGGCGCTGCCGCCGATCAGGAGCTCCCGCGACGACGTGGTCACCGGCACGACGTCACCGACGTCGTCGACGAGCCACGCGACGGCCTGCAGGGCGACGTCGGCACCGGTCGTCGGCGACGACTCGGTGGACCCGTCCGGCGCGGTCTCGACCGTCGATGCCGAGGCGACCGAGGTCCGGACGCCGAGGTCGAGCGGGCGACCGCCGCCCGTCGATGACGTCCCCAGCGCCACGCCGGGCAGGTCGGTCCGCAGGCCGCGGACGGCGCGGGTCGCGTCGAAGGTCTGCGCGGCGACCGGGAGCATCGCCGGCAGCACCCGGGTGTCGAGCCCGACCACCCGCACGGTCCGCACGGTCTGTGCTGCGTCGCCGGGCGCGCCGGTGAGGCGGAGGACCGGACGCACACCGTCAGCGGCGGACCCGTCGTCGCGGACACCGACCGGCAGCAGGTCGGACGGACCGTTCAAGGGGAGTGGACCACCGACGTCGGCCCGGAGCGCTGCCCCCTGCTCGACACGCCCGCTGTCCCGGAGGAACGAGCGCGTGGAGGTGTCGACCGTCGCGGTGAACACCCCGGAGGCGACCGCGAGCACGAGCAGGGCGGCCGGGACGAACAGGCGGCGACCGTCACGCGCGGCGAGCCGGAGTCCGAGCGGGCGGACCAGGCCCGGCCGACCGGAGGACACCCGCGCGAGGACGGCGAGCACGGGGGAGAGCACGAGGGCGCCGGCGACGGCGAGCGCCGTCAGGAGCGCCGCGGGTGCGATCACCGCGAGCGGGTCGCCGGCGGTCGCTGCCGCCGTGTCGCGGTACCGCCACACCGCGACCCCGGCGAGGACCACCAGGAGCACCACCACGGCACTGTTGCGGACGACGGCGCCACGGGTGGGGTGCGGGGCGGCGGAGGCCTCGGCGCCACGGAAGGTGGACACGGTCGCGCCGACCACGGCACCGACCACGAGGACGGTCACGGCGCCGGCGGCGACGACGGCGATGACCGCGGTCGTCGGAGGACCGGACGTTCCCCACCGCGCACCGGCGACCGCGGAACCGGCCACGCTGCCCACACCGGCACCGATCACGCCGACCACCAGCGCCTCGAGGCCCGCAACGCCCACGAGCAGTCCGTCGGGTGCACCACGCGCCCGCAGGCGCCGGTCCTCCGTCGTCCGCGCGCCGGCGAGGAGCCGTCCGGCGAGGAGCAGGGCGACGGCGCCCGCGACGACGACGACCGACAACGGCACCGGCGCGGCCGCGCGCACGGCCGACACCGCGGCGACGAGCACCGCCGTGTTCCCGCGGACCTCACCGGCGCGGCGGGTCGAGGCCCCGCCGTCGTCGGCGAACCGCTCCGCCGCGGCTGCCGGCAACGCGTGCAGACCCGCGCGGAGACCGTCGAGGTCGCCAGCGGTGATCCGCTCGGGATCAGGGCCGACCGTCCACGTGGTCGTGCCACCGGACACCGACCGCTCGACGAGCAGGGGGACGTCGCGGAACGACTGCCGGACGAGCCGCCGGAACGCGCGGTCCTGCGCCGACGGTTCACCCGAGGCCTCGACCGCGATCGTCCGACCGGCCGTCGGCAGCCCGCTGAGCGCGGCGCGGAGCTCCGTCGTCGGAGCCTGGAGCACGAGGGTCACCGCGGTGCCGGCGACCGCGGCGAGGACGGCGGCGATGACCGCCACGACCACGAGGAGGCCTGCGCGCCTGCGGGAACGGAGGAGCCACGGGCGGAGCACGACGGCCATGTCCCCCCTCCCGCGGTCGTTGCGTCTGACAACTGTAGCCAGTCCTGCGACGATGGTCGGATGCGCGCCGTCCAGTACGAGTCCTTCGGTTCCACCCCCGCCGTCGTCGAGGTGCCGGATCCCGTGGCGCCCGCTGACGGCGTGATCGTCAGGGTCGCCGCGACGGGTGTGTGCCGGAGCGACTGGCACGCCTGGAAGGGGCACGACGACTCGGTCCGCCTGCCGCACGTGCCCGGGCACGAGTTCGCTGGCGTCGTGGCGTCCGTCGGCACCGACGTCACGCGGTTCGCCGTCGGGGACCGGGTCACCGCCCCGTTCGTCTTCGCGTGCGGCGCGTGCGAGCAGTGCCTGGACGGAGCGACGCAGGTCTGCACCCGACAGCAGCAGCCCGGGTTCACGCTCCCCGGCTCCTACGCCGAGGCCGTGGTGGTCCCGCACGCCGACGTCAACCTCGTCGCGCTGCCCGACACCGTGGGGTTCGCCGAGGCCGCCGGACTCGGTTGCCGCTTCGGGACCGCCTACCACGCGCTGCACGCCCGCGGGCGGGTCGTCGCAGGGGAGTGGGTCGCCGTGTTCGGCTGCGGGGGAGTCGGGCTGTCCACCGTCCTCGTGGCCGTCGCCGCCGGGGCGAACGTCGTCGCGGTGGACGTCGCACCGGCCGCCCTCGCACGCGCCGAAGCCCTCGGTGCGCTCGCGGTGCCGATGGACGACGCCGTCGGGGACACCGTGCGACGGGTCACCGGTGGTGGAGCCCACGTCTCCGTGGACGCGTTCGGGAGCCGTGCGACCTCCGTCGCCGCGGTCGCATCGTTGCGGCCGCGCGGACGTCACGTCCAGGTCGGGCTGCTGCTCGACGACGAGGCGGTGCCGGCGATCCCGATGGGCCGGGTCATCGGGGACGAACTCGAACTGCTCGGCAGCCACGGGATCTCGGTCGGGGAGTACGCCGCGATGCTCGACGACGTCGTGGCCGGGCGACTCCGCCCCGCCGAGTCGATCGGGCGGACGATCGGGTTCGACGAGCTGCCCGAGGCGATCCTGGCGATGGACCGGCCCGCGACGTCCGCCGGCATGACGGTCGCGGTGTTCTGAGCCGTCCTCAGCGCTTCGGCCGGTACACGTCCGCCTTCGCGCCGCCCGCGAACACGGTCGAACTGACCAGCGTCAGGTCAAGTTCGTCCTGGAGCCCGGAGAAGATCCCGGCGCCCGCGCCGAGGACGACGGGCAGGACCACCAGGCGGTACTCGTCGACGAGCCCGGCGCTCACCAGGCTCCGGCAGAAGTCCGTCCCGCCCTGGGCCAGCACGTCCGCACCGTCCTCGGCACGCAGGCGGTCGATCTCGCTCGTCAGGTCGCCTCGCCACCCGGGCGCCGGTCCACGTCGCGGCGGCGGGGGAGTTCGCTCCACCAACGTCGACCGTCGCCGGGTCGAACGCCGCCTGGCGGGTGAACACCACCTTCGGGATGGTGTTCATCGCCTGGGCGACGGGTGTCGCCGCGTTCGCCCAGAACGCCGCGATCGACTCGAACGCGCGCCGACCGAACGCGTGCACGCCGGCACTCGACACCGTGTCGAGCACCCAGGCCGCCGAGTCCGGACTGGCGGCACGGAACATCCAGTCGGACTCCGCACGGGCGCCGGCGACGTGGCCATCGAGGGACATCGACATCTTCAGGACGAGCTTCCGCATGGGACACCGCCGGTTCCGAGCACTCTGCAGTGCTCACGACGGCGATGCTGGAGGGGAGCGGTACGGACCGCCAGAGCACGGTCTCGATCCGCGTGAGTTGACATAATATGCATTATCGGCGCATGATCGGATCGTGGGAACGCGAACCCGCAACGGCAATCCGCAAGGTTCCGGCGCGACGCCCGTGCGGACCCACGACGCTCACTAGGCTCACGGCGCAGCGCAACGGAGCACCGTGCGACGACGCGCACCGAACAGGAGACCACCGTGGGTGCACCGATCCGCTTCAGCACGACGGACGATCCGCGGGAGTGGAACAGCCTGGTCGCGACGAGTCCCGGTGCCACCGGGTTCCACGACTGGTCGTGGTTGCAGCTGCAGTCGGACGTCTTCGGGTGGCGGTTCGTCCCCCTGGTGGTCTCGCACGGCGGCACCCCGATCGGTGTCTTCCCCGTCCTGCTCCGTCCGGGACGCATCCCACGACCGGTCGATCCCCCGTTCCCGTTCGTCGGCCCCCTGGTGCCGGCTGAGCACCTGCCGGACACCCTGCGCGCCTTCCGCTCGTGGCAGCTCCGTCACGGTGTGCCGATCGCCCGGTTCGACCTCAGTCCGGCGGTGACACCGTCCGAGGCCGACCTGGACCGCGCGGGTGCCGAGTGGACGGTCGACCGGACCTACGTGATCGACCTGGAGGACTCCTCGCCCGAACGGCTCGTCGCCGGCATGAACCGGAACGCCCGGCGATCCCTGCGCGACGCGGAGCGCAACGCCGTTGCGGTCCGGCCCGCCGCCCCCGGCGAGACCACCGCCTTCCTCCCCCGCGTCCTCAGCGAGTCGTACGAGGTCCGCGGCGTGCCGTCGCCCTACCCGGAGGAGATCGGCGCCCGGATCGAGCGGTGGGCTGCGGACCGTGACGACGTCTACATCGGTGCCGCGGTCGTCGCCGGCGAGACCTCCGGAGTGATCGTGGCACTCGGGAGCCAGCCCGTCGTCTCGGTCTGGGCCGGTGGCACCCTGCGGGAGCACCGCGCCGCCAACCCGAGCACGTCGCTGTACCACGACGTCCTGCGCTGGTCGCTCGACCATGGGCACACCGCGGCGGACCTCGTCGGCCGCGTCGACGACGGCATCGCACGGTTCAAGACGTCGCTCGGCGCGACCGAGCGGTCCTACGCGACGATCGCCTCGTCTCCCCTGCCGCGCGCCGCGCGGACCGCGGCCGTGTCGCTCTGGCAGGCCACGCAGCGACGTTCCTGACGGGCGCGATCGAGGCCATGGCCTGGAGGCGCGGATCACCCGAGCCGGTCCGCTCACGTGATCCGCGCCTCCAGGCCGACTGCCCCACCCGGTGGACGACGGACGTCATCCGCTCGACGCGGCCGACATCAGTCTCGCGGCGAGCCGCGTCGTCCGCGCGGCCGATTCGGCCGCCGCTCGACGGCGGCAGGCTCGTGTTCTGCAGCACATCGCAGCGCCCGAGGAGGCCCCATGTCGTCATCTGCCCCGCTGCTCGTCGTCCACGACGACGCGGTCCGCGCCAACACGGCCGTCTTCACCGCGCGCACGGGCGGACGGGTGATGGCGGTCCTGAAGGCCGACGGCTTCGGACACGGCGCGATCGCGGAGTCGGTCGTCGCGGCCGGCGCGACCTCGATCGGCGTGACCACCGTCGACGAGGCGCTCGCGATCCGCGAGCACGTCACGGACGTCCCGGTCCTGTGCTGGCTGAACCCCGTTGACGCCGACTTCGACGCCGCCCTGCTCGCCGACGTCGACGTCGCCGTGTCCGGGCCGGAGCTGCTCAGTGCGGTGAGCCGAGCCGCCGCTCGGACCGGGCGGCGTGCGCGCGTGCACCTGCACGCCGACGTCGGCATGGCGCGGGACGGCGCCGCTCCGGCGACCTGGCCGGCTCTCTGCGCCGCGGCGCGCGAGCTGGAGGCGACCGGCACGGTCCGGGTCGTCGGGGTGATGGGGCACATGTCCTGCGCCGACCGACCCGGTGATCCGCAGAACACCCGGGAGCAGCTCCTGTTCGCGAACGCCGTCCGCACCGCCCGACGACGGGGGCTGTCCGGGTTCGTCACGCACCTCGCGGCCACCGCGGCCACGGTCACCGGCGTCGGCGACGGGTACGACGTGCACCGGATCGGGGCGGGCTTGTTCGGCATCGACCCCTCCGGGACGTCGACCGACCTGGAGCCGACCCTCTCGCTCGCCGCGCCCGTCGTCGGCACCCGGTCGATCGACGCCGGGACGGGCATCGGCTACGGCCTCGACCACGTCGCGAACCGCCGCACGAACCTGGCTCTCCTCCCCCTCGGCTACGGCGACGGGCTCCCCCGTGCCGCATCAGAACGCGCCGAGGTCCTGGTACGCGGACGGCGTCGGCCCCTGGTCGGTCGCTTCTCGATGGACATGGTCGTCGTCGACACCGGTGACGACCGCCTGGACCTCGGCGAGACCGTCACCCTGTTCGGCCGCGGCCACGACGGCGAACCGACGGTCCGGGACTGGGCCGGCTGGTCGGACACCATCGAACACGAGATCGTGACCCGGATCGGCAGCCGCGTCGCCCGGGTGCACCGCACCACCACGACCCAGGAGGCCGTCGTTGCCTGAACCCACAGCTCCCCCGCACCCGGAGACGTCGCGGCGTCGCGTCGCCGTCATCGGCGGTGGCGCGAACGACGAGCACGAGGTGTCGCTCGCGTCCGCTGCCGCCGTCACCCGCGCGCTCCGCGCCCTCGGCCTCGACGCCGTCCCGCTCACCATCGACCGCGCCGGAGGCTGGCGGCACACCGACGGTGCCGCGCTGACGCCGAGCGAGGCGGTCGCCCTGCTCACCACCTGCACCGCGGTCTTCCCGGTACTGCACGGCGTCCGCGGTGAGGACGGGGCCGCCGCCGGGTTCCTCGGCATGATCGGCGTCCCGGTCGTCGGCTCCCCCGTCCGAGCCGGCGCCCTCGGGATGGACAAGTGGGTCACGAAGACCATCGCCGAGGCGGTCGGGATCCGCACGGCGCGGGCGGTGCTGCTCCGGGCGGACGACCCCCTCGGCGGGCTCCCGCTCGAGCCGCCGTTCGTGGTGAAGCCGACGACCGGCGGATCGAGCAACGGCGTCTCCGTCGTCCGGCACGCGGACGACTACACGGCCGCGGTCCGAACGGCACGGGATGCCGGCGACGACGTCCTGGTCGAGTCGTTCGTCACGGGACGCGAGGTCGACATCGCCGTGTTCCGCGACCGCACCGGGACCCTCCACACGGGTGCGACCCTGGAGATCGGCGTGGCAGAGGGTGAACTCTTCGGTCGCGCCGAGAAGTACGACGGGACGGCGCAGTTCACGGTGCCGGCCCGGATCACCGACGTGCAGCACGCCGCGATCGAGCACGCGGCGCGGACGTTGCACGACACGCTCGGGTGCGCGGGCGTCGCACGGTTCGACTTCTTCGTCACCGACGACGGCGTCGTCCTCAACGAGGTGAACACGTCACCGGGCTTCACCGAGCAGTCGCAGGTGCCGCAGATGTTCGCGGCGGTCGGACTCCCCTACGTCGATCTCGTCCGGGCGCTCCTGGACGCGACGCGCTCCGACGAGGACTGACCCCGCCGAGGTCTCCGCGGGCGAGCGGTCAGGAGTCCGCGTCGGCTCCGGGGTCCTCGCCGTCCACGGGGACGTCGTCCGAGTCGATCTCGAGTGCGGCCTGTTCGTCGTCGCGTTCCTCGAGGAACTCGCGGTCCGTGTCCGGCTGCTCCGGGGCCTCGCTCTGGGTGGTCTCTTCGGCTGGGTCGGGCTGGCTGTAGCTCATGCGCGGGACGGTACGCGGGCCAGCCTGGGTGCGCGTGGACGGAGTCCGGACGCAGCGAGGCGGGTCGGCATCACTGCCGGCCCGCCTCGCTGCTCTCAGCGACTCACATGGTGTTGGCGACGATCATCGCACCGATGATCCAGTTGGCGATCGCTGCCACGATCGCGATGGCGCTGATGATGATGCCGCCGAGCAGGACGCCCCGGCTGCCAGCGCCACGGTTGCGCGCCACGAGGGCGAGCACCAGGCCGATGATGCCCAGGATCAGACCGATGATCGGGATGAAGAACGCCAGCACGAGCCCGACGATGCCGAGGACGAGTCCGGCGATCGCGAGTCCGCTGTTGGAGCTGCGTGCAACGGGTGTGGTCATGGTGGTGCCTCCTCGAAGAGGGCGCCCGCCCGGCGGGTACCGGATGACTCGACGCCGACCCACACGGTAGTCCGCTGGCGTGAGTTCGGCTCAGGTGATCCGTACCCCGCCGTGGTCCCGCCCGACCGGATCAGGCTCCGACGTAGGCCGCCAGGTGCTCCCCCGTCAACGTCGACCGTGCCGCGACCAACTCGGCCGGCGTCCCCTCGAACACGATGCGACCGCCGTCGTGGCCGGCACCCGGTCCGAGGTCGATCAGCCAGTCGGCGTGCGCCATCACGGCCTGGTGGTGCTCGATCACGACGACCGAGCGTCCGGCCTCGACCATCCGGTCGAGCAACGCCAGCAGCTGCGCGACATCGGCCAGGTGCAGGCCCGTCGTCGGTTCGTCGAGGACGATCACGCCGCCGGGTTCGCCGAGGCGCGTCGCGAGCTTGAGCCGCTGCCGTTCGCCGCCGGACAGGGTCGTCAGGGGCTGCCCGATCGTCAGGTACCCGAGTCCGACGTCGACCAGGCGCGAGAGGATCGCGTGGGCAGCCGGGATCTTCGACTCCCCCGCGGCGAAGAACTGCTCGGCGTCGGCGACGGGCATCGCGAGGACCTCGCTGATGTCCTTCCCGCCCAGGCGGTACTCGAGCACCGACTGGTCGAAGCGCTTGCCGTCGCACTCGGTGCACGGGGTGGCGATGCCGGCCATCATGCCGAGGTCGGTGTAGATCACGCCCGCGCCGTTGCACGCCGGGCAGGCTCCCTCGGAGTTCGCACTGAACAGCGCGGGCTTCACCCCGTTGGCCTTCGCGAACGCCTTCCTGATCGGTTCGAGGAGCCCGGTGTACGTGGCCGGGTTGCTGCGCCGGGAGCCGCGGATGGCACCCTGGTCGATCGCGACCACGCCCTCGAGCGGGGAGAGCGAACCGTGGATCAGTGTGCTCTTGCCCGATCCGGCGACACCCGTGACGACGGTGAGCACTCCGGTCGGGACGTCGACGTCGACGCCCTGCAGGTTGTGCGCCGACGCACCCCGGATCTCGATGACGCCGGTGCACTCCCGCACGACGGGCTTCACCGTGACGCGGTCGTCGAGGTGCTTGCCGGTCACGGTGCCACTCCCCCGGAGACCCTCGACCGGCCCCTCGTAGCAGAGCGACCCGCCGTTCGTACCGGCCCCGGGACCGAGGTCGACGACGTGGTCGGCGATCGCGATGACCTCGGGCTTGTGCTCCACCACGAGCACGGTGTTGCCCTTGTCGCGGAGGCGCAGCAGGAGCCCGTTCATCCGCTCGATGTCGTGCGGGTGCAGGCCGGTGCTCGGCTCGTCGAACACGTAGGTGACGTCGCTCAGGGAGGACCCGAGGTGCTTCACCATCTTCACGCGCTGCCCCTCTCCCCCGGACAGTGTGCCCGTGGGGCGGTCGAGCGACAGGTACCCGAGACCGATCTCGACGAAGGAGTCCACGGCGTCGCGGAGCCCGTCGAGCAGCGGCGCCACGCTCGGTTCGTCGAGCGCGTGCAGCCACGTCGCCAGGTCGGTGATCTGCATGGCGCAGACGTCGGCGATGCTCTTGCCGGCGATCGTCGACGAGCGAGCGGTGTCGTTCAGCCGGGTACCGCCGCAGGCCGGACAGGTCGTGAAGGTGACGGCACGGTCGACGAAGGCCCGGATGTGCGGCTGCATCGCTTCGCGGTCCTTCTGCAGGAACGACCGTCGGACCCGGAGCACCAGCCCCTCGTACGTCATGTTGATCCCGGCGATCTTCTGCTTCGTCGGCTCGCGGTACAGGAAGTCCTGGCGCTCCTGCTCGGTGAAGTCGCGGATCGGGGTGTCCTTGTCGAAGTACCCGGACTCGGCGAACATGCGCACGTTCCAGCCGTCCGTGCCGTAGCCCGGGATGGTGATCGCCCCGTCGGCGAGGGACTTGCTGTCGTCGAACAACTGCGTGAGGTCGATGTCCGTGACCGAGCCACGGCCCTCGCAGTCCGCGCACATGCCGCCCAGCCGGGAGAACGAGACCTTCTCGGCCTTGGCGTCCTTGCCCTTCTGCACGGTGATCGCGCCCCCGGCGGTGACGGTCGCGAGGTTGAACGAGAACGCGTTCGGGCCACCCACGTGCGGCGTACCGAGGCGACTGAAGAGCACGCGGAGCATGGCGTTGGCGTCGGTCACGGTGCCGACCGTCGAGCGGGGATCGGCGCCGATGCGCTCCTGGTCGACGACGATCGCCGTGGTCAGGCCGTCGAGCACGTCGACGTCGGGCCGCGCCAGGGACGGCATGAACCCCTGCACGAACGCGCTGTACGTCTCGTTGATCATGCGCTGTGACTCGGCGGCGATCGTCGCGAACACGAGCGAGCTCTTCCCCGATCCGGACACCCCCGTGAAGACCGTCAGCCGACGCTTCGGGAGGTCGACGTCGACGTCCCGCAGGGTGTTCTCGCGCGCACCCCGGACCCGGATGCGGTCGTGGCTGTCGGCGGCGTGCTCGGCAGTGGTATGCATGTCGATCAGGGTACCGGTCGGCACCGACGCCGCACGAGGACCCGGTGCACCGGCCGGCGTCAGCGCGAGCCGTGGCGCCGGACCAGCTCCGGGAGCTCGGCGGGCTCGAACGGCTCGTCGGTGGCGTCGAGCTCGTCGGCGGTCCACCAGCGCGAGGCCAGGATGTCGACCTGCTCGTCGTCCGTCCACTCGGCGTCGGAGAGCACGAAGCCCGGTGTGCGGACGACGTAGAACTCGGAGTGCCCACGGTCGTGGTCCGCCTCGTCCCACTCGACGGCGAAGTCCCACGACCAGACCGGGGCACCGGGGTCCTCGATGACGATCCCCGTCTCCTCGCGGAGCTCACGGATCGCCGCCTGACGGTGGTCCTCCCCCGGGTCGACCCCGCCGCCCGGCGTGATCCAGCGGTGGAAGCCGTCCGACGACGGGGCCTTGGTGTCCATGAGGAACACCCGCCCCTCCGGGTCGAGCAGGAGGATGCGGGAGGTCCGTCGGAGTCCGGGCGCAGCAGTCACCCGGCCGAGGCTACCGGTGCCCGCTACGAGGCGGTGAAGCCGCTGACGTCCCCGACGAGCTTGGTGTGGTCCGCCGGGATCGGCTCCACGGCGGCCGCGGCGATCTCGGCGGCGAACTCGGACACGCTGTAGAGCTTGCCGACCTCCTGCCGACGACCCTCGATCGCGCCGGGGTTCAGGCGGTTCAGGAGCGTGGCGGTGATCGTGCCCTCGATCATGTCGCCGGAGACGACGACGAACTCGATGCCGGCGGCCTCGAGCTGCGGGATGAGCTCGCGGAGTGCCAGTTCACCGGCGCGCTTGCTCTTCGCGACCGGGACGTACTCGTCCATCGTCTCGGCCGTCTCGACGAAGTGCGCCTGGTGGCTCGTCACGAACACGACGCGCGACCCGGCGGGCATGTGCGGCACGGCGGTCTGCAGCATGTCGACCTGGGCGTCGCGGTTCAGGCGCAGGGCGTAGTCCTCGCCGAGACCGGACTCCATGCCACCGGAGGCGTTCAGGACGAGGAGGTCGATTCCGCCCCACTCCCGCACGACGGTGTCGACCATCGCCTGCACCGACTCGTGGTCGGTCAGGTCGGCGCCGACCGCGAGGGCCGATCCGCCGCCGGCGACGATCTTCTCGGCGATCTGCTCGGCGCGCTTGGCCTTGTTGCGGTAGTTCACGACGACCTTCGCGCCGGCCTCGGCCAGGTACGCGACGGTGTCGGCACCGATGCCGCGGGACGACCCCGTGACGAGGGCGCGCGTGTCGGCGAGTGATCCGGGGGCGAGGGGGTTGCTCACAGTCGTGTTCTCCAGGTTGCGTTCCGGCGGGTCGGCCGCCGTCGAGCCTACCAACCGCCTGGGCGTCCGCCGCGCCGTGCTGATATGTTGAACGGAGTTGGACCGGCCGTCGCGACGCTGCGAGCTGCCGCGCGCGACCGAGGGAGGGAGATCGCGTGAACGGAATCGATTGGATCCAGACGGTCGTCTGGATCGGCCTGGTGCTGGTGCTGGGCGTGGTCGAGGTGTTCACCCTCGACTTCATCTTCATCATGCTCGCGGCCGGTGCCGCCGGCGGGTTGATCGCCGCGCTCCTCGGTGCCCCGTGGTGGCTGTCGGCCATCATCGCGGCCGTCGTCGCGCTGCTGCTGCTGTCGCTCGTGCGCCCGCGCCTGCTGACGGCGCTCGGGCGGAACGCCGACCCGCACCGCACCAACATCGAGGGCCTCATCGGGCTGCCAGGCACCGTCGCCGTGGCCTTCACCTCGTCCGCCCCCGGCCAGGTCCGCCTGGCGAACGGCGAGACGTGGAGCGCCCGCATCGCCACCGGCTCCACCGACCGAACACCGCCGCTCGGGACCCCTGTGGTCGTCGAGTCGATCGAGGGGTCGACGGCCGTCGTCCGCCTCGGAGAAAGGGCCACCTCGTGACCACCATCTCAGCCGGGACGATCGCACTGCTCGTCCTCATCCTGGTCGTCGTCATCTTCGTGATCGTCGTGCTGTCCCGCGCGATCCGGATCGTGCCGCAGGCGACCGCCGGGATCGTCGAACGACTCGGGAAGTACCACAAGACCCTCAACCCTGGGTTGAACCTTCTGGTGCCCTTCATCGACCGTCTCCGCCCACTGCTCGACATGCGTGAGCAGGTCGTCTCGTTCCCGCCGCAGCCGGTGATCACCGAGGACAACCTGGTCGTCTCGATCGACACGGTCGTCTACTTCCAGGTGACCGACGCCCGCGCCGCGACCTACGAGATCGCGAACTACCTCGGCGCCGTCGAGCAGCTCACGACGACCACGCTCCGCAACGTCGTCGGTGGCCTCAACCTGGAAGAGGCCCTGACCAGCCGCGACAACATCAACGGCCAGCTCCGTGTCGTCCTCGACGAAGCGACCGGCAAGTGGGGCATCCGCGTCGGCCGCGTCGAGCTCAAGGCGATCGAGCCGCCCGTGTCCATCCAGGACGCCATGGAGCAGCAGCTGCGTGCCGAGCGGAGCCGTCGTGCCGCGATCCTGCAGGCCGAGGGCACGAAGCAGTCCCAGATCCTCGAGGCCGAGGGCCAGCGGCAGGCCGCCATCCTCGCCGCCGAGGGTGACGCGAAGGCCCAGGTCCTCCGGGCCGAAGGTGAAGCGCAGGCCATCGCCACGGTGTTCGACGCGATCCACACGGGTGATCCGGACGACAAGCTGCTCTCCTACCAGTACCTGCAGACCCTGCCGAAGATCGCCGAGGGCACCGCCAACAAGCTCTGGATGATCCCGAGCGAGTTCACCGAGGCCCTGTCCGGCATCGCGAAGGGCTTCTCCGGTGGTCGGACCGGCACCGGTCCCGTCGCCGGCGCCGGTGGCGGGGACTTCCTGTCGCGCATCTCGAAGCTCGCCAACGAGAGCTTGGCGAACACCGCCTCGGCCGACGCCGCTGCCGCCGCCGCACCGCGTGCCGATGCCACCGCCGCGGACATCGTGCCGGAGTCCGAGCTGGACCAGCGCCTCGCCGAGTCGAACCGCAGCGTCGACGCGCACCTCGCTGCGGCCGACGACGAAGCCGCACAGCAGCTCGACGAGGCCGCACCGCAGCTCGACGAGGCCGCACCGCAGTCGGACGACGCGTCGGGTCACCGCACGGGTGACGGGTCCGGCCGCCGCTGACGCAGGCCCTCCCGGTACACGACGACGCCCGCCCCGGATGACCGGGGCGGGCGTCGTCGTGTGTCAGGCGGCGTCAGGCGCCACGTCGTGCGCGGAGGAACTGCAGGCGCTCCTGCAGGAGTTCCTCGAGCTCTTCACGTGAGCGCCGCTCGAGCAGCATGTCCCAGTGGGTCCTGGGGGCCTTCACGTCCTCCTCGGCGACCTCGACGGGGATGCCGTCGTCGCCGAGCAGGCGACCTTCGCGGCCGGAGCGGGGCTCCGACCAGGTCTGGGGAACGTCTGCGTCCGCGGAGAAGACGATGTCGAACGTCTCACCCGAATCGGTCTGGTAGACCGCGCGCTTGCGGTCGGAGAGCTCGACGCCCTCCTCGCTCTGGAGGCTCTGACTCCCGAGCCGCATGCCGCGGAGACTCCGATCAGCCATGTGTGTGCTCCTCTCGCTCGTCTGCCCTCTCCAACACTGTCCCACGCGGGATCACTCCCGGACCGGCGCATTCACAGTCCGTTCCCAGTGGGACGGCGCGGCGCTCAGGCTCGACGGCGAGTGCGCGATCCCCACGGGGCGCAGGCGAGCAGGGTGAGCAAACCACCGAGCGAGAGCAGGAGCGCGATCGACCCGGAGGCGATCGTCGCCGGCGTCGTCGAGGTCCCGAGGGGCACGTCGGTGATCATCGACGTCGCGGTGTACTCCGGCACCCGGTCGATCGTGCGCCCGGTCGGGTCGATCACCTGCGACGCCCCGACCGTCGAGATGTTGACGAGCGAGCGTCCGGTCTCGATGGCACGCATCCGGGCGATCTCGAGCTGCTGCAGGTTCTCGTCGGTGCCGGAGAAGTCCGCGTTGTTCGTCTGCGCGAGGATCACCTGCGCTCCCCCGCGCGCCATGTCCCGGGTCAGCCCGTCGTCGACGATGTCGAAGCAGATCGCGATGCCGGCCTTGACCCCGGCGACGGACAGCACGTTCGGCTTCGTGCCCGGCGTGTAGTCGCGCTGCAGCAGCCCGATGAGCGACGGCGCGAGCTTCGAGAAGAACCAGCGGTCGGGCACGTACTCGCCGAACGGCACGGGACGCTTCTTGTCGTAGGACGACTGCCACCCGTCGGCCGTCCACACGAACGAGGTGTTGTGCAGCACGCCCGACGGCGTCTGGGTGATGGCGCCGGCGACGATCGGGGCCCCCACGGAGTCGACCACCGAGTCGAGTGCCGACGCGATCACGGGCTGCTGCCGGGGGTCGAACTCCGCCGACGCCTCCGGCCACACCACGAGGTCCACACCCTTCGAGTCGACGTCGGTCGCGGCGACCTGCGAGTCGAGGACCTCTCCCGGGGTCGCCCGGTCGAAGTACCCCGCAGGACCGTTCCCCTGGACGGACTCCACGCGGATCGACCCGTTCGTGGCGGTCGGCCACGCGGGGACGGCGAGCACCGCGGCGACGAGGAGCCCGGCGGTCGCGATCCGCACCGGCACACGGAGGGCAGCACCGGGGCCGCGCGGCACGACGAGCGCGAGCGACAGCACGACGGCGACGCAGTAGACGACGACGAACGTCACACCGAGGACGCCGACGTACGCGGCCAGGTGCGCGAAGGGACTCTCGGACTGCGACAGCCCGACGCGCCCCCAGGCGAAGCCGCCGTAGGGCCAGCTCCCGGAGAACCACTCGCGTCCGGTCCAGAGTGCGGCGACGACGGCCGGGAGACCCCACACGCGCCCGGCGGTGGACGGCACCACGCGGGCGACCCAGCGGTACGCCAGGGCGATCGCCACGCTGCCGAGCGCGAAGAACACGGCCTCGAACAACGCGAGGGCGAACCACGGGACCGGTCCGAGGTAGCGGCCCGCCCACGAGATGGCGGGGACGTAGAAGGCGGCGCCGGCGACGTAGCCGAGCCAGGCGGCGCGCCGTGCGCGCTGCCCCATCGCCGCGAGCAGCATGCACGCGAGGGCCGGGTAGGCGAGGAACCACCAGCCGGGCGACGGGAACGACAGGGCGAACAGCACGCCGCCGATCACCGCGAGCGGGAACGCCTGCCCGAGCGGGAGTGCGTCGAAGTCGGGACGCCACCCAGCGACCGAGGCACCGCCCGGGTCTCGAGACACCGCCGGATCCAGCGGTGTCTCGAGACGGACCCGGCGTCTCGGGGTGAAGCCGGCGTCCCGCGGACGCACGGCGGAGTCAGGAGCGCGCACCGTGCCTCCCGTCAGACCGCTGCGTAGGCGACGATGCCACGGCGCACCGCGTCCGTCGCCCGCCGGGCGGTCTGGGCGAGGTCCTCGTCGCCCGCGTTCCGGATCTGGTCGAGGAGGTCGATGACCTGCTTCGACCAGCGCACGAAGTCGCCGGCCGGCAGGTCGAGCGTCCGCAGGACGTCGTCGAGCGCGGAGCCGGACGCCCACCGGAACATGCCGACCGCGGCGGCCGGGGTGGGCGGCTGCGAACCCGCGAGCCGAGCGTCGCGCTCGATGTCGTCGAGGCGGGACCAGATGGTGAGCGTCTCGTCGAGCGCCGGACGGAAGGCGCCCCGGGGCAGGGCGTGCTCGGTGCCGGGGGCGTCCTCGCGGCGGGGCTGGTACACGATCGTGGCGGCCATCGCGGCGAGCTGCGCGGGCGTGAGGTCCTTCCAGACCCCGGCCTCGAGGCACTCGGCCACCAGGAGGTCCCGTTCGCCGTAGATGCGCTGCAGTCGTCGACCACCAGCGGCGACCGTCGCCTCGCCGTCACCCGTGGGGACGAGGTAGCCGAGCTGCAGGAGCACGTCGGTGACGCGGTCGAACGTCGTGGCGACCGCACCCGTGCGGGAGCGGATCTGCTGCACGAGCTTGTCGTTGGCGCGCTTCAGCTTGTACCAGCGCTCGGACCAGCGGGCGTGAGCTTCGCGGTCGGGGCAGGCGTGGCACGGGTGGCGCTGCATCCGGCGTCGGACGTCGGTGATCGCCGCCTGGCGCTCGGCGCGGGCGCCGTGCGAGGCCTCGCGGCCGCCGGGCACGTTCGTGCGCTCGAGGTCGGAGAGCTCACGGCGCAACGCCGCGTACTCGGTGAAGTCGCCGAGGTGGCACTGCATCGCATGCTGGTAGCCGTCGAGCGACTCCTGCTGCGACCGGACCTTGCGGGCGAGGTCGACCACCGATCGGTCGGCCTGGAACTGGGCGAACGAGGTCTCCAGGACCTCGCGGGTGCGCTGGCGCCCGAACTGGTCGATGAGGTTCACGGCCATGTTGTACGTCGGCTTGAACGAGGAGTTGAGCGGGTACGTCCGCCGGCTCGCGAGCGACGCCACGGCCTGCGGGTCGAGGCCGTCGGACCACTGGATGACCGAGTGTCCCTCGACGTCGATCCCACGGCGCCCGGCACGCCCGGTGAGCTGCGTGTACTCCCCCGGCGTGATCGGTACCCGGGCCTCACCGTTGAACTTCTCGAGCTTCTCGAGGACGACCGTGCGCGCGGGCATGTTCACCCCGAGCGCCAGGGTCTCCGTCGCGAACACGACCTTGAGGAGCTTGCGCTGGAAGAGGTCCTCCACGACCTCCTTGAACGCCGGCAGCAGCCCGGCGTGGTGCGCCGCGACACCGCGCTCGAGTCCTTCGAGCCACTCCCAGTAGCCGAGGACGGCGAGGTCCTCGTCGAGGAGGGTCCGGCAGTGGTACTCGGCGGTCTCGCGGATCTCGTTGCGCTCCGGTGCCGTCGTCAGGGACAGCCCGGAGCGCAGAACGTTCCGGACGCCCTGGTCGCAGCCGTTGCGGCTGAACACGAAGAAGATCGCGGGCAGGAGCATGCGCTCGTCGAGCATGTGCGCGATCCGCTCGCGGTGCAGCTTCTCGGTGCGCGGACCGCGACGGTCGTGGTACCCGCCACGACCCCGGCCGCCCCGGTGTCCGCCGCCGTGCCGCTCACTGCGGGCAGCGCCCCCGACGAGCCGCAGCAGTTCGGGGTTCACGCGGTTCGTCGCCGCCGCACCGCTGGAGTCGAACAGGTCCACCATCTTCGACCCGACGAGCACGTGCTGCTCGAGCGGCACCGGACGGTCCTCGGACACGATGACGTCGGTGTCGCCGCGGACGGTCTGCAACCAGTCGCCGAACTCCTCGGCGTTCGACACGGTGGCGCTGAGGGACACCAGCCGGACCTCGGTCGGGAGGTGCAGGATCACCTCTTCCCACACGGCACCGCGGAAGCGGTCGGCGAGGTAGTGCACCTCGTCCAGCACCACCCAGGCAAGGTCGTCGAGCAGGTCGGAGTCCGCGTAGATCATGTTGCGGAGCACCTCGGTCGTCATCACGACCACCCGGGCGCGCGGGTTCACGTTCGTGTCGCCGGTGAGCAGACCCACCTCGGACTCGCCGTAGACGTCCACCAGCTCGGCGTACTTCTGGTTGCTCAACGCCTTCATCGGCGTCGTGTAGAACACCTTCGCCGTGGGCTGTCGCATCGCCAGCCAGATCGCGAACTCCGCCACGATCGTCTTGCCGGCCCCGGTCGGCGCGGCCACGAGGACGCTCCGCCCCTGGTCCAGCGCATCGCACGCGGCGAACTGGAACGGGTCGAGGTCGAACCGCAGGTCCGCGCGGAACAGCTCGAGGTTGCGCGAACGGTTCCGGATCTTGGCAGCCGCGAACCGTTCCGCGGCGCTCGGTCCGGCGGCGTCCTGCTGCTTGCTGGGACTCACAGTCCGTACTCTTCGTCGAGCTTCGCCTGGCGCTTCGCGACCCTGCGGTCGTGCAGCCACGCGACGAAGCACGCCGCGACGTAGAGCACGATCATCGGGACGGCGAGCAGGAACATCGAGATGACGTCGGCGCTCGGCGTGACGATCGCGCAGAAGACCAGGATGCAGAGGATCGCGATCCGCCATGACTTCATGATCGAGCTCGCGGACAGCACGCCGACGAAGTTCAGCAGCACGAGGAACACCGGCAGCACGAACGCGATGCCGACGGCCACGATGAGCTTGATGACGAAGTCGTAGTAGGCCTTCGCGTCGACGATCGAGGTGTCCTGGCTCGACACGAAACTGCCCAGGATGCCGACCACGTGCGGCAGGATGTACCACCCGAACCAGCAGCCCGCGAAGAACAGCGGGATCGCGGTGCCGAGGAAGCCGAACACGTACTGCTTCTCGCGCCGGACCAGTGCCGGGACGATGAACGCCCAGATCTGGTACAGCCACACCGGGCTCGAGATCACGATGCCGATCGTGATCGCGATCTGCAACCGGAGGTCGAACGCGCCCGTGATCATCGGGAAGTTCAGCTCGGCTGTGTGCCCGCCGACCTTGGCGAGCTGCGCGACCGGGGACCGCAGCGCGTCGAGCACGAACGGGGTGAGGAACCATCCGCCCACCGCGCACACCGCCACTGCGATCACGGCCTTGAACAGGCGGTTGCGCAGCTCGATGAGGTGCTGCCCGAGCGACATGCGGCCGTCGGTGTCCTTCGTCGGACGCCCGGTCCGCCTCGCTCGCCCGCGCGCGGTCGTCGAAGCCATGTGCACGATCCTACGGGACCGGGGCCGACAGTCCGCCGCGGGCGCGTGCGTTCGCACAGGCGGCGCGCGCGGCGTCGCGTCGATCCTTCCCAGAACGCGCGCGATGGCAAGCAGAAACGGGCGTACCTGGTCGGAAGAACCGACCAGGTACGCCCGAATCTGCCAGGCACGCCCGATTGCGGACGGGAGGCGCGGGGCGGGCTGGCACCGTGCCTCCAGGCCGTCGCGGGGTCGCGCCGGGCGCGGGGCGCACGCCGGACCGGTCTTTCCCAGAACGCGTGCGATGGCAAGCGGAAACGGGCGTACCTGGTCGGAAGAACCGACCAGGTACGCCCGATTCGGCCAAGTACGCCCGGTTGCGCCAGGCACGCCCGATTCCGGACGGGAGGCGCGGGGCGGGCTGACACCGTGCCTCCAGACCGCCGCCGGGTCGCGCCGGGCGCGGGGCGCACGCCGGAACCGGTCCTTCCCAGAACGCGTGCGATGGCAAGCAGAAACGGGCGTACCTGGTTGGAAGAACCGACCAGGTACGCCCAAATCTGCCAGGCACGCCCGATTCCGGACGGGAGGCGCGGGGCGGGCTGGCACCGTGCCTCCAGGCCGTCGCGGGGTCGCGCCGGGCGCGGGGCGCACGCCGGACCGGTCCTTCCCAGAACGCGTGCGATGGCAAGCGGAAACGGGCGTACCTGGTCGGAAGAACCGACCAGGTACGCCCGATTCCATCAGGTACGCCGGGGCCGGGCCCGGACCGCGCGGTGCGGGCCGGACCGCGGGCCGCCGCGTCGCGGCGCGCCTCAGTACGCGGCGACCGCTGCGGCCGCGAAGTCGCGGACCGCGGCACGCGCCGCCGGCGGGTCGAGCACGACCGCGCGGCCGGGCAGCCCGGCGACCAGGCGCACCACGCCGTCGAACCCGTTCGACGCCGCGAGCCGGATGCGTACCCGTCCGTCGTCGTCGGGCGCGTCGGCGGTGTCGGCGAGGAAGTCCGCCACGAGCGGCAGCGACGACGAGTCGAGCTCGACGGTGACGATGACGTCCTCGGCGGCCTGCTGGAACAGCGTGTCGGGGATCACGACGTCGTCGGTGGACTTCTCCGCAGCGCGGTCGTCGACCCGGACTGCCGACATCCGGTCGAGCCGGAACGTCCGGAGCGCCTGTCGGTCGAGGTCCCACGCACGGAGGTACCAGTCGGTGTCGATCGACTCGACGCGCAGCGGGTCGACCCGGCGCGGACCGCCCTGGGTGCGCGGACCGGCGTACTCGAAGGCGAGCCCGCGACCGTCGGCCATGGCGCGGCGGATCGTGGCGAGGGCGACGTCGTGCAGGTCCTGACCGACGGCGACGTTCGCCGCCGCTCCCCCGGCACCGCGGGAGAGCTTCGCCATGAGCGCCCGGATGGCGTCGCGGTCGGCGGCCTCCGGGAGCGCCGACAGGTACTGCAGGCCGGCGATGAGGGCCGAGGCCTCGCGGGCGGAGAGCCGGGGCGAGTCGTCGATCGCGACGAGGTTCGTCAGGACGATCATGTCGTTCTGGTCGAAGTCGTCCCACGCGATGTCGAACAGGTCGCCGTGCTGGTACTGCATCGTCTCGCCCGGGACACCGGACACCGCGATGAGCTCGACGGCTCGGCGGATCCGGGTCTCGGGAACGCCGAAGTGGCGGGCGGCCTCGGCCACGGAGACTCGCTCCCGGTCGATCAGGTACGGGACGAGGGCCAACAGGAACGCGAGCTTGTCCTGCGCCTGGAGCGGTTGCTGCTCAGCCACGGTCGGTCCCTTCGTGGTCGGCGACGAGTGCGCGGAGGCGCGCGATCACGCGGTCGCGCAGGTCGGCAGGCTCGAGCACCTGGACCTCCGGCCCGAAGGCGGCGAGTTCCTCGGCGAGGATCTGCGGGTCGACGTGGTGCAGCACGAGCACCCCGGCGTCGTCCGTCTCGGTGTCCCGGCGGCGCGCGAGGCGTCGTTCGGCGTCGGACCCCGGCGCGACGCGGATCCGCGCGGTGCGGGCGGCCCAGATGCGTTCGAGCTCGGCGAGCGTGCGCTCCCCGGCCCCCGCGGGTGCCGGGTGCTGCCCGACCTCGTACTGGGTGACCGGTCCGACGATCCGCGAGAGCAGGTAGTTCTTGTCCGCACCGCTGGCGAACTCGTGCGCCGCGAGCATCCACCGGCCGCCGTGCTGGACCAGCGCCAGCGGTGCGACCTGCCGCCGGCGGGCCTCGTGCTGGCCGGGCGTGATGTAGTCGAACCGGACCGCTGCAGCACGGTCGAGCGCGGAGCGGAGCGGTTCGAACGCGACGTCCCGGGCGCGGAGGCGCGGGGCGTAGGCGTCGACGCCGATCGCCCCGGCGCCCTCGTCGTCCTCCGACCCGGCGGAACGGACCTTGAGGAGCCCCCGGCGGGAGTCCGCGGAGAGCGCGCCCTCGCGCCAGGCCATCGCCGCGAGCGACAGCAGCGCGGACTCGTCCGGCGTGAAGCGGACGTCGACGGGCAGGTCGTACTCGCCCTTCGGGATCCGGTACCGCAGCGTCTGGTTGTTGCCCGCGGCACCCGGGGTCTCGATCGTCTCGAGCGGGATGCCGAGCTCGCGGACGTCGTCCTTGTCGCGCTCGAACTGGCGCTCCAGCGAGGCGTTGTCGCCGCCGGTCGTGAACCGCTGGCGGTATCCCTGCACGTTCGCGAGGATCTCGGACTTCGTCAGCCCGGACTCCGTCGAGAGCAGCGCGAGCACCAGGCTGAACAGCCGTTCCTCGGCAGGCACACGGGGCACACGGGTCGCTGGCACGAGCCGATCCTACGGCAGCGCGGGTGCACCGAAGTGCACCCGCGCCGCGGTCCGTGGACGGTCGGTCGAGGTCAGCTCGAGACCTTCCCGAGGACGTCGATCACGTACGCGTACGCGGTGCCCTGCTGGTGGACGATCGCGAGCACCTGGTCGCCGACGCGGTGTCCGACGATGGCGTTCCGGACGCCCTCGGCGACCTGGCCCTTGGCGAGCGGCACGGTCTGCGCGCCCGAGCCGTCGGTCCAGCTGGAGCCGGCGACGGTCGCGTCCGCGCCGTCCGTGCCCCACGTGACGGCGGTGTACTTGATGAGCGCGGTGTCCTTGGCGGTCAGTTCCGCACCGGAGCCCTTGCGGAGCAGGTGGGTCTCGTCGGATGACGGCGCCTTCCACGACGGGATCGTGATGCCCGGGGCACCGGACGGGGCAAGCACCACGGCGGGCATCCCGTCGCCCGCGAGCTGCGGCGTCCCGGTGGCGCGGGCGTCGAAGGCCTTCTTGACGTCGATGACGGCGATGACCGCGTCCTCGGTCTTCTTCGAGCTCGTGCCCGTGTCGCCGGTGCTGCCGGAGCTCAGCGCGCTCTTCGGCAGCGCGACGGCGAGGCGGTCGCCCACGTGCGCGCACTCGAGTGCGGCACCGAGGGCACCGTAGTTGTCGGCACCCGCGGTGATCGGCGCGGTCTGTCCGGAGTACCCGCTCGTCTGTGCGACCTCGCCCGTGGCGCCGTCGACCAGGGTGTACTCGATGACGACGGGGGTGCCGTCCTCGATCTCGCGCCCGTCGCCGGTCCGCAGCACGGAGACCTGCGTCCCCTTCGTGGTGAGGCCGCTCGGGACGGAGACCTTCGGCTCCTTGCCGAACGAACCGCTGGCGGTCACCGCCTCGGACGCGGCGCCGGGAGCAGCACAGCTCGACGGCGTCGTGCCGGCCCCGCTGGACGCGCAGCCGGTGAGTGCTGCGGCGAGGCCGATGGTGACCAGGAGTGCGGGGATGGTGCGCACGGACCCTCTTTCCGTTCGATGCAGGACGGGCACGTCGCGTAGCCTACCGGTCGCTCTCAGCAGCGCCGTCCGCCTCGGCCGCTGCGACCTTGCGGGCCTGGGCAGCGGCCTGGCGTGCGACCTTGCGGAGCTTCTTGTCGCTGGCCGATCGCTCGCCCACGGCGCCGGGGGTCCAGGCCTCGATGTCCTCGTCGGAGAACTCGACCTTGCCTGCGCGACGCTTCAGGTTCGGCAGGACGACTCCGTCCGCCAGACGACGTGCGGTGACGAGGAAGCCGGTGTGCCCGACCATGCGGTGGTCCGGGCGGACGGCGAGACCCTCGACGTGCCATGTGCGGACGAGGGTCTCGCTCGACTGCGGATCGGTGAAGCGACCGGTGTCCCGGAGCGCCTCGGCCGTTCGGGACAGCTGCGTGACCGTCGCGACGTAGCAGACGATGAGTCCGCCGGGCACGAGGGCGTCGGCCGCGGCGTCGACGCACTCCCACGGCGCGAGCATGTCGAGCACGACCCGGTCGACGCTCTGCGGCTCGGCGGCACCGGGCAGTTCCTCGACGAGGTCCCCGACGGTCACCGACCAGTTGTCCGGCACGGCACCGAGGAACGTGCCGACGTTGCCCCGGGCGATCGCCGCGAACTCCTCGCGGCGCTCGAAGGACTGCAGCTGACCCGTCGGGCCGATCGCACGCAGCAGGAACAGGGAGAGCGCGCCGGAGCCGACACCGGCCTCGACCACGCGGGCACCCGGGAAGACGTCTGCGAAGGCGACGATCTGGGCGGCGTCCTTGGGGTAGACGATCGCCGCGCCGCGGGGCATCGACATGACGTAGTCGTTGAGGAGCGGACGCAGCGCGAGGTACTCGTCGCCGGTGCTCGCCCGGATGACGGAGCCGTCCGGCTGGCCGATGACGTCGTCGTGCCGGAGCACGCCGCGGTGCGTGTGGTACTCGCCGGCGACCTCGAGCGAGAGCGTCGTCAGCTTGCCCTTCGGACCGGTCAGCTGCACGCGGTCCCCGGCGCGGAACGGCCCGCGCGGCGGGGTGTGCGGTGCGCCACCGGCGGTGTGCGGCAGGGCTGCCGTGGCGTCGGCGGGGTTCGGGACGGCGTCGGTCATCGTGCGACCTCCTGGGTGCGGGCGGCGAGTGCCGGACCGGTCAGCTCGAGGAGCCGGTCGACGTCGACGTCGGCGAGGGTGGTCAGGTGCACGTCGCCGCCGGTGATCTCCGACAGCGGGACGATGTGCTCGACGGCGACCGTGACGGCCCCGGAGGCGACGGCCGAGGCGACCCCGGTCGCGGAGTCCTCGATGGCGACGCAGGCGGTGGCGTCCACCCCGAGCTGGGCGGCGGCGGACAGGTAGGCGTCCGGGAACGGCTTCGGGCGCTCGACGTCGTCACCGGCGACGACGACCCGGAAGCCGCGCTCGCCCAGGGCCTCGGCCGCGACGAGGGCCATCTTGCGACGGGACATCGTCACGAGGGCGGTCGGGATGCCGCGGGCGTGCAGCCCCTCGATGAGCTCACGCGCGCCCGGACGCCAGGGCAGCTCGGCGTCGCGCAGTCGCACCATGACGTACTCCGTCATCCACTGGATGATCTCCTCGACCTCCATGTCGACGCCCTTGTCGCGGAGGATCTCCCCCGAGCGCTCGAGGCCGCTGCCCACCAGTGCGAGGCCGTCCTCGTGGGTCCAGACGACGCCGTAGCGGTCGGTGAGCTCGACCTGGGACTGCTGCCAGATCGGCTCGGTGTCGATGATCGTGCCGTCCATGTCCCACAGCACGGCTGCGGGCAGGACTCGGTCGGGATGCTGGGCGGTCACGGGCGACGAGTCTACCGGGGCGGTCCGACGCGCTTTCCGCTCAGCGCGGACGGGCGGGCGGGGGGAACGCCGACGGCCCTATCCTTGTTGCCTGAATCGTGTCCGGCCGAGTGCGGCCTGCGCCGCCCCCGCCCCGCTCCACCACCAGGAGGTCCCGTCCGTGCCACAGCACTCCCCCTTCAGTGACGGACGACTGCTCGTCGTCGCGTTCGAGGGCTGGAACGACGCCGGAGAAGCGGCGAGCGGTCTCGCCAGGCGCATCGTCGAGTCCCTCGAACTCGACGAGCTCCGTGAGCTCGACGGCGAGCGGTACGTCGACTACCAGTTCAACCGTCCGAACGTCGGCACCGACGAGAACGGCGGGCGCGGCGTCCAGTGGCCCCGCATCGTCCTGCACGGCCCCGGCGCCGAGGGACGGCCCGTGATCGGCGCGACCGGCTCCCCCACCGAGCGTGACGTCTTCGTGCTCGTCGGACCGGAGCCCTCGCGCACGTGGCGTGGCTTCTGCGCCGAGATCATCGACCTCGCCGACGTGTACTCCATCGACGCCGTGGTCTTCGTCGGCGCGATGCTCGCCGACGTCCCGCACACCCGGCCCATCTCGGTCTTCGTGTCGAGCGAGAACGCCGGCGTGCGTGCCGCGTTCGACGTCGACCGCTCGTCGTACGAGGGGCCGACCGGCATCCTCGGGGTGCTCGCCGACGCCATGGACAAGGCCGGCCTGACCACCCTGTCGCTCTGGGCCTCGGTGCCGCACTACGTGCACAACTCGCCGTCGCCGAAGGCCACCCTCTCGCTGCTCGACAAGATCGAGGAGCTCACCGACGTCACCGTGCCGCGCGGATCGCTGCTCGACGACGCGACCGAGTGGGAGGAGGGCATCGACGCCCTCGCAGCCGACGACGAGGACATGGCGTCCTACATCGGCCAGCTCGAGCAGGCGCGTGACACGGTCGACTCGCCCGAGGCGTCCGGCGACGCCATCGCGCAGGAGTTCGAGCAGTACCTGCGTCGTCGGGAGCGCAAGGACGGCAAGGACGGCGGCACGGCCGGCGGCGAGGGATTCCGCCCGCCGCAGCCGCCGCAGTAGACGCACCCCACGGACGGCCTGGAGGCGCGGTGCCAGCTGGCACCGCGCCTCCCGTCCGTCGGTGGGTCGCGTCGGGCGCGGGGCGCGCCCGAGGTCGCGGAGACCGTCGCCCGCGCGTCAGCCCAGGCGGATGCCGAGCAGGGCGTCGACGAGGTCGACGAGTTCCGGCGTCACCGCGGTGCCACCGGCGATCGCCGTGTCGACGGCCGCGACCGCACCGGGCGTGTCGAGGTCGTCCGCGACGCGGGCACGTACCCGCGCGACCACCTCGGCAGCGTCGTCGGCATGACCGGCGTCCGCACCGGACGCCCAGGCGTCCCAGGCCGCCAGTCGCGTCACGGCACTGACGAGCTCGGAGTCGAACCACTCCCAGTCGTCGGAGTACTTGTGCGACAGCAGCGCGAGCCGGATCGCCCGCGGGTCGGCGCCGTCGTCGAGCAACCCTCGCACCGTGACGAGGTTGCCGAGCGACTTCGAGATCTTCTCGCCCTGGTACGCGATCATCCCGGTGTGCACGTAGGCGTTCGCGAGCGGCTGGTGCGCGAGGGCCGCGGCGTGCCCGGCGCTCATCTCGTGGTGCGGGAAGACGAGGTCGCTGCCGCCGCCCTGCACGCTGATCGGCAGGCCGAGACGGTCGCCGGCGATGACGCTGCACTCGATGTGCCAGCCAGGGCGGCCGGCGCCGAGGACCGTGTCCCAGCTCGGCTCCCCCGCACGGGCGGCGCGCCAGAGCAGCGGGTCGAGGGGGTCGCGCTTGCCGGGACGGTCCGGGTCGCCACCACGCTCCCCGGCCAGGCGCAGCATCGTCTCGCGGTCGAGTCCGCTCTCGTTGCCGAGTGACCACGCCTCGGTCGGACGGTTCACGTCGAAGTAGACGTCGTCGCCCTCGGAGTCGGCGGTCGGGACGTCGTATGCGTAGCCGGTCTCCTGCAGGAAGGCGACCGCCTCGGCGACCCGCTCGACCTCGTCGGTGACGGCCACGTAGTCGTCCGGGGGCAGGATCCGGAGCGCTTCCATGTCACGGCGGAACAGCTCGATCTGCGATGCCGCGAGCTCGCGCCAGTCGACGCCGTCACGAGCAGCACGCTCGAGCAGCGGGTCGTCGACGTCGGTGGTGTTCTGCGCGTACTCGACCTCGAACCCCGCGTCGCGCCAGACCCGGCCGAGCGTGTCGAACGCCAGGTAGGTGGCCGCGTGCCCGAGGTGGGTGGCGTCGTACGGGGTGATGCCGCACACGTAGAGCGCGGCACGTTCCTCACCGCCGGTCGGGTCGACGGGCTTGCCGGTCGCCGTGTCGTGCACGACGGGTCGGGGCGCGGAACCGGGGACTTCGGGGACGGACGGGACCTGCCAGGCCCTCACGGCTGGATCACTCCGAGCGACAACAACACGAGGAGAACGATACCGAGTGCGATGCGGTAGACGACGAACGGCATGAAGCTGCGCTTGCTGATGTAGTTCATGAACGCCGCGATCACCACGAACCCGACGACGAACGCCACCACCGTCGCGATCAGCGTGTCCGCGATGCCGAACGGTGCCCCGGTGTCCCCGAGGCTCGTCGCGGCCTCGTACAGGCCGGACAGGAACACCGCGGGGACGGCCAGCAGGAACGCGAAGCGCGCGGCAGCCGGACGGGTGTAGCCGAGCGCGAGGCCCATCGACACGGTCGCCCCGGAGCGCGAGACGCCCGGCACGAGGGCGAGCACCTGCGCGAGGCCGATCAGGATGCCCCCGCCGAACGTCATGTGCTCGATGCGCCGGACCTTCTTGCCGACGACGTCGAGCACCCCCAGCACGATGCCGAAGACGATGAGGACGATCGCCACGATCCAGAGCGACCGGAACGTGGTCTCGATCGAGTCCTTCAGCACGAGTCCGGCGACGCCGATCGGGATCGTCCCGAGGATCACGAGCCAGCCGAGGCGGACGTCGGGGTCACCCTTCGGGACGTCCCGCCGGAAGACCGAACGGAACCAGCGCCCGATGATCCGAGTGATGTCCTTCCAGAAGTAGATCAGGACGGCCGTCTCGGTGCCGAGCTGGGTCACCGCGGTGAACGCCGCACCCGGGTCCTTCGCGTCGGGCAGGAACAGCCCCACGATCCGGAGGTGTGCGCTCGACGAGACGGGCAGGAACTCGGTGAGCCCCTGGACGAAGCCGAGGAAGATCGCCTCGAGGATGTGCATCGAGCGGGCCTTTCACAGGGGGTCGGTCAGAACACCGCCACGATGGCGACCATCCACAATATCAGTACGTGGCGAGCAGGTCCCCGAGGACACGGCGCCCGAACGCGAGCGAGTCCAACGGCACGCGCTCGTCGACGCCGTGGAACATCGCCGGGAAGTCCACACCTGCCGGCAGCTGCAGCGGCACGAACCCGTAGCCCGCGATGCCGAGCGTCGACAACGCCTTGTTGTCCGTCCCACCCGACAGCAGGTACGGCAGCACCGGAGCACCCGGGTCGTGGCGGCCGAGGACGTCCCGCACGGCGTCGACCAGCGGGCCGCCGAAGTCCTGCTCCAAGCCGATGTCGCGGAAGGACATGACGACCTCGACGTCGTCGCCGGCGAGCTCCCGCACGCGGGCGAGCACGGACTCCTCGTCGCCCGGGAGGCAGCGGATGTCGACGAGCGCCTCGGCCTGGTCCGGGATGACGTTGTGCTTGTACCCGGCGTTGAGCACCGTCGGGTTCGACGTCGTGTGCAGCGCCGCGTGGATGAACCGCGAGGCCGACCCCGTCGCCAGGGCGACCTCGTCCGGACCGGTCACCGTCGGGTCCACCCCGAGGAACCGGGCGACCTCGGCCACCATCGCGTCCGTCGTCGCCGACAGGCGGACCGGCCACTCCTCGCTGCCGATGCGGGCCACAGCCGCTGCGAGCTTGGTCACCGCGTTGTCGCGGATCACGTGCGAACCGTGCGCCGCCGTGCCCTTCGCGACGAGCTTGATCCACATCAGTGCCTTCTCGCCGGTCTGCAGCAGGTACGCCCGCCGGTCGCCGAGCGTGATGGAGTACCCGCCGACCTCGCTGATCGCCGCACCGGCACCCGCGAAGACCTCGGGGTGGTGCTCGACGACGTGGTGCGAACCGAGGACCCCACCGGCTTCCTCGTCGGCGAAGTACGCGATCACGAGGTCGCGCTCCGGAGCACCCTGCTGTTCGATGACGTCGGCGAGGGACGTCAGCATCATCGCGTCCATGTTCTTCATGTCGACCGCGCCGCGGCCCCAGAGCATGCCGTCCTTGACCTCGCCCCCGAACGGGTCGACCGACCAGTTCGCGGGGTCCGCGGGCACCACGTCGAGGTGTCCGTGCACGACCAGCGCGGGCTTGTCACGGTTGCGACCCGGCACCCGCGCCACGACGCTCACCCGGTCCGGCTCCGACTCGAACAGCTGCGGCTCGAGCCCGAGCGCCTGCAACTTCGCCTCGACGTAGTGCGCCGCCTCGGTCTCGCCGCGGGACTTCCCCTCGCCCCAGTTCGTGGTGTCGATGCGGATGAGGTCACGGGCGATCGCCGCGGTGGCCTCGAGGTCGGTCAGCGTGGCCTCCGGGTTCGTCATGCCCCAACGCTACCGGTGCGCACCGACGAGCCCGGTGTCGGCCGTCACAGCAGGACGCGCCCGGGATGCGCCGCCGTGTTCATCGGGCGTTCAGACCCGTGCTAGTGTCTTCTCTCGGCAGGAACGCCGGGGAAACAGCCCGGAACGACGGCCGACAAGTGAAGGAACACCTGTCCGGGTGGCGGAATTGGTAGACGCGCTAGCTTGAGGTGCTAGTGCCCGTATTAGGGCGTGGGGGTTCAAGTCCCCCCTCGGACACAGGAAATGGGATGCCCCCTGGCCTTTCGGCCAGGGGGCATTTCCTGTTGTGTCGTCCCGGCGAGTGCCGCCGTCGCTTCGCTCGGGGCGTCACCGCCTCGACCGCGCCGGTTCGCTGCGCTCACGGCGGGTACGGGGTGCGTCCGGCAAGTGGGTGCCGGTTCGCTGGGCTCACGACGGGCGCGTGACGAAACGGGGAGGGCGGACTCTCACCTTCGGCACCGCAACCCGATGACCCGAGTCGACGGCCACGTCCCCGCTCGGTGCCGCGGGCCTGGCTGCCGTAGGAACCCGAGAGCCCGAATGCACCACCACCCTGCCCGACCCCGCGACCGACGCGGATCCGTCCTCCTCGCGGCCGGGATCGCCGCCCTGGCCGCCATCGCCGCCGGCATCGGCGCCGCGGGCCCCGCGTCCGCCGCCGCCGACTACGCCACGAACGCGACGATCGACGGTCTCCGCTTCACGTCCCAGACCGTCACGTCCGGCAGCGCCGCCGAACTCTCCGGCGCGTGGTCCCTGCCGGACTCCCCCACCACCCCGGCCGGGTTCGTGGTCGACCTGCCGCCCGAGCTCCAGGGCCGCTCCGACGGGTTCCCCCTGCTCGCACCGGACGGCTCCGCGATGGGGCGGTGCACCGTGTCCTCGACCCAGCTCGACTGCGCCGTCGACAGCGCCTACGTCGCCGCGCACCCGAACGACCTGCACGGATCGTTCTCGTTCTGGGTCACCGTCGAGACCACCACCGACTCCGCCACCCCGACGACCTACCAAGTGGGTGGCATCGCCGTGACGACCACCGTCGAACCCGCACAGCCCGGCACCGGACCCGGGACGTGCACCGTGGACTGCGCGTTCACCGGCCGGACGAGCGGCAAATGGGGCAGCTACGACGCCGCCGCGGGTGTGGTCGAGTGGACCGTGGCGATCGGTTCCGGGGCGGACGGCATGCGGGCCGGCCAGCGCATCACGGTCACCGACACACCCGGTCCCGACCAGGAACTCGTCACCAGCTTCCGCGGGTACCCCTTCGCCACGCTCTGGCAGACCGACCGGACGACGACCTGGGACGACGGGCGAGAGGGGCTCACCGGATGGGCGCCGGCGCCCAGGGAGGACTACGCCAGCACGGCCGGGAGCGTCACGTTCACCGCGCGCGAGGGGTACTTCTACGACGTGCACTTCGCCACGCGGGTCACCGACGGAGGCCTTGCGGGCACCTACACGAACACCGCCACGATCAGCATCGACGGCGACGACGACTCCTCGGTGAGCGGCACGGTCGTGCACCAGGGCGGTGGCGCCTCGGGGTCCGGGACGGCACCGACGAGCACGTCGACCCCGACTCCGACGGCTCCGGCGACGGTCGAGCCGACCCCGACCGCGATCCCGACGGCTCCGGCGACGGTCGCCCCGACCCCGACCGCCGAGCCGACCCCCCGGTCGCCCGTGACACCGGGTGCGTCGACGGCGGGCGACGGGACCGAGTCGCCGGTGCCCACGGCGATCGGCGCAGCCGTCGACACCGGAGGGACGACGTCCGACAGCACGGCGCCCTGGTGGTCGGTCGCGCTCCTCGGCAGCGGCGGTCTGACCCTGTTGCTCGTCCTCGGAGCGTGGGCCGCCCGGACGCGCGCTCGAACACGACCGTGACCCGTCGCCGCGGCACCCGGTGCCGCGGCCCCCGACCGCTCCGCTCGGCGACCCTGCGTCGGGCGGAGCCCAGCCGGGTCCGTCGCCCGAACGACGACCCGGCGCGCGGGCCAGTGGGCAGCACCCGAAGCGCCCACCGGTCCGCACATGCAGCGCGGCACCTGCCGCGACCACGACCGACCACTCGAGGAGACACCGTGCCCGTCCGATCCGGTCGACGACCGTCCTCACTCCTGCTCGTCCTCGCCGCCGCGAGCGCGGTGACGATGCTCGGCCTCGGGGTCGGCGGGGTGGTCACCGCGCCGAACTCGACGGTGCCTGGCACCGCGCGCGACATGCACGGCGACCCTGTCCGGCTCGAGGCACCCGTCGCGAGCGCTCCCGGAGCCCGAGCGACGTCCAGCGGGTCCGGACGCCTCACCGTCCCCTCCGTGCACCTCGACGTCCCCCTCGGTGCACTCGACGCCGTGCGCGGCAGGATCACGCCGCCGGGGTTCCGGTCGGCGTACCTGGTCCGCGACGTCGGGGTCGCTCCCGAACACGCCCCGCCGGGCACCGTGGTCGTGGTGATGCACTCGCTGCGGGGCGGCGGCACCGCACCGGGGAACTTCCTGACGGACGTCGATCGGGGTCGGAGTCGGGTCGCGACCGGCGCCACGGTCACGGTCGCCGGCGTGGCGTACACGGTGACCGGCTCGACCCTGGTGGACAAGGACCGCATCGCCGACGACGCCGACGTGTGGGCCAGGGTCCCCGACCGGCTGCTCCTCATCACCTGCCTCGAACGCCCGGACGGCTCACCGTCGACGCAGAACCTCGTGATCACGGCCACACGGGCGTGACACCGTCCACCGTCGGTCGGATCCGCCGGGGTCGCGTGATGAAACGTCCGACACGGACTCCTCGCATCCGAGAGCGGTGTGTTCTGATGGTCTGCACCGCCCAGCCGGTGCAGACAGGACGAGGAGGAGAACGACGTGCGCGGTGCCCCCGAGCCAGGCAGTGACGCTGCACTGATCCGGTCGACGCGTGACGGCGACCGGTCGGCGGTGGCAGCGCTGTGGAGCCGGCACCACCGCGCCGCCGTCCGGCACGCGACCGGACTCGTGGGTTCCTCGGACGCCGAGGACGTCGTGTCCGAGGCCTTCACGAACGTCGTCGGCGCGATCGAACGCGGGGTCGGCCCGGAAGAACTGTTCCGCCCGTACCTCTACACGGTCATCCGCAACGTCGCCAACACCGAGTTCCGCCGACGCGCTCGCCACACGGACGCCGACGTCGACTTCGACGCCTTCGAGGACTCCGGCGCCGACGCGGCGACGGAGATGGCCCGCGCCGCCGACCGCACGGCACTGGGACGAGCGTTCAGCACCCTGCCCGAACGGTGGCAGAGCGTGCTCTGGTACACCGAGGTCGAGGGACTGCGACCTCGGCACGTCGCCCCGCTGGTCGACCTCCAGCCCGGCGCCGTCTCGTCCCTGGCGTTCCGAGCACGGCGGGCGCTCCGCGCGGCCTGGGTCCAGGAACACCTCGCGACGGACGGCCTGCCCGACGAGTGCCGCCGGCAACTGGCCGCGTTCGGCGCCTACGAAGCGGGCACGATCACCGCGCGCGACCGTCGCCGGTTCGAGGCGCACATCCGCGACTGCGTGCACTGCCCGCCGGTGCTCGAGGACGCCCGCCGACTCGCCGGACGCATCGCGGCAGCACTCCTCCCGCCGGTGGTCGGCCTGGGCATCGGCCACGCGGTGCTGCACGCGGACGCCCCCGCTGCGGCGGCCGTGTCGTCCGCCCGCTCGCTCCCGACGACGGGCGCTGCTCGCCGGGCGTCCCTGCCGGTGACCGGGCTGGTCGGCGTGGTCGCAGCGCTCGTCGTCGTCACGACCGTCGTCGCGCTCGCCGTCACGTCGTCGGACGACCACCCGACCGGCACGTCCACCGCCGACGCGCGCGCACCAGGTGCCGCGGACGTCCCGGCACCCCCAGGTGCGGACCCCGCACCGGCGGAGCGCACCCCGCCGGCCCACGTCGCCGACCCGAGTCCCCTGCCGTCGCCCGGTCGCGGAGACTCCGGTGCCCGGACGACGGTCCCGGCCGCACCGACCCCCGTCGTCGACACGGTCCTCGGGGACTCCTCCGCCGGGGCGCGGGCGACACCCGACGACCGCACCGACGAACCGCGCGCGAACCCGCCGTCACCGGGGACCGGCGGATCCTCGACCACCGGTGGCGTCGACCCGCAGCCGCCGCGCTCCACTCCCCCGATCCCGGCGCAGGACACGATGCTCGTCGCCAGCCGGACCGTCGAGCTCACCGGGACGGCGACGCCCGGCAGCCGCGTCGAGGCGCGCGCCGGCACCCTGACCGCCTCGGCCACCGCAGGGTCCGACGGCACCTGGAGGACCACGCTGCGGTTCTCCGAGGACGGAGTCGAACGGGTCAGCATCACCGCGACGACACCGGACCACGCCACCTCGGTCCCCGTGGTCGTCACGGTCACCGTGGACACCACGGCTCCGGCGGCGCCGACGATCGCAACGACCTGGACGCCCACCGACACCACCCCGCCGGTGTTCTCCGGCACCGCCGAGGCCGGCAGCACGATCGACGTCACCGTCGTCCGCGGCACGAGCAGCACGGCCACCGCGTCGACCACCACCGGTGCCGACGGTCACTGGCGCGTCGCCGTGGACGGCCTCACCCCGACCGCCACCGGGATCCGCGCCACCGCGGGAGACGCCGCCGGGAACACCTCCGCGGCGACGAGCAGCGCCCCCTTCGCGTTCGTCCCGACCATCGCCGACCCCGCCGACGGGAGCACGGCGACGGGCGGGCCGCTACCGGTCACGATCACCGGATGGGCGGACACCGACGTCGAGGTCGCCGTCGACGGCGCGCTGGTCGGCACGGTGTCGACCGGGACCGGTGGCCGGTTCAGCGGGCACATCCGACGCGGGGACGCCGGGCTGGCGCCGGGTCGGCACACCATCACGGTGCGCTACCGCGACGATGCGGGCGCGTCCGCCGAGTCCGCCGCGGTGACGATCACCGTGGCGGGCTGAGGAGCCGATCCCGCAACCGGCGCCGGGCACTCGCAGGGTCCTCGAACCACCCCTCGCCCCGCACGGAGGCATCAAGGGAATCGGTCTGCCGCACCACGCGCGTCGGCGCGCCGGGACGACGGACGGGAGGCGCGGTCCCGGCTGGCACCGCGCCTCCCGTCCGTCAGGAACGCGCGACTAGGACTTCGACGCCTCGACGAAGTTGCTGCGCGGGTCCGTCTCCTTGATGAGCGAGGTCGCGTCGCGACCCGACACGGCACCGGTGACCCAACCGATGATGATGCGGGCCTTCCGGTTCAGCGTCGGCATCGCGTACACGTGGTACGCCCGGTGCGCGAGCCAGGCGAGCAGGTTCGTCATCTTGATGCCCTTGATGTTCGCGGCGCCCTTGGCCACACCGTACGACGCGACGGTGCCGATCGACGGGTGGCGGTACTCCTCGAGGGGCTTGCCCGTGATCGTCGCGACCACGTTGTCCGCGGCCACCACGGCCTGGCGAACGGCGTTCTGCGCGTTCGGCGGGTAGTACGCCGGCTGCTTGTCGGCGGTCAGGTCGGGGACCTGCGCGACGTCGCCGAGGCCCCAGACGCCCGGGACGACCTCGTGCGTCTCCTCGTTCTCGACCTGGAGCTTCGCGTTGGCGGCGAGGTGCCCCTTCGGTCCGCGCGGCAGGTCGGACGCGTCGAGGAGCGGGTTCGGCTTCACGCCGGCCGTCCACACGAGCAGCCCGGTGGCGAACTCGTCGCCGTCGGAGAGCTTCACGACGCCGCCCTCACAGCTGGGCATCGTGGTCTTCAGGCGGACGTCGATGCCGCGGGCACGGAGGGCCTCGAGGGTCCACTTCGACAGTTCGGGGCCGACCTCGGGCGCGACACGGTCGAGCGCGTCGATGAGGACCCAGCGCGGGTGCTCCCCCGCGAGCGACGGGTAGGTCTTGATCGCGGCCTGGGACACGTCGAACAGCTCGCCGATCGCCTCGACCCCGGTGTACCCACCGCCGACGAAGATGCTCGTCAGGAGGCGACGACGCTCGTCCTCGTCACGGGTGGCTGCGGCCTTCGCGATGTTGTCGAGGAGCTTCGCACGCACGTAGGCGGCTTCCTCGACGCTCTTGAAGCCGACGCCGTACTCCTCGAGCCCGGGGGTCGGGAACGTGCGCGTGACCGAACCGAGGGCGACGACGAGCTGGTCGTAGCCGAGCGTGCGGTCGTCGCCACCGGCCGTGGCGATGGAGACGGTCTTGTCGGCCGACGAGATGCCGGTGACCTTCCCCTGGATGACGCGGGTCTTCCGGAGCGCGCGACGCAGCTCGACCGTGACGTCCTTCGGGGCGATGTGGCCGCCGGCGACCTCCGGCAGGAACGGCAGGTAGGTGTAGTACGTGTTCTGGTCCACCAGCGTGATCCGCATCGGCACCGTGGCCGCGTGCTTCTGGAGCTGCTTGACGGTGGTGTAGCCGGCGGAACCGCCGCCGAGGACGAGGACGTGAGGGATGGAGTCTGCCATTCCCCCGGTCTACCCGAATACGGCTTGTGATGTCATGAGCCGCGCGGACGGTCGCGCAGACGCCACCAAGCGGTCTCGGCGAGCTCGATGCCCATGTAGACGCCGTGCGGGGTGCGACGGGACTCCGTGAGGGAGAACCGACGCAGCCGGTAGCCGCCACCGAACCGGTCGATGATCGCCTCGGGAGAGGACTCCGCGTCCCGCTTGACGTACCAGGTGCGGTCGTCGACGGCCTCGATCACGCCGTGCTCACCGACGCCCGCCGATGCGGGAGCGCAGCACGTCGATGCGCTTCTGGATCTGCTCGATGCTCGCCTGCGCCACGGCCGGACCCCCGCTGATGCGGCGGAGTTCGGCGTGGATCGCGCCGTGCGGTTCGTTCGAGTGCCGCGACCAGATCGAGACGAGCCGGTGCAGCTCGGACCGCTGTTCCTTGATCGTCTGGTACATCGGGCGGTCCTCGGCGACGGGGGCCTTCGGCATCCCGTCCTTCGGGGTCCGCCCCCTGGCGCGCTTCGCCTGGGTCGCCTGCCGCGCACGCAGCAGGTCGCGCACCTGGTCGGGTTCGAGCAGCCCAGGGATGCCGATGAAGTCGAGCTCCTCGAGCGAACCGACCTCGCCGCCGGTGCCGAACTCGCCGCCGTCGTAGAGGACGCGGTCGAACGACGCTTGCGAGTCGAGCGCCTCGAACGGCTGGACCTCGAGAAGACTCTCGGACGCCCGGTCCTCCTTGTTGGCCTCGGCGACCATGGCGTCCTCGGGGTTGTACATCCCGTCGTCGGCGTCCTTCGGGCGGTCCAGCGCGTGGTCGCGCTCGAGCTCGAGCGACGCCGCGAGGGCCATCAGCCCCGGCACGCTCGGCAGGAACACCGACGCCGTCTCACCACGGCGCCGCGCACGCACGAAGCGACCGATCACCTGGGCGAAGAACAGCGGCGTGCTGGCGCTCGTGGCGTACACGCCGACGCAGAGCCGCGGGACGTCGACGCCTTCCGACACCATGCGGACGGCGACCATCCAGCGCGAGGTGTCGTCCGCGAAGGCACTGATCCGGCTCGACCCGGCGGCTTCGTCGGAGAGGACGACCGTGGGCCGCTCCCCCGTGATCTGCTGCAGGATGCGGGCGTACGCGCGGGCCGTGGTGGTGTCCGTGGCGATGACGAGCCCGCCGGCGTCCGGCACACCACGGCGGACCTCGGTCAGGCGCTTGTCGGCCGCGGAGAGCACTGCCGGCATCCACTCGCCCTCGGGCGAGAGCGCCGTGCGCCAGGCCTGGGCGGTGATGTCCTTCGTGACCTGCTCGCCCAGGGACGCCGACATCTCGTCGCCCATCCGGGTCTTCCAGCGCATCTGCCCCGCGTAGGCCATGAACAGCACGGGACGGACGACGCCGTCCTTCAGCGCGCGGCCGTAGCCGTAGTTGTAGTCGGAGATCGAGGTGCGGATGCCCTGCTCGTCGGGGGCGTACTGCACGAACGGGATCGGTGCGGTGTCGGACCGGAACGGGGTGCCCGACAGGGAGAGGCGTCGGGTGGCCTTCGAGAAGGCCTCTCTGATGCCGTCACCCCAGGTCAGGGCGTCGCCGCCGTGGTGGACCTCGTCGAGGATGACGAGCGTCTTGCCACCGGCGGTGATCTTCTGGTGGACCTCGGGGTTCATGCCGACCTGGGCGTACGTGATCGCCACGCCCTGGTAGTGCCGACCGAACATCCCGTCGCCGTTCTTGAACATCGGGTCGATCCGGATGCCGACGCGGTCGGCGGAGTCCGCCCACTGCCGCTTGAGGTGCTCGGTCGGGGCCACGACGACGATCCGGTCGACCGTGCCCCGGGCCAGCAGCTCGGTGGCGAGGCGGAGCGCGAAGGTCGTCTTGCCGGCGCCCGGGGTGGCCGCCGTGAGGAAGTCGCGCGGCTCGGTCTCGAAGTACTTCGTCAGCGCTTCGACCTGCCAGGCGCGCAGCTTCGACGCGGTCCCCCAGGCGGCGCGGTCCGGGAACGCCGGCGACAGGTTCTGGACGGCCGAGTTGCCGGCTGCCTCGGCAGCGGCGACCGCTTCGTCGTGGGCGACGACGGGGTGCTCGGGTGCGGCGGGTGCGTCGTCCCACAGCGCCGCGGACTGGTCCCCGGCAGCTGGCTGATCGGTGTACTCGGCTGCGCTCACTTCGGAGGATTCTACCGTCACCCTCGGTCCTGCCGAGCGTGCGGGACGTGCCCCTCGGGCGTGCCGCGGACCAGGGAAGCCGGGCGGAGCACGCCCGCACCGAAGCGCGCGGCGACCGCGTCGACCGTGGTCTCGGTGTCGCGCCACGGCGCGTCGTCGTCCCACAGCGCGTTGCTCGCCGCGGCCGGCACGAGGTTCTCGCCCCGGACGCCGATGAGCCGGATCTGGTTGCCCGGCCGGTGCAGGACGTCGTAGAGCTCGACGGCTTCGCGGTGCAGGCGCTTGGCGACGTCGGTGGGTTCGGCGAGGGTGCGGGACCGGGTCAGCGTGGTGAAGTCGGTGTAGCGGACCTTGAGCGCGACGGTCCGGGCCTGGACGTCCGCGCGCCGGAGCCGGACGGCCACCTTGTCGGCGAGGCGCAGGAGTTCGCGGGCGACGTCGTCGCGCTCGGTCAGGTCCCGCCCGAAGGTCATCTCGTGCCCGATCGACTTCTCGCCGACACCGTCTTCGACCACCCGGGGGTCCCGCCCCCAGGCGAGGTCGTGCAGCCGCTGCCCGCCGGCCGGACCCAGCGCCGAGACGAGCGAACCGAGCGGTGTCGTCGCGAGGTCGCCCACGGTCCGGATGCCGCGACGCTCGAGGGTCTCCTGGGTCTTGCCGCCGACGCCCCACAGCGCGGACACCGGCTGCGGGTGCAGGAACGCGACGGTGTCGGCAGCCGGGACCACGAGGAGGCCGTCCGGCTTGGCGCGGCTGGACGCGAGCTTCGCCACGAACTTGGTCGACGCGGCACCGACGGAGCAGTGCAGGCCCGTCTCGGCGAACACCGCGGCACGGATCGCGCGGCCGATCTCCCACGGAGTGCCGTAGAGCCGGATCGCGCCAGCGACGTCGAGGAACGCTTCGTCGATGCCGAGTCTCTCCACCCGGGGCGTGAAGCGGTCGAACACGGCCATCACGGCGTCGGACTTGGCGCGGTACTTCTCGAAGTGCGGTTCGACGATGATCGCGGCCGGGCACCGACGCTTGGCCACGGCCATGGGCATGGCGGAGTTCACGCCGTACTTGCGCGCTTCGTACGTGGCGGCGGTCACGACGGAGCGGTCCGAGTCGTGCCCGACGATCACCGGCAACCCGCGGAGGTCCGGCCGGTCGAGCAGCTCCACGGAGGCGAAGAAGGCGTCCATGTCGACGTGCAGCACGCTCGCCGTCAGGTCGTCGACGGGCGCGTCGGACACCAGTCGGTTGCGTCCGTCCTGCTTGCTCACACGGCGATGATGCCAGGCCCCACCGACATCGCCCCGACGACCGTCGCGTGGTGGCGGTCGGCGAGCAGCGCGAGCGCCTCGTCGATGCGCCCGAGCGCGTGCGCGACGGTCTCGACCGCGCGCTCGTCCGGGCGTCCCGAGGCCGCCGCGGCCGCCTCGTCGAGCTGGTCGCCGACCCGCACCCACACCGCCGCCGACGTGGCGGAGCGTGGGCCGGCCACGATGCCGTCCGCGAGGTGCGCGATCGAGGAGGCGAGGCTCTCGGCCGCACCACGCAGGGCGGCCGGCGGGTCCTGCGGGGCCGCACCGAGCCTCCCGGCTGCCTCGCGCGCGAACGTCGCGGCCGCCTGCAGGGACGCGCGCGTCCTGGCGTCGGCGCGGGCCGGCCCGCCGGTCGGGAACCGGACCATCGGCCGCAGGACCGCGTCGAGTTGGTAGGTGGCCGCGTCGACGGCGCGCGACCGGGCGCGCAGGTCCGTCACCGTCACCTCGGTCGGTCGGGAGGCGCGGTCTGCCTCCGCCGCGTCACCCGCCTCCGCCTCGTCGTCGGCCTCGACCCCCACCAGCGCGAGCACGAACGCGCGGACCGCGACCAGCTGCCGCCGCACCGCGCGCCGGATGACGGCACGGGTGGCGATCGGGAAGACGACCGCGCTGACGAGCACCGCGACCGCGGCACCGAGCAGGTTCTCGGCGAGCCGCATCGGGATGAGGGAGTCGGTGAAGGTGCCGGAGAACGCGTACACCTGGCAGAGGACGACCACGAGGCACGCGGCCCAGACCGAGTACACGCCACCGAAGCCGTACGTGCCGACGGCGAGCAGGACGCACACGAGCACGATCGTCACCCAGGGGTGCGTCGTGCCGAGCAGGTGCACGAGGACGATGCCGACCGCTCCCCCGACGACCGTCCCGACCCCGCGGTGCAGGCCCTTCCGGATCCGTTCGTGCGTGGTGTTCGTGCCGGCGAGGACGATCATCACGCCGATGACACCCCAGTAGAACCGGCTGCCGTCGAGCATGAGGGCGAGGGGCTCGACGATCGCGACGGCGATGGCGGCGTGCACGGCGGTCCGGAGTGACGCCGTGAGGTGCCAGCGTCGCCACGGCCCCTCGGCGACGGTGTCCGCGAGGACGGGCACGGCTCCGGCCGGGCGTCCACCGGCCAGGATCACCGGCGTGGTGAACGGGACACCGGCTCCGCGGCGGGGCAACTCGTCGCGGAGTTCGCGCCACCGGAGGCCGGCGGACCGCAGGTCGGCGAACTCGGCGGCCATGCGGCGCACGATCGCGGTGGTCCGGGATCCCTCGTCGGCGGCCGAGGCCGTGGTCCCGTAGCGGGCGAGCAGGGTGTGTGCCGCGTCCTCGCCGTGGCTGCCGCCGTGCCGGAGGACGACCGTGAACGCCCGGAGCGCGGCGTGCCGCACGTCCGACGGCGCGCCGTGCTCGACCAGCGCCCCGGCCCCGCGGCCGAGCTCGTCGATCGCGAAGTGCGTGTCGAACACCAGTCGGTGCAGTTCCTCGGCGGCGGTGTCGGCGTCGACCCCGCTCGCAGCGAGCGTGCCATCGACCGTCAGGGCGATCTCGTGGTACCGGTCTCGGGCCCGTCCGAGGCGACGGACGGCACGGCGTCGGGCGCGGGGGTCGTCAGCGGCGGCGCCGACGGTCCCGGCGGCGAGGACGGCCGCGGAGGCCTCGAGCACGTCGGAACCCCGGGCGACGAACCCGCGACGGGTCCGGAGCAGCGCACGGTGCGGGTTCGGCCGGAACAGCAGCCGGACGACGATCGTCACGGCGAGGGACCCGGCGACGACGAGCCCGAGCGGGACCACACTCGTCTCCGGGAGCGGCAGCAGGAGCCCGCACAGGTACCCGGCGAACCCGACGATCGCCGCGTCCGCCGCCCATGCTCCCCACGACGCCGCCGCGAACTGCAGGAACAGCAGCACCACGATGAGGACGAGTTCGAGCAGACGGAACGGCTGCAGGGCGATGCTCCCCGCGAGCGCGACGACGAACGGCACGAGGACCGCGCCGGTGCGCGCGACGGTCCGCCCGGTGCTCGGGTCGACGATCACCAGGCAGGTGATGAACGCCGGCATCGCGCCGATCATCACGCCGAGGATCGCCGGGAGCCCGAACGCCGTCGCGATCGCGTACCCGACGGCCATGCCGGCCGGGACGGCGACGAGGGTGCGGAGGGCTCCCTCGGTCTTCACGAGCCCGGGGTCGAGCGCGAGGGCACGGTCGGTCAGTCGCTGGGTGCGGGTCCGTCGCCGCGGGGCGGTCCGGTTCGTGGTCTCGGTCCTCGGCACGCTCCGGCCGCCTCCTGTTCGCTCGGGAGATCAATAGTACCGCAAGCGAACTAGTTCGGGGGGGGCGTCGGGGTCGGGCACGGTGCGAGGTTCCGACCACTGTGCGAGGGGTGCGGGCTCCCACAGTGCGTGGAACCTCGCACCGTACGGCCGGCCGTGCGCGCAGACCTCGCGCGGACCTCGCGCGGCCCCTCGCACGGTGCGAGGGGCGCGCCGCGCGTCAGGCGAGCGGCCCCAGCACCGACGCGGCGATCGTCCGCGCCGCCGAGTCCCGCGACGACGGGTGGTACTGCCCCGCCCGGACGTCCCGCGCCAGGCGCGCGAGCTCGCCACCTGCCCGGTAGGCCCCGCCACCGACCACCCGCATCGCCTCGTCCACCACGTGCTGCGCCGCGTCGACCGCGCGGGCCTTCGTGCCGACGAGCAGCGGGAACCACCGCGGCCCGAGGTCGTCCAGCTCGTCGACCGACCGGGCGAGCGAGGACACCTGCAGCTCGATCGCGTCGACCGTCCCGCGCATGTCCGCGCTCGCCCGGCGCACGTCCGGGTCCTCGGACCGCGGCGTTCCGTCGAGCGATGCGCGCGACCGCACCGCCGACACCGCCAGCGACACCGCACGCGAGGCGATCCCGACGTACACCGAGGCGACGAGCAGCTCGAACGACGCGAAGATCCCGAACACGAGCGGGTCCTGGTTCGGCCCGACGGGCAGGGTCCGCACGATCCGGTCGGCCGGCACGTGCACGCCGCGGAGCTCCGTCGTCCGGCTCTGGGTCGCCCGCATCCCGAGCGTGTCCCAGTCGTCCAGGTGTTCGACGTCCCCGTCGGACCGCAGCACGAAGCCGTGCACGAGGCGCGGTTCCGACCCGGACTCGTCCTTGCCGAAGACGCTCAGCACGTCCCACGCCGGTGCGAGCGACGTGAACACCTTCGTGCCGGTGAAGCGGTAGCCGCCGTCGCCGTCCGGCTCCGCCGTCGTCAGCGAGTCGAAGAGCACGGCGTCGTTGCCCGGCTCGCTCACGCCGAACGCGAGCAGGTGGTCGTCCGCCGCGTGGTCGGTGACGGCCTGGAGGAACGACTCGCCTCGCGCGGACACGGAGCGCGCCGCCTGCACCCAGACCTGGTGCATCCCGAGGCCCAGCGCCGTCGCCGGCGCGGCCTCCGCGAGCCGCCGCTGCACCGCGGAGGTCGCGGCGAGTCCGAGTCCGGCACCGCCGCGTTCGACGGGCACGCCGAGCCGCAGGTACCCGGCCGCCCGGAGTTCGTCGAGGTCCTCGGTGCAGAACGCGTTCGCGGCGTCGTAGCCGGGCGCACGGGCGGCGATGCGCTCCAGCAGCTCGTCGCCCAGCACCGCCGCGGGGTTGGCCTTCGTCATGCCACGAGACTATGGTCCGAGACGTGTCAGATCGTCATCCGTGGTCCAGGTACGTCGCGATCGGTGACTCGTTCACCGAGGGGATCGGTGACCCCGACCCCACCGTGCCCGGCGGGAACCGCGGCTGGGCCGACCGCGTCGCCGAGGTCCTGGCGAACCAGACCGACGACTTCGCCTACGCCAACCTGGCGATCCGCGGCCGTCTGCTCCAGCAGATCATCGACGAGCAGGTCGAACCGGCCCTCGCGCTCCGCCCGGACCTCGTCACGGTGTCGGCCGGCGGCAACGACATCATCCGTCCCGGATCCGACCCGGATGAACTCGCCGAGCGGGTGGACGCGATGGTGTCCCGGCTGCGGAGCGACGGCGCGACCGTCGTGCTCTTCACCGGCCCCGACGTCGGGATGACCCCCGTGCTCGGGATGGTCCGCGGCAAGACGGCGATCTACAACGAGAACCTGCACGCCATCGCGCTGAAGCACGGCGCCCTCGTGGCGAACATGTGGGCGCTCCGGGTCCTCCGGGACCCGCGGATGTGGGCGCCGGACCGACTGCACCACTCCCCGATGGGCCACGCCACCGTCGCTGCCGCCGTGCTCGACGCGCTCGGTGTCGAGCACGGGCTCGAACCGTTCAACCCGGAACCACTCGAGGCCCGCCCGTGGCGGGAGGCCCGCGCCGAGGACCTCGGCTGGGCGCGCGAGTACCTCGTCCCGTGGGTGGTGCGGCGGATCAAGCACACGTCGTCCGGCGACGGCGTGACCCCGAAGCGCCCCGAACTGCAGGACGTCGTCGAGCACAAGTCCGACACTCCGTAGTCGGAGCTGTGCGCCGCTTCTCCGGCGGCACCGCCGTCTCGGTAGCCGATCGACTGTCGAGCCTGGTTCTCCTACCGTGCTGTGTGCTCGTCAAGCACCTCGATTGCTGCTCGACCCCATCCGGTCGGGTCGTCACCGGAGGGCACGAGCGCCAGGGAGTACCAGAGCACCAGAACCGGCCACCATTGGAGTTCCGCAACGGTGAGAGCTTGGACCGTCCGGTAGCCGTCCAGGAACTGCTGCCGAATCGACGCTGAAACGGGTCCCCAGTCCCGGAAGAGTGTGCCGAGCATGACCGCTGAGCGCGCGACCTCGACGATGCGATGGTCGAGTCGAAGTTCCTCGAAGTCGAGAACGCCGACGACAGCGCTGCCGTCGCACAAGATGTTCGCGGCGCGGTAGTCGCCGTGCACGATCTGTCGGGGCGAGAGGTCCGCCGGCGCTTGTGCGAGCATCCGCCCGAGGATGTCTCGGGCCTTCGGGGGCAGCGTCGGCGGGACGGACTTGACCCAGCCGGCGATCTGCTCGGTGAGTGGTGGCGGCGCGGACAGGCAGTCGGGTGGCAAGTTGCGCAGGGGGTGCTCGCGCAGCGCATTGTGCAGCCGAGCGAGCATCGCTCCCGCTGCATGAACCTGACCGGGATGCGCAACGTTGAGGTGGCTGCCGTCGATGACGCGCTGCAGTCCCATCGAGACACCATCGCTCGTCACCTGAACCTCACTCGCAAGTGTCGGTACTGGTGTCGACACGGGCAAGCCGAGTGCTCCGAGCGAAGCAGTGACCGTGGCGGAGAACGCGAGCCGTTCGAACCGGTCAGGTGCGACTGACCACTTCAACAAGAACCGTTCGTCGCTTCTGCGCACCCACGCCAGTGCGTTGCTGTCGCTGATCACGACCCGCTCCGGGGAGCCGACGCGAACACCCCAGTGACGCGCGACCGTCGAGCTGACCCAGGCGTCGGCGTCCTCCGCGTTCGCGAAGCCGAAACGATCCCGGAGCACTTCAGTCGGGTCGTCCTGTGCCCACAACATCTCGATCGTCATCGATCCCCCTGCGTCAAGAGACAGGCGTCGAGCCGACACCCCACTCGATCTTGCCCCACCTCACGGCCGCTTCCGACTTCTTGTCAGCACCTCAGAAGCCGATCCGTCACCGGACTCCGAACGGGCGTCAGGTTGACCCAGTGGACGTGTCGAGCGCGAACGTCGTTCTGGCGCTCTCGAACATCGCGCTCGCCGTCTTCTGGCTTGGAGCCGGTACCTGGTTCTGGCGATCCGCGCTTCGGGAAGGGAGGCGCGGCCGGGAGAGGATCGCTTGTCGCGATACCGGGAGATCTTGCGTCGGTAGAGCTGGTCGAGGCATCATTGCGAGGTTCCGCGGTCTTGCTGGGACCGTCGATGAGCAGTCCGACCTGTCTGCCGGCGAGTTCCGCGCACCGCGTGGAGGCATCGTCCATGACGACTGCGCGCTCTCGGCTTTCCTCGACGATCGACCTCCTTCGATGGCCAGCTCGACGGTACGGCCGAGTCATCCGCCGGCCTGGCGCGGTCGCGTTCTTCACCACTGCCGCTGTCGCGCGCCTCGGTGTCGCGATGACTGGGCTCGGACTGCTCTTCTCCGTACAAGACGCAGCTGGATCGTTCGCCGTCGCAGGCGCGGCAACCGGGGCGTTCGCCCTCGCAGAGGCTGTGGCTGGACCGCAAGTCGCCCGCCTCATCGACAGATGGGGACAAACACGAGTCGTCCCGATCGTCGTCATCGTGCACGTGATTGCTCTGGTGACTGCGATTGCGACCGTTGGCCGTGCGCCCTTCGCTCTCGTAGTCGCGGTCCTGATCGTCGCCGGCGCCGCGATACCGCAGCCCGGAGCGCTCTCCGCAGCACGGTGGACGGCGCTGATCCCAGAACCAACTCCCCTGAGAGTCGCGTTCTCCCTGGAAGCGACGATCAACGACGTTGTGTTCCTCACCGGGCCGGTCCTCGTCACCCTGCTCAGCACCCTCATCGCTCCCTGGTTGGGCTCCGTTGCCGCCGCAACACTTCTCGCAGTTGGCTGTGGGATGCTCGCCCTGCAACGGCGTACCGCGCCGCCCCGAGTTCGGTCCGACAGGACCGCACTGCGCGAAAGCCAGGGATCGCTTCGCAGCCCGGCATTCTTCGCGGTGCTCGGCGTCAACCTCGGACTGGGGTGCTTCTTCGGCTCCGTGGGACTGTTGGTGACGGCAGCGACAACGGCACAGGGACTTGAACCGCTCACCGGTCTGATCCTCTCCCTGTCGAGTGCAGCCAGCATCGTCGCCGGCCTAATCTACGGCTCGCTGCGTTCTGCTCCGCGCCCTCAGCTCGTGCAGCTCATCGCGACGGCGATGGTCACGGTCGCAGTCGTGGTCGCCGTGTGGTCGCCGACGGTGATCGGGCTGGCGGTCATGCAGTTCATCGGAGGATGCGCGATCGCTCCCCTGCTCGCCTCGTCCTCTCAGATCACCCAGGCCACAGTTGCCGCCTCGGCCCGTACGCAGGGGTTCACCTGGATCAACTCGGCCTCCGCCGCCGGCATCGCCGCGGGCGCTGCACTCATCGGCGGAGCGATCGAGGTTGAAGGCATCCGCTCAGCCGCAATCCTCCTCGCGATCCTCACACTCGCGGCACTCGCGTCCGCCTCGTACGCGGCGCGACCAAGCCGCACCCGCGCACCCACGGAACATCGGTAGCCGATCCGCGAACGGACGGGTCCGTGCAGCAGCGTCCTCAGTACTCGAGCGTGGGCCACTCCTGCAGTCGTGAGAAGCGTGGACGCGAGGGGATCGGCTCGTCGTCTTCCATGACGCGGAGCTCGATGAGCACTGTGATCCGACCCACGTCGTACGAGCGGTGTGCGACTCCGTCGCGCTCGTCGACGACCAGCGTCGTGCGTTGTGCAGGGTCGAACTCGTGCTCGAACGTGAACAGCAGTCAGTGCTCCTTGATCCGCTGGACGAGCATCGGTGAGGATCTCGCGGGCGCGCCCCACACACACAGGGGAAGCATCTCCGGAGTGAGCAGTCGAACAGGAGGAGCCACTGTGCCGCTCCGCGCGAAACTCACCTCGGACGGGCCGTCAACAGAATGGAGCACGCCTTCCGCGTAGCGGTCCCGGTGCGAGTCTCCCTGCCGGTCGAACATCCAACTCTGGTCGCGCTCGTCGACGACCGCTTGGAACTGCCACGGGCGTTCGCGACCATCCCGTCGCACACTGACTCCGCACGCGAGCCGGCGTCTCGGGAGCGGGAGGGCAGCGACCTCAGTTCGGAGCGTCGGGACGTCAGCCTCGATCAGGACAGTATCGAAACGCACCTCATCAGTGTGGCCGATCCGCATCGCGCAGCGTGCAGGGAGGTTCCCGCTCACCGATCGGCAGGCGGGCGCTTCGTAGAGCTGCGCTGGCGCGTCAGATGAGAGCGCCGTCCGGGAGGACCTCGAACGCTTCGAACCGTCCGTCGGCGAGCACGTCTGCGATCAGGTGGCGCGACCCGGCGACGATGGTCGAGTCGGTGTCGATCTCGGTCGCGACGACCCAGCTGTGGTCCTCGGGCCACAGCAGCTGCGGGGTGTGCCCGAAATCCAGGTACGTACCCACACGGTCGTCATCCATCCACGAGGGGTCCGCCAACGCCGGCAGCGTCATCCCCAGCACGATGTACTCACGATGGGGCAGAAGGAGTCGTGGTCCGGCCAGGGACACGCGGAGCGCCTCCTGCTGCACGCGGTGGTCCGCTTCCGAGCGTGCCGCGTACTCGCGGAGTTCCGCGAGCTCGGCGGCGTTCGGCGACCCGCCCTGCCACCCGACGGCCAACGTCGAGCTGCCGTTCAGGTCGCCCCAGCCGTCCCAGATCGCCGCCACCACGTCCAGCGGCGCGGTAGTCGCAGACGCGAGGTGCTCCGTCAGCGCTGCGAGCTGCATCGGGTCGAACCACCCTTCCTCCGGGGGTCCGACGCGCCACCCGTCGTCGAAGACCAGCTCAAGCTCGTCATCGCGGCCGCTCACCGCGCTCCACGCCGCGTCGGGGTGCAGGGTCTGTCCGGTTCTTGCTGCCACGTCGGACCACCGCCACACGCTCGACTCGAGCACCGCCGGTTCCTCGTGTTCGTCGCCCGTCGACGGGTCGACGCGGTACGCGGCCAGGGGATGCAGCAGGCGAGCGTACGCCTCGAAGCCGGAACCAGCCGTCCCGGCGACGGTCCCGAAGGCCTGCATGCGCGGGATCAGCCAGGCGGACCGAGCGGGATCGGTGATCAGCTCCATCCCGCCGATCGTAGTTCGCCGGTCGCGGGCGATGAGTCCGTGCCGTCCCGCCGTGAAGGGATGGTCGTGCTCGAAGCCGCCGCCCCGCTCTCGTCTCTGACCCGTCGCACGAGGCCCCGACCAATCCGGACCCGCGATCCAGCCTGCTCCCCGGTCAGCCCCGCGCGCCGCCACCCATCCGAGGCCCGCACATCTCGGCAGCCGGGTCCGCGTGCGCCCCCACGATGAGCGTCTCAGTGCACATCGGTCGAAGGCGCCGTCAGCGTTGGGCGCCCGACTGCCGCCTGAACCGGCACCACATCGCGCACATGAGCGCCACTCCCGCTGCCACAGTCCATCCGACAGGCGGCGACGTCACCGTTGCCACGAGGATGAGGACGGCTGTTCCGATCGCTGTGCCGAGTTGTGCGCCGGTGTTCACGATGCCGGCTGCGCTGCCGGTGAGCGACTCGGACACGGTGGTCCCGAGCCCGGTCGCCGCAACGGAGGACGCTGCGAGCCCGAAGCCGATGACGGCGACGCCGGCAGCGATCCAGGGCCACGAGTGACCGAGGACAGCCAGGACCACGTTGCCGCTTGCAATCGTCGCGGCGCCAGCGGCAGCCAGCTGGTCCGGTCCGAGGCGCGGACTGAGGCGACCAGTCACGGCGGACCCACCGATGACCGCGAGGCTGAACGTCATGAGGACCACGCCGGAGAGCAGGGCAGGGATCCCGAGTCGGTCCTGCAGGACCAGAGTTGCCAGCACGGACGATGAGCTGGTCGTCGCGGTGTTCACGAAGGACTGCACGGATCCACGACGCAGATTGATGCTGCGGAAGGCGTCTCGCGGCACGAGCGGCGATCGCGCACGGCGAAGTCGCCAGGCCAGGAGTGCAGTGACCGTTGCTCCGAGGAAGAGCAGCCCGATCCCCTGCGGCTGCGTGTCCCGTGTCTCGAGCAGGGCTGCGCCGGCGATCACCGGCATCACCGCTGCGACGAGCAGGACCGCACCGAGCACATCGAGTTGTGCGTCTCGGTTCGGCTCGGGCTCATCCCGGACGACGGCGACGATCCCGACGACCAAGAGCGCCCCGACTGGCGCGTTCACCCAGAACACCGAAGGCCAACCGAGCGCTGTCGTGAGGAGTCCGCCGATCAGGAACCCCGTCGCGCCAGCGGCAGCTCCGACTGCGCTCCAAGCCGCGAGAGCGCGGAACCTGACTGGCCCGGCATCGGTCGTGTGCAGGATCAGGCGGAGTGCGGACGGAGCGGAGATGGCTGCTGCCGTGCCCTGGACAGCGCGGGCGATGAGTACCTGCGGCAGGTACTGGGCGGTCCCGCCGATGATCGCCACCAGTCCGAACACGACGACCCCGACGAGGAGAACCTTCCGGTGGCCGTAACGGTCCCCGAGGCGAGCACCGAGGATGAGCATCGCGGCGAAGAACATCGCGTACGTCGTCGCAAGCGGCCCAGCGGCACCAGGGTCAGCGTCGAGGCCTTCCAGAATCGCGGGGATCGCCGTGACCACGCTCGTCACGCCCAACACGTCGACGAACTGGACGAGGCAGAGCACGGTCACAACACCGGGACGCATGCGTGCACCGTACGTGAAGCACCTTCACTTCGTTACCGAAGCCGCGACAGTTGAGCGACGACCCACGCCACCACGGAACAGCACACAGTAGCGTGGGAGCCCACAAGGGGGTGCCTGTGCGAGCGCGGGGGTTGGTCGTCTACTTCATCGGCGCGTGCCTGCTCCGCGGTGCCGACGCGGCAGCCATCATCGGCGTGGTGCTTGCTGCTCGCACCGTCGGCGCCGGTGATGCCACGGGCCTCCTCGCCGCCTGCATCACCCTGCCGCACCTCGCCGGACCGATCGCTGCACAGCTCCTCGATCGTGCTCGGTCGAAGAAACTCGTCCTCGCGGCCGCGGGACTGGCCTACGGGCTTGCGCTCGCCGGTGGGATCCTGTTGCTGCCGGTCACCCTCGTCGCTGCTGCCGGCTGCCTCCTGGTCGCCGGACTCGCCGGTCCGCTCCTCACGGGTGGCCTCAGCAGTCAGCTCGCGACGATCGTCGGCGTCGACCAACGCGCCCGCCGGCGCGCGCAGGGCATGGACGCCTTCACCTACGGCGTCTCGGCAACCGCCGGACCAGCCGTCATCGCCGTCGTCGCGTCGGCCGTATCCCCCACGGTGGCGGTGCTCACTGCTGCCGGCGCTGCGGCTGTCGGGGCCGTTGTCTTGCTGCTCCTGTCCGGCGGGGCACATCACCTCCACAGTGATGGACGGCCGGCTCCGGTCGGACTGCGCGCCGCGCTCGGAATGCTGCTCCGGTTGCCCGGACTGCGACGAACAACGATCGCTACCGCGCTCACCGCCATCCCACTCGGCGCGGTTCCGCTCCTCGCGGTCGGAACCGTCGACTCACTCGGTGCGACCGCCGCCTCGTCGGCCGTGCTCACTGCGGCGTACGGCGCGGGGAACCTCGCGGTGTCGTTGCTGCTGATCGTCCTTCCCCTCCGCGGGCAAGCAGACCGACTCATCCGCTGGGGTGTCGTCGCCGTTGCGATCGCGTTCGCACTCGGGTTGGTGATCTCGTCCGTTCCCATCGGCGCTGCGGCGTTCGCCCTGCTCGGCGCCGCCACGGGGATCCTGTTCACGGCGAGCCTGGCGGCCCGCGCCAGCTTCTCCCCATCAGGAGCCGAAGCGCAGATCTTCGTCAGCATGGCCGGCATCAAGGTCGCGTTCGCCTCGATCGGCACCGCCGCCGCAGGGCCGCTTCTCGGACTCGGCGGCCACATGATGTTCGCGATGGCCACGGTCCTCACCCTCGCAACGCTCGGGTACCTGCTGATCGATCGAGCACCGCAGGCGCCGGGGTAGTCGACCGGCTACCGGACAGCGTCGGTCAGCACTTGGTCGACCCACTCGTGATGATCGAGTTCGGCGATCCACCAGGCGCAGATCGAGTCGCCGGCGAGCTTCAGCCGGTCGGAGGGCTCGGGCTCGCTGTACCGCGTCGGGGTGCGTGACGCGTCCGGCGCGTAGCTGGACGGTGGGAAGACCTCCGTCATCGACGTGCCACGGCCGGTGCCGCCCTGAGACAGCGGAAGGCGACGAGGCGAGGAGGCGAGGAGGTGGATCCAGACCCTCCCTGACGTCGGCTGGTTCGCGTCCTTCCGGATTCACGGACCCGAGCGCGCCGCGTTCGACGGGTCCTGGCGCCTGCCCGACTTCGAACGGAGGTCCTGAGTCCACGCTCGACTCATCAGACGGGCGATTGGAGCGACGTGCGACAGCCGATCGGCTCTCGGAACGGGCTGCTCGTAGGCTTGTTGGGTGATCGCGCGAGTTCTTGGTTCTGGTCGTCCGCTTGTCGCCCTCCACGGGTTCGGTGTGGACCACCGCATCATGCTGCCACTGGCGGACGCGGTGCAGGACTTGCCGTGGCGCATGGTGTTCCTCGACCTGCCGTGGGCCGAAGCCGCCGCGGCGACCGCAACCGCGACGAGCGCGGTCGACGTGGCCGACGAGGCACTCGCCGACATCGACGACCACCTCGGCGACGAGCCGTTCGCCGTCATCGGGAACTCCTTCGGCGGCATGATCGCCCGACATGTCGCGCACGAGCGTCGAGACCGCGTGCTCGGCATCGCGACCCTGGCGAGTGTCGTGCAACCGGCGCACGCAGACCGTGCCGTCCCCGAACGCATGGTGTTGCACACCGAGCCGTCCGTCCTCGAGGCCGCCGGCGACGCGCGAGAAGCGTTCGAGGAGGTCAGCGTCATCCAGGACGCGGCCGCGTTCGCAGCGTTCGAGCGGTACGTGCTGCCGGGTCTCCGTGGCGCTGACACTGCGGTGATGGACCGCATCGCCGTCGACTACGCACTGGAAGGCGTGCCGGAGGAACGCCATCCAGAGCCGTTCACCGCTCCGGCCCTGCACCTCTTCGGTCGGCAGGACGACGTCGTCGGGTACGAGGACGGCCTCGCACTCCGGGACCACTACCCGCGAGGAAGCTTCGTCGTCCTCGACGGTGCTGGGCACAACGTGCACCTCGAGCAGCCCGGGATCACCGCCGCCCTGGTCCGCGATTGGCTCGAACGCATCGACCGGTAGAGGATCGGCCGTCGGACCGGCTGAGGTCGCACCCTCGATGTCTGGCGCTGGCTAGCGTCATCGCATGAAGAAGGCGAGGTTCACATGGTTTCCCGACATGGATCGTCGGCAGCATCCTTCTCGCCAGAGGTCCTGTGGGTCGAGTACGCGGTGAAGGATGCGGCTCTCGTCCCACTGGACCATCCTTCACGCTCCGTACCGTGATGAGGATCGAGACCGTCGCCCCCGACTCCGCCATTGCGGCTCGGATCGTTCGTGACTACATGGTCGACGTCGCGTCACGGTGGTACGGGCGGCCGGCAACGAACGACGAGGTGGGGAAGGCACTCGACGATGAACCGCACGGAGACCTGCAGGGGCTCACCGGCATGCTGCTCGTCGCTGTTGAAGACGGGCAACCCCTCGGGTGCGCTGGCGTTCGCTTCCTCGGCGATGTGGCGGAACTCACCAAGGTCTTCACGCTGCCGTCGCATCGAGGACGAGGAATCGGCTCGCACTTGCTCCGCTGCGTCGAACACGCCTGCAGGGAGCGGGCGATCGGCGCACTCCGGCTCGACACTCGCGCTGCACTGACGGAGGCATGCGCAATGTACGAGCGGAACGGATTCGAGCGCGTCGACGCTTTCAACGACGAACCGTACTCCGACCGTTGGTACAGCAAGACCCTCGCCGCGAGGGTCCGGTAGCCGATCCTTCAGCGCCACGCGGCAGTTTCCAGGTCGAGTCCGGCGGCGATGAGATCGGCGGTCCTGTCTGCGCTGAGCTCGCTGGTGTCGAGCCACCAACCGCGGTCTCCGAAGTCGCGACGCATCGACTGGTCGAGTTCGTCGTACCCGTCGAAGGCGAACCGCTCGTTCGCTTCTCTGCCCGCGTCTCGCTCCTTGCACGTTTCTGTGCTGGGAGCGAGGACGACCAGCGATGAGGTGTCCGAGAAGAGCTGTTCGAGAAGCCGGTCGAGGTGTTCACCGTCCGGGATGACGCAGTCGATCACGGTGACGAAGCCAGCGTCGGTGAAGTTCTTCGTCAGCGCAGCCAGGTTCCGGTAGCTGAGCTCGACCTGGCGGGCGGCTTCGTCGGCGGGTTGTCCGAGTGGCCACACGGCACCGGCGATGATCATCGCGTTCAAGTCGTCGGCTGCGATCCGTGCGGCGCGCGGCAGCTTGGCCGCGAGGAGTCGGCTCACGGTGGACTTTCCGGCTCCGGGCATCCCGGTCAGGATCACTGTCTTCACGGTGCCATCCGACCACGTCTGCAGCAATCCGACTTTCCGACAAGTCGCCCGCCGATGTGTTCCACACCGCCTCAGCGGCGCCGCCGACCGACCGTCGGACACGAAGTGGCGACGGCGTCACGCTCAGCTCGTGAATGTTCCGGGCAGGCTCGCGGCCCTTGCCCTGGGTGCACTTGTCGCATCGTCGGCCTTGTCCTGCAACTCACTGACGAGAAGCACGCGCGCTGCGTGCAGTCCCGACTGTCGATCGGCCAGCGAGTCGGCGCACTCAGGAGCGGATCGCGGAGCGCCGCACTCGGATGTCTCCGCGCTGTTCAACGGCTTCGAGTTCCGCGCCGTGGTGCTCGAGGGTCGCGATCGACCCTGCGTTGGTCTCAGCGCAGAACGCCAGGACTGGGTTGATGCCCGACGATCTGGCGTGACGCAGGACCTCGCCGAGAGCCCATGTCGCCACGCCGCGTCCGCGGGCGGAGGGGCGGATCCCGTAGCCGATGTGCCCGAAGCGGTGCACGCGCTCGTCGTCGGCGGAGCGCAGCGCGATCCCGCCGAGCACTTCCCCGTCCTCGACGATCCACCAGAGTTCGCCCGACTCCTGTTGCGTCCGCGCAATCCACGCTTGGATGCCCTCGATGGTGTCGACGTCGTCTTCTGCACCGATGCCGAAGCCGTCCTCGTGCAAGCCCGGGCCCCACTCCCGGTGCGCCTCGTTCCAGGCCTCGACCAACGCCGCGTGTGGTCTCACCAGCTCGATCACAGTTCATCTTCGCAACCCGTGCGGCTGGGAACCAGGACGAGCAGCGTCTCACCGTTGACGGCTCGCCAGATGGACCTGGCACGCCGAGGGCCTTCGTCGGGCTGCGAGGCCCTGGTCTGGTGGGCAGGACCACGGCGACACCCGTCAGCACGGACGGCGACGAGTCGTGCGCGAAGGAGACAAGTGCTCGCGCGGCGACACGTGCCTCCGCAGCCGGCCCGTCAGTCGGCCGGACGCCGCAGCGTCAACGGCCCGTCGTGCAGCGGCTGCGTGACCCACGACGCCGTCGCGGTCCCGGACGCGAGGTCGATCCGCAGGTGCGCGAGGTGCGGCGACTCCACGAACCGCACGTCGACGAGCACGGTGCCGTCCGGCGCGACCGCACCACTCCCCGCGAGGGGACCGTCGACGGCCCACTCCCCCTCGCCGACCGGCACCGAGAGCGTCCCGCCGTCGACGTCGAGGGTTGCACGCCACCGCGCTCCGTCGCGGGTGAACGCGAGTCCGTCGATCCCGTCGCCCCGGAACGGGCCGGCGACAGCGAGGTCGGGGAGGCGACCACCCGCGACCGCGGGGAGCCCCAGGGAGGCGAGCCGTGCCTCCAGGCCGCTGTCCCCGGCCGCGTCGACGTCTGCAGCGTCGACGGCGGGCAGGAGGTGTTGCCAGGCCGCGTCGAGGACGGCCTGCATGTCGAGGCTCTGCCCGGTGAGCGCCAGCACGACCTCCAGGTCGGGCAGGACGACGCAGAACTGGCCGTACGCGCCGTCCCCGCGGAAGCCGTGGCGGGCCATCCAGAACTGGAAGCCGTAGCCCTGGCTCCAGTCCGGGTTGCCCTCGTCGGGGTTCGCCACCTGCGTGCTCGTGGCGGCCGCGACCCAGTCCTCGTCGAGGATGCGCTCGCCGTTCCAGACCCCGCGCTGCAGGTACAGCTGGCCGAGGGCCGCGATCGCCGAGGTGGGCGCGTAGCACCCGCTGAACCCGAGCTCGGCGCCGGTGTCGTCGCGGCGCCAGGCCAGGTCGTCGATGCCGAGCGGGTCGAGCAGGCGCGGCCGGAGGAAGTCGACGAGCGACCCGCCGCTGACCCGCCGGACGATCGCACCGAGGGTGTACGTGCACGGCTGGTTGTACGCGAAGACCGTGCCGGGCTCCTCGTCCGGCGGGGTGAGGAGGAACCCGCGGACGAGGTTCTCCGGGTCGGCGGCGCGGGCACGGTCGAGGGTCTCCTCGCGGTGCCCGCTCGCCATCGCGAGCAGGTGCCGGACGCGGATGCGGCGGCTGCGTTCGTCGGTGACGTCCGCGTCGAGCTCCGGGAAGTACGACAGCGCGGTGGCGTCGAGGTCGACGAGCCCCTCGCGGACCGCGATCCCGACGGCCGCAGCGGTGAAGCTCTTGCTGAGGGAGTACAGCAGGTGCACGCGGTCGCTCGCGTACGGCGACCACCAGCCCTCGGCGGCGACCTGGCCGTGCCGCAGCAGCACGATGCTGTGCGGTTCGACGTCGGGCGTCGACTCGAGGGTGTCGAGGAACCGGGCGATGCCGCGGGCGTCGATGCCGAGGGCGGACGGGGTGGACCGGGGGAACGTCGTCGTCACACGTCCGACACTACGGGCCGCAGCCCGGTGACGTCCGGTGCCGGGTCCGTGGCGAGGCGGGCGTGGGTCTCGACGTCGAAGCGCTCGTCGCCGTAGCGGAGCTTGTCGCGTTCGACCCCCTCGGCGCGGAAGCCCGCCCGGGTGGCGACCGCGCAGGACGCCGGGTTGTTCGTGCGGTGCCCGAGTTCGAGGCGGTGCAGACCGAGGTCGAACGCGTCGTCGGCTGCGGTGACGAGGGCGCGCGTCGCGAGTCCGCGGCCGCGGGCCTGCGGGGTGAGCCAGTAGGAGATCCAGGCGGTGCCGTGGGTGTGCTCGATGGCCGTCACGCCGACGTTGCCGACGAGGTCGCCGTCGTCGACGACCGCCCAGTTCCGAGCGTGCTCGTGGAACCGGTACGTCGTCGCGATGAACGCCGCCGCAGCCGTCTCGTCGTCGAACGTCCGGCCCCCGAACTGCCGGGACAGTTCCGGGTCGGCCGATGCCGTCAGCAGCACGGAGGCGTCGGAGGGCAGCCAGGGGCGCAGGGTCGGTGCCACCGTCACGCGCCCTGGAACGGGTTCGTCCACCGCCACCAGATGCCCGGGTCCTCGATGGGTCGTTCGAGCACGAGCGGGACCGTCACCGGGTCGTGGTCCGAGATCGTGAAGCGCACCTTCCCGACGCGCTCCCCCTTCGTGCCGAGGGTGATCTGGTCGAGGTGCGTCTTCGCCGACACGGTCGTCCTCCCCCAGACGAGCACCTCGGACGCCGACCGCGACACCGCGTCGGCCTCGTCCTGCCACGGGGTCGAGAAGGTGCCGAACGTCTGCCCCGCGTGCGCGAGGGTGACGACCTGGAAGTTGTCGGCGACCGACCGGAGCAGGCGCTGCACGTCGTCGTCGAGCGAGTCGTGGTCGACGCCGCCGAGCATCGCGCCGACGACCGTGACGGTCTTGCCGCCCCGTTCGTAGGTCGCGGCGAACAGGAGGCAGGCGCCGGCCTCGTCGAGGGTGCCGGTCTTGATGCCCTCGACCCCGTCGAGTCCGAGGAGCTTGTTCGAGTTCTCGATCTCGCCGGCGCCGGGCACCGTCACCTTCTTGGTGCCCACGACCTCCTTCACGACGGGGTTCGCGAGTGCGAGTTGCCCGAGTCGGACCAGGTCCGTCGCGGTCGAGGTGTTGTGGGCGTCGAGTCCGGTCGGTTCCTCGATGGTCGTGTGGTCCAGGTCGTGCTCGTCGAGCCACTCGTCCGCCGCCGCACGGTAGGCGTCCATGGACCCGAAGGCCCAGAGCGCGAGCGACCCCGCGTAGTTGTTCGCCGACTTCATGAGCATGACCTGCAGCGTCTGGTACTCGGAGAGCTTCAGGCCGTTCGGCATCGGAGCGACCTCGCCGTTCACCGCGAGGTACTTGGCGTACAGCGCCTGCATGCTGGGGTTGAACGCGATCGACGGTCCGGACTCCCCCGGCTGCAGCGGCTTCTCGTCGAGGACGACGAGCGCGGTGACGACCTTCGAGATGCTCGCGATGGACCGCGGCTTCGTGTCCCCGCTCGTGCGGAGGCTCTCCGGGAAGTCGGTCGCCTCGACCGCCGTGGCGCCGTACCCGGGGAAGCTGAGGTCCGGCACGCTCGACGTCGGTGCGGAGTACGTCGTCGTGGCGGCGCTCGCCGGGGCGAACGGCACGACCGCGGCTGCGGCGAGGTACCCGACCGCCAGCACGAGCACGGCGACGACCGAGATCGTCACCGGCCTCCGGACGGCGGAACGGGGGCGGCGGACGACTCGTGACACGGGAACCGAGCGTACCGGGGGTGGGTCGCGTGGTGCTGCGAGGACGCGCTAGGCGCGGGTCGGCTCACGGTCGGACTGGAGGCGCGGCGCGGTCCCGACGTCGACGGTCGCGTCCGGCGCGGGGCCGGTTCCAGTGCCGACGGGCTCGGTTCCGTCGGCTCCGGTTCCGTCGGCTCCGGTCCCGTCGGTTCCGGTCCGGCGTGCGAAGGTCCACTTCCGGGACAGGTAGGCGAACACCGGTCCGGCGGCGTTCATCACGACGACCGACACCCACGCCGCCCAGGGGTTCCCCGGTGCGAAGCCGAAGCCGCCGAAGTACGTGGCGAAGAAGGACGCGAACCCGAGGAACATCCCCGGGACGAGCGCGAACGCCCGCAGCCGACCGGTGCACATCAGGGCGGTGTTGCACACCAGGATGACGACGCCGAGCACGACGTTCTTCGCGAGCTGCCCGTCGCCGAGCACCGTGCCGATCTGCTGGTCGATCAGGACGATGACGAGCGCGAACGCCGAGCCCACCGGCATCGTGGCCCAGAGCCGGGTGGCGTTCCGGAGCGTCGGCTTCGCACCGAGCAGGAACATCGCCGCCCAGCTGACGAAGATCGCCCAGGTGGGCAGGTTCAGGGCGGTGCCGCCGATGAACGCCGTGGCTCCGGCGAGCACGGAGGCGACGATCTCGTGGGGGATCCGTTCACGCATGGCTGAGCTCCTCGGTGTGGATGGTCGTGGTGCGGGTGGTCTCGGCGACGACACGGCCGCGCTTGACGACGAGGTTCCGGTCGGGCCGGTCGAGCAGGACGCCCGTCGGGTCGGTGGTGGACAACACGACGAGGTCGGCGTCGGCTCCCGGTCGGATGCCGTACCGGTCGGCGATCCCGACGACCCGCGCTGCGCCGGTGGTGGCCATCGCGAGGACCCGTGCGAGGTCCTCCGGCCCGGACAGGTGTCCGACCTGGGCGAGCAGCAGACCGACGTCGAGCATGTCCGCGTTGCCGAACGGGGTGAACGCGTTCCGGACGTTGTTCGACGAGTACGCCGCCGTGACCCCGGCGTCCCAGAGCTCGCGGACGGGGACGACGCCGCGGCGGACGTCGGCGTCGTCCCGGCGTCCACCGAGGTGCAGGTCGGTCGCCGGCAGCGGGACGACCGCGACGTCGGCGGCCGCGAGCCGGGCGAACAGGTCGGCGCGCTCGACCGACGGCAGGCTGGCCGTCGAGGTCACGTGGCCGAGCGCGACACGGCCGTTCAGCCCGCGGGCGGCCACGGCGTCGGCGACGTACCCGGCGAGCGCGAAGCGCGGGTCGCTCGTGTCGTCGGCGAAGTCGGCGTGCACGTCCGCGGGGACGCCGAACTCCTCGGCGAGGTCGAGGACGGTCTCGACGTGGGCGTGGCAGTCGGCGAGCGACACCTCGTTGTAGCTGCAGCCACCGATCACGTCGGCACCGATCCGGAGCGCCTCGCGCAGGAGCTCGAGCGTGCCGGGAGCCTTGCGGATGCCCTCCTGGGGGAACGCCACGATCTGCAGGTCGAGGGCGTCCCGGTACTCGTCACGGAGGCCGAGCAGGACCTCGACCCCGATCAGCCCGACGATCGGGTCGACGTCCGGGTGTGCGCGGACCAGCGTGGTGCCGTTCGTGATCGCCTGGTCGAGCAGCGTGCGGGCACGGTCGCGGACGCCGGTGTGGGTGAAGCCCCGCTTGAGCTCCCCGGTGACCGAGATGGCGCCGGCGAGGGTGCCGTCCGGGTTCGGTCGCTCGCGGTCGAGCAGTGCCTTGTCGACGTGCAGGTGCGCCTCGACGAGCCCGGGGACGACGACCCGTCCGGCGCAGTCGACGACGCGCACGGCGGGGTCGGTCGCGCGCACTGCCGACGCCGCGTCGGCGGCGGGTGTGACGGCGGTGATCGTTCCCCGCTCGACGACGACGTCGACGAGCGTCGGCGTGTCCACGAGTCGGGCGTTGCGGAGGACCAGGTCCACGAGGTCCCCTTCTGATCGGTTCGGGCGGGACGTCGACCACCATTCGCCCGTCGTGTTTCCGACTCCGACGCATCGTGTGACGGGCGTGTAAAAGTTGGTCGTACCAATGAACCAACCGGACCAAGGACCGTAGGCTCCTGGTCATGCAACGAGGACGGACCCTGAGCGCGGCGACCGCGGCGCACCTCGGACGCCTGGTGCTCGACGACCTGGCGCCGGGCGACAAGCTGCCGCCGGAGCGCACCCTGGCCGCGGACCTCGCCGTGTCCCGCACCACCGTCCGCGAGGCCCTGCAGGAGCTCGAACGTCGACGGCTCGTGTCCCGGACGCCCGGCCGCGGCACCGTCGTGCTGCCCCGGTCGGTCGAGGCGGCCGAGATGCTCGACCGGATGTCGCACGACCCGTCCGAGACCGAGCACGTGACCGAGTTCCGCGCGCTCGTCGAACCGCAGGTCGCCGCGCTCGCCGCGGTCCGGGCCGACGAGTCAGACCTCGTGCGGCTCGAGGCGATCCTCGCGTCGACGCACGCCGGCCTCAGCCCTGCCGAGTCCCTCGCGCAGGACGTCGCCTTCCACGTGCAGGTCGCCCGGGCCTCCGGCAACCCGCTGTTCGTGTCGCTCTGCGAACTGAGCAGCGGATGGGTGCAGGACGTCCGCGCGAAGTCGCACAGCACCAGCGAAGGCCGCCGTTCCTCGTTCGAGTGGCACCAGCGCATCCACGACGCGATCCGTCGCCACGACGAGACCGCTGCCCACCGGGCGATGACCGACCACCTGGCGGACGTCGCCCACCTGGTCGAGAGCAAGCACCGCGAGAGGGAGCACCACCAGTGACACAGCCCGTCCTGCAACCGGGGGTCGGACCGATCCGCGCCGCGCACTACCTCCCCGTCGAACCGGAGCGCACGCTCTGGGGACGACTCCCGAGCAGCACCGACCAGCCCGCCCTCACGGTTCCGTCCGGCACCGAGGTGACGATCGACACCGTCAGCCACGAGGGCGTCCTGCCCGACCAGGGCAGCGACCCGGTGGGGTTCTTCGGTCGGCACGGGGTCCCGCCCGAGCACGTCCTCGCCGACGCGGTGGCGGTCGCCCGGACGGTCCGGCGCGACCCGGACCACGACGGGCCGCACGTCGTCTCCGCCCCGATCGCCGTCGAGGGCGCCGAACCCGGGGACGTCCTCACGATGACCGTGGTGGAGACGCTCCCCCGGGTCCCGTACGGCGTCGTGTCGAACCGGCACGGCCGCGGCGCGCTGCACGGCGAGTACCCCGTCGACGGCACCACCGTGAGCGTCTTCGCCGACGTCGTGACGGACCACGACGGCGAGTGGGGCCGCATCCCGCTCACTGACGACCGGGAGCGCTTCGCCCGCTTCCCGCTCGCCCCCTTCCTCGGCATCATGGGCGTCGGCTCCCCCGGCGAGCGACCGCACTCCGTGCCACCGGGACGCCACGGCGGGAACATCGACGTCAACCTGCTGCAGACCGGCGCGCAGCTGCACCTGCCCGTCCTCGTCCCCGGGGCGCTGGCGTTCGTCGGCGACCCGCACTTCGCGCAGGGCGACGGCGAGGTGGCACTCACCGCGATGGAGGCGTCCCTGCGCGCAACGGTCCGGTTCGACCTCACGCCGGCGGCGGACGCCGCAGCGCAGTTCGGCGACCTCGTGTGGCCGCTCGTCGAGACACGGGAGTACCTCGTCCCCACCGGGCTCAACCCCGACCTCGACGAAGCCGTCCGAGCCTGCGTCCGGCACGCCATCGCGATCCTCGGGGCCCGCTACGGCATGCAGCCGCACCTGGCGTACGCCTACCTCAGCGCGGCGACCGACTTCAACATCTCCCAGGTCGTCGACCTCGTCACCGGGGCGCACGCCCGCATCCGCAAGAGCGACTTCGGAGGGACCCGATGACCGACCCGAGCACACCCGACGGACTCCTCGAAGCGCTCGACGCCTACGAGGCAGCACTCATGGCGAACGACCTCGACGCCCTCGACGACGCGTTCGTCGACGCCCCCGACACGATGCGCGGCGACGACCGCGGGCTGCTCGTCGGCCACGACGCGATCAGCGCCTTCCGGGGCGCCCGCGGCGGGGTCGCGAGCCGGACGCTCACCCGCGTCGAGGTCCGCCCGCTCACCGAGGACCTCGCCCTCGTCGTCTCGGTCTCGGCCTTCACCGCGGGCGGGAACGGACTGCAGACGCAGCTCTGGCAGCGCACCGACGGCACCTGGCGCATCGCCGCGGCCCACGTCACCGGACGCACGAAGGCATTCGACACGACGATCTGGCGCGTCGTCGGCGACCCGCTCGTCCCCGCAGCAGACAGCGGCCCGCTCGACGGCTCGACCGTCGCGGTGAAGGACCTCTACGCCGTCGCCGGACACCCCGTCGGCGCCGGCAACCCGACGTACCTGCGCGAGTCCGTCCCGCAGGCCGCGTCCGCCGCCGCGGTCGCGTCGCTCCTCGCCGCGGGTGCGTCGATCCGCGGGATCGCGCGGACCGACGAGTTCGCCTACAACCTCACGGGACGCAACGAGCACCACGGCACCCCGCCGAACGGGGCGGTCGCCACGGCCCTGCCGGGAGGCTCGTCCAGCGGATCCGCATCGGCCGTCCGTCTCGGGACGGCCGACATCGGGCTCGGCACGGACACCGCGGGATCGGTGCGGGTCCCCGCCTCGTACCAGGGGCTCTGGGGCCTCCGGACGACGCACGACCTGGTCCCCCGCGACGGGCTGCTCCCGCTCGCGCCGTCCTTCGACACCGTGGGGTGGCTGACGCGTGACGCCGACCTGCTCGCACGGGTGCTCGACGCCTCCGTCCCGGTCGCGGTGCCGGACCCCGACACCGCCCCTGCCGTGACCGTCGCGGCCGACCTCGTCGCCGCGGCCGACCCCACGACACAGGAGGCGTTCCGTGCGTTCGTCGGCGAGGACCTCCCGGTGGTGACGCTCGCCGAGCTCGGGATCCCGCCCCTCGAGGACCTGCGCGAGACGATGCGCCTCGTGCAGGCCGCCGAGGCCACCGCCGCGCACGGCCCCTGGATCGCCGAGCATCCGGGAGCGCTCAGCACCGTCGTCGGCGACCGGTTCGCCGCAGCCGCCGCCAACCCGCCCGACCTCGTCGCCGATGCCGTCGACCGGCTCGACGCCCTGCGGCAGACCATCCGGCAGGCTCTCGACGGCCGCGTCCTCGTGTTCCCGACCACGCCCGGCCCCGCTCCAACGCTGACCGCCGACACCGCCGAACTCGAACGGACCCGGACCGCCACCACGGCGATGACGGCCCTCGCGAGCGTCGGCGGTCTGCCCGCCGTGAGCGCGCCGGGACTCACCGTCGGCGGCGCCCCCGTCGGGATCAGCCTCGTCGGGGCGCCGGGGGCCGACCGTGCCCTGGTGCGCACCGCGGAACGGGTGCTGCGGGACGGAGCCGACCCGCGCCTCCCGACAGTCGCAGCCGACTAACGCGACCGCTGTGCATGCGCGACCGCCCACAGCCCCACGGCGCTCGCCGCGGCCACGTTGAGCGAGTCGACGCCGTGCGACATCGGGATGCGGACGGTCGTGTCGGCGGACGCGACGGCCGCGTCGGTCAGCCCCTGCCCCTCGGTGCCCATCACCAGCGCGACCTTCTCGGGGACGTCCGCGACGAACGCGTCCAGGTCGACCGAGCGGTCGGTGAGCGCCATCGCGGCGAGGTGGAAGCCCTGCGCGCGGAGCTCCTCGCCCGCGGCCGGCCACTCGCCGATGCGCGTCCACGGGACCTGCAGGACGGTGCCCATGCTGACCCGGACGCTCCGGCGGTACAGGGGGTCGGCGCAGCGCGGGCTGACGAGGACGGCGTCGGCACCGAGTCCGGCGACGCTCCGGAAGACGGCCCCGACGTTCGTGTGGTCGACGATGTCCTCGAGCACGACGACGAGCTTCGCGTCCCGCACGACGTCGGCGACCTCCGGCAGCACGGGGCGCTGCATCGCCGCCAGGGCACCGCGGTGCATGCGGAAGCCCGTGAGCTCCTCGAGCAGGGCGTCCGGGCCGACGAACACCGGCCCGTCGTGGTCGGCGACGAGCGGCAGGACGCTGTCGAGCCACTTCTCCTGCACCAAGATGCTGCGGGGCACGTGACCGGCGCGCACCGCCCGCTCGATGACGGTGTTCGACTCGGCGATGTACAGCCCGCCCTCGACCTCGGAGACCCGGCGCAGTGCGACGTCCGTCAACCGGGCGAAGTCGTCGAGGCGGGCGTCGTCGAGGGAGTCGATGCGGACGGCGTGCACGGGGCTCGTTTCGGTGTGGAGCGGGTGGGAAGTGACCGGGACGGTCGGCTGTTGAGGGTACCGTGAACACGATGGTGACGAGCGAACCGACCAGCCCCGCGGCCTCCGGCGCGGCCTCCAGCGCGGTCGACCTCGACCGCGCCGTCGAACTGCTCGCCGGCAAGCGCATCGCCGTGCTGTCCGGTGCTGGACTGAGCACCGACTCCGGCATCCCCGACTACCGCGGCGAGGGGCGCGTGGTCCGGAAGCCGATGACCTTCCAGGAGTTCCGCGCAGACCCCGCGAAGCGTCAGCGCTACTGGGCCGGCTCGCACCTCGGCTGGCGGACCTTCGCCGCCGCCCGCCCGAACGCCGGCCACCGCGCGCTCGCCGCACTCGAGCGGGACGGCATCGTCACCGGGATCGTCACGCAGAACGTCGACGGCCTGCACCTGCGCTCTGGGTCGCGTCGGGTCGTCGAGATCCACGGGTCGATGGACCGCGCCGTGTGCCTCACGTGCGGGCAGGTGTTCTCCCGCGCCGACCTCGCCGCCGTGCTCGACCGTGAGAACCCCTGGATCGACGAACCCGGCTCCGTGCAGCTCCAGCCGGACGGCGACGTCGAGATCACCGACGTCGAGCGCTTCCGGGTGCCCGACTGCTCGGTGTGCAGCGGCGTCCTCAAGCCCGACGTGGTGTTCTTCGGCGAGTTCGTGCCGGCCGAGAAGTTCCGCGAGGCCGTGTCCATCGTCGCCGAGGCCGAGGCGCTCGTCGTCGTCGGCTCCTCGCTCACCGTGAACTCCGGCGTCCGACTCGTCGACCACGCCGCGCGCCGCAAGCACCCCGTCGTGATCATCAACCGCGGCGAGACGCGCAGCGACCGCCGGGCTGCGGTCAAGCTCGACGCCGGCACCACCGAGACGCTTGAGGCCCTGGCGGCGCGTCTCGACCCGTCTGCGATGATCGAGCGGTGACGACGCTCCTCTACCTGGTCCGGCACGGCGAGACCGACTGGAACGCCGAACGGCGCATCCAGGGCTCCACCGACATCCCGCTCAACGACACCGGACGACGGCAGGCGGCCTCGACCGCGACGCTGCTCGACCGACGGTCGTTCGACGCCGTCGTCGCCTCACCGCTGTCGCGTGCGTTCGAGACCGGGTCGATCATCGCCGAGCACCTCGGACTCGCCACGCCCGTCGCCTACCCGGGGCTGGCGGAGCGCTCGTACGGCGAGGCCGAGGGCCTGACGAACGGGGAGGTCCTGGCCCGCTACCCGCACGACGACGTCCCCGGTCGCGAGTCGCGGAGCGCCCTGCTCGCCCGGGTCACCGAGACCCTCGGCGAGATCGCCGTGCGGTACGACGCCGGCAGCGTGGTCGTCGCGACCCACGGCGCCGTGATCCGCAGCGTCGTGAACGCGGCTGCCCCCGGGACCGCCGACCGGCACAGCACCCCGATCCGCAACGGCTCGGTGCACTCGTTCCGGTGGGACCCCGAGCGGTTCCACGCCGAGCTCGTCCGGTTCGACGACCCCATCGACGGCGTGTCCGACGGGCCGGGCCGGTACACGTTCGAGTACCAGAACCCGCTCGAGCGCCGGGGGTACTAGGCTCCGATGCACTCGCAGACCTGAGCGCGTGAGGGGGGCTGACATGACGTCCGACGGACCAGGCGGTGTGCGGCCGGGGTGGACGCAGTCCGACCCCACCGACGATGACGACGACCTCGACCGCGCGTTCGGCCACGGCACCGCGTCGATGGCGGTCCGGACCCCGCGGCAGCGCGTGCGTCGCAGTGCGCTCGTCGGTGTCGGCGTGGTCATCGCCGCCGGGGTGCTCGCCGTGGTGCTCATCACGATCATCAGCAGCGTCCAGAACGGCGTCGGTGGGGTCTTCCCCCGTCCGGACGCCGCCCTCGACCGCTTCGGCAGCGCAGCCCGCGACGTCAGCGGCGTCCAGCGCGTCACGGACGAGAAGCCGAAGAAGACCTCGTTCGCGAGCTACGACGTCGAGAGCACCGTCACGGTGTCGCCCGGCCTGCCCGAGGCCGAGCAGACCGCGGCCGTCGACGCCCTCGCCGCCGCGGCCGACGACGTCAGCGGGAACGGCGTGCGCGTGTTCGCCGTCGCCGACCTCGGCGAGGTGCAGGTCGGGGTCTCCGCCGACGTCGCCGTCACCGAGAAGCGCCTCGACCTCGCGCGGCAGCTGGCGGCGATCGGCGGGGTGTCGGGCGTCCGCTGCTCGTGGGGCGACGCCGGGCCCTCGGACGACCCCGCGGACCAGACGATCACGGTCGTGACGCACGGCACCGGGAACGCCCTCGGGGCGATCGTGGCGAAGGCGACCCAGGAGACCCGCGCGGTGTTCCCCGGTGCGACGGTGGAGTCCGCGCTGCCCTGACGCCGCGGCCGAGCCGGTCGTGCCGGACTGGGGGCCGGGCTCGGGGCCGGGCGCGAGTCTCGCGCAGGGCGACAGTCCTCGTGCTCCGGAGCCCGAGAAGCGTCGCTCAGCCCGAGACTCGCCCCGAGGGCGCCGAGCGCGCCGCGCGCGCCGCGCGCGCCGCTCGGTCCGCGACCGCGCGCTCGACCGCCCGCACGACCTGCTCGGCGGACTCGTCCCACCGGAACCGGGCGGCCTGCGCGAGCGATGCCTGCGAGGCGGCGTCCCACCGGGCCTCGAGCCGACGCACCGCAGCGGCGACCGCCGACGGCGACGCGGGGTCGAAGTACTCCGCAGCGTCGCCGCCGATCTCCCGGAAGATCGGGACGTCACTGACGACGACCGGCGTGCCGACACCCATCGCCTCGACCAGCGGGATCCCGAAGCCCTCGTCGTACGAAGCCGTCGCCAGTGCGGTCGCCGATCGCAGCACCGACAGGTACTCGTCGTCGGAGGCCCCGTCGTGGAACACGATCCCACCATCGGGAGCGAGCCGCTCCAGCCGAGCTCGGTCGGTGTCGGACACCCGGGACATGCAGTGCAGCATCCAGTCGGCACCGAGCAGCGGGAGCGCGGCGGCCAGTGTCTCGACGTTCTTGTAGGGCATGAACGACCCCATGTAGACCAGGGTCTTCTCCCGCGCACCACCAGCTGGCCGGGGTGCAGCGGGGTCGGCGGCGTTGTAGGCCACGGTGACGGGGCGCTTCGTCAGGCGGTGGGCTTCGATCAGCCCGGCGGTGGTCTCGGACACGGTCACGACCCCGTCCGCGCCGTTCAGCAGGAACCGCTGCGGCGCCCAGCTCAGGTGGAACGCGCGCCAGCCGAGGCGGATCGGCCACGAGAACTCTCGCGGGGGCGTGCGGTTCCGGTAGTAGATGAGGTCGTGCAGGGTCAGCACGAGGGCGTAGTCGCGCCCCCGGGAGCCCATCGTCTGCATCGGTGAGAACACCGCGTCGAGCCCGAGCCGGTTGACCTTCCGGGCGACGAGGGGTTCCCCGGCGTCGGTCGGCGCCGGCAGGAGCTCCCACGACAGCCCCTCGGGCAGGGACTCGAGCTGTCGTTCGTCGTTGACCAGCAGGACGTAGTCGTGCCGGTCGGGCAGGTTGGCGACCACACCGGCGGTGAACCGGCTGATGCCGTCGTGCCGTCCGATCCGGACGTAACGGCAGTCGATGCCGATGCGCAGGCGGCTCACGAGGCGGCTCCGGACGGCTTCGCAGCCTTCGACGCACGAGTGGCCTTCGCCTTCCCGCCACGCCCGGCCGGCGTGTCCGCCATCCGGCGCAGGACCGCGGCGGCGGCGACGTCCGGGGTCTCGTAGTGCACGAGGTGCCCCACCTGCGGGATGACGACGAGTTCGGCGTCACGGAGCCGTGCGGCCAACGCCTGCTGCTCCGGGACGGCCGTGATGTCGTCGTGCTCCGCCGCGATCATGAGCACGGGCACACCGATCCCGTCGGCGTACTCCGACACGTCGTGGGTGACCGAGGTGCGGAACGCCTCGAGCACGCTCGTGCGGTTCGCGAACGCCGAGAAGTAGCGGTCGTGCTGGTCGTGCACCCACCGACGCAGGTCCCGGTCGTGCGACTTCAGCATCGCGATGCTCATCACCCGCACGATTGCCGGGTTCCGGAGCAGCCCGAGCCCGAGGGCCCTGGGCAGCACCGCACCCGCTCGGTAGTAGCCGATCGCGATGCCCGTGCCGATCGCTCGTGGACCCTGCAGGGCCGGCGCGGCGATGGGGTTCACGAGGACGAGCAGGCGGGTCTCGAGGCCGGCGGCGACGGTGGCGGACACGACGATCGAGCCGAACGAGTGCCCCAGCACGACGGCGTCGCTGCGGAGCCCGAGCGCCTGGTGGAACCCGGTCAGCCACGCGACGTAGGCGTCGATGTCGGATTCCGGGAGCGGGTCGGAGATCCCGAACCCGGGCAGGTCCGGCACGATCACGCGGACACCGACCAGGTGCGCGGCGATGGTCTCGAGTCCGTGGTGGTCCCCGCGGAAGCCGTGCACGGCGAGCACGGTCTGCTCCGCGTCGGCGGGGCCGTACTGCCAGTAGTGCGTGGTGCGGCCGTCGGCCTGCACGGAGCGGTGCACGACCGGTGTGGCGGCCATCAGCGACTGGTACGGGGAGAGCACGGGCGGTTGCATCCCGGCCAGTCTACGAACGCGCGCCGGTGCACCGGCGTCACCCCACGACGAAACCTGGACAACTCGCAGGCGTGACGCCCCTGTGGAGGGCGAGCCGCGCCTCCAGGCCGCCCGTCCGGCCGTCAGGCCGCCCGCCCGAGCGATGCAGTCCGTGCTTCCTGCGGACAACCGGACCGGCGGCGGCCTAGCGTGTCCATGGTGACGTTCACCGCCCCGATCCAGCTCCCCGGCCTGACCCTGGACCCGCAGTGGTACAAGCGCTCGGTCTTCTACGAGTGCATGATCCGCTCGTTCGTCGACTCGAACGGTGACGGGATCGGTGACATCCAGGGGGTCATCGGCAAGCTCGACTACCTGCAGTGGCTCGGCGTCGACGCCCTGTGGCTGCCGCCGTTCTTCAAGTCGCCCATGCGCGACGGCGGGTACGACATCGCCGACTACAAGGCGATCCTGCCGGAGTTCGGCACCCTCGACGACTTCCGCGAACTCGTGACGAAGTCGCACGAGCGGAACATGCGCATCGTGATCGACATGGTGATCAACCACACGAGCGACCAGCACGAGTGGTTCCAGCAGTCCCGCGAGGACCCGGACGGCCCCTACGGCGACTTCTACGTGTGGCGCGACACCGACACCGACTACGAGAACATCCGCATCATCTTCGTCGACACCGAGGAGTCGAACTGGACGTTCGACCCGGTCCGCCGACAGTTCTTCTTCCACCGGTTCTTCTCGCACCAGCCCGACCTCAACTTCGAGAACCCGGCCGTCATCGAGGCCGTGTACGACGTCGTCCGGCACTGGCTCGACCTCGGGGTCGACGGGCTGCGGCTCGACGCGATCCCCTACCTGTTCGAGTCCGAGGAGGGCAACGGCGAGGGCGAGCCGGAGACGCACGAGTTCATCAAGAAGCTCCGTGCGATGGTCGACGACGAGTACCCGGGGCGGGTCCTCCTGGCCGAGGCGAACCAGTGGCCGCGGGAGACGGCGGCGTTCTTCGGCACCGACGAGGAGCCCGAGTGCCACATGGCGTTCGACTTCCCGGTGATGCCGCGCATCTTCTACTCACTCCGCGCGCAGCACGCCGCCGAGCTCAAGGCGATCCTCTCCGAGACCCTCGACGTGCCGGCCAGCGCCGCGTGGGGCGTCTTCCTCCGCAACCACGACGAGCTCACCCTGGAGATGGTCAGCGAGGAGTACCGCCAGGCGATGTACGGCTGGTACGGCTACGACCCGCGGATGCGCTCGAACATCGGCATCCGTCGACGCCTCGCTCCCCTGCTCGACAACTCCCGCGCGGAGCTCGAGCTCATCCACGCGCTGCTGTTCTCCCTGCCCGGGTCGCCGTTCCTCTACTACGGGGACGAGATCGGGATGGGCGACAACATCTGGCTGCCGGACCGCGACTCGTCGCGCACGCCGATGCAGTGGACGCCGGACCGCAACGCCGGGTTCTCGACCGCCGACCCCGGCAAGCTGTACCTGCCCGTCGTGCAGTCGCTCGTCTACAACTACGCGCAGGTGAACGTCGAGGCGCAGCTCGCGCAGTCGCGCTCGCTGCTGCACTGGGTCCGGAACGTCATCCACGTGCGGAAGGCGCACCCGGTGTTCGGGATGGGCAGCCTGCAGGTGCAGGAGACGACGAACGAGTCGGTCCTGGCGTTCGTCCGCTCGTGGGAGGGCTCCGGGCAGCAGTTCGGGCCCTCCGCCGAGGACGTCCTCTGCGTGTTCTCGTTCGCCACGAACCCGACGTCGGTGACGGTGTCCGCCCCGGAGTTCGCGGGGCGGCCGCTGTACGACCTGTTCGGCGGCGGGACGTTCCCGTCGTTCGACGAGTCGGGGTCGGTCACGTTGACGATGGGAACGCAGTCGTTCTACTGGCTGCACGTCGGCGCGCCGGTCGCGTAGACGGCGGCACGGACGCGCGCGTCCGGGCGCGTCGGCGCGCGTCGGCTGGGTGGGCTCGCGTCCGCGCGTCGGCTCGCGTCCGCGCGTGTCGGCGGTCACCGGCCTGGAGGCACGGCTCGGCCCCGCCAGGCGGGTCGCGGTGGCCGTGTCGGTGCGTCCGGTTAGCCTGTGGCCGTGACGATCCCCACAGCACAGCTCGACACGCCCGCCCCGGCGCAGGACCTCACCGGCCGCCCCTGGTGGCACGCGCTCGGCGTGTTCGACCTCGAGACCACCGGTGTGGACGTCGAGACCGCCCGCATCGTCACCGCGCACGTCGGCCTGATCGACATGACCGGCCGGTCGATCGTCGAGGGTGCGTGGATCGCCGACCCCGGCGTCGAGATCCCCGAGGGTGCCGCCGCCGTGCACGGCATCACCACCGAGCGTGCCCGGGCGGAAGGGCGTCCCGCCGGTGAGGTCGTCGCCGAGATCATCGCCGCGGTCGAGGCCGTGTTCGCCCGCGGCATCCCCCTCGTGATCTACAACGCTCCGTACGACCTCACCGTCCTCGACCGCGAGGCCAAGCGCCACGGCATCGCCTCCCCCGTCGTGGGCAACGTCGTGGACCCGCTCGTCATCGACAAGGCGCTGGACACCTACCGGAAGGGCAAGCGCACGCTCGAGGCCGCGTCGGAGCTCTACGGCGTGACCCTGGACGATGCGCACGACGCCGGAGCCGACGCCATCGCTGCCGGGCGTGTCGCGCAGGCCATCGCCGCGAGGTACCCGGAGGAGCTCGGTGTCTCCGCCGAGGAGCTCCACCGCAAGCAGGTCGGCTGGTGCGCCGAGCAGGCGACCTCGTTCCAGGACTACATGCGGAAGAAGCGCGACCCGTCCTTCACCGCCGACGGCCGCTGGCCCCACCGCAACGGCGGCTGACCCGCGCCCCGCAGTCCGGTTCTGCGCCCCGTGCCGAACACGGCGCCCCCGCACAACGGGGCGCACTGTCCGTCACGGGGCGCAGTCGCGAGCCGCGCGCGAGCCGTGCGCGAGCCGGGGCGGGCGGCCGCACAACCAAAGTCGTCCCGAACCGCGGAAGTCCGCGGTGCGAACGCACTTGCGTTGTGCGCAGGCGCCCCGAACCGCACCGCCCCGCCCCGCACCGCACCACCCCGCCAGCACCGGTCCGGGCGACCGGCACGCCCCCGGGCACACGAAACGGGCGGCCCTCCCGGAGGAGAGCCGCCCGTCGGCGTGCAGAGCCTGCTTACTTGCCGAAGCCCTTGAAGCGCTGGTTGAACTTCTCGACGCGACCGGCCGAGTCGAGGATGCGCTGCTTGCCCGTGTAGAACGGGTGCGACGCGGAGGAGATCTCGACGTCGATGACCGGGTAGGTCGCACCGTCGAGCTCGATGGTCTTGTCGCTGTTCGCGGTCGAACGCGTCAGGAACGTCTCACCGGAGGCCAGGTCACGGAAGACGATGGCGCGGTACTCGGGGTGGATGTCGGTCTTCATGGAGATTCCTCGGATAGCGGTGATGGGTCGGACTGCGCGAATGCTCGAACAAGCACCACGCCGGAAGTCGTCGGCTTGCGCCAGCCGTCTACGTTACCAGACGGTGGGCGGGATGTGGAGCAGGATCAAGCCGCGCGTGCCGTGTACCGGCCGGCGTCCTTCGACACGGTGAGCTCGATGCCGAACGCCTCGGTGAGCGTCGCCGCCGTGAGCACCTCGTCGATGGGACCGGCTGCCTGCACGTGGCCGTCGGAGAGCACCAGCGCGTGGGTGAACCCGGCCGGGATCTCCTCGACGTGGTGGGTGACGATGACGATCGCGGGCGAGTCCTCGCTCTGGGCGTAGCCGCCGAGGGTGCGCACGAGGCTCTCGCGGGCGCCGAGGTCGAGCGACGCCGCGGGCTCGTCCAGGAACAGGATCTCGGGGTCCGTCATCACGGCGCGGGCGATCTGGACGCGCTTCTGCTCGCCGTCGCTCAGCTCGCCGAACGTGCGGTCGGTGAAGGCGCCGAGGCCCCACTCCTCGAGCACACGCTGGGCTCGGCGGACGTCGAGCTCCTCGTACTCCTCGTTCCAGCGGCCGGTGACCGAGTACGCCGCCGTGAGCACCACGTCGATGACCTTCTCGGTCACCGGGATGCGTCGGGCGAGGGCGGTCGAGGCGAAGCCGATGCGGGGCCGCAGCTCGAAGAGGTCGGCACCGCCGAGTTCCGTGCCGAGCACCTCGACGTCACCCGAGGTCGGGAAGGTCTGCGCACCCGCGACCTGCAGCAGCGTGGTCTTGCCGGCGCCGTTGGCACCGAGCACGACCCAGCGTTCGTCGTCCTGCACCTCCCACGAGATCCCGTCGAGGATGGTGGCCCCGTTGCGGACCACGGAGACGTCTGACAAGCGCACGACCGAGGGCATGCGACCAGCCTAGAGGTTCCGGCCGAGCACCTCGTCGTAGACCTGCCGTGTCCGCTCCGCGATCGCGCCCCAGGTGAACTCGGTCTCGACGCGGAGCCGTCCGGCGCGGCCCATCAGCTTCGCCAGCCCCTCGTCCGCGAGCACCTCGTTGAGCGTCGCCGCGAGGTCCGCCACGTAGCGATCGGGATCCGTCGGGGTACCCGTGCCGTCCTGTGCCTGGTCGATCGGCACGATATGACCGGTCAGCCCGTCCGCGACGACCTCGGGGATGCCCCCGGTGCCGGTGCCGACGACGGGGATGCCACAGGCCATGGCCTCGAGGTTGACGATCCCGAGCGGCTCGTAGATGGACGGGCACACGAACACGGTGCCCGAGGACAGCACGTTGACGATCTCCTGGTGGGCGAGCATCCGGTCGATCCAGACGACGCCGTCACGATCGGCGCGCAACGCGTCGACGAGACCCGTGACCTCGGCCATGATCTCCGGCGTGTCCGGGGCGCCCGCGCAGAGCACGATCTGGACCTCCGGCGGCAGCGACGCCACGGCACGGAGCAGGTAGGGCAGGCCCTTCTGCCGGGTGATCCGCCCGACGAACACCACGCTGGGCCGGGACGGGTCGATCCCGAGGGCCCGGACTGCGTCCTCGTCGACGGTGGGCTTCCACTCGTCGATGTCGATGCCGTTGTAGACGACGTGCACCTTCGCCGGGTCGATCGACGGGTACGAGCGGAGGATGTCCGCGCGCATGGCCTTCGACACCGCGATGACGCCGTCGGCGTGCTCGAACGCCTCGCGCTCCATCCAGCTCGACAGCCGGTAGCCGCCGCCGAGCTGCTCGGCCTTCCACGGCCGCAGCGGCTCGAGGCTGTGCGCCGTGACGACGTGCGGGATCCCGTGGGTCAACTGCGCGATCCGGCCCGCCGAGTTCGCGTACCAGGTGTGCGAGTGCACGACGTCTGCACCCTCGACGTCAGCCGCGATGGCGACGTCGGTGCCGAGCGCCTGGAGCGCGCCGTTCGCCTGCTCGAGGCCGTCGGGCGTGCGGTACGCCCACACGTCGGCCTCGTCGCGGAACGCACCGAAGGCGCGGACGCGCACCTCGGTGTCGGTCCCGGAGCGGAGCGCCGCGGTCAGTTCGGCCACGTGGACACCCGCACCGCCGTAGACCTCCGGCGGATACTCCCTGGTCAGCAGATCGACTCGCACGCGTTCACGGTAACCGGTTCCCAGTGCTGACGCCTACTGTGAACGGCATGGCTCCAAAGAAGGTCTTCGGCATCGTGCTCGCCGGCGGTGAGGGCAAACGGCTCATGCCGCTCACGGCCGACCGGGCGAAGCCCGCTGTCCCGTTCGGCGGGAACTTCCGTCTCATCGACTTCGCGCTCTCGAACCTGGTGAACTCCGGGCTGCAGAAGATCGTCGTCCTGACGCAGTACAAGTCGCACAGTCTCGACCGTCACGTCGCGGAGACCTGGCGCATGGAGGGGCTGCTCGGCTCCTACGTCGCGTCCGTGCCCGCGCAGCAGCGACTCGGCAAGCGCTGGTTCGCCGGGTCGGCCGACGCGATCCTGCAGTCGCTCAACCTGCTCCGCGACGAGCGCCCCGACATCGTCGTCGTGGTCGGCGCGGACCACGTGTACCGGATGGACTTCCACCAGATGGTCGAGGCGCACATCGCCTCCGGCCGCAGCGCGACCGTCGCAGCGATCCGGCAGCCGATCGGCCTGGCCGACCAGTTCGGCGTGATCCAGGTCGCCGACGACGACCCGACGAAGATCGAGGCGTTCCTCGAGAAGCCGACGGACGCCGTGGGCCTGGCCGACTCCCCCGGCGAGATCCTCGCGTCGATGGGCAACTACGTCTTCGACGCCGATGCCCTCGTCGACGCGGTCCTCCGCGACGGCCAGATCGAGACGTCGAACCACGACATGGGCGGCGACATCGTCCCGGACTTCGTGAACCGCGGCGACGCCGGCGTCTACGACCTCAAGCGCAACGGGGTCCCCGGCTCGAACGAGCGCGACCGGTACTACTGGCGCGACGTGGGGACGATCGACTCGTTCTTCGACGCCCACATGGACCTCATCGCACCCGTGCCGGTGTTCAACCTGTACAACCAGGACTGGCCGATCTTCAACCAGCAGACGAACCTGCCGCCGGCGAAGTTCGTGCGCGACGCCAACGGGAACACCGGCTCGACGGTCGACTCGCTCGTGTCGCTCGGCTGCCTGGTCTCGGGTGCGCAGGTCGAACGCAGCATGATCGGCCCGTGGTGCGGGATCGACTCCGGCGCGAAGGTCCTGGACTCGATCGTCTTCGAGCGTGCGTCGATCGGCGCGGGCGCGATCGTGAACCGCGCGATCCTCGACAAGGACGTCGTCATCGCTCCTGGTGCGCAGGTCGGCGTCGACATGGAGGCGGACGAGGCACGCGGCTTCACGGTCACCGCGTCCGGCATCACCGTGGTCGGCAAGGGCGTCCGCGTCGACGCGTAGACGCGAACCACCAGGACCGGCCTGGAGGCGCGGCTGACGTAACGCACGTCAGCCGCGCGTCCGACAGTCGGTACCGTTGGTGCGTGCCACGCTTCCTCGTCGTCCTCGATGCCGATTCCACGCTCCTCGAGGACGAGGTCATCGAACTCCTGGCGGATACCGCCGGGACCCGACCACAGGTCGCGGCGATCACGGAGCGCGCCATGCGCGGCGAGATCGACTTCGCCGAGAGCCTCCGGGAGCGTGTCGCGACCTTGACGGGCCTCCAGGTCGACGTCTTCCGTCGTGCACAGGACGCGGTCCGCGTGACGCGGGGCGCCGACCAGCTGGTCCGCGGCGTGCACGCCGCCGGCGGCACCGTCGGTGTGGTCTCTGGAGGCTTCCACGAGGTCCTCGACCCGTTCGCGGAGCGCCTCGGACTCGACCACTGCCGCGCCAACCGGCTCGAGGTGACCGACGGCGTCCTGACCGGGCGGGTGCTCGGCGACGTCGTCGACGCGCACGCCAAGGCCGTCGCGCTCCGGGAGTGGGCCGACGCCGACGGCGTGGACCTCGTCCGAACGGTCGCGGTCGGCGACGGCGCGAACGACCTCGAGATGATGCGCGTCGCCGCCCTGTCGGTGGCGTTCGACGCGAAGCCGCGCGTGCGCGAGCAGGCGGACGTCGCCGTCGTCGACCGCGACCTGTCGAGCGTGCTCGCGACGCTGGGCCTGCGCGGCTGAGTCGCACTCGCCGACCCACGTCGGTGCCGTGCCGAGTCTCGGCCTCAGCGACGTTTCTCGCGCACCGGGCCTCGAGTACTGTCGCGCAGGCCGAGTCTCGGGCCCGGCGAGACGAGACTCGCGCCGGTTTCGCGCCCTAGTGGCCCATCCCGAGGCCGCCGTCGACCGGGACGACCGCGCCGGAGATGTAGCCGGCGCCGTCGCCCGCGAGGAACAGCGTGGCGTCCGCGACGTCGTCGACGGTGCCGTAGCGCGCCGCCGGGATCTGCTTCTTGAACTCGGCCTGCAGCTCCTCGGGAAGCGCCGCCGTCATGTCGGTCTGGATGAAGCCGGGCGCGACGACGTTCGCCGTGATGCCGCGGGACCCGAGCTCGCGCGTGATCGACCGGGCCATCCCGACGAGGGCGGCCTTCGACGACGCGTAGTTGACCTGGCCGACCTGGCCGTAGGCGCCGACGACGCTCGACATGAGCACGATGCGGCCGAACTTCGCCTTCATCATGCCCTTGGTGGCGCGCTTGACGACGCGGAAGGTCCCGGTGAGGTTCGTGTCGATGACGCTCGTGAAGTCCTCCTCGGACATCCGGAGCAGCAGCTGGTCGTTGGTGATCCCGGCGTTCGCGACGAGGACCTCGACCGGGCCGAGCTCCGCCTCGACCTGCGTGTAGGCGGCGTCGACCGACGCGGTGTCGGTGATGTCGGCCTGCACCGTCAGCGCACCCTCGGGGCCGCCCTGACCGCTGCGGGACGTGACCGCGACGCGGTGGCCGGCGGCGACGAAGCGCTCCGCGAGGGCACGGCCGATGCCGCGGTTGCCGCCGGTGATGAGGACGGTACGGGGGGTGCTCATGGTCGCTCCGTTCGGTGTGGGGTGCTCGGCGCGCCGGTCCGGTCACGGCTCGGACACGCCCGGACGAGCGTACCCGAGCAGAAACCCGACATCCGGCACCCGCGCACTGCACCCATGTCCGGCCATGCGGGCTTAGGCTTGACCGTGGGCAGAGGAAAGAACACCGTATGAAGACGACGCACAGCATCACCACCCTTCCGGACTCTCCGGAGCAGGACCGTGCGCACCGCCTGTCCCGCTACGTGTGGCAGATGGCACTGCGCGTCGTGTTCTTCATCGGTGCCGTGCTCGTCTGGTCGATCTGGCACACCTGGCTCGCGGTCATCCCGATCGTCCTCGCCGGCGTCATCCCCTGGGTCGCGGTCATCATCGCGAACGCGGGCAGCCGCGCCGAGAGCGACATCGTGCGCCCGGCCGGAGCGATCGAGCTCTACGACGCCGTCGACCCGCGACTCCGCGAACAGCAGGAGGACGCCCGGGCCGAGGCCTACCGCGCCGAGCAGGACCGTCTGCGTGAGGAAGCCCACCACGCGCAGGAGGAATGGCAGCGCCACGGCGACCGCTCCAAGGTGTGGGGCCGTCGCTGATGGGCGCCACGTTCGACCTCTTCACGGAGCCCGGCTCGACGCCCGTGTGCTCCCGCGCCGGCTGCAGCTCCACCGCAGCGTGGCGCGTCAACTGGCGCAACCCGCGCATCCACGCGACCGACCGGGTGAAGATCTGGGCCGCGTGCGAAGAACACCGTGACTTCCTCGCCGACTACCTGCGCTCCCGGTCCTTCCCGGTGCGCGTGACCGGCATGCACGAGGACGTGGACCGCCTCGACGACGAGCGCGACCCGGCCGACGCCCCGAAGAACGACGTCGGAGCGCGCGCAGCCGGGGAGCGTCGGTGAGCGACCGCTTCGACCCGAGTTCGCGCTACGGCCGACGGCACGCGCAGAAGATCGCGCGCGCCGCAGCGGCATCCGACACGAGCCCGGCGACCGTCGAACGCGACCCGGACGAACCGTTCGTCGGCTGGCGCTTCGTGCAGAGCCGACGCTGGCTGGGGTACTTCGCGATCGCCGTCGCCTTCGCGATCGTCTGCGCCCTGTTCGGCATGTGGCAGTGGGACCGCCGGAACGAGGCCGTCCGCCAGAACGAGCAGGTCGCGCAGAACTACGAGCACACCCCGGTCCCGCTCGACCAGGCGCTCCCGAAGGCCTCCAGCTGGGACGAGTCGCAGACCTGGCTCCGGGTGAGCGTCACCGGACGGTACGACACCGACGACCAGTTGCTCGTCCGGAACCGCGTGCACAACGGCCAACCCGGGTTCGAGGTCCTCACCCCCCTCGTCACCACCGACGGCCGCGCGTTCGTCGTCGACCGCGGCTGGGTCCCCACCGGCAACGCGCAGGACGCCCCCGACCACGTCCCCGCTCCCCCGTCCGGCGAGGTCAGCGCGATCGTCCGACTGCAGGAGAGCGAGCCGCGCATCCCCGGCCGCACGGACCCGGCGCACACCGACCAGGTGCAGTCCGTCACGCTCTCCGACGTCGCGAAGAAGGTCGACACGCCGATCTACACCGGCGCCTACGGCCAGCTCGCGTCCGAGTCGCCAGCCCCGACCGAAGCCCGTCCGCTCGGGTGGGAACGCCCGACCGCCGACACCGGGCTGCACCTGAGCTACTTCATCCAGTGGTTCATGTTCGCGGCCGGCGGGTTCGGGTTCCTGGCGTACCTCATGGTGCAGGAGCACCGGAACCTCAACCAGGACGACCCGGAAGAGCGCGAGCGCGCCCAGGAGCGGCAGCGCCGCAAGGACGCCCGACCGAAGACCGACGCCGAGATCGAGGACGAGCTGCTCGCCTCCCGTCGCAGCTGACGCCGCCGCCGCGGCATCTTGTCTCGCGTCGTCTCGTCGAGTCTCGTCGCGTCTCGTCTCGTCGAGACGAGACGCCGTCCCGGCCGCGAGACGCCGTCTCCCCCGCGAGACGCCGCCAGATCGGGCCGCGTGTCGCGACACACGCGGCGTCTCGAGACGCACGCGGCGTCTGGGACGCGCGACACGGTCTGACACCCGACCGACGCGGCCTGGAGGCGCGTGGCGGGGCCGCCCCGCGCCTCCAGGCCGCCCGTGGCGCACCATCTCGGGCCCGACGCGCGACGAACTCCGGCTCACGAACGACACACCGCGCCAGGCGCGAGACGCCGCCCGATTCGGCGGCGTCTCGCGACGAGCGCGGCGCCTCGCCGACGCGAGACGCCGCGCCTGCGCGCGCTACGCGAGCTCGATGAGCTCCGCGTAGTCCTTGTTCCAGTGGTCCTCGGTGCCGTCCGGCAGGAGCAGCACACGCTCGGGGTTGAGCGCCTCGACCGCACCGGCGTCGTGCGACACGAGCACGACCGCGCCCTCGTACCCGGCCAGGGCGCCGAGGATCTCCTCACGCGACGCCGGGTCGAGGTTGTTCGTCGGCTCGTCGAGGAGCAGCACGTTCGCGCCCGAGACCACGATCATCGCGAGCGACAGTCGGGTCTTCTCGCCGCCGGACAGCACGCCGGCCTTCTTGTAGCCGTCGTCGCCCGTGAAGAGGAACGACCCGAGGACACGACGGGCCTCGGTCTCGTTGAGCTCCGTCGACGCCGACACCATGTTCTCGATCACGGTGCGGTTGACGTCGATGTTCTCGTGCTCCTGGGCGTAGTACCCGATGCGCAGGCCGTGCCCGGGCAGGATCTCGCCCGTGTCCGGCTTGTCGGCGCCCGCGAGGATGCGGAGCAGCGTCGTCTTGCCGGCACCGTTGAAGCCGAGGATGACCACACGCGAACCGCGGTCGATCGCCAGGTCCACACCCGCGAAGATCTCGAGCGACCCGTACGACTTGGAGAGCCCCTCGGCCATGAGCGGCGTGCGACCGCAGGACACCGGGGTCGGGAACCGGAGCTTGGCGACGCGGTCGGCGACGCGCTCGTCCTCGAGGCCGGCGAGCAGCTTGTCCGCACGCGCCACCATCTGGTGCGCCGCGGCGGCCTTCGAGGCCTTCGCACCGAAACGGGCGGCCTGGTCCTTGAGCGTGGCGGCCTTCTTCTCGGCGTTCGCGCGCTCCTTGCGGCGACGCTCCTCGTCGGCTGCACGCTGGCGCTGGTAGAGCTTCCAACCCATGTTGTAGACGTCGATGCTCTGCCGGTTGGCGTCGAGGTAGAAGACGCGGTTCACCACCTCGTCCACGAGCTCGACGTCGTGGGAGATGATGATGACGCCGCCGGAGTACGTCTTGAGGTGCTCGCGCAGCCAGACGACCGAGTCGGCGTCGAGGTGGTTCGTCGGCTCGTCGAGGATCATCGTCTCGGCGTCCGAGAACAGGATGCGCGCGAGCTCGATGCGGCGGCGCTGACCACCCGACAGCGTCTTGAGCTGCTGGTCGAGGATGCGGTCCGGCAGCTTGAGGTTCGAGGCGATCGACGCCGCCTCGGCCTCGGCCGCGTACCCGCCGAGCGCGTTGAACTGGTCGTCCAACCGGCTGTACCGACGCATCGCCTTCTCGGCGACGGCGGGGTCGTCGCTGGCCATGTCGAGCGTCGCGAGGCGGATGCCCTCCACGAGCTCGCCGAGGCCGCGGGCGTCGAGGATGCGCTTGCGCGCGGTCTCCTCCGGGTCACCGGAGCGCGGGTCCTGCGGCAGGTAGCCGATCTCGCCGCCGCGCTCGATCTTGCCGCCGGTCGGCTGCGTCTCCCCCGCGAGGGCCTTCGTCATCGTCGTCTTGCCCGCGCCGTTGCGGCCGACGAGTCCGATCTTGTCGCCCTTCTCGACACGGAAGGACACGTCCTCCATGAGGAGGCGAGCTCCGACGCGGATCTCGAGTTCGTGCACGGCAAGCACAGAGGACGTCCAATCAGTTGGTGGTTTTGCACAACGACGTGTGCGGGAGGTGCACCGCTACGCTGACGGGACCGATGGTTCCGAACGGGACCAGCAGTCCATTCTAGGAGAATCCATGACGAACGCCACCGGGTTCGCTCCCCGCGCAGTCCTCGCAGACCGTCTGCGCACCCAGGGAGTGGCCACCGACGCCGCGCTGATCGCCGGCGGCGCGCTGTTCACCGCCGCCATGGCCCAGCTCGAGGTGCCGATGTGGCCGGTGCCGATCACGGGGCAGACCCTGGCGGTCGTGCTCGTCGGCGCGACGCTCGGAGCCCGCCGCGGCATGCTCTCGCTGCTGGTCTACGCGGTCGCCGGGCTCGCCGGTGCGCCGTTCTTCGCCGGCTTCACGGGTGGCCTGCACGCCCTCGCCGTCCCGAGCTTCGGCTACGTCATCGGCTTCATCCCGGCGGCCGGCGTCATCGGCTGGCTCGCTCGCCGCAACTGGGACCGCCAGGTGGGTCGTGCGGCCGCGGCCATGCTCCTCGCGAGTGCGATCCCGTTCGTGACGGGCCTGCCCTACCTGGCGGTCGCGCTCGGGACGCTCGGCGCCCCGAACGACCTGCAGTCGGTGCTCGCCGCCGGCCTCTACCCGTTCATCGTGGGCGGCATCGCGAAGGCACTCATCGCCGCGGGCATCGTGCCGCTGGCGTGGAAGCTGCTCGGCCGCCGCTGACGCGCGCCTGCACGGAGAGGGGCCCCGCACCGACCGGTGCGGGGCCCCTCGTCGTCGCGGCGTGCGCGCGGGGTCCAGCGGCAGCCCGGCCGCGGCCGCCGAGGTCGCACGACATGCCGCGCGCGTGACGCCGTGGTCGCACGACGTGTCGCCCCGCGGCGCCGAAGGCGACATCTTCTGCGACCTGGGCGGGCGACCAGGCCGGACCGGACCGAGCCAGGCCCGACGGGGCGCACCGCGCACTGCCCGACCCACAGACGGACGGGAGGCGCGGTGCCAACTGGCACCGCGCCTCCCGTCCGGGTGTGGTCGCGACTAGATCGAGAAGCCGAGCGCGCGCATCATCTCGCGCCCGTCATCGGTGATCCGCTCCGGACCCCACGGCGGCATCCAGACCCAGTTGATCCGGAACGCGTCGACGATGCCGTCGAGCGCGTTGGCGGTGTCACCCTCGATGACGTCCGTCAGCGGGCAGCCCGCGCTCGTCAGCGTCATGCTGATCACGAGCGCGTTCGCCTCGTCGTCCATGGCGAGGTCGTAGATGAGCCCGAGGTCGACGATGTTCACGCCGAGTTCCGGGTCCTGGACCTCCTTGAGGCCCTCGACGACCTCGTCGAACTTCTCCGGTGCGAGTGCGGTGATCATCAGTTCCCCGCCGCTGCGGCTGCGGCCTGCACGTAGCGGTCGTAGCCCTCGTTCTCGAGGCGCTCTGCGAGCTCCGGGCCGCCCTGCTCAGCGACCTTGCCCGCGACGAACACGTGCACGAAGTCCGGCTTGATGTAGCGGAGGATGCGCGTGTAGTGGGTGATGAGCAGCACACCCAGGCCGGTCGCCGCCTTCGCGCGGTTGACGCCCTCGGACACGATCTTCAGCGCGTCGACGTCGAGGCCGGAGTCGGTCTCGTCGAGCACGGCGAACTTCGGCTTGAGGAGCTCGAGCTGCATGATCTCGTGGCGCTTCTTCTCGCCACCGGAGAAGCCCTCGTTGACGTTGCGCTCGGCGAAGGCCGAGTCCATCTTGAGGTCGGCCATCGACTGGCGGAGGTCCTTCACCCAGCTGCGGAGCGCCGGGGCCTCGCCGTCGATCGCGGTCTTCGCGGTGCGGAGGAAGTTCGAGACCGTCACGCCGGGGATCTCCACCGGGTACTGCATGGCGAGGAACATGCCGGCGCGGGCGCGCTCGTCGACGCTCATCGCGAGGACGTCCTCGCCGTCGAGGGTGATCGAGCCACCGACGACGTTGTAGCGCGGGTGACCGGCGATCGTGTAGGCGAGCGTGGACTTGCCCGAGCCGTTCGGCCCCATGATCGCGTGGATCTCGCCCTCGTTGATGGTGAGGTCGACGCCCTTGAGGATCTCCTTGACACCCTGGTCGGTGTCGATCGAGACCTGGAGGTCACGGATTTCGAGAGTGGACATTGCGTTCCTTCGGTTGCAGCTGGTGTGCGGCGTCAGCCGCGGGAAGAGTGGGAGGCGGTCTCAGTCGACCGGGACGGGGTCGTGCACGTCGACGTAGACCTCGCCGTCGCGGACCTCGACCCGGAAGACCGGCACGGGTTCGTACGCCGGGAAGTTCTGCGGCTTGCCGGTGGCCAGCGAGAACCGGGACCCGTGGGCCCAGCACTCGAGGGTGTCACCCTCGACGAACCCCTCCGCCAGGGAGATGTCCCCGTGGGTGCAGGTGTCGCCGATGGCGTGCACGGTCCCGGCGGAGTCCTTCACGATGGCGATCGCGGTGCCGTCGACCACGGCGCGCATCGGGCTGTCCACCGCGATGTCCGCCTCGGCACAGACCTTCGTCGACATCAGGCGTCGTCTGCTTCCGTCTCGGGCGCGACCAGCACGGTCCGCCCTTCCTGGAGCTCCTGCTCGACCGCGGCGATGAGGCGTTCCTCGAGCTCGGGGGCACCGATCTTCTGGATGACCTCGACGAGGAAGCCGAGCACGACGAGGCGACGTGCTTCCTCTTCCGGGATGCCACGGGACTGCAGGTAGAACAGCTGCTCGTCGTCGAAGCGGCCGGTCGCACTCGCGTGGCCGGCACCCTCGATGTTGCCCGTCTCGATCTCGAGGTTCGGGATGCTGTCCGCGCGCGTGCCGTCGGTGAGGACGAGGTTGCGGTTCTGCTCGTAGGAGTCCGTGCCGTCGCCGGCGCGCCCGATGAGCACGTCGCCGATCCACACCGTGTGCGCGCCCTTGCCCTGCAGCGCGCCCTTGTAGTTGACCCGACCGCGCGTGTTCGGCGCGTCGTGGTTCACGTAGACCTGCTGCTCGATGTACTGCCCGGCGTCGGCGAAGTACACGCCGTACATCTCGGTGTCGGCACCCTGCGCACCGAGGTGCGTCGAGGGGTTGACCCGGATGACGTCGCCGCCGAGCGAGACCACGACGTGCTTCAGGAAGGCGTCGCGGCCGACCTCGGCGAAGTGCGTCGACACGTGCACGGCGTCGTCGTCCCAGTCCTGCAGGCTGACCACCGTGAGGCGGGCGCCGTCCTGGACGACGATCTCGACGTTCTCGCTGAGGAGCGCCGAGCCGCGGTTGTCGAGCACGACGATGCCCTGGGCGTGCGCCTCGGCCGTGATGACCGTGTGCGCCGCGCGGGGCTGGGTGCCGAAGTCGGACCGGGTGATCGTGATGAACTCGTGCGCCTCGGTCGCCTTCACCGTGACGGCCAGCACGGCGTCACGGGCGGTCCAGGCCGCGGCGGCGGCGCGGTCCTCGGGGAGACCGGCGGAGCCGACGCGGGGGTCGTCGCTGCGACCCCACTCGACGTCGGCGCCGTCCGACTGGCGGGCGAGGAACGGGTAGGCGGATCCGTCGAGGCCGCCGTCGAGCAGCGGCTGGAGCTTCGCGAGGGGCGCGAACTTCCAGTTGACCTCGCGCCCGGTGACGGTCGGGAACGCCTCGACGTCACCCGACTGGAACCGCTCGGAGCGGGTCTGGACCGGGACGGACTTGTCGGGGGCGTCCCAGCCGCCGTCGGAGTGCGCCTTCGCGCCGTGCTGTGCGGTGCCCGTCGCGGCGGTGGCCGGCTCGATCGGCTGGTCGATGTGGGGAGGGGTGGAGCTGGACATCTAGCCGACGGATCCTTCCATGCTCATCTCGATGAGCTTGTTGAGTTCGAGTGCGTACTCCATCGGGAGCTCGCGGGCGATCGGCTCGATGAAGCCGCGGACGATCATCGCCATCGCCTCGTCCTCGGGCATGCCGCGCGACATGAGGTAGAACAGCTGCTCCTCGCTCACACGGGAGACCGTGGCCTCGTGCCCGAGCTGGACGTCGTCCACGCGGATGTCGATCGCCGGGTACGTGTCCGACCGACTGATGGTGTCCACCAGCAGCGCGTCACAGCGGACCGTGTTCGCCGCGTGGTGCGCGTTCGGGTCGACCCGGACCTCACCGCGGTACCCCGCACGACCGCCGCCACGGGCGATCGACTTCGACACGATCGAGGACGTCGTGTACGGCGCCATGTGGATCATCTTCGCGCCGGCGTCCTGGTGCTGACCGGGGCCGGCGAAGGCGACGGAGAGGGTCTCGCCCTTGGCGTGCTCACCGGCGAGGTAGATCGACGGGTACTTCATCGTCACCTTGGAGCCGATGTTGCCGTCGATCCACTCCATCGTCGCGCCCTCGTGCGCGATCGCACGCTTGGTGACGAGGTTGTAGACGTTGTTCGACCAGTTCTGGATCGTCGTGTAGCGCACGCGGGCGTTCTTCTTCACGATGATCTCGACGACGGCCGAGTGCAGCGAGTCCGACTTGTAGATCGGCGCGGTGCAGCCCTCGATGTAGTGGACGTAGGAGTCCTCGTCCGCGATGATCAGCGTCCGCTCGAACTGGCCCATGTTCTCGGTGTTGATGCGGAAGTAGGCCTGCAGCGGGATCTCGACGTGGACGCCCTTCGGGACGTAGACGAACGAGCCGCCGGACCACACGGCCGTGTTCAGCGCGGCGAACTTGTTGTCGCCGGCCGGGATCACGGTGCCGAAGTACTCCTCGAAGATCTCGGGGTGCTCACGGAGCGCGGTGTCGGTGTCCATGAAGATGACACCCTGCTGCTCCAGGTCCTCGCGGATCTGGTGGTACACGACCTCGGACTCGTACTGCGCGGCGACGCCGGCGACGAGGCGCTGACGCTCGGCCTCGGGGATGCCGAGCTTCTCGTAGGTCGCTCGGATGTCCTCGGGGAGGTCCTCCCACGACTGCGCCTGCTTCTCGGTGGAGCGGACGAAGTACTTGATGTTGTCGAAGTCGATGCCCGTCAGGTCGGCACCCCACGTCGGCATGGGCTTCCGGCCGAAGAGCTGCAGGCCCTTGAGGCGGTTCTTGAGCATCCACTCGGGCTCGGACTTGAGGTTCGAGATGTCGGTCACGACCTCTTCCGAGATGCCGCGGCGCGCAGAGGCGCCGGCGGAGTCGGAGTCGGACCAGCCGAACTCGTATTGGCCGAGCCCTTCGAGCTCGGGACGGTCGATGAGCACGTCGGACATGGTCTCCTCGTTTCCTTCTCGCGGCAGCGTTCTGGGTGTCAACCCGTGGCGTCTGGACGCCATTCCACCGCACACCGCCGACAGGCGGACACGGTGTTGCTCCCTCGCAACGTCGATGGTTCCACGCAGTCCTGGGCGTGAGCGGCGATCTCGGACCTTTCGGAGCCGGCGCCTGCCTAGACTTGACTGCTGCTGAACCCTCGAATCCTACAGGTTCGCTGCACGGAACAACAGGAAGGCACCACCCTCGTGACTCGCGTCGGATCCCCCGTCGACCAGGACGTCCGCTCCCAGCGCTGGTGGTCGCTCCCCCGCGTCGTCGACCAGCGCGTCGTCGTGCTGGCCTGGGCGTCCTTCGTGGTCGAGGTCGTCCTCATCGGCACCGGTGGCCTCGTGCGCCTCACGGCGTCGGGGCTCGGGTGCCCGACCTGGCCCAAGTGCACCGCCGATTCACTGGTCTCGACGCCGGAGATGGGCATCCACGGCGTCATCGAGTTCGGCAACCGACTGCTCACCTTCGTGCTCGTCGTCGTGGCGATCGCGATGTTCCTGCTCGTCGTCCGGATGCGCCGGACCCGCCCCGAGCTCTTCTGGCTGGCGTTCGCCCAGGGCGCAGCGATCCCGGTGCAGGCCGTCATCGGCGGCATGAGCGTCTGGACGAACCTGAACCCGTTCGTCGTCGGGCTGCACTTCGTCGTCTCCGCTGCGCTCACGTCGGTGACCGCGGCACTCGTCTACCGGGCGATGCGCGGCCCGCGCACGGCGGACAGGACCGTCCCCCGCTGGTACCGCGCCGTCGTCGGCGGCACCATCGCCGCGGTCGTCGTGACCGTCCTCGTCGGCATCCTCACCACCGGGAGCGGCCCGCACGCCGGCGCGGACGAGGCGGTCAACGGCGGACGCCTGCACCGCACCGGGTTCGACCCGGCCGTCATGGAGCACCTGCACGCCGTGCCCGCCTACGTCCTCTTCGCGCTGACCCTGGTGCTCGTCGTCGGCGCGGTCCGCCTGCGCCTGTCGAGCAAGTGGGCGCTGCTGCTCCTGGTCGTCGAGTTCGTCCAGATCGCGGTCGGCCTCACGCAGGCCCGCACCGGGTTGCCGGTCGGACTCGTCGGCACGCACATGGTCCTGGCCGGGCTCCTCGTCGGCGCGACGACCGTGGTGGCGCTCTCCACGCGCGGCACGGCCGGCCGCCAGGCCGTCCGTGAGCCGATCGCGGGCTGACGCCCCGCTCCGCACGCGGTCTCCGACGTCCCACCTGTCGATCGACAGGTGGGACGTCGTTCTTCGTGCGCAACGCGACCAGACGGCGGCCTGGAGGCACGGTGCGGGCCCGCCACGTGCCTCCAGGCCGGTGGGCGGTCGCGTCGAGACCCCGCCGCGCGCACGAGACGCCGCCGAACGCGCGAGACGCCGCCGAACGCGCGAGACGCCGCCGAACGCACGAGACGCCGCCGGACGCACGAGACGCCGCCGGACGCGCGAGACGCCGCCGGATCCGGCGGCGTCTCGTCGAGGAGGCGGTGTCCCGCCCAGGGGGCGGTGTCCCGCCCGGGCCGACTAGAAGGTGAAGACCTGCGGCAGCAGCGGGTCGATGCCCACGGCGATGAACAGCAGCGTCAGGTACGTGATCGAGCTGTGGAAGACGCGCATCGGCTGCACGTGCTCCACGTGCTGGATCGCCCGCGAGTACAGGCGGTGCGACTCGACGACGAACCAGATGCCGCCGGCCAGCGCGACGACGGTGTAGAGCGGGCCCATGTGCGCGACGGGGATGAGCAGCAGCGAGCAGACGAGCGTCGCCCACGCGTAGAGGACGACCTGCAGGCCGACGACCGTGCGACCGCGGACCACGGCGAGCATCGGGACGTCGGCGGCGTCGTAGTCGTCGCGGTACTTCATCGACAGCGGCCAGTAGTGCGGCGGCGTCCAGAGGAAGATCACCATGAAGAGGATGACCGGTGCCCAGGACAGCGAGCCGGTGACACCGGCCCAGCCGATGAGCACGGGCATGCAGCCGGCAGACCCGCCCCAGACGATGTTCTGCGGCGTGCGGCGCTTGAGCCACAGCGTGTAGACGAACACGTAGATGAGGATCGCGATGACGCTCAGCGCCGCGGCGAGCCAGTTCACGAGGAAGCCGAGCACCGCGGTGGACGCGACCCCGAGGACCCAGGAGAACACCAGTGCCTCGCGGTCGGAGAGCTCGCCGGTGACCAGCGGACGCGTGCTCGTGCGCTTCATCAGCCGGTCGATGTCGCGGTCGATGTAGCAGTTGAACGCCGAGGCGGACCCGGCCGACATCGCGCCGCCGAGCATCGTCCAGAAGACCAGCCACAGGTCCGGCACCCCGCGCTCGGCGAGGAACATCGTCGGCGCCGTGGTGACGAGCAGCAGCTCCATGACCCGCGGCTTCGTCAGCGAGACGTAGGCACGCACCTTGCGCGACAGCGTCGAGCGGGGTCGATCGGTGTCGGGCCGGGTCACGGTGGCAGTCGGCAAGGGAACCTCAGTCTGTTCGCGTCAGCTCACACGCTCGGTGGACGGCTCCGTCGTCGTCGGGGCGTGCGTCGACCCGGAATGCTCACGGGTCCCGGACAGTTTACGTGATGGAGGCGCTGCGATGATGCCCCGCCCCGCCATCCGGACCGAAGTCACCCACCGACACGCCCGGCCGACGGCGGGTCCTCCTGACGACGGGTGAACAACCGGCGTCACCTGAACACCCTCTGAGTGCATGGTCACTATGCTGGAGTCGCCCTCCCGCAGTGCGTGCCCCGATGATGTCGGCCGCGAAGAGCCGGTCGGCCGCCGCGAGACGGCGACCCGACGAAGGCCCCGGGATGGCGATCATGTCCGTGCGATGGCACGAGCCCTCGCACATGTCGCATCAAGAAGGGTCAACATCCAAGTGGCTGAATTCACCTGGGACGCCATCGACAGGAAGGCCGTCGACACGGCCCGCGTACTCGCCGCCGACTCGGTCGAGGCCGCCGGCAACGGTCACCCCGGCACCGCGATGAGCCTCGCGCCGGTCGCCCACCTGCTCTTCCAGAAGGTGATGCGTCGCGACCCCAGCGACTCCACCTGGATCGGCCGCGACCGCTTCATCCTCTCCGCCGGTCACGCCTCGATCCTCCAGTACGTGCAGTTCTACCTGCACGGCTACGGCCTCGAGCTCGAGGACCTCCAGCACCTCCGCAAGTGGGGCTCGAAGACCCCGGGTCACCCGGAGTACGGCCACACCGACGGTGTCGAGATCACCACGGGCCCGCTCGGCCAGGGCCTCGCCTCGGCCGTGGGCTTCGGCTACGCGCAGCGCTTCGAGCGCGGCCTGTTCGACCCGGAGACCGCCGACGGCGAATCGCCGTTCGACCACTTCACCTACGTGATCGCCGGTGACGGCGACATGCAGGAGGGCGTCACGAACGAGGCCGCGAGCCTCGCCGGCCGCCAGCAGCTCGGTCGCCTGGTCGTCTTCTACGACTCGAACCAGATCTCGATCGAGGACGACACCGACATCTCCTTCTCGGAGAGCGTCCCGGACCGCTACGAGGCGCTCGGCTGGCACGTCCAGACCGTCGACTGGAAGAAGACGGGCGAGTACTCGGAGGACGTCGAGTCCCTCTTCGCCGCGGTCGAGGCCGCCAAGGCCGTCACCGACAAGCCGTCGCTCATCGTCCTCAAGACGATCATCGGCTGGCCGTCGCCGACCAAGCAGAACTCCGGCAAGATCCACGGCTCCGCCCTCGGTGGCGAGGAACTGAAGGGCCTCAAGGAGGTCCTCGGCTTCGACCCCGAGCAGACCTTCCACGTCGACCCCGAGGTGCTCGAGTACACCCGTGGCGCCGTCGCCAAGGGCCAGGCGGAGCACGCCGAGTGGCAGAAGACCTTCGACGCGTGGGCCGCGGCCAACCCCGAGAAGAAGACGCTCCTCGACCGCATCAACGCCGGCGAGCTGCCCGAGGGTCTCGAGGAAGCACTCCCGGTCTTCCCGACCGAGAAGGCCGTGTCGACCCGCGCCGCCTCCGGCAAGGTCATCAACGCCATCGCGCCGCTCATGCCCGAGTTCTGGGGCGGTTCGGCCGACCTCGCCGAGTCGAACCTCACCACGATCGAGGGCGCCAAGTCCTTCGGTCCGGTCGAGGCCTCGACCAAGGCGTGGAGCACCGACCCGTACGGCCGCGTGCTGCACTTCGGCATCCGCGAGCACGCGATGGGCTCGATCCTCTCCGGCATCGTCCTGCACGGGAACACCCGCCCCTTCGGCGGCACGTTCCTCATCTTCAGCGACTACATGCGCCCGGCGGTCCGTCTCGCCGCGCTCATGCAGGCGCCGGCGATCTACGTCTGGACGCACGACTCCGTCGCCCTGGGCGAGGACGGCCCGACGCACCAGCCGATCGAGCAGCTCAGCGCCCTCCGCGCGATCCCGGGTCTGGACGTCGTCCGCCCCGCCGACGCCAACGAGGTCGCGTACGCCTGGCTCGAGATGCTCAAGCACAAGGACCGCCCGGCCGGCATCGCGCTGAGCCGTCAGAACCTCCCCGTCTTCGAGCGCGGTGAGGGCGACGCCTCCGGTGAGGTCTTCGCCTCGGCGAAGAACGTCGCCAAGGGTGCGTACATCCTGGCCGAGGCGCCGAACGGCACCCCGGACGTGATCCTCATCGCGACCGGTTCCGAGGTCCAGATCGCCGTCGAGGCCCGCGAGCAGCTCAAGGCCGAGGGCATCAACGCCCGCGTCGTGAGCGCCCCGTCCCTCGAGTGGTTCCGCGCCCAGTCCGAGAACTACCAGGACCAGGTGCTCCCGAAGGACGTCACCGCCCGCGTGTCGGTCGAGGCCGGCATCGCCATGAGCTGGCGCGACATCGTCGGCGACAAGGGCCGCAGCGTCTCGATCGAGCACTTCGGTGCCTCGGCCGACTACCAGACGCTGTTCAAGGAGTTCGGCTTCACGACGGAGCACGTCGTGGCCGCCGCGAAGGAATCCCTCGCGGCTTCCTGACCCACAGAGGGCCGGGTCCGGTTCGCCGGATCCGGCCCTTCCTCCGGGAGGCGCGGCTCGGCCCCGCCACGCGTCTCCCGGTCCCCCACACCCCGACTTCACGGCCTCCGTCACCTCCACGACGTCGGCCAGTCGATGAAAGAAGAAGAGAAACACATGGCTGAGAACACCCCCACCGCCGCCCTCTCCGCGGCCGGCGTGAGCATCTGGCTCGACGACCTCTCCCGCGAGCTCCTGGAGACCGGCAAGCTCGAGTCCCTGATCGCCGAGAAGAACGTCGTCGGCGTCACCACGAACCCGACGATCTTCGCCTCGGCCCTCGCCAAGGGCGAGCGCTACGACGCGCAGGTCAAGGAGCTCGCCGCCGCGGGCACCGAGGTCACCGACGCGATCTTCGAGATCACCACCCAGGACGTCGCGAACGCCTCCGACGTCTTCAAGCCGCTCTACGACTCGACGAACGGCTTCGACGGCCGCGTGTCGATCGAGGTCGAGCCGGGCCTCGCCCACGAGACCGCCAAGACCATCGAGCAGGCGAAGTTCCTGTTCGACAAGGTCGGCCGCGAGAACGTCCTCATCAAGATCCCGGCGACCGTCGAGGGCCTCGAGGCCATCACCGAGGTCATCGCCGCCGGCATCTCGGTCAACGTCACCCTGATCTTCTCGCTCGAGCGCTACCGCGCCGTGATCGACGCCTACCTCGGTGGGCTCGAGAAGGCCAAGGCCGCCGGCCACGACCTCTCGAAGATCCACTCGGTCGCGTCCTTCTTCGTGTCGCGCGTCGACTCCGAGATCGACAAGCGTCTCGACGCCGTCGGCACCGACGAGGCCAAGGCCCTCAAGTCGAAGGCCGGCATCGCCAACGCGCAGCTCGCCTACCAGGTGTTCGAGCAGGCCTTCGCCTCCGAGCGCGCGAAGGGTCTCCTCGAGGCCGGCGCCAACCCGCAGCGCCCGCTCTGGGCCTCGACCGGCGTCAAGGACCCGTCGCTCCCCGACACCCTGTACGTGACGCAGCTCGTCGCGCCGCAGACGGTCAACACCATGCCGGGCAAGACGCTCGACGCGACGTTCGACCACGCCGAGATCACGGGCGACACCATCACCGGCTCCTACGCCGAGGCGCAGGGCGTCCTCGACCAGCTCGCCGCCGCGGGCATCGACTACGACGACGTCGTGGCGCTGCTCGAGAAGGAGGGCGTGGACAAGTTCAACGTGTCGTGGGGCGAGCTCGTCGACACCGTCAAGACCGCCCTCGAGGGCGCCAAGTAGTGACGGTCTCCATCGCCGCCAGCGGCGACGCGGCGCGGGCCATCGACACGGTGGTCCCGCGCCTCGTCGCCGACCTGGTGGCCTCGGGCATCACCGCGCAGGACCCGGAACTCTGGGGTCCTGACGCCGAGGCCGAGGCGTCGAAGCGCCTCGGCTGGGTGGAGGCCGTCTCGGTCTCCCGCCCGCTCGTCGCCGAGGTCGTCGCCCTGCGCGAGTCGCTCCACGCCGACGGGGTCGACCACGTCGTCCTCGCCGGCATGGGCGGCTCGTCGCTCGCACCAGAGGTCATCACCCGCACCGCCGGCGTCCCGCTGACCGTGCTCGACTCGACCGACCCGGCGCAGGTCCGTGCCGCGCTCGCACACCAGCTCGACCGCACCGTGCTCGTCGTGTCCTCGAAGTCGGGTTCGACCCTCGAGACCGACTCGCAGCGCCGTGCGTACGAGCAGGCCTTCCGCGACGCCGGCATCGACCCGGCGCAGCGCATCGTCGTCGTCACCGACCCGGGCTCCCCGCTCGAGGCCGAGGCGACCGACGCCGGCTACCGGGTCTTCACCGCCGACCCGAACGTCGGCGGCCGCTACTCCGCGCTGACCGCCTTCGGCCTCGTGCCGTCCGGTCTGGCCGGTGCGGACATCGAGGAGCTCCTCGACGAGGCCGACGCCATCTCCGCACTGCTGTCGGTCGACATCGACGAGAACCCGGCCCTCGTGCTCGGCGCCGTCCTCGGTGGCACCGACCCGCTGCGCGACAAGATCGCGATCGTCCCGGACGGCACGCACATCGTCGGGTTCGGCGACTGGGTGGAGCAGCTGATCGCCGAGTCCACCGGCAAGAGCGGCCGCGGCCTGCTCCCCGTCGTGCTCGGCGTCGACTCCCCCGAGGTCACCGCGGGCCTGCCCGACGTGCAGGTCATCCGCCTCGTCGGATCCCGTGACGACGAGCGGCACGTCGCCGAGGGCGAGGTCGAGATCACCGGCACGCTCGGTGGCCAGCTCCTCGTCTGGGAGTACGCCGTCGCGGTCGCCGGGCGTCTGCTCGGCATCGACCCGTTCGACCAGCCCGACGTCGAGGCCGCCAAGGTCGCGGCCCGCGCGCTGCTCGACGACCGCCCTGCGCCGACCGAGCCCGCGTTCACCGAGGGCGGCATCGCCGTCCGCGCCACGCCGGACCTGACGGTCGGGACGACACTCGCCGACGCCGTGACGAGCCTCCTGGCCCGGATCGACGGCACCGGCTACCTGGCCGTGCAGGCCTACGTGGACCGCACCGCGAACCGCGACCTCGAGTCGCTGCGCGACGCCCTGGCGGCGCGCACCGGCCGCCCGGTCACGTTCGGCTACGGCCCGCGCTTCCTGCACTCGACCGGCCAGTACCACAAGGGCGGCCCGGCGAACGGCGTCTTCCTGCAGATCGTGGCCGCCGAGACGGACGACCTGGCGATCCCCGGTCGGCCGTTCACGTTCGGCCAGCTCATCCAGGCCCAGGCCTCCGGCGACGCGAGTGTCCTCGCGCAGCACGGCCGCCCGGTCCTGACCCTCACGACGACGGACGTCGCCGCTGCCACAGCAGCACTGGCATCCGCCGTCACCCTCTGACTCTCGAAGGAGTTCACCGACTCATGTCACCGGTGGCAATCACCCCGGAGCACAACCCGCTCCGGCTGCCGACGGATCGTCGACTGAACCGGATCGCGGGACCCAGCACCCTCATCATCTTCGGCGTGACGGGCGACCTGTCCCGCAAGAAGCTGATGCCCGCGGTCTACGACCTGGCGAACCGAGGGCTCCTGCCCCCGGGGTTCGCCCTCGTCGGGTTCGCTCGGCGTGACTGGGAGGACCAAGACTTCTCCCAGCTCGTCCACGACGCGGTCAAGGAGCACTCGCGCACCCCGTTCGACGAGGACGTCTGGCGTCAGCTCGAACAGGGCATCCGCTTCGTCCAGGGGTCGTTCGACGACCCGGAGGCGTTCCGCGAGCTCAAGCGCACCGTCGACACGCTGGACGCGGAGCGCGGGACGCTCGGCAACCACGCGTTCTACCTGTCCATCCCGCCGAAGATGTTCCCGGTCGTCACCGAGCAGCTCAAGCTGTCCGGGCTGACCCAGAAGCAGGACGGGTCGTGGAGCCGTGTGGTCGTCGAGAAGCCGTTCGGCTCCGACCTCCGCACCGCGCGCGAGCTGAACGCGATCGTGGAGAGCGTCTTCGCTCCCGACGACGTGTTCCGCATCGACCACTACCTCGGCAAGGAGACCGTCCAGAACCTGCTGACGCTGCGGTTCGCGAACCAGATGTACGAACCCATCTGGAACTCGAACTACGTGGACCACGTGCAGATCACGATGGCCGAGGACATCGGCGTCGCCGGACGTGCCGCGTACTACGACGGCATCGGTGCGGCGCGCGACGTCATCCAGAACCACCTGCTGCAGCTCCTCGCGCTCACCGCGATGGAGGAACCCGTCTCGTTCAAGGCCGCGGACCTCCGCGCCGAGAAGGAGAAGGTGCTCTCCGCGGTGCGGCTGCCCGAGGACCTGTCGACCTCCACGGCCCGCGGGCAGTACGCCGGCGGCTGGCAGGGCGGCGAGAAGGTGCTCGGCTTCCTCGAGGAAGCCGGCATGGACCCCGAGTCCGGCACCGAGACCTACGCCGCGATCAAGCTCGACATCGCGACCCGTCGCTGGCAGGGCGTCCCGTTCTACCTCCGCGCCGGCAAGCGTCTCGGTCGCCGCGTGACCGAGATCGCGATCGTGTTCAAGCGCGTCCCCGAGGACGTCTACGGCAACTCGCAGTCGCCGCTCGGTCAGAACGCGCTCGTCATCCGCGTGCAGCCGGACGAGGGCGTCACGCTCCGTTTCGGCTCGAAGGTCCCCGGCGTCGGCACCCAGGTGCGCGACGTGACGATGGACTTCGGCTACGGGCACGCGTTCACCGAGGCCTCGCCCGAGGCGTACGAGCGACTCATCCTCGACGTGCTCCTCGGCGACCCGCCCCTGTTCCCCCGTCACCAGGAGGTGGAACTGTCGTGGAAGATCCTCGATCCGATCGAGGAGTTCTGGGCCACGCAGGGCCAGCCCGAGCAGTACCGTCCCGGCACGTGGGGTCCGGCGTCCGCCGACGCCCTGCTCGCCCGCGACGGCCGGACCTGGAGGCGTCCATGAAGATCGACCTGCCGAACACCACGGTCTCGAAGATCCAGAAGAAGCTCGTCCACATCCGCGAGGAGGGCGGCGCCGTCGCCCTCGGTCGTGTCCTGACCCTCATCATCTCGACGGCCCTCGGCCACGAGGAAGAGGCGATCGAGGCCGCGAACGAGGCCTCGCGCGAGCACCCGATGCGCGTCATCATCGTGTCGAAGAACGACGGCGACACGAAGTCGCCTGGTCGCCTCGACGCGCAGATCCGCGTCGGCAGCGACGCGGGTGCGAGTGAGGTCATCGTCCTCCGCGCCTACGGCGAGACCGCGACCGACGAGGAGAGCCTGGTCACGGGCCTCCTGCTGCCGGACGCCCCCGTCGTGGCCTGGTGGCCGCAGACCGCTCCGGAGCGGCCGTCGGCCTCGGCACTGGGCCGCATCGCCCAGCGCCGGATCACCGACGCGGCCGCACAGAAGGACCCGAACGGTGCGATCGAGGCCCTCGGCGCCTCGTACGTCCCGGGCGACACGGACTTCGCCTGGACCCGGCTCACCCTCTGGCGGAACCAGCTCGCCGCGGCGCTCGACCAGCCGCCGTACGAGCCGATCACCGCCGTCGAGGTCTCCGGCGCGTACGACAGCCCGTCGACGATCCTCCTCGCCGCGTGGCTGCAGCTGCAGCTCGAGGTACCGGTGGCCGTCGTCACGTCGCCCCGTGCGACCGGGTCGAGCGGCATCCACGGCGTGAAGCTCGTGCGCGAGTCCGGCACCATCGAGCTCGAGCGGTCCCTCGTGGACGTCGCGACGCTCTCGATGCCCGGACAGCCGACGCACGACCTGTCGCTGCCGCGCCGCAACCTGCGCGACTGCCTGGCCGAGGAACTCCGTAGACTCGACCCGGACGTCCTCTTCGGAGACGTCGTCAAGCACGGGGTCCCCCAGCTGCGCGAGTCCATCGCCGGCTGAGCAAGCCCCACACGGCCGGGCCCCTGCATCCGCACGGGGCCCGGTCGGACCGAAGGCGGTCGTACGACCGGTCGACCGCCACGAACACGGGAGTCACGTGACCAACGAACGGCGGGTGCTGGTGCACCCGGACAAGCAGGCCCTCGGCGCTTCGGTCGCCGCACGCTTCATCACGAAGATCATCGACGTGCTCGACGAGCAGGAGCGCGCGGACATCGCCATCAGCGGTGGCTCCGTGTCGTCCCTCGTCCTCGCCGCGATCGGCCAGTCGCCGGCGCGCGAGAGCGTCGACTGGTCGAAGGTGCACGTGTGGTGGGTCGACGAGCGCTGGGTGCCCGCGGGCGACGCCGATCGCAACATCACCGGCACGCAGACGGACTTCTTCGACCACGTCGACATCCCCGAGTCGAACATCCACCCGATCGCCGCGTCCGACGAGGGCATCTCCATCGAGGACGCCGCGATCCGCTACGAGCAGGAGCTGCACGCCGCCGCACCGGACGACGCCATCGCGCCCCGGTTCGACATCACGCTCCTCGGCGTCGGCCCGGACGGTCACACCGCCTCGCTCTTCCCGGAGTTCCCGCAGCTGTCCGTGACCGACCGCGTGGTCCTCTCGGTCGACGACTCCCCCAAGCCGCCGCCGCAGCGCCTGACGCTCACGTACCCGGCCATCAACGCCTCGCAGCGGGTCTGGGTCATCCTGTCCGGCGCCGAGAAGGCGTCGGTCCTCGGGCTCGCCCTCGCCGGTGCCTCCGTGGACGAGGTCCCCGTCGGTGGCGTCCAGGGCCGCAAGCGCACGGTGTTCTTCGTGGACCAGGACGCCGCGCGCGACGTCCCCGAGAACCTGATCGCGTCGACGTACTAGACACGACCCCCTGACGGACGGGAGGCGCGGTGCCAGCTGGCACCGCGCCTCCCGTCCGTTCGTGGTCCCGTTCCGAACCCGAGGTTCCGAAATCTCGGCATCCCGGCGCGCGAACGGGCCCGGATCGGAACTGCGGCGTCCCGCAGACGGCGAGTCGCGGAACCTCGCGACCGCTCCCGCGGACAACGAAGGCCCCCGCACCTGACGGTGCGGGGGCCTTCGTGCGACGTTGCTAGTCCTTCTTCGCGGTACCGCGACGCTCGCGCAGCTGCTGCAGCGCGTCCTCGAGGAGCTGCGCTGCCTCTTCCTCGGTGCGGCGCTCCTTCACGTACGCGAGGTGCGTCTTGTACGGCTCCGTCTTGGAGACCACGGGCGGGTTCTCCTTGTCGCGGCCTGCCGGGAGGCCAGTCGACGGCGAGTCCACCGTCTCGGGGATCTCCTCGTCCGGGAGGCCGGCGGCGAAGTACCGCACGACCTCGTTGCCGAGGGCGTCCCAGTACGAGATCGCCACACGCTCGGCCTGGACCCCGCGGTCCTGCTCCCCCATCGGGCCCGCGCCGACGCGAGACCCTCGGATTGCACTGCCTCCGCTTGCCATGGATCAGCTCCCCGCCGTGAACTTGTTGATGAGACCGAGCACGATGATGGACACGATCCAGACCAGACCGAGGATCACCGTGATGCGGTTGAGGTTGCGCTCGGCGACGCCGGACGCCCCGAGGTTGCTCGTCACGCCGCCGCCGAACATGTCGGAGAGGCCGCCACCGCGGCCCTTGTGCAGCAGGATGAGGAGCGTGAGCAGGAGGCTCGTGATAGCGAGCAGGACCTGCAGCACGACGGAGAGAATCGCCACGACGTACCTTTCGTGTCAGTCAGCCATGCGAGTATACCGGCCCGGCGGACCGGACCGGGCCCGCAGGCCGGGCGTGGCTCAGGCCGGCCGTGCGGACACGGCCGGCCTGAGCGCGGTTGTCAGAGTCCGACGTGCTGCCGGAAGCGCGCGATCGCCGCGAACTCCTGCACGTCGAGCGAAGCGCCACCGACGAGCGCGCCGTCGATGTCCGGCTCGCGGAGGAAGCCGGCGATGTTGCCGGACTTCACCGAACCGCCGTAGAGCACACGGGTCTCGGCGGCAGCCTCGTCGCCCCAGGCCGCAGCGATCCCGCGACGCAGTGCGGCGCAGTCCTCCTGGGCCTGCTCGGCGGTCGCGGCCTGGCCGGAACCGATCGCCCACACGGGCTCGTAGGCGACGACGATCTCGGACGGCTGCACGGCGTCGAGGACGACCTTGAGCTGCTCGACCGGCACGACACCGGCGCCGCGCTCCTCGCGCTGCTCGCCCGTCTCGCCGACGCAGACGACCGGCACGAGTCCGTGCTTGACGGCCGCGGCGGTCTTCGCCGCGACGACCTCGTCGGTCTCCCCGTGCAGCGTGCGCCGCTCGGAGTGCCCGACGATGACGTACTGCGCGTCGAGGGCCGACAGGAACGCACCCGACACGTCACCCGTGAAGGCACCGGAGTCGTGCTGCGACAGGTCCTGCGCGCCGAAGCGGATCGGGAGCTTGTCGGCCGAGATGAGCGTCTGCACGCTCCGGAGGTCGGTGAAGGGCGGGAACACCGCGACCTCGACATCGTCGAAGTCGTGGCGCGCGTCCTTCAGCGTCCACGCGAGCTTCTGCACCGTGGCGATGGCCTGGAGGTGGTCCAGGTTCATCTTCCAGTTGCCGGCGATCAGCGGAGTACGGGTCATCGGGTCCACCCCAGGGCTTCGAGACCGGGGAGCGACTTGCCCTCGAGGAACTCGAGGCTCGCCCCGCCGCCGGTCGAGATGTGTCCGAACTGGTCGTCCGAGAACCCGAGGGACCGGACGGCGGCAGCGGAGTCGCCACCGCCGACGACACCGAGGCCGTCGACCTCGGTGAGCGCCTGCGCGACGGTCTTCGTGCCGGCGGCGAACGCCGGGAACTCGAACACGCCCATCGGGCCGTTCCAGAACACCGTCTTCGAACCGGACACGGCCGAGGCGAAGCGCGCCGCCGTCTCCGGGCCGATGTCGAGACCGATGCCGTCGGCGCCGAACGAGGACGACTCGATGGCGTCCGCGGGGACCGTCTCGTGCTCTGCGTCGGCCGCGAACCCGGAGGCCACCACGACGTCGGTCGGCAGGTCGATGGTGACACCGAGCTCCTTCGCCCGCGAGAGGTACTCGCGGACCACGTCGAGCTGATCGGCCTCGAGCAGCGACTTCGCGACCCCGTGGCCCTGGGCCGCGAGGAACGTGAAGAGCATCCCGCCGCCGATGCACAGGGTGTCCACCTGCGGCAGGAGGTGGTCGATGACGCCGAGCTTGTCGCTGACCTTCGACCCGCCGAGCACGACCGTGTACGGCCGTTCCGGGGTCGTCGTCAGTCGCTCGAGCACGCCGAGCTCGGTCTCGATGAGCGACCCCGCTGCACTGGGCAGCGCGGACGCGAGCTCGTAGACCGAGGCCTGCTTGCGGTGCACGACACCGAAGCCGTCCGACACGAAGGCGTCCCCGAGGGCCGCGATGCGGTCCGCGAAGCCGCCGCGCACGGCGGCGTCCTTCGAGGTCTCCTCCGGGTTGAAGCGGAGGTTCTCGAGCAGCAGGACGTCGCCGTCCTCGAGGGCCCCGGCGGCCGCGGTCGCCTCGTCACCGACGGTCTCGCCGACGAACGTGACCTCTTTCCCGAGCAGCTCGGAGAGCCGCTGACCGACCGGCGCGAGCGAGAACTCCGGCTTGGGCTCACCGTCGGGGCGGCCCAGGTGGGAGATCACGATGACGCGCGCGCCAGCGGTGATGAGGGTGTTCAGGGTGCCCAGCGACGCCCGGACACGCCCGTCGTCCGTGATCACGCCGTCCTTGAGCGGGACGTTGAGATCGCAACGGACGACGACGCGCTTGCCGGAGAGGTCGCCGAGGTCCTCGAGGGTGCGGAGAGTCATGCTCAGAGTCGCTCGCCCACGTACTCGGTCAGGTCGACGAGGCGGTTCGAGTAGCCCCACTCGTTGTCGTACCACGAGGTGATCTTCACGAGGCCGCCGATGACCTTGGTCAGGCCGGAGTCGTAGATCGAGGAGTGCGGGTCCGTGGTGATGTCGGTCGACACCAGCGGGTCCTCGCTGTAGAGCAGGATGCCCTTGAGGGGGCCCTCAGCGGCCTCCTTGTAGGCGGCGTTGATCTCGTCGACCGTGACCTCGGACTTGGTCTCGAGCGTGAGGTCCGTGATCGAGCCGGTGGGGACCGGGACGCGGAGCGCGAAGCCGTCGAGCTTGCCGGCGAGCTCCGGGAGGACGAGGCCGATGGCCTTCGCCGCACCCGTGGAGGTCGGGACGATGTTCAGGGCAGCGGCGCGGGCACGACGCGGGTCCTTGTGCGGACCGTCCTGGAGGTTCTGGTCGGCGGTGTAGGCGTGGACCGTGGTCATGAGGCCACGCTCGATGCCGAACTTGTCGTGGAACACCTTGGCGAGCGGCGCGAGGCTGTTCGTGGTGCAGGACGCGTTCGAGATGATGTTGTGGTTCGCCGGGTCGTACTGGTCCTCGTTCACGCCGAGCACGATGGTGACGTCGTCACCCGTGGCCGGAGCGGAGATGATGACCTTCTTGGCGCCGGCGTCGATGTGCTTCTGCGCGTCGGCGGCCTTGGTGAAGAACCCGGTCGACTCGATGACGATGTCGACACCCAGCTCGCCCCAGGGGAGGTTGGCGGGGTCGCGCTCCGCGAGGACCTTGATCGCCTTGCCGTCGACGACGATGTTGTCGCCGTCGAGCTCGACCGTTGCCGGGAGCTTGCCGGTGATGGAGTCGAACTTCAGCAGGTTCGCGAGCGACGCGTTGTCGGTGAGGTCGTTCACCGCCACGATCTCGAGGTCGCTGCCCTTGGCCAGTGCGGCCCGGAAGAAGTTACGGCCGATGCGGCCGAAGCCGTTGATACCGATCTTGACGGTCAATGGATCTCCTGGTGGGTGTGGAGCGCCCAGGGGGCGCTGCTTTCGGAGTCACAGGCCCTTCGGGCCCGCGTGTGGTGGACGATACGCCCCGTAACGTCGCCGTAACGACCCTAGCAGTCGGACACTGCCAGACCGTGCGGGATGACGGTCCGTCCGGACGGTCGCGAGCGGTGCCCTGGACGCACCCCACGAACGGACGGGAGGCGCGGTGCCAGCTGGCACCGCGCCTCCCGTCCGGTGGTCGGAACGTGACCGATCAGGCCCCCTCGAGCTCCTCGGGAACGCTCGCCTCGGTCCCGGGGATGCCGAGGTCCGACGCCTTCTTGTCGGCCATCGCGAGCAGTCGGCGGATGCGACCGGCGATGGCGTCCTTCGTCATCGGCGGATCGGCGTGCTGCCCGAGCTCGTCGAGCGAAGCGTCGCGGTGCTGCAGCCGCAGGGACCCGGCGTACTTGAGGTGGTCCGGGACCTCGTCGTCGAGGATCTCGAGCGCGCGCTCGACCCGGGCGCAGGCGGCGACGGCGGCCTGCGCGGAACGGCGGAGGTTCGCGTCGTCGAAGTTGACCAGGCGGTTCGCGGTGGCGCGGACCTCGCGGCGCTGGCGCATCTCCTCCCACTCGGCGGTGGTGCGCGCGGCACCCATCACGGTGAGCATCTGACCGATCGCCTCGCCGTCGCGGATCACGACGCGGTGCACCCCGCGGACCTCACGGCCCTTGGCGGCGATGCCGAGTCGCGAGGCGGCACCCACGAGCGCCATCGCTGCCTCGTTGCCGGGGCAGGTGACCTCGAGCGCGGCGGCCCGACCCGGGTCGGTGAGCGTGCCGGCGGCGAGGAACGCACCGCGCCAGATCGCGGCGAGGTCCTCGCGGTTGCCGGTGGTCAGCCGGTTCGGCAGGCCGCGGACCGGACGGCGACGGGCGTCCATGAGCCCCGTCTGCCGGGCGAGGGTCTCCCCCGCCTCGAGCACGCGCACGAGGTACCGGGTGCCACGACGGGCGGACGCGGACGACCCCACCGACGCCTCGCTCCGCACGCCGTACAGCTCGGCGAGGTCCTTGCGCACACGGTGCACGATGATCCGGGTGTCGAGTTCGACCTCGACCGCGATCCGGCCCGAGATGACGTGCAGGCCGCCCGCGAACCGCAGGATGGTCGCGAGTTCGGCGGCGCGGACCGTGTTGCGGTTCACGACGACCCGGGCCAGTTCGTCCTTGACCTCGGCAGTCAACGGCACAGCATCATTCCTAACGTTTCTTCTGGTGGGGTCCGCGTGCCCGGCGCACGTCGTGTGGAGCGGCCGGAGGGACGGTCACTCCCGGCCGAGATCTCGGTTCTTCACACGCACGGCGACGTCGGGCATCCCGCGGAGGATGTTCGCCAACTCGGCGACGATGGCGACCGAGCGGTGCTTCCCGCCGGTACAGCCGATGGCGATCGTAGCGTGTCTTTTGTTCTCGCGCTGGTACCCCTCGAACACCGGCTCGAGGACATCGGCGTAGCGATCGACGAAGGAGCGGGCTCCGGGCTGGGCCAGGACGTAGTCGGAGACCGGGGCATCGAGGCCGGTGTGCGCCCGGAGTTCCGGGACCCAGTAGGGGTTCGGCAGGAACCGGACGTCCGCCACCATGTCGGCGTCGGCGGGCAGCCCGTACTTGAAGCCGAAGCTCATCAGCGTCACCTGAACACCCACGAAGTGGTCGTCGGCGAACTGTTCGGTGACCGCGTTCGCGAGCTGGTGGATGTTGAGGTCGGACGTGTCGATCACGACGTCGGCGGCCTCGCGCAGTGCCGCCAGCCGAGCGCGCTCTCGGGAGATCCCGTCGAGCAGGGTGTCCTCGCCCTGCAGGGGGTGCGGTCGGCGGACCTGCTCGAAGCGTCGGACGAGCACGGCGTCCGTGGCCTCGAGGAAGAGCACGCGGACCCGCGCCGTCGCCGACTTCCGGACCTGTTCGACGGCCTGTTCCGGCTCCGTGAAGAACCGCCCGCCGCGCACGTCGACGACGGTCGCGATCTTCGGGATCTTCTCGCCGGCGCGGTCGGCGAGCTCGGTCAGCGGCGCGAGCATCTGGGTCGGCAGGTTGTCGACCACGTACCAGCCGAGGTCCTCGAGGGCCTTGCCGACCGTGGACCGACCGGCGCCGGACATGCCGGTGACGATGAGGATGTCGTGCTGCTGCGGCGATCGTGTCGCTGCCTGGGCGCTGTCGGTCATCTGGGAGTGGGCTCCGTCGTGGCGGCCCGGGCGCGGCGCGTGTGTCGTACCGGCTCGGGGAGGTCTCGGCTGCAGACCAGGCTATCGCCCGGACGGGAGGCGCGGGGCGGCGTCACGACGGAAGGTGCGGTCCGTCGTGGGTCACCTCGGGGACCCGCACCGGGCCCCCTGGGAGTGGCTGGCCGTCCGGTTCGCGCGCGCTGGGCGACTCCGGAGCGCTGCCCGACTCCAGTGCGCTGCCCGGCTCCGGGGCGCTGCCCGGCTCGGGGGCGCTCGTCGCCGGTGCGCTCGTCGGGGTCTCTGCCAGTTTCGTGACGACCGCTGCGGCCGTCGCCGGTCCCACGCCGTTCACCGAACTGATCTCGTCGGCGGTGGCCTCGCGCAACCTGGCGACCGACCCGAAGTGCTTCAGCAGGGCGTTGACGCGCGTCGGACCGAGCCCGGGGATCTCCGACAGCCGCGACCGGACGTCGCGCTTCCGACGCGTCCGCTGGTGCGTGATGGCGAACCGGTGCGCTTCGTCACGGATGCGCTGGATGAGGAACAGCGCTTCGGAGTTGCGCGGCAGGATCACCGGGAAGTCGTCGTCGGGCAGCCAGAGCTCCTCGAGCCGCTTCGCGATCCCGACGAGCGCGATGTCGTGCACGCCGGCATCGTCCATCGCGCGCTTCGCGGCCTGCACCTGCGGCTGACCGCCGTCGACGATGAGCAGCTGCGGACGGTACGCGAAGCGCTTGGTCGGCTTCGACCCCTCGATCACCTCGTCGCTCGTGACGTCCGGGACGTCGGGCAGTTCGGCGTCCTCGTCCAGGCGCGCGAGGCGCCGGCTGAGCACCTGGTACATGCTGTCGGTGTCGTCGGTCGTCTCGGCGATCGAGTAGCGCCGGTACTGGTCCTTGCGGGGCAGACCGTCCTCGAACACGACCATCGAGGCGACGACGTTCGTGCCCTGCAGGTGCGAGATGTCGTAGCACTCCATGCGGAGTGGCGCCTCGGTCATGCCGAGGGCGTCCTGGATGTCCGCCAGCGCGGCGGAACGGGTCGTGTAGTCGGCCGAGCGCTTCGTCTTGTAGAGCATGAGCGCCTGCGCCGCGTTCTGCGCCGCGGTCCGTGCGAGACCCGCTCGGTCACCGCGCTGGGCCGTGCTGAGCTTCGTGCCGCGCCCACCGCGGCGTTCGCTGAGCCACTGTTGCAGGGCGTCGGCGTCCTCCGGCAGCTCGGGGACGACGACCTCGCGCGGGGGTTCCTCGTTCGCGTACTGTCCCTGCACGATCTGCTCGATGAGGTCGCCCGTCGAGATGTCGAGCTCCTTGTCGACCACCCACCCGCGGACACCACGGATGCGGCCACCCCGGACGGAGAACAGCTGCACGGCGGCCGCGAGTTCGTCCTCGGAGATGCCGAAGAGGTCGAGGTCCACCGAGTCCCGGAGCACCACGGCGGACTTCTCGAGCACGGCTTCGAGGGCCTCGACCTGGTCGCGGAACTTCGCTGCCTGCTCGTACTGCATCGCGTCGGCCGACGCGGCCATGCGCTGCCGGAGCTGCGTGATCACCCGCCGGTCGTAGCTGCCCATGAAGCGGACGAACTCCTCGACCATCGCCCGGTGCTCGGCGATCGTGACCTTCTGCGAGCACGGACCGCCGCACTTGCCGATCTGGCCCGGGAAGCACGGCTTGCCGGTCTGCATCGCCTTCTTGTACGACGAGTCCGAGCAGGTCCGGATCGGGAAGACCTTGATCATCAGGTCGATCGTGTCGTGCACGGCCCAGATCTTCGGGTAGGGCCCGAAGTACTTCGCGCCCTTGATCTTCCGGTTCCGCGTGACCATCACCCGCGGAGACTCCTCGCCCAGGGTGATCGCCATGTACGGGTAGGACTTGTCGTCGCGGAACTTGACGTTGAACGGCGGATCGAACTCCTTGATCCACGTGTACTCGAGTTGCAGCGCCTCGATCTCGGAGCCGACGGTGGTCCACTCGACACTGCGCGCCGTGAGGACCATCCGCCGCGTCCGCTCGTGCAGCGTCGGCAGCGGCGCGAAGTAGTTGCTCAGCCGCGCACGGAGGTTCTTCGCCTTGCCGACGTAGAGCACCCGGCCGGCTTCGTCGCGCCAGCGGTAGACGCCCGGGTCGGTCGGGATCTCACCGGCCTTCGGGCGCCACGGGACGGTGTCCGCCACCTACCGCGCACCCGCCTTCTGCTTGCTCGCCTTCGGTGCCTTCTGCGTGGCCGTTCGTGCGCCGACCGCCTGCTGCTTGCCCACGCGGGCGTCCTGCGCGTCGAAGATCTCCTTGAGGAAGACCCCCGTGTGGCTCTCGGGCACGTTCGCGACGTGCTCCGGGGTGCCGGTCGCCAGGACCGTCCCGCCACCGGAACCGCCCTCTGGACCCATGTCGATGAGCCAGTCCGCCGACTTGATGACGTCGAGGTTGTGCTCGATCGTGATGACGGTGTTGCCCTTGTCGACCAGGCTCTGCAGCACCAGGAGGAGCTTCCGGACGTCCTCGAAGTGCAGGCCCGTCGTCGGCTCGTCAAGCACGTAGACGGTCCGGCCGTTCGAGCGTCGCTGCAGCTCGGTCGCGAGCTTCACGCGCTGCGCCTCGCCACCGGAGAGGGTCGTCGCGCTCTGCCCGAGCCGCACGTACCCAAGCCCGACGTCGACCAGGGTCGCCATGTAGCGGTGGATCGCGGAGATCGGTTCGAAGAACTCGGCTGCCTCGCTGATCGGCATGTCGAGGACCTCGGAGATGTCCTTGCCCTTGTAGTGCACCTGCAGCGTCTCGCGGTTGTAGCGCGCACCGCCGCAGACCTCGCACGCGACGTAGACGTCGGGCAGGAAGTTCATCTCGATCTTGATCGTGCCGTCGCCGGAGCAGTTCTCGCAGCGACCGCCCTTGACGTTGAAGCTGAAGCGACCGGGCTGGTACCCGCGCGCCTTCGCCTCTGGTGTCTCGGCGAACAGCTGGCGGATCCGGTCGAACACGCCCGTGTACGTCGCCGGGTTCGACCGCGGCGTGCGACCGATCGGCGCCTGGTCGACGTGCACGACCTTGTCGAGCTGGTCGAGGCCCTTCACCCGCGTGTGCTTGCCGGCGATGTGCCGAGCGCCGTTGAGCTGGTTGGCGAGCACCTTGTAGAGGATGTCGTTGACGAGCGTCGACTTGCCCGAGCCGCTCACCCCGGTGACCGCGGTGAAGACGCCGAGCGGGAAGTCCGCGTCGATCGACTTGAGGTTGTTCGCCCGCGCTCCCTGCACACTGATCGTGCGCTTCAGGTTGACCGTGCGGCGCTCCGCCGGGACCTCGATCGCGCGTCGGCCGGCGAGGTAGTCCCCCGTGATCGACTCGCGGTTCTCGATGATCCCCTCGTACGAGCCCGAGTGCACGACGTTGCCGCCGTTGACGCCCGCGCCGGGACCGATGTCGACGACCCAGTCCGCCGTGCGGATGGTGTCCTCGTCGTGCTCGACGACGATCAGGGTGTTCCCGAGGTCCTTGAGCTTCACCAGGGTGTCGATGAGTCGGCGGTTGTCGCGCTGGTGCAGCCCGATGCTCGGCTCGTCGAGGACGTACAGGACACCGGTCAGGCCGGAGCCGATCTGCGTCGCGAGACGGATGCGCTGGGCCTCGCCACCGGACAGTCCACCGGCGCCGCGGGCGAGCGTGAGGTAGTTCAGACCGACCTCGAGCAGGAACTCGAGACGGGCGCGGATCTCACGGAGGACCGCGGCGGCGATGTGCGCTTCGCGATCCGTCAGGGTCAGGCTGTCCATGAACGCGTACGCGTTGTCGAGGGACATCTCGGTGACGTCGGCGATGCTCCGGCCGTCGACCGAGACCGCCAGGACCTCGGGCTTGAGTCGTGTGCCCTCGCAGACCGGGCACGGGACCTCGCGCAGGTAGCCCTGGAAGCGCTGCCGCTGCGAGTCCGACTCGGCCTCGGCGAACTTCCGCTCGATGTAGGGCATGACGCCCTCGAACCCGCTCGTGTACCGCATCTCGCGGCCGAAGCGGTTCCGCCAGGACACCGACACCTGGAAGTCCTTGCCGGTGAGGATCGCTGCCTGGACCGACGCGTCGAGCTTGCTCCACGGGGTGTCCAGGTCGAAGCCGAGCTCCTTGCCGAGACCGGCCAGGAGCTTCTCGAAGTACGAGTAGAGCCCACTCGTGCCGGTCCAGGGCAGCAGCACGCCGTCACGCAGGGATGCCTCGGGGTCGCCGAGCACGAGGTCCGGGTCGACGGACATGCGCGTGCCGAGGCCGGAGCACTCCGGGCAGGCGCCGAACGGTGCGTTGAACGAGAAGGTCCGGGGCTCGATCTCGGTGAGCGCCAGCGGGTGGTTGTTCGGGCACGACAGGTTCTCGGAGTAGGTCCGGACCGCCCCGGGGCCCTCGGCGTCGACGAGGTCGATCGCCACCGTGCCGTCGGTCAGGCGCAGCGCCGTCTCGAGGGAGCCGGTGAGCCGGCCGAGGATGTCCTCGTTGGCGACCAGGCGGTCGACGATCACCGAGATGTCGTGCTTGACCTGCTTCTTGAGCTTCGGCGGGTCGCTGAGCTGGATGCGCTCCCCGTCGACGATCGCGCGGGCGTACCCGGACGCCGCGAGCTCCTGGAAGAGGTCGACGAACTCGCCCTTCTTCTTGGAGATGACGGGCGCGAGGACCTGGAAGCGCGTGCCGGACTCGAACTCCATGAGCTGGTCGGCGATCTGCTGCACGCTCTGCTTGCTGATCACCTCGCCACAGACGGGGCAGTGCGGGATGCCGATGCGCGCCCACAGCAGACGCATGTAGTCGTACACCTCGGTGATGGTGCCGACGGTCGAGCGCGGGTTGCGGTTCGTCGACTTCTGGTCGATCGACACCGCGGGCGACAGCCCCTCGATGAAGTCGACGTCGGGCCGGTCGACCTGTCCGAGGAACTGGCGCGCGTACGCCGAGAGCGACTCCACGTAGCGGCGTTGCCCCTCGGCGAAGATCGTGTCGAACGCGAGCGAGGACTTGCCGGATCCGGACAGGCCGGTGAACACGACGAGCGAGTCCCGCGGGATCTCGAGGTCGACGTCACGCAGGTTGTGCACGCGAGCACCGCGCACGCTGAGCGTGGAGGTGCTGTGGGGTGCCGTCCCGCCGGGGAGGTGGAGGTCAACGGGCTCGCCGAAGGCGTTCCGGCCCGAGGTCGAGGTACCGCGGTCAGAGGTGATGGTCATCGTCGTCGATTCTACGAAGCGGCACCGACATTCGGCCGCGATGGACGGTCAGACGAGTGCGTCGAGAGCGAACGCGACCCCGGAGGCCCGCTCGCTCGCTGCCCAGAGGCGGGCTGCCTCGGTGCGGTCGTGGGCCTTCGGTTCGGCTCGGACGACGGCCGCCGGCCCGCGCAACTGCATCCAGCCGGCGGGTCCCCAGTACTGCCCGGAACGGACTCCGGCGCCCACCGCGGCGTGCACCAGCGGGTCGGCACCGGCGTCCTTGCCCTGGGCGTACAGCCGCTGCGCCGGGCGGGTCCACGCCGGCTCCGACCGCGACGCGGCGATGTCGGGTCGTTCCGGGGCGAGGACGTCGAGCGAGAACCCCGGGTGCGCGACGACGCTGGCGACGGTCGATCCGGCGTCCGCCAACCGTTCGGCGAGCTCGAAGCCGAAGAGCATCACCGCGAGCTTGCTGCGGCCGTACTGCCGGTAGCTCGAGTAGCGGCCGGCCCCGAGCGGGTCCACGCGGTCGAGTCGAGCCCACCGGTGGGCGATCGACCCGAGGTGCACCACCCGCCCCGACCGTGCCTCGAGCAGCGGGAGCGTCAGCGCCGTCCACGCGAAGTGTCCCAGGTGGTTCGTGCCGATCTGCAGCTCGGTGCCCTGCGGCGTGGTCTGCATCGTGCCGGAGCCGACGACGCCTGCGTTGTTCAGGATCGCGTCCACCCCGGCGGGCTCGAGCCGCCCGAGCTCGTCGGCGCCCGCCCGGACGCTGTCCAGGTCGGCCAGGTCGAGGTGCACGTGCCCGAGGTCGGCGTCCGGCACGTGGCGGCGGATGCTCCGCTCGGCCGCTGCGGCACGGGAGGCGCTGCGCGTCGCGAGCACCACCCGGTGCCCAGCTGCTGCGAGCTGCTCAGCCGCGAAGTACCCGAGGCCGGCGCTCGCCCCCGTGACGACGACCGTCCGGCGGTCAGCTGACATGGCCGGCGGACTCCATCTGCCGCAGCGCCTTCTTGAGGTCCTGCACCTCGTCGCGGAGCCGGGCGGCCAGTTCGAACTTCAGCTCGGCCGCGGCCTGGAGCATCTGGCCGTTGAGGTCGCCGATGGTCGCCTCGAGCTGGGTCGCGCCCTCGCCCGCGATGCCGCCGCGCTTCAGGTTCGGCGTGGGCGAGCGGCGACCGTCGGCACCGGGACGACCTTCGAGCAGCGCCTTCGTGTCGTCGTTCTCGCGCGCCAGGACCTCGGTGATGTCGGCGATCTTCTTGCGGAGCGGCTGGGGATCGATGCCGTGCTCGGTGTTGTACGCGACCTGCTTCTCGCGGCGACGGTCCGTCTCCTCGATCGCCTGCTGCATCGAGTCGGTCATCTTGTCGGCGTACATGAGCACCTGGCCCGACACGTTGCGGGCGGCGCGACCGATGGTCTGGATGAGCGACGTCGACGACCGCAGGAAGCCCTCCTTGTCGGCGTCGAGGATGGCGACGAGGGAGACCTCGGGCAGGTCGAGGCCCTCGCGCAGCAGGTTGATGCCGACGAGCACGTCGTAGACGCCCTGGCGGAGCTCGGTCAGGAGCTCCACGCGCTTGAGGGTGTCGACGTCGGAGTGCAGGTACCGGACCCGCACGCCGGCGTTCCCGAGGAAGTCGGTGAGTTCCTCGGCCATCCGCTTCGTCAGCGTCGTCACGAGCACACGCTCGTCCTTGTCGACGCGCTGCTTGATCTCCTCGAGCAGGTCGTCGATCTGGCCGTCGCTCGGCTTCACGACGATCTCGGGGTCGATGAGGCCCGTCGGGCGGATGATCTGCTCCACCACGCTGTCGGTCACACCGAGCTCGTAGCGCCCAGGCGTCGCCGACAGGTACACCTTCTGCCCGGCGCGGTCGAGGAACTCCTCCCACGTCAGCGGGCGGTTGTCGAGCGCGCTCGGCAGGCGGAACCCGTGCTCGACGAGGGTGCGCTTGCGGGAGGCGTCGCCCTCGTACATCGCGCCGATCTGCGGCACCGTGACGTGCGATTCGTCGATCACGATGAGGAAGTCGTCGGGGAAGAAGTCGAGCAGGCAGTGCGGTGCCTCACCCGCGGAACGGCCGTCCATGTGCCGCGAGTAGTTCTCGATGCCCGAGCAGAAACCGATCTGCTCCATCATCTCGATGTCGAACGTGGTGCGCATCCGCAGCCGCTGGGCCTCGAGCAGCTTGCCCTGGCCCTCGAGCTCGGCGAGCCGTTCGGCGAGTTCTTCCTTGATGGTCCCGATGGCGCGGTGCATGACCTCGGTGTCGGCGACGTAGTGCGACGCCGGGAAGATCGACACCGCGGGCATGTCCTCGATCACGTTGCCGGTGAGCGGGTGCAGGTACGACAGCGCTTCGACCTCGTCACCGAACATCTCGATGCGGATCGCGTGCTCCTCGTACATCGGGATGATCTCGAGGGTGTCGCCACGGACCCGGAACGTGCCGCGGGCGAAGTCGACGTCGTTGCGCTGGTACTGCATCGCGACGAACTTGCGGACGAGCTGGTCGCGCGAGATCGTCTGGCCGACGTGCAGCGCCACCGAGGCGTTCATGTACTGCTCCGGCGTCCCGAGGCCGTAGATGCACGACACGGTCGAGACCACGACGACGTCACGCCGGCTCAGCAGCGAGTTCGTCGTCGAGTGCCGGAGCCGCTCGACCTCGGCGTTGACCGAGGAGTCCTTCTCGATGAAGGTGTCCGTCTGCGGGACGTACGCCTCGGGCTGGTAGTAGTCGTAGTAGGAGACGAAGTACTCGACCGCGTTTTCGGGCAGCAGGCTGCGGAACTCGTTGGCGAGCTGGGCGGCCAGCGTCTTGTTGTGGGCGAGGACGAGCGTCGGCCGCTGCACCTGTTCGATGAGCCAGGCGGTGGTCGCGGACTTGCCGGTACCGGTCGCGCCGAGCAGCACCACGTCGGTCTCACCGGCGTTGATGCGCCCCGCGAGTTCGGCGATCGCCGCGGGCTGGTCGCCGCTCGGCGAGTACTCGCTGATGACCTCGAACGGGCGGACCGCGCGCGTGGGCTCGATTGACACTGCCATGGGTCCAACGGTAGTCGGGACCCCTGACACCGGAGCCGTCTGCTCGCCCTCGGCGTATCGTCCGTCCCAGGCAGGCTCCAAGACGGCTGATAGCGAGCGGGCATAGCCTCCGATCCGTTCAGCAACCCGACACGTTCTCACTCCCCGAAGAGGCCCCATGACGACGGCGACCCCCGCCGCACCGACGAAGGGCACCCCGATCCGCGGACGCATCCGCGGGCGGGTGCTCATCCTGCTGTGCTGCATGTACGCGATCTCGTACATCGACCGCACCAACATCTCCACCGCGCTCCCCCACATCACCGAGGACTTCGGCTTCAACGAGACGACCGCCGGCCTCATCGTCTCCGCCTTCGCCCTGCCCTACGCCCTGCTCCAGGTCTTCGGCGGCACCATCGCCGAGAAGTTCGGGCCCCGGAAGGCCCTCTTCGTCATCACGGTGCTCTGGGGCGTCGCCACGCTGTGGACCGGGTTCTCGGTGGGCTTCTGGACCCTCTTCGCCGCCCGCGCGCTCCTCGGACTCAGCGAAGCGGCGGCGTTCCCCGCAGCCACCCAGGCGATGAGCCGCTGGATCCCCCGCGACCGGAACGGCTTCGCGCAGGGCGTCGTGCACTCGGCCGCCCGGCTCGGCAACGCACTCGCACCGCTCCTCGTCGCCTGGGTGATCGGCGCCACCGGCAGCTGGCGCTGGGCGTTCTTCGCGACCGCCGTGCTGTCGATCGCGTGGGCCGTCGTCTGGTTCTTCTGGTTCCGCGACAAGCCCGAGGACACCGCCGGGATCAAGCAGGTCGAACTCGACGAGCTCCCGCCCGTCGAGACCCGGGCGACCCGCCCGCCCGTCCCGTGGCGCACGCTCGCCCGCCAGATCCTGCCGGTCACCTTCGTCGACTTCGGCTACGGCTGGGTGCTCTGGGTCTTCCTGACCTGGATCCCGACGTTCCTGAGCAGCACGTACGGCCTGCCGATCAGCCAGTTCGCACTGTTCACGACCCTGGTCCTGCTCGCGGGCGTCGTCGGGGACACCGTTGGCGGCATGCTGAGCGACCGCATCATCCACCGCGGCGGCAACACCCGGAACGCCCGCCGGATCGTCCTGGTCATCGGGCTGGGTGGCTCGCTCGTCTGCCTGCTCCCCCTCGTCATCGGGCAGGGGCTCGTCGTCGCGACGATCTCCCTCGCCCTGTCGTTCTTCTTCCTCGAGCTCTGCAACGCGAACCTCTGGGCGATCCCCATGGACGTCGCTCCCCAGTGGTCGGGCACCGCGTCCGGGTTCATGAACACCGGCTTCGGCATCGCCGGCGTCATCTCGCCGATCGTGTTCGGCGCGCTCATCGACGCCTCCGGCTGGCAGCTGCCGTTCGCGCTGTCGTGCGCACTGCTCGCGGGGGCCGCGGTCGTCGCGTGGGTCATGAAGCCGCAGCGCCTCACGATGACCGACGGCGCGCTCGAGATCGGCACCCCGAAGGCCGAGCAGCCCACCGCCTGACCGGGCCCTCCCGCGCCTCCAGACCGACACCCACTCGCCGAAGCGACAGATCCCGCCGACCGCACGCCGTGACTGCCGCCACCGCGACAGGATGCGTCGAACCGCCCGCAGCACACTGTCGCTTTCGCGACGACGGCCCGAGAGCCGGAACCCACCGGACGGGAGGCGCGGTGTCAGCCCGCCCCGCGCCTCCAGACCGACACCCACTCGCCGAAGCAACAGATCCGGCCGACCGCACCACGTCGCTGCCGCCACCGCGACAGAACGCGCGGAACCGTCCGCGGCACACTGTCGCTTTCGCGACGACGGCCCGATGGCCGGAACCCACCGGACGGGAGGCGCGGTGCCAGCCCGCCCCGCGCCTCCAGACCGACACCCACTCGCCGAAGCGACAGATCCCGCCGACCGCACCACGTCGCTGCCGCCACCGCGACAGAACGCGCGGAACCGTCCGCGGCGCACTGTCGCTTTCGCGACGACGCGACGGCCCGAGGGCCGAAAACGCATCAGCGCGCGGAACCGCGCCCCACGTCGTCCGTCTCGCCCACGAGCGCGTCGTCGGGTTCGACCGGCCCAGCCGGACGCGTCGGCGCCGCCGACACCGCGGGCGTGCCGGCAGCCGCCGCACGCTTCCGCGCCCGCGCCTCCCGCTGCCCACGGGACGCCAGCGACGGCCGCCCGGTCAGCGGCACGCTCAACGGCGTCCACCGGAACAACTCAGTCACCGCGACGGACAGCACCAGCACGAGCAGGTACGTCACAAGCGTCAGCCAGGGTTTCGGGACGACCCGCTCGAGCCAACTGTCGCCGTACAGCAGGATCCAGATCATGAACGGGTGGCTCAGGAAGATCCCGAACGACCGGTCCGAGCCGTAGTCGATGAAGCGCGCCAGCGGGCTGCCGGGTCGGCGGCGGTCCGCCCAACGGGCGCCGATCGCCAGGAACCCGACGAACACGGCGCCGCTCCAGACCGCCTGGATCGGCTGCAGCGGTGTGCCGGCGGCGTAGAGCGACTGGCCGAGCCCGACCTGCAGCGCCCAGACCCCGAGCGTGAGGACGCCGATCCCGGCGAAGCCCCAGAGCACGGCACGGCGGTGGACGCGGATGAACCGGAGGAAGCGGTCGGCGTGGTCCGCGGCGATCGCACCGGAGACGATGAAGAACACGTACGAGAAGAAGAACTGCTTCTGGTAGCCGTGCAGCCACGCGTCACTGGCGGGGAAGTACTTGTACCCGGCGAACACGACCAGCTGGACGACCAGCGAGACGACGAGCAGGGTGACGTGGTGGCCGCGGGTCCTCCGCACGAGCCAGACGATCACCGGCAGCAGGAGGTACACCTGCATGGTCACGAGCAGGAAGTACAGGTGGTACCAGGACACGCCGGTGACGATGCCCTCGGCGTACGTGCGGACGAGGTCGGGGACGTCGCCGCGCCGCGTGCTGCTGAGCAACCACGACGACGCAACGTAGACGAACGACCACGCCAGGTACGGCACGCCGACGAGCAGGAAGCGCTTCGGCCAGAACTGCGCCATCGGCCGCGGTCGGAGCGTGTAGCTGTACACGAGCACGAACGCCGTGAGCGAGAAGAACACCAGGCGGGTGAAGTGCAGCAGCCCGAGCAGCGCGTTCAACGGCACATCGTCGGTGGCGACCGTGTGGCTCGTGGTGTGCACGCCGATCACGCACGCGAAGGTGAGGATGCGGAGGACGTCCACCTCGTACAGGTGTCGGGGCTTCCCCTCCGCGGTCCGGGTGGGCGTCTGCGAACCAGCACCCGACGCGGTGCCCGGCACCGCGGACACGGCCCTCACGGGTGCGCGGCCATCGTGCGCACCTTCGCCCGCTGCACCTTGCCGGTCGGCGCACGGGGCAGGTCGGGCACGACGACGATCTCGACGGGACGTCGGAACCGGGTGAGCCGGGCCTCGGCACGTGCCGTCAGGTCGGCGACCAGGGCTTCGGCGTCGACGGGCTCGTCGGGCTGCGGGATGACGTACGCGATCGGCACGGCACCGAGGACGTCGTGCGGACGTCCGACGACGACGGCCTCGAGGACGCGGTCGTCCCCGAGCAGGACGTCCTCGACCTCGGAGGGGTAGACCTTCTCGCCACCGCGGTTGATGACGTCGTCGGAGCGCCCGGCGAGGGACACCCAGCCGTCCGCCGACACCGAGCCGACGTCGCCCGTGCTCAGCCAGCCGTCGGCGTCGAATCGTTCGGCGGCGCGGCCGAAGAGGTAGCGGTGGACGATCCCCTCGCCGCGGATCCAGAGCGCACCGACCTCGTCGGCGGGCAGGACGGAGCCGTCCTCACCCCGGACCTGCACCTCGGAACCGACGGGCACCCCGACGGTCCCGACGCGTGCCGGCGCGCCGAGCGGGGTCGCGGTGATCTGCGAGGCGCCCTCGGTCATCCCCCAGCTCACGACGAGCGGGACGTCGCCGAGCGCCTGGCGCACCGGGTCGGGCAGCGGGGCCGACGCACTGCGGACGAAGCGCAGGCCCTCCGGGAAGTCCAGTGGGCCGGTCTTCGCGAGCACCGCGAGGATCGCCGGCACCGCGTTCAGCCAGGTGATCCCCCGCTCGGCGAGCAGCTCCCAGAACCCGGTGCGACGGAACCGTCGGTCGAGCACGAGCGTCGCGCCGGACACCAGGGTCGCCAGGAGTCCGACGACCTCGGCGTTCACGTGGAAGAGCGGCAGGGAGTTGAACCCGCGGTCCTCCGGCGTGAGGGCGTTGTGCTGCGCCACGGCACGCGCGACGAAGAGGAGCTGCGACTCGGGCAGCTCGACGCCCTTCGGGGTGCCGGTCGACCCGGACGTGAAGAGCACGACGGATCCCTCGCCCGGTGCGTCCGGGCTCTCCGACGGCAGGTCGCCGTCACGGACGCCGGCCGGGAGGAACGTGGCCGCGTCGATCCCGCTGGCGGGGGCCCCGGGGACGGTCGCGTCCACGGCGCGGTCGGACACCACGATCGACGCGCCGCCGATCAGGTCGGCGAGCCGCCCTGGCTCCGTCGTCGGCTGCCCGGTGTCGACGGGGATCGCCCGGCGTCCGGTCGCGAGGGCGGCGAGGTGCACGACGGCGAACGAGAGCGGGTCACCGAGGTCGACGAGGACCGCTCCGGACGCCGGGACGCCGATCGCGTCGAAGGTCGACGACCACGCGGCCACGGCGTCGTCGAGGGCACGGTAGGTCAGGACGCGGTCGCTCCGCGCGTCCTCGAGGTAGCTGCGCTCGCCGTCCTGCTCCGCACGGGTGCGGATGATCGAGCGCAGGTCGGGTCGTTCGCCTGTTTGCTGCACGGACTCAGAGTATTGCGGGTTCCTATGACGGGTCCGAGGTACTGCGGCGACCTAGGACGGATCCGAGCCGTCGGGTCCGGTGGGGAACCGGTGGAGCAGCCACTGCCAGAGCGCGAGCATCCGCGGGGTGCCGTCCGGGCCGAGCGGGGTCGAGTCCTTGATCGTCCGCGAGTGCGACTCCCCCGGCGACCCGACGCGGATGTCGGTGAGGATCGCGTGCGGATCGGCGTCGGTGCCCGGTGGCGCGGTGTCCGTCCGGAAGGGACCGGTCGGCCCGTCGAGTCCCATGACCTTCCACGACCCACGGATCCGCGGGCCGAACACGTCACGGACGTCGTCGATGGCGTACATCCGGTCGACCGGGGTCTTGCCCGGCCGGTCCATCCACGCCGCGTGCTCGGCGCCGAGCGACTCGACCGGTGACGAGAACATCAGCGCCCCCTGCACGGAGCGGATGTGCGCGATGTAGGCCGCCTCGCCGCCGCCCTGCGAGTGCCCGGCGACGACGATGTCGTTCCACGCGATGTCGTCGTCGCCCTGCACGAACCGACCCCACCCGCCGTCTGGATCGTGGTCGTGGAGGTAGGCGATCGCGTCACGGAACCGCGAGACGATCGACCCGGAGGGCCGCACCGAGCTGAACTCGGACGGACGGCTGCCGTCGAACCGGTTGCGCTGCACCTTCCCGTAGCAGTGCGCGTCGGCCTGGCACGTACCCGAGAGGGTCCTGCCGAGGTTCCAGTAGTCGAGCCCGAGCACGTGGTAGCCGTCCTGCAGCGCGGTGCCGAGGAACAGCTGGTAGTCGGCCGGCTTCGCCCGGGTCGCCGGCAGGAAGAGGAGGAGTGGCCCGTCGGCGTTGGTCCGTGCCGCGAAGTCGTCGCGGTTCGGCTCGAGACGCTGCCCGTTGATCGTGCCGAGCCGGAAGCGGTGGAACTCCCCCTCTGGTCCGTGCTCGTCGCCACGCGGCCGGTCCGCAGCCGAGACCCGCCCGTGCTGCTCCACCCGCTGCCCGCCGAGCACGTTCGCCGCGACGAGCGCCGCACCGCCGATCGCGACGAGCACGACGGCCGCGAAGATCAGGAGCAGCCGGTGCTTCATCGGGTGATGCGCTCCCACACCTCGTCCGCAGAGCGGATGGTGTCCGCGAGGGTCCCTGTCGCGTCGACGACGTGGTCGGCCAGCGCGAGTCGTTCGGCGTCGCTCGCCTGCACGGACACGCGGCGCTCCGCCTCGTCACGGGCCATGCCGCGGTGCTCGACGAGCCGCTCGATCCGCTGGGCTGCCGGAGCATCGACCACGACGACCGCGTCGAAGTGCAGCGGTCGGCTGCCTCGGGCCTCGGCCAGGAGCGGGACGTCGTACACGACCACCGCGTCGGGATCGGCTGCCTCGGCGGCGTCGAACGCGAGCTGCGCGAGCCGCCAGACCTCCGGGTGGGTGATCGCCTCGAGGTCCTTCCGTGCCGCCGGGTCGGAGAACACGATCGTGCCGAGCGCCGGACGGTCGAGGGAGCCGTCGGCCGCGATCACGCTGGGCCCGAACCGCTCCGCGACCCGCGCCAGCCCCGGGCTGCCGGGGGCCACCGCGTCTCGTGCGAGCCGATCGGCGTCGACCACGACCCCGCCGTGCTCCGCCCACCGCCCGGAGACCGTCGACTTGCCCGCGGCGATGCCGCCCGTGAGACCGATGATGCGCACCGGAACAGCGTAGCGAGCACACCTGCCCGAACGGCCGGAAGCCCGGCACCCCTTCTCAGGGATGCCGGGCTTCCGGTACGGGCGAGCCGCTCGATCAGTTGGTCGAGCTGAGCTTCTCGCGGAGCGCTGCGAGCGAGGCGTCGTCGGCCAGGGTGCCCTGACCGTTCGACTCGTTCGCGAACGACGACGACGAGGAAGCCGTGGCGGGGAGGTCGAAGTCGCCCTTCGCCTCGTCGGCGATGGTCTTCGCGACCTGCGCCTTGTGGGCTTCCCAACGCGCCTGGGCGGCCGCGTACTGGCCCTCCCACTCGGTGCGCTGGGTGTCGTAGCCCTCGAGCCACTCGTTCGTCTCCGGGTCGAAGCCGTCCGGGTACTTGTAGTCACCCTTGTCGTCGTACTCGGTCGGCATGCCGTAGAGCGCCGGGTCGAACTCGGTGCCCTCGGGGTCGACACCCTCGTTGGCCTGCTTGAGGCTGAGCGAGATGCGGCGACGGTCGAGGTCGATGTCGATGATCTTGACGAAGACCTCGTCGTTGACCGACACGACCTGCTCGGCGAGCTCGACGTGCTTGTTCGACAGCTCCGAGATGTGCACGAGGCCCTCGATGCCGTCGGCAACGCGGACGAAGGCACCGAACGGCACGAGCTTCGTGACCTTGCCCGGCGCGATCTGACCGATCGCGTGGGTGCGGGCGAAGACCTGCCACGGGTCCTCCTGCGTGGCCTTGAGCGAGAGCGACACGCGCTCGCGGTCCAGGTCCACCTCGAGGATCTCGACGGTGACTTCCTGACCGACCTCGACGACCTCGCTGGCGTGCTCGATGTGCTTCCAGCTGAGCTCGGAGACGTGGACGAGACCGTCGACGCCACCCAGGTCGACGAACGCACCGAAGTTGACGATCGACGACACGATGCCCTTGCGGACCTGGCCCTTGTGGAGGTTGTTGAGGAAGGTGGTGCGCGACTCGGACTGCGTCTGCTCGAGCAGGGCGCGGCGCGAGAGGACCACGTTGTTGCGGTTCTTGTCGAGCTCGAGGATCTTCGCCTCGAGCTCCTGGCCGAGGTACGGCGTGAGGTCGCGGACGCGACGCAGCTCGATGAGCGAGGCCGGGAGGAAGCCGCGGAGGCCGATGTCGACGATGAGACCGCCCTTGACGACCTCGATGACCGTGCCGGTCACGACGCCGTCGGACTCCTTGATCTTCTCGACGTCGCCCCACGCACGCTCGTACTGCGCGCGCTTCTTCGACAGGATGAGGCGACCTTCCTTGTCCTCCTTCTGGAGAACCAGGGCCTCGACCTCGTCGCCGACCTCGACGACCTCGTTGGGGTCGACGTCGTGCTTGATCGAGAGTTCGCGCGAGGGGATGACACCCTCGGTCTTGTAACCGACGTCGAGGAGGACCTCGTCGCGGTCGATCTTCACGACGGTGCCGGAGATGAGGTCTCCGTCGTTGAAGAACTTCAGGGTCTTCTCGACCTCGGCCAGGAAGTCATCAGCCGAGCCGATGTCGTTGATGGCGACCTGCTTGGGAGCCTTGGTCGTGGTGGTTGTCATGTAGAGATTGCTCCGAACGGACATGAGTCGGGCCGTGACGGCGAGGGAGCGACCCCCTGGTCCGTACCGGATGCCGGTGCGAGCCGTCGTGGCGATGTGATTGATTGGCGCGGGATGCGCCGCACAAGTCTAACCGCACGCAGCGAAGGCCCACAACCGGGCGTGTCACCCGGTTGCGGGCCTTGTCCTGTCGGTCGGTCCGCTCAGTCGAGCAGTGCGCTCCGGAGGGTGTCGAGGCCGATGCTGCCGAGTGCGAGTGCCCGGTGGTGGAACGCCTTGAGGTCGAACGACGCACCCTCACGCGCGGCGACCTCGTCGCGGATCGACTCCCAGACGCGCTGCCCCACCTTGTAGGACGGCGCCTGTCCCGGCCAGCCGAAGTACCGGGCCACCTCGAACTGCACGAAGGCGTCGGACATGTTCACGTTCTCGCGCATGAAGTCGAGCGCGTACTCCCACGTCCACGCTCCGCCGTCCGGGTTGGTCTTCTGCAGGTGCACACCGATGTCGAGCACCACGCGCGCGGCCCGCATCCGCTGACCGTCGAGCATCCCGAGCCGGTCGCCGTCGTCGTCGAGGAACCCGAGCTGCTCCATCAGTCGCTCGGCGTAGAGCGCCCAGCCCTCGACGTGGCCGGACGACCCGGACAGCTGCCGGCGCCAGGTGTTCAGCTCGCCGCGGTTGTAGACGCCCTGGCTGATCTGCAGGTGGTGCCCCGGGACGCCCTCGTGGTAGACGGTCGTCTTCTCGCGCCAGGTGCCGAACTCGGTGACGCCCTGCGGCACGGACCACCACATGCGGCCGGCACGGGAGAAGTCGTCGGACGGGCCGGTGTAGTAGATCCCGCCCTCCTGCGTGGGGGCGATCCGGCACTCGAGGCGCTTGATCGGGTCGGCGATGTCGAAGTACTTGCCGTCCATCGCCCGGATCGACTCGTCGCTCGTCTCCTGCATCCAACGCTGGAGGGCGTCGGTGCCGTGCAGGACACGGGCGGGGTCGGTGTCGAGCACCTCGATCGCCCGGGCGACGCTCGCACCGGGCTCGATGCGGTCGGCGATGCGCTCCTGCTCGGCCCGCATCCGCGCGAGCTCCTCGATCCCCCACTCGTACGTCTCGTCGAGGTCGACGACCGCGCCGAGGAACCGCCGGGAGTGCAGCTCGTACGCCTCGCGACCGACGGCGTCCACCGGGGTCGCCAGGGGCAGGAGCTCGTGCTCGAGGAACTGCCCGAACGACCGGTACGCGGCCGCCGCGACCTCGGCCCCGCGGGCGAGGTCGGCACGGAGCGACTCCGGGACGGAACCGCCGCCGTCGAGTGCCGCGCCGTCGACCAGCTGCCGGAAGACGCCGTCCTCGGCACCGTTGCGTGCGGCCTGCTCGGCGATGAGCGCGACCTGGCGCTTCGCGGGCGTGACGTCCTCGCGCGTGCCCTCGAGCAGGGTCTCCCGGATGCCCTCGAGCGCGTCGGGCAGGGCCTGCAGCCGGCTCGCGATGTCCTGCCAGTCCGACTCGGTCCCGGTCGGCATGAGGTCGAGGATCTCGCGGACGGACTGCGCCGGGCTCGCGATGACGTTGAGGTCGCGGAGGTGGAGCTTCCGGTCGTACGACTCCTGGACGAGGTCGAGCTCGGCGCCGAGGTCGGTCTTCGTCACGCGGTCGACGGCGTCCACCGCGTCGGAAGCGTCGAGGGCGCGCTTCGCTGCCCGTGCGGCGTCGGCGAGGGCGGCGGCGCCGGCGGGCGAGGTGTCGCCGTACTCACCCGTGCGGCCGGGCACACCGATGTACGTGGCGACGGTCGGGTCGAGGTCGACGAGGGTGGTCACCCAGTCCTCGGCGACACGGTCGACGGCGGACGGCTGGCGGACGGGACGGTCTTCGGTCATGCTCCCGACCCTATCGAGCGCGGCGCGCCAGGTCGCCACCCCGGGGGCGAGACGCCGCGCCTCACGCGAGACGCCGCGCCTCCCGCGAGACGGTCGGCGGCGCGAGACGCCGCGCCTTCCACGACACGCCTCGCCGCCGGCGAGACGCCGCCGCTTCCGGCGGCGTCTCGCCGGCGCGGCGGCGTCTCGCTGCCGCAGCGGCGTCTCGCAGCCGCAGCGGCGTCTCGCAACCACGCCCGCGCCCTGGTCCGGACACCGGACGGACTGGAGGCACGGTGCCAGCTGGCACCGTGCCTCCAGTCCGTCGGACGGTCGCGCGTCAGTGCGCCGCGGCCTCCCAGTTCGGGCCCACGCCCACCGACACGTCCAGCGGAACGCTCAGCTCGGCCGCGCCGCCCATCCGGGTGCGGAGGATCTCCTCGACGCGCTCCTGCTCGCCGGGCGCGACCTCCAGGATGAGCTCGTCGTGCACCTGCAGCAGCAGGTGCGACCCGAGGTCGCCCTCGCGCAGGTCCTCGGCGACGCCGAGCATCGCGATCTTCATGATGTCCGCCGCCGACCCCTGGATCGGCGCGTTCAGCGCGGCGCGCTCCGCGTTCTCGCGGAGGACGCGGTTCGGGCTCTTGAGGTCGGGGAACGGACGGCGGCGGCCGAAGATCGTCTCGGTGTAGCCGTCCTCGCGCGCCTGCTCGACGACACCGCGGAGGTAGTCGCGGACCGAACCGAACCGGGCGAAGTACTCGTTCATGAGCGTCCGGGCCTCGGACTGCTCGATGCGGAGCTGCTTCGAGAGGCCGAACGGGCTGAGGCCGTACGCGAGGCCGTACGACATCGCCTTGACCTTGGTGCGCATCTCGGGGGTGACGTCCGCCGGCTCGACCGAGAACACCCGCGCGCCGACGAAGCGGTGCAGGTCCTCGCCCTCGTTGAACGCCTGGATGAGCCCCGGGTCGCCCGACAGGTGCGCCATGATCCGCATCTCGATCTGCGAGTAGTCGGCCGTGATGAGCGTCGTGTACGGCTCGGCCACGGCGAACGCCGAACGGACCCGACGGCCGACCGCGGTCTTCACCGGGATGTTCTGCAGGTTCGGGTCGGTGGAGGAGATGCGGCCCGTGCTGCTGCCGGTCTGCTCGTAGCGCGTGTGGATGCGCCCGTCGACGACCGCGGCGTCGAGGGTGTCGACGATCTGCCGCAGCTTCGTCGCGTCGCGGTGCTGGAGCAGCAGGCCGAGGAACGGGTGCGGGTGCTGTTCCTGCAGGTCGGCCAGGCTGGCGGCGTCGGTCGAGAACCCGGTCTTCGTCTTGCGGGTCTTCGGCATCGCGAGCTCGGTGAAGAGGACTTCCTGCAGCTGCTTCGGCGATCCGAGGTTGACCTCGTGCCCGATCTCGGCGAACGCCTGCTGCGCGAGCTCGGCCGCACGCTCCCCGAGGTCGTGCGAGAGCCCGGTCAGCACGGGGCGGTCGATGCCGACACCGATGGTCTCCATGCCGGCGAGGACGGGGACGAGCGGCAACTCGATGTCGTCGAGCACGCGCAGCGAGGACTCGTCGATCCGGGCGCGCAGCGCCGTGGACACACGGAGCACGAACCAGGCGTGCACACCGACGTTCACCGGGTCGGTCTCGGGGACGAGCTGGTTCGGGTCCGCCGTCGGGAGCTCCTCGCCGAGCTCCTGGTAGACGAGGTCCGTCAGCGGCTGCCCCTGCTTGCCCGGCTGTGCGAGCCATCCGGTGATGCGGGCGTCACCGGCGATGCCGTTCACCTGGATGCCGACCCCCGCGAGTGCCTTGATGGCTTCCTTCGCGTCGTGGAAGTGCTTCGGGGCGTCCGACGCGAACCACGCCGACAGCTGCTCGTAGTCCTTCGCACCGCTGCCGCCGGGCACCAGGACCGCGTCGTCGTGGGTGGCGATGCCGATCGCGCTGAGGCGGCCGTCGATGACCTCGACAGCGACGCCGTATCCGTTCGCCGCCTCGGACGCGTTGCGACGCTCGAGCCAGTACCCGAGTTCCTCGTCGATCAGGGTCTTCACCGGCGGCGGGGTCGGCGCACCGCTGTCGACGGAACCCTCCACCGCGCTCGGCTCCGACGGCTCGCCGGACCCCGCGACCTTGAACACCCGGTCGAGCAGCGTGCGGAACTGCAGCTTCGCGAAGAGCTCGCGCACCGCCGTCTCGTCGAGCGGGCGGAGCGCGACGTCGGCGGGGCCGACGGGCAGCTCGACGTCGTCGACGAGCCGGTTGAGCTTGCGGTTCCGGATCGCCCGGTCCTTCTGCTCGCGGAGGTTGTTGCCGACCACGCCCTTGATCTCGTCGGCGTGCTCGAGGACACCGTCGAGCGAGCCGTACGCCGTGACCCACTTCACCGCGGTCTTCTCGCCGACCTTGTCGATGCCGATCAGGTTGTCGCTGGTCTCACCGACGAGTGCGGCGATGTCCGGGTACTGGTGCGGTTCGATGCCGTAGCGCTCGTACACCTTGTCGCGGTCGTAGCGGGTGAGCTCCGAGACGCCGCGGACCGAGGGGTAGAGCAGCGTGACGTCGTCGTTGACGAGCTGGATCGAGTCGCGGTCACCGGAGACGACGTACACCTGGTAGCCCTGCTCGGACCCCTGACGGGCGAAGGTGGCGAGGATGTCGTCGGCCTCGTAGTCCTCCTTCGTGACAGTCGTGATGCCCATCGCCTCGAGCGCCTGCTGCAGCAGCGGGATCTGCCCCTTGAACTCGGCCGGGGTCTCGGAGCGGGTGCCCTTGTAGTCCTCGTACTCACGGGTGCGGAACGAGAACCGGGAGATGTCGAACGCGACCGCGAGGTGGGTCGGCTTCTCGCGCTGGAGGAGCATGAGCAGCATCGAGATGAAGCCGTGGATGGCGTTCGTGTGCTGCCCCTCGCGGTTCACGAAACTGTCGACCGGCAGCGCGTAGAAGGCCCGGAAGGCGAGCGAGTGGCCGTCGATGACCATGAGGGTAGGCTTTGCGGAGTCCGACACCCGGACAGCCTACCGACGCCATCCGACACGGGAGTCCGCCAGCGTGACCGACGAAGCCACCAGCACCGGGACCGTCGACGATCGCCTCGCCGACCGCGGCATGGGCGAGCTCGCCGAGAAGATGGGCATGGTCATCACGGAGCTCTCGGCGGAACGGGCCGTCGGCACCATCCCGGTCGAGGGCAACCGCCAGCCGGTCGGTCTGCTGCACGGCGGCGCGTACGTCGTCCTCGCCGAGAGCCTCGGGTCGATGGCCGCGAACGTCCACGCCGGTCCCGGCCGGTACGCCGTCGGCATCGAGCTGAACGCCTCGCACTCGCGGAGCGCCACGAGCGGCCTGGTCACCGGCACCTGCACGGCGCTGCACCTCGGCGGCACGCTCACCACGCACGAGATCGTCCTGACCGACGACCAGGGGCGGCGCTGCTCCACCGTGCGCATCACCAACATGATCCGCGAGGCCCGCTGAACCCCTCGCACCGAAGCAGGGAGTCCGTCATGGACTGGAAGATCGAACTCATCATGGTCCCCGTGAGCGACGTCGACCGCGCTCGCGAGTTCTACGAACGCATCGGGTTCACCATCGACCACGACCAGCGCGTGTCCGACGAGGTGCGGTTCGTCCAGGCGACCCCGCCCGGCTCGGCGTGCTCGATCGCGTTCGGCGAGGGCATCATGTCCCCCGACGTGGCGCCCGGCTCGCTCAAGTCCATCCAGGTCGTCGTGCCCGACGCCGACGAGGCCCTCGCACACCTGCAGGGACTCGGCGTGAACGCGGTCGGTGTCGACGAGATGGCCTGGGGACGCTTCGTCTTCTTCACCGACCCCGACGAGAACGCCTGGACGCTCCAGCAGCTGCCCGCCCGGAGCTGACCACCGGACCGGTTCAGTCCTCCGGCGGGCGTTGGAGCAGGAGCCGCGCATCGCCGAACCCGAGCCGACGGTAGAGCGTCTCGCCGTCGACGCTCGAGTGCACCGACGTGCGCTCCACCCCGAGGTCGTCGGCAACGTCGAGCAGCGCCGTGACCAGCCGCTTCGCGACGCCGCGGCCGCGCAGGTCCGGGTGCACGTACACGGTCTGCACGTCGGCGGTGAGGCGGCGCCCCGGGCGGTCCGGTGTCGGTGGCCGGGCGACGAGTCCGAGCCACGCCATGCCGAGGACACGGCCCTCGTGCTCCGCGACGACGCAGCGGTGCGTCTCCGGGTGCGCAGCGGCGAAGGCCGTCATCGCCTCGCGGTACGCCTCCGGGCTCACGCCCGGCGTCGCGCCGCCCTCCTCCACGCTCCACCGCCATCGCAGGTCGGCCACCGCGGGCATGTCGTCAGGCCTGGAGGCACGGATCACCACGTCGTCCACGACCCCAGTCAAGCAGGTGGCCGGCCCGGTGCGCGCCCGGACGACATCTGCGCGTGGTCCAGCGCGCGCACATGTCGCCACGGTGCGCGGTGCACGCGGGAGGCACCCGGGAACGCAACAGCGCCGCCGGACACCGGGTCCGGCGGCGCTGCGTGAGCGTCGGTGAGCGACTACTTCTTGGCGCTGAGCTGCTCGATGATCGCCTTCGCGACGTCGTGCATGGTCAGGCGGCGGTCCATCGACGCCTTCTGGATCCAGCGGAACGCCTCGGGCTCGGTGAGGCCCATCTTCTCGTTGAGCAGCCCCTTGGCGCGGTCGACGAGCTTGCGGGTCTCGAAGCGCTCGACGAGGTCGGCGACCTCGGCCTCGAGCGTGATGATCTGCTGGTGCCGCGAGAGGGCGATCTCGATCGCGGGCAGCAGGTCGTTCGGCGTGAACGGCTTGACGACGTAGGCGAGGGCACCGGCCTCGGTCGCACGCTCGACGAGGTCCTTCTGGCTGAACGCCGTGAGGAGGACCACCGGAGCGATGTGGTTCTTCGAGAGCTTCTCCGCCGCGGAGATGCCGTCGAGCTGGGGCATCTTGACGTCCATCACGACGAGGTCGGGACGGAGGTCGGTCGCGAGCTGCACGGCGGTCTCGCCGTCACCCGCTTCGCCGACGACGTCGAACCCGTTGTCGCGGAGGATCTCCACGATGTCGAGGCGGATGAGCGACTCGTCCTCGGCGACGACGACGCGACGGGGTGCTGGTGCTGTTGCTTCTGTGTCACTCACAGCCAGAAGCCTACTAGACCTCGGAAGTCACAGTTGTACGAGTGGCGGGACTCGAACCCGCACGCCGTGAAGCAGAGCATTTTGAGTGCCCCGTGTCTACCATTCCACCACACTCGCAGAGGACACCAGGGTACAGGAGCCCGAGCGCCCCACGGTCCTTCAGTCCACCGGGTCGGTCCAGATCCATCGCAGCGCGTCCGGCAGGAGCACGCCCCCGTGGTTCGGGCTGTGGCCACCGTCACCGACCACGAGCCGCACGTCCTGCCCGGCGCGGACCAGGGCGGCAGTCGTCTCGAGGTTCTCCGCGAACCAGTTCATCTCCGGCTCGTTCCAGCCGAGGTCCCGGTGCGCTGCCTGCAGGAAGACTCGGGAGCCCGGGCGCGCTCCTGCTGCGAGCAACGCCGGGTACGGGTTGCCGCCGGGCATCTGGGCGAAGCTCGCGTTGAACGCAATCACCCGACCGATGCCGTCCGGTCGGCACCAGGCGGCGGTGAACGCTGCGTTGCCTCCGCTGCTGCCCCCGCAGACCGCGCGGCGCATCGGGTCGGTGGCGACGGCTGACCTCGCGGCCACGAGCGGGAGAACCTCCTCGAGCAGGAAGCTGCCGTAGGTGTCGTCGAAGGCGTCGTACTCCGCGTTCCGGTGCTTGGTCGGCACTCCGTCGACGTCGATGACGCCCGGGTCGACGAACACGGAGACGAGCGGTGGGAGCTCGCCCGCTGCTGCGAGGTTGTCGAGCACCGTGCCGGCCCGGACGGCACCGTCCGGGTCGAGGTACCACCAGCCGTCGTTGCAGAACAGGACGGCGCTCTCGACGTCCGGGTCGTGACCCGCAGGTCGGTGCACCCACACGGTGCGGTGCGTCCCGGGGTACCGGACACTCTCGTCCAGCACGAACCGCTCGATCGTCCCCGGCAGCACCCCTCGGCGCGGCTCGGAGTCTGGACCGTACGCGTAGGAGACGGCCTCGCGGTCCTGCGGGAGCGGCGTGTGGGCGACGGTCGTGGGCACGGGTCGGCGGTCTCCGGCGATCACACCGGGGCGAGGGGGACGTGCGTGCCCGTCGGCAGCTCGACGTCGATCCGGTCGCCGCCGCGCACGGTGCCACCGGCGACGACGACGCTCATCACGCCGCCCTTCCGCTCGACGGTGCCGTCGTCCGCGCGGCCGAGGACGGCCCGGAGGAGCCCCGGGTCGAAGTCGTTGATCTGCTGGCACGGGTTGCGGAGGCCGGTGACGCGGACGACCGCGTCGTCGCCGAGCCGCAGGAGCGTGCCCTCCGGCAACCCGAGCAGGTCGACGCCGCGGGTGGTGACGTTCTCCCCCATCGCCCCGGGTGCGACGTCGAAGCCGTCCTGCGCGACCTCGTCGAACACCTCGGCGTGGAGGAGGTGCACCTGCCGGAGGTTCGGCTGGGACGGGTCGCGGGCGACACGGGAACGGTGCTGCACGGTGGTGCCGGCGTGGGCGTCGCCCTCGATGCCCCAGCCCTCGACGAGCACGATCTCGTCGACGACCGGTTTGCTGAAGCGGTGGGTGCCGTCGCGGCTGACCGACACCACCCTTGCCTGGTCCTGTGCCCCGTTGATCATGCTTCGACGCTACCGTGTGGCTGCGCCCTGCGGGAGGTGCAGTCCGCCGGCCGACCGGTCGACGCGAGTCGTGCCTCCAGGCCGTCGTCACCGACCTCCGAGTGCCTCGATCGCCGCCACGAGACCGGCGCGTCGTGGCGACCGCCGCGGCAGCACCGCGAGCAACGCACGCAGCACCTGCTCGTCGGCACCGCCGTCCGCGGTGCGCGCCCACGCCTGCAGGGCGTCCGCACCGCCGTCGGCGACGAGCGCCTCGCGGAACCGGAGCCGCACGCGGTCGCGCAGGTCGTCGACGCCGGGTGACGCCGATCCCGGCAGGACCGGTCCGGTGTACCCGTCGACGGCCTGGAGGCGCGCCCCGCGTTCGAGCGCGGACAGCACCGCATCGACGTCGGTGCGGATGCCGTCGAGGCGGTACGGCCGCGACGTCAGGGTCGCGCCCGGCGCGTGCTGGGCGAGGACGCGGCGCAGGCGCACGACCTCCGCGCGCAGGGTGGTCACCGCGCGGCGGTCGCCGTAGACGGCGGCCGCGAGGTCCTCGGCGGCGAGCCCGGCGGGCGTCGACGCCAGGACGGCCGTGATCTCGGAGTGCCGCTCGGAGAGCCGGACCGCGTGGTCGCCGGTCCGGAGGGTCGCCGTGTCCGATCCGAGCAACACGAGTTCGGAGCCGGGCAGCGCCCGCGCAGCAGGACGACGGGGGTGCCGCAGCGCCGCGAGGGCGAGCTCTGCCTCGGCGGCCGCGACGGTGGCGGTCAACAGTGGCAGCGTGTGCCGCTCGACCGCCCGGTCGTCGCCCGTGATGTCGACGGCACCGACCACCTGTCCGGTGACGTCGCGGAGCGGGACCGCGGTGCACGAGAACCGCTTCACGGCGTTCGCGTAGTGCTCGTCCGACCGGATCTGCACGCCACGGCCGAGCCGGAGGGCCGTCCCCGGCGCGCTCGTCCCGGCGCGGTCCTCCGCCCAGTCCGCGCCGGCGACGAATCCCATCGCCTCGGCCGCGCGCCGTGCGCTCGACGCGCCGTCCACCCACACGAGCCGCCCCGACGCGTCGGTCACGGCGGCGATGCACCCGGCGGCCCGGACATCGTCGAGCAGCAGCCGGCGGACGACCGGCAACGCCGTGCCGAGCGGGCCCCGTTCCCGCGCTGCCTCGAGTTCGTCGCCGTCGAGCGCGAGCGCCGGGACGCCGTCTGGGTCGACACGGGCCGAGCGCTGCCAGGACTCGGCGACGAGCGGGCGGATCGTCCGGGGTGCGCGCATGCGTCCTCCGTCCGGGTCGGCCCGCCGCGTCGGTGCGTCGGGTGCCGTCAGCCTACGTCCGCCGACGTGCGCGGGCCAGGGGCTGCTGGCACCAGGCCGAGATCCGCGAGCTCGGCGTCGTCGAACATCCGGGAGCGGGTGAGGAACCGCTTGCCCTCCGGCACCTCGACCGAGAACCCGGCACCGCGACCGTCGACGACGTCGATCGTGAGGTGGGTGTACTTCCAGTACTCGAACTGGGACTTCGACATGTACACCTCGACGGGGTCGATGCCCTCGACCTCGAGCGCACCGAGGAGCACGTCGCCGGAGCCGGTCGTGAACATGCCGACGGGGTAGCACATCGGGCTGGAGCCGTCGCAGCACCCACCCGACTGGTGGAACATGAGCGGGCCGTGCCGGGCGGCGAGGGAGCGCAGGAGCTCCCCCGCCGCCGACGTGACCGCCACGCGGTCGGTCGTCATCAGAACGAGCCCCGTTCCGGAGGGGCGCCCTCGGCGTGCCGTCTCGTCATCAGAAGAAGCCCATCGGGCCCTCGGCGTAGGACACGAGGAGGTTCTTCGTCTGCTGGTAGTGCTCGAGCATCATCTTGTGGTTCTCGCGCCCGATGCCGGACTGCTTGTAGCCACCGAACGCCGCCCCGGCCGGGTACTGGTGGTAGGTGTTCTCCCACACGCGTCCGGCCTGGATGTCCCGACCGGCGCGGTACAGCGTGGTCGCCTCACGGCTCCAGACACCGGCGCCGAGGCCGTACAGCGTGTCGTTGGCGATCGAGATGGCCTCGTCGTACCCGCTGAAGCTCGTGAGTGCGAGGACCGGGCCGAAGATCTCCTCCTGGAAGATCCGCATCGAGTTGTCGCCCTCGAAGACCGTCGGCGTGACGTAGTAGCCGCCGGACAACTCACCGCCGAGATCCGCTCGCTCACCACCGGTCAGGAGCTTCGCACCCTCCTGCTTGCCGATGTCGATGTAGCTCAGGATCTTCTCGAGCTGGTCGTTGGACGCCTGCGCACCGATCATCGTCGACAGGTCGAGCGGGTGCCCCTGCTTCACGGCGCGGACCCGGTCGAGGCCGTCGGCGACGAACCCGTCGTAGATCTCCTTCGCGACGAGCGCCCGTGACGGACACGTGCACACCTCGCCCTGGTTGAGGTTGAAGAACGCGAAGCCCTCGAGTGCCTTGTCGTAGAAGGCGTCCCTGTCCTGGGCGACGTCCGCGAAGAACACGTTCGGGCTCTTGCCGCCGAGCTCGAGCGTCACCGGGATGAGGTTCTGGGACGCGTACTGCATGATCAGTCGGCCGGTGGTGGTCTCGCCGGTGAACGCGACCTTCCGGATGTCCGGGTGCTGCGCGAGCGGCGCGCCGACCTCGATGCCGAAGCCGTTCACGACGTTCAGGACGCCGGCGGGCAGGAGGTCCTTGATCAGGTCGATGAGCACGTGGATCGACGCCGGCGTCTGTTCGGCCGGCTTCAGGACGACGCAGTTGCCCGCGGCGAGGGCCGGTGCGAGCTTCCACACCGCCATCAGGATCGGGAAGTTCCACGGGATGATCTGGCCGACGACGCCGAGCGGTTCGTGGAAGTGGTACGCCACGGTGTCGTGGTCGATCTCCCCCGTCGACCCCTCCTGGGCGCGGATCGCCCCGGCGAAGTAGCGGAAGTGGTCGATCGCCAACGGGATGTCGGCGCCGATGGTCTCGCGGATCGGCTTGCCGTTCTCCCACGTCTCGGCGACCGCCAGGGCCTCGAGGTTCTGCTCCATCCGGTCGGCGATCTTGTTCAGGATCCCGGCGCGCTCGGCGACGCTCGTCCGGCCCCAGGCCGGGAACGCCTTCCACGCTGCCTCGACGGCGCGGTCGACGTCGGTGGAGTCACCGCGGGCGATCTCGGTGAAGACCCTGCCCGTGACGGGCGTCGGGTTCTCGAAGTACTGGCCACCGGCCGGCGGGACGTACTCGCCGCCGATGAAGTGGTCGTACCGGGAGCGGTACGAGACGAGCGAGCCCTCCTCGCCGGGGGCGGCGTAGGTGGTGGGCGAGGGTGCGATGGTCATGGTGGACACCTTTCGACGACTCTGTCGGGGCGCTGGGTCCGCGCCTGCCCGCACGCTACGTCCGGTCACGTTGCATCCGGTTGCACGAACGGACCGCGCCGACGGCAGGTAGCGTCGAGACGAGCAGGTCCGACAGGGAGGAGTGCTCGTGGACTCTCGTGCCGTCCGCACGTTCCGCGTGTTCGTCATCGTCACCGCGGTCGTCGCGATCGCCCTCGGGGTGGTCGCGATCGTCTGGCCGCGCCCGTCGCTGGTCGTGGTCGCACTGCTGTTCGGCGTGTACCTCGTCGTCGCCGGCGCGCTCCGCGTGTTCGCGGCCGTGCGGGGACACGGCACGCCTGCGGTCTGGCGGTGGACCTCCGGGATCGTGGGTGCGCTCGTCGGGGTCGCGGGCCTGGTGACGCTGCTCGACCCGGCGATCCCGCTCGTGGTCTACGCCGTGCTCGCGGGCATCGGGTTCATCGTCGAGGGGATCGCCTCGCTCGTCGGCGGCTTCGTCGGACACCCGGGGTCCTCTCGCGTCCCGACGATCGTCAGCGCGGTGCTGTCGATCCTGGGCGGCGTGGTCGTCCTCGTCGCGCCGGGCCTCGCCCTGACCGTGTTCATGGTCTTCTCCGGCATCGCGCTCATCGTCGTCGGGGCCGCGGCGCTCCTGCTGCTGCCGCCGCGAGCCGCGGTCCGCCGTTAGGCGCTCCCGGTCCCGAACAGCAGGCCGAGCCCGTAGGTGACGGCCGCGGCGCCGAACCCGATCGCGAGCTGCCGCAGTGCCCGACGGATCGGGGACGCTCCGCTGAGCACGCCGACCACCGCGCCGGTGCCGAGCAGGGCGATGCCGACGAGCGTGGCCGCGACGGCGATGGCCGCCCACCCCTGCAGTCCGAACAGGTACGGCAGCACGGGGATGATCGCACCGGAGGCGAAGAAGCAGAAGCTCGAGATCGCCGCGCTCATCCCGTTGCCGATCGCCTCGTGGTCGTCGGCCGGCGCCGGAGCCGTCACGGTGGCGCCGCCGAGGACCTCGTCCGCGTGGGACTGCGCGTCCGACTCGCTCATGCCCCGCGCCCGGTAGACCAACGCGAGCTCGTTCGCGTCGACGTCGAGGTCCGCCACGGCCCGGCCCGCCTCGGGGTGCGGGGCGGACGCCGTGAGCAGTTCGCGCTGCGACCGGACCGACACGTACTCCCCCGCGCCCATCGACAGCGCCCCGGCGAGCAGCCCGGCGATGCCGCTCAGCAGCACGAAGTGCCGATCCGCGCCGGACGCACTGACGCCGATGATCAGGGCCAGGTTCGAGACCAGCCCGTCGTTGGCGCCGAAGACCGCCGCCCGGAAGGTGCCGGAGAGCCGCATCCGACCGCGGTTCGCGAGCCCCCGGACGACCTCGCCGTGGATCCGCTCGTCGGCCGCCATGCTCGCGGTCGCGTCGGCGTCGTCGGCGTACGGCGAGCGGTCCTCCGCACGCTGCATGAGCGCGAGGACGAACACCGACCCGAACCGTTTCGCGAGCGCGGCGAGCACCCGGGTCCGGAGGCTCCCCCGCTGCGGTCGTCCGACGTCGTCCCCGAGGAGGTCGAGCCAGTGCTGCTCGTGCCGCCCCTCGGCCTCGGCCAGGGCGGACAGGATCTCGCGTTCCTCGCCGGACCGACGAGCGGCGAGGTTGCGGTACACGGCCGCCTCGGCACGTTCGTCGGCGAGGTAGCGGCGCCATCGGCGCACGTCGGCGCGCTGCGCCGTGGATCCGGTCTGGAGGCTCACACCGGCCATCCTGCCGCCTCCGGCCGACGTCGGGCCGGGTCCACGGCGTTCTGTGGACGCACCACGTCGGGTCGCGACGTGTGGAGGGAGAACGCGACGGGGCGCGGACCGGCGGCCGACGACGCTGCTGCGCCGTGCCTCCAGTCCGCGCCCCGTCGGACGTCGGACGCCGGGATCAGTCCCGCACGTAGGCCGGTGCGGCCTCGGCGTGCGCGTCACCGACGCGGTGCACGCGGAGGTCGTTCGTCGACCCCTCGATGCCGGGAGGGGACCCCGCCGTCACGATGACGCGGTCGCCGGGGGCGGCCAGGCCGTTCTCGAGCAGGACGTCGTCCACCTGTGAGAACAGCTCGTCGGTGTGCGTCTTGCGCTCCACGAGGAACGAGCGGACGCCCCAGGTGAGCGCCATGCGACGACGCGTCGCCTCGTTCGGGGTGAACGCGATGATCGGCAGGCCGTGGCGCAGGCGGGACATGCGTCGGGCCGAGTCGCCGGACTCGGTGAAGACGCAGAGGTACGACGCCTCGGTGAACTCGGCGATCTCAACGGCGGCGAGGGTGATCGCACCACCGAGCGTGCGCGGCTTCGTGCCGAGGGGCGCGATGCGCTCGAGGCCGTGGTCCTCGGTCGACTCGACGATGCGCGCCATCGTGCGGACCGTCTGCACCGGGTACTCACCGACGCTGGTCTCGCCGGAGAGCATGACCGCGTCGGCACCGTCGAGGACGGCGTTCGCGACGTCGGAGGTCTCGGCGCGGGTCGGGATCGGCGACGAGATCATCGACTCGAGCATCTGCGTCGCGACGATGACCGGCTTCGCCATGCGGCGGGCGAGCTCGACGGCGCGCTTCTGCACGATCGGGACCGCCTCGAGCGGGAGCTCGACACCGAGGTCACCGCGGGCGACCATGATGCTGTCGAACGCGTCGATGATCTCCTCGAGCGCGTCGACGGCCTGGGGCTTCTCGATCTTCGCGATGACGGGGAGGCGCTTGCCCTCCTCGTCCATGATCTCGTGGGCGCGCTCGACGTCGGCGGCGTTGCGCACGAACGACAGCGCGATGAGGTCGGCGCCCTGACGGATGCCCCAGCGGAGGTCCGCCTCGTCCTTCTCGCTCAGCGCGGGGACGTTCACGGCGACGCCGGGCAGGTTGATGCCCTTGTTGTTCGACACGGTGCCGCCGACGACGACCTCGGTGCGGACGCGAACGCCGTCGGTGTCCAGCACGCGGAGGCGGACACGGCCGTCGTCGATGAGCAGCGGGTCGCCGGGCTTCACGTCCTGCGGGAGGCCCTTGAACGTCGTCCCGCAGATCTCCTTCGAGCCGGGGACGTCCTCGGTCGTGATCGTGAACACGTCACCGACCGCGAGGTCGTGGGGGCCGTCGGCGAACTTCGCCAGGCGGATCTTCGGACCCTGCAGGTCGACGAGGATCGCGACGGGCTTGCCGAGCTCCTCGGCGGCGCGACGGACGTTCACGTAGTTGGCCTCGTGGACGCTGTAGTCACCGTGGCTGAGGTTGAGGCGGGCGACGTCGACGCCCGCTTCGATGATCTCCTTGACGGTCTCGTACTCCGACGTTGCCGGTCCGAGCGTCGAAACGATCTTTGCGCGTCTCAATGGATTCCTTCGTGGTGGTGGATGGTGCTTGGGTTTCCGCGCTGTGGGGCCGCGCGGAACGAAGCGAGGCCACCAGCACCCTATCGAGTGCTGGTGGCCTCGCGCTCACTGGTCGGTCGGGGTTCCCGATGCGTTCACGTCGGACCTCAGACCGTGATCGCGCGGTCGGTGGCCTTCACCGGTGCCGGCAGGATCGTCGAACCCTCGAGGTACTCGTCGACCTTGGCGGCGGCGGCACGGCCCTCGGCGATCGCCCACACGATGAGCGACTGCCCACGGCCCGCGTCGCCGGCGATGAACACACCCGGCTCGTTGGTCGAGTAGTCCGCCTGTCGGGAGACCGCACCGGACACCGTCGTCGGCAGGCCGAGCTGCGGCTCGAGCGTGTCCGTCTCCGGGCCGGTGAAGCCCATGGCGATGAGGACGAGGTCCGCGGGGATCTCGCGCTCGGTGCCGGCCTTCGGGACGCGGCGGCCGTCGAGGTACTCGGTCTCGGCGACGCGCAGGGCACGGACTTCGCCGGCCTCGTTCGCCAGGAACTCGACGGTGGACGCCAGGTAGTGCCGCTCGCCGCCTTCCTCGTGGGCACTCGTGACCTCGAAGACGGTCGGGAACATCGGCCACGGCTGGTCGGACGGACGCTCCAGCGGCGGCTGCTTGCCGATCGCCAGGTTCGTCACGCTCAGCGCACCCTGCCGGTGGGCCGTGCCGATGCAGTCCGCACCGGTGTCGCCGCCGCCGATCACGACGACGTGCTTGCCCTCAGCCGTGATCTGGTTGTCGACCGTGGTGCCCGCGTTCGCCTTGTTCTGCTGGACGAGGTAGTCCATCGCGAAGTGCACACCGTCGTGGTCGCGGCCCGGGATGGGCAGGTCGCGCGGCACCGTGGCGCCGGTCGCGACGACGACCGCGTCGTAGCGGGACTTCAGGTCGTCCCAGGTGATGTCCCGACCGATCTCGACACCGGCACGGAACCGGGTGCCCTCTGCCTGCATCTGGGCGAGGCGCGCGTCGATCTGGCGCTTCTCCATCTTGAAGTCCGGGATGCCGTAGCGGAGCAGACCACCGATGCGGTCGTCGCGCTCGTAGACGGCGACCGTGTGACCGGCGCGGGTGAGCTGCTGCGCGGCGGCGAGCCCGGCGGGGCCGGACCCCACGACGGCGACGGTCTTGCCGGTGAGTCGCTCCGGCGGGTGCGGCGTGACCCACCCGTTCTGGAAGGCCTCGTCGATGATCGAGACCTCGACCTGCTTGATGGTCACGGGCGGCTGGTTGATGCCCAGCACGCATGAGGCCTCGCACGGCGCCGGGCAGAGCCGACCGGTGAACTCCGGGAAGTTGTTCGTGGCGTGGAGGCGCTCGATCGCCTGGCGGCCCTCGCCGCGCCACGTGAGGTCGTTCCACTCCGGGATGAGGTTGCCGAGCGGGCAGCCCTGGTGGCAGAACGGCACGCCGCAGTCCATGCAGCGGCCGGCCTGGCGCTTGAGCGCGCCGGACTCCTGCTGCTCGTAGACCTCTTTCCAGTCCATGAGCCGCACGGGTACGGGTCGACGGGCCGGGAGCTCGCGCTCCTGGACCTTCAGGAATCCCTTGGGGTCAGCCACCGGTCACCTCCAGAATTCTGTTCCAGACGACGTCGCCGTCCGGGTCGAGGCCTTCTTCCACGGCCTGCTGTCGCGTCTCGAGCACCGCAGCGTAGTCACGCGGCAGCACCTTGACGAAGTCGCTCAGGTCACCGGACTCGAGCAGTTCGGCCGCGAGCGTCGACCCGGTCTCCGCCGCGTGGCGGGCGAGCAGGTCGTTCACGATCTCGACGTCGGCGCTGTCGAGCGACTCGAGCCGCAGTTCGCCGGACGCGAGCGAGTCGGTGTTCACGTGCTCCTCCCGGAGACCGCGCACGTACGCCGTGCCGCCGGACATGCCCGCACCGAGGTTCCGCCCCGTCTCGCCGAGGATGAGCGCGAGGCCGCCGGTCATGTACTCGAGCGCGTGGTCGCCCACGCCCTCCACCACCGCGGTCGCGCCGGAGTTGCGCACCAGGAACCGTTCGCCCACGATGCCGCGGATGAACATGCTGCCCTGGGTCGCGCCGTAGCCGATGACGTTGCCGGCGATCACGTTCTCGGCCGGGTCGAATCCAGAGCCGGCGTCCGGACGGACGATGACCTCGCCGCCGGACAGGCCCTTGCCGACGTAGTCGTTGCTGTCGCCGATGAGCCGCAGCGTGATGCCAGCCGGCAGGAACGCGCCGAGCGACTGCCCGGCCGAACCGCGCAGCGTCACGTCGATCGATCCGGACGGCAGGCCGTTCTCACCGTGGCGGAGGGTGACCTCGTGCCCGAGCATCGTGCCGACCGCCCGCTCGGTGTTCCGGATCGGGAGGTCGAGCGCGATCGTGCCGCCGTGCTCCAGGACGTCGGAGGTCTGCTGGATGAGCTGCACGTCGAAGTGCTGCTCCAGCTCGTGGTCCTGGTCGCGCTGGTGGCGACGGGGCTCGTCGGCGTCGAAGCGCGGGCCCTTGAGGACCGGCTCGAGGTCGAGACCGGAGGCCTTCCAGTGCTCGACGGCGCGGTCGACGTCGAGCGTGTCGGCGTGACCGATCGCTTCCTCGAGGGACCGGAAGCCGAGCTCGGCGAGGAGCTCGCGCACCTCCTGCGCGATGAACTCGAAGAAGTTCACGACGAACTCGGGCTTGCCGCTGAACCGCTTGCGGAGCTCCGGGTTCTGCGTCGCGACGCCCACCGGGCAGGTGTCCAGGTGGCAGACGCGCATCAGGATGCAGCCCTCGACCACGAGCGGCGCGGTCGCGAAGCCGTACTCCTCGGCCCCGAGCAGCGCGGCGACGACGACGTCACGGCCGGTCTTCATCTGCCCGTCGACCTGCACGACCACGCGGTCGCGCATGCCGTTGAGCATGAGGGTCTGCTGCGTCTCGGCGAGGCCGATCTCCCACGGTGTGCCCGCGTGCTTGAGCGAGTTCAGCGGGGAGGCACCGGTCCCACCGTCGTGCCCGGAGACGAGCACGACGTCGGCGAGGGCCTTCGTCACCCCCGCGGCCACGGCCCCGATGCCCGACTGGCTCACGAGCTTCACGTGCACGCGAGCGGACGGGTTGGCCCGCTTCACGTCGAAGATGAGCTGCTTGAGGTCCTCGATGGAGTAGATGTCGTGGTGCGGTGGCGGCGAGATGAGACCGACGCCGGCGGTCGCGTGCCGCGTGCGGGCGACCCACGGGTACACCTTCGTCGGCGGCAGCTGCCCGCCCTCGCCCGGCTTCGCGCCCTGCGCCATCTTCAGCTGGATGTCGGTCGCGTGCGTCAGGTACATGCTCGTGACGCCGAAGCGCCCTGACGCGACCTGCTTGATCGCACTGCGGCGCTCGGGGTCGAGCAGGCGGTCGACGTCCTCGCCGCCCTCGCCCGTGTTCGACCGGCCGCCGAGGCGGCTCATCGCGATTGCGAGCGTCTCGTGGGCTTCCTTCGAGATGGAGCCGTAGGACATCGCGCCGGTGTTGAACCGCTTGACGATCGACTCGATCGGCTCGACCTCGTCGAGCGCCACGGGCTTGCGGGCACCGTTCTTGAAGCGGAACAGGCCGCGGAGCGTCATGAGCTGCTCGGACTGGTCGTCGACCGCCTTCGAGTACTCGCGGAAGATGTCGTACCGGCGCGAGCGCGTGGCGTGCTGCAGCCGGAACACGGTGTCCGGGTTGAACAGGTGCGGCGGACCCTCGCGTCGCCACTGGTACTCGCCGCCGGTCTGCAGGCGCTCGTGCGAGAGCACCGCGCCGTCCTGCGGGTACGCCTGGGCGTGACGCTCGGCGTTCTCCTTCGCGATGACCTCGATGCCGACGCCGCCGAGGATCGACGACGTCCCGGTGAAGTACCGGTCGACGAACTCCTGGCTGAGCCCCACGGCCTCGAACGCCTGGGCGCCGGCGTAGCTCGACACCGTCGAGATGCCCATCTTCGACATGATCTTCAGCACGCCCTTGCCGAGCGCTTTGATCACGTTCTTGACGGCCTGCTCCGGGGTGACGCCGCTGATCATGCCCTGTCGGACGAGGATCTCGCAGGTCTCCATGGCGAGGTACGGGTTGATCGCCGAGGCGCCGTAGCCGATGAGGGTCGCGACGTGGTGGACCTCCCGGACGTCGCCGGCCTCGACGATCAGGCCGACCTTCATGCGCTGCTCGGTGCGGATCAGGTGGTGGTGCACCGCAGCCAGCAACAGGAGGCTCGGCACCGGGGCCTGCTCGGCGTTGCCGTCGCGGTCGGACAGCACGATGAACTGCTTGCCCGACTCGATCGCGGCGTCGACCTCGTCGCACACGGCAGCGATGCGCTTCTGCATCGCCTTCTTGCCGGCGTCGACGCGGTACAGGCCCTTGATCGTCACGGTCAGGTGTCGGCCGGACTCGGTCTCGAAGTGCTGGATCTTCGCGAGCTCGTCGTTGTCGATGACCGGGAAGTCGAGCGTGATCTGCTTCGCGTGCTCGGGGCCCGCGGTGAGCAGGTTGCGCTCCGGACCGAGTCCCATGCCCATCGACGTGATCACCTGCTCGCGGATCGAGTCGAGCGGCGGGTTCGTCACCTGGGCGAACTGCTGCGTGAAGTAGTCGAACAGCAGGCGAGGACGCTGGGACAGGACGGCGATCGGCGTGTCCGACCCCATCGCGCCGAGGGGCTCCGCACCGGTCTGCGCCATCGGACGCAACAGGATGCGGACCTCTTCCTCGGTGTAGCCGAAGGCGCGCTGCCGGCGGGTCACCGACGCCGGGGTGTGCACGATGTGCTCGCGGTCCGGCAGGTCGCCGAGGTTGATGCGGCCCTGCTCGAGCCACGCACCCCAGGGGCCGGAGGTCGCCAGCTCGCGCTTGACCTCGTCGTCCTCGATGATGCGACCGGCCTCGGTGTCCACGAGGAACATGCGGCCGGGGCGCAGACGGCCCTTCCGCACGACCTTGCCCGCGGGCACGTCGATGACACCGGTCTCCGACCCCATCACGATGAGGCCGTCGTCGGTGACGAGGAACCGACCCGGGCGCAGGCCGTTGCGGTCGAGGGTCGCGCCGACGACCGAGCCGTCGGTGAAGGTGATCGCCGCCGGTCCGTCCCACGGCTCCATGAGCATCGAGTGGTACTCGTAGAAGGCCCGGAGCTCCGGGTCCATCCCGACCTGGTTCTCCCAGGCCTCCGGCACCATCATCGACACCGCGTGCGGCAGCGACCGGCCGGTCAGGGTGAGCAGCTCGAGGACCTCGTCGAACGATGCCGAGTCGCTCGCACCGGGGCTGACGATCGGCAGCAGCGGGGCCATGTCGCCGAGGAGTTCGCTCTCCAGCTGCGACTGGCGCGCCCGCATCCAGTTGCGGTTGCCCCGGACGGTGTTGATCTCACCGTTGTGCGCGAGCGTGCGGAACGGCTGGGCGAGCGGCCACGACGGGAACGTGTTCGTCGAGTAGCGCGAGTGCACGATCGCGAGCTTCGACGCGAAGCGCTCGTCGCTGAGGTCCGGGTAGAACGGCTCGAGCTGGAGCGTCGTGACCATGCCCTTGTAGACCATGGTCCGGCTCGACAGCGACATGAAGTACACCTCGACGTCGTGCTCGGCACGCTTGCGGAGGCGGAAGGCCTGCCGGTCGAGGGCGATGCCGCTCCACGACTCGCCGTGCACGTCGTGCCGGATCGAGGCGACGAAGAGCTGCTCGAACGCGGGCATCGCCGCGCGGGCCAGGGTGCCGAGGACCTCCGGGCGGACCGGGACCTCACGCCAGCCGAGGACCCGCAGGCCCTCTTCACGTGCGAGGCGCTCGACGGCACCCTTCACCGCGTGCCGGGCGTCCTCGTCGACGGGCAGGTACGCCGTACCGACCGCGTACTCCCCCGCCGCCGGCAGGTCGAACGGGACCTCGGCGCGGAAGAACTCGTCCGGCACCTGGCACAGGATGCCGGCGCCGTCGCCGGTGCCTGCGTCCGAGCCGACCGCACCGCGGTGCTCGAGGTTGCGCAGGGCACCGAGTGCGGCGTCGACGATGTCGTGACCGGCCGTGCCGCGGAGCGTCGCGACCATCGCGAGCCCGCACGCGTCCTTCTCGTTCGCCGGGTCGTACATGCCGGCGGCGTCGGGAACCGCGGAGAACCGGCGGTGCGGTGGCAGGAGGCCTGCGGCCTGGGGTGGCTGGAGCGCCATGGGGAACCGTCCTCACGAGGAAGTGGAACAGGGACAGCGGTGGCCCGGTGGTGCGTTCCGCCCGAAGGGGCGGGACTGGTGCCCGTGCCCACCGTCAGCGAGTTGCCCTGACGGCGAGCGAGGTGTCGGACCCGGTTGTGGTGGGTCCTGGAGGTGCTGCTGGCACTCGTGCCCGATCGGGATCGGTCACGCAGGAGGGGTGCTTCCTAGGCGCGGCCAGCGCTGCTCGTGGTGACCGGATCGGAGTCGGCGACGGCCGCCGGAGCGTCGTCGTCGGTCTCCGACCAGGTGTCGTCCGAGTCTACCCCGGACTTCGAGCGGGGCTCGCGACCGGGCAGGTACGGGCTCGGCTCCTTGCCGAGGTGCCGCTTCGACTGGACGAGGAAGATGATGATGCCGAGCAGGATGGCCGCGAAGGACATCCACACGTTCGTCCGGATGCCGAAGAAGGTCTCGCTCGTGTCGACGCGGATGGACTCGAGGACCGAGCGACCGACGCCGTACCAGATCAGGTAGAGCGACAGCACCTTGCCCCACTGCAGGCGGAACTTCTTGTCGAGGAGCAGGATCACGACGACGCCGACGACGTTCCAGATGATCTCGTAGAGGAACGTCGGGTGGAACAGCGTGCCCTCGGGCAGCCCCTTCGGGAACGCCGGGTTCGAGGACTCGATCTGCAGACCCCACGGCAGGCTCGTCGGCATGCCGAACAGCTCGTGGTTGAAGTAGTTGCCGAGGCGACCGAACGCCTGGGCGAGCAGCACACCCGGCACCACGGCGTCGATGAACGCCGTGAAGCGCAGACCGATCTGGCGGCAGCCGATGTACGCTCCGACCGAACCGAGGATGAGCGCGCCGAAGATGGCGAGGCCGCCCTCCCAGATGTAGAGGAAGGACAGCGGGTCACGGCCCGGTCCGAAGTAGTCGCTGACGTGCGTGAAGACGTGGAACAGGCGACCGCCGATGATGCCGGCCGGGACCGCCCAGATCGCGATGTCGATGATGATCCAGCGCTCGACCCCACGCGCGTTCAGGCGGCGGTTGGCGAGCACGACCGCCGCGACGATCCCGAGCAGGATGCAGATCGCGTACGCGTGGATGCGGAAGTCGAGGGGCAGCGACCAGCCGAACACGTCGCGCAGCCAGGCCGTGAGGTCGAAGTACTGCCAGGCCGTGCTCGGGCTCGGGATGCTCAGGAGGGGCATGGAGGTGCTGTCGCCTTTCGGTACTGGCTGGGCGCGGTGCCGACGTGTCGTCGGCCCCGCTCACTGTAGCGCGGGACGTGCGTGCTTCAGGAACGCGGGCGGCGGTCCTGTGGGAACTGTGACCGTCAGCGGCGCTGCGCGCCGGTGGTGAGGTCGGCCGCCCGGTCGGCCACGCCCTGGACGCCGAGGTCGGCCAGCGCGCGCACGAAGGCGGACCCGACGATCGCGCCGTCCGCGTACTCGAGGACCTCGCCCACCTGCTCGGCGGTCGAGATGCCGAGACCGACGCACGTGCGTGCGACCCCGGCGTCACGGAGCCGCGACACGACCGTGCGAGCCGCGACGTCGACACCTTCACGAGCACCGGTCACGCCCATCGTCGAGACGGCGTAGACGAACCCGCGGCTCGACTCCACCGCCTGCTGCATGCGTGCGTCCGACGAGGAGGGGGCCGCGAGGAACACCCGGTCCAGGCCGGTGCGCTCGGACTCGCGGATCCACTCGGCACCCTCGTCGGGGATGAGATCAGGCGTGATGAGCCCGGCGGCACCTGCGGCGACGAGGTCGTCGGCGAACCGCTCGACCCCGTAGCGGAGCACCGGGTTCCAGTACGTCATCACGAGCACGGGCACGTCCGCCCGCTCGGTGATCTGGTGCACGGCGTCGAACACCTGCGCGACGCGGAAGCCGTTCGCCAGGCTCTCCTCGGCGGCGCGCTGGATGACCGGGCCGTCCATCACCGGATCCGAGTACGGCAGGCCGAGCTCGATGACGTCCACGCCGTTCTCGGCGAGGGCCACCGCTGCGTCGACACTCGTCTGCACGTCGGGGTACCCGGCGGGCAGGTAGCCGATGACGGCACCCGCGCGCTCGGCGTTGGCGGTGTCGATCGTCGTCGCGACCGTGCGGCCGGCGTTCGTCTGGGCGTTGGTCACAGCTGCACCGCGTTCTCGTCGAGGATGCCGAAGTAGCGACTGGCGGACGCGACGTCCTTGTCGCCGCGGCCGGAGAGGTTCACCAGGATGACGCCATCGGGGCCGAGTTCCTTGCCGAGCTTGATCGCTCCGGCGAGGGCGTGCGACGACTCGATCGCCGGCAGGATGCCCTCGGTGCGGCTCAGCAGGCGGAACGCCTCCATCGCCTCGTCGTCGGTGATGGGCTCGTACTTCGCGCGGCCGATCGACGCCAGGTAGGCGTGCTCCGGTCCGACGCTCGGGTAGTCGAGCCCGGCGGAGATGCTGTGGCTCTCGATCGTCTGGCCGTCCTCGTCCTGCATGAGGTAGGACTTCGTGCCCTGGAGCACGCCCTCGCGGCCGAGCGTGATGCTCGCGGCGTGACGGCCGGTCTCGACGCCGTCCCCACCGGCTTCGTAGCCGTGCAGCGCGACGGACTCGTCGTCGAGGAACGCCTCGAAGATGCCCATCGCGTTCGACCCGCCACCGACGCACGCGGCGACGGCGTCGGGCAGCCGACCGACCTTGTCGAGGACCTGCTGGCGGGCTTCCTCGCCGATCACCTTGTGGAACTCGCGGACCATCTCGGGGAACGGGTGCGGGCCCGCGACGGTGCCGAGCAGGTAGTGCGTGGAGTCGACGTTGGCGACCCAGTCGCGCAGGGCGTCGTTGATGGCGTCCTTCAGCGTGCGCGAACCGGTCTCGACCGGGATCACCTCGGCGCCGAGCAGCCGCATCCTGGCGACGTTCAGTGCCTGACGCTCGGTGTCGACCGCGCCCATGTAGACGACGCAGTCCATGCCGAACAGCGCCGCCGCGGTGGCCGTCGCGACACCGTGCTGTCCGGCACCGGTCTCGGCGATCAGGCGGGTCTTGCCGAGCCGCTTCGCGACGAGGGCCTGCCCGAGCACGTTGTTGATCTTGTGCGAGCCGGTGTGGTTGAGGTCCTCGCGCTTGAGGATGATCCGGGCGCCGCCGGCGTGCTTGGCGAACCGGGGCACCTCGGTGATGATCGACGGCCGGCCGGTGTAGTCGCGCTGGAGGTCGTCCAGCTCCTGCCGGAACGCCGGGTCCGCCCAGGCCTCGCGGAACGCCGCCTCGAGCTCGTCGAGCGCCAGGACGAGCGACTCGGGGACGAACCGCCCGCCGAAGTCGCCGAAGTACGGGCCGTGCAGGTCACGGAGTGAGGTCACGATGGGTCTCCCGGAACACGCCCGCCGGAGCGGGCTGGGACGTGCCCGGCGAACCGGGCGGGATGGGCGCCGTCGTCAGCCGCGGTCGGCGGCTGCGATGAACGACGCGAGTGTGGCGGCGGGGTCGTCGCCCGTCACGAGCGCCTCCCCCACCAGGACGACGTCGGCACCCGCGGAGCGGTAGTGCGCAACGTCGGCAGGACCGGCGACAGCGGACTCGGCGACGCGGACGACCCCGTCGGGGATCCGGTCGGCGAGCGATCCGAACAGGTCGCGGTCGAGCGAGAAGTCGGTCAGGTCGCGGGCGTTCACGCCGAGGATCCGTGCGCCGGCGTCGAGGCCACGCGAGACCTCGTCGCCGGAGTGGGCCTCGACCAGGACGCGCATGCCGAGCTCCTCGGCCAGGGTGTGGAGCTCGACCAGCTGCTGCTGCTCGAGCGCCGCCACGATGAGGAGCACGACGTCGGCGCCGGCCGCGCGTGCCTCGATCACCTGGTACGGGTCGGCGATGAAGTCCTTGCGCAGGACGGGCACGCCGACACGGGCCTTGACGGCTTCGAGGTCGGCGAGGCTGCCCAGGAACTTCCGCCCCTCGGTGAGCACGCTGATCGTCGACGCCCCGCCGCGCTCGTAGTCGGCCGCGAGGGACGCCGGGTCCTCGATCGGAGCCATCGACCCGCGGGACGGGCTGGCGCGCTTGACCTCGGCGAGGATCTTCACCCGGTCGCCAGGAGCCAGGAACTCGAGGGCGTCGAGCGGGGACGCGACACGGTCCAGGTCGCGTTCGACGTCCGAGTAGGGACGGTCGACGCGACGGGCCGCGGCGTCCTCGAGCGCGCCCGCGACGAGGGTCTCGAGCACGTTCGGCATGCCGGACCTACTCGGAGTGGTGCTTGGGGACGAACTTCGGGCCGTTCACGCCGTAGCCCGCCTTCGCCATCACGGCGCCGACGATGAGCCCGACGAGCACGACGGCCGCGGAGGCCCAGACGCCCGCGGCGATGTCGAACCAGAAGAACAGCGTGCCTGCCGCGAATCCGATCAGCATGATCACGACGGCGGTCCAGGCGGCCGGCGAGTGGCCTTCGCCGAGTTCTGCGGGCTCAGTGTTGCTCACGGTGCTCCTCGTTCTGCTCCGGCGCCGTCGTTCGACCGGCGCCCCTTCGATCCTACCGGGTCGTCCCCGGGTGCACCGGCACCCGTGTCGGCCGCGGTGTCGTCCGCAGCGGTCGGGTCGACCCCGGCGCTGAGGTCGTCCCAGTCGACGACGGCGTCCCGCTCGACGGGCGCCGCGGCGCGTGCCTGGGCGGCGGCACCGGCGGTCGCCGCACCGTACTTGCGACTCGGGCCTGGCCACGAACGCTGCACGAACAGCACGACCACGCCGAGCAGCACGGCGAGCACGCCCCCGGCGATCCCGACGACGGGCCAGGCGGTGACGTCCACGGTCGACACGACGCGCCGCACCGCGGTCAGGTCACTGACGCCGGCGACCTCGCCGACGGCCCCCTTGGCCGCGGCGACCGGGTCGGCGAGGGCGGTGATACCGGACGCGACCACACCGAGCCCCAACAGGACCTCGACGCACGCGAGCACGATCCGCACGACCCGCCCCGCGATGGTCATCGCCAGGAAGAGCGCCAGGCTCGCGATCGCCAGCGCGGTGTACGACGGGACGGCAGCCGCGCCGTCGGCGTCCACCGTCGAGGTGACCGCGGCACCGGCGTGCAGGTGCACCGTGAACCACGTCTGCGTCCACGACAGCATGATGATGCCCGCGACGGCCAGTCCGGCGACGACGACGAGCGGACGGGAGCGGCGGGCCGTCACGACCGCACCTCGCGCATCCGGTTCGCCGTCGCGACGGCACGCAGGGGCGCCGCGGCCTTGTTGATCGCCTCGACGTGCTCGGTCTCGGGGTCGGAGTCCGCCACGAGGCCCGCGCCGGCCTGCACGCGCGCGACCCCGTCCTTGATGAGGGCCGTGCGGATCGCGATCGCGAGGTCCGCGTCGCCGGCGAAGTCGAAGTAGCCGACGACCCCGGCGTACGCACCGCGCTTGGCCGGCTCGAGCTCGTCGATGATCTCCAGGGCACGCGGCTTCGGCGCCCCGGAGAGGGTGCCCGCGGGGAACGTCGCGCGGAACACGTCGATCGCCGAGGCACCAGGACGCACCGCGCCCTCGACGCTCGACACGAGGTGCATGATGTGACTGAACCGCTCGACCGTCATGAACTCGGTGACCGCCACGGTGCCCGGCTCGCAGACCTTCTGCAGGTCGTTGCGGGAGAGGTCGACGAGCATGAGGTGCTCGGCGCGCTCCTTCGGGTCCTCGAGCAGGTCCTCTCCCAGGCGGACGTCCTCCTCCGGGGTCGCACCACGTGGACGCGAACCGGCGATCGGGTGCGTGATCGCGCGCCCGGCCTGCACCTTCACGAGGGCCTCCGGCGAGGCGCCGACGATCCAGAACGGGTCACCGGCGGTGTCGGCCAGCGACAGGAAGTACATGTACGGACTCGGGTTCAGGGTGCGGAGCACGCGGTAGACGTCGAGCGGGTCGGCCGTCACCTCGTGGTCGAACCGCTGCGAGATGACGACCTGGAACACGTCGCCGTCGCGGATGAACTCCTTCGAGCGTTCGACCGCGGCCTGGTACTCCGCCGGGGTCGACCGGTGCGTCGGGTCCGGCTCGGCGATGTCGAACGCCTCGGCCACGGTCGCGATGCTCGGCGTGACGAGTTCGGCCTGCATGCGGTCGAGCCGGGTCTGCGCGTCCGACCAGAGCGTCTCGGCGTCGTCGGTGCCGTCGTTCAGCACGCTCGCGACGAGCAGGACGAGTCCGGTGCGGTGGTCGAGCGCGGCGAGCTCCGACACGAACGAGAGCGCCTGGCCGGGGACGTCGAAGTCGGCCGGGGGCACGTTCGGCAGGTGCTCGAGCTGGCGGACGGCCTCCCACCCGATGAACCCGACGGTGCCGCCGACGAGCGGCGGGGTGCCGGGGATGCGCGGGGTCGCCCAGCGCTCGTGCAGCCGTGCGAGGACCTCGAGCGGTTCGCCGTCGAGCGAGTCGACGGCGCGCGACGCCGGGATCCCGGTGTCGATCCACGCGGCGCGGTCGCCGTCCTGCGTCAGCACGCCGAAGCTGCGGACGCCGACGAACGACCACCGCGACCACAGGCCGCCCTGCCCGGCCGACTCGAGCAGGAACGTGCCGGGTCGGCCGTCCGCGAGCTTGCGGTAGACACCGACCGGCGTCTCGCTGTCGGCGTAGAGCGCGCGAACGACGGGGACGACGCGGTGGTCGCCCAGCAGGGCGTCGAACTCCGGTCTGGAGGTGGTGTGCGGCTTGTCGGAGAGCGTCGCCGTGGTCATCGGGTCGCCTCCACTGCCCCGCTCGCCGGAGCGGATGCCGTCACGGGGTCGAGGGGGTCGACGTCGAAGCAGCGGTGGGCACCCGTGTGGCACGCGGCACCGACCTGCTCGACGGTCACGAGGAGCGTGTCCGCGTCGCAGTCGAAGGCCGCGCCGCGCACGTACTGCGCGTGACCCGACGTGTCGCCCTTGCGCCAGTACTCGTTCCGGGAGCGGGACCAGAAGGTCACGCGCCCCTCGGTGAGGGTGCGGCGGAGGGCTTCCCGGTCCATGTAGCCGAGCATGAGGACGTCCTTCGACGATTCCTCCTGCACGACGGCGGGGAGCAGCCCGTCCGCACCGAACCGCGCGCGGTCGAGGACCGCGTCCGTGCTGGTGCTGGTGCTGTCGGTCATGAGACTCCTAGCGTACGGCGTGACCGGACGCGCGCAGCGCGTCCTTGACGTCCCCCACCGTCATCTCGCCACGGTGGAAGACGGACGCGGCGAGGAGGGCATCCGCACCCGCGTCGACGGCGGGGGCGAAGTGCTCGAGACGACCCGCGCCTCCAGACGCGATGACCGGAACCGAGGACACCGCACGGACCGCGGCCACGAGCTCGAGGTCGAACCCGTTCTTCGTGCCGTCGGCGTCGATGGAGTTGACGAGCAGCTCCCCCGCTCCGCGCTCCACGACCTCGCGTGCCCAGGCGATTGCGTCGAGGTCGGACTCGGTCCGCCCGCCGTGCGTCGTGACGACGAAGCCGGACGGCATCCGCTCGGACCGCTTGACGTCCAGCGACAGCACGACGGCCTGTGCTCCGAACCGGTCCGCGATCTCGCCGACGAGGTCCGGGCGGGCGATCGCGGCGCTGTTCACGCCGATCTTGTCCGCGCCGCACTGCTGGAGCCGCGAGACGTCGTCGACGCTGCGGACCCCGCCGCCGACCGTCAGCGGGATGAAGACCTGCTCGGCCGTGCGCGTCACGGTGTCGTACATCGTCGCGCGGTTCTCCACCGTCGCGCCGACGTCGAGGAACGTCAGCTCGTCCGCTCCCTGCTCGTAGTAGCGGGCCGCGAGCTCGACCGGGTCACCGGCGTCCTGCAGGTCGAGGAAGTTCACGCCCTTGACGACGCGACCGCCCTGGACGTCCAGGCACGGGATGACCCGGACGGAGACCCCGCTCACAGCCGTGCGGCGTGGATCGGGCTGACGAGGATGGCGCGGGCGCCGAGGTCGTACAGCGCGTCCATGATGAGGTTCGCGTCCTCGCGCGGGATCATCACGCGCACCGCGGACCAGTCACGACCGTGCAGGGGCGACACCGTCGGGGACTCGATGCCCGAGGCCACCGCCGTCGCCTGCTCGAGCAGCGCCGTCGGGATGTCGTAGTCGAGCATCACGTAGCCGCGGGCGACGAGCACGCCCTGCAGCCGGCGACGGAGCACGTCGATGCCCGGGATCGACTCGTCGGTCGAGACGAGCAGCGCGGTCGACTCGAGGATGACCGGGCCGAAGATCTCCAGGCCGGCCTGCCGCAGCGTGCTGCCGGTCGAGACGACGTCGGCGACGGCGTCCGCGACACCGAGGCGCACGGCGCTCTCGACCGCGCCGTCGAGCTTCACGAGCGTCGCGGTGACGCCGTGCTTCGCCAGGAAGTCCCCGACCAGTCCGGGGTAGCTCGTCGCCACCCGCACGCCGTCGAGGTCCTGCAGGGTGCTGAACCGACCGGGCGTCCCGGCGAACCGGAACGTCGAGTCGGCGAAGCCGAGCGCGTCGACCTCGTGCGCCGCGGACCCGGAGTCGAGCAGCAGGTCGCGCCCGGTGATGCCGACGTCGAGGGCACCCGAGCCGACGTACGTGGCGATGTCACGCGGCCGGAGGAAGAAGAACTCCACCCCGTTGCGCTCGTCGAGGAGGTGGAGCGCCTTCGGGTCGCGGCGACCGGCGTACCCGGCCTCCCGCAGCATCTCGGAAGCGGTCTCGGACAGGGAGCCCTTGTTGGGCACGGCGATGCGGAGCATCAGGTGGTCTGCTTTCTGTGGGAGTGGTCCGGGACGGTCTGGGCCGGCGCGGGACGCGCCTTCCTACAGATGTCGCCAGACGTCCGCCGGGGTGAGGCCCTTCGCGATCATGAGCACCTGCAGGTGGTACACGAGCTGCGAGATCTCCTCGGAGGTGCGCTCGTCACCCTCGTACTCGGCCGCCATCCAGACCTCGGCTGCCTCTTCCACGATCTTCTTGCCGATCTGGTGCACGCCGGCGTCCAGTTCGGCGACGGTGCCGGAGCCCTCGGGGCGCGTGCGCGCCTTCTCGGTGAGCTCCTGGAACAAGTCGTCGAACGTCTTCACGCGGACCAGGCTACCGTCCTCGGACACGGAGGCAGCCGTACCGTCCGGACGGGTGCTCACGCTCGGGCCCGGGCTGCCGCTTCGCGGAGGTCCGCGATCCGTTCAGCGGGCTCGCCGCCGTACACCGCGGAGCCCGCGACGAGGGTGTCCGCGCCGGCCGCGACGGCCTCGGGCACCGTGTCGACCGCGATCCCGCCGTCGACCTCGAGCCAGACGTCCAGGCCGGAGGCGTCCACCGCGGCACGTGCGTCGGCGAGCTTCGGCATCACGGACGGCATGAACGACTGACCACCGAAGCCCGGTTCGACCGTCATGAGCAGGATCATGTCGTAGGCGTCGAGGTGGTGCAGGACCTGGGTGATCGGCGTGCCCGGCTTCACCGCGACGGCCGCACGTGCCCCGTTCGAGCGGATCGCCGCAGCGGTCGCCACCGGGTCGTTCGCCGCCTCGAAGTGGAACGTGACGCTCGACGCCCCGGTCTCGGCGTACTTCGGCGCGTTCGCGTCGGCGTCGGTGACCATGAGGTGGACGTCGAGCGGGACCGGGGAGACCTCCTGCAGGCGCTGCACGATCGGCAGGCCCAGCGTGAGGTTCGGGACGAAGTGGTTGTCCATCACGTCGACGTGCACCATGTCGGCGGTCTCGATGCGGTGGAGCTCGCGCTCGAGGTTCGCGAAGTCGGCGGACAGGATGCTCGGCGAGATGCGGATCGTCACCCGACAACCCTACCGGCGGCCGGGCTCCCCCACCGGCGGCCGGGCTCCGCGAGACTCGGCATCGCGACACGCCGCGTGACGCAACGCCTCAGGCGACGCGTCGGAACAGGGCGATGAACATCGCGTCCGTGCCGATGCGGTGCGGCCAGAGCTGCGCCGTGGTGCCGTCCGCGACCTGCGGGTCCCGAACGGCGACGGACCGCACGACCGACGCGGTGTCGAGCTGCTCGAGCACGCTCCCGTGCCGCGCCATCAGCGCGTCGACCTGTCCGCGCGTCTCGGCCAGGTGCGGCGAGCACGTCACGTAGGCCAGGGTCCCGCCCGGTGCGAGCACCCGTACCGCGGCGTCGAGCAGTTCGGCCTGCAGGGCGGCGAGCTCCGGGACGTCCTCCGGCTGCTTCCGCCAGCGGGCCTCGGGGCGACGCCGGAGCGCACCGAGCCCGGTGCACGGCGCGTCGAGCAGGATCCGGTCGAACGTCACGCCGGCCCCGTCCCGCCCGAATCGTCGACCGTCGCCCTCGACCACGGTCACGCCGTCGCCGAACCCCGCGAGGGCCTTGCGCACCAGTCCGGCCCGCGCCGGCACGAGTTCGTTCGCCACGAGGGCGGCCCCGCCCTGCGCCGCCTCGGCCGCGAGCAGCGCGGCCTTGCCGCCGGGTCCGGCGCACAGGTCGAGCCAGCGCTCCCCCGGCCGGACCGCGGAGGACCGGCTCAGTACGAGCGCCGCGAGCTGCGAGCCCTCGTCCTGCACGCGGAGCCGCCCGGCGGTGACGCCGGGCACGCGGGCCGGGTCGCCGCTGATCCCGCGGATGCCGACGGGCGAGACCGGCAGGTCCGCCTCGGGATCAGTGGGGCGGCCGGGAGGCGCGACCTCCGTGTCGTCGTCGGCTGCGGCTCCGTGGGCGGCCGGTGCCGGCTGGTCGGTGGGAGCGTCGACGGCATCGGTCACGTCGTCGACGGCCGCGGCGTGGACCGTGGCGGCGGCGACGTCCTCGGCGGTGGCGAGGCCGGGCAGCGCCGCGAGCTGCACACGGGGTGCGACGTTGTCGGCGGCCAGGAGCGCGGCGAGCTCGTCCCGCGAGCGTTCGGCGGCCAGGGCGTCCCGGAGCGCGGAGACGACCCACACCGGGTGCGACCAGCGGGCCGCGAGGAGGGCGTCGCCACCCCGCCCCTCGGTGATGAGCGCGTCCCACTCGTCGTCGGTCCGGGCCCCGACCTTGCGCAGCACGGCGTTGACGAAGCCGGTGGCGCGGTGGGCGCCGACCTCTCGGGCGAGTTCGACCGTGGCCGAGACCGCGGCGTGCGTCGGGGTGCGCATGCCGAGCAGCTGGTGGGCGCCGAGTCGCATGACGTCGAGCACGTCGGACTCGATGTTGTCGATCCGGCGTCCCGAGGCGAGGGCGACGATCGCGTCGTACCGGCCGAGCATCCGGATGGAGCCGTACGTCAGCTCGGTGGCGAACGCGGCGTCACGCGCCGAGAGGCCGGCCCGACGGATGCGCGTCGGCAGGAGCAGGTTCGCGTAGGCGTCGTCGACCTGCACGGCGCGGAGCACGTCGAACGCGACCCGCCGAGCGCTGGTCTGCCGGGGCCCGTGGTTGCGGCGCTGCCCCGTGGTCGTGCCGCTCATGCGAGGACCTTCCCGTCGAGCTCGCCCAGGCCGCGGGCCCAGGCGGCGGCGTCCATCGCCTTCTTGCCGGCGGGCTGCACCTCGGTGAGCACCAGCGGGTCGTCGGCGGTCCCGACGACCAGCCGGCCGCCCTGGACGGCCAGTGCGCCGGGGGCGAGGGACGGGGCGGGGTCTGCCGCGCCTCCAGGCAGTCGATGGCTGCGGAGCAGCTTCACGCGGGTGTCGCCGAGGTGGGCGTACGCGCCGGGCTCTGGTGTGACGCCGCGGAGGCGGGCGTGGACGACGGCGGCCGGCGCGGAGAAGTCGATCCGGCCGTCCTCGATCGTGAGCTTCGGTGCCAGGGTCGCCTCCCCGGTCTGCTCGGTGGCGACGGCGGTGCCGGCGGCGATGTCGTCGACGACCCGCGCGACGGTCGACGCGCCGGACTCGGCCATGGCGACGAGGACCTCGCCGGAGGTCGCCTCCGGGTCGATGTCGAACGGGTCGCTCGCGTACACGGGACCGGCGTCGAGCGCCTCGACGAGCTGGAAGACCGTCGCGGCGGTCCGGGTGTCGCCGGCCATCACCGCGCGCTGCACGGGGGCGGCGCCGCGGTACTGCGGGAGGTCCGAGAAGTGCAGGTTGACCCAGCCGTGGCGCGGCGCGTCGAGCGCCGGACGACGGAGGAGCGCGCCGTAGGCGACGATCACGCCGAGGTCGACGTCGAGCTCGGCGATCCGCGCCGTGACCGCGTCGTCGACCCGGGACGCCTCGATCACCGGGAGCCCGAGCTCGGACGCGACCTGGGAGACGGGGGTCGGGGTGAGGACGCGCTTCCGGCCCTGCGGGGTCGCCGGACGGGTGAGCACCGCGGCGATCTCGTGCGCGGACGCCGCGAGTCGGCGGAGGGTGGGGACGGCCGCAGCGGGGCTGCCGGCGACGACGAGACGCATGGGTTCGATCCTCCCACGTCCGCAGTCGCCGGACGTGCCGACGACTGCGGACGACGGGTCAGCGGACCACGGTGAAACCGGCGCGCGCGAGCGGTACCGCGTCGGAGCGGAGGTGGACGGTGCGGACGAGCCGCCCGTCGGCCGCGTACACCGACGCCGTGCGTCCGGACGCGCCCGTGACGGTGCCGGCGCGCGCCGACCCGGTGCTGTCGACCACGAGGTCGAGCGGACGCGCTCCCGTCAGCCCGAGGTGGGCGACGACGGGCTGGACCAGCACGGCGTCGAGGTCGAGGGAGCCGGACGCCACCCGCGCCGTGACGGAGGTGACCTGCGTCGGGACGACCGCGCCGAGCGTGAGCGGTCGCAGCACCGTCGACGTGGGCGCCGTGCCCTGCTCCCCCGCACCGCCGTTCGGCGTCCGCCCGAGCGTCGTCGGACGACCGGGACCGGAGGTCGTCCACGTCGCCGTGCCGGCCGGTCCGGCCTGACGCGACACGACCGGCGCGAGCACCACGGGACCGTGCCCGGCCGGCAGCGTGACGGTGATGCTGCCACCGGCGGTCGCGTGCACCGACGCCGATCCCGACCAGTTGGCGGAGCCGGTCCAGGCGGTGGGGTGCTGCACGACCGCGGCGCCGCCGGCGAGAGTGCCGGACTCGGCCTCCACCGTCGTGATGCCGTGCACGGTCGAGCGCCCGTCGATGCCGGTCGCCGTCGCACGGATCGCCGGGTGCGCGTCGAGCGCGAGCATCGTCAGTGCGGTGTGGATCGCCGACTCTGCGCCGCAGCCCCGGTTGACGGTGCCGTCCGCCGCTGTGCCGTCGACGCACGTTCCGGTGGTCCGGTCGTACACCTGGACGCCGGCCGGGTTCGCGCCGAAGAACCACGACGCTGCGATCCCGGCGAGCGCCTCCTGTCCGCGGTTGCCGGTGGCGTCGGCCGTCGCGGTGAACGACTGCACGAGCGAGTCCGCGCCGTAGGCGATCTGCGTCCGGTCGAACGGGGTCGGGGTCCAGCCGTTGTCGGGCCCGCCGGTCGTGAGCAGCTGCGTGCCGAACTGGGCGGTCGCCTGCTCGGCATCGCGCTCCCATGCCGTCCGGTGCAGGACGGACCCGGCGCGGGCGAGGGCGGCCGGAGCCATCCCTCCCCAGGCGTTCCAGGTGGACTGCGAGGTCGCGGACGGCAGGACGGCCCCGTAGGGCCAGGTGCCGGTCCCGCCGCGCTGCATGGCGGCGACACCCTCGGTCTCGCGCTGCAGCACGGTGCGCACGTCGCGGTCGGTCGGGACGGCTGCGGTGTAGGCGCTGAGCCCGAGGACGGCCTCGGCGGTGGCGCTGGTGGAGTCGGCGATCAGCCACGCGGGGACGCGCGAGCCGTTCACGGTGTCGTACCGGCCGTACTCTGCCAGGGAGCCGCGGCCGAGTGCGCCGACAGCCAGGTGCAGGCGGTCCTGCAGGAAGCGCGCGAACCCGGGGTCGGTGTGCCGGAACGCCGGGTACGCCTCACCGAGTGCCCAGATCGTCCGGGCGGTCCAGAAGGAGTCGGCGGAGTCCGAGGGGTCGGGACTGTCCGGGGGCGTCGGGCTCGTGTTCAGGGTGCCGTCGGACTGCTGCCAGAGCACGACGTTGCCGGCGTCCGGGCCGGTGGCGGTCTGCAGGTAGGTCAGGGAGCGGAGGAGCTCGCGGGCGGTGTCGAGGCTCCCGGGCGTGCGTTGCTGCTGCCAGGCGCGGACGTACACGACGGCGGCGCGGCTGATGTCGTCCGCGTCGAAGGCTCCCTGGCCCCAGTGTCCGGTCGCGGGGTCGAGCGTGCCGCCGCCCACGCGTCGGTAGGTTCCGTCGGCGTCCCGGTCGGCGTACACCCAGGGCGCGCGGGCGGTGGGGTCGCCGGCCTGGGCGTAGGTCGTGTGGCCCGGGATGCCGGGCAGCAGCGGGACGTCGTCGAGCAGGAAGTCGAGGTGGTCCAGGTTCGTGAGGGTGCTGGTCGGGTGCCCGGCGGTGCCGGCTCCCTCGGCGGTCGGTGCCGCGAGTGCCGCGGCGGGGGTCGTCAGCACGCTCGTGGCGACGACGACGGCCGCGGTGAGCGCGGCGACGGTGGTGGTGCGATGCGACATTGCATGCTCCTCGGTCGGTGGTGCGGTGCGGTGCGATGCGGTGCGGTGTGGTGGTGGTGCGGTGCGGTGGGTCGGGTCAGCGACGGACGAGCCGGGCGACACCGATCTTCGAGTCCGCCATGCCGTAGAACACGTGGCGGACGCCGTCGATCTCCTCGATCGCGGTCGGGAAGACGACGTTCGGGACGATCCCGGACCGTTCGTCCTCGGTGTCGGCCGTCATGAGCGGTTCGCTCGTGCGCCGGACGACCTCCCAGGGGCGGTCGGCGTCGAGGATCATCGCGCCGGCGGCGTAGTTGACGCCCTGCTGCTGGGCGAGCGAGCCGACGAGTTCGCCGGTGACGCCGTGGTGCAGCAGGAGCCAGCCCTCGGGGACCCGGACCGGTGCGGGTCCGGCTCCGATCTTGAGTTCCTCGAAGGGCGCCTCGGGCGACGCGAGCACCCGGTGTCCGCGCCACTCGGCGAGCGCCCCGAGGTCCTCGCGGACGCGGTCGAGCGGAACGAACGAGATCCAGATGGACGGTCGGGTGTCGGTGACCCAGGACGGCGGGTGCACCCCCTCGCCCGGGCGGATCTCGGAGAGGTCCCACCCGGGACGGTGCAGGACGGCGAGGCTCGTGGTGCCGTCGGGTGCGGTGACGGGTTCGGGCAGGAAGACGCAGTCCTTGTTGAAGTAGAGGGCGAGGTCGACGTCGAGTGCGTCGTCGTAGCCGAACCGAACGGGGCCGAGGCGTCGCCAGGACCGGAGGTCGGACGACACGGCGACCGCGGTGTGCGGTCCGAGCGGCCCGTACGCGACGTAGGTCATCACGTGCAGGTCGAGGGCGGGCACCCAGGTGGTGCGGGGATCCTCGACGCCGGCGTTCACCGCGCCGACCTCCCACGAGCGTTCGGGCTCGAGCACGACCCCCTGCCGTTCGACGCCGGTCGGGACGCCGTCCTCGACGACCACGCGGGCGATCCCGATTCGGGAGACGTTGCCGACGGCGACCAGGCGGGGCAGCAGGTACAGCGTGCCGTCGGGACCGCGTCCGCTGCCGGGGTTGAGCACGCCCTCGGCTTCGAGGGGTTCGTCGGCGAGCGGTTCCATGACGACGCCGATGCGTTCGAGTGCGTAGGGGAAGTCGGTCATCGTGCGGCCTCTCGGTACAGGTACATCGTGCGGCTGTCGGGCGGCGCGTCCCACCCCTGGGCGAAGACGCGGTCGCCGGGGTCGCCGGGTGCGGCGCCGCGCCCCGGCCAGCGGAGGAGACCGCCCCACGCCAGTGAGCCGCCGGCGTGCACGTCGAGCTGCCTGGTGGGTTCGGCGACGTCGTAGAGCGCCTGGCCGGCGGCGAACGCTCCGGATGGGTCGGCGTGGAAGAAGTCGAGGACGAGTCGGTCGCCGTCCACCACGGCGCAGGCGACCTCGTGCAGCTGTGGGCCGAGGGCGCTGACGTCGAGGTAGTCCTCGTGGGTGAAGGTCCAGTGCCGCATGTCGTCGGAGTGACCGACGGTGAGGCGGCCGCCACACCCCTCGGACACGTACATGCGGTACTCGCCGCCGGTGCGGACGGCGTGGCCACGGTCGTCCCGTGGGATGACGGCGCCCTTCGCCCACAGGTGGGAGACGTCGTACGGCACGACGATGCCGGTCTTCTCCCAGTGCTCGAGATCGTCGGAGACGGCGAGCATGATGTCGCAGCCGACGTCACCGGCATCAGGGTGGGTGGCCCGCTCGGGTGTGCCCCTGGTGTCCCAGATCGCGTTGTAGAAGCACCACCAGCGGCCTTCGGCGCGGTAGAGCTTGGGGTCCTCGACCCCGAGCGCTTCGTTCGGCAGAGTGGGCCAGAGGGCCGGCGCGCCGTCGTCGACCCAGCCGTCCGCGGTCAGGACAGCGTGCCCGATCCGGGACGAGGTCGACTCCTTCCGCGGGGACGCCCGGTACAGCAGGTGCAGGGCGTGTCGTGCCTCCTGGCCCCGTTCGTCGGGGAGCACGGCGGTCCCCCGCTCGTCGGGGGCGATGCCCAGGGTGGGGTTGAAGATGCTCGACGCGGTCCAGCCGATGCCGGTCGGGTCGGCCCACTCTGGAGCAGTGAAGGTGAGCGTCGGGTCGCGGTGGAAGGGTCCGATCATCCAGGGCGGCGGATCGTCGTAGTGGGCGGAGAAGTCGTCGGTGGAGATCCGGTCGGTCAGGGCGTTCGTGTGTCGGAGCGCGCGGTCGAGGTCGGCGGCGAGCGCCGCCCGGGTCAGGGTCTCCATCAGCCCTTGACCCCCGATCCGATGTCCGTCGCGATGAAGTACCGCTGGAACACGATGAACAGGACGACGACCGGGGCGGCGAGGACGACGGCGCCGGCGAGGATGGCGCCGTACGGGTTGGCGGTCGACGACGCGACGTTCGAGATGTAGTTGGCGAGCGACACCGCGAGCGGCTGCATCGAGGCCTCCTTGGTGATGAGGAACGGCCAGAGGAAGTCGTTCCAGGGGCCGATGAACGTGACGAGGACGACGGTGACGAGCGCCGGGCGGACGAGCGGCAGGGCGACGTTCCAGAGCACCCGGAGTTCGCCGGCGCCGTCGATGCGGGCGGCGTCGAAGATCTCCTGCGGGATCTGCAGGAAGTACTGGCGGAAGATGACGACCGCCGCCGAGTTGATGGCGAACGGCAGGATCATGCCGAGGTAGTTGTCGCTGAGGCCGTAGTCGCGGGCGATGAGCACGTACAGCGGGATCATGAGCAGCTGGAACGGGACGACCTGCACGAGCAGTGCGAGGGCGAAGGTGACGCCGCGGCCCCGCCACTGCAGCACGGCGAGCGCGTACCCGGCGAGCAGGCCGAACACGACGGTGCAGAGCAGGACGCCGCCCGTGAAGATGCCCGAGTTGAGCAGTCCCTGCAGCAGGTTCACGCGGTCGTTGATGGTGCTGAAGTTGTGCAGGTCGATGTTCGCCGGGTTCGGGAACGCGCCGGCGAGCGACGTGTCCGGCTCCCGCTGCAGCGAGCCGATGACCATGTAGTAGAAGGGGAACAGGAACACGATCGCGCCGGCGAGCAGGACCGCGAAGCGGAGCGCGGCCTGCCCGCGGGTCAGGCTGACGCCGTCCATGCGTCTGGGTCGCTTCCGCCTCGGGGTGCCGGTGCTGGCCCTGGAGGCGCGGCTGGCGCCCGGCACGACGGTCGCGGTCGCGGGGGCGGTGGCGTCCGCCATCGGTGTGGCGTCCGCCATCGGTGTGGCGTCCGCCGACGGTGTGCTGTCGGTCATCGGTCTCGCCCTCCGGGTGGGATCGGCGCTGTTCGGTTCTGCGGCGACGCGGTCATCGGTCTCGCCCTCCGGCGAATCGGTTCTGCAACCAGGCGATGATGAGGACGCCCACCATGAGGACGATGCCGATGGCGGCCGCGTACCCGGGGTGTCCCTGCTGGATGCCCTGTTGGTAGATGAGGAGCACGGGGCTCGTCGAGGCCCCGTTCGGGCCGCCACCACCGGTGAGCAGGTAGGGCTCGGTGAAGAGGTTCGCGCCGATCACCGTGCTGAGCAGCAGCACGAGGACGGTCGCGGGCCGGACGCCGGGGACGGTCACCGAGAAGAACTGCCGAATGCGCCCGGCACCGTCCGTGGCGGCGGACTCGTACAGCTCCTTCGGCACGTTCTGCAGTGCGGCGAGGTAGAGGAGGATGTAGAACCCGAGCTGCTTCCACGTGACGAAGACCGCGATCATCGGCATCGCCAGCGCGGAGTTGCTCAGCCAGGACGGGCTCGGGGCGAGGGGCCCGAGCAGACTGTTGACGACGCCGTTCTGGCTGAACAGGAACAGCCACACGCCGACGACCGCGACGCTCGCGGTGACGTACGGCACGTAGTAGCTCACCCGGAAGAACGTGGACCACCGGACGACGCTGTTGAGCGCGGCCGAGAGCACGAGGGCGAGCACGACGGTGAGCGGCACGTTGATGACGAGGAACACGGCGACGTTGCGGAAGGACTGCAGGACCTGCGGGTCCTGGAACACCTGCACGTAGTTCTGCAGGCCGACCCACGGTCGGTCGACGGAGACACCGGGGGCGGCGAAGAAGTAGTCCTTGAAGGACATGTACACGGCGAAGCACACCGGCCAGGCGAAGATCGCGAGGACGAACACCAGGTAGGGGGCGCTGAAGAGCCACCCGAGCGGATTGCGCCCGAGGACCTTCTGGAGGGCGGGGCGCGGGGCCCGGCCCGGCCTGGTGCCGGGCCGGGCGCCGCGTGGCGGAGCGGTCTGCGTGGTCACGGCGTCACTTCTGCTGTGCCTGCTGGGTGAACTTGGTCGCGGCCTGCTGCAGCTGCTTCTTCAGGTCGCCGTCACCGGAGATCACGGCCTTCGTGTAGAAGTCGCGGAACCCCTGGAGCGCGGCGATGGTGTTCGGTCCGGTGGGGTCGTCGACCGTGCGGGCGGCCTGCGAGCCGAACTCCTTGTACGTCGGGTTCTTCGCGAAGTAGTCGGCGTAGGTGGTGGCGAGGTCCTCACGGATCGGCATCTGGCCGGTCGTGTCGAGCAGTGCCCGGTCCTGGTCACTGCTCGTCGTGTACTTCAGGAAGTCCCACGCGGTGCCCTGGTTCTTGCACGACGAGTACATGCCGACGTTCTTGGCGTCGGGGAACGTGTACGTCTGGTCGGCTGCGGTGCCGTCCTTGGTCGGGACGGGCACGCTGCCCCAGTTGACCTTGCCCTTGTACGACGCGATGGCCCAGGGGCCGACGATCGCCATTGCGGCTTTCCCGGTGGCGAAGGCGTCGCCCTGCACCTGCTCGGTGCCGGCGTAGCCCTTCTCGTAGACCGTCCTCCAGAAGTTCGCGACGTCGTAGCCGGCCTGGTCGTCGAAGGTCGCCTTGTTGTCCTTCGTCGCGATGCCCTTGCCACCGGTCTCGGCTGCGTACAGCGGCAGGAAGTCGAAGTTCGGCTGGAAGAACTCGCTCGTCGGCGTCGGGTAGATCGCGTAGGGCGCGGCGCCGGAGTCCTTGATCTTCTGCGCCGCCGCGAGGAACTCGTCGTAGGTGGCGAGCTTCGGGTCGGTGGTGCTCAGGCCGGCCTTGGCGAAGAGGTCCTTGTTGTAGAAGATCATCACGGGGTTCGACTTCCACGGCATCTGGTAGAAGTCACCGTCGGCGGACTTGTACTGGTCCGCCACGTCGCCGGATCGCTTCTCGATGTAGGCGTCGGCTCCGGGGAACTTCGACAGGTCCACCAGGCCGCCCTGCTTCTGGAACTGCCCGGTCGCGGCCGGCAGGTTGTTGTAGACCAGGCAGGGGGTGGTGCCGGCGGTGATGGCGGCGCCGATGACCTCTTCGGTGCTCTTGCCGGCCGGGACCTCCTGGCCCTTGACCTGCTCGTCCGGGTGGTCCTTGTTCCACGAGGCGACGGCGGCCTTGCCCCACTGCACCTCCTGCTCGTTGTTCGAGTACCAGATGGTGATCGGCCCCTTGGCCTTCATCGCGTCGCTCGAGGAGGCGTCGCTGCCTCCGGAGCATCCGGTGAGGACGAGCGCGGCGGTGGCGGCGACTGCCGTCCCGATGGCGATCATGCGACGTTGCATGGGTGACTCCTTCGTCGGGTGTGTTCAGGCCGGGTGTGTTCAGGCCGGGTGGCGAGGTGCTGCTGTGGAACCCCGGACGATGAGCCGTGCCGGGGTGAGCGTGCGGTCGACGGGGTCCTCACCGTCGACGAGGTCGAGGAGCGTGGCTGCGACGACACGACCCCACTCCGCCGGGTCGTTGTCGAGCGTGGTGAGCGCCGGGTACACGTGCCGACCGATCTGCGAGCCGTCGAGGCCCGAGATCGAGACGTCCTCCGGCACCCGGAACCCGAGCCGCTGGGCGACCGCCATGCCCGCGATCGCCATCGGGTCGTTCCCGTGGACGATCGCGGTCGGACGGTCTACCGGGTCGAGGGCGAGCAGGGACTCCGTGGCTGCGGCTCCGGCCTCGGGCGAGAAGTCCGTCGGCACGACGCGCCAGCGGACGCCGAGCGCTTCGGCCGTCCGTTCGAACTGCTCGCGGCGGGCGTGCCCGTGCAGCATGTCGTCGTTGCCCGCGACGTGCGCGATCCGGGTGTGGCCCAGTCCGGCGAGGTACCGGACCAGGTCGTCGATGCCCTGTTCGTACTCGCGCCGCACGGCGGGGAACGGGCTCGCGACATCCGGTTCACCGAGCGTGACGGCCGCAGAGCCGAGTTCGGCGACGAGGGTGACCCGGGGGTCCCGGCGGCGGAGGTCGGTGATGATGAACCCGTCCACCCGACCGTCACCGGCGAGCGTGCGGTAGGTGCGTTCCTCGGCCGCGGCGTCGGGGACCACGCTGAGGACGAGGACCTGGCCTCGCTCGCTCAGGACGGCTTCGAGCCCGGCGATGAACGCGGCGAAGAACGGGTCTGTCTCGATGATGCTCGGGTCCCGCGTGACCACGAGCCCGAGTGCGGCGGTGCGGCGGCTGGTCAGGCTGCGGGCCGCCGCGTTCGGGCGCCACCCGATGTCCGCCGCGACGGTTCGGATCCGTGCACGAGTGTCGGCGTTCACGCCGGGACGGTCGTTGAGCGCGAGGGACACGAGCCCCTTCGAGACCCCGGCGTGCCGGGCGACGTCCGTGATGGTGGGACGACGTTCCACGTCCGCCTCCTCCCGACGCTCCGCTGCGTCTGAACCGGTTTAATTGAACCGGTTTAGTCTCACACGGTAAGCGGCGCCGTGCAACCCCTCGACCACGTGGAACGGACGGTCTGCGGACGGCCGTGGCGAAGCTGCGTACCGTCGGCGGCACGGCAACCGAGGAGGAACCCCCATGACCGACGTCACCACCCCCACCGACCGCTACGCGGGCTCGAGCATCCAGAAGGCCGCGCTCGTGGTCGGCATCGTGTTCCTGCTCGTCGGGATCGCTGGGTTCGTCCCCGGCCTCACCACCGGCGACCTGGGCGGCGCGGGGCACGGCTCGATGGCGATGCTGCTCGGGCTCTTCCAGGTGTCGGTGCTGCACAACGTCGTGCACCTGCTGTTCGGCGTCGTCGGACTGCTGGCGGCCGGGTACGCGACCGGGTCTCGCATGTACCTGGTGATCGGCGGCGTCGTCTACTTCGTGCTGTGGGTGTACGGGCTGTTCACGGCGGGGCACGACTTCGGGGCGAACTTCGTGCCGCTGAACTGGGCGGACAACTGGCTCCACCTGGTGCTGTCGATCGGGATGGTGGCGCTCGGCGTGGTCTTCCCGCGCGAGCGCCGCCGTCCCGTCAGCGCTGCGTGACCGCGGCGGTGCCGGTGTCGGCTGCCGCCCGGGCCTCGGTGAAGGCGGTCACGCAGCGCCGCACCTGGTCCTCGGTGTGCGCTGCCGACAGCTGCACGCGGATCCGCGCCCGCCCCTTCGGCACCACCGGGTAGCTGAACGCCGTGACGTAGATCCCGCGCGCCTGCATCTCGTCCGCGATCCGTGCGGTGAGCGCGGCGTCGTGGAACATCACCGGGACGATCGGGTGCTCCCCCGGCAGCAGGTCGAACCCGGCCTCGGTCATGAGCGACCGGAACAGCGCGGCGTTCTCGCGCAACCGGGCGCGGGCGTCGTCCGAGCGCTCGATGAGGTCGAGGGCGGCGACGGTCCCCGCCGCGATCACCGGGGCGAGCGAGTTCGAGAACAGGTACGGGCGGGACCGCTGCCGCAGCAGGTCGACGATCTCCCGGCGGCTGGCGACGTACCCACCGCTCGCGCCCCCGAGGGCCTTGCCGAACGTGCCCGTGTACACGTCGACGCGGTCCGCGACGCCGCAGAGTTCCGGCGTGCCCCGGCCGTGCTCGCCGACGAACCCGACGGCGTGCGAGTCGTCCACGATCACGAGCGCGTCGTACCGGTCGGCGAGGTCGCAGATCTCCGCCAGGGGCGCGATCGACCCGTCCATCGAGAACACGCCGTCGGTGACGATCGCTCGGAAGCGCGCATCCCCGGCGGCGATCAGCTGCGCCTCGAGGTCCTGCACGTCGCGGTTCCGGTACCGGAACCGCTGCGCCTTCGACAGCCGCACGCCGTCGATGATCGAGGCGTGGTTCAGCTCGTCGGAGACGATCGCGTCCTCCGCTCCGAGGAGCACCTCGAACAGACCGCCGTTCGCGTCGAAGCACGACGAGTACAGGATCGTCGCCTCGGTGCCCAGGAAGGACGAGACCCGTCGTTCGAGGTCGAGGTGCAGGTCCTGCGTGCCGCAGATGAACCGCACGCTCGCCATGCCGTAGCCCCACCGGTCGAGGGCGTCCTTCGCGGCCTCGACCAGGTCCGCGGAGTCGGCGAGCCCGAGGTAGTTGTTCGCGCAGAAGTTCAGCAGGTCGACGCCGTCCGCCTCGATCGCCGCCCGCTGCGGACCGGCGATGCCGCGCTCCCGCTTCGTCAGCCCGGCGTCCTCGATGCCCGCGAGCTCCGTGGCCAGGTGGTCCTTGATCGCGCCGTACATCAGATCTCCGTCCAGTCGATGACGACCTTGCCGCCGTCCGCGCCCGCCGCCGCGGCGAACGCCTGTTCCCAGTCCTGGGCGGCGAACCGCTCCGAGACGATCGAGCCGATGCGGTCCCGCAGCACCTCGCTGGTCTGCAGCATCGAGCTCATGGTCTGCCAGGTCTCGAACATCTCGCGCCCGTAGATGCCCTTCACGGTGAGCATGTGGGTGACGACCTTGCCCCAGTCGACCCCGATCTCCCCCGTCGGCAGGCCGAGCATCGCGATCCGACCGCCGTGGTTCATGGTGTCGACCATCGACGGCAGGGCCGTGGGGGCACCGGACATCTCGAACCCGACGTCGAAGCCCTCGCGCATGCCGAGCCGCTCCTGTGCACGGCGAAGCGCGGTGACACCGTCGCCATCGCTGACGTCGACGCCGAGGTCGGCCCCCATCGCCGTCGCCATCGCGAGCCGGTTCGTGCCGACGTCCGTGCCGACGACGAACCGGGCGCCGGCGTGCCGTGCGACCGCGATCGCCATGAGCCCGATCGGACCGCACCCGGTGACGAGCACGTCCTCCCCGACGACCGGGAACGCGAGCGCCGTGTGCACCGCGTTGCCGAGCGGGTCGAACAGCGCGCCGACGTCGGGGTCGACGTCGGTGTGGTGCACCCAGACGTTCGCGCCGGGCAGGGTCAGGTACTCCGCGAACGCGCCGTCGCGCTGGACCCCGAGCCCCTTCGTGCGGATGCACATCTGGCGTCGGCCGGCCCGGCAGTTCCGGCAGGTGCCGCACACGATGTGCCCCTCGCCGGAGACCCGGTCCCCGACTGCGACGTCACGGACGGCGGCGCCGACCTCGACCACTTCGCCGAAGAACTCGTGTCCGGGGACGAGCGGGGCCCTGACCGCCGAGGCGGCCCAGTCGTCCCACCGCCGGATGTGGAGATCGGTCCCGCAGATCCCGGTGCGGTGCACCCGGATGAGGACCTCGTCCTCCGTCGGGACCGGCACCGGCCGTTCCGTCATGGTCAGTCCCGGAGCAGCGTCCGGCTTGTACAGCGCCCTCATCGGCGTCATCCGCGTCACCTCGTCGTGCGTGATGTGTGTCCGTGGCGGCTCGTGACCGCCGTCGTCCAGCCTGGCACAGGGGCGGGCGTGTCGGCGACGGTCGAGTTGGAACGACATCACCGATGTCGTACGACGTCGGACTCGTCGTTCACAGTCGGCGCGGGCAGCCGGGCTGGTCAGACCTCGCTGAAGGGCTCCGCGTCGTCGAGCCGCACCCGCAACGCCGGCGCCGCCCGACGTCGGTTCCCGCCCGGCAGGACCCGACGGGTGGACGAGCGTCGGATCACCTCGGCCTTGAGGGTCGCCGCGACCTCGGCCCCGTGCGCGTACGGGAAGCGCACGATCGCGCGGACGGTCCCCGGGAGCGCGTCGTCCTCGACGGGCACGGGTCCGAGCACGGGTCCTGCGGTGAGCCCCTCGAGCGCCTCGACCGCGGCCGTCACGGCCTCGTCCGTGCCGGTCAGCGTCGCGACCCGCACCGCCGGCGGGAAGTGCAGTTCACGCCGATCGACGAGTTCGTCGTGCGCGGGCCCGTCGAGTCGCCAGAGCGCCAGGGCCGTCGCGAGCTTGCCGCCGATGCCGACGAGGTACGCCTCGGCCCCCGGTGCGCCCTTCGCGGCTGCGTTCGTCCAGAAACGCAGGACGTCCTCCTGCACACGGAGGCCCTCGCGGGCGAGCATGCGTTCCCCGTCGAGGAGCAGGACGCAGGCGTACCCACCGGGCACACTCGGCTCGGCCCCACGGGTCGCGACGACGACCGACGGCCGGTCCGGGACCTCGTCGAGGGGTCGGGAGCCGTCGGCGACGACGATCCGTGTCCCCGGGAAGGCGCGTCCGAGCTCGTCAGCCGTGCGCTGGGCGCCCTGTCCGACGGGCTTCACGGTGCCGTTGCCGCACGTCGGGCAGCGGAAGCCGACGGCGAGGGCACCGCAGAACCGGCACTGCGGCGTCGCGCCCCGGTGCGGACTGCCGAGCGGCCCGCCGCAGATCCGGCAGTGCGCCCGCTCGCCGCACTCGGCGCACACCAGGCCCGTGCCGAACCCCGGACTGGCGACCTGCACGAGCACCGCGCCGTGCTGGCTGGCCTCGCGCGCCGCGCGCCACGCGGAGCTCGGGATGCGGGCCTGCGCGGCGTAGCCCTCCGCGCCGGTCTGCTGGAGGGTCGGGATGACCTTGGGCGTCGTGACCCGGTACGGCGTGACCTCCTGCAGCCAGTGCAGCTCGACGAGCCGTTGCACGTCGGTGCTCCGGGCGTGCGACAGGAACAGCAGCGCGGCCCCCGACTGGGCAGCGCGGACGAGCGCGACGTCCCGGGTGTGCACGTACGGGGCACGGGGCTCGATGAACGAGGCGTCCCCGTCGTCCCACATCGCGATGAGGCCGAGCTCGGTCGCCGGGGCGTACATCGCGGTGCGGTTCCCGATCGCGACGACCGCGTGGGTCCGGGCCTGCAGCAGGGCCTTGGCGCGCTGCCCGTTCGTCTGCTTGGCGTCGAACCGGACCACCCGTTCGGCGGGGAGCACCGCGAGCAGCGCCCGTTCGAGGTCGGTGACGTCGCGGAAGTCCGGCACGGCGATGACGGCGGACTGCTCGGCTGCGATGGTGTGCGCGGCAGCCTGGGCCAGCGTCGCCGCCCACCCGGGGACCCAGACCGGCGCGTCGGCGTCACCGAGCGCGACCGGGTGGGGGACGGCAGCGACCGCAGCGCGACCGTGGTCGGCGACCACTGCCTCCAGGGCGCCCTCGGCGTAGCCGGTGACGGGCGGGGGTTCGACCGCCGGTGGCGACCACGCCGTGTCGCGGGCCAGCCAGGCCTTCTCGGCGCGGACCTGGCGCGTCGGGACGGCGAGCCGGAGCACGTCCGACGCGACGCCGGCGGCCCGGTCGGCCACGGCGCGCGCGAGCGTCCAGATCTCCGGCGCGAGCACCGGCACCGGGGAGACGACCGTCTCGACGTCGCTCAGTTCCCCCGGGTAGTCGCCCTCGGTGACGAGCTCGACGACGTACGCGTCGGACATCCGAGCACCCGTCCGGAGCGGGACCTTCACGCGGACCCCCGGCGCGCAGTCGTCCTCGAGCCCGTCCGGCACCCGGTAGTCGAACAGACGGTCCAACTGCGGGAGCGGCGAGTCGAGGACGACGCGCGCGACGGTGGTCACGCGGTGGCTCAGACGGTTGCGGCGACGAGTCCTGCGGCGGCGCGGAGTTCCTCGACGCGGTCGAGCTGCTCCCAGGTGAACCCGGGGAGCTCACGGCCGAAGTGCCCGTACGTCGCGGTCTTCGCGTAGATCGGACGGAGCAGGTCGAGGTCGCGGATGATCGCGGCCGGACGCAGGTCGAACACCTCGGTGATCGCGGCCTCGATCGTGGCGTCGTCGACGTGTCCGGTCCCGAACGACTCGACGTACAGCCCGACGGGCTTCGCACGGCCGATCGCGTAGGCGACCTGCACCTCGAGCCGGTCCGCCAGGCCCGCAGCGACGGCGTTCTTCGCGACCCAGCGCAGGGCGTAGGCGGCCGAGCGGTCGACCTTCGACGGGTCCTTGCCGCTGAACGCGCCGCCACCGTGGCGGGAGGCCCCGCCGTACGTGTCGACGATGACCTTGCGTCCCGTGAGCCCGGCGTCACCCTGGGGACCACCGATCTCGAACCGACCGGTGGGGTTCACGATGACGTCGACGTGCGACGAGTCGAGGTCCACCAGGTCGAGGACCGGGCGGATCACGTGCTCGGTGATCGCCGCGGTGAGCTCGTCGAGCGTCACGGACGGCGCGTGCTGCGTGGAGAGCACGACGGTCTCGACGGTCTTCGGCACGACGCCGTCGTAGCCGACCGTCACCTGGGTCTTGCCGTCCGGGCGGAGGAACGTCAACTCGCCGGACTTGCGGACCGCTGCCAGCCGCTCGGCCAGACGGTGCGCGAGCCAGATCGCGACGGGCATGTACTCGGGGGTCTCGTTCGTCGCGAAGCCGAACATGATGCCCTGGTCGCCTGCACCCTGGCGGTCGAGCGGGTCCACACCGGCGCCGGAGCGCGAGTCGAGGGACTCGTCGACGCCCTGGGCGATGTCCGGCGACTGCGCACCGATGGAGACCTCGACGCCACAGGTGCGGCCGTCGAAGGAGACCTCGGACGAGTTGTACCCGATGCCCGTGATGACGTCACGGACCAGCTTCGGGATCTCGACGTAGCCGGAGGTCGTGACCTCGCCGGCGACGTGCACCAGTCCGGTCGTGACCATCGTCTCGACGGCGACGCGCGCGTGCGGGTCCACCGTGAGCAGTGCGTCGAGGATCGTGTCCGAGATCTGGTCGCAGATCTTGTCGGGGTGCCCCTCTGTGACCGACTCGGACGTGAAGAGGCGCAGGTTGCTGCTCGTCACCGCGATCAGTCGGTGGGCTGCTGCTGCTTGGTGACGGTGAGCTTGTCCTCGTTGATCTCGTGCAGCGCGACGGACAGCGGCTTGTCGTCGATCGTCGAGTCGACCAGCGGGCCCACGTTGTCGAAGAGCGAGCCCTCGTGCAGGTCGGCGTAGTAGTCGTTGATCTGGCGCGCACGCTTCGACGCGAAGATGACGAGCGCGTACTTCGACTCCACCTTGGCGAGCAGGTCGTCGATGGGCGGGTCGATGATGCCCTGGGGGTTGGCCATGGTGTCTCCTGTCGACGGAAAGATCGGTCGCACCCGGCGGGGCGCAGGCGCGCCCGGCTAGGGCGCAGTGAACAAGTCTACGACCTCGCGCGCCGCGGTGCCGACATCGGAGTTCACGATGCGCACGTCGAACTCGTCCTGGGCGGCGAGTTCGACCTTCGCGGTGTCCAGGCGGCGGGCCTGTTCCTCGGCCGATTCGGTGCCGCGGCCGATGAGCCGGCGGACCAGTTCCTCCCACGACGGGGGCAGCAGGAACACCAGGACGGCCTCGGGCATGGCGTCACGCACCTGCCTGGCGCCCTGCAGGTCGATCTCGAGCATCACCTTGTCGCCGGCGTCGAGCGCGCGGTCGATCGGTGGCCGCGGCGTGCCGTACCGGTACGAGTTGTGGACCGTCGCCCACTCGAGCAGCTCGCGGTCGCGGATCATCCGGTCGAACTCGGCGTCGTCGACGAAGTAGTAGTGCACGCCGTCGACCTCGCCCGGGCGGGGCTTCCGGGTCGTCGCCGAGACGCTGAGGTTCACGTCGGGGTACTGCTCGCGGATGAACGCGCTGACGGTGCCCTTGCCGACCGCGGTGGGCCCGGCGAGGACGACGAGCTTCGAGGTGCCGCGCTTCCGGCCGCGGGCGGCGAGCCAGTCGGCCAGTTCCGACCGCTGCCGGGTGCCGAGACCGCCGAGGCGTTTCGACGGCGCGATCCGGAGGTCGCCCATGATCGACTCGGCACGTGCCGGTCCGATGCCGGGCAGGCTCGTCAACAGGTCGCGGACCCGCAGGGACTTCTCGGCCGGGGCCTCGGCGTCCGACCACGCGAGCCGGGCGACCTCGAGCGCGGACCGCTCCCCCGAGGCGACGGCGGCCTTCACCGCTGCTCGGGCGCGTCGTGCCGCCACGGCTGCCGCCGCCGCTGCGACACGGTCGACCTCCGGCGGGTTCCGGTGGGCGGGCAGGGCGTCGCGGTCCGACGTCATGCGGCCGCCCCCAGTGCGGTGCGGATCCGGTCGGCACGGTCGGCGACGAGGGCCGCGACACCGTCGGGTCCGTCGGACAGCAGGCCGCGGGACTCGCTCACGAGCACCTGCTCGGCCCGGGTGCCGTACAGCGCACGGAGGTCCTCGATGCGGGCGCCCTGGGCACCGAAGCCCGGGGCGAGGACCGGCGCCGTGCCGATCGTGTCCGCGTCGATGCCGAAGTCGTCGAGGGCGAGCGTCGCGCCGAGCACGAGCCCGATGTCGCCGAGGGGCTGGTCGCCGCCGGCCCGGTTGTCGTCTGCCACGTCCAAGACGATACCGGCAGCCACGGACCGGCCGGCCCACGGCCCCTCCGCGAGCACCGCGGTCTGCAGCACCCGGGCCTCGGGGTTGCTCGTCGCGGCGAGCACGAACACACCGGCGCCGTTCCGGCGCGCGACGTCGACGGTCCCGGCGAGCGAGCCGTACCCGAGGTACGGCGACACGGTCATCGCGTCGGCCGCGAACGGCCCGTCACGGTCCAGCCACGCCAGGGCGTAGTCGTCCCCGGTCGATCCGATGTCGCCCCGCTTGACGTCGGCGACGACCAGGAGGCCCGCATCACGTGCCCGCCGGATCGTCGCGTCGAGCGCACGGTAGCCCGCGACCCCCGCCGCCTCGAAGAAGGCGATCTGCGGCTTCACGATCGCGGCGCGGCCGGCGGCCGCGTCGACCAGGGTCGCGCCGAAGGCGGTCAGGCCCTGCTCGTCGCGGCCGAGCCCCCACGCCGCCAGGGTGGCGGCGTGGGGGTCGATGCCGACGCAGAGGGCGGAACGCGACCCGATGGCGGCGGCGAGTCGGACACCGAAGGAGGCCGTGCCTCCAGGCTGCTCGGTCCCCACGCTGGGAACGGTCACCAGGTCGCGCGCTCGAGCGCGTAGTCCTGCAGGCTCCGCACGCTGTGCGGCGACCCGATCGTCTCGATCGCCGCGACCGCGGCCCCGAGCTGCGCGATCGTCGTGAACAGCGGCTTGTCCGCCGCGACCGTCGCCGCACGGATCTCGTACCCGTCCGCACGGCCGGCGGCACCCGACGGCGTGTTGATGACGATGTCGACCTCGTTGCGGGCCAGCAGGTCGACGACGCTCTCGCCGCCCTCGCTGTACTTGCCGACGATCGTGACCTCGATGCCGTTGCGGCGGAGCACCTCGGCGGTGCCCTCGGTCGCGGTGATCGTGAAGCCGAGCTGCTGCAGGCGGTGCACCGGCAGGACGACCTGGCGCTTGTCGGTGTCGGCGACGCTCACGAACACGGTGCCGCTCGTCGGGAGTCCGCCGTACGCGGCCTCCTGCGACTTGAGGAACGCGCGCGGGAAGTCGCGGTCGATGCCCATGACCTCGCCGGTGGAGCGCATCTCGGGGCTGAGGACCGAGTCGACGACCTGGCCGTCGTGGGTGCGGAAGCGACGGAAGGGCAGCACGGCCTCCTTCACGGCGATCGGCGACTGCATCGGCACGAACGCACCGTCGCGGGCCGGCAGGAGCCCCTCGGTGACGAGCGCGTCGATCGTGGTGCCGGTCATCAGGCGGGCGGCCGCCTTGGCGAGCGGGATGCCGAGCGCCTTCGAGACGAACGGGACCGTGCGGCTGGCGCGCGGGTTCGCCTCGAGGACGTAGAGCACGCCCGCGCCGATGGCGAACTGCACGTTGAGCAGGCCCTGGACGCCGATGCCGCGCGCGATCTTCTCGGTCGCGTCGACGACGCCCTGGATCTCGGCGCGGCCGAGGCCGACCGGGGGCAGGGTGCACGCGGAGTCGCCGGAGTGGATGCCGGCTTCCTCGAGGTGCTCCATGATGCCGCCGATGTAGAGCCGCTCGCCGTCGTAGAGCGCGTCGACGTCGATCTCGACCGCGTCGTCCAGGAAGCGGTCGACGAGCAGCGGGAGCTCCGGGCCGATGATCGCCTGGTCGGCCATCCGGTCGAAGTAGTCGGCGAGGGTCGCGGAGTCGTAGACGATCTCCATGCCACGGCCGCCGAGCACGAACGACGGGCGGACGAGGACCGGGTAGCCGATCTCCTCGGCCACCGCGGTCGCGCTGGCGAGGTCGTGCGCCGTGCCGTTCCGCGGTGCGAGCAGGCCCGCGGCGTCGAGGATGGCGGAGAACTGGCCGCGCTCCTCGGCGGAGTCGATGGCCGTCGGCGACGTGCCGAGGATCGGGATGCCGGCCGCCTCGAGCGGCTTCGCGAGCCCGAGGGCCGTCTGACCGCCGAGCTGCACGACGACGCCGACGAGCTCGCCGGACGCCGCCTCGGCCTCGATGACCTCGAGGACGTCCTCGGTGGTCAGCGGCTCGAAGTACAGGCGGTCGGAGGTGTCGTAGTCGGTGGAGACCGTCTCCGGGTTGCAGTTGATCATGATCGTCTCGAACCCGGCGGCGCTCAGTGCGAAGGACGCGTGCACGCACGAGTAGTCGAACTCGACGCCCTGGCCGATGCGGTTCGGGCCGGAGCCGAGGATGACGACCTTCTTGCGGTCGCTCGGGGCGACCTCGGTCTCGGCGTCGTACGACGAGTAGTGGTACGGCGTCAGGGCCGGGAACTCGCCGGCGCAGGTGTCGACCGTCTTGAAGACGGGGCGGATGCCGAGCGCGTGACGGGCGTCACGGGCCTCCTGCTCGGTGATCCCCCGCAGGCTGGCGATCTGGATGTCGCTGAAGCCGTGCTCCTTCGCCCAGCGGAGGGTGTCCGCGTCGAGGGCCTCGGCGTTCCTGACCTCCTGCGCGACCTCGTTGATGAGGACGATCTGGTCGATGAACCAGGGGTCGATCTTGGTGGCCTCGAAGACCTCGTCCGCGGTGGCGCCGGCGACGAGCGCCTGCTGCACCGTGACGATGCGGCCGTCGGTCGGGATGGACGACTTCGACAGCAGGGCGTCCTTGTCGAGCTCGGCCGCCGGGGTGTCCCAGTGGAACGACGAGCCGCGCTTCTCGAGCGACCGGAGCGACTTCTGCAGTGCCGTGGCGTAGTTGCGGCCGATCGCCATCGCCTCGCCGACGCTCTTCATCGTCGTGGTGAGCGTGGCGTCGGCGGCCGGGAACTTCTCGAACGCGAACCGCGGGGTCTTCACGACCACGTAGTCCAGCGTCGGCTCGAAGCTCGCCGGGGTGACCCGGGTGATGTCGTTCTCGATCTCGTCGAGGCGGTACCCGATGGCGAGCTTCGCGGCGATCTTGGCGATCGGAAAGCCCGTCGCCTTCGACGCCAGCGCCGACGAGCGGGACACGCGCGGGTTCATCTCGATGACGATGACGCGGCCGTTCGACGGGTCCACCGCGAACTGGATGTTGCAGCCACCGGTGTCGACACCGACCCGACGGATGATGTCGATGCCGATGTTCCGCATGTTCTGGTACTCGCGGTCGGTCAGCGTCAACGCCGGGGCGACGGTGATCGAGTCGCCCGTGTGGACGCCCACCGGGTCGACGTTCTCGATCGAGCAGATGACGACGGTGTTGTCGAAGTTGTCCCGCATGAGCTCGAGCTCGTACTCCTTCCACCCGAGGATGGACTCCTCGAGCAGGACCTCCGTCGTGGGGCTGGACTGCAGCCCGTCACCGACGAAGCGGACGAGTTCCTCCTCGTCGTAGGCGAAGCCCGAGCCGAGGCCGCCCATCGTGAAGGACGGGCGGACGACGAGCGGGTAGCCGAGGTCCTTCGCGAACTCCTTCGCTTCCTCGAGCGTGTGCGCGATGTGGCTGCGCGCCACGTCGGCGCCGGACTCGAGCACGAGCTCCTTGAAGAGCTGGCGGTCCTCGCCGCGCTGGATCGCGTCGACCTTCGCGCCGATGAGCTCGACGTCGTACTTGTCGAGGATGCCCTCGGCGTCGAGCTTGATCGCCGCGTTCAGGGCGGTCTGCCCGCCGAGCGTCGGCAGCACGGCGTCCGGGCGCTCGATCTTGATGATCTCCTCGAGCGAGGCGCTCGTGATCGGCTCGATGTACGTCGCGTCCGCGAAGTCCGGGTCCGTCATGATCGTCGCCGGGTTCGGGTTGACGAGGATCACGCGCACGCCCTCGGCGCGGAGGACGCGGCACGCCTGGGTGCCGGAGTAGTCGAACTCGGCGGCCTGCCCGATGACGATCGGGCCGGAGCCGATGACGAGGACGGAGTTGATGTCTGCGCGCTTCGGCATCAGTTGGCTTCCTTGGTGATGTCGGCGGCCGGGGTGGTCGCGGTGGCGGTCGCGGGGTCGAGCGGTTCGCCGGCGCGGCGCTCGCGCACCAGGTCCGCGAAGCGGTCGAAGAGGTACATGGAGTCGTGCGGACCGGCCGCCGCCTCGGGGTGGTACTGCACGCTGAACGCGGGCACGTCGAGCGCGCGGAGGCCCTCGACGACGTTGTCGTTCAGCGAGTAGTGCGAGACCTCGACGCGGCCGAAGCCGGCCGGCGACTCGAGGACCTCGCCGAGCGGCGCGTCGACCGCGAAGCCGTGGTTCTGGCTCGTGATCTCGACCTTGCCCGTCGTCGTGTCGAGCACCGGCTGGTTGATGCCGCGGTGCCCGAACGGCAGCTTGTAGGTGCCGAAGCCGAGCGCACGGCCGAGCAGCTGGTTGCCGAAGCAGATGCCGAAGAAGGGCCGACCGGTCCGCAGGCTGTCCTGCAGCAGTTCGACCTGGGCGTCGCTGGCCGCGGGGTCGCCGGGGCCGTTCGAGTAGAACAGTGCGTCCGGGGCGACCGCCTCGAGCTCGGCCGCGGTGATGTCCTGCGGCACGACGTGCACCTCGAACCCACGGGCGGCGAGGTACCGGGTGGTCGACGCCTTCACGCCGAGGTCGAGCACGGCCAGCCGGCCGATCTGCTCGCCGACCGCGGGGACCACGTAGGTCTCGGGGGTGGAGACGATCGACGAGAAGCTCGCGCCCGCCATCGTGGCCTGCCCCCGGACCGCGTCCAGCTGCTCCGACTCGGACAGTGCCGCGTCGGCGCCGCTGAAGACGCCGCCCTTCATGGCACCGGCGTCGCGGATCCGGCGGGTGAGGGCCCGGGTGTCGATGCCGGAGATGCCGACGATGCCGTCACGTACGAGGTGCTCGTCGAGCGAGGCGTTCGCGCGGTGGTTCGACACGACGCGGCTGGGGTCGCGCACGACGTAGCCGGCGACCCAGATGCGACGGGACTCGGGGTCCTCGTCGTTCACACCCGTGTTGCCGATGTGCGGCGCGGTCTGCACCACGATCTGCCCGGCGTACGAGGGGTCGGTGAGCGTCTCCTGGTACCCGGTCATGCCGGTCGCGAAGACCACCTCGCCGAGCGTGCGCCCGCGGGCGCCGTAGGCCCAGCCGTCGTACCGGGTGCCGTCCTCGAGGACCAGTACGGCCCGTTCGCGTGTCATCAGTTCGTCCCTTCGCCCGCGGTGTGCGGGTGTTCGTGCTTCGTCGACAGTCCCTGCAGGGCGACGAGCGCTGCCGCGTCGCCCTCCGGGAACCGGAAGTAGGTGTCGAGGTCCGTCGCACCTGCGGCGCCGGTCGCCGTCCATCGCAGACGGACCAGTCCCCCGGGCTCGACCACACGGTCGATGGCCCAGGTGGCGCGGTCGGCGCCGCGGACGGCGTCGGCTGCGATCCACCGGTCGGGGGTGCCGGCGTGGTGCAGCACCACGCCGGTGTCGTGGACGGTCACGCCGCCGCGGCCCCGGAAGCCGAGACCGCCCGCCGTGATCCGCTCGAGCGGCTGGTCGGCGCGGGTCGTCGCGACGGTGAACCCGTCCCACGCACCGACTGCCGGTGACAGGTCGGCCGGGACACCGACTGGAGGCACGGCTTCCGCCTGCTTCCTGGCCCGCGTCCGCCAGGTGCGTGCCATCGCGACGAACAGCGCGACGACGAGGGCGAGGATGATCCCGCCTTCGAGCCAGCGCAGCGCGTCACCGCTCATGCCGACGCCCCGATCCGCGTCGCCCGTGCGTGCTCGGCGATCGTCTCGGCGTCGACGAGGTCCCCCGCCAGGACCGTGGGGTACCCGTGGTGGAAGGTCGCGACGACCCGGCCGGGCAGCTGCATGCCGAGGTACGGCGAGTTCTGCGACTGGCCCGCGAGGTCGGTGACCGCGAACTCCCGGCGCACCGACGGGTCGTACAGGGTGATCTCGGCGGGAGCGCCCTCGGCGATGCGCCGCCCGTGGCCCTCGACCTGCCCGATCCGCGCCGGTGCCTCGGACAGCACGCGGGCGACGTCGGCCCAGTCGAGCTGGCCGCTCTCGACCACGGCGGCCTGCACGACGCTCAGCGCCGACTCGAGACCGACCATGCCGTTCGCCGCCGCGGGCCACTCGCAGCACTTCGCCTCGGCGGTGTGCGGGGCGTGGTCGGTCGCGACGATGTCGATCGTGCCGTCGGCCAGGGCGGCCCGGAGCGCGTCGACGTCCTCGCGGGAGCGCAGCGGCGGGTTCACCTTGTAGCGGGCGTCGTACCCCGGGGCGCCGTCGTGCCCCGCGATGAGGTCCTCGGTCAGCACGAGGTGGTGGGGCGTGACCTCGGCCGTGACGTCGATGCCGCGGGACTTCGCCCAGCGGATCACCTCGACGCTCCCGGCGGTCGACACGTGGCAGACGTGCAGTCGGGCTCCGACGTGGTCGGCGAGCAGGACGTCGCGGGCGATGATCGCCTCTTCCGCGACGGCCGGCCAGCCCGCGAGCCCGAGCTCCGACGACAGCCGGCCCTCGTTCATCTGGGCGCCGATCGTCAGCCTCGGCTCCTGCGCGTGCTGTGCGAGCACCCCGCCGAAGCCCTTGATGTACTCGAGCGCCCGACGCATCAGGAGCGGGTCGGACACGCACGAGCCGTCGTCCGAGAACACCCGGACCTTCGCCCGGCTCGTCGCCATCGCGCCGATCTCGGACAGGTGCGTCCCCTGCAGCCCCTGCGAGACCGCACCGATCGGGCGGACCGTGACGTACCCGGCGTCGTCGCCGAGCGCCTGCACCTGCTCGACCACGCCGGCGGTGTCGGCCACCGGCGACGAGTTCGCCATCGCGTTCACGGCGGTGAAGCCGCCGGCGGCCGCGGCACGCGAGCCGGTGAGCACCGTCTCCGACTCCTCGAAGCCGGGCTCGCGCAGGTGGGTGTGGAGGTCCACGAGACCGGGCAGGGCGATCAGCCCGTCCGCGTCGATGACCGTGGCGCCGGCCGCGTCGAGACCGGACCCGACCGCGGTGATGCGCGATCCCTGCAGACGGATGTCGGCACGCGAGCCGTCGACCAGCTGCGCGCCGCGGATGAGGTGGGCGGTCATGCGACGGGCTCCTTCGTTGCTGCGTTCGGTTCGGACCCGGTGAGGGCCAGGTAGAGCACGGCCATCCGGACCGACACGCCGTTCTCGACCTGCTCGACCACCGTCGAGCGCGGGTCGTCGGCGGCGACGCCGGCGATCTCGAGGCCGCGGTTCATCGGACCGGGGTGCATGATCAGGGTGCGCTCGTCCAGCCGAGCGAAGCGACTCGCGGTGAGCCCCCAGTGCCGGGTGTACTCGCGGGGGTTCGGGAAGAACGCGTCGTTCATCCGCTCCTGCTGGATGCGCAGGGTCATCACGACGTCCGGGTCCTCGGCGAGGGCGACGTCGAGGTCGTGGTGGACCGCGGCACCGAACGGCGTCGTCGTCGCGGGCAGCAGCGTCGGCGGCGCGGCGAACGTCACGCTCGCGCCCAGGGTGCGGAGCAGCCACGCGTTGCTCCGCGCGACCCGGCTGTGCAGGACGTCGCCGACGATGAGCACGCGCACGCCGTCGAGGCCCTGGCCGCGGCTGCCCGCACCGTGCAGGCGACGGCGCATCGTGAACGCGTCGAGCAGTGCCTGCGTGGGGTGCTCGTGCGTGCCGTCGCCGGCGTTGACCACGGGGACGTCGATCCAGTCGGCGTCGGCGAGGACACGGGGCGCACCGGACGCGCCGTGGCGCATCACGATGCCGTCGATGCCCATCGCGCCGAGGGTCTGCACGGTGTCCTTGAGGGATTCGCCCTTCGAGACGCTCGAGCCCTTCGCGGCGAAGTTCAGGACGTCCGCGGAGAGGCGCTTCGCGGCTGCCTCGAACGAGATGCGGGTGCGCGTGGAGTCCTCGAAGAAGAGGTTCACGACGGTCTTGCCGCGCAGGGCCGGGAGCTTGCGGACCTCGCGGGTGTTGACCTCGGCCATCTCCTCGGCGACGTCGAGGATGCGGATCGCCTCGGCGCGGGAGAGGTCGGCGGTGGAGAGGAGGTGCTTCACGCTGCACCCCCGTCGCGCAGCGGCTCGCGCTGCGTCTCGCTCTGTTCGATGACGACCTCGTCGGTGCCGTCGGTCTCGGTCAGGCGGAGCGTGACCCGCTCGTCCGAGGCCGTCGGCAGGTTCTTGCCGACGTGGTCCGCACGGATCGGGAGCTCGCGGTGGCCCCGGTCGACCAGGACCGCGAGCCGGACCGCACGAGGACGGCCGATCCCCTGCAGCGCGTCGAGCGCCGCCCGGACCGTGCGGCCGGAGTACAGGACGTCGTCGACGAGCACGACGACCTTGCCGTCGATGCCGCTCGCCGGGATGGTCGTCCGGTGCGGTGCCCGGCCGATCCCGTGTCCGAGGTCGTCACGGTGCATCGTGACGTCGAGCGTCCCGACGCGGTGCGACCGGCCGGGCGTCGACGCGTCGCCGCCGGTCGCGGTCGACTCGCTGGTCCACTCGGGTTCGATGTCCGCCAGGATGCGGTCGAGCCGCTCGGCCAGGACGGCACCCCGTGTCGGGATGCCCAGGAGCACGAGGTCCGAGGCACCGTGGTTGGCCTCGAGGATCTCGTGCGCGATGCGTGTCAGAGCACGCGTGATGTCGGGGTGCTGCAGAACCGTTCTGGTTCCCACGCCGACCTCCTTCCCCGCCTCACCGGACGGCATTAAAGGATGCTGACGTGGTCAACCCTACCGGGACTCCTGGTCCTCTGCGACCGTCCGACCGGACGGTGCACCGCTCGACTTCTCGCCGGGTGCGCGCCCGCCGGCGACCGCTCCGAGCACGCCGTTGACGAACCCGGCGGACTCCTCCGTCGAGAGCGACTGGGCGAGCTCGACGGCCTCGGCGATCGCCACGGCGTCGGGCACCTCGGGGTTGAACCGGAGCTCCCAGACGCCCATGCGCAGGATGCAGCGGTCGAGCACCGGCATCCGGGCGATCGACCAGCCCTGGGCGTGCTCGACGATCACCTTGTCGAGCTCGGCCCGGTCGTCGTCGACACCCGTCACGATCTGCCGTGCGTAGTCCCAGCTGGAGGCGCGCTCCGGCTGGTCCAGGTGCCGCACGGTCTCGGTCGCGAGGACGTCCGAGATCGGCAGCTCCCGCACCTCGGCCACGTACAGCATGTCGAGGGCGCGCTTGCGGGCCTTCGAACGAGCACTCATACGGTCAGCGCCTAGGAGTTGACGCGGCCGAGGAAGCTGCCGTCGCGCGTGTCGATCTTCACCGTGGTGCCGTTCTCGAGGTACAGCGGGACCTGGATGCGGTGGCCGGTCGCGATGATGGTCGCGTCCTTGGTGCCACCCGACGAGCGGTCGCCCTGCAGGCCCGGCTCGGTCTCGACCTCGGTGACGATCGACGTGGGGAGCTCGATGTACAGCGGGTTGCCCTCGTTCATCGCGATGGTGACCATCGCGGACTCGAGCAGGAAGTTCTTGGCGTCGCCGACGACCGTCGCCGACACCGGGATCTGGTCGTACGTGTCCGTGTCCATGAACACGTAGGAGTCGCCGTCCTCGTAGAGGTACTGGTAGTCGCGACGGTCGACGACCGCGGTGTCGATCTTCGCGCCGGCGTTGAAGGTGCGGTCGACGACCTTGCCCGACACGACGTTCTTGAGCTTGGTGCGGACGAACGCACCGCCCTTGCCCGGCTTGACGTGCTGGAACTCGACGACCGACCAGAGCTGCCCGTCGATGATGAGAACGGCGCCGTTCTTGATGTCAGTGGTACTGGCCATGAGTGTTCGATGTCCCGTTCGTCGTGTTGTGAAGGTCTGCGGGCGCGGAGGCCCGGTCTGCGGGCGAGAACGCCCCGGACGAGTGTAGCGGACGGCTCATTCGCGCTTCCGCGCCAGCACCGAGTCGATCGCGGCCCAGCCGAGCAGCACCACCGCCGCTCCCCCGAGCAACGCGCCGGCGACACCGGTGGAGATCACGGCGGTCGGCCGGGCCGGTGACGCCAGGTACACGATCGCCAGGATGCCCGCACCGGCGCCGAGCAGCACGAGCAGCACCCGACGGACGACGCCGTTCAGGGTGCGTCGGTCTCGTCGGTCCGCGAACAGCCGGATGTTGACCGAGAGCTTGCCGGTCTCGATCGCCTCGCCGATCCGGTCCACGCGCCGGGGCAGCCGCCGTGCGGCGGACACCGCGCCGAACAGCTCCCGCACGGCCACGTCCCGGAGCTTCCCGGGGCGGAGCTGGTCCCGGATCTGCTCGCGGGCGAGGCCGCGCGACTCCTCGAGCAGGTCGAAGGACGGCGCGAGCGTGCGGAGCGTGCCCTCGAAGATCGCGAGTGCCCGGGCCGCCGCCACGAAGTCCGGCGGCGCCGTCAGCCGGTACCGACCGAACACCTCGACGGCGTCGTCCACCGTCTCGACGCCGATCCGCGCACCGGGTCCGAGCTCGTCTGCCACGAAGCGCGCGATGTCCCGGCGGAAGTCCGGCTCGTCCTGCGGGTCGCGGACCGGCGCCATCCGGAGCACGGCGTCCGCGATGCGGGAGGTGTCGTCCTGCAGGTACGCGGCGAGCAGGTCCTGCACGACGTCCCGCAGCCCGGGGTCGAGCCGACCGACCGACCCGAAGTCGATCAGCGCGGGACGGCCGTCCGGGAGCAGGATGACGTTCCCCGGGTGGAGGTCGGCGTGGTAGATCCCGTCGAACACCACCTGCCGGAGGAACGCCCGCAGGATCGCCCGCATCGGCTCGTCGAGGTCCCGGTCGGACCGCTCGGCGCGCAGGGCACTCAGGGTGTCGCCCTCCAGGAACTCCATCACGAGCACGCGACGCCCCGACAGCTCCTCGTGCGGTGTGGGGAACACGATCTCGTCCGGCCGGGCGCTCCGGGCCTGCGCCGCCCGCAGTGCCGTCAGGTTCCGGAGCTCGGAACCGAAGTCGACCTGTCGGACGAGGTCGGCCGCGTACTGCGCCGCGACCTCCGGCACGCCGACCTGCCGCGCCTCGGCGGACCACCGCGCCATGAACCGGACGACCCGCAGGGCGATGTCGACGTCGCGTCGCACGGCGTGGTCGATCCCCGGCCGCTGCACCTTCACGGCGACCTCGGTGCCGTCCTGCAGCCGGGCACGGTGCACCTGCGCGATCGACGCCGCGGCGACGGGCACCGGGTCGAAGGAGCGGAAGACCTCGTCGACCGGGGCGCCGAGCTCGCGTTCGAGCAGCGCGGCGACCTCGTCAGCCGGTGCCGGGGTGACGCTCCGCTGCAGGTGCGCGAGGCCCTCGGTCCACTCCTCGGGGAGCAGGTCGTCGCGCGTCGACAGCAGCTGTCCCATCTTCACGAAGCCACCACCCGCTTCCTCCAGGGCCCGGCGCAGGTGGTCGGCCTGCCGGGTCCGGAGCGCGGCGGTCGCCGGGTCGTGCGAGAAGTCGAGGCGGCGGAACGGCAGGAGCTCGTGGCGGCGGGCGATGGCGAGGAGTTCGGCGAACCGTCGGCCGCGGGACCGGAGCGTTCCGGCCGCGACGTCCGGCGAGCCGCCGAGGTCGCTCAGGCGGGGCGGGGTGGGCACGGGTCCAGTGTGCTCCCCCGGCCTGCGTGGTCGGTTCGCGTGTGGTCTGGTCCTCCACAGCCTGGAGGCGCGGCTCGGCTTCCACAGATCGGCTGACGCCCGGCGTCGGTGCGCCCCACCGCGTCAGGCTGCCGGCATGGAGACAGCACTCATCGGGGCGGTGATCGCCGCCGCCGCGGCGGTCCTGGCGGCCGTGGTCAGTTGGTTCGGGGCGTTCCAGAACCGCCGGACCGCCGATCGCGACCACACGTGGCGGCGCCTCACGTGGGCGATCCGGCGCGCCGAGACGCAATCAGAGTACGACATCTCGAGAACTGTGCTCGAGCGGCTCATGAACGTACCGTGGGCAACGAAACCCGATCGGAACCTCGCCCGACGTGCCCTTCGGCGGCACCGGTTCGAGGCCGCCCCAGACCGAGAACCGGAGGCAGACTGATGCCGCTCTTCCGCCCGTTGCCCGATGCCCCACGGTTCAAGATCGACGGCACCGAGGAAGATGACGCGATCCTCGACGCCTGGGTGGACGGCGCGACCGTCGCGGAGTGGTACGAGGTGGAACGAACGGGCATCGTCCCGCTGTCGTTCCGGGTGAAGTGGTGGTGGCGGCGCACCCGCCGCGTGCTGCGGTGAGCCCGACGGGTCAGGCCCCGTCGCCGTTGTAACGGGCGGTGACCCCGGACTCGACGAGCTCCCGGAAGCGGTGCAACGCGTGCTCCGCCCCGACACCGTGCTCCTGGTGGACGTCGATGCCCCTGGCGCGCAGCTGCTCCTGCCAGTCGGCCGGCACCGGCCCCTCGTCGAACCCGGTGATGCGCTCGACCGTGGCGCAGTCGGCCGCGAACTCCACGGCCGACACCCCCGACCACAGGAGCGCGCCGAGGCACATCACACAGGGCTGCGCGTTGACCACGAGGGTGCGGCGCCGTCCGACGTCACGGCCGAGGTTCCACGTGCCGACCCGGGCGTGCGCCAGGCCGATGGTGACGACCTCGGCGTGCATCGACGAGACGTTCGAGTGCAGGACCAGGTTGGTGCCGATGGACAGCACGTCGCCGGACTCCTCGTCGACGACGAGCGCGGCGAACGGGCCTCCGGTGCCCTCCTCGACGTTCCGGGTGGCCAGGTCGGTCACGAGGGCGAACCGCTCGGCGCGACCGTGCAGCTGCGTCGGTGCGGCGAGCTGCGCCGCACGGAGCCACTCGGGGACACCGACGCGGAGCTCGGTGGGGAACGAGGCGAGGGCGGGTGCGGTCATGGCGAGGACGCTAGCGACACCCGGTTTCGCGGGTGTTTCGCGGGCGAGACGCGCCGGGAACAGTCCTAGACCCCGACCTCCTGGTAGGCGGTGAAGAGCAGGTGGTCCTCGGGGCCCTCGAGCGTGACCGGCTTGCCGACCCCGTCCAGGATGATGAACCGCAGCATGCCGGCGCGGGCCTTCTTGTCACGGCGCATCGTGGCGAGGAGGCCCTCCCAGCGGCCGAGTCCGTACGAGGTCGGGAGCTCGAGCGATTCGAGGATCGACCGGTGCCGATCGACCGTCGCGTCGTCCAGGTGGCCGGTGAGGCGCGCGAGCTCCGCGGCGAAGACCATCCCGACCGCGACCGCTGCACCGTGCCGCCACTGGTAGCGCTCCGCGTGCTCGATCGCGTGCCCGAGCGTGTGTCCGTAGTTGAGGATCTCGCGGCGGCCCTGCTCGGTGAAGTCGTCGGAGACCACCTGCGCCTTGAGCTCGATCGCGAGCTCGACGACCCGACGGAACTCCGGTGTCGACGGATCGGTGACGCGGGCGACGTCCGCTTCGACGATGTCGAGGATCTCCGGCACGGCGATGAACCCGGCCTTCACGATCTCGGCGAAGCCGGTGAGGATCTCGTTGCGGGGCAGCGTGCGGACGAGGTCGATGTCCGCGACGACGGCACGGGGTGCGTAGAACGCGCCGACGAGGTTCTTGCCCTCGTTCGTGTTGATGCCGGTCTTGCCGCCGACGCTGGCGTCGACCATGCCGAGCACGCTCGTCGGGATCGCGACGTACGGGACACCGCGCAGCCAGGTCGCCGCGACGAAGCCGGCGAGGTCGGTGACCGCGCCCCCACCGAGGCCGATGACCGCGTCGGTCCGCGTGAAGTCGGACTGGCCCATGATCTGCCAGCAGAAGGCGGCGACCTCGACGCGCTTGGCCCCCTCGGCGTCGGGGACCTCGGCGATGAGGGCTTCGAGACCGGCGTCGACGAGCAGCTGGCGGAGGTCGTTCGCCCGTGCACCGAGTGTCGGCGCGTGCACGATGAGGACCTTCGCCACACGCGGCCCGAGCAAAGCGGGCACGGAGCCGAGCAGGCCGTTCCCGACGGCCACGACGTACCCGTCGTCCCCGCCGACGCGGATCTCGGTGGTGCCCTCCGGCAGGATCGACGGGGTCGACTCGGTCACGGTGCTCCTTCGTTGGTGGTGCTGGACGGTCCGGTGGGCCCCTCGGCCAGCCGCAACCACGCCACGACGTCGTCGACGACGTGCGACATCGGCCGGCGCGAGGTGTCGAACACCGCGTGCGCGAGCTCGGCGTAGGTGGCCGCCCGCTCGTCCATGATGGTCTGCCAGGCGTCGATGCCGCCGTTCGCGAGCAGGGGTCGGTCGCTGCCGGCGATGCGGTCGGCGACGGCCTCGGGCGAGACGGTGAGCAGGACGACGGCGGCCCCGGCCATTGCCTCTCGCGTGGCTGCGTGCGTGACGGCTCCGCCGCCGACGGCGATCACGCCCCCGGTCGCCATCGCGGTCCGGACGGCCTGGGCCTCGAGCTCGCGGAACGCCGGCTCGCCGCGGTCGGCGAAGATCCCCGGGATCGGTCCGTGCTCGCGGACGATCACCCGGTCGGTGTCGGTGAACGGCACGCCGAGCGCCTTCGCCACGCGCTTGCCGACGCTGGACTTGCCGGCGCCCATCGGCCCGATGATGACGACCGGTGCTGCGGGACCGGCCGACGGCGACGCCGCCGCCGGCTCGGGTGTGTGCGTCACCAGGCCGAGGTGTGCTCGGCGGCCTCGGTGCGCCGGGTGCGCAGCGTCTCCGGGATCGACGCGAGGTACGCGTCGAGGTTCCGCTTCGTCTCCACGACGTTGTCGCCGCCGAACTTCTCGAGCACGGCGTCGGCGAGGACGAGGGCGACCATCGCCTCGGCCACGACACCCGCTGCCGGGACGGCGCAGACGTCGGAACGCTGGTGGTGCGCCGAGGCGTCCTCACCCGTGGTGACGTCGACGGTGTGCAGCGCGTGCGGGACCGTCGCGATCGGCTTCATCCCGGCGCGGACGCGGAGCACGGTACCCGTGGACATACCACCCTCGGTGCCACCGGCGCGGTCGGTCGTGCGGTAGATCTCGCCGTCCTCGCGGAACAGTTCGTCGTGCGCCTCGGACCCGCGACGAGCCGCGGTCGCGAAGCCGTCGCCGACCTCGACGCCCTTGATCGCCTGGATGCCCATGATCGCCGCGGCGAGCCGGGCGTCGAGACGGCGGTCCCACTGCACGTGGGAGCCGAGCCCCGGGGGCACGCCGTAGAACAGGACCTCGACGACGCCGCCGAGGGTGTCGCCGTCCTTCTTGGCCGCCTCGACCTCGGTCACCATGCGGGCCGAGGTCTCGGCGTCGAAGCAGCGCAGCTGGTCGTCGTCGAGCCGGTCGACGTCGTCGGGCAGCGGCAGCGCGGTGCCGTCCGGGACCCGGACGGTCCCGACCTGCAGGGTGTGCGCGACCGACCGGATGCCGAGCTCGGCGAGGAAGGACTTCGCGACGGCACCGAGCGCCACCCGGGCCGCGGTCTCGCGGGCAGAGGCGCGCTCCAGGATCGGACGGGCCTCGTCGAAGCCGTACTTCTGCATGCCGACCAGGTCCGCGTGTCCGGGACGCGGTCGGGTCAGCGGTGCACTGCGACCGCGTGAGATCTCGGTCTGCTCGACGGGCTCGGGGTTCATGACCTCGACCCACTTCGGCCACTCGGTGTTGCCGATGCGGATCGCGATCGGGCTGCCCAGGGAGTACCCGTGACGGACGCCGCCGGAGACGTGCAGTTCGTCCTGCTCGAACTTCATGCGGGAGCCGCGGCCGTAGCCGAGCTTGCGACGCGCGAGATCGGTACGGATGGACTCGAACGACACCGGGACACCCGCGGGCAGACCCTCGAGCATCGCGATCAGTTCGGGTCCGTGGGACTCACCAGCAGTCAACCAACGAAGCATGGTGTCCATCTTCCCACAGCGCCGACCCGTGCGACGCGCCCCCGACTACTGGTAGTCGGGGTGCGCGCGCAGCCAGGCCTGGAACTGCTTCACGGCGACCTGGTGCTGGGCGTAGGTGTCCGAGAAGACCGTCTCGCCCGTCTCGAGGTTCACCGTCACGAAGTACTCCCAGTTGCCCGTCGCCATCTTCGTCACGGCGTTGATCGCGACGTCGCCGGGGTTCGAGATCGGTGCGGGCGGGAGGCCCTCGTGCACGTAGGTGTTGTACTTGTTCGACGCGTCGGCGCGCTCGGCGTCGGTGGTCGTGACGGTGTGCGTGTTGCCGGTGCCGTACGCCACGGTGGCGTCGGACTGCAGGAGCATCCCCTTGTCGAGGCGGTTCTGGAAGACCCGCGCGACCTTCGGGTAGTCGGCCGCGAGTCCGGCTTCCTTCTGCACGAGCGACGCGAAGACGATCACGTGCTCCTGGTCGGCCTCGGCGACACCGGCAGCGGCGAGGTGCTCCTTCATCGTGTCGACCATCGACTTGAAGTACTGCGTGGCCGTCCACCCGGGGTTGATCGGGTAGGTCGCGGGGAACAGCCAGCCCTCGAGCGTCGTGACGTTCGCCGGCAGGCCGTAGGCGGAGAGGTCCTTCGCCGCGGCGTCGACCTCGGCCGCCGTGAGTCCGGCCTTCGACACCATGCCGGCCTCGATGTCCTTGAGGGCCGTGCCCTCGGGGATGACGATCGACGCCTGCACGTGGTTCTTCGAGTCCTGCAGCGCTGCGAGGGCCGACTTCGAACTCATCTCCTTCTTGAGGGAGTACGAACCCGGCTGGAACTGCACGTCCGGCGACGCGAGCAGCAGCTTGTAGAAGACCTTCGAGTCCTTCACGACGCCGCTGCGCTGCAGCGTCTTCGCGACGTCCTCGCCGATGTCGCCCTGCTTGATCGTGATGGTCACCTTGCTGGTGCCGCTGCCCGTGTAGTCGTCGGGCTCCTGCTTGCCGCTGATGGCGGCGATGACCTGCTGCACCTTCGGCGCCGCGAACGCGTACGCCGAGACGCCGGCACCGAGGACCACCGCGACGATCACGATGCCCGCGACCAGCGGCCCGCGGCGGCGGCGACGCGGCTCACGGGGCTCGCGGGGCGCCCTGGAGGCTCCCCCGCGTCCGCCGCGACCGCCGCGTCCGTCGTCTCCCGTGCCTCCAGGGCCGTCGTCACCCTGGTCAGGTCCGCGCGTGCCCGTGTCGTCGGTCGTGCTGCCGCTCGCGGCAGCGCGCTGGTCGTCGTCGACGTGCAGTTCACCGGTGAGCAGCGCGTGCACCTCCGGGTGGAGGCCCGCGGGCGTCGGAGCGGCGGGCGCCGCGTCGGCCGGAGCCGGTGCGTCGGCGGCACGTGTCCGAGCAGCCTCAGCCGCGGCCTCGGCCGCTCGGGCCTCGCGGCGGGACATCGGTCGTGCGGTGGCCTCGCGGGCGGAAGTCGTCTTCCGCCCCTCGGCGTCGTTGCCGGGCGCGATGATCGCGTTCCAGTCCAGGTCGTCTGCCAACGGTCCTCGGTCTCTCGGTCGGGAACTCCGCCTGGGCTACGGTGCTGGGCGACGGTGTGGCAGCCGCGGTCAGGGGAACGGTGCTGGGACGCACTGTCAGGGGAGCGTGGCCCCCGGTGGGGCACTGGACGCACGCTCGTGGTCGAGCGCGTGTTGCAGAATGATAACAGCGGCCGCTTGGTCGATCACGGCACGGGACTTCTTCGTGTTCTTGCCGGCCTGGTGCAGGCCCCGCTGCGCCGTCACCGTCGAGAGCCGTTCGTCCACGAGCCGGACGGGTCGGTGCTCGGCGAGACGCTCGGCGAACGCGCGCGCGTCTGCCGTCGACGGGGTGTCCGCGCCGGACATCGACAACGGGAGCCCGACAACGATCTCGAGGACGTCGTACTCCTCGGCGATCTCGGCGATCCGCCGCACGTCGGTGGCGTCCTTCCGGACGACCGTCTCGACGGGCGTCGCGAGGAGTCCGTCACGGTCGCACACGGCGACACCGATCCGGGCCCGTCCGACGTCGACGCCGAGCCGGCGCCCGGATCGGATCGCCACGGTCAGGCCGCGAGCCGGTCGGTCACCGCACGCAGCGCGGCCGGGAGCGCCGACGCGTCGGTGCCACCGCCCTGCGCGAGGTCCGGCTTGCCGCCACCGCCACCACCGAGGACCCCGGCGGCCTCCTTCGCGAGCGGACCGGCCTGGACGCCGGCCGCACGGGCAGCGTCGTTGGTGGCCACGATGACCACGGGCTTGTCGTTGATGACGGCGCCCAGGACGACCACGGCAGCGCCGTCACCGAGCTGACCGCGGACGCCGGTCACGAGCGCGCGGAGGTCGTCGCCGGACTGCAGGCCGTCGACCGACTCGGCGACCACGGTGGTCGCGCCGACGGTCGTGGCCTGCCGTGCGATCGACGGCACGCGCTGCTGCAGGTTCGCCGACTCGAACTCGGCGATGCGCTTCTGCGCGGTCCGGAGGTCCTCCATCAGGGACTGCACGCGGGTCGGCAGGTCGGCACGAGGGGCCTTGAGGGCGCTCGACAGCTGCGAGACGATGGTGCGCTCGACGGCGAGGTCCCGGAAGCCCTCGAGTCCGACGAGGGCCTCGACGCGGCGGTTGGTCGACCCGACGCTCGACTCCCCCACCAGGTTGACGAGACCGACCTGCGCGCTCGACGCCACGTGCGTGCCACCGCAGAGCTCGCGGGACCAGGGGCCGCCGATGTCCACCATGCGGACCTCGGATCCGTACTTCTCGCCGAACAGCGCCTGCGCACCGAGGGACTTCGCCTCGTCGAGCGGAAGCACCCGCGTGGAGACCTCGAGGTCGGAGCGGATCGCGGTGTTCACGACCTCCTCGATCTCGGAGCGGGTCTCGGTGGAGACGGGCTGCGACCACGAGAAGTCGAGGCGCATGTAGCCGGACTTGTTGTAGGACCCGGCCTGGAGCGCCTCCGGGCCGAGGATGTCGCGCAGTGCGGCGTTCACGAGGTGCGTCGCCGAGTGGGCCTGGGTCGCACCGCGGCGGTACTCCGCGTCGACGACGGTGGTCGCCGGCGCGCCGACGCCGACCTCGCCGGAGCGGACCTGCACGGTGTGGCTCCAGAGACCCGCGACCGGACGCTGCACGTCGAGGACCTCGAGGTCGAACCCGTTGCCGACGATCGAGCCCTGGTCGGCGTCCTGGCCGCCGGACTCCGCGTAGAGGGAGGTCTCACCGAGGATGACCTCGGCGATGTCGCCCGCCACCGCACGGTCGACGCTGACGCCGCCCACGATGATGCCGAGCACGTTCGTCTCGGCCTCGAGTGCGTCGTAGCCGAGGAAGACCGTCTCGCCCTTCGCTCGGAACGCGCTGTACACGCTGAGGTCGGCGAGGGCCGTCTTCTTGCTCTTCGCGTCCGCCTTCGCGCGGGCACGCTGCTCGGACATGAGGGTCTCGAACGCGGAACGGTCGACCTGCACGCCGGCTTCCTCCGCCATCTCCATCGTGAGGTCGATGGGGAAGCCGAAGGTGTCGTGGAGCAGGAACGCCGTGTCACCACCGATCGACGGCGCACCGTCCTGCTTGGCGCGCTCGACGGCGACGTCGAGGATCGTGGTGCCCTGCGCGAGCGTGCGGAGGAAGGTCTCCTCCTCCGCGTAGGCGATCCGGGCGATGCGGTCGTAGTCCGACGCGACCTCGGGGTACGCCTCGCGCATGGCGTCACGCGACGCCGGGAACAGGCGGGGGAACGTCGCGTCCTCGACGCCGAGCAGGCGCATCGCGCGCACGGTCCGGCGGAGCAGGCGGCGGAGGATGTACCCGCGGCCCTCGTTCGACGGGCTGACGCCGTCGGCGATGAGCATGAGGGACGACCGGACGTGGTCGGCGATGACGCGCATGCGGACGTCGTCCTCGTGCACGGCACCGTACTGCCGGCCGGAGATCGCCGCGGCCTGGTCGAGGACCGGACGGACCTGGTCGATCTCGTACATGTTGTCGACGCCCTGCTTGATGAACGCGACGCGCTCCAGGCCCATGCCGGTGTCGATGTTCTTGTTCGGCAGCTCGCCCGTGATCTCGAAGTCGTACTTCGAGCGGACGTCGGCGATCTGGTACTGCATGAACACGAGGTTCCAGATCTCGACGTAGCGGTCGTCGTCGGTGGCCGGGCCGCCGTCGATGCCGTACTCGGGACCGCGGTCGAAGAAGATCTCGGAGCAGGGACCCGCCGGGCCGGGCTGCCCGGTCGACCAGTAGTTCGTGTCCTTGCCGAGGCGCTGGATGCGCTCCTCGGGCAGCGACGAGTGCTGCTTCCAGAAGGCGATCGCCTCGTCGTCGTCCTCGTAGACGGTCACCCACAGGTCGTCGGGCGAGAAGCCCAGGCCGCCGTCGGACTCCGGCTTCGTCAGGAACTCCCAGGCGAACTGGATCGCCTGCTCCTTGAAGTAGTCGCCGAACGAGAAGTTGCCGTTCATCTGGAAGAACGTGCCGTGCCGCGGGGTCTTGCCGACCTCTTCGATGTCGTTCGTGCGGATGCACTTCTGCACGCTCGTCGCACGCGGGTACGGCGCGGGGACGAGGCCGGTCAGGTACGGGATGAACGGCACCATGCCGGCGACCGTGAACAGGAGCGACGGGTCGTCCGAGACGAGCGAGGCGGACGGGACGACGGTGTGGCCGCGGTCACCGAAGAACTGGAGCCAACGGCGGCGGATCTCTGCGGTCTGCATGGTGCTTCCTGGTTTCAGGTCGTGTGCGTGGGAGAGGGCGTCGGTCAGACGTCGGTGCGGAGTTCGGCCTCGCGAGAGCGGTAGCCCTCGGCGACGGCACCCCGGAAGGCTTCCGCGCGAGCGTTCACGTCGGCGAAGAACCGTGCACCACCGGGGGTGTTCGCGACCTTGTGCGCGACGGCGAACCCGATGACGACGCCGACGGCGACGAAGAACAGCTGCTTCACGGTGCCTCTCCCTCTTGTGCACGCGAGCGGTGCGTGCCCAGACGATCTTACCGACGACACCGGCCGCGGACGCCGAACGGCGGGCCGCCCTCGTGAGAGGACGACCCGCCGTTCGGGTGTGATCAGTGGATCAGCGAGCTGCGTAGTACTCGACGACGAGCTGCACTTCACAGGTCACGGGGACCTCGGCGCGCTTCGGACGACGGGCCAGGCGAGCCTGGAGCTTGTCGATCTCGACCTCGAGGTAGCCCGGGACCTTCGGCAGGACTTCCTGGTGCCCACCGGCGGCGGCGACCTGGAACGGCTCGAGGGACTCGGAGCGCTGCTTCACGTGGATGAGCTGCCCCTCCTTCACGCGGAAGGACGGACGGTCGACGAGCTTGCCGTCGACGAGGATGTGACGGTGCACGATCAGCTGACGGGCCTGCGCGGTGGTGCGGGCGAAGCCGGCACGGAGCACGAGGGCGTCGAGGCGCTGCTCGAGGAGCTCGACCAGGTTCTCACCGGTCAGGCCCTTCGTCTTGCGGGCCTCTTCGAAGACGATGCGGAGCTGCTTCTCGCGGATGCCGTACTGGGCGCGCAGACGCTGCTTCTCACGGAGACGGACGGCGTAGTCGCTGTCCGCACGACGGCGGGTGCGGCCGTGCTCACCGGGGCCGTAGGGGCGCTTCTCGAGGTAACGGGCCGCCTTCGGCGTCAGCGGGATGCCGAGCGCGCGAGAGAGGCGGGTCTTGCTGCGGGTGCGTGACTTGGTAGACACAGGGTCCTTTTCTCTGTACTGAACTGAACTGATCGCCGGCCACCGCACGCGCACGTGTGGTCGAACCCGACGAAGGGATCCAGAGGGATGAGCCTGTGGGATCGGACGGCTACAGTCCGAACCTCTGCCCCCGTGCCACCGGAGTGACACTCTGTCCTCGACGCAGCCGTGCTCGAGGACCAGGACGTAGGCCCGGCAATGCTAGCAGGAACTCGACCCGCGTACTACTCGCCCCGCGTGATCTTCCGGAGCCGTTCGAGCCGCGGACCGACCTCGCGCTCGAAGCCGTTCGCCGTCGGGGTGTAGTACTCGGTGCCCTCGAGCGCGTCGGGGAGGTACTGCTGCTCGGCGACCCCGTGCTCGGCGTCGTGCGAGTACACGTAGCCCTTGCCGTGTCCGAGCCGCTTCGCCCCGGGGTAGTGGGCGTCCCGCAGGTGCATCGGGACGACCCCGAGCCGTCCGGCCTTGACGTCGGCGATGGCGGCGTTGACCCCGTTGTACGCGGCGTTCGACTTCGGCGCGGTCGCCAGGTACACGACGGCCTCGGCCAGCGGGATCCGTCCCTCGGGCATGCCGATGAGCTGGACGGCCTGCGCCGCGGCGACGGCGATCGGCAGCGCCTGCGGGTCGGCCATGCCGATGTCCTCCGACGCGGAGATGATGATCCGCCGCGCGATGAACCGCGGGTCCTCGCCGGCCTCGATCATCCGGGCCAGGTAGTGCAGCGCGGCGTCGACGTCGCTCCCCCGTACGGACTTGATGAACGCGCTGATGACGTCGTAGTGCTCGTCACCCTGCCGGTCGTAGCGCAGGAGCGCACGGTCCACCGCGGCCGCGACGGTGTCGGCGTCGATGACCGGGACGGTGTCCACGCCGTCGAGGGCGTCGTCGCCGTCGTCGTCGGCCCGGGCGGCCACGGCCGAGGACGCTGCGGCCTCGAGCGCGGTGAGGGCCCGTCGGGCGTCGCCCGACGACAGCCGGACGATGGCACTGCGGGCCTCGTCCCCGAGCACGACCGACCCGCCGAGCCCGCGGGGGTCCTCCACCGCACGGTCGACGAGCATGCCGAGGTCCTCGTCGGTGAGGGGCTTGAGCGTCAGCAGGAGGGACCGGGACAGCAGCGGCGAGATCACCGAGAACGAGGGGTTCTCGGTCGTCGCGGCGATGAGGATCACCCAGCCGTTCTCGACGCCGGGCAGGAGTGCGTCCTGCTGGGCCTTGCTGAAGCGGTGGATCTCGTCGAGGAACAGGACCGTGGTCGAGCCGTAGAGGTCGCGGTGCGTGAGGGCCTTCTCCATGACCTCGCGCACGTCCTTCACGCCGGCGGTCACCGCGGAGAGCTCCACGAACTCGCGGCCGGACTGCCGGGCGATCGCCTGGGCCAGGGTCGTCTTGCCGGTGCCGGGCGGTCCCCAGAGGATCACCGAGACACCGCCGGGGTTGTCGCGCGTGCCCGTCGCGAGCTGCACGAGCGGGCTGCCACGGCCGAGCAGGTGCTGCTGGCCGGCGACCTCGTCGAGGCTGGTCGGGCGCATCCGGACCGCGAGCGGGACGGAACCCTGCGCGAGCCCGGCGCGACCGCCGGTGGTGGGCGCACGCATGCCCGAACGGTCCGCTGCCATGCACCCAATCGTAGGCCGCCCCACTGACAGGGGCGTGCCTCCAGGGCTGTGACGGTGCGGGTTCTAGTACGCTCGTCGCACACTCGACGAGAGGTACGACCAGCACCGTGGCACCGAAGAACCAGGCGCGTGACAACCGCGAGGCGCGCGAGCGCCTCCGCCTCTACGAGGCCCGTCAGGGCCTGCACGACCGGCAGCGGCGCCGTCGCCTGCGGGACAACCTCGTCGGTGCAGGGGTGCTCGTCCTCGTCGCCGCCCTGGCCACCGGGTCGCAACTCGCGTTCGCCGGCTCGCAGGGGTCCAGCAAGGAGGCCGACGCCAGCGCCAGCGCGACGGCCACGCCGACCCCCTCGGCCAGTGCCACCGCCGCGAACACCGGCGACGTCCCGAGCAAGTCGATCGCGAAGGACTCCACCTGGACCGGGTCCCTCACGCTCAACAAGGACGTGAAGCTCGGCATCGAGCTCGACGGGAAGAAGGCACCGCAGGCGGCGAGTGTCGAGATCAAGCTCATCCAGGAGCAGTTCTACAACGGCACCACCTGCCACCGGCTCGCCGACAGCGACGGGTTCCGGTTCCTGCAGTGCGGGTCCGCGAACGGCGACGGCACGGGCGACGCCGGGTTCCAGTACGGCCCGCTCGAGAACGTCCCGAGCGACGGCGAGTACGAGAAGGGCACCATCGCGATCGCCCGCAGCTCGTCCGCGTACTCGCAGACGACGCAGTTCTTCATCGTCTACGGCGACACCACGCTCGACGGCTCGACCGGCGGGTACACCGTCGTCGGGAAGGTCACGAGCGGCCTCGACGAACTCGAGTCGAAGATCACGTCGAAGGGCATCTCCTCGGCCGGCAGCGACGGCACCGGCGAGCCGAAGGTGACGACGAAGATCACCGGCGCGACGATCGAGCAGGAGAAGTAGTCCACAGGCGCGCTGTCCGGGCGGGTCGCAGAGGCCGTCCGTGCAATAGGCTGACGACCTGACCGTGCCGACGGCGACGTCGGTGATGCACTACCACGATCGAGGCGAGACCTGTGGGATCTGACGAAGCAACGACCTGGGGGCGGGTCGACGAGAACGGGACGGTGTACGTCCGGTACGAGGACACCGAGAAAGCCGTCGGTGAGTACCCGGACGCAACGCCCGACGAAGCCCTCGCCTACTTCGCGCGGAAGTACGCCGATCTCGAGGGGCAGGTGAAGATCGCCGAGCAGCGCGTCCAGCGCGGAGCATCGGCGAACGACGTCGCCCGCACGGTCGAGCACCTCCAGGCCCTCGTGGCCGAGGCCCGCGTCGTCGGTGACCTCAAGTCGCTCGAGACCCGTGTCGGCGCACTCACCGAGCAGCTCGGCTCCCTGACCAAGGAGCAGGCGGAGCAGGCACAGCAGGCACTGGCCGATGCGCTCGCGCACCGTGCCGCACTGGTCGAGGAAGCCGAGGCGCTCGCAGCCGTCGACCCGGCTCGTGCGCAGTGGAAGCAGATCACCGCGCAGCTCGACGACGTGTTCGCCCGGTGGCAGCAGCACCAGCACGACGGCCCGCGCATCCCCAAGAACGAGGCGAACGAGCTCTGGAAGCGGTTCCGTGCCGCCCGCTCGACGGTCGACCAGCACCGTCGCGCGTTCTACTCGGAGCTCGACGCCCAGCACCGTGACGCACGCAACCGCAAGCAGGAGCTCGTCCAGCAGGCCGAGGCGCTCGCACCCCGCGGTTCGGACGCGATCCCGGCCTACCGGGAGCTCCTCGACGACTGGAAGCAGGCGGGTCGCGCCGGCAAGCGCCACGACGACGCGCTCTGGGCCCGGTTCAAGGCCGCAGGCGACGTGCTGTTCGAGCAGCGTCACGCCGAGAGCGCTGCCGAGAACGAGGAGTTCTCCGGCAACCTCGAGGCCAAGCAGGCCCTGCTGACCGAGGCCGAGCCGCTGCTGCAGGCGACCGACCGGGTCGCCGCGCGTCGCACCCTCACGGGCATCCAGCGTCGGTGGGACGAGATCGGCAAGGTCCCGCGCGGCGACGTCCGCCGCATCGAGGACCGGCTGCGTGCCGTCGAGGACCACGTGCGCTCGCTGGAGGACCAGCACTGGAAGGCATCCGACCCGGAGCGCAAGGCCCGTCAGACGGGGCTCGCGAGCCAGCTCGAGGACGCCATCGGCAAGCTCGAGTCGGAGCTCGCCGAGGCCCAGGCGTCCGGCGACGCCCGCAAGATCAAGGACGCGCAGGAAGCGCTCGACGCCCGCAAGATCTGGCTCGACGCGCTCGGCGGCTGATCCGACCCCGTACGACGAAGCCCCCGCGACCGGCCGGTCGCGGGGGCTTTCTCGTACGGCGAGGCGCGCGGCGCGCAGCATGCGCAGTGTGCGAGGTTCCGTGCACGGTGCGCCCCAGATGCCCTCGCGCGATGCGCGGAACCTCGCACCGTGCCGGAGCGACCTCGCACAGCACCGGAGCGACCTGCGAGCCCGCCCGGTGTCAGACGACCGCGGGCAGGCTCAGGAGCGTCCGGATGTCGCGGTCGTCCTGGCGCATCTGCGCGGCGAGCTCGTCCATCGAGTCGAACTTCACCATGCCCCGGACGTAGGAGACGAACAGGACGGAGATCGTCTCGTCGTACAGGTCGATGTCGACGTCGAGCAGGTGCGCCTCGATCTGCTTCGCCGGCACCCCCTCGAAGGTCGGGTTGTTGCCGACCGACACCGCCGCCGGGTACACCGTGCCGTCGTGCAGGACCCGGGCGGCGTACACACCGTCGGCCGGGACGAAGCCCTCGCACGCCGGGTCGAGGTTGGCGGTCGGGTACCCCATCGCCCGACCGCGCTCGTTGCCGTGCACGACGACGCTGCGGACGGCGTGCTCGCGACCGAGGAGCCGTGCGGCCTCGGCGACCCGGCCGTCCCCGAGGAGCTCACGGATCCACGTCGACGAGACGCGTCGCTCGCCGTCCGGCCGGACGTCGTCCACCAGGTCGACGTCGTCGATGAGCTCGACGGTGAACCCGTGCTGCTCCCCCAGCGCGCGCAGCAGGGTGACGTCGCCGGCACCCTTGGCGCCGAAGCGGAAGTCGCTGCCGACGAAGACGAGTCGGGCGTGCAGGGTGTCGACGAGGATCTCGGACACGAACGCCTCTGGCGCCTTCGACTGCAGCTCGTGGTCGAAGCGGAGGAGCAGCGTGGCGTCGACCCCGACCTCGTCGAGGAGCTCACGGCGCTGCGCGATGCTCGTCAGGGCCGGCGGCACCTTGCCCGGCTCGATGACGCTGAGCGGGTGCCGGTCGAACGTCACGACGGTGGACACGAGGTCGTGCTCTCGGGCGGCGCGCTCGAGGTGGGCGATGACCGCGCGGTGTCCCACGTGCACGCCGTCGAACTTGCCGATGGTCACGGCGCTCGGCCCGAAGCCCTGCGCCACGTCGGCGATGTCGTCGTAGTACTGCATGCCGCTCCCCTACTCGCCGGCCGTCACGCCGGACGGCGCCGGCTCGGTGGCGACGGCGGTCCGGTGGTGCTTCCGCAGCCACCACAGTCCGGCCGCGGGCAGCACGAGCGGGGCGAACGCGTAGCCCATGCCGTAGTAGGACCAGATGGTGTCGTCGGGGAACAGCGCACGGTCGAACAGCGACAGTGTCCCGATGACGAGCACACCGGTCATCTCGAACGCGATCGTCACGCAGGCGACCCGGTACCAGAACCGCCCGGGGGCGATGAGGGCGATCATCGCGACGATGTACACCACCGCCGCGATGGCGCTCAGCGTGTACGCGAACGGCGCGAAGTCGAACTTCTCGATGATCTGGACGACGCTGCGTCCGGTCGCCGCGAGCGCGAGGATGCCGTAGACGGCGATGAGGACGCGGCCGATGCCCGTCGCGAGTGAGGATCTGGTCGCCATTGCACCGATTCTACCGACGCCGGGCGGGACGGATGACGCAGCGCGACGATCGGCTCGACCCGGCCCAGGGGTCAGTTCAGGGCGAACCAGATCTGGTACATCCGGTAGACCATGACCGCGACGGTGAACGCGCCGGCACCGAGGACGACGGTGCTCCACTTCGTCCGGTCGATGAGCGCCCAGACGATCGTGGCCGGCGGCACGAGCAGCACCGACACCGCGTACACGCCGAACTCGAGGCCGTTGCCCTTCGGCGGACTGCCGACGGCGGGGAGCACGAGGGAGATGACGCCCTGCGCCAGCAGGAGCAACTCGACCAGGACGAGCGACCCGACCGTGTAGTCGTTGGGCTTCCACCCGATGAAGCCGACGACCACGGCGAACAGGCCCGCCACGACCGCGATGACGAGCTGCACCCACATGAACCACTCGATCATGCGCGCACCCCCGTCGGGGTCGGGAAGTTCGTGATGACCCGGAGCAGCCCGCGCCGGACCGACACGAGGCCGACGAGGCGGTCGTCGTCCGCGGCGACCGCGGCCACGGGGCCGTCCGAGTCGGGGTGGTCGGCGGCGACGCGCTTGCCGTCGGTGAGGTCCTTCGCCGCCGCGGCGTCGAGGGTCACCGACGAGAAGAGGCGTCGGGCGACGTCGGCGGGACGGGCGAGGGCTGCGCGGACGTCGACGGACTCGTCCTCCAGGTCGATCGCGTCGTCGACGTCGAACGGCCCGACCTCGGTGCGTCGGAGCGCCGTCAGGTGGGCACCGGTGCCGAGCGCGGCGCCGACGTCACGCGCGAGCGCCCGGACGTAGGTGCCCGAGGAGCAGGTGACGACCACGTCGAGGTCGACCACCGCCACGTCGGCGCCGTCCACCGAGACGACCCGGTCGTTCCGCCCGGTCACGTCGAAGCGGGAGACCGTCACCGCGCGCGACTTCAGGACGACGTCCTCGCCCTTGCGCGCGAGGTCGTACGCACGCCGGCCGTCGACCTTGATCGCACTGACCGTCGACGGCACCTGCTCGATCGCACCGCGCTGCGCCGCCACGGCCGTCTCGACCGCGGCGTCCGAGACGTCGGCGGACGCGGTGCCGACGGCCACGGTCGGCGTGCCGTCCGCGTCGTCGGAGTCCGTCGAGACGCCCAGACGGATCGTTGCCGTGTAGGTCTTGCCGAGGCCGACGAGGTGCGTCAGCAGTCGGGTCGACGAGCCGATGCCGAGGAGCAGCAGGCCGGTCGCCATCGGGTCGAGGGTGCCGGCGTGGCCCACCTTCTTCAGACCCAGCCGACGCCGTGCGATCGAGACGACCCGGTGGCTGGAGATCCCCTGCGGCTTGTCGACGAGGAGGATGCCGTCGGGCGCGGTTTCGAGCACCAGAGGAGATTACCAGCGGTCGGGCCCGTCAGCAGGCGTCGTTCCACTCCCGGCGGGGGTGCTCGGGGTCGGTGACGTCGAGCACGGCGGAGGCCGCGATCTTGACGTCCGCCCGGCGCTCGAGCCGGCCCGACTCCTGCTCGACCCACAGCGACCAGCGCCAGAGCCGGTGGGCACCGTGGGCCAGCACCCCGTGCCCGTGCACCACGAGGACGCCGGGGCCCTCGCCGGTGGACCGGAACGGCGCGACGAGGTCGGACCGCAGCGCGTCGACGTCGCTCGACGGGGCGGCGGCGGCCATCGCGGACACCCCGTGCTGCTGGAAGCCGTCGACGAGCCCGGACGCCACGCGCTCGAGGTCGACGCCGTCCTGTCCGTCGATGCCGACGACGGTCCGGTTCGTGCCGACCTGTGCGATCACCTCGGCCGCGATCGCGGCCATGGTGTCGGTCTCCTGGGGTGCCCAACGTGCCATGTGTCCACCGTAGGCTGTCGTGGTGAACGCGAGTCGTGCCTCCCGACCGAATGTGGACAACGTGCCCCGTCCACAGGACGCGACCCCGGCACCGGACATCGCGACACCGCTCATCGCCTGGTTCCGCGCCGAGGCGCGGGACCTGCCGTGGCGCCGCGCCGGTTTCCCGGCGTGGGGCACGCTGGTCAGCGAGATCATGCTGCAGCAGACGCAGGTGGCGCGCGTCATCCCCCGCCTGGAGGCATGGCTCACCCGGTGGCCGACGCCTGCGGACCTCGCGGCCTCACCCCCGGCGGACGCGGTGCGCGCCTGGGACCGGCTCGGCTACCCGAGACGGGCGCTCGCGCTGCACGCGGCCGCGACGGCGATCGCCGAGCAGCACGACAACGTGGTGCCCCGCGACGTCGGGGCGCTGCTCGCGCTGCCCGGCATCGGCGACTACACGGCTCGCGCCGTCGCGGTCTTCGCGTACGGCGACCGGCACCCGGTCGTGGACGTGAACGTCCGACGGGTGCTCGCGCGCGCCCTGCTCGGCCAGGGCGAACCCGGCCCGGCGAAGGCGAAGCAGGACCTCCCGCTGATGGAGTCGGTGCTGCCGGACGACCGCGACGACGCCGCAGCGACGAACGCCGCCGTGATGGAGCTCGGCGCACTCGTCTGCGTCGCCCGCTCCCCCGCGTGCGACGCGTGCCCGATCGCGGACCGCTGCGCGTGGCGGGCCGCCGGGTACCCGGAGCACGAGGGACCGCGGGCACCGAAGCAGGCGAAGTTCGCCGGCAGCGACCGGCAGGTGCGCGGCCTGATCATGGCGGAGCTCCGCGCGAGCGACGTCCCCGTCACGCGGGACGAGATCGAACCGGTCTGGCCCGACGCCGAGCAGCGGGACCGGGCGCTCGCGTCGCTCCTGCGCGACGGACTGGCCGTCGGGGACGACGCGAGCGGCTACCGGTTGCCCGAGGGCTGACCGGACGGGTCAGGCGCGCGCCTCGTCGGCGTCGTCCTCGTCCTCGTCATCTTCGTCGTGCTTGTACGGGTCGGCGTCACCGGCGTAGCTCGCACCGGCCGCGGCGGCACGGACCTGCTCGTCGCGCACCTGGGCCTGCACGAGCAGGTCCTCCATGTGCGCCGACGTCTCCGGCAGGGCGTCGGCGATGAACTCGAGCGACGGGGTGAGCCGCGCCGTGATGTTCTTGCCGACCTCCGAGCGGAGCATGCCCGTCGCGGCCTTGAGTGCGGCGGCCGAGTCGGCACGCTCCTCGTCGGTGCCGTACACCGTGTAGAAGATCGACGCGTGCTGCAGGTCACCGGTCACGCGGACGTCGGTGATCGTCACGAACCCGAGCCGCGGGTCACGCAGACCCTTGTCGAGTCGGCGTGCGACGACTTCCTTGATGCGGTCCGCCATCTTGCGTGCGCGCTGCGGATCGGCCATGGGTGCCTCCTGTGGAGATGTCTTGCTCTGGAACGGGGCTGGGCCCCGGCCTCCCGTGAAGGAGACCGGGGCCCAGGGTACTCACGCGACTAGTCGCGCGGCTTCTCGACGAGCTCGGTGGTCTCGATCTCGTCGCCGATCTGGATGTCGTTGAACTTGCCCAGACCGATACCGGCTTCGAAGTCCGTGCGGACCTCGGTCACGTCGTCCTTGAAGCGACGCAGCGACTCGATGGCCAGACCATCGGCGAGCACCACGCCTTCGCGGATGACGCGCGCCTTGGCGTTGCGCGTGATCGTGCCGGAGCGGACGATGACACCCGCGATGTTGCCGAACTTGGAGGAACGGAACACCTCGCGGATCTCGGCGACGCCCGACTGGACCTCTTCGTACTCGGGCTTGAGCATGCCCTTGAGGGACTGCTCGATGTCCTCGAGTGCGTTGTAGATGACCGAGTAGAAGCGCACGTCGATGCCTTCGCGCGCCGCACGCTCGCGGGCCTTGACGTCCGGACGGACGTTGAAGCCGACGACGATCGCGTTGTCGATCGTGGCCAGGTCGATGTCCGACTCCGTGATCGCACCCACACCGCGGTGCAGGATGCGGAGCTGGACGCTGTCGTCGACCTCGATGTCCAGGAGCGACTGCTCGAGTGCCTCGACGGCACCGGAGACGTCACCCTTGATGATGAGGTTGAGCGAGTCGACCTTGCCCTCTTCGAGTGCGCGGGTGAAGTCCTCGAGCGAGATGCGCTTGCGGGCCTTGGCCAGCTGGGCGTTGCGCTCGGCGGCTTCACGCTTCTCGGCGATCTGACGTGCCGTGCGGTCCTCTTCGGTGACGAGGAACGTGTCACCGGCGCGGGGCACCGAGGACAGACCCTGCACCTGGACCGGGCGGCTCGGCGTCGCGGCCTTGACCGCCACGCCGTTCTCGTCGGTCATCGCACGGACGCGGCCGTAGGCCGTGCCCGCCACGATGGCGTCGCCGACGTGCAGCGTCCCGGACTGGATGAGGACGGTCGCCACCGCACCACGGCCCTTGTCGAGCCGTGCTTCGATCGCGACGCCTCGGGCGTCCTTGTCGGGGTTCGCACGCAGGTCGAGACCGGCGTCGGCGGTCAGCAGCACGGCGTCCAGGAGGTCCTGGATACCGATGTTCTGACGAGCCGAGACGTCGACGAACATGACGTCGCCGCCGTACTCCTCGGCCACCAGGTTGTACTCGGTGAGCTGCTGGCGGACCTTGGCCGGGTTCGCGCCTTCCTTGTCGATCTTGTTCACCGCGACCACGATCGGCACGTTCGCCGACTGGGCGTGGTTCAGCGCCTCGATCGTCTGGGGCATGATGCCGTCGTCCGCCGCGACCACGAGGATCGCGATGTCGGTGACCTGCGCACCACGTGCACGCATGGCCGTGAAGGCCTCGTGACCCGGGGTGTCGATGAACGTGATCGGACGCTCGATGCCCTCGTGCTCGGTGACGATCTGGTACGCACCGATGTGCTGGGTGATGCCACCGGCCTCGCCCTCGACGACCTTCGAGTTCCGGATCGCGTCGAGCAGGCGGGTCTTGCCGTGGTCGACGTGACCCATGACGGTGACGACCGGGGGACGCTGCTGCAGGACGGAGTCGTCCTCGTCGGCGTACTCGGCGTCGATGTCGATGTCGAAGCCCTCGAGGAGCTCCTTGTCCTCGTCCTCCGGCGAGACGATCTGGATCTTGTAGCCCAGCTCGTCGCCGAGGACCTCGAACGTGGCCTCGTCCAGGGACTCGGTCGCGGTCGCCATCTCACCGAGGTGGAACAGCACCGTCACCAGGTTGCCGGGGCTCGCGTCGATCTTGTCCGCGAAGTCCGAGATGCTCGCACCACGACGGAGTCGCACGACCGTGTTGCCGTCACCGCGAGGGACCTGCACACCACCGAGCGACGGCGCCTGCCGCATCTCGTACTCGGCGCGCTTCGTCCGCTTCGACTTGCGGGCACGGCTCTTGCCGCCACCGCGACCGAACGCACCAGCGGTCCCGCCGCCGGGGCCACGACCACGGCCACCGCCACCGGCGGGACGCGGGCCGCTGAAGGCCGGACGCGGGAAGCCGCCACCGGCACCACCGGCACCGCCCGGACGACCACCGGGGCCGCCACGACCGCCGCCACCCTGGCCCGGGCGCTGCCCGAAGCCGTTCGGACGGTTGCCCTGACCGGGCCCACCGGGACGCGGGGCACCCGGACGGGGAACGCCCGGACGCGGCGGAGCCGGGCGCGGGATGCCGTTGCCGCCACCGGCGCCGCCGGCGGGGCGCTGGCCCATGCCCTGGTTGGACGAGTACGGGTTGTTGCCCGGACGCGGCGGGCGCGAGCCCATGCCCTGGCTCGACGCGTAGGGGTTGTTGCCCGGGCGTGCGCCCGGCTTCGGGCCACCAGGCTTCGGACCGGCTGCTGCACCGGGCTTCGGAGCGCCACCGGGCTTGACGGCGTCGCTCTTCGCCTCGGGGGCTGCGCCGTCACCGGCGTCGCCGGACTGCTCGGCGGCAGCCTTCTCGGCAGCAGCGGCCTTGCGCGCAGCCTCGGCCTCGGCCTGTCGCTGTGCGACGGACTTCGGCGCGGCCGGCGTCGGCACGTCGGCGGCGGGCGCCTGCACCTCGGGCTCGGGGGTGGGTGCCGGACGTGCCGGACCCGGGCGGGGGCCGCCCGGCTTCGGCGCGCTCGACTTGGGTGCAGCCGCCGTGGCGGGTGCACTCGGGGTCTGTGCCGCGGCGGGCTTCGACGCCGAGGCGCCGTCAGCCTGCAGCGCAGCGCGGAGCTTGCGTGCGACGGGGGGTTCGACGCTGGAGCTCGGGCCCTTGACGAATTCGCCGAGTTCCTTGAGCTTCTCCATTGCGGTCTTGCTGTCGACACCGAGTTCGGATGCGATCTCGTGTACGCGTGGTTTTGCCACTGTTCTCCTTCACGGGTCCCACCCCGTGGAGGGGCAGGACTCAATGGATGACGGGTCTCATTTCGAGCCGCTCATCAGTTGTCCATAAGCCGTTCAGCCTGTTCTGTCGTGTCCTGGTGTCCGCCCGACTGCGCGGCTTCGAGGCCGTGCAGGTGGTCGAGCACTGCGGACGTGTCGGGTTCGCGATCCAGCCGGAGCGCCCGACGGAACGCCCGGCGCTTGACGGCCAGCTCGTAGGCTTCGACGGTCGGGGTGAGCCATGCTCCCCGGCCCGGCATGACTGCCTTCGGATCCGCCACGACTCGCCCATCGCTCAGGGCGACGACACGGAGGAGGGAGGATCGGGGAGCGCGACGACGACTGCCGATGCACGTTCTGACGGGGACCACCTTACTCCTTGCCTCGGATCGACGCGATCCGGCACGCCCGGACCGGACGTGCCGGCAGCGAAACCGTCAGTCCTCGCCGTCCAGGATCGAGTCCGGCTGGATGTCGATCCTGGCGCCCGTGAGCTTGGCGGCGAGGCGGGCGTTCTGTCCCTCTTTCCCGATCGCGAGCGACAGCTGGTAGTCCGGCACGAGGGCGCGGACGGCCTTCGTCGAGGCGTCGAGCACGAACGCGCTCGTCACCTTGGCGGGCGACAGGGCGCTCGCGACGAACGAGGCGAGGTCGGACGAGTAGTCGACGATGTCGATCTTCTCGGCGCCGAGCTCCGTCGTCACGGCACGGACACGAGCACCGAGCTCGCCGATGCACGCCCCCTTCGCGTTCACGCCGGGCTCGTTCGCCTTGACCGCGATCTTCGTGCGGTGGCCGGCCTCCCGAGCGAGCGAGGTGATCTCGACGACACCGGACGCGATCTCCGGGACCTCGAGCGCGAACAGCTTCCGGACCAGGCCCGGGTGCGTGCGGGACACCGTGATCTGCGGGCCCTTGGCACCGCGGCCGACGCTCGTGACGTACACGCGGATGCGGGACCCGTGCTTGTAGTCCTCGCCCGGCACCTGCTCCTCCGGCGGCAGGATCGCCTCGACCGTGCCGAGGTCGACGTGCACCATCTTCGGGTTCGGGCCCTGCTGGACCACCCCCGCGACGATGTCGCCTTCCTTCCCGCGGAACTCGCCGAGGATCTTGTCGTCGCCGATGTCGCGCAGGCGCTGGTTGATGACCTGCTTGGCGGCGAACGCGGCGATGCGGCCGAAGTCGCTGGGCTGGTCGACGGCCTCGCCGATCACGGTGCCCTCGTCGTCGCGCTCGGGCACGTAGACGGAGACCTCGCCCGACTTGCGGTCGAGCTCGACGCGGGTCTGCGCGTCGACGGGCTCCTCGTTCTCCGTGCGGTGCTTCTGGTACGCCGTCAGGATGGCCTGTTCGATGATCTGGACGAGTTCGTCGAACGGGATCTCCCGCTCACGCTCCATGAGTCGCAGGACTGCGAGATCGATCTTCACCGAGGGCCTCCGTATTCAGATGAGTCGCTCCCGCGGATGGAACCGCGCGGAAGTCGGCGACCAGACTACCGCACTGCGGGTCGCGGACCCGGCCTGACGACGGACTGGAGGTGGGCCCCACCCGCCGGTACCGGCGCACCGCGCCAGCGGGGTGACGGCCGAGACGGGAGGGACAGCGCCAGCTGGCACCGCGCCTCCAGTCCGTCCTGCTGTCGCGTCGAGGACGCGACCCGCTAGATCGCGCGCACCGCGTCGAGCAGCTCGGCGACCGGCACGTCGCGGCGTTCGCCGCTCGCGCGGTTCCAGAGCTCGACGACGCCGTCGGCGGCGCCGCGACCGGCGACCACCACGATCGGCATGCCCAGGAGCTCGGCGTCGCGGAGCTTCACGCCGGGCGAGACCTTCGGACGGTCGTCGTACACGACCTCGAACCGTTCGCCCTCGAGCTGCGCGACGAGGTCCGCCGCCAGCTCGTACGCGACCTCGTCCCTGCCGGTGGCGACCACGTGCACGTCGAACGGGGCGACGTTCTTCGGCCAGGCCAGGCCCTTCTCGTCGTTGTGCGCCTCGGCGAGGATCGCCAGGATGCGCGTGACGCCGATGCCGTACGACCCCATCGTGACCGTGCGGAGCTTGCCGTTCTCGTCCTGCACCTTGAGGCCGAGCGCCTCGGCGTACTTGCGGCCGAGCTGGAAGACGTGCCCGATCTCCATGCCACGAGCGGTCTCGAGCGGGCCGGAGCCGTCCGGTGCCGGGTCGCCCGCACGCACGTCGGACACCTCGGCCACGCCGTCGGCCACGAAGTCACGTCCGGCGACCAGGCCGGAGACGTGCACGCCGCGTTCGTTCGCGCCCGTGATCCAGGCGGTGCCGTCGACCACGCGCGGGTCGACGAAGTAGCGGATGCCGGTCGCGCTGTCGGCACCGAGGACCTGCGGGCCGATGTAGCCCTTGACCAGGCCCTTGTGCTTCCGGAAGTCGTCGTCGCCCGCTGCCTCGACCTCGGCCGGTGCGAACGCCACCTCGGCGCGCTTCAGGTCGACGTCTCGGTCGCCGGGGAGCCCGACGACGACGACCTCGCGGGTGCCGTCCAGGTGGGTCAGGGCGAGCACGACGTTCTTCAGCGTGTCGGCCGCGGTCCACGGCGCACCGTCGCGCGGGGCGACCGCGTTCGCGTGGGCGACGAGCGTCTCGATCGTCGGGGTGTCCGACGCGGGCAGGAGCACGGGCTCCGGCTGGCCGTCGATCGGCAGCGCGTCCGGCACCGGCGTGACGTAGGCCTCGACGTTCGCGGCGTACCCGCCGGCGCTGCGGACGAAGGTGTCCTCGCCGACGCCGATCGGGTGCAGGAACTCCTCGGACTTCGAGCCGCCCATCGCCCCGGCGTCCGCCTTGACGATGACGTACTCGAGGCCCAGCCGGGCGAAGATGCGCTCGTACGCGTCGCGCATGACCTGGTAGCTGCGCTCGAGGCCCTCGTCGGTGAGGTCGAACGAGTACGCGTCCTTCATCGTGAACTCGCGACCGCGCAGGAGGCCGGCGCGGGGACGGGCCTCGTCGCGGTACTTGTCCTGGATCTGGAACAGCGTGACCGGCAGGTCCTTGTACGAGCCGTAGAGGTCCTTCACGAGGAGCGCGAACATCTCTTCGTGCGTCGGCGCGAGCAGGTAGTCGCCGCCCTTGCGGTCCTGCAGGCGGAACATGCCGTCGCCGTACTCGGTCCAGCGGTTCGTCGCCTCGTACGGCTCGCGCGGCAGGAGAGCCGGCAGCAGGACCTCCTGCGCTCCGGCAGCCACCATCTCCTCGCGGATGATGTGCTCGATGCGCGCGCGGACCCGCAGGCCGAGCGGCAGCCAGGCGAAGATGCCCGGGGCCTGGCGACGGACGTACCCGGCGCGGACGAGCAGCTTCGCGCTCGTCACCTCGGCGTCGGAGGGGTCGTCGCGGAGCGTACGGAGGAACAGATGCGAAAGCCGTGTGACCACGGGGCAAGCCTAGCGGCGCGCGGAGCCGGTGCTGCGTGGGGGGGGCGGGTCGGGCTTGTGCGGGTCGGCGTGTGCGTGGGCGCGCGCCCGCGCTCGCACCGTGCGAGGTCCCGCGGTGGACGGTGCGGGGTTCCGTGCAGTGTGCGAGGCACGTGGCCTCCCACACCGCGCGGAACCTCGCACACTGCCTCGGGCGCTGGGCGCCACCTCGCACCGTGCGACGGCGCGCGCCGGTGCTAGGACGTGACGACGAGGGGCTTGCCGGTGCCGGCCGCGGGACCCATGTCCTCGGCGAGACGGTTCGCCTCGGTGATGAGCGTCTCGACGATCTCGGCTTCCGGAACGGTCTTGATGACCTGGCCCTTGACGAAGATCTGCCCCTTGCCGTTGCCCGACGCGACGCCGAGGTCGGCCTCACGGGCCTCGCCCGGGCCGTTCACGACGCAGCCCATGACGGCGACGCGGAGCGGGACGGTCATGCCCTCGAGCCCCTTGGTGACGTCGTTCGCCAGCTGGTAGACGTCGACCTGCGCACGGCCGCAGCTCGGGCAGGAGACGATCTCGAGCTTGCGCTCGCGGAGGTTCAGGGACTGCAGGATCTGCAGACCGACCTTCACCTCTTGTGCAGGCGGGGCGGAGAGGGACACGCGGATGGTGTCGCCGATGCCCTCGGCCAGCAGGATGCCGAACGCGGTGGCGCTCTTGATCGTGCCCTGGAACTCCGGACCGGCCTCGGTCACGCCGAGGTGCAGCGGCCAGTCCCCCGCCGCGGCGAGCTGTCGGTAGGCCTTCACCATGACGATCGGGTCGTTGTGCTTGACCGAGATCTTGAAGTCGTGGAAGTCGTGCTCCTCGAACAGGCTCGCTTCCCAGACGGCTGACTCGACGAGTGCCTCTGGCGTGGCCTTGCCGTACTTCTGGAGCAGGCTCGGCTCGAGCGATCCGGCGTTGACACCGATGCGGAGCGAGACGCCGGCGTCCTTCGCGGCACGGGCGATCGCACCGACCTGGTCGTCGAACTTCCGGATGTTGCCCGGGTTCACACGGACCGCGGCGCACCCGGCGTCGATGGCCTGGAAGACGTACTTCGGCTGGAAGTGGATGTCGGCGATCACCGGGATCTGCGACTTCTTCGCGATGATCGGCAGCGCGTCGGCGTCGTCCTGCGTCGGGACCGCCACGCGGACGATGTCGCAACCGGAGGCCGTGAGCTCGGCGATCTGCTGCAGCGTCGCGTTGATGTTCGTCGTCGGCGTCGTGGTCATCGACTGGACGGACACCGGCGCGTCGCCGCCCACGAGCACCTTGCCGACCCGGATCTGCCGGGACTTGCGGCGCGGGGCGAGGGTTTCCGGGACTTTCGGCAGACCGAGGTTCACTGCAGGCACGAGGTGCACTCTACGCGCAGTGGTCGGGCGTTCGGATCAGACGACCGTGATGAGCGGCGCGTAGAGCCGCATCGTCGCGAGCGCCCGCTCGTGGTCGTCGTCGCTCGCGCCGGCGCACGCGTCCGCCACGACGGTCACGGTGGCACCGGTGTCCGCGGCCGCCAGCGCGGTGGACAGGACGCAGCAGTCGGTCGACACGCCGACCAGGACGAGGTGCGGGTGGTCGCCGGTGACGGCCCGGAGGCTCGTCCCCCACTTGCCGAAGGTCGTCTCGGTCACGACGGGGTCGCGTCGGTCGGCCGCGGCGGTCCGGAACGGTTCGGTCAGGTCCCAGAGCGGGTCGGTGTCCGGTACGAGTGCGAACGGCCAGTCGCGGTAGTACGGCACCCAGGCACCCTGCGGGTGCTCCGGTGCGACGAAGCGGGTGAAGACCGTGCGGCCGGTGAACCGTGGGAGCAGCCGCTCGATGCCCGCGGCGGCGTGGTCGTAGCGCGGGGTGGCCCAGGGACTGTCGCCGGTGAAGACCTCCTGCATGTCGACCACGACGAGCCATGCGTCGTCGGGCACACCCGCGACCGCCGCGTCGACCGCGCTCATGCCTGCTCCTGCCGGCGGACCGCCCCCCGCGCGAAGAGCAGGGTGCCGAGGAACCCGACGACGAGTGCCACGAGGACGCCGAGGTTCGCGTACGCCCACGCGCCGGTGCGCCCGCCTAGGCCGAACGGCTCGAGGAGGTACCCCTGCCAGTTCAGCCAGGCCGGCACGCCGTAGGTGTTCGTCACGAGCCCCCAGCCGAGCGCGGTCCCGACGACGACGAGGCCGACGGCGAGCCACCGGACGTCGCCGTAGCGTCCGCGGCGGTCCTCGAGCTCCCGCTCGGCGTACGGCGCCCGACGGATCACGACGTCGGCCACGAACACCCCGCACCACGCGGCGATCGGGACACCAAGGGTGACGAGGAACGCCTGGAACGGCTGGATGAACGAGTCGGCGAAGAACACCACGTAGACGGCGCCGGCGACCATGAACACGCCGTCCACCCCGGCCGCCACCGGACGCGGGATGCGGATGCCGGCGCTCAGCAACGCCAGCCCGGAGCTGTAGATGTCGAGCACGGCGCCGCCCACGAGCCCGAGCACCGCGACGAGGGCGAACGGGATGAGGAACCAGACCGGCAGCACGGTCGTGAGCGCACCGATGGGGTCGGCGCCGATCGCCGCGTTGAGGTCCTTCGACGAGCCGGCGAGCAGGACGCCGAGCACGACGAGCACGATCGGCGCGAGTGCGCCGCCGAAGGTGGTCCACCAGACGACCCCGCGGGTCGATGCCGACCGCGGCAGGTACCGGGAGTAGTCCGCCGCGGCGTTCACCCAGCCGAGCCCGAACCCGGTCATCACGAGGACGAGCGCCCCGACCACGTTCTGTGCGCTCCCGGACGGCAGCGCGGCGATCGCACCGAGGTCGATCGAGGGCAGCGCGAGCACGACGTAGACGATCGTGAGCACCGCGGTGATCACCGTGATCCAGGTCTGCAGGCGCATGATGACGTCGAACCCGGCGATCCCGGCACCGACCACCAGGGCGGCGACCACCACGAGCGCGACGAGCTTCGTCAGGACGCCGCCGTCCCAGCCGAGCTCGCGGAAGACCGTCGACGTCGCGAGGACCGCCAGGGACGCGAGCGCGGTCTCCCACCCGACCGTGAGGATCCAGCTGAGGAACGCCGGCAGGCGGTTGCCGCGGACGCCGAACGCCGCCCGGCCGAGGACCATCGTCGGTGCCGAGCCCCGCTTGCCGGCGATCGCCACGATCCCGCACAGCAGGAACGAGAACGCCACGCCGATGACGGAGACGATCGTGGCCTGCCAGAAGGAGATGCCGAACCCGAGGACGAACGAGCCGTAGGCCAGGCCGAGCACCGAGATGTTCGCGGCGAACCACGGCCAGAAGAGGTCCCTCGGGCGCCCCTTCCGGTCGGACTCGGCGATGACGTCGGTGCCCTGCCGCTCGACCGTGCGGACTTCCGGAGCTGTGCTCATGGATTGAGCGTAGTGCTCCGTCCGGGCCGCCTGACTAGCCGAACAGGTTCACGGGCCGGACGATGTCGGCGTAGATGAGCAGCGCGCTCATGCCCGCGAGGAGGACCACCACGACCATCGTCAGCGGCATGGTCTTCGCGAGGTCGATCGGCCCCGGATCCGCCTTGCCGACGAGTTTGAAGGAGCGACGCTTCACGGCCTCCCAGAGGGCACCGGCGATGTGCCCGCCGTCGAGCGGCAGGAGCGGCACCATGTTCAGGACGAACAGCCCGATGTTCAGCGACGCCAGCAGTCCGAGGATCGTGTAGGCCTTGTCGATCACCGGCACGCCGCTCATCGACGACACCTCGCCGATCGCCCGCCCGACGCCGACGACCGAGACCGGGCTGTCCTGCGATCGTTCCTGCGCCCCGAACGCCGCGTTCCAGACGGCGACGAGTCGCTGCGGCAGGTCGATGATCAGGTGCGCGGACGCCGAGATCTGCGCACCCGTGGCGGGCAGCACCGTGGCGGGCGACTGCCGCACCAGCGACTGCCCGATGCTCACCCCGACCACGCCGACCTGCTGCGTCTTCGTGCTGCCGTCGTCGTTCTTCGCGACCGTGCCGTCGGCGGTGTAGACGTCACGCGTCGCGGTCGTCGGCGTGATGTGCAGCGTCTTCTCCGCACCGTCCCGTTCGACGACGACGGCGACGTCCTTGTCCGCAGACTCCTGGAACACCTCGGAGACCTCGGTGATGGTCGGGTCCTGCTTGCCGTTGACCGACAGCACGACGTCGCCGGGACGGATGCCGGCCTCCTTCGCCGGCGACACGGCATCGCCCGGGGCGCACGTGGTGGCCTGGCTGGTCGGCAGGACGCAGTCGACGCTCGACGTGAAGGTGGTCGTGGGCGCACCGAACCCGACGAGCAGTACCCCGAACAGGAAGATGCCGATCACGAGGTTCATCGCGGGACCGGCGACCATCACGATGATGCGCTTCCACCAGACCAGCCGGTAGAACGCCCGGGAGTCGTCGCCGCCCGAGTCCGCGATCTGCTCGGCACTCGCCTGCCGGGCATCCTGCACGAACGCGCCGTACATGCCGGTGTTCGTGATCGCGTTCGGTCGTCCCGAAGCCCGCGGCTTGAGCATGCCGACCATCGAGATGTAGCCACCGAGCAGGATCGGCCGGATGCCGTACTCCGTCTCGCCCCGCTTGAACGACCACATCGCCTTGCCGAAGCCCAGCGAGTACTGCGTCACCTTGACGTTGAACAGCTTCGCGAAGCACAGGTGCCCCAGCTCGTGGAGTCCGATCGAGACCAGCAGGCCGATGATGAAGACGACCACGCCGAGGACGAAGAGCAGGACGGATTCGACGGTCACCGGGAAAGGGTACGGGACCGATCCCATGACGGAGCCGAGCGAGCCCTGGGAGGTGATCCGCGCCTCCAGTCCGTCACGTGGTCACCACGCTCGGACTGGAGGCGCGACTCGCGTCAGCGGGACAGCGCGCGGTCCGCCGCGGTGCGCGCCCAGCGCTCCGCTGCCAGCACGCCCGACAGCGAAGACTCCCCCGCCGTGTGCTCCCCGACCACACGCTCGACGGTGTCGACGATGTCGAGGAAACCGATCGCGCCCGCGTGGAACGCGGCGACGGCCTGCTCGTTCGCGGCGTTGAACACCGCGGGGAACGTGCCGCCGAGCTCGCCGACGCGCTTCGCGAGGGCGACCGCGCCGAAGGCCTCGGTGTCGAGCGGCTCGAAGGTCCACGTGCTCGCCGTCGTCCAGTCGAGCGGGACGCCGACGTGCGGGACACGGTCCGGCCACGCGAGCCCGAGCGCGATCGGCAACCGCATGTCGGGCGGCGAAGCCTGCGCGATGGTCGAACCGTCCACGAACTCGACCATCGAGTGCACGATCGACTGCGCGTGCACCGTCACGTCGATGCGGTCGTACGGGACGCCGAAGAGCAGATGTGCCTCGATGACCTCGAGTCCCTTGTTGACGAGCGTCGCGGAGTTCGTCGTGACGACCAGGCCCATGTCCCACGTCGGGTGCGCGAGGGCCTGCGCCGGCGTGACGTCGCGGAGCTCGGCGCGCGAGCGACCACGGAACGGACCACCGCTCGCGGTGAGGACCAGCCGACGGACCTCGTCCGGGGCCCCGGAACGGAGCGCCTGGGCGATCGCGGAGTGCTCGCTGTCGACGGGGACGATCTGCCCGGGGGCCGCTGCGGCCTGCACGAGCGGGCCGCCGACGATCAGGCTCTCCTTGTTCGCCAGGGCGAGCGTCGCGCCGGACTCGAGCGCGGCCAGGGTGGGACCGAGGCCGACCGAGCCGGTGATGCCGTTCAGGACGACGTCGGCCTCGACGCTGCGCACCAGGCGTTCCGAGTCCTCGGCGCCGAACGCGGTGTCACGGACGCCGAAGCGCTCGGCCTGCTCGGCGACGAGGTCACGGTTGCTGCCGGCGGTGAGGCCGACGACCTCGAAGCGGTCCGGGTTACGGTCGACGACGTCGAGTGCCTGCGTGCCGATCGAACCGGTGCTGCCGAGGATGACGATGCGGCGCTTCGCGGACGCCGCTGGGCGGTCGGGGGCGCCGGTCGCCGTCACGGGTCAGCCCTTGGCGAGGATGTCGACGACGAACACCAGCGTGGCGTTCTTCGGGATGCCCGACCCCTCGGCCGGGTTCGCTCCGTAGCCGTCGTCCGGGGTGACGACGATGAGGACCTGCGACCCGATCTTCTGGCCGACCAGGCCCGTCACGAAGCCCTTGATGAGCGAGCCCTCGGAGATCGTGAACGTCGTCGGAGCGCCCTTCGACCACGAGGAGTCGAACTCCTTGCCCGTGTCGTACACGACGCCCTTGTACTGGACCAGCGCGGTGTCGCCGTCGGCGATCGCGGCGCCGGTGCCCTGCTTGATGACCTCCGGCGTGGTCTTCGTCGGCGCGGCGACGCCCTTCGGGATGGTGATCTCCGGCTCGCCGTCGGCCTTGTCCGTGACGGTCGGGAGCTTCGGGTCCTGCGTCTGGGGGGTGCCGTTCGACTTCGTCGGGGTCTGCGCCACCACGTCGGCGACGACGACGATCTCGCCGCCGGTGTTGAAACCGAGCGCCGAGGACTGGCCGATCGCGGCGATGCGGTCGCCGACGTTCGCGCACGCCAGCAGCGCGCCGAAGCCGGTGCCGCCGACCGAGAGGACCTGCGGGTTGCCCTGGTCGAAGCCGACCGTGCCGAGCTTCTTCGCGTCGGAGGCCTGGTACACGCTGTAGGACACCTGCGCGTAGTCGCCGTCCTTGAGCGCCGTGCCCGTGCCCTGCACGACCGTGCTGGCCTGCGGCTTCTTCGCCGACAGCCCCTCGTCGAACTTCACGGTCGGGGCGGTCGTGCCACCGAACGCTCCGGTGACGTCGATCGCCTTCGAGGCCGAACCGGGGTCCGGGCAGGACCTGATCGCCGCCGCCGTGGCGCTCGACGACGCGCTCGGCGTGGCCGAGGAACCGGACGAACCGGATCCGGAGCACGCGGCGAGTCCCAGCACGACGGCGGGGACGAGGGCGATCGGGAGCAGACGCAGACGCTTCACGAGGACCTAGTCTGCCGCACGCACCTTGGTGTGCGGCGCGTGGTGCACGGGAAACGCGACGGACCGGGCGATGAAGCACAGGTTCGACGCCGTGGCGTGCGCTGCCTCGGCGTCGGCGACGCGGTCCGCCTCGAGGATGGTCACGACCGGGTGCAGGGTCGCCTCGGTCAGCTCACCGGAGCCGTCCCGGTTGAGGTTCAGGCTCGCCGTCGCGCGGTCCTCGTAGTCGACGACGGTGAAGCCCTGCGTCACGGCGACGTGCAGGTAGCTGAGCATGTGGCACTGCGCGAGGGCGGCGACGACGAGCTCCTCGGGGTTCCACCGGTCGCGGTCACCGCGGAACGTCGGGTCGGCGGAACCCGCGATGTCGGGCTTGCCCGTTGCGAGGACGTCGTGGTCACGGCCGTACTCGCGGTAGCCGCTCGTGCCGGTGCCGCGGTCGCCGGTCCAGCGGACGGAGACCTCGTAGGAGTGGTCGGTCACGGTGCGGCCCCTTCGGCTCGGTACGATTGCGGCATGACGGTGAGCCCCGACGTCCGCACTGATCGCCATCCTCTCACCGCCGACGGGTCGGTCGAACTCGCGGTCCTCGACCGCAACGGGTTCGACGAGAGCCGCCACGTCGGCGCCGGTGTGGTGGTGTCCGCCGACGGCACCGTCATCGACGCCGTCGGCGACGTGCAGGCGAGCATCTACCCCCGATCGACGATGAAGCCCTTCCAGGCGCTCGCCGTCCGGCGTGCCGGAGCGGTCTTCTCCGACGAGGAGCTCGTGCTCACCACGGCGAGCCACGCCGGCACGGCCGCGCACCAGGCGATCGCGCTCCACATGCTCGAGTCGTTCGACCACGTCGAGGCCGACCTCGGCTGCCCGCCGGACCTGCCGTTCGACCGGGCGACCGCCCGCACCATGACCGAGCCCCGACGGCTGGCGATGAACTGCTCCGGCAAGCACGCCGGCATGCTCGCGGCCTGCCGGATCAACGGGTGGGACGAGGAGACCTACCTCGACATCGCGCACCCGCTCCAGCAGCGCGTCCGTTCGACCGTCGAGGAGTTCACGCACGAGACGGTCGACGTCGTCGGTACGGACGGGTGCGGCGCCCCGGTGTTCCCGCTCACCCTGGCCGGACTCGCGCGCGGGTTCGCGGGCGTCGTCGCACGTGCCGAGGCCGACACCGCTGCCCTCACCGACGCGGTGCTCGACCACCCGTGGGCGATCGACGGCATCGGACGCGCCAACACCGTGACGATCGAACGGCTGCGGGTGCTCGCGAAGCTCGGGGCCGAGGGCGTCATGGTCATGGGCCTCCCCGGTGGAGCAGCCGTCGCGGTGAAGACCCTCGACGGCGCGCAGCGTGCCGGGACCCTCGCCGCGCTCACCCTGCTCGAGCGCAACGGCCTGGTGGACGCGGACGGTGTCGCCGACGTGATGGCGGCGACGGGCGAGAAGGTCCTCGGCGGCGGCGTCCCGGTGGGCGTCCTGCGCGCCGGCGACGGGCTCCGCTGAGCGGTCCTGTCCGGTCCGGTCCGGTCCTGTCCGGTCCGCACGTCACGGGTCGAGCTCCGGGAGCTCCGGTGACACCGCGACGCCGGTCGTCTCGTCGCGCCGACGGACGGTGCACCCGTAGCGGGTGACCTCGACCGCGACGTCCCACGTCCTCGGCACTTGACCGGGTCCCGGCGCGAGCACCGCCGTGGTCGGGTCACGCGCACCGACGTCGCCGACGACGGCCGCGGTGCCGTCGGGCATCGGTGGGCAGGGCTCGTCCGGGTTCGCGAGGAGGGTCCGCAGCTCCGGCGCGCTCGCGACCCGGATCGGTGTCCCCGAGGCCGCCGCCGCCGTGCGGACCTGTGCGGCGACCGCACGGAAGACCGCCACCGCGAGCACACCGGTACCGACGACCGCGATGTGGGTGGGCCCGCGCCCTTCGACGGCGATCGTGCGCCCCTCGTCCGTCGAACCGAGCACGATCGTGGGCAATGCGGGCGGCCCGGCGTCGTCCGACGGTCCGGGCGCCACCGCCACGGGGCCGATCGTCGTGACGGCGGCGACGTCCGGCCGCGCCGCCTCGGCTCCCGCAACCCGCATGGCGCGGACGAGCAGGACGTCGATCACCGCGCAGCACGTCGCCGCGACGAAGAACACCGCACGAGACGTCCCTGCTACCGGGGCGACGACGCCGGCGACGGTCGCGGCGACCGCCGCACCGACGAGAACGCATCGAGCGGCGAACGGTGTCATCCCGTCAGCGCACCACAGCGCGCCCGAGCGTCAGGGGCACCCGGCCTCAGTTGTGCACGGGACCGCACGGGGCTCCCCCTGTTGAGGAGGAGCCCCGAAGCGTCACTGCACCAGGAAGAACTGCTCCCCGATGTCCACGCGTGCGCCGCGCTCCACCCGGTACCGACGACCCGGCTCACAGCGTCGGATCGAGCCGTCGATGTGCCGGACGACGGTGCCGTTGCCGGAGAACCGATCGGACACCCACAGGTCGTCACCGTCGCGACCGAGCTCGAGGTGGGTCTTCGAGACCGACTTGCCCGGGTCGTGCACGGTCAGCAGGTCGTCGAACCGCTCACCCGGCTGCGGACGCGGGAGCCGGCCGACCAGGCCCGTCCCGTGCACGCCGAACCGCTCACCCGTGCTGAAGTGCAGCACGAAGGGCGCACGGGTCGGGGTCTTGGTGACGATGCGGGTCTCGTCGACGTCGTCCTCGAGGTCGCCGTCGGCACTGGTCGGAGCAGCGTCGGTCGTCGGGAGCGGCAGCACGGGGCCGGTCATGCCCGGCACGGGTGGGAGCGGGGCGGCGGCCGGGACGCCGATCGCGGCGGTGTCCGGGGCGGACGGCGCCGACGACGGATGTGTCGCGGACCCGGGTGCCGTCGGCGGAGCGCTCACCGGGGCGTCCGTGAGTGGCTCGTCGGCGGTCGGGGCCGCGTGGAGCCCACGCTGCCGGAGCGGAGTGCGCGGGGTCTCCTCCGGCACCTCGCCCACGGTGTCCGACGGGATGTCGACGGACTGCGCGGAGGCCGGCTCGACGACGTCGTCCGAGCTGGCCTCGTCGGCGCTGGCCATGGGCGCCTCGGCGCTGGCCCCGTCTGCGTCAGCCCCGTCTGCGTCAGCCTCGTCTGCGTCTGCGGAGTCGTCCGCTGCCCAGTCGGGCCGGTCCATCGGCAGCGGGACGATCGGGCCGGTGAAGGCAGCCGTCACGGCGGGACGCACCGCACCGCACTCGGCGCAGAAGATGTCGTCCGGCTCGAGCTGGTGACCGCACACGTGGCACGTGGTGACCTGGTTCACCGGGTTCACCAGGGGTGTCGGGCGGAGCGGACGACGGTCGACGAGGGGCTCGACGACGGCCGTGTCGTTCGCCTGCGGCGGCGAGACCACCTCGGGCGCTCCGGTCCGCTCGGCGCTGGCGTCCTCGACGGGCTCGGCGGCGGCCTGTGTGCCCGGACGTCCGACCCACCAGGACGGGCCGGCGGGGGCTGCGGGCGGTGCCTGCTCCTCAGGGCGGCTCCACACCGGCGCAGCGGTCGGCGCCTGGTCCTGGTGGACGGGTGCCGCCGACTCGGACCGTTCGGCGAGGCGGGTCACCTCGGGGTCCTCCGGCTCGGAGGGGTAGGCGTTCGGGTCGAGCGGCGGCTCCACCGGCTCCGGCGCGAAGGGCTGCTCCGGTGCCGCGGGCGCGTGCGGAGGCTCCGGCTGTGCGGGAGCTGGCGGGACGTCGGCGTCGCGCTGCTCCTGACCGGCCCAGTTCGTGAGACCGGAGCCGGCTCCGTGCACGTGCGTCGGGGCGGTGCGCGGGGCGTGGTCGTCGGGACGCTGGACCGGGACGGCCGCCGGCGGCTGCTCGTCGGAACGGTCGGTTCCGGTCAGCCACGCGCGGGTGGCGGGGTCGAGGGTCGCTTCCGGCAACCAGGCGTCGGTGGCGGGGTCCTGGCGACGCCCGTGCACATCGGGCTGCTGCAGCGGCGGCGGCGGGGCCTGTTCGACCGGCGGCTGAGCGGCTGGGCGTCGGCTCGCCGCAGCGGTCACCGCACGCCCGCACTCACCGCAGAAGATCGCTCCGTCCGGGAGCATCGATCCGCAGTGTTCGCATCTGATCACGGGTTGCCTCTGTCCTCACTCGGCCGTCCACGACGCTCGCCGGCCTGCAGGCCATCGTAGTCACGAGGCTCCGCCGGACCCTGGCCACGACCGGGGTTCGTCCGGCGTCGGGCGACGACCGAGGCCACCGAGGCTCCAGCGGTCCGCGATGCATCACCGATCCGCAGGGACCGGAGCGACACCGCTGCGCGGATGCGTTCCTTGCGTGTTCGTCCCGTCCGCAGGCTCGCGATCGCGTCGTCCGCGGCGGACCACATCCGGTCGGCCGCGGTCACGTCGGCGTCGTTCGGCCCGAACACCGAGCGGTCAGCGAGCGCAGCCAGTCCGGTGCCACCGTCACCCGGCGCGCCGACGACCGCTTCGCGCCGGGTCGCCGAGCGTCCGACGTCGTGGCCGCGGTCGACCAGGGCGTCACGGTACTCGTCCCACGCGCCGACGATGCGCGCCCGCGGGGTCGGCGCCCGACGTCGTCGCCGGCGTCGGATCCGCTTGAGGAGCACGATCACGCCGAACGGCAGCAGCACGAGGGCCACGAAGCCGAGCGTCGCGAGCACCCACGGCAGCGCCGCGAGCAGGATCTGCAACCAGAGCGGCTGGACCGGCGGCGTGTTGCGGTCACTCTGCGGCGGTGCCTGCTGCGACTGGTCCTGCTGCTCGGCCGGAGGCGGCGGGACGACGGTCTCCGGTCGTGTGACCGGCTGCGGCGTCTGCTGCTGCTCGTCCGGGATGTCCCGGACGGTCGGGTTCGGGTCGATCATGACCCACCCCCACTGCGCCGTGTCGACCTCGATGCGTGCGGTGACGTCCGACCCGCGGAAGGTGGTCGTGCCGCCCGAGGTCGTCCCTTCGGCGGCACTTCCTCCGGCGTCACCCCCGGCCGAGAACCCCATGACCACGCGGGCCGGGAACCCGAGCTGGTTCGCCATCAGAGCCGCGGCGGCCGCGTACTGCTCCTGGTCGCCGATCATCAGCGGGGACGTGAGGAGTTCCTGGATCCGGTCCGCACCGTGCCCCGAACGACTCGCACGGTCGTCGCCGACCCCGTGGCTGACGTACCCGTTCCGCTTGAGTTCCTGGACCATCGCCACGAGCTTCGCGCCGTCGGTCTCGGCGTCCCCGGTGTATGCATCCACCGTGTCGCGGACCGCGTCCGGCACCGACCGCGGTGTCGGGATCGTGGCGCTGCCGGGACGCGCGGAGGCGAGCTGGTCGTCGGTCGGTTGGTCCGGCACCACCGCGGTCAGGTCGTAGCGGGTGCCGTCGCCGACACCGCCGACGACCGCGCCGGTCGCGGTGGAGCCGTTGTAGAAGAACGCTCCACGTTCCTGCTCGGCGCCGGACCCGGTGAACTCCACCCGTTCGAGGTCGCCGACGGTGGGCAGCCACACACCGCTGTACCCGTCGACGGTCACGCCGACGCGCACCGTCGTCCCCCGCACGCCGCGGACGTCGACGGACGTCGGGACGCGTTCGAAGGTCCCGGAAGCGGTCGAACCGTCGGAACCGCCGACGCGGTAGACGACGCCGTCGTACGTGTCGAGCGTCGCGATCCGCACGAACCCGTTCGCGGGCAGGCCGGTCACCCGCAGCTGAGCGGTGTCGGACTCGGTCTGCTCCTCGTAGGCACGGAACCCGCTCAGCGGACTCACGTAGTCCCTCGGGTCGAAGGGCTTCACGACGTCGGTCCGCGCGACGGTGCGGCCGACCGAGGGCGGCGCGACGAGGCCCAGCCCGGTCGCGACGACGGCTGCGGCGACGATGGTGCCGGTCCCCACGAGCGCGGGCCGGAGGACCGACCGCGCGAGCGGGACACGCGCACCGATGGTCGACGCCACGGCTGCGGCCCGGCGTGCGTGCCGCACGGTCAGCGCCCACACGAGCGCGATCCCGGTGAGTGCGACCGCCGTCACGATGGACGTGTCCAGGCGGCTCGGCCCGATCACGACACCCGCTGCGAAGAGCACCAGCGCCGGGATGCTCGCCAGTTCCTGCCTGGAGGCACGGGTCGCCACGCTCACGGCCGTCACCGTCGCGACGAGCAGCGTCACGAAGAACGGCACGAGCAGGGCTTCGTAGGAACCGACCGGCAGGCTGATGGTCACCAGCCGCTTCCAGCCGAGGGCGACGCCGGCGAAGAGGTCGACCAGGCCCTGCCCGGTCGGGAGGATCCCGTTGGCCTGGCCCGGGACGGCAGCCGGGACGCCGGTGAGGGCGAACACCGCGACGGTCGCGACGGCGACGACCGCGGTCGGGAGCCGGAACACCGTGCCGACGAGGGCGACCAGGGTGCCGAACACCACCGCCGTCACCGCGGCCACGATCATGGAGTCGTCGCGGTAGACGGGCCACCACGCCACACACGCCACTGCGAGGAGCAGCCAGGTCGCGAGGGTCCCGCCGACCAGCCGCGACGGCGCGAGCCGACGGGCATCGCGGCGGACCGTCTTCCGGGCCCGCGTCTCCGGGGGTGCAGCGACGCTCATGCAGCGGCCGCCGATCGGTGCAGGGCGTGGCGCAGGTCGTCGAGGTAGCCGATCGTCATGACGGTGAGTCCGGCGACACGGAGGAACCGCGGCTGGGCCTCGGGTTCGCAGATGACGGCGACGACCTCGACGCCGACGGCGAACCGCGTCGCAGCCAGTCGCAGTGCTGGCAGCTCGACGGTCGACCCGACGACGAGGAAGGCGACCGAGATCCCAGCGGTGTCGCTGCCCACGATGCGCGACACCTCCGCGATCGGCAGACAGGCGTCCGCGAGTCCCACCGACGCGAAGTCGTCGAGCAGTCGTGTCGGGGTCACCGTGGGCAGCGACCGCACCGCGTACACCGCGCGCTTGGCGAACTCGGGCGTGCGCTCGGAGACGACGACCGAGACCTCACGGCCGTCCCGGATGGCCCGTGTCCCGAGGGAAGCCGCAGCGCTGACCGCGAGCTCGAACTCCTCATCGTCGGCGAACTCGGCTCGCGAGAGTCCCAACGCGACCACCAGGTGCGACCGTCGGGTGTCCTCGAACTGCCGGACCATCAGCGCACCCGACTTCGCCGTCGACTTCCAGTGGATCGTGCGCGGGTCGTCGCCGGGCATGTACTCGCGGATGGCGTGGAAGGCGATGTCCGAGGGTGAGAGGTCCGTCGTCGCCTGGCCCTCGAGGTCGCGGACCAGCCCCGTGCTCGTCGACGGGATCGCGATGGTCCGCGGGTGCACGATCACCTGCTCGCGCGCGGTCCACACGATCTCCCGGCGCACCAGCCCGACGGGGTCCGCACGGACCCCGGTCACCGGACCCACGTCGAGCACCCCGCGTCGCACGGTCGGCACCGGGACCTCCTGCTCGAAGGTCCCCCGGGAACCGATCGACGGGATCGCCACGTCGACGAGCCCAGCCCCCACCGGGACCTCGACGGTGATCGGCACCGACGGCAGACGGACCGGGTTCTCGGCGGTGACGACGACACCAGCCGGGTCCCCCACCGCCACCCGGTGCTGCGGCAGCCGCATCCGGATCACCAGACGTGAGCGTCCGATGAGCGCGACGGCCGCGACGACCACCAGGAGCGCACCCGCGAAGCCGACCACGACGACCTCTCGCAGCCCGAAACGGTACCCGAGCACGAACGCGACGAGCGTGAGTGCTGCTACCGTCCATCCCAGGCCGGTGACCACGGCCGAGACCTCTGCCCACCCACGCTTGACGAGCCTCCAGGCCGTCGACCAGGCCCTGGCGAGACCGACGACAGCATCCGCTGCCACGCCCTCACGGTCCCCGACCAGCCGTGTGCGGACGTTCGTGAGGCCGGCGACCGTCCCCGTGCGCTCGTACGCCGTCGTCCCGCGACGCGACCGCGTCGAGGACGGGCGGCGCGACCGCGTCGAGACGGGCCGGCGGTCGGTCACGACGCGGCCCGGTCCGCCGGCGGCGGCGTCTCGACCAGCAGCTGCGCGATGACGCTCGTGGCGCTGACGCCGTCGAACTCCGCCTCGGCGTCGAGCACCAGACGGTGCGCCAGGATCGGCACCGCCAGCGCCTTCACGTCGTCGGGCGTGACGTAGTGCCGCGCGTTCAGCGCAGCGAACACCCGCGAAGCGCGCATCAGACCCATCGCGCCGCGGACGCTCACGCCCAGGCGGACCTCGCTGGCCGAGCGCGTCGCGTCGACCAGGCGCGCGACGTAGTCCGCGATCACCGGGTCGACGTGCACCGAACGGGCGAGCGTCGCCATCTCGGTGATCGTCGCGGCCGGCACGACGCTCGCGAGCGGGACCGAACTCGACGGCGCCGAGGAGGTCTCGAGGATCTTCACCGTCGCCGCGTGGTCCGGGTAGCCGATCGACGCCTTCATGAGGAACCGGTCGAGCTGCGCTTCCGGCAGACGGTACGTCCCCGCCTGCTCGACGGGGTTCTGCGTCGCGATGACCATGAACGGCGCCGCGAGCTTGTGGTTCACGCCGTCGACCGTGACCGCGGACTCCTCCATCGCCTCGAGCAGCGCCGACTGGGTCTTCGGGCTCGCGCGGTTGATCTCGTCGGCCAGGACGATGTTCGAGAACACCGGGCCGCGGTGGAAGTCGAACTCCTGCGTCTTCTGGTCGTAGACGCTGATGCCGGTGATGTCGCCCGGCAGCAGGTCCGGCGTGAACTGGATGCGGTTCGTCGACCCCTGCACGCTCTGCGCCATCGCCCGGGCGAGGCTCGTCTTCCCCGTGCCGGGGACGTCCTCGAGGAGGAGGTGGCCCTCGCTGAGCATCGCCGTGACCGCCAGGCGGATCACGAACGTCTTCCCGAGGAGCACCTGCTCGACGTTGGTCACGATGCGGCCTGCGACGTCGGCGAACCAGGTGGCCTGCTCCGGGGTCATGCTCATGCGGTGTCGTTCCTCGTTCTCGGGGATGGTCAGTTGTCGGGCTGGCTGATCGGAACGGTATCGGGATTCGGGTCGTCCTTGCCGTTCACTGTCGCGGTGACCCGGATCGAGCCGTAGCCGGTCGGTACGTTGTCACTCAGCGAGTAGTTCCCGCCGTCGTCGGGCTTCTGGGCCGTGCACCCTACCCCCGCGACGACGCAGTACTCGACCTTGTACGACGGTGCCAGGTCGCCGTTCCCGTTGTTGTCCGGTGCGCGGACGACAGGCGGCTGGCCGACGACCGCGCTGATCACTGACGCGTGCGTCGTGAACGCGGTGCCGACGGATGCGCTACTCGATGCGCAGTAGTCTCCGTCGATCGCGCAGGAGGTGAACACGACGCTGGTCTGAATGCCGAATCCAGCCCCTGCGCCAAGCGAAGCCGATCCGCTGAAACGCACCGGCGAGCCGTCGTTGACCGAGTAGTACAGGTACCGCGTGGAGCTGTTGGCACTCAGATTGACGACGAAGTCCTGGCCGTTGCGTGGATCCTGATCGATGCTGAGGCTCCCCGTCGGCGCGTCCGGCGTCTCGTAGCCCTCCACACTCGCCGGCTGTGACGCCGTGCAGAAGAGGCCGTTGTCGGCGAGCGCGACGTACCGGTACTGACTGGTGATCGTGTCCGACGCCGAGGCGTCGTTCCACACGTACTCTGCGCCCGAGGTCGAGCATCCGGATGGAATCGGTGTACCGGCCGCGTACTTCGAGATCCGCCAGCTCGGGCTCCCGCCACCGAAGTCCGACTCACTGGCGTTCAATGCCACGACGGTCTTGGTCCCCTGGCGATTGCCGTCCGCACTCAACCGAGGCGCGGATGGGCTGCCGACCGACGTGCCGCTCCCCGACGAAGAGTTCCACTGCACCACCGTATTGTTGCGATCCGCGCCATTGCGCGCGGACAGCGTCACCTTGTACTGCGCGGCACTCTGGGGAACGGCGAAGGACGTGCTCGTGGCCGTCCCGGTGTTCTTCGACGTGGACAGCCCCGGGCCTTGGATCGCCACGACGTAGTTGTCAACGGGCGTGCCGTTGTTCGGCGCGTCGACCTTGTTCCAGCTCACGTCGAGCTGGTTCGGGGTGGATTCGCTCGGCGAGACGGTGATCCCGGTCGGGGGTGCCGGCACGAAGTCTGCGCTGATCGGTGCGGAGTTCGAAGAGGCCGCAGAATCACCGATGGCGTTCTTCGCGACCACCGAGAACTGGTAAGACGACTTCGGGTCGAGGCCGGTGATCGTGCACACCGTCGCCGTGCCGCAGTCCTTCGAGACGCCGTTCGTGCCCTGCAGTCGGTACCCGGTGATGGGCGAGTTGTTCGCCTGCGGGGTCGACCAGGTCAACGTCGCCTGACCGCCCTCGTAGGACCCGGTGCGGCTCGGGGCTCCTGGCGCGTCGGGGACGTCCTGCACGGAGATCGTCACGTCGCCCCAGACGTACCGGTCGGGATCGTCGGTGGCGTCGGCGACCTGGTACTGCAGGTGTGCGTCGACGGGCTTGGCGTTCGCGGAGACGCTCACCTGCAGGCGGGACTTGTCCGCGCTCGGCGTGACCGTCACACCGCCGGGCAGACCGCCGGACAGCCCGCGGATGTTGACAACGCGGAGTCGCTGCTCTGGGAACGGGTTCGTCGGCTGGTCGTTGGCGAGGACGTCGATCGTGGTGGTCGCGCCGCGCTTCGTGATCGACTTGTCCGCACCCGGCTGGACGAGCGGCCGGGTGGACGCGACCACGTCGACGTCCACGACGCCGCTCCGGCCCTGGTTCGCGTCGTCGGCCACGCCGATGCCGATGGCGGCGGTGGTGTTCTTCTTCGCGGTGTCGGCGACCTTCACGGTCAGCTTCTGTCCCGAGATCGTCGCGGTCGTGCCGTCGGAGGGCTTGCTGACGACGGAGTAGCGGAGCTCCGGCAGGTCCTTCGGGTACGGGTAGTCCGTGAGCTTGGTGAGGTCGATCGTGCGCGACTCCCCCGGCTGCATGTCCACCGCGGACCCGGTGAACGCGGGCGGCTGGTTGGACCGGGGCGTCACCTTGATCGGCAGCACGAGCGTCGCGACGCGGCCCTTCCCGCCGTTCGCGTTCGATCCGTCGGTGACCTCGAACGAGATCGACGCGTTGCCGTAGTAGAGCTTCGACGACGTGAACTGCAGGTTCGACGAGTCGACGACGAGGTCCTGCCCGTTGGCGTGCGTCGCCTTCACGGTGCCGTCGTCGGTGATCTTCGCCGTCTGTCCGTTGGCCGTCACCACGTACTTCGACAGCGGGATGCGGACGGTGGCCTCGCTCTTGACCGTGATCGCACCAGCGGTCCGGTTGACCTGGGGCAGCGCGTCGTCGAACCCGGGGACGTGGATGAACCCGTAGGACACGATGTCCGGGTGGTCGACCCGTGCGACCGAGAACGGGATGACCTGCGAGTCGTCGGTCAGGCGGACGACGATCCGCTGGTCGTCCGTCGTGCGTGCAGTGTCGCCGTAGCCGTCCACCACGCCCACCTTCAGGTCGGCGGTGGTGCCCTCGGCGAAGAACACGTTGTCGAGCACGTCGACGGTGACGCTCTGCCGGTGCAGGATGTCCTGCAGGTCGAGCGTCGTGTCGTCGACCTCGGGCCGCAGGGGTTGCGCGTCCGGGTCGACCGTGACGGTGAGGAACGCGGTGCTGGCCCCGCCGTTCTCGTTCGCGACCGTGTACAGGACGGCGTAGTCGCCGTCCTTCGCGGTCTTCGGTGGCGTGACGCGGATCTGCTGCTTCTGCAGGATCTTCGCCGTGACGTCCTTCGCGGTGGGCTGCGCGTCGGTGACGGTCAGCTGCCCGCCCTCGGGGTCGGAGTCGTTCTGCAGGACACGGACGGTGACGGAACCGCCGGGTCGGATGGTGACGTGGTCGGCCTCGGCCACGGGGTTCGACGCCTGTTCCGCACGCGGCGCGATGCCGACGCGGACGGTGCCGGTGGCGCGGGCACCGAGGGCGTCGACGACCGTGTAGGTGAACTCGTCGGTGCCGGCCGAGTAGTCGCCCGCCTCGTAGGTCAGGGAGTCGGACGCGACGTCGCTGACCGAGCCCTTGTCCGGGTTCGACGCGACGCCGACGAGTTGCACGGAGTCACCGTCGGGGTCGATGCCGTTCAGCGGGATCGCCACCCGGACGGACTGTCCGGCGACGACCCGCGCGGTGACGGTCTGCGGGACGGGCGGGTTGTTCGTCGCTGCGTCCTGCTCCCGAACGGAGATGGAGACGGTCGCGTCGGCGTACTGCCCGTCGGGCCCGGCGACCCGGTACACGGCGGTGTAGCTGCCCGGTGTGGTCGGCGCGAGGTACCGGAGGTGATCGCCCGACGCGAACAGCAGCCCGCCGTCACCCGGGACGTTCTGCACGAGCTCGGGCTGCAGGGTCAGCGGCTCACCCTCGGGCTGGGTGTCGTTCGCGAGCACGTCGATGTTCGCGACGTCGCCGACCCGCACGGTCGCGGTGTCCGGCTGGGCGACCGGGGGCTGGATGCGGTCCGGCTTGGGGATCTCGACGACGGTGATCGTGCCGGTCGCCGAGGCGAGCCCGTTCGTCTCGGTGTAGCCGAACGACACGGGCCCGTCGAGCGGCGCCGTGAGCGTGACGCGGACGGTGTGCTGGTCGAGGATGCTCGCCTGGACGCCGGAGCCGCGTTCCGGCCCGTCGAGCGCGGTCACGAGGAGCACGCCGCCGGCTGGGTCGATGTCCGTCGCGGTGACGTCCGTGTCCTTCGTCGACAGGGTGTTGACGAACACCGTCTTCGGTGTGGTGATCGGCGCGGTCGAGGCGTCCGGTGGCGCCAGGATCGTGATCCGCACGATGCCGCTCGTGGTCTTCGTGCCGTCCGTGACGGTGTACTCGAGCTGGTGGTCGCCGGCGCCGGCGCCCAGGACGCGGAAGGTCCCGGCGTCGTAGCTCGGCGTGACGGTCAGCCCCGACGCCGAGGAGACGCTCGTCAACGTGACGGTGCCGTTGCCGCCGCGCACGTGGTCGAGCGGGTCGACGCTGAAGGCCTTGCCCGCGTAGCCCTGCACCGGGAACGGGTCGGCGTACAGGGGCACGCTGCCCTGCTTCGCGACGTGCACGGTGACGGCACCGCGGCCGTCGGCCCGGCCGTCGCTGACCACGAGCTGGACGGCCCGGTCGCCCGTCCGTCCGCTCGCGTTGCGGTAGTCGAGGAGCCCGTCCGGCGTCGTCGACACCCGGTCGCCGTCGGACGCCGTCGCCGACTTCAGGTACACGGGATCGCCGTCGGGGTCCACCCAGTCGCCGAGCACGTTGGTGACGACGTGACCGTTCTGCACGACGTCCGCTGACGTGTCCCGCACCTGTCGTGGCGGATCGTTCGCCGAGTCGGGACGAACCGTCACCTTCACGGTGGCCGTGTCCGAACCGCCGTTGCCGTCCGTGATCGTGTACGGGAACGACACGGTGCCGCTGGCACGAGCCGACAGCGTGATCTGCAGGCGCTGACCGTCGCCGACGACCGCGACGTCGCCGACCGCGTCGTCGACGCGGCCGACCTCGCTGATGACGATCGGGTCGCCGTTCGGGTCGTAGTCGTTGAGCAGGACCGGCAGGCTCGTGGTGCGTCCCGGACGAGCGCCCAGGTCGTCGTCGACCGCGACCGGCGGCTTCTGGTCCTTGTCGACCTCGGGGTCGTCGTCGGACACCTGCTCCTGCTGCTGGTCGTCGTCCTTCTTGATGAGGTCGGACCAGTTGTCGATCAGCTGACCGCTGCGGTCGATCGCCCAGGAACGCCCGCTCTGGGGGTCGTTCGCGACGACGGTCTCGCCGTTGTGCAGGATCTGGAGGTCGCTCGTGCCTGCCGTGTCCGCGAGCCGCTGGAGCGCGTTCCCACGACAGGTGTCGATCGCCTGCCCGCCGGCCCACGCAGCGTAGGTGCAGGACCCGACGACGGTCGGCCGAGCCGCACGTCCGGACACCTGCAGTGCGGTGGCGTCGACGCTGCCCGACGCCGAGACGCGGACGAGCCCGGCGGTCCCCGCGACGACGACCTCGGACGCGTCGTCGGTGGACCGCTGGAGCGACGGGGACGTGCCGACGCGGTCGCCGAGGTCCACCGTGTCGCCGTCGACGGACACCTCGCCGGACGTCCGGTCGAGCACCGCGACGTGGTTGCCGAAGGACGCGACCTGGAAGTCGTCCGCGCGGTCCATCTTGACGGTCCAACGCTCGGCCACGGTCAGGGTCGTGCCGACGTCGACGAGCGACGCCGTGCCGGTCTTCGGTGAGTAGACGGCCACGTGCTCGTCGGACGCGTCGAAGACCGCGTCGGCGCCGAGCGTGAGGTCCGCCTTCGTGGACGCGTCGAACTCGCCGAGGTCCTTCGCCGGTGTCGCCCAGAGCTCGCCGGTGTCGCCGTTGCCGATGACCGCGGTGGAGCCGGCGAAGAAGACCTGCGGCGACCCAGCGGGCAGGGTCACCGGGTCGGCGACGGTCGCGTCGGCGACGTCGACCTTCGCCACGGTCCCCTTCGTGTCGTCCACGCTGTACACGGTCGAGCCGCGCTGCAGCACGGAGAGGCTGTCGCTCGCGGTCTCGACGGCCGTGTTCAGCTGCAGGACGCCGGTGTTCGCGCGGCCCACCGCGCCGTACTCGGCGGACGGCACCCACACGGTGCCGTCCCCGAGGTCGACACGCTGCGTGTGGTACCCGGTCGAGGCGACGGCCGCGGTCGCCACGACCGCGCCCACGACGATCGACGCACCGACGGTCACCGCGGCTGAACGGTGCTTGGCGAGGAGCGCCCGGATCACCCGGCGCTCCCGATCGTGGCGCACTTCTGGGCACTCGCCACGCCGGTCTTGCCGTCCCGGTTGACCGCGACGGCGATGCACTCCTCGTCGCCCTTCTTCCCGGAGACGACGAACCGGGCACCGGTCTGCTGGCTGGCCGCACCGTTGGAGGAGATCACGTAGGTGTCGCCGTTGCGGAGCCCCGGGTCGTCCCAGGTGAACGTGACGGACGACGCGGTCGTGGCTGCCTGAACGTCCGACACGACGGGGATCGCACCACTGCCCAGGCGTCCGACCACGACCACGGTGGCGATCGCGAGCGCTGCCACGACGACCACGGCCAGGGACGTCGCCCACACCAGGGTGGAACGGGACCGACGTCGGGCGCGGGTCACCGAACCGGTGCGGTGCACGGTGCCGACGCTCTGCGCCGCGGCGGCCGACGAGCCACCCTGGATCGCCTTGCGGGTCCGGCGTCGCGCCCCGACACGCGTGGGCGGCTGGAGCTCCCGGATCATCGTGCGGTCGCCGTCCGGCGTCGGCGTCGCGACCGCCCAGGCCTCGACCGCGACGTCGGCTGCGGTCTGCGGGATGCCGAGCTCCGCCTCGACCTGCTGGAAGCCACGGACGAGTTCCATCACGGTCGACGGTCGCCCGGCGACCTTGCGCGACATGGCCGCGGCGAGCAGTCGTTCGAGCGACGGCGGGACGTCGGTGCGCCCCGTGGCCTTCACACCGCCCTTGTCGATGCGGCTCATCAGGTCGGCGGCGCCGTTCTTGCCGCCGCGGACCTCGAAGGGGCTGCGACCGGCGAGCAGCGAGAACACGGTCGCCGCGAGGGAGTACACCTCGGACTGGATGGTGCCGCGGGACTCGTCGATGAGGACCTCGGGAGCCGACCAGGGGATCGACATGCCGACGGGCTCGTCGGGGTCGGTACCACCGATCGTCGCAGCGATGCCGAAGTCGGACAGCACGGGGTTGCCGTACGCCGTCAGGAGGATGTTCGACGGCTTGATGTCGCGGTGGAGCACGCCCTCGCGGTGCGCGGTCTCGAGTGCTGAGCCGATCCGGATGCCGGTGGAGAGCACCTCGGACACCGGGATCGGCTCCCGGCGGTACCGCTCGCTGAGCGAGGACGAGCACAGCTCCATCACCAGGTACGGACGCCCGTCGGACGCCACGCTCGCCTGGAAGACGGTGAGGATCGACGGGTGCGTGCTGAGGCGGGCCATCAGGTTCGCCTCGGCCTGGAACATCTGTCGGACGCGGTCGTCGACGACCTCGTCGAGGAGCACCTTCACGGCGACCTGCCGGCGCGGCATGTCCTGCTCGTAGAGGAAGACGTCAGCGAACCCGCCGGAACCGAGGACGTGCACGGGACTGAACCCCGGGATCACGGGCGGGGTGGACGGCAGGCGTCGCGCCATCGTCCTCTCCTCCCCGGCCGAGCGGCCAGCTCTCTCGTCACGGCCCTGCCATTGTACGAACCGTGGGTGACCGACATTCCGCACACCGCTGCGGGCGGTGGGTCAGCGCTCCCCCAGTTCGGGGGGCACTCAGTGGCGCGGGAGCGTGTCTTCCACGTCTCCGTCGTCCGGCGCGTCGTCGACCTGCAGCACGACGACCGTCACGTTGTCGCGACCGCCGGCGACGACGGCGTCGCCCACCAGGCGTTCGGCCAGACCCTGGGCGCTCGGCTCGCGCGCGGCGATCCGACCGATCCCGCCGTCGCCGAGTTCCTTCGTCAGCCCGTCCGAGCAGACGATGTAGCGATCACCGGCGCGGAGCGGCAGCGTCCACCAGTCGGGCTCCGGCGGTTCGCCGAACCCCACGGCGCGCGTGATGACGTTGCTGTCCGGGTGGCGTTCGGCGTCCTCGGCCCGCAGCAGGCCGGCGTCCACCATCTCCTGCACGACCGAGTGGTCGACGGTCACGCGACGGAGCACGCCGTCCTCGATCCGGTACGTCCGCGAGTCACCGACGTTGAACACGAGGGCGGCCGGCTGCCCGTGGGACGCGACGAGCGCGATCCCGGTGACGGTCGTCCCGGCGCCGATCGCGTTGCCGCCGGCGGCCCGCTCGATGTCGGCCGTGGCGAGCAGGAGCGCCCGCTGGATGGCCTGTCGCGACGAGAACGCGCTCTCGGTCGCCTGCTCGAGGCGACGCACGACGGCGTCGCTCGCACGGTCGCCCGCGAGGTGACCCCCCATCCCGTCGGCGACGACGAAGAACGGGGCTCCGACGATGTAGCTGTCCTCGTTGTGGTCACGACGGCGACCGACGTCGGTCGCGGCTCCCCACGACAGCGTCAGGGTGGCACCGTCGGCACCGGGGACGTCGATGGCGTGCGCAGTCGCTGCTCGGCCGAGTTCGGTCACGTTTCAGGATCGCTCTCTGGGGGTTCGGGGCGTGCCGGCTGGTGGATCGGACGGCCACACGGGGAGTGGCGGGAGGTCCCCCGCCGTCGGTGCGACCCGGTGGTACGGCGACAGGACCTCGATGACGTTGCCGTCACCGATCTCGACAACCGTACCCGTCAGGACGACGTTCGAGGCACCCGACGGCATCCGGAACGGAGCCGCGCCCGCCGGCCGCACCACTGTGCCGTTGGTCGACCGGAGGTCGTCGACGACCGTCGCCTCGCCCTCCGCGTGCACGAGCACGTGCGAGGAGGACACCTGCCCGGTCGCCGACGGAACCGTCACCAGTTCCGGCGTCGCACCGCGCAGGATCCGCGGCAGCGTGGGCCGCCGGCCGACGATCACGGGGTGGTCGAGCCGGAGCACCCGCTCCCCGATCCGGATCGAGGGAACCCTGGTCTGCGGTGCGGGTGGGACGGCCTGGAGGCGCGGCTCGGCTCCCACGGACGCGCTCGCGCCGACGTCCGGTCGCGCCGGCACACGCACGATCGTGTCGTCGAGACCGTCGCCGGTCGGGCGCGGCGCGGCGACCGGACGGATCACGGTGTCGTCGTCCGCGTCGGCGTCCGGCTGGGCGGGGGCCGTCGGTGCGGCCCGGATGACCGTGTCGTCGAGCGCGTCGCCCACACGGTCGCCGGAGAGCTGCGCCCGCGGTCGTCGGATGACGGTGTCGTCGATGTCGTCGTCGCGCAACCGAGCCCTCCAAGCGTGGTCGCACACCACCGTAGACGATCCTGTCCCCCGGTCGTCATCGGCGCTCCCACGCCGGCCCGCTGCCCGCTCGCACCGAGCGCAGGACGACCGCAGCGAGCGGGTCGCTCGCACACGTGTCGAGCGCGTGCTGCGCGCGGGTCTGCGCACGCGCGGTCGACCCGAGAGCCCACGAGCACCAGGAGGCGATGGCGAGCGCACCAGCCGCGCCGGACCCGGTGTCGGCGGACGGGTCCTCGGTCCGCCACCACTGCCAGGCCTCGGCACACCGGTCCCCCGCGATCCGGATGCGTGCCCGGTCCGGTTCCGGTCCCCAGCCACGCAGCGCCGGCGGGGTGTCGTCCAGGAACGGGTCGAAGGCGGTGACGCCACGCGGATCGGGATGGTCGCGTGCCGCGAGGAAGTCGATCAACGCGAAGCGGGGTGCGAGCGCAGCACACGCGGTGAGCACCGCGACCGCAGCGGTGCGGGGCAACGGCCCGTCGTGGGGCGCGACGAGTGCCGCGCACGCGGCCGGCAGTGTGACCGCAGCTGCGATCTCACGCGGGTAGCGCACAGCGGCTTCGTCGAGGGTTCGTGTCGTCACGGGGATCATGTCGACATCGAAACGCACGCCGCGCCTCCAGGCCGCCCTGAACCGGCCGTCTGTGGAGGGCGACTCGCCCCACCCGACCTGTGGAGGGACGGGCGGGGCAGAGGTCAGACCGCGGCGGGCTCGAGGCTCTCGGCCACGAGGTCCCAACCAGTGTCGTGCTGCTCGAACGCGACGCCGTGCCCCGACGCCCACTCGACGAGCTCGACCATCGTGGACACCTGTGCACCGGTACGACCGAGCAACGCCACCAGGCGGCCCTTCGCGGTCTTGTTCCAGTGGTTCAGTGCCTTGCGTCGGCCGGCGCCGTCCACGCTCACCACGCGCGGCGCCACGGCGTCGGCCACGGGGCCCAGCTGCCGGTAGCCCTCGGACCGGAGGTCGAGCACGAGACCTCCCGCCGAGTGCTCTGCGAGGACACGCGACGACGCAGCCGGCCAGTGCGAGGCGAGCCGCACGCTGCCGAGCCGGGAGTCGTGCGAGAGCCGGTAGGCCGGGATCGGATCGCCGCCGCCGAGGGGGCCGAACATCGCGGACTGCACCACCACGTGGTCGAACCACCACGCGCGGGTCGTGGCGTCCGCGTCGAGGGCCCCGAGCGGGTCGTAGAGCACCCCCGTGTACCGGTCGATCGCCGGCATCGTGCCCGAGGTCTCGAGCGCGAGGTTGCGGAACCGTTCCTCGATCGACTTCGGGCCGAGCTTCAGGGCCGTCCGGGCAGAGGACTCCTCAGAACTGACGGAACGGGCCGCGGTGATCACCGCGGCCCGTTCAGCAGCCAGTTCCGGGAACGACAGCGCACGCAGGTCGAGCGTGCGGTCCGTGTCCCCGCCCTCCCGCTTCGTCTCCGAAGGCGGGAGGAGGACGGTCAGTCCGGTCAGGACGCCAGCGCGGCCTGCCGCGCCACGATCGTGACCGTGTCGTGCTCGACCGACAGGAAGCCGTCCTCGGCGTCCGCCGCAACCGTCGAGCCGTCAGCCCGGGTGATGCGGACCTGACCCTGCGCGAGGGTCGCGAGCAGGGGCTCGTGTCCCGCGAGGATACCGATCTGGCCCTCCGTCGTCCGAGCGACGACCATGGTGGCGTCTCCCGACCAGACCTCGCGGTCGGCCGAGACGACGCTCACGGTGAGTGCCGCCATGTCAGCGGTTCTCCTTCTGGATCTGCGCCCACTTCTCTTCGACGTCGTTGATGCCACCGACGTTGAAGAAGGCCTGCACGGCCACGTGGTCGAACTCGCCGTCCGCGATCGCACGGAAGGACTCGATGGTGTCCTTCAGCGGCACGGTCGAACCCTCGACACCCGTGAACTTCTTGGCCATGTAGGTGTTCTGCGAGAGGAACTGCTGGATACGACGAGCGCGCTCGACCGTGATCTTGTCCTCTTCGGAGAGCTCGTCGACACCGAGGATGGCGATGATCTCCTGCAGTTCCTTGTTCTTCTGGAGGATCTGCTTGACGCGCGTGGCCGTCTCGTAGTGGTCGGCGCCCAGGTACCGGGGGTCCATGATCCGCGACGTGGAGGTCAGCGGGTCGATGGCCGGGTACAGACCCTGCGACGCGATCTCGCGGGAGAGCTCGGTCGTGGCGTCGAGGTGCGCGAACGTGGTCGCCGGCGCCGGGTCGGTGTAGTCGTCAGCCGGCACGTAGATCGCCTGCAGCGAGGTGATCGAGTGACCACGCGTCGAGGTGATGCGCTCCTGGAGCACACCCATCTCGTCGGCGAGGTTCGGCTGGTACCCCACCGCGGACGGCATGCGGCCGAGCAGCGTGGAGACCTCGGAACCGGCCTGCGTGAAGCGGAAGATGTTGTCGATGAAGAGGAGCACGTCCTGCTTCTGGACATCGCGGAAGTACTCCGCCATCGTCAGCGCCGACAGGGCCACGCGCAGACGCGTTCCCGGCGGCTCGTCCATCTGGCCGAACACGAGGGCGGTCTTGTCGAAGACGCCCGCCTCTTCCATCTCGCCGATGAGGTCGTTGCCCTCACGGGTGCGCTCGCCGACACCGGCGAACACCGACACACCACCGTGGTCCTGCGCGACGCGCTGGATCATCTCCTGGATGAGGACCGTCTTGCCGACGCCCGCACCACCGAAGAGGCCGATCTTGCCACCCTGCACGTACGGGGTGAGGAGGTCGATCGACTTGATGCCGGTCTCGAACATTGAGGTCTTCGACTCGAGCTGGTCGAAGGCCGGGGCCTTGCGGTGGATCGGCCAACGCTCGGTGATCTCGAGCTTCTCGTCGGTGTTGAGCACGTTGCCCAGCACGTCGAAGACCTTGCCCTTGGTGACGTCGCCGACGGGGACCGAGATGGGAGCGCCCGAGTCACGGACCTCCTGGCCACGGACCAGACCGTCGGTCGGCTTCAGGGAGATGGCGCGGACGAGGTCGTCGCCGAGGTGCTGTGCGACCTCGAGACCGATCTCCTGCGACGAGTCACCGATGGTGATGGTCGTGAACAGGAGGTTGTACATCTCGGGGATGGCGTCGTGCGGGAACTCGATGTCGACGACGGGGCCCGTGACACGGGCGATCCGGCCGACACCGGGCGCCGACGACGTCTCGACCGCGGTGGTTGCGGTGTCGGTCATGGCTGGTGCCTTCCTGAGGGTGGGTAACTGTCCGCGAACGACGCGGACTACTTCTTCTTCGACGAGAGGGCGTCGGCGCCGCCGACGATCTCGGAGATCTGCTGGGTGATCTCGGCCTGTCGGGCGTTGTTCGCGAGACGCGTGAAGTCGCGGATCAGCGAGTCGGCGTTGTCGCTCGCGGCCTTCATCGCCTTCTGGCGGGCGGCGTGCTCGGAGGCAGCCGACTGCAGCATGGCGTTGAAGATGCGGCTCTCGATGTAGACCGGGAGCAGCGCGTCGAGCACCGCGTCGGCGTCCGGCTCGAACTCGTAGAGCGGCAGCGGCTCGTCGTTCGACGGTGCCTCGACCCCCTCGACGACCTCGAGCGGGAGCAGCCGGACGACCTGCGGCTCCTGCGTGGCGAGGCTCAGGAAGCGGTTGAAGACGATGTGGATCTCGTCCACGCCGCCCTCGGCCGTGTCCTGCAGGAACTTCGCCACGACGGCGTCGCCGATCGACTTCGCGGTCGAGAACTCCGGCTGGTCGGTGTTGCCGACCCACTGCTGCTCCGACGCGCGCTCACGGAACGCGAAGTACCCGACGGACTTGCGCCCGACCAGGTAGAACACGACGTCCTTGCCCTCGCTGCGGAGCAGGGAGGCGAGCTCCTCGCCCTGCTTGAGGACGTTCGTGCTGAACGCACCGTTCAGGCCGCGGTCCGACGTGAACAGCACCACGGCCGCCCGCGTCGACGACTCCGGCTCGGTGGTCAGCACGTGGTCGACGTTCGAGAACGTCGCCACGGCCGACACCGCACGCGTCACGGCCCGCGAGTACGGACCCGACGCGGCCATGCGGGCCTGCGCCTTCTGGATCCGCGACGCCGAGATCAACTCCATCGCGCGAGTGACCTTCTTCGTGGTCTTCGCGGACTTGATTCGCTGTCGGTAGACCCGGACCTGCGCTGCCATCTAGCGACGACCCTTGACGATCTGCTCCTGGTCGACGTCCTCGGCCGAAGCGGCCTCGAACTGCTCGGACCCGAGCGTCTTGCCGTCGCTCGTCTGGAAGCTCTTGGAGAACTCGTCGATCTGCTTGCCCATCTCGGCGACGGTGTCGTCGCTGAGCTGGTTCGTCTCGCGGAGCGTCGTCAGGACGTCCGAGTTGCGACGCAGGTGGTCGAGCAGCTCCGACTCGAAACGCAGGACGTCGGCCACGGGGACCTCGTCGAGCTTGCCGTTCGTGCCGGCCCAGATCGAGACGACCTGCTCCTCGACCGGGTACGGCGAGTACTGCGGCTGCTTGAGGAGCTCGGTCAGGCGGGCACCGCGCTCGAGCTGACGACGCGACGCCTGGTCGAGGTCGGACGCGAACATCGCGAACGCCTCGAGCGAGCGGTACTGCGCGAGCTCGAGCTTGAGCGTGCCGGAGACCTTCTTGATCGACTTGACCTGTGCGTCACCACCGACACGGGACACCGAGATGCCCACGTCGACGGCCGGACGCTGGTTCGCGTTGAACAGGTCCGACTGCAGGAAGATCTGGCCGTCGGTGATGGAGATCACGTTGGTCGGGATGTACGCCGAGACGTCGTTCGCCTTGGTCTCGATGATCGGGAGACCCGTCATCGAACCGGCGCCGAGCTCGTCGGACAGCTTCGCGCAACGCTCCAGCAGACGGGAGTGCAGGTAGAAGACGTCACCCGGGTAGGCCTCGCGGCCCGGCGGACGACGCAGGAGGAGCGACACCGCACGGTAGGCCTCGGCCTGCTTCGACAGGTCGTCGAAGATGATGAGGACGTGCTTGCCCTGGTACATCCAGTGCTGACCGATGGCCGAGCCGGTGTACGGGGCGAGGTACTTGAAGCCGGCGGGGTCGGAGGCCGGGGCGGCGACGATGGTGGTGTACTCCATCGCGCCGGCGTCCTCGAGCGCACCCTTGACGGAGGCGATCGTGGAGCCCTTCTGGCCGATGGCGACGTAGATGCAGCGGACCTGCTTGTCCTCGTCGCCCGACTCCCAGTTGGCCTTCTGGTTGATGATCGTGTCGATCGCGATGGCCGTCTTGCCGGTCTGGCGGTCGCCGATGATCAGCTGACGCTGACCGCGGCCGACGGGGATCATCGCGTCGATGGCCTTGATGCCGGTCTGGAGCGGCTCGTGGACCGACTTGCGGGCCATGACGCCGGGTGCCTGCAGCTCGAGGGCACGACGACCCTCGGCCTGGATCTCGCCGAGACCGTCGATCGGTGCGCCGAGCGGGTCGACGACGCGACCGAGGAAGCCGTCGCCGACGGGGACCGAGAGGACCTCGCCGGTGCGGGTGACTTCCTGGCCCTCTTCGACACCGGCGAACTCGCCGAGCACGATGGCGCCGATCTCGTCCTCGTCGAGGTTCTGCGCGAGGCCGAGGGTGCCGTCCTCGAAGCGGATGAGCTCGTTCGCCATGACGCCGGGGAGGCCCTCGACGTGCGCGATGCCGTCACCGGCGTCGATGACGTGCCCGACCTCGGCCGTGGAGGCCTTCGTCGGCTCGTAGTTCGAGACGAAGTCCTTCAGGGCATCACGGATCTCATCGGGGCTGATGGTGATGTCTGCCATGGGATTTTCCTTGTTGGTTTCCGGGGCCCTTCGGCTCCGAGAGGGTGACGCTGCCTGACTCGGCAGTTCCCGTTGTGGACTTGGGAGGAGCGGCTTCGACGGTACGCCTAGCCGGCGAGCTGGAGCCGGAGCTCCGAGAGTCGCGTGGACACGGTGCCGTCGATGACGTCGCCGCCGAGCTGCACCCGGACCCCGCCGACGACCGACGGGTCGACCACGTGGTTGATGCTGATGTCCTTGCCGTGCTGCTGCGCGAGCGCCCGGGCGACACGAGCCGCCTGGCCGTCCGTGAGCGGCGTCGCGGTGATGACCGTCGCGACGAGCTTGCCGGCCTGCTCGGCCACGATGCGCGAAGCGTCGCGGACGAGTTCGCCGATGCGACGACCACGGGGCTGCTGCACGAGGTGCGACAGGATCACGACGGTCTGCTCCGACGCCTTGCCGCCGAGCAGCCGCTCGACGAGTGCGCTCTTCTCCGCCGGGCTGCCGAGCTTCGTGCCGAGCGCCAGCTCGAGGTCGGCGTCCGAACGGACGGCGGTCTCGAAGGAGAACAGTTCGGCCTCGATCGGCGTCCCGGAGGCCGCGGTTGCGGCGACGGCGCGGATGCCCGCGTCCTCGATGCCGACGAGCAGGTCCTGGTGCGAGGACCAGCGCGAGCCGGCCACCGCGGTCAGGACCGCACGCGTCGCGGCCGACTGTCCGGCGAAGACGCGGTCGATGACGACCTTCTTGCCGGCCGGGTCGGCCGTCGGGTCGGACAGCAGACCGAGCAGCTGCGGCGCACCGGCGATCGCACGCCCTGCGGCGAGGATCTCGGCACCGGCGGCGAGGTCGGCCGCACCGCCGAGGTCGGCGAGCACCGCCCTCGTGGACGCCAGTGCTTCCCTGGTGGCGCTGCGCATGCTCAGTGCTCCCCGGTCTTCTCGGCCTGCGAGGCCTCGAGGTCGGCGAGGAACCGGTCGACGACCGCGTTCGACTTGGCATCGTCCTTCAGGGACTCGCCGATCACGCCGGACGCGAGGTCGAGGGCGAGGGTGCCCACCTCGGACCGGAGCGACTGGAGAGCGCTCTGACGCTCGGCCTCGATCTGCGCCTGGGCGTTGGCGGCGATGCGTGCTGCATCGGCCTGCGCCTGCTCGCGGAGCTCGTTGCCGATCGCGTTCGCGTCGGCACGGGCCTGCTCGCGGATCCGCGACGCCTCGGCACGGGCCTCGGCGAGCTGCTTGTTGTACTCCTCGAGCGCGGCAGCGGCCTGCTCCTGAGCAGCCTCGGCCTTCTTGATGCCACCTTCGATGGCCTCGGTGCGCTCGTCGAGCATCTTCGTGATCCGCGGGATGATGACCCGCCAGAAGACCAGCAGGATGACGATGAACGCGACCAGCGACCAGACGATGTCGTACAGCGGCGGGACGAGGGGACTGTGCGTCTCCTCCGCCGCGATGATGAGTGCGTTCTGCATCGAGTGGCCTTAGTTGGTGCCGGTGAAGATGAAGTACGTGGCGATGCCGATGAAGGCCAGGGCCTCGGTGAAGGCGATACCGATGTACATGAGGGTCGTCAGACGGCCCTGGAGCTCGGGCTGGCGAGCGACGGACTCGATCGTCTTGCCGACGACGATGCCCACGCCGATGGCCGGGCCGATCGCTGCGAGGCCGTAGCCCACGGTCGCGATGTTGCCGTTGATCTCCGCGAGAACGGTCGTTGCGTCCACGTGTTTTCCTTTCGAGATGCGGCCCGGCGGATGCCGTGCCGTATTGGGGGTCAGTACAGGTCGGTGGTCAGTGCTCGTCGGCCAGCGCGAGCTGGATGTACACAGCGGTCAGCAGCATGAAGACGTAGGCCTGCAGCAGCGCGACGAGGATCTCGAAGAAGCTGAATGCGATGCCGAACGCGAGCGTCCCGACGCCGAAGAGCTTGAAGAGCCCTTCGCTGTCGAAGAAGAAGAACTGCGTGGCTGCGAAGAACAGGACGAGCAGCAGGTGGCCGACGACCATGTTCATCAGGAGTCGCAGCGTCAGGGTCACCGGACGGAGCACGAAGGTCGAGACCAGCTCGATCGGCGTCACGATGATGTAGAGCGGCCACGGGACGCCGGGCGGGAACAGGGCGTTCCGGAGGAACGCACCGGGGTGCTTCCGCAGACCCGCGTAGATGAACGCGATGTACGCGACCGCGGCGAGGATCATCGGGTACGCGATACGGCTGGTGCCCTGCAGGTTGAACCCCGGGATCAGGCCCGTGAGGTTCAGGAACAGCACGGAGAAGAAGATCGTGGCGAGGATCGGCAGGAACCGCTTGCCGTCCTTCTCCCCCAGGTTGTCGAAGGTGTTCCGGCGGACGACGTCGAACGCGTACTCGATGAGCGCCTGGCCGCGGCCGGGCACGAGCTTGAGCGAACGGGTCCCGATGATGCCGATCAGCAGCAGCACCGCGACGGCGACGAACCGGATGATGACGAGCCGATCGATCTCGAAGGGCGTCCCCGCGAAGAAGATCGCATCCGGGAAGAACTCGTTGATCGACGGACCATGGAACTCGGCGGCCTTGCTGCTCCCCGCCGCAACGGTGTTACCCGCAGCGGTGAGGGACAGGGGAAGAGCGTGGGATAGCAGCGCTGTCTCCTGTGTCGGCGCGCGCACGCATGGCACGCGATGGTGGACGTTGTGGAGGCTCGCCCGCTCCGAGCAGTGCTCCGGACGCGGACTCCGAGAAGCCTATCAGGTGCGAGAGGCTTCCCGGGCTCTCAGTTGCGGGGTGCGTCCTTCTCAGGAGACGCGGAGTCTCCGGGGAGGGACACCCCGATCGGGATCCGGGCCTTGGCCACCGCGACGACGTCGATCACGAGGGACCCGACGACGCCGACGATGATCACGATCGCGAGGACCGGGAAGTCCACCCAGGCACGGTCCCGCAGCAGGACGAGCACCACGATGAACACGATGAACTTCAGGAGCCAGGTGCCCATCACGATGCCGAAGAAGGCACCCGAGATCATCTGCCCCTTCGAGACGCGCAGCGCGACGAGCACGCTCACCGCGGTCAGCCCGAGGAACACCACGCTCAGGACGGCGCCGAGCAGGCCACCCACGAGACCGGGCGTGCCGGCGACGAGCAGGCCGACGACTCCCCCGACCACGGCGAGTCCGACGGCGAGGACCGCGCCCCAGGTGATGATGCGGCGGAACACCGGCCGGACGTGGTCGAGCGCGTTCGGTGCGGTCACGTGATGTCTCCTGGGATCGAGCGGTCGTTGGCGGCCCGGTCGAGCGGGTCGAGGCTGGCGTCCACCACGGTGGTGGAACGGGTGGCTGCCTGGGCGGCGAACTCGGCGCGCTTGCGGCCGAGCGGGGCGAAGGTGGCGACGGCGCACACCGTGAAGCCGACGGCGACGAACACGACGACCCAGTACCAGTCCACGAAGAGGAACAGCAGGCAGCCGACGGCGACCGTGGCCGTCCACGCGTAGAAGATGAGCACGGCGTGGAAGTGCGAGTGCCCCATGTCGAGCAGACGGTGGTGCAGGTGCTTCCGGTCGGCCGAGAACGGCGACTTGCCGGCGCTGAGGCGTCGCGTGACGGCGAGCCCGAAGTCCAGGATCGGCACGATGAGGATCGCGAACGGCAGCAGGATCGGGATGAACGCCGGCAGGAGCGCCTGGCGTGTCTGCACTGCAGCGGGGTCGATGTTGCCCGTGACCGACACCGCACTCGTCGCCATCAGGAAGCCGACGAGCAGCGCCCCGGCATCCCCCATGAAGAGCTTCGCCGGGTGCCAGTTGAGGATGAGGAACCCGAAGCAGGCACCGACGAGGACTGCCGTCAGCAGCGACGGCAGGTTGAAGAAGAACTCGGTCTGCACGACCACGCGGTTGATGAAGAACGTGTACAGGAAGAACACGCCGCCGGCGATGATCGCGACACCGGCGACCAGACCGTCGAGCCCGTCGATGAAGTTCACCGCGTTCATCACGAGCACCACGGCCAGCACGGTGAAGATCAGGCTCATGTAGGACGAGCCCACGCCGAGCGTGTTGCCGATCGGCAGGGACACGATCGCCACGCCCTGCCACGCCAGGATGCCCGCTGCGATGATCTGCCCCGCGAGCTTCGTCATCCAGTCGAGGTCCCAGATGTCGTCCGCGACACCCAGCACCACGATGATGGTCGCTCCCCCGAGCACCGCCAGCACACGGCCGGGTTCGGAGAACACCAGCCGGAAGTAGTCCGTGCCCGCGATCGACGGGAACAGGAACCACGCCGCGAGCAGGGAGACGATGACGCCGATGTACATCGCGATCCCGCCGAGCCGCGGCGTCGGCGTGCGGTGCACGTCCCGCTCACGGACCTTCGGGTACCACTTGTACTTCAGCCCCAGCTTCCACACGATCCAGCTGACGCAGAAGCTCACCACGGCCGCGATGGCCCCGGCGAGCAGGTAGTACTTCATCCGACGAGGTCGGCTCCGACGACCCTGGCGATCTCGTCGTCCGGGATCACGCCGTGACGGACGATCAGGAGCTTCCCGCCGTCGGAGAGCCCCGTGGCGTCCACGATCGTCGAGCCCGTGGAGGCCGCGAACCCGTCGTGCGCCTCGATCGGGCCGCCGTCCAGGTACACGGCGACGCTGTCACCGAGCATCGCCTCGGCCTGGTCGGCGTCCATCGCCGCCGGGTCCCCGGTGGAGTTCGCCGAGGACACCGCGAGCGGCCCGACTTCCTGCAGGAGTTCGAGCGCGATCCGGGAGTCCGGCATGCGGAGGGCGACGGTGCCGCGCGTCTCGCCGAGGTCCCAGTCGAGCGACGGCTGGGCGCGCAGGATCACGGTGAGGCCGCCGGGCCAGAACTCGGCCACGAGGTCACGCACCTGCTGCGGGATGTCGCTCGCCAGTGCTTCGAGGGTCGGCGGACCGGGGATGAGCACCGGCGGCGGCGACTGGCGGGTGCGGCCCTTCGCATCGAGCAGACGCTGGACGGCGGACGCGCTGAAGGCGTCCGCGGCCACGCCGTAGACGGTGTCGGTGGGGACGACGACGAGTTCTCCGCGCCCGAGGGCGGCACGTGCGAGCCGCATCCCGGTCAGGAGCCCGTCGGAGTCGGTGCAGTCGTATCGGGATGCCATGACTCGACGATGATAGTGCGACACAATGGTGGCATCGTGAACGAGACGCCTGCGCCCCGACTCCTGTTCCTCTTCGACATGGACGAGGTCCTCGTCCGGTACGACTGGAGGGTGCGGATGGCCGCCCTCGCCGAGTTCACCGGACACGAGTTCCAGGAGCTCCGCCGACGGTGGTGGGACTGCGGCAACGAGCAGCGTGCCGAGGCCGGCGGGTACGCCGACGGCGACGCGTACCTCGCCGCGTTCGAGGCGGCGATGGGCTGCGACGTCCCCGAGGCCGACTGGGCGCGGATCCGCGGCGCCGCGATGACCGAGCTGCCCGACCGCATCGAGGCGGTCCGCGTGGCGAGCGAGCACGGGCGCGTCGGGCTCCTCACGAACAACGGGCCGCTGGCCGGCCGGTGGATCCACCGCTGGGCGCCGTCCCTCCCGCCGCTGTTCGGCGAGCACCTCGACACGACGAGCAACTTCGGCGCGCGGAAGCCCGAGCCCGAGGTGTTCCTCCGCGCCCTCGAGCACCACGGCGTGCCGGCCGAGCGAACGTTCTTCGCGGACGACATGCCGATCAACGTCGAGGGAGCGCGGAGCGTCGGCATCCACGCGGTCCTCGTCGAGGAGCACACCGACCTGCGCGAGGCGGTCCTCGCCTTCGTCGGGGCGCAGGACCGCGCCGCGGCTCCCGCCGCGTAGGAAGCGGAACCGGGCGTACCAGGTCGAAAGAACCCGCCGGGTACGCCCGCAACGACCAGGCACGCCCGGAACCACACTCCCGGGCCCGCGCCCGCACGATCCTTCCCATCGCACGCGCGATGGGAAGCGGAACCGGGCGTACCAGGTCAGAAGAAACCGCCGGGTACGCCCGAAAGGACCAGGTACGCCCGGAACGCCCCACCCCGACCCGGACGGGAGGCGCGGGCCGGCTCGGGCTAGCGGGTCGCGGTGGTCGTGCGGTCGCGTCCCGTCAGGTCCTGGTGCGTCTCCGGGGTACGGAACCCCCGGCGCGTCAGCACGTCACGCACGCCGGCGCCCTGCGGCTCGGCGTGCTCGATCACGAGGACTCCCCCTGGGACGAGCAGGCGCCAGGCCGTCTCGGCCAGGGCGCGCACGGCGTCGAGGCCGTCCGGCCCGCCGTAGAGCGCCATCGCGGGGTCGTGGTCGCGGACCTCGGGGTCGATCGGCACCGCGTCGTCGGGGACGTACGGCGGGTTCGACACGACGACCGACACCGTGCCGTCGAGTTCGGGCAACGCGTCGGCGAGGTCGCCCTCGACGAGGCGGACCGTGCCGCCGTGGGACTCGACGTTGCGCCGGGTCCACGGGAGCGCCTCGGGCGAGCGCTCGACGGCGTACACGACGGCGTTCGGCACCTCGGTGTCCATGGCGATCGCGATGGCGCCGCTGCCGGAACCGAGGTCGACGGCGATCGGCTCGGGGACGGCCACGGCGCGGAGTGCGTCGATGCCGAACTGCACGACGCCCTCGGTCTCGGGCCGCGGGACGAACACCCCGGGCCCCACCGCCAGGGTGAGCGCGCGGAAGTGGGCCTCCCCCGTGATGTGCTGCAGCGGCTCGCGGGTGGTGCGGCGGGCGACGGCCTGTCGGAAGCGCTCGACGTGCCCGGCAGCGATCGCGCCACCGGTCAGGGCACGGGCCTGCACGGCACCGCGGGAGGTGTCGGTCGCCCAGGCGAGCAGGAGTTCGGCGTCCACGCGCGGAGTCGGGACCCCGTGCGCGACGAGCGCAGCGGTCGCCTCGTCCAGGAGGCGATCCGCTGCGTACGTGGGCTGGCTGTCGGAGGTGATCCGTGCCTCCAGGGCGGGTCTAGGCGTCCTGGTCGCCGATGGCGGCCAGACGGGCCTCTTCGTCCGCGCTGATGGCGGACTGGATGACGGGCTCGAGCGCACCGTTCATCACGCGGTCCAGGTCGTACGCCTTGTACCCGGTGCGGTGGTCCGCGATGCGGTTCTCCGGGAAGTTGTACGTGCGGATGCGCTCCGAACGGTCCATGCCGCGGATCTGCGACTTGCGCGCGTCCGAGGCGATGGCGTCGAGCTCCTCCTGCTGCCGCGCGAGGATGCGGGCGCGCAGGACGCGCATGCCGGCCTCGCGGTTCTGCAGCTGCGACTTCTCGTTCTGCATCGCGACCGTGATGCCCGTGGGCAGGTGCGTGATGCGGACCGCGGAGTCCGTCGTGTTGACGGACTGGCCGCCGGGCCCGGAGGACCGGTAGACGTCGATCTTGAGGTCGTTCTGGTTGATCTGGACCTCTTCGGGCTCGTCGACCTCGGGGAAGACCAGCACGCCGGTCGTCGAGGTGTGGATGCGGCCCTGCGACTCGGTCGCCGGCACGCGCTGCACGCGGTGCACGCCACCCTCGTACTTGAGGTGCGCCCAGACGCCCTGGGACGGGTCGGTCGCGTTCGACTTGATCGCGACCTGGACGTCCTTGTAGCCACCGAGGTCGGACTCGGTGCGCTCGAGCATCTCGATCTTCCAGCCCTTGGACTCGGCGTAGTGCGAGTACATGCGCAGGAGGTCGGCCGCGAACAGCGCCGATTCCTCGCCGCCCTCGCCGCCCTTGATCTCCATGATCACGTCGCGCCCGTCGTCCGGGTCGCGCGGGATGAGCAGCCGGCGGAGACGCTCCTGGCGCTCCGACAGCTGCTCCTCGAGCGCCGGGACCTCGTCCGCGAACGCCTCGTCCTCACGCGCGAGCTCCTGGGCGGCGGCGAGGTCGTCCCCCGCCGCCTTCCAGGACTCGTACGCGGACTTGATCTGGTTGAGCTCGGCGTACCGCCGGTTCACCTTCTTCGCCCGGGCCGCATCGGCGTGGAGCGCGGGGTCCGACAGCTGCTGCGTCAGGTCCTCGTGTTCCGCCAGCAGCCCTGCCACCGACTCGAACACGCGTTACTCCTGGTGACCGTTGTGGTGCCCACCGGTCGTGGGGACCGACTTCTGCACCTGGACCAGGAACTCGACGTTCGACTGCGTCTCCTTGAGGTTCCGCAGCACGATCTCGAGCGCCTGCTGCGGGTCGAGCCCGGCGAGGGCACGACGCAGTCGCCACGTGATCTTGACCTCGTCGGCGGAGAGCAGCTGCTCCTCGCGACGGGTGCCGGAGGCGTTGACGTCGACGGCGGGGAAGATCCGCTTGTCCGCCAGGTGACGGTTGAGGCGGAGCTCCATGTTGCCGGTGCCCTTGAACTCCTCGAAGATCACCTCGTCCATCTTCGACCCGGTCTCGACGAGCGCCGTGGCGAGGATGGTCAGCGAGCCGCCGTCCTCGATGTTGCGCGCCGCGCCGAAGAAGCGCTTCGGCGGGTACAGGGCCGACGAGTCGACGCCACCGGAGAGCACGCGACCGGAGGCCGGCGTCGCCAGGTTGTAGGCGCGGCCCAGGCGGGTGATCGAGTCGAGGAGCAGGACCACGTCGTGGCCGAGCTCGACCAGGCGCTTCGCACGCTCGATGGCGAGCTCGGCGACCGTGGTGTGGTCCTCTGCCGGACGGTCGAAGGTCGAGGCGATGACCTCGCCCTTCACCGTGCGCTGCATGTCGGTGACCTCTTCGGGCCGCTCGTCCACCAGGACGACCATGAGGTGCGCCTCGGGGTTGTTCTTGGCGATCGCGTTCGCGATGGCCTGGAGCACGACCGTCTTGCCGGCCTTCGGCGGGGAGACGATGAGGCCGCGCTGGCCCTTGCCGATCGGCGACACGAGGTCGATGATCCGCGTGCTGAGCTTGCCCGGCTCGGTCTCGAGGCGGAGACGCTCGTTCGGGTACAGCGGGGTGAGGTCCTGGAAGTCGACGCGCGCGGCGGCCTCCTCAGCGGTCTGCCCGTTCACCGAGTCGACCTTCACCAGGGCGTTGTACTTCTGGCGGCTCTGCTGCTCGTTGTCCCGCGGCTGCTTGATCGCGCCGACGACGGCGTCACCCTTGCGCAGGTGGTACTTCTTCACCTGGCCGAGCGAGACGTAGACGTCGTTCGGACCCGGGAGGTAGCCAGAGGTCCGCACGAAGGCGTAGTTGTCGAGGACGTCGAGGATGCCCGCGATCGGGATGAGGACGTCGTCCTCGGTGATCTCCGGCTCGAACTCGTCGTTCTGGCCGCCACGGCCGCGCTTGCGGTCGCGCTGGCGACGGCTGCGGCCGCCCTCGGTGTCGTCGGCGTTCTGCTGGGGCTGCTGCTTCTGCTGGCCCTGCTTCTGCTGCTGGCCGTTCTGCTTCTGCTCGTTCTTGTCGTCCTGCTGGGCGTTCTTCTGGTCGCCCTGCTGGCCGTTCTTCTGGCCGTTGTCGTTCCGCTGGCCGTTGTCGTTCTTCTGCGCGCTGTCGCGACCGTTCTGGTCGCCGCCCTGCTCGCCGTTCTCGGCGTTCTGCCCACGGCCACGACCGCGACCACGGCTGCGGCGGCCGCGACGCGAACCGCCCTCGCCCTGCTGGTCGTTCTGGTCGCCGTTGTCGGCGCTGTCCTGCGACTCGCCGGACTGCTCGGACGACTGCTCCTGCTGGGGCTGGGCCGGGGCCTGCTGGTCGTTCGACTGCTCGGCCTGCTGGCCGTTCTGCTGCTCGGCAGCCTGGTTCTGCTGACCGTTCTGCTGGGCGCGACCGCCACGGCCGCGGCGCTGACCGCCGGCCTGGGCTGCTTCCTGGGCGTCCTTCTCGGCACGGACCTGGTCGAGGCCGGCGAGGAGGTCCTCGGTGCCGGTCTGGCCGTGGTTGGTGTGCTCGGCGGCCGCGGTCGGCTCGGCGCTCACGGTGCCACCGGAGGAGGCACGACGGGAACGACGGGCACGCGAGGCGGGCTGCTGCTCGGCCGGGGCCTCGGTGGCCGCGGGAGCGTCGGCGGCTGGTGCCTCGGTCGGCTCGGGCAGCGTCGGCTGCTCGACCGGTGCGGGTGCCGGTTCCTGTGCCGCGGGGGCTGCCGCTTCGGCCGCGGGGGCCTCGTCCGTCACGGGACGCTTGTCCTCGATCGAGGCGATGAGGTCGCCCTTGCGGAGCTTGGAGAGCCCGGTGATGCCGAGCGAGGAGGCGATGCGCTGGAGTTCCGGGAGCCGGAGGGCGCGCAGATCGCTGGGGATCTCCACCTGGGTGGAGTCGTTGACGTTCGTCAAGGTCGGTGTTTCCTTTCGAACCGCAGAACGCGGAGAGTTTCCACCGTCCCGGATGCACGGGTATGCATCGACCGCCGTTCAGACGACGGACCGGGATTCGGTGATCAGAAAGAGATTGCCCCCGCGCACCGGACCCTGCATGGCGAGGAACGTTCCTGCTGCCTACGCGGGTTCGGCTTGGAGCGCCGAGTGCGGCACCACTGTAGCACCACCCAGATCAACGGCCAGCATGAGCGCCCGCCAGTCGGATTCGCCGTGTCGCGTCACGAGCTCGGCCGCGGTCAGGCGCTGGCCGGGGTCGCTGCCGAGGACGAGGAGGCTCGGGCCGGCCCCGGACACGACGGCGGCGAGACCGTGCTGGCGCAGCAGGCCGATCAGCGCGTCGGTCTCCGGCATCGCGCTCGCGCGGTACGACTGGTGCAGCCGGTCCTCGGTCGCCGCCAGGAGCAGCTCGGGGCTCTGGATGAGCGCCGCCACCAGGAGCGCCGAACGGGACACGTTGAACGCGGCGTCCTCGTGCGGCACGCTCGCGGGCTGGAGGGAGCGCGCGAGCTTCGTCGACAGGGTGGACGTCGGCACGAAGACCACGGGCGAGACGCCGCGGTGCACCAGGAGTCGCTTGTACGCGGGCCCCTCGGCGGTCATCCACGCGATGGTGAGACCGCCGAAGAGGGCGGGCGCCACGTTGTCCGGGTGCCCCTCCATCTCGGTCGCCAGGGTCAGCAGGGTCGAGGCGTCCAGGTCGACGATGCCCTCGAGCAGCCCCCGGGCCGCCATGAGACCCGCGACGATCGCGGCGGCCGACGACCCCATGCCGCGGCCGTGCGGGATGGCGTTGACTGCGTGCAGTTCGAGGCCGGGCTGCGGGACGCCGGCGTGCTCCAGCCCCCGGCGCACCGCCCGGACGACGAGGTTGTCGTCGTCCGTGGCGACCTCGCCGGCCCCGACGCCGTCGACCGTGACGGTCGCGCCGGGTTCCGGGCGGACGCGGACGACGACCTCGTCGTAGAGCGAGAGCGCGAGGCCGAGCGAGTCGAAGCCGGGGCCGAGGTTCGCCGACGTGGCCGGGACGCGGACACGGACCGCCCGTCCGGCCGGTACAGCGATGCGGGCGGTCATGCCCTCCCCCGGTCCGGACGAGCGGTCGGGGCTCACTCGGAGCCGACCAGTCCGAGCACGTCGGCGACCGACTTCGTGTCGACGGGGACGCTCGTCGGGGCGACCTCGCCGCCGTCCTGCGTGCGGAGAGCCCACTGCGGGTCCTTGAGGCCGTGACCCGTCACCGTGATGACGACCTTCGCGCCCTTCGGCACGATGCCGGCGTCGGCACGCTCGAGCAGCCCGGCGACACCGATCGCGGAGGCCGGCTCGACGAACACGCCGACCTCGGCTGACAGGATGCGGTGCGCGGCGAGGATGGCCTCGTCGGTGATGGCACCGAAGTAGCCGTCGGTCTCGTCGCGGGCCTCGAGGGCGAACTCCCACGACGCGGGGTTGCCGATGCGGATCGCCGACGCGATGGTGTCCGGGTTCCGGACGACCTCACCGCGGACGATCGGGGCCGAGCCGGCGGCCTGGAAGCCGAACATGCGCGGCAGCTTCGTGGAGCGGCCGGCAGCGACGTCCTCGCGGTAGCCGCGCGAGTACGCGGTGTAGTTGCCCGCGTTGCCGACCGGCAGGAAGTGGAAGTCGGGCGCGTCGCCGAGCACGTCGACGACCTCGAACGCGGCCGTCTTCTGCCCCTCGATGCGGTCGTTGTTGACGGAGTTCACGAGGTGCACCGGGTAGTTCGCCGCGAGGTCGCGCGCGATGTCGAGGCAGTCGTCGAAGTTGCCCTGCACCTGCAGCAGCTGGGCGTCGTGCGCGACGGCCTGGCTGAGCTTGCCCATGGCGATCTTGCCCTCGGGCACGAGCACCGCGGCCGTGATGCCCGCGTGCGTGGCGTACGCGGCGGCGGAGGCGCTGGTGTTGCCGGTCGAGGCGCAGATGACGGCCTTCGCGCCGTGCTCCACGGCCTTCGAGATCGCCATCGTCATGCCGCGGTCCTTGAAGGAGCCGGTCGGGTTCATGCCCTCGAACTTGACGTAGACCTCGGCGCCGGTGCGCTCGGACAGACGGCGCGCCGGGATGAGGGGCGTCCCACCCTCACCGAGGGTGACGACGGGCGTCGCTTCGGTGACGTCGAGACGGTCGGCGTACTCGCGCAGGACTCCCTGCCACTGGTGGGCCATGAGGCTCCCCTTCTTCTTCGTTCGAAAGCTGGTGTGTCGGAGACGACGGCGTCAGGCGCCGACGACCCGCAGGACGCTCGTGACCTCGGCGACGACGTCCTCGTTGCGGAGCGCCACGACCGTCGAGGCCAGGTCCGACTCGCGCGCCAGGTGGGTCCCGATCACGAGGGTGGCCGTGGCGTCGGCACCCGATGCCACGGTCTGCTCGACGGTCTCGACGCTGACGCCGTGCTTGGCCAGGACGCCGGCGACGGTCGACAGCACGCCCGGGGCGTCCGTGACGTGCAACGTGATCTGGTAGCGGGTGCGGACGGTGCCGATCGGGAAGACCGGCAGGTCGGCCTGCGTCGACTCGGCGACACCGGGGCCGCCGATGACGTGCCGGCGCGCGGCGGACACCAGGTCGCCGAGGACGGCGGAGGCGGTCTCGACGCCACCGGCGCCGGCGCCGTAGAACATCAGGTCGCCGGCGGCCTCGGCCTCGACGAACACGGCGTTCTTGGCACCGTGCACGCTCGCGAGCGGGTGCGACTCGGGCACCAGGGCCGGGTAGACACGGGCGCTGACGCCCTCGGTGCCGTCGGCGTCGGTCAGGCGCTCGGCGGTCGCGAGGATCTTCACGACGTACCCGGCCTTCCGCGCGGCGCGGACCTGCTCGATCGTGACCGAGGTGATGCCCTCGCGGTGCACGGCGGCGAGCGGCACGGAGGTGTGGAACGCGAGCGACGCCAGGATCGCGGCCTTCTGCGCGGCGTCGTAGCCCTCGACGTCGGCGGTGGGGTCGGCCTCGGCGTAGCCCAACTCGGTGGCCGTGGCGAGGGCGTCCTCGAAGGTCGCCCCCTCGCGGTCCATCAGGTCGAGGATGAAGTTCGTGGTGCCGTTGACGATGCCCATGATGCGCACGATGCGGTCACCGGCGAGCGAGTCGTGCAGCGGACGGATGATCGGGATCGCGCCGGCGACGGCGGCCTCGTAGTAGAGCTGCGCGCCGACCTGCTCGGCAGCCGCGAAGAGCTCCGGGCCGTGGGTCGCCAGGAGCGCCTTGTTGCCTGTCACGACGTCGGCACCGGACTGCAGCGCCTGGAGGACGAGGGTGCGCGCGGGCTCGATGCCGCCGATCAGCTCGACGACTATGTCCGCCCCGAGGATCAACGACTCGGCGTCCGTCGTGAAGAGCTCCTTCGGCAGGTCCACGTCCCGCGGGGCGTCGACGTCGCGGACGGCGATCCCCACCAGCTCGAGGCCGGCGCCGGCACGCGAGGCCAGCTCGTCGCCGTGCTCGAGGAGCAGCCGCGCGACCTGGGAGCCGACCGAGCCGGCTCCGAGCAGCGCGACGCGGACGTTGCGGTATTCGATCATCTGGTGCGGGTCCTGTTCGTGGGGAGTCGGGTCGGGGCGGGGACGTCAGGCCCCCGGCGCGACCCCGGTGTCGCGGGCGAGGAGGTCGTCGATCGACTCGCCACGCACGAGGATACGGGTAGTGCCGTCGGCGACCGCCACGACCGGCGGGCGGCCGACGTGGTTGTAGTTGCTCGCCAGGCTCCAGCAGTAGGCACCCGTGGCCGCGACGGCGAGCAGGTCGCCGCGGTGCACGTCACCGGGCAGGTACTCGTCGTTCACGACGACGTCGCCGCTCTCGCAGTGCTTGCCGACGACGCGGGTGAGGACCGCGGAGGCGTCCGAGGTGCGGGCGAGCCGAGCCGTGTAGTCGGCGCCGTACAGTGCGGGTCGCGCGTTGTCGCTCATGCCGCCGTCGACGGAGACGTAGGTGCGCGTGGCGGAGACGTCGGACGACTCGTCGGAGAGCGTGACGGGCTTGATCGTCCCGACCCGGTACAGCGTGATGCCAGCCGGGCCGACGATGTACCGCCCGGGCTCGACCGCGATCTCCGGCACCGGGATGCCCCGCTCGGTGCAGGCCTCGGCCACGATGGACGCGAGCGCGTCGGCGACGGCCTCCGGTTCGAACGCCGAGTCGGCCTCGGTGTAGTCGATGCCCCACCCGCCGCCGAGGTTGAGCTCCGGCACGGGGCCGGTCGCCACGAGCGTCGCGTGGACGTCCATCAGGCGTCGGGCGGCCTCCCTGAAGCCGGACTCGTCGAAGATCTGCGAACCGATGTGCGAGTGCAGGCCGACGAACGCGAGCGAGGGTTCGGCACGGACGGCCTCGGCGGCCTGGACCGCCTCGGTCAGCGGGATCCCGAACTTCTGGTCCTCCCGCGCGGTGGCGAGGTACTCGTGCGTCGAGGCGTGCACGCCGCTGTTGATCCGGATGCGGACGCGCTGCACGATCCCGGCGTCCGCCGCTGCTCGGGCGACGCGCTGCACTTCCTCGTGGCTGTCGAGGACGATGGTCCCCACGCCGACCTCGACCGCGCGGGCGATCTCGGCGTCGGACTTGTCGTTGCCGTGGAAGCCCAGCAGCGTCGGGTCGATGCCGCCGGCCAGCGCCACCGCGAGTTCGCCGCCCGTGCAGACGTCGACGCGGAGGTCCGCCTCGGCCATCCACGCCACGACCTGCGTCGTCAGGAACGCCTTGCCGGCGTAGTAGACGTGCGCTCGGGTGCCGATGCGCTCGAACGCCTCGGTGAACGCGTTCCGAACGCGCACCGCCCGGGACTGCACGTCGCGTTCGTCCACCACGTAGAGCGGGGTGCCGTACTGCGCGACGAGGTCGGACGCCGTCACACCGCCGACGACGAGGTCGCCGTCGTCGGTCCGCGTCGCGGACGCGGGCCAGATGCGCGCCTCGAGCGCGGAGGGGTCCGTCGGGAACCGCAGTCGCTGCGGGGCAAGGGGGTTCTCGCTCACGGGACCCGATCCTACCGAGCCGAGCCGCGCCTCCAGGCCGTGTGACGCCGCCACGCGGCTACCCGCACTTCCCGACCGTCTGGAGTCCTGCTTCGTTGAGCGGCAGCGAGTCGGCCGTGACGCGCACCGACGCGTCCGACGCGGTGATGTCGAGCGACCGGACGCGCAGCTGCGACGGCAGGAACTGCGCGGTGCAGACCTGGACCGGCACGTTCGTGACACCGGGGATCGAGTCCACCTTGAGCCCGAGCGCCGAGTTCGTGATCCGCACCGTCTTCGGCGTGATCGTGATGCCCTTGCCGTCGTCCTGCGCCACGACGGCGCCCTTCGCCGCGTAGGTGATGTCGTAGCCGAGCACCGCGGTCTTGCCGGACAGCTCGACCCCGCCGTCGACCAGGCTCAGACGGTCGAACAGGGGGCTGTACTTCGACAGCTCCTTCACCGACCCGGCGGCGAGCGTGACGTGCCCGTCGACGTCGCGCACGTCGCCCTTGCCGTCGATCGGCACGTCGTGCGCGGTGACGTCGGCCGCGAGCGGGATCCCGTCGATCGTGAGCTTCTGCGAGGAGATCTCGACGTCGTCGAGCGTGCCGCCGATGAGCTGCGGGATCACGACGCCGTTCGCGTGCGCTTCGACCTCGCCGGTCGCACCGGACGGCAGCGACTGCTCGACCTGCTGGGCGATCATGCGGTCGACGACCCCGCGGAGGACGAACTCCGCGATCACGATGAGCGCGGCGAGGACGACCACGACGACGATCAGGACGACGGGCCAGCGACGGCGCTTCCGGGGGGTCTCGGTGGCGGCGGACATGCGTCCCACCCTGCCAGGTGGTCCCGTGGGCGGGCCTGGAGGCGCGGCGCGGCCCCGGCGCGTCGGCGCGGGTCGCGGGGTGGCCGGGTCGGCGCCGGTGGCGGGCGCGGCCGGGTGCCGCCGGGTGCCGCCGGGTGCCGCCGGGTGCCGCCGGGTGCCGCCGCGCGCGCCGGACGCGCGCGGCACAACCAAAGTCGCCCCGAACCACGGCGATCCGCGGTTCGGGGCGACTTTGGTTGTGCGCAGCGCGCAGCGCGCAGCGCGCAGCACCGGTCGGACGGCACGCCAGCGCGGCGACCTACATCCGGGACGGTGCCGTGACGCCGAGCAGCCCCAGACCGTTGCGGACGACCTGGCCCGTGGCGTCGTTCAGCCAGAGGCGCGTGCGGTGCAGGTCCGTCACGGCCTCGTCACCGAGCGGCGTCACCCGGCAGGCGTCGTACCAGCGGTGGTACAGGCCGGCGAGCTGCTCGATGTACCGCGCGATGCGGTGCGGCTCGCGGAGCTCGGCCGCCTGGCGCACCACGCGCGGGTACTCCGCCAGGGCACCGAGCAGGGCGCCCTCGGTGTCGTGCGTCAGGAGCGATGCGTCGAAAGCCGACCGGTCCACCCCGGCGGTCGCGGCGTTGCGGGCGACCGACTGCGTGCGGGCGTGCGCGTACTGCACGTAGAACACGGGGTTGTCGTTCGTGCGCTTGACGAGCAGGTCGAGGTCGATGTCGATCGCGGTGTCGCTGGCGAACCGGACGAGGGAGTACCGGCCGGCGTCCACACCCACGGCGTCGACGAGGTCCTCCATCGTGACGATCGTGCCCGCGCGCTTCGACATGCGCATCGGCTCACCGTCCTTGAGCAGGTTGACCATCTGCCCGATGAGGATCTCGAGGTTCTTGCCCGGCTCGTCCCCGAAGGCGGCACACATCGCCATCATCCGGCCGACGTAGCCGTGGTGGTCCGCACCGAGCATGATCAGGTTGCGCTCGAACCCGCGCTCACGCTTGTCGAGGTAGTACGCCAGGTCGCCCGCGATGTACGCCGGCTCGCCGTCGGACTTGATGACGACGCGGTCCCGGTCGTCGCCGAAGTCGGTCGTCCGGAGCCACTCGGCACCCTCGGCCTCGTACATCACGCCCGCCGAACGGAGCCGCTCGATGGCGCGCTCGACGGCCTTCGACTCGTGCAGCGCGTTCTCGTGGAAGTACACGTCGAAGTCGACGCCGAAGTCGTGCAGCGAGGCCTTGATGTCCGCGAACATGAAGTCCACGCCCTCACGCCGGAAGACCTCCTGCGCCTCGTCGCGCGGCAGGTCCTTCACGTCGATCGTGGGGTCGAGCGTGGCGATCACCCGCGCCGCGATGTCCGAGATGTAGGCGCCGCCGTAGCCGTCCTCCGGCGTGGGCTCCCCCAGCGCCGAGGCGACGAGGGACCGCGCGAACCGGTCGATCTGCGCGCCGTGGTCGTTGAAGTAGTACTCCCGCGTGACGAGGCCGCCCTGCGCCTGGAACACCCGGGCCAGCGAGTCGCCGACCGCGGCCCAGCGCACGCCGCCCATGTGGATCGGGCCGGTCGGGTTCGCCGACACGAACTCCAGGTTGATGCGGACGCCGTCGTACAGGTCGCCGTGCCCGAAGGACTCGCCGCCCTCGACGATGGTGCGGGCGATCTCCCCGGCGGCCGCGGCCTCGAGCGTGATGTTGATGAACCCGGGTCCGGCGACGTCGACCGAGGCCACGCCGTCCAGCTCGGTGAGCTCACCGGCGATCTCCGTCGCGAGCTCGCGCGGGTTCGTGCCGAGACGCTTCGCGAGCTGCATCGCGGCGTTCGACGCCCAGTCGCCGTGCGCACGGTTCTTCGGACGCTCGAGGGCCACGTGGGACTCCTCGATCGTCACGGTGTCGGACGCGCCGCGTCGCTCGACGATCCCGGTCAGGATCGACAAGTACGCAACGGAGAGTTCGGCAGGAGTCACGAGGACCGAGTCTACCGGGACACGCAGGCGGCTCCGGGCCGATGCCCGAGCCCGTGCACCATCATGTCGGGATGACCTCCCGCAGCCGCGTCCGGGCGATCGGCACCGCCCTGCTCACCGTGTCCGCGTCCGTCGCCCTCGTGGCGTGCTCCGGGAGCGGCGGCACGGACGACGCCACCCCCAGCGCCAGCGCAGCACCCGTCGGGAAGCGCGTCGCCCAGACGTGCGGCGAGCTCCTGCCGTCGGGGTCGCTCGACGTCTACGGGAAGACGTTCACCATCGACCGAGACTACGAGCCCGAGAAGGGGTCGCCGGCCGCCCGGATCGCCCAGCAGCGCGGCCGCGTGTGCCGCTGGACGGCGGCCGACGATGCCTCGACGACCATCACCCTGGCCGTCGCGGACCTGCCTGAGAAGTCGCTCACGAACCTCAAGGACGCGCTCTACGAGCGGGGCGGTTCGGTGCCGACCTACCGCGTCGAGGGGTACTTCTCGCTCACCGACGGCATCGGACGCGCCGACGCCTTCGCGGACCCGTACTGGATCACCGCGACCTCGACCCTGTTCACCGAGCCGGGCGGCGCGCAGCCCGTCATCGACACGGTGCGGGGCGTCGTCGCGCCGTCGGCGTCGGCGAGACCGACCGGCTGAGCCCGTTCCCGGTCGGTCGTCGTCGGTACACCTGGCGGAATCGGGCGTACCTGGTCAGTTCTTCCGGCCAGGTACGCCCGTTCCCGCTTCCCATCGCGCGCGTTCTGGGAAGGTCCGCATCGAGTGCGCCCCGCGGCCGCCGCGCCCACGCAACGGACGGGAGGCACGGTGCGGCACCGCTCGCGCCTCCCGTCCGCTGGCTGGTCACCGACGTACCGTGCGAAAACGGGCGTGCCTGGTCAAGTGTTTTGACCAGGCACGCCCGTTTCTGCATTCCATTGCGCGCGTTCTGGGAAAACCCGCGCCGACACGCCTGGTCTCGGACAGCGGCGCCGACCTGCTACGGTTGATCCCACCCAGGGCCCCCATAGCTCAGGGGATAGAGCACTGCCCTCCGGAGGCAGGGGCGGAGGTTCGAATCCTCCTGGGGGCACAGTCACGTTCCCGCGAAGCAGACGTCTTCGCTTCGCTCAGTCGGCTGCGCGCGATGTCGGCTTCGCCGACCTTCCCTCCGGGGGCCGGTTTACGCCGGGGGCGTTCCGGTAGCGTCCACCCATGACGACGACGTTCCCGGAACCTGAGGTCGAAGCGCTCCGCGGCGGACCCGTGCTGCGGTGGGGCGTGATCGGGCCGGGGGTGATCGCGGGCGACTTCACGAGCACGCTGCACGCCAACTCCGACCAGCGGGTCGTGGCCGTCGGCTCCCGCTCCCCCGAACGCGCCGCCGCGTTCGCCGCACGGCACGGGATCGCGGGCGTGCACGGCTCGTACGGAGCGCTGGTGGCCGACCCGGCGGTGGACGTCGTCTACGTCGCGTCCCCGCACCCGCAGCACCTCGAGCACGCGCTCCTCGCGATCGCCGCAGGCAAGCACGTCCTCGTCGAGAAGCCGATGACGACGTCCGAGGCCGACACGCGCACCCTCGCGGCGGCCGCCCGCGCCGCCGGGGTGTTCGCGATGGAGGCGATGTGGACGCGCTACCTGCCCGGAACCACCGTGGTGGCGCGGCTCCTCGCGGACGGCGCCCTGGGCGACGTCCGGCTCGCCACCGTCGACGTCGGGTGGCCGCACGAGCCCGACCCGGCGGACCGCATGTTCGACCCCGCCGCAGGCGGGGGCGCGCTCCTCGACGCCGGTGTGTACGGGCACTGGTTCGCGCGCTTCGCCACCGGCGCCCCGGTGACCAGCAGGACGACGGGGGCGCTGTCGGAACGCGGGGTGGACCTCCAGTCCGTCACCGTGTCGACGGCGGACGGTGGCGCGCAGGCGGTGGTGACCACGTCGATGACGGCGTGGACGCCGGGCCTGGCGGTCGTCGCGGGCAGCCGCGCGACGGTCCGCTGGACCGACCACTTCGTGTTCCCCGCGTCGTTCGCACTGCACCGCGGAGCCGACGCGGAACGGTGGGATGACCCGAGCGGCCTCAAAGGACGGCAGGGGCTCGTCTGGCAGGCCGCCGCGCTCGCACGGTACGTCCACGAGGGGCGGACCGAGTCGCCACTGCACTCCCTCGACGACTCCGTCGGTGTGGCCGCAGCGCTCGACGCCGCACGCGCCGCACTCGGGCCGACCCCGGCTGTTCCCCAGCGCGTCACGTCGACCCCCTAGGATCACCGGCCGGTCGTCCTGCACGCGACCGGGAAGAGGACTCGATGACCACCGCCACCGGGAACCCGCAGCTCGAACTCGCCCGCGGCGAGCACGCACCGGCACCGCGGACGCTGCTCGACGTCCTCACGACCACGGCCGAGGAGCACCCCGATGCCCTCGCCCTCGAGGACCCCGCCGGGACGATCGACTACACCACGCTGCTGCGGCTCGTGCACGAGCAGGCCGACGACCTGGCGCGTCGCGGAGTCCGGCGCGGCGACCGGGTCGGCGTGCGGATCCCGTCCGGCGGCCGTGACCTGTACGTGTCGATCCTCGCCGTCCTCGCGGCCGGTGCCGCGTACGTGCCGGTGGACGCCGACGACCCGGAGGAACGGGCGACGCTCGTGTTCGGCGAGGCGGGGGTCGTCGGGGTGATCGGTGCGGGCGGCGTGCTCCGTCGCGACGGGGCGCCGGACGCCGAGCCCTCCCCCGTCGTCGACGCCGCGGCGAGCGCCGCCGCACCGAGCACGGACGACGACGCCTGGATCATCTTCACGTCGGGGTCGACCGGGGTGCCGAAGGGCGTCGCGGTGACGCACCGTTCCGCGGCGGCGTTCGTGGACGCCGAGGCGCGGATGTTCCTGCAGCCGGCGCCGATCGGTCCCGGCGACCGGGTGCTGGCGGGGTTGAGCGTGGCGTTCGACGCGTCGTGCGAGGAGATGTGGTTGGCCTGGGGGCACGGTGGGTGCCTGGTCCCGGCGCCGCGGTCGCTCGTGCGGACGGGGGTGGACCTCGGGCCGTGGCTGATCGCGCACGGGATCACGGTGGTGTCGACGGTGCCGACCCTGGCGGCGCTGTGGCCGGACGACGCCCTGGAGCAGGTGCGGCTGGTGATCTTCGGGGGTGAGGCGTGCCCGCCGGAGCTCGCGGCACGGATCGCGAGCCGGGACCGCGAGGTCTGGAACACGTACGGGCCGACCGAGGCGACGGTGGTGGCGTGCGGGGCCCTGCTGGACGGGAGCACGCCGATCCGGATCGGCCTCCCGTTGGACGGGTGGGACCTGGCGGTCGTGGACGCCGCGGGGCAGCGGGTCGAGCCGGGCGGGGTCGGCGAGCTGGTGATCGGCGGTGTCGGGCTGGGCCGGTACCTGGACCCGGCGAAGGACGCCGAGAAGTACGCGCCGTTCCCGGAGCTCGGGTGGGAGCGGGCGTACCGGAGCGGCGACCTGGTGCGGTACGACCCCGAGGGGTTGGTGTTCCAGGGGCGTGCGGATGACCAGGTGAAGCTCGGTGGTCGGCGGATCGAGCTCGGGGAGATCGACGCGGCGCTGCAGGCGCTCGACGACGTCGCGGGTGGGGCCGCGGTGGTGCAGCGGACGCCGGCGGGCAACCAGGTGCTGGTGGGGTACGTGGCTCCGGTGGCGGGTGGGTCGGTGGACGTGGCGGCGGCCAACGCCCGGCTGCGCGAGGAGTTGCCTGCTGCACTCGTCCCGCTCCTCGCGGTGGTGGAGTCGCTGCCGACGCGGACCTCGGGGAAGGTGGACCGGGCGGCGTTGCCGTGGCCGCTGCCCGGGTCCTCCGACGCGGCGATGCTGCCGGACACGGTGGCGTGGATCGCCGAGCGGTGGTCGGCGATCCTCGGGGTCCCGGTGGCGAGTGTCGACGACGACTTCTTCGCGCACGGCGGCGGGTCCCTGACGGCGGCGCAGCTGGTGTCGGCGATCCGCGAGCGGTTCCCGGCGACGACGGTGGCGGACGTGTACGACCACCCGCGGATCGGGGCGCTCGCGGATGCGCTGGACGACTCGGGCCCGGTGGTGTCGGTCCCCCGGGACGTCCGTCCGGTACCGCCGGCGACGGGTCTGGTGATGACGCTGCTCGGGGTGCCGGTGCAGGTGCTGCGCGGGCTGCGGGTGCTGACGTGGACGGCGCTCGTGGCCGCGGTGCTGCACGCCACGACGCTGCCGTTCGTCCCGGTGCTGCCGTGGCCGGTGCTCGTGGTCGCGCTGCTGCTGTTCGTGACGCCGGTCGGCAAGATGGCGGTGACGGTCGTGCTGGCGCGGCTGATCCTCGTCGGTGTGCGTCCGGGCGATCACCCCCGAGGCGGCTCCGTGCACGTGCGGGTCTGGCTGGCGGAGCGGATCGCGGAGGCGGTGGACGGCCCGTCGACGTCGGGGGCGCCGTGGATCAGCTACTACGCGCGGGCCCTCGGGGCGCGGATCGGCAAGGACGTCGACCTGCACACGCTGCCGCCGGTGACCGGCATGCTGACGATCGGCAAGCGTGCGTCGATCGAGCCCGAGGTGGACCTCGCCGGCCACTGGGTGGACGGGGACGTGTTCCGGATCGGGCGGGTCCGGGTGGACGCCGACGCGGTGGTGCACAGCCGCACGACGTTGCTGCCGGGGGCGCACGTCGGTGCGGGTTCCGAGGTCGAGGCGGGTTCGGCCGTTGCCGGCCGGGTCCCGGACGGGGAGCGCTGGGCGGGGTCGCCGGCGGAACGCGTCGGGTCGGCTCGACACGACCGGGAGGCGCGGCCGCCGTCGCGACGTCGGTGGCTGCTGGCGTACGGGGCCGGGTCCGTGGCCGTGGCCGGGTTGCCGGTGCTGGGTGTCGCTTCCGGGGTGGCGGTGGCGTGGCTGCTCGTGGGGTCGGCGTCCGCCCTCGGTGACGCGGTGCTGCGCGCGCTGGTGTGGGTGCCGCTCGCGACGGTCGTCGCGGGTGCGGTGTACGCGGCGCTGGTCGTCGGTGCGGTCCGGCTGCTCGGCATCGGCCTGCACGAGGGCCGGCACCCGGTGCGGTCCCGGATCGGCTGGCAGGTGTGGTGCACCGAGCGGGTCCTCGACGCGGCACGCACGCTCCTGTTCCCGCTGTACGCGTCGCTCGTGACCCCGGTGTGGTTGCGGCTGCTCGGCGCGCGGGTGGGGCGGAACACCGAGATCTCGACGGTCCTGCTCATCCCGGCGTTGACGCAGATCGCGTCGGGGGCGTTCCTGGCCGACGACACCATGGTGGCGACGTACGAGCTCGGCGGCGGTCGGGTGCGGATCGGCCGGTCGAAGGTGGGGCGGCGCGCGTTCCTCGGCAACAGCGGCATGACGGGGGCGGGTCGTTCGGTGCCGCGCGAGGCCCTGGTGGCGGTGCTGTCCGCCGTGCCGAAGAAGGCGAAGCGCGGCTCGTCGTGGCTCGGGTCGCCCCCGGTGCGGCTCCGTCGTGCCACGGCGGAGTTCGACGAGGAGCGCACGTTCCGGCCGTCGCGGTCCCTCAAGGTCGCCCGGGGCTGCTGGGAGCTGCTGCGGCTCGTCGCCCCGATGGTGTCCGCAGGGCTGGCGCTCGGCGTGGTCGGCACGCTGCTGGCACTGTGGTCCGCGGTCGGCATCGGGTGGACGGTGCTGCTCGCCGGGCCCGTCCTCATCGCCGCCGGGGCCGTGGCCGCCGTGGTGTCGACGATCGCGAAGTGGGTGTTCGTCGGTCGGATCGCGGCGCGGGAGCACCCGCTGTGGTCGTCGTTCGTGTGGCGGAACGAGGTGCAGGACACGTTCGTCGAGACCGTCGCCCGGCCGTGGTTCGCCGAGCAGGCCACCGGCACCCCGGCCCTCGCCGCGTGGCTGCGGAGCCTCGGGGCGACGATCGGTCGCGGCACCTGGCTCGAGACGTACTGGCTGCCGGAGGCCGACCTCGTCACGATCGGCGACGGCGCCTCGGTGGCACGAGGAACCGTCGTGCAGACGCACCTGTTCCACGACCGGGTGATGCAGCTCGACGAGGTCCGCCTCGACGCCGGTGCGACACTCGGTCCGCACAGCGTGGTCCTGCCAGCGGCGGGCATCGGCACGGGTGCCACGGTGGGCCCGGCGTCGCTCGTGATGCGCGGTGAGCAGGTGCCCGGTGGGACGCACTGGGCGGGCAACCCGATCGCTCCGTGGACATCGGCGCCGCCGGTGCCCGCCGCGCCGTCCGCGGCCGGTGTCAGCGTGGCAGACTTGCCGGCACCGTGAAGCCCGCCTCGACGAACCAAGACGCCGACCCGTACACCCCGCACAGCGGCGACCGGCGGTGGAGCGCCCGCCACTACGACCTCCGGCTGGAGTACCGCGTCGCCACGAACCGCCTCGACGGCACCGCCACCGTCACCGCACGGGCCGACGCGGACCTCGACCGGATCGTGCTCGACCTGCACGGACTCACGGTGGACCGCGTGGACGTCGACGGCCGGCGCGCCAGGAAGACCTCGACCGCGACGCACAAGCTGACGGTGACCCCGGCCGAGCCGATCGCGGCCGGCACCGAGTTCACCGTCCACGTGAAGTACCGCGGCACCCCGCACCCGCTGCGGAGCCCGTGGGGGCAGATCGGCTGGGAGGAACTGACCGACGGTGTCATCGTCGCCGCGCAGCCGACCGGCGCACCCTCGTGGTTCCCGTGCAACGACCGCCCGGACGACAAGGCCACCTACCGCTTCGAGATCACCGCCGAGGCGGCGTACGACGTCCTCGCGAACGGCGACCTGCTCGGCAAGGAGCGCGCCCGCGCCGGCACCACCTGGACCTACGCCACGACGGACCCGATGGCGACGTACCTGGCGACCGTGCAGATCGGCCGGTACCGCACGACGAAGCTCCGCACCTCGGACGTCCCCGTCACGCTGCACCACCCCGCCGACCTCGCCGGCGCAGTGAAGACGGACTTCGGGCGGGTGCCGGACATGCTCGCCCTGTACACCGACCGGTTCGGGCCGTACCCGTTCCAGGCGTACGCCGTCGTGGTGACCGACGACGACCTGGAGATCCCGCTCGAGGCGCACGGCCTCGCCGTCTTCGGCCGGAACCACGTCGACGGCGAGCACGGCACCGACCGACTCATCGCCCACGAGCTGGCGCACCAGTGGTTCGGCAACTCGGTGACCGTCGCCCGGTGGCGGGACATCTGGCTGCACGAGGGGTTCGCCTGCTACGCCGAGTGGCTGTGGTCCGAGCACCGCGGCGGTGCCTCCGCGGGCGACCTCGCACAGCGGTACCGCGACGGACTCCTCGAGCAGCCGCAGGACCTCGTGGTGGGCGACCCCGGCGCGAAGGACATGTTCGACGACCGCGTCTACAAGCGCGGCGCACTCGCCCTGCACGCCGTCCGTCGCTCCGTCGGCGACGACGCGTTCTTCACCGGGCTCCGCACGATCACCGAGCGGCACCGGCACGGCTCGGTCCGGACGGACGACGTGCTCGGCGCGTTCGCGGACGCCGCGGGGACCACCGTCGACGCGGTGCGTGCGGTCACGGCACCGTGGATCGACGAACCCGGGGTCCCGGACGCTGTCTAGCCCGCGACCGCGGTGCCGGTCAGGTCGGGTTCGCAGCTGACCTCGGCCCACACGGCGTCGAGCGACAGCCCGACGACCCCGGCGACCGACGCGATCGTGGAGAACGCCGGTGTGGCGATGCGTCCGGTCTCGATCTTCCGGAGCGTCTCGGGCGAGATCCCGGCCGCGAGCGCGGTGTCGAGCATGGAACGCGTGCCCCGTGCGCGACGGAGGAGCGCTCCGAGGCGACGACCACGGGCGACCTCGTCGGGGCTGAGCGGGAGTCGGACCATGTGCCCATACTAATCCCGGTCTTTTAGTACCGGTATGATCATCCCATGATCGAGATCCTCACCCCCGCCGAGGTCGAGCAGGCCCGCGCGACCGGCGCCCTCGTCGGCACGATCCTGCACACCCTGCGCGACCGCGTCCGTGTGGGCACGAACCTGCTCGAGATCGACCGCTGGGCGAAGGCGATGATCGAGGACGCCGGCGCCGACTCCTGCTACGTGGACTACGCACCGTCGTTCGGCCGGGGCCCCTTCGGCCACCACGTCTGCACCGCGGTGAACGACGCAGTCCTGCACGGGCTCCCCCACGACCGGGTGCTGGCGGACGGCGACCTCCTCACCCTCGACCTCGCGGTCTCCCTCGACGGCATCGCGGCCGACGCGGCGATCAGCTTCGTCGTCGGCACGCCCGACCCGGCGGACCTCGCCCTCATCGACGCCACCGAACGAGCCCTCGCCGCCGCCGTCGCGATCGCCGGGCCCGGCGTCCGCACCGGAGACCTCTCGCACGCGATCGGCACCGTGCTCGAGGGAGCCGGGTACCCGGTCAACGTCGAGTTCGGCGGCCACGGCATCGGCTCGACCATGCACCAGGACCCGCACGTCTCGAACACCGGCCGGCCCGGACGCGGCTACACGCTGCGGCCCGGTCTCCTCCTGGCGCTCGAACCATGGGTGATGGCGGACACCGACGTGCTCGTCACCGACCCGGACGGCTGGACGCTCCGGAGCGCCACCCGGGCACGCACCGCCCACACGGAGCACACCGTCGCGATCACCGAGGACGGCGTCGAGGTCCTGACCCTGCCACGGTGACCGGCACGCCGTCGGCCGCGACGGCGAGGACCGTGTCCGGCGCCGGGAAGGACACCATCACGGGGTGGTCGACACCGTCGAGGACGGCGACCATGCGGTCCAGGTCGACCTCGACCGACCGCGGGTCGACGCGCAGTCCCCGGCCGTCGCGCTTGAGCACCGCCTCCTTCACCGTCCAGAGCACCGCGAGCTCGGTGGCGTCACCGCGCGCCCGGGCCGCTTCACGCGGGGTGAACGCGTCGACCGGGGCGACCGCGACCCGCGAGACCCGTTCGACGTCCACGCCGAGGGCAGCGGGTCCCACGGCCAGGGCGACGAGGTCCGTGGTGCGGGACAGACTCACGCCGACGGCGGAGCCGTCGACCGTGGCCCATGGACGACCGTGGTCGGTCCCGCCGCAGTGGGTGCAGACGCGCCCCGCGCGCACGGCCGAGACGTCGACCGCCGCAGCCGCCGCGACGGCGGCGAGCAGGGCCTCCCGGTCGTCCGCCGCGGTCGCGCCCGGCGCTGCCAGCGTCACGACGACCGACGGGAGGCGCGGGAGACTCACACCGGCGAGCCTACGAGGGGATCAGGCGTGCGTCAGCGCGATGAGCGCGACGTTCATGGTGCTGTAGAGGCCCTCGGAACGGGTGGCCTGTCGGACGCGGCCACGGAGGACCTCGTAGCGACCGTTGTGCTCGCGCACGAAACCGATCACGCCGCTCGCGGGCGTCGACACGCGGTGGTAGCCGTCCTCGAGCGGGACGACCTCGGTACTCGTTGTTCGCTCCATTGCAGTTCCCCTGTCTCGTTCGTCGTCGAACGCGCCCCGAGCATACCCCGGTCCGGGGGACAAACCGTCCACGGGTCCCTGGTTCGACGAGGGTTCGCCCGGAGTCTGTCCGAGCGTTGCGCAGCGTGGATAGACTCCGGGCAACAGCGCTCCGGGGCGCGGTTCCGGGGGTCCTCGGGACGGCGACCACGGCGACGGACGGAGGACGGATGCGAGCGGTCCAGGGCGGATCGGCCACGGCCAGGACGAACACGGACAGGGGGACATCGCGACTGATCGGCCGCCTCGCCGCGGCGCTGCTCGCCGTGTTCCTCGTGCTGGCGCCGGCGACGACGGCGCGGGCGACGGCGCCGGTCGACCTCGGCGGCGCGTACGTCCTCGACGAGGCGAACGTCCTGAGTGCCTCGCAGCAGTCCGACATCGAGAGCGCGATCAAGAAGCTCTACGACGAGACGCAGACACAGCTGTACGTCGTGTTCGTGCCGACCTTCACGAACCCGTCCGAGCACGCCGCGTGGGGCGACGCCACCATGCAGCGGAACCAGATCGACACCGACAGCATCGTGCTGTCGATCGCCGTCGACGACCGGATCGCCGACGTCCAGCAGACGAACGAGACGTCGATCTCGGCGAGCGATGCAGAGTCCGCGTACAACGACGACGCGGTGCCCGCGCTCAAGAACGGCGACTGGGCGGGAGCCGCCCTGGCGTTCGCGAACGGTCTGACCGACACACAGGCCCCGCCGAACCTCACGTGGCTGTGGATCCTGCTCCTGGTGGTCGTCGTCGCCCTCGTCGTCGTCGTGCTGGTCGTCCGCGCCAGGAACAAGCGCCGCACCGCCGCCGCGACCAAGGCGCAGGAGGCCTCGCTCGCCGACCTCGAACGGACCGCCGGTGGCGCGCTCGTCACGATCGACGACGAGTTGCGCACCGCCGAACAAGAGGTCGGGTTCGCGACGGCGCAGTTCGGCGCCGACGCTGCCAAGCCGTTCGCCGAGGCCGTGGCGGCCGCCCAGCAGAACGTCCGCAAGGCCTTCACGTTCCAGCAGCAGCTCGACGACGAGATCCCGGACACCCCGCAGCAGCGCGCCGACTGGGCGAACCAGATCATCGCGATCTGCGAGCAGGCGCACGCGTCGATCGAGGAGCAGACGGAGTCCTTCGACAAGCTCCGCTCGCTCGAGGACGGCGTCGACGAGGCCGCCGTGGCCCTCGCCGAGGCCGTCGCCGCAGCGCCGGCGTCCGTGAGTGCTGCCGGTGCGGCGCTGGAGCGGGTGCGGGGCGCGTACACCGGGCGGACCCTCGCGACGGTGTCCGACAGCGTCGACCAGGCGCAGCAGGTCCTGGCGTACGCCACCGAACGCTCGCAGGCGGCCACCGCCGCGATCGCTGCGGGCGACAAGGGCGAGGCGGTCGTCGCCGTACGGGATGCCCAGCACGCCCTCGCCCAGGTGCAGCAGCTCACGTCGAGCGCCGTCGCCGCCGAGTCCACCTTCGCCGAGGCCACCGCGCGGGCCGAGGCCATGCGGATCGACATCGAGGGCGACGTCGCCGCGGCACGCACGCTGCAGAGCGGTGGGCCGGAGCTCGCCGCCGCGGTCACCCGTGCCGAGACCGTCCTGCGGCAGGGCCTCGACCCGAAGGACCCGATCGCCGCGGTCGACGCACTGACCAAGGCGAACACCGAGATCGACCAGGCGATCGCCACCGCGCGGGGCGTCCAGGAGCAGCAGCAGCGGGCGGCCCGGGCGCTCGACGACGCACTGCGTGACGCCCGGAACCGGATCAGCCAGGCGCGCGAGTTCATCTCGCTGCACCGCGGCGGGGTCGGACCCACCGCACGGACCCGGTTGTCCGAGGCCGAACGCGCCCTCGACGACGCCGTGCAGCTCGCCACCACCGACCCCGGTCAGGCCCTGCAGGCTGCTCGTGCGGCCGAGCAGTACGCGGCCGCCGCGATGGACGCCGCGAACGACGACATGGGCGGCTGGGGCGGCGGCGGAGGCGGCTTCGGTGGCGGAGGCGGCAACGGCGCACAGCTCGGCGGGCTCGTCACCGGCATCGTCCTCGGCGGCCTGCTCGGCGGACGCGGCGGCAGCTTCGGCGGCGGCTCCTTCGGGGGCGGCGGTGGCTTCGGCGGCGGCGGGTTCGGCGGAGGCGGAGGCGGCGGCGGAGGCGGGTTCTCCGGCGGCGGCCGCTTCTAGATCCCCGCACCAGGCAGACCAGACCAGATCGACAGCACCACACCAGACCTTCCAGGAAAGGGAACAGCAATGGCAAAGCAGACGATCTTCGGACGCATCTCGACCCTCGTCCGAGCGAACATCAACCAGCTCATCGACAACGCCGAGGACCCGCAGAAGATGCTGGACCAGCTCGTGCGCGACTACACGAACAACATCGCGGACGCGAAGACGGCGATCGCGCAGACGATCGGCAACGTGCGCCTGCTCGAACAGGACCACGAGGAGGACAAGAAGGCCGCCACCGAGTGGGGTCAGAAGGCCGCGAACGCCTCCGTCGCCGCGGACAAGTACCGCGCCGAGGGCAAGACCGCCGAGGCCGACAAGTTCGACAACCTCGCCAAGATCGCCATCGGCAAGCAGATCGCCGCCGAGCAGGAGGTCAAGGACGCCGAACCGAACCTCGCCTCGCAGAACGAGGCCGTGGAGAAGCTCAAGGCCGGTCTCGCCGGCATGGAGCAGAAGCTCGAGGAGCTCCGCTCGAAGCGCGACAACCTGGTCGCCCGCTCCAAGACCGCCGAGGCGCAGTCGAAGGTCAACGACGCGCTCGGCAACATCGACGTGCTCGACCCGACGAGCGACCTCGGACGCTTCGAGGAGAAGGTCCGCCGTGAGGAAGCGAAGGTCCTCGGGCAGCAGGAGCTCCAGTCGTCGAGCCTCGACGCGCAGTTCGAGAGCCTCGAGGACGTCGGCAAGGACGCCGAGGTCGAGGCCCGTCTCGCCGCGCTGAAGTCCGGCGGGTCGTCGAGCTTCTGAGCACCTCCACGGGCGACGCCGGACCCCACCTGACAGACTGAGACGATGCAGTTCCTCGTGGTCGGTCAGTGGCAGGGTTCGGCGTCGTCCCGTGCGATGCGCCTCGGGGACGGAGCGACGGCCATCGGTGCCGACCTCCCCCGGGCCTCCACCACCGTGATCGACGTCCCGGCGGGCGCGGGCGACCGCCTCGAGACCGCCGTCGCCCGGTACACCTCGGTGCTCGCCGTCTCCGACCGGGTCGCCGAGGAGACCGGCGTGGCCACCGAACCCGTCCTCGTGGTCGGCGGGGACGGCGCCAGCATCCTGGGCGCCACCGTCGCCCTCGGGCCGGACACCGCGTTCGTGCGCATCGCCGGGTCGAGCGGCTTCCGCGCCCTGAACCGGGCGCAGCCCGTCGCAGCAGAGACCGCCGTGCTCCGAATCCTCGTCGACCGACCGGACGACCTTTTCCCCGCGATCCCGGTGGTCCCGGGGTCACGCGTGGTCGTCGCCGGCGTGCGCGGGATCGAGGACGCCGAGACGAACGCCCTCGACCGTGCCGGCATCGTGCACCTCGACGTCGACGCAGCGACCCCGGACGCGATCGCCGCCGCCGTCGACGCCACGGGAGCCGACGCCGTCTTCGTGCACGTCGACCTCGACGTCCTCGACCCGTCCGAGGTCGACGGGCTGCTCGAGCCCGTGCCGTTCGGGCTCGACGGCGCGGGGCTCGTCGAGCGCATCCAGGCAGCGACCCGTGGGCGTCGGCTCGCCGGTGCCGCCCTCACCGGGTTCGCACCGGTCGACCCGGACCGGGCCGTCGACGACCTGGGCGTGATCCTCCGTGCGGTCGGCGCCCTGACGAGCGCGTCCCGAACCGCCTGACGAGCCCGTCGCGCTCGGCGGGACCCATGCCGATCCGCGTACGCTCGGCACCATGACGGACTACGACCTCATCGTGATCGGCGCCGGCGCAGTCGGCGAGAACGTGGCGGACTACGCCAAGAAGCGCGGCCTGACGGTGGCGATCGTGGAGGCCGAGCTCGTCGGCGGCGAGTGCTCGTACTGGGCGTGCATGCCGTCGAAGGCCCTCCTGCGCAGCGGTCACGCCCTCGCCGCGGCGAAGCGGCTGGACGGCGCGAAGCAGGCGGTCACCGGTGACCTCGACGCCGCGCACGTCCTCGCCCGACGGAACTCGTTCACCTCGGACTGGAAGGACGACGGGCAGGTCGCCTGGCTCGAGTCCGCCGACATCGACCTGATCCGCGGGCACGCCCGCATCACCGGCGAGAAGACGCTCGAGGTCGACGGCAAGACCTACACGGCCGCCGCGGCGATCGCCGTGGTCACCGGGTCGCTGCACACGCTCCCCGACGTCCCCGGCCTGGCCGACGCGAAGCCGTGGGGCACGCGTGAGGCGACGAGCGCCCAGCAGGTCCCGGAGAGCCTCCTCGTGATCGGGGGCGGCGTCTCGGGCTCCGAGCTCGCGACGGCGTGGGCGTCCCTCGGGGCGAAGGTCACCCTCGTGGCCCGGCACGGACTGCTCGGCGGGATGGAGCCGTTCGCCGGTGAGCTCGTCGCGGACTCGCTCCGTGACCTCGGCGTCGACGTCCGCACCGGAGTGAACCCCACACGCGTCGACCGCGACGAGCACGGCCTCGTCACCACCACGTTCGACGACGGCACCACCCTGGTGACCAGCGAGGTCCTCGCCGCGACCGGTCGTACCGCGACCACGAAGGACCTCGGCCTCGAGTCCGTCGGGCTGACCGCCGGGGACTGGCTGCAGGTCGACGACACGATGCTCGTGCAGGGCACCGACTGGCTGTACGCCGTCGGCGACGTGAACCACCGCGTCCTCCTCACCCACCAGGGCAAGTACCAGGCGCGTGCTGCCGGCGAGGCGATCGCCGCCCGCCACCAGGGCACGCCGCTGCACACCGAGCCGTGGGGCGCGCACGTCGCCACGGCCGACCACGCCGCCGTGCCCCAGGTCACCTTCACCGACCCGGAGGTCGCGAGCGTCGGCCTCACCGAGGCGAAGGCCCGCGAGCAGGGTCTGAACGTCCGCGCCGTCGAGTACGAGCTCGGCAACGTCGCCGGAGCGTCCCTGCAGGCCGACGGCTACACCGGACGCGCCAAGATGGTCGTCGACGAGGACCGCGGGGTCGTCGTCGGGGTCACCTTCGTCGGACAGGACGTCGCCGAGATGCTGCACGCCGCGACGATCGCGGTCGTGGGCGAGGTCCCGGTCGACCGCCTCTGGCACGCCGTCCCCGCCTACCCGACGATGAACGAGATCTGGCTCCGCCTGCTCGAGACCTACGGCCGCCCGGAGTAGCGGTGCGGAACCCCCTGCTCGACTCCCCCGTGTCGCGGGCGGGGTGGGTGTTCGCGACGGCGGTCGGTCTCGCCGTCGGCGTCCCGCTCTCCACCGGGAGGGTGCGGGTCGTCGACGGCCTGGTCGTCTGCTCCGGCCTGCCGCGCTGGGTGTTCCGGCGCGGTGGCACGTGCGTCGGCTCGGTGTACCTGACGCGGGACAACGACGGCGACCGGGTGCTCCGGCACGAGCGCGTGCACGTCGACCAGTGGCGGCGGTACGGGATGCTCATGCCGATCGTCTACGCGCTGGCCGGCCGGGACCCGCTGCGGAACCGGTTCGAGATCGAGGCCGGCCTCGAGGACGGCAACTACCGCTGACGCTCGCCGCCGAGGTCGCGCAACGCGCCGTGCGCGGGTTGACGTCAGGCGGGCGCGGGTCAGGCGGCGCGACGCCGCGGGACCACGAGGGGCGTGCCCGTCTCCGGATCGGGGACGACCACGCACGGCAGGCCGAACACGTCCTCGACCAGGTCGGCCGTCACCACCGAGGCCGGCGGACCGGACGCCACGATCGACCCGTCGCGCATCGCGATCACGTGCGTGGCGTACCGCGCGGCCTGGTTGAGGTCGTGCAGCACCGCGACCACCGTCCGGCCCGCTGCGTGCAGTGCAGACGCGAGCTCGAGCACGTCGTACTGGTGTGCGATGTCGAGGAAGGTGGTGGGTTCGTCGAGCAGGACGATGTCGGTCTCCTGCGCGAGCACCATCGCGATCCACACCCGCTGCCGCTGCCCACCGGAGAGCTCGTCCACGCTGCGATCGGCGAGCGACACGGTCTCCGTCTGCTCGAGCGCCGCCTGCACCGCGACCCGGTCCGACCCGGAGGACGGGTGCAGCAGGTCCTGGTGCGGGAAGCGTCCGCGGGACACGAGGTCACGGACGGTGATGCCGTCCGGTGCGATGGGCGTCTGCGGGAGCATGCCGACCCGGCGCGCCACGGCCTTCGGGCGGAGGGAGGAGATCGGCGAACCGTCCAGGTAGACCGTGCCCGCGGTGGGCTTGAGGGTCCGCGCGAAGGCCTTCAGCAGCGTCGACTTCCCGCACGCGTTCGGTCCGACGATCACCGTCAGCTCACCGTCGGGGATGTCGACGTCGAGCGCGGACACCACGACGCGGTCGTCGTACGCGAGCGTCAGTCCGCGGGCACCGAGCGACGTGGTCGGGAGCCCGGTCGCGGCGTTCAGTTCTCGGCCTTGCCGTGCCGCCAGTACCCCATGAACGCGACCTGCTTCCGGTCGAGTCCGACACCGCGCACGAGGTGGCGGCGGAGCTCCTTCACGCAGCCGGCCTCACCCGCGATCCAGGCGTAGACGGGGCGGGACTCCGCGGCGGCGGGGACGTCCCACAGCACCTGCTCGTCGACGTCGACGTCCGCGAGCTCGACGGTGTCCCCGCAGGCCGGTCCGGTGGCGACGGTGGAGGCCCACGCGTGCACCTGGTCGGTCATCCGGACGCCGTGCGTGGCGCCGTTCCGGGCGATCCAGCGGACCTCGACCCCGGCGGGCGCGGACACGGGCAGCCGGTCGGCGTCGGTCGGGACCTCGATGAAGACGTGGCCGACGGTGGAGACGTCGAGCGCTTCGAGGATGGCGCAGATCGCGGGCGCGGCGGTCTCGTCGCCGGCGAGCAGGATCCGGTTCGCGGCGCCGGGGTCGAACTCGGCGGCACCGGTCGGGAGCTCGGCCGGCGAGGACGGCACGGCTGGACCGACGATGCGCAGCTCGTCCCCGACCCGGCACTCCGAGACCCAGCGGGAGGCGGGCCCGGTGTCGCCGTGCGCGACGAAGTCGATGTCGAGCTCGCGGACGTCCGGCCGGAACGAGCGGACCGTGTAGGTGCGCAGCGGGTTCCGGACGGCATCCGGCAGGGCTCGCCACGCGCCGTACCAGTCCTCGCCGTCCGGCAGGTCGGTGAACCCGTGTCCGGGGATGGGCAGCACGATCTTGATCCGCTGGTCGAGGCCGACGGCCGAGAACTCGGCGAGGGCGTCGCCCGTCAGGGTCACCCGGACGAAACTCGGGGTGAGCGACGTGACGGCGGCCACGCGGACGGAGAAGACACGGTACCGGGCTGCCACACCCCGAGTATGGCATGCCTTACCTAACGCGACCAGACCTGCGGAGGGTGCGAGGATCGATCCCGTGCCCACCGATCCCGTGCCCGATCCCGACGACGAGTTCGCGGACCTGACCGACCTCGCCAGCGCGAGCGGCGTGGCGGAGCCGCTCCGCGCCTCCAGGCAGGTGGTCCGCACCACGGCCGGACAGGAGATCGCGGCGATCCGGTGGGACGCGGGCCGGGAGGCACGGATCACCTACCTGCACGGGCTCGGCATCGACGCGCACAGCTTCGACCAGACCGCGCTCGCCGTCGGCGAGCCGGCGGTCGCCGTCGACCTGCCGGGCCACGGCCGGTCCGGCTGGCGCGACGACGCCGACTACGCGGCGGACGCGACCGCCCCCGACGTGCTCGCAGCGCTCGACGCGCTGGCGGTCCCGCCCGGCATCGTGGTCGGGCACTCCCTCGGCGCGATCCTCGCCGCCCGGCTCGCCGCCCTCGCTCCCGAACGCGTGACCGGACTCGTGCTCGTCGACATGTCCCCGGACTTCGCCCAGCGCGCCGTCGACCGGATCGCCCGCGCGCTCGAGGCCGAGGAGCCGTTCACGTCCCTCGACCAGGTCGTCGACCGGGCGGTGGCGGCGCGGGTCGGCGACGACCGCGCCGTGCTCCTCCGCGAGGCCCGGCACACCACGCGCCTCGGTGCGGACGGCCGGCTCGTCCGACGCCACCACTTCCCGCACCTGCCCGCCGGACGGACGTCCTCGGTGGGGCGCTTCGCGGACGCCTGGCCCGACCTCGAGGCCCTCGACGTCCCGATCCTGCTCGTCCGTGGCGACCGCGGCTACGTCTCGCCGAAGCTGCACGCGCAGTTCGCCGAGCGCCTGCCGGACGCCTCGATCGTCACCGTCGAGGCCCGGCACGCCGTGCAGAACCAGGCACCCCTCGAACTGGCCACGGCAATCCGGGCATGGGCGGAACGTAACGGTTTGTTGCACCGGATCGAAGAACCGTCGCCGGACGACACCGGCCGCCGCTAACCTCGTCCAAGCGCGCGCGACGACCGTCGCCACCGCGCCGGAAGGAACCCACAACCCATGAGTCCGCTCTCCGCCCGTTTCGACCGTGCCCGTCCCGGCCGAACTCGCTTCGGCCGTGCAGCCCTGGCCGCCACCGCGGTCGCCGTCGCCTCGGCCCTCGTGCTCACCGGCTGCTCCGGATCGTCGAACGAGAACGGCGGCACCGACGCCACCGTGCGTGTCGGCCTCGTGCTCGAGCCCACCAGCCTCGACATCCGCACCCAGTCCGGGGCCGCGCTCGACCAGGTGCTCATCGACAACGTCTACCAGGGACTCGTCGGCCGCACGGCGGACGGGGACGTCCGCGACGTGCTCGCGTCGAAGCACGAGGTCTCGTCCGACGGGCTGACCTACACGTTCACCCTCCGCAAGGGCACCACGTTCCAGGACGGCAAGGACGTCACCGCCGACGACGTCGTCTGGTCGCTGCAGCAGGTCAAGTCGAACGCGTCCTACGTCGACTCGGCGCAGCTCGCGAACGTGACGTCGATCACCTCGCCGTCCTCCGGGGTGGTGGAGCTCAAGCTCGCGAAGCCCGACTCCGACCTGCTCTGGAACCTCACCGGGCGCGCCGGGCTCGTGCTCGAGAAGGCGGCGACGAACGACCTGTCCGACACCGCCAACGGCACCGGTCCGTACGAGGTGTCCAGCTGGAAGCAGGGCGACTCGCTCACGTTCACGCGCAACGCCGACTACTGGGGCACGAAGGCGAAGGTCGCGAAGGTCGTCTTCCGCTACATCACCCAGCCGTCCACCGCGGTGAACGCGATGGCCAACGGCGACCTCGACGTGCAGACCGCCGTCGACGGCACGCTCAAGAGCCAGCTGCAGAACAGCTCGGACATCACGCTGCACACCGGCAAGACGACCGACAAGTACACGCTCGCCTTCAACGACGCGAAGGCGCCGTTCACCGACAAGAAGGTGCGCCAGGCCATCCGCCAGGCGATCGACTCGAAGGCGATCATCAAGGCGATCGGCGGCACGGGCGTCGAGCAGGGCGGTCCCATACCCGAGCTCGACCCGGGCTACCAGGACCTCACCGACATCGACGCGTACGACCCCGCGAACGCGAAGAAGCTGCTCTCCGAGGCCGGGGCGACGAACCTCAAGCTCACGCTGACCTACGCGAACATCTACTCGGCGACGATCGGCGACGTGCTCAAGTCACAGCTCGCCGATGTCGGCATCACCCTGACGGTCAAGCGGGTCGACTTCGCCACCTGGCTCTCGCAGGTGTTCGAGAAGAAGGACTTCGACCTCTCGATGGTGAACCACGTCGAGTCGCGCGACTTCGGCAACTGGGCGAACCCGGACTACTACTTCGGGTACGACAACGCCGAGGTGCAGTCGCTCTACGCCGACTCGGTCGCCACGACGAACGAGGCCGACAAGGTCGCCGACCTGCAGAAGGCCGCCAAGCTCGTCAGCGAGGACGCCGCCGGCGAGTGGCTCTACACGGCCACGTCGATCACCGCGGTGCGGAAGGGCGTCACCGGCTTCCCGTACGACGGCACGAACTCGCGGCTCGACCTGTCGAAGCTCGCGGTCAAGTGACGCGTGCCCTCGGCCGGGCACCCGTAGCATCGGACTCGTGACCCGGTTCCTGGTCGGGCGGCTGCTGCTGCTCGTCGTCGGCCTGCTCGTGGCGAGCATCATCATCTTCGCCACGCTGCGCGTGCTGCCCGGCGACGTGGCGCAGATCGTCGCTGGCACGCAGGCGACCCCGGCACAGGTCGAGGAACTCCGGCAGCAGCTCGGCCTCGACCGTCCCGTGGTGGTGCAGTACCTCGACTGGGTCGGCGGGGTGCTCCGCGGTGACCTCGGCCGGTCCCTCGTGACCGACGGGCAGGTCGCCCGCGAGATCGCCCAGAAGCTGAGCGTGACGCTGCCGCTGGCGGGCATGTCCCTCGTCGCCGCGCTGGTCATCGGGGTGCCGCTCGGCGTGCTCGCCGCGGTGCTCCGCCGTCGCGCCGGCGGTGCGGTCATCGCGTTCGTGGCGCAGGCCGTCGCAGCGGTCCCGATCGTCTGGGCGGGCATGCTCCTGGTCGCGCTGTTCGCGGTGACGCTGCACTGGCTGCCGACGCAGGGCTTCCCGCTCGACGGGTGGGACGAACCCGGGCGCGCGTTCTCGTCACTCGTGCTGCCGGCGCTGACGATCGGCGCCGTCGAGGGTGCCGTGATCCTCCGGTTCACCCGCTCGGCCACGCTCGGGGTGCTCGACGCCGACCACGTCCGGACGGCGGCGGCGATCGGCCTCACCCGGACGCAGGCGCTCCTGCGGCACGGGCTCCCCTCGGTGGCGCTCACCGTGCTGGCCGTGCTCGGTGTGCAGATCGCCGGGCTCCTCGTCGGGGCGGTCGTCGTCGAGCAGCTGTTCTCGCTCCCCGGTGTCGGGCGGATGCTCGTCACCGACGTCGGGCGCCGCGACATCACGAAGGTGCAGTCCGAGCTGCTCGTGCTCACGGGGCTCGTGCTGCTCGTCGGCTTCGCGGTCGACGTCGTGCACCGCACGCTCGACCCCCGGCAACGGGAGGTGTCCGAGTGATCCGCCGTCTCCTCGCCCGACCGACCGGGGTGTTCGCCGTGGTCGTCCTCGGGCTGCTCGTCGTGCTCGCCGTGGTGTCGCTGTTCTGGACCCCGCAGGACCCGTTCCGCACCGACCCGTTCCACCAGTGGGAACCGCCGAGCCCCGCGCACTGGTTCGGCACCGACGCCTCCGGCCGGGACATCGCCAGCTACCTGCTCGCCGGCACCCGGACGACGGTGCTCGTGGCGGTCGGCTCCGGGGTCATCGCGAGCGTGGTCGGCATCGTCCTCACCGCGATCGGCTCGCTCACCGCGCGCTGGGTCCGCGAGGGCACGGCCGTCCTGCTCGACATCCTCGTGGCGTTCCCGACACTCCTGACCGCGATGCTGCTCACCGCCATCGCCGGCGGGTCGCTCGGCGTCGTGATCGTCAGCGTCGGCCTGTCCTTCGGCGTGACGATCGCCCGGGTCGCCCGAGGAGAGATCCGCCGCATCGCCCGCAGCGACTACGTGACGGCAGCACGGGCGTCCGGCGTCGGCGGGTTCGGCGTGCTGTTCCGGCACCTGGTCCCGAACGCGGCGCCGCTGTTCACCGTGCAGCTCTCGCTCGCGATGGCGACCGCGGTCCTCGCCGAGGCCGGGCTGTCGTACCTGGGCTACGGCGCCGGGTCGGGCACGGCGTCGTGGGGCAGCCTGCTGTCCGACCTGCAGACCTACATCGGCGTGCACCCGTGGAGCGCGACCTGGCCGGGCGCGGCGATCGCCCTCGTGGTGGCGGCGCTGTCGCTGCTCGGGGACGCGGTGCGGGACGCGACCGACCCGCGCCTGACGACGAACGACCGCGCGGACGACCGGACCGCGACCGACCGACGGGGTGCGACCGACGACCCGACCGCGACCACCACGGGAGTCACAGCATGACCGCCCCCACGGGCCGAACCGATCCCACGGACCGGACCGCAGCCTCCGGACTCGAGGTGCGTGGTCTGACGGTCCGCATCGACCGCCGGACGATCCTCGACGACGTGACGTTCACCGTGCCTCCAGGCCGTCGCGTCGGCGTGATCGGCGCGTCCGGATCCGGGAAGTCCATGACCTCGCTCGCCCTGATGGGGTTGGAGCCCACCGGCGCCGACGTGACCGGCAGCATCCGTCTGGACGGCACCGAACTCGTCGGCCTGCCCGACCGCGAGCGTGCCCGACACCGCGGGTCGGGCATCGCCATGGTGTTCCAGGAGCCAGGCACCGCCCTCGACCCGCTCCGTCGGGTCGGCGCCCAGATCGCCGAACCGCTGCGGCTGCACCGCGGGCTCGACCGACGCGGAGCGGCGGCCGCTGCCCTCGACCTCGCGGTGTCCGTCGGGCTGCCCGACCCCGAGTCGCTGCTGCGGCAGTACCCGCACCAGCTGTCCGGCGGGCAGCGGCAGCGGATCTGCATCGCGATGGCGATGGCCGGCGAGCCGTCGTACCTCGTCGCCGATGAACCGACCACGGCGCTCGACGTCACGACCGAGGCCCGGATCCTCGAACTGTTCGAGGGGTTGACTGCCGGGATGGTGTTCGTCACGCACGACCTCGCGGTGCTCGCCAGGATCGCCGACACCGCCGTCGTCCTCGACGCCGGCCGGGTCGTCGAGGAGGGCTCGGTGGCGCAGCTCCTGGCCGCGCCGGAGCACCCCGCGACGGCCGCCCTCGTCGACGCCGCGCGTGCGACCGCCCGCCGGACCGGAGGTGCGTCGTGACCGCCGTCCTCGACGGGGTCGGCCTGCACCGCACGTACCGGCTCCCCCGCCGCGGCCCGTTCGAACCGGGTCCGGTGCGCACCGCCGTGGACGGCGTCGACCTGACGGTCGCCCCCGGCGCACGCCTCGGGATCGTCGGTGAGTCCGGGTCCGGCAAGTCGACCCTGGTGCGGCTGCTCGCCGGCCTGGAGGCACCTTCCGCCGGCACCGTGACCGCCTCCGGTCGTCCGGTGGTGGCGTCCGGCTCCGCTGCCGCGATGCGGTGGTTCCGTCGCGAGACCGGGGTCGTGTTCCAGGACCCGTACGCCTCGCTCGACCCGCGGATGCGCGTCGGGGCGATCGTCGCCGAGCCGCTCCGGGCACTGCGGATCGAGGGCTCGCACGCTTCGCTCGTGCGTTCGGTGCTGGAGCGCGTCGACCTGCCCGCCGACGTCGTCGACCGGTACCCGCACGAGTTCTCCGGCGGGCAGCGGCAGCGCATCGCGATCGCCCGGGCCGTCGTGCACTCGCCGCGGATCCTGTTCGGGGACGAACCGATGAGCGCCCTCGACGTCGTGGTCCGTGCGCGGGTGATCGAGCTGTTCCGCTCGCTCGCCGACGACCTCGGGCTGACGCTCGTCCTCGTGTCGCACGACATCGGTGTGGTGCAGCGGCTGTGCGACACCGTCGCGGTGATGTCCGAGGGGCGGATCGTGGAGCAGGGGCCGGTGTCGCTGCTCGACGCGCCGCAGCACCCGGTGACGCGGGCGTTGGTGGAGGCGGCGCCGACGCTGCCGTAGCGGGGCAGGGGCGGTCGGTTCCGACTCGGATCGACAACTCCGATGTCGTACGACGTCGGAGTTGTCGCACAGCCTCGACGCCACGCACCCCGTGTGCGAGTCCTGTTCGACTGGGCGGGAACCCTTGCCCACTGTGCGGGACCCTCGGGAGCATCGACGTGCATCGATCGTTTCTCGAAGGGGAGAACGCATGAGCACGTCGAACGACATCACCAGGCGGACGGCACTCGGATTCGGAGTCGTCGCCACCGCATCGGCTGCGAGCGGACTGCTCGGCACGTCGCCGGCCTCCGCGCACGGCACCGGGCGTCCGGTCCCGGGTCCGGGTCGCGGCCACGGCAACCCGCACCTCGCCGCGGCCGTCAGCAAGGAGTTCCCGGCCGACACGACCACACTCCTGAAGAACCCGCTCAACGGCTGGGCGCTCTACGGGTCGTCGGCCCCGGCGGCGGACTACTGGACCCAGTACGACGACGTCCCGTTGCCCGACGGCACCACGATCACCGTGTCGGACTACGCCTCGGTGATGTACATGCGGGTGTCGTGGACGATCCTCGAGCCCTCAGAGGGCGTCTACGGCTGGGACACGAACGCAGCCTTCGCCGGCATCCTCGCCGAGGCCCGTCGCCGCGGACTCCGCCTGGCCTTCCGCGTCGTGGTGGACAGCCGCGACAAGGCGTCGAACTTCACACCCGACTGGGTGAGGGCAGCCGGCGCCGCCGGGTACGAGACGCAGACCGGCAGCAAGACCGTGTGGTCGCCGTACCCGGACGACCCGGTGTTCCAGGCGAAGTACGCCGCGTTCGTCGCCGCCTTCGCCGCGGAGTACGACGACGCCGCCACCACCGACTTCATCGACGGGTACGGCCTCGGCAAGTGGGGCGAAGGCCACTCGATGATCTACCGCGACCCCGCGAACCGTGAACGGGTGTTCGACTGGATCATCGACCTGTACCAGGAGCACTTCACGAAGGTGCCCCTGGCGCTGAACTACCACCGGATGATCGGCGCCGGGAAGGACTGGGGCAGCCCGGACCCGGACAGCGAGCGGATGCTCGACGGCGCGTACGAGAAGGGCTACGTCCTGCGCCACGACGCCTTCGGGATGACCACGTACTACTCCGACTGGGAGAAGTCGATGGCCGCGAAGTGGCGGTACAAGCGGCCGATCATCATGGAGGGCGGCTGGGTCACCGCCCAGCACGACGTCACGCAGGACCCTCGCGGCTACGTGACGGTCGCCGACGTCCGACAGGGCGAGTTCGACGACTCCGCCGAGGCCCACGTGAACATGATGGACCTCCGCAACGGCGAGACGCTCTCGTGGTTCGCTGCCGAGACGTACCCGATCACGCAGCGGTTCGACGCCGAGGGCGGCTACCGCATCTACCCGTCGAAGGTCGTCGCTCCCGGTGCGGTGACCGCCGGAGCGACCGTCGAGGTCACGCACGAGTGGACGAACATCGGCTGGGGCTACCTCCCCGACAACATCCCGGTCTGGCAGGGCAAGTACAAGGCCGCACTGGCACTGCTCCGGGCGGACGGGTCGGTCGTGAAGACCTTCGTCGACACGGCGTCCGACCCCTCGAAGTGGCTGAAGGGCACGCCGACCTCGTACGTGTTCCAGCCGTCGCTGTCCGGCGTGGCGAAGGGCGCCTACCGCTGGGGCATCGCGATCGTGGACACCACGACGGGCAACGCCCCCGGCATCCAGCTCGCCGCGAAAGGCACGAAGCAGAACGGCTGGCTCGTCGTCGGCGACGTCACGGTCGCCTGACCCGACCGCCTGGAGGCGCGGGGCCGGTCCCCGGGACCGGCCCCGCGCCTCCAGGCAGTCACCTGGCCCGCTCTCGCGAGCGGGCGGAACACGTCCCCATCGCATGCCGACAGGCGCACACATCGCCCGCTCGGCGAACCGGGCCCCGGGCACAGAACGGAGGAGCGGGCGCGAGCGGGCGAAACACCTCCCGATCGCATGCCGAACGGCGCACATTTCGCCCGTTCGCGAGTGGCACGCGCGCTTGCGGCGAGCGACGCGGCGGACGACGCGTCAGGCGGCGGTGTCCGCCAGGAAGCGGAGCGCCTGCCCGAGGAGCCGACGGTGCGACGCCGACTCGAACGACGCCGCGGCGTGGCCGAGCCCGCTGTACACGGTCGTGCCACCGCCCGGGCGCTCGTGCACCCAGACGAGCGGATGCGTGCGGCCCTCGTGGGCGTGGTCGACGAGCACACGGACGTCCGGCGACACCCGCTGGTAGGAGTAGCGCTCGTCGTCGAGGGCGAAGTCCTCCAGGCCGGCGGTCACCGGGTGCCCCGCGTCCACCACGCGGACGGTGCACGGCCCGGACGGCGGGTGCATCGTCACGCCCCGCACCCAGACGCCCCCGAGTGCGCGTTCCCAGTCCGGATCGCCGGCGAAGGAGGTCGACGACACGTGCAGTGCGAGCATCGGGACGGTGCTGTGCAGGAGCCGTCGGAACCCGGCGTCCGCTCCGGGCAGGGGCACCGGCTGGTCGTCCCGCGGCAGCCCGAGGTTCCACACCACCAGGTCTGGCAGCGGCCCGCTCGCGGACCGCTCGAGCACCTGGTCGACGTCGTGCACGGGCGTCAGCGGGACGCCGGCGTCGGCGGCCGTGTCGACGAGCGCGCGGTTCGTGTCGGCGAACGGGTGCCACGGGTCCGTCCATCGTCCGGTGCCGCCGAGCAGGAGTGCGCTCACGCGGCTCTCCTGGCGATGCGGACCGTGTGCGGCCCGGACCGGGCAGCGGTCCGCTCGACGAGCCGGATGCGGTGGAGTGCGGGGCCCCACGCGGCACGGAGCTTCTCGTCGTCGAGGTCACGGCGTTCGACCACCGCCTCGAAGCGCTCGGCGTCGTAGGAGATGCGGGCGGGTCCGACGGCGAGCCCTCCGTCGACGGGCAGGGGGTCGTGCAGGGTCATGAGGACGAGTGTCATCGTGCCCGGCTCGGCGAACGTCCAGTCGTCGTGGAGTTCGACGGTCTCGGCGCTGCGGTGGAGCACGGCGGTGCGGTCGGCACGGACGAGTCCGGCGGCCACGGGGTACGCGTGGGTCAGCTCCGCCGCCAGGCTCGCACGGTCCCCGTCGTCGGTGAACGTGGTGCCGGTGGCTCGGTACTCGGCACCCTCGTGCTGTTCGACGCCGTTCGGCCAGGGGACGCTGTGCCAGCTCGACCGCATCGTCCAGATGCCGTAGCGGTGCTCGGGCATGAAGGTCTCGCGGTGGTAGACGCCGACGCCGGCGTCCACGACCACGGGTTCGCCGTCGAGGGAGACGATCACGGAGCCGACGTCGTTGTGGTTGTGGCTGACGTCGTTGTGGCCGCCCTTCGCGGACAGGAAGAGCGACTCGGAGCGGGCGACGGCGACCTCGGTTCCGGGCAGGTACAGCGAACGGGGCATCCCCGCGGCGGCCGGCCCGTCGTCCTGCCACCCCGGAGCTCGGAGCTCCGCGAGGGTGCGGAGGAACAGCGGCGCGAGCTGCCCGTCGAAGCGCAGCGGGTGCTGCCGCGCCATCCAGCGGGCGTGGGCCGCGACCTCGTCGTCGTCCACGGTCTCACCGAAGCGCGCGAGCAGGTACCAGTTGGCGTTCTCGGGCAGGACCGGCGACCCGTCGGAGTGGTTGACCTGGCGTCGGGCGTCGATCTGCATGCTCATCGGGAAGCGCGCCATCGCCGCGACGGGCGGCACGACGAAACCGTCGCAGGCGCCGCCGGTGAGGGTGCGGAGCAGGTCGAGTCCCTCGAAGAGCGTGGCCCCGGCCCACCACCAGTAGGTCGCGCCCTCGTCGCAGCTGCCGTCGGGATCGTAGCCGTCCCGGAAGCGGTCCAGGATCACGAGGGCCCGTTCGACGGTCGCGGCGAGCCGGTCGGCGTCCGGTTCGACCACCGCGGCGCAGACCAGGACGTTCGACACGATCCAGGGCGCCCAGTTGTTCGGTGGCGCGTCGACCCCGTGCCAGAAGTACTCCTCCTGTTCCCATGGGTCGAGCACACGGCGTCGGATCTCGTGGTGGACGCGGGCGCGGATGCCGGGGAAGTCCTGCTCGAGGCGTTCCCCGGCGACCGTGTCGATGGCCGCGAGCATCCCGCCGAGTGACGCGTCGTTGAGGTCGAGGACGTCCCGTCCGGGGATCGGCAGGAACGGTCGTGAGCCGTCCTCCGGGAGGGCGTAGTGCGACGGCAGGCACCAGGCACTGAGTTCGCACAGCTGCCAGACGGCGTCGCCCAGCGTCGACACCCAGGTCTGGTCGTCGGTGACGCCGAGGGCGAGGGTCGCGGTGGCCGCGCACTCCATGAGGTTGCGGAGCGACCGCTCGTACGGTCGGCGGTCGCCGTCACGGCTGTAGGTGGCCCACCGGGCGAGCGTCGGGTACTCGACCCGCGCCGCGTCGCGACGCGCCGCGGCGGTCGTGAGCAGCGCCTCCCGGTCCGCCTCGGCGGTCCCCTCCCACGCGACGCGGTCGGTGACGGGAGGCGCGGCTCGCCACGTGCGCGGACGGAGCGCCCGCCGCGCGGCGGGTCCGAACGTCGCAGCGAAGGTGGTCGGGACGTCGACGGTGACGGTCATGACGGGGACGGCTTCCTCATGCTTGGACGGCGAAGCCGTCGGGGACGATGGGGTCGGTGAACGCACCGGTGGCGGCGAACGCGATCGTCTCGCGGACGGCGTTGCCGGCGAGGCGTCGGAGCTCGTTGCCGAGCGAGCCGGCGATGTGCGGGGTGATGAAGGTGTTCGGCGTGGAGCGGAGCCGGGCTCCGACGGGCAGGTGCTCGGGTTCGGTGACGTCCAGGACGGCGGCCAGGTCACCGTGGTCGAGGCGGTCGGCGAGGGCGTCCTGGTCGACGATGCCGCCACGGGCGGTGTTGACGAGCGTCGTCCCCGGCCGCATCCGTGCGATGACGGACCGGTCGATCATGCCGCGGGTCGACGGCAGGAGCGGTGCGTGCAGGGTGATCACGTCGCTCCGGCCGGCGAGGGTCTCGAGGTCGACCGTCGTGACGCCGAGCCCGCGGGCGTCGTCGTCGTCGAGGAACGGGTCGCTGACGAGCACGCGGACGTCGTAGTCGCGCAGGCGTTCGATGACCGCGCGGCCCACGCGGGACGCCCCGACGACCCCGACCGTGATGCCGTGCATGCCGATGACCGGCCATGAACCCTCGACGTCGACCGGGCCACCGTCGGGGTCGGCGGCGATCGCGGCGGCGGTGGCGAACGCCCGCTTCGCGGCGAGGACGATCATCGCCACGGCGAACTCGGCGACCGGGACGGCGTTCGCGGCCGCCGAGGAGGTGACGGCCAGGGCCCGGTCCCACACGTCGTCGTCCACCACCGGCTTCACGGACCCCGCGGAGTGTGCGATCGCGCGGAGCCTCGGCATCCGGTCGAGCAGCGCACTGTCGAGGACGGGGCTGCCCCAGCCCGTGATGATCACCTCGACGTCGGCCAGGAGCGCGGCGTCGCCCGGGTCGTCGGGGTCGAGCGGCCGGTCGGCGACGAGTCGCACGGCCGGCGAGGAGTGCAGGGCCGCGAGGTCCGCCGTGTCGAACACCCGCGTGAAGGTCGCGTCGGGCAGCACGAAGGCCACGGGGACCTGGGCGCGCCCGCTCGGCGGCGGGACGGTGGTGGCGGGCGGTGTGACGGGGCGTGACGTCATCGTCGGACGGCTCCTCTCCGGAGTGCAGCGGTCCCCATGCCAGCGCGCGCGGATGTTCGAAGTCAAGCCGCCGTCGTCAAACGATCACGAATCGAACACGGTCGGTGGGGCGGTCGATCCGCGGACGCTCAGCGTGGGTGCGAGCGTCATGTGCCGGCGGGCGAACCCGGTCTGCGCAGTGGCCGAGATCCGCTCGAAGCACATGGTCGCGGCGAACCGGCCGACGTCGTTCTTCGGCGGAGCCACGGCGGTCAACGGGACGTCGGCGAGCGCCGCGACCTCGTCGTCGTAGGCCACCACGGACAGGTCGTCGGGGATCGAGAGCCCCATCTCGGTGACGGTCTCGACGAACTCGACGGCGTAGTGGTCCGAGTGGACGAACACCGCGGTGGTGCCGGTGCCCAGGCAGCGCCGGATGTACGCGGCCGTGGCCTCGCCCACGCCGACGGACTCGTCGATGACCTCGACGGGGGCGTCCGGGTCGAGGCCGAGCTGCCGGACGGCCCGTTCGTACCCGGTGCGGAGTTGCGGGGTGGTCGGGGTGTCGAAGACGGCCATGCCGATCCTGCGGTGTCCGAGCGTCGCGAGGTGCCGGATGGCGAGTGCAGCGCCGGACTCGTGGTCGCTGCGGACGGATTCGAGGTCGGCGCCGACGGGCGCTTCGGACACTGAGCGCTCGACGACGACGACGGGCATGGGTGCCTGGTCGAGGAGCTCGAGGGTGTCGAACGCGTCGGCGACGGTGGTCGTGACGAGGAGTCCGTCGACTCCGGCCGCGATGAGTCGCTCCACCTGCTGGCGCTCGCGTGCCGGGTCGTACCGGGAGATGCCGAGGACCACGCGTCCGCCGAGCGCCTCGGTCCGTTCGGCGACGCCCGCGACGATCTTGGGGAAGTAGTACCCGGGGTCGGGGACGACGAGTCCGATGGTGAACAGGGCACCGCCGCCCTCGGTGTTCCCGGGGCCGTCGACGCCCGGGGATCCGGGGCGGGACGGGCGTGGCGCGGGGCGGTGCGGTGCGCCGGCGGTGGGCAGTGTCTCCACCGAGACCGCACCACCGTGCACGCGGCGGACGAGCCCGCGGTCCGCGAGTTCGGCGAGGTCTCGTCGGACGGTCATCGCGGAGATGCCCTCGCGCTCGGCGAAGTCCGAGGCGGACAGGCTGCCGTGGACGCGGAGTTCGGCGAGGATGCGCTCCTGGCGTCTGGTCGGGTGCATCGTCGCTCCCATGTTCGTTTCGTGTGCGGGTGAATAGGCCCGCTTGACCGTCATCATACGGACGTCACAGGATGACGAAACCGCAGCCCCGTCGAGGCTGCGCGACCCGAGCTACGTGAGCAAAGGAGCCACATGAGCGCGACGCTGGTCGACCCGGCCACCCGGGCGAGGACGGAATCGTCCGAAGGCCCCTCGGTGGCGCGGAAGGTCTCGTTCCGCGCGAGGCTGCGACGCGACTACCCGCTGCTCCTGATGGTGGCGCCCGCGGTGGTCCTGTTGCTGCTGTTCGTCTACGTGCCGTTGATCGGCAACGTGATCGCGTTCATGGACTACCAGCCGTACATCCCGATCGCGCAGAGCCCGTGGGTCGGGTTCCAGAACTTCCAGGTGATGTTCGCCGACGCCGACTTCTGGCGCGCGACGGTGAACACCCTCGAGATCACGTTCATCCAGCTGGTGCTCTTCTTCCCGGTGCCGATCGCCCTCGCGCTCCTCATCCACTCGCTGGTGTGGCCGTGGCTCCGGGCGACCGTGCAGTCGGTGCTGTACCTCCCCCACTTCCTGTCGTGGGTGATCGTCGTCGGGTTCTTCCAGCAGTCCCTCGGATCGGGTGGCGTGGTCAACCACGTGCTCCGGCAGTTGGACATGGGGACCCTGTCGGTGATGAGCGACCCGTCGACGTTCAAGCTGCTGCTGACGAGCCAGGTGATCTGGAAGGACGCGGGCTGGGGGACGATCATCTTCCTGGCCGCCCTCGCCGCGATCGACGACAACCTGTACGAGGCGGCGGCGATCGACGGTTCGGGTGCGTGGAGCCGGTTCTGGCACGTGACGTTGCCGGGCATCCGACCGATCATCGTCCTGCTGCTGATCCTCCGGCTCGGCGAGGCGCTGTCCGTCGGCTTCGAGCAGATCATCCTGCAACGCAACGCCGTCGGGGCGAACGCGGCCGAGGTCCTCGACACGTACGTCTACTACCACGGCGTCATCGACGGGAACTGGTCCACGGGCATCGCCGTCGGCCTGGTGAAGGGCCTCGTCGGCTTCGTCCTGATCATGGCGGCGAACAAGGCCGCCCACATGCTCGGCGAGCAGGGAGTGTATTCGCGATCATGAGCACCATCGTCCGTCCGGCATGGGCCGGCAAACCGAAGCCCGTCGTGCTCGGACTCAAGGCGGTCGGCATCGTGCTGATCCTGGCCGTCGTCCTGTTCCCGTTCCTGATCGTGTTCTCGACGAGCATCTCGAGCCAGGACGACATCACCGCCGCGGGCGGGTACGTGGTCTGGCCGCGGTCGTTCGACCTGACCGCCTACGTGCAGATCCTGTCCGGTGGCGTCGTCACCCGCGCCGTGGTCGTCACGCTGCTCGTCACCGTCGTGGGCACCGCGATCAGCCTGGCGTCGACGGTGCTCGCCGCGTGGGCGCTCAGCAGGACCGGTTCGCTCTTCCAGCGGCCGCTGCTGACGTTCGTGCTCATCACGTTCCTGTTCGCACCCGGGATGATCCCGCTGTACCTGATGGTCAAGCAGCTGGGGCTCCTCGACAACTACTGGGCGCTGATCCTGCCCGGCGCGTTCAGCGTCTTCAACATGGTCGTCGTGCGGGGCTTCATGATGAGCATCCCCCAGGAGCTGATCGACAGCGCGAAGATCGACGGAGCGGGTGAGCTACGGGTGCTGTGGCAGATCGTCCTGCCCCTGTCCCGCGCTGTGATCGCCGTCGTCGGGCTGTTCTACGCGGTCGGCTACTGGAACGCGTTCTTCAACGCGCTGCTCTACCTGTCGGACTCGACGAAGTGGACACTGCAGCTGGTCCTCCGCACCTACGTCCTGCAGGGCTCGAACCTGGTGTCCGGCGCCGGTTCGGACGCCACGATGCAACCGCCGGCCGAGTCGATCCAGATGGCCGTCGTGATGATCGCGATCATCCCGATCCTCGCGGCCTACCCGATGGTGCAACGACACCTCACCAAGGGCGTCCTCACCGGCGCCGTCAAGGGCTGACGCCACCGCCTGCGGACCGGAGACAAGTGGCGGTCCCGCACCGCGCCTCCAGTCCGATGTCCACCACCACCCGCCCCTCGCTTCAAGGGAGAAGCCATGTCCGAAACCACCACCGGCATCAGCCGCCGCACCCTGTTCTCCGGCGCCGCGTTCGGCCTCGTCGCCCTCGGCGCCGGAGGATCGCTCGCCGGGTGCTCCGGCGGCGGGACCGCCGCGACCATCTCCGACACGGTGGTCGCACTCCCCACCTACGTCCCGATCACGAAGGGTCCGAAGCCCGACCTGCCGGGCAACGACAAGGTCCAGCCGGTCTACTACTCGTACCCCGAGGACAGCGAGCTCTTCCGCTCCGTGACCAGGGACGTGAAGGTCGGCGGCACCACCACCGGCTTCGTCGTCACCTACGCCGCACCGCCGCCCGCGAACAACTCCTTCCTCGACTACATCGGCGACGTCACGGACACGCGGTACGACCTGACCTTCGTCCCCGGCGACTCGTTCGACACGAAGTTCGCCACGATGACCGCGGGCAACGACATCCCGAACATCGTCGAGTTCCTCACGTTCGCGATGCCGCCGCGGTTCCCGCAGCTGCTCGACGCGAAGTTCTCCGACCTGTCCGAGTACCTCTCCGGCGACGCTGTGAAGGAGTACCCGAACCTGGCGAACATCCCCACCCCGTCGTGGCGGAGCGCGCGGATCAACGGGAAGATCTACGGCGTCCCGGAGCACCGGCCGCCGTTCGGGTCCGTGATGATCTGCCGACCCGACCTCATCGAGCAGTACACCGGCGCCGAACCGGCGCCGAAGGACAAGGACGAGTTCTTCGAGCTGTGCAAGGCGGTCACCGACGCCAAGGCCGGCCGGTACGCGATCGCCGGCGGCGGCGGTTCGTCCGGCGTCGACTGGTCCTACGACTTCATCGGCGCCACCTTCGGCGTCCCGAACCAGTGGACGAAGTCCGACGGGGGCAAGCTCGTCCACAAGAACGAGACCGAGGCCTGGCTCGAGACCCTCAGCTACATCAAGAAGCTCTGGAACGCCGGCGTCTTCCACCCGGACACCCCGAGCCTGGAGAGCGCCAAGGCGAAGACCTACATCAACAACGGCACCGTGCTCATGCACCTCGACGGCATCTCCGCGCTGCTCGACATCACCATGCCGAAGGGGATCGTCACGGGCGGCATCGTGCCGTTCGGAGCGGACGGCGGGAAGGGCGCGAACTACCAGGGCACCTCGAGCTTCTCCTTCGCGGCGCTCAAGAAGACCACGCCGGAGCGCATCAAGGCCCAGCTCCGGTTGATCGACTACCTGTCCGCGCCGTTCGGGTCGAAGGAGGCGTTCACCCTCACCCACGGCAAGAAGAACGTGCACTACACGGGCAGCGGACCGAACGCCGCACTCACCAGCGCCGGCGAGCAGATGATCAACGCCAGTGCGCTCTACCGCCTGGGAGCGGGGCCGCAGGTCCTCAACACCGCGGTGCGCATCGACGAGCAGCTGCGCCAGTCGCACAAGTGGCAGGTCGCGACGCAGGACATGCTGCTCACGAACCCCGTCGACGGGTACTACTCCCCCGCGGCGTCGTCCACGCAGTCGGCGAGCCAGGCGTTCAACAGCGTCTGCAACGACTACGTCCTGGGGCGCACGAACCTGGCGGCGGTCAAGTCAGGCGTGACGACGTGGACCGCGGCCGCGGGGAACACGATGCGGAGGGAGTACACCGAGGCGATGGAGAAGCAGGGCTGAGGGGGCGGGGGCGGCGGCGGGGCGGGGCGGGCCGGCGGACTCAGTACGACAGATCCGGTGTCGTACGACGTCGGTCCCGTCGCCTCCACGCGTGTGCAACAGTTGCGGCCGCCCGGTTGCGACAACACCGATGTCGTACGACATCGACGATGTCGCACCACAGCGCACCGCACCGCCCGCATCAGCCCGCCCGCGGCACCGCCCTCACCACACCGGCGGGTGCCTCCGCTGCCACCGCAGCCGCCGCTCGAGCTGCGCACCGATCGCCAGCAGCACGCGCTCCCCGCCCGGCCGACCGATGAGCTGCACGCCCATCGGCAGGCCGGCGCCGTCCGGGTGGCCGTCCTCCGTGACACCGACGGGGAGCGTGATCGCCGGCAACCCCGCGACGTTCGCCATCGAGGTCCAGGGCGAGTAGGCGCACTGCCGGCGGAAGTCCTCCTCGGGGTCGTCCCCGTACCAGCCGAGGGGCCGCGGCGTCAGGGCGAGCGTCGGCGTGAGGACGGCGTCGAACCGGTCGAAGGTGCCGATCAGGGCGGCGGAGAACGTGTCGAGCGCGGTCATCGCGTCGAGCACGTGCGTCCCGGTGAGGGCCCGCCCACGGGCCACCAGCCACGACACGAGCGGTGTCAGCTCGGCCAGGTCGATACCGGGCACCATCGGGAGCCGTGCAGCGGAGCTCTCCCACGCCACGCGGAACGCGTCGGCGTACGGCGCGCGCGGCATCGCGACGTCCTCGACGCCGTGGCCGACCTCGCCGAGCACCCGCACCGCGGCGTCGACCGCGGCCCGGGCAGCAGGGTCGACCACCACGTCGACGGTGTCGTCCCACGGTGAGCCGTCCAGCACCCCGACGACGAAGCGTCCCTCACCGCGGACCGCCGCTGCGGTGAACGGTCCCTCGCCGACGTCGGGGGTGACGAGCGCGTACGGCTGCGGCGACGGCAGCCCGGTCGGGGCCACGAGGGCGTCGAGCAGCATGCCGGCGTCCGCGACGTTCCGGGTGAGCGGCCCCGCGACCGACAGCCCGCCGACGCCCGAGCGACCGGGCATCGACGGCACCCGACCACGGCTCGGCTTGAGGCCGACCAGCCCGTTCGCCGCCGCCGGGATCCGCACCGATCCGCCACCGTCCGAGCCCACCGCGGCCGGCAGCATCCCGGCGGCGACCGCGACGGCCGCCCCGCTCGACGATCCCCCGGGAGCCCGCGAGGTGTCGTACGGGTTCCGGGTGACGCCGAACCGGGTCTCCGACGACGAGGACATCCCGAACTCGGGGGTCGTCGTCTTGCCGAGGCTCACCGTGCCGGCAGCGTCGAGCGCGGCGACGAGCGGGTGGTCGGCCCCGGCGGGGCGCACCGGCAGCGACGCGGTCCCGTTCCGCGTGGGGACCCCGGCGCGGTCGTACAGGTCCTTGTCGGCGGACGGCAGGCCCCACAACGGTCGCGACGTCGGCACGCGGTCGCCGAGGTGGCCGGCCCGGTCGCGCGCTGCATCGGCCGTGACCGTCACGAAGGCGCCGAGGGCCGGATCCAGCCGGGCGATGCGGTCCAGGTAGTGCTCGGTCACCTCGAGGGCGGTGGCCTCACCCCGTCGGATCCAGTCCCAGAGTTCCTGCGCGGCGAGGTGGTGGAGTTCGAACACGGTTCCCGAGCCTAGCCACGGGCGCCGTCGAGCAGCCCGGCGCCGTGATCCGATCGTGACTGGTCCCGGAGCGCGTCATCGGGCACGCTGCACCCATGGGACGTGTCCGGCACGGTGTGGTGGGGATCCTCGTCGTCGTGCTCGGTGCCGCTCTGGTCGGGTGCTCGCACCCCGGGCCGTTCCACCGACCACCGGCCGACCCGGTCGCGGCCTCCCGCACGCTCGACGGCGCACCGTCGTGGGTCGCCGAGCCGACCGGCGACGACTGCGGGACGGTCGACGTGCAGGTCGGCGAACGTCTGACCCTGCCGGCGGACGCCCTGGCCTGCCTCACCAGGGCCTCGGACGCCGGGCGCCCGGCGTCGCTCGCGTGGGTGATGTACACGACCGAGGGCGACCCGACCCCGACGTTCGCTCGGGTCGGGGACGGCAGCACCGGCACCGGGGTGGAGGTCGCCTCCACCTCGCAGTGGGACGCCTACGGCGGCGACGGCGAGTGGGACACCTCCCGGTGCGCTGCGGTCGCCGACCTGCCGTTCGGGGACGGCTGCGACGCGGGCGACGACCAGTAGCGGCGGCTTGCATCCTTCGGAGGAACCCCGCCGGGTGCATCCGTTCGCCGGTCGTCCCGTCGGCCCGTGCTCCCTAGCGTCGACGGCATGACGATCACCACCGAAGACCGGCACACCACCGGCACCGTCCCCGCGGACCGGCCGGGGGTGCGCGGACTCGTCGCCCGGCACCCCCTCGCCTCGTTCGCCACCCTCGCACTCGGGCTCAGCTGGCTCGCGTGGATCCCCTACATCGTGTCGCCGCACGGCCTGGGCCTCTGGGACGTGCACTTCCCGGAGTTCCTCGGCACCGCCCAGTTCACGGGCGTGCTGCCCGGTGCACTCCTCGGCCCGCTCGGCGGCGCGTTCCTCGTGACCGCGATCGCGGACGGCCGACCGGGGCTCCGCCGCTGGGTCGGTCGGCTCTGGCGCTGGCGCGTGGCCTGGTACTGGTACGCCCTCGCCCTGGTCGGCGTGCCCGCGCTCATCGTCACCACCGGGCTCCCGTTCGCGGGTGGTCAGGTGCAGGCACCGAGCGCCCTCGCGTTGCTCGCCCTCGTGCCGGGGCTCGTCGTCCAGCTGTTCAGCACCGGGCTGTCCGAGGAGCCCGGCTGGCGGGACTTCGCCCTGCCCAGACTGCAGGAGCGGTTCGGTCCGCTCGGGGCCGCCGCCGTGCTCGGGCCGCTGTGGGCGCTGTGGCACATGCCGCTGTACCTCAGCGACTGGGGCGGCTGGCCGGACGCGCACTGGACGGAGCCGCTCGTGTTCGCCCTGTTCACGATCACGTTCAACGTGGTGATGACGTGGGTGTTCAACCGCACCGGGGAGAGCCTGCCCGTCGCACTGCTCCTGCACGTCGGCGTGAACAACACCATCTCGACGCTGTGGGCCGACATGTACCCGGGCATGACGGCCGGCACGATGATGCACGGCCTCGCGATCGTCTCCACCGTGGCCGCCGTGGTGCTGCTGCTCGCGACCCGCGGGCGCCTGGGGTACCCCCGACTCGTAGGATCGAACGATGGCACCCGCTGACGCGCGCACAGGACTGACCGACGTCCTCGTCGCCGTCGGCACGGCCGTCCTCAGCGTCGGGCTCCTGCTCGGACTGCCCCCGCTCGACGCGGCCGACCCTGGTTCGGTGGGCGTCCGGTACCCCGAGGTCGGCGGCGTCCCGTGGACGCTCCTCGCGGTCGCGCTCCTCGCCCAGTCCGCCGTGCTCCTCGCTGCTCGTCGGGCGCCCCGCGTCGCCCTCGTCGTGATCGCGGCCCTCCCGGTCGCCCTGGCAGCCACGGCCCCGAGCACGCTGTTCGGGCTCACCGCGCTCCCCGTGGTCGTGGCCGTCGTGCTCGCCGCGCTCCGGGTCGCGCTCCCCCGACTCTGGCCGACGGTCACGCTCGCTGCGGTCCTCGTGGCAGCGGGCACCGCGATCGAGTGGGGCGAGGCCTCCGGTGCGCTCCGTGGCGGTGTCCTCCGCGGGCTCACCGCGACGATCGGCCAGGGCGTGCTGCAGGCGGTCGGTGCGGTCGGTCTGCCGCTCGTGGTCACGCTGATCGTCCGGTCCCGACGCGAGTTGCGTGCTGCTCGGCGGGACGAGGCAGCAGCCCGCACCGCCGAGGCCGACGCCCGCACTGCCGAGGCCGCCGCCGTCTCCCGCGAACAGGACGCCCGCGTCGACGCAGCGGTGTCCCGTGAGCGGGCAGCGATGGCACGGGAGCTCCACGACATCGCCGCGCACCACCTGTCCGGGATCGCCCTCATGTCGGCCGTCGTGGACCGGCAGATCGACACCGATCCGGACCGCGCCCACGAGGGCGTCCGGCAGGTCCGCGAACAGAGCACCGCCGTCCTCGAGGACCTCCGCCGACTGGTCGGGCTCCTCCGTGACGACGCACCGGCCGAACGCGCGGTCGAGACGGTCACCGGGATCGTCGACCTGGTCGAGCAGGCGCGACACCGGACCGACGTCGAGATCGTCGTCCTCGACGGAGACCACCCGCTCGCCGACGGGATCGGCCCCCTCACGCAGCTCGTCGCCTACCGGACCGTGCAGGAGGCCCTGGCCAACGTCGCCCTGCACGCCGCCGGCGCGGCGTGCACCGTCACCGTCGACGACCGCGACCCCGCGCACCTGACGGTGCGCGTCGAGAACGGGGTGCCCACCGCGCCGTCCGTCGGGAGCAGCCCGGCGGGTGGGAACGGACTCCGAGGCATGCGCGAGCGGGCAGAACTGGTCGGGGCGCGCCTCCAGGCCGGTCCCACCGGTCCCGGTGGGTGGGTGGTGGAGCTGGTGACCGGCCGGGAGGCACCACCCGCGTCCGACCCGTCGGCGCACGGTCCGGAGGTGGCCGGGTGATCCGCGTGCTGGTGGCGGACGACCAGCCGCTCGTCCGGGCCGGCGTGTCCGCGCTGCTGTCGGCAGAGGCCGACATCGAGGTCGTCGGTGTCGCCGCCGACGGCGGCGAGGCCCTCGCCCTGGCGCGGACCACCCGGCCGGACGTCGCGTGCCTGGACATCCGGATGCCGGTGCGGAACGGCATCGAGGTCGCCCGCGAACTCTGCGCTCCCGGGGCCGACCCCGCGGTGCCGGTGCTCATGCTGACGACGTTCGACCTGGACGACCTCGTGTTCGGCGCGCTCGAGGCGGGCGCGTCCGGATTCCTGCTGAAGGACGCCGAACCCGACGTCATCGTGGGCGCCGTCCGGCAGGTCGCGGCCGGCAACGGGACCATCGACCAGGCGCTGACCCGCCGGGTCCTGCGCGAGTTCGTCTCGCGCCGCAGCCTGCAGCCGGTGTCCGGCGACCGCGCGGACGACGTGCTGACGGCTCGCGAGCGGGACGTCCTGCTGCTGCTCGCCGAGGGGATGTCGAACGAGGAGATCGCCGCGGCGCTCGTGGTCGAGGTGTCCACGGTGAAGTCGCACCTCGCGCGGATGCTCCCGAAGCTCGGCGTTCGGTCCCGGCTGCAGGCCGTGGTCTGGGCCTACCAGAACCGGATCGTCACCGTGCCCGGCGACGTCTGACCGGAGTCAGCGGCGGCGGTACCGGACGTGCGTCGTCAACGGGGAGTGGAGCACCTCGACCGGCACGAAGTCGAAGGTCTCGGCGCCCTCCTCGAAGATCCGCTCCCCCGACCCGAGCAGCACCGGGGCGATGTCGAGGGTGAGCTCGTCGACGACGCCGGCCGCGAGTGCCTGGCGGACGGTCGACGCCCCGCCGGCGATGTCGACCCCGGCGTCGCCGGCTGCTTCGACGGCCTGCGCGTAGGCGGCGTCGAAGCCGTCCGTCACGAAGTGGAAGGTCGTGCCCTCGAGCGCGATCGGGTCGTGCGGGTGGTGGGTGAGGACGAAGACCGGTGCGTGGTACGGCGGCTGGGCGCCCCACCAGCCCTGCCAGTCCTCGTCCCACTCGCCACGGACCGGGCCGAACATGTTCCGGCCCATCACGTAGGCACCCCGTGGCCGCATCAGCCAGCCGGCCGCCGTGCGGTCCGCCTCGCCGACGTCGGCGCCGGGCATGTGCCACGTGTGCAGCTCGCCGCCACGACGGCCGAGGGGTTGGTCGCGGCGCTGGTCCGGTCCGGCGACGAAGCCGTCGAGCGAGATCGACATGTGGCAGGTGGTGTCGGCCATCGGGGGCTGCTCCTTCGGTGTGGTCGGGCGGGATCGGTGCGGTCAGGCGGACGTGTGTGCCGCGAGGACGTCGCGCACGGTCGTCCAGTCCTGGTCACCGTACCGCCCGTTGTCGACGTGGTGCAGTTCGGCCTCGCCGCTGAACATGCTCACGAAGTACTGCATGCCCTGCCAGGCGGGGAACGGCTCGTCGTCGCCCGCCTTCGACAGCCGTCGACCGACGCGCGCCATCGCCGACAGGGTGCCGACGGTGCCCGCCCACTGCAGGCGGAACGGCGTGCCGGTCAGCTGCGACATCGTGTCGGCGATCGTGCGTGAGGTGACCCGGTCGCCCGCGACCTCGACGACCCGCGGTGCTGCGGGGTCGAGGGCGACGTGCGCGACGGTGCGGGCGACGTCGTCCTTGGTGGTGAAGTCGAGGAGCTGGTCGGGCGACGACCAGTACAGGACGCGCTGTCGGTCGAACAGGATCAAGGGCGCCTGGCCGGTGAGCATGTCCGTGAACGCGCCGTTCAGCACCGAGGTCGCCCGGATCGGAGCGGCGTCCAGGTCGGCGGCGAACTCCCGGCGGAGCTCGAAGTTCCGGTTGGTGCCCGGGGTGATCGATCGGTAGTCGGCGGCGTAGTCGGACGGGACGAACCGTTCGACGCCGGCCTCGACCGCGGCGCGGAGCAGGGCGCGCTGGGCGTCGACGATGACGGCACGGGTGCCGCTCACCGCCGAGACCACGACGTCGACCCCGGCGAGCGCCGAGGTCAGGGCGTCGTGGTCGGCGTAGTCGGCGGTGATCACCTCGACGCCGTCGGCGGTGGCGAGGCGTTCGGCCGCGGGGCTGCTGCCGGTGCTGCTGCGGCTGGTGCTGCGGCTGGTGCTGCTGCCGCTGCTGCCTCGAGTGAGGACGCGGACGCGGGTGTCGTGGGTGCGGAGCGCGCGGACGATGCGTCCGCCGAGGTCTCCGGTGGCTCCGGCGACGAGGACGGTCGTGGTCACGCCTTCTCGACGTCCGAGAAGAGCCCGGTGAACGTCACGCCGGTGGCACCGAGCTGCCCGAAGAACGCGCCGGCTGCCTCACCCGCGACCGCCGCCGACGCGTCGTCGTACGAGTCGAAGTACAGGTCGAGGGTGCGGTGGGCCGGTGTGGGCGTGCCGTCCTCCTTGGGCCAGACCTTGCCGGCCTCGAGGCGACGCAGTTCGGGGAGCGCACCGGCTGCCTGCTCGAGGGCCGGGTACGCCTGCTCGAACGCAGCAGGATCGGTCGGGTTGTCGATGATGAGCGTGATCTTGGTCGTCATGGCTCCCACTATCCGCTCGGTCGGACGGCCGCGTGTCAGCAAGGCGGCTCCGCGCCGTGTGCCGGGAGGCACGGGGCGGGCCCGCACCGCGCCTCCAGTCCGCCTGCTGGTGGCGTCCAGAACGTCACCCGCTGCTACGGAGCCGACCAGCGGTGAACGGCAGCGGTCCGGCGCGGTACTCGAGGACGCTCTGGTCGGCGACGCTGCGTTCGGCTGCGCCGAACCGCCACACGCGGTTGTACAGGTACACGCCGATGACGGTCCCGCCGTCGTCCGGCACCGCCCACGTCCCGACCCCCCACTGCGCCGGGTGTCCGACGCCGTCGATCGTGACCGTCGGACGCGCGAACCACGTCAGGACGGGGCGGGTGATCCGGAGTTCCACGCGGCGCTTCGTCGTGCCGGAGGGCTGTGTCGCTTCCACTGCCGCAGGATACGGGGTGCGGCAGTCCTCCCGAGGTCACGCACGCTCTGGTGGCACCTCGACGACCACCGCCTCGAACCGCGGCGGGACCCACGTCAGGATGCCCTCGAAGAGCTGCGCGGCTGAGAAGAGCACCAGGAACACGGCGCTCGACGCCGTCGCGGCGCGGACACCGATCGCGGGGTAGAGCAGGAGCGCGACCGCGATGCAGATGCAGAGCACGGCGGCCATCACCGTCAGCGAACGCACCGACGAGAACGTCGCACCGGTCAGGATGACCGCCGCCTCGAGGAACCAGGCGAGGGAGATCACGAAGACCCACACGCTCAGCTGACCCGGCGGGTGCACCACCGCGATGGCACCGGCGACGAGCACGAGTGCCCCGAGCACCGCGTGGATGCCGCGCCGGAGCGGAGCCATGCCGTCCCCGGCCTGCGCCCTGCCGAGCCGCAGGAGTCCGGCGATCACCATGTACGACCCGAGGAGGTGGACCTCGGCGTCGAGCGCGGCTGCCGGGCGGGTCAGGATGAGCACCGCGACGATGAAGCCGACGACGCCCGTGATCACGAGCACCATCGCCTGGCGGGCGCGTCGCGCGGTGGGTCGCGGTGTGTGCGGCGACCAGGCCGGTGTCGGTGCGCTCTCGTCCATGTCGTCCTCCCGACCCGTGACCGTCCCCCGTGCCGCACGGTCTACACCGGATCCGGCCGCCGTGCACAACGACTCACGTTTGGGTGTAGGCCTTGCACCAGAACCCGAAGTGCAGTGATCTCCGGAACCTTTCAGGGAAGGTCGGTGGACGTCATGGACGTCGAACACGCCACGGAGGGATCGACCGCGGTCGGTCGTCGCCTCAGGACAGCAATCGCAGTGCTCGGCGCCGTCGCGCTCCTCGCCGGTCTCGCCGCCCTCGTGCTGCCGCACGCCACGCTCACCGCAGTCGTCTGGGTGTTCGGCATCTACCTCGTCGTCGCCGGCGGGACCCTGCTCCTCCGGGCGTTCACCGGCTTCGCGGCGTCCGCGTGGCGGCGGATCGGCTTCGTCCTGCTCGGTCTGCTCGTGCTCGCCGGCGGGGTCTTCGCGATCGTGCACCCGCCGGTCGGGTTGCGGTGGTTGACGCTCGCGATCGGCTTCGCGTGGCTCCTCGAGGGCATCACGCTGCTGTACGCACCCACCACGGGCAACCGGGCACTCGCCATCGTCGGGGCGGTGCTGAGCTTCCTCAGCGGCCTCCTGCTCATCAACCTGCCGTACCTCGGCGCGGTGTTCGCCGTCGCCGCCGTCAGCAGCGTGCTCATCGTCTCCGGCATCGTCCAGCTCGTCGTCGCGATCACGTGGACGCGCACGGACGACCGAGCAGCCGCCGTGGAGTCCCGATGACCGTCGAGGAGGCCAAAGCCGCCCCGGCCACCGAGGGTGACCGCTCGCTCTCGGTCGTGGCCCTCGCCGCCATGGTGGTCGGCTCGATGGTCGGCGCCGGTGTGTTCTCCCTCCCCCGCAACTTCGCCAGCGGCGCCGGGGTCCTCGCCACGGTCATCGCCTGGATCGTCGCCGGCGTCGGGATGCTGATGCTCGTCTTCGTGTTCCAGGCCCTGGCGACGCACCGACCGGACCTCGACGCGGGCATCTTCGCCTACGCCAAGGCGGGCTTCGGGAACTACATCGGGTTCTTCTCGGCCTTCGGGTACTGGGCGAGCGCCTGCGTCGGCAACGTGACGTACTGGGTGCTCATCGGTTCGACGCTCGGCTCGGTGCTGCCGGCGTTCGGCGAGGGCGACACGCTGCTCTCGGTGCTCGTCACGTCCGTGATGCTCTGGGCGTTCCACCTCTTCGTCCTGCGCGGCACCCGGAACGCGGCCGCGCTCAACACCATCGTGACGATCGCGAAGCTCGTCCCGATCCTGCTGTTCCTCGTCGTGGCCGCCGTCGTGGGGACCCACTGGGAGACCTTCCGGCTGAACCTCTGGGGCGGAGCAGAGCCGAGCGTCGGAGAGCTCTTCTCGCAGGTCCGCTCGACGATGCTCATCACGGTGTTCGTGTTCCTCGGCGTCGAGGGGGCGACGGTGTACTCCCGGTACGCCCGCCGACGCGAGGACATCGGCCGGGCCACCGTCACCGGGTTCCTCGGGGTCCTCGCCGTGTTCGCGCTCGTGACCCTCGTGTCGTTCGCGGCACTGCCGGCCGCCGAACTCCGTGGCCTCCGCCAGCCCTCCATGGCCGGTGTGTTCGGCGAGGTGGTGGGCGCGTGGGGCGCGGTCCTGATCAACGTCGGACTCGTCGTCTCCGTGCTCGGCGCCTACCTCGCGTGGACCCTGATGTCGAGCGAGGTGCTGTTCCAGGCCGCCCGGCAGGAGGATGCGCCGCGGTTCCTCACCCGGGTGAACCGGCACGGGACGCCGTGGATGGCGCTGCTGTTCACGAGCGGGCTCATCCAGGTGTTCCTCGTCATCACGATGTTCTCCGACGACGCGCTGACGTCGATGCTCGAGCTCTGCAGCTCGTTGTCGCTCATCCCGTACTTCCTGACCGCCCTCTACGCGGTCCAGTTCGGGATCCCGAGGTGGTCGCGGGGCGCACACGGCGGCGTCGAACCACCGGGTGCCGACGGCGGGCTCTCGCGCGGACAACTCGTCGCGGCGTTCGTCGCGGTCGCCTACACCGTGTTCCTCGTGATCGCGGCCGGCCCGCAGTACCTGCTGCTCTCGTTCCTCATCTACGCGCCCGCCACCGTCCTGTACGTCATCGCCCGGCGGGAACGGCAGTTGCGGGTGTTCACCGGACCGGAACTGGTCCTCTGCGTCGTCGCGGTCGCCGGTGCGGTCGCCGCCCTCGTCGGGCTCATCACGGGATTCATCACCCTCTAGTCACCACGGGATCCATCACGCTCCAGGAGGACAGCATGGTCAGCGAAACGACGCGCAGCGGGACGACGGCGTCGGCGCCGGGGTTCGGCGCGCACTCGGAGGTCGGGCAGCTCCGGAAGGTGCTCGTCTGCGAACCCGGCCTCGCCCACCGGCGGCTGACCCCGAGCAACAACGACACACTGCTCTTCGACGACGTCCTCTGGGTCGAGAACGCGCAGGAGGACCACCGTGCCTTCGTCGCGAGCCTGCGGTCCCGGGACGTCGAGGTGCACGAACTGCACCAGGTGCTCGCCGAGACCCTCGCCGTGCCGGGAGCCCGCGAGTGGCTGCTCTCCCGGAAGATCACGCCGAACGAGGTCGGGCCGCTCCTCGTCGACGCGACGCTCGACCACCTCGGCGCCCTGTCGGATCGCGACCTCGCCGACGTCCTGATCGGCGGCCTCAACGTCGAGGACCTCGACCCCGGGCAGCGACCGGACCTCCTCCGCCTGCACGGGAACGCCTCGGCCGCCGACTACCTGATGCCCCCGCTGCCGAACATGCTCTACACGCGCGACACCACCTGCTGGATCGGCGACGTGTTCACGCTCAACCCGCTGTACTGGCCGGCCCGCCACGACGAGACGCTCCTCATGAAGGCCGTGTACTCCTTCCACCCGGCGTTCACTCCTGCCCTCGACCAGCTGGCGTGGGGCGACCCCGAGCAGGACTGGGGACTCGCGACGATCGAGGGTGGCGACGTCCTGCCCGTCGGTGGCGGCGTCGTGCTGATCGGGATGAGCGAGCGCACCTCGCGGCAGGCGATCACCCAGGTCGCGACGGCCCTGTTCGCCCGCGGCGCCGCGGACCGCGTCGTCGTCGCGGGGATGCCCAAGCTCCGTGCCGCGATGCACCTCGACACCGTGCTGACCTTCGCCGACCGCGACGTCGTCACCGTGTACCGGTCGATCGTCGACCACGTCCACCCGTTCACCCTGCGGCCCGGCGCGGACGGCACGGTCGACGTGACGGACGAGACCCGGCCGTTCCTCGACGTCGTGTCGGACGCCCTCGGGCTCGACGGGCTGCGGGTCGTCGACACGGGCGGCGACGAGTACGCGGCCGAACGCCAGCAGTGGGACAGCGCGAACAACGTCGTCGCGGTGGAACCCGGTGTCGTCTACGCGTACGACCGGAACACGCTCACCAACGACCTCCTCGGCGCCGCGGGCATCGAGGTGCTCACGATCCGCGGGGCCGAGCTCGGCCGGGGGCGTGGCGGCGGGCACTGCATGACCTGTCCGCTACTCCGCGACCCGTTGCCGGCATGAGCGAGCCAGCCGGTCGCCACGGCACCCTCCGGTTCTGGACGGTCTTCGGAGCGTGCGTCCTCGCGGTCGTCGCGGTCGGCGCCGTCGCGGGGTGGATCGGGTCCGGCGCCGGTCGGGGCACGTCCGACGCGGACGCCGTCGGCTCGACGACCGGCACCGCCAACCACGCAGCCTGCAACGCTGCCGACGTCGCGCGAGAGGTCCTGCCGAGCGTGGTGACGATCGAGGTCGGCTCGAGCAGCGGCGGCGGGGGCGGATCCGGCAGCGGCGAGGTGATCGACGCGTCCGGGATCGTCCTCACCAACGACCACGTCATCGCGGACGGAGCCGACCGTCCCGTCACCGTCCGCCTCGACGACGGCACCGAACTCGCCGCAACGGTCATCGGCCGCGACCCGCGCACCGACCTCGCCGTCCTCCGGACCGACACCGACCGTCGGCTGCCCGCGCTGCCGTGGGGATCGTCCGACCGCCTGGTCGTGGGCGAACCGGTCGTCGCACTCGGCGCCCCGCTCGGCCTCTCCGGCACGGTCACGACGGGGGTGGTGAGCGCCCTCGGCCGCGACGTCCCGGTGCCGACCGGCGACGGTTCCGGCAGCACCGTCCTGACCGGGGCCATCCAGACCGATGCGTCGATCAACCCCGGCAACTCCGGCGGTGCGCTCGTCGACTGCGCCGGGCGGCTCGTGGGCATCAACACCGCCATCGCCACCGTCCCGAGTGCGAGCGGTTCGAGCAGCGGGAGCGTCGGCATCGGGTTCGCGGTCCCCGCGGCCGTCGCCCGCCCCGTCGCCGAGGCGCTGCGGACCGACGGCAGCGTCGCGCACCCGACGCTCGGCGTCAGCACGCTGCCCGTGGCGCTCCACCACGCGGACGGTTCGGTCGCCGTGGGGCTCCGGCTCACCGCCGTCGCAGCCCAGGGTCCAGCCGTATCGGCGGGGCTGCGACCGGAGGACGTGATCACCGCCGTCCGGGGCGTCGAGACCCTGCACCCCGACACGATCGCGCACCTCGAGGCCACCCGCGACGTCGGGGACGACGTGCACGTGACCTTCGTCCGCGACGGCCGGGAGCACACGGCCACGATCACCCTCCGCGCGGCACCGACCAGCTGACAGCACCACCACGACGACGGAACGGACAGACACATGAGCACCGAGACAACGACCGCCCCCACGATCGACCGGATCGTCGTCGGCTTCGACGGGTCGGAGCAGTCGACCGCCGCCCTCGAGCACACCCTGACCCTCGCCGAGGGCGTCGGGGCCGCGGTCGACGTCGTGACCTCCTGGCGATGGCCGCTGACCTGGAGCACACTGCCCGTCGCCAACACCTGGTCGCCGCTGCACGACGCCGAGGAGATCCGACAGCACGCGGTCGAGGTGATCGAGCGGCACGGGTCCCACACCGTCGACGTCACCACGCGCGCGGTCGAGGGCGGCGCGACGGAGGTCCTGCTCGAGGCAGCAGCGGACGCGGACCTGCTCGTCGTGGGCAGCCGTGGCCGGGGCGGCTTCCGCGGACTGCTCCTCGGGTCGGTCAGCGCGGCGTGCGTCCAGCACGCCACCTGCCCCGTCCTCGTGCACCGAGGCGAGGACACGACCACGCCGGACCCGACCACGCCGGACCCGACCGCGCAGGTGCCGACCAGGCACGCCTCGACGACGCAGCACGGCCCCGGCACGATCGTCGTCGGCGTCGACGGCTCCCCCGAGTCCGGCCGTGCACTCCGCTTCGCGGTGCTGCTCGCGAGGAAGCTCGGACACGACGTCCGGACGATCACCACCTGGCAGTGGCCGGCGGCACTCAACCGCGACGAGCCGCCCTTCGACCACTGGTCCCCGGAGCAGGACGCGCTCTCGACCGCGTCGTCGGCGCTCGACGCGGCCGAGGACCTCATCGACGACGACGTGCACGTCCGCTCCGAACTGGTCGAGGGCCCGGCGGCCGAGGTCCTGCTCGAGGCGAGCCGGGACGCCACGCTCCTCGTGCTCGGCAGCCGCGGCCTCGGCGGGTTCCGCGGGCTCCTCGTCGGCTCCGTCGGACAGGAGTGCGCGCAGCACGCATCGTGCCCGGTCGTGATCCACCGGTCCTGACGAGCACGGCACCGCCCGCTAGGTTGGCCGGGTGACGACGATCGACCTGAACAGCGACCTCGGTGAGGGCTTCGGCGCCTGGAGCATGGGCGACGACCGGGCGATGCTCGACGTGGTCTCGTCCGCCAACATCGCGTGCGGGTTCCACGCCGGCGACCCGGCCATCATGCTCGACACCGCCCGCGCCGCCGCCGCACGCGGGGTGTCCGTCGGCGCCCACGTGTCCTACCGCGACCTCGCCGGCTTCGGCCGCCGCGCGGTGCAGGTCACTCCGGACGAGCTGTACGCCGACGTCGTCCACCAGCTCGGCGCCCTCGTCGCCACCGCACGCGTGGCCGGCACCACGGTCACCTACGTCAAGCCGCACGGCGCCCTCTACAACACGGCCTGCGCGGACCCGGTGCAGGCCGAGGCGGTGACGCGTGCGGTCGCCGACGTCGACCCGAGCCTGGCCGTGCTCGCCCTGCCCGACTCCGAGCTCCTGCGCGCGGCCTCCACCCACGGTCTCCGCGCCGTCAGCGAGGCCTTCGCCGACCGCGGCTACGAACCGGACGGCTCCCTCGTGTCGCGCAGCCGCCCGGGAGCGGTGCTCCACGACCCCGACGAGGTCGCCGCGCGCGTGCTCCGCATGGTGACCGAGGGGGTGGCGACGGCCGTCGACGGATCGGACGTCCCGGTCCACGCCGACTCGGTCTGCGTCCACGGGGACTCCCCCGGTGCGGTCGCGATGGCGCTGGCGATCCGCGACCTGCTCACGGCGCACGGCGTCGCGATCGCGCCGTTCACGCGGTCCGCGCCGTGACCCTCGACGTGCGGCCGGCGGGCACGCGCGCGCTGCTCCTCACCTTCGGCTCGCTCGCCGACGTCGTCGCCTTCCACGGCGGACTCGACCGCGCCGCGCTCACGGGCGTCACCGAGACCGTCTCCGGCGCGCGCACGCTGCTGGTCCGGTTCGACCCGGGACGCACCGACGCCGGACGTCTGCGTGCGCGCCTCGACGACGTCGTCCCCGTCGCCGCGAGCGGTCACACCGACGGCGACCCGGTCGTCGTCCCCGTCACCTACGACGGTGAGGACCTCGACGCCGTCGCCGCCACCACCGGCATGACCACCGACGAGCTCGTCGCGTGGCACACCGGCCAGGTCTGGACGAGCGCGTTCTGCGGCTTCGCACCCGGCTTCAGCTACCTCACCGGCACGGCACCGTCGCTCGACCTGCCGCGTCGGGCCACGTCGCGCACGGCCGTCCCCAGCGGGAGCGTCGCCCTGGCCGGCGAGTTCAGCGCCGTGTACCCGCGAACGTCGCCCGGTGGGTGGCAGCTCATCGGCAGGACGTCCGTCCCGATGTGGTCGCTCGACCGTGACCCGCCCGCACTCGCGCCGGCGGGTACCCGCCTCCGCTTCGTCGCGGCGGCTCGCGCATGAGCGCCCTCACCGTCCTGCGGGTCGGCCCCGGCACGTCCACGCAGGACCTGGGACGCCCCGGGTTCAGCGACACCGGCCTCGGTGCGGCCGGCGCCGCCGACCGGGGATCCGCGGCACTCGCCAACCGTCTGGTGGGCAACCGACCCGACGCGGCCGTCCTGGAGGCACTGCTCGGCTCCGTCTCGCTCCGCACCGACGCGCACGTGGTCGCCGCCACCACCGGCGCCGCCTGTCCGGTCGAGGTCGCGTCCGCCGACGGCCGGGTCCGCGGCGCCGCCGCGTACGAGGTCCTGCAGCTCGCCCCTGGCGACGTCCTGCGGCTCGGCGTGCCGACGAGCGGGCTCCGGGTGTACCTCGCCGTGCACGGCGGTCTCGCCGTCGACCCCGTGCTCGGCAGTCGTTCGTGGGACTCGCTCGCCCAGCTCGGCCCGGCACCGGTGCGCGTCGGCGACCTCCTGCCGATCGGGGACGCCGCCGAGGCCTGGCCGAACGTCGACGCCGTTCCACCGCCGCCCGCGACGGCCCCCGTCCTCGACGTCCTGCCCGGCCCGCGTGACGACTGGTTCACCCCGGACTGGCCGGACGTCCTCACCGGCCAGGTCCACCACGTCACGCCGGACAGCAACCGTGTCGGCGTCCGGACGACGGCCGGCCGGCCGCTGACCCGCACGGTCACCCGGGAACTGCCGAGCGAGGGCGTCGAGACGGGCTCGCTCCAGGTCCCGCCGGACGGGCATCCGGTCCTGTTCCTCGCCGACCACCCGGTCACGGGCGGCTACCCCGTCGTCGGCGTGCTCACCCCGGCCTCGGTCGACCGCGCCGCCCAGCTCCGCCCCGGCGACGCGGTCCGGTTCCGCGTCGTCGGCGGCACTCAGCCGGCGTAGCGGGGATCCGCCGCCGGGTCGTACCGCTGCGACCCCCAGGTGCCCTCGTCGGCCCCCGACGGCGCCGGGTGCTCTCCCTGCCACGCGGTGTCGACCGCGTCGAACTCCGACGCGATGCACCAGTCGAGCGCGTACTCGTCCGGTGCGCCGTACGAGACGAAGAGCGACGACGTGGGGATCCGTCCGAGCGACGCACCCCGTGCGGTCATGCAGCCCTGGAACCGATCGAAGGCGGCGAGGTACTCGCTCCGCGTGACGACCCCGTCGTCCACCGCCTGCTCCTGCGCCGCACTCGCCCCCGGCATCGGTGGTGTCCGCAACCACCCGTACGAGAGCGTCCAGCCGAGATCCCGGTCGGCGGAGATGCGGATCTCCCGGCCGGCGATCGCCTCCGCCGAGTAGGTGTCGGACGTGGTCGAGCCCGCCTCGCACGACGACGTCGACCAGACCACGCCGGAGCGCCGCTCCGTGAGCTCGCCGCCGGTACGGCACGTCGCGACCCAGGTGAAGGTGTCCGCCCCCGTCGGCGCACGACCGACCGTGATCGTCTCGTTCGCCGAACCGACCCGGCCGACCGGCGTCCCGACGACCTCCAGGTAGCTCGGTCCGGCCCCTCCGACGACGAGCGCCGCACGGTTCTGCGCCGCGATCGCCGCGGGGTCCGGGTTCGCCGCCACCGTGATCGCGCCACCGGCAGCCGCGCCGCCGAGGACACACACGACCGCACCGGCGATCGTGGGGAGCCGCCACCGACGCCGTCGCCGTGGGGTGTGCGCCACCGTGTCGACCAGCAGGGCGCGGACCGCCGCATTGCGGTCGTGCGTGTTCGTGGGAGTGCTCATGATCGGACTCCGTTCCGGTCGACGGTGGACGTGCTGATGACGGGGGTCGTGAGGTGTGCGGCCAGTCGCGCGCGAGCCCGGGAGAGCCTCGACTTGACGGTCCCCGGCGCGATGCCGAGCGCGTCGGCGATCTCCCGTTCGCTGTAGCCCTCCAGGACCGACAGCGTGATGATCTCCTGGTCGTTCCGGCCGAGTCGCCGGAGCGCCCGGACCGCGTCGCCGTCCTCGTCGCGCTCGGCGTGGTCGGGAACGTGCTCGGGCGGCGGCAACCGGTCGAGCGCTGCCCGGTAGCGCCGCGAGGCCCGGGTCTGGTTCCGCGCGACGTTGGTCGCCGTGACGAGCAGCCACGGCAGCAGCGAGCCGTCGACGAGCCGCACCCTCGAGCGGTTGCGCCAGGTCTCGAGGAACACGATCGCCACGGAGTCCGCGGCGTCCGTGTCCGCCGGCACGAGACGCATGCAGTGCCGCTGCACCCGGTGACGGTGCCGGTCGAACACCCGACCGAACGCCTCACCGTCCCCCTCGAGCGCCATCGCCCAGTCCCCGCTGTCCGGTTCGTCCCTCATGCCCTGCAGTGTCCGCGCCGCCCCGATCGGTTCCACCGCCCGCCCGTCACTCGAACATCTCGGCGAGGGCCGCGTGCGGGTCCCCCTCCACGACGTGTGCGGATGCCGGCTCCGGCCAGTGCACGGTGCCGTCGTCCGACCAGCACGGCACGACGTGGACGTGCAGATGCCGCACGCTCTGTCCGGCATCCGCCCCCGACGCCTGGAGCAGCACCGTGCCGGTCGCTCCGAGCGCCCCGTGCATCGCGCGGGCGACCCGCTGCGCCAGCGCGAACGTGGCGGCGAGCCCCACCGGTTGGGCCGTCAGCAGGTCGTCCGTGTGCTCAACCGGCACGACGAGCGTGTGCCCCGGCGCGAGCGCCGATTCGGGGAGCGGCGCGAAGGCGACGGCGTGGTCCTCACGCTCGACCCACGTCGCGGGAGCGTCCCCGGCGATGATGCGACAGAAGGTGCACGGTTCCATCCGGCCATTCTGCTGTCCTGGAGGCGCGTGGCGGGCCCACACCGCGCCTCCAGTCCGCCACGGTGTGTCCGGGGACGCCGTGCCGGGATGGGACGATTGCTGCATGACCGCCACGCTCGTCGCCAAGAGCCTCGCCGGCGGCTACGCCGCACGCACGCTGTTCGACTCCCTCGACCTCACCGTCGCGCCGGGCGACGTGATCGGCGTGGTCGGCGTCAACGGCGCCGGCAAGTCGACGCTGCTCCGGCTCCTCGCCGGCGTGGACGAGCCGCTCGCCGGCACGGTGTCGCTCGCGCCGACGGACGCCTTCGTCGGCTGGCTCCCGCAGGAGCACGAGCGCGTCGAGGGCGAGACCGTCGCCGGCTACATCGCACGCCGGACGGGCTGCGCCGAGGCCACCGCGACGATGGACGCAGCGGCTGCAGCGCTCGGCGAGCCCGACGCGGGCGACGCCGTCGCGGACGCCTACTCGGCCGCGCTCGACCGATGGCTGGCTGCGGGTGCGGCGGACCTGGACGAGCGCATCCCAGCGGTGCTGGCCGACCTCGGGCTCGAGCTCGGGTCGGACGGCGACGGCGTCGGCCCGGACTCCCTGATGACGGCGCTGTCCGGTGGACAGGCAGCCCGCGTCGGCCTCGCGGCGCTCCTGCTCTCCCGGTTCGACGTCGTCCTGCTCGACGAGCCGACGAACGACCTCGACCACGACGGACTCGACCGGCTGGAGGGCTTCGTCCGGGGCCTCCGCGGCGGCGTCGTTCTCGTCAGCCACGACCGTGAGTTCCTGGCGCGCTCGGTGACCGCGGTGCTGGAACTGGACCTCGCGCAGTCGTCCAACCGTCTGTTCGGCGGCGGATACGACTCCTTCCTCGAGGAGCGCGAGATCGCCAAGCAGCACAAGCGCGACGCCTACGAGGAGTACGCATCGACGAGGGCCGACCTCGTCTCGCGGGCACGGACGCAGCGGGAGTGGTCGAGCCAGGGTGTCCGGAACGCCATGAAGAAGGCCCCCGACAACGACAAGATCCGCCGCAGGGCCGCGAGCGAGTCGAGTGAGAAGCAGGCGCAGAAGGTCCGGCAGATGGAGTCCCGGATCGCCCGGCTCGACGAGGTCGAGGAGCCCCGCAAGGAGTGGCAGCTCGAGTTCACGATCGGCAGCGCGCCCCGGTCGTCTGCGGTCGTCGCGACCCTGGCGGACGCGACGTTCACGCAGGGCGACTTCACGCTCGGGCCGGTCTCGCTGCAGGTGGACGGCGGCGACCGGATCGGCATCACGGGTCCGAACGGCGCCGGCAAGTCCACCCTGCTCCGGGCGCTGCTCGGCACGCAGGCACCGACGACGGGCACGGCCTCGCTCGGGTCGAACGTCGCGATCGGGGAGATCGACCAGGCCCGTGCGGCCTTCACCGGCGACCAGCCCCTCGCCGCAGCGTTCGAGGCCGTCGTGCCCGAGTACACGACCGCCGACGTCCGGACCCTGCTCGCGAAGTTCGGGCTGAAGGCCGACCACGTCGGACGCCCCGCGCGTGCGCTCTCCCCCGGTGAGCGCACCCGCGCGGGGCTCGCGCTGCTGCAGGCCCGCGGGGTGAACGTCCTCGTGCTGGACGAGCCGACGAACCACCTCGACCTCGTGGCGATCGAGCAGCTCGAACAGGCGCTGGAGTCGTACGAGGGCACGCTCCTGCTCGTCACGCACGACCGTCGGATGCTCGAGACCGTCCGCCTCGACCGGCAGTGGCGCGTCGAGGACGGTCACGTCACGGAACGGTGAGCCCCGCGCGGCGATCCCGCTGACGCCGAGGCCCGGTCGTCAGCGGGACAGGCCGAGCCGTGCGATGACCTCGGCGCTCTCCTCCTCGGGAGTGCGGTCCGCGGCGATCGTGACGTGTGCCTCGTCGGCCTGCGGCGGCTCGAGCGTCGCGAGCTGCGAGGCCAGCAGCGACGTCGGCATGAAGTGCCCCGACCGCTGGGACATCCGGTCCTCGATCAGGGACCCGTCCCCGGCGACGTGCACGAACACCACACCCGGTGCCCGCAGCACGTCCCGGTAGGAGCGCTTCAGCGCCGAGCAGGTCACGACGCCAGGCGTCCCGGCGTCGAGGTGCCCGCGGATCCACGACGCGATGACGTCGAGCCACGGCCAACGGTCCTCGTCGGTGAGCGGGGTGCCGGCGTGCATCTTGTCGACGTTCGCCTGCGGGTGCATCGCGTCACCCTCGGCGAAGTCCCACCCGAGCTGCTCGGCGACCATCGCGGCGACGGTGGACTTGCCCGATCCGGAGACCCCCATCACCACCAGGACCCGTGCGTCGACGGTGCTCAATGGATGAACACCCCCGCGAGCATGACCCCGGCGAGACCGAACACCGAGATGAGGCACTCGAGCATCGTCCACGTCTTGAACGTCTGTCCGACCGTGGTGTTGAGGTAGCCCTTCACCAGCCAGAAGCCGGCGTCGTTCACGTGCGACAGGAACACCGAACCGGCGCCGATCGCGAGCACGAGCAGCGAGGTCATCGGCGAGGACAGGTCGTGCGCGATCGGGGCCATGATGCCCGCCGCGGTCACCGTCGCGACCGTCGCCGAACCGGTGGCCACGCGGACGAGCGCCGAGACCACCCAGGCGACGAGCAGCACCGAGATCCCGGAGTCCTTCACGGCGTCGGCGATCACCCCGCCGATGCCGGTGTCGATGAGGACCTGCTTGAAGCCACCACCGGCCCCGACGATGAGCAGGACGCCCGCGACCGGGGGCAGCGCGCTCTCCAGGGACTTCGACACGGCCGAACGGTCCATGCCGCCGCCGATGGCGAAGAAGACCATGGCGTAGACGGCGGCGATCCCGATCGCGATCATCGGCGACCCGAGGAAGTCGAGCAGGCTGACCCACGAACCGGAAGCGTTCGGCACCGTGGCCTCACGGATCGCCTGGGCGAGCATGAGCACGACCGGCAGCAGGATGCCGACGAGCGCGACGGTGAACGACGGGCTGCGCGGTTCGCTGATGACGCGGGTGAAGTCGCTCTTGCCGTGGGGCAGGGAGGCGGTGTCCTGCGTGGCGGGGCCGCGCCGTGCCTCCCGTCCGGCCTGAGCCGGGTCGTCGGAGACGGAACCCGATCCGCGCGAACCGAACATGTCGGGGGCGGGGATGTCGACCCAGCGCGCCGCGAAGCGGGCGAAGACCGGACCGGCCAGGACGATGACGGGGATCGCGAGCACGATGCCGAAGGCGAGGGTCGTGCCGAGGTTCGCGCCGACGGTGGAGATCGCGACGAGCGGTCCGGGGTGCGGCGGCACGAAGGCGTGCATCGTCGACAGGCCGACCAGCGCCGGCACCGCGATCTTCATGATCGGGACGGAGCTGCGCTTCGCGACGAGCACGATGATCGGGATGAGCAGGACGAGGCCGACCTCGAAGAACATCGGCAGGCCGATCAGTGCGCCGATCAGGGCCATCGTCCACGGCAGCGCCGCCTTCGAGGACTTCCGCACGAGCGTGTCGACCACGCGGTCGGCGGCGCCGGAGTCGACGAGCATCTTGCCGAACATCGACCCGAGGCCGACCAGGATGCCGACGCTCGTCATGGTCGCGCCGAACCCGTTGCCGAAGCTCGTGACCGCCTTGTCGGGGGCCAGTCCGGCGCCGATGCCGACGCCGAGCGCGCCGATCGTCAGCGCGATGAACGGGTGCACCTTGAGCCAGGTGATGAGCGCGATGATCACCACGATGCCGATCACCGCCGCGATGATCAGCTGTGCGACCGGGCCGGACGGGTCGACGGTCTCGGTCCCTCCACCCTCTGCTGCGAGCAGGGACGTCACGTGAGGCATCGGTGCCCCTTCCTGGAGCCGCTGCCGCGCGGCTCCGTCGCCTTCGTGTCGAGAACGGTCTGGCGTGCTGCACGCCGACCCTCAATAATCTGATTAATCAGACTATACGACGATCCACCGCGCGGCACTCGCCCTCCCGGGCAGTCTGCCGATTCGATGGACACCGCGTCACGCCGACCGCGTGACGCGTACTGCATGGAGGAACGATGCCCACCGGACGCGGCCTGCACGCCCAGGTGCTCGACACCCTCGGGCAGCGCATCGTCGACGGCGCGATCGCCCCCGGCACCGTCGTCCGACCCGAGCTCGTCGCGGAGGAGTTCGGCGTGTCGCGCTCCGTCGTCCGCGAGGCCCTCCGCGTCCTGCAGTCCCTCGGCCTCGTCGAACCCCGGCAACGTGTCGGCACCCAGGTGCTCGGCATCGGGTCGTGGGAACTCCTCGCACCGACCGTCATCCGGTGGCGCGGCGCGTCGCCGTCGTACTTCGTCCAGCAGCGTGAACTCCTCGAGCTCCGGCTCGGCGTCGAGCCCGTCGCCGCGTCGCTCGCCGCCGGGACGCCCGCCGCGTCCGCCGTGCTGGCCGCGGCGTCGGACATGCTCGACGCGTGCGCCCGGGAGGACAGCCGCGCCTACCTCGAGGCCGACGTCCGCTTCCACCGCGCGCTGCTCACCGCGTCGGGCAACACCGTGTTCGCGCACTTCGCGGGGACGGTCGAGGCGCTGCTGCGGACCCGGACGTCGGAGTCGCGCGACACCATCACGCGGTGGACGCGGGCCGCGGCAGCCCGGCACGAGGCGGTCGGTCGGGCACTCGTCGCGGGCGACGGTGCCGCTGCGTCGGCCGCCGCGGGCGAGTTGGTGCGCGTGACGCGGGACGAGTTCATCGCCGAGGCGCCTGCGTCCTGACGCGCGGGGTGTCGGTGCCCGTTCTCTCCCAGATCGCGCGCGATGGAACTTGGAAACGGGCGTACCTGGTCGGAACTTCCCGGCAGGTACGCCCGAAAGCGCCCGGTACAGCCGGTGGGTGGTGACCAGACGACGGCCGGGAGGCGCGGCGCGTCCCAGCCACGCGCCTCCAGTCCGGTGGTCCGTACGTTCTTTCCTAGATCGCGCGCGATGGAACGTGGAAACGGGCGTACCTGGTCGGAACTTTCCGGCAGGTATGCCCGAAAGCGCCCGGTACAGCCGGTGGGTGGTGACCGCGGCGCGTCCCCGCCACGCGCCTCCAGTCCGGTGGTCCGTACGTTCTTTCCCCGAACGCGCGCGATGGAACGTGGAAACGGGCGTACCTGGTCGGAACTTTCCGGCAGGTACGCCCGAAAGCGCCCGGTACGCCCGAAAGGACCCGAAAGCGCCCGGGGCGCCCGGGCATGCCCGCTACCGGCGCGCGAACAGGCGCGGGCCGCGCAGGCGCAGCCGCATCGTCACCGTGCCGAGCCACCGGTCGTACTTGTAGCCGACCTTCCCCATGCGGCCGACCTCCTCGAAGCCGAGCCGCTCGTGCAGACGGATCGACGCCTCGGCCTGGCGGTCGGCGATGACGGCGACGACCTCACGGACGCCGGCCGACCGGCACTCGTCGAGCAGCGCCTCCATGAGCGCGCGTCCGAGTCCCTTCCCGCCGGACGCGGCACCGAGGTAGATCGAGTCCTCGACGACGCGGTTCGAGCGGTCCCGCGGGTTCCAGGCGTCGACGAGGGCGTACCCGAGCACCTGTCCGGACGGGTTCTGGGCCACCAGGAACGGCAGGCCCCGCCGACGGATCTCGTCGTACCGGCGCTTCCACGCGGCGAAGGTGAACGCCGACGGGTCGAAGGTCACCGACGAGTTGCGGACGTAGTGCGTGTGGATCTCACGGATGTCGGGCAGGTCCGTGGGTTCGGCGGCGCGGATCGTGTACGCGAACGCCGCTTCGGCCGGCACCGGGGCACGCAGGTGTCGCGGCAGGACCCGCCGTCGCTGGTATTCCTCCTCGAGCACGCGTCCGAGCCTATGCCGCGGGCGGTCTCACCGGTTCGGCGGGCAGCGTCCAGTCCACGGGCGTCGCTCCCTGTGCGACGAGCAGCTCGTTCACCTGCGAGAACGGACGGCTGCCGAAGAACCCACGCGACGCACTGAGGGGCGACGGATGCGCCGAGGCGACGACCGGGGTGTCGCCGAGGAGCGGGCGGACGGAACCGGCCTGCGCACCCCAGAGCACGGCGACCAGGGGCTTCCCACGGGCGACGAGCGCGCGGACGGCCTGGTCGGTGACGGCTTCCCAGCCCCTGCCGCGGTGGCTCCCTGCGTCGCCGGACCGCACGGTGAGCACCCGGTTGAGCAGCAGCACGCCCTGGGCGGACCACGCCCGGAGGTCTCCGTGGGCGGGCGGCGTCACGCCGAGGTCGGACTCCAGCTCGCGGTAGATGTTCGCCAGGCTGCGTGGCACGGGTCGCACGTGCGGGTCGACCGCGAACGACAAGCCGATCGGGTGCCCGGGCGTCGGGTACGGGTCCTGCCCGACGACGAGCACCTTCACGTCGTCGAACGGGTCGGCGAAGGCCCGGAGGACGTGGTCGCCGGCGGGCAGGTACGGCCGGCCGGCGGCGACCTCGTCGCGCAGCCAGGAACCCATCCGGTGGACGTCGTCCTCGACAGGTGCGAGCGCACGTGCCCAACCGGGGTCGACCAGGTCGGCGAGCGGGTGGGCCTGCACGACGCTAGGCACCCATGGTCGCGACGGCGACCGAGTCCTCGCCGGCGACGACGCGCCAGACGCTGCCGGTGCCTCGGACCTCGAGGGCGCCCTCGCCGACGACGAGCGTGGTGTCCTCGTCGATCGCGATCCCCGCGGTGACGAACTCGGCCTCGGCGCTCGCGATGAGTCGGGCGAGCGTGCCGGCCTGGACGGCGTGCACGTCGATGGTCAGGTCGACGAGTCCGAGTCCCTCGCGGAGTTCGACCTCGTCGAGTCCCTCGGAGGCCTCCTCGGGGCAGATCTCCACGCCGCCGATGCGCCAGCCGCCGATGAGGGCACGGTCGGAGGCGATCATCGCACCGGCCGAGTAGCCGAGGTAGGGCAGCCCGTCGGACACGAGCAGGCGGATCTGGTCGACGAGCGGGGCGACGGCGTCGAGGTAGTGCGGGGTGACCCCGCCGCCGATCACCAGGGCGTCGACGTCGCTCAGCACGGTGGTGCTGAAGACCTCACCCGAGGCGATCTCGGTGACGAGGACCTCGGCCTGGCGGGCGCCGCCGAGGACCTCGGCGATGTCGGCGGTGGACGGAGAGGGGGCGTCGGCGGACGCGGCGGCGACCGACAGCAGTCCGATGCGCGGCATGGTCCGACCCACGGCCGCCGAGCGCGCGGTGGCCTCGGCGAGGAAGGGCGCAGCGGCGTCCGAGGCGGCGAAGGGTCCGCCGCCGACGAGGTGGATGCTCACGACTCGGCCGTCACCGGGGCGAGGGCGCTCCACGGGAAGGTGATCCACCCGTCGACACGACGCCACACGTGGTCGGGCTCGAGGACCGTGCCGGGCTTCGAGTACAGGCACGCACTGCGGACGTCGGCACCGGCGTTCCGGATGATGTCGACCACCAGGCGCAGGGTGCGGCCGGAGTCGGACACGTCGTCGACGACCAGGACGCGCTTGCCGGCGAGGCTCGGGGCGTCGAGGGCGGGCGACAGGATGACGGGCTCGTCGAGGCGCTGCTCGACGTCGGTGTAGAACTCGACGTTGATCGAGCCGCACTCCTTGGTGCCGAGCGCGTAGGCCACGGCGCCCGCGATGATGAGGCCACCGCGAGCCACGGCGACGACGACCTCGGGTTCGAAGCCGGACGACAGGACGTCCTTCGCGAGCAGCCGCGCCGCGTCCCCGAACTCCAGCCAGCCGAGCACCTCGGGCCCGCTCGTCACGGTCACGGTCGAGGGAGCCTGGGCGGATGGCCCGGATTCGCTGCTGATCGGCATCCGACCACGGTACCGGCACGGACCCCACGCCCGCGACCCGCACGTGCGGCCCGGGCGCGTGCGCGGCTCACACCCGCGGGGTCAGCTTCCCCCGCGCGAGCTTGTGCTGGGCCGACTGCGCCACCGGGCGGATCGTCACGAGGTCGAGGTTCACGTGCGCCGGCAGCTCGACCGCGTGCACGATCGCCTCGGCGACGTCCTCGGCCACGAGCGGCTCCGGCACGTCGTCGTAGACCGCCGCGGCCTTCTCCGCGTCGCCACGGAACCGGGTCAGGGCGAACTCGTCGGTCTTCACGAGGCCCGGCGCGATCTCGACGACGCGGATCGGCTCGCCGTTGAGCTCGAGGCGCAGGGCACCGACGAGCGCGTGCTCGGCGAACTTCGCGGCGTTGTACCCGCCCCCGTTCTCGTACGCCACGTGCCCGGCGGTGCTCGTGACCGTCACGATGTCCGCGCTGCCGGCGGTCGCCGCACGACGACGGAGGTGCGGGAGCAGGGCCGCGACGACGCGCTTCGTCCCGATCACGTTCACCTCGAACATGGCGCGCCAGTCGTCGACCTCGGACTCCTCGACACTCGCCGAACCGAAGGCACCGCCGGCGTTGTTCACGAGCGCGTCCGCTCCCCCGAGCTCCTCGACGCGGGCGGCGAGCGCCGCGACGTCGGCGGCGTCCGTGATGTCCGCCACGAGCACGTCCGCCCCGGTCTCCGCGGCGAGCGCCTCGAGCTTCGACGCGCGGCGGGCGACGGCCAGCACGTCCCACCCGCGGGAGCGGAACAGCCGGACGGTCGCCGCTCCGATGCCCGAACTCGCTCCGGTGACGACTGCGCGACGAGATGCCATGTGGTTCCTCCAGGGATCGGTGGGATGTCCTGACAACCGTACCGATCAGGCAAGGTCACGATCAGGTAACGTGACGGGCGATGACGACGGATGCCGCCCCTCCCGCGCCCTCGGCGCCCGCCACGCAGCTCGAACCGGGTCGTGCGAAGCGTCGTATCCCGATGTGGGACACGGCGCGGTTCCTGGCGGTCACGCTCGTGGTCATCGGCCACGCCATCCAGCGGCAGACCACGGCGAGTGAGCACGCGCTCGCGCTGTACACCTTCATCTACGCGTTCCACATGCCCGCGTTCGGTGTCATCAGCGGGTACTTCTCGTCCGCGGACACCCCCACGGCGAAGCGGATGCGCCGGACCATCACGGACATCGTGGTGCCGTACATCATCATGCAGACGATCTGGACGGTGGTGCAGGGGCTCGTCGAGGGCGGGAAGAAGTTCAACCCGACCCAGCCCACCTGGACGCTCTGGTTCCTGCTCGCCCTCGGCATCTTCCGGCTGATCCTGCCGTACCTGGCGCAGCTGCGGTGGCCGCTGTTCTGGGCGGTCGTGTTCAGCATCGGCGTGGGCTACTTCGACAACGTGGACTCCACGCTGTCCCTGTCGCGGGCGATCAGCCTGCTCCCGTTCTTCCTGGTCGGCTGGCAGGTGAAGCAGTGGGGGTTGTTCGACCGCTGGTACGAGGCACCGCGGCGGACGGTCGTCCGGATCCGCATCGCCGCCGCGGCGGTCTTCGCGGCGTGGGCGGTCGCGTGCGCCATCTGGATCCCGCAGTTCAAGGAGTTCGACCTGCACCACTGGTTCTTCTACGACGACTCGTACTCGGGTCTCGGCGAGGACGCCTGGTGGGCTGGTGCCGTGCGCTTCGGGTTGATGCTGCTCGCGGCGCTGCTGACGGCGTGCTTCCTGCTCCTCGTGCCCCGTCGGAACATCTGGATCACGCAGTTCGGCGCGGCGACGATGTACGTCTACCTCCTCCACACGTTCCTGCTCTACCCGATCCGCGAGTCCGGGATCCTCGCAGGGCCGCACTCGGCATGGCCGTTCGTGCTGCTCATGGTCGCGATCGCCTGCGCGGTGAGCCTGTTCCTCGCGCAGCCCTTCGTGCGGCGCGGGATGCACTGGTTGCTCGAACCGAACGTGCGCTGGCTCTTCCGCCGCGATCAGGCGTAGCACCCCTCGCACCGTGCGACGTGCGCCCCGCAGCGTGCGAGGTGCCGCCCACCGTGCGAGGGCACTCGCGTCCCACGGAGCGCGGAACCTCGCACACTGCGGCGTCGGCCTGGAGGCGCGGGTCGGCTCCGGCACGCGCGTTACGTCCCGAGGCGGGTGCGCTGGTACCAGCGCGACCACCTGCGTACCGTGAGTGCCGACGCGAAGGCGCGCCGTTCCTCCAGGCCGGCGCACGGCGACCCGACGACCGACCGCACCGACAGCCCGACAGGAGCACGAGATGAGCACGAACGACGCCGCCCAGTGGCGGTTCGAGACCACCCAGGTCCACGCCGGCGCCCAGCCGGACCCGACCACCGGCGCCCGCGCCACCCCGATCTACAAGACGACCTCGTACGTCTTCGCGAACTCGGACGAGGCCCGCGACCTGTTCGCCCTGGCCAAGCCGGGCAACATCTACTCGCGCATCATGAACCCGACGAACGACGTCGTCGAGCAGCGCATCGCGGCGCTCGAGGGCGGTACGGGAGCGCTCCTGGTGTCCAGTGGTCAGGCGGCGGAGACCTACGCCGTGCTGAACATCGCCGGCGCCGGTGACCACATCGTGTCCTCGTCGTCGATCTACGGCGGCACGTACAACCTGTTCAAGTACACGCTCGCGAAGCTCGGCATCGAGACGACGTTCGTCGAGGACCAGGACGACCTCGAGGAGTGGCGCCGCGCCGTCCGTCCGAACACGAAGCTCTTCTTCGCCGAGACGATCGGCAACCCGAAGATCAACGTCCTCGACATCGCCGGCGTGAGCGACGTCGCGCACGAGTCCGGCGTCCCGCTGATCGTCGACAACACGATCGCGACGCCGTACCTCATCCGTCCGTTCGAGCACGGGGCGGACATCGTCGTGCACTCCGCGACGAAGTTCCTCGGCGGCCACGGCACGGTCATCGGCGGTGTCCTGGTCGACGGCGGCCGCTTCGCGTGGTCGCAGCACCCGGACAAGTTCCCGGAGTTCAACACGCCGGACCCCTCGTACCACGGCGCCGTGTTCGCCGAGGCGGTCGGCAACGAGCTCGCCTACATCGTGAAGGCACGCGTCCAGCTGCTGCGCGACCTCGGGGCGTCGAACTCCGCGGACACCGCGTTCACCCTGCTGCAGGGCATCGAGACGCTGTCGCTGCGCATCGAGCGGCACGTGTCGAACGCACAGGAGATCGCCGAGTGGCTGGACCGGCACCCCGACGTCGCGACGGTGGCCTACGCCGGGCTGCCGACCTCGCCGTGGTACGCCGCGGCGAACCGGTACGCCCCGAAGGGCGTCGGCGCGGTGCTGTCGTTCGAGCTCAAGGGCGGCGTACCGGCGGGCAAGGCGTTCGTCGACAACCTGCAGCTCTTCTCGCACCTGGCCAACATCGGCGACGTGCGCTCCCTGGTCATCCACCCGGCGTCGACCACGCACTCGCAGCTCACGCCCGAGCAGCAGCTCACGACCGGTGTGACGCCGGGTCTGGTGCGGCTGTCGGTCGGGATCGAGAACATCGAGGACCTCAAGGCCGACCTCGAGGCCGGGCTCGCCGCCGCCCGTGCGGTCGCGCAGGAGGGGCAGCGGGCGTAGCGTCACGCCGGCCGACTCCGAACGACGAAACCGCTGTCGCACGACAGCGGTTTCGTCGTTCCGGGTCCGCACCCGCCCCGCGACGCGACCACGGCCCGAGCACCCGCGACGCGCCGGACGTGACGTAACACGGCGGCCGCGAGCCGCGCCTCCCGGCAGACTGGACCCGATGGACTGGCAGACGACACCCGAGGACTCCGTGCCGTCCACCCTCGTGCCCGGCACCGAACTCGGCACCCTCGGGAAGCCGCCCGTGACCGGCGCCTGGCGCCCGGGCGACCACCCCGGCGCCCGGCACTTCGAAGCGCTCGGCGAGCAGTGGGTTCGCGGCGGCCGGATCCCGTCGGTCCGGGTGGCCTACGAGACCTGGGGCACCCTGTCGCCGGAACGTGACAACGCCGTCCTGGTCTTCCACGCGCTGACCGGCGACTCGCACGTCACGGGGCTCCCCGGCCCCGGACACCGGACCGCCGGCTGGTGGGGCGACGTCGTCGGGCCCGGCCGCGCGATCGACACCGACCGCTGGTTCGTGATCGCACCGAACATGCTCGGCGGCTGCCAGGGCACGACGGGGCCGTCCTCGGTGTCCCCGGACGGCCTGGAGTGGGGCTCGCGCTTCCCCTTCGTGACCGTGCGGGACCAGGTCGCGCTGCAGGCGCAGCTCGCCGAACGGCTGGGCATCGACACGTTCGCGGCGGTCGTCGGGGGCTCGATGGGCGGCATGCACGCACTGGAGTTCGCCATCGCGCACCCGTCGCGCGTGCAGCGGCTGGCGGTGCTCGCCTCGACGGCGCAGACCACGGCGGACCAGATCGCGGCGAACTCGTTGCAGCGCGCGGCGATCCAGATGGACCCCGCGTTCGCCGGTGGCGACTACTACGAGGCCGACGCCGGCGAGGGCCCGCACCGTGGGTTGGCCCTGGCGCGGCGGATGGCGCTCATGACGTACCGCGCCTCGGACGAGCTGAACGGCCGGTTCGCCCGGTCGTGGCAGAGCGACGTCTCCCCGCTCGGCGACGACGGCCGGTTCTCGGTGGAGAGCTACCTCGACTTCCACGGGAACAAGTTCACGCGGCGCTTCGACGCCTCGTCGTACATCACGCTGACGCACGCGATGGACTCGCACGACGTCGGGGCCGGCCGAGGCGGGGTCGCAGCGGCGCTCGGGCAGGTCACGGCACGGACGCTCGTCGTCGGGGTGTCGAGCGACCGGCTGTTCCCCATCGAGGACCAGCACCGGATCGCAGCGGGCGTGCCGGACGCGCTCGACGGTGACCGTGCTGCCGTGATCGAGAGCGAGTTCGGGCACGACGGGTTCCTGATCGAGCACGAGGCGGTCGGCGAGCACCTCCGTCGGCTGCTGGACTGAGCGCCCGCGACCGCTGGACCGAGCGCCCGCGACCGCTGGACTGGGCGCGCTCGCTCATTCGCATCACGCTTGCAATAACAATCGCGGCACCATCCGGAACGGCATGGCGCGCCGAACACCCCCCAACGGGTGTCGCGCGTGGAATGATGGCGTGGTGCCCGGGCTGACCGAGGCTCGGTTTTCCTTCACACGACGTCACCAACCAGGACACACCGATGGACTTCATCGCACAGGAACGCGACCGCTTGCTGCGGTCGACCACCCGTGTCGTCGGCGTCGTCTGCGCACTCGTGTCCGTCATCGGCATCATCAGTGCGCTCGCCGTGCCGATCATCCCCCTGCTCGGCGCCCTGGCCTGCATCGCCATCATGATCGGCGGCTTCCTCGTCTTCGGGTGGAACGGGTCGGTCTGGTGGACGGCACTCATCCTCGCGTCCGGTCTCGGCGCGCTCGCCCTCCTGTTCTTCGGCGTCGACGACACGGTCCGCCCGGTGATCGCGAGCGCCGTGGTCCCCCTGGCAGCGGGCAGCATCTCCGCTCCGCTCATGGCCCAGCGCGGCCAGCCCGTCGGACTCGGACTCACGATCGCGGCCGGTGCCGCCGTCGTCGTCGGGATCGTCTGGGCCAGCGGCAGCGTCCTCGCCGCACCCGTCACCGGTGCGCTGCTGGGGTGGGTCCTCATCGCGGTCGTCACCATCTGGATCTCCCGTGCCATCCCGCGGGTGGCACGCCGCATCTACAGCATCGGCACCGCGCACCGCGCCGAGCGCCAGGCCAGCGAGACCGAGGCCCAGCGACGCCAGGGTGCTCGGCTCCTGCACGACACCGTGCTCGCGACCCTGACCCTCCTCGCGCACTCCGGGGTCGGTGTCTCCGAGCAGGCCATGCGCGAGCAGGCAGCCGAGGACGCCCGGCTGCTCCGCCACCTCCGCCTCGGCGCGACGCCGCAGCCCCAGCAGTCCGGCGACTACTCGCTCACCCGCGAAGAGGAGTCGCCCCTCGGTCAGACCCTCGAGTCCGTCAAGCAGCGCTTCGGCCGCATGGGGCTCGAGGTCAGCTGGCACGGCACCGGACAGGTCCTGCTGCCGTCCCACGTGCTCGACGCGTTCCTGCTCGCCCTGGGCGAGTGCCTGGAGAACGTCCGTCGTCACGCCGGGGTCGGCGAGGCACACGTGACGATCGTGCACGACAACGAGATGGTCCGGGCGATGGTCACCGACTCCGGCGTCGGCTTCGACCTCACCCACGTCAGCGCCGAGCGTCTCGGCTTCAAGGAGAGCGTCGTGAACCGGCTCCGCGAGGTCGGCGGCGACGCGAAGCTCTTCTCCGCGCCGGGTTCCGGTACGACCGTCGTGCTGGAGGCACCGCGATGACCCGCATCCCCGAGGACACCATCAGCCGTGGACTCCCCGGCGAGACCGTCCAGCCCGCGCCGCGGACCCGACGGGAGGCCCGTGAGCGCTACCGGGGCAGCGAGCGTCGACAGGCGCGCGGCCTCCCCTCCACCTCCACCGGTGCGCGGTCCCTGCGGCAGGCCGCCAAGCCCGGCGCCTCGCTCGGCGCCGGGTACCTCGGCCTCGGCGCCGCGGTGCTCACCGGCATCGAGGCCGTCGCCGGCATCGTCTTCTTCCTCATCCGCTGGACCGAGTTCACCGACCCGTGGCTGCCAGCGGCGGCCTGGGCGCTCTACCTGGTCGCGGCCGTCGGGGTCGGGCTGAGCCTGCTCACGTACGGGGAGCGCCTCACCGGACTCGCGTTCGCGCTCATCTGCGTCGTCCTCGCCTGTGTGGTGACGCTCGACTTCGTCGGCATCTGGCCCGAGCACGACCTCGCGCACACCGCCTCGGCGTCGGTCGCCGCCGGGTTCGCGCTCCTGCCCGTCGCGACGCTGCGGCCGGCCCGCGAGGTCGCCGCCGCCATCGCCGTCCTCGGCCTGGCGTTCGTCGGGATGGCGATCGCCTCGACCCCGATCACGAGCGACACGATGCCCGCCCTGGTCTCCACGCTCGCGCTCGTCACGGTGCCCCCGTCGATCGCGATCTTCGTCGTGCACCGGTTCCGGCAGCTCGTGCAGCGCGAACTCGACCGTGTCCTGGTGCAGAGCAACGTGCAGGCGCCGCAGTTCGCCGTCGGCATGCTCGCCTCGGACGAGCTCGCCCGCCTCGACCTCGCCGCCGAGAAGCTCCTCGACGCCGTCGCCAACGGCAGTGACCCCCTGCCGCTGTCCGACGCGTCGGCCTCGGTGGCGTCCTCGCTCGCGACCGAACTCCGGCTGCACCTCATCGAGGGCCGACGCGAGACGTGGCTGTACCACGCCATCACGGAGTCGGACAACCTCGGCCGGTCCGTCAGCGTCGCCGATCCGCAGTCGCTCGCGGGCCACCTCTCCCCCGCGCAGCGCGACGGCCTGCTGCAGGCACTGTGGCAGATGGTCGGCGTCGCCGAGGGTCGGAGTTCCCAGGCCGGATCGCCCGTCGTCTCGGTCACACTCGGCCCGGTCGGCTCCGACGGCCACCCCGTCACCGACGAGACCATGGACGTCCCGATCGTCTTCGAGTCCCGCGGCGTCCCCCGCCGCCGGCTCGGCCCGACCGCCTGGAGTGCCCTCGAGCGGATCGGCCCCTACACCGACTCCGTCCGCGACGGAGCACTCCACGTCGTCGCGCACTGCGTCGTGAACCGACATCCGTCGATGTAGTCGTCGCACGGAACCGGCTGGGCCCGAACTGCCGGACACCCTGACCAGCCTGCCCGTGTCACGTGGCCCGTCCCCCTAGGATCGGCCACGACCGCCCCCGAGAAAGGACGCCACCATGGCGACTCCAGAGGAACCGATCCGACTCGCGCTCGTCGACGACCACAGGATGCTCCTCGGCGCGCTCACCGAGTGGATCCGCAGCGCCGCCGACGACATCACGCTCGTCGCAGCCGTCACCACCTGGCCCGAGCTCCTCACCAGCCCGGCGTTCCCGGTGGACGTGGTGCTGCTCGACCTGGACCTCAAGGACTCCATCCCGGTCTCGCTGAAGATCTCGACGCTCAAGACCGCCGGGGTGAAGACCGTCGTGATGAGCACGTACTCCGAGCCGAACGTCGTCCGCGAGGCCCTGGCCGCCGGCGCCCTCGGCTACCTCGTGAAGAGCGAGGACGCGGACATGATCGTCGAGGCGATCCGTGCCGCGCAGCGCGGCGAGCAGTACGTGTCGGCGGAGCTCGACCTGGCGATCAACAGCGGTGACGTCGGCGGCGTGCCGAAGCTCAGCGCCCAGGAGCGTCGCGTCATGGCCCTGTACGGCGGCGGCGAGCCCGTGAAGAGCGTCGCGTACCAGCTCGGCATCTCCGAGGAGACCGCGAAGAGCTACCTCAAGCGCATCCGCGAGAAGTACCGCGTCGCCGGCTTCGACGTCGGCACGAAGGTGGCGCTCCGGAAGCGTGCGATCACCGACGGCATCATCGTCCAGGACGGCAGCCCGCTCGGCCTGTAGTCGCGCGCGTTCGACTGAGCAGCAATCGTCGGGTCCCGAGACGGGACCCGACGATTGCTGCCCGCTGGACGCGGTCTGCCGCACCGTGCGACGGCCTGGAGGCGCGGGGCGGGGCCGCCACGCGCCTCCAGGCCGGTGGGTGGTCGCGTCCGAAATCCGGCGAAGCGACGGATGCGCGCGATGCCGCAGCGGCCGTACCGCCGAAGCGGCAGGATGCCGCGGACGTTCCGCGGCAGCCTGTCGCGTTCCCGGGGGTGAACCCTCGCGACGCCGCGCGGTGCGCGCGCGTCAGACCAGCGGGATGGGCGCGGTGATCGGGCCGGTCGACGGCGACGGTGAACGCAGGGCCGCACGACGCGTGCTGCGGCGTTCGGCACCGTAGCTGACCATCGTCATGAGCACACCGAGCAGCGCCAGCACGATGCCGAGCCACCCCGGCGCCGTGAACCCGAACCCGGCAGCGATGACCGCGCCACCGAGGGCCGCACCGAGCGAGTTCCCGATGTTGAACGCCGAGTGGTTGAGCGCCGCCGCGATGGTCCGTGCGTCGCCGGCGACGTCCATCAGGCGCGACTGCACCGCCGGCGGGATCGCGGACGAGGTCGCCCCGAGCAGGAACGCCCCGAGGAAGATCCCCCACACCCACTGCGCGGTGAGGACGGTGACGAGCAGGGCACCGATCAGCGCGAACATGCCGACGTAGATCGTGCGCTTGACGCTGTGGTCGGCGAGGTGGCCGCCGAGGATCCCGCCGACGACCATGCCGATGCCGACGACCACGAGGACGAGCGGCACGAACGACTCCGACAGCCCGGTGACGTTCTGCACGAGCGGCGAGATGTACGAGTAGACGGCGAAGAACCCGCCGAAGCCGACCGCTCCGAGGCCCATGACCATCCAGACCTGCGGCACGCGGAAGGCGCGGAGCTCCCGGCCGATCGTCGCGTGCTCGTCACGGGCGCTGCGCGGCACGAACGCCCACACCGCGAGGAAGGTCAGCGCGAACAGCACGGCGACGACGCCGTACGCGACCCGCCAGCTGGCGACCTGTCCGACCCAGGTGATCGACGGCACGCCCACGACGTTCGCGACGGACAGGCCGAGCAGGACCATCGCGATGCCCTTGCCGCGCTTGCCGGGGCCCATGATGTCGCCCGCCACGATCGACGCGATGCCGAAGTACGCACCGTGCGGCAGGCCCGCGACGAAGCGCGCCACGAGCACCAGGCCGAACGACGGCAGGACCGCGCTCGCCACCGTGGCCAGGACGAACCCGACGAGCAGCACGAGGATCAGTCCCTTGCGCGGGAACTTCGCCGACATCGCCGCGATCGTGGGAGCACCGACGACGACGCCGAGGGCGTACGCGCTGACGAGCCACCCGGCGTGGGCGATCCCGGCGTCCGGGTCGACGCCGTACTGGTGCGGCAGGAGTGCCTCGGCGATGTTCGGCAGGAGGCCCATCGCGACGAACTCGGTCGAACCGATGGCGAACCCGCCGAGGGCGAGTGCGATGAGCGCGAGTGCGCGGCGCGCAGGCGTGAGCTGGGACATGGGGCCTTCGGAACGGGAGGAGCGGGACGGGATCCGGACGTCGACTCGCGTGAGTCGGCTGGGACCGTCGGTGCGCGTGGTCGCCGCACCGGGCCTCCGATCCGTGCGTCTGGGGACGACGCAGCCGGAGCAGCGTGCGCCGCGACCCGGCGGGGTGGAGGGCGGTCCTGGTTCAGCGGCGAACGGGGACGACCGGTCGCTGCGAGCGTCCGGTCCCAGCAGTGTAGACCGCTCCAAACCCCGAACGGAAGTCAGGCGGACGAATCGATTCGACCCGCGTCAGGCGGCGCGGCGCTCGACCTGTGCGGGAGCGGCGGCGACGAGACCGGGGAGTTCGTCACGGTGCACCCACCCGGCGCCGCACTCGGTGCAGCTCGCCCAGGCGTGGGTCCCTGCTTCGTCCGTGTCGATGACGACCGTTCGCAGGTCGCAGTCGGGGCACCAGCCGTCGTGCATCATCACGCGCTCCTCGTCGTCGTCGTGTGGACGCCACTCGCGTCCGACACCGACAGGACACACCCGACCACCGACATCCGTGGGAGGCGCCCGGCGTGTCGCCTCAGCGCAAGCCGACGGTCATTCGCCGAGCGCGACCTCGAGTCGCTCGAGCTTGCCGTCGATCTCGCCGGTGCGACCGGGGCGGATGTCGGCCTTGAGCACGAGCGAGACCCGCGTGCCGTACGCCCCGACGGCCTCGGTGGCGCGCTTGACGACGTCCATGACCTCGTCCCACTCCCCCTCGACCTCGGTGAACATCGACGAGGTGCGGTTCGGCAGGCCGCTCTCGCGGACGATCTTCACCGCCGCGGCGACGGCATCGTGCACGGACCCGTCCGACGATGCGGAAGGACCACCGGACGGGGCGACGGAGAACGCGACGATCATGCGTCCATCCTGCCCGCTGCCGGCACGACGGGCACGGAGGTGCCACGGGCGCGAACGCCCAGCCGGACGATCGCGACGACGCTCCACACGAGCACTGCGACCTCGAGCGCGTTCCGCAGCGTCAGCACGACGAGGATCCACGGCTGCACGGTGAGCACCTGGTCGTAGAAGCCCGGGTAGATGACCTGGGTGAGCAGGGCCATCGGGATCGCCGCGACGGCGACCGGCAGGAGGCGACGGGCGCTCGGACGACCGGCGACGAGCCCCCACACGATCGGCACGGCGAACCAGCCGATGTACTGCGGCGACCCCACCTTGTTGGTGGCGACGAGCGCGGCGACGAACAGCAGCGCGAGCAACGGCGCGGCCTCGGCCCGGTGGGCACCGCGGCGGACGGCCCAGAGCGCGAGCACGACCCCGGCCACGACCACCACGGCCATGAGCGGCGTGGACACCGCGGCGGCCGCGTGCGTCCCGGCGCCGGAGACCTCGAACGTCAGGATCTCCTGGTTGTAGTAGACCGCGGCGCCCGGTGCCCCGAAGGCCGCCGCCCACATGAACGGCGTCGCGAGGGGCGCCTCGATCTGCAGGGCCCGCCCGGTCTGCTGCCCGACGAACGACAGCAGGTGCGCCGCTCCCCCGTACAGGACGTCGACGAGCACGATGAGCGCCGTGAGCACGAGGGCGCCGGCGACGACACCGCGTCGGTGCCCGCGCCGGAGCAGCAGGAGCACCCCGACGAGTGCTGCGGGCCACACCTTCGTCCAGGCGCCGGCGGTGAACAGTGCCGAGGCGACCGCCGGCCGGGTCGCGACGAAGGCCACACCGATCAGGGCGAGCACGGTGGCGACGGTGTCGATGCGCCCGAGCCCGATCGGCCCGAGGGCGAGCAGGAACGCCAGCCACCACCACACGACCCGCACGCCGAGGCCCCGGAACCGCCAGAGGAACCCGCACGCGACCGCGTCGAGGACGATCATCAGCACGAGCCAGCCGGTGCCGATCGACCCGACGCCACCGAGCGCCGCAGCGGCCATCGGCACGATCGCGAGGATCGGGTAGACCCAGTCCTCGTCGATCCCGACCCAGAACCCGGAGGCGTGCCCGGTCTCGATCCACCGGCGGTAGGTGATGGTGACGTCACCGAGCGGCAGGTTCGCCGAGATCGACGTCAGCCACCAGAGCAGGGCGTGCACGGCCACGAACGCCACGGCGAAGCCGACCACCTCGAGCCACCGCGTCCTCTGCACCGGACGAGCGTAGCGGGAGGACACAGCCCTTCCCGAGCATGACGTGTCACCGTTCTGCTCGTGACCACCGACACCCCGCGCAAGCGCCGCAAGGCCGTCATCTGGATCTCCGTCATCGCCGCCGTCGTCGTCATCGGCGTCGTCGCCGCGATCGTCGGCACGAACCTCTACACGAGCAGCGAGAACGCGAAGGCATCGGCAGCGCCGTCCGTCGCCGCGAGTCGCGCACCCTCCACGATCGACGACTCGGACCTGTCCGGCGAGTGGACCGTCGGTGGCGACTCCGAGGCCGGGTACCGCGTCCACGAGGTCCTCAACGGCTCGGACGTCACCGTGACCGGGCGCACCGACAGCGTCACGGGCAGCGCGACGGTCGACGGCACCTCGATCACGAAGGCGACCGTCACCGTGCAGGTCGCGGACATCGCCACGGACTCGGACCAGCGCGACTCGTACTTCCGCGACTCGGCGATGGACACGTCGGCGTTCCCGACCGCCACCTTCGAGCTCGCTGAGCCGATCGCGGACGCGGTGCCGAGCGGTTCCGGTACGACGAAGGTCGAGGCCTCCGGCAACCTCACCCTGCACGGTGTCACGAAGGCGGTCACGGCGACGCTCGAGGTCGGGCTGAACGGCGACGGCGTCGACATCTCCGGCTCGATCCCGATCACGTTCTCGGACTACGACGTGCAGGCCCCGAGCCTCGGCTTCGTGAAGGTCGACGACGCCGGTGCCGTCGAGTTCCTCGTGCACGCCACCCCCGGGTCGTAGTCGGCGACACCGCCGACGCGACCAGACACCGCCGATCCCACGAGACACCGCCCGTTCCGGCGGTGTCTGACGCCGGATGCGGCGTGTCGACCGTCGCGCGGCGTGTCGCGTCTGCACCCCGCGACCGCCGTGCGCGCGCACGGAGCGACATCGCACCGGTCGATCGACGCGCGCAGTGTCGACGACCGCGTGCGACCCGCGTCCCTACCCCCGCGCATCACCCTCGACGACGAGGTCCCGCACCACACCCGGCAGCTGCTCGACCAGCGCCGCCATCGTGAACGGCCCACCGCCGGACGCCCGCCGCGCCGCGAGCCCGTGCACCACCGCGGCCGAGGCGGCCAGGTGCGCCAGGTCCGACGGCGTCAACGACGAACCCGATGCCTCCGCCGCACCCTGCCGAGTCGCCACGAGCGCGCCGAGCACCCCGCCGAGGACGTCACCGGCACCGGCGGCGGCGAGCCACGGCGTCGCCGACGAGGCCACCAGCCGCACCGACCCGTCCGGCGTCGCCACGTGCGTGGCCGATCCCTTCAGGAGCACGACGCTCCCGGTCTGCGCCGCGGCTCGGACCGCTGCCGCTGCCGGGTCCTGCTCGATCGACTCACGCGACTCGTGCAGCACGCCGGCGAGCTCCCCCGCGTGCGGCGTCAACACGGCGAGTGGCCCGAGTTCGACCAGCGGGATCGCACCGGCGTCGACCACGACGGGGACTCCGTCGTCGGACGCGTGCCGGAAGCCCTCCGCCGTCACGTCGTCCAGGTCGTCGAGCGAGCCGGCCGAGATCCCCGAGCCGACGAGCCACGCCTGCACGCGCCCGACCCCGGCGACGACCTCGGGACGCCTCGCGAGCACGTGGTCGGACGCCCGCGACGGGCCGACGTACCGGACCATGCCGACGCCGGTGTGCACCGCGGCGTCGACGCCCAGCACGGCGGCACCCGGGTACTGGTCGGAGCCGGTGGCGACGCCGAGCACCCCGCGTCGGTACTTCGTCGAGTCGCCGTGCGGGGCGGTGGTCCAGGCGGCGGCGTCGGTCGGGGCGAAGGGGACGAAGTCGTTCACGGACGCCACGTTACGGTGGAGCGCATGAGCCTGTTCCTGCCTGGTCGCGTGGTGGTCTTCGACTACGGCGAGGTGATCAGCCGGACGCCGCACGCCTCGCGGGACGCCCTCGTCGCGGCGACCGGGGTGCCGGCGGACGAGCTGTTCCCCGTCTACCAGGAGCTCCGGCACGACCTGGACCGCGGCGACCTGTCCGTCGTCGACTACTGGCGGGCGATCGCCGCCCGCACCGGCCGGACGTGGAGCGTCACCGACGTCCACCGCTTCTGGGCGATCGACTTCACCGGCTGGTTCGAGGTCGAGCCGGAGACCCTCGCGATCGTCGAGGAGCTGCACGACGCCGGTACGCGGGTCGCGCTGCTGTCGAACGCCGGGTTCGACTTCGGCGACCCGTACCGTCGGTCCCCGATGGGTTCCCTGTTCGAGACCGTCGTGGTGAGCGCCGAGGAGCACGTCCTGAAGCCGGACGCCTCGATCTACCGCGACACGTGCGCACGCCTGGGAATCGACGCGGCGCAGATGGTGTTCGTCGACAACAGGGCCGAGAACGTCGCCGGTGCGGAAGCGATCGGGGCGGTCGGCCACCACTACACGTCGTCCGCCGGGCTGCGCGCGTTCCTCGAGGGACTCGCGGAGCGCGGCGCGACCGCCGAGAAGGAGTCCGCGTGACGCACGCCCTGTTCGAACCGATCACCATCCGCGACCTGACGGTCCGCAACCGCATCTGGGTCTCCCCGATGTGCCAGTACTCGGTCGAGGCGCAGGACGGCGTGCCGACGCCGTGGCACCTCGTGCACCTCGGCGGGTTCGCCAAGGGCGGTGCCGGCGCGGTCGTGGTCGAGGCCACCGGCGTGGTGCCCGAGGGTCGGATCAGCCCGCAGGACCTCGGGCTGTGGAACGACGAGCAGCGCGACGCCTTCCGGTCGATCGTCGACTTCATCCACTCGCAGGGCGCCGCCGCGGGCGTCCAGCTCGCGCACGCCGGCCGCAAGGCCTCGACGTTCCGCCCGTGGGAGCCGACGCACGGATCCGTCCCCGCCGACCAGGGCGGCTGGAGCACGGTGGGGCCCTCCGCTGTCGCCTTCGACGGGTACGCCGAGCCGCGCGAGCTCGCCACCGAGGACATCCGTGTCGTGGCCCTGGCCTTCGCCGCCGCCGCACGCCGCTCGGTCGAGGCCGGGTTCGACCTCGTCGAGCTGCACGCCGCCCACGGGTACCTGCTGCACCAGTTCCTGTCGCCGCTGAGCAACCACCGGACCGACTCGTACGGCGGCTCGCTCGAGAACCGCGCCCGCGCGCTGCTCGAGGTGCTGGACGCCGTCCGCGCCGAGGTCGGCGAGGGCTTCCCCGTCGTCGTCCGGTTCTCCGCCACGGACTGGGTCGACGGCGGGCTGACGCTCGAGGAGACCACGCAGGTCGCACGCTGGGCCGCCGAGCACGGTGCCGACCTCGCGGACGTCTCGACCGGCGGCAACGCCGCGAGCGCCCCGATCCCGGTCGGCCCCGGCTACCAGGTCCCGCACGCCGCGGCGATCAAGCGCGACGCCGGCATCGGCACGATCGCGGTGGGGATGATCTCGGAGGCGTTCCAGGCCGAGCAGATCGTCGCCACCGGGCAGGCGGACGTCGTGATGGTCGGCCGGGAGTTCCTCCGCGACCCGGCGTTCCCGCTCCGCGCCGCCGTCGAGCTCGGCGTGACCGTGGACTACGAGCCGCAGCAGTACCACCGCGCGCGCGTCACGGCGTAGGCCGGTCTGCGCGACGCGGGTCGCGCCTCCAGGATGGTCACGCTGACCGACTGGAGGCGCGACCCGCCTTCTGTACGTTTTCTCGGCCTGGCCGCGCGCCAGGCAGTACGATTGACCTCACTGTGGACGATCCCCCGAATAGTTCTTCGCCTCACTCATCCGCCGCTCACTCGGTGAGCTGCACTCCCTCGCGCCGTGCGGGAGGTGAATCATGAGTCCGATCGACATCGTCATGCTGATCGGCGGCATCCTGCTGACACTCGGCACGGGTGTCTTCGTCGCGTCCGAGTTCGCGCTGGTCAACCTCGACCGCGCCGAGGTCGAGGCCCGCCGGGACCGCGGTGAGACCGGACTGGCGCCCGTCATCGGCGCGCTGAAGGTCACCTCGACGCACCTCTCCAGCGCCCAGCTCGGCATCACGCTGACCACGCTGCTGACCGGCTACCTGCTCGAGCCCTCGATCGCGAAGCTGCTCGAGGCGCCGTTCCTCGCGATGCGGCTCCCCGAGGCGATCGTCGAGACCGTCGGGTCGATCGTGGCGCTCGTCATCGCGACCCTGTTGTCGATGATCCTCGGCGAGCTCGTGCCGAAGAACTTCGCGCTCGCGCTCCCGCTGCAGACCGCGCGTCTCGTGGTCCCGCTGCAGGTGGCCTTCACGACGGTGTTCAAGCCGGCCGTGGCCGTGCTGAACGGCACCGCCAACGCCGTGCTCCGGTCGATGGGCATCGAGCCGCAGGAAGAACTCTCGGGTGCACGCAGCGCCGAGGAACTCACCTCTCTGCTGCGACGCTCCGCCTCCGAGGGATCCCTCGAACAGGACACCGCGACGCTGCTCGAACGCACGATCTCGTTCTCCGAGCTCAGCGCGAGCGACGTGATGACCCCGCGCCCCCGCGTCTCCACCATCCGGGTGTCGGAGTCGGCAGAGGACGTCATCGCCCTCGCCCGACGCACCGGGTTCAGCCGCTTCCCCGTCATCGAGGAGGACGCGGACGACGTCGTCGGCATCGTGCACGTCAAGCAGGCCGTCGCGGTGCCGCGTGAGAAGCGTCCGGAGGTGCCCGTCGGGGCGCTCATGACCGACGCCGAGCGCGTGCCGGAGACCATGCCGGGCGACACCCTGCTCGCCGAGGTCCGCGGTCGTGGCTACCAGATGGTCATCGTCGTCGACGAGTACGGCGGCACCGCCGGGGTCGTCACGCTCGAGGACCTCGTCGAGGAGCTCGTCGGCGAGGTCTCCGACGAGCACGACCGCGCCCGCATCGACGTGGTGCGCTCCCGTGACTGGCTGACGTTCCCCGGCCTCCTCCGGCCGGACGAACTCGAGGACCGCGCCGGCGTGAAGGTGCCGGAGGACGGCCCGTACGAGACCGTCGGCGGGTTCGTCATGTCGACCCTCGGCCGGCTGCCGGTCGTCGGTGACGAGGTCCCGCTCGACGGCGGCGTGTTCCGGGTCGAGCGGCTCGACGGACGGCGCATCGACCGGATCCGCTGGACACCGACCCCGCCGGAGACCCCGGCCACCGGGATCATCATCCCGGCGACGAAGACGACGAAGGGGGCGGTTCGATGAGCTCCGACTGGTGGGGCATCTTCTGGCTCGTGGTGCTGCTGCTCGGCAACGCCTACTTCGTCGCGGCCGAGTTCGCCGTCATCTCCGCGCGCCGCTCCCAGATCGAACCCCGCGCCGAAGAGGGCTCGAAGGCCGCGCAGATGACCCTGTGGGCAATGGAGCACGCCACCCGCATGCTCGCGACCACGCAGCTCGGCATCACGGTGTGCTCGCTGCTCATCCTGAACGTGTCCGAGCCGGCGATCCACCACCTGCTCGAGGTCCCACTGCACCTGACCGGCTGGAGCGTCGAGGTCATCGGCATCGTGGCGTTCGTGTTCACGCTGCTGCTCGTGTCGTTCCTGCACGTGGTGTTCGGCGAGATGGTCCCGAAGAACATCTCGTTCTCGATGCCCGACCGTGCGGCGCTGCTCCTCGTGCCGACGCTCTGGTACATCGGCCACGGCCTGCACTGGGTCGTCGTCGGCCTGAACGAGGTCGCGAACGCGGTGCTCCGGCTGTTCCGTGTCGAGCCGAAGGACGAGGCGGTGAGCGCCTTCACCGTGGAGGAGGTGCAGACCATCGTCGAGCAGTCCCGCCGCGAGGGCACCCTCACGGACGACGGCAAGCTCGCTCTGGCGTTCGAGTTCACCGAGAAGAAGGTGAAGGACGTCGCCGTGCCGATGCGCGAGCTCGTCACGCTGCCCGAGGACGCCACCCCCGGCGACGTCGAACGTGCCGTGGCGCAGCGCGGGTTCTCCCGGTACGTGCTCGTCGGCGAGGACGGCTCCCCCACGGGCTACGTGCACGTGAAGGACGTCATCGACCTGCGCCCGGACGAGTACGACGACCCGGTGCCGCCGAAGCGCATCCGGCAGCTCATCTCGCTCTACACGGAGATGGACCTGGAGGACGCGCTCGCCACGATGCGCGCCGCCGGCCGTCACGTGGCGCGGGCGTTCGACGCCGAGGGCCGGACGCTGGGCGTCCTCTTCCTGGAGGACATCCTCGAGGAGCTCGTCGGCACCGTCGAGGACGCGACCCGACGGCGGTAGACCGCAGAGCGGACTGACTGGAGGCGCGGTGCCAGCTGGCACCGCGCCTCCAGTCCGTCCGTGGTCGCGAGCACCCCGCCGAAGCGACAGTGCGCCGCCGAGCGGCTCCGTCCGTCCCGCCAGGCCGACAGATCCCCGCGGGGATGTGGCGGGAGCCTGTCGCTTTCGCGAGGGTCGACGGACTGGAGGCGCGGCTCAGCCTGCCACGCGCCTCCAGTCCGTCCGTGGTCGCGAGCACCCCGCCGAAGCGACAGTGCGCCGCCGTGCGGAACCGTCCGTCCCGCCATGGCGACAGATCCCCGCGGGGATGTGGCGGGAGCCTGTCGCTTTCGCGAGACCCGCGGCCGGCGCGTGCGCGCGCCGCGCCCCGCGCCGCGCGCTACCAGCTGACGGGGAGCGGCTTGCCCTCCTCGTAGCCGGCGGCCGACTGGATGCCGACGAGCGCCCGCTCGGAGAACTCGGCGAGCGAGGACGCGCCCGCGTAGGTCGCCGAGCTGCGGACACCGGCGGTGATCATGTCGAGCAGGTCCTCCACCGAGGGCCGCTCCGGGTCGAGGTAGATGGTCGACGACGAGATGCCCTCGGCGAAGAGCGCCTTGCGGGCCCGCTCGTACGGGTCGAGTCGCTCGAAGCGCTCCCGGACGGCCTTCGCGGACGCCATGCCCCAGCTCTCCTTGTAGGCGCGACCGGTCTCGTCGCGGCGGAGCACACCGGGCGCCTCGAGCGTGCCGGCGAACCAGGAGCCGATCATCACAGCGGACGCGCCGGCGGCCAGGGCGAGTGCGACGTCGCGGGGGTACCGCACGCCGCCGTCTGCCCACACGTGCGCGCCGAGCGACCGGGCTGCTGCGGCCGTCTCGAGGACGGCCGAGAACTGCGGCCGACCGACGGCGGTCATCATGCGGGTGGTGCACATGGCGCCGGGGCCGACACCGACCTTGATGATGCTCGCGCCGGCGTCGACGAGGTGTGCGACGGCGTCGGCGGTGACGACGTTGCCGGCGACGAGCGGGATGTCGAGTCCGAGGGCGGCCACCGTGCGGAGGGCGCGGAGCATGCCCTCCTGGTGTCCGTGCGCGGTGTCGAGGACGAGGACGTCGACACCGGCCGCGGCGAGCGCCTGCGCCTTCGCGGCGACGTCGCCGTTGATGCCGATCGCCGCGGCGACGCGGAGCCGGCCGGAGGCGTCGACGGCCGGTGTGTAGATGTCGGAGCGGATCGCACTCGTCTGGCTCACCGTGCCGACGACCTTGCCGTGCCGGACCACCGGCGCGAAGTCGACCTCGGCACCACTGAGCACGTCGTACACGTGGCGGGGCGTGCCGGCGTCCTCGGCGTCGACCGCGGTGGACGCGCCGTGCAGCAGGTCGCCGAGCGTGGCGTCCGGGCCGGCGGTGCCGAGGCGTCCGGCGGGCACGCAGCCGAGGTACTCCCCCGACGCGTCGCGCACGACCACACCACGACCGGCGACCGGGAGGAGCTGCTCGAGGGCCTCGGCGACGGTGGTGTCCGCGCCGAGGTCGTAGGCGGTGTCGAAGTCGACCGGCTGGTCCTTCACCCACCGGATCGCGGCGTCGAGGTCCTGCAGGTGCATGTCCTGCGGGAGCACGCCGAGGCCACCGCGGCGGGCGAGGGTGGCCGCGAGCCGCGGGCCGGTGACCGAGTTCATGTTCGCGCTGACGATCGGGATGGTGGCACCGGTGCCGTCGTTCGTCGAGAGGTCCACGTCGAAGCGGCTCGTCACCGCCGAGCGGCTGGGGACGAGGAAGACGTCGGAGTAGGTCAGGTCGTGTGTCGGCCGCGTCTCGTAGAACCTCATGGGCCCCACTGTACGGCTCCGTCGGGTGGCCGGTCTGGACGGCTCGGCCCGCCTCCGGCGCGACACGCGCGACGGGCGGACTGGGCCCCGCCGCCGGTACCGGCGCGACGCGCCAGCGGCGGTCCGGCCGTGCCGGTGGGAGAGGCGCGACCCGCCTTCTGCTGACACCGAACGGTCATCTGTGAGCGGCTAGGCTTGGGACCTGTGCGGGGCAGGGTTGCCGCGCACGACACACACGAGCATCTATCGACGGAGAGTGGGCGATCGGCTGTGTCGAGCCATCTGACCGGAACGGACGAGACCGCGGGCGAATTCGGGGCGAACGAGTGGCTCGTCGACGAGCTCTACGAGCAGTTCGTCGCGGACAAGGAGTCGGTCGACAAGTCCTGGTGGCCGGTCCTCGAGAGCTACCACCGCACGCAGGGTGGTGACGCTCCGGCAGCGCCGGCTCCGACGTCCGCCCCGGCACCGTCCGGGGGCCAGCAGTCCACGGCCCAGCAGTCGTCGACCCAGCAGCCCGCGACCGGTGACGCCCCCGCCGAGGCCAAGTCCGGCCCGATCCAGGCGAAGACGACGTCCCGCCAGCCGACACCGCAGCCGATCCCGGCCGAGGCGAACGACGAGGCCGACGACCACGAGGAGACCCACGAGGACGTCGCCACCCCGCTCCGGGGCATGGCGAAGACCCTGGCGTCGAACATGGACGCCTCGCTCACCGTCCCGACGGCGACGAGCGTGCGGACGATCCCGGCGAAGCTGATGATCGACAACCGCATCGTCATCAACAACCACCTGCGTCGGGCACGCGGCGGCAAGATCTCGTTCACGCACCTGATCGGCTGGGCGATGGTCCAGGCGCTCAAGGACTTCCCGAGCCAGAACGTGTTCTACGAGGAGCGCGACGGCAAGCCCTTCGTCGTCCAGCCGGCGCACGTGAACCTCGGCATCGCGATCGACGTCCCGAAGAAGGACGGCTCCCGGTCCCTGCTCGTCCCGAGCATCAAGCGCGCCGAGACCCTGACGTTCGGCCAGTTCCTCTCCGCCTACGAGGACCTCGTCAAGCGCGCCCGCGACAACAAGCTCACGCCGACCGACTTCCAGGGTACGACGATCTCGCTGACGAACCCGGGCGGCATCGGCACCGTGCACTCGGTGCCGCGCCTGACGAAGGGGCAGGGCTCGATCATCGGCGCCGGCGCCCTCGAGTACCCCGCACAGTTCCAGGGTTCGGCGTCGAAGACCCTCGTCGAGCTCGGCATCGGCAAGACGATCACGCTGACGAGCACCTACGACCACCGCGTCATCCAGGGTGCGGGCTCGGGCGAGTACCTCAAGAAGGTGCACGAGCGCCTCATCGGCGAGCACGGCTTCTACGAGGGCATCTTCGCGGCGCTCCGGATCCCGTACAAGCCGATCCAGTGGGCGAACGACATCAACGTCGACCTGGCGCACCGGGTCAACAAGACCGCGCGCGTGCAGGAGCTCATCAACAGCTTCCGCGTCCGCGGGCACCTGATGGCGGACATCGACCCCCTGGAGTACCGGCAGCGCACGCACCCCGACCTCGAGATCGAGAGCCACGGGCTGACCTTCTGGGACCTCGACCGCGAGTTCGTCACGGGTGGTCTTGCCGGCACCACGAACGCCCCGCTGCGCGACGTGCTCGGGATCCTCCGCGACGCCTACTGCCGCACGGTCGGCATCGAGTACATGCACATCCAGGACCCGGAGCAGCGCCGCTGGGTGCAGGCCCACATCGAGGTCCCCTACTCGAAGCCGTCGAAGGACGAGCAGCTGCGTGTCCTCGGCAAGCTCAACGAGGCCGAGGCGTTCGAGACGTTCCTGCAGACGAAGTACGTCGGCCAGAAGCGCTTCTCGCTCGAGGGCGGCGAGTCGACGATCGCGTTCCTCGACACCCTCATCCAGCACGCCGCGACCGCCGGCCTCGACGAGGTCGCGATCGGCATGGCCCACCGCGGCCGCCTCAACGTCCTCACGAACATCGCCGGCAAGACGTACGGGCAGATCTTCCGTGAGTTCGAGGGCTCCTCGCTCCCGGGCTCCGTGTCGGGGCAGGGCTCGGGCGACGTGAAGTACCACGTCGGCACCGAGGGCGTGTTCCGCGCATCGGACGGCACCGCGATCCCGGTGACCATCGCCGCGAACCCGTCCCACCTCGAGGCCGTCGACGGCGTGCTCGAGGGCATCGTCCGCGCCAAGCAGGACCGTGAGGCACCAGGCACGTTCGGCGTCCTCCCCGTGCTGGTGCACGGCGACGCGGCGATGGCCGGCCAGGGTGTCGTGGTCGAGACGCTGCAGATGTCCCAGCTGCGCGGCTACCGCACCGGCGGAACCGTGCACCTCGTCATCAACAACCAGGTCGGGTTCACCACGCCGCCGGAGTCGGCCCGCAGCTCGGTGTACTCCACCGACGTCGCGAAGACGATCCAGGCGCCGATCTTCCACGTGAACGGCGACGACCCCGAGGCCGTGGCCCGCGTCGCGGAGCTCGCCTTCGCGTACCGCGAGGAGTTCCACCGCGACGTCGTCATCGACCTCATCTGCTACCGCCGCCGCGGCCACAACGAGGGCGACGACCCCTCGATGACGCAGCCGATGATGTACAACCTCATCGAGGCGAAGCGCTCCGTCCGCACCCTCTACACCGAGGCCCTCGTCGGCCGCGGCGACATCACGCAGGAGGAGTACGACGAGGCGCACCGCGACTTCCAGGACCGCCTGGAACGCGCCTTCGCCGAGACGCACGAGGCGCAGACCGGCACGATCCCGGTGATCACGGTCGACGACGACGGCGCCGTGCAGGGCCTCGAACGCCCGGCCGCGCAGCGTGACGACTCCGAGAACGAGGTGCACGACACCGCGGTCTCCGAGGAGCTCGTCCACGCGATCGGCGACGCGCACAGCAACCCGCCGGCCGGCTTCTCGATCCACCCGAAGCTGCAGCAGCTGCTGTCGAAGCGCACCGACATGACGCGCAACGGCGGGATCGACTGGGCGATGGCCGAGCTCATGGCGATCGGTTCGCTGCTCGTCGAGGGCAAGCCCGTCCGGCTCGCCGGCCAGGACGCCCGACGCGGCACCTTCGTCCAGCGGCAGGCGGTGTTCCACGACCGGGTCAACGGCCAGGAGTGGCTGCCGCTCGCGAACCTCACCGAGGACCAGGCTCGCCTGTACATCTACGACTCGCTCCTCAGCGAGTACGCGGCGATGGCGTTCGAGTACGGCTACTCGGTCGAGCGCCCAGAGGCCCTCGTGCTCTGGGAGGCGCAGTTCGGCGACTTCGCCAACGGCGCCCAGACCGTGATCGACGAGTTCATCTCCTCCGCCGAGCAGAAGTGGGGACAGCGCTCGGGCCTCGTGCTCCTGCTCCCCCACGGCTACGAGGGGCAGGGGCCGGACCACTCGTCCGCACGCATCGAGCGGTACCTGCAGCTCTGCGCCGAGGACAACATGGTGGTGGCACGGCCGTCGACCCCGGCGTCGTACTTCCACCTGCTGCGCCGCCAGGCCTGGGAGCGCCCCCAGAAGCCGCTCATCGTGTTCTCGCCGAAGGCCATGCTCCGGCTGCGCCAGGCGACGAGCGCGGTGGACGCCTTCACGAGCGGCACCTTCCAGGAGGTCATCGACGACGACCGCGTGTCGGACCGGTCGGCCGTGCGCCGCGTCGTCCTGCACTCGGGCAAGGTGCACCACGACCTCCGCGCCGAGGTCGAGAAGCGCGGAGCCACCGACGTCGCCCTCGTCCGCCTCGAGCAGCTCGCACCGCTGCCGCTCGAGCGCATCCTCGAGGTCCTGGCCGGCTACCCGGACGCCGACGTCGTGTGGGCGCAGGAGGAGCCGGAGAACCAGGGTGCCTGGCCGTTCGTCTGCATGAACCTGTCGCCGCACCTGAACGGTCGGCCGCTGTCGGTCGCCGCCCGTGCCGCGAGCGCCGCACCGGCCACGGGATCCTCGAAGCGCTCCGCGCAGGAGGCCACCGAGGTCATCAGCAAGGCCCTGGACTGACGCCGACGACGGGGTGCGCTACGCGATCTTCGTGTACCGCACCCCGGCGTCGTGGTACCCGCGCTTCTGGTAGAACCGGTGCGCGCTGTCCGTCGCTGCCGCACTGACGGCGCTGAGGCGACGCGCGCCCTGCTCGACGGCCCACGTCTCGAAGGTGCCGATGAGCGCGGAACCCGTGCCGAGCCTCCTGGCAGACTCGTCGACCACCAGCAGGAGGAGCTGCGCCGTCGGCTCGTCGCTCGCGTAGGCCCACGTGACCTGCGCGCCCGCGACGGCGACCGCACGGCCGTCCTCGTCGCGGACCAACCAGGTCCGGTGACCGGCCTCGGGCGTGAGCCGTTCGAGGCGGGCCCGCATGGCGGGCTCGTCGACGACGTGACCGAGCAGGCGGACGAGGGCGGCGACGTCGGCGACGTCCGTGTCGGACCAGGTGGTGATCGACTCGACGGGGAGGGTCATGAACGCGACACTACCGACCGCACCCGCCGTGTGACGACGGAGCCGCGACGGCTGCGGGGACCCTCAGTGGGTCGCCTGCCCGGCGCTAGTGGGTCGCCTGCCCGGCGCTAGTGGGTCGCCTGCCCGGCGCTAGTGGGTCGCCTGCTCCACGCGGATGCGGGCGAGGATCTCGGACCGCAACTGGTCGGGAGCCGTCTCCTTGCACGCGCGACGGACCGTCTCGATCAGGACCACGCCGACACGGTGCTCGGTCGTGCAGTCCTCGCAGTCCTCCATGTGCTCACGGATGTCCGCCGCGTCCTCGCGGCAGAGCTCCCCGTGCAGGAACTCCTCGAGCTCGGCCTTCGCCTTCGAGCAGTCGCAGCCGCTCATCGTGCTTCCTTCCCTTCGACGCGACCCGAGGTCGCAGCAACCTTCCGGCCGCGTCCGCGCATCGTCGCCGTCGACGCTGCGTCCGGGACGATGCCGGTCTCACGTGCGTGGTCCGCCAGGAGCCCCCGGAGGAGTCGGCGTCCACGGTGGAGGCGGCTCATGACCGTCCCCACGGGGGTCTTCATGATGTCGGCGATCTCCTGGTAGGAGAACCCCTCGACGTCGGCGAAGTAGACGGCCATCCGGAAGTCCTCGGGGATGGCCTGCAGCGCGTCCTTCACGGCGGAGGACGGCAGGTGGTCGATGGCGTCGGCCTCGGCGGACCGTGCCGAGATCGACTGCGTCACGCTCTCCGCGCCGCCGAGCTGCCAGTCCTCGAGCTCGTCGATGGTGCCCTGGTAGGGGTTGCGCTGGTTCTTGCGGTACGTGTTGATGAACGTGTTCGTCAGGATCCGGTACAGCCAGGCCTTCAGGTTCGTGCCCTGCTTGAACTGGCGGAACGCGGCGAACGCCTTGACGAAGGTCTCCTGCACGAGGTCGGACGCGTCGGCGGGGTTCCGGGTCATCCGCATCGCGGCGCCGTAGAGCTGGTCCATGAACGGCAGCGCCTGGTCCTCGAAGAGGGAGCGCAGTTCGGTGTCGGAGACGGTCTTCGCGTCGACGACGTCCTCCGTCTCGAGCGCTTCCTGCTCCTCGGACACCGCGTCGAGCTGCGCCTCGGTCTCCGCGACCAGGTCGTGCGGTGCTGCCTGCGGTTCGTCGGTCGTCATCGCGGTCAAGTCTAGGCCGCGGGCGTCCCCGAGCGTCGTCGGCTCGGCGGGCACGGCGGTTCGGGGCCGTGCGAGTGTTGCTGTCGCCAATGATCCTCCCGGTGCGTTCAGTACCCTTGTGAACCGATGGCAGCCACGACGCATTCCCAGTCCCGGACCGAGCCCTGGATCGCACCGCTCGCACGCGGTCCCCTGCGCGGCGACGTGTCGCTGCCCGGGTCGAAGTCGCTGACGAACCGGGAGCTCGTGCTCGCCGCCCTCGCCGACGGCCCGTCCACGATCCACCTCCCGCTGCACTCCCGCGACTCGGCGCTGATGATCGCGGGCCTCCGGCAGCTCGGCGTCGGGATCGAGGAGCTCGCGGGCGACAACCCGTACGGCCCGGACCTCCGCGTCACCCCGGCCCCGATGCACGGGGACGTGCGGCTCGACTGCGGGCTCGCCGGCACGGTCATGCGCTTCCTGCCGCCGCTCGCCGCGCTGGCGGTCGGTCCGGTGACGGTCGACGGCGACCCGTACGCGCGGAAGCGCCCGATGCACGCGATCATCCAGGCGCTCGTCGACCTCGGGGTGGACGTCACGGACGACGGCGGCGGCGCGATGCCGTTCGCGCTCACCGGCACCGGCTCGGTCCGGGGCGGGGCGCTGACCATCGACGCCTCGGCCTCGTCGCAGTTCGTCTCCGGGCTGCTGCTGTCCGCTCCCCGGTTCGACGAGGGGCTGCACCTCACGCACGTCGGTGCGCACCTGCCGAGCCTGCCGCACATCGACATGACGGTCGACGTGCTCCGCGCCCGTGGTGTCCGCGTCGACCAGCCCGCCGTCGGCGAGTGGGTCGTGCACCCGGGGCCGATCGCGGCGCGCGACGCGACGATCGAGCCGGACCTGTCGAACGCTGCTCCGTTCGCGGCGGCCGCGCTCGTCGCGGGCGGCACCGTCCGCATCCGCACCTGGCCGACGTCGACCACGCAGGTCGGTGCAGACCTCGAGACGCTGCTCCCCCTGTGGGGCGCGACCGTCACGCGCGACGGCGACGACCTCGTCTTCGACGGCGGCGTCGGGATCCGGGGTGGCGCCTCCCTCCCGGGTCTCGACCTGGACCTCAGCCGCGGCGGTGAACTCGCCCCGGCGCTCGTCGCGCTCGCGGCGCTCGGCGCCGGTCCGACGGAGATCACCGGGATCGGCCACCTGCGTGGGCACGAGACGGACCGGCTCGCGGCACTCGCCGAGGACGTCAACCGGTCTGGAGGCGCGGTGCAGGAACTCGACGACGGCCTCCGGATCGAGCCTGCCGCACTCCACGGCAGCGACTGGGGCGCGTACGACGACCACCGGATGGCGACCGCTGGAGCGATCGTCGGCCTCGTCGTCGACGGCGTGGCCGTCGACGACATCGGATCGACCGCGAAGACGCTGCCGCAGTTCCCGGAGCTGTGGGCTGACCTGGTCGCGACCGGGGATGCGGGGGCCTGACGCGATGAGCTGGTGGGACGACGTCGACGGTGACGACACGGACGCGGACGAACCGTACGGGCAGTACGACGAGTCGAGCGTCCGGGTCCGCCCGAACCCGAAGGGCAACCGCCCCCGCACGAAGGTCCGGCCGACCTACGACGACGCCCCGACCGGCTGGGTGACGAACGTCGATCGCGGCCGGTTCGGTGTCCTCGTCGGCGACCGGGTCATCACGGCGACGAAGGCACGAGAACTCGGGAAGAAGTCCGTCGTCACCGGCGACACCGTCCACCTCGCCGGCGACGTCTCCGGCGAACCGGGGTCGCTCGCCCGCATCGTGAAGGTCGCCGAGCGCACCACCCTGCTGCGCCGCAGTGCCGACGACACCGACGAGGTCGAGCGCGTCATCGTGGCGAACGCCGACCAGATGCTCATCGTCGTGGCCGCCGCCGACCCCGAGCCGCGCACCCGACTGATCGACCGGTACCTCGTTGCGGCGTTCGACGCCGGCCTCGACCCGATCCTCTGCATCACCAAGACCGACCTCGCCGACCCCACGGCGTTCCTCGCGCACTTCGCCTGCCTGGACCTGCGGATCGTGACGAGCCGCTCGGACGACGTGCCGTTCGACGCACTGCACGAGGTCCTCGACGACAAGGTCACCGTGACCGTCGGACACTCCGGCGTCGGGAAGTCGACGCTCGTGAACGCGCTGACCGGGTCGTCACGGGCGACGGGGGTCGTGAACTCCGTCACCGGGCGGGGGCGGCACACCTCGTCGTCGTCGATCGCGCTGCAGGTGCGGGACGGCGGCTGGATCATCGACACCCCCGGTGTCCGGTCCTTCGGGCTCGGGCACGTCGACCCGGCGAACGTCTTCCGCGCCTTCGCCGCGCACGCGGTCCCCGTGCGGGAACCCGCCGACGGCATCCCGCTCGACCAGGCGCACGACTGGGAGATCGTCAACCGGGTGCAGGACGGCGAGCTCGGGCCGACCGGTGTCGAGCGGCTCGACTCGTTCCGGGCGCTCCTGACGGGAATGGGCGCGTCCGACCCCGGCCTGGAGTAGCGCCGGGCGGTCGCGCATGGCGGTCCGTGCGTGCGTGCGCAGTGTGCGAGGTTCCGCGCTGCGTGCGAGCCCGCAGCCCTCGCACGGTGGGCGGACCCTCGCACGCTGCACGACGTGCCTCGCACCGTGCGAGGTCGGCCCGGTTCGACAGGTGCGCACCGGCGTTGTACAGTTACCCGCCGTGTCTGAAGTTGCAAAGTACAACTTTGCGCCGACCCCCGCCGTCGACGCCCCGTCCTCCACCATGACGACAACGACGTCGCACGTGCACACCTCCCCCGCCCAGCCCCACTCGCACGCCGCACCCCGGTCCACCAGAGGTCCGCGCCAGCCGAAGGGACCGTCCGTCGTCCGGCCGCAGGGCCTCGGTCGCATCCTGCTGAGCTTCGGCTCGCACATCCTCGTGCCGCTCTTCCTGGCCGTCGGCATGGGCCTGGCCTACCTCGGCGCCTTCCACGCTCCGACACCGCACGACCTCCCCGTCGGCATCGTCGGCCAGGGTGCGGCGACGCAGGTGTTCGCCCAGACCGTCACCGACCAGTCCGACGGCGCCCTCGTCACGCACGTGGTGTCGTCGACCGCCGAGGCCGAGCGGCAGGTCCGCGACCGCGAGCTCGCCGCCGTCTACGCGCCAGGGACGACCGGTGCGACGCTCTACGTCTCCACCGCCGCGTCGGAGACGACCGCGAGCGCCGCGCAGAAGATCTTCATGCCGATCGCCTACCAGGCGCACCTGCCCTTCACCGTGCAGGACGTCGTCCCGTCGGGCGACCAGGACACCACCGGCCAGGGGCTCTTCTTCCTCCTGGTGGCACTGAGCGTCGGCGGCTACGCCTCGGCGATCGCCGTGGCCGCGTTCGCCGCCCGACTCCGTCCGCTCTGGACGGCGGTGATCGGCCTCGCGACCGCCGGGGTCGTCGCCGGCATCGGGATCGTCATCGCCGGCCCGCTCTACGGGATCATCACGACGCACCGCTGGGAGATCTTCCTGTTCGCGTGGATGTACGACGCGATCATCGTCGCGCTCGGCGTCGGCCTGCACCCGCTCCTCGGGCGGTGGACGACCCCGATCCTCACGATGCTCTTCGTGATGCTCAACTTCACGTCCTCCGGCGGCATCTTCCAGCCCGCGTTCCAGCCGGGCTTCTTCGCCGGCCTCAACACCTTCTGGAGCGGCGCCGCCTGGCTGCAAGCAGCCCAGGACCTGCAGTACTTCCCCGGCGCATCGCTCGGCCGGTCGTCGCTCGTCCTCGCGCTCTGGCTCGCCGTCGCGGTGCTGCTCTGCGTCGTCGTGCACGGACTCGTCGCCCGCCGGGCCCGCATCGCCCGCGACCGCGAGGTCACTGCCCTGGAAGAGGAAGAGGTCGTGGCCGCGTAGCCCGCTACGCTGGCGGGCGTGGACCTCAGCGCCGACCTGGACTTCGCCCGCTCCCTCGCCGACACCGCGGACGCCATCAGCCTCGAGCGGTTCCGTGCCGCCGACCTGCACGTGTCGAAGAAGGCCGACAGCACGCACGTGACCGACGCCGACCAGGCGGTGGAGCGGGCGCTCCGCGAGCGACTGACCGCCGAGCGCCCCGACGACGCGTTCCTCGGTGAGGAGACCACGGCCGACACCGGCGCCGAGGCCGTCAGCGAGGGCCACCGACAGTGGGTCGTCGACCCGATCGACGGCACCGCGAACTACCTCCGCGGTGTACCGGTCTGGGCGACGCTCATCTCGCTCGCCGTCGACGGCCGTCCGGTCCTCGGCGTCGTGAGCGCCCCCGCCCTCGGCAAGCGTTGGTGGGCGGCTGAGGGGCAGGGTGCGCACTCGTTCGACGGCCCGCTCCGGGTGTCCGGCGTCGACTCCCTCGCCGACGCCAGCCTGAGCTACAACAGCATCCAGCAGTGGGACGACGACGACCGGCTGGACACCCTGATCGAGCTGTCGCGCAAGGTCTGGCGGACCCGGGCGTACGGGGACATGTGGTCGTACATGCTCGTCGCCGAGGGGGTCCTCGACATCGCCGGCGAACCCGACCTCAAGCCGTGGGACATGGCGGCGCTCGTGCCGATCGTCGAGGAAGCGGGCGGCCGCTTCACCTCGCTCGACGGCGACCCGGGGCCGTGGCACGGCAGCGCCCTCGCGACGAACGGCCTCGTGCACGACGCCGTGGTCGAGGTCATCCGCCGCTGACGCCGCGGACGCCGCCGCCGGCCGCGAACGACCGGCGGGCGCAACTGTTGCACGCGCCCCGGGGCGACAACGTGGTCGTCGCACGACAGCGGTCCCGTCGCACACACGCGCGTGCAACAGTTGCAGCCGCGCACGAACGACGAATCCGATGTCGCGCGACGTCGGAGTCGTCGTTCCGAGTCCGCACACCCCGCCCGCCGCCGCTGACGCCGCAGGTCCACTGCGGAGGGGACACCGACGTACCCCGTTTTCGTACCACGGTGCCCCGGAAGTCACCCCCGTGGGGGTCACACGGCCCCCCGGACTGGGGGCAACAGGGGGTGACATCGGATTGCGGAGACTGGCCAACCGGGTCGATACCTGAGTTATCTTGCTTCCAGGCGAGTGGTCAGGAGCCGCATCGGAGTCCCTAGCTCCGAACGGCACACCGGACCGGTCGTGCTTCGTCCGAAGACCCTAACCCGAGGGGTGATACAGACGATGACTTCATCGTTCCCGAGCGGAACCGAGTGCACCCTCACTCGTCAACCGCATTCAACAACCGACAGCTCCGGCGCGCGTTCCCTCGCCGCCTCACGTCCGGTCCTCCACGCGGCGAACCACCGCGTCGGCACCCGGTCTCTCTCCGCCGCATCCGCTTCCGGGCCCGGAGGCCGGTGAGTCATGGGACTCACCGGTCGCCGTCTCGAGGTCGACCGGATCGCGACCCTTGCTGTACTCCCTCGTGAGTCAGCGATGGTCGTCGTCGGCGACCCTGGTTCCGGACGCAGCAGCGTCCTCGACGCGGTGTCCAACCGCGTCTCCCTCCCCGTCGTCCGCGTCGGTGTGAACGGGAGCGAGTCCCACTGGCCACTGGCCGGCGTGACCTCGCTCTTCACCGCACTCGACGACCCCCGAGCGACGGCACACATCGCGCACCTCCTCCAGGGGACTGCGCCCGAGGAGCGGCAGACGCCGGGGCTCGCCGCGGCGCACGACTTCCTCGACGCCGTGCACGCCCTCACCCTGCCGCCGACGCTCGTGCTCATCGACGACCTCGACCGGATGGACGTGGAGAGCCAGGAGCTCATCGCGTTCCTCGCGTCCCGGCTCGCCGGCACGGCACTCCGTGTCGTCGCCACGGTCCGCACCGTGCCGTCGGACGGACCGCTCGCAGCCCTCCCGATGCTGCGGATCGAACCGCTGCCCGCGGACGAGGCGCTCGTGCTCGCCCGTGCCATGGCCCCCGAGGAGGCGAACGACGGCGTCCTGGCGGTCCTCGCCCAGGAGACCGGCGGCAACCCCGGCGCGCTGCAGGAGCAGCTCGCCGTGCTCAGCCGCGAGCAGCTGAACGGCTCCGAGCCGCTCGTGCTGCCGCTCCGCCCGACGCCGACCACCGAGGCCATCGCGGCCCTGGCGCTCGGCTCCGTTGCGGGACGCGATCTGGACGTCCTCGCACGACTGGCCCTCGTCCCCGTGGCGAAGACCGCCGGGTGGGACCGCGACGAACTCGACGACCTCGCCGACGCCGGACTCACGTCCGTCAAGGGCCAGACCGTCTCCGTGCGCGACCCCCTCGTCCGTTCCGCGCTGTACTGGCGGATGCCGGCACGGGACCGACGGGCTGCCCACACGGAACTGGCCGCGGCGAGCGCCGAGTCCGACCCGCGTGCGACCGCCTGGCACCGCAGCTTCGTCGACGACGTCCCGGACGTGGCCGCCCTGCTGCGTGCGGCACGGTCCTACGTGGTGGACGGCAACGCCCAGGCCGCGATCGTCCTCACCGAGCGTGCGCTGCACATCGGCGGGGGCACCGAGGACGAGCACCTGGCGCTCCTCGGCGTGACCGAGGCGTTGCTGGCGAACCGGCTGCTCGGCTTCGCCGCGCGTTACCTCGCCGCGATCCGCCCGTTCCGGGCGATGTCCGACGAGACCCGTCGGCTCCGCCTGGAGTACTCGGTGCAGTACCTCAGCGGTGACGCCGTGCACGCCGACGAGCTCCTCGTGCCGGTCGACCCGGAGGACGCTGCAGAGGCCGATGCCGTCGGTGGGCTCCTCGCGATGGTCGCCTGCTTCCGGGCGGAGGCCTGGGAACTCGACCACGCACGGGACCTCCTCGCGCGCGCCGACCTGCTCCGGCTCTCCGCGTCCGAGCACACCCGGGAGATCTCGACGACGGCCCGCGAGCTCATCGCGGCCGTCGACGGGACGCTGCCGGCCGACACCGAACTGCACGACGGACTGTCCACCGCGACGCTCCTCGGCATGTCGGACCCCGCCCTGCTGCTCCTCGCCCACGGGCTGAGCATCGCCGAGCGGTACCGCAGTGCACGCCGTGTCTTCGCCCTCGTCCTCGCCCGGGGACAGGAGGCCATGCCGGTGTGGAGCGAGGCCGCACGCTACCTGTCCGCCGAGAACGAGGTGCGCTCCGGGAACTTCCGGCAGGCGCTCCGAGCGATCGACGTGTGGGAGGCCGGTTCGTCGGTCGTCGAACGGCTCCGCGAGCCGTCCCGTGCGATCGCGATCGCGTGGCGGCACTTCGCCGAGGGGCGCTCCCCCGAGGCGCTCGAGGTCGTCGACCGGTGTCTCGCCCAGCGGTCGACGAACCGCCTGTGGGGCGCCACCGCCAAGCTGCACGCCCTGCGCGGCCGGGTGCTGCTGCTCGACGGACGGATCGAGGAGGCCGCGGCCTCCCTCGAGGCCGCAGACGCCATCGGCCGGTCCCTGCGGAACCCGGCGGTCCTCCGGCACCTCGGTGACCTGGTGGAGGCGTACACGCGCCTCGACCGGATCGACGACGCCAGGACGATCGCGGCACGGCTCGCCGCGGACCACCACGCACGGCCGTCCCGCTGGGGTGCGCTCGTGCTGGCCAGGAGCCTCGCGCTCGTCGCCGACGACACCACCCGCGACACCGCCCGTCGTCGCGCGCTGGAGCTGTTCCAGCCGCACGACTCGCAGTTCGAGCGGGCCCGGACCCTCGCGGCGCTCGCCGCCGTGGGGAGTCCGGCGGACCGGCCGCGACTCGGTGCCGCAGCCGCTGCGGCGTACGAGGCGGCGGGGCTCCGGCGTCCGCTCGCCACGCCGGCCGCGACGGCCGCGATGCCGTCGTTCGGTTCGCCGACGTCGCTGCGGTCGGGCCCGGTCCTGTCCGCGTCGATGCCGGGCACGCCCCGCAGTGCTCCTGATGCCTCGGCGGTGCTCACATCGCTCACCGCGGAGGAGCGCGCCGTCGTGCAGAAGGTGACGGAGGGGTACCGCAACCGCGAGATCGCGTCGTCGCTGTTCATGTCGCAGCGGACGGTGGAGCTGCGGCTGACGCAGATCTACCGGAAGGTGGGGGCGCGCTCGCGCTCGCACCTGGTCGCGCTGCTCACGTGATCTGAACGCGACTCCCTGACGGACTGGAGGCGCGGTGCCAGCTGGCACCGCGCCTCCAGTCCGTCGTCGCGTTGCGGGAGACCGCACGCGTCCGCAGGTGCTCGCAGCCCGCACGCGGGGAACCGCAAGAGCGGGGCGGCACCGTTGCCGTGCCACCCGACGCCGGGCGAGGCTTCTCCTGCACCGACCGCCGTGCTCCCCCGGGAGCCAGCCCGTGGTACCCCGTCCGGTACCCGAACCGTCGGCCCACGTACGCCGTCGTCCGTCCTCGCCTGATCCGAGGACGGGCGGTGGCCCGGGCCGGCGGACCGGACGCACGGCAGACCCGACGGCGGTCGGTGCCGCACCCGCTCCCCACAGCGCCACCGCTCCGCACCCCCACCCGAGCTGCTCCTCCCCACCCGAGCTGCGCTCCCCCACCCGAAGGGACACCAGATGTGCGGCATCATCGCGGCCCGCGTCTCCGACGACGCGACGCCCTACCTGCTCGACGGCCTCGAACGCCTCGAGTACCGCGGCTACGACTCCGCCGGGATCGCGGTCCGCACCGCCTCCGGTCGGACCGAGACCATCCGCTCGGTCTCCCGCGTCGGTGACCTCCGGACGCTGGTGGCCGCACGGTCCGGCGACGCCCTGACCGGCGTCGGGATCGGGCACACCCGGTGGGCGACCCACGGGGTGGTCCGCGAGGCGAACGCCCACCCGCACGCCGACTGCACCGGTCGGATCAGCATCGTCCACAACGGCATCGTCGAGAACGCCGACCGGCTTCGAGCGACCCTGGAGGCGCAGGGGCACGTGTTCTCCTCCGACGTCGACTCCGAGGTCATCTCGCACCTCGTCGAACGAGCGCTCGCCGTCGACCCGGACCTCATGCTCGCCGTGCAGATCGCGACCGCGCAGCTCGAGGGATCCTGGGCGATCGTCGTGCTCGACGCCCGGGACGGCCGCATGGTCGTCGCCGCCCAGCGCTCCCCGCTCGTCGTCGCCCGCTCCGCCCGCGGCGACTTCGTGGCGAGCGACATCGGCGCGATCGCGGAGTGGTGCGAGACGTTCGTGGCGCTCCGCGACGGTGACGTCGTCGAGCTCGGCGAGGCCTGGGCCTGGTCGTCCGACGGCATCGCGGTGCCGGTGCCCTTCCCGACGCCGTCGCCGTTCGCCGCGACCGCGCTCGACCTGGGCGACCACCCGGACCACATGGCGAAGGAGATCGAGGAGCAGCCCGCCGTGGTGGCCTCGATCCTCGACCGCGTCGCCCGCCGGGCGGCCGACGGCAGCATGTGGGTCGGGCTCGGACTCCCCGGGTTCCACCGGCTCGCCATCGTCGCGTGCGGGACCTCCCTCAACGCCGGGCAGGTGATCGCGACCGCGCTGCGCGGCATCGGCGGCGTCCCGACCGACATCGTCGTCGCGAGCGAGGCCGACCAGGCCGTACTCGGCTCCGGCACCCTCGTCGTCGCGATCAGCCAGTCCGGCGAGACGGCCGACGTGCTCCGCGCCCTCGACCGGTTCGAGGACCGGCACCCGGTGCTCGCGCTCACGAACAACGTGCACTCCTCGCTCGCCCGTCGTGCCGACGCCGTGCTGGACTGCCACGCCGGCCCGGAGATCGGCGTCGCCGCGACGAAGACGTTCACGGCGCAGGTCGTCGTCGGCGTCGCCGCGGTGATCTCCGCGCTCGTGGCCTCCGGCCGGATCGACACCGCACGCGCCGCGGCACTCGTCGCGGAGCTCACCGACCTGCCCGCGCGCATCGACCACGCCGCCGCGATCGCCGCCGACCGCATCCCGCTGCTCGTGTCGAGCGTGCAGGACGCCACCGGGTTCCTGTTCCTCGGCCGCGGTGCCGGTCTGCCGTACGCCGCCGAGGGCGCCCTCAAGCTCAAGGAGCTCAGCTACCGGTGGGCCGAGGCCTACCCGGCGGGCGAGCTCAAGCACGGGCCGCTCGCGCTCGTCGACGAGGGCACCCCCGTCGTCGTGATCGACCACGGCGACCACCGGCTGCAGGCGAACATCGCCGAGGTCCGCGCCCGCGGCGGGTTCGTCATCACGATCGGCGGCGAGGGATCGGACATCCCGGCGCTCACGCCCCGGACGTCCGGCGACCTCGCCTGGGGTCGCGCGACCGCGCCGTGGGGGCCGCTCGAGGCCGTCGTCCCGCTGCAGATGCTCGCCCGCGAACTCGCGCTCCAGCTCGGCTGCGACGTGGACAAGCCGAGGAACCTCGCCAAGTCGGTGACGGTCGAATAGCCAGGCACACGCGCATGAACCGGCTGACGGTGTTCCTCGCCGTCCTCACGGCACTCGCCATCGTCGCCACGATCGTCGTGATCGCGGTGGCGGTGGTGCCGTCGCTGGTGCCGTCGTTGGTCGCCTGACCCCGTTCGGCTTCCTCCTGGGCGGGGCTGCGATCCTGGTGCCTTGACCACCGCAGCCCCGCCCCTCGTCTTCGTCGCGCTCCTCGTCGGCGCCGTCCTGCCGTTCCTGCCCTTCGTCGGACGGGTGGCCCGCATCGCCGCGACCGTCGCGCACGAGGTCGGTCACGCGGTCGTCGTCGTGCCGTTCGGCGGCAGGATCCAGCGGATCGAGCTGCACGCGGACGGATCCGGCGAGGCCTGGGTGCAGCTCGGCCGAGTGCCCGGCGGGATCCGTTGGCTCGTCCGGATCGTCAACCTGTACGCCGGCTACAGCGCACCGCTCTGGGCCGGCGTGCTGCTCGTCACCGGGGTGCTGCACGGGTCGCGGTGGCTGCCCGTCGTCGTGCTCGGCGTCGTCGGACTCGTGGCGCTGGCCTTCGTCCGGAACTGGTTCGGGATCCTCGTGGTGCTCGGTTTCGACGCGCTCGCACTCTGGGTCGCCCTGCGCCCGTCGGAGACCACCGTGCTGGTCGTCGCCGCCGTCGGGGCGTTCTTCGTGGTGGACGGCCTGCGATCGGTGGTGCAGGTCGCCCGGTGGCTGCTCACCGGGGCACGGGTGCAGACCGACTTCCACATCGCGGCGGCGGAGATGCGGGTGCCGGCCGGTGTCTGGTTCGTGCTGTTCGTCGCGGTGAACGCCGTGGCGGTGTGGCTCGCGCGCGGCCCGCTGCTCGAGGTCTGGGCGACGGTCGAGGCTGGTGTCCGGGCGCTGTTCTGACGCGGGCGGGGTGGGTGGCGCCGCGTCCGACTCGGAACGACGACTCCGCTGTCGTACGACATCGGCCTTGTCGCACCACGGCGCACACAACAGTTGCACGCGCGCGGGAACGACGACTCCGCTGTCGTACGACGTCGACACTGTCGCACTGCCCCACAACCCGCGGGCCTCCGTCCGTGCGCGCCTGCGAGGATGACGCCGTGCACCTCGACGACGTGACCACCGCCCTCGCCGCGACGACCTCCCCGCACCGCGAACCGTTCGACGCTTTCGTGCGAACCCACGGCGACGCAGCACTCCGACGCGACGGCGGGCCCGAGCACCTCACCGCGTCGTGCTTCGTGTTCTCGCCCGACCTCGGGAGCGTGCTGCTGTGCCTGCACCGCAAGGGTCGGTTCTGGGTGCAGTTCGGCGGCCACCTCGAACCCGGTGACCGGTCGCTGGCCGACGCAGCCCGCCGCGAGGCCCGCGAGGAGTCCGGCATCGCCGACCTCGACCTGCTCGACGAGAGCATCGCCGACCTCGACCGCCACGACCTGCACGGGGGCTTCGCCTGCGCAGCGCACTGGGACGTCGGATTCGTCGCCGTGGTCGATCCCGCTCGGGCGACGACCGTCAGCGACGAGAGCGACGACGTCCACTGGTTCGCCCTCGACGCCCTGCCCGAGGGCCTCGCGCCGGGGCTGCCCGTACGCCTGGCCGCGGTGGTCGCGGTCCTCGCCCAGCGCGACTGACACCGGACGGGAGGCGCGTGGCGGCGCCGACCCGCGCCTCCAGTCCGATGGGTGCGCACCTTCCGACGTTGCACGCGTCGATCGACCGGTGCGCTGTCGCGGCAGCCGCGAGAACCGCGACGAACGCGGCGGCCGGGGACCGCCCACCGCCGGCCGCGCTACTCCCAGGGGTGCTGCGCCAGCTCCGCGGGGTCGAAGACCCGGCCACCGGCCACCACGAGCGACCGCGGCACGCGGCGCACCAGCGCGTCCATCGGGTTCTCCGCGTCGACCAGGACGACGTCCGCACGCGCACCGGCGACGATGTCGTGCTCCTCGTCGGTGACGAACCGGGCGCCGTCGCGCGACGCGATCTCGACCACCCGCACCAGGTCCTCGTCCCGGACCACGCCGCCGGCGCGGGCGTACTGCCACGCGATGCCGAGCAGGTCCCCGTCGCCGTAGGGGCTCCACAGGTCACGGATGCCGTCCGTGCCGAAGCCGAACCGCACGCCGGCCTCGTCGAACTCGTGCAGGGGCAGCTGCCGCATCCGCACCGGCGCGACCGTGGTCATCGTGACACCGAGGCCCGCCATCCGGGCGAGCAGGTCGCGGCGTCGGACGGGGTCGACGTCGACGATCGCGAAGCCGTGCGCGACGTTGACCCTGCCCGGTGCGATGCCGAGCCGCTCGACGCGGTCGAGGATCAGGTCGAACGAGAACGCCCCGAGGTCGGCGGGCTCGTGCAGGTGGACGTCGATCCCGCACCCGGTGTCCGCGGCGATGTCGAACAGGCCGTCGAGCTGCCCGACGGGGTCGCGGTCGATGAGCGACGGGTCGAGGCCGCCGATGTGCTCGGCTCCGGCGACCGCCGCCTGCCGGAGCAGGTCGAGGACGCCCGGACGTCGGAGCACACCGTCCTGCGGGAACGCCACGATCGACAGATCGATCGCGTCGTCGAGCGCGGCACCGGCGGCGCGGACGGCCTCGATGCCACGGAGCCCCACCCCGAGGTCGACGTCGACGTGGGTCCGCACCCTGGTCGTGCCGGTGCGGAGGGACTCGCGCAGGACCCGCGTGGCGACGGCCTCGCCGGGGATGCCGAGCGCGTCACGACGGGCACGCTCGTGGGCGATGCGCCCCTGGGTCCCGCCCTCGCCGCCGTAGGACTCCCACGGGTGCCCCCACCAGCTCTTGTCCACGTGGGCGTGCGTGTTGACCAGGCCGGGGAGCGCGACGTGCCCGCGGCCCTGGACCTCGGTCGCGCCGCTGAGGGAGGCGCTGCCCGCCGGCACCGCTCCCGGCGGGGTGACCGCGGCGATGCGGGAGCCGGCGACGACCACGTCGGCACGCTCGCCTCCCCACGGTCGCACGTCGCGGATGACCAGGGTCGCGTCTTCGTCCACCATGCCCCCACCGTAACGGGAGGCCGCAAACCGGCGGCTGCCGGGCAAGGCCTGCGAGAGTACCCGGACGACCACGGCAGGAGGTAGACCGATGACGGACGAGGCGCACGGTTTCGCGACCGAGCAGGTCCACGGCGGGTTCCAGCCCGACGCCGGCCACGGTGCGAGGGTCCCCGCGATCCACATGTCCTCCGGCTTCCTGTTCGACGACTTCGACCAGGCCCGGGACCGCTTCGCCGGCACGGACGACGGCTACACGTACACCCGCCTCGGGAACCCCACGAACGCGGACGTCGAGCGACGCATCGCCCTCCTCGAGCGCGGCGTCGAGTCGATCCTCGTCGGCAGCGGGCAGGCAGCCGCGACCATCGCGTTCCTCGGCATCCTGCAGGCCGGTGACCACGTCGTCGCGGCGCGCAGCATCTACGAGGGCACGAAGGGGCTGCTCGTGCAGAACCTCGGTCGTCTCGGCATCGAGGTGGACTTCGTCGCCGACCAGCGCGACCTCGACGAGTGGGCACGGCAGGTCCGCCCGAACACGAAGGCGTTCTTCGCCGAGACCATCCCGAACCCGAAGAACGACGTGCTCGACATCACCGGCGTCGCCGACACCGCGCACCGTGCCGGGGTGCCGCTCATCGTCGACAACACCCTGGCGACCCCGTACCTGGTCCGTCCGTTCGAGCACGGCGCCGACGTCGTCGTGCACTCCGCGTCGAAGTTCCTCTCCGGCCACGGGGCGGGCCTCGGCGGCGTGGTCGTCGACGGCGGCACGTTCGACTGGTCCGCCTCCCCCGAGCGGTGGGTGCACCTGACCAGCCCCGAACGGTCGCTCGGCGGCGAGAGCTACGTCGACCGCTACGGCAGCCGGGCCTTCATCGTCTTCGCCCGCGACGTCGTCGCCTCCCGCATCGGCCCGACGCCGTCGCCGTTCAACTCGTTCCTGCTCCGGCAGGGCATCGAGACCCTGTCGCTGCGCGTCGAGCGCCACAGCGCGAACGCGCTGGCCGTCGCGTCCTTCCTGGAGCAGCAGCCGGAGGTGACGAGCGTCGACTACGCGGGTCTCGCCTCCAGTCCGTTCCACGACCTCGCCCAGCGCTACCTGCCGCGCGGTGCCGGATCCGTCTTCGCGTTCACGCTCGACGGCGGCGAGGCCGCCGCGCGTACCTTCATCGACAGCGTGCAGCTGTTCAGCCGGATGACCCACCTTGGTGACGTCCGCTCGCTGATCCTGCACCCCGCCACGACGACGCACGCCGGCAAGACGCCCCAGGAGCGCGCCGACCAGGGCATCGACGACGGTCTGATCCGGCTGTCGGTGGGGATCGAGGACGTTGCGGACCTGGTCCGGGACCTGTCGCGTGGGTTCGCCGCGTTGCGCGGTGCGGGTGTCAGCGCCGACGGCGCCGGCGCGCTCGGCGCTGTCGGCGCGCTCGGCGCTGTCGGCGCTGTCGGCGCTGTCGGCCTGGAGGCGCGGGTCGGCTCCGACGAGGAACTCGCCTCCCTGGAACACGCCGTCCCCGGGAACCACGTCATCGCGGAGGAACGCTAGGCAATGGCCGAACTGCAGCACTTCGGGTACTTCTTCTCGCGCGGGTTCGGTCCGCAGGCGTGGGGCCGGTCCGACTGGGACTGGGGACACGACTGGACGAAGCCCGAGTTGTACCAGCAGTCCGTCCGCGCCCTCGAGCAGGCGGGCATGGACCTCGTCATCGCCGAGGACGCCATCTCGCTCGGCAACCCGTCGACACTCGACCTGCGCATCCGACAGGCGTACGGCGGGCCGAAGCACGACCCGCTCCTGTTGGCGCCGTACCTGTTCGCCGCGACCTCGCACATCGGCATCGCCCCGACCGTGAACGCCGGGTTCACACCGCCCTACCTCGCCGCGCGGCAGTTCGCCACGCTCGCGCACCTGTCCGGGTCCCGCCTCGGCATCAACGTGGTGACGGACACCGGGAGCGCCCGGCACGCGGGGCTGTCACCGCTGCCCCACGACCAGGCGTACGACCGCGCCGAGGAGTGGATCGGGCTGCTGCGTCGGCTCTGGCGCTCGTGGGGCTCGGACGGGTACGTCGGCGACCGCTCGGACTGGAGCTTCGCGAACGGGGACGCGCTCGACGCGTTCCACCACGAGGGCGAGTACTTCACCGCGGACGGGCCGCTCAACGCGCTGCCGCTCGACTCGGATCCCGTGGTCGTCTCCCCCGGTGGCTCCGGGCGCGGGCTGGCGTTCGCCGGACCCACTCGGACGTGCAGCTGGCGCTCGCCCCGCTGTCGGCATCCGCCGTGCGGGACTACCGCGATCGAGTGGTCTCCTCCGCGGCCCTCGCCGGGCGTTCCGCGGACTCCCTGCGGATCCTGTTCGTCCTCAAGCCCGAGATCGTGTCCTCCCCCGAGGAGGCCGACCGGATCGTGTCCGCGTCGACGCACCCGTCCGACGACGACCTGCGCACCGCGGCGATCGCGTGGTCGAGCGACTCCGAGACCGACCTGCTCGCGCTCGACCTCGACGCGCCGATCCCCGCCGGGACGTTCGGCGACCACGTCTCCGCCGGCACCATCCGCGGTCTCGTCGGCGACACCCCGGACGCGCCGCTGCGGTCGCTGCTGGAACGCAAGGCGCGCAAGGGTCGGGTCTCAGCGCGCGAAGGGTTCGTGGGGACCGCCGACGAGTTCGCCGACTTCATCGAGGAGCTCGGCGCGGACGCGGACAACGACGGGATCATCTTCTCGGGCGACCTGCACCCGGCGCAGGTCTACCGGATGTTCGGCGACCTCGTGCCGGTGCTCCGGCGCCGTGGGCTCCTGCGACGGGAGTACGGCGCCGGAGGCATCCGGCAGAACCTGTTCGACTTCTAGTGGTGGACCGGCTCGACGACGCCGCTCTCCTCGACGTCACGGACGTCCTCGGCCGTGCGGAGGATCTCCTCGCGGTCCGAGGCGGAGTTGATCGCCCAGTAGTAGATCACCAGTGAGAACACCGCGACCACGACGATGTCGATCCACAGCGGGAACACCGGGCGCGTCAGCGGGCCGAAGTCGCTGAGGAACACGATGAGGCCCATGCCGATCAGGTAGGGCAGCAGCCACTGCGCCGCCTTCCAGTCCCAGCGCGGCCGGACGCTCGAGGCGCCGCGGAACACGTTGTTCAGGATGATCACCACGGCACCGATGAGGATCGCGACGCCGAGCTTCCAGTCGGTGTCCCACCCGGTCCAGAGGATGATGAGGTTCGCGACGATGAACGCGATCGGCGACAGCACCGTCGCCGCGGGCATCCGGTAGGGCCGCTCGATCTCCGGGATGCGCTTCCGGAAGGCACCGAGTGCCAGCGGAGCGCCCGCGTACATCAGGACCGACGCACTCGTGATGAGGCTGACGAGTCCCTGCCAGGACGGGAACGGGGCGAAGCACGCGCACCCGACGACGAACGCCACGATGAGGCCGACCCAGGGCACACCCTGCTTCGTCGTCCACTCGAACGCCTTCGGGAAGTAGCCGTTGCGGCTCAGCCCGTACGAGATGCGGCTCGTCGCCGTCACGTAGATCAGGCCGGTGCCGGCGGGCGAGATGATCGCGTCGATGAAGATGATCACGGCCAGCCAGGTGATGCCGGCCGCCATCGCGATGTCGGCGAACGGACCGGTGTACTTCGTGAAGTCCGCGGTCGCCCACGAGCCCTGGATCGCGTCGGAGCGCAGGACGCCGAGGAAGACGACCTGGAGCAGCAGGTAGATCACGAGCCCGATGAGCACCGACCCGATGACCGCGCGCGGGATGTCGCGCTTCGGGTTCTTGGCCTCACCGGCGAGCTGGTCGGCCTGCTCGAAGCCGAGGAACGCGAAGATGATGCCCGACGTGGACACCGCGGCGAGGATGCCCTTCGCACCTTCGGGCATGAAGCCGTCCGCTGCCGTGAAGTTCGAGCCGTGGAACCCGCTGAACGCCAGCACGATGATGACGAGCAGGGGGATCGCGACCTTCCACCACGTCGCCGCGGAGTTCGTGTTCGCGAGGATCTTCACGCTGAGCATGTTGATCACGGTCACGACGGCCATGAGCACCACCGCCACGGCGATGCCCGCCCCGGTCAGCAGCTGCTGCGTCTCACCGTCGACGGTCGTCGTGTGCAGCCACGGGTGGGCGAACTCCCAGTGCTGCGCGTACTTGATCATCGCCTCGACCTCGATCGGGGCGACCGTCACGGACTGCAGCCACGAGAACCACCCGAAGGAGGCTCCGGCGACGCCGCCGAACGCGATGTGGGGGAACCGCGCTGTTCCACCCGCGATCGGGAACATGCCGCCGAGTTCGGCGTGCACGAGGGCGAGGACGAGGATCGCCACGCCGCCGATGAGCCACGAGATGATCGCGGCGGGCCCGGCGGTCTTCAGGGCTTCCTGCGAGCCGAAGAGCCAGCCGGAGCCGATGATCGACCCCGTCGAGGCCCAGATGAGCCCGATGAAGCCGACGTTGCGCTTGAGGCCGGAGTCCGGCAGCGCCTGTGTCGTTGTAGCCACTGTTGCTCCTGTCGATGAGCGCGGTCCCGCGGACGGGGGCCGCGCTCATCGACTCTGGCACCGTGACAGCACTTTCGCCGGATTGTTTAACACAATGGAAACAAATGTGCTGTACAAGCACTCAGGCTACTGCTTCTTCGCCTTCTTCTTGCCGTCGTCCTTCTTGGACTGCTTCTTGTCGCCCTTCTCGTGCTTCTTGCCGTCGTCCTTCTTGCTCTTCTTCTTGCCGTCGTCCTTCTTGTGCTTCTTGCCGTCGTCCTTCTTGCTCTTCTTCTTGTCCGCCTTCTTCGACTGCGGCTCCGACTCCGACTCCGGCTCCGGCTCCTGCTCCGGCTCCGGCTCCGGCTCCGGCGACTCGATGCCGTCCACGGGCTCGACGACCACGACGCTGCCCGTGTCGGCGAGCACGTCGACCGCGCGCTCCTCGACCTCCGGGGCGAGGGCGTCGTCCACCCGCTCGACGACGAGCGACGCCCCGTCCTCGGCGAGACGCAGGAGCGCCTGCGCAGCCCGGACGCGGGTCGTGGTCTTCCTGGCGAGGACATCGGCCCGTGCGCCCTCGAGGAACGCCCGCAGCGTCCGCTCCACCACCGAGCGCCCGCGCGGCGCCGAACGGTCCAGTCGGTCGAGCTCACCGGCGACCCCGGCGACGTCGTCCTCGACGTGCTCGTGCCGCACCGACTCGACGAGCGCAGCGATCGCCGCGGCTCCCCGCTCCACCGCGGCCGACCGCTGGTCGAGCACGACGAGCATCTCGATCACGGACCCGTAGGTCACCGTCTCGAGGCGGACCGGCTCGGCCCCGCGCCCGCGGATGACCAACCGGGCGTCCGGCGTCGGGAGCCACGCGGCCAACGCGGCGACGGTCGCGACCGAGGCGACCGCACGTTCGTAGTCGGCGAGGACCACTCGTTCCTGCTCTCGCAGACGGACTCGGATCGCGATCTCCTGCACCACGCGTGGACCTCTCGTTCGGGATCGGTGCGGGCGAGTTCCCGCGCCTGACCCGGATCGTAGTCCCCGGGGGTGGCGAGACAGCGAACGCCCCGAGACCGTCCAGGGACGGCATCGGGGCGTTCGGTGTGGCAGCAGCGTGACAGCGGCTCGGCGTTCGGCGAATGGTGGAGATGGGGGGAATCGAACCCCCGTCCATCGCTGCAATTCGACGTCTTCTACGGGCGTATCCGGATGGTTCGTTCTGCTCGGCCCCGTCCTTTGCTACCGGCTTCTAGGACGACGGGCCCAGTCTCAGTGCAAGTCCCGCACGGCCCTGAGGCGCAACCGTGCAGCAAGTCCTCTGGATGACGCCGGAACTCAGGTTAGAAGACGATCACCTGGCCGACGGACTTCATGTGCTGGGCTGCTTACGCAGCGAGAGCGAAGTCAGTGCGCTTGGAATTGGCACTTGTTGTTTTCCACGGATCGTTAACGAGATAACCGTGGGTCCTCGGCCCGCTTCCCGTCGGCACACAGGCAATGTCGAAACCGATCATCCCCATGCGGGCCGGACGTGCGAGCCGCTGTCACGCTGTTGAGTTGCCATGGTGCTTGTTGCCCTGCCCCGCGAGGAGCAGTCCCTCAGTCTAGCCGACCGAGGCCGGACACGCCAGCGCTACTCGCCGACGCGGTTCCGGGTTCGCATGGCCCGCTCGGCCTCGCGCTTGTCGGTCTTCTCGCGCAGGGCCTGGCGCTTGTCGAACTCGCGCTTGCCCTTCGCGATCGCGATCTCCACCTTGGCCCGACCGTCGTGGAAGTAGATCTGCAGCGGCACGAGCGTGTAGCCACCCTGGGCCGTCTTGTGCGAGATCTTCACGATCTGCTGCTTGTGGAGGAGCAGCTTCCGCTTCCGCCGCGGCGCGTGGTTGTTCCACGTGCCCTCGGTGTACTCGGGGATGTGCACGGCGTCGAGCCAGGCTTCGCCACCGTCGATGAAGGCGTACCCGTCGACGAGCGATGCACGCCCCTCACGCAGGGACTTCACTTCGGTGCCGGACAGGACCATGCCGGCCTCGTACGTGTCCTCGATCAGGTAGTCGTGGCGCGCACGACGGTTCGTCGCCACGATCTTCTCGCCGCGTTCCTTCGCCATGCGTGTCTCCTCCCGGTCGGTCGCTGCGGATGTGCAGCCCTACAGACTACCGAACGCACGGGATGCGGCGCACCTTCCCGGCGCGCCGCACCCATCGGACGGCATCGGACCGTCCCGAGTCTCGGGCCCAGCGACACTTCTCGGGCCGCAGAGCGCGAGAAGTGTCGCTGACGCCGAGACTCGGCGCGCCGCACCCCGACCGCGCGTCAGACCTTGAGGTACCGGCGGATCGCGACGAAGGCGGACAGACCCGCCAGGACGATGCCGATGACGATCACCGCCGGGACCACGACGGCCGCGTCCCCCATCCCGATGAACGCCGTCCCGGAGAACCGCTGCGCCAGGTAGTTCCGGACGAAGAACCACACCACGGCGACGATCGCTCCACCCGCGAGGACCGCCCCGATGGCCGCGGCGATCACCCCCTCGAGCACGAACGGTGTCTGGATGAACCGGTTCGACGCACCGACCAGGCGCATGATGCCGAGTTCCCGCCGTCGACTGAACGCCGACAACCGGATCGTCGTCGCGATGAGCAGGACGGCCGCGATGAGCATCAGCGACGCGATGCCGATCGCCGTGTACGACGACGCGTTGAGCAGGTTGAAGATCGGTTGCAGGTACCCGCGCTGGTCCACGACGCTCTGCACGCCGGCGACCTTCGACAGGCTCTCGACGAGCACGTCCGCCTGGGACGGGTTCTTCAGGTTCACCCAGAAGGTCTCGTTGAGGTACTCGGGCTTGACGAACTCCGTGGCGGGCGAGTCCTTGAACTGCTGCTTGAAGCGGTCGTAGGCCTGGTCCTGGTCCTCGTAGTACGTCTTCTCGATGTACGGCTTGAGGGTCGAGGAGTCGAGCTGTGCCTGCACCTGCTGCCGCTGGTCGTCGGTGGCCTTGGCGCCGGTGCAGTTGCCGGTGGTGTCCGTGTCGGTGCAGAGGTAGACCGCGACCTGGGCCCGGTCGTACCAGTAGCCCTTCATCTGGTTGATCTGCATCTGGAGCAGGATCGCCGTGCCGACGAACGTCAGCGAGATGAAGGTCACGAGGACGACGGACACGACCATGGACGCGTTGCGCCGCAGGCCCGAGCCGACCTCGGACATGACGAGCCCGAGCCTCATCGGATGATCCCCGGGATGGTCTGGATGCCGGTGGTGTTCGAGACGCCGCCGCCGCGCTGGATCGGCACCGCCTGGGTCTGGTAGCCACCCGACTGCTCGTCGCGCAGGATCGTCCCGTTCGAGAGCTCGATGACGCGGCGCTGCATCTGGTTCACGATGCTGGCGTCGTGGGTCGCCATGAGCACGGTGGTGCCTCCCTGGTTGATGCGTTCGAGGAGCGCCATGATGCCGGCCGAGGTCGTCGGGTCGAGGTTTCCGGTCGGCTCGTCGGCGAGCAGGATCGCCGGCTTGTTGACCACCGCGCGGGCGATGGCCACACGCTGCTGCTCACCGCCGGAGAGCTCGTGCGGCATGCGGGTCGCCTTGCCGGCGAGGCCGACGAGCTTGAGCACGTCGGTGACCGCTTCGCTGATGAAGCCCTTGCTCTTGCCGATCACCTGCAGCGAGAACGCGACGTTGTCGAAGACGTTCTTGTTCGGGAGGAGCCGGAAGTCCTGGAAGACCACGCCGAGGTTGCGGCGGAAGTAGGGGACCTTGCGCGACGACAGGGCGCCCAGTCGCTGCCCGAGCACGTGGATCTGCCCGCGCGACGGCTTCTCCTCCTTCAGCACGAGGCGGAGGAAGCTGGACTTGCCGGACCCGGACGCGCCCACGAGGAAGACGAACTCCCCCTTGAGGATCTCGAGGGAGATGGCGTCGAGCGCGGGACTCGGGTTGCCCGAGTACACCTTGGTGACCTGGTCGAATTTGATCATGACCGGATCAGGGTAGGTCGCCCCGCCAGGAAATCAACCGAGGCGCGCGGCTCAGGAATCGACCGACTGCTTGCGCCAGCGGATGCCCGCGTTGATGAACCCGTCGAGGTCGCCGTCGAACACGGCTGAGGGGTTGTTCACCTCGTGCTCGCTCCGGAGGTCCTTCACCATCTGGTACGGCGCGAGGACGTAGGAACGGATCTGGTCGCCCCAGCTCGCCGTGATGTTCCCGGCGAGCTCCTTCTTCTTCGCGTTCTCCTCTTCCTTCTTCAGGAGCAGGAGTCGCGACTGCAGCACGCGCATGGCGGCGGCACGGTTCTGGATCTGCGACTTCTCGTTCTGCATCGAGACCACGGTGCCGGTCGGGATGTGCGTCAGGCGGACTGCGGAGTCCGTCGTGTTGACCGACTGGCCGCCGGGGCCGGAGGAACGGAAGACGTCGACGCGGATGTCGTTCTCCGGGATGTCGATGACGGCGGTCTCCGGCATGAGCGGGATGACCTCGACCGCGGCGAACGACGTCTGCCGCTTGCCCGCGGCGCCGAACGGCGACATCCGGACGAGACGGTGCGTGCCGGCCTCGACGGACAGCGTGCCGAACGCGTGCGGCGCGTCGACCTCGAACGTGGCCGACTTGATGCCCGCTTCCTCGGCGTAGGACGTGTCCATCACCGTGGTCTTGTAGCCGTGCTGCTCGGCGTAGCGGAGGTACATGCGCAGGAGCATCTCGGCGAAGTCCGCGGCGTCGACGCCACCGGCACCTGCTCGGATCGTGATGACCGCGGGACGGTCGTCGTACTCGCCGTCGAGGAGCGTCTGCACCTCGAGGTCGCCCATCGTCTTCTGGATCGCCTTGAGCTCGGCCGCGGCCTCGTCGGCGGACTCCTGGTCGTCGGCCTCGTTCGCCATCTCGACCAGCACCTCGAGGTCGTCGATGCGCCGCTCGGTGTCGGTGACCTTCTTCAGCTCCGACTGCCGGTGCGAGAGCGCGCTCGTCACCTGCTGCGCGTGCTCGACGTCGTCCCAGAGGTCCTGGGCCCCGGCCTGCTCGCTGAGGTCGGCGATCTCGCGCTGCAGGCGGTCGACGTCGACCACCGAGCGGATGTTGCCGAAGGTCTCGCGGAGGGCGGAGATCTGCTCGGTGAAGTCCAGTTCGACCATGGTCACCGATCCTACCGGCGCGCGTCCGACACGGCTGACCGCCTGGAGGCGCAGCTCGCCTCCGCCTCGCCGGTCAGGCCCCCGCATGGCCGACTCCGGCGCAGACTCGAGTCCAACATTTCTCACACTTGCATATGAACGTTCACCATGGCCATGATGTGGGCGGGTCGCGTTCCGGCGACCCCGCGAGATCTTGGGGGCAGCGTGGCGGGGATCGACTTCGACGACGGCGTGGCTCGGAAGCTGGTCACCGCGGCCACCGATGCCGACGAGCGGCTCCGCGCGACCGCGTCGGGTCGCCGGTACGAGACCGAGGAGGCCGTGACCGACTTCTCCGGCGCCTACGCGCAGCGGTTCACCTCCAACACCGACGCGGAGTCAGCCGACCGCGTGCGGCTTGCACGGGCGCTCGATTCGCTCGCCGAGCAGGTTCAGACCGTCACTGCACACGCACACCGCGAGCGGACCCGCCGGAAGGAGCTCGCCGACTGGCGCCGTCGGGAGGACGAGCGACGACGGTCGGCAGAGTCGAACACCCTCGCACCGTTCGGCATCGACGCCGGGTCGATGTTCGACCCAAAGCCGTCGGAGACACCGATCCGACCGACTCCGATCGCTGCTTCGTTCTCCGCATCGGATCGGCCGCGCACCGCCGGCGCGACCAGCAGCGGACGCAGTTCAGCGGATCCAGAGCGGCTGCGAGCGTTCGCCGCCTCCGCCCGGGTACGGGACAGCGACCTCGTCGAAGCGTCGGCGAAGGTCAAGGCAGCGTGGGCGGCCTTCACCCTGCACTGCGGATGGGCGACCATCGACAGCTCGACCCTGTTCGCCGGGTTCGAACGCTACCTGCAGGAGAACGCGGCCGATGCCGACTGGGCAGAGCGGATCGCCGAGGCGTTCGAGCGGGCCGGCTCCGGACATCGACTGTCCAACGCTGTGCTCGACGTTGCGGCAGCCGCCACGATCCCGGCACCGTTCCGGAAACTCCTCACCGGTGGCGTGTCACCCGCTGCGGCTGCCCGCATCTGGGCCGGACTCGGCCTGACGCGCGACGGCGAGCACGACCTCGCTGCCCTGCCGGTGTCCGTCCTGTCGCTGCTCGGCAACCTCGAGGGCATCCCGTACTGGGTCCGGGACACCGCCAACCGGACCGTCCTGGCCGCGAGGCTGCGGCGGCTGAACCTCAATCCGGTCGAGAAGGCCGCCCTGCAGAACATCAGGCAGTCGCTGAGGAAGAACCGCTTCCTCATCGCGTTGACTGCCGATGTCCCGCCCCTCGCCGCCGTGTCGATCGGCGATCTCGACACCGCGGAGAACGTGACCTGGGCGGTGCCGGGCATGGGGTCCAGTGCGGCCACGATGGCAGCCTGGGCCCAAGCGGCTCAGAACGTCTACAACCAGCAAGGAAAGGTCGGAGGAGCTGCGAGGCGCGCCGTCATCGCCTGGGTCGGCTATCACGCACCGCCGGTGCCGAGCGTGAACGACCCTGACCTCGGAGTGCTCCGTGAGACATCCGCGGAGTTAGGGGCGGGAAAGCTCGCCGCGTCGATACGCGGTCTGAGCGCAGCCCGCAGCAGCGATCTGCCGCGATTGAACGTACTTGCCCACTCCTACGGCACGACCACCGCGTCACTCGGCCTCACGAAGAAAGGCGTTCACGTGGACACGTTCACGTCCATCGCATCCGCGGGGATCCCGCAGAGCGTCGGCGTCGCGAGCGGCATCAGGGCAGATCACGTCTACGCGGGGCAGGCGAAGAACGCCACTGTCGGCATCCCGGGCCAAGGCGACCAGTACGCGTACATCGGGCGCGACTTCAGCTTCCCCTACCGAAAGAATCCGGTGAGCGAAAGCTTTGGTGCAGAACGGTTCGGCGCGGACGGAACGCCGGACCTCAAGCCGGTGAAGGACCACGGCGTCCACACCGAGTCCGGGAGTGGGTACCTTGACCCGGGCACGGAGTCCCTCCGGAACGTCGCGCTCACGACGACTGGCCAAGGCGACCGTGTGACAGGAGGACGCCAGTGACGCGCCGGATGGGTCCCCCACGACGAGACAGAACGCAGGATCGATGATCAACACTCCGAGGACCGTGTCGCTGGTCGTGATCAGCGTGATCGCAGCTCTGCTTGCGGGCTGCACAGGAGGAACGATGAACGCACATCCGACGTTGAAGCCCGAGGATGCCAAGCGTCGCATCCAGCGACTCGTCGACGATTCAACGGCCGCGCTGGGTGGCCAGTGGGTCGTCGAAGAGGGGCCGAGCCTGGGGACGTGCGTGAACGAACGTGGCGAGGGCGAGGGCGTCAACTACACCTACATCAAGCGACGCGCCGAGCACGGCGACACCGAACGGGACATCGCGACCCTTGAGCGGCTGTGGCAGAACGATGACCTCGACACCGAGCAGTTCAAGGACGGCTACGGCGTGACCATGGGGATGAATGGACGAGGCGCCGCCGCTCAAGTCGTCGAGTTCTACTCGATCGAGAACGGCGACTCGGCGTCCGGCACATCGTGGTGCGCTGCCGGGGACTACGTCGAGATGCGCGACCGCGGAGAAGAGTGAACCAGCACGTCACCGAGCAACCGCGGTGACGACCAGGACCGCGGACGAGTCGACGACCGGGCCGCGCTGCCAGTCGCCGAACACCGCCGTCACGGCGAACCCCGCGGCGGCGAGCTGCCGCTCCAGCTCGCTCTGCGTACGGAAGTGCAGCGTCACGGTCTCGACGATCGTCTCGTCGGTGTCGGTGAAGCGGTTCGACGCGACCAGCCGGACGACGCCCGGGGCGACCTCCTCGGCCTCCGACCACTCCTCGAGCAGCCCGTGCGCGGTGCCGCGGGTGGTCCGCTCGGTCGAGGTCCACCCTCGCCAGGCCTCGGCGGCCGGGTTCCGGCTCTCGAACGCCAGGGTCCCGCCGTGCCGGAGTGCTCCGCGCAGGTCGAGCAGGGTACGTGCCCAGTCCTCGTCGCCGATGTGCTGCGCGACGTTGCCCGTCATGACCGCGAGGTCCGCCGACGTTTCCGAGATCTGTCGGCTGTCGCCGTGGACCCACGTCACGGCCCCGGTACCCGGCCGCCCACGGGCGTGGTCGAGCATGGTGGCCGATGGATCGATCCCGACGACCCGGCGGTCCGGCCCGGCGAGGGTCACGGTGAGGATGCCAGTGCCGCAACCCAGGTCGATGATCGAAACCGCTCCCGACTCGTCGGCGAGCGCGCGGTAGAAGTCGTGGTCCGGCCCGTCGGGGTTGTCGTCGTCGTAGAGCTCGACGAGTCGCCGGTCGAGGTCAGCCACGGTCGGACGGCTCCGTGTCGTCGCAGGCCCAGTCGGCGCCGAAGGCCTCGTGGACACGTCGGAGCGCCTCCGGGTGCCCCCACTCCTGCACGTCCGAGCAGTCGTCGGACGCCCGGGCGGCGACGAGACCCCACCGGCCGACGGTCACCCACTGGTACGCGAAGCCCGCACCGGGCGAGCTGACGGAACTGCCCGAGGTCTCGCCGAGCATCTCGCGGTACCCGTCCGGGAACACGAGCTCCTGGCCCGACGGCAGGCACGACTGCAGTTCCGTCCAGTCCAGGGTCTCGACACGCACCGGCGCGGCGACCGTGCACGTCGGTGGCTCGGTCGCGTCCGATCCGGACAGCGTGAGGAAGCCGTCGCACGGGCCGGCAGCGCAGCTCGACAGCGTAGTGCCCACGAGCACGGCCAGCAGCACGGCGGCGAACACGCGGAGGGACACGGCGCCGGGCCTAGCGCCCGAGGATCGGCTCGCGCGACGCCATCCCCGCGGCCCCCGCCCGCGCCACCGCGTCCGGCAGTGCCGCCAGGAACGCGTCGACGTCGGCGTCCGTCGTGGTGTGCCCGAGCGTGATCCGCAGTGCTCCGCGGGCGTCCTGCTCCGACAGCCCCATCGCGAGCAGCACGTGCGACGCCTCGGGGACGCCCGCCTGGCACGCCGACCCGGTCGACACGGCGACCCCGGCGGCGTCGAGCAGGAAAAGCAGCGAGTCCCCCTCGCAGCCCGGGAACGTGAAGTGCGCGTTGCCCGGCAGGCGGTCGACCGGGTCGCCCATCAGCACCGCGGACGGCACGGCGGCCCGGACCCCGGCGACGAGCCGGTCCCGCAGCGCTCGGACGTCTGCGTGCGGCACCGCGGCCGCGACCCCGAAGGACGCGGCGGCCGGGGCGTCCTGCGTCCCGCTCCGCACCTGGCGCTGCTGACCGCCGCCGTGGATGAGCGGCTCGACCGTGGCCCGCCGCCCGAGGACCAGCGCGCCGATCCCCACCGGGCCGCCGATCTTGTGCGCGGACACGCTCAACGCGTCGAGGCCGGAGGCCGCGAACGACACCGGGACCTGCCCGTAGGCGGCGACCGCGTCGCTGTGCACGGGCACGCCCGCGGCGTGCGCGAGCTCGACGATCCGTGACACGGGCTGGATGGTGCCCACCTCGTTGTTCGCCCACAGGAACGTGACCAGGGCGACGTCCGAGGCGTCGGCGAGTCGTGCCTCCAGGCCGGCGAGGTCCACGCGACCCTGCCCGTCCAACGGGACCACGTCGACGACCGCGCCCTCGTGGCGCTCGAGCCACTCGACCGTGTCGACGGTCGCGTGGTGCTCGCCGCCGGGCACGATGATGCGGGGCCGCGGTCGGTCCTGCTGCCGTGCCCAGAACATGCCCTTGACCGCGAGGTTGATGCTCTCGGTGCCGCCGGAGGTGAACACGACCTCGACCGGGTCGGCGTCGAGCGAGGCGGCGACCGCGGCGCGGCCGTCCTCGAGCAGCATCTTCGCCTGCTGGCCGGCGCTGTGGATCGACGACGGGTTGCCGACGGTGCCGAGCGCAGCCGTGAACGCGGCGAGCGCCTCCGGCAGGATCGGCGTCGTCGCGGCGTGGTCGAGGTAGACCGGCATCTGCACCCCCTGAACGAGCGTTTCCAGGATACCCGCGGGTCCTCGTACCCTGGTGAGCATGCGCGAGACCGTGATCGACGAGACCCAGGGGTTCACCCTGGGGGCAGGTGTCCCGCGGTTCTCGGTCCGCTCCGCCTCGGCGACGGCCGTGTCGATCGTGGTCGACGGCCGCGGAACCGTCCCGTTGACGCAGTCCGGCGACGTCTGGAGCGGCGAGGTCCCCGGTGTCGAGCCGGGCGACACCTACCACCTGCTCGTCGACGGCCCGGTGGGGCCGCGGAACGCGTTCGATCCCACCCGACCGCTGCTCGACCCGTACGCCCGAGGGATCGCCCGCGGGACGGCCTCGCGGTGGACGGGTGTGGTGGTCGACGACGCGTTCGCCTGGGGCGGGGTGGTGAAGCCGACGACGCCGCTCGACCGGGCCGTCGTGTACGAGGCGAACGTCCGGACCCTGACCGCCGCCAACCCCGCCGTCCCCGAGCACCTGCGCGGCACGTACGCCGGCGTCGCGCACGAGAGCACCATCGCGCACCTGCACCGGATCGGCGTGACCACGCTCGAACTCCTGCCGGTGCACGCCTTCGACACCGAGCGGTGGCTGCGCGACGCCGGGCGCGAGAACGCGTGGGGCTACAACACCCTCGGCTTCTTCGCGCCGCACGCCGCCCACGCCTCCCCCGGTGCACGGGCCGAGGGCGCGTCAGCCGTGCTCCGCGAGTTCAAGGGCATGGTCCGGCTGCTGCACGCGGCCGGGATCCAGGTCGTGCTCGACGTCGTGTACAACCACACCGCCGAAGAGGGGCTCGGCGGCCCCACGACTTCGCTGCGGGGCATCGACGGGGCGAACCGGTACCGGTGGGCGGGCCTCCCGGACGACGATGCGGCGGCGTACTACGACACCACGGGATGCGGGAACACGCTGGACACCTCGGTCGAGGCCACGGCCGACCTGATCGTCGACAGCCTGCGGTACTGGGCGCGGGACGTGCAGGTCGACGGGTTCCGCTTCGACCTGATGGCAGCCCTCGGCCGGGACGGCAACCACGTGTTCGACCCGGCGCACCCGCTGCTCGAGCGGATCCGGAACCACCCGGACCTGCAGGACACGCTCGTCATCGCCGAGCCCTGGGACGTCGGCCCCGACGGCTGGAAGACCGGCTCGTTCGGCACCCGAACGAGCGAGTGGAACGACGGCTTCCGCAACACCGTGCGGCAGTTCTGGCTCACCGACATCGCCGAGGAACGGCGGAACGGCGCCCCGGCGCACGGCATCGGCCGGCTGGCTGATGCGTTGACGGGATCGAGGAGTCTCTTCGACACGGCACGCGGGCCCCTCGCCGGCATCAACTTCGTCACCGCCCACGACGGCTTCACGCTGCTCGACCTGGTGTCGTACGACGGCAAGCACAACGAGGCGAACGGCGAGGAGAACCGCGACGGCTCGAACGACAACCGCTCCTTCAACCACGGGATCGAGGGCGACACCGCCGACCGAGGGGTCCGAGCGGCCCGCGGGCGGTCGATGCGGAACCTCGCAGCGACCCTGATGCTCTCCGCGGGCGTGCCCATGCTGACCGCCGGTGACGAGCGCAGCCGAACGCAGCACGGGAACAACAACGCGTACGTGGTGTCGGACGACCTCACCCCGGTCGACTGGTCCGACGACGAGGACGCCGAGGCCATGACGTCCGCAGTCGCATCCCTGGCGCGGCTCCGCGCGGCGCACCCTGCGTTGCGGCCGACGCGCTTCGGGGTCGAGGGACAGGAGACCCCTGGAGCCTCGCGGATGTCCTGGTACGGGCCGGACGGGCAGCCGATGACGATCGAGGGCTGGGACCAGCCGATCCACCGCGCCCTGCAGTACTTCGTCGAGTCGACACCGGAGCACGAGCCGTTCGACCGGGTGCTGGTGGTCGTGCACGGCAGCGGGCGCACGCGGGACATCACCCTGCCCGTGCGCGAGGACCTGCTCGGGTACCGCCTGGCGTGGTCGAGCGAGAAGCACCGCGACCACGAGCGGCTCCGGCCCGCCGGGCAGGTCTTCACGGCCTACGGCCCGGGTATCCACGTCTTCGAGATCGCGTAGCGCGGCGCGGGGGCGGGCCTGGTCGGATCGGGCGTACCTGGTGGAATCGGGCGTACCTGGTCATCCAGATCACGTCGGTACGCCCGGATCCGCTTTCCATCGCAGGCGTTCTGGGAAAGAACGGGCTGCCGGGAGGCGCGGTTCGGCCCCGGCACGCGACCCGCGGCCGTCCCTCCACAGGTCCACGGCACGCCCGGGTCGTCCACAGAGGTCGCCTTCCGGGGAACGCGGAGCCCCTCGCCGGGTAGCGTCGGCTCCGTGGCCACCGCAGACCGACCCCGCCGACCGAAGATCGGGCGCGTCCCGATCACCGAGCTCTCCCCCACCACGCCGAACGGATTCCCCAGCAAGGCGTTCGACGGCGAGGTGATCACGTTCGGTGCCACCGTCTTCCGCGAGGGGCACGGCGTGATCGGCGCCGACCTCGTCCTCGAACGACCGGACGGGGGCACCCGCACGGTACCGCTCGTCCTCGTCGCCGCGGGCACCGACCGGTACGAGGCCACGGTGCAGGTCGACCACACCGGCGTCTGGACGTGGCACGTCGAGTCCTACGCCGACGACTGGGCCACCTGGCTGCACGCCGCGCGGCTCAAGATCGCCGCCGGCGTCGACACCGAGGCGACCCTGCTCGACGGCGCGGTGCTCCTCGACCGCCTGGCAGCAGAGACCGACTCCCCCGCAGCCACGCGCGCCGCCGCACGCATCCGCGACACCGACCTCGACCCGACCGAGCGCCTCGCCGCCGCCGTCGACGACCCGCGGATCACCGCCGAGGTCGAAGAGGCACCGCTGACCTCGCTGCGCACGCACTCCCCGACGCAGCTGCTCGACGTCGAACGGACCCGCGCGGGCGTCGGCGCCTGGTACGAGTTCTTCCCCCGGAGCGAGGGCGCGAAGAAGAACGCCGACGGCTCGTGGAAGAGCGGCGACTTCCGCACCGCCGCGCGCCGTCTGCCCGGTGTCGCCCGCATGGGGTTCGACGTCGTCTACCTGCCCCCGATCCACCCCATCGGCACGACCGCCCGCAAGGGCCCGAACAACACCCTGACCCCCGGGCCGCACGATCCCGGCAGCCCCTGGGCCATCGGCGGGCCGGAGGGCGGGCACGACGCGATCCACCCCGACCTCGGCACCGAGGACGACTTCCGCGACTTCGTCGAGACGGCGAAGAACACCGGGATGGAGGTCGCCCTCGACTTCGCGTTGCAGTGCTCCCCCGACCACCCGTGGGTCACCGAGCACCCGGACTGGTTCACCCAGCGCGCCGACGGCTCGATCGCCACCGCCGAGAACCCACCGAAGCGCTACCAGGACATCTACCCGATCCAGTTCGACTCCGACCCCGAGGGCCTGGTCACCGAGGTCCTCCGGGTGCTCCGGCACTGGATCGCCTTCGGCATCCGGATCTTCCGCGTCGACAACCCGCACACCAAGCCGCTCTGGTTCTGGGAACGCGTCATCCGCGAGGTCCGCGACGAGCACCCCGACACCGTCTTCCTCGCCGAGGCGTTCACCCGCCCCGCGATGATGCGTGCCCTCGCCGAGGTCGGGTTCCAGCAGTCCTACTCGTACTTCACCTGGCGGAACTCGAAGGACGAGATCGCCGAGTACTTCGACGAGCTCTCGCACGAGACCAGCGCCTACCTGCGCCCGAACCTCTTCGTGAACACGCCCGACATCCTCACCGAGTACCTGCAGTTCGGCGGTCGCGCCGGGTACAAGATCCGAGCGGCGCTCGCGGCGACCGGGGCGCCCACGTGGGGCATGTACTCCGGGTACGAGCTCTTCGAGGACGTCGCCCGTCCGGGCTCGGAGGAGAACATCGACAACGAGAAGTACGAGTACAAGCCCCGCGACTTCGCACTGGCCGAGGCAGAGGGTGCGAGCCTGGCGCCGTACGTGACAATGCTCAACCGGTTCCGGCAGGCGCACCCCGCCCTCCGGCAGCTCCGGAACCTGCACGTGCACGACGCCGAGGACCCGGCGATCGTCGTCTACTCGAAGCACCTGCCCGGACGGTTCATCCGCTCCGGCCGCGACGACACCGTGATCGTCGTCGCCAACGTCGACCCCCACTCGGCCCGTGAGACCACGGTCCACCTCGACCTCGCCGCCCTCGGCCTCGACGCCGAGCAGGCGTTCGACGTCCGCGACGTCGTGACCGGCCAGCGCTGGGTCTGGGGATCGTCGAACTACGTCCGCCTGGACGCGTTCCAGGAACCCGTGCACCTGCTCGTCGTGGAGGGACCCCACCGATGACCGACACCCACCCCGAGGACGACGCACGGAACGCCCGGGGCGACTCCCCGGGCGTGCCGGCGGTGCCGCCGCCCCCGCCGCCCGTGCTCCCGCGTCGCATGCCGTCCGACACCCCTCGTCCGACGCACCCCGCGCACCACGTCGCCGCCGAGCGGGCGGACGCACCCGTGGCCCCGGAGTCGTACGAGGCCCGGCCGACCACCCCGCCGACCCAGCGGTACGAGCCGCGCGTCTCCGCCCCCGGCGAGGACCTGCCCGGCGCGCCGCCGGCTCCGCACGAGGCTCCCGACCGCGGGGTCCCCGAGTCCGCGACGCTGGCCGGTCACGCATCCGACGCGGCGCACCCGCGGCACATCGCGTCCGAGGCCGTCGGCAGCGGCGCACCGACCGCACCGGCATCCGACGCTCCGGCAGCGTCGGCCACGTCGGGAGCGCCGGCCACGTCGGGAGCGCCGGCGGCACCGTCGTCCGACGCCGCTCCCGAGCCGCGTCCCGCCCCGCTCGAGGACTGGCTCCGCCAGCAGGTCGCCGAGGCCCGCTGGTCGCAGCCGCACGACGTCCTCGGCCCGCACCCCGTCGACGGCGGCACGAGCGTCCGGGTGGTCCGGCACCTCGCGGACGCCGTCCGGATCGTCCGCCCCGGCGGCGACGACATCGAGCTGACGCACGAGGGCGACGGCCTGTGGGCCGGAGCCGTCGCGGGTGACCTCGGCCGGTACCGGGTCGAGGCGGACTACGACCACGACGAGTCCACCGACACCGACGACGCGACCTGGACGACCGACGACGCCTACCGGTTCGCCCCGACGATCGGCGAACTCGACCTGCACCTGTTCGGCGAGGGCCGCGACGAGCAGCTGTGGCACCACCTCGGTGCACACGTCACGACCGTCGACGGCGTCGACGGCGTCTCGTTCACGGTGTGGGCACCCCGTGCGACGGCCGTCCGGGTCATCGGCGACTTCGAGGGCTGGGAGGGCCGCACCACCGCGATGCGCCGGCTCACCGACCTCGGCGTCTGGGAGCTGTTCTGGCCCGGCGCGCTCGAGGGCCAGCGGTACAAGTTCCAGCTGCTCACCGACTCCGGCTGGGTGGAACGCGCCGACCCGTTCGCCCGACGCACCGAGGTCCCGCCGCTCACCGCGTCCGTCATCACCTCGTCCGACTACTCGTGGTCCGAGGGCGACGCGCAGTGGATGGAGCACCGGGCGAAGACCACCACGCACGACCGTCCGATGAGCGTCTACGAGGTCCACCTCGGCTCGTGGCGTCCCGGGCTGTCGTACCGCGACGCCGCCGACCAGCTCATCGGGCACGTGCAGCACCTCGGGTTCACCCACGTCGAGTTCCTGCCGCTGTCCGAGCACCCGTTCGGCGGGTCGTGGGGCTACCAGGTCACCGGCTACTACGCACCGACCGCACGCTTCGGCTCCCCCGACGACCTCCGGTACCTCATCGACCGCCTGCACTCGGCGGGCATCGGCGTGATCATGGACTGGGTCCCCGGACACTTCCCGAAGGACGAGTGGGCGCTCGGCAAGTTCGACGGCTACGCCCTGTTCGAGCACCCGGACCCCCGCCGCGGGGAACAGCTCGACTGGGGCACGTACGTGTTCGACTTCGGGCAGCCGCAGGTGCGCAACTTCCTCGTCGCCAACGCGCTGTACTGGCTCGAGGAGTTCCACATCGACGGGCTCCGGGTCGACGCCGTCGCCTCGATGCTCTACCTCGACTACTCGCGGACCGAGTGGCTGCCCAACGTGCACGGTGGGCGCGAGAACCTCGAGGCGATCTCGTTCCTGCAGGAGACCAACGCCACCGCGTACAAGCGCTACCCCGGGATCGTGATGATCGCCGAGGAGAGCACGTCGTGGCCGGGCGTCACCCAGCCCACGAGCGCCGGCGGCCTCGGCTTCGGCCAGAAGTGGAACATGGGCTGGATGCACGACTCGCTCCAGTACATCGAGCGCGAACCGGTGTACCGCAGCTACCACCACGACGAGATCACGTTCTCGTTCGTGTACGCCTTCAGCGAGCAGTTCACGCTGCCGATCAGCCACGACGAGGTCGTGCACGGCAAGGGCTCCCTGTACGGCAAGGTGCCCGGCGACGAGTGGCAGAAGCTCGCGAACGTGCGGGCGTACCTGGCCTTCATGTGGGCGCACCCCGGCAAGCAGCTGCTCTTCATGGGCCAGGAGTTCGCGCAGCCCACCGAGTGGTCCGAGGCCCGCGGGCTCGACTGGTGGCTGCTGGACGACCCGGGCCACCGCGGTGTCCAGGACCTCGTCGCGTCGCTCAACCGGGTGTACCGCGAGACCCCGGCGCTCTGGACCCACGACGCCACCGCCGACGGGTTCGAGTGGATCGAGGGCGGCGACGCACCGCACTCCACGCTCGGGTTCCTCCGCAAGGACGGCGACGACCGGCTGGCCGTCTTCGTGAACTTCTCCGGGGTCCCGGTGGAGCGGCGCTTCGGGCTGCCCACGGCGGGCGCCTGGCACGAGGTCCTCAACACCGACGCCGCGGAGTACGGCGGGTCCGGCGTCGGGAACCTCGGCGTCGTCACCGCGGAGGACACCCCGTGGGCCGGACGCCCCGCTTCGGCGCACCTGGTGGTGCCGCCGCTCGGCGCGGTCTGGCTGAAGCTGGCGCGGTAGACGCGGGAGACGTCCCCAGAAGACGGACTGGAGGCGCGGTGCCAGCTGGCACCGCGCCTCCAGTCCGCTCTGTGGGTGCGCTCAGTACAGGGCGCTCGCCAGCCGACGCCGGGCCGCGACGACACGCGGATCCTCGGTGCCGATGAGCTCGAAGTACTCGACCAGGCGGGCCCGAAGGGGTTCACGCGCATCGCCGAAGACCGTCGGCACGAGGTCCAGCAGACGACCGAACGCGTCGTCGACGTGCCCGCCGGAGATGTCGAGGTCGGCGACGGCCAGCTGCGCGGCGACGTCCGTCGGGTCGGCGGCGGCCGCGGCACGGATCTCGTCCGCGGTGTGGCCGTTCAGCCGGTCGAGGAGCGAGACCTGCGCGAGCCCGGCGACGGCCATCTGGTCGTGCGGGTCCTGCGCGATGGCGGTCTTGTACTCCTGGATCGCGGTGGCGTAGTCACCCTGCTCGATCGCGTCGTACGCGGCCTGGTGGTGCGGGGGCAGCGGCTCCGGTTCGGGCTCCCCCTGCTCGACGGCGTCGGCCGGAGCCGCTCCGTCGACCGTGACGCGTCCGGAGACACCGTTCTCGGCGGCGGCGGCGAGGACCTGCTCGTAGACGTCGCGGACCTGTGCCTCGGGCAGCGCCCCGACGAACAGCCCGAGGGGACGTCCGCCGATGAGCGCGGCCACGGTCGGGATCGACTGCGCCTGGAAGGCCTGCACGAGCTGGGGGTTGGTGTCCGCGTCCACCTTGGCGAGGAGCACACGGCCGTCGTACTCGGCGGTGAGCTGCTCGAGGATCGGCGAGAGCTGCTTGCACGGCCCGCACCACTCCGCCCAGATGTCGACGATCACCGGGACGATCGTGGACAGCTGCAGGACGTCCTGGAAGGACTGATCCGTGACGTCGAGGACGAGGGACGGGACGGTCAGCTCGGCGCCGGTCTCGCTGCCGGGGCCGCCGGCGGCGGACACGCCCGCCGGGCCGCCGGCGGGTGCCGGGGGCTGGGGCGGCCGCTGTGCACGGTCGACGAGGGACGACAGGTCGACGGCTCCGCGGAGACCGGACGGGGTCGGGGGGACGTTGGTCATTGCACCTCACTCGCTGCTGTCAGGCCCTGCGTGAACCCGAGCAGGACCACTTTGTCATCGGTGCCCACCGGGGGCACGTAGAAGAGCAGCTGGACGCCGTAGGTGGCGCTGATGCCCTTCGTGCTGGAGTCGACACCGGAGAGCGCCTTGACCGCACCCTCGGTGTTGACCTCGGCGCCTGCTGCCGTCGGCGTGACCTTCTCGATCTCGTTGAGCTCGGCGGAGACCAGCGCTCCGGCGCCGTCCGTGGCGATCGCCACGGCGCTGTCCGCCGGCACCTCGGACGAGTACTCGATCTTGGCCGTGTCGGGCAGGGACGCGGACTTCTTGTCCTTGTAGGCCTTGCCGATCGTCGACCGGAGCCCGTCGCCGTCCGCCTGGAAGTACGACGCGTACGTGCTGTCCTTGTCCTTCGACAGGATGTCGCCGTAGACGCGGGCGATCTGGTCCGGCGCGATCGAGAGCAGCTTCGTGTTCGGCGCGAGCAGTGCGGCGCCGATCGACGTCGGTGCCAGGCTCGGGATCTTCGCCGCCGCCTCGAGCGACACGTCGTACGCGACCTTGTAGGCGTCCCGCGCGGAGTCCTGCACGAGCGTCAGGGCCTGCGGCGCGGACTTGGCGTCGCAGTCCTCGGCGACGACGGCGAACACGGTGCGCGGCCAGGAGTCGGTCTGCTGGGGCAGCGCCACGCAGACCTGGTCGGCGGAGATGGCCGGCGGGGCGTCCACGTCGGCGTCCTTCGCGCGGATCGTGTAGTTGGCCGTGCGGAGGTCGAGCGCGGCGCCGGTGAACCGCTCCCCCGCGAGCCGGGCGTCCCGGGTCTCGTCGGCCTGCTTCGCGACGGCGGCGACCCGTTCGACGATGCGGCTGATCTGCTGCTTGGTCGCGGCGGTCGGTTCGCTCTGGGCAGCCGTGCCGGTCGCGGTGGCGGTCGGCGTCGGGCTCGCTGCGGAGCCGCCCTGGGGCCAGTAGTCCGCCGAGCAGCCCGCGAGGCCGAGGGCCCCGACGAGCAGGACCGGGATCGCCACGAACGCGCGCCGACCACGGCGACCGCGGACCGGCACCTGCGCACCCGCCGCCGCGGCACGACGCGACGCACGGACACGCGGCGGACGCGAACCCCCGCTGCGACGACGAGGACCACGGCCACGACGCTGGTGGACGAAGGCCCAGACGAGCAGCACGATCCCACCCACGAGGAAGACGCCACCGGCGACGAGCAAGGGTCCGACGCTCGGGGTCGCGGTGTCCCGCGGCCAGGTGACCGAGACGTCACTCGGGGCTGCGGACGTGCCGTCACCGACGATGATCACGGAGACGTCCTTCGGCAGCCGGACGGTGAACTGCCCGGCGCCGTCGTACTCCTGGTACCAGAGGTCGCTGCCGGCGGGGTCCGGGACGCTGGACTCGGTGCCGGTGGTCCGACCGACGAGCTTCGCCTGGTCGGCGTCGAACCGCATGGTCGTGTGCTTCGCGTCACCCACCCACGCGTCCACGTCGGAGGTCTTGCCGTAGGCCGCGAAGACCTTGCCGGAGCCCGCGACGTTGATGCGCTGGTAGCCGGGGTTCGCGTTGAGGGTCGAGCCCGGGATCACCGTCACCGGCGCCGAGCTCTTCGAGGACGACGACGCGCTGAGCGACGACGGTGGCTCGAACACGGTCCGCTGGCCGACCGCGAGCGCGACGAGCAACAGACCGATGACGAAACTGACGATCGCCAGGACGAATCGCACGGATCTTCTCCCTACCGCGCCGGGGTGGGGGTGACGGCGCGCGAATCAGCGCTCCAGGATAGCGAGCGAGCCTGGACGGCGCATCCCCCGGCGCTGTCCGCCGTCACAGCCGACGATCTCGACGCGCCACTACAATCGTGGCCGGGCCTTCCCTGCGCCCTCCGCCGAGCACCCAGGAGCGAACACGTGGCGAACGACGAGGCAGAGTTCGGGACCGAGCTGCGCGGGTACCGCCGCGAAGACGTGGACCGTGCGCTGAACGACCTGCGCCGCGAGCTCATCAAGTCGAACAACGACCGGGCCGACGCCGCGAAGGAGATCCGTCTCCTGCAGTCGCGGGTGTCGGAGCTGCAGGGCGAGCTCGACGAGGCCGGCACCCCCACGTACAGCGGTCTCGGCACCCGGCTCGAGTCCACGCTCCGCGTCGCCGAGGAGCAGTCCACCCGGCTCATCAGCCAGGCGGACATCGACGCCCAGCGGCTCCGGGCGTCCAGTCGTGCCGAGGCCGACCGCACCCTGCGCGAGGCACAGGAAGAAGCGCGCGACACCCTCGAGGACGCACGCACCCGCTCCACGAACGAGCTGACCCGTGCCCGGGCCGAGTCCGCCGACACCGTCGAGCGCGCCCGCGCCGAGGCAGGCCTGCTCACGCAGGACGCCCGCAACGAGGCCGCCGCGATCCGCGGTGCCGCCGTCACCGAGGCAGCCGAGGTCCGCTCGGTCGCGATCCGCGAGACGAACGCCCTCCGCGCCCGCGTCGAGCACGAGGTGGCCGAGCTGCGCGAGATCGCCCAGCGCGAGTCCGCCGGGGCACGCCAGGCCGCCGCCGACCTCGACCGTGAGACCGAACACCGCCGCAGTGTGTTCGAGGCCGACCACGCCCGCCGCGTCGAGGACCTCGACCACGAGGAGACGACCCGACGGGAGGCGCTCGAGCGCGAGGTCACCGAGGGCCGGGCGGCCTGGCACCGTGAGCGGGACGAACAGCAGCAGGCGCACGCCCTGGAGATCGAGACCGGCCGCGCCGACCTCGCGTCCGAGGTCGACCGGCGTCGTGCCGAGATCGACACCGAGCTCGCCGACCGCCGCCGTGTCCTCGACGAGGAACTCGCCGCCGCGCGTGCCGGGTGGGAGCGCGAGCTCGCCGGTGCCCGCACCGCGCTCGAGCAGGAGATCGAGGCCGCCCGAGCCCAGCTCCGGGTGGACGAGGAGCAGACCCGCGCCGAGAACGCCCGCCTGGTGCAGGAGACCGCCGACCGCATCGCCCGCGAGCTCGAGGAGCACACGGCGCGCATCGAACGCGAGCGCACCGAGGCAGCGGCCGTCGCCGAGCGCGCCGCCCGCGAGCACGAGAACGAGCTCGCCGCACGCCGGGAGCGCGAGCACGCCGAGGTCGACACCGAGATCGCCGACCGTCGCACCGCCGAGCTCGACACGCTCGAGGCCGAGCGCACCGCCCTGCGACAGGAGATCGACACCGCGCGTGCCGACCTGACGAAGGAGCGCGACGAGGTCCGCGCCGAGATCGCCCGCGAGCGCGACGAGGCCCGCACGACGCTCGAGTCGGAGCTCGCCGCGCGTCGCGACGACGCCGAGCAGGACTACCTGCAGAAGCACCACGACACCGTCACCGAGACGCAGAAGTACCTCGACGAAGCGAACCTGCAGCTGGCCGAGGCCACCCGCCGCGCGTCCGAGGCCCGGGAGCGTGCCGAGCGCCTCCAGCAGGAAGCCGACGACCTCGAGCGTTCGAGCACCTCGGACGCGCAGGAGCACGCGCGCACGATCGTCGCCGACGCGCAGGACCGTGTGCACAAGATGATCGCCGACGCCGAGGAGCGCACGGCCGGCATCATCGCCGAGTCGGAGGACCGCCTCGCCGCGATCCGGACCGAGCGGGACGCGGTCGCCGGGTACCTCGAGAACCTCCGGGGCGTGCTGACCCACGCGACCGGTCTGCTGGGGAACGCACCGGCGGTGGACTCCGACGGCGAAGTCGACACCACGGCCGACGACGACCGCGAGGCGTCCGCCGAACGCTAGGCGGGCAGGTGCGTCGGGAGCGGCGCGCTGCCCGGCACGACGAGGTCGGCGATCGCGTCGAGCACGATCCGCACGTACCGCTCCCCCACCCAGAGGTGCTTCGCGCCATCGACCGGGACCACCCGGACGTTCGGCGCGAGGGCGAACCGCCGTGCGGCCTCGTCCGGCTGCAGGAAGTCGTCGTGCTCGGGGACCAGTGCCACCACGGGCACGTCCACGGCGGCCCAGCGAGCGAGCTCGTCGTCGGACGTCCGGTGCAGCGGCGGCGACAGGAGGACGACCCCGGCGACACGGCCGGACTCCACGTGCTCCAGGGCGTGCTTGAGGATCACCTCGGTGCCGAACGACCACCCGACGAGCCACGGCGTGGGCAGGCCGCGGTCTGCGACGTCCGTCACGGCCGCCCGGAGGTCGAACCCTTCGGAGACGCCGTCGCCGAAGGCACCCTCTGAGGTCCCGCGGGGCGACGACACCGATCGGAAGTTGAAGCGCAGCACGGCGATGTCCGCCAGGGCCGGCAGGCGGGCCGCCGCCTTCTTCAGCACGTGCGAGTCCATGAACCCGTGCGCCGTCGGGAGCGGGTGCAGCGTGACGATCGTGCCGCGTGCCGGGCGGTCCAGCGGCTCGGCCAGTTCCCCGACCAGCGTGAGGTGGTCGTCCGTGACGAGTTCGACGTCGGTGCGCCGAGCGGGCAGCTCGGTGTTCGAACGGATCTCGGTCGTACCGGTGTCGTGGGTCACGCGATGCTCCAGCAGTGGTTGTGCCAGTGGCGACGGGACGCCAGGTCTGCCTCGTCGCCGAGGACCCCGTCCGCCCGCCACACGACGACGTGGGCGATCCCGGGCAGCACGGTCCCGCCGCAGCCGGGGCAGACGTACTCCTTCTGTGCCGACGCCGCCGACACCGGTTGCACGAGGTACTCGCGCCCGCGGCGGACCTCGGTGCGCTTCCAGGAGCTCATCAACCGGTCGAGGCCGGTGGACTCGTCCTCGCGCTCGAGGTCACGACCGCGTGCACGCCGCGGCCGGTTGCTGCGCGGCACCGGAACTGCCGATCAGTACCAGTTGAAGGACTGGCTGTGTCCCCACGCACCGCACGGGGTGCCGTACACGCCGGAGATGTAGTTCAGGCCCCACGTGATCTGCGTGGCGGGGTTGGTCTGCCAGTCGGCACCGACGGTCCCCATCTTGCTGCCGGGGAGCGCCTGCGGGATGCCGTACGCCCCGCTCGGGTTGTACGCGTTCACGCGCCAGCCGGACTCCTTGTTCCAGAGCGACACCAGGCAGTTGTACTGGTCGGTGCCCCAGCCGCGCGCGGTGACCATCTGGAGCGCGATCGCCTGGGCGCTGCCCGGGTCGGGGGTCGCGGCGGTCGCTGCGAGCGTGTTCGAGGCGCTGACGCTCTTCGTGGCGTCGGTGTCCGTGGCGTCGTCCGTCGTGTCGGTCTTCGGTGCCTCGGTGACCTTGGGCTTCGGCACGGTCACGCCGTACTCGTCACGCGAGACGTCGAACGCCGCGTAGGTGCCGTGCGTCGTGTACTCCTGCGGAGCGACCGGCGCCTTCACGAGCACGGGTGCGGACACCGCGGCCTGGGCGACGTCGGGCTGCATCGGGTTGAAGAGCGATCCGACGACGATGCCGGACACGGCGAAGAACGAGAGCGCGGGGATCGTCGCACGCTTGCGCATGAACGAGTTCACACCACGGACGCTGGTGGGCTTCGTCGGCGCTGCGATCGCGCGAGCACGGCGCTGTTTGACGATGCGGGGGTCGGTGGGCGTCGCCGGGACGGCGCGCGCCACGGACGCCTGTGCGTCCTCGGTGTCCGACACACGGTTCGCCGCGACGGACTTCGGAGCGCTGGCCGGGGCGGTCGGCACCGATGCCGTCACCACCGTCGGGTTCGCCGGGAGGACCGAGTTCTCCGCCGTGCGGGTTCGGTTCAGTGCCGCGCGGCGCTCACCGGCGGCCGTGAGGCCGAGGTGCTCGCGGGTATCGCGGTCGGAGCTGATGTCTGCCGTGTGCCTGCCCATGAGTCTGACCAGGATAACGGAACGATCACGGAAAGCGAAGCACCCGCGCGAGCGCGTCGTCAGCGGACGGCGAGCATGACCTCGACGACGGCGTCGAGCAGTGCGTCGACCTGCCCTTCGCGGTACCCCCCGTGCTTCGGCCGGAACACGATCGAACGCACCTCGGTCAGGCTGAGCGGCTTGCCCTCACGGAAGTAGCCCCCGAGGCGCTTGGCGAAGGCGTCGACGTCCTTCGGGTGGTACCCGGTGCCGAGCACGCTGACCCGGCTGAACCGCTGCCCGTCCGGGCGCTCGAGTCGCTCGACCACGTCGGACGCCTTCGCGCGGGCCTCGGCGTACCAGGCCTTCTGTCCGATGTCGGCGATCTCGCGCTCACGCTCACGGGCGGCGAAGGCGTCCTCGAGCCGCTCGAGCGCAGCGTCGACGTGCGCGGTCGAGTAACCGCCCTTGCGCATCGAGAACGCCGTGGCGCGGATCTTCGCGGCCTCGATCGCGGGGGCGCTGTCGTTCGCCGTGTAGGCCCGACGAGCGTCCTCGAGGAAACGCTCGACCTCGTCGACGTCGTATCCGAGGGCGGAGCGGTCTGCGTTCGGGAAGGTGGTGGCCACGGCGACATTCTGCCAGGACCGGACCCTGGTGTGACCTGGACGCGCGGTCAGTGGTTGACGACGAGGTACAGGACGTACGCGACGGCGGCCGACGGCAGGATGCTGTCGATCCGGTCGAGGAGGCCGCCGTGCCCGGGCAGGAACGACGAGATGTCCTTGATGCCGAGGTCGCGCTTGATCATCGACTCGGTGAGGTCGCCGAGGGTGGCGGACCCGGAGATCAGCACGCCGAGGATGATGCCCGTCCACCACGGCAGTCCGAGCATGAGCCAGCTGACGACGATCCCGACGAGGATGCTCGCCGCGACGGAGCCGGCGAAGCCCTCCCACGTCTTCTTCGGGCTGATCCGGGGTGCCATCGGGTGCTTGCCGAGGTTGAGCCCGGTGGCGTAGGCACCGGTGTCGACGGCCACCACCACGAGGATGAACGCGATCACCCAGAGCTTGCCGTCGGGCTGGGCGGAGAGCAGCACCACGCAGGCGCCGAGCAGGGTGATGTACGCCTGGACGAACAGCCCGTTCGTCAGGTCGCGGACGACGTTGCCCGCAGGCGGCTTCGGTCGGGTGACCGCGACCTCGACCAGGCGCCAGAGACTGATGAAGACGATGCCGCCGAGGAGCGTGAACAGTGCCGGGATCTGCCCCCCGAGGTACGCGGCGGGCACGACGCCGACGGCCACGAGCACGCTCGGGATCCGTGGGACGTCGCGCCCGGCGAACCGCATCGCGCTCGCCAGCTCGTACACGCCGACGCCGAGCAGGAACGCGGCGACGACCATGAACGACGGCGTCCAGATGAGCAGCGACCCGAGCATGACCACCGCGAACGCGAGGGCGATGCCGATGGCCGCCGGCAGGTTCCGGCCGGTCCGTGCCGTCAGTGCCTCGTTCCGGGCGCCGAAGTCGGCCTTCCGCTGCCGGAGCTGCGCCTCGAAGTCCGTGCGGGCAGCGCGTGCCCGTGCGTCGAAGTCCTGGCGCAGCCCCTTGGCGGAACGCTTCTGATCTGTGGGGCGGTCGTCGCCGCCCTGGTCTGGACGGGGCATCAGACCTCGAGGAGTTCGGCTTCCTTCTTCTTCAGCGCGTCGTCGATCTGATCGACGTGCTTCTTCGTCAGGGCCTCGAGGTCCTTGTCGCCGCGCGAGATCTCGTCGTCGGAGATCTCGCCCTTCAGCGCGTCGAGGTCGTCCTTGGCGCGTCGGCGGATGTTGCGGATGACCACCTTGTGGTCCTCGCCCTTGCTGCGGACGAGCTTCACGAACTCCTTGCGGCGGTCCTGCGTGAGCTCCGGGATCGTCACACGGACGATCTCGCCGTCGTTCGACGGGCTCGCACCGAGGTTCGGGAACGTCGCGATCGCGCGCTCGATCTCCTTGAGCGCCGACTTGTCGTACGGCGTCACGATGAGCGTGCGGGCCTCGGGCGTCTGCAGGGACGCCAGCTGCGCGAGCGGCGTCGGCGTGCCGTAGTACTCGACCGGGATCTTCTGGAAGAGCGCGGCGTTGATGCGGCCGGTTCGGACGGTCGAGAAGTCGTCCTTGGCGACCTCCACGGCCTTCGCCATCTTCTCGGTGGCTTCGGTCAGGACATCACTGATCACGGTGGTTCTCCTTCGGTACTGGCGTCGAGTCTAGTCAGCGGCGGAGGTCAGTTGCTGACCACCGTGCCGATGCGTTCGCCCCGGATGGCGGCTGCGACGTTCCCGTCACCCTCCATGCCGAAGACGTGCATCGGCATGCCGTTGTCCATGCAGAGCGAGAACGCGGTCGCGTCGACGACCTTCAGGCCCTTGAGGAGCGCGTCCTGGTAGGTGACGTGGTGGAGCTTCTCGGCGGTGGCGTCCTTCTTCGGGTCGGCCGTGTACACGCCGTCGACACCGTTCTTGGCGACGAGGACCTCGTCGGCCTTGATCTCGAGCGCACGCTGCGCCGCGACGGTGTCGGTCGAGAAGTAGGGCAGCCCGGCGCCGGCACCGAAGATGACGACGCGACCCTTCTCGAGGTGCCGCTCGGCGCGCCGCGGGATGTAGGGCTCGGCGACCTGGGTCATCGAGATCGCGGACTGCACGCGGGTCGCAGCGCCCGCCTGCTCGAGGAAGTCCTGCAGGGCGAGGGCGTTCATGACGGTGCCGAGCATCCCCATGTAGTCCGCCCGGCCACGGTCCATGCCACGCTGCGAGAGTTCAGCACCGCGGAAGAAGTTCCCGCCGCCGACCACGATCGCGATCTCGACGTCCTGGGCTGCGGTGGCGATCTCCTTGGCGATCGCACCGATGACGTCCGGGTTCACACCGAGTGTCCCGGCCCCGAACGCCTCCCCCGACAGCTTCAGCAGGACGCGGCGTCGTCCGGTCTTCTCGTCGGTCATCTGTCTGCACCCTTCGTCGTCTTCGGGAAATGTACACGCGCGGTGCGCGCGAAAACGGGGTCAGGAACCGATCGGTTCCTGACCCCGTCACGGGTTCGTTACGCGCCGACCTTGACGCGGGCGAAGCCCTGGATCGTGATGCCGGCGTTCTCGGCGGCCTTCGCGACGGACAGCTTGTTGTCCTTCGCGTAGTCCTGCTCGAGGAGCGCGACCTGCTTGCGGTAGGCGTTGAGGCGTCCCTCGACGATCTTCGGCAGGGCGGCCTCGGGCTTGCCCTCCTCGCGCGTGATCGCCTCGACGGTCGCGCGCTCCTTCTCGATCGCCTCGGCGGGGATCTCGTCGCGGGTGAGGTACGTCGGGTTGGCGAACGCGACGTGCTGCGCGATGGAGCGGGCCTCGGCGGCGTCGCCACCGGCGTACGCGATCACGACGGCGATCTGCGGCGGGAGGTCCTGGCTGGTCTTGTGCAGGTAGATCTCGAACGCGTCGCCCTCGACACGGGTGACCGTGCGGAGCTCGAGCTTCTCGCCGAGCGCGGCGGCGTTCTCGTCGATGACCTCGGCGACGGTCTTGCCGTCGAGCGGCGCGGCGTTGCCGGCAGCGACGTCGGCGGCACCGGCAGCGGCGACCGCGGCGACGACCTTGTCCGCGAGGGTGGTGAACTTCTCGTTCTTCGCGACGAAGTCGGTCTCGCTCGCGAGCTCGACGACCGTGGCGGCGCCGTTCTCGGCGACCGCGACGACGACGCCCTCGGAGGTGGCACGGTCGTCGCGCTTGGCGACGGCCTTGGCACCCTTGATGCGGAGGAGCTCGACGGCCTTGTCGTAGTCGCCGTCGGCCTCGACCAGGGCGTTCTTGGCGTCCATCATGCCGGCCCCGAGGTCCTCACGGAGCTTCTTCACGTCAGCAAGGCTGTAGTTGGCCATTGACTGGAGTCCTTTCTGGACTGTGTGTTCGAAAGAGAGAGAAAGGGGCGCCGAGCCGATCGGCCCGACGCCCCCGGTGGTCACTCGGCGGGGGTGGTCTCCGCGGCGGCCTCGGCCTCGGCCGTGGGCTCCGCGTTCTTCGCCTCGTCGGCGATCGGCTCACCGATCTCCTTGGCGGCGACCTGCGCGTCAGCGTCGTTCTCGGCGACCGGAGCGGCGGGCGCCTCGGTCGTGGCGGCGGCCTCGCCACCGAGGAGCTCCTGCTCCCACTCGGCGAGGGGCTCGGCGGCCGCTTCGTCGTCGCCACCGTTGTGGCGGGTCTTCAGGCCCTCGGCCGCCGCGTCGGCGACGATGCGGGTGAGGAGGCCGACGGAGCGGATCGCGTCGTCGTTGCCCGGGATCGGGTACGTGATCTCGTCGGGGTCGCAGTTCGTGTCGAGGATGCCGATGATCGGGATACCGAGCTTCTGCGCCTCGTCGACGGCGAGGTGCTCCTTCTTGGTGTCGACGATCCAGAGCGCGCTCGGGGTCCGCGTGAGGTTGCGGATACCACCGAGGGTCTTGTGGAGCTTGTCCAGCTCGCGCTTCTTGATGAGGAGCTCCTTCTTGGTGAAGCCCTTCGTCGTGTCGTCGAAGTCGATCTCCTCGAGCTCCTTCATGCGCGCGAGGCGCTTGGAGACCGTCTGGAAGTTCGTGAGCAGACCGCCGAGCCAACGCTGGTTGACGTACGGCTGGCCGACGCGGGTCGCCTGCTCGGCGATGGAGCCCTGCGCCTGCTTCTTGGTGCCCACGAAGAGGATCGTGCCACCGTGCGCGACCGTCTCCTTGACGAAGTCGTACGCGCGGTCGATGAAGGCCAGCGACTGCTGCAAGTCGATGATGTGGATGCCAGAGCGCTCGGCGAGGATGAAGCGCTTCACCTTCGGGTTCCACCGACGGGTCTGGTGTCCGAAGTGGACGCCGCTGTCGAGCAGCTGGCGGATGGTGACGACGGCCATGCCGTCCTCCTTGTGTGTTCTCGGCGCGCAGCATGACTGCGAACCTGTTGCGGTTGTGTCGGTCGCGACCCGGTGGCCGTGACCCCTGGCGCCCTGTCCGCGCGGCCGCCCACTCACGAGAGTGGGACCGGTGGCCGCGTGACGTGCTCTGGATCACCGAGTGATCATGAGCACTGTGGACGCGCGAAGTCAGCGCGCACAGCGCGCTGCTGGATAGATGCTAACAGACTGGAGGCCCGGATCACGTACGCCGACCGGCTTGCGTGATCCGGGCCTCCAGTCCGTGGATCGTGGGGACGTCAGGCCTTCGCGCTCACGGTGTCGCCCTCGGCGGTGATGCCCATCTCCTCGAGGGAGCGACCCTTCGTCTCGGGGATCTTCGCGAGGACGAAGAACAGCGAGAGCAGGGCGAACAGGGCGTAGATGCCGTAGGTCACCGTCAGGTTGAAGCTCGACAGCACCGGGAACGTGATCGTGACGAGGAAGTTCGCGACCCAGTTCGCCGCGGAGCCGACGCCGAGCGCGGTCGCACGGATGCGGTTCGGGAACATCTCACCGAGGAGGACCCACATGAGCGGACCCCAGGTGGCGCCGAACGACACGACGAACAGGTTCGCGAAGATCAGGGCGATGATGCCCCAGGCTCCGGGCAGCTGCGGTGCACCGTCCACGATGGTCGCCTGCGAGAACGCGATCGCGACCATGAGCAGCGACACGAACATGCCGGCCGAACCCGCGACGAGCAGCGGCTTCCGGCCGAGCTTGTCCACCGTGAAGATGGCGATGAAGGTGACCGCGACGTTCACCACCGAGGTGATGGTGGAGATGAGGAAGGAGTCGCTCTCCTTGAACCCGACGGCCTGCCACAGCGTCGTCGAGTAGTAGAAGATCACGTTGATGCCGACGAACTGCTGCAGCACCGCGAGGATGATGCCGACCCAGACGATCGGCTGCAGGCCGAAGCGGTTGCCCCGGATGGAGCCCTTCTTCTCGTTGGCCTCCTTCTTGATGCCGTCCTGGATCTCCTCGAGGCTCGTGTTCACGGTGTCGCGGGGCACGATCTTCGTCATGACCTCGCGGGCGTCGTCCGTCCGGCCCTTGGCGAGCAGGAAGCGCGGCGACTCCGGCAGCGTGATCGCCAGGATGCCGTAGACCACCGACGGGATCACGCCGACGAGGAACATCCAGCGCCAGGCGGCCAGGCCGAGGACGGTCTCGGAGGCGCCGCCCGCGGTGACCGCGAACACCTGGTCGGACAGCAGCGCCGCGAAGATACCGAGCGTGATGGCCAGCTGCTGGAACGAGGCCAGACGACCACGGATCGCCTTCGGCGACACCTCGGAGATGTACGCCGGGGCGATGACCGACGCGGTCCCGATGCCGAGACCACCGACGAGGCGCCAGATCACGAGGTCCCACGTCGCGAACGCGAACGCGCTCCCGATCGAGGACACGAGGAAGAGCACGGCTGCCCAGAACATGATCCGGGTACGACCCCAGCGGTCGGCCAGACGGCCGGCGAAGAACGCGCCGAACGCGCAACCGATCAGGGCCGAGGCGACGGCGAAGCCGCTGGCGGCCTCGGACAGGCCGAACTCGCCCTTGATCGCGTCGACCGCGCCGTTGATGACGGACGAGTCGAATCCGAAGAGGAAACCGCCCACCGCTGCTGCGATGGCGAACGCGGTGACCTTCCCCTTGAACGCACGGTCGGTGCCGTGCCCGGTGGTCGTGTTGGACACGATGCTCCTGGGTTCTGCCGCCGTGCGGGATGCTGCACGGTGCCCCGGCGGTCGGCTGGTTCGCCGTCCGAGCGGCGTTGCGTGTTCCGGAGCGGCCCCGACTGTACTCCCCGATCGGCGCGGGGGCGCAATCGGGGCGGGTCGGGTCGGACCGACTCGGTACGACAACATCGACGTCGTGCGACAACCGCGTCGTCGCACCTCGCAGACGCAACGGTTGCGGACGCGCGCTCGCGACAATGCCGATGTCGTGCGACATCGACGTTGTCGCACCAGCCCACGTCAGCCGCCTTCCACAGGCCTGGAGGCGCGACGCACCGCCCACAGATCGACGCACCTCCGCCCCTCACGCGTCGGAAAGCGGGACGGTGGGGCCATGCACTTCGGCTCACGGACCCGTCACCCGCGCACGAACCTCCGCGTGGTCGTCGGTGCGGTCGCGGTCGCTGTCGGCGCGGTGTCGGCCGGCACCGCGACGCTGACGCACGGGCGGGAGGCCGTCCGCGGGGCCGTGGTCACCGCTGAGGAGTCGCGTGCCCCGTGGGTCTGGCCGACCGGGGTCCGTGTGGTGAGCCGACCCTGGGAAGAACCGGCCGACGACTACGCAGCGGGGCACCGCGGTCTCGACGTCCCCGCGGCGATCGGTGACGCGGCGGTCGCGGTCGACGACGGCACGGTGACCTTCGCCGGCTCGGTCGCCGGCCGGGGCGTGGTGACGATCGACCACGGTGCCGGACTCCGCAGCACGCTCGACTCTGTGACGCCGTCCGTCACCGCCGGGGACACCGTCGCACCGGGCGACACCGTGGGGCGCGTCGCGGTCGGACACTGCCCGGAGTCGGACCCCTGCCTGCACCTCGGCGCGCGGCTCGACGACCGCTACGTCGACCCGACGCCGTACCTGCCCGCTGCCGAGTGGCCGGTGCTGCTGCCCGAGGACGCCTGGACCGGGTGACGGACGCGACCGCGCCGAGTGGCGACGGTCACGCCCGGGGGTGCGCCGTCCGGTACACCTCGCGCAGGCGCGCTGAGGAGACGTGCGTGTAGATCTGCGTCGTACCGAGACTCGCGTGCCCGAGGAGCTCCTGCACGGCCCGGAGGTCCGCTCCCCCGTCGAGCAGGTGCGTCGCCGCGGTGTGCCGGAAGGTGTGCGGGCCGCTCGGCCCCTCGCCGGGAAGGTCCTGCAGCACGCGCGCGACGATCCGGTAGGCGCCGCGCACGCCGAGCCGCGCCCCCCGGTCGCCGAGGAACAGCGCACCCGGGTCCACGACGTCGGACCGGGCGGCGAGGACCGGCCGACCACGTTCGAGCCACGTCTCGACGGCGTCGCGGGCGGGCACGCCGAACGGCACGACCCGCTCCCGACCGCCCTTGCCGAGGACTCGCACGGTGAGGCGCTGGCGGTCGAGGTCGAGCACGTCGATGCCGACGAGTTCGCTCACCCGGATGGCCGCGGCGTAGAGGAGCTCCACGACCGCCACGTCCCGCAACGCCGCGGGGTCGTCCGTCGCCGCACGCGCGGCAAGTCCGTCGAGGATGCTTCGCACCTGGTCGGACGACACGACGCGTGGCAGGTGTGCAGCGCCCTTCGGTGCACGGAGGCGCACCCCCGGGTCGACTGCCAGCACGCCGGACTCGCTCGCCCACCGGGTGAACGCCCGCACGGACGACGACCGTCTGGCGATCGTCGACCGGGCGAGGCCACGGTGGTCGGCGTCCCACAGCCAGTCGCGCAACAGGTCGAGCCCGAGGCCGCCGACGCGGTCGATCCCACGGCCGGCCGCGAAGGCGACGAGCTGCCCGAGGTCGTTCGCGTAGGCGCGGACGGTCTGCTCGCTCAGCCCGCGGGCGTGCCGGGAGTGCTCGAGGAACACGTCCACCACCACCGCGAGTGCATCGTCCGTCCGATCCGCCACGGCACCAGGCTAGGTCCCGCCACCGTCAGGCCCGTGCCCACCCGCCGGACGTGTGCACGACGAGTCCCTGCAGCTGCGCGAGCGCCAGGGCATCGGCGACCTCGGCGAGGGACATCCCCGACCGCCCGGCGACCTCGTGATCCGACATGGCCCGACGCCCCACGGCATCGAGCACGCGGAGGACCTCGGGATCGTGACGTGCGCCGGTGAGCGGCTCGTCCCGACGGTCGACGGTGAACGGGGTGGTCGACGCCACCGCCGCGTCCACCGGGTCCCTCGGGTGGACGACGAGCTGCGCCCTGCCCTGTGCCACGAGCCGGTGGCACCCGACCGACGCTGACGACGAGAACGCCCCGGGCACGGCGAACACCGGTCGACCGAGTTGGGCGGCGTGGTGCGCGGTGTTCAGGGCGCCGGACCGTGCACCTGCCTCGACGACCACCGTGACGTCGGCGAGGGCGGCGATCAGCCGGTTGCGGGCCAGGAAGCGCCACCGGGTCGGTCGGGTCCCGGGCGGCGACTCGGCGAGCAGCGTGCCCTGCCGTGCGACGTTCCGGAGCAGTTCGACGTTCCCGGCCGGGTAGAGCTGGTCGATGCCGCCCGCGAGCACGGCGGTGGTCGGCGCTCCGGCGGCGATGGACACCCGGTGCGCGACCGCGTCGATGCCGTACGCGCCGCCGCTGATGACCGAGCATCCGGCGTCAACGGCGGTCGAGGCGATCTCGGCCGCCGCTTCGGCTCCGGCGACGGTGTTCGCACGGGACCCGACGACGGCGAGGCCCGGTCCGGCTGTCGCTGCCGACGAACGGGACCAGAGCACGAGGGGTGCGTGCGGACCGAGGTCGTCGACGGCACCGGGCCAGGCCGACGCGCCCGGGACGAGGAGTGCGGCGCCGACCCTCCGTGCCGCCGCGAGCACCTCAGCGACGTCGGAACGCCCGAGCCGGGGCGTCCATCGCTCGACCGCGGCCACGAGGACGGCTCCGAACGCGTCGGCGTCCTCCGAGCCCGCGACCCCCGACTCGACACAGCGACCGAGCAGGTCGCCGACGTCGCCGGAGTCCGCCGCCTCGAGCACTGCTCCGAGCGCACGTTCCGGCCCGAGCACCGTCACGAGCTCCCCCGCGACGGCGTCTCCCGGCTCCGCGATGGTCGACCACGCGATCCGCGAGGCGGTCTCGACGAGGTCGACCACGTCGGTGCCGTCCCCGAGTGCGGACCGGACCGCGCCGAGCAGGTCGGTGCCCGCGGTCACAGGGCGCTCCGGAGCGCGAGGGCCTCGCGCACGTGGTTGCCGGCCGGCCGTTCGGCGGACTGCAGGTCCGCGAGGGTCCATGCCAGTCGCATCGTCCGGTCCCACCCGCGCATCGTCAGGGTGCCGAGGTCGAGCGCCCTGTCGAGCGGCGCGGTCGCACCCGGATCGGCCCGTCCCTCGGCTCGGAGCCAGCTGCCGGCGACCTCGGCGTTCCGCGTCCACGGTGTCCCGCGGAGGCGCTCGGTCATCCGCTCGCGCGCGTGCTCGACGACCCGACGGGCCTCCGCGGTCGTCGGGGTCGTGCCGTCGCCGGCGCGGATGCTGCCCGTCGTCACGCGGGGCACCCGGACGCGGATGTCCATCCGGTCGAGCAGCGGCCCGGAGATCCGCCCGAGGTACCGCCGGACCGTCGCCGGGCTGCACTCGCAGGGTTGTCGACTGTCGCCCGCGTTGCCGCAGGGACACGGGTTGGCGGCGAGGAGCACCTGGCACCGCGCCGGGAACTCGGCCGCGCCTGCTGCCCGGTGCACCGTGATCCGCCCGGACTCGAGCGGCTGACGGAGCGCGTCGAGCACCGCGCGCGGGAACTCGGGCGCCTCGTCCAGGAACAGCACACCGCGGGTGGCGCGGGAGACCGCCCCCGGTCGGAGCACGCCGGAACCGCCGCCGACGAGCGCGACCGTCGACGCCGAGTGGTGCGGCGCCTCCCACGGTGGTCGCTCGGTCCAGGACGCCGATCCGAGTCCGGCGACGGACCGCACCGATGCGACCTCGAGCGCTGCCTCACCGTGGAGGTCGGGCAGCAGCCCGGGCAGCCGCTCGGCGAGCATCGTCTTCCCGGCCCCCGGTGGCCCGAGCAGCAGGGCGTGGTGCCCACCGACCGCCGCGGCCACCACGGCACGGACGCCGATCGGGTTCCCGATCACGTCGGCGAGCTCCGCGACGGGTCGTTGGTCGGACGGCGCCGCGATCGGCAGGACGGCCTCGACCTCGACGGCGGGCAGGAGCGCACCGGCGTCGATCGCTGCGGCGCGGAGCGAGTCGACGCCGTGGACCTCGACGCCCTCGACGAACCGCGCCTCGGCGAGGTTGCCGACCGGGACGACGACCCGCGCGGCGCCGGCGCCACGGGCCGCGAGGAGCATCGGGATGACCCCGACGACCGGCCGCACGCGTCCGTCGAGCCCCAGCTCGCCGATGTACACCACCCGCTCGGACACCCTCGGTGCCACCCCGGCCCCGGCCAGCACCGCCATGGCGATCGCGAGGTCGAAGCCGGACCCGCGCTTCGGGATCGCGGCCGGCGTCAGGTTGACGGTGATCCGCCGAGCGGGCAGCGGGCACCCCGCGTTGGCGGCGGCCGCTCGGACCCGCTCACGGGCCTCGCCCAGGGACGTGTCCGGCAGGCCGATGATGCTGAACGCCGGCAGTTGGCTGGTCAGGTGCGCCTCGACCTCGATCCGCCGGCCGGCGACCCCGATGAGCGCGATGGCCGATGCCCGTCCGATCCCGGTCGTCACAGCACACCGGCGACGTGCTCGACCCCGACCCGGTCACCGTCGACGTGCACCGCGACGGCGTCGATCCGGATCGCCCGGGCGGACACCTCCGGGTGGTCCTCGAACCACGCGGGCACGAGGCGCCGCAACCGGGTGACCTTCGATGCCGTGATCGCCTCGAACGGGTGGCCGGTCGAGTTGCCGGCCCGCGTCTTCACCTCGATGAAGACGAGCGTGCAGGACTGCCACGCGATGATGTCGACCTCACCCCGCGCGCAGCGCCAATTGCGTTCGAGCACCCGGAATCCGTGGTCCTCCAACCATTCCGCGGCCCGGTCTTCACCGAATCGTCCGAGACTGCTGTTCCGCAGCGGTGTTTGCTCCATGTCGTTGCCTCCGCGTCGACCATCGCGGAGCGCACCATTGCCCGAGGAACTCCACGGATGATCAGTGGAGAACGACGGCCGACGCGTGACTGTGGAGGACAAAGCAAGAACCCGGACGACCGAGGTCGTCCGGGTTCTGTGCGATCACGATCAGTGCGCGGCTGCGTACGCTTCCTGCACTTGGGTCGAGATGCGGCCACGGGTCGAGACCTCGTACCCGTTCTCCTTCGCCCATTCACGGATCTTCGCGAGTTCCTCGGAGTTGCCGCGCTTCGGCGCCGACTTCGGAGCGGAACCGCCCGTGCGGCGACCGGAGACCTTGCGCGCAGCGGCGACGTAGTCGGAGATCGCTTCGCGGAACTTGTCGACGTTGTCGTCCGTCAGGTCGATCTCGTAGGACGAACCGTCGAAGGCGAATTCGAGGGTGCGACCCGAACCGGGGGTGATGGGCGAGTCGTCGAGGTCGTCGACGAGCTGGACTGTGACCTTCTGTGCCATGGCGCGCTCCTGCAATCGGGGACGGAATTCCCCATCACATTAGCGGGAAGAAATCACCGGAGTCGAATTGCGACGGTGTTTCTCAGCAGTAGCATTACAAGTGAAGATCACTCGTCGAGTGCGAGTTCCTTCGGCAGCTCGAGTTCACGCGACGTGAGTTCCTCGACGTTGACGTCCTTGAAGGTCAGCACCCGGACGGATTTCACGAACCGGTCGGAACGGTAGACGTCCCACACCCAGACGTCGTTCATCGTCAATTCGAAGTAGAAGTCGTGCTCGGTGTCCCGGCGAGCGAGTTCCACTTCGTTGGCCAGGTAGAAACGCCGCTCGGTCTCGACCACGTACCGGAACTGCGACACGACGTCGCGGTACTCGCGGTACAGGGCAAGTTCGACCTCGCGGTCGTAGTCGTCGAATTCGTCGTCATCCATCGCGCCCACAGTCTACGGCGACCGGAGCGCCCGCGGCACAACCCCCGGACCGGACACGCGGCACGACGCGCGGCAGCCCGGACGGACCACACCGGGTCAGCCCGCCAGCGCGTCCAGTTCCGCGAACCCGTCGAGTGCGACGCTCGACGCCTGGTGCAGCCAGCTCTTCCGGTGCAGCGCATGGGCACCGACCGACCGGATGGCGTCGTAGTGGGCGGTCGACCCGTACCCCTTGTTCGACGCCCACGCGTAGTGCGGCGCCTCGTCGTGCGCCGCCGTCATCAGGGCGTCCCGAGCCACCTTGGCCACCACCGACGCCGCAGCCACCGACGCGCAGTCCCGGTCGGCCTTGACCCGGACGACGACCTCGAGCGGGTCGGACGGCAGCCGCAGGGACGCCGGCACGGCCCGGGTGAGCCAGTCGAACGACCCGTCGAGCACGACGACGGCGCCGTCGAGCGCCACACCGGAGGCAACCAGGGTCGACAGCGCCGCAGCCCCTGCCTGGCCGAGGGCCGGGACGATGCCCTGCTGGTCGACGACGTCGGCCGACGCCATCCCGACGGCGGTCCGGGTCCACCGGCGGACGACCGGGTCGAGCGCCTCCCGCCGCGCGGCACTGAGCAGCTTCGAGTCCGCCAGCCCGTCGGGAACCCGGCCGATGTCGACCGTCACGGCAGCGACCCCCACGGCGACGGGACCGGCGATCGCACCGCGACCGACCTCGTCCATGCCGATCACGGTCACACGTCCCGCCCCGAGGAGCTTCTTCTCGACACGGAGCGACGGACGGACCGCGGTCACTGGTCCCGCTCCTCCACGCCGGCGAACACGTCGGGGTAGTCGTCGAGCCAGGTCCACCGGCTGGTCGGCCAGGAGATCACGAAGGCCCGACCCGTGACGTCGGACATCGGCACGAAGCCCTTCGACGGGGTGTCGCCGTTGTAGCGGGAGTCCTTCGAGTCGTACCGGTTGTCACCCATCACCCAGATCGTGCCCTTCGGCACGGTCACCGAGAAGTCCGTCCCGGAGGCGCGGGTCTCCCCCGTCGGGAGCTTGAGGTAGGGCTCCTTGATGGGCACGCCGTTGACGGACATCTGGCCGAGGTCGTTGCAGCACGACACCTTGTCGCCGGGCAGCCCGATGACACGCTTGATGAGGTGGTCGTCGCTGTCCCCGGTACCGAGCCCGACCTGCGTGAGGAGCCAGTCGATCGACTTCGCGGGCTGCGTGTCCGGCGTGACGTTCGGCACCTCCGACCCGGTGAGCCACCCGCCCGGGTCCTTGAACACGACGACGTCGCCGCGCTTGAGGGACACCATCCCCGGGACGAGCTCGTTGACGATCACCCGGTCGTTGATCTGCAGCGTGTTCTCCATCGACGCCGACGGAATGTAGAACGACCGGATCAGGAAGGTCTTGACGAGGAACGAGACGAGCAACGCCGCGATGAAGATGATGACGAGGTCGCGGAGGAAGGTGAGGACACCGTTCCGCTTCTTCTCGACACGGGGCCGGCGCCCGGTTTCGTCAGTCGTGTCCGTCATTTCCACTCTCGTTCGAACACCCCGCGTTCGCACGCCACGACCGGGGAAGGAGCCAGCACGAAGGAAAGCCCCCCGTCGATGCACAACCGTACATCGGCGAGGGGCGAGCAGCGGCGTCCGGCTCGCGGACGCTCACTGTGAAGGCGATCAGGAGTCGCGCTTCTCCTTGATCTTGCGACGGGCCGCCTTGCCGCGCAGTTCGCGGAGGTAGTAGAGCTTCGCACGACGGACGTCACCCTTGGTGACGATCTCGATGTGGTCGATGATCGGCGAGTGCACCGGGAACCAGCGCTCGACGCCGACCTGGAAGCTCACCTTGCGGACCTTGAAGGTCTCGCCGAGGCCGTGGCCCTGGCGGCCGATGACGACGCCCTGGAACACCTGGACACGCGAGCGCGTGCCTTCGATGATGTTGACGTGCACCTTGATGGTGTCGCCGGGGCGGAAGTCCGGGACGTCGGTGCGCAGCGACGCTGCGTCGACGTGGTCGAGGAGCTGGCTCATGATTGGGTCACTCTCTGCGGACGCACACGGGTCGCCGCGGATCGAATTCGGTTGGAAGTGTGGTGTGCCCGGTGTCGGCGACTCCCCCGTGGCAGAGTCCAGCCAGGGCACGGCTACCCATCTTGCCACAGCAGACCAGCCGCGCAAAACGCACGGGCACGAGAACACGCGAGGATGGACCCATGATCGAACTCCGCACCCCCGCCGAACTCGACGGCCTCCGCGCCGCCGGCCGCTTCGTGGCCGATGTCCTCGACGAGCTGCTCGAGACGGTGGACGTCGGTGTGAACCTGCTCGACCTCGACCGGGTGGCCGCGCGGATGATCGCCGACCGGGGTGCCGTCAGCTGCTACGTCGACTACCACCCCTCGTTCGGCAGGTCGCCGTTCGGCAGGAACCTCTGCACCTCGGTGAACGACGCAGCGTTGCACGGTCTGCCGCACGACCGCACGCTCGTCGACGGCGACCTCGTGAGCCTCGACTTCGCCGCGAGCCTCGACGGCTGGGTCGCGGACTCCGCCGTCACGGTCCAGGTCGGCACGCCGCGGGAGGACGACCAGCGCCTCATCGAGACGGTCGAGCGCGGACTCGCCGCCGGCATCGCGCAGTTCCGGACCGGCAACAAGCTCGGCGACGTGTCGTACGCGATCGGTCGCGTCGCGAAGGACGCCGGCTACGACGTGAACCTGCAGTTCGGCGGACACGGCGTCGGACGGACGATGCACGGCGACCCGCACGTCCCGAACGACGGTCGGCCCGGGCGCGGCCTCAAGCTCCAGAAGGGGCTGGTCGTCGCGATCGAGCCGTGGCTCATGCAGGGCACCGCGGACCTCTACCAGGACGAGGACGGCTGGACCCTCAAGAGCGTCGACGGCTCGCGTGCAGCGCACGTCGAGCACACCGTCGCGGTGACGGAGGCGGGTCCCGAGGTCCTCACCCTGCGTCGCGCCCAGCGCGCCGACGCGACCGCCTGACGGACGGGAGGCGCGGTGCCAGCTGGCACCGCGCCTCCCGGCCCGCAGTGCGGAGCCAGCACTCGGGCGCCGCGCCGGCCGAGAGCTACGCGTCCGGCAGCAGGTCCGGCCGGACGCGCCGCGTCCGCTCCACCTGCTGCTCGTGCCGCCACGCGGCGACACGGCCGTGGTGCCCGCTGAGCAGGACCTCCGGCACGTCGATGTCCCGCCAGGACGCGGGCTTCGTGTACGAGGGGTACTCGAGCAGGCCGTCCTCGTGGGACTCCTCGACGAGCGACTCCGGGTTGCCGACGACGCCGGGCACGAGACGCCCGACGGCCTCGATGACGGCCATCGCCGCGACCTCGCCACCGTTCAGCACGTAGTCCCCGAGCGACAGTTCGACGACCGAGCAGCGTGACGCCGCCCACTCGAACACGCGGGCGTCGATGCCCTCGTAGCGCCCGCAGGCGAACACGAGGTGGGGCTCGACGGCCAGCGACCGCGCGAGGGACTGCTTGAACGGGGTGCCGGCCGGGGTCGGGACGACGAGGGTCGACGACCCGTCGGGCCGCAGGATCGACTCGAGCGCCTGCGCCCACGGCTCGGGCTTCATGACCATGCCCGCTCCCCCGCCGTACGGGGTGTCGTCCACGGTCCGGTGCCGGTCGGTCGTCCAGGAGCGGAGGTCGTGCACGTGCACGTCGAGCAGCCCGTCGGTGCGGGCCTTGCCGAGCAGGGAGACGTCGAGCACGGAGAAGAACTCCGGGAAGATCGTGACGATGTCGATGCGCACGCGCGCTAGTCCGTCACGGTCTCGGGACGCGACGTGTCCTCCGGGTCCTCGAAGAGGCCGGTCGGCGGTGTCACGGTGACGGTGCCCGCGGCGATGTCGACCGCGGGGACGATCGCCGAGACGAACGGCACGAGGACCTCGCCGCGGTCGGGCGTGTCGATGGCGAGCAGGTCCTGCGCCGGGAGGTGGTCGACCCGGGCGACCGTGCCGACCTCGACGCCGTCGCGGAGGACCCGCAGGCCGACCAGCTGGTGGTCGTACCAGGCGTCGTCCTCGCCGGTCTCGGCGTCGGCGTCCTGCTCGACCCAGAGGATCGCACGGGCGAGGGTCTCAGCAGCCGTGCGGTCCCCGATGCCCTCGAAGAAGGCGACCGGGTGGCCGTTGTACCAGCGCAGCTCGTCGAGCGCGATGGTCTTGCCGGCCCACGGCGAGTCCTCGGGGACCTGGAGCGTGAAGACCGCTCCGCGCGTGAACCGACGGTCCGGGTCGTCGGTGTAGAGCTCGAGCTTGATGCCGCCCTTGAGCCCGTGCGCCTTCGTGATTCGACCCACCCGGAGCTGGGTCGTCTCCCTAGGAATCGGTGTCGACCACGTCGACACGCACCCGCTTGCCATCGGCCAGAGCCGTGACGAGGGTGCGCAGCGCCTTTGCGGTCCGTCCGGCGCGACCGATCACGCGGCCGAGGTCCTCGGGGTGCACGCGCACCTCGAGGACCTCGCCCCGCGCGGAGGTGGAACTGGCGACGCGCACGTCGTCAGGGTGATCGACGATCCCCTTGACGAGGTGCGTCAGCGCGGATTCGAGCAAGGAATTACGCCTCGGTCGTCTCTGCGGTCTCGTCGGCCGTCTCCGGAGCAGCGGCCGGGGCCTTCTTCTCCGACTTCGGCTTGAGGACGGCCTTCTTGGAGGAGTCCACGACGAACGCCTGCTTGGGCTCGGCGACCTTGACCTTGGACTCGGTGTCCTTCTCGCCCTTGAACTTGGCCCAGTCACCGGTGAGCTTCAGCAGCGCGGCGACCTGCTCGGTCGGCTGCGCGCCGACGCCGAGCCAGTAGAGCGCACGCTCGGACTCGATCTTGATGACCGAGGGCTCCTCGGTCGGGTGGTACTGACCGATCTCCTCGATCACACGACCGTCGCGCTTGGTGCGCGAGTCGGCGACGACGATGCGGTAGTACGGCGCACGGATCTTGCCGAGGCGCTTGAGACGGATCTTGACAGCCACAATTACTCCTGTTGCGTGTTGTTGTGGTTGAACCGGAACCGCGGGCGTGGGGGCACACACGGTGGAAGCTCGGAATGAGTCGCGCACAGCTGGATAGAGGGTCGAGCAGGCGCGATTCGACCGTTCATTCTTACAGATTCCCGGCCGGGATGCGAGTCGACGCGCTAGGGGGCGAGTCGCCGGACCGCTTCGAGCGCCTCGGACGTCGCGCGGACCGCGTCCACGCTCCGTGCGTCGCGCGCGCCGCCGACGACCGCGAAGGGCACACCGGCGTCCTGGAGGCCCGTGACGAGTCCGTCGGTCGGCCGTCCGTCCGCCTCGTCACCGGTCCACGGCGTCGGGCCGTCACCGACGGAGAGCGCCCGTTCCTGCCCCGCGCAGACGACGACGTTGTCCGCGGGGACGGCGCGTTCCTCGCCGTGCTCGTCCCGGATCCAGAGGACGCCCGGTTCGATGCGGAGGTACTCCTGCACGCCGCCGACCATGTGCACACCGGCGTCCCGGAGCCGCCCGATCGCGACCCACCGCGAGGTGATCCCGACGCCCTGGCCGAACTTGCCGGAACGGCGCAGCACGGTGACGTCCGGACCCGGTCGGAGCGTGCGGGTCGCCGCGGGGAGGCGCTGCGGCACGTCCCCGACGACGGCCTCGGACACGTCGAGGTCCCAGCGGGCGGCGAACTCGGTGGCCCGGTGGGCCTCGTCGGGCGACTCGACGAGGAAGGCCGCGGTGTCGACGCCGATGCCACCGCCGCCGATGATCGCGACGGTGCCGGCGGGGACGCCCTCGCGCAGGGCCCGCTCGTAGGACAGGACGTGGGGCAGCGAGGCTCCCGGGATGTCGACGACCCGCGGGACGACCCCCGGTGCGAGCACCACGGCGTCGCTGCCGGTCAGGTCACCGGCGGTCGCCGGACGGCCGAGGTGGATCGTCGCACCGCGCTGGTCGAGTTCGGCGCGGGCGGACCGCACGGTGGCGGCGTAGTCCTCCTTGCCGGGCACGAGCGCGGCGAGGCCGAACTGGCCGCCGAGCTCGTCGGAGGCCTCCCACAGCGTCACGGTGTGCCCGCGCCGTGCTGCATCGACGGCGGCTGCGAGTCCCGCGGGACCGCCACCGACGACGTCGACCCGCTTCGGCGACGCCGTCGGGCGTGCCGGGAAGGCGACCTCGCGGGCGGCACGAGGGTTGACGAGGCACGACACCGGCTGGCCGATGATCGACCGGTCGAGGCAGGCCTGGTTGCAGCCGATGCAGGTGTTGACGAGGTCGAACGCGCCGGCGAGCGACCGGTTCACGATCGCGGGGTCGGCGAGGAACGGGCGGGCGAGGGCGACGGCGTCGATGGTCCCGTCGGCGAGGACGGTCTCGCCGTCGCGCAGGTCGGTCATCCGGTTCGACGCGATGACCCTGACGTCCGGGTACGCCGAGGCGCGGACGACACCGGCGATGCGCGCCGCGTACTCGAGCCAGGCCCCGTGCGGCACGGCGGCCTGCACGGTCGGCGTCCGGGACTCGTGCCAGCCGATCCCGACCGAGATCCCGTCGAGGCCGAGCGGCAGCAGGTCGTGGACGAGGGCGTCGACGTCCGCGTCGGTCGACGACCCCGGCATCAGGTCGGCCCCGGACAGCCGGATCGTCACGGCGAGCTCGGGCACCGCGGCACGAACGGCCCGCACGACCTCCACGGTGAACCGGCGCCGACGCTCCGCGTCACCGCCCCACTCGTCGTCGCGCAGGTTCGTCAGCGGCGACTGGAACTGGTTGATGAGGTAGCCCTCTGACGCCATGATCTCGACGCCGTCGAAGCCGATGTCGCGCGCGCTGCGGGCCGCGGCGGCGAAGTCCTCGATGGTCCGCTCGATGTCCGATGGGGTCATCTCCGCGGGCACGACGCCACGGGCAGCAGCCCACGGCAGTGCCGACGGCGCCAGGACCCGCTGGGGTTCCCCGTGCCGGTCGACCATGCCGGACGCGAGCGCGTACCGGCCGGCGTGGAAGAGCTGCGCGAGGATCGTCGACCCCTCGTCGTGCACCGCCCGCACCGCCGCACGGAACCGCTCGTCCGCTCCCCCGACGCCGAACACCGCGAAGTCCGGGCCGCCACGGGCCTCGTCGTTGACGGCGATGCCGCCGGTGATGATGCACGCGGCACCACCGGCGGCCCGCTCACGGTAGAACGCCGCCATGCCGGCCCCGCCGTCGTCGTGCACCTCGAGCCCGGTGTGCATCGACCCCATGACCACCCGGTTCGACAGGTGCAGGGGGCCGAGCGTCCACGGCGAGGAGACGACGGCGAGGTCGGGCGTGGCGACGGTGCTCATGCGCCTACTCTGCCGTGTCGGACGCCGCGTCGGCGGCAGGCGGCAGGACCGCGTCGCGCAGCGGCGACGTCGTGTCCGCCCAGAACGGCGGCGCGATCACGGTCAGGCCGCCGTCCACCGACAGCACCTGCCCCGTGATGTACCCGGCCTTGTCGGAGAGCAGGAAGTCGACCGCGTCGGCCATGTCGTCCGCGGTGCCGGGGCGCTGCAGCGGCAGCTTCTCGAACACGGTGTCGATCGGCGCCTGGCCGGGGACCCTCGTGTAGAAGTACTCGAGCGAGTCGGTGTCGATGAGGCCGCCGTTGACCGCGTTCACGGTGATCTGACGCGGCCCGAACTCGACGGCCATGTACTTCATGTAGGACTCGCTCATGGCCTTCGCGGCGCCGAGCGCGGCGTACGTCGGGAACGCGCGGAGCGACCCGTACGAGGTGACCACGACGATCCGGCCGCCCTTGTCCATGAGCTGCGCGGCACGCTGCGCACCCAGCACGAACGAGCGGGCGTTCGTGGCGTAGCTGCGGTCGAGGTGGTGCAGCTTGAGGTCCGCGACGGGCTTGAAGGCGCTGGCGGCCGCGTTCGCGACGAAGTAGTCGAGGCGACCGTAGGTGTCGCGCACCAGGTCGAACAGTGCGTCGATCGACTCCGGCTGCTCGATGTCGACCTGTGCCGTGATGCCGTCGCCGCCGGCGGCCTTGACGTCGGCGAGCGACTCCTCGGCCAGGTCGGCGTTGCCCTTGTACGTCACGACGACGGTGACGCCGCGCTGGCCGAGCTTCTGCGCGAGCAGGCGGCCGATGCCGCGCGAGGCGCCCGTGATGAGTGCGATGGGTGCGGAGGTGGGGTCGGTCACTTCAGTCCTTTGCGTGCGTGCGTGGAGACGGACTGGAGGCGCGGGGCGGGCCCGCACCGCGCCTCCAGTCCGCTGGTGGGTTGCGGTCTAGAACCCGGCCTGGCCGGTCACGACGGCACGGCCGACGACCAGCTTCTGGATCTCGTTGGTGCCCTCCTCGAAGCGCTGCGCGCGCGCGTCGCGGTAGACGCGCTCGATCGCGTTGCGCTTCCAGTAGCCCTGTCCGCCGTGCACCTGCAGGGCCTTGTCGGTGACGCGGGCGAGCATGTCGACGGCGACCATCTTCGAGGCGCTGGACAGCGTCCCGGCGTCCGGACGGTCCTCTTCGTACGCACGGGCGGCCTCGAGCACGAGCGCGCGGGCCGCGGCGATGTCGGCGTAGTTCTCGGCCAGGTAGAACTGGATCGCCTGTCGGCTGGCGAGCTTCTTGCCGAACGTCTCGCGCGTGTTCGCGTACTCGACCGCGAGCTCGTTCGCACGCTCGGCCAGGCCGACGGCGCTCATCGCGACGGACACGCGGCTCGGCAGGAGGAAGCCGCCGAGTGCGACCTCGAGGCCCTGCCCCTCGGCGCCGAGCAGCGCGCTCGCCGGGACCGGGACGTCCGTGAAGCGGAGGATCGCGTGGTCCGTGCCGCGGATGCCCATGGTGTCGGAGTCGTCGATCACCTCGGCGCCCGGCAGCCCGCTGTTCGGCATGAGGAACGCGACCGTGCCGTCCTGGCCCGTGGTGCCCTCGAGGCGCGCGGCGATGAGCCAGTAGTCGGCCTTCACGCCGAACGTGATGAGGTGCTTCTCGCCGTTCATCACGTACGTGTCGCCCTCGCGACGGACGGTGGTGCGGATGTCCGCTCCGGTGCCGGCGGTGGCCTCGGTCAGGGTGAACGCCACGAGCTTGTCACCCGCGACGCTCGGCTTGACGACCTGCTCGATCTGCTCCGGCGTCGCGTACGGCTCCATGGCGCGCCACGTGCCGTTGATGACGTGCACGAGCATGCGGATCGAGGCGTGCGAGCGGGAGACGATCTCCATGATCTCGAGGTACCGCGAGAACGGGATGCCCCGGCCGCCGAGCTCCTCAGGCGCGGCGAGGCTGAGCCAGCCCTTGTCCTTGAGCTCCTGGAAGAGCTCGGGTGACACCTGCCCGGTGCGCTCGATCTCCTCGGCCCACTCCTCGCCACGGCCGCGGACCCACGCGGTCACCTCGGCCTTGAGCTCCTGGAAGGCGGCTTCGGTCTGGGGCTCCATGACCATCGTCATCGTTCAGTTCTCCTTCGTCGCGACGAGCGCGGCTGCCTGCTCGCGCAGGACGTTCTTCTGGACCTTGCCGACCGCGTTGCGCGGCAGTTCGGCGATGTACTCGAGCCGCTCAGGCCAGTAGTACTTGCTCACGCCGGCCTTGTCGAGCGCGCGCTGCATCCCGGCGAAGTCGAGCTGCTCCGCGCCGGCTGCCGGCACGACGAACGCGCAGGCACGCTCGCCGAGGCGGGCATCCGGCATCGCGACGATCGCGACGTCGGTGACGAGCGGGTGCTGGTAGAGCAGGTTCTCGATCTCGACGACCGGGATCTTCTCGCCACCGCGGTTGATGACGTCCTTGATGCGGCCCGTGATCGAGAGGAAGCCCTTCTCGGACACCTTCGCCAGGTCACCGGTGCGGTACCAGCCGTCCTCGGTGAAGACGTCGTCCGTCAGGTCGGGCCGGTCGAGGTACCCGTCGAACATCGTCGGCGAGAACAGCTCGAAGTTGCCCTCGGTGTCCGCCGGGAGCTCGTGCCCCTCGTCGTCGACGATGCGGATCCGGATGCCGGGCAGCGCGCGACCGTCGTGGCCGTAGGCGTCCGTCGGGTCGTCGGTCGGGCTGGAGAGCGCCCCGAGGCAGGTCTCGCTCGTCCCGAACGCGCCGAGGATCGCGGTGCCGAGCACCGTCGCGGCACGCTGGGCCAGTGCACGGGGCACCGCGGCGCCGGTCGGTACGAAGATCCGGAGCGACTCCGGCTGCGGCGCGCCCGCCTCGACCAGGTCGACGAGGTCGGTCAGGAACGGCGTCGCGCACTGCACGAACGTGGCCCCCGCGGCGCCGAACGCCTGCTCGAGGGCGACGGTGCCGTCCCAGACGGGCTGGATGACCTGGGGCGCACCGAGGCGGAAGGCCAGGAGCATGCCGTACAGGAAGCCGGTCTGGTGGGCGAGCGGCGACGGGATGTAGATCCGGTCCTCGCTCGTCAGGCCGGACTGCGCGACGTGCATCGCCGTCGCCAGGCCGAGCGTGCGGTGCGGGTGCTGCACGCCCTTCGGCTCGCCGGTCGTGCCGGAGGTGAAGAGCAGCTGGCAGACGTCGTCCGGGCCGGGCGCGTGGGACAGGATCTGGTCGACGTCCACCTGCACCGAGTCGAGCGCGGTGTCGAAGTAGCGCCAGTTCCACTCGCTCGCGGCGACGCGGTCGGCGGCGTCGGCGGGCAACGGCGGCTGGTTCGTCGGGCTGTCCGCCTGTCCGCGGGCCTCGGAGCGGAGCACGACCACGTGCTCGACTGACAGGCGGCGCTTCTGGGCCTTCGCCTCGTCGATGACGTCGAGCAGCTCGAGGGCCGGACGGCGCTTGCGGAACAGGTTCGGCAGGAACACGACCCGGGCCCGGGAACGCGCGAGGGTCATGGTCGTCTCGCGGGGTCCGAACACCGGCATGATCGGCGTCGCGACGGCACCGATCTGGATCGCGCCGAGGGTGATCGACACGAACTCGCGCCAGTTCGGCAGCTGCATCGCGACGGACTCCCCGGTGCGCACGCCGAGTTCGAGGAGCAGCGCGGAGACCTTGTCGGCCTCGTCCTGCAGTTCCTTCCAGGTCGTGTTGACCGGCTCCGGACCGCCGACCTCGATGACCGCCAGGCCGTCCGGGTCGGTCTGCGACAGGGCGCGGACCTTCTCGCTCAGGACGAGCGGGTCGGCGTCCACGCCGGTCAGTTCGGGCATCGGGTTCGTCGCTTCCTGGGCGTCGCCGAGGTCGGTGCGCTGCGGCGTCAGATCTGCGCGCTCGGCGGCGGCCTCGGCCGCGTCGGTCCGGTCGTCCCGGGCCACCTGGGCGGCGAGGCCGTCGCCGACCTCCATGTCGAGGCCGACCGAGTTCATCGCCTCGAGGAAGGTCGGGTACGAGATCCGGTACGCCCGCGGGTAGGTCAGTGCGGAGACGCCCTCGGCCTTCGACGCGGCGACGGCGAGGGACATCAGCACGCGGTGGTCGTTGAACGACGACATCGGGGAGCCGTGCAGCTCGCCCGGGCCGACACCCGTCACGCGCAGTTCGTCGGCACCCTGCTCGGCGCGGCCGCCCATCCGGTTCAGCTGGAGCATCGCCGCGACGCGGTCGGACTCCTTCAGCCGGATGTGCGCCACGTTCCAGAGTCGGGTCGTGCCCTCGGCGAAGGTCGCCATCGTGGACAGGATCGGCAGGAGGTCCGGGATGGGCTGGCAGTCGATGTCGAGGGGCTTCAGCGGGGAGCCGTCGTGCTCGATGCGCACGAAGCCGGTCTCCTCGTCGATCCGCATCGGGACGCCCATGGCCGTCGCGAGGTCGAGGAACTCGCTCTCCGGGTGGTCGGTCTCGGCGGTGGTGAACGCCGTCATGCCGCGCAGCAGCACGTTCGACTCACGGATGCCGGCGGCGGCGATGCCGAACGCGGCCGAGCCGATGTCCGGCGGGATCACGTAGTCGTGCGGCGTGGCCTGCTGGTTCGCCGGGATCCGGTACTCGAGCCAGTCGTCGGACACCTCGACCGTGAGTCCGAACTGGCGCATCATGCGGACGGTCAGCTCGACGTAGGGCTGCTCGTTGAGCCGTCCGCCGGTGATGTGGATGCGGGTCTCCTGCTCGGCGAACGGCGCCACGAGCAGCAGCCCCGAGATCCACTGCGACAGGGTGCCGGCGATCGAGACGTCGCCGCCGCGCGGACGCTTCGGCTGGACGGTGACCGGCGGGCAGTCGTTCGTCGCCTCGAGCTCGACGCCCATCTGCTGGAGGGACGTCAGCAACGCCTTGATCGGGCGGCGCTGGAAGTACTTCATGCCCGACAGCGTCATCGGCTTGTCCGCCAGGGACGCCAGCCCGGTCATGAAGTACAGGGTCGTGCCGGAGGACCCCATGTTCAGGATGCCGTCGGCGCCCCGGGACCCGTGGTCGACGACGTCGGTCGCTTCGTAGCGCCCGCCGAGGCCGGTGACGTGGTACTCGTTGCCACGACGCTTGACGTCGACGCCGAGCGCACGGAGCGTGCCCACGGTCCATTCGACCTGCCGCGTGGCACTGATCCCGGAGACGACGCTCGTCCCCTTCGCCAGCGACGCGAGCACCAGCGCGCGGTGCGCGTGGTACTTCGAGACCGGGATGTCGAGTTCTCCGACCAGCGGTGCGGACGTACCGCGCACGACCAACTGCATGCGTACCTCTTCCCTGTTGAGCGCTTCTACGGTACGCCCGGTGTGGATCTACTGTGAATCGGATCTGCACGACCGGAGCCGTCGTTCCTTGTGCGTGTCCGACAAGGTTCCGGGCAGGATGTTCAGCATGGACATCCGCTTCACCGAGTCCCGCCCGTCGACCATCGGCGTCGAGTGGGAGCTCCCCCTGGTCGACCGGGACACCGGCGACCTCACCCCGCGCGCACCAGCGGTCATCTCCGCCGTGCAGCAGCGCCTCGGCGACCACGACCGGGTGACCGAGGAGCTCCTCACCAACACCGTGGAGGTCGTCACCGGCGTGCACTCGCGGGTGCAGGACGCGACGAGCGAGCTGTCCGGGATCATCGGCGAGGTCATCGACGCCGCCGAACCGCTCGACGCGCAGGTCATGTGCGCCGGCACGCACCCCTTCGCCGTCTGGGACCAGCAGGAGATCACACCGGACAGTGAGCACTACACGACCCTCATCGACCGGACCCGCTGGTGGGGACGGCAGATGCTCATCTGGGGCGTGCATGTCCACGTCGGCATCGACGACCGCGACAAGGCGCTCCCGATCCTCGGCGCGATGCTGCCGTACGTGCCGCACCTGCAGGCGTTCACCGCGTCGAGCCCCTTCTGGGCGGGCATCGACACGGGCTACGCCTCGAACCGGGCCCTGATGTTCCAGCAGCTCCCCACGGGTGGCCTGCCGCCCCAACTCGGCGCGTGGGCGAACTTCGAAGAGGTGGTGGACGACCTCACCCGCACCGGCGTCATCGAGGGGTTCAAGGACCTCCGCTGGGACATCCGCCCGTCGCCGGGGTGGGGCACGCTCGAGAACCGCGTGTCCGACGGCATCTCCACGCTGCACGAGGTCGGAGCCGTGACCGCCCTCGTCCAGTGCCTCGTCACCGCGATGTCCGACCGGCTCGACGCCGGCGAGACCCTGCCGACCATGCAGCCCTGGTTCGTCCGCGAGAACAAGTGGCGCGCTGCCCGCTACGGCATGGAGGCGGAGATCATCACGAACGCCGCCGGCGACGAACGGCTCGTGACCGACGAGGTGCACGACCTGATCGGCCGGCTCGACCCGATCGCCGAGCGCCTCGGCTGCCAGCAGGAACTGCACCACCTCGACACGATGATCGAGCGGGGCGCGTCGTACCAGCGGCAGCTCACGGTGGCGCAGGAGAACGGCGGCGACCTGCGCGCGGTGGTCCGGCACCTGGTGACGGAGTTCCGCGAGTCCCTCTGACCCGCGGGCCGGCCGGCCGGGCGTACCTGGTCGATCCGGGCGTACCTGGTCGATTCTTCCGACCAGGTACGCCCGATTCCGCTTTCCATCGCGGCCGTTCTGGGAAGGAACGTCGCGACGTGCCCACAGACGGACGGGAGGCACGGTGCCCGCCCGCCCCGCGCCTCCAGCCCGCACTCACCCACCCGGTCGATCCGGGCGTACCTGGTCGTTTCTTCCGACCAGGTACGCCCGTTTCCGCTCTCCATCGCGGCCGTTCTGGGAAGGAACGTGGCGACGGGACCGCAAACAGACGGGACGCCCGCCCCGCGCCTTCAGTCCGCACTCACCCGCCTGGTCGATCCGGGCGTACCTGGTCGTTCCGTGCTTACCTGGTCGTTTGTTCCGACCGGGTACGCCCCTTTCCGCTTTCCATCGCGGCCGTTCTGGGAAGGAACGTCGCGACGTGCCCACAGACGGACGGGAGGCGCGGTGCCAGCTGGCACCGCGCCTCCCGTCCGTCTGGTGGTCGCGACTAGCGACCCAGGAACTTCTGCAGGCTCGCGAGCTCTTCCTCGGTCGGCGCCTTGCCGCCCTTGGCTCCGCCACCGAGGCCGAGGCCGGACCCCTTCGGCGCCTGCTGCGGTGCCGCCGCGGCGCCGGCCGCGAGGGCTGCGCGCTTGGCGGGGTTGCCGACCTTCGACTTCTTCTTGCCGCCGCCCTGCTGCTGCTTCTTGCCGCCGTGCATGCCGGGGATCGGACCCATTCCGGGCATCTGCGGGACGCCACCGCGCGCGACGGTCTTCATCATCTTCGCGGCCTGCTCGAACCGGTTCACGAGGGCGTTGACCTCGGTGACGGTCGTGCCGGACCCCTTCGCGATGCGGAGTCGACGAGAGCCGTTGAGGAGCTTCGGGAGCTCGCGCTCCTGCTTCGTCATCGACTGGATGATCGCCTCGGTCCGGACGATCTCGCCCTCGTCGAAGTTGTCGAGCGCCTCGCGCATGCCCTTGGCACCGGGGAGCATGCCGAGCATGCCCTTGATCGAACCGGCCTTCCGGAGCTGCTGCATCTGCTGCAGGAAGTCGTTCAGGGTGAAGCTGTCGGACGCGATCTTGTCCGCGACCTTGCGGGCCTCTTCCTCGTCGAAGGCGCCCTGGGCCTGCTCGATGAGGGAGAGGATGTCGCCGAGGTCGAGGATCCGGCTCGCCATGCGGTCCGGGTGGAAGGGCTCGAAGTCGTCGAGGCCCTCACCCGTGGAGGCGAACATGATCGGGCGGCCGGTCACGCTGGCGACCGACAGGGCAGCACCACCACGGGCGTCGCCGTCGAGCTTGGACAGGACGACGCCGGTGAAGTCCACGCCCTCCTGGAAGGCGCGGGCGGTGTTGACGGCGTCCTGACCGATCATCGCGTCGATGACGAACAGGACCTCGTCCGGGTCGACGGCCTTGCGGATGTTCGCGGCCTGCTTCATCAGCTCGGCGTCGACGCCCAGGCGGCCGGCGGTGTCCACGATGACGGTGTCGTACTGCTGGTCGACGGCTGCCTTGATGGCGTTCTTGGCGACCTTCACCGGGTCACCGACGCCGTTGCCGGGCTCCGGCGCGAAGACGTGCACGCCGGCCTGCTCGCCGACGACCTGCAGCTGCTGCACCGCGTTCGGACGCTGGAGGTCCGCCGCGACGAGCATCGGCGTGTGGCCGTCCTTCTTGAGCCACTTGCCGAGCTTGCCGGCGAGGGTGGTCTTACCGGCACCCTGCAGACCCGCGAGCATGATGACCGTCGGCGGCTTCTTCGCGAACTCGAGGCGACGCTGCTGGCCGCCGAGGATGCCGACGAGTTCCTCGTTGACGATCTGGACGACCTGCTGCGCCGGGTTGAGCGCACGGTTGACCTCGTCGGAGAGGGCACGTTCGCGCACCGCAGCGGTGAACGCCTTGACGACCTCGAGCGCGACGTCGGCGTCGAGGAGCGCCCGCCGGATCTCGCGGACGGTGCCGTCGACGTCGGACGGAGTCAGCCGACCCTTGCTCCGCAGATTGCGGAAGGTCTCGGTCAGCCGATCGGAGAGTGAACCGAATTGCGCCATGATCCGTCGATTCTACTGGTTCACGAGCAGGACCAACCCCGTCAGGCCGGTTCGTTCACCGCAGGAGGACGCCTTCGGCGAGCTCGACGGTCGTCCCGAGACCGACGTCGACCACCACGGGAGCGGTCGACGGCGCGCGATCGAGGGTCGGGAACCACTGCCGTCCGGGCGACACCAGGATGAGGAGGCCGTGCACGTCACCGACGGGTGCGAAGTCCGGCCCGGGCCGGTTGGCGTACGCCTCGAGTCCGTGACGGCGGAGCACGTCGACTGCGCCGAGGACGTCGGGCACCGCGAGACCGACCTCGCTGACCGAGACGAGCCTGGCCGGGTCGGCAGGGCCACCCGGGTCAGTTTCGCCAGCCGGACCGAGGTCCCGCCGCTCGATGAGTTCGAGCAGCTGGCGGTCCGGCCCCTCGAAGTACACCGAGCGCGAGTTCCAGTTCGGCGGACCCTCGAACTCGTCGGAGTCGTCCGCGCCGAGCACCGTCGCGACGTCCGCGATCCACGACTTCGCCGCCGCGAACGAGCCGGTCGGGATCGTGAACGCGAGGTGGTGTGCGCCGGTCGTACCGTCGTGCCCCCGGAACACGAGTTGCGTCGAGCCGACGGCGACGTGCACAGCATCCCGGTCGACGTCGACCGGGCAGCCGAGTCGCTCGTAGAAGTGCGCCGTCTCGTCGAGCGCCCGGGTCGCGAGCTGGACCTGTCTGATCTCCATGCCCCCACCCCACATCCTCAACCGGGGTTGAGGTCAACCCCCGCGGAACAGCTCCACCCGAGCGGCTCACGCGACCTTGTTGGACGGAGTACAGAAACTGTCGTAGCCTGTCGCCCATGCCGGAACTCGAGATCGTCCGACTCCCGGGTCTCCTCGACTACGCCGAGGGGCTCGCCCTCCAGCAGCAGCTCCGCGCCGACGTCGTCGCGGGCCGCTCACCCGGAGCCCTCGTCCTGTGCGAGCACCCGTCCGTGTACACCGCGGGCCGCCGCACCGAACCGTCCGACCTGCCGACCGACGGCTCCCCCGTGGTCGACGTCGACCGCGGCGGACGCATCACCTGGCACGGTCCGGGGCAGCTCGTGGCGTACCCGATCGTCCGCCTCGCCGAGCCACTCGACGTCGTGGCGTGGGTGCGCGACCTCGAGCAGGTGATCATCGACGCTGCCGCAGCGGTGGGCGTGCACGCCGAGCGGGTCGACGGCCGGAGCGGCGCCTGGACCACCCAGCAGGGCGGACGCGCCGCCGCGGGCGCCACCGCCGCGAAGGTCGGCGCCATCGGACTGCACGTGGCCGAGGGGGTGACGAGCCACGGCATCGCGATCAACTGCACGAACGCACTCGACGCCTACGCAGCGATCGTCCCCTGCGGCATCGCTGACGCCGGCGTCACGACCCTCAGCGCCGCCGCCGGCCGCACGGTCTCCGTGGACGAGGTCGCCGCGGTGGTCGCCGAGCGCACCCAGGCCGCGGTCGACGGCATGCACTCCAGGAACCGGATCAGCGGCACCGCACGACAGGAGACCCTCGTATGACCCTCGCCCCCGAAGGCCGCCGCATGCTCCGCGTCGAGGCGCGGAACGCCGAGACCCCGATCGAGACGAAGCCCGGGTGGATCAAGACCCGTGCCACCCAGGGCCCGGAGTTCCGCGAGCTGTCCGCCCTGGTCAGGGACAAGCAGCTGCACACCGTCTGCCAGGAGGCAGGCTGCCCGAACATCTTCGAGTGCTGGGAGGACCGCGAGGCCACGTTCCTCATCGGCGGTTCCCAGTGCACGCGCCGCTGCGACTTCTGCCAGATCGACACCGGCAAGCCCGAGCCGCTCGACCGCGACGAGCCCCGCCGGGTGGCGGACTCCGTCGTGTCGATGGGCCTCAAGTACGCCACGGTCACCGGCGTCGCCCGGGACGACCTGGAGGACGGCGGCTCCTGGCTGTACGCCGAGACCATCCGCCAGATCCACGAGCACTCCCCCGGCACCGGCGTGGAGATCCTCGTGCCGGACTTCAACGGTCGACCGGATCAACTCGGCCAGGTGTTCGACGCCCGGCCCGAGGTCTTCGCCCACAACGTCGAGACCGTGCCGCGGATCTTCAAGCGCATCCGCCCCGCGTTCACGTTCGAGCGCTCGCTCGACGTCATCACGCAGGGTCGCGACGCCGGGCTCGTCACGAAGTCGAACCTCATCCTCGGCATGGGCGAGGAACGCATCGAGATCGAGGACGCCCTGCAGCGCCTGTACGACGCCGGCACGGACATCATCACACTGACGCAGTACCTCCGCCCGTCGCCCCGGCACCTGCCGGTCGCCCGCTGGGTGAAGCCGGAGGAGTTCGTCGAGCTGCGCGAGGTCGCGGAGCAGATGGGCTACGCCGGCGTGCTCGCCGGGCCGCTCGTCCGCTCGTCGTACCGCGCCGGACGACTGTGGGCACGCGCCACGGTCGCTCGAGGCGGCACGGTCCCGGAGCACCTCTCCCACCTGCTGGACGCAGCGCCGGGCCGACAGGCGGTCTGACCAGCGGCGTGCGGCCCGCAGACGCGACCGCACGACAGACGGGAGGCGCGGTGCCAGCTGGCACCGCGCCTCCCGTTTCGTTGCGTGCCCCGGATCAGGGCGCGTGGTCGCTACGCGCGACCGCGGATGCTCCGGAGGAGCCAGCCGATGACCGCCAGCAGGATGAGCACGATGCCCACCCAGAGCAGGAACTTCAGCGCACCGACGAAGATGCCGCTGAAGAGCAGGACGAGGCCGACGATGATCGCGATGATCAGCAGTGCGGGCATGAGGGTCTCCTATCCCTGGAACGAGACCGAGCGGATGCCCGGGCCGACAGGGACGCTACTCGGGTTCAGCCCACGAGGTTCTGCACGAACACGTGCGGGGTGAAACCGGTGAGGTCGTTGATGCCCTCACCCTGCCCGATCAGCTTGATCGGGATGCCGGTCTTCTCCTGCACGCTCAGCACGAACCCGGCCTTGGCCGACCCGTCGAGCTTCGTGATGACGAGCCCCGTGACGCCGGCGCCCTCGATGAACGCCTGCGCCTGCGCCAGACCGTTCTGGCCCGTGGTGGCGTCGAGCACGAGCAGGACCTCGGCGATCTCGGTCTGCTTCTCGACCACGCGCTTGATCTTGGTGAGCTCGTCCATCAGCCCGGCCTTGGTGTGCAGTCGGCCGGCGGTGTCGATGACGACGATCTCGGTGCCCTCGCGGATGGCCTTCTCGACCGTCTGGTAGGCGACCGACGCCGGGTCCTGCCCGGGCTGCGCCGGCCGCACGACGTCGACACCAGCACGCTGCGCCCACGTGGCGACCTGCTCGACGGCGGCCGCGCGGAAGGTGTCAGCCGCGCCGACGAGCACGGTGCGGTCGTAGGTCTTGAGGAACTTGGCGAACTTGCCGATCGTGGTCGTCTTGCCGACGCCGTTCACGCCGACGACGAGCACCACGGCCGGCCGCGCGCTGAGCTTCAGGGTGGTGTCGAGCTTCGAGAGCCGTTCCTCGAGCACTTCGCGGAGCATGCGCTGCAGGTCGGCGGGGTCGGTCGTGCCGTACCGGTCGACGCGGGCATGGAGGTCCTCGATGATCTCGTCCGCGATGTCCGGGCCGAAGTCCGCACCGATCAGGGCCGTCTCGAGGTCGTCCCACGTCGTCTCGTCGATCGTCTTGCGCTGGAACAGCCCGCGCAGCCGGGAGGACAGTGACCAGGAACTCGCCATGCTCCCAGCTTAGAGCGCGGCGCACGTCGGCTGTGCCCGGTATGCTCGGGAACACGAAGGGGAGTATTCCTCCTCGGTGTCCCCGTCAGTACGGTCCGGAACGATCCGGACCCGGGGCGCCGGTCGTGGTGGCACATCGTGTCGGCCGCGGCGGAAGAGACCTTCAGGCCTCGGCGTACCCACCACCTGGTTGCGCCCTCACCTGAAGGAATTCCGTGGACGTCCCTCTCTACGTCTGGCTCCTCACCATCGCGGGCATCCTCGCGCTGCTGGTGTTCGACTTCTTCTCGCACGTGCGCACCCCGCACGTCCCGCACATCAAGGAATCCGCCTTCTGGTCGGTGTTCTACATCGGCCTCGCGATCCTGTTCGGTGTCGGCATCCTCGTCTTCGGTGGCGGTCAGGCCGGCGGTGAGTACTTCGCCGGCTGGCTCACCGAGAAGGCGCTGTCGGTCGACAACCTCTTCGTCTTCCTCATCATCATGTCGAGCTTCGCGGTGCCGAAGGAGTTCCAGCAGAAGGTGCTGCTCGTCGGCGTCGCGATCGCCCTGGTGGCCCGTGGCGTGTTCATCGCCCTCGGCGTGACGATCATCGACAACTTCTCGTGGGTGTTCTACCTGTTCGGCGCGCTGCTGTTCTGGCTCGCCTGGTCGCAGGCCCGCAGCGGCAACGAGCACGGAGCGGAAGAGGGCGACTCCCGCCTCATCCGGATCCTCCGTCGCATCATCCCGACCTCGAAGGACTACGACGGCGACCGCCTGACCACCAGGGTCGACGGGAAGCGGCTCTTCACGCCGATGCTGCTCGTCATGGTCGCGATCGGCCTCACCGACGTGCTGTTCGCCCTCGACTCGATCCCGGCGATCTTCGGCCTGACGCAGGACGCCTTCATCGTGTTCACCGCGAACGCGTTCTCGCTCCTCGGCCTCCGCCAGCTGTACTTCCTCATCGCGGGGCTGCTCGAGCGGCTCATCTACCTCGGCCAGGGGCTCGCCGTCATCCTCGGGTTCATCGGCGTCAAGCTCGTCTTCCACGCCATGCACGTCAACGAGCTCCCCTTCATCAACGGCGGCGAGCACATCGAGTGGGCGCCCGAGATCCCGATCTGGTTCTCGCTGAGCTTCATCATGCTGACGATCGCCGTCGCGACGGTCGCGTCGTTGGTGGTGTCGAAGAAGCGCGCCGAGCGCGGGCTCACCCCGACGGGCGAGCCGAAGCCGGTCGAGGCCGACGCGAAGTAGTCGCGACCGCCGACCGACGGGAGGCGCGGTGCCAGCTGGCACCGCGCCTCCCGTCCGTCTGTTCCCGAGTCTCGGGCCACGGTCGCCGAGTCTCGGTCTGGGCGACAGTTCTCGTGCCCCCGATCGCGAGAAGTGTCGCTCACGCCGAGTCTCGGCCCCCGCCGCGGCGCGGCGCGGCCCGCCGCGGCGCGGCGCGGCGCGCTACGCGACCGCGTCGGCCGGCTCCGGCTCGCGCTTCTGGACCCGCTGCCCGACGACGGCCGAGACGCCGTCCTGCCGCATCGAGACGCCGTACAGCGCGTCGGCGATCTCCATCGTGCGCTTCTGGTGCGTGATGACGATGAGCTGCGACGACGCCCGGAGCCGCTCGAACACGGTGAGCAGGCGCCCGAGGTTCGCGTCGTCGAGCGCCGCCTCGACCTCGTCCATGATGTAGAACGGCGACGGACGGGCCGTGAAGATCGCGACGAGGAGCGCCACGGCCGCCAGGGACCGCTCGCCGCCGGACAGCAGCGTCAACCGGTCGATCTTCTTGCCAGCGGGCTTCACCTGCACCTCGATGCCGGTGTTCAGCATGTCGTCGGGGTTCGTCAGCGTGATCGAGCCCGAGCCGCCCGGGAACAGGATCGGGAAGATGACGTCGAACGCTTCCTTCGTGTCGTTGAACGCCGACTCGAAGATCGTCTGCATCTTCGTGTCGAGCTCGTCGATGATCGTCATGAGGTCGGTGCGGGTCTTCTGCAGGTCCTCGAGCTGCTCGGCGAGGAACGCGTGCCGCTGCTCGAGTGCCTGGAACTCCTCGAGCGCGAGCGGGTTCACCTTGCCCAGCTGGCCGAGGTCGCGCTCGGCCGCCCTGAGCCGGCGCTCCTGCTCGGCCCGGTCGTACGGGACGGTCTCGACGTCGGCGGGGTCGACCTCGTCGGTGGCGTCGAACTCGGGCAGCGCCGGTCCGCCGGGCAGGGTGGACTCGGCATCGACGAGCTCGGGCACGTCGGAGTCGACGTCGGCCTCGGCGTTGGTCTCGTCCGTCGTGGGCCCGATGCCCGCTGCCTCGGCTGCGGCGGCGGCCGCGGCGCGCTCGGCGTCACGGTGCTTCCGTGCGAGGACCCGGGGGTCGACGAGCACGTCGACCGGCACCGGCACGTGCGGCCCGTACTCCGCGACGAGCACGGCCTCGGCGAGCCCGAGCTCGCTCTGCGCCCGGTCGAGCACGCCGGACACGTGCAGCTTCTTCTCGTAGATCTCCATCTCGAGCGAGTGCACCCCGTCCGTGATGGTCTGCAGCCGGTCGCGGAGCTCGCGCTCCTCGTTCCGGATGGTCTGCAGCTCGGTGTTCCGCTTCGACCGTTCGGACTCCTCGGTCGCGAGCTGCACGCGGGCCTCGGCGAGCGAACGGTCCACAGCACCGAGGAGCCCCGGCAGGTCGGCGAGGACGCCCTCGGCCACGGCGATCTGCCCCCGACGGATGACCGCGAGGCGTGCGGCTTCCTCGGCGGCGGCACGTTCGGCCTCGAGCTGGCGTTCGAGCTGGTCGGCCCGGCTGCGTTCCGACCGGACCCGTTCGCGGACGGTCTCGATCTGGATGCGCTGTTCGATCTCCGCGGCCCGGGCCGCCTCGAGCGCGTCCTGCAACCCCTGGCGTCCGGACGCGTCGACCACGGGTCGCGGCCGTTCGGTGAACTCGTGGTGCGCGCGTTCCGCCTCGTCGAGCGCGGCACCGGCCGTCTCGACCGCGCCGTCCGTCTCGGCCAGTGCGGCCCGGAGCCGCTCCACCTCGGCTGCGGCGTTCTCCGCCTTCGCCCGCGTCGACGCGCTCGACCGGTCGTACTCGGCCTTCGCCTTCGCGTACGCGCGGGATGCGGCGTCGGCGTCGTCCGCCCGGCGGCGTGCGTCCTCGACGGCGGTGCGTGCAGCCTGGAGGCGCGTGGCCGCGTCCTCCGCGTCGCTCGCGATCGCCTCGCGGCGGGTCACGGCGTCGTCGCGCTCCGCGACGAGTTCGATGCGGGAGGTCACCCGGGCACCGCCTCCGGTCACCCGGACCGCGCGGACGAGGTCACCGGAGCGCGTCACGACCGTCGCGTGCGGGGCGGCGGCGAGCACGGCCTCCAGGTCGACGGGTGTCTCGTCGGCCGATGCGTCCGCGATGAGCGTGTCCCGCAGGATGGCGGCGACCGCCGGCGGTCCCTGCACGAGGTCGAGGGCCCGACGGACCCCTGCGGGCAGACGCTCGGGCAACGTGGGGGCATTCCCCGCTGCGTCGGCGACGACCACGTCGATGCGGCCGATGTCCTCCGCACGTGCGTGCGCGACGGCGTCGAGCGCGACCGTGCGGTCCTCGGCGAGTACGGCGTCCGCGAGCCCGTCGAGAGCGATCGCGATCGCTGCCTCGAAGCCGGGCGTCACCGTCAGGCTGTCGGCGAGGCGACCGACGATGCCGGCGCGCTCGGCGTCGATGAGCGCCTGCGAACCGTCGCGCACGTCGATCGACATGCCGAGCGCGGCCACACGGGCATCGAGGGCGTCCCGCTCGCGTTCGAGGGCGTGCAACCGGTCGCGGTGCTCGTCGCGTGCGGTCTGGGCTGCCTCCTGCTGCTCGCGGGCAGTCTCGAGCGCCGTGGTGAGCGCCGCTTCGTCCACGCCCTCGGACGGGTCGGTCCCCAGTTCGGCGAGGGCCGCAGCGGCACGCTCAGCGCGCTCCCCGGCCTCGGTGAGTGCCCGTTCCCGGCGTTCCCGGTCCGCGGTGGCCGAGCCGCGCTTCGACCGGGCGACGTCCACCGCCGAAGCGAGCCGTTGCGCCTCGAGGTCGTGCTGGGAGACCAGGGCGGCCTGGGCGGCGATCCGCTCGTCGAGGGCGTCGAGCGCGGCACGGGCGTCCTGCACCCGCTGCGCCGCGGTCGCCATGCCGCCCGTCATCGCTGCGGCCTGGGCCTCGAGCCGGTCGGCCTCGTTCCGGACGCCCTGCACCTGCTCTGGCGTGATCGTGGGGCCCTGCTGGGGCGCATCGGCCTGCTGGGCGAGGAACATCAGCCGCTGGTTCGCCAGGCTCGACAGTCCCCGGAGTCGCTCCTGCACGCTCTCCAGCCGGTGCACCACCGTCCGGGCGCGGTCGACGTCGTCGCCGACCATGCTCTGCTCGACGTGCTGCTGCCGGACCCGGGTCTGGTCGAGCCGCTCCTGCAGGACGATTCGCTCGGACTTGCGGCCGGCCTCGACCTCCTGGTGCTCGTGCAGCTCACGGCGCAGCCGGACCACGTCGTCGGCGAGGATGCGCGCCTTGGCGTCACGGGCGACCGCGGCGACGGACTGGGCCTTGCGTGCGACCTCGGCCTGGCGACCGAGCGGCTTCAGCTGGCGGCGGATCTCCCCCGCGAGGTCGGACAGCCGCGTCAGGTTCGTCTGCATCGCGTCGAGCTTGCGGAGGGTCTTCTCCTTGCGGCGGCGGTGCTTCAAGATGCCCGCGGCCTCCTCGATGAAGCCGCGCCGATCCTCCGGGGTCGCGTGCAGGACCTTGTCGAGCTGCCCCTGCCCGACGATGACGTGCATCTCACGGCCGAGGCCGGTGTCGCTCAGGAGCTCCTGGACGTCGAGCAACCGGCAGTTCTCGCCGTTGATCGCGTACTCGCTGCCGCCGTTGCGGAACAGCGTGCGGGAGATCGTCACCTCGGAGTACTCGATCGGCAGCAGCCCGTCGGCGTTGTCGATCGTCAGGAGCACCTGCGCCCGGCCGAGCGGCCCGCGCGTCGAGGTGCCGGCGAAGATGACGTCCTCCATCTTGCCGCCGCGGAGGGTCTTCGCCCCCTGCTCCCCCATCACCCAGGCGAGGGCGTCGACCACGTTGGACTTCCCGGAGCCGTTCGGACCGACGATGCAGGTCACCCCGGGCTCGAACGCGAACGTCGTCGGCTGCGCGAAGGACTTGAACCCCTTGATGGTCAGGCTCTTCAAGTACATGCGGTCTCCGGGTGTGCTGGCTCGCGTGCTGCTGGGCGGTGCTCGCTGGGCGGTGCTCGCTCGGCGTCAGGCTAACGCGTGCGAGGGCGTGGGCGCGGTTGGCACACGGGGCAGATGTGGCTCGACCGGTTCATGAAGGCCTCGCGCACGATCGTCGTCCCACAGCGCGGGCACGGCTTGCCCTGCTGCCCGTACACGTTCAGGCGCTGCGAGAAGTACCCGGACTGCCCGTTCACGTTGACGTACTGCGCGTCGAAGCTCGTGCCGCCGTCCTCGAGCGCCCGGGCGAGCACGCTGCGGACCTCGTCGAGGAGCAGCTGCAGCGACGCCCGCGGCAACCGGTCCGCCGGGCGGTCGTAGTGCAGCTTCGCGGCCCACAGCGACTCGTCGGCGTAGATGTTGCCGATGCCGCTCACCACGCCCTGGTCGAGCAGCACCCGCTTGATGCCGCTCGACCGCTTCCGTGCCATCCGGATGAACCGGTCGTCGTCGAAGGCGGGGTCGAGCGGGTCGCGGGCGATGTGGGACACCTGCTTCGGGATGCTCCGGCGCCACGCCGCGTCGGGGTCGGAGTCGTCGACGTGCCCGCCGAAGCCCGCGGGTGCGCCGTCGATCGTCGGGACCATCTGGTCGATCGCCATCGACCCGAAGGTGCGCTGGTCGACGAACTCGAGCTCGACCGGGGGCTCCGGCGTGCCGTCGCGGTCGATGCCTGCGGGCTGCACGTCGATGAGGATCCGGCGGTGCTTCGCGGCCTCGCGCCCCCTGCCGAGCAGGATCTGCCCGCTCATCCCGAGGTGCGCGACCAGCGCCTCGGCCGGGTCACCGGCGTGCACGGGCTCCAGCGGCATCCACAGGAACTTGCCCCGGCGGACCGCCGCCGCGACGGTGCGGCCCGTCAGCCGCTCGGCGAAGTCCTCGGCGGGGCCGTCGTGCCGGGTGAGGGCGCGGTCGTCGACGACGTCGACGTGCAGGACGCGCGCACCGCTGACGGCGGGTTCGAGGCCGGCGCGGACGACCTCGACCTCGGGGAGTTCGGGCACGCGGTCAGGCCGCCCGGCCGGAGAGCCGCGTCCACGCCTCGAGCGCGGCGGCCATCTCGGCGGTCTTCTTGCTCGACCCGGAGCCGGTGGAGACGTCCTCGCCCTGCAGCACGACGGTCGCGTGGAAGGTCTTGTCGTGGTCCGGACCGGCCTCGGTCACGCGGTACGACGGGTTCCCGAGCGACAGGGTCGACGCGAGCTCCTGCAGGCTCGTCTTCGGGTCCATCGCGGCACCGAAGCGGTCCGGGTCGACCAGCAGCGGTTCGACGAGCCGGAGCACCAGGTCGGTCGCCGGGTCCGGACCGGCCGACAGGTACGTGGCACCGATGACGGCCTCCACGGTGTCGGCGAGGATCGACGACTTGTCGCGACCGCCGGTCTGCTCCTCGCCCTTGCCGAGGCGCAGGTAGGCGCCGAGCCCGATCATGCGGGCGATCTCGGCGAGGGCCACCGTCGACACCAGGCTCGCCCGCCGCTTGGCGAGGTCACCCTCGTCGAGCTCGGGGAATGACCGGTAGAGCTTCACGGTCACGGCCTGGCCGAGGATGGAGTCCCCGAGGAACTCGAGGCGTTCGTTGTGCCCGATGCCACCGTGCTCGTACGCGTACGAACGGTGGGTCAGGGCGAGCTGGAGCAGCTCGAGGTCGATGTCGGCCCCGAGCTTCTCCCGCAGACGAACGACGTCCGACCCCACGGGGCGGGACCCCGCGGCGCCGGACGTCGCTGTCATGTGTGCGGTCCGATCAGACGTCGGCGACCTTGCGGCCCTTGTACTCCAGGTACAGGGGGGTGCCGGCGGAGTCCTCGACGACCTTGGCACGGTGCGGAAGGCTGTAGGTGACCTTGCCGTTCTCGATCGTCTTCACGAGCTGGACCGGCGCGGCCTTCCACTGCGAACGACGGGCGTGCGTGTTGGCACGGGACTGCTTGCGCTTGGGAACGGCCATGGTGGTTCTCTTTCGGTTGGTCGGTGGTCAGTGGCGAGGAACGTCAGGCCTGTCGGCCGTCGCCCTCGGGGCTCTGGTTCGGGGTGGTGTCGTCGGCGCTCTGGGAACCGCTCGGGGTGAATCCGCCCAGCGCGGCCCAGCGCGGGTCCAGGACCTCGTGAGCACGCTGCTCGCCGATGTCAGCCAGTCGCTCGCCCGTCACCGGGTCGAGTCCTGGGCAGTCCGGTCGGCAGACCGGCTGGAACGGCAGCGCCAGCACCACCGCATCTCGAACGACCTGTTCACAATCCACGTGGTCATCGTGAACGAAGAAGTCGAAATCCTCCGAGGCATCATACGCGAACAGCTCCGCGAAATCGACCTCGACGGGTTCGCTGATCTCGATGAGGCAGCGCGAGCACTCCCCCGCCGCCTCGGCACTCGCGTGCCCGGAGACCAGGACGCCCTCGTGCAGGCCCTCGAGCCGGAGGTCGATCTGCATCGACGCGCCCTGTCGGACGGCGATGACGCCGGCCCCCATCGCGTCGGGCACCTCGATGTCGAGCGTGTGCTCGCGCATCTCACCCGGCCGGTGCGCGAGGTCGCGCACGCGCAGGGCGTAGGGGCTGTTCACGTGGGAAGACACGATCGACAAGCCTACATCGCTCCGGCCCACGAGTCGAGGCGGGGACGGGCGTGTCCCGTTCCGTCCGGCGTTCAGCGGCCGGTGTGCTCGTGCAGCGCCGCGGCCACCACCGCCGGGACGTACGGGGCCACGTCGCCGCCGAGGGAGGCGACCTGCCGGATGAGCGAGCTCGACACGTGCGCACGGGACGCCTCGGGCAGCAGGAACACCGTCTCGACGTCGGCGAGGTGCCGGTTCATGATCGCCATCGGGGTCTCGTACGCGACGTCCTCGCCGGAACGGACACCCTTCACCAGGACCGTCGCGCCGACCTGCCGGCAGTAGTCGACGAGCAACCCGGACGTCCACTCCCCGACCCGGACGTTGTCGGGGACGCCGGTCTCGACGAACGACTGCTCGATGAGGCGCACCCGGTCGACGGCGTCGAACATCGCGGGCTTCTTGTCCGGGTTGTGCACGACGAGCACGTGCACCTCGTCGAACAGCCTCGCCGCACGCCCGATCACGTCGAGGTGCCCGAGGGTCACGGGATCGAACGAACCGGGGACCACCGCGATCTGCGCCATGCCAGCGACGATACCGGGATCTGCTCGGTGGTCAGTTCTTGCCGAGGAACGCGGCGTCGGACTCGTCCAGCCGCCGAGCCAGGGCCTCGCGCAGCGCCGGGTGGCCCTCGAGCTGCGGATCGGGCTCGAGGACGCGCTCGGCCTCCTCACGCGCGTCGACGATGAGGTCGGCGTGCTCGACCACCCGGAGGAGGTTGAGCGACGACCGACCACCCGACTGCCGTTCGCCGAGGACGTCGCCCTCGCGTCGGAGCTCGAGGTCGACCCGCGCGAGCTCGAAGCCGTCGTCGGACGCCGACACCGCGTCCACGCGTTCCCGCGAGGTCGTCTCGGCCTCTGCCGTGGTCACGAGCAGGCACACGCCGGCGTACTGCCCGCGGCCGATGCGCCCGCGGAGCTGGTGGAGCTGCGAGACCCCGAACCGGTCGGCGTCGAGCACGGCCATCATCGAGGCGTTCGGCACGTCGACGCCGACCTCGATCACGGTCGTCGCCACGAGCACGTCGATGTCCCCCGCGGCGAAGGACGTCATGACGCGGTCCTTCTCCTCCGAGGTCATCCGGCCGTGCAGCACCTCGATCCGGCGGCCGGCGAGCACCGGCATCGTCCGCATCCGTTCCGCCGTGGCGAGCACGGTGGCCGGAGCGCGCTTCGGAGCGTCGTCGCCCTCGGGGTCGGGCTCGCCGTCGTCCTCCGTGTGGGCGTCGTCGATCGCCGGGCACACCACGAAGGCCTGTCGCCCGTCGGCGAGTTCCTCGGCCATGCGCGTCCAGATGCGGGACTCCCAGCCCGGGTGCTCGGCGAGCGGCACCGTGAAGGTCTCGACGCCGGCACGGCCCGACGGGAGCCCGGTGATCGTCGACACGTCGAGGTCGCCGAACACCGTCATCGCGACCGTTCGCGGGATCGGCGTCGCGGTGAGGACCAGCACGTGCGGCGGCGTCACCCCCTTCGTGCGGAGCGCCTCGCGCTGTTCGACGCCGAACCGGTGCTGCTCGTCGACCACGACGAGGCCGAGCTCGGCGAAGTCGACCCGGTCGCCCAGGAGCGCGTGCGTGCCGACGACGAGCCGCGAACTGCCGGACGCCGCGGCGAGCAGGGCACGGCGGCGTTCGTCGGTGGACTGCGAGCCGGTGAGGATCACCGGACGGAGCTCCGCCGCGAGGTCGTGACCGAGGAACTTCACGATCGACCGGAGGTGCTGCGCCGCGAGCACCTCGGTCGGGGCGATGAGCGCGGACTGCCCACCGGACTCGGCCACCGTGAGCATCGCGCGGATCGCCACGAGGGTCTTGCCGGAACCGACCTCGCCCTGCACGAGGCGGTGCATGGGCCAGTCCGCCGCCAGATCGTGCGCGATCTCGGCACCGACCGACTGCTGGTCCTCGGTGAGCGTGAACGGCAGGGTGGCGTCGAACCGTTCGAGGATGCCACCGGGTGACGCCGTCCGAGGTGTGGCCGCGGTCGCGCGGGCGGCGATCCGGCGTTGCACGAGGGCGGTCTGCAGGACGAATGCCTCGCGGTAGCGCAGCGCCTCCTGCGCCCGCTTGAAGTCGGCCACCTTCTCGGGGCGGTGGAGCAGTTCGAGGGCGCGGCGGAACGGCACGAGGTCGAGCCGGGTCCGCACGCGCGCGGGGATCGGGTCGGGGACGTCGGGCAGGGTGTCGAGCACGATCGCCATCGACTTGGCGATCTGCCACGAGGTCAGCGTCGACGTCGCCGGGTAGATCGGGATCGGCTGCCGGGAGAACCGGATCGCCTCGTCCGACTCGGGGTCGGCGGTGGCCCGCGGGTCGTCGCGGTCGAACAGCTCGTAGTCGGGGTGCGCGAGCTGCCGCGCGCCCCGGTAGTCCCCGACCTTGCCGGAGAAGATGCCGCGCGCACCGGGCACGAGGTCCTTCGTGCGCCAGCCCTGGTTGAAGAACGTCAGGGTCAGCAGCCCCTTGCCGTCGCCGATCTTCGCTTCGAGGATCGACCCGCGTCGGGCTCGCATCGACCGTTCGCGGACGTCGACGACCTCGGCCACGATCGTCACGGACTCGCCGATCGCCAGCGAGTCGAGCGCCGTCAGCGCACCACGCTCGGCGTACCGGCGGGGAGCGTGCTCGAGGAACTCGCCGACCGTGCGGTAGCCGAATGCCTTCTCGACGGCGGCCGCCGTCCTGCCGCCGAGGACGTTCGCCAACCGCGCGTCGAGCGGTGCGGGACCGAGGTCCGGCACCGCCGGCTCGGTTGTCGTTCCGGTCGTGACCACACGTCAACGGTACCCGGCAGGACCGACGTGCCCCGTGCCTCCAGGCAGGCCTGTGGACAACCGCTGGAGCGCCCGGCGGCCCGCTACGGTGGCTGCATGACCCGCATCATCGCCGGCGCCGCCGGTTCCACGACGCTCCGGGTGCCGATGTCCGGCACCCGACCGACGAGCGACCGGGTGCGCGAGGCGCTGTTCTCGTCGCTCGAGGCGCGTGGGCTGGTCGACGACACCTCGGTGGCCGACCTGTACGCCGGCACCGGCGCCCTCGGGCTCGAGGCCGCGTCGCGCGGTGCGGTCGAGGTCGTGCTCGTCGACCGGGCCCCGGCGGCGGCGCAGGCATGTCGTGCGAACGCGAAGGCCGTGCAGCAGCGCGTGCCCGGCGTGCGGATCGACGTGCAGCCGCAACCCGTGCTCGGGTACCTGCGCGGGACGGTCCGGACGTTCGACCTCGTGTTCATCGACCCGCCGTACGACGTCACCGAGCACGAGATCGCCGAGGTGCTCGAGGCCCTGGTGCCGCGCCTCACAGAGGACGCCGTGGTGATCGTGGAGCGGAGCAAGCGCTCCGACGAGCCGGCGTGGCCCGCGGGACTCGAGCCGTTCAGCAAACGCAGCTACGGCGAGACGGTGGCGTGGGAGGCCGTCGTCTCGGCCCCGTAGTGCTGCCGGCCCGGAGCGGTTCAGCCGACGGCGCCGTCCCAGTCGGCGTAGGGGTCCCAGCCGGTCGTCGGCACGGTGACGCCCGCACGGACGACGTCCGCGTCGCCGCGGTCCACGACGACACCGATGCGCCGGAACCCCCCGGGCAGCGCCGCGTCCGGCGGGAAGGTCGCGAGCAGGCCGTGGTCCTCGCCACCGTGCAGCGCGACGTCGTCGAGGGCACGACCGTCGAGCTCGGCCTCGAGCGACAGCGTCACCCGGCTGGCCCGCGCGAGCCGTCCGGCGTCGATCGCCAGGCCGTCGGAGAGGTCGAGCATCGCCGTCGCACCCGCGGTGGCGGCGAGCGGCCCGTCCGCGATGGGTGGTACCGGGCGCCGCTGTCGTGCGACGTCCGGATCAGCGTCCGCGCCGCTCGCGACCGTCGCCGCTCGGGACGGTTCACCGGCGGTGTCGACGCCCTCGCGGAACAGCCGGGTCAGACCGCGCGCCGCCGCACCCAGTTCGCCCGAGACCGCGACGACGTCACCCGGCCGGGCACCGGAGCGGACGACCGGAGGCCGCCCCTGGAGATCACCGAACGCCGTCACCGACACCGTGAACGTCGCCGAGGTGGACAGGTCCCCGCCGACCACGCCGCAGCCGGGCGCGAGAGCGGCCACGGCGAGGCGCACCCCGTCGGCGAAGGACTCGAGGACCCCGACCGGGGTGTCCTGCGGTGCTGCGAGCGCGATGACGAGGCCGGTGGGCACGGCACCCATCGCGCACACGTCGGAGAGGTTCGTGGCGGCTGCCTTCCACCCGACGTCCTCCGGCGACGACCACGCCCACCGGAAGTCCGGGCCGTGGACCATCATGTCCGTCGTCACGACGAACCGACCGTCGGGTGCGGCGACGACCGCGCAGTCGTCACCGGGACCGAGCAGCGGCGAGCCCGCGGGCAGCCGTCGGACGATGCGGTCGAGGACGACGAGTTCGCCGAGCTCGCCCACGGTCGGTTCGGCCCAGGCGTCGTACGTCGCGTCCACACGAGAACGGTAGCCTGGACGTCGATGGACACCGTGCGCCGACCCTCCCGGACGATCGCGATCGTGGGCGTCGTCGTGGCCCTCGCCGCCGGACTCACGGGGTGCACGAACGCCGTCGCGATGTCCCCGGCACCCTCCGCGAACGACGCCGCGTGCGCCGCTGCCCAGGTGCGCCTGCCTGCGGCCGTCGACACCAAGTTCGACCTGCGCAACACCACCGCGCAGTCGACCGCCGCGTGGGGCGACCCGGAAGCGGCGATCTACCACTGCGGGGTCACGGTGCCCACGGTGTCCGACCTGCCCTGCTTCGACCAGGGCGGCGTCGACTGGATCCGGGACGACCGCGGCAAGCAGATCGTCTACACGACGTTCGGCCGCTCCCCCGCGGTGCAGGTGGTCATCGAGACGTCCCTGACCACGTCGCAGGTCATCCAGGACCTGACGGACGCCGTCTCGACCCTGCCGAAGGACGGGCACAAGTGCCTCGACGCGTCCGAGGTGCAGGGCTGACACCCTGACCGCAGGTCAGCGGACGGCTGCCCGCCCCAGCTCGATGAGCTCCGACACGAGTTCCGGGTAGGTGACCCCGGACGCGGCCCAGCACCGCGGGTACATCGACAGCGGGGTGAACCCCGGCATCGTGTTGACCTCGTTCACGACGAAGCCGTCGTCGGTCAGGAAGCAGTCGACCCGGGCGAGTCCCGCGCCGCCGATCGCCTCGAACGCGCGGGCACCGATGGACCGGATCTCGTCGGTCTGTGCTTCGGTGAGCGGCGCCGGGCAGAGCAGGGACTCGTCCCCACCGAGGTACTTCGACTCGAAGTCGTAGAAGCCGGCCTCGTCGACGACGATCTCGCCGGGCAGGCTCGTGCGCGGGACGCCGTCGCGACCCTCGAGCACGGCGACCTCGACCTCGCGGCCGATGACCCGCGGCTCGACGATCACCTTGGAGTCGTGCTCGAACGCCAGGTCCATCGCGGCGCCGAGCTGCGACGGCTCGTCGACGCGGGAGACGCCCATGCTCGACCCGGCGCGGGCGGGCTTGACGAAGAGCGGCCAGCCGTGCGCCGCGACGGCCTCGGCGACGTCCACCGGGTCGGCCGCCCACTCACGGCGGAGCACCGTGGTCCACGGCGCCACGCGGAGTCCGGCGTGCTCGAGCACGGCCTTCGCGACGTGCTTGTCCATGGCGAGGGCGCTCGCGAGCACCCCGTCGCCGACGTACGGCAGACCGGCGATCTCGAGCAGGCCCTGCACCGTGCCGTCCTCACCGAACGGGCCGTGCAGGATCGGGAAGACGATGTCGACGGCGATGGTCGTGACCGAGCCGTCCGGGTGCGACACGACGAGTTCGTTGGTCGCCGGGGACGTCGGGAAGGCGACACGCGTGCCGTTGTCCGGGACCGTCGGCAGCACGCCGTCGCGGATCGCCAGCTGCGCCGGGTCGTCGGGCTGGAGCGTGAACGCGCCGTCCTTCGTGATGCCGACGGGGACGATCTCGTACACGGACCGGTCGACGACGTCCATGATGCCGCCGGCGGTCACGCAGCTGATCTCGTGCTCGCTGGAGCGGCCGCCGAACAGCACGGCGACGGTCGTCGGCGCGGGAGCGATCGTGGGCATGGCAGTCCCCCTGGAGGTCGGGACCGGACCGGTCACTCGCCCTGGGGCTCGTCGGTCTCGGTGAGGTGCGGCGCGATGTTGCGCGGATCGAGCCTACCCGCGAGGACCTCGGCGACCTGTCCCACGATGGGCATGTCGACGCCGTTGGCCGCGGCCAGCTCGAGGATCGGGGCGACGGACGCCAGTCCCTCGGCGGTCTGGTTCATCTGCCGCACGACCTCGTCGAAGCGGTACCCCTGGCCGAGCAGGCGGCCGGCGGTGTTGTTGCGCGAGAGCGGCGACTGGCAGGTGGCGATGAGGTCGCCGAGCCCGGCGAGCCCGGACAGCGTCGACGGCTGGGCGCCGAACGACACCGCGAAGTCGGTCATCTCGGCGAGACCGCGGGTGATGATCGAGGCCTTCGTGTTCTCGCCGTAGCCGACGCCGTCCACGATGCCGATCGCGACGGCGATGAGGTTCTTCAGCACGCCGCCGAACTCGGTGCCGATCACGTCGGTGTTGATGAACGAGCGGAAGTACGGGTTCGTGGCGACGGCGGCGACGGCGCTGGCGGTCTCCGAGCTGGTCGACGACACCACGGCGGCGGTCGGCTGCCGGCGGGCGATCTCGAGCGCGAGGTTCGGCCCGCTCGCCACGGCGATCCGGTCGCGGTCGATGCCGAGGCCCTCGTGCAGGACCTCGCTCATGCGCAGCCCCGTCGCCTTCTCGACGCCCTTCATCAGGCTGACGACGGGCACGTCGGGGCCGAGCAGGTCACGGATGGCGGCGAGGTTGGACCGCAACGACTGCGACGGCACCGACACGTAGACCTGTTCCGCGCCGGACAGCACCGACTCGAGCGACGTCGACGCGGTGAGCGTGCGCGGGAGGTTGATGCCGGGCAGGTACTCGGAGTTCCGCTTCGTCTCGGTGATCTCCCGCGCGACCTCTGGTCGGCGGGCCCACAGCACGGTCTGGGCACCGCCCTCGGCGAGGACCTTCGCGAACGTGGTCCCCCAGCTGCCGGCACCGATGACGGCGACGCGGGGCTTGTCGGTCGACTGCATCACCACCCGGATCGCGGCGGTGTCGACTGCGCCCGGAGCGGCGACCGCGGGGTCCGGGTGGTCCTCGTGCGGGCGGAGGCCCGGTCCCTGGTCACTCAAACTTGCCGGTCTCCTTCTGGTTGTTCGCCGCCGGGTCCCAGCGGGTCGCGGGAGCCTGTTCCCCCCGGAGCTGCTCGAGCAGCGCCGTGATGTGCTGCATGAGCACCTCGGTCGCCTCGACGAGCACCTGCTGGTCGATCGGCCGACCGCGGTAGGCGGACAGGTCGACGGGGTCGCCGACGATGACGTCCACGCGCGACCGCGGGAACAGCCGCAGCTTCTTCGAGTACCGCGCCATGATCCCCTGCGTGCCCCAGTGGGCCATCGGGATCAGCGGCACGTCGTTCTCGAGCGCGATGCGGACGGCGCCGGTCTTGCCGCGCATCGGCCACAGGTCGGGGTCACGGGTGAGCGTGCCCTCGGGGTAGACGATGATCGCACCGCCCTGCTCGATGAGCGACCGCCCGCCGCCGAGCGGGTCGCTCAACCGCGTGCGACCGGACCGCTCGACCGGGATCTGCCCCATGCCGGACATCAGCTTGCCGAACACGGGCACGTTGAACAGCGACGCCTTGGCGAGGAACCGCGGCGCACGTCGGCTGAGGTACACGGCGGTGCCGACCACGAGCGGGTCGATGTTCGTGAAGTGGTTCGGCGCGAGCACGAACGCACCGTCCTCAGGCAGGCGGTTCGACCCCACCCAGTGGTAGTTCGACGAGAACCGGAAGACCGGGATCACGACCGAGGCGGTGATGCGGAACGCGCGGTTGAGCTCCCCGCGCTTCCAGCGCCGCCCGGGCACCGGCATGCCGGTCGCGACCGGCGTGGCGGACGCACCACGCGCCTCCAGGCCGTCACCAGGACGCGACGGGCCGGCGCCCGACTGCGAAGCCGACACCGCGCTCAGCCCGCGAAGTCGAAGTCCGCGCCGAGCTTCCGCAGCTTCGGGATGAAGTGCTCGTAGCCGCGGCTGATGATGCCGACGTTCGTGATGTGCGATTCGCCGTCGGCGGTCAGCGCCGCGATGAGGTGACTGAAGCCGCCGCGCAGGTCGGGGACCCGCACGTTCGCGGCGTGCAGCGTCGTCGGGCCGGTGACGACCGCGGCCTGCTCGAACGGACGGCGGGCGACGCGACGGTCGTGACCGGGCAGCCCCTCCTTGTGCACGACGATGTCGGCACCCATCTCGTTGAGCGCGTCGGTGAAGCCGAAGCGGTTCTCGTACACGGTCTCGTGCACGATGCTCTGGCCCTCGGCCTGCGTCAGGGCGACGACGAGCGGCTGCTGCCAGTCGGTCATGAAGCCGGGGTGCACGTCGGTCTCGATGACGACGGGCTTCAGGGTCTCGAGCTCCCGGTAGAACCGGATGCCGTCCTCCTGGATGTCGAAGCCGCCGCCGACCTTGCGGAAGACGTTGAGGAACGTCATGAGCTCCTGCTGCTTCGCGCCCTCGACGAAGATGTCGCCGTTGGTCGCGAGCGCTGCGGACGCCCAGCTGGCGGCTTCGTTGCGGTCGTTGATGGCGCGGTGCGTGTAGCCGCGCAGCGACGTGACGCCCTCGATGAAGATGACGCGGTTCGGCTCGACCGAGACGATGGCGCCCATCTTCTGCAGGATCGCGATGAGGTCCATGATCTCGGGCTCGATCGCGGCGTTCCGCAGCTCGGTGACGCCCTCGGCGAGGGTCGCCGACAGCAGGACCTGCTCGGTCGCGCCGACGCTCGGGTACGGCAGCTCGATGTACGCGCCCTTGAGGCCGTTCGGGGCCGTCAAGTGGATGCCGCTGACCTGCTTGTCGACGACCGCACCCATCGCTCGGAGGGCGTCGAGGTGGAAGTCGATCGGGCGGTCGCCGATGCGGCAGCCGCCCAGGTCGGGGATGAACGCCTCGCCGAGCTTGTGCAGCAGCGGGCCGCAGAACAGGATCGGGATGCGGCTGGAGCCCGCGTGGGCGTCGATCTCGGCGAAGTGCGCCGACTCGACGTTCGACGGGTCGAGGATGAGTTCGCCTCGTGCAGGATCGGTGATGCGCACGCCGTGCACCTCGAGCAGGCCGCGGACGACCTTGACGTCGGAGATGTCCGGGACGTCCTTGAGGATCGACGGGGTGTCGCCCAGCAGCGCCGCCACCATGGCCTTGGTCGCGAGGTTCTTCGCCCCACGGACCTCGATGCGCCCCACGAGCGGCTTGCCCCCGCGGATGACGATCTCGTCCGACTTGAGGCCCACGCGCGCCCCTGCGGCGGCTGCGTCCTGTACGAGAGAGTTCACTACTTCACCGGCAATGTCTTCGGCCGCCAACGGGAGCGGCGGGATTCGAACTCCGTGATCGAGGTCTCGTCACGGAGGGTGAGCCCGATGTCGTCGAGCCCTTCCATCAACCGCCAACGAGTGTAAGCGTCGATCTCGAACGGGACGTCCACATCGCCGAGCGACACGCGCTGGGCCACGAGGTCGACCGTCGCGGACACCCCCGGGTTCCGCTCGATCTCGGCCCAGAGCGCCTCGACTTCCGATTCGGTCACGATCGCGGTGACCAGGCCCTGCTTGCCCGCGTTGCCCTTGAAGATGTCGGCGAACCGGGGCGAGATCACGACCGCGAAGCCGAAGTCGCGGAGCGCCCAGACGGCGTGCTCGCGCGACGAACCGGTACCGAAGTCGGGACCGGCGACGAGCACCTTCGCGCCCTGGAACGACGGCTGGTTGAGCACGAAGTCGGGGTCCTGCCGCCAGCCCGAGAACAGGGCGTCCTCGAAGCCGGTCTTCGTGACTCGCTTGAGGTAGACGGCCGGGATGATCTGGTCGGTGTCGACGTTCGAGCGCTTCAGGGGCGCAGCGATGCCGGTGACGGTGGTGATCTTGTCCATCAGATGGCGCCTTCCAGGACGGTTTCGACTTCGGAGTTCTCGAGGTCCCACGGGCTCGACAGCGTCCCGCGGATCGCGGTGGCCGCGGCGACGAGCGGCGACACGAGGTGCGTCCGGCCGCCCTTGCCCTGTCGTCCTTCGAAGTTGCGGTTCGAGGTGCTCGCGCAGCGCTCCCCCGGTGCGAGCTGGTCGGGGTTCATGCCGAGGCACATCGAGCAACCGGCGAACCGCCACTCCGCGCCGAAGTCGGTGATGACCTTGTCCAGACCCTCGGCCTCGGCCTCGAGCCGGACCCGGGCCGAGCCCGGCACGACCATGACACGCACACCCGGTGCCTTCTGCCGGCCCTGGATGATCGACGCGAAGGCGCGGAGGTCCTCGATGCGCGAGTTCGTGCACGACCCCATGAACACCGCGTCGACCGCGATGTCCTTCATCGGCGTGCCGGCGGCGATGTCCATGTACTCCAGCGCGCGCTGCGCCGCCGCCTGGTCGTTCGGGTCGCTGTAGTCAGCGGGGTCCGGCACGTTCTCCGACAGGGAGACGCCCTGACCCGGGTTGGTGCCCCAGGTCACGAAGGGCTCGAGTTCGTCGGCGTCGATGAACACCTCGGCGTCGAACACGGCGTCGTCGTCGGTCGACAGCGTGTCCCAGTACGCGACGGCGTCGTCCCAGTCCTGGCCGGTCGGGGCGTGGTCGCGGCCCTGGACGTAGTCGTACGTGGTCTGGTCCGGGGCGACCATGCCAGCGCGTGCCCCGGCCTCGATCGACATGTTGCAGATCGTCATGCGCCCCTCCATCGAGAGCGCACGGATCGCCGAGCCGCGGTACTCGAGCACGTAACCCTGGCCGCCGCCGGTGCCGATCTTCGCGATGACGGCGAGGATGATGTCCTTCGCCGTGACACCCGGACGCAGGGTCCCCTCGACCGTGATGGCCATCGTCTTGAAGGGCTTGAGCGGCAGGGTCTGCGTCGCGAGGACGTGCTCGACCTCGGACGTGCCGATGCCGAACGCCATCGCGCCGAACGCGCCGTGGGTGCTGGTGTGCGAGTCGCCGCAGACCACGGTGATGCCCGGCATGGTCAGGCCGAGCTGCGGCCCCACGACGTGGACGATGCCCTGCTCCTTGTCGCCCAGCGAGTGCAGGCGGACGCCGAACTCCTCGCAGTTGCGCCGCAGGGTCTCGATCTGGACGCGGCTGGTCGGGTCCGCGATGGGGCGGTCGATCGCGAGGGTCGGGGTGTTGTGGTCCTCGGTCGCGATGGTCAGGTCCAGGCGCCGCACGGGTCGGCCGGCCTGGCGCAGACCGTCGAACGCCTGGGGGCTCGTGACCTCGTGCACGAGGTGGAGGTCGATGTAGAGGAGGTCCGGGTTCCCGTCCTCGCCCTTGACCACGACGTGGTCGTCCCACACCTTCTCGGCGAGTGTCTTTCCCATGACCTCGACCTCCTCGTTCTCGTCGTCCGGCGCCGCTGTCGCGGCGTGATCGGGCGAGTCTAGCAGCTTGGTATACCAACGTGCGCCCGCCATCGTCGGTCACCCTGGAGGCGCGGGTCGGGTCCGCGACACCTGTCGCGGTGGGAAGATGGTCCCGACATGACGACACCTGCCCACTCGACCCGGACCGTGAACCTCGAGGGCGCAGCACGCGCCGCGATCGCCGGTGGTGCACCGCTCGCCCTGCTCATCGCCCTCGGGATGCCCGGGTACGCGGCGTTCGCGATGTTCGCCGGGTTCACCGCGATCTTCGGCGCCACCGAGCCGTACCGGCAGCGCGCGGTCACCACCGGGGTCGCCGGCACGATGCAGGCGCTCTGCATGTTCGCGGGCGTCGCGGTCTCGCTCGCCGGCTCGCAGCTCTGGTTGCAGACGGTGGGCCTCGTCGCCGTGCTCGTCGTCGCCGTGTGCACGCTGAGCGCGCTGCAGACCATCCCCGCGCAGCCGATCTTCCCGACGTTCGCGTTCGTGGTGTCGGCCCTCGTGCCGCTCAAGCCGTCCGATCTGCCCCTCGTCGCGACGATCATCGTCTGCTCGGTCGTCTGGGCCTGGCTCGTCGCGATGTCCGGGTCGGTCCTCCGCCTGGTGTTCCACCCGCGGGCACCGCACCGCTTCCGCCCGCTCGCGCCGCGCAAGCACCGCTCGCTCGCCGTGCTGCGGACGCCCGCGCTCTGGGAGACGGTCGGCCTCAACGTCGTCGGCGCCCTCGTCGCCGGGGGCGTCGCCGAGACGATCCCCTGGCTCGGGCACCCCTACTGGGCCGTCATCGCGGTGGTGTCGACGCTGCCGGCGCTCCGGCAGCGCCACACCGTCGTCCGGGCGTTCCAGCGCTTCATCGGCACGATCGGCGGCACGGTGATCGCGGTGGGGATCCTGCTGCTCGAGCCCTCGGCGTGGTGGATCGTGGTGATCGCCGTCATCGGGCAGTTCTTCGCCGAGATCTTCGTGGCGCGGAACTACGCCGTGACGCTGCTGTTCCTCACGCCGCTCGCGCTCGCGGTGTCGTGGCTGAGCCTGCCGGAGGCGCCGGAGCTCCTCGCCCTGGACCGCGTCGCGCAGACCACCCTGGGTGCCCTCGTGAGCGTGGCGCTGCTCCTGGTCGGCCGGGCGATCGAGCGTCGGCGGGGCCGGGCGCTCGGCGCGACGAGCGCGATCCCCACGGTCTGACCGCGTCCGCGCGGGGCGCCGCGATTGCATCCCTGACGGAAACGGGCGTACCCGGTCGTTCCTTCTGACCGGGTACGCCCGTTCCCACTTTCGATCGCACGCGTTCTGGGAGAGAACGGGCGCGGACGTCGGACGGGAGGCGCGAGTCGGGGCCGCCACGGGCCTCCCGTCCGTCAGGTGGGGACGCGGCGCTCACGCGACGCGCATGCTCGGTCGCACCGTGCGAGGCCGCACCGTGCGAGGCCGCCGCAGTGCGCGAGGTCCCGCGCTGTGTGCGACGCCGTGCGGGTCCCACGGAACGCGGAACCTCGCACACTGCGATCGCGATCGCGATCGCCCGCGTCAGTCGCGCGGCTGCAGGTTCCAGGTGTCGATGACCGGGCGGCCGTGCTCGTACCCGAGCACGCTCACCGAGGCGGTCCCGAGCTTCAGGACGGCACCGTCCTGTGGCGCGAGGCGGATCCACGCGGCACCGAGCGCACGGAGGACGTGCCCGTGCGCGACGACGATCGCGTCCTGCCCGTCGGCGAGCACCGGACGGGCACGGTCGAGGATGCGCTCGACGCGGACGCGGACCTCGGCAGCGTTCTCGCCGGGGGTGTCACCGGCCGGCACCCCGTCGGTCCACAGGTCCCACGGGCCGTGCCGGAGCACCTTGATCTGCGGCGTCGTGAGCCCCTCGTACGCGCCGTAGTCCCACTCGTACAGGTCCTCGTCGAGGTCGGGGTCGACGCCGACGAGCGCCGCGGTGTCCCGGGCACGCTGCAGCGGACTCGACAGCGCCAACGCGAACGTCCGGTCCGCCAGGTACCGGCCGGCGCGCTTCGCCTGCTCGATGCCGTGGTCCGTGAGCGGGATGTCGGTGCGGCCGGTGTGCTGCCCGCTCTTCGACCACTCCGTCTCTCCGTGACGGACGAGGACGAGTTCGCCGGGGCGTTCCGAGGTCATGTGTTCCTTCCGAGCCAGAGGCCGAGCGCGGCTGCGCCGACCGAGACGACGAGCATCCCGAGGCCGTTCAGGACGGCGAGCCGGGGCTTGCCGGATCGGAGGAGCTGTACGGTCTCGACGCTCGCCGTCGAGAACGTCGTGTACCCACCCATCATGCCCGTTCCCAGCACCGCGACCGACCCGAGCGGGATGGTGCCCGCCTCCCCGAGGCCGGTGAGGAACCCGAGGACGAGGGATCCGGACACGTTGATGACGACGGTACCGAGCGGGAAGCCCCGCACCCGCGCCTTGACCAGGCCGTCGAGCAGGAAGCGGAGCGCGGCGCCGATGCCTCCGCCGACCGCGACGAGCAGCAGTTCGAGCGCGTTCACCGTGCGGCCCCCTTCGGACGGACGACCCCGGCGAGCAGGATGCCCGCGCCGACGGCGAGCAGCCCGAGTGCGACGGTGAGCAGGGCGTACCCACCACCCGCCGTCCATCGCCCCGCGTCGAGGAGCTGTGCGGTGTCGTCCGCGAGCGTGCTGTACGTGGTGAACCCGCCGAGCACACCGGTGCCGACGACGAGCCGGAACGTGCGGCGCCGACCCACGTCGGGCCCGCGGTGCGCGAGTGCCTCGAGCAGGAGCCCGAGGCAGAACGCCCCGACGACGTTGATGGCGAGGATCGTCCAGCTGATGCCGTCGTGTGCGGGGAACGCCTCGGCGAGGACTGCCCGGACAGCGGTGCCGATCGCGCCGCCGAGGGCGACGAGGCCGAGCATCGACCAGCGGAGGTGGGGTGGGCGTTCGTCGGGCACGGTGCTCCTATCGCCGAGCACGCCGGATCGTCTCCGCGCGTGCGGTGTTCTCGGGATAGGGACCGTTGGCGGCTTGCCGCGGTTGGGTCCGGCAGGCCCCACTGCCGGGTCTGACGACTCCGCCAGCGTACCGCGCCGGTACACCGTGCCGGGGATCGGTCAGTCGACGACCGCTGCGGTGCCCTCGATCTCGACGAGCTGGTCGTCGTAGCCCAGGACGGTCACACCGAGCAGCGTGCTCGGGACGTCGTGGTCCTCCATCGCGGCGCGCACGACCTCCCACGCCGCGACGAGGTCCGCCTGGCGTGACGAGGCGACGAGCACACGGGTCTGCACGAGGTCCTCGATGCCTGCTCCGGCCGCGGCGAGCGCCGTGCGGAGGTTCGCCACGCACTGGGCGGCCTGCCCGCGGACGTCCCCGACCGCCACCGTCGCGCCGTCGGCGTCGAGGGGGCAGGCACCGGCGAGGAACACCAGTCGTGCGTCGACGGGCGCGGTCGCGGCGTAGGCGTACTCGGCGACGTCGCTGAGGGCGGTGGAGCGGATGAGCTGCACGACACTGGTCACGGAGCAAGCCTGGCAGAGCGCGCGGTCACAGTGGTCCGGACTTTCCGGGAGACTGGATGGATGGCGACCCTCCGGCCGCCGTCTCCCTCCCCCGTCGCTAGGAGTGCTCCGCATGCCCGAGCTCCCGCTCGTGTTCGAAGTCGGCTCGATCGTCGCGCTCGTCCTGATCCTGCTCGCCGACCTCCTCATCGTGGCCAGGCGCCCGCACGTGCCGACGCTGCGGGAGTCGGCGGTCTGGGTCGGGATCTACGTGGGACTCGCGCTGGTGTTCGCCGTCGCGATGCTGGTGTTCGCCGGGACCGAGCCCGCCGGGCAGTTCCTCGCAGGCTGGCTGACCGAGTACAGCCTGAGCATCGACAACCTGTTCGTGTTCGTCATCCTGATGGCGCGGTTCTCCGTGCCGAAGACGATCCAGCAAGAGGTCCTCATGCTGGGCATCATCATCGCGCTCGTGCTGCGGGGCATCTTCATCCTGGTGGGCGCGCAGCTCATCGAGGACTTCTCCTGGATCTTCTACATCTTCGGCGCCTGGCTGGTGTGGACCGCGATCCAGCAGCTCCGCGGTGAGGACGAGGACGACGACAAGGACAGCTTCATCGTCCGTGTGCTGCGCCGCCGGGTCCGGATCACCGACACGTTCGACGGGATGAAGTTCCGGACCACCGAGGACGGCGTGCGGCACTTCACGCCGCTGCTGGTCGTCCTCATCGCCATCGGTACGACCGACCTGCTCTTCGCGCTCGACTCGATCCCCGCGATCTTCGGCATCACCGAGAGCGCGTTCATCGTCTTCACCGCGAACGTGTTCGCCCTGATGGGCCTCCGGCAGCTGTACTTCCTGCTCGGTGGGCTCCTCGAGCGGCTCGTCTACCTCAAGTACGGCATCGCGTTCATCCTCGCCTTCATCGGCGTCAAGCTCGTCCTGCACGCACTGCACGCCAACGAGCTGCCCTTCCTGAACGGCGGCGAGCACATCGAGTGGGCGCCGGAGATCAGCACGACGGTGTCCCTGTTGGTGATCGTCGGAGCGATGGCCGTCTCCACCGTCGCGAGCGTCGTCCGGGTCCGCCGTGACGACGCCCGGACGAAGGCCTCGAACGCCCCGCGAACGTCCGACTGACGCCCGAGCGTCACTTTCTTGCGCGGCGCGCCACAGGCAGCGCGCGGAACCGCTCAGCACGCACGACTTCGCCGGAAATGGGCAAGAATGCGTCCGCCGATCTTCCTTAGGCTCGGGGGAAACCCAACGACGGGAGGTTCGACATGTCGCAGTTCGTCCAGAAGTTCTCGCAGGACGCCATCGTCGGAGAGCCCGAGGTCGTCGAGGACCGCCCGACGGTCCGTGCGCTCGCCGCGCACCCGGCCTGGCTGCGGCTGAAGGCCGCCGTCGTGTCGTTCCGTGCGCTGCAGGCGGAGGACGGCTCTGTACCCGACCAGGCGGACCACGCGACCGCGACCACGCACCTGGCCACGATCCTCCCGGCCATCACCGAACTGGCCCCCTTCTTCCCGCACGACGCGTCGTTCCTGCAGGCAGTCCGACGCGACTTCCAGCGGTGGGCAGACGAGGGGTTCGGCGTTCCCGACTTCCTCGATTCCCTCAACGAATTCCAGCCCCAGCAGCACCGCGTCGACGGACTCGGACACCTGGTCGTGTTCCCGATGTACACACAGAACGGCAGTTCCTCGAGACTGCTCGAGGCAGTCCTGATCGAGGTGATCTGGCCGGACTTCATCGCCGAACTCGAGTCCGGCGACCACAACAACGCATTGTTCGTCGCACTGCGGTTCGTCGACTTCACGCCGGGGTACGACACCAACTCCGCGGTGTTGTTCCCGGAGACGGTCGCGATGCGCGAGATCCCGACGTTCACGTGGGGCGCGATCTTCCAGGACCGCGAAGCCGCGCGGTACCGCAGGGTCGTCCGCGCCGCCGCGGAGATCACGAAACTCGACCTCCCCGAGGACGCTGCAGCGATGCTCGACGATCAGGAGCTGACCGAGCGGGTGTTCGTGATGTGGGACATCATCCACGACCGTTCGCACATGCGCGGTGACCTGCCGTTCGACCCGTTCATGATCAAGCAGCGGATGCCGTTCTTCCTCTACTCGCTCGAGGAACTGCGCTGCGACCTGACGGCCTTCCGCGAAAGCGTGCGGCTGCAGCGCGAACTCGACGCCCGGCCCGATGCCGAGCTCTCCGATGCGGACCGCGCGATCCGCGACCACGCACGTCTGGTGCAGTACGCCGTCGTCTTCGATCGGATCTTCCGGTTCGCGATCACCGGCAGCCGCGTCCGGAACTACGACGGACTCGGCGGGCAGCTGCTGTTCGCGTGGATGCACCAGCACGACGTCCTGCACTGGACGGACACGCGGCTCACGATCGACTGGCCGGCGGTGCCGGACGTCATCATCGCCCTCAGCGACCAGATCAACGAGCTGTACTGGCGCTCCATCGACCGCCCGAAGTCGGCGCACTGGCTCGCCGCGTACGAGATGCTCACCCGCACGCTCACACCGCACCCGGCCTCCGCGTGGGCGCGCGGGCTCCCCGCCGAGACGCTCGCCGGGCCGCCCAAGGGCTACACCGACGCGGTGCTCGACGACGAGTTCCCGCTCTCGATGTTCTACGAGGCGCTCAACAAGAAGATGGCGACGGTGATCGCGTCGACCGCCGGCATCACCGGCTTCTCGTCCGTCGAGGACGTCGCCGCGTGAGCGACGGCACCGCGACCGCCGGCCCTGCGGCCGTCGGGCCGCTGTCCGGTCGTGTCGTGCTGATCGCCGGTGCGACCAGTGCGAGCGGCGCGGCGGTCGCGCGCGCACTCACCTCCGCCGGTGCGGCCGTCGTCGCGGTCGGCTCCAGACCGGACGCCCTGGAGGCACTGCAGGCGTCCGTCCCCCGCGTCACCACCCACACGTGCGACCTCTCGGACCTCGGTGCGGTCACCGCGCTGGCCGCGGCGGTCCACGCCGGGTCCGGCCGCGTCGACGGCCTGGTCCACCTGGTCGGCGGCTGGCGCGGCGGCGGCAGCATCGCGGGGCAGTCCGACGACGACTGGGCGTTCCTCGACCGCGCGTTCCGCACGCTGCGGAACACCACGCGGGTCTTCTCCGACGACCTCGTGGCCTCCCCCGCCGGCCGGCTCGCCTTCGTGTCGTCCACCGCCGTGGACTCCCCCACCGCCGGCGCCGCCAACTACGCCGCCGCGAAGGCCGCTGGTGACGCCTGGGTGCGCGCCGTCGCCCAGGGATTCCGGAAGGACGCACCGAACGCCGCCGCCACGGTGTTCGTCGTCCGGTCCCTGTCCGGCCTCGAGGACCGTCTCGCCGACGAGGTCGTCCGGCTCTGGTCGGTGCCACCGACGGACGTGAACGGCACCCGCATCCCCCTCTCCCCACCCTCCCTAGGATGAATCCGTGACCCTTCGACTCCACGACCTGGACCTGCGGGGCTTCGCCTCCGACAACTACGCCGGCGTCCACCCCGAGATCCTCGACGCGATCGCAGCAGCCAACGACGGCCACCAGATCGCCTACGGCGAGGACGTCTACACGGCGCGGTTGCGCGACGTGATCCAGGAGCACTTCGGCCCGCAGGCAGAGGCCTTCCCGGTGTTCAACGGCACGGGCGCGAACGTCGTCGGCCTGCAGTCGATGCTCCCCCGCTGGGGTGCCGTCGTGTGCACCGCGACCGCACACATCCACACCGACGAAGCCGGAGCACCCGAGCGCGTCGGCGGGATCAAGCTGCTGCCCGTCGAGACACCGGACGGCAAGCTCACCCCCGAACTCATCGACAAGGAGGCCTGGGGTTGGGGCGACGAGCACCGTGCCCAGCCGCTCGTGGTGTCGATCACCCAGACCACCGAGCTCGGCACCGCGTACACCGTCGAGGAGATCCGCGCGATCGCCGACCACGTCCACCCGCTCGGCATGACGCTGCACATGGACGGTGCCCGCATCTCGAACGCCGCGGCGACCCTCGGCCTGCCGCTCCGCGACTTCACGACGGACGCCGGGGTGGACGTGCTGAGCTTCGGCGGCACGAAGAACGGGATGCTCTACGGCGAGGCGATCGTCGTCCTCGACCCGGCAGCGTCGGAGGGCCTGCACTACCTCCGCAAGATGAACATGCAGCTCTCGTCGAAGATGCGGTTCGTCTCGGCGCAGCTCATCGCGCTGCTGACCGACGACCTGTACCTCCGGTCCGCCGGGCACGCCAACGCGATGGCCGCTCGGCTGCGCGGTGCGCTCGAGGCCCGGATCGCGGACGGCACCATCCGGGGCGTCGGGTTCAGCCAGGACACCCGGGCGAACGGCGTCTTCGCGACCCTGCCAGCGGGCGTTGCGGACCGGCTGCGGGAGCACTTCCGGTTCTACGACTGGGACGCCAGCCGGAACGAGGTGCGGTGGATGTGCTCGTTCGACACCTCCGAGCAGGACATCGACGACTTCGTGGCGGCCTTGACCCGGGAGCTCGACGCGGTCTGAGGCACCGTAGAATCTCGTGTGATCTCCGAGACCCCTGGACCCAGCGGCATCCTCCCCGAGGACCTGATCGTCACGCTCCGGGTCCTCGAACAGATGCCGTCGATCGACGAGGGGCACCCCGACTTCGTGCGGGTCCGCCAGGCGACGGCGAAGATGTTCAAGGCAGTGAAGCGCGCGCACCGGCTCGAGAAGCGGGCGGTCATCGCCGAAGCCGATCGACGGGTGATCGCCGCCACCGCGACCGGGGCCGCCGATCGGATCGACGACGAGACGCGCGGGGTCCCGATCCGCTCCTCGACCACGGCGCAGACCGCGGGCACCCTGCTGAAGTCGCGCCCGTGCTACATGTGCAAGCAGCAGTACACGGCCGTCGACGCCTTCTACCACCAGCTCTGCCCCTCGTGCGCGGCGATGAGCCACGCCAAGCGCGACGCCCGGACCGACCTGACCGGCAAGCGAGCCCTGCTCACCGGCGGTCGGGCGAAGATCGGCATGTACATCGCGCTCCGGCTCCTGCGGGACGGCGCGCACACCACGATCACGACGCGGTTCCCGCGGGACGCAGTCCGCCGGTTCACGAGCCTCCCGGACTCCGCCGAGTGGATCTCGCGCCTCAAGGTCGTCGGCATCGACCTGCGCGACCCCGCGCAGGTCATCGGTCTCGCCGACGACGTCGCCGCGGCTGGCCCGCTCGACATCCTGATCAACAACGCCACCCAGACCGTGCGCCGGTCGACCGGTGCGTACCAGCCCCTCGTCGACGCCGAACTCGCGCCGCTGCCGGACGGTCCGCTGCCCGAGCTCGTGACCTTCGGCCACACGAACGACCAGCACCCGCAGGCGCTCGCCCGCTCGGTCTCGGCGCACCCGATCCTGGCCGCGGCCGCCGCCCGGGCCGACGAACTCACCGAGCTGGCCATGGCTCCGGGGTCCAGCTCGCTCGAACGCCTCGCCACGGGCACCGCGATCGACGCCGGCGGACTCGTCCCGGACCTGCACGACGTGAACTCCTGGACGCAGCACGTCGACGAGGTCGACCCCCTCGAGATGCTCGAGGTGCAGCTGGCCAACACCACGGCGCCGTTCATCCTCATCTCCAAGCTCCGTCCCGCTCTGGCGGCGAGTCCGTCGGACCGGACGTACGTGGTGAACGTCAGTGCCATGGAAGGAGTGTTCGGCCGCGCGTACAAGGGACCGGGGCACCCCCACACGAACATGGCGAAGGCCGCGGTGAACATGCTCACCCGCACGAGCGCCCAGGAGATGTTCGAGACCGACCGCATCCTGATGACGAGCGTCGACACCGGCTGGATCACCGACGAACGTCCGCACCCGACGAAGGTCCGACTGGCGGAAGAGGGCTTCCACGCCCCGCTCGACCTCGTCGACGGCGCCGCCCGCGTGTACGACCCGATCGTCCGGGGCGAATCGGGCGACGACCTGTTCGGGGTGTTCCTGAAGGACTACCGGCCGAGTTCGTGGTGACCGATCGTCAGCGCTCCGCGGCGTCGAGGTGTCGGACCAGACCCGAGGCATCCGCCGTCATCGTGTCGAAGATCCGGTAGAGGGTCTCGGATCGGTCTGCGAACGCCGACGCGTCGTCGTCGTACTGCGCGCGGACGAAGCTGTAGGTCGACGCTCCGGAGCGTTCGAGTGCTTCCACCACCTGGAGGACGGCGTCCCGGTTGCGCCAGCTCCCGGCGATGAAGAAGTCGCTCATGCGGCCACGCTAGCGAACCCGGTTCAGTCGGCCGAGCCGTCCCCTGTCAGGGCATCCCTCCGGACCGCACCCGGTCGTAGCGTCGATCCCGACGCGGGCAACCGTGACCCGCCGAGGAGGAGACACCCATGTCGCAGGAGATCCTGCCGAAGCAGCCCACCGCCAAGAACCCGCCGGAGCAGTTCGCCGGCGACGTGTGGGTCGACCCGATCGTCAGTCCGCAGGACGGCGACCAGCGGGCGACGCTCGCACTCGTGCAGTTCGCCCCGGGTGCCAGGACCGCCTGGCACTCCCACGCCCGCGGCCAGTTCCTGCGGGTCACCCGGGGTACGGCGCACTTCGGGACCCGAGACGGGGAGGTCATCACCGCCCGTCCCGGCGACACCGTGTACGTCTCGCCCGGCGAAGAGCACTTCCACGCCTCCGCCGAGGGCACCTTCATGGAGCACCTCGCGATGCTCGAGAGCGCTGACGATCCGTCGACGACCACCACCTGGCTCGAGCACGTCTCCGACGAGGACCTCGCCCGATGACCGGGCGACGCTCCTAGAGTCGGACCATGAGCACCAACCGCGACGACGTCCGGGAGTTCCTCGTCAGTCGGCGGGCCCGCGTCCGTCCCGACCAGGTCGGGCTGCCCGCCGGCCCGAACCGTCGCGTCGCCGGGTTGCGCCGCGGCGAGGTCGCCATGCTCGCCGACGTGAGCGTCGAGTACTACTCCCGCGTCGAACGGGGTACCCTGGCCGGCGTGTCCGACGGCGTCCTGCACGCGATCGCCGGGGCACTCCTGCTCGACGACGCCGAGCGGGACCACCTGTTCGACATGGCCCGTGCCGCGAACACCTCGCCGGCGCGCGCCCGACGGCGTTCCCCGATGCCGAAGGTCCTCCGCCCGACCCTGCAGTTCGCGCTGGACTCCTTCACCGGCATCGCGTTCGTCCGGAACGACCGACTCGACCTCCTCGGTGCGAACACGCTCGGCCGTGCCCTGTACGCCGACCTCTACGCCGACGACGCACGGCCGAACCTCGCGCGGGCGACCTTCCTCCGGCGGGAGTGGGCGGATCGCTTCCACCCGGACTGGGACCTCGCTGCGGACCAGACGGTGGCGATCCTCCGCGCCGCGGCCGGGCACGACCCGTACGACCGCGACCTGCAGGACCTCGTCGGTGAGCTCTCCACCCGGAGCCCGGAGTTCCGGGCGAAGTGGGGCGCGCACGACGTCCGTCGGCACGCGACCGGCGAGAAGCACTTCGTGCACCCGGCCGTCGGACCCCTGCACCTGTACTTCGAGGGGTCGCGGCTGATGAGCGACCCCAGCCTGAGCTTCCTCGTCTACACCGCGGAACCGGGCTCCCCGACGGCGGACGCACTCCGCGTGCTCGGCAGCATCGCTGCGACCGACGAGCGCGCGGTCCCGACCGTCAGGTGAGAGCGGGTCGCGACAGCGACCACCCAACGGACTGGAGGCGCGGTGCGGGCTGGCACCGTGCCTCCAGTCCGTCAGGCGGTCCGGACCCGGGTCGCCGCCGCTGCGGCGACGAAGATGACGGCGCCGGCGCGCCCGGGAACGACGAAAGCCCCCCGGCGAACCGGAGGGCTTTCGTGCGGTGTGACCCCAGCGGGATTCGAACCCGCGTTACCGCCGTGAGAGGGCGACGTACTAGGCCGCTATACGATGGGGCCGTCACACATGGGAATCCCCCGCCCTGGAGCGGGGGTCTCGTGCTCGTTGCCGGAGTCGGAGGCAAGCCACCTGTGGTGACCCCAGCGGGATTCGAACCCGCGTTACCGCCGTGAGAGGGCGACGTACTAGGCCGCTATACGATGGGGCCGTTCCGACAACTCGACAAGTATTGCACAAGCCCCGCGCCCTGCCAAAACGAGGCGTGTCGCCCGGGTGTGCCGTCATGCCCCGGCCGGAATACGGTGGATCGATGACGCTGCGGATCGGTCTGTCGGGGTGGCAGTACGACTCCTGGCGCGGCGACTTCTACCCGGCCGGCGTGCCGAAGCGACGCTGGCTGGAGTACGCGGCCGAACGGTTCCGCACGGTCGAGGTCAACGGGTCGTTCTACTCGCTCCAGCGCCCGGAGCGGTACCGCGCCTGGCGGGCGTCCGTGCCGCCGTCGTTCCGGTTCGCGCTGAAGGGTGGGCGGTACGTCACCCACATGCTGCGGCTCCGGAACGTCGACACGGCGCTGGCGAACTTCTTCGCGTCCGGCCCGCTCGAGCTCGGTGCGACGCTCGGGCCGGTCCTCTGGCAACTGCCCGAGGCCCTCCTGCCCACGCCGGCGGTGCTCGACGAGTTCCTCGCGCTGCTCCCACGGTCCCACGGCACCGCAGCGGCGCTCGCCGAACGCCACGACGACAAGGTCGCCGACCCGTCGGTCCACGCCGAGGACCCGGCCCGGCGGATCGACCACGCGCTCGAGGTCCGGGCTGCAGGGATCGGCGACGAGCACCTCGACGTGCTCCGCCGCCACCGTGTCGCCCTGGTCGACTCGCACGCGGGCGACTTCCCACGCCTCCGGGTCGAGACCGGTGCACCCATCGCGTACCTCCGCCTGCACGGTGCGCCGCGGACGTACCACGACGGGTACTCGCCGCAGGCCCTCGGACGGTGGACGACGACCATCGTGGACCACCTCGATGCCGGGCGCGACACGTTCGTGTACTTCGACAACGACGCCGAGCGGCACGCGCCCTGGGACGCCCTCACGCTCGACCGCCTCGTCGCCGACCGCCTGCGCAGGCGGGCCGACAGCGGCGGGTGATCCGTGCCTCCAGGCCGACCGCCGCGCCGTCTCAGACCGTGAGCGACTCGCCGGGGGCGAGCAGCACGAGCGCGCCGCCGGGCTCGACTGCCTCGCGCAGGCGACCGGTGTGCATGCCGTACCCGATCTCGGAGAGCGTGGCCTCGTGGACGGGGTACGCGCGACGCGGCGCGACCGCGGCGACGTAGTCCATCATCTCGGCGACCTTGAGCCACGGGGCACCGACGGGTGCGGCGAGCACCTCGACGGGGACGCCGGGCTCGGTGTAGGAGTCGCCCGGGTAGAAGAGCCTGCCGCCCACGAGGACGCCGGTGTTGTCGATGACCGGGATGCTCGAGTGGATCACGGTGTGGCGGGTGCCGTGGAAGGAGAGGTCGAACGGGCCGACCGAGCGGTGGTCGCCGTCCGTGACGACGTCGATCGGGACGCCGGTCTCGGCGAGCGCCGCGGCGACCCCGGCAGGGCCGATGACGACGGCGTCGGGGTTGCGCGCAAGGATGCCGGCGAGCTGCTCCGGTGTGACGTGGTCGGGGTGCTCGTGGGTGAGGACGACGGCGACGACGCCGGTGGTCTCGACCGGGCGGGTGAAGTTGCCGGGGTCGATGACGAGGCGGGCGTCGCCCTCGGTGACGATCTGGCAGGCGTGTTCGAGCTTGGTGACCTCCATGCGGCCGACCCTACGCGGGGCGGCCCCGCGGCGGGTCCGCGGTGCCGGCCGCTCGCGCACAACCAAAGTCACGGCGAACCACGTGTTCGCGTGGTTCCGGACGACTTTGGTTGTGCAGGACGCGCGCGTCGCAAGCGGCGAGCGCCGCGACGCGTCACGCGCGCCGCGGCCCCGTCGTCGCCCGCACCACGAGGTGCGCCGGCGCCGCCGGCAACGGCGCCGCCGCGGCCCCGTCCACCTCGGCGAGCACGGCTCGCGCGGCCGTCCGGCCCTGCGCCTCCGGGTCCTGGGCGACGGTGGTCAGCCCGACGACCTCGCCGTACTCGTGGCCGTCGATGCCGATCACCGACACGTCCTCCGGCACCGCGAGTCCGGCGCGGCGGGCGGCGAGCACCACACCGAGCGCCATCTCGTCCGAGGCGCAGAACACCGCGGTCGGCCGTGCACCCGCGCCACCCCCGAAGAGTGCGTCGCCCGCGTCGACACCGCCCGCGAACGAGAACCGTCCGTCGAGCAGCCACTCGTCCCGCACGCTGAGACCGCGACCGGCCATCGCGTCGACGAACCCGTCACGGCGCAGCCAGGGCACGGCGACGTTCATCCCGGCCTCGTCCTGCCCGCCGACGTAGGCGACGTCCCGGTGCCCCAGCCCGCAGAGGTGGTCGACGGCGATCCCGGCGACGACGACGTCGTCGACCCCGACGTTCCGGAGGCCGGCGGCCGGCCCGCCGATCACGATCATCGGGTGCCGGGCGAGTTCGAGCTCGGCGCGTTCGGTCTCGTCGAGCACGAGCGAGAGCAGCACGAGGGCGTCGACGCGGTGCCGGAGCATGGACCGTCGGAAGGCCCGGTCCCGGTCTCCCCCGGGCCCACCGAGGTTGTACAGCACGAGGTCGTAGCCGGCCCGCCGCAGTTCGGCGTCGACCCCGCCGAGCGCCTTCACGTAGAACCACCGGTCGATGACCGGCACCACGACCCCGACGGCACGCTGCCGTCCGGTGGCGAGGCCGGCCGCCGCCGAGCTCGGGACGTACCCGAGTTCGTCGGCGACCCGCCGCACCTGGTCGATGGTGGAGTCGGCGACCGTCGACATGCCCCGCAGTGCGCGGGACACCGTCGACTTGGACAGGCCGGTGACGGTCGCGATCTCCTGGATCCCCATGGCCACTGTCTGGAGGCCCGTCAGCCGTCCGACGACCGGGTCACGTCGGGAGCGGGGCCGGTCCGCGCTGGCGCGGCGACGGGTCGCGTCGCGCGGGTCTGCCGTCGGCCGGCCGGTGCGAGTTCGTCCCACCCGACGTGCCGGTGCACGCGGGCACCGACCGGGCCCGCCGTCGGCGGGGCCACGGCCGACCGCGGCGCCGCAGCCGCGGGAGCGCCTCCGATGCCGTCGGCCGACGCCGTGCGCCGGAGCACCGACACCCGCCACCGGTCGAGGGCGACGATGCCGAGCACGCACACGAGCAGGGTGAGCGCCCATCCGAGGGCCGGACGCCCGGTGACCTCGCAGAAGACCGTGACCCCGAGGAACAGGACACCGAACATCCCGACGAAGCCGATCGCCTCCTCGATCCGGGCGGTCGGGCGGGTGGGTCCGCGCTGTGCCATGGCCCTCAGCCCTTCACGCCGCCGGCGGTGAGGCCGGCCACGATGCGCCGCTGGAAGACGAGCACGAGGATCACGAGCGGGATCGTCACGATCGTGCCCGCCGCCATCACCGCCGTGTACGGCTCCTGGTGCGGCACCGATCCCTGGAACCCCGCGATGGCGACGGTCACCGGCTGGGTGGCGTCGCTTGAGAGCTGGGACGAGATGAGGTACTCGTTCCAGGAGGAGATGAACGCCAGGATCGCGGTGGTGAACACGGCGGGAGCGGCCAGCGGCAGGATGATCCGTCGGAACGCCTGCACACGGGTGCACCCGTCGATGCGTGCGGCTTCCTCGAGGTCCCACGGCATCTCGCGGAAGAAGCTCGCGAGCGTGTAGACGGTGAGCGGCAGCACGAACGAGATGCTCGGCAGGATCAGGGCCTGGTACGACCCCATCCACCCGATGTCCGTGAAGAGCTGGAACAGCGGCGAGATGAGCGCGACGCCCGGGAACATCGACGCGGCGAGGATCGCACCCGCGATGAGCGACTTGCCCTTGAACTCCAGGCGGGCCAGCGCGTACGCCGCGCTCGTGCCGACGAGCAGCGCGATGATCGTGACCGTGCCACCGATGATGAGGCTGTTGAGCAGCGCCCGTCCCAGGTGGTTGCCGAGCGCGGTCGAGAACGCCGTCGCGTAGTTGTCGATGGTGACGTGCGTCGGCCACGGTGTGGCATCGAAGGTGAACCCGACGTCCCGGAAGCTCGTCACCACCATCCAGTAGAAGGGCAGCAGGCACCACACCGCGATGACGGTGGCCTGGATCGCCGTGCGGACCTTGGGCCCGGTGTGGCGTTGGACTCGGACGTCCGAACGATCGACGGCGATGTCGCGCGCACGGGCGTTGGACCGGGGGCGGTCGGCTGCGAGGGTCACTTGAGCTCACCCTTCTGCTGGGCTGCCTGCGTCTGCACGACGTTCGCCCCGAGGAACCGGACGAACACGAACGCGACGATGAAGATCACGAGGAAGGTGATCGTGGAGAGTGCCGACGCGGAGTTGAACCCCTGCCGGATCTGGTCGACCACGAGGATCGACAGCGTGGTGGTCGCGTTCCCCGAACCACCGCCACCGCCGGTGAGGATCGCGGGGAGGTCGTACATGCGGAGCGCGTCGAGCACGCGGAACAGGATCGCGACCATCAGCGCGGGTCGGACGAGCGGGAGCGTGATGTTCCAGAAGCGCTGGACGGTGGAGGCTCCGTCCATCTTCCCGGCCTCGTAGACCTCTTCGGGGATGAGCTGCAGGCCGGCCAGGATGAGCAGCGCCATGAACGGCGTGGTCTTCCACGTGTCCGCGATGATGACCGCCCACCGGGACGCCCACTCGCCACTCGTCCAGAGGATCTGCTGCCCGAGCACGTGGTTGAGAACGCCGTTCGCGTCGAAGATGAAGTACCAGAGCTTGGCGGTCACGGCGGTCGGGATGGCCCACGGCACGAGGATCGCGGCACGGACGAGCGCGCGACCCTTGAAGTCGCGGTTCATGATGATCGCCATCCACACGCCGATGACCGTCTCGAGGGCGACGGTGACGACCGTGAAGAAGAACGTGTTGCCCATCGACACCCAGAACTGGCTGCCGATGCTGCCCGGCGGGCAGGTGGTGTTACCGCACTGCTGGGCGAGCCAGTGCACGTAGTTCGTGACGCCGGCGAAGCCGCCCTGCACGAACAGGCCGGTCGCCTTGTCGAGCCCGGCGTCGAGCTGGAACGACTGGATGATCGCGCTGACCACCGGGTAGCCGATGACGACGGCGAGGAGCACGATCGTCGGGCCGATGAGGTACACGGCCCAGCGGCCGTGCTCGGCGTTGAGTCCGCCCTTGCGCCGCTTCTGCGGCTCCATCCCCGTCGGGTTGGGGATGGCTGCGGGGATCTCGGTTGCTGCTGACACGTGACGGCCTCCTTGCCGGGTGTCGGAACGCAGGATGGGGCGGACTGGAGGCGCGGGGCGGGATGGTCCCGCGCCTCCAGTCCGGAAGTTGCGGCGTCAGCCGCGGGGCGGTGTCAACTGCCGCTGCTGGTGGCCGTCTTGAGGGCCGCCTGCATGTCCTTCAGGGCTTCGTCGACGCTCTTGGATCCCTTGAGGGCGGCGTACGTGTTGTCCTGGACGGCCTTCGTCACGGCCGGGTAGAACGGCGTGACCGGGCGAGGCTCGGCCGACTGGATCGACTTGAGCAGCGTGGGCAGGTACGGCAGCTTCGCGGTGAGCTCGGAGTCGGTGTAGAGGTCACCGACGACCGGGGCCAGCGAGCCCTGGGTCGCGAAGAACTTCTGCGTCTCGTTCGACTCCAGGAACTCCAGGAAGTCGTGCGCGGTCGCCTTGTGCTTCGAGTACACGCTGATCGCCGCGTTGTGGCCTCCGAGCGTCGAGGCGCCGGTGCCGTCCTTGCCGGGGATCGGGGCGATGCCGAACGTGTCCTTGACCTTGCTGGAGCCGTCGGTCTTCGCGAGGCTGTACACGTACGGCCAGTTGCGGAGGAACAGCAGCTTGCCGGCCTCGAAGGCGGTGCGGCCCTGCTCCTCCTGGTAGGTGATCGCCTCGGCCGGGATGTTCCCGTCCTTGAAGGCGTCGACCAGGTTCTGCAGGCCGGCCTTGGCGTCGGACGTGTCGACGTCCGGGGTGCCGCCCTTGTTGAGCACCGAGCCGCCGGAGCCGTTGATCGCCTCGGAGGCGTTCACGGTCAGGCCCTCGTACTTGGCGAACTGCCCGGCGTAGCAGCCGATCCCGGCCTGCTTCGCGATGTCGCAGTCCTTCATCATGTCGGCCCACGTGGTCGGGGGCGTCTTGACGAGGTCCTTGCGGTAGTAGAGGAGCGCGCCGTCGGAGGTCTGCGGTGCCGCGTACAGCGTGTCGTTGTACGTCGCCGTCTTGACCGTCGCCGGCAGGAGCTTCGACGTGTCGATCTTCATCTTGCCGGTGAGCGGCACGAGCCAGCTCTTGGCGGCGAACTCCGCCGTCCAGACGACGTCGACGTCGACCACGTCGTAGTTGTCGTCCTTCGCCTGGAAGTGCTGCACGAGGTCGTCGTGCTGCTGGTCGGCCTGGTCGGACTGCTCCTTGAAGGTGACCTTCTCGTCCGGGTGTGCCTTGTTCCACTTCGCGATGAGCGGTCGGACGACGTTCGAGTTGTCCTTGCCCTGCACGTACGTGATCGGGCCGCGGCTGTCCTGCCCGTTCTGGGCGTCGTTCGATGCCGAGCTGCCGCTCGAGCAGCCGGTGAGCACGAGGCCGATGACGGCCACGCCCGCAACCGATGCGAACCGCACCTTGGCGCGTGTTGTCTTCACAGCGTTGTCTCCTCGTCGAGATCACCAGGCGACCTCGATCGGGTGTCGACGACGCTGCCTGGAGCAGGCGACGCTGCCTGCTGGTGGAGGAAGCTACGCCCGCCCACAGCGTTTCGCAACCGGTTGCAAAGATTCCGTGACCTGAGCGTGACCTTCAGAGTTCCGGTGACTTCCTGGGTGAGCGCTCACGACGGTCGAGGCACCCGAGTGCGGAACCCCGCACGAACCCCGCCACGCGGTGGGGCCGCCGTTGTCCGCCCCGTTCCACCCCCGTAGCGTCCGCTGCATGGCCCTGCTCTCCCCCGTCACCGTCCCCGGCCCACGCCGCGTCGTCAGCGTCGACCTCGACGCTCCGCTGCCGACCCTCGTCGCCGACGAAACCGGCTCCTCCGCGCTGGTCGTCGGCTACCGTGACGGCTTCCCGGTCACGACCCTCGACGTGCTGCTCACGGCGGACCCGGCCGACGCCGCCCGCGCGCTCGCCCCGCTCGTCGACGGGCACCCGGGCACGGTCGACGCCTTCCCGGAGCGGGTGCCGGACGCGGACCTCCCGATGATCTCGATCGTGGTGTCGACCATCGTCGCCCGCGTCGAGGACATCGGGAAGCTGCTCGACTTCCTCGAGCACCTGGACTACCCGGACTACGAGGTCGTCCTCGTCGACAACCGCGTGAAGGTGCCCGACATCGACGCGCTCCCGGGGCTGCTCGAGGGGCGCAACGTGCGGCTCGTGACGGAGCCACGGCCCGGCTGCTCGGTCGGCCGGAACTCCGGCGTCGCCGCGGCGAAGGGCGAGATCATCGCGTTCACCGACGACGACGTCCGCGTGGACCCGCAGTGGCTCCGCTCGATCGGCACCCGGTTCGTCCGCGAGCCCGACGTCCAGGCGGTCACGGGCATGATCCTGCCCGTCGAGCTCGAGACGCCCGCGCAGATCTGGTACGAGGCGTACTACGGCGGCTTCAGCGGCGAGCGCACCTTCGACCCGGTGACGATCGTCCCGGACGACGTCCAGGGGCTCATGCGGCACGCGCAGGCGTCGGCGATCGCCCCGGACGGCACCGTCCGCAAGCACTTCGCGATCTACGGCATCGGCGGCTACGGCGCCGGCGCGAACTGGGCGGTCCGCCGCTCCGCGTTCGACGCCGTCGGCGGGTTCGACCCCGTGCTCGGCGCCGGCGTGCCCGCACGCGGTGGTGAGGACCTGGCGATCTTCATCGACATCCTCTGGGGCGGCGGCCGGATCGGCTTCGAGCCCAGGGCGGTCGTGCACCACCGGCACCGCCAGGACCTCGAGGGGCTGCACGGTCAGCTGCACTCGAACGGCGTCGGGTTCACGGCGCTGATGTGCGAGCTGATCGCGAAGGACCGGCGGCACGCGCTCGTGCTCGCGCGCCTGATGCCGCGCGCCGGCAAGATCAAGCTCGCTCAGCTGGTGTCCCGGTTGCGCGGGAAGCGGGACGCTGCGGCGGAGACCATCACCGAGGCGTCGACGACCCGGATCCCCCGCTCGCTGGCGTACCACGAGTTCCGCGGCTTCCCGGCCGGGCCCGCGGCGTACTTCCGGAGCCGCCGGTTCTGGCGCGACGTCGAGGAGGGCCGCTTCCGGCCCTAGACGCGACCGTCCGGCGGACGGGAGGCCCGTGGCAGCGTCGCCACGGGCCTCCCGTCCGTCGGTGCGTGCTCGTTGCGCGCAACGAGCGACACCGCGGCTGTCGAACGACAGCCGTCTTGTCGCACCGTGCGCACGCAGGCGGCGTCACCCACCGGCCTTGGAGGCACGGTGCCAGCCCGCCACGCGCCCTCAGTCGGGTGGATGCGCGCGCAACAAGCGACACCGCGGCCGTCGAACGACGACCGCCTTGTCGCACCGTGCGCACGCAACCGTTGCGCGCGCAACAAGCGACACCGCGGCTGTCGAACGACAGCCGTCATGTCGCACCATGCACACGCATGCGGCGCCACCCACCGGCCTGGAGGCACGGTGCCAGCCCGCCACGCGCCTCCAGTCGGGTGGTGGCGCGCGCAACAAGCGACACCGCGCCTGTCGAACGACACCCGACTTGTCGCACCGTGCGCACGCAACCGTTGCGCGCGCAACAAGCGACACCGCGGCTGTCGGACGACACCCGCCTTGTCGCAACGGGTCGGCACAGCGCGCCAGCCCCGCCCGCCGCCCCGCGTCAGCGCGCCGCGCGCACCGACCGCACGTACCGCCACGGCCCCCCGAGCGCGGCGACCAGCTCGACGCGCTTGAGCCCCGCCGTCGCCGCCAGGAACTCGTCGTCGACCGGCCAGCCCCCGATCGCGTCCACCGCGGCCGACACCTGCCCGTCGCCCTGCCCGAGCGCCCCGAGCTGCTTGAGCGCACCGAACGCCCGCCGGAACACCGCGAGCGCGGTCCGGGGTCGCAGCATCAGCTTCGCGACCCAGGCGCCGAGCCCGGTGCCGTACCCGAGCGCCTGGGAGCGCAGCGCGGCACGGTCGGGACGGTGCTTGTGCCACACGATCGCGGAGGGCTCCACGGCGAGCGCACCGCCGGACAGCAGGACGCGGGTGAACAGGTCGGGGTCCTCGCCGGCGCGGGACGGGGTGCCCGGGCCGAGGGCGACGTCGAACCCGCCGAGGGCGAGCGCTGCCGAGCGCCGGAGGGACATGTTCGCGCCGGTGCCGAACGCGCCGACCGAGAACGGGAAGAGCGGCAGGTCCGCCGGGGGTGCCGAGGTCCGGAACACACGACGGTCGAGGTTGCGCGCCCACGTCACCCGCTCGTCGAAGTAGCGCTGCGTGGGCGTCCGGAGTTCTCCGCTCGGCACGAGTCCGGTCACGCAGACGACGTCCGCGTCGCGGGCGTACGCGTCGGCGAGCGCCGCGAGCCAGTGCCGGTCGACGACCACGTCGTCATCGACGAAGGCGACCACGGCTCCGGAGGCGAGGGCGAGACCGGCGTTCCGTGCGCGTGAGACGCCGGGTCGGGCCTCCAGGACGTAGTGGAGCCGCGGGTCGGCGAACGCGGCGACCACGTCGCGGGTCGCCGAGGTGGTCGGCGCGTTGTCGACGACGAAGACCTCGAAGTCCGGGTGCTCGGAGGCGAGCACGCTGCGGACGCAGCGGCGGACGTCGTCGGGTCGGTCGCGGGTGCCGATCACGACGGAGACGCGGCCGGCATGGTCCCCCTGCGGGGCGGACGGGAGGCACGTGGTGCGCAGGGCGCGCAGGGCCGGACCCAGCTCGGCCGGGTCCACCTCCCCGCTCGCGTCGACGGCGACGTCGACGAAGCCGGCGACCTCGCGGCCGTCGCGGACCAGCAGGCGGGCGCGGCGGAAGCCCTCCGCGCCGGCGAGCTCGACGGTGGAGGCGGCGAGCGCCTCCTGCCGGTCGATCGCGCCCACCCAGGCGGCTCCGGGCCACGCGGGGAGGTCCGGCGACGGCATCGCGGGCGCGATCATCAGCACGGGCACGGCGGTGGCCTGGTGATCGGTCATGGTCCGATGCTCCGGTGGGGCACCGGCACGGTCAACGGGGAGGTGACCGGGATGCGGCGACGGACGTTCCTCTTGCGGTTTGCCGCCACCGGATGCCGCTCGGCCCGTAGGATCGGGAGGACGACCCGGCGGCAGCACGCCGGGCACGAGGAGGACGAATGCCGCTTGGCCCCACGACCGAGCTCGGCGCCGACCTCCCGTCGGAACGGACCGTCCTCGTGGTCGATGCCGCGACGTGCGTCTGCGGTCACGTGCAGGAGGCGCACGAGCACTACCGCCCCGGCACCGACTGCGCGCTGTGCGACTGCCCGAAGTTCCGCAAGAAACGCTGATCAGGGCCGTTTCGGGGGTCGCGGTGCGGGAAACCGCCGCTTCCCCGCAGCAGCCTCAGGGTCCCTTGTCGGCCCCGGAACGGCGCGGTTAGCGTCGCGTCCATGGCCATCTCCCCAGCGGCGCCCGCCTCACCCGCGGCACTCGCGTGCATCGTCCTCGCCCACGAGGACCCCGAGCACGTCCGCCGACTCGTCGAGGCGCTCGATCCGTTCCCGGTCTTCCTGCACTGCGACGCGCGCACGTCGGAGCCGGTGTTCCGGGCGATGACCGACGGCCTGCCGGACCGCGTCCGGGTCCTGCCGCGCATCCGCACCGGTTGGGCGAAGTGGGAGAACGTCGAGGCCGAGGTGGAGGGGTACCGAGCGGCCCTCGCCGGGTCGGAGGCGTCGCACGTCGCGGTGCTCACCGGGAGCGACTACCCCCTGGCGGACCCGGCCGAGATCGTCGCGCTGCTCGAGGCGCACCGCGAGGACTCCTTCATCGCCGCGCACCCGCTGCCCTTCGCGGAGTGGGGCCGGGGTGGTGGGATCCCGAGGATCCGGTTCCGGCACTGGGCGTGGCGGAAGCGCATGATCCGGCTGCCGATCCCCCGCCGGGTCCCGGCGGGCGTCGTCTTCGCCGGCGGCTCGCAGCTCAAGGTGCTCGCCCGCCGCCACGCCGCGGCGGTCGTGGAGACCGTCGACAGCCGGCCGGACCTGGTCCGGTTCTGGCGTCGGACGTGGGTGGCCGACGAGACGTTCGTGCCGTCGGTCCTGAGCACCCCGGCGCTGACGCCGGGGTTCGCTGACGAGCACGTGCCGAGTCCGCTGTGGTGGATCGGCTGGGACGGGACGGCGCGGAAGAGCCCGCCGTGGCTGACGACGGCCGACGCGGGCGCGCTGCTCGAGCGTCGGACGATGCCGGACCTCGAGCACCCGCACGTGTTCGCGCGGAAGTTCTCGACGGCGTTGAGCTCCGACCTGCTCGACATCGTGGACGGGGCGTTCGGGTTGCGGCAGGGGTCTGCTGGTTCGCCGTCGTCGGCTCCGTCGGTGGTGGTCGCACCGTGACGCTCCCGCCGCAGACCCGCCGCGAGGCGCGCGCCGCTCGCGACGCCGCCGCATCGGGCACCCCCGCCGACGTCGACGTCGACGTCGACGAGCCCGTCGCGCCCGTCCCCGAGTCGCTCGACACCGGGGCCGTCGCGGTCCGCAAGGGTTCGTCCGTCCTGTTCGGCCGCGGCCTGCTGTACGTCGTCGTCTGGTCGATGCAGCTCGTCGTCTCGTCGCTGATCTCCCCCGTGCTGGCGCACCTCATGCCGCCGGCGGAGTTCGGCGTGCTCGCATCCGCGATCGCCCTCTACCAGGCACTCGTGGTGCTGGCCGTGGCGGGCATCGACCAGGCCGCCGTGCTGCAGCGCGCCGAGGACGGCGACGACCGGCGTGCCAGAGGCCTGCTCGCGGTCGGCATGATCACGGCGAGCATCGTCACGGTCATCGCGCTGACGACGATCCCCGCGTGGGGTGACGCCGCCGGGTTCGTCGGCTCGCACCCGCTGCTCCTCGTCGCGGTGCTGTGGACCGGTCCGGCGGCGATCGTGCAGATCTCCCTCGCCCTCCTCGTCGCACAGGACCGCATCAAGGTCTTCGCCGTCACGAGCCTGCTGTCGTCGATCGGCGGCTCGATCATCGGCCTCGGCCTCCTGACGTTCGTGCACGCCGACGCCACCACGTACGCGTGGGGCGGGGTGGTGGCCCAGGGCGTGGCCATGGTGATCGGCATCGCCGCGACGAGGCCCCGGCTCGCGGGCCTGTTCGACCGCCGGACGAACGCCCGTGCCTTCCGGCTCGGCATCCCGATCGCGCTCGGCAACCTGTCCTACTTCGTGCTCAACGCCGGCGACCGTGTCGTCGTGCAGCGGCTGCTCGGCCCGGAGGAGGTCGCCCGCTACCAGATCGCGTACGTGGTCGGGTCCGCGGTGATCCTGCTCCTGTCGTTCACGAACCAGGCGTGGGCACCGCACTTCGCCGCCCTCCGGGACACGGTCGCCCGTCGACAGCTCGCGATGCACTCGCGGAACGAGCTGTACCGGATGCTGGCCCCCGTGCTGCTCGCCGTGACGTTGGTCTCCCCGGTCGCGCTGCCGATCCTCGCGCCAGCGAGCTACCACGTCCACGAGCTCACCATCGTGGTGTTCATCGTCGCGGTCACGGCGCTCCCCGTCGCGGCCAGCGGCGCGACCGGTCGCCTGCTGCTCATCGAACGCCGAGGGGTCGCCGTCGGCGTGATCGCCGCGATCGCCGGCGTGGTGAACATCGGTGCGAACCTGGTGCTCGTTCCGGTGTTCGGGATCGCCGGCGCCGCGATGGCGACCGTCGTCGCGTACGTCGGTCTCGCCGCCATGCAGCTGTGCGCGTTGACCGACCGCCGGGAGTGGCGTGGGCCGGGCCTGCGGATCGTGCTGCCGGTCGTCGCCGCACTCGTCGTCGCCGCGGTGTCGACGGCCGTGCCGCAGGACGCCCTCTGGAACTGGATCCGTGTCGCCGGGGTGCTCGCCTGTCTCCCCTGGTTCATCCGACGTCTCCGGGCCGCACGAGGAGGTGCGTCGTGACCGACCGCAAGCGAACGACCGACCGCAAGCGAACGACCGGCCGCAGGCGAACGACCGAACCGGACCGACCGCTCCGGATCGGCGCCGTGGTCACCGGACTCGCCCTGATCGGCGGCCTGGAACGCTGCGTGCTCGAGGACACCGCCGACCTCGTCGCAGCGGGCCACGAGGTCGAGGTCTGGCACCGCGACGCCCACGCACCCCGTCCCGGCGAGGGTCGCGCGCCGTACGAACGACTCGGCGTCCCCCTGGTCGACGCGACCGACCTCCGCTTCGGCGTCAGGACCGCGCTCCTCGACGCCTGGCGCTTCGCCCGCGAGGGTCTCCGCATCCGCCGCTCCCGACTCGACGTCCTGTGGCTGAACCGGCCGGAGTACCTGCCGTTCGGGCGCATCGCGTCGATGGTCGCCGGCGTCCCCCTGGCCGTGCACCTGCACCACGCCCCGAACTACCGACGCGTCCGGGCGTTCTCCGGCGGCCGGACCCGGTTCTTCGCCGTCTCGAACGCGATGGCTGCGGCGTGGCAGGAGGTCGGCGCGCCCGCGGACAAGATCACCATCGTGCCGAACGGCGTCGACACGGACGCGTTCCGCGCAGCGACACCCGACGAGGTCCGCCGCGCCCGCGCGACGCTCGGCATCGACGACGCCACTCCCACCGTCCTCTACTACGGTCGGCTCACCCGCTCGAAGGGCGTCCTCGCGCTGCTCGCCGCGTGGGGTCAGGTGCTCGCCACCGCGGACGCCCGGAGCCTGCAGACCGTCCCGGCCGCCCCCGGGGCACCGCGCCGCGCGCCGCTGCTCGTGCTGGCGGGTGCGCTCTACCCGAGTGAGGCCGACGCCGTGAACCGCGCGATCGCCGAGCTCCCCGAGGGCTCGGTGCTCGTCCTGCCCGAGCGGGACGACGTCGTCCCGCTCCTGCACGCAGCCGACCTCGTCGTGGCCCCCTCGATCGAGCCGGAGGGCTTCGGTCGCGTGGTCGTCGAGGCGATGTCGACCGGCCGCCCGGTGGTGGCCGCGGCGTCGGGCGGCACCGGGGAGATCCTGTCCGGCGAGTGGGCGCGCTTCACCGTCGACCCCGCGGACACGCAGGCGCTGGCGCGGAAGGTGTCGGACGTCCTCGACGAGGCCGTCCGCGACCCGTCCCTCGGTGCCCGGGGCCGGGAGTTCGTCCGTGCGCACCACGGACGGGAACCGCACGTCGCCGCGCTGCTCGGCGCGCTGCAGGAGCACGCCGGGCGCTGAGCGCGGCGGCGGTCGCGTCCCCGACGGGGCCCGGCAGGCATCGGACGGGAGGCGCGGTGCGGCCTGAATCCGTGCCTCCAGGCCGACAGTGCGTCGCGAACGCGACAGCGGTGCGCGAGCGGCAGCGGCCCCTGCCGCGAACGCGACAGCGGTGCGCGCGAGGATCGCTGCAGACTGTCGCTCTCGCGACGGGGCGGGACGGACATCGGACGGGAGGCGCGGTGCGGCTTGGATCCGTGCCTCCAGACCGACGATGCGTCGCGAACGCGACAGCGGTGCGCGAACGGCAGCGGCCCCTGCCGCGAACGCGACAGAGGTGCGCGCGAGGATCGCTGCAGACTGTCGCTTTCGCGACGGGGCGGGACGGACATCGGACGGGAGGCGCGGTGCGGCCTGGATCCGTGCCTCCAGGCCGACAGTGCGTCGCGAACGCGACAGACCCCCGCGAGCGGCAGCGGAGCCCGCCGCGAACGCGACAGAGGTGCGCGCGAGGATCGCTGCAGACTGTCGCTTTCGCGGACGCGCGCGGCAGGCGCAACGGCCCCGCGCGGGCTCAGCCCGCCTCGGGACCCGCGTCACCGGGCGGGGTGTCCGCCGTCCAGCTGCCCTGCGCCGGCGCCGTGGCGCCGTCGGAGGGCAGGCTCGCCTGCGGCTCGGCGCCGTCCGCCGGCACGTCGATGGTCATCCAGTCGATCAGGAGCGAGCCCGCGGCATCCCGCGGCGGGAGCCCCTCGTTGGAGCCCGCCTGGACGACGAGGTGCATGCGGGAGGTGGGGATGCTCTCGGTCGTGGTCCCCACGACCTCGCCGTCGATGAGGAACGACATCCGGGCCGGCGTCCACTCGATCGAGTAGGTGTGCCACTCGGCGAGCGAGGCGCTGGTCTCGTAGTGCACGCACTTCTCGGCGGGGTCCTCGAGGCAGTGCACGTTCAGGTACGCCGGAGCGCCGAGGGCACCCTCGGGGAAGTCGACCTCGCCGTGCTCCCAGACGTTCTCGTCGCTCCAGAGCAGCATCGCGACCCCGTAGCCGTCGACCCCGTCGCTCTTCATCCGGACGGAGTACCGGCCGGACGTCTGGCCGCCCCACTGACCGTCGACGAGGGGCACGATCCCTCCGGCGAGCGGGGTCCCGGCCTTCGTGGTGCGCAACCGCATGTCGAGGACACCGTCGTGCGCGCTCAGCACCGAGGCCTGGTAGCGGCCCGTACCGGCGGTGTCCGCGAAGCCGTGGTACACCGAGAACCGGTCGGCGTACGTCGCCTCGAAGCCGCCCCTCGACGTGCCGTCGGCGAAGTCCTCGGAGAACACCCGGTCCCATCCGCTGCCGTCGCTCGTCGGCATGGACACTCCGCTCGGATCCGTGGCGTCGACCACCGGGGGCGTCGCGGTCGTCGCGGCGATCGCTCCGGCCGCGATCACCAGGGCACCCGCGGCGACGGCGATCCGCCGACCCGCGCGCCGGACCGGGCCACGATGCCGCGGGAGGCCGGCACCGTGCGCGGGAGGAGCACCGTGGTCGACGGCCGCGTCGCCGTCGAGCGACGGCGTCACTGCAGGGCCCATGCCCGGATCTCCGACAACCCGACGTTGACGGTGGTCCCGGAGACACCGGTGGTGGTGAACCGGACCCACGTGACGTTCCGGGCGGTGAAGTCGACCGTGAGCGCCGTGCCGTCGTTCGGCAGCTGCCCGACGGTCACCTTGCTGCCGTCCGAGAACGTGAGCGTGCCGCTCGTCACCCGGTCGGCGGTGTTCGGACGGTCGTGCAGCACGATCCGCTGCAGCGGCACGGCCTTCGCCCAGGTGAGCTCGTACCAGACGCCCGTCCGGCCGCCGGGCGCCACCCACTCCTTCGTCGGGTCGGCCGGGTAGCCGGACACGACGCCGTCGACGGCCTTCGCGACCGTCTGGCCGTCCGCCGGGTTGTCGGCCTTCGCGGACGGTGTCGCCGTCCCGGTGACGTCGGAGAGCTTCGGGGTCGGCGTCGGGGTCGGCGTCGGGGTCGGGGTCGGGGTCGGGGTCGGGGTCGGCGTCGGCGTCGGGGTCGGGGTCGGCGTGGGTGTGGGGGTCGGGGTCGGGGTCGGCGTCGGCGTCGGCGTCGGCGTGGGCGTCGGCGTCGTGGTACCCGTCGAGGTCCCGTACACGCGGATCTCGGCGAGCCCGATGTTCTTCGTCGACCCGCTCACCGCGGTGACGGTGAACCGCACCCACGTCGCCTGCCGCGCGGTGAACGCCACGGTCTGGAGCGCCCCGCCGTTCGGGAGCGCCGGTACGGTGACGCTCGACCCGTCGGAGAACGTCAGCGTCCCGCCGAGCACCTGGTCGTCGGTGTTCGGCCGGTCCGCCAGGTGCACCTCGCTCATCGTCTTCGCGCTGGGCCACCCGAGCTGGATCCAGGTCCCGACGCGACCGTTCGGAGCCGCCCACTCCTTGGTGGGGTCTGCCGGGTAGCCCGAGACGACCCCGTCGACGGCCTTCAGCGCGGTCTGCCCGTCCGCGGGGTTCTCGGCACTCGCGGTGACGGTCGCGCCGGTGGTGATGTCCGTCGGGCCGGTCGCCGGCGGTGTGGTCGTGCCGGCCGGACCGAACGCACGGAGCTCCGCGAGCCCGGTGTTCTCGGTCGACCCGCTCACCGCCGTGACGGTGAAGCGCATCCACGTGACCTTCCGGGCACTGAACGTGACCGTCTGCGCCGCGCCGCCGTTCGGGAGCGCCGGCACCGCGACGCTCGACCCGTCCGAGAACGTCAGGGTGCCGCCGAGCACCTGGTCGGCGCTGTTCGGCCGGTCCGACAGGTCGACCTCGGTCAGGGTCGTCGCACTCCCCCAACCGAGCTGGATCCAGGTCCCCACGCCGCCGTTCGGAGCCGCCCACTCCTTGGTGGGGTCTGCCGGGTAGCCCGAGACGACCCCGTCGACGGCCTTCAGCGCGGTCTGCCCGTCCGCGGGGTTCTCGGCGCTCGCCGTGACCGTGGCCCCGGCGGTGACGTCGGTGCGCTGCGGGTCGGACGGTCCGGTCGGATCGGTCGAGCCGACGGTGTACTGACGGCTCAGCCAGGTCGACTCCGGCCGGGACGCGCACGCCTCCCACGACGCGCAGGTCAGGTCGTCGTGCGCGGCGTACGTGAAGAACGCGTCCGCCTTCGCGTCGACCTGCGCGGTCGTGAGGTTCGCAGGCCGGTCGGCGATCGGGTACCCCATGTACCCCGTGAAGTCGTGGGTGCCGGTGTACTGCTGCTGCACCTCGTCGGTGAGGTAGCCGACGGTGTGGTGGTCGCTGTGGTCCCCGTCACCGTAGGAGCCCTCGTAGTCGAGGGTGTGGATGTGGTTCGGGGCGAAGTCCTGCACGATGCCGAGCAGCGTCGAGCGGAGCAGCGGGAGCGTGTAGGTCGCGCTGTGCAGGGCACCCGCGACGGTGTCGATCGTGCTCATGTCGCCCGTGTACAGGCGTTGCAGGCTCTCGTACCCGTCGGCCCAGAACCCGTTGCCCTCGACGTTGCCGTCCGGGAGCTCCAGGAACACCATGCTCACGCGCGGGTCCGTCGTCAGGGTCTCGGTGTGCAGGGTCCGCCCGGCGACGGTCAGCGACCCGGTTGCCCAGTCGGAGGCGACCCCGGCGATGCCCGCGTACGACTCCATGAGCCCCTCCTGGCGGCTCTGCCAGTACGACGCGGGGTACCCGGCGTCCCCGGCGGTCACCACGACGGAGCGCACGCACCGACCTGCGTCGACGTCCGAGCGGATCGCGGTGCCCTGGAAGAGCAGGTCGTCGTCGGGGTGGGCGACCACGTTCAGGACGCGTCCCGCGCTGCAGTCGACGGTCGTCACGGCGTCCGCGGCGGGGGCGACCAGTGCCGGCCCGACGACGAGGGCCGCGGCGGTCGCGAGGACCGCCGCGGCGGACACGGCGATGGTCCGCCGTGTCCGCCGCGGGTGGGTGGGGTCAGTCGGTCGCATGGCGCAACCCTTCCTGGGTGAGCTCGTACATCGCCGTCGTGCCGGACGACCAGATGCGGTGCCAGTACGGCGACGAGGCCATCGCGGCCGCGAGCTGCTGGTAGTCGGCGTCGCTCTGGTACCCGTACCGCTCGTCGTACGCACCGAACGGTTCGGCGACGAGGGCGTAGTACTTCGTCGCCGTCCAGTTCTCGACCAGCTCGCGGGTGATGTCGGACACGTCGGACCGGGCGTCGTAGGTGCCGGTGGGGTCCGGGTAGGGGCCGAGGGCCTCGCGGGAGAGGTACCCGACGTCGAAGTACCGCGCACCGGTGTTGCTCGGCACCGCGTTCGCCGAACCGGTGAGCAGCATGACGGAGCCCTTCGGTGCGGTGCGGTCGTACAGCTGCGTCGCCTCGGACTGGCTGCGGGTCACGACGCGGTTCCAGTCGAGCGCGGTCTGTCCGAACGCGCCGACCGCGACGAGCGCTGCGACGCCGAACCCGGCCACCGCGAACCGTACGGCGGTCGGCCGTGTCACCCGTCGGACGAACGCACCGACGGGTGCAAGCCTGCCTGATGGCATCGGGAGCGCCGCGGCGAGGATCGCGATCCACGGGGTCGCGAACAGCACCACGCGGAAGATGCCCTCCTGTCCGTAGTTCGTGGCGACGAGCAGCGAGATCGGGCTGGCCGCGGCGGCGAGGAGCGCCCAGTGCACGCGATCGCGTCGGACGAGCACCGTGACGAGTGCAGCGAGGCCGAGGACGACGAGCGCCGCGGCCGGGATGTCGAACGCCAGGCGGGTGACGAGCGGCTTCGGCAGGACGGTCATGTCGTGGGACGGGGGCTGGACGTTGTCGAGGACACGTCCGACCGCTGCCAGCGACAGGAACTTGCCGAGGATGTCGCCGTTCAGGGCGGCGAACACGACCGCCGGGACGAGCACGACGACCGGCAGCCACCAGGGGCGGAGCATCCGGAAGACGACGAGCGCGACGAGTGCCGCGACGGTCAGGTACGGCGAGATCTGGTGCGTCACGGCGAGGACGACGCCGATGACCGTGATCGCGATGATGCGGGAGAGCCCGACCCGCCGGGCACGCGGCTTCGCCGGGACCGTCGCGTCCGCCGGCCCGGTGGTCACGTCGCGGAGCGGCCCGGTCGCGAGCACGAGGATCACGATCGACAACAGGATGCCGGTCGACTGCGGCGAGAAGTAGGTGGTGTTGAGCGACCCGGTCATCGCGGTGAGGAGCGCGGCGATCCACGGGCGACGGGCGCCGGGCAGCCAGTGCGCGGCGAGGACGCCCACGGCGATCGTGGTGCTGAACGCGAGCAGGACGGGCACCCACGCGGCGATGAGCATCGCGTTGGCGATGCCGCCGACGTCCGCCACCCAGGCGCCGCCCGCGAACAGGCCGGACCACGTCTGGAAGATGTCTGCCGTGGGGTTCGTGCCGCCGTACTGCCGGATGTACTCGAGGACGCCGATGTGCCGGGCTGCGGCGGCGACCGTCGGCACGCCGTAGGTGATCGCCTGCGCGAGCTGCACGACGCCACCGAGGACGACGACGGGCACCGCGAGTCCGCGACCCCGCACGAGGGCGACGACCGCCGCGGCGACGACGATCGCCAGCCCGATGACCAGTCCCGGCCCGAGCGAACCGAAGAGCCCCGCCGGCACCGGGTCGCCGATGTGCGTGAGGGCGGCGACGACCACGACGACCAGCCCGACGAGCGACGCCACGGTGACGGAGGCCGTCGTGTCCCACGACCGGCCAGGACCACCAGACGGCGCACCCGCAGCAGTCCGCGCGAGACGGTCCAACCGCAGCTCGGCGAGGTCCCGGGGCACCGCGATCGCGACGGCGACGGCGGTGAGCACGACGACGGCGACGAACGGGACGACCGGCGCCCAGACGTGGAACGTCGCCATCGTGTACCCGATGCCGATCGTGCCGACGAACGACCCCGTGACGGCGAACACCGAGAACCGCGCGAGCGGCATCGGGCGGACGAGGAGCAGTGGCGCGACGCCGAGCAGCGCGAAGAGGAAGACCCCGATCGCGCTGCCCCGGAGGACGGGCAGCTCGGACACGGCGCCGACGGCGGCGACCACGAGGGCGAGCACCGGCAGCGCTGCGGCAGTGAGTCGTGCCGTGGGGCCCATCGTGCCGTGCACGCCGGGTCGCGCGGCACCGGCGGTGCCGAGGCCGCGCTGGAGCTCGTGACGCCCACGGGCGGTGCGGTCGATCGTCCCGGCGCCGCCGAGTCGCTCCCGGAGAGCGAGGAAGGGCGCCGTGGCCACGGACCGTCGTTCGACGCCGCGCAGCTTCCGAGCGGTCGCCGCGAACTCGGCGTCGACGGCGTCGAGGGCGTCGACGGCGTCGACCACCGACGGCCCGCCGGCAGCAGGCCCGTCAGCGGGGGTCCCACCCGCGGCCCCGGCGCCACCGTCCGACACGTCGGCAGCGCGGTCGCCCTGCTCGAGTCCGAGGCGTGCGAACGCGCTGAGGGCGTCGGGGAGGGCGTCGACCGAGGCGCCGAGCGTCTCGTGGTCGAGGGCGTTCTTGGTCATCCAGGCTCCGAGTCCGTGGCCGTGCGCTGCGGCAGCGCTGCGGAGCGACGCCACGTCGTCCGCCGTCCGCTGCCACGCGATCGCGGCCGGTTCGACGGCGATCGCGGATCCGGCGACGAGCAGTCGTGTGAAGAGGTCGAGGTCGTCCCCGCCGCCGACCCGGGTCCCGGGTCCGAAGGCGGTGTCGAAGCCGCCGATGCGCAAGGCGGTGGCCCGGTGCACGGCGAGGTTCGAGCCGGTGCCGTACTCGGCGGCGGCGAACGGGTGTCGCGGCCCACCCTCCGCGGCGTGCTCGGTGTCGTCGAGCCGGTGGACCCGACGTCGGACGGTCCGTGCGGCGGCGGTTCGGTCGTCGCGCCAGCGCTGGGCGGGCGTGCGCAGCTCGGCGGTCGGCACCAGGCCGGTGACGCAGGCGATGTCGGGCGCCGACGCGAACGCGGAGGCGAGGGCGTCCATCCAGCCGGCGTCGACGACCGCACCCTCGTCGACGAACGCGACGACGTCGCCCGTGGCGGCGAGGAGTCCGGCGTTGCGTGCGGCTGCGAGCCCGCCGGCCGGAGCCGCGATCGTGGTGATGCGGCGTCCGCCGATCTCGATCGTGGTGGGGTCGTCGCCGTCGGCGCCGTGGGAGACCACGACGACGTCGAACCGCGGGTAGCCGTTGGCGAGGACGGACCGCATGGTGTCCCCCGCGGCGCCGTCCGTGCAGAGCACCACGGAGACGGACGGCAGGTCCTGACCTGCTGCCGGCCGTCGTTCCGGCGCCGGCATCGGCCGGATCGCACGCTGGAGGGCACGGACGTCGATCGTCGGCCCGATCCGGCGCCGCTCGGTGACGTCGGCCTCGACGAAGCCGAGCGGTTCGCCGTGGTCGCGCACCAGGAGTCGGGCTCGCCGGTACCCCTCGGCCCCGGCGAGTGCGATGACGTCCCGGTGGCTCGAGGCGTGCACGTCGGCCCGGTCGACCTCGCCGACCCACAGGGCGCCGTCCCACGTGGGGACGAGCGGCCCCGTGACGATCGGCGAGACGACCATCGCGAGCGTCGCGCGGGTCACCGTGTCACCGCCGGTGCGCGTGCGGCACGGGCCGCGGGGGCGGTGACCACGACGCTGCCGAGCAGCCGTCCGACGGCGTACCCGGTGACGGTCGACACGACGGACACGACGATCGCGGCGGCACGGGGTGCACCACCGCGGCCGACGGCGCGCAGTTCGCGGAGGAACGCGCCAGGCAGGACCTTCGTGAGGTACGTCTGTTCGCTGGAGAGCGAGTCGCCGGTGCCGACGCGGCGGCTCAGCACCGCCTTCGAGATGCCCTCGTAGTAGCTGCGACGGCGGAGGTAGCGCATCGTGACGCGGTCCGGGGAGACCCGGTGCGACACGTTCGACCGTGGTTCGTGCCGGATCCGCGCACCCGGACGCGCCTGGGCGATCCGGATGCACATCTCGGTCTCCTCGCAGCCGAGCGGCTGGTTGCCGACCCGGCCGATGCCGGACCGGAAGCCGCCGGCGAGCAGGATCGCCTCACGGCGGAACGCCATGCTCGAGCCGATGACGTTTCGGACGTCGCCCGCGGTCTCGGGGAGGCCGCGGTAGCTGCAGCCGACGATCCAGAGGAGCTCGTCGGTGTACGGGCCGGCTCCGGTCGAGTCGGGCCACGACGGGGTCGCACGGCCGCCGACGCCGACGACGTCGGGGTCGTCGAGCGCGGCGAGCATGTGTCCGAGCCAGTCCTCGTCCGCGGTGGCGTCGTCGTCGAGGAACGCGACGACGTCGGCCTCGGTGAGTGCGACGCCGGTGTTCCGGGCGCCGGACAGGCCGCGGTCCTCGGTGTTCTCGACGACGCGCAGTTCCGGCCAGCGGGCCACCGCGCGGGCGAAGAGCTCGGGTTCGTGGTCGATCACGACGACGACCTCCGGGGCTTCGGGCTGGCGCTTGGCCGACTCGACACTGTCCTGCAGGTCACCCCATCGCTGCTGCGTGTACGCGCAGATGACGACGGCGACGGTCGTCACGCGGCGTCCCCCTCGAGCGCGGACACGGTGGCGGGCACGACGGGCGTGACGTCGGGCGACGTCGGCACCGCAGCGACCGAACCGAGCGCGCCACCACCGGACAGCGCGGTACCACCGGACAGCGCGGCACCGCCGGACAGCGTCGCGACCCGAGCACGTGCACGACCCTCGGCGGCGCGGCGACGCTCGTGCATGATCGACTTCAGGACGCGGATGCCGTCCGTGACCGCGTTGAGGTTGCTCGTCCCGTGCACCCGCAGCTTCTCGTGGCTGCCGACCTCGGTGATGGCGAGCTCGGCGGCGGACCACCGGCACGTCAGCACCGTCTCGATCTCGAACCCGTCGCCCCACAGCATCGAGCCGTCGGCGGGACGCGGCAGCGTCGACGAGAGCAGCCCGATCTTCGGCAGGACGTCGGCCCAGAAGGCGTTGTACCCGTAGCAGAGGTCGCTGTAGCGGGTGCCGAGGATGACGTTGCAGAGCACGTTCAACCCGCGGTTCCCGAGGTTGCGGAGCAGCGTGATGTCGTCGCTCCCACCGCCGTGCGAGTACCGGGTGCCCTTCGCCACGTCGGCGCCGTCCACGAGCGCCTGCACGAAGCGCGGGATCTCGTCCGGGTCGGCCGAGCAGTCGGCGTCGAACATGACGACGACGTCGCCGGTCACGGCCTCGAACCCGCAGGCGAGTGCGTTGCCCTTGCCCTTGCGGGTCTGGTGCACGACGCGGACGTCGGGCATCAGCCGCTGCGCCGTCGCGATCGTGTCGTCGACCGAGTTGCCGTCGACCAGGATCACCTCGTGCACGGGCGGGAGCTTCGGCAGGATGATCTCGAGGTTGCGGGCCTCGTTGCGGGCCGGGATGACGACGGAGACCCTCGGGTCCCTCGGACGTGCGGTGGTGGCGGACATGGTGCTCCTGTCGGGTTCAGGGTGCATTCGGGTCGCTCGGAGGTCCGGCGAGGCCGCGGTGCGGGCTGCGACGACGCGGGTACGAGCGTCACGGGTGCCGGCGGGGCGCGGGTACGACGCCACCGGGTGCGGGTCGAGTGGGTACGTCTCACCCCGCGGTCCAACCCTCGCCGCGGGCGGGGTGGCGGTCAATGCGGTGTGCGGTCCCTTGCGGCCCCCCGAGTGCGGATACGGAAAGCCGCAACGCGAGTGGGCGTCGGCTTCTGGACTGCGGGTTCCGGACCGCGGCAGCAGGACGGCCTGGAGGCACGGTGCGGGCCCGCACCGTGCCTCCAGGCCGTCCTGTGGTCGCGTTGCGCGACCCGCCGTGCGTCAGCCGGCCGTGTCCGGGGCCGCGCGCTCGGTCGCGAGCGCCTCGCGCACCACCGGCGCGAGCTCCGCGACGTGCGGCTCGCGCAGCAGCGACGTGTGCTCGCTGGCGATCCGGACCGTCCGGTTGTCGCCCTGCAGCAGGCCGCCCCAGCCCTCGGCGTCCGGGTTCGCGTCCGCCTCGACGTAGGTGGACGGCCCGGTGAACGGCGTCGGGCGGTGCCGTCGGCTGGAGACCGCCGCCTGGTCGAAGAACGCGTCGAAGTCCTTCTGGCCGCCGAAGCGGAGCACGCCGGCGGTGTACGCGCGGAAGCGCTTCGCGGCCTTCTCGCCGTACGGCACCCCGGCCGGCAGGACGCGGCGTACGACCCGGTCCAGGCCGTTGCGGACCACGCGCACCGTGGCGTTCGACGGCTGCTGTGGCCGCATCCGGCCGAAGTCGAGGCGGGCCTGCTCCGCACGGGTCCGCGGCAGGTAGGTGTCCAGCAGGACGACGTGCTGGACCCGCTCGCCGCCCTCGGTGAGGAGCCGCGCGATCTCGAGCGCGATGAGCCCGCCGAGCGAGTGGCCGACGAGCAGGTACGGGCCGCGTGGCTGCACGATCCGCATGAGCGCGAGGTACCGGCGGGCGCTGCGGGTGACGGACCAGTCCGGGAGGCCGCGGCGCTCGAGGGCGTGCTGCTGGAACGCGTACACGTCGTACTCGGGCAGGTAGCGCGACAGCGGCAGGAAGGTCAGGGCGAGCGCTCCGGCGCCGGCGAAGCAGAACACCGCCGGGTTCCCCGGGGCCCGGGCCTCGGAGACCTTCACGACGTCGGGGTGGCTCGGCAGCGCCGCGGTGCCGACGCGGACCCGGCGCGCGAAGGCCCGCAGGGTGGGGTGCTCGAGGACGTCCGAGCCGCGCAGGTCGACACCGAGCCGCTGGTGCACGATGGCGAGCATCTCCTCGGCGGTGAGCGAGTCGCCGCCGAGGGCGGAGAAGTCCTCGTCGAGGTGCACGCCGTGCAGCCCGAGGACCTCGGCCCAGATCTGCCCGACGACGAGCTCCCACTGGTCGTACTCGTCCTCGGTCATCTCCGACTCGATGCTCGGCGCACCGGGCAGGGCCGCACGGTCGACCTTGCCGCGCTCGGTCCGCGGCAACTCCGTCATCGGGACGATGGACGCGGGCACCATGTACTCCGGCAGGCGGTCGCGGAGCCCGCGCCGGATCGCAGCCGGCGCCGGGGTCCGGCGTCCGGGGCGGCCGACGACGTACGCGACGAGGCGGGTCACGGCGGGCGGTGCGACGAGGGCGGTGACGGCGGCGTCGTAGACCTCGGGCAGGGCGCGGAGCGCCGCCTCGATCTCGCTCGGCTCGACCAGGTACCCGCGCACCTTCACCGCGTCGTCGGCGCGGCCGAGCAGCACGAGGCGGCCGTCGGGGTCGATGCGGGCGAGGTCGCCCTGCCGCCAGGCGGGCATCGTGTCCGTGTCCTGGTCGGCTGCTCCGGGTTCGTCGTCCTCGGGGACGGCGTCGGCTCGTGTCAGGTGTTCGGCGGTGAGGGCCGGGGCACCCCAGTACCCGGTGGTCATGCCGTGGGACAGCACGACGAGCTCGCCGCTCTCCCCCGGCGCGGCCGGTGTCCCGTCCTCGCGGACGACCCGGACGCGCTTGCCCGGCAGGGGCCACCCGGCGGGGACGACCCCGGCCGGAAGGGCGTCGTCCGGCCCGACGGGGCAGTACGCCACGCAGCCCATCTCGCTCGAGCCGAACCCGTTCCAGAACGTCGTCGACGGTCCGAGGTGCGGCCGTGCCGCGGCGATGTCGGTCCCGGTGACGGGCTCCCCCACCGTCACGACGAAGCGCATCGCGCCGAGCACCCGTCGGTCCGGCACGTCCGGCTGCGAGCGCACGATCGACCGGACCAGGTGCGGGGTCGCAGCCAGACCGTTCGCGCCCTCGGCGTCGAGCCGCTGCAGGAGGCGCTCGATGCCGAGGTCGCGCGGGTCCAGCAGCACGACGGCGCCACCGTTGAGCAGCGTGTTGAACGTGTACGAGAACCCGGCCGCGAACGACAACGGCAGCACGAGACCGACCCGGTCCCCCGGGCGGAGACCGAGGGCGATCGCGTCGTGCTCGGCGTTCTCGAGCGTCTGCCGGTGCGTGACGGCGACGCCCTTCGGCAGGCCCGTGGACCCGGAGGTGAAGATGAGGACGAGGGGGTCGGTGTCACCGGGGCGGGCGGGGTGCTCTGCGGGCGCGGCCACATGTGCCGATGCCTGCTGCGTCTGCGTTGGCGTCTGCACAGCGCGCTCCAGCAGCGGCGTCAGGTCGTGGACGCGTCCGCCGGTCCCGGCGACGACCGAAGCCGCAGCGTCGGCGCGGTCGGCGTCCGCCAGCACCTCCTCCACCCCGGCGAGCCGGACCACGTGCGCGAGCCGTGCGGGCGGCAGGTGGTCGTCGAGCACCACGACGGTCCGTCCGGCACGGATCAGTGCGAGCACGCCGACCACCGCCTCGGTGGTCTGTCCAGCCATGATCCCGATCGGCTCGGACGCTCCCCCGGCGACCGCGCCGACGCCGGCACCGGTCCGACCGTCCGGGCGGAGTGTGCCAGCCAGTGCGACCGCGAGACCGGCCACGAGCCGGTCCGTCTGCGCGTACGTCAACGCGCGCCCCTCGCCGGCGAGGGCGGGTTCGTCGCCGTGCGCCGCGACGACGCGGTCCCACCGGTCCAGCACGGAGTGGTCGTCCGCCACCGGCACGACGGCGGTGTGGTCCCAGTCGTGGTTCGTGGTCAGCGGTTCAGCAGCGGTCACAGGAGACCCCCCGAGTGCTCGTCAGCGGCACGTCACGGTGTCGCGACGGTCCTTGGACCGTAGTTCCGAGCGTCCCCGGCGTGCGAGCGTGAGCGACCCGGGTGCGGGCATCCTGCGGTTCGCCGCAAGGGGTTCGTCAGCAGCCGGACGAACGGGCGTGTCGTGCGTTCCGTTCGGGCGTGTCGTGCACGCGCGCTGCCGGGAACGGAACAAGCCCCCGGGAGATCCCGGGGGCTTGTTCGACGAGTGCTGGGGTACCTGGACTCGAACCAAGAACGACGGTACCAGAAACCGCTGTGTTGCCAATTACACCATACCCCAAAGGCCCGGAGGCCTTCGGTCCCGGTTGCCCGGGGCACGATCAACTACTGTACAGCATCCCTGGGGTCCGTGAGACCACCCACGAGGTCCCGGTGCACCGCGGCCGCCGTCACCGCGCCGTGGCCGGCCGCGACGATGAGCTGCTCCGGGCCGGGAGGCGTGACGTCACCCACCGCGTAGACGCCGGGAACGCTCGTGCGGCCCGAGCGGTCGACGACGACCAGACCCTCGGCGTCACGATCCAGCTCGGCCGCCATCCAGTCGAGGTCGGCGTGCCATCGGGGCCGGACGAACCCGCCCGTCCGGGGCTCCACGTGGCCGTCTGCGAGGCGGACACCCGTCATCCCGGACCGATCCCCCTCGAGGTCAGCGACGATGCGCTCGTCGACGCGCACACCCGCGGCGGCCAGGCGCGCACGGCCGGCGTCGTCCAGGGACGCCACCCCGTTCGTGTAGACCACGAGGTCGTCCGCCCACGCCGCGATGAGCAGCGCGCGGTCGACCACGTCGTCGGTCTCGCAGATGAACGCCAACGGTTCGCCGGCCTTCTCGTAGGCGTCGCACTCGACACAGCTGTGCACCGCGGTGCCGTAGAACGCACGGAGCGTCGGCAGCGCGGGGAACTCCTCGCGCAACCCGGTGGCGATGACGACGGCGCGCGCCGAGGCCTCGACCTCGGCACCCCGCCACGTGCCGTGCACGGACCACCGATCGCCGTCGGGTTCGACACGGTCGACGACGGCCTGCACCACCGTGGCCTCGTCGTAGCCCTCGACCTCGAGGCGTCCGAGCTTCCGGAGCTCGAGCGGCGAGACCCCGTCACGCGTGAGGAACCCGTGCGACCGGAGCGTCGCGGCGTTCCGCGGACGGTTCGCATCCACGAGCAGCACACTCCGACGGGCGCGGACCAGGTTCAGCGCGGCGCTGAGCCCCGCCGGACCGGCACCGATGACGACGACGTCGACCGCGATCCGGTCCGGCGCGGTCACGTCAGCGGTCCGCGAGACGACGCAGCCGCGTCACGGTGGAGTCCTTGCCGAGGATCTCCATCGACTCGAACAGCGGCGGGCTGATCCGACGGCCCGACACAGCGACGCGCAGGGGCCCGAACGCCAGCCGCGGCTTCAGTCCCAGGCCGTCGATCAGGGAGGCACGGAGCGCACCCTCGATGGCCTCCGTGGTCCACGTGTCGAGTGGCTCCAGGGCAGCGATGCTCGCGCGCAGGACGTCGCCGGCGTCGGCCTTGAGCGTCGCGAGCGCGTCGTCCTCGACCACCAGGTCGTCGTCAGCGGTGAACAGGAACCCGAGCAGACCGGGCGCCTCCCCCAGCAGCTGCATGCGCTCCTGCACCAGCGGCGACGCCTTCCTCAGGACCTCGAGCTGCTCCGGGGTGGCCGGGTCCGACACGAACTCGGTCAGGTACGGCAGCAGACGACCGCGGAAGTCGTCGGCGTCCAGCAGGCGGATGTGGTCGCCGTTGATCGCCTCGGCCTTCTTGTGGTCGAAGCGTGCCGGGTTCGGGTTGACGTCCGCGACGTCGAACGCCCCGACCATCTCGTCGATCGTGAACACGTCACGGTCCGGCCCGATCGACCAGCCGAGCAGCGCGAGGTAGTTCACCAGCCCCTCGGGGACCATGCCAGCCGCGCGGTGGTGGAACAGGTTCGACTCGGGGTCCCGCTTCGAGAGCTTCTTGTTGCCCTCCCCCATCACGTACGGCAGGTGGCCGAACATCGGGATGAACTCGGCCAGACCGATCTCGTACAGTGCCTCGTACAGGGCGATCTGACGGGGTGTCGACGACAGGATGTCCTCACCACGGAGGACGTGCGTCACGCCCATCAGCGCGTCGTCGACCGGGTTCGTGAACGTGTACAGCGGCTTGCCGTTCGGCCGGACCACCACGAAGTCCGGGAACGTGCCCTGCTTGAAGGTGATCTCCCCGCGGACGAGGTCCTGGAAGCTGAGGTCGCGATCCGGCACACGGAGCCGCAGCGCCGGCTCACGGCCCTGGTCGCGGAAGGCCTGGCGCTCGGCATCGGTCAGGTCACGCTCGTGGTTGTCGTACCCCTGCTTCGGGTCGCGACCGGCGGCCTTGTTGCGGGCTTCCATCTCCTCCGGCGTGACGAACGACTCGTACACGTGTCCCGAGGCCTTGAGCTTCGCAATGACGTCCTCGTAGACGTCCGAACGCTGCGACTGCCGGTACGGCCCGTGCGGGCCACCGACCTCGACCCCCTCGTCCCAGTCGAGCCGCAGCCAGCGCAGCGCATCGAGGATCTGCCCGTAGGACTCCTCGCTGTCACGGGCGGCGTCGGTGTCCTCGATGCGGAACACGAGCTTGCCGCCGGTGTGCCGCGCGTACGCCCAGTTGAACAGGGCGGTGCGGATGAGGCCGACGTGCGGCGTGCCCGTCGGGCTCGGGCAGAAGCGGACACGGACGTCGGAGCCGGAGGCAGTGGTGAATGGCGCAGTCATGACGCATCGATCCTACCGGCCCGGCACCGGCCGCCACGAGGGCTGTGGACAGCCCCGTGAACGCAGAAAACCCCTGACCAGTGCTGGTCAGGGGTTCCCTGGTGTTACCAAAGTAAGTCCGGCGGCGTCCTACTCTCCCACAAGGTCCCCCTTGCAGTACCATCGGCGCTGAGAGGCTTAGCTTCCGGGTTCGGAATGTGACCGGGCGTTTCCCTCTCGCTATGACCACCGGAACA